>MRWG01000001.1_pt1 | contig 1219300 bp, 1157 predicted proteins | sample 1013341 | NCBI WGS metagenome assembly MRWG01 (sample SAMN06117577, study PRJNA244670) | biofilm metagenome | biome: Water; feature: Cathode Biofilm; material: Biofilm; isolation source: microbial consortium enriched at the cathode of a solar microbial fuel cell | place: USA: District of...
AACTACGGAGTCGATCTATCAACCATCTGAGGGTGGTATCAGATTGATGGGGTGAAGGTGCCCCATCAACCATTAAATCCGTATACCCGATTTTTTCTGGGGGCACCAGTCTTTCTAAGGGGTATGGGCTAATACAGCGCTTTTCGGAAGATTTAGACTTCCGCTGCCTTGCGCTCGGGACAGGTACTAAAACCCAAATGAAAAAGGCCCGCAGCGCATACCGTGAAGGCATTCTGGACGCTGTTGAGAGCGTTGATCTGCTGGTGTTGGATAGAGATCTGGTTGCTGTTGCCAGCAACTACGTGAAATTCGAGCTTGGTTACCCGCAGAACCATGATGCAAGCGCAGCGTTGCGGGCAGGCTTGCAGATTGAATTCAGTTTTACCCAGCCTCGACTGGATGCGGAGATCAGGCAGGTTCAGTCACTTGTTTCGTATTTCACCGAAGCTGAACCTGAGGTGGAAATTCTTTGCTTGTCACCGATTGAAACTGCTGCCGACAAGTTAAGTGCGCTTACATGGCGAGTGCTTAAGCGTGATCGGTCGGCTCATGGCGATGATCCTACGATGATTCGTCATCTTCACGACATCGCTGCGCTGATATCGGTGATTAGAGAAAATCAGGATCTTTTTGTTGAAGTCGCTGAATCCTCATTTGATGGAGATAGGCAGTCCAGCAAGCGTGATACTGATGCCACGTTCGTGGAATCGATTCAGGAGGCGTTGAAATGTCTGGAAAGCGACGAGGAATACCGCGCAGAGTACAGTCAGTTTGTGGATGCAATGTCCTATGCCGACGATGATGAAAACATGGATTTTGATTCGGCCTTGGAGATGCTCTCCGAAGTGGGAGGGTGGTTCGCTTAGGTTCTAACCAGGCAGATCGGATTTCACCTGGGGTTCCAGTTTGAGCAATCTTTACGATACAGCTTTCTATACCCGCTAGTCGCTTTACGCTGTCGTTAAGCAGAGTGCCCCGTGGCGTCTGGAATCAGGGCTAACAGAGATGATCGCTGGGCCTTGATGGACACGCTCTGCGGGAGTCACACCTATACACAATTTTTGGTGGACGGACACAAGGGGTGAAACCTTGAAGGCGGAGCCCGCCCTGCTCAAAGACGGGCTCCTTTTTTCATACAACCGAACTGTCCTCAACACCATCTTCGATCCGGATCGCGCGGCGGACATCGCTGACAAAAATGCGGCCATCGCCGCGTAGTCCGGTATGCGCTTCGGTTTTCAACACCTGGATCACTTCATCCACGTACTGATCGTGACAGATGATTTCCACTTTTACGTGTTTGACAAAATCGCCAGCACCGTCAATCGGGTTGGTGGCACTGGTGTTGACCTTGCTCCTGCCGAAGCCGACGACGTGGGCGACACTCATGCCGGTGACGCCCTGCACGCGATGCAGGGCCAGGGTCACGGCTTCCAGCTTGCGGTGTTTGATATAGGCTGTGATCTCTTGCATGTCAGTTGCTCCAGATTAGTGTGATTCGCTCATGTCGGCGGGCTTGTCGGCAAACCAGTGGTACAGCGCGGGAATAACCAGCAGGGTCAATATGGTGGCTGTGACCAGACCACCAACGACGACAGTGGCCAGTGGTCGCTGCACCTCACTGCCAGTGCCGGTGGCGAACAACAGCGGAAACAACCCAAGGGCGGTTGTGACAGCAGTCATGATCACCGCGCGTAGTCTGGCGCAGGCGGCGCGCACACTGGCTTCGGCAATGGACATCCCGTCCTTGACCAGTTCATTGAGGTAACTGACCAGTACCAGTCCGTTCTCGAGAGCGATACCAAAGAGGGCGATGAAGCCGACCGAGGCAGGCACTGAAAGGCTCTGGCCGCTTAACCACAGCGCGACGATACCGCCGACCAGGGCCAGCGGGATATTGAGCATGATAAGCAGTGCGTTTCGCAGGGACCGGAAATTGACGAACAGCATGAGAAAGACCAGCGCCAGGGTAATAGGAACCACAATCATTAGACGCTTGTTCGCCTGCTGCTGAAGTTCGAACTGTCCTCCCCATTTGAGGAAATACCCCGGTGGCAAGTCCACTTGCGCGGCGATGGCAGCATCGGCCTCGGCCACGAAGGAACCGATATCCCGGTCGCGGACATTGGTCTGGATGGTGATAAAGCGCTGATTGTTTTCCCTGGTGATCTGGCGCGGCCCCACCACCTCCTCGATGTCTGCCAGTTCCTCCAGGGGGATACGCTGGCCAGAAGCGTTTTCGATAATGAGCTGCCCGATGACATCGGCCCGGTTGCGAGCGGACTCTTCAAGCCGGACATAGATGTCAAAACGGCGGATGCCCTCGAATACCTGTCCGGCCTCGCCGCCGCCCACGGCGACGCTCAAGGTGCGCTGCACATCGCTGACATTCAGGCCATAGCGGGCGATGGCATCCCGATTCAGCGTGACACGCAGTTGCGGCGTGCCGCCAATTTGATCGCGCTGGACATCCTGAGCACCTTGAACAGTGCGTATTACCTGTTCGATAGCCTGTGCTTTCTCGGCCAGAACATCCAGGTCGTCGCCAAACAGCTTGGCGGCAAGCTCGGCCTTTGTGCCGGTCAGCAATTCATCTACAGCCGCCGCGATGGGCTGGGTGAAGTTGAACTGTGCGCCAGGAAAGTCTGCGAATTTTTCGCCCATTGCTGCATAGAGGCCGTCGAGTGTCTCTGCGCTCTGCCATTCGTCCTGGGGCTTCAGCGCCACGAAAATTTCCGCGTTATTCACCGGGTCGGCGTGCGCACCGACTTCACCACGACCAATCCGTGATACCACTTGAGTGACTTCAGGGAATGCGGCTATCAGTTGTCGCTCGAATACACCGATTGTTGTCTCGGCTTTTTCCAGCGAAATGGATGGCGCCATGGTGGCACGAATCAGTAGATCACCCTCATTGAAGCGCGGGACGAACTCCGATCCCAGCCGTGGAGCGACCAAAATGCCAATAAGTAAAACCACAGCCGCAATCGTCAGCGCCACGCCACGGCGGGCGACCATGGTCTCTACCAGCGGTTGGTATCCTTTCAGCAGCAGGCTGACAATATCCTTTTGGGGTTTGTCAGCATCTTCCTGGGGACGCCTCATCAGCAGGGACGAGGCCACCGGCGCCACGATCAAGGCAAAGACGAGTGAGCCGAGCATGGCTACCGCCACGGTATAGGCCAGTGGCCGGAAGGTCGCTCCTTCTACACCCTGAAGGGTAAACAACGGCAAAAACACAATAATGATAATACTGATGGCAAACAGAATAGGGCGCGCCACGGCCTGACAGGCTCTGGCCACCAGATGCAGGCGCGATTCGTCCGGGGAGGATTCACGCAACATCCGGTCGATGTTCTCTACCACCACGACCGCGCCATCCACCATCATGCCGATCGCGATGGCAATCCCGCCCAGCGACATCAGGTTGGCGGAGATATCGAAGAATTTCATGGCGAGAAACGTGAAGCCGACGGAAAACGGGATCGACAGTGCCACCACGATGCTGGGTCGGAGCCCTCCCATAAACGCCAGTAACACCAGCGCTACCAGAATGATTCCTTGCAACAAGGCATTGATAACCGTGCTCACCGCCGCCTTGACCAATGTCGCCTGGTCGTAATAGGGCTGGACCTTGATGCCCGCGGGCAGGTTCTCGTTGATCGTGGCAAGTTCCTCCTTGACGGCGGCGATGACCTGGGAGGTATTGCTGCCGATCAGTTTCAGCACCATCCCTACAACCACTTCTCCTTCGCCGTCCTTGGTGGTGAGTCCGCGCCTGATTTCGCCACCTATGCCCAATTCACCCAGCTGGTGCAGATAAACGGGCGTGCCGTCGATGGTTTTCACTACGATATTGCGCAGTGCCTCAAGGTCCGTGGCCAGACCGACGGAGCGCACGATGTACTCTTCATCATTCTTGACGATGAACTGTGCCCCGGCGTTGGCATTGTTGGCCTCTATGCGCTCCTTGATGTCGGGCAGTGACACGTCATATCGAAGCAGGGCGTTGGGGGCGATGCGCACCTGGAATTGCTTGACCTCACCGCCGATGGAAAGGACTTCCGTCACGCCTTTGACTGTCTGCAGGTTGAACTTGATGATCCAGTCTTGGACCTCGCGCAATTCCGTGTTGCTGTATTGTCCGCTGGTGTCCTCCAGCACGTAGAAAAGAATCTGTCCAAGCCCGGTGGTAATGGGGCCCATAACCGGCTCACCGAAGCCGTCGGGAATAGTCTCCCGGGCCACCTGCAACCGTTCCCCCACTAACTGTCGGGCAAAGTAGATGTCAGTGCCATCCTCGAAATAGATGTTGACCACCGACAGGCCAAAGTTGGAGATCGACCGCACATGGTCCAGTTGCGGCAAGCCATTCATGGCGCTTTCGATGGGGTACGTGACGTACTTTTCTACCTCTTCCGGCGCCAGGCCTTCAGTTTCCACAAACACCTGCACCAAAGACGGTGAGATGTCCGGGTAGGCGTCAACAGGCAGGGTTCGGTAGGCGGAGTACCCGCCGATAAGCATTGCCAGAGAGATCACGACAACCAGCAGTCGGTTCTCCAGCGCAAAACGAATAAGGGTTTGCATACTGTTTTCCCGCGATTAGTGGTTGTGGCCGGATTCAAATTCGCTTTTCTGAAGCTCCGCCTTGAGCACAAAGCCGCCCTTGGAGACATACTTTTCGCCAGCACTAAGGCCTGCCAGAATCTCGACCTGATCACTGTCGTTGCGGCCGACCTTTACCGCCCGTGGCTGCCAGGTTTCGCCTTGTTGCACAAAAATGGTCGGCTGGCTTTCAACATCGATGACGGCGCTTTGGGGGACTACGACGGCGGCAGGGAATTCGTCGAGGGTAATGTTAGCCCTGACGAACATGCCGGGCTTCCATTCCAGATTCTCATTGGCCAGAAAAACGCGCGCCAGGCCGGTGCGTGTGCCTTCGTCCACAAGGGGGGCCACATAGTCGATAGTGGCGTTGACTGACTCAGGTCCGTGAGTGGTCGTGATGCGCACGGGCTGCCCCGCTTTTACACGCGATATTTGTTTCGGATAGAGGGAGATGTCTACCCAGAGAGTTGATAAATCCGCGATAACGAAAGCAGTATCGTCTGGGGACAGATGTTCTCCCTGTGCCACCTGACGTTTGATGACGACGCCATCTATCAGGGACTTCAGCGAAAAGCGTACGAGTGTGTCTGAGCTCTCTGCTTCCGCGAGAGTGTCTCCCGCCTTGATGTGGTCACCAATCCTGGCTCGTATCTTGGTGATTTTTGCTGCAAAACGCGGTGTGATTTGTGCCACAGCTTCCTCGTTGAGCCGTACTTCCGCAGGAAGAGATGCCTGTTGGCGAATGACGCCGGTCTGGGCAGACGCGATTTCGCCTCCGAACTCACGCAGAAGTTCGGCGCTGAAGGTCAGTTCTGGCTCTTCATTTTCCTCATGATCTTCATCATGGTCATCATGGAGAGGGCCTGGTTCATGCTGCGCTTTTTCCAGGGTGTCCTGCTTACTTGAATTGGCCTCTGACGCAAACAAGGTAGTGGAACTGGTCAGGAGCAAAATCACCATCAGGTTCGGGATTACTTTCTTCATTGTGCGATCTCCTGCTTACCGCTGAGGGACAGGCTCAGGCCGGTGAGGCGTTCAATTTCGTTACGGTGCTGGTGGAAGCGGGCGGCGAGTTCAATGGCCTGCTGTTCGAGAGCAATCTGTTCCTGCTGTGCGCTGGTCAGGTCAAGCAGGCTGTAGCGGCCGACGCGGTAGCCTTTCTCGATGTCACGGTAAAGTTGACGGGCGAGAGGCAAGGCACTGTCCTCGACCAGGGCAAGCTCCTCGCGAACCAGTGACAGGTTTCGATACAGGGCTTGCAGAGCCGAGATCAGCTCTATCCGGCGGGCGTTCAGCTGTGCCTCGCTTTCGGCAAGCTGAGCCTGGGCGCGGGCAATATTGCCGCGATTGGGATTGCGCAGGTTCAGGGGAATGGACAGGCCCGCCACCAGGGTGTTGTCGTCGGTGAGTCGGTCGTGGCGCGCACCCAGCGTGATCTCTACGTCCCGCCGGCCATTGGCCTTGGCAAGACGCATCTGGGCCTCCTGTAGCCGGGCTTCGTTGGCAAGACGCATCAGGTCGGGCGCCTGATCAAGCTGCGCGTTGATTGCCTGCAGCGTGGGCAATTCAGGCAGCGGACGGAGGGCAGTCACTGGCACCAGATCTACAACATCGGCTTCACCCCAGAGTGCCGCCAGCTGCTGACTGGCTGCATCGCGCTCCACTTGGGCCCGTTGTAACGCAATATCGGCTTGCTGGGAGGCCAGCGTCAGGCGGGTAAGATCTGCCTGGGGCGCGGCGCCGGCACGTACCCGCTGGCGGGCAGCGGACTCCGATTGCCGTGTGAGTGCAAGGCTGCGCTGCGCCAGCTCGACCTGCTCCTGCAGGGTTGCCAGAAGGATGTATCGGCTGACTGCCTCGCCGAGTATGTCCAGCCGGGCCTGTTCGTAGGCCAGGCGCGAGTCGTCGCGCGCAAGGCTGGCTACCGCCATACGCTCGCGGCGCTTTCCGCCCAGCTCGATGACCTGGCTCAGCGCCAGCGTCAGCTCGGCGCCGTTAACGCCATCAGCCGGTGCCTTGCCGGCCAGGTTTTCTGCTTCCAGTGTCAGCGTGGGTTGTGGCCTCAGTGCCGCCTGTAGCCGGTCGGCATCCGCGGCCCTGAGGCGGTACGGAAACGTTGCCAAGGTTGGATTGCGCTCCAGCGTGAGGTTCAGCGCCTCAGCAAGGGCAACAGGTTTCCCATCCGTTTGTGGCTTGGTGTCTGCCAAAGCCATCTGGCTGGCAAAAGCGCCCGCCATGGCCAGCGCCCACAGGCGGCGGCCGAGTATTCGGAAATGCATGTGTTACTCCCGTTACGACAGTCACAGCGGCACGAGGCCGCAAAGAAAGGGTCAGGACTGCAACGGGCTATCCGGAGGGGGAACCGGGGGGCTGTAGGAGGGGGAGTCAGGTGTCACCCCGTTCAGGGGTAACCAGTCCCGGGTCGGCCCCGGGATGGGTATGCCGATGTCATCACCAGCGAGAACCAGTGGACTGTGGCTGTGGCAGCTGTGATGAGAGGCACAATCTGCTTTTTCAGTATCGTGGCCCTGAACATGCTCGGCGAGATGCCCGTCATGATGCGTTTGGGCAAGCACCTCTTCCTGCACGGAATGAATCGCCTCTTCTCCCAGAACTACCACCGCATTCACCAGCATGAACACGGCCAGTATCAAGGCCGTGACAGCAGTTCTTGTGGGTGAATGGTGGGTCATTCGCAGCGGTTTCCGAGTCATTTGCGATGAATGCGCATAGATACTAGCAGCCCACTGGGCTGCGTCAATGTGTGCTATCCGTCGGCTGCGATGCTTCCTGGCGAGCCTGGCGTAATATGGACACGGCACTGTGGGTGAACAGACTGGCCATGATCAGGGCAAAAATCAGGTCCGGCCAGGGGGAGTCCAGCCACGCGACGAGCACGGCGGCTACCAGCACACCCAGGTTGCCGATGGCGTCGTTCCGCGAACACAACCAGACGGAGCGGACGTTGGCGTCACCATCGCGAAAGCGCATCAGCAACAAGGCACTGACCACGTTGGCTACCAGTGCCAGCACCGCGACACTGCCCATCCACAGCGCCACCGGCGGTTCCGGTCGCATGGATGCCTGCAGCGTCATGATCAGGACCGTGGCGCCCATGACCAGCAGCGACAGGCCTTTGAAGGTCGCCGCGCGACTGCGCCACAGCAGCGGCTTGCCGATTACCCACAGGCTGAGCGCATAGGTTGCCGTATCGCCGGCGAAATCCAGTGCGTCAGCCTGCAGTGCCTGTGAGCCGGACAGCGCGCCGGTGATCATCTCGACAGCGAACATGATCGCGTTAATGCCGATAACGATCCAGAGTGTCCGGCGATAGGCTGGCGACTGACCATCAAAGCCTGTCGTGTTGTTGCAGCAGTCCGCCATGTGGGAGCTCCTTGTGCGGTTCAGTTGTACTGGTCGGGATTCCATGCAAGCATAAAACCTATAGTCATTGTAGGTTCAAGCCTATGTCCACCATCGGAAAACTGGCCCGTGATGCCGGCTGTACAGTCAGCCTGATCCGGCACTATGAACGCGAAGGGCTGATGCCGGAGCCAGCACGTACGGAGGGTAATCAGCGCCGCTATGGTGACGCCCACCGTCGGCGCCTGTTGTTCATCCGTCATGCCCGAGAGTTGGGCTTCAATCTCTCTGATATCCGCAGCCTGCTGGGAATGGCCACCGATCCCGGTGCTTCCTGTGCCGAAGTTGACGCCCTGGCGCGCCAGCACCTGGCTCGGGTTGAGGAGCGTATTGGTCGCCTGCAGAGCATGCAGCGAGAGCTGAGTCGCGTAATAGCTGAATGCGGTGCCGGAGAGATTGGCCAGTGCCGAATTATCGAAGCGTTGTCTGACCACAGCCTGTGCGATCACCAGCATGCGGAACCCGACGAGGTATTCCGCTGAGCACGATGCCTGCTTACTCGTTGCGTTCCAGGATTGTTCTCAAATCTTCTGGAACAGGCATCGGACGGAACGCGTTGACGTTTGCCCCGCCTGTGTTACCCATTGGAAGCTTGCCTGTTATATGGCCCAGTGGTGTCAGCGCCAGACGCGCTATCTGCCCGAGTATTTCGCGCAAATCCTTGCGCTGAAAGGCCACCATCAACATGTGCCAGTGGGTTCTCAGGTGGAGTGAAAACCAGCGTTGGCCGAGAATGTGCGCGCGCTCCAGATGCTGAAATGCCGTTCCTGCGTCACCTGTGATCCGTGCCTGTAAAGCACTGGACATTTCCTGCTCGAACGCAGTCTTGACATGTGTTGGCAATTTTCCCATGGCGTTTCTCCAGTGAGGGATCAGACAGAGCCACCATTGAAAAACATGTCACGGTTGTAGGTTCAAGTCCTGTTTGGGTCAGGAATGATGTGCCATTGAAGGACCAAAAAAGATCAGACTTGCGCCGACGAGGCACAGCGCGGCACCGGCCATGTCCAGGGACGATGGCGTTTGCTTTTCCACCACGGCGCCCCATAGCAAGGATGCGATGATGTAAACGCCGCCGTAGGCTGCGTAGGCGCGACCAGCAAAGCTCGCTTCGATCTGGGTAAGCGCCCAGGCGAAGCCGGCCAGGGCCAGCATGCCGGGAATCAGCCAGAGGGCAGACTTGTCAAGCTTGAGCCATGCCCAGAATGAAAAGCAGCCGGCAATTTCCAGTAATGCGGCAAGGGGAAACCAGTAAACAGACGACATGATTATTCCTTGTAATCAGGGCGATTTGATTCGCCCCTGGATGATCTCTTACCGGCTGTGTCCCGCCAGCGCAAAATTCCGTGTGGGATATTCTGGCCGGATGATGTTAAGCCGTCTTGTTGCTGCCTGACCGAGTTGTCTTGAGATTGCTTTGCAATCTGTCTGGAAACGGCAAAAGTTCGTTCGTTATGGTTCGCAGATACTCATGGAAATCCGGCGCGCTGGTATAGCTTTTAGTATAGCTTTTCACCCTCTAAAACAAATTAAGTCATTGAAAATCAAGGAACACGCACTGCTGCATCATGAGTACGTGGAGAAGGAATCCTTCAACCACCCCTACACCTTTGTGGCGGCACAGACCGGCCTGGACGAGAAGACGGTGCGCGACATCCGCCGCCAGGACGTGGTGACCAACAGACGCCTAGTTATACTCGGTACCCATAACCCGGGTCAGAATTGGATGGAAACCCTGGGTCAGTTTTGGATGGCAATCAACATGGGGGGCATGCTCAGTGCTTTGGTATTGACATTGTTGGTATTGCCGGCGGTTTATTTGCTTTGGAAGCAGGGCAAGGTAGATGAATAGCTGGACGAAGAACTTACAAGGCCATTACAGCAATGTAATGAACGAGTCACCTTACCGTCAGGTACCCAGCCCTAGGATAGGCCGGATGTTTTCCTATGATCGGCACTTTGCTTTTTTTCATACGTAAGCTGGCGGACAGACAATTGATCGGTACCGACCGAGACAAATACAGCCAGATTCAGGGTGATTGAAATATTGAAAATCAAAAGTGGAAGACTGTTAAAAATTGCTTGACCTGTGTCTTGGACACAGGTGTAAGGTGACAAAAAGCCGGACAAATTCTTTGGATTTTCTCTCGGGTTTAGAACTGATGATTGACTCATATCAAGGCAAGGAACAGATCTTCGGGGTTAATCTGAATCCTGCGATAGTCAGACTGAGCTGCGAGGAGGGCTGTGTGAAAGTTATCGAAATGGCCAGGCGTTTAGGGGTTACGGCCGATACCGTGCGGTTTTATACCCGGATCAAGATTCTGAAACCGGGTAAGAACAAAGCCAATGGATATCGGGAATACAGCGAAAAGGATTACAACCGCTTGCGATTCGTGCTGAGTGCACGGCAACTGGGCTTTTCCGTTGAGGATATTCAGGAAATTTTGAACCACGCGGATAAGAAGAAATCGCCTTGCCCGACGGTGCGCAGCTTGATTGACCAACGCCTGAATGAAACTGAACAACGGTTCGCGGAGACTCTGCAACTCCGGGAACGCATGCAGCAGGCCGTGGTTGAGTGGAGCCAAAAGCCAGATAAGGTGCCGACTGGCCATATGATCTGTCACCTGATTGAAGAGTTTGCCCAGTAAATCAACATAGAGGATTTGCCATGAATACACAGAAATTCGAGAGCCCTACTCATCACCGGGGCGGCTGCTGTTGCGCCAGCAAGTCATCCACTGCAGCTAACACTCGGAGCAGTGTTGACTCAGATAGCGATATCCCGCTGCAGCGGCTACAGGTGCAGGGCGCAACGTGCGGTGGTTGTGTAAGAAGCATTGAGCAAACGCTACGCTCTGTTTCCGGCGTAAGCGATGCGTGTATGGATCTGGCGACGGGTGTCGCTTCGGTCGTTGGCATGGTCGAGTCTAACGCTCTGATAGAGGCGTTGGATCGAGCGGGTTTTCCTTCGACCCAAATCAATTAGTTTATGGCTGATGGTTGGAGTAATTAGCAGTTGGTAAGCCTAAGCATGTTACAGGCGTGAAATCTGGTTTGTTAGCTGCTTAATAAATTGAAAAGAGATTACCCCTTCCGTAAAAAATGGTCTGAAAATTGGAGAAATACATGGATCACCCCACAACTTCTCCTTCGTCGAAATCAGTCAACAGCCCGATGAGCAAGTCCGTTCAACTGATAGTGCCTGGCATGGGGAGTAACCACTGCGCTGGTCTGATCACCACTTCGGTTGAGCGGCTGCCGGGTATCATCAACCTCACCACTAATATCGCCAATCACCGTGTCGAGGTTGAATTCGACGCCAACCTGACCAGCGACAACCAGATCCGAGGCGCCATTGAAAAAGCTGGCTACGACGTGACCAGCACGACATCTGCAACACCGGAGACCGGAGGTGAGGCCAGTCTCACTGTCCCCGGCATGGGCAGCGATCATTGTGCCGGACTGGTCTCCAGCTCCATCAAGCGTCTCGCCGGCATCACTGACATTTCCACCAACATTGCCAATCACAAGGTGACGGTTCGTTTTGATGTGGCAACGGTGGATGCGGAAAGAATCAAAGTCGCCATTGAGAAGGCGGGATACGAAGTGGCAGGCGTCAGCGAAAACCGGGCGCAAGCGGACACGGAAGCGGATGAAGCCGTCGAGGAACGCTACCTCGACCAGGCATGGAAACGCCTGTGGTTCGCTGCCATACCCACGACCCTGATCATGGTCCTGATGATGATCCACATGTTCTGGATCCCGGTGCCAGGCTATCTGATTCTGGTTGCGCTGCTCGCCTTTCCCGTTGTGTTCCTTCAAGGTGGTTGGGCTACTCACCGCTCGTCCTGGCGTTCCCTCACCAACCGTACCGCGAACATGGACGTGCTGATTTCCATGGGCAGCCTGCCCCCGTATTTAATCGGCCTTGTGGGTTTCGTCTACCCGATGACTTCCTTTATCGAGATGGCAGCCACCATCATGACCTTCCATATGCTCGGCCGCTATCTGGAAACCCGGGCCAAGGGGCGGGCCTCACAGGCGATTAAAAAGCTGCTCAAGCTGGGCGCCAAATCCGCCTCGGTGTTGCGGGACGGGCAGGAAATTGACGTGCCGGTGGCTGAGCTCCGGGTGGGAGACATCATGGTGGTCCGGCCCGGCGCCAAGGTGCCCACCGACGGCGAAATCGTCGAGGGCAATAGTCATCTTGATGAGTCCATCGCTACAGGCGAATCTGTCCCAGTCGAAAAAGGACCAGGAGACACAGTTATTGGTGCCACGATCAATAAAGAGGGAATGCTGCAGGTACGTGCCACCAGGGTTGGTGCCGACACCTTCCTTTCCCAGGTGATTCGGCTGGTGGAGCAGGCCCAGGGATCCAAGGTACCCATCCAGGAATTCGCGGACAAGGTGACCGCGAAGTTTGTCCCGGCAGTCATCCTGATTAGCTTGGCGAGCTTGGCTGCATGGCTGCTGTTTCCGGATACGCTACGCCCCATTCTTTACTGGGGTGCCGGATTTCTACCATGGGTAAACCCGGAACTGTCGCCATTGATGGCGGGCATTCTGTCTGCCGTGGCTGTACTGGTTATCGCCTGTCCCTGTGCCCTGGGGCTCGCTACCCCTACCGCCATCATGGTGGGTTCGGGACTGGGCGCAGAATCCGGGGTGCTGATCCGCTCCGGCGAAGCCATTCAGTCCCTCAAGGACATCAAGGCCGTGGTCCTCGACAAGACCGGTACCATCACCAAAGGCGAACCCGCGCTCACAGACGTGATTGCCACCGCTGGCTTCAACGAGTCTGATGTGCTCCGATTCGCGGCGTCGGTGGAAGCCGGCTCCGAGCACCCCTTGGGACAGGCCATCGTGACCGGCGCCCGGGACAAGGGCCTGGATGTTCCCACCGTCGCCGACTTCCGCGCCATTACCGCCCGCGGGGTGGAAGGCCGCGTCGACGACCAACTCATTCGCGTCGGCAGCCGCCGGCTCCTCAATGAAGCGGACATCGAGCTGGGCGACCTCGAAGAGGCGATGGTTCGGCTGGAAAATGAGGGCAAGACCGCCATGCTGGTGGCCGCCGGCGATCGTGCCGCCGGCATTGTCGCTGTGGCCGACACCATCAAGGAAGATTCGAAAGCCGCCATTGCCGCGCTTCATGCGTTAGGCATTCACACCGTAATGATCACCGGCGACAACGAACGCACTGCCCGCCACGTGGCGAATCAGGTAGGGATAGACGAGGTACTGGCGGGCGTACTGCCGGAAGGCAAGGTGGATGCCATCAAGCGGCTGCAGGAAAAATACGGCCAGCTCGTGGCCATGGTGGGCGATGGCATCAACGACGCCCCGGCGCTGAAACAAGCCAATGTGGGCATTGCCATCGGCGCCGGCGCGGACGTCGCCATCGAGGCGGCGGATGTCACCCTTGTGAAAGGCGAGCTGTCCAAGGTGGTGGAAGCCATTCGCCTGTCCCGCGCCACTTTCCGCAAGATTGTCGAAAACCTGTTCTGGGCCTGGTTCTACAACGTGGCGGCCATCCCCATTGCCGCGGTGGGTTTGCTCCATCCCATGATCGGGGTGATCGCTATGACCACCAGCTCTCTGTCAGTGATCGGCAACTCTTTGCGTCTCAAGCGGGTAAAACTGAATGTGGATAAGTAATCTGACAACCGATAAACAGTGCCGCCCAATAGGCGGAACATTTCAATTTTATTAGTGAGGTGTGACATGGCAACCCAAAAATCATCATTCTGGTTGACCCCAAAAGGCCTCGCCGCCCTGGGTTTAATTGCAGCAGCAAGCTATTTCCTCTTGATCGAGCACCGGCAACACGTCTGGCAGTTTTTGCCTTTCTTGATTCTCTTAGCCTGTCCGTTTATGCATCTGTTTATGCACGGGGGGCATGGTGGACATGGCCAGCACGAGGATGAATCCGACAAGGCTGCCTGTCAGCGTGGGCTGGAAGATGGTCGCAAAGAAAATGAGCATCATCACTAACAGAATATTAACAGGAGAAAAGCTATGCACGGTGAATCTGCTTACGGCCTCTGGACGCTGGTGATACTCAATTCGGCGATATTTATCTTCTTTGCCTTCAGCTTTACCAAGCCGCAAACCAAAACCGATTGGCGAAGCTTTGGCGCTTTCTCGGCGTTTGTTATTGCCCTATTTACTGAGATGTATGGCTTTCCATTAACCATTTATTTTCTCTCCGGCTGGTTGGCGGAAAAATATCCTGGCATTGATTTTCTGTCCCACGAAAACGGCCACCTGTTGCACACGTTGCTTGGTTTTGAAGGTAATCCACATTGGGATCCGCTGCATATCGCCAGTAATGTTCTGATCGTTTTGGGTTTCTTTTTGCTGGCCTCGGCGTGGGGTGTACTGCACAAGGCGCAGCAGACCCGGTCGCTGGCGACCACAGGCTGGTATGCCCGCTGTCGTCATCCGCAATACATTGCTTTTATTCTGATTATGTTCGGCTTCCTGTTGCAGTGGCCAACCATTCCAACGCTCGTGATGTTCCCGATACTGGTAGTGGTCTACGTGCGACTCGCTAAGCGAGAGGAGCGGATGGCGCTGGAAGAATTTGGCGAAATATATCGCCATTATATGGAATCTACGCCAGCGTGGATTCCGAAATTTAAAATCAATGAACCTGAAACTGTCTGAGGATAAAACAATGAAAAATTTAATGTCAGCACTCGCTATTTCCGCATTATTGGCATCTCCAGTCTTCGCCGAAGGTGAGCATCAACATGACGGTGACCCGAACACACAGGGTAAGCAAGGCAGCATGATGATGAGCCATGAGCGAATGATGCCAATGATGCAAGAACACAAAAAATCCATGGAGCGCCTGATGGGTCAGCTGAAAAAGGAAGCAGACCAAGGCAAACGGGATGAACTCATCGAAGCACATATGAAAGAGATGCAGCAATGCATGATGACGCTAAATCAGGGTGAAGGCGACATGGCATCCAGCTCTACCGAAGAGCGCATGAAAATGATGGAAGAGCGTATGGGGATGATGCAGATGATGATGGGGCAGATGATGGACAACATGGTCGAAGCTCGCAAGAGTCGTCCTAAACACATTAAGAAATAAGCAAAGCGGACTATTGATCGTTAGTAATCGATAATTTGGAGAAAGTGGTGGCAGAGCATCGATTAGGAATCAATCCAGGTTTTCTAGCGAAGCACACCTTAAGTTTACGTGGGGTGAATGAAAGCAACGCGCATGCTATCACAGTGGAGTTGGATGGACTTCCTTGTGTTGACCGTGTTTGGCTGAACATGACGAAAGGTAATCTCAAAATCGCCTATGACGCCTCTCACCATAATATCGATGAAATGATAGCCATTGTCGAAAAGCATGGCGCGGTAATTAAAGACAATTGGTGGAGTCGCACCAAGCTGGGTTGGCAACGGCAGACAGATAAAAATATCAAGGCTAACGCCAAGCATGAAGCGCATTGTTGCAACAAGATGCCGCCTCAGTAGAGGAAATCGAAATGGGCAAAAAAGAACATCGGCTAGGCGTATCAGAAATCAATCTTGTGGTGCGCCATTTGAAATTGGCACCTGTCGATCAGAACAACCTGCAAGCGATGGTTGCTGAGGTCGATCAGCTTTACGGACTCGACGCCATTTCCTTTGACGAAAAAAGTCATGTTCTGAATCTTGCTTATGACGCCACCAGGATTCGTCTGGATGGTATCGAAGATGTGTTGAAAAAGCATGGCGTCGAAGTAAGTCATGATTGGTGGACGCACTTTAAGGAAGGCTATTACAAATGTATCGATGGGAATGTTAAAGACAACGCCAACCACGAACCTTGGAGCTGTCATCAAATTCCCTTGGTCGCTGGCCGCAAGCGCTAGTGTATACCTCCATGGTTTATGTCGATAAACAGAGAATTGCATTTTTAAGCATCCTGCATACCTTGCACCGAAAGCCCAGACAGGGGGCTTAACTTTTATTTAAAGGAGTCCTGAATGTACGAAAAAGACGCTCGTTCGACACAGTACGACGAAGGTAGCCTCACTCTATCAGGTACGGTAATGCTCGGTACTGGGGTGATGATCGGGGCGGGAATATTCGCGCTAACCGGTCAAATGGCAGAGATGACTGGTGCATTATTCCCACTGGCATTTCTCGCGGCCGCTATCATCGTTGGTTTCAGCGCTTACTCCTACATCAAAATGTCCAATGCCTACCCATCAGCAGGGGGGATTGGCATGTATTTGCATAAGGCCTACGGCGACCGGTTGCCCACTGCATTTAATGCGCTACTAATGTATTTTTCGATGGTCATCGCTCAGAGCTTTCTTGCGCGCACGTTCGGTTCCTACACCATGCAATTGTTTGGCGGTGACCCATCAGGACAAATGACGCCTATACTCGGCGTCTCCCTAATTCTGGCGGCGTTCATTGTGAACCTGCTGGGTAATCGGCTGATTCAAGGGGTTGCAGGGTTTATCGGTCTACTGAAAATTGGCGGGATCCTGATTTTTGGCCTCGTAGGCATCTGGTTAGCTGATAGCCTGGCAGTGGACTTTGACCATGTAAGCGAGACCGGTTCAGCTAGTAATTTCCTCGGTGCCACAGCGCTGGGGATTCTGGCATTCAAAGGCTTTACCACGATTACCAATAGTGGTTCCGAGGTGATCGATCCACACCGCAATGTTGGTCGCGCGATTGTTATTTCGATTGCTGCTTGTGTCGTCATCTATACATTGGTTGGTTTTTCGGTGGCCAGTAACCTCTCACTCAGTGAGATTATCGAGACCCGTGATTATTCCCTGGCTGCAGCCGCTCGACCCGCACTCGGTGAGTATGGCGTGTGGTTCACTGTTGCGATTGCCATGCTTGCGACGGCGGGTGGGATTCTTGCCAGTGTTTTTGCGGTCTCCAGGATGCTCGCGATGCTAACAGAGATGAAGTTGGTGCCTCACCGACACTTCGGTATGCCTGGCAGCATTCAGAAACATACATTGGTATACACCGTGGTACTCGGTCTTGTGCTCACAGCGTTTTTTGATCTTTCCCGTATAGCAGCACTTGGAATCGTTTTCTATCTAGTGATGGATATCGCCATTCATTGGGGTGTTCTGCGCTACTTGTTGGACGATGTTAAAGCTAAAAGCTGGGTTCCCGTCACTGCGATTATATTAGATTTGCTTGCACTAAGCGGGTTTGTTTGGGTGAAGTTGAATTCAGACCCATTTGTGTTGGGTGTGGCCGTTGTCACAATGATGCTAATCGCTATCGGCGAGCAACTATTTCTGGGATCTAAAAAACGAAAGCAGGTTGTGCACCTGAGTCAGGATAATGAACATCACCATTAAAAATGGTGGTGGAGAAAGCCTGCTGGCCACTGAAAGAAAGGCAATGGCTAAATTTTGTTTTTCAGGAAATGCTAATGGATCAAATTAACACACTTAAGGTGATCGACATGGGCATCGACACCCACCAGGAACCGGTGGTGTATATGCGCAGTGATTGTCACATCTGCCGCTCTGAAGGTTTCACTGCCAACAGCCGTGTCATGCTGCGGTACGGGGAAAACAGCGTTATCGCCACGCTGAATGTGGTGGACGAACAGGTACTGAGTTCCGGGAGTGCAGGGTTGTCTAAAAGTGCCATGCAGCGCTTGGACGTCGATGATGGCGCCGCGGTTAGTGTCGACCACGCACCGGTAGTGACATCACTTGCCGCCGTGCGCAAAAAAATCTTTGGACACAAACTCAGTGATCAAGAGATTACCGCTATTGTCGAGGACATCGGCGACCACCGCTATTCGGATATCGAAATCGCCAGCTTCCTCAGTGTGTGCGCGGGTAGCCGTTTAGACGTAGATGAAATCATCAGTCTCACCCAGGCCATGGTGGCCTGTGGTAAGCGGCTGAACTGGCCAGACGAAGCCATGGTTCTTGATAAACACTGCATCGGTGGGCTGCCGGGCAACCGCACCACACCGCTCGTGGTGTCCATTGTCAGCGCTGCGGGACTCACCATCCCTAAAACCTCGTCGCGGGCGATCACCTCTCCTGCCGGTACTGCGGATACCATGGAGGCGTTGACTACCGTCAATCTGGAGCTCAATGAGATTCAACGTGTAGTGGCTGAAACCCATGCCTGTCTTGTTTGGGGTGGCGCTGTCAACCTGAGTCCGGCCGACGATTTGTTGATTCGCATTGAACGGGCCCTGGATTTGGATGGTGAAGGGCAGTTGATCGCCTCGGTTTTATCAAAAAAAATCGCTGCCGGTTCCACTCATGCGGTGATAGATATTCCCGTCGGCCCCACCGCTAAAGTGCGTTCCCAGAACGACGCCGATCGCCTTTCCTCACTCTTTACCCAGGTGGGAGCCGCCTGTGGTATTCAAATTCGCTGCCTTATTACGGATGGTAGTCAGCCGGTTGGGCGTGGTATCGGCCCGGTAGAAGAAGCGCGGGATGTGCTGGCAGTATTGCAGCGCGAGCACAGTGCACCACAGGATCTTCGGGAGCGTGCCTTGTTTCTGGCTGCACATCTGTTTTCACTTGCTTATCAAGAGCGTTATGAACAAGGGCTGGAAAGAGCGATCGCGATTTTGGATGAAGGTAAAGCCTGGCAGCAGTTCCAGCGCATTTTGGCCGCGCAGGGTGGGATGAAAGACCTGCCTGACGCCAGCTACCAACATACCGAAGCGGCCACAGCAGCGGGCACACTTACCGCTATCGACAATCGTCAACTCGCGCGTCTGGCGAAGCTGGCAGGCGCTCCGGCGACAGCGGCTGCGGGGTTGCGTCTACATGCTCGAGTCGGCGACAAGGTCACCGTCGGACAACCTTTATTTACGCTCTGTTCCGATACGATCGGAGAGCAACAGTATGCGATGGCGTTTTATCGCCAATCGACAATTTTTACGGTCGAGAAGGAACGATGAGCGAGGCGATGGCTGTGAAAGATAAATCTCCAGTGGTGTTTTCCCTGAACAATCATCCGTTGGCTGAGTCACTCAGTAACGCGATTGGTGGTCAACCTGGCGAGTTTAACGCTCGGCAGTTTCCTGATGGGGAGTCCTATCTGCGTATTCAATCTGATGTAGAAAATCGCGCCTGTATTGTGGTGGCTGATCTGTCACACCCAAACATCAAATATCTGCCGTTGTTGTTTTTATTGGAAACACTGCGGGAGCTGGGAGCGTCGCAAGTGGGGTTAGTGGCGCCTTACCTCAGTTATATGCGTCAGGATCGCCGTTTTGTCGATGGGGAAGCGGTTACTTCACGTATTTTTGCCAAGTGCCTTTCTCAACATGCTGATTGGCTGGTTACGGTCGATCCACATTTGCATCGCTATCATTCTCTGGGTGAAATCTATTCCATACCCAGTCGTGTTGTGCAAGGGGCTCCGGCATTGGCGCACTGGCTCAAAACGCAAAGCAACCTACTGTTGGTAGGGCCCGACAGCGAAAGCGAGCAATGGGTTGATGAGATTGCTGCCTTTAGTCAACATCCTTTTGTGATTGGAGAAAAGCAGCGCTTCGGGGATCGCCAAGTCGAAGTGATGCTGCCCGACATCAACGAATTCAGGGATAGAACGGCAGTGATTATCGACGACGTTATTTCCAGCGGGCAAACAATCCTGGAATGCGTTAAAACACTTCGGTCCAAAGGTATCGACAACATTCAGTGCGTGGCGGTGCACGGCATATTTGCCGATAACTCCGATAAAACCTTACTGGCCTCAAGCCTGAGCCAACTGGTCACATCCAATACCATCCCCCATCCTTCCAACGCTATTGATATTACGTCGCAACTGATTGCGCCCGTTATCAGCATGCTTAAATTGCCAGGAAAATCATTATGAAAATTACCTTTGTCGGTGGCACCGAGACCGTTACCGGCTCAAAATTTCTGCTGGAAACTGAAACGACAACCGTATTAGTCGATTGCGGTTTGTTCCAGGGCTACAAGTGGCTGCGGGAACGCAACTGGCAAACCTTGCCCCTGGACATCGACAAACTGGATGCGGTGCTGCTCACTCACGCACATCTGGATCACTCCGGTTATATCCCGGTGCTATACAAGCGCGGCTTTCGCGGCCCGGTGTTTACCCATCACGCCACTAAGGCCCTGTGTCAGATTTTATTGGCCGACAGCGGCCATATACAGGAGGAAGACGCTAAGTATTACAGCAAACATAAATTGGGCAAGCACGCGCACCCTGAGCCGCTTTACGACCGTCAAACGGCGGAAGCCAGCATGAGGCTATTTCAGTCTGTGGAGTTTGATGAACAGATCGAGGTCGGGGATATCCGTTTTTATTTACAGCCTGCCGGTCATATTCTCGGCGCCGCCAGCATTATCGTTGAAGCGGAAGGGAAACGAATCGGCTTTTCTGGTGATGTCGGTCGCTTCGATGATGTGCTGATGACCCCCCCTCGACCATTGCCGGAGCTGGATCTGCTGTTGATGGAGTCCACCTACGGCAACCGCCGGCACGACACCCAAGATCCGTTTCAGCAGTTGGCGGAAATTGTTAACCGTGTCGCCAAAAGCGGCGGCGTGCTGCTAGTCCCGGCCTTTGCGGTAGGGCGGGCGCAGGCCTTGCAACATCTGTTGGCGACCCTGATGGATCAGGGCGATATCCCCAAAATGCCCATCTATCTCGACAGCCCCATGGCGATCAAAGTATCGGATATTTTCTGCCAGTTCAGTGATCAGCACCGGTTGAGTCACGAGCAATGCTACCGCCTATGCGATGGCGTGACCTATACCCGCACGGTGGACGAATCGAAGGCGATTGCCGGACAGGCTTTCCCCCATATTGTTATCGCTGGCAGCGGCATGGCTACCGGGGGTCGTATTCTCCACCACTTCAAACGCCTGTTAGGCAGTTCTAAAACCACGGTACTGTTTACCGGTTATCAGGCGGGCGGCACTCGCGGCGCAAAAATGCTGGAGGGTGTTGATGCGGTGAAAATCCACGGAGGCTGGGTACCGTTGAGAGCCACTGTCAAAGTCATCTCCGGTTTGTCGGGGCACGCAGACTACCTCGAACTGACCCAGTGGTTACAGCAGTCAGCGCTGACCGATACTACTCGAATTCAACTGATTCACGGTGACCCGGAAGCCCTTGAAGGCCTTCGGGTGCACTTGCAGGAGCACACCACGTTTGCGGTGAATGTGGCGGGTTATCGCGATATTTTGCGCCTGTAATCGAAGAGATAATCCACAGCGGAGAAAAAGTTATGCAAATTGAAACCTTAAAAGATGTGCTGCACTGGACCCGGGAATTTCACCAACACCTCAGCCAGTGTTTATCCCACTGTGCGGACAAGAATATGGATGAACGGGCCCGGATGATCCTTGCGTATCTGTCCGATCATGAGAAGGCACTGACCGAGGTAGTCAGCGGGTTTGAAACCTCAGGCGACGAGCATGCACTGAATACCTGGTGTTACGAATATGTGGCAAAGCACCCCATCGTTCGGCATGCGCATTGCGGCGCGCCCTTTGCCGAGCTGGATGCCACGCAAATCATGGAGGTGATAGTCGATCAACACCAGCAGGTGATTGAACTGTATCGCTATCTCGCCTCCAGGGCGGATATCCCCTCTGCCAAAGAGTTGATGGAATCACTCCGGTCGCTGGAAGAGCACGAAATGATGCGTATGGCGCAGTCTGCCAACCGGTTCGGGGATTTGTAGAGACACTAATTTCTCACAGATACACCACCATAAACGGAGGAATAATCATGACACTTAATGCGTTCAAATTCGGGATGGCCAGCGCGATTACCGCGGCGATACTGTGGCTGGCTTGCAGTCTGCTGGTGATGTTAATGCCTTCCATGATGTTGTCCATGTCCGGAGAAATGGTGCATATGCAACTGAATGAGATGGGTTGGCACTTGACTCTCACTGGTGTCGTTATCGGGCTGGTGGCCTGGTTCGTGGTAGCGGGTATCGCCGGGTGGTTGCTGGCGGCCATTTATAACCGCTTGCAGTCATCCGACTGATTATCCAGCTGATGAGCAGTTTGCCGCGCTATGACAAACCGGTTCTGTTGGTGTTGAATCCGGGTAGTTCATCCATCAAGTGGAGCACGCATAACGTCTCGGCGCTTGAATATGCGGGTGCAACGGTGCCTGTTGCTATTGGGCAAGCAGGTGTCGGCCAATCAGCTGCGCAGACTTATCCTGGCGCGCCCCCTTGGCTGACCGATGTGCTGACAAATCATGATGTTCGCGCGGTGATTATCAGAGTCGTACACGGGGGCTCTGAATATCTTAAACCTCTCCCCATCAACGACGATAACTTTCGGCAACTGCAAACCCTGATACCACTGGCGCCACTGCACAATAAGGCGGCCATTGAACTGATTGAGCAGCTTCGGAATACCCGATTTTCCATTCCCGTTTTTGCGGTTTTCGATAGTGAGTTTTTCAGCGACCTGCCGGTGCTGTCACAGATTTATGGACTATCCGTCGCACTCACTGAGAAATATCGATTACGCCGTTACGGGTTTCACGGTTTTGCTCATGAGTCCATGGTCAAACACTGGGAGGCAGTGAAGCCCAAGGCCGAACACTACACCCTGGTGACTGCGCAACTGGGAAGCGGCTGTTCCATGGCCGCCATCCGCGACGGCAAACCAGTCGATACCACCATGGGCTTTACCCCCAATGAAGGGTTGTTGATGCGCACGCGCAGCGGAGATATCGATCCCGGTTTGCTGACCTGGTTGCAGTGGCAGGAGGGTTGGACGCCCGAGGATACCGACAGGGTTCTCAATTGCGAATCCGGCTGGCGGGGTCTGTCCGGCGGAATCGATAACATGGCGGATTTGTTTGCGAGTGAACAGCAGGAACACCAACTGGCGTTTGATTTTTTCCGTTATCGATTCCAGAAAACACTGGGCGCGTATTTCGCCATTCTGGGCGGGCTGGACGGTGTCGTTCTTAGCGGCGGTATTGTGGAAAACAACATCGATATTTGCCGTCGTTTGTTGTCCGGTCTTTCCCACTTAGGCATCGCGTTAAAAGATCCCCTGGCTCGCTCCCCTTTACCACTACTTTTATCGTCACCGGCATCGCCGGTGCAGTGTTGGGTAGTGGTCGCCGATGAGGCAGCGGCCATGTTGCGATCCGTACAACACCACTTGTCTTTTGAGAATGAATTTCAGTCGTTGGCTGATTGAGGAATTTCTATGTATGCCATAGATCAACAAAACGATCATCGGACACAACAGCGCGCAAAGCTATATCGTGATACATATCCTGCCTTTGCGCGCTGGTCGAAAGGTTATGGCGTGATCCAACACCGGGATGAAACGCAGGTGAGAGTGTTCGATCTTTGCCAGCAACTGCTGTGTACAGGACGGTTTAGACAGATCGATGAAGTGTTGGAGATACTATCTGCCGCTGACCGCCTGGCGACTGCGGCCATGTGGTTGGTGGTGCATATGACCTACACCAACAAAGTGAATTTCAACGGCAGCGCACTCGATGCAGACGACTTTAAATCCAACCCACAGGGGCATACCGGCGGTTCCCTGAATATGGTGCCTGCCTATGCGGGCTATATGGTTGCCAATCGCCTGGCCGGTATCACCCGCAGCTGGTTGATGGGACAGGGGCACTGTGTGGCCGCCATCGATGCGGTCAATGTGCTGTTGCAAAATCTTTATCCGGAACAGGCCGAACGCTATCCGTTGAGTGAGCAGGGTTTGACGCAGTTGGCGCGGGATTTTTACAGCTATGCCATGGCGGATGATGGTCGTCCTGGTGTTCCATTGGGTAGTCACGTAAACCCGCAGACCGCTGGCGGATTGATTGAAGGCGGCTATCTGGGTTTTGCCGAACTGCAATATGTGCATATGCCGCTACCCGGGGAACGGCTAGTGGCGTTTTTAAGTGACGGTGCTTTTGAAGAACAGCGCGGTAGCGACTGGGCCAGTCGCTGGTGGCGCGCCGAGGATTGCGGGCTGGTGACACCGGTGATGATTGCCAATGGCAGGCGAATTGACCAGCGCTCCACCATGTACCAGCAAGGCGGTTTGTCCTGGTTCTACGAGCACCTGGAACAGAATGATTTTCACCCCATCGCCATCGACGGGCGTGATCCGGCGGCGTTTATCTGGGGAATTTTTGAATCCGAAGCGCGGCTCGAAGCCTGCAGTGCGCACATCCGTGAAGGCCATATGCACTATCCGGTGAAACTGCCATATCTGATTGCTGAAACGGAAAAAGGCTACGGATTCTACGGCGCCGGTACCAATGCTGCTCATGGCACACCGCTACCGGGTAACCCCGGTAGCGATGAACGCTCCCGCAACCTATTTAACGAACACGCGGCCAAATTATTTCTTCCACGAAGTGAGTTGGAACTGGCTATCTCACAAATTGCGCAGCATGAGGCGGATAATCGAGTGCCGGAAAAACACCATGCCCTGTGTATGCGCAACGTCAGGCTTCAATCTCCCACAGAGCCACAATGGCATACCGAGGGTGACCCGACATCGCCGATGGCAGCGGTGGACACACGCTTTTGTGAATGGCACCTCGCTAATCCCGATAGGCGGGTGCGGATCGGCAACCCGGATGAGCTGCGCAGTAATCGCATGGGCAAGACGCTTGATCTGCTTAAGCACCGGGTGCTGAAGCCGGAACAGGGTGTGGCCGAATCCATTCACGGCTCGGTGATTACCGCACTCAATGAAGAGGCGGTCGTAAATGCGGCGCTGGGAAACAAAGGCGGTCTGAACCTGGTGGTGAGCTATGAAGCCTTCGCCATGAAAATGATCGGTGCGCTGCGCCAGGAAATCATTTTTGCGCGCCATCAAAAAGCGCTGGGGCGCCCGCCGGGCTGGCTGTCGGTGCCGGTGATTGCCACCTCGCACTTATGGGAGAACGGCAAGAATGAACAATCCCATCAGGATTCCGCCTTTGGCGAGGTGTTGCTGGGGGAAATGAGCGATATGACGAGAGTTGTGTATCCCGCCGATGCCAATAGTGCGGTCGCCTGCCTCGATGCCTGTTACCAGACCCAGGGTCAAATCTGGGGGATGACGATTCCCAAAAATGACGTTGTTACAGCATTCACACCCAAGCAGGCAGCCCAGTTGGCAGAACAGGGCGCATTGACGTTGGATAAGACTGACGGTGCACCGGTACAACTTGTCGCGGTAGGTGCCTATCAATTAGGCGTTTGTCAGGAAGTAAAACGCACTTTATCTAAACAAGGTATTCAATGCCACATAACGTACCTGTTAGAACCGGGTCGCTTCCGGCAGCCGCGAGACCCCTATGAGCAGACTTATGTCTGCGATGTGGCTACCCGCACAAGCCTGTTTCCCGATGACATTCGTTTGCGCATTTTTGTATCGCACCTGCGACCGGAAATATTGCTCGGTGTCTGCCGCCCTTTGGATCTTGGCGTTGATCGATGTATCGCTTTTGGTTACCGCAATCAAGGCGGTACCTTGGATACGCCAGGTTTATTACGGGCGAATCAGTCTGATGCGCAGTCCATTGCCACAGTCGTTATGCAGAAAATAGGCAGAGGAGAGGCATGAAATGACTGAAGTGAATGAACCTCGGCGCCGGTTTCTGATAGGAGCCACCTCCTTTGTTGCAGGTGCGGGTGTGGTCGGAGTCGCCACGCCCTTTGTTCAATCCTGGAATCCCAGTGCCAAGGCCAAATCTGTCGGAGCTCCGGTACAGGTGGGTATCAGCAAAATTGACCCAGGTGCCATGATTACCGTGGCGTGGCAGGGAAAACCTGTGTGGGTCGTTCGGCCCACTGCCGAAAATTTAAAAAAACCTGGCTCTGGAAGAGCATAGCGGCGAATTAAGAGATCCCGATTCCGACGTTAATCAACAACCGGATTACGCCAGGAATGCCGTTCGCAGTATCCGGGACGATATCTTTGTGGCGGTGGGTATTTGTACCCATTTGGGGTGTGTCCCCAACACGCAGGCTTTCCGAATATCCTCAAGCGCAGCTTGCAGATCGTCTGCGCTGCTTAACTGGATGAGTTGCCGCGTGCCGTCAATCTCAATAATGGAAATGTTTTGTGCCATCGTCTGGGGGAGCAGGGTTTTACAGGCATTGTGGGTCGGATCGGCATAGAGGCACAACACCCTGGCAGTTTGTAACTGATGGATTGTACCCGCAGGGATCAATAGACTCGCCCCGGTATAACTCGCATGGCCAACGCGCACCTCAACCGGGTTGCCCAGACCCACAACAATCTGATGCGCCCAATGTTTGTGGGGCTTGTTATCGCCAGCTTCACCCCGAAAGGCGATGAGCCCCGGCACCATGGCCACCTCACCTCGCCACGATTGGGCCTGGCGTGTTTTGCTGGACACGCTCATGCTCAGGCGCTTCGCTCTTCCGGGACGGGCAGAAACAGGGTGAAGCTGGTGGCGTGCCGGTCGGAGCTTGCCTCGACACGACCACCATGGGCCTCAACAATGGAACGAACGATGGCCAATCCGAGTCCGGCACCCTCACTCTGGCGCGATCTGGAAGGATCGGCGCGGTAAAAGCGATCAAACACGCTTGGCAGGTGCTGTGCAGGAATTTCGGAGTCGGGGTTGATCACACTCAGCGATACTGAGTCATTCTCCGCTTTACTCAATCGAACCTTTATCCATTTGCCCGCTGGGGTGTGCCGAATGGCGTTCGACAGCAGGTTGGAGATGGCCCTGCGTAGCATGGCGCGATCACCCATTACCCCCGGTGCCTGACCCTCCAAAGACAGGGTGATATGTTTTTCCTCCGCCAGCGCCCCGAAGAAGTCGAACAGCTCCCTGACCTCGGTGGCCAGATCCAGCGTTACCTGCACCGGTTTGAGCAGGCCGTGGTCGCTCTTGGCCAGCCAGAGCATGTCGTTAACCATCTTGGCCAGGCGTTCTTGCTCTTCCAGATTGGAGTACAGGAGCTCACGATATTCGTCCAGTGTTCTGGCCCTGCCCAACGCCACTTGAGTCTGGGTGATGAGATTGGTCAGCGGGGTTCGTAGTTCGTGGGCAATATCCGCCGAGAAATGCGACAGCCGCGTGAAGCTGTCTTCCAGTCGCTCAATCATCTGATTAAAGGCGGAGGCCAGGTCCCGTAGCTCCAGGGGCATGCTGCGAAAATCAAGTCGCATATTCAATCGGTCGGCCTGAATACTGCGCATCTCGTCCGAGAGACCGCGTAAAGGCGCGTGTCCCTGGTGTACCCCAAACCACGCCGCTAGCAAAGTCACACCGCCAGTAAGCAACATGATAATCCAGAGACTGCGGCGAAACCCTTGCAGAAAATGCAGGTGGAAGTCCATGCCGATCGCCGTGGCAATGCGATATTCCCGGCTGTCGCTTACAAACCGTGTGACGACACCCCGATAGGCATTTCCGTCAAAGTGCCAAGTAGCCAGGTTATCGGCATGGATCCGCTTAACGGGGGAAAAAGCTACTATAGCCTGCGCGAAGTCAGCCCCCGGTGTAGCGAACACCAACTGGCCACGGCCATTCCACACCTGAAAATAAACACCGTGGTGTCCCGACACCGCCTGCGACAACGCCACCGGTAACCGGAGCGGATCATCCACCCTTTGCAGGGTCTGCGCTACCGCCTGGTTGATCACGACCAACTCGTCCGCGTCCTGCTCGGCGAAATGGCGCTCGACGGCACCGAGCACCAGATTGCCGATCAATACCAGGCTGATGCCGATGGCCAACGCGACAAAGACCATGACCCTGGCGGTTAGCGAAAGCGGACGCCGCTCAGTCGCCATCATCTTCAGCTTCCACATCGAGCTTGTAACCCATGCCACGCACCGTGTGGATCAGCCTGGGCTCGAAGTCGTCGTCGATTTTGGCGCGCAATCGACGGATGGCCACGTCGATCACGTTGGTGTCGGAATCAAAATTCATGTCCCAGACCTGCGAGGCGATCAGCGAACGCGGCAACACCTCACCCTTACGGCGCACCAGCAGTTCCAGCAGGCAGAATTCCTTGTGGCTGAGATTGATTTTTCGGCCGGCGCGCGTGACCCGGTGCCCAGGCAGATCTAGGACAAGATCGGCCACCCTGAGCTGATCCGACAGGGGTGATGCCGAGCCTCGGCGCAACAGGGTGCGCACCCGTGCCAGCAACTCGGCAAAGGCGAAGGGTTTTACCAGATAATCATCGGCGCCCAGCTCCAATCCCTTGACACGGTCATCCACGCTGTCACGAGCACTAAGAAACAACACCGGCGTCTGACGTCCCGCTTCACGCAGCGACTGCACAATGCGCCAGCCATCCACGTCGGGCAGCATGACATCCAGCACGATCAAGTCGAAGGACTCGGTCATCGCCAGATGGTGGCCATCGAGACCATTGCGCACCAGACTAACCTGAAATCCAGCTTCAGCCAGTCCTTGGCGCAAATAGTCGCCTGTTTTGATTTCGTCCTCGACCACGAGTAGTCGCATCTATGTCTCGCCCTCCACATTTTGTTTCAACCTAACGGGTTATTCCCCACAGCAAGATTACACACAGATTACATTAATGTAATTTTTGGGTCATCTGGCTGACAGGGGGGGCCAGTTAACTTGATTACACTAGGCATTACTTATGTTGATGCAGTCGGCATTCCGGTCGCTATTGCCGGCCTGTCAGATCGGGCGTGACTCGAAAACGACAGTATCATCAACAAGCACTTCGCCACGGTTGATGTGATCGAGGGCAAGGTTATGAAAAACGATATCGCTGAATTGGAGCATTGATGAAAACGTTTAGTGCGACACGCCGTCACTTCGTACAGGGGCTGGTGGCTGGCGGTGTGCTGGCAAGCTTTCCAGCCCTGCTGCACGCAGGGGGCCGTCTGGAGAACCAGACACACACCGGTACCGCGCCCGTGCTGAGCGGCCAATCGATTGATCTGGTCGTCGCCGAAACACCGGTCAACTTTACCGGCGTGATCCGTATGGCGACCACCATCAACGGCTCCATTCCGGCCCCGACACTGAGGTTGCGTGAGGGAGATGAGGTCACCATCCGGGTAACCAACCGGCTCAAGGTTCCTACCTCCATCCACTGGCACGGGATCATCCTGCCCTTTCAGATGGACGGCGTGCCCGGCATCAGCTTCCGGGGCATAGCACCGGGCGAGACCTTCGTCTACCGCTTCAAACTGCAACAGAGCGGCACCTACTGGTATCACTCCCACAGCGGTTTTCAGGAAATGACCGGCATGTATGGCGCCCTCATCGTCGAGCCGCGCGAGGGCCGCGGTAGCCGTGAGGGAGATAGGATCCGCGCCGATCGCGACTACGTGGTGCAGCTCTCCGACTGGACCGACGAGGATCCGATGTCGGTGTTTGCCAAACTAAAGGTTCAGAGTGACGTCTACAACTTCAACCAGCCCACGGTTGGCGATTTCTTTCGCGACGTTTCCACACAGGGGTTTTCCGGTGCCCTGGACAAACGCCAGATGTGGAACCAGATGCGGATGAGTCCCACCGATCTGGCCGACCTTTCCGCCGCTACCTTGACCTATCTGATGAACGGCCGAACGCCAGCGGGCAACTGGACGGGTTTGTTCACACCCGGTGAGCGCGTGCGCTTGCGTTTTATCAATGCAGCCAGTAACAGTTTTTACGACGTTCGCATTCCTGGCCTGACGATGGCCGTAGTGCAGGCCGATGGGCAGAATATTGAGCCTGTCGAGGTCGATGAATTCCGATTTGGGCCGGGCGAGACCTACGACGTGCTGGTGGAACCGAAGGATGAGGCCCACACAATTTTTGCCCAAAGCATGGAGCGGACCGGTTTTGCGCGCGGCACCCTGGCGGTAGGTGACGGTTTGAGCGCGCCGGTGCCGGCGTTGGATCCTGTCGAGTGGTTGACCATGGCTGACATGATGGGCCAGATGGATCACGGCAAAATGGATCGCGGAGCCATGGGACACGACGCGGCGCAGAACAAGGATCACGCCGGGATGGAGCATGGCTCAATGCACCACGGCAGCATGGCCATGGATCACAGTCAGCATGGTATGCCGCAGAATTCATTGGCCAAGCCGTCGCAAACAGTGAACCACGCTCGCACGGAATACGGCCCATCGGTAGACATGCGGGTCGATATGCCGCGCACCAACCTGGATGATCCGGGTATTGGCCTCCGCAACAATGGCCGGCGGGTGCTTACCTTGGCTGATCTTCGGTCACAAGAGGGCGTGCTGAATGACAGCCGCTCCGCCGTCAGAGAAATCGAATTGCACTTGACTGGCAATATGGAGCGCTACAGTTGGTCCTTCGACGGGCTGGAATTCGGCAAGAGCACGCCGGTGGCCATGAAACACGGCGAGCGTGTTCGCGTTATCTTGCAAAATGACACCATGATGACCCACCCCATGCACCTGCATGGCATGTGGAGCGACCTGGAGGATGATCAAGGTCGGTTGCGTGTACGTCGGCATACCATCCCGGTACAACCCGCACAACGCATCAGCTTTCTGACCACCCCGCATGATCTGGGGCGCTGGGCGTGGCACTGTCATCTGTTATTCCATATGGATGCGGGGATGTTCCGCGAGGTGGTGGTGTCATGAGTGTGAAGGATTTCGCCAGATATTGTTTGCATGCAGGCGTTATTGCAGGGCTGTTGTTTTCGGCTTCCGTCTTGGCGCAACAGGAGGATCCACATGCAATGCACGCAAATGATGCCAATTCGCCGTCCCATGAGCCTCCTGATGACAGCTCGGATACTCGCGCCACGGGTCACGCCGCCATGGCGCAGGGCGACATGCAAATGCAGGGCGGAGACGCCCCCAAGGATGCCCGCGATCCTCACGCATATTCCGATGGCTACACGCTGACGGAAGGCCCCTATGCGCTGCCGGGTCCACGGCAACTGAAACTGGCCGATGAGCATCGATTCTGGTCGCTGCTGGGCGATCGCCTCGAATACGACGCCGATAATGACGTCACGACCTTTGACCTGCAGGGCTGGTATGGCACCACCTATGACCGCTTGGTGATCAAGCTCGAAGGCGATGCCGTGGACGGGCGCCTGGCGGAAAGTCAGACTGATCTGCTCTGGGGCCACGCACTCAATGCCTATTTCGACACCCAGCTGGGCGTTCGTCTTGATCAATACGATGAAGGCACGGGCCGCGAGTGGCTCGCGTTCGGTATTCAGGGCCTTGCCCCCTACTGGTTTGAACTGGATCTGACCGCCTACCTGGGCGAGGGCGGACGTACAGCTCTGTCGTTGGAAGCGGAATACGAATTGCTACTCACCCAGCGCCTGATTTTACAGCCTCGGGCTGAACTGACCGCCTATGGCAAAGACGATGCGGTTAACGGACTGGGTAGCGGTTTGTCCGATGTCGCCCTGGGACTGCGATTGCGCTACGAGTTTTCACGCCAGTTCGCCCCTTATGTCGGTATCGAGTGGAACGGCACCTTTGGCGCCACCGCCGATCAGGCGCGGGCCAACGGCGATGCCACCAAGGATACCCGGTACGTCGCCGGGATCCGGTTCTGGTTTTAATCAAACGACTTATGTTTTTAACACAACCTAGGAGTCACATTATGAAACGCCAATCACTCAGCTATTTCGTCGCCCTGCCGGCATTATTGCTTGCCCTGTCAGCCCAAGCCCACGATCCCAAGGAGCACATGAAGGAGGCGCAGGCGCCGGACTGTGCGGCCATGAAAGACATGGATCATTCCAAAATGGACATGAAAGATCCGGTCATGCAGGCCATGATGAAAAAATGCATGAAGGCCATGCACAAGGATGAAGAAGGATCGCATGAAGCTCATGGGGACAAAGGCCATACCGATCACGGTAACCATGACGAAAAATCCGATGAAAAAAAGCCGGCCAAACACCAGCACAAAAAATAACGGGTAGCCATTCCTGAGGAGATAACATGACGTCCTTTAAGTTTTTATCCTGCTTTAAATGCCTCGCCGTTGCGGCAGGCGTGGCGGCGGTGACCGGTGTGGGGTTCCTCTATTCGGGTCTCTATCCGATGGGAGCCGATGACCATCACAACGACTTGACTTATTGGGCGCTGGAAACCCTGCGCGAGCGATCCATCGCCCGCGCATCAAACGACATCGAGGTGCCGACCGACCTGAATTCGTCCGAGCGCTTGCTGGCAGGCGGCGCCGACTACAACGACATGTGCACCGGCTGCCATCTCAAACCGGGCAAGACCGAAAGTGATTTTACCCTGGGGCTGTATCCCGCGCCGCCCAATCTAACACTGACGGGTGATAGGCATGGGCATGAGCATGCCGGTGACACTGATAATGATGACGAGGCCATTAAGCGACAATTCTGGATTATTAAACATGGCATCAAGGCTTCCGGGATGCCGGCCTGGGGGCCGGGTCATGACGATCAGCGCATCTGGAACATGGTGGCGTTCCTGCAGCGCCTACCCGAGTTGTCGCCGCAGCAATACCAGATCCTGACCGCGCGCGGCGCGGATGACGCCGGGCACCATTAAGGCTGGCTTCAGGAGGATACCCATGTCGCATGCCAATCACAGACACCAAGCCCGTCAGCGCGGCGAGTCCAACAGCACTGAATTGACCGACCCCGTGTGCGGGATGTCGGTCATGAAGACATCCTTCCACAAGGCCGAGTTTCAGGGCAGGCTGTACTCCTTTTGCAGCGCGCATTGCCGAAGCCAATTTATGAATAATCCACAACGCTATCTGACAAGATCCGAACGCGCCGAGGGCGATGCCAACACCGAGTACAGTTGTCCTATGCATCCGGAAGTGAGGCAACTGGGCCCGGGCACCTGCCCGAAATGCGGCATGGCGCTGGAACCGGTGATGCCCAGTAGCGAGGCCAGGGACAACCCGGAACTCGCGGATTTCAGGCGTCGTTTCTGGTACACCTTACCACTGACTATCATGGTGACTCTGATCGCTATGTCGGGTGGGGCATTTGACAGTCTGCTGGGGACGGCACGCCCCTGGATGGAGCTGGCGCTGGCCACTCCGGTGGTGCTCTGGTCCGGCTGGCCTTTCTTTGTCCGCTGGATCCAGTCCCTCAAGCAACGTTCGCCCAATATGTGGACCCTGATCGGTACTGGCACCGGCGCAGCTTATCTGTACAGCGTTATCGCAACCGTCGCGCCCGGCATTTTCCCGACTTCGTTCCGTCTCGATGGCGACGTTGCGGTATATTTTGAGGCGGCTGCGGTGATCATTTCACTGACCTTGCTCGGTCAGGTGCTAGAACTGAAGGCCCGCTCGGAGACCGGTGCCGCCATCCGCGGCGTGATGGATTGGTGAGAGGCTTTTTTGTGCGACCTGGTGCATGGGTAATATGGCTGCTGCTGGTGACGCTCCTTGCGAGGAGCGCGTTTGCGGCTTCGTCAGACTTCTGCACCATGCCTGCCAATCAACCGGCACCGGTCGGCCTATTCCAGGGTGAGCATGCGCATCTGAACTACGCTCAGTTGGAGCATGATGCCATGCAGCATGACGCCGGTGAAGTCCAGGATCGACACGGCTGCTGTGCCGGTGATAAGGGCGACGCTGACTGTATGATGAGCGGTTGCTTGTCAATGATGCCGCCCGTTGCTCACTTCGCTTCCCCCATTCATGCAGGTTCCATCGCAATTGTTTTTCATGTGCCCGCCTTCCCGCGACCGCCCAATTTTCCTCTATTGAGACCTCCGATCGCCTGATTGATAGGTAAAAACCGTTTTCTCGAACTGTGATACAAGGCGCTTCGCCTGCACGACTGAAGTCTGCTCGTTACCTTGTCATCCATTACTTAATGTTCTATTCAATTGTCTTCGGAGGCAACTATGTATCGATTTAAATTAACGGGCTTGGTGTTGGGGCTGTTGACGCTGCCCTTGATCGCGGCCTGTAATGATGGGCCTAAAAACCCAAAAACATCTGACCCATCCGCTGGTGCAGTTGAAACGCTTACCGTCTACAAAAGCCCTACCTGTGGCTGCTGTAAAAAATGGATAGGTCACCTTGAAGACGAGGGCTTTGAGGCCAGTGTCGAACACCCGGCTAATCTGGACGCCATCAAGGATCGCTATCGAATCGCAAACAACCTGCGTTCCTGCCACACAGCGGTGTCGTCACAAGGCTATGCCTTTGAGGGGCATATCCCGGCCCGCTATATTCATCAGTTTCTGGCTAATCCGCCAGCCGACGGGATTGGGCTGACAGTGCCCGCCATGCCCGTTGGCAGTCCGGGTATGGAGGTGGGTGACAAGTTCATGCCATACCGGGTTCTGCTGATGAAAAAAGACGGCAGCACTGAAGTGTTTGCCAGTGTCGAGAGCGCGGCTCAACAGGTTCAGCCACTCCAACAACCGGAAGCGCAGCCATGAAAATATTCGTCACCATGCTTTTTATCCTGCCGCTCGGTATAGGCAGTGTCATAGCCTTTGCGCAATCCCTTCCCGAGACCCTGACGCTGGACGAGGCGATAACCCTCGCCATAGATACCGATCCCTGGCTCACCGGTAGCCAGTACACTCAGCAGGCCCTTACCGACGAAGCGACTGCCGCGGCGACTTTGCCGGATCCCCGAATGAGCCTGATGGCCGGCAGTTTCCCTGTTGATTCTTTTGACATCAATCAGGAAGGCATGACTCAGTTGTCGGTGGGGATCAGCCAAATGTTTCCCCGGGGTGACAGTCTGTCGCTCACCCGCCGACAAAAGCAGCAGCTAGCCGAGCAGCATCCCTTACTAAGGCTGGATCGTCGGGCCAAGGTAGGCGCTACGGTCAGCCAGTTGTGGTTGGAAGCCTTCAAGGCGCAGGAGAGTATCCGGCTGATCGAACAGGATCGCGCACTGTTTGAGCAGTTGGTGGATGCCGCCAAAGCGGGTTACTCCTCGGCGCTGGGCAGGGCACGTCAGCAGGACGTAATTCGCGCGCAGTTGGAGCTGATTCGTCTTGAAGACAGACTGACGATGCTCAGGCAGCAACAGCAAGCCGCACAAAAGCGTCTGACCGAATGGATCGGTGCGCCTGCCACTGTCCCTCTGGCTCCGGTACTACCGACACAGTCTCTTTCCAGGCCACTGTCGGTACCGACCATTAAGCAGGCCAGCGAGCATACGCGCTACGAATGGATCCGCCATCATCCCGCGCTACGGGCACTGGACCAGCGTATCGACGCAACGCAAACCGGTGTGGATCTGGCAAAACAGAAATACAAGCCCGAATGGGGCCTGACCGCCCAATACGGCTATCGCGACAGCGATCCCATGGGGCGCGACCGGGCCGATCTGTTCTCCGTTGGCGTCACCTTCGATCTGCCCCTTTTCACCGGTAACCGGCAGGACAAGGAAGTCAGCGCCGCCGTAAATCGAACCGAGGCCATCAAAACCGAAAAGTACTTGCTTGGTCGTCGGCTAATGGCGGAACTGGAAACCGCGAGCGTACAACTGGCACGTCTCGATGAACGCCAGGCGTTATACACCGATCAGCTGCTGCCGCAAATGGCTGAGCAGGCAGAAGCTTCGCTGACCGCCTACAACAACGACGACGGCGACTTCGCCGAAGCCGTGCGTGCCCGCATTGCCGAATTGAATGCCAAGGTCGACGCGCTCGCCATTGCCGTGGATCGGCAGAAGACCATCGCCCAAATCAATTACCTGCTCGCCGAGGCGTCGTTCGACGATGCACGGCCGGCGAAACCGTTTTAAAGGAGTTCAACATGAATACATTCACCAAAACCTTGCTGGGCACGGCCGTCGGCGCGCTGCTCGGCGCATCCGGCGTCTGGCTACTCGGCAACCCCGATGAGGGGGATATGACAGCAACCGGCGGTGAACGCAAGCCACTTTACTGGGTGGCGCCCATGGATCCCAACTACAAGCGCGACAAGCCTGGCAAATCGCCCATGGGCATGGATCTGATCCCTGTGTACGAGAAATCCGCCGGAGAGGATGAAGCCGGCACCGTCAAGATATCGCCCGAGGTCGTCAACAATCTCGGCGTGCGCACCGCCACGGTTGAGTCCGGGTCTCTGAATCTGGATGTCAAAACCGTCGGTTACGTGCAATACGATGAGAACCGGCTGGTGCATATCAGCCCGCGCGTGGAAGGCTGGATCGAGACGCTCCATGTCAAGGCCGCCGGGGATCCGGTCAGACAGGGCGACCCCCTGTACACCCTCTATTCACCCACCCTGGTCAACGCCCAGGAGGAATTGTTGTTGGCGTTGAAACGCGACAATCCGGTGTTGATCGGCGCTGCCGTGGAACGGTTATTGGCATTGCAGGTGCCGCGGGCAGATATCGACCGGCTGCGTAAAACCCGCAAGGTCAGCCAGACCATCACCGTTGCCGCGCCGCAGTCCGGGGTACTGGACAATCTCGCGGTGCGTGAGGGCATGTTCGTCAAGCCTGGCTTGAGTCTGATGAGCATCGGCCAACTGGAGCATATCTGGGTGATCGGTGAGGTGTTCGAACGACAGGCAAGCCTGGTCAAGACCGGCGACCAGGTGCGGATGCGGCTCGATTACCTGCCCGGTCGGGATTGGTTGGGCCAGGTGGACTATGTCTATCCGTCTTTGAATGCCAAGACACGTACCGCGCAAATCCGGGTGCATTTCGACAACCCGGACGACTTCCTCAAGCCGGGCATGTTCGCGCAGATGGTCATTGAGACCCAGGCGGGGGCTGAAGCACTGTTAATCCCGCGAGAAGCGCTGATCCGTACCGGCAGCCAGGCGCGCGTGGTGTTGGCGCTGGGTGATGGCAAATTCAAATCGGTGGCCGTTGAGGTCGGGCGTGTGGGCGAACGGCAGGTGGAAATTCAGTCGGGACTCAAAGAAGGGGAACGCATTGTGACCTCTGCTCAGTTCCTGATCGACTCGGAATCCAGCAAGACGTCGGACTTCAAGCGCATGGCCAAGCGCGATCAGCAAGGCGAATCAATGGATGTAAAGGCAGACGCTGATTCCCGCTCAGTCTGGGTGGCCGCACGTATCGACAGCCTGATGCCGGATCACCGCATGGTGACCCTGGAGCACGAGGCCATCCCGGACTGGCAATGGCCCACCATGACCATGGATTTCACCGTCGCTGAGGCTGTGGACATGGATGCGCTCAAACAGGGAATGCGCCTGCATGTGCAGATCACCAATAACAACAGTGGTGGATACCAGATTACCCAAGTGCATATTCCCAATGAGCAAGGCAATGATGCCATGCCTGCAGGAATGGATCACGGTCAGCACGAGGGTATGGATCACGGTGATATGTCGATGCCGGAGCACAGCGAACACCAGGGCATGAACCACGACGCTCACGATCAAAAGGAGCACAATCATGATTGAATCGATAATCCGTTGGTCCGTCGGTAACCGTTTCTTCGTGCTGCTGGCTACTTTGATGCTGGTGGGGATGGGTCTCTATTCGCTGAAAAACACCCCGGTGGACGCCATTCCCGATCTGTCCGATGTACAGGTCATTATTAAGACCAGTTTTCCTGGGCAGGCACCGCAGGTGGTGGAGGACCAGGTCACGTATCCACTGACTACTGCCATGTTGTCGGTACCCGGTGCGGTTACCGTGCGCGGTTATTCCTTTTTTGGCGATTCCTTTGTGTATGTCATTTTCGACGAGGATACCGATGCCTACTGGGCACGTTCCCGGGTGCTGGAGTACCTGTCTCAGGTCGCGCCCACATTACCGCCCAGCGCCCGGCCGCAACTGGGACCGGACGCCACCGGTGTCGGCTGGGTCTACCTCTATGCCTTGGTGGATCGCAGCGGTCAGCATGACATCAGTCAGCTGCGCAGCCTGCAGGACTGGTTCCTGAAATACGAGCTGCAAACCGTGCCGGGTGTTTCCGAAGTCTCGGCGCTCGGTGGCATGGTCAAGCAGTATCAAGTGAAGGTAAACCCGGAGAAACTGCGCGCCTTCGGTATTCCCCTGTCTCTTATCCAGATGGCTATCCAGCGCGGCAACCAGGAAGTGGGCGCCTCGGTGGTGGAAATGGCCGAAGCCGAGTACATGGTGCGCGCCAGCGGCTACATCCAGGGTATCGATGATCTGGCCAACATTCCGTTAGGGTTGGATGTTAACGGTACGCCGCTGTTGCTCAAGGATGTGGCGGATATCGAGTTGGGGCCGCAAATGCGCCGTGGCATCGCCGAGTTGAACGGCGAAGGTGAAGTGGTGGGCGGTATTGTGGTGATGCGTTTCGGTGAGAACGCCCAGAAAACCATTGATGGGGTCAAGGCCAAGCTGGAAAAACTCAAGGCGGGTTTGCCCGATGGCGTGGAGATCGTAACCGTTTATGATCGTTCAGGGCTGATATCTCGCGCCATTGACAGTTTGTGGAAAAGTCTGGCCGAAGAACTCGCCATTGTGGCGTTGATCTGTGTCATTTTCCTGTTTCATGTCAGGTCCTCACTGGTGGCGGTCTTCAGTCTGCCGCTAGGTATACTCACGGCTTTTACCGTGATGTATTGGCAAGGTCTCAATGCCAATATCATGTCATTAGGCGGTATAGCGATTGCGATAGGCGCCATGATTGATGGCGCGATTGTCATGATCGAAAACATGCATAAGCATATGGAACGTACGCCCTTGACGCCAGAGAACCGTTGGAAAATCGTGGCGGCGTCAGCCAGTGAAGTCGGTCCGGCGCTGTTTTTCAGTTTGCTTATTATCACTGTGAGCTTTGTACCAGTATTCACCCTGGAAGCCCAGGAGGGCCGGATGTTCAGCCCGTTGGCCTTTACCAAAACCTATGCCATGGCAGCCAGTGCGGCGCTTGCTATCACAGTGGTGCCGGTTTTGATGGGATATTTCATCAGAGGCAAGGTGGTAGCGGAAAACAAGAATCCCGTTAATCGATTACTGATTGCCGGGTACATGCCCCTGCTGAAAACCGTATTGCGTTTTCCGAAAATTACACTTGCCATTGCGGTTGTGATTTTCCTCGTTGGGATCTGGCCGGTTAACAAGATTGGTAGTGAATTCATCCCCGATCTGGATGAAGGTGATCTGATGTATATGCCGACCACTTATCCGGGGATCTCGATAGGCAAAGCCAGGGAATTGTTGCAGCAGACCGACAAGCTGATCGCGACAGTGCCTGAGGTAAAAACCGTGTTTGGCAAAATCGGCCGTGCCGAGACAGCCACGGATCCCGCTCCGCTGACCATGATCGAGACCTTTATTCAGCTCAAGCCCAAAGAGGAATGGCGCGAGGGCATGACCACGGAGAAGCTCAAGAAGGAGCTGGATGCGCTAGTGAAATTCCCCGGTTTGACCAACGCTTGGGTGATGCCGATCAAGACTCGCATCGACATGCTGGCCACCGGCATCAAGACGCCGGTAGGCATCAAGGTGGCGGGCGAGGATCTGCGAGAAATTCAGAAGATTGGTCAGCGACTAGAGCAGATCCTCAAGGATGTACCCGGCACAGCCTCGGTGTATTCCGAAAGGGTGGCCGGTGGGCGTTACATCAAGGTGGATATTCAGCGTGCACAGGCGGCGCGCTATGGCCTCAATATTGCTGATGTGCAGCAGGTAATAGCCACGGCCATTGGGGGAATGAATGTGGCGCAGACCATTGAGGGGCTGGAGCGTTATCCGATCAATCTGCGCTACCCGCAGGACTATCGAGACTCGCCAGAACAGCTGGCGCTGCTGCCCATCGTTACGCCCAGCGGCCAACGCATTGCGCTCGCCGATGTGGCCAATGTCTATGTGGAGGACGGCCCGCCAGCGATCAAGAGCGAGAACGCCAGGCTGAATGGCTGGACCTTTGTAGATATCGATGGGGTGGACGTGGGCAGCTATGTACAAGCGGCCATGGCAACGGTCGAGCAGCAGTTGGATTTACCGGCCGGTTACTCGGTGGCCTGGTCCGGTCAGTACGAATACATGCTGCGCGCCAAAGAGAAACTGACCTATGTGGTTCCTTTGACGCTTGCCATCATTATCATTCTGTTATACATGAATTTTCGTAACTTCACTGAAATAGCCATTATTCTGGGAACACTACCACTGGCGGTAATTGGTTCAATCTGGCTGATGTACCTGCTTGGCTATAATTTTTCTGTCGCGGTTGCGGTTGGTTTTATTGCACTGGCGGGGGTTACGGTGGAAATAGGTATCATCATGTTAACTTATCTTAACCAAGCATATCACCAATTGATAGATACCTGTCGTGAGCGTGGAGTGCAACCATTAAAAGAAGATTTGCTCGAAGCCGTGACACAGGGCGCGGGACTTCGTGTAAGACCCGTAATGATGACTACGGCCTCCACTATCGCTGGATTGCTGCCCATTATGTTCAGTTCCGGAACAGGTGCGGAAGTTGTTAGCCGGATTGCGGCGCCTATGGTGGGCGGAATGGTGAGTGCTGTGATTTTAACGTTGTTGGTATTACCCGTCGTGTATTACCTATGGCGCACCCGCTCGCTGAAAGCATAAGAGCCTGTAAACCAAATTGTGTAACTGCCCACGACTGAGTAACCTTTTTAAAAGGATGCCATCGTGGGTATGCAATTGGACCAAGAAAAACTCAAAGCCATGGCCGCCGAGTTGGCCAAAGACATTAAGTCTGAAAAAGATCTCGGAGCTCTTACTCAACAGTTGATCAAAATGACTGTTGAAACCGCCCTCAATGCCGAACTGGACGAGCACCTCGGATACGAGAAACATGCTCCTGAAGGCCGTGGCACTGGCAATAGCCGTAACGGCTATTCAGCCAAGCGCCTGAAAGGGCAGCACGGCGAAGTATCGATACAGGCTCCGCGAGACCGGAACGGTTCTTTCGAACCTCAATTCGTCCGTAAAGGCCAGTCCCGTCTGACCCAGATGGATGACCAAATCCTCGCACTTTACGCCAAGGGTCTGAGCACCCGGGATATCGTGGATGCCTTCAAGGAAATGTATGACGCGGATATATCGGCCACGCTCGTCTCTAAGGTGACAGAGCGAGTTATCGAGCAGGTTCACGAGTGGCAGAACCGCCCGCTGGATCCGATCTATCCTATCGTCTATCTGGACTGCATTGTTCTGAAAATTCGACAGGATAAACGCGTCATCAACAAATCCCTGTACCTGGCTCTGGCTATCAACATGGAAGACCAGAAGGAGCTTCTTGGCCTTTGGCTGGCTGAAACGGAAGGCGCGAAGTTCTGGCTATCGGTACTGACGGAACTGAAAAACCGTGGTCTGGAGGACATCCTTATCGCCTGTGTGGACGGCCTGAAAGGGTTCCCAGATGCGATTGCTGCAGAGTATCCGCAGACCAAGATACAGCTGTGTATCGTGCACATGATTCGCAACTCGCTGGGCTACGTGTCCTGGAAGGACTACAAGGCCGTGACGGCCGATCTGAAGCAGATCTACCAGTCTGCCACCGAACGTGAAGCCCGGCAGGCGCTGGATGCCTTTGGCGAACGCTGGGACAGCCAATACCCGCAGATCTCTCGATCCTGGAACAGCCACTGGGACAATCTGATTACGCTGTTCGAGTACCCTCCGGCGATTCGCAAGGTGATCTATACCACGAATGCCATCGAGTCGCTGAACAGTGTGATTCGTAAAGCGACCAAGCGCAGAAAGTTATTCCCCAGCGATGACTCGGCACTGAAAGTGGCTTTCCTGGCGATCCAGCAGGCTTCGAAGAAATGGACCATGCCGATCCGTGATTGGAGGCCGGCATTGAATCGCTTTATTATCGAATTTGGTGACCGCCTGAACGGTCACCTGTAATGGGGTGGGCAGTTACACAGATTTATTTACAGGCTCAGCATTTTTTCTTTTTTGGCAGTAATGCATACGCTATTTGCATGAACGGAGATCAAAATGACTTCGTTGGCCCGTCAACCCCGACAGAGGATTTTTTAACGTATCCCGATGGCACCGCTATCCACTTGGTTACCGGGCTGATGTGGAAAAGATGTGCTGAGGGGCAGACCTGGAATTCTGGAAGTTGCACAGAGTCAGGCTGGGCATCAATGTTTACCTGGATGAGCGCATTGCAGCATGCTCATGCTGAGTCAGCCTTTGCTGGCTATGATGATTGGAGGCTTCCAAACATAAAAGAGCTAGGAACAATAGTGGAAATTAGCTGCAGCGCGCCGGCGATTAACGCAGCAGTGTTCCCCGGCGCTCCAGGTGGTTTGTTTTGGTCTTCTTCTCCCAACTTTTTGGATAGTGGAAAAGCTTGGCCCATCCAGTTTACCCATGGAATTTCCTATCCTGCCGAGAAAAGTTCAATGGCATCAGTAAGACTCGTTCGAAGTGTTGGGGGAAATTAGCAGGCTAACCCTCTACTCATACGGCGGTTAAAAATGGGGGACTACAAAACGGTCTATGGAGTTTAAGAGACAGCAGTCGATACGATGAGACGGCCTACTTCGACTGATAACACTGAGAAATGACATGGCTAAACGAACCGAGTACACGCGGGCTCAAGCCATCGCGCTGATCTCCAGGCAAGCAGCCAGGATCTTGGGTAGCCAGGATAACGCAACGGAGTGGCTGAATACGCCGAACCAGGCACTGGGAATGGCCAAACCGATTGACCTGCTTGGTACGGGGTCTGGCGCCACCCAGGTCCGCAGCGTACTGAGCGCGATTGAGCATGGTGTGCCGGTGTAGGGCTGAAACCCGGAGCCCACATTTCCCACTATTTCGCTAGCCGAGCTTTCAGACCGCTACCGAGGCACCTCAATCAGGCGTTACCGGGGCAGGCAAAATAGGTTGACTGATCAACTATATGGCAATATGGTAACCATATTGCCATATAGGATGAAAGCCATGCCCCCAGTAATCCGGATCTCCGAATCCCTTTACCAGCGCCTCTCCGCCCATGCCGAAGGATTCGACACCCCCGCCAATGTAATCGAGCGACTACTTGACCAGGTTGAAGGGGTTTCCCCCGGCTCCGATGATCATCGCCAGAGCCGTCTTCAGCGGCCGGAGCTTCACTTCTTCCCCAGCGAAGACCGCTTCCGGCAGGGCCTTATCGACGGCAGAACCGGCCAAGTCGTGCTTCACTTTGCGGACGGCAGCAAAGAGAAAAAGCCCTGGCAGTCAAGCCGCTTTACCGAGCGCTCGAACCTCCGTGCGAACATCTGGTCCGGGCTGCTCCGAGGCTGGGAAGAAAAGCAGATTGTCTCTGCCGAATTTCACATGAAATAGCCCGCCCATCACGAAGGAGAACAGCATGTCTCTTCAGCAGGTTAACCAGGTCAAAGCCCGTCTGGATTCCCTTGCCTCTCCATCACATGAGTCATGCGGTGTGTTCTGCAGTACTTGTGGAGGATACGCAAGGCGCCTTCCGCCACTGCTCACCTCTGGGGACCACGACGCCATCAAAGCGATGCTGGAGAGCTCAACGCTGAGCGAGCTAAAGCAGCTTGGCATGTGGTTGGAGTTTCTTCCTGTAGTGCAAGGTGCGGCTTTTCGTCGCTGGATCATGCAGACCTTGGAGGAGCTACCTGGTGCAGACGTGCAGGCAGTCGATGCATTTATCTTTGAAGCCAGGCATTGGACGAGCAGCCCCCAGCTCCTTGCTTACAGCAAGCTGCGAGAGCTGGCTTTGCAGTACGTCGAGCAGGCCCTTCTCCCGGAAAACTGGTCTCTACTGGAAACCATCCTGCTGACCTTGAAAGTCGAAGATATTCCAACCGACCTGATCGATCAGGCTATCGAGATTGCCGAAACCGACCATCAGATTGCTCGCGCGCTCTATAACCGACTCAGAGAAATGGACCCCAGAGTTCGCCAGTTTTCTAGCGACTTAAAGTCTTGATATGTTACGGGCATATCAAGTCTCAGGCAGCGTATCAGCCCGTTGGGATTCGGGAAAAGCGGGCTACTTCGACGATCGACTCTGCGCGTGTACCGGACAGAGAATAAACCAGGCATAATCTCGCTCACATGGCTCGCCCGGCGCGCCACACTCCTCGCAGGTACGCGAGGCCAGCTGCGACGCCATATAGATCATGCCTTTCTGGAAGCTATCGCCACCACCTGCATAAAAACGCAGCTGGGCAAACTTGGCCTTCACTTGATAGGCTTTGACCTGCGCCCCTCTGCCATTATCCGTCAGATGCTGGAGATCACGGCACAACGTATCCACCAGGGTAAACCACCCGTCAGCAATTCCCAGGCCTTCTTGCTGGCAACCCTCAAGAATCTTGGGGTGCCGGCTGAATAACAGTTCTTCCAGTTCACGCTTCATGGCTCTCTCCTTTAGTTTTCGTAGTACACGCAACGGGTTTTGCCTGGCAGAGGGTGGGTGGGCATCCGGATTCCGTCACCTCCGATTCCATCACTGCCCATAGGCGATCGACCTGATTACTTCCCGCCTGACCTTTCTCCTGAAGCCCCTCCCGACAGGAATGTAAATACTGTTTCTGGTTTCGATCGGACGCCCAATCGACGAGCCCGTAACCAATACCGAGCTGCAAAGGCAGTTGCCTGCCTTAAAGCCCCCACTGAAGTCATGAATAACCCAATGGGCATAGAGGACAGCAGGCATGAAACCATCGGTATCAAGCTTTTCAGCCTCTTTCTGATTCACCTTGACGTCCAGCCAGATCCAATTCTGGACAATACGGATATTTTTATGCGGTGACGTTTTATAAAGCCCGATAGCCAGCTCCCAAGCATGGCTTTTGGGCGGCGCTTCATGGCAATCGCCCATGTCGCTACGCAGGGCTATCATCATCTCATCCAGAGTCGCGAACACGATGAAATCCTCCAACAGAGACAGGAAAATCAGTTCCGAGAACAATGATCCAAACCTTTGATCAGACTCGTGAAGACATCAGGAGCCCGCGGTATGAGTAGGGCAAAGAGTTCGCCAATGATCCTGCTGCTCGACTCGCTCGCCCGGTGAACCACATACTTCACACGTGCGCATGCTTATCAGGCTGGCCATGTGGATCATCCCCGCCTGGAAATAATCTGCGCCTTCCGCGTAAAAACATAACTCGCCAAATTTCTGCTTCACCTGCAGTGCGCGAACTTGAGGACCTGCGCCGCTATCCGTCAGGTGTTGAAGGCCCAGACAAAGCGTGTCGACAAGGACAAACCATCCGTCACCAATACAAAGCTCCCTGTAGTCACATTGCCCGAGTATTTTCTCGTGCTGCTCGAACAAGCTATCTTCAAGATCCTTTCTCATAGCACCCGCCTCGGTTGATCACGATATTTTGTAGCCCAATGTCCTACTGTAGTGCTCCGACACCAGCACGGACCTTTTCCTCGTCAATAAACGGTAATAGCCGAGCAATGTTTCGGGCATCATCAATACCCCGGTGGTGTACACCCCCGAATTCAAGTTTGTGAAATGCCAGAGCAGACCGAAGTCCTGTACGACGTTGGCGTGTGGTCGCCCTCCAGGCTTTCTTCAGGTTCACATGCGGTCGCTTGAGAAATGCTGAGCCACTGGCGAACCGGCGCTCCATGGACGCGAATTCCCGAAAATCGTAGCCGCCCCACGACCCCCAGATACCGGGTCTTTGGTCAGCCCACGCATCCAGCAAGCGCATGGCATCACGATAGACAGGTGCCTCATCAACATCAGCTTGGGTAATGCTGGTCAGGCGAGTACAGAACCTGCTCAACACCGGCTCTTCGACGGGCCGGACAAAGGTCGAGAACTCATCCAGCACCATGCCACCAGGTGTTGCCAAGACACAGCCGGTCTCAATGATCTCCGTTTCATCAACGCTGTACTGCGGCCGGTCATCCCAGCAGGTGGCCTCAAGGTCTACGATAAAAATTGGTTGTGCCATAGTGATTCCAGCTCATTCATTCGCTGCCAGAGCGGCGGCTAGTGATAGAAAGTCCCTCCTGTGCGCAGAACGCTGCTGCCCGTCCTCAATTCCGGATCAAACCCGGAAAAGACAACAAGACAGCGTTGTTATTCGGATATCGCTAATGAGCTGGATTTTCATGATTAACACTCGATTCTGGTTTGAATCCACCCCTGCCGAGGCGGGGCTACATAGCCTGAAAGCTCAGGCTTATATCGAGCGTGCTATCTGGAAGTGCTGGAGAGGGAGAGTCGTGCGCCCACGGGACAACATGCTAACGAGCTTGGTTAGCATCATCGTCTGCTTGCTGTGGGAGCCATAGGGGATCATGGGCAGGTATCAATAATTGCGTTGCTCTGACCTTAGCGCAATCTGCTCCTGGACCGCAAGGCTAACGGAGGGGGGGTGATTGTGGGCGGCAGGTGCGGACAAACTATGGTGTCATTGTCACCATAGTTTGGCCAAAACGGCCAAACTATGGTTACAAGAACAAGGTCCAGCGCGACTGAAAGGAGTGGTGGGCCCACCAGGACTCGAACCTGGGACCAAGGGATTATGAGTCCCCTGCTCTAACCAACTGAGCTATAGGCCCGTTTACACGGTGTCAGGTTAAACAACCTTTTGCAGTGATTCGGGCATTGAGCCCTCATCCCTGCGGATTATGCTTTTCGCGGGACGAAGTGCCCTGGCCGTTTGCCGTAAACGAAAACGCCGCTGATTATTCAGCGGCGCTTCGTTTCATGCAACCCCTCTATCAGCTATCGCCGTCAAGGAAGCTACGCAGGTGTTCGCTGCGGCTGGGGTGGCGCAGCTTGCGCAGCGCCTTCGCCTCGATCTGCCGGATGCGCTCGCGGGTGACATCGAACTGCTTGCCCACCTCTTCAAGAGTGTGGTCGGTGTTCATGTCGATGCCGAAGCGCATGCGCAGCACCTTGGCCTCACGGGCGGTGAGGTTGGCCAGCACTTCCGTGGTGGCTTCCTCCAGGCCGATGGCCGTGGCGCTGTCGATGGGCGACTCGATATTCACATCCTCGATAAAATCGCCCAGGCTGGAGTCTTCATCGTCGCCAATGGGCGTCTCCATGGAGATCGGCTCCTTGGCGATTTTCAGCACCTTGCGGACCTTGTCCTCAGGCATTTCCAGGCGCTGGCCAAGTTCCTCTGGCGTCGGCTCGCGCCCCATTTCCTGGAGCATCTGGCGCTGCACCCGGTTGATCTTGTTGATGGTCTCGATCATGTGTACCGGAATACGGATGGTGCGGGCCTGGTCAGCGATGGACCGGGTGATGGCCTGGCGAATCCACCAGGTGGCGTAGGTCGAGAACTTGTAGCCACGACGGTATTCGAACTTGTCCACGGCCTTCATCAGGCCGATGTTGCCCTCCTGGATCAGGTCGAGGAACTGCAGGCCACGGTTGGTGTATTTCTTGGCAATGGAGATCACCAGTCGCAGGTTGGCTTCCACCATTTCTTTCTTGGCGCGACGGGCCTTCGCTTCGCCGATGGAAATGCGCCGGTTGATTTCCTTGATCTCGCCGATGGGCAGGCCGATGGCCTCTTCGATCAGCTGGATCTTGCGCTGTGCGCGAACCACGTCGTCCTTTACCTTGCCGAGGGAGTCGGAGTAGGCCTTGCCGGCCTTGGTGCGGGAGTGATTGTCTATCCACTTGACGTTGGACTCGTTGCCCGGGAACGACTTGATGAAATCCTTGCGCGGCATTTTGCCGTACTTGACCGTGACCATCATGATGTGACGCTCGTGCTTGCGCACCATGTCCAGGGTCTCGCGGATGCCACGCAGCAGGTCGTCATAGATGCGCGGCACCAGCTTGAACAGCATGAAGTGCTCGGCCAGTGCCTCGAGGTTCTTGGCGCTGCTCTTGTGGTCGCGGCCGTTGCGCTTCAGTGAGCGCTCGGTCTTGTCGAGCAGCTTCTGCAGCTCCTGGAAACGCTCGTTAGCGAGAACCGGATCAAGGCTGCCATCATCCTCGTCGTCATCATCACTGTCGTCGCTGCTGTCATCCTTGCTGGCTTTCTTGTCCTTGGCGTCGTCCTTGTTAGGGCGCGCGGCAAACTGTGGCGATGAATTGCCGGCAGTGGCGGCGGCGCCGTCGTCATTCGGGTCGAGGTAGCCGGCAATGATATCAGTGAGGCGGCGCGCGCCGGGTTCTTCCTCGCCATCTTCGTTGATGGTCGGGGTGACGCGGGCGTATTCGGTCAGCACGGCATCAACGGAGCCGGGCCAGAACGCCATGGCGTGCATCACTTCACGGATGCCTTCCTCGATGCGCTTGGCAATCTCGATTTCGCCTTCGCGTGTCAGCAGCTCGACGGTGCCCATCTCGCGCATGTACATGCGCACGGGGTCGGTGGTGCGGCCCGGCTCGTTCTCCACCGACGCCAGTACGGCGGCGGCTTCTTCGGCAGCGACTTCATCGGCGCTGTCGGGACTTTCGTCCATGAGCATCTGTTCGGCGTCGGCGGCTTTCTCCACTACCGGGATGCCCATGTCGTTGATCATCTGGATGATGTCTTCCACCTGGTCCGTGTCCGTAATGGAATCGGGCAGGTGGTCGTTGACCTCGGCATAGGTCAGGTAACCCTGTTCCTTGCCCAGTCCGATCAACAATTTGAGCTGTGATTGTTGCTGCTCTTTCTCGGTCGCCATGCAATACGCCTGTGAAGACTGAGTGGAAGAAAACCTGCCGAAACAGGAATCTCATGAAACCGCGCATTATAGGCGTTTATGGGGTCGCCCGCCAGCAACTCAAGGCCGGCCGCCAGCCCCTGCGGCGGCGCGGCGGCTAGTGTGACAGCGGGCTGCGCTGGCGGCTGCGGGCGGCCTGTAGCCGCTGTGACAGCTCGGAAAGCCGGTGGATATCCGGCTGAGCCGCCTGCTCCTCTGCCGCCGTGGCCCGCTCCAGATAGCGGATTTCCAGGGCAGACACGCCATCCTGCCACTCTTTGCGGGCCGATTCGGGGGTGCGTGTGATCTGCTCGGACTGGCGCATGATCTCTGACACCAGTTCTCCCTGCTCCATGGCCATCAACCGGCCCAGCAGGGCAGCGGCGGGGATATCGGGATTGTCCCGTATGATGGCCACCAGGTCGATGATCAGGTCGAGCAGGGGCTCATCGAGCTCCTCCACGCCCTGGGGCAGGGGGTCGCTGCTGGCCACCCGCGGAAACTGGATCAGCGTGATCAGCAGCGGTTGCAGCAGCAGCCGCGTGTTGCGGGCAGCGCTTGCCGGCACCCGCGGGGCGGACCAGTCGTCGCCGGCGGCGTCGTCGGCGGGGATGTCAGTGTCCTGCCAGGGCGGCGGTTCTGCGCCACCGCCATCGGCCACCGGGGCAGGGGCGCTTGCCGGTGCCTGCCGTGGGGCCGGCTGGCTCGCCTGCAGGGCATCCAGGTCGTCGCTGTCCAGTCGCGTGAGCTCGGACAGTTCCTTGCGCAGCAGCCGCTTGTAGGCTTCACCGCGGGCCAGGCCCAGCACCGGCATGGCCAGGCGGGCCAGGCGGGCGCGGCCATCGACGCTGCCCAGGTCCAGGCCCTCGGAGAGGTGGTCAAACAGGTACTGTGACAGGCCGGGCGCGCGTGCCGCCAGCGCCAGCAGCTCCTCGCGGCCTTCCCGGCGCACCAGGGTATCCGGGTCCTCGCCGTCCGGCAGGAACAAAAAGCGCGCCTGCTTGCCGTCCTCCAGCGCCGGCAGGGCCGACTCCAGAGCCCGCCAGGCCGCCCGCCGGCCGGCATTGTCGCCATCGAAGCAGAACACCACCTCGTCCACCTGGCGGAACAGCTTGCGAGCATGCTCCTCGGTGGTGGCGGTGCCCAGTGTGGCCACCGCATTGTTGATGCCGTGTTGGGCCAGGGCGATGACATCCATATAGCCTTCCACCACGAACAGCTGGCCGGACTTGTCCTTGCTCTGGCGCCACTCCCACAAGCCGTAGAGCTCCTCGCCCTTGTGGAACACCGGTGTTTCCGGGCTGTTCAGGTACTTGGGTTTGCCATCGCCAAGCACGCGACCACCAAAGCCAATGGTGCGGCCACGGCTGTCCCGGATCGGAAACATGATGCGGTCGCGGAACTTGTCGTAGATGCGGCCGGTGTCTTCCCGGCGCACCAGCAGGCCGCACTCAACCCCTTTCTCGACGCCGTCGTTATCCAGTGACAGGCCGGTCATCAGGTTGTCGAAGCCGGGCGGTGCGAATCCCAGGCCATAGCGGGCGGCGATTTCGCCGGTGAGCCCGCGGCCCTTGAGGTAGTCCACCGCGCGCTGGCGGTCGCGGTCCCCCTTGAGTTGCTGGCGGTAGAAGCGTTCAGCCCGGGTCAGCAGGTCGTAGAGGGTCTGCAGGCGGTCACGGTATTTCTTCTGCCGGCCGGCATCGTGGCCCTGTTCGCGGGGCACTTCCATGCCGGCACGCTGGGCCAGCTGCTCAATGGCTTCCGGGAATGCCAGGTTGTCGTATTCCATCAGGAAGCCCACGGCATTGCCCTTGGCGCCACAGCCGAAGCAATAGTAGAACTGCTTGTCCGGTGCCACGGTGAAGGATGGCGTCTTTTCCTGGTGGAACGGGCAGCATGCACTGTAATTGCGCCCGGTCTTTTTCAGGGGCACGCGCTGGTTGACCAGCTCGACAATGTCGGTGCGGGCCAGCAGGTCCTGGATAAAGGGTTCGGGTATGCGTGCCATGGTCTGATTCTGCCAGAGGGGAGGGTATTCAAACAGAATCGGCGTGGCAGCGACAGCTGGCCGCCGCTATCAGCCCAGGCGTGCCTTGATCTTGCCGCTGACAGCGCCCATGTCGGCGCGGCCCTGGAGCCGGGGCTTGAGCAGGCCCATGACCTTGCCCATGTCCTGCATGCTGCTGGCGCCGGTCTCGGCCACTGCCTCATCAATCAGGGCGGCGATTTCGTCCTCGGACAACGGCTGGGGGAGAAAGTCGCGCAGAACGGCGACTTCAGCATCTTCCTTGGCGGCGAGATCTTCGCGATTGGCGTCTCGGTACTGCTTGGCCGCATCGATGCGCTGCTTGACCTGCTTGTCGAGAATGGCAAGCACGCGGGTATCATCCAGCTCGATACGCTCATCCACCTCAACCTGCTTCAACGCAGAAAGGGCCATGCGCACAGTGCCAAGACGCTCACTGTCCTTGGCGCGCATGGCCTCTTTCATGGCCTGGGTGAGACGTGCCTTGATGTCACTCACGTCTGCGACTCGGCAGGTCTGATCAGTACAGACGCTTGCGGTGAAGCTGCTCGCGCTGGAGCTTCTTCAGGTGACGCTTGACTGCGGCAGCCCGCTTGCGCTTGCGCTCCTGGGTCGGCTTCTCGTAGTACTCGCGACGACGTACTTCAGCCAGGATGCCGGCTTTCTCGCAACCACGCTTGAAGCGGCGCAGGGCCACGTCAAACGGTTCACCTTCTTTCACTTTCACCTGCGGCATTAAAATCACCAACCTTGAATTCTGATGGATGTTAGTCACTGGCCCGTCAGGTGGGAGGGACAGCGGGTGGCGCATGATACCTGAGCCCGGCACGAATGCAAATATCCGCCACCAGACTATTGGTGAACCTGTCCGGCTCCTCTATCCTTGCCGCCATGAAAATTCTCGGCATCGAAACCAGTTGTGATGAAACCGGCGTGGCACTGTATGACACCGGGCGCGGCCTGCTGGGCCAGGCCCTGTACAGCCAGGTGGACCTGCACGCCACCTATGGCGGTGTGGTGCCCGAGCTTGCCAGCCGGGATCATGTGCGCCGATTGCTGCCGCTGGTACAGGAGGTGCTGGATACAGCCGATGTGAGCGCTGACCAACTTGACGGTGTCGCCTACACGGCGGGCCCCGGGCTGGCCGGTGCACTGCTGGTGGGCGCGGGTACGGCCCGCGCCCTGGCCTACGGCTGGGGGGTGCCGGCGCTGGCTGTCCATCATATGGAAGGCCACCTGCTGGCGCCGTTGCTGGAGGAGGGTGGCCCGGATTTCCCGTTTGTGGCCCTGCTGGTGAGTGGCGGGCACACCATGCTGCTGGAAGCCCGGTCCCTGGGCGACTATCGCCTGCTGGGAGAATCCGTGGATGATGCCGCCGGCGAGGCCTTCGACAAGGCCGCCAAGATGATGGGCCTGGGCTACCCGGGTGGGCCGAGGATCGCGGCCCTGGCCGAGCAGGGCGATCCTGCCCGTTTCCGGTTCCCACGGCCGATGACCGACCGTCCCGGCCTGGACTTCTCGTTTTCCGGGCTGAAGACCTTCTGCATGAACACGCTGCGTGATTGTGCTGATGCTGATGGCGTTGTCAGTGATGGGGCCAAGGCGGACGTGGCCCGGGCCTTCGAGGAGGCGGTGGTGGACACCCTGCTGATCAAATGCCGGCGCGCCATGGATGAGACGGGGCTCGATACGCTGGTGATGGCCGGAGGCGTCAGTGCCAACCGCAGGCTGCGGGCGAAGCTGGCTGCAAGCCTGGGCAAGAAGGGCGTGCGGGTGCATTACCCGCGGCCCGAGTACTGCACCGACAACGGCGCCATGATTGCCTTCGCCGGCGCCCTGCGACTGGCCGCCGGCGCGCCGGCGGATCTTGCCATACAGGTGCGCCCGCGTTGGCCGTTGTCGGAGCTGGCGCCGCCCGCCTGACTCAGAGGCCCGCCATGGCCTTGCGCCCGCTGCGGCGACTGTTCCACCAGATCAGCGCCAGCACCGGCGCTCCCAGAGCACCTGCCAATGCCTGGGTAAACGGGTTGCCATCAACCGGACGGCCGTTGAGGCGTGCCAGCGTGGCGTCGGCACTGTTGCCCGTGAGGTTGGCGTAATAGATGGCATGAATCCACGCCATGATCTGGCGCCGTTGCCAGGGGCTGAAGTGCTGGCGCAGCTTGTCCCGCGCGGCCGCGGATGGCCGTCGCTGGCTGTCGGCAAAATGCTTGCCGAACAGGATCGCCACCGCGCTGTCGTCGTCCAGTGATTCCAGGGGTTGTTCCAGCAGACCCGCCAGTTGCGTCAGGTCGACGCCGTTTTCCAGAGCCAGCCCGGTATGTACCCAGTCGCAGTAGCGGCAATCGTTGACGCTGGTAACGGCCAGCATCACCTGCTCTCGCAGCGCCGGCGTCAGGCTGGAGCGGATCAGGCTGGACAGCAGCACCGGCAGGTGCAGGCCGGCAGCGGCCAGGCTCTCGGCCAGAAGTGGCAGGGTAAAGGTGCGTTTGCGAAAAGCGTTCATGCTGCGTGACCTCCTTCCAGGGTGGCGTTCAGGTTGGTTGTTGCCTGTGTCAGCGTTGTCGCCACATGGCCGGCCCAGGCAGCAATGCTCATGGACGGCGGTGAACCCGGGGCGGCGGGCAGGGCCGAGGCGTCGCAGACATACAGGCCGGGAACGCCGTGGACCTCGCCGTCTGCATTGACGACGCTGGTCCGCAGGTCCTGGCCCATTCGCGCCCCGCCCAGCGGGTGCACGGTGAGCGGGTTGTGGCGCAGGAACCGTACCGGCCGGCCGCTGCGCCGGCTGATTTCGTCGAAGGCGCGGTGAATCCTGGCCAGAACCGGGTTCGCGGCACCGTTATAGGCAAACAGCAGACGCCCGCGGTGCCAGCGCGCCAGGCCATTGGCCTCGTCCGCGCCCATGCCCACCAGCACCAGGTCGCGGCGCAGCATCCAGGACAGGGGCGCGGGCAGGCCATTGAAGCCGTAACGGGTCAGGTCCGGGCAGTCGTCAAAATCGACGAGGGTAAACCGGCCATGGCTGGGCGGGCCGGCCCGGTAGTCGCGTCGTGGTTCCCGGCACGCCCACCAGGCCGGTACGTCGCCATTGCCGCCGATGCCCAGGCCCAGGGCCGGCATGCCACAGAGACTGCCGCGGGCACGGCTGGCAAATAGCAGTTTCAGGGAATTCAGTGTGCCGGCGGCCAGCAGCACCCGGCCGGCCAGCAGCACCCGGCGATGGCCGCTGCCATGGTCGTGCACCGTCAGGCGCAGGCCCTCGTTGGTGCGGGCAATATCGAGTACTTCATGGCGGTCACGTACCTGCAGCCCTTTGCCCAGACGTGGCAGCAGCAGGCGTTCATCAAGGGTCACCTTGTTGCCGTCCCGGCTGCCGAAAAAGCTGTTGCGGGCGAACTGCCCGCGCGCCGGGTCCAGGCCCAGTGCCGGTTGCTCCACGCCGTCCAGGGTCATCCAGCCCGGTACGTTGTCACTGCCTATCCAGTTGGGCACGCGTGTGTCCATATCCGCTACCGGACGGCTACCCATCTGCGACAGGATCCAGCGGTAGTGGGGCTCCATCACCGCGTCATCCACGGCCTCGTGATGGCCGCCCCAGAATCCGGCCACCGCGGGTCGCACATTCATGGCCGAGTAGACGTGGCTGCCGCCGCCGACGCCGCTGCTGCAGACCAGGCTCAACTCGCGCTGCAGGTGGATATCGAACAGGCCATCACGGTGCAGGTTAACGGTTCTGCCGGCGATGCTGGCCCGGCGCAGCACGTGGGTCGGGAAGTGCCGGCCTGAAGGCAGCGGCGCCCTGGACGGCAAGTCGGCGTTGGCCAGTGGGGCGGTGTCGCGCCACGGGCCACGCTCCAGCAGGGTCACCGGTACACCACTGTCGACAAGGCGCGCGGCGGCAACGGCGCCACCAAAGCCGCTGCCGATAACCACGGTTTCAATGCGTTCAGTGCGCATGGTTGCTGTCCTGCAAGGTGAACCAGAGCAGTGCTGCCAGTCCGTTACCGGTCTGCCACTGCATCCGGCACAGCCACAGGCCCGGTTGCAGCTGGCGGGCTTCGCCCCGAATCGCGCGCAGCAGGCGCGGGTTGGCAGCACTGTCGTAGTCGAGCCAGTGGCAGGGGAGGCCGTCACTGCCGGCCTGTTGCGTCACCGAGAAATGGCCAAAGCGCAGACGGTCGCCTGCAAGCCACAGGTTGCTGCCGGCGTGGGGGTCAAGATATTTGCCGCGCCAGGGATTCAGGGGGAGTGCCAGCAGGCGATAGAGCAGGCCGGCCAACGGGCGGGGCAGGCGGTCGACGCCGCGTATCGCCATCAGCTGACCGCGAAGCGCGCCAAGCGGTGCCGGGCCGGCCGGCAGGGTGGCGTACAACCGGGCGAGTTCGGCGCCGCGCTGTTGGGCAAGAAAGGCCTGCTGATTGGCCAGGGTCAATGTGTCAGTCATCAGCGTTTCTCCGGGAAGGCTCGGGGCCATACTCGGTGCTACGGATGCGTGCGACAAACGATGAAATCTGGGGGCAGTGTTTAGAAAAACTTAATCGTTGGCGGGGGCTGCGTTGACGGCAGGTAGCGCGGCCAGTTGTTGCTTCAGCCAGTCGCTGAAGCAGGCCACATCCTCTCGCGCCAGGGCCTGGTCACGTACTACTGCGTAGACCGCCTCTGGCATCGGTCCAAGGGGCGGCCATGGGGCCGCCAGCCGGTCACTGTCGAGCAGTGGTTGTTCCAGTGGCAGGATGGCGAGCGCGACGCCGAGGGTTTGCGCGGCCTCGATGGCGGCCGGGTAATCGTCGACGAAATATTCCTGTTGTCCCTGCGGTTCACCAAGGCCGGCCATGGCGAGGTAACGGCGCCATGCGTCGGGACGCTCGGTCATCTGGATCAGTGGCAGGCGGGACAGGTTTTCCGGGTGCTGCCTGAGTGCATGGGCTTCAGCCATGGCCGGCGGGCAGACAGGCTGGACATAGAGATCCAGCAGTTTTTCGTGCTGGCAGCCGGCCCATGGCGGAGTACCAAAACGAATGGCCATGTCAGCCTCATCGCGCGCCAGATCAAGATTGCGAAGGCTGGCATCAAGGCGCAACTCGATATCAGGGAAGCGTGCCTGGAAATCAGCCAGGTTTGGCAATACCACACGGCTGGCCATCGGCGGCATCAGGCTGACCCTCAATGGCGCACGGGTCTGTCCTGACATCAGCGCCCGGGTGCTGGCGTCGATGCCCTGCAGGTGACCGGCGATGGCCCGCCAGTACTGCTCGCCAGCTGGCGTCAGCGACAGGGCCCGCGCTTTGCGCTCGAACAGGCGCAGCCCGAGTTGCTCTTCCAGGCTGCGCATCTGCTGGCTCACGGCAGACGCGGTGATGCACAGCTCCTGGCCGGCGAGGGTGAAGCTGAGGTGGCGGGCCGCGGCGTCAAAGGTGCGCAGCAGGTTCAGCGATGCAGGTATGCGGCTCACGGCCGGTTTTCCTCCGGTGCACTAATCATTCGAGGGCGGTTTGCGAAACCCCAGTTCCTCGCCGCTGAACAGTTTGCGAATGTTCTGGTGATGACGGCCGATCATCAGTGCGCTCATGATGATCATGGGCCACATGGCCGCTGGCAGCCAGAGGGCAAACAGCGCGGGCATCACCAGGAAAGCGGCCATGGAGGCCACCGAGGAAATCCGGGTAACGGCAAAGGTAGCCAGCCAGACGATGCCGGTGGCCAGGCCGGCTGGCCAGTGCAGGGCGAAGACCACGCCAAAGGCTGTTGCCACGCCCTTGCCGCCCTGGAAGCGGAAAAAAGCCGGCAAAAGGTGACCGAGAAACGCGGCGAAACCGGCGGCCGCCACCCACAGGTGCGGCAGCCCCCAGTGAAGCGCGAGCAGGACCGGCAAAACACCCTTGAGAACGTCGCCCGCCAGTGTCAGCAGTGCCGCCGGTTTGCCGCCCAGGCGCATGACATTGGTGGCGCCGGGGTTGTTGGAACCCTCCGTACGCGGGTCAGGCAGGCCGAACAGCCGGCAGACGATAATAGCGCTGGATACAGACCCCAGCAGGTAGGCGCCAGCCAGCAATGCCGCTATGGTGGGCGCGTTCGGCTGTATTGAAGTCAGGTCCACCGGCTGTTGTCCTTCCCTGAAATACCCCGTGATGGTGCCGCTGAGACTGCCTGAAAAACCATCGCTACGCCAGCATCGCAGCCCCTGTTGGCCTTGATGCCAGTGCCCGCGGACTTCACAATTCAGCGCAAACCCACGGAGGCGCACACGGCAATGGATATCGTATACATCCGCGATCTGAAGGTGGACACGGTGATTGGCATATTCGACTGGGAGCGCCGCATCCGGCAGACCGTCAGTCTTGACCTGGAAATGGCCACGGATATCCGTGCGGCGGCAGCCAGTGACAGCATTGACGATGCCCTCGACTACAAGGCGGTGGGCAAGCGCCTGATCAGTTTCATCCAGGAAAGCGAATTCCAGCTGGTGGAAACCCTGTCGGAAAAAGTGGCCGAGATCGTGTTGCAGGAATTCGCCGTGCCCTGGCTGCGCTTGCGCCTGTCAAAACCCGGTGCGCTGCGTGGCTCGCAGGACGTGGGTATCATCATCGAGCGCGGCACGCGCCCGTCCGCCTGACCGCCAACGGATGCTGTAACGTGACGCAGACGGTTTTCCTCAGCCTTGGTTCGAACATCGACCGCGAGCGCAATATTCGCTCCGGCCTGGATGCCCTTGCCCGGGCGTTCGGCGATCTTCGCATCAGCCCGGTTTACGAAAGCGAAGCGGTGGGTTTCGATGGCGAATCCTTCCTCAACCTCGTGGCCGCCATGGAAACAGCGTTGCCGGTGGGTGAGCTGGCCGGCATCCTGCGGGATATCGAGGCACAGCATGGCCGGGTCAGGGGGGAAAAGAAGTTCTCCAGCCGGACCCTGGACATCGATATCCTCACCTACGGTGATCGGGTGGGTGTGATTGATGGTGTCGAGTTGCCGCGCGATGAAATCCTCAAGCACGCGTTCGTGCTGGTGCCGCTTTCGGACCTGGCGCCAGAGGCTGTGCATCCTGTCACGGGAGAGCGCTACGATGCGCTGCTTGCGGACAAGACATTCTCCGGGCAGCGTCTCTGGCAGGTGCCGTTCACCTGGCCGTCCTGACCGCCTTGTTTTAACGCGCCAGTATCTGCGCCGGCATGTCACCCTGTGCCCAGCGGAAGAACGCGTATTCCAACTGCGGCAGCCCCCCGGGATAGCGCATGTCCAGTGTTTCAAGAGTGGGCCATTGGCCGGACTTCTCCAGGTCATGCAGGATGCGCCTCAGCGTCTGCTGGCCCACCGGCTCTGACATCATGAAATACACCAGTGCCCAGGCGAGGGTGTAGGGAATCGCATTTTGCTGGTGGGCGAGCTTGCGCCACTGGCTTTCCGAAATGCCGAGATAATCGCGCAGGCTGATCAGGCGCTTTTCCTCGCGCCAGGTGCGGATAAGATCCCGGGCGTGGGGCAGGGGCGTGATCCTGAGTTTGCCATCGGACGTAGGCGCGATGGTGGAAAAATACTGGGCCATCCCCTCCTGTATCCAGACCGGTGCGCGCGGCGCCATCTGGAACATGATCACATGACTGGACTCGTGCAGGATGGTGTTGACGATCTCTTCCTCGGGGCCGTAGGCCCACACACCCACCTCATTTTCGCCGGGCAGGAAGACCCCGGCATAGGGGCGCGAGGGGGTGCCCGGGCGGCGTTCTTCCAGCCAGGCGTCAAAACGCTGTTTGTCGGCCAGCAGGTACAGATTGACCTCGGCCACGCCACGGACATCCAGGTTAAAGGTGGTGCGGTACGTGTGGTGAATCTGCGCGAGGCCCTGTTCCACCCGATTCATGGCAGCATCCGAGAGGGTGAAGCCGGTGGACTTGATCTGCAGCCGGAAACGTTCCCGCTGTGGCTGGCTTTCCAGGGTCAGGCTTTGCGCCTGTTGCTGATCGGGCGCCCGGTCACCAAAGTGGACGCGCCCGTTCTCGTCCGTCCACTGGTACAGCTCTGCACTGGCGGTGGCGCTGATCAAAAGCGCCAGCAGGGCACCTGCTGCGCCTTGCGTGTATGAACCGAGGTGGTGCACCGAATCAGTATTCCGAGCAGTTTTCTTTTACCCACTGGGTGATGCGCTGCAGGTCTGCTTCACGCCGTTCCTCAGACACATCTTCCAGCTCGCCGGTTTCACTGTTGCGGTACTGCACCGGGCCGCTCAGGGAACGGATATCTCGTCGAGCCTGGGCACAACGTGGACGCATGCGCTCTGCCTGGGATTCCGCCGCCTTCAGTTGCTGCTGGAGCTCGGCTTTCTCGCGGGCATTTTCCTGTTGCAGAAGCCGCAGGGTGCGCTCCTCGATGGCGCGCACATTGTCATCCTGGCCGAGCTTGGGCGGTGCCTTGATTTCCACTTCTTCGGCCATGTCCGGGCGCTTTTCCGGGGGCTCGTCGCTGAAGTGGACCTTGCCGTTTTCATCCATCCAGCGAAACATTTCCTTGGCCTGGACTGGCAGGGAGAACAACAGGCAGAAGATCAGCAATATACGCATGGTGGTGTCCTGCAATCGGTAACATGACGCGACGTCTGGCGCTTTCGCCCCATGGTACACCGACGTCGCCCATGCGGCAGGGGGCTGGCCCCACTTTTTTCGACAGACGGCCGTTCAGCTGCCGTGGAATGCCAGTGAACGGCCGCCATCCACGGCCAGTATCTGTCCGGTGACGAAGGGGGCGTCCAGTGCCAGGAACGCCACCGCCGAGGCGATGTCTGTGGGTGAGCCGCTGCGCGCCAGGGCAGTGCCGTCGAGCACGGCCTGCTGGTTGTCCTGGCCCTGTTCGGGCCACAGGATCGGCCCGGGGGATACCCCATTGACGCGCACATCGGGGCCCAGTTCCCGGGCGCTGGCTCGGGTCAGCTGGGCCAGGCCGGCCTTGGCGACACTGTACAGCGGAAAATCTTTCAGCGGCTTCTCGGCATAGACATCGACGATGTTGACGATGCTGCCGTGAGCGCGGGAAAGTGCCGGCGCCAGGCACTGGGTGAGGATCAGTGGTGCTCGCAGGTTGGAGTGGACCAGCCGCTGCCAGTCCTCGTCCGAGGTGTCCAGCAGTGACCGGGCATAGAAGGTGGATGCGTTGTTGACCAGCAGCACCAGCTGTCCGGGAACGGCCAGAGTCTTTTCCGCCAGTGAGCGCACCTGCTCGGGATCATCAAGGTCCGCCGCCAGCAGATGGACGGAGTCGGCGCGACGGCCATTGAGGGTCTCGGCCAGGGCCCTGGCGTCCGCTTCGCTGTTGCGATAATGGATGATGATATCGAGTCCGCGCTCATGCAGGTGCCGGGCAACTTCGGCGCCGACGCGGCGCGCGGCCCCGGTGATCAGTGCGAGTTTTCTTTCTGCCATGTGTTGGAGTACTCCCTGATCTGTTGTATCCGGGCTTTTTCGATAGCCTCGCCCAGTGCCTTGCCTTCATGGCCTTGCTCGCGCAGCGCGCCTACGTCCACCGCGCTGGCCGCCCGTGCGGCCCCGCGCAGGAACGCACTTTGCGGATAGGGCCGTTGTTCAAATCCGGTGCGTCCCCGGGCATCGGCCTCACAGGCGTCAAGGAACTGCTCCAGACGTTCCGGTTTGCGGTTCAGGTCCAGCGCACGGAACACCTTCCAGACAGTGGCCGGTTTCAGTTCCAGCGCCCGGTGACAGTGGGTGTGGTACTCGGCCACCAGCACGCCCAGGTCGCGACAGTCATTGGGAACGCGCCAGCGACGGGCCACCTGGCGGGCCAGGTCAACGCTGCGTTTTTCGTGGGCGATATGCTGAGGCCATTCGCTTTTCGGTGTTGCCGCCTTGCCGAGATCGTGGACCAGCGCAGCGAAACGTGGCGTCAACGACAGCTGCATCTTTGCACACTGTTCCAGCACCAGATACTGGTGTGTCAGGGTGTCTATCTCCGGATGGTGCGCGGCCGGTTGAGGCACGCCACGCAACGCTTGGAGCTCGGGCATGATCTCGGCCAGTGCCTGGCACTGTTCCAGCGTGGCAAAGAACACTGACGGCGACGGCTCCATCAATGCCCGCGATACTTCTTTCCAGACCCGCTCCGGGGTCAGGTGCTGCAGTTCGCCGGAGCGCGCCAGTGCCGTCATCAGATCCAGTGTCTCCGGCGCTACCCGGAAACCGAGCCAGTGATACCGGGCCGCGAAACGGGCCACGCGCAGTACCCGCAGCGGGTCCTCGGCAAAGGCCGGGGAGACATGGCGCAGCCAGCGCGCCTTCAGGTCCTGGCGACCACCATAGGGGTCCACCAGGTTGCCGTCACTGGAACGGGCCATGGCGTTGATGGTGAGGTCGCGCCGGGCCAGGTCCTGCTCGATGGTTACCGACGGGTCGGTATTGAAGACGAAACCATGATAGCCGTGGCCCTGTTTGCGTTCGGTGCGGGCCAGCGCATATTCCTCGGCAGTGTCCGGATGCAGGAACACGGGGAAGTCCTGTCCCACCGGACGGAATCCCTGTTCTGTCATCTGCGCCGGCGTAGCGCCGGTGACGACCCAGTCCCTTTCGGTCACGGTCCGGCCCAGCATCTGGTCACGCACGGCACCGCCCACCAAAAAAATTTTCACGTGTCGCATTGCCCGGCAGGTAAAAGTTGCGCATCATGTTCGCATGATGACGAGTTACGGCAAACCAGTTGCGAGCAAAATGTGTGTCCTGCGCGTATGGCGCGGTGGCACGCTGCGGCTCGTCTGACTGTAACCTCGTCGACCCCAAGCCGCAGTGTCATGGACCTGCGGCTTTTTTGTTCCTGTTCCCGCCCCAGCTCCTGTCACTGCATGTAGCGGCCAATCTGGCCATTTGACGGTGCCTGTCATGCACCGCACAGAAGGGAGGATCACCCGTGCCTACCGGGTTTGCGTATCTCACTGTTGTTCTTGTCTGGGCAACCACGCCATTGGCGATCAAGTGGAGCGCCGAAGCGCTGCCGCCGGTAATGGCGGCCATGTTGCGCATGATGCTGGCGGTGATGATCGGCATTCCCTGCCTGTGGTTGCTGCGCCAGCGCCTGCGCTGGGACCGGCTGGCTGTGCGTGCCTATGCCGCCGCGCTGCCGGGGGTGTTCGGCGCCATGGCGCTGAGCTACATGGCCAGCCGTTATGTGCCGTCCGGATTGATTTCCGTGGTGTTCGGACTGGCGCCATTGTTGTCCGGTGTGATGATGCAGTTCACCGCGGCCTCGGTGCGCCTCAACGCCTGGCACTGGAGTGGCTGCCTGCTGGGTGTTGCCGGTCTGGCGGTGGTGTTCTCCGACGCCATGACCGTGGCCGACGGCATGCTTGCCGGGCTGTTGCTGCTGCTCGCTGCGGTGACCGGGTTCAGTATCAGCGGCGTGATGGTCAAGCAGGTGGCCGTGGGCATGCACCCGCTTGCCCAGACCATGGGTGCCCTGACCCTGAGCCTGCCGTGCTATGCGCTGCTCAGCGTGTGTCTCGGTGAGCAGGTAGTGCTGGGCGACAACCTGTCCGGGCTGGTTGCTATCGGTTACCTGGCCGTGTTCGGGTCCCTGGTCGGGTTCGTCAGCTATTTTGTCATTCTCAGTCGCCTGTCGGCCGCCACCGTGGCCCTGGTGACGCTGGTGACACCGGTACTGGCGCTTGCCCTCGGTGCGCTGTTCAACGGTGAACGCCTGCCGCTGATGGCCTTGCTCGGGGCCGGCATCATCCTCGTGGCCCTGGCGCTGTACCTGTTGGGTGACCGGCGGGTCAGGCGACTGGCACCGGTGGGCACCTGAGTGGCGTTTCCCGTCATTGAACCCCCGCAGGCGGCATGGTTTAGTGCGGCCATCCCGCCCGCAGGGGGCATTTTGACGTTGAGGGAAGTGTTATGAAGACCCGTATTACCGAACTGCTTGGCATCCAGTACCCGATTGTCCAGGGGGGCATGCAGAACGTGGGTTACGCGGAGCTTGCCAGCGCCGTATCCAATGCCGGCGGCCTGGGCATCATTACCGGCCTGACCCAGCCGACCCCGGAGGATCTGGCCAAGGAGATCAAGCGCTGCCAGGAAATGACCGACAAGCCGTTTGGCGTCAACCTGACCATCCTGCCCACCATCAAGCCGGTGCCGTATGAGGAATACGCGCAGGTGATCTGCGATTCCGGGGTCAAGATCGTCGAGACGGCAGGCCGTAATCCGGAGCCGTTCCTGCCGCTGTTCACCAAGCATGGGGTCAAGGTGGTGCACAAATGCACGTCGGTACGACACGCCCTGAAGGCGGAAAAGATCGGTGTGGCGGCGGTAAGCGTGGACGGCTTCGAGTGTGCCGGCCACCCCGGGGAGGATGATATTCCCAACCTGGTGCTGCTGCCGGCGGCGGCGGAGAAACTGAGCATTCCGATGCTGGCCTCCGGTGGTATCGGTACCGGTGCGCAGATGGCGGCCTGCCTGGCCCTGGGTGCGGACGGTATCAACATGGGCACGCGTTTCCTCGCCACCCGTGAAGCGCCCGTGCATGAGAACATCAAGCGCGCCATCATTGATGCCAGTGAGCTGGACACGGCGCTGGTCTACCGGCCCCTTCGCAACACGGCCCGGGTCTACAAGAACCAGGTGGCGGTGAAGGTCAACGAGATTGAACGCGAGCAGGGCAAGGACATGGCGTTCGAACTGATCCGTGACATGGTGGCGGGCACCAAGGGCAAGGTGGCGCTCACCGAGGGCGACATCGACCACGGCATCTGGACCTCCGGTATTGTCCAGGGCCTGATCCACAGTGCGCCGACCTGTGCCGAGTTGCTGCAGGAAATCATGACCGACTGCGAGGCCACCATTCGCGAGCGCCTGAACGGCCTGCTGGCGGGCTGATGCTGTATTCCCGGCGGCACCCGCCGCCGGGTTGGTTTTCTTTTGCCGGGTCGTTATTCCCCATCGCGGCTGAACGCGACGATGTGCTCCAGCTCCAGGCGGATGCCGATGCGGCTGTCCACGGCATGGGCATGGTGTGACGGCGCCAGGCAGGGCACGCGGATGCCGTCTTCCAGCTCCAGCGTGTAGAGCATGTGTGCACCCCGAAAGGCGCGGTCCACCACTCTGGCGGTACGCGGGCTGTCATCATCATGAATGATGTCATCCGGCCGGATCAGTACGTCTGCCCGGTCGCCCGGCTGCAGCCCTGCCGGCAGGCTGCCCTGGAATTCGCCCAGGCAGGTCTGCACGCTGAAGGCGCCACTGACGGTGCCGGGAATGAAGCTGCCACGGCCGATGAAGTCGGCGACAAAGCGGTTGGCGGGCCGGTGATAGGTGCGGTAGGGCGTGTCCCATTGCACCAGTTGGCCGTCGGTCATCACGCCCAGCATGTCGGCGGTGGTGAATGCCTCGTTCTGGTCGTGGGTCACGAACAGGGCGGTAATGCCCTCCTGCTTGAGAATGTGGCGCACATCACGGCTGACCTGTTCGCGTAACTCCGCATCAAGCGCCGAGAAGGGCTCGTCCAGCAACAGCAGCTGCGGCTTGGGGGCCAGGGCGCGGGCAATGGCCACCCGCTGCTGCTGGCCGCCAGACAGTTGCGCCGGGAAGCGCGTGCCCATGTCCGGCAATCCCACCAGTGTGAGCAGGTCGCTCACACGCTGCTGGCGCTCCCCGGCTGTCCAGTGGCTGATGCCAAAGGCAATATTGGCGGCCACGTCCAGGTGCGGGAACAGGGCGATATCCTGGAACACCATACCCACGCGGCGCTTTTCCGGCGGCACCTGTCGGGCGCTGTCGCTCACTGGTCGGCCGCCGATGTGGATCTGTCCGCTGACGGGAGGCACAAAGCCGGCAATGGCGCGCAGCAATGTGGTCTTGCCACAGCCGGATGGGCCAATCAGGCAGCCGATATCGCCGCGCGCCAGGTGCAGGGTAATCCCGGACAGCACGGGCTGCTGGTCCAGGCTGAGGCTGAGGCGTTCGATATCAAGCATGGGACGGCACCGATGCATCTGTGGGCGCAGAGGATACCTCAGTGGCGCGCAGGGTGGCACGGGTCAGCAGGATCACCGGGAACAGGCCGGCCAGCAGGATGGCGAGGGCTGGCAGGGCGGCATCGGCAAGGCGCTCGTCCGAGGCCAGTTCGAAGGCACGCACGGCCAGGGTATTGGTGTCGAACGGGCGCAACACCAGGGTGGCCGGCAGTTCCTTGAGGGTATCGACGAACACCAGCAGCGCACTGGTGGCCAGTGGCACTTTCAAGAGCGGCAGGTGGACGCGCCGGAACAGCGCCAGCGGCGAGTGCCCCAGTGAACGGCCGGCGTGATCAAGGTTGATCGACAGGCGTGCCATGCCGGCCTCCAGTCCCTGCACCGGGATGGTCAGGAAACGCACCGTGCAGGCAAAGACCACCGCAAACAGCGTGCCGGAAAATACCAGCCCGGGTGCGGGCAGGCCAAGACGTTGTGCCACGTCGTTGATGACCTGGTCGGTGCTGCCCAGGGCCAGCACCACGCCCACCGCCAGTACGGTACCGGGCACGGCGTAGCCGAAGCTGGCCAGGCGAGTGGCATGTCGGCGCAGCGTGTCCGGCACCAGCCGGCGCGCATAGATCAGCAGCAGGCCGATGCCCACGGCGCAGGCCGTGGTCAGGGTGGCGATCAGCAGACTGTTGCCGAGCAGGCCGAAGAAGCGGCTGTCCAGGGCGCTGTCCAGCTGGGGAGCAGACCAGGCCAGCAGCTGCAGGGCCGGCAGCAGGAAACCGAACAGCACCGGCAGGCACAGGGCGGCAGTGACGGCCCAGCCACGCCAGCCGCTGATCACCGAACGGCTTGCCCGCTGGGCAAAGCTGTCGGTAATGGCGCGACGCTGGCGGGCGAAACGTTCCACCCACAACAGCAGCACCATGGCCAGCAGCAGCGCGCTTGCCATCTGTGCGGCGGCGTTGATGTCACCCAGGCCAAACCAGGTGCGGTAGATCCCGGTGCTCAGGGTGGGCACACCGAAATACTGCACCGTGCCGTAGTCGGCCAGGGTCTCCATCAGCACCAGCGCCAGACCGGCGATGATGGCCGGGCGCGCCAGCGGCAGGGCAACCCGGAAGAAGCGGCGCCAGGGACCGGCGCCCAGGGAGCGGGCCACGTCCAGTGCCACTGCAGACTGCTGGATAAAGGCGCTGCGGGCCATCAGGTAGATGTAGGGGTAGAGCACCAGGGTCAGCATGGCTATGGCGCCAGGCAGGCTGCGAATATCAGGCAGGGGCAATGCCAGTGCCTGCTGCAACAGGCCCTCCGGCGCCAGCAGGCCGGTCCAGGTGTAGGCAAGCAGGTAGGCCGGGCAGGCCATGGGCAGCAGCAGCGCCCAGGACAGGATGCCGTGGCCGGGAAAGGAGAACCGGGCCACCGCCCAGGCGCTGGCAGTGCCCACCAGCAATGTGCCGGTACCGGTGCCCAGCGCCAGCACCACCGAGTTGGCCAGATACACCGGCAGCACTGTATCGAGCAGGTGCTGCCAGTTGCCGGACACGCCCGCCAGCCAACTGGCGGCCACCACCAGTACCGGGCTGGCCATGACAACGGCCAGCAGCCAGATGGCCAGGGAGCGGACGCGCGGTCTTGTCACCGGTTATTGCCAGCCAGCCCGGTCCATGACCTTGACGGCATCGGCGTTCAATTCGCCCAGCTGTGACAGGTTCAGGTCATCCTGGCTGAAGGTGCCCCAGCCCTGCAGCTGTTCGCTGACGCGGATGCCTTCCACCGCCGGGTATTCATGGTTGCGCTCGGCGTACCATTGCTGCGCCGTGTCGCTGGTCAGGAAGGTGAGCAGCTGGCGGGCATTGTCGCGGTTTGCGGCGTGGGCCGTGACACCGGCACCGCTGACGTTGATATGCACACCACGTTCGTCCTGGTTGGGCCAGAACACCGCCACTGATTCCGCCACTGCCCGGGTGGCCGGGTCGTCGTCACTGGCCATCATGGCCAGGTAGTAGGTATTGACCACTGCCAGGTCGCACTCGCCGGCGGCCACGGCCTTGATCTGGTCGCGGTCACCGCCCACCGGGTCGCGTGCCATGTTTGCCACCATGGCGCGTGCCCAGTCTTCGGTGGCCTGTTCGCCGTTATGGGCGATCAGGCTGGCCACCAGCGACTGGTTGTAGATGTTGTCAGAGGAACGGATGCAGATGCGGCCGCGCCATTGCTCGTCAGCCAGGGACTCGTAGCTCTCGAGCTGGCCGGCATCGACACGCTCTGGCGCATAGACAATCACGCGCGCGCGTACCGACAGGCCGTACCAGAAACTCTCGGGATCACGCAGTGTGGCCGGTATGCGTTGCTCCAGCGTGCTGTCTGCCAGCGGCTGCAGGACACCTGCCTGTTTGGCCCGGTGCAGGCGGCCGGCATCCACGGTGATCAACAGGTCGGCAGGGCTGTGCTCTCCCTCGGCCTTGAGGCGTTCCAGCAGCGCGTCAGCCTTGGCGGTGACCAGGTTGACGGTGATGCCGGTGTCGGCGCTGAACTGGTCCAGCAGCGGCTTGATCAGGGCTTCCTTGCGTGCCGAATAGACGTTGACCTGTTCCGGGGGCTGGCTGCAGCCGGTGACCAGGACGGTGATGGCAAGCAGGACAATGCCGGGGAAACGCATGTGTCGACTCCTTCTGGTAGTGAATGCGCACATTATATGCAAATGTTATGCATTATCATCCATTGATTTTGTGAAGGTTTCGCGATCAATCACGGGTCACTCGCATCGGCAGGAAAAGCGCCTGTCGTCGTCCAGTCTCAGGGCAGTCAGCTTGCCGCCCCAGACGCAGCCGGTGTCCAGGGCGATGGCCGCCGGATGCCCGGTATGGCCGTCCAGTGCCGCCCAGTGCCCGAACAGGACGCGCACGGCAGGCTGGCTGTCGGGATGGTCGAACCAGGGCATGTAGCCTGCCGGCGCACCGCCGGCCTCGCCCTTGGTGCGTAGTTCCATGTGTCCGTGCGCATCCACGAACCGCATTCGGGTCAGGTAGTTGGTGATCACACGCAGTCGGGCGTAGCCACGCAGGTTGTCGTCCCAGCCTGTGGGTTCGTTGCCATACATGTTGGCGAAGAACCCGGCGCTGTCGGGACCCTGCAGGGCGGCTTCCACTTCGGCGGACCGGGCCAGGGCCTGTTCCGGTGACCAGCCCGGGGGCAGGCCGGCATGGCTCACCAGGCTGGCGAAATCCGGCAGCGCCAGGGCAAGGGGCATGTGCCGCAGCCAGTCCAGCAGCACGGGCCCGTCGCCGGCATCAAGGATGGCCTGCAGGTCGGCATCTTTCTTTTTTGCCGGGGCCTTGCCGGCCGCCAGGGCAAGCAGGTGCAGGTCATGATTGCCCAATACGCTGTCGACATGGTCGCGGTGCTGGTAGAGCAGGCGCAGGGTGCCCAGGGAGTCATGGCCGCGCGCCACCAGGTCGCCGCACAGCACCAGCCGGTCCGAGCCGGGGCGGAAGGCAATCCTGTCCAGCAGGTTTTCAAGGGCCCGCCGGCAACCCTGAATATCGCCGATGACATAGGTGCTCATGACGTGTCCCGTTTGCCGGCGTGGTGGCGGCTAGTGGAGGGCGTGGGGTGGCGCCAGGGTGAATGGCGCGATGGTGGCGTCGAAGCAGGTGCCGTCTTCGGCCAGCATCTGGTAGCTGCCGCGCATGCTGCCCACTGACGTTTCCAGGACCGCGCCAGAAGTGTACTCGTAGGTCTGTCCCGGGCCGATGTCCGGCTGCTCGCCAATGACGCCCTCGCCGTGTACTTCCTGGGTACGGTCTTCACCGTCGGTAATGATCCAGTGGCGGGTGAGCAGCCTGGCTGACTGTTCGCCCTCGTTGCGGATGCGCACATGGTAGGCGAACACCCAGCGGTTGCCGGCCTCGTCACTCTGCTCGGGCAGGTACTCGCTTTCTACATCGACATGAATGCCGTGTTCGGTATCCGTTGTTGCTGACATCAATCACCCTGTCTGGTTGCGGCATTGGCAAGGGCCACGAAAGCGTCAACACCCAGGGCGTCGGGACGCTTCATCGGGTCCACGCCCGCAGCCGCGATCTGTTCTTCGGTCAACCATGATTTTACCCCATTACGGATGACCTTGCGCCGCTGTGTAAAGGCCTGGCTGACCATCTGCCGAAACAGCCGATAGTCGTGGGCGATATGGGGCGGCTCGTCATGGGGAGCCAGCCTGACCACCGCCGAGTCCACTTTCGGCGGCGGCGAAAAAGCACCGGGTGGCACGAACAGCAGGTATTCGGTGCGGCAGTGATACTGAACCATCACCGACAGCCGGCCCCAGTCCGGTGTGCCGGGCGTGGCGGTGAGGCGGTCCACCACCTCCTTTTGCAGCATGAAGTGCATGTCGTGAATCACCGGCAGCTGGTCAAGCAGGTGAAAGATCAGTGGTGTCGAGATGTTATAGGGCAGGTTGCCAACCACGCGCAGGCTGTGTGGGCCTTTAGCCAGGGTGGTGAAGTCGAAGCGCAGTGCGTCACCACGGTGGATGGTGATGCGCTGGCCCGAGATCGTGCGCTCGAGGTGTTCGATCAGGTCGCGATCCAGTTCCACCACATGCAGGTGCTGGATGCAGTCCAGCAAGGGCAGTGTCAGGGCGCCCTGGCCAGGACCGATCTCCACCATGACCTGGCCGTCGGCCGGTGCAATCTGGCGCACCATCTTTTCCACCAGTGACCGGTCACTGAGAAAGTGCTGGCCGAAACGTTTGCGTGCCTTGTGTGTGGTCACAGGTTTGCTCCCGGGCTGGCCAGTGACAGCGCCAGCCGGGTGGCCTGTATCAGGCTGCCGGCTTTTGCCTGGCCCGTGCCGGCGAGGGCAAAGGCGGTGCCATGGTCCACCGAGGTGCGCACGAATGGCAGGCCCAGTGTCACATTGACCGCCTCGCCGAAGCCGGCGTACTTGAGCACCGGCAGGCCCTGATCGTGGTACATGGCAAGGACGGCATCATGTTGCTCAAGCAGTGCCGGCGTAAAGGCTGTGTCCGCCGGCACCGGCCCGGTCAGGCGCAGGCCGCCCTGGCGCAGCCGCTCCAGTGTCGGGGCAATAATGCGCAACTCCTCGTCACCCAGGTGACCGCCTTCGCCAGCATGGGGATTCAGCCCCAATACCAGGATGCGTGGCCGGGCGATATGCAGGTGGCGTTCCAGATCCCGTGCCAGTACCTGGATGACCTGCGTCAGACGGTCTTCCGTGATGGCGTCGCTGACATCGCGCAAGGGCAAATGGGTGGTGGCAAGGGCGACCCGCAGGGTGTCGGCCACCAGCATCATGACCACTTGTTCGGCGCCGGCACGTTCAGCCAGGAATTCTGTGTGTCCGGTGAAGCCCGGATCAGCGCCTTCGCAGATGAGCTGTTTGGATACTGGTGCCGTGACCATGGCAGCGAAGGTGCCATCGCGGCAGCCGTCGCAGGCATTTTCCAGCGTGGCCAGCACCGCTCGGGCGTTGGCCGGGTCCGGCGAGCCGGCCGTGGCGGCCCGTGCCAGGGGGTGGTGCCAGACGGGCAGGCCATCCGCTGGCACGGGCTGGCCCGGTTGCCAGTCGCACAGCGCCACCGCCATGCCGAGCTGGTCGGCACGCTGCTGCAGGCAGTCACGGTCGCCCAGTACCACCAGGGGCTGGCCGGGAAAGGTCCCCGGCAGTGACAGCACCAGGTCGGGACCGATGCCGGCCGGGTCCCCGACGGTGACCGCGGTGGCGGCGGGCCTAGATGCGGATGTCAATGAATGCTTCCTCCCGGAGCTCCTGCAGCCACAGGTCGAGCTCTTCCTCAAAGCGGCGCTTGTGCAGCGCCTGGCGGGCCTTCATACGACGGAAGTCCTCGCTCATGTCGGCCGTGCGTGTGTCTGTCACCTGCAGGAAATGCCAGCCGAAGGGCGTCTCGAAGACGCCGGACAGATCCCCTACGGGGGTCTGGGTCATGCGTTGCTCAAAGGCGTCTACCATCTCGCCCGGTGATACCCAGTCGAGGCTGCCGCCATCACGGGCGCTGCCGGGGTCGTCCGAGTAGGCGCGGGCGATATCGGCGAAGTCGGCACCATCAAGAATCTTCTGGCGCAGCTCCCGTGCCAACGCCAGCGACGCTGCGCTGTCGCGGATGGTGCTGGGCTTGATCAGGACATGGCGCACCTTGTACTGCTCGACAAACTTCTGCACATCACCCTTGCGGTCAATCATCTTGAGAATGTGCAGGCCGGCGCCTGAACGGATGGGGCCGACGATATCGCCGGTGTCCAGGTCGATAACCTCGTCGGTAAACAGCGACGGTATCTGGGCCGCCGGTCGCCAGCCCAGGTCACCGCCCTCAAGCGCGTACTGGCCGTCAGAAAACTCGATGGCCAGATCCGCAAACGGGGTGCCAGCCCGGTACTGCGTCATGATGGTCTCGGCCTTTTTTGTGGCCTCTGCCAGCTGTTGCGGCGATGCACCGTCCGGCAGGCTGACAAGGATGTGGCCGAGACGGAATTCAACCGCAAACAGTTGCCGGCCCATCTCGCTGTCGAGAAAACGGTCCACTTCGCGATCGGTTATGCGGATGCGCTGGCCGACACGGCGCTGGCGCAGCTGCGAGATGATCATCTCGCTGCGAATTTCTTCGCGGAATGTGGGCCAGCTGAGGCCGTCGGCTTCCACCGCGCGGACAAATTCCTCCAGGCTGAGGTCATTACCGCGGGCGATGCCGGCAAGCGCCTCGTTCAGGGAGGTGTCATCCACCTTGATGCCGCCGCGCTCCGCCTGGGCCAGCTGCAGGCGCTCGAGGATCATCCGGTCCAGCACCTGTTCCCTGAGGACATGGGCCGGGGGCATGCGCTGCTGTTCGGCGCGGAGGCTGCTGGTAATCTGCTCGACGCGGTCGTTGAGTTCCGATTCCATGATGACGTCCTGCTCCACCACGGCGGCGATCCGGTCCAGCGGCTCTACCTTGGCCATGGCGGCGGGTGCCAGTCCTGCCAGTGCTGCCAGTACCAGCAGGGCTGCCATCAGGCGGCCGTGTATGAGGGCCATGTCAGTCATTGTCTCTCCTGTATCCGGGGATGCTGCGTTCCAGAAGGCTGTCAACGGTGCCACCGAAGCCACCCAGGCCGATCAGCTGTATCTGTACAAGGAAGCGGCTTTCCGCTTCCAGGTCGTTATCGCCGTCACGTTCGGCCAGGTCGCGCTGGTTGACCATGCGCAGGCGCCAGCAGCAGTCACGGTATTCAACGCCGGCAATAGTTTCCAGCGACCGCTCGTTTTCGACGTCGTAAAGCCAGCGGCCAATCAGGCGCCAATGACTGGAGACCGGCAGATAGCCGGCAAGTTCCGCCTGTTTGGCCTGCTGGTCGAGCTGCTCGATGTAGCCGGCGTGGAGATAGCGGCGGGCGGCATCGGCATAGCTGATGCGTACCTGGTTCTGCAGCCGCTGGTTGTCCTCTGAGTTCCACTGGTTCTCAATGAACAGGTCCCAGTGATTGTTCAGCCGTACCAGTGCGTCGGTAATCAGTGGTGAGCGAGGCGATTCGTCGACAAAGTCGCCGTCGATCTGGACATGGCGATCCTGCAGGTACTGGCGCTGGGCCGTGCGCAGCCGCACGACTTCCACACCGCTGTCGCTGTCGATAAAGCGTGTGGTCAGGCCCGGCGTTATGCTGTGGTCGTCGGCAATGCGGTCGTACCCAAGGAAGCGGTTTTCGCGAAACAGTGCCTCGTAGGAACGGTTGACTTCGGCGCTGCCGAAATCCGGCAGATCCTGTTGCAGCTCCGTTTCCATGTAATTGACGAACAGGCGCGGCTCCAGAGTCTGCAGCCAGCGGCCATCGCGTGAGGCAGCGCGTTCCAGGAACAGGCCCGTGTCCAGGCTGGCACCGCTGAGCGAGCGGCTGGGCGTGTCGTCCGGCAAGGTATCGACGCCGTCGAGGTCGTAGTGGGTGTAGTAATAACGGGCAGCCGGGTTGAAATAGCCCCAGTCGTTTTTCAGGCGTAATGCCAGTCCCGGCGCCACATGTGCGCGATCGCCGGTGATGTCGTCCAGGGCCAGGTCAACGTTGCGGCTATAGCGGGTGAAATCTGACAGCCACAGCAGGTGCAGCGGGCCGGCCAGTGCCGGATCGCCTTCCAGGGCGAGCTGGGGCAGGCGGCGATAGGGGTAGTCTTCCTCGGCCAGGGTGGGGTCAATGGTTTGCCAGGACTGCCCGAACACCAGTGCGCGCCAGTCCCGGCCGAAATACTCGGCGCGACCACTGCGCACCAGGTTGGTCTGCGCCGCAATATCAAGGCCGGTGTCCAGATCCTTGAAATAGTAATCGTCGGATACGTAGTTGACGTCGGCATCCAGTGCCCAGCGCTGCAGTTGCCCCTCATGACGCCAGCGTGCCACTTCCCGGTCGGGCGCGGTCTCGGTGGTGTCCGCTGTGGTGGTATCGACGAGACGGTCCCGGGCAAAGGCACGGTCATTGGCCAGGTAGCCGTAGCTGATTTCGCCCTCGCCCAGGCCGGTGAGATAGCGCGCTTCGGTTTCCAGGCCGTTGCCGCGGCCATGGATATGGCGCGGTGCCAGGGTAAGGTCGAACTGTGGGTGCAGGTTCAGGTACAGCGGCTGGCTGAAATCCACCCCGCCTTCGCTGCTGCTGCCGATGGTGGGAAACAGCAGCCCCGTCTTGCGCCGGTCATCAATGGGAAACGTGATCCAGGGGATGTAGGCCACCGGCACCTTGCGCACGCGCAGTACCACGTCACGCGCTTCCCCCCAGCCACTGTCGCGGTCGAGCTCGATATCATCAGCCTGCAACAGCCAGGCACTGTCGCCCGGCGGGCAGGTGGTATAACTGCCATCTTCAATGCGGGTGACCGCGCCGCGCTGCTCGATGGCACTGGCGCCGCCATGGGCATGCATGTCGAACAGCGCATAGCGGGCGCGGAGCAGGTCAGCCGCACCGGTGCGCGTATTGCCTGCCAGGGACTGCGCCTCGAATGTCACGGTCGGTGTTTCCACACGAATGCCATCCTCGAGCAGGAAATCACCTGAGGCCTGGTCCACCGTAGCCCTGCCGGCGCGCAGGATGCGCCCGGGCTGGCGGATTTCCACATCGCCGCTGAGGGCCATCAAGCCGCTCTCCTGCAGTTCGCTCTCGGCGGCGGTGATGACGGTATCGCTGGATGCTGGCGGGCTGCTGAATGCCGGGTTGTACCACACGCCCGGACACCAGGGCGGAAGGTCCGGGCGCTGGGCCTGTGGCAGCTGTTGCCACTGGGCGCGGTCCAGCCAGTTGAGGTCCTGATCATCGCCGGCCAGGCCCGTTGCGGGGTGCAGCAGGGCGCTGACGGTCAGCGTCATCAGTGCGAACGGGCGTCGAAGTGGCATTAAGGGTCCGGAAAAGGTAAAAACCGGGGGCAGTTTACTTTATTGGGGGTGGCAATGCAGCCGCGTGCTGAAAACGGAGAGGGGCCCGAAGACCCGAGAAAACAGGCGCTGCAGGCGTGGGCGTCGACACAGCTGGGACGGCCAGTGGAGGGTGTCCCGGCGTCATCGGATGCCAGCTTCCGCCGCTATTTCCGGTTCCGTATCGATGACGGCAGCGTGATCGGCATGGACGCACCGCCACCGCAGGAAGACTGCCGGCCGTTTGTGGCGGTGGACCATCTGCTCGCCGATGCCGGCGTGCATGTGCCGAAGATTCTCGCCGAGGATATTGAGCGCGGTTTCCTGCTGCTCTCGGACATGGGCTCGAAAACCTGGCTGGATGCGCTCACGCCGGACAACGCGGATGACTGGTTCGGCCTCGCCATGGATGCCCTGGTGGCGATCCAGGCAGCATCTCGCCCCGGTGTGCTGCCGGATTACGATGAAGCACTGCTGCGTCGCGAGCTGGACCTGTTCCCCCAGTGGTACCTTGGCCAGCACTGTGGGGTGACCCTCTCTGCTGATGAGCAACGGGCCCTGGATGACGTCTTCGATGTGCTGGTCAGGCATGCCTTGTCGCAACAGAAAGTGTTTGTTCACCGGGACTTCATGCCGCGTAACCTGATGGTGTCCGAGCCCAATCCCGGCGTCATCGATTTCCAGGATGCCGTCTACGGCCCGGTCAGTTACGACCCCATCTGCCTGTTCAAGGACGCTTTTCTCAGCTGGCCGGAACAGCAGGTCCGGATGTGGCTGGAACGCTACTGGGACAAGGCACGCCAGGCCGGTATCCCGGTGCCGTCCCGGTGCGAGCAGTTCCTGCATGACTGTGACCTGATGGGTGCCCATCGCCACCTCAAGGTGATCGGTATCTTCGCCCGCATCTGCCACCGGGATGGCAAGCCGCACTATCTGTCCGACGTGCCCCGGTTTTTTACCTACCTGGACACGGTCATTGCGCGGCAGCCGGCACTGCAACCGCTGGCCGCCATCCTTGACCGGGCCCGGCCGCAATGAAGGCAATGATCCTGGCGGCGGGGCTGGGGACCCGCATGCGTCCGCTCACTGACCACACGCCCAAGCCGTTGCTGGAAGCCGGCGGCAAGCCGCTGATCGTCTGGCACATCGAGAAGCTGAAAGCGGCCGGCTTCAGCGAGCTGGTCATCAATCACGCCTGGCTGGGAGACAAGCTGGAGGCCCATCTCGGTGATGGCCAGGCGTTTGGTGTGCATATCCAGTGGTCGCGCGAGGGCGAGCCGCTGGAAACGGCCGGCGGCATTCGTCGTGCGCTGCCGCTGCTGGGAGATGAACCGTTCCTGGTGATCAATGGTGACATCTGGACGGATATTGATTTTGCCCACCTGCGCCGGGCGCCGTCCGGGCAGGCGCACCTGGTGCTGGTGGATAACCCGCCGCATCACCCGCAGGGTGATTTCCACTTAGCCAGCGACGGCAAAGTTGGCGATAATGGCAGCCCGGCACTGACCTTCTCGGGCATCGGCGTCTACCGGCCGGCCCTGTTCGCCGCGCTGGCGGATGGCGAGGCCAGGCTGGCACCGTTGCTGCGGGCAGCCATGGCAAAGGGTAATGTCAGTGGCGAACACTACCGCGGCCAGTGGTGGGACATTGGCACGCCCGAACGGCTGCAGGCACTGGATCAGCATTTGCGCCGCTAATGACGGGGCCAAGAGTCATCCGGGCCACAACGCCATTCACCCGACAGTTCACCCGATAAAGAGGCATAGCATGTCGAAGCAGGATTACTGGATCGCACCTTCCATTCTCTCGGCGGATTTTGCCCGGCTGGGCGAGGAGTGCCAGGCCGTTCTGGACGCGGGCGCTGACGTGATCCATTTCGATGTGATGGACAATCACTATGTGCCCAACCTGACCATGGGCCCGATGGTGTGCAAGGCGCTGCGCGACCATGGCATCACCGCACCCATCGACGTGCACCTGATGGTGTCACCGGTGGACGGCCTGATCGATTCGTTTGCCCGGGCCGGTGCCAGCTTCATTACCTTTCACCCGGAGGCCAGTGACCACATTGACCGCTCCCTGCAGCTGATCAAGTCCCATGGCTGCCAGGCCGGGCTGGTGCTCAATCCGGCCACCGGGCCGGAATGCCTGGAATACGTCATCGACAAGCTCGACATGGTCTTGCTGATGAGCGTCAACCCGGGGTTTGGCGGGCAGAGTTTCATTCCCTCCACGCTGCGCAAGCTGGAGCGGGTGCGGCGCCTGATCGATGACAGCGGCCGTGATATCCGCCTGGAGGTGGATGGCGGGGTGTCGGAGAAGAATATCGGCGATATTGCCGCCGCCGGGGCCGATACGTTCGTGGCGGGCTCGGCCATCTACGGGCGTGACGACTATGCGTCGGTGATCAATGCCATGCGTGAGGCGCTGGCGGGGGTCTGACGGTCAGCCGGCATCCTGCTGGCTGTTGTCCTCATCCACATACACGTCCACCAGTTCCAGCGGCCGCCCCCTGGCATCCAGCACCTGCACCCGGGGAACGGGCTGGCCACTGCGATGGTCACGCAGCACCAGGGGTGGCTGGCCGGGGCAGGGGTTCCAGCGATCGCCCCACTGGCGCAGGGCCACCAGCACCGGGAACAGGTCGCGGCCTTTCTCCGTCAACCGGTATTCGTAGCGGCGTCCGCTCTCACCCACATCCACCTTCTTCAGTACTTCGGTTTCCACCAGCCGTGACAGGCGGTCAACGAGGATATTGCGGGCGATCCCCAGCTGCTGCTGGAAGTCCGAGAACCGGCGGCTGCCGAACATGGCCTGGCGCACGATCAGCAGTGACCACCAGTCGCCGACCTCCTGCAGAGCGCGGGCGACCGAGCAGGGATCATCATTTTGAATGCGTTTCTTGGCCATGGCGGGCAGTCTTCCAAAATAAGTAGTAAAATGCAACCAAAATATGGTTGCAAAACGGAACTGCTCGGATTAAGGTTTCGTTTAGCAACCGATTGCGCTGATCTGTTGTTGGGGAGCCGCTACCGCTCTTATTGTGCTCTCTGCGGTGCCTGAAACGCGCAGCTACAAGGCGCGGCGCGCAGGGAATGGCCTTAGCCCTTCCCAAGCGTCGCAACGCGGGAGGTGGGCGTTTCAGGCATCGCCCGAAGGGGCCATCAGACAGGCCCGCACTCCGCGTTGCGGTTTTTCGACAGGCCCCGGCATGCCATCAAAACCGCGCCTTGATTGCGAGCCTGTCTGATGGCCAGAGAGCATAATAAGAGCGGTAGCGGCTCCCTGATGTTTTCTCCGTGTCCTTCAGGGAGCCTTCTTGGCTCCCTTTTTTATAACAACTGTTCAAAGCCCCTCACCGCCGGAGTGTTTCATGAGTAAAGACCTTGCCCCGCTGCTGCGCCCGTTTGCCTGCAAATCCCTGAACCTGGCCAATCGTGTGGCCATGGCGCCGATGACGCGGATGCGCTCGCCCGGTTATATCCCTGACGATGCTGTGGCGGGCTACTACCGGCGCCGGGCCGAGGGTGGTGTCGGCCTGATCGTCACCGAAGGCACCACCGTCAATCATGTTGCGGCCAACGGTTACGAGCAGGTGCCGGCCTTTCATGGTGAGGCCCTGGCGGGCTGGCAGGCCGTGGTCGATGCCGTGCATGAGGCTGGCGGCAGTATCGTGCCCCAGCTCTGGCACGTGGGCGGTATCCGCCGTCCGGGCACCGGGCCGGACAAGGATGTGCCGGGCTACAGCCCTTCCGGGTGCCATGCGCCCGGCAAGTGCAAGGGCCATGCGATGTCGAAGCAGGACATTGATGACGTCATCCGGGCGTTTGCTGAAGGGGCCCGTGATGCCAAGGCGCTGGGTTTTGATGGGGTCGAGATTCACGGTGCCCACGGTTACCTGATTGACCAATTTTTTTGGGCGGGCACCAATCTGCGTGACGACGAGTACGGCGGTTCCCTGGATAACCGCGGGCGTTTTGCCCGGGAAATCATCGCTGCCGTGCGCGCGGAGGTGGGCGAGGATTTCGCCATTATCCTGCGTTTTTCGCAATGGAAGCAGCAGGACTACAGCGCCCGGCTGGTGGAGACCCCTGATGAACTGGCGCAGTTCCTGGCGCCGCTGGTGGAAGCGGGTGTGGATATCTTCCATTGCTCGCAGCGTCGTTTCTGGGAGCCGGAGTTTGAAGGCAGCGACCTGAACCTGGCCGGCTGGGTCAAGAAGCTGACCGGCAAGCCCACCATGTCTGTGGGCAGTGTCGGGCTGGATGGCGACTTCATTGGCAATGCCCAGATGGGTATGGGCGGGGACGCCGGCGTCAGCGACATTGACGAGCTGGTGGAGCGCATGGCGCGGGACGAGTTTGACCTGATTGCCGTGGGGCGGGCACTGCTGCAGGACCCGCAGTGGCTGCAGAAGATGCGCGAGGGCCGGGTCGAGGAACTCGCGCCCTATGACAAGTCGGCACTGGCCACCCTGTCCTGATCAGGCGGCGCGAGCCAGTGCGCGCTCGCGAAAGAACAGGAACAGTGGAAAGCTGAAGGCAAAGGCAATGGCGCCGCCCAGCAGCAGGAACAGCCACCAGTGGCGGACACCCGTGCGGCGGGCCTCGAAGGGCAGCCACAGGGCAAAGGCCAGAAATGCGATGGTGATGTCCCAGCTGATCGAGCGGGTGGCGTGATTGACATCCAGCGCCTGGACGAAGGCCAGCAGGCCGCCGCCGTCACTGGCAGCCATGAAGTGCAGGTTGTGATACCAGGTGCTGGCCAGGCCGGCGATGGCCAGGGTCAGGTAGAGGGTCTGTCTTGTTGTGGTGCGCATCATGTTTCTCTCCGGTTATGGGATCACGCTACGCCAACCGTTGCAGTGGGTCGCTGACCGGGAAGTGATTGTTGCTGAGCAGAAATGACAGGGCCCCGTCTTGCGGGGCCCTGGTGGTTGTGATGCGCTGTTTGCTTCAGAACTCGACCACATCGATGTAATACAGTGTGGTGGTGCCACTGATCTCGTTGCCCACCGCCAGCATGGGTTGTCCGCTCGGGCTGCCTGCGGCGTCAATGAACGCCAGTCCTTCCGGGCCAAGGTCGCCGGCCAGTCCGTTCTCCACGTCCACCTGGCTGAGCACCGAAAAGTCGCGGTTGTTCAGGTACTGCACGAATTGCGGTGATTCCGGGTTGGTGATGTTGTACACCATGATGCCGCCCTGCCGTTCCAGGCCGATGAATGCGTAGGTCTGGCCCTTGATGGTGCCCAGGGCCAGGCCCTCCGGTTCCGGACCCTTGGCATCCGAGCGAGATTCGGCACTGTCGTTTTCGTCGTTGTTGCTGTTGAAGTTGGCGGGATCACGTTGCGCCAGGATGCGCTCGAAGTCATTGCCGCTGTCGAATACCAGGGAGCCCTCGTCGGACCAGATGGAGAATGAACGGCCGCCGTAGCTGTACAGGGTGTCGTACTCGCAGTCGGTTTCCGGGTCAGTGGCAATGTTGGAGGGGTCGCAGCCGTTGCTGACGCCCATCACCGCAGAGACCGCCAGCCGGCCGAGCTGGTCGTCATCCTGGATGGCGGCATCGGGAAAGGCGGTGATATCCAGGGACAGGTCCTTGACGCGGAATTCCTCGGTCCAGGTATCGTAATCCCGTGCATCCCCCTCGTTGGCGGTCACGTAGTAGGTGCGGCCGTTGAAGGCGTAGCTGGCAATGCTGTCAGGCATGTACATGCCTTGCACCGGCCAGGTGGTGATATTGATGCGTCCATCGCGGTCACTGGCGTCCATCTCATTGCCGAACACTCCGTGGTTCTTGAAGCCGAGCGCAACGATGTCCGTGACCGTGGCAGAGGCAATATCAATGATCGCGACGGCGTTGTTTTCCTGCAGCGCGGCCCAGGCGGTAGCGCCATCATCGGAGATGGCGATGTACTCCGGTTCCAGGTCCTGGGACACGCTGGGTGAGTTGGTGCCAAACAGCCTGACTCCCTTGTCGCGCAGGCTGGCAGCACTGGCATCGAAGCTGTTGAAACTGGCGGTGCTGACGCTCAGCGAGGCAACGCCGTTGCTCAGGTCAATGACGCTCACCGAGCCCTCGGGATCAATGCTGTAGTCGTCGTTGGGCTCGCCCTCGTTGGCGACCAGTACCTTGCTGCCGTCCGGGGTGAAGGTGACCATGTCCGGCAGCGCACCGACCGTGGCTTCGCCGACTTTGCCCAGGCCGGTGCTGTTGTAGAACACCACCTTGCCCGGGTCGGTTTTGCTGACTGCCTCGATGGCGACGGCGACGAGATTGCCATGGACTGCCACACTGTTTGCGCTGCCGCCTTCGGCGCTGGCATCAATGGTGTCGAGCAGTTGCGGGTTGTCCACGTCGCTGATGTCCAGCACGTCAACGCTGACGTCATTGGCGTTGATGACGAACAGGCGGTGGTTGTTGCGGTCGTAGGCAACGATCTCTGCAGCACCCTCATCGAACACGGCGCCGGGCGCCTGATAGGTGCCGGCCTGGCGCATCTGGATGGTGGAGGCGCTGGTGCCATCGCTGCCGGGCAGGCCGGCATCGCCGTCGCTGCCGCCACAGGCGCTGATCATGAGGGTGGATGCAGCCAGCAGGATGCCGGTCATCGGTTGCAGGGGCGCTCGCATGGGAGTCTCCTCGAACAGGGTGGTTGCCGGATTGTCAGGCGCCATGGTGGTAGGCGTTGGTGACAGGGAAGGGACGGCACGGTGACAGCGGGGTGACAGCTGACGGGTAGCCCCGTTTTGGCGTTATGGTTACAATGCCCTCCTGATCTGGACTGAAAGGATTTTCCGGTGCCCCGGTTTGTAGCGATGACAGCCGTTTCTGCCGCACCCGCCTCCTGGCGATGGTGACGCCTGCCTGTGTGCCCTGCTTGTGTGCCAGGGGCACAACCTTGCTGATACAAACGACTTCATAACAAGGGCATGTCATGTCACCGGAAATGTTCGACCAATACGTAAAAGCGGGTTTCAACCGCATCCCCCTGGTCCGCGAAGTGCTGGCGGACCTGGATACTCCCCTGAGTGCCTACCGCAAGTTGGCCGCTGGTCCCTACAGCTATCTGTTCGAATCGGTTCAGGGCGGTGAGCGCTGGGGCCGCTATTCCATCATCGGCCTGCCTGCCTGCGAGGTGATCCGCATCCATGGCAACAGCGTCAGCGTGACCGCCGGCGCCGACACGCGTCACCAGGATGTGGATGACGTCATTGCCTGGATTGATGACTACCGCAGCCACTACCGTGCCCCGGAGGTTGATGGCCTGCCACGTTTCAACGGTGGGCTGGTGGGCTATTTCGGCTATGACAGCGTGCGTTACTTCGAGCCCCGGCTGGGTCCGGCACCGGGCGAGGATACCCTCGGCGTGCCTGACATCCTGCTTATGCGTTCCGAAGAGCTGGTGGTGTTCGATAACCTGCGCGGCAGCCTGTTCCTGCTGGTGCTGGTGGACCCCGCCGCCGACCGGGCCGTGGAAGGCGGCCTGGCCCGCCTGGCCGAACTTGAGGACATGCTGCGCGCGCCGCTGGCAGAACCGGCGCCACGGCCGCCGGCGGATGCGCTGGCGGAGGCGGATTTCGTCTCCGAGTTCCCGGAGCAGGACTTCAAGGCAGGCGTGGAGCGTATTCGCGAATACACGCTGGCGGGGGACATCATGCAGGTGGTGCCATCGCAGCGCATGTCGGTGCCGTTCCGTGAGGAGCCACTGGATGTCTATCGGGCACTGCGTTACCTGAATCCGTCTCCCTACATGTTCTTCCTTGATCTCGATGACTTCCAGATTGCCGGCTCGTCACCGGAGATCCTGACCCGTGTGGAGCACGGCCGGGTGACGGTGCGACCGATTGCCGGCACACGGCGGCGCGGACATTCAGAAGCCGAGGACCAGGCCCTGGAGGCAGAGCTGCTGGCGGACCCGAAAGAGATTGCTGAGCACCTGATGCTGATCGACCTGGGGCGCAATGATGTGGGGCGTATCGCCGAGGCCGGCAGTGTGGCACTGACTGACCAGATGGTGGTAGAACGCTATTCCCATGTCATGCATATCGTCTCCAATGTCGAAGGCAAGCTGAAACCCGGCCTCGGGCCCCTGGACGTGCTGCGGGCCACCTTTCCCGCCGGCACCCTCAGTGGTGCGCCAAAGATTCGTGCCATGGAGATCATTGATGAGTTGGAGCCGGTCAAACGTGGCGTCTACGGTGGCGCGGTGGGCTATATCGGCTTCAATGGCGAGATGGACACGGCCATTGCCATCCGCACAGCGGTGATCAAGGGCGGTCGCCTCTACGTGCAGGCCGGTGCCGGCGTGGTGGCCGATTCCGTGCCGGCCCTGGAGTGGAAAGAGACCATGAACAAGGCCCGTGCCGTCTTCAAGGCGGTCAACATGGTTCGCAATGGTCTCAAGCCGGAGGTGGACGCATGACTCGCCTGCTGATGATCGACAACTATGACAGCTTCACCTACAACCTGGTGCAGTACCTGCAAGAGCTGGGTGCCGAGGTGGACGTACGTCGCAATGACCAGGTTACGCTGGCGGAGATCGAGGCGCTGGCGCCTGATCTTCTGATGGTCTCACCGGGGCCCTGCACGCCGAATGAGGCCGGCATCTCCATGGACGCAATCCGGCATTTTGCCGGGCAATTGCCGATCATGGGGGTGTGCCTCGGGCACCAGGCACTGGGCCAGGTCTTCGGCGGCAAGGTCGTGCGTGCCCGGCAGGTGATGCACGGCAAGACATCGCCGGTCTATCACACCGGCGTCGGTGTGTTTGCCGGCCTGCCATCGCCGTTCACCGCCACCCGCTACCATTCCCTGGTCGTGGAGAGAGACTCGCTGCCGGACTGTTTCGAGGTAACGGCCTGGACGCAGACGGATGACGGGGCCGAGGACGAGATCATGGGTATGCGACATCGTGAGCTGGCCCTTGAGGGGGTCCAGTTCCATCCCGAATCCATTCTGACCGAGCATGGCCATGCCATGCTCAAGAACTTTCTTGACCAGGGGAGCTGACATGGACATCCGTGAGGCACTGGGCCGGGTTATCGAACATATCGACCTGGATCTGGATGAGATGCAGTCCGTGATGCGGCAGATCATGACCGGTGAGGCCACGGACGCACAGATTGGTGCGTTCCTGGTGGGTCTGCGCATGAAGGGCGAAAGCCTGGACGAGATTGCCGCAGCGGCGCAGGTGATGCGTGAACTGGCCACGCCGGTGGTGCTGCCGGAGCTGGCCCATGTGGTGGACATTGTGGGCACCGGCGGTGACGGCGCTAACCTGTTCAATGTGTCCACAGCGGCGTCTTTTGTGGCCGCAGCGGCCGGCTGCCATGTTGCCAAGCACGGCAACCGGTCAGTGAGTTCGAAAAGTGGCTCGGCGGACCTGCTGGAGGCGGCCGGCGTGCATCTGGACCTGTCACCGGAGCAGGTGGCGGCCTGTGTCGCCGAGGTGGGCGTCGGCTTCATGTTCGCGCCCCAGCACCATGGCGCCATGAAGCATGCCATCGGGGCACGGCGGGACATTGCCCAGCGCACCATCTTCAACATCCTCGGCCCGATGACCAACCCCGCCGGTGTGCGGCGCCAGGTGGTGGGCGTGTTCAATGCCCGACTGTGCCGGCCCATGGCAGAGGTCCTGGGCCGCCTTGGCGGAGAACACATACTGGTGGTGCATGGCGAGGACGGGCTGGACGAAGTGTCACTGGCGGCGCGGACCCATGTGGCCGAGTACCGGGATGGCGAGGTGCGCGAATACACGGTGACGCCCGAGGAACTGGGCATCGACTCTGCCTCGCTGGTGGGCCTCGATGTGACCGATTCGCAGGCCTCGCTGGCGCTGATCCGTGATGCATTCGGCAAGCGCACCAGCGCCGCGGCGGCCAAGGCGGCGGACATGATTGCACTCAACGCCGGCGCGGCGATCTATGTTGCCGGCGTGGCGCGCTCCTTCAGTGACGGCGTGCGCATGGCCGAGGACCTGATCCATAACGGCGAGGCGCGCGAGCGCATGAGCCAGCTGGCCCAGTTCACCGCCATGCTGAAAGACGGTGAGGAGGCCTGAGTTGAAAACCACGGGCACAGTGCTGGACCGCATATTGGCGCGCAAACAGGAAGAGGTGGCTGAGCGGCGCCAGGAGGTGTCGCTGGAGCAGCTCATGGACCGGGCCCGGGCACAGGACCCGGTGCGCGGTTTTGTCCGCTCCATGGAGGTACAGCTGGCCAGCCGCCGTGCGGCAGTGATCGCCGAGGTGAAAAAGGCGTCTCCCTCAAAAGGGGTGATTCGCGAGGACTTCCACCCGGCGGACATCGCCATGTCCTATGAGGCGGGCGGCGCAGCCTGCCTGTCGGTGCTCACTGACCGTGACTTTTTCCAGGGCCACGAAGACTACCTGGTGGCGGCCCGGGAGGCCTGTACGCTGCCGGTGCTGCGCAAGGATTTCACCATTGATCCGTACCAGGTCTGGGAGGCACGGGCCCTGGGGGCGGACTGTATCCTGCTGATTGTTGCCGCACTGGAAGACGACCAGCTGCATGCCCTCAGCCAGTGTGCCAGTGACGCAGGCCTGGATGTGCTGGTGGAGGTGCATACAGCCGCTGAGCTGGCGCGTGCCTTGCCGCTGAATACCCGCCTGATAGGCATCAACAACCGCGACCTGCATACGTTTGAAACGCGCCTGGATACGACCTGGTCGCTGCTTGAGCGGATACCGCAAGACCGTATCGTGGTGACTGAGAGCGGCATCCACACGGCGGCGGATGTGGCCGCCATGGCTGAGCACGGCGTGCATGCCTTTCTTGTCGGTGAGGCGTTCATGCGCGCCGATGACCCCGGTGAGGCCCTGGCCGGGATGTTCTTCCGCGCCTAGGCGGCGTCAGCCACCCATCATGGCCGACGCCGCCACGGCGACGCAGGTCATGACGAACAGGGTGGTGATGGTGCCGGTGCGCAACGGTTTCATGGCCGTTTCCCAGTCAGGTGAGGTGGCACAAGGCTGGCAGAATCTGCGCCAGGCACCAGTGTGCTTTGGTAAGCCATGGTTGCAGAAAGTAATCAGTGGGCAGTGCACAAAAAAGGCCGGCAAGTGCCGGCCTCTGTGATGTCGTTCTGATATCAGCTGTCAGCGGGTGCCGTAGACCACCATGGTCTTGCCCTTGACGGACACCAGCCCCTGGTCTTCCAGGTTCTTCAGTACGCGGCCCACCATCTCTCGCGAACAGCCTACGATTCGGCCGATCTCCTGGCGGGTGACCTTGATCTGCATGCCGTCCGGGTGGGTCATGGCATCGGGCTGTTTGCACAGCTCCAGCAGGGTACCGGCGACGCGGCCGGTAACATCCAGGAATGCCAGGTCGCCCACTTTGCGGGTGGTGGCACGCAGGCGCCCGGCGATCTGGGCTGACACGGCAAACAGGATGTCGGCATCCTCACGGGCCAGCTGGCGGAACTTGGCGTAGCTGATCTCAGCCACTTCGCACTCGGTTTTTGCCTTTACCCAGGCAGAACGTGACGGGGCGTCCTCAAACAGGCCCATCTCGCCGAAAAAGTCACCCTCATTGAGGTAGGCCATGATCATCTCACGGCCGTCGTCATCCTCGATCATGACCGTGACGGAACCCTTGAGTATGTAATAAAGGGCGTCCGACTCGTCGCCAGCGTAGATAATGGTGCTCTTTGCCGGGTACTTGCGGCGGTGACAATGCGCCAGGAAGTTTTCCAGGTTTGGAATAATCTTGTTGCCGGCGTCCATCATGGGTGTGGTCATAAGTCTCGGAAATAATTATCAGAACGCCTTGGAGTGTGCCTTGTTTTGGGGCTGTTGCCAAGGTAAGCGGTCACAAACCCGGTGCATGGCCGGGCAGGGTATGGGTGCGGGATTGTGGCTGTGTTAACCTGCGCCACCGCGCAGCTGGAGTTGGCGATGAAGGCAGAAATTCGTTGGCAGGGTGAAGTGGCCTTTGAGGCCGAATCCGGGTCTGGTCACACCGTCATGGTCGATGGGCCACCCGATCACGGCGGCCAGAACAGGGGGCCGCGCCCCATGGAAATGGTGCTCATGGGGGCCGGATGCTGTGCTTCCTTTGACGTGGTTCACATTCTGCGCAAGTCGAGACAGGATGTGACCGACTGTGTCTGCCAGCTGCAGGCTGAGCGGGCGGAAGACGAGGTGCCAGCGGTGTTCACCCGCATCCATATGCACTTCATCGTCCGTGGACGCAACCTCAAGGACAATCTCGTCTCCCGGGCCGTGAGCCTGTCCGCCGACAAGTATTGCTCGGCGTCGATCATGCTGGCGCGCGGCGGTGTCGGGATTGAACACAGTTACGAGGTAATAGAGGAGGCATGAGCCATGGCTGAGCGTCCGACGAATCCGCTGGCGGGGCTGCGCCACGTGGCCCTTTTTGTGGAAGACCTGGAGGCCTGCGAGCATTTCTATGTGGATTTGCTCGGTATGGCAGTAGAATGGCGGCCGGATGACGACAACGTTTACCTGTGCGGTGGCTGCGACAACCTGGCCCTGCACCGCTGGAAGGATGGCGCCTTTGACGGCGCCCAGCGGCTTGACCACATTGGTTTCATTGTCGACCGTGCCGAGGACGTGGACCAGTGGGCCACCTTCCTCCAGGCCAATGGTGTCATGCTGAAGTCACAACCGCGCACCCACCGTGATGGGGCGCGCAGTTTTTATTGCCTGGATCCGGCAGGCGTGGTGGTGCAGGTGATCCATCATCCGCCGATTTCAGGAGGGCGCTTCGTCAGCTGACTGGCGGGGCAAATGAACCGGCATTTACTGGATGCCAGGTCAGTTGCGGGAATTGAACGTTGAAAGATCCTAACCCCAAGATCAAGTTGCATGGCTTCAACAACCTGACGAAGTCATTGAGTTTCAACATCTTCGATATCAGTTATGCGAAGACAGAACAGCATCGGCGCGAATATATCGAGTATATCGACGAGCTCTACAACGCCGAGCGACTGACCGAGATTCTCACCAACGTGACCAAGATCATTGGCGCGAACATCCTCAATATTGCCCGCGAGGACTATGACCCCCAGGGCGCCAGCGTGACCATGCTGATTGCCGAGCATGAAACACCGCCCGAGGATTCCAGCTACGATGAAGAGGCGCCCGGCCCGCTTCCGGACAGCGTGGTTGCCCATCTGGACAAGAGTCACGTGACGGTACATACCTACCCGGAATCGCACCCGGACAACGGTATCTCCACTTTCCGGGTGGATGTGGACGTATCTACCTGTGGCGTGATTTCACCGCTGCGGGCACTTAATTACCTGATTCACAGCTTTGATTCCGACATCGTCACGGTGGACTACCGCGTGCGTGGCATGACCCGCGATGTGGATGGCACGAAGCACTATATTGATCACGACATCAATTCGATCCAGAACTTTCTCAGCGAAGACACCCAGAACAGTTACCAGATGATCGACGTCAACGTGTACCAGGAGAACATCTTCCATACCAAGATGCTGCTCAAGGACTTTGATATCGATAACTACCTGTTTGGTGCGGGGTGTGGTGAGTTCGGGGATACCGAGCTTGCCGATATCGAAGGGCGCCTGCGCAAGGAGATGCTGGAGATCTTCTATTCCAGAAACCTGGATTGAACGGCCCCGGCAGACTCGCCAGGCAAAAAGAACCGGCTTCGGCCGGTTTTTTTATGGCCTGGCTGACATGCCGTCAGATGCGGTAGGTCGAGAATGTCATGACCTTGCTCATGAGCGTCATGGCAGCGCGCACTGGTGGCGGCAGGTCGGCACCGCCGGCGCCCCTGGCCGTGACAGCGTGCTTGAGCTCATCCTCACGCATCTGCTCAAGGATGGCCCGGGTGCGCAGGTCCTTGTCCGGCACCTGCGCAAGATGTGCCTCCAGGTGGCGCACCACCTGCTGTTCCGTTTCCGAGACAAAGCCAAGACTCCAGCGGTCCCCGGCCAGGCCGGCCAGCGCACCGATGCCGTAGGACATGGCGTAGAACAGCGGGTTCAGGCGGCTGGGTACGCTGTCCAGTTCCGCCAGCCGCGCTTCGCACCAGGCCAGGTGATCCTCTTCCTCGCGAGCGGCTTCTTCCATGGCCTGCCGTACTGTGGGCAGGCGCGCCGTGCTGGCCTGCCCCTGGTAGAGCGCCTGGGCACACACCTCACCGGTATGGTTGATACGCATCAGGCCCGCCAGGTGGTCCCGGGATGCGGCCGTGTTCGCGGCGTCGTTGTGTTGCCCATCACCGGGGGTGCGCCGTTCACTCCGGGCAGTGCCGGGCGTCAGTGTGCGCAGGGCGTTATCCACGCTGCTGAGTAGTCGATCCACGGGGGACAGGGTTCTGCGTTGGTTCATGGGCTCAGTATACCATGGAGCTGTTTCCGGGCTCAGGCCCGAGTTTGGCCATGGCCGGAGGCCTGCTAGGATAACCGGTCCGGCCTGTTCGGATGCCATCATAGCCGGGGCAAGGGAGAAAAGAGTGAAAGAGCTTGATGATCTGCGCGTACTGGTGGAGTCGCGCTTCCCGGTAATTGTCCTTGAAACCTGGGAGGAATCCAGGGCGCTGGCGGTGCTTCGCCGCCTTGCCATGGAAGAAGGTCGGGCGATGTTCCGCTGGAACCTGGTGGACGGCCTGATGCGGGATGACCTGCAGGGCACGCCGGCCTTCACCAGTACGGCGGCCCCCGAGGCTGTGCTGGAACACATCCGCAAGAGTGACCAGCCCGGTATTTTCGCACTCTGCGATTTTCACCCCTTCCTGGAAGATAACCCCCGCGTGGTGCGTCTGATCAAGGATATTGGCCAGAATCATGAGAGCAATGGCCACACACTGGTGCTGGTCAGCCATGCTGTGGATATACCCCGGGAAATAAGCCGCATGAGCACACGTTTCCAGCTCAGCCTGCCGGATGAGCGCCAGCTGCTTTCCCTGGTGCAGGATGAGGCCAGGGACTGGCAGCGCCGCAGCGGCAAGCGGGTGCGTTCAGACCGGAAAACGCTGTCCCGGCTGGTTGCCAACCTCCGGGGGCTGACCCGCGAAGACGCGCGCCGGCTGGCGCGCGGCGTCATTGTCGATGATGGCGCCATTTCCGAATCCGACATGCCTTCGGTCAACAAGGCCAAGTTTGAACTGCTGGACATGCAAGGCGTGCTCAGTTTCGAGTATGACACCAGCCGCTTTTCCGACGTGGGCGGCCTTGCCAACCTGAAGGACTGGCTCGGCAATCGCCGCGACGCGTTCATCGACCCGGATGGCGTGGACGCGCCGCGCGGCATTCTGCTGGTGGGGGTGCAGGGTGGAGGCAAGAGCCTGGCCGCCAAGGCGGTGGCCGGGATGTGGCAATTACCGTTGCTGCGCCTGGATATGGGCGCGGTGTACAACAAGTTTTTTGGCGAGTCCGAGCGCAATGTCCGTGAAGCCCTGCAGTTGGCCGAGGAAATGTCGCCCTGCGTGCTGTGGGTGGACGAGATCGAGAAGGGCATTGCCTCCGGTGACAACGACGGCGGTACCTCACGGCGGGTATTGGGCTCGCTGTTGACCTGGATGGCGGAGCGCAAGGCACCGGTGTTCCTGGTGGCAACCGCCAATGATATTTCCCGGCTTCCTCCCGAGCTGATCCGCAAGGGCCGGATGGATGAGCTTTTCTTCGTTGATTTGCCATCGCCTGCGGTGCGGGAAGACATTTTCCGTATTCACCTGCGCCTGCGCGGGCATGCGCCGGACGCCTTTGATATTGCTGCCCTGGCAGAAGACGCTGCCGGGTTTACCGGTGCTGAGATAGAGCAGGCGGTCGTGGCGGGCATGTATGCTGCCCGCGCCCGTGAAGAGGCCCTGGCCGATGCGCACTTGCTGTCCGAGATACAGGCAACGGTGCCTCTGTCAGTAACCATGGCAGAGAAGATTGCCGAATTGCGCCAGTGGTGCCACAGCCGTGCGGTGCCGGCAGACAGTGCGGCATCCGCAGAGGAGGTCAGGCGTGTCCCGGCTGCCCGTTGATCCCGCCATTGCCGGCACAGACCGGAGTGTGGCCAGTGCCTACCTGGCCTCCATCCTGCCTGCGGTGATTGCCCATTACGGGCTGGACGAGGATGCCGTGCTGGCGGAGGCGGGTCTGGATCCGGCCGTGCTGTCGGAAACGGGCAGGATGGTGCCGCTGGTCGATGCCATGCGCCTGTTCCTGGTGATCCTGTCACGCACCGGTGACCCGGGCATGGGTTTCGAGATCGGGCGCCAGGTGCGTGCCCGCTCCTACCAGGTGCTCGGATACGCGATCCTTTCCAGCGAGGACCTCGGCCAGGCCATTGAACGCCTGATGCGGTTCGAGAAGCTGGCTGGCAATCTCGGCGAGACCACCATGAACCGGGTGGGTGATATTGTTCGCCTGACCTGGCATTGCCCGGTCCAGGGGGAGCCTGCCCGTTACCTGACCGAGGCGGCCATCACCGGCTGGGTGACATTTGCGCGTCAACTGGTGGACGCGGCGCCGGCGCCCCTGCGCGTCTGTTTTCGGCATGCTGCCCAGGTGGATGCGGATCGTTATGAAAGGCATTTCCAGTGCCCGGTGGAATTCGCCGCGGATTTTGACGGCGTCGAGGTGCCAGAGTCATTCCTGCGCTTGCCACTGAGCGGCGCGGACCCGGGGCTCAGTGGCATGATGGAGCGTGAGGCGGCCCAGCTGCTGACGGATTACGACAGCCAGACCAACCTGGTCAATGCGGTTCGCAGTGAAATCTATCGTTTGCTGGCAGACGGCGAGCCAACGGTTGAACAGGTGGCGGGGCGATTGCAGATGGCCGAGCGTACCCTTCAGGGGCGCCTGCGCAAACAGGGCGCCAGTTTCCAGGAGGTGCTTGATGGTCTGCGGCGTTCCCTGGCGGCGCTGTACATGCAGGATGCACGGTTGTCGCTGACCGATATCGGGCTGCTATTGGGGTTTGCCGAGCAGAGTTCCTTTACTCGGGCTTTCCGGCGTTGGCATGGGGAGTCTCCGGCGCGGGTTCGCCAGCGGCTGGCCGAGTGAAGCGCACGATCACCTCTGCCAGCGCTCCCAGCTCCACCGGCTTTGCCACATGGGCATTCATGCCCGAAGCCATGCTGCGTTCCTTGTGCTCGCGAAGGATGTGGGCAGTCAGGGCGATAATCGGCAGTGGCCTGCGTCCGTGCATGCGCTCCCAATCGCGAATCCGCCGCGTGGCCTCGAAGCCATCCATCTGCGGCATCTCGCAGTCCATAAGCACCAGGTCGTAATCCATTTTCTGGATCGCCTCGACCGCTTCTGCCCCGTTGCTGACCACGTCCGGTTCCAGATTCAGTTTCGCCAGCATGCCGCGAATGACCTTCTGGCTGAGCAGGTGGTCTTCCGCCACCAGGATACGCAGGCCCGGGTCGGGCATGATGCCGTCGGCGGCATCATCGCTGCGCGGGGTGATCATGCCCATGGCCTCACTGAGCGCCTGTTTCAAGCGTGGTCCTGATACCGGCTTGCTTAGCACCTTGTGGATGCCGACATTGCGGGCATTGGTGGCCGTCGGTGCGTCCTGGACGCCGGTGAGCATCACCAGTACCAGCGGATGTGTAATGACCGGGTCCTCGTGGATGCGGGCAGCCAGCTGCATGCCGCTGATGCCGGGCATATGGTGGTCCAGCAGGACGATGTCGTAGGGCTCGCCGAGATTGGCCTGGGTGCGAATGCTGGCAAGTGCTTCGCGTGGGTCCAGGCTGACGGTGACGCGCATGCCCCAGTTCAGCGCCTGCTGGCGTATCACCCGGGTGACGGTGGATGAGTCGTCCACCACCAGCATGCTGCGGCCCAGCAGGATGCCGGGGTCGGTTGGCTCCGTCGTTTCGTCGCTGGCGGCAGCAGGCAAAGGCAGGCTGATCCAGCAGACCGTACCCTGGCGGCGGCTCTCGCGCAGGCCACAATCGCCATTCATGGCTTCGGTGAGTTGCCGGGCGATGGACAGGCTCAGTGAGGTGCCATCTTCCTGGTTGCCGGTGGTCGACTGGATCAGCGGAGCCAGGAAGTCACCGCAGTGCTGCAGTGCCGAACCTTCAAGTTCAAACCGGATATGGTTGGCGCGGCCGGAGGTATCCCGGGACACATCAACGACGATCTCACCCTCCATGCCCTCACGAATACAGGTGCCAAGAATATTGGTAAGGGTCTGGCGCAGCTTGTTGGGATCACCCTCCACCCGGGTGGGTACATTGGTGTGGATATGGGCGATCAATTCCATGCGCTTTTCTTCAGCGCGTTCGCGGAAAAGGTCCATGGCGTCCATGACCACCTCGGCGAGGTCAAACTGGTCACGGTTGACGTTGGCATCGCCCTGTTCCAGCCGTGAGTATTCCAGTACGTCATTGATGACGCGTAACAGGTTTTCTCCGGCAGAGCGGATCGAGCGGACGCATTCTTTCTGGTTCGGGGTCAGTGGTGTGTCGGTCAGGAGTTCTGCCATGCCGAGGATGCCGCTCATCGGCGTGCGTATCTCATGGCTGACCCGCGACAGGGTGTCGTTACGCGTCTGCCAGGTCAGCTCCTCCATGGCCTGTTTCTGGCTGCGCTGGAAGTCGCGGCGCATCTGTATCTCGCGCAGGACCGTGAGGCCGGCTGCGAACAGCACTGCCTCCACGGCGCCCGCCGCCAGAATCAACAGCGGCAGGTGCATATCCAGTGGCAGGACGCCAAAGCCCGCCAGTATCGCCAGCATTACCGAGCCAACCAGGGTTGCCCGCGCGGCCAGGTACAGTCGCGCCTGTGCCACCTGCTGGCTCAGGGCCCGAAAGCCGACGAACACAAACACAATGGATGACAGGAACAGCATCCCGTAGGCCAGCATGCCGGCTATATAGGTGGGCAGGGCAAGGCACATCAGCGCCAGCAGAACAGCGCTGCCACTCAACAGGCGCAGGCCGCGGTCCAACCAGGGCAATGTGGCGTTGAGGTTGAGGAAGTGTCGAGTGAACTGGGCGCTGAGCACCACGGCGGCAAACTCCAGCATGATTTCGGCGATGGACTGGAAGCCGGGCATGGGCATGAAGCGCACGCCGATAAAGCCGGAGGACACCAGACAGGTCAGCAGCAGACAAAGCTGGAAGGCGGAATAGTAGATGTTGGCCGGCTGCCGTGACGACACCCACAGTCCGAGGTTGAACAGCATCAGGCCAATGACGATGCCGCCCAGCACCAGCAGGGCCAGGTCATTACCGCGGCTGATCAGGGGCTGGTTGAGCGCATCTGCCAGCACGATGCTGAAATTGGCCGCCAGCGCTGGCTGGATGCGCAGGTAGTAAACCTCCACCTGGTCCGGTGGCAGGGTCAGGTCGAACACCTGGTGGCGGGCGGGAATATCAGCCCACGGCGGCGACAGGTCGTTGCCCGCGGAGCGCTGCTGGTAACCCTGTTCCGACGGGAAGAACAGGGTGGTCTGGCGGAAAAGCCCGGGGATCAGGTTCAGGAACCGGCGCAACGGGGCATCGCTGGTGTTTTTCAGGGCCAGCCGCACCCAGATCACATCTCGGGTGAAGCCAATGCGCTCGCGGGAACCGGAAGCGGGCGTAAAAGCACTGTCCGGAGTGGTGCGAATGTCATTCAGGGTGAGCTGTCCGCCGGGGTCAGCGAGGAAATCGGCGTAGACCGTTATGCGGTCCCGTGCCTGGCTGCTGTCAACCAGGTACGCCGGCGGGGCAGCCCGGGAAACGCCAGCCAGCAGCAGCAGGCAGACAAACCAGACTGCGGTGTCAGGCCTGCTCAGCCGGTTTTTCATCCTTGTCCTGCTTGTCGCCCTTTGGTTTGCCGCGGTCCAGGACATAGGCATCCAGGCCCGCTTCGGTCAGCAGGTACGCCCCCAGCTCGCTGCGGCGGCCGCCATCGCAGCTGACGATGTAGACGAAATCCTTTTCCAGGGATTTCAGCTGGCGACGCAGCTCGTTGAGGGGGATATTGCGGGCGCCCGGCACGCGGTCATGCTTGAATTCCATGGGCAGGCGCACATCCAGGCGCACAACGGCGCGATCGCCTTCCTCTTCCATCTCCTCGATCTGGGCATCCTTGAGCTTGCGGATCACGGAGCCACTGAGGAGGGTATGAAAATCTTCCTTGCCCAGGCACATGAGTACGCCGTCACTGGTCATGGTGACGGTGGCATTGCGCGGGTCATCAGAAATCAGTGCATCTTCACCGAAGAAGCTGCCGGCGGTGAGTGCGGCGAGGGTCTCTGCCTTGCTGCCCTGGTCGCGGGTGACCATGGCCTTGCCCTGCTTGATCACGTAGAAGGTGTCGCCGGCCTCGCCCTCGCGAACAATTTCTTCGCCCAGGCTGACCTCACGTTCTTCAAACTTGACGAACAGGGCCTGGATATTCTGCGGCGGGATCTGGCTGAACAGCTCTGACTCCAGCAGGGCGTCCATCCAGTCCCGCTCGTGGCTGTCATCATCTTCATCCAGCATGGATTCTGCCGCCTGGGTCCAGGTCATCAGCAGGTCCAGCTTGTTGCGCTCAATGCCATACACCACGGTAGGTTCCTTGGTGATGGCATTGACGGTGTGCTCGGCATAGTTGTCCAGGGCCAGGTAGTTCTCGTCGTCATCGGCCGGGAAGTTGCGTACCTGGAAACTGGCGTCGGTGAGGTCGAGGGCGCCCTTGATCAGGAAGAATGCCCTGTCAGACTGTTCGCCGCGCTTGAACAGCACACGGGCCGGCGGCAGGTTGAGCACCTGTATCTGGCCACAGATTTCCTTGAGGTGACTCTCGGAAAGGCAGTCGAAGGGAATGAATTCCTGAAGCTTTTCCAGATCAATCGGTACGTCGCTCATGCTTTTCCCTGTCCCCGGGGGCGTGAATCCATGCAGTCGATTATGGCAGAGCAGAGGCTGGCTTGTCACAGTGGCGACGGCCGTGCCGCGGGCCGCCCGTTACTGCAGCCCGCCCTCACCCGCGAGTCTACGCGTTCTCGCGGGCGATGGCACGGTACCCGATGTCGCGTCGGGCAAAGCAGCCAGACCAGGAAATCCTGTCCACGCCGCGATAGGCGCGGGCCTGGGCCTCGCCGACACTGTCACCCAGCGCCGTGACGCAGAGCACCCGGCCGCCAGCCGTGACCACGTTGCCATCATCAAGACGGGTGCCGGCATGGAATACCTTGGTGTTGTCATCATCGGCCTCGTCCAGGCCGCTGATGGCGTCGCCCTTGCGGTAGTCTTCCGGATAGCCGCCGGCCGCCATGACCACGCCCAGTGCCGGGCGCGGGTCCCATCGGGCCTCAGCCCGGTCCAGGGTGCCATCAATGGCCATCAGGCACAGCCGCGCCAGGTCAGACTGCAGGCGCATCATGATCGGCTGGGTTTCCGGATCGCCGAAGCGGCAGTTGTACTCGATCACCCGCGGGGCGCCGTCTTCACTGATCATCAGGCCGGCATAAAGGAACCCCTTGTAAGGATGGCCTTCGGCGGCCATGCCCTCGACAGTGGGCACGATGACCTCATCCATGATGCGTTGGTGAACATCGGCCGTGACCACTGGTGCCGGCGAGTAGGCACCCATGCCGCCGGTATTGGGGCCGCTGTCGCCGTCGCCGACACGTTTGTGATCCTGGCTGGTAGCCATGGGCAGGATGTGTTCGCCATCAACCATGACGATGAAGCTGGCCTCTTCGCCCTGCAGGAATTCCTCGATCACCACCCGGTGGCCGGCGTCGCCGAAACGGTTGCCGGCGAGCATGTCACGCACTGCATCCTCAGCTTCCGCCAGGGTCATGGCGACAATGACGCCCTTGCCGGCAGCGAGACCGTCTGCCTTGACCACAATGGGTGCGCCTTGCTGGCGGACATAGGCCAGCGCTTCATCGACATCGGTGAAGTTGCCGTACGCGGCCGTGGGTATCTCATGGCGCGCCAGGAAGTCCTTGGTGAAGGCCTTGGAACCTTCCAGCTGCGCCGCGCCGGCAGTAGGGCCAAAGCATTTCAGTCGCTTGCTCTTGAAGTAATCGACAATGCCGTCCACCAGCGGCGCTTCCGGGCCGATGATGGTCAGGTCGATGGCCTCGCGCCGGGCCAGCTCGGCAAGAGCCTCCTTGTCCATCACGTCCAGGGCCACGTTTTCGAGCTTGGCCTCACGGGCGGTGCCGGCGTTCCCGGGTGCCACGAATACCTTGGTCACGCTGTCGGACTGGGCCACCTTCCATGCCAGTGCGTGCTCGCGACCGCCACCGCCCACTATCAATACTTTCATCCGTGGCTCCTGTCAGTGGCGGAAGTGGCGCATGCCGGTGAAGACCATGGCCATGCCATGCTCATCGGCGGCAGCGATGACTTCGTCGTCCCGGATGGAGCCACCCGGCTGGATCACGCAGCTGATACCCACCGCGGCCGCGTTATCGATGCCATCACGGAACGGGAAAAAGGCGTCGCTGGCCATGACCGCGCCCTTCACCGGCAGGCCGGCATGCTCGGCCTTGATGGCGGCAATGCGGGCCGAGTTGACGCGGCTCATCTGGCCCGCGCCCACGCCGATGGTCTGGCCGCCGCTGGCGTAGACAATGGCGTTGGACTTGACGAACTTGGCGACCTTCCAGGCAAACAGCAGGTCGGCGATTTCCGTCGGCGTCGGTTGGCGCTTGCTGACTACCTTGAGTTCATCTTCGCTGACCATGCCCAGGTCCCGGTCCTGTACCAGCAGGCCGCCGTTGACGCGCTTGTAATCCATGTCGGGCTGGTTGGCAGACAGGTCGCCGCAGGCCAGCAGGCGTACGTTTTTCTTTTCTGCCACCACGGCCTGGGCGGCGTCGCTGATGGCCGGCGCGATGATCACTTCCACGAACTGGCGCTCGACAATGGCGCGGGCGGTGTCGGCATCCAGCTCGCGGTTGAAGGCAATGATGCCGCCAAACGCGGATTCGCTGTCGGTGGCGAAGGCCAGCTCGTAGGCAGCACCAATGCTGTCTGCCACGGAGACGCCGCAGGGGTTGGCATGCTTGACGATGACGCAGGCGGGCTGGGTGAACTGGCGTACGCATTCCAGTGCCGCATCGGTGTCGGCGATGTTGTTGTACGACAGGGCCTTGCCCTGCAGCTGCCGCGCCGTTGAGATAGAGGCACCGCTTGCGTTGCGCTCGACGTAGAAGGCAGAGCGCTGGTGCGGGTTCTCGCCATAGCGCATGTCCTGGGCCTTGACGAAGTTCAGGTTGCAGGTGCGGGCGAACGGGTCGTTACCGCCCTCCACCAGTCGGCCAAAGTAGTTGGCGATGGCGCTGTCGTAGCTGGCGGTGTGTTCGTAGGCCTTGATGGCAAGATCAAAGCGGAAGCTGTCGGTGAGGCTGCCGCCATTGTCGGCGAGCTCGGCGAGCACGCGGCTGTAGTCCGAGGGGTTGGTGACGATGCCTACATGGGCATGGTTCTTGGCCGCAGCACGGACCATGGTGGGGCCGCCGATGTCGATGTTCTCGATGGCGTCCTCCAGCGAGCAATCCGGGTTGGCCACGGTCTGCTCGAACGGGTACAGGTTCACCACCACCAGGTCTATGCGGTTGATGCCGTTGTCGGCCATGACCTGGTCATCCGTGCCGCGGCGCCCGAGAATGCCGCCGTGCACCTTGGGGTGCAGGGTCTTGACCCGGCCGTCCATCATCTCCGGGAAGCCGGTGTACTCGGACACTTCGGTGACGGCCACGCCAGCCTCCTTGAGGGCGCGGTAGGTGCCGCCGGTGGACAGCAGTTCAATGCCCTTTTCGGCCAGCGTGCGGCCAAAATCCACCAGCCCGGTCTTGTCGGAAACACTGATCAGTGCGCGTTGCACGGCGTTGCTCATTGCCTTGGTACCTGTCGGGAGAGTCAAAAACAAAAAAGGGCAGTCGTGACTGCCCTTGCAAACGGGTGGATGGCCCTAGAGCAGGCCGTACTGCTTGAGCTTCTTGCGCAGGGTGCCCCGGTTCAGGCCAAGCATCTCTGCGGCCTTGGTCTGGTTGCCACGGGTATGCTCCAGCACTTTCTCAAGCAGGGGTATTTCCATTTCCGCGAGGACCAGCTCATACAGGTCATTAACGGACTCGCCGTCAAGGTTGCGGAAAAAATCGGTCAGGGATCGACGCACACAGTTGCGCAGGGTGTCGCGACTGTCGCTTTGTGCCAGGGTCAGTTCCGGCTTGCGCTCTTCGGATGCGTTGACGGGTTCCAGTGTTCGTGCGGCAGAGTTCATGCGGCCTTTGCTCCGTTCTGATCCCCGTCGCGTCCGTCGACAGGGGATACTACTCCGTACCGGCCGAATCGCACTCGGTCGGTGACTGCTTCCAGTTCAAGGAAAAATTGTTCGACTGCTTGCCACTGCTCAGTGGCGCTTTCCAGGCGGTTGAAGATGCGCCTGAACGTTTCTCCCCCCGGGAGATTCGCGCTGTACCAGCCAAGATGCTTGCGGGCGATACGTACGCCGCTCTGTTCGCCATAAAATCCGTGCAGGTCTGCCAGGTGACCAAGCACGACGCGGCGAACGTCTGCCACCTTCGGCGGCAGTGGCAACTCCCCGCTGTCCAGGTAATTCCTGACGTCGTGGAAGATCCACGGATTACCCTGAGCAGCGCGGCCGATCATAATACCATCGGCGCCGGTAGATTCCAGTACTTTGCGGGCCTTTTCCGGCGAGTCGATATCGCCGTTGGCGAAAACCGGTATTGACACGGCCTGCTTGACGGCGGCGATGGTCTTGTATTCCGCCTCGCCATTGAAGCGGCACGCGCGCGTGCGTCCATGCAGGGCAAGGGCCTGTATGCCAGCCTGTTCGGCCATGCGCGCAATCATGACGGCGTTGCGGTTCTGTTCGTCCCAGCCAGTGCGGAATTTCAGGGTCACCGGCACATTCACGGCGGCCACCACGGCATCAAGTATTTCGCCCACCAGGGCCGGGTCTCGCAGCAGGGCCGAGCCGGCCGCTTTGCGGCACACTTTCTTCGCCGGGCAGCCCATGTTGATGTCGATGATCTGCGCGCCCATGTCCACATTCAGTGCGGCCGCATTGGCCAGCATCTGTGCGTCACCACCGGCGATCTGCACGGCGACTGGGCCCGGCTCATCAGCGTGGGGAAGGCGGCGCATGCTTTTACGCGAGTGCCACAGGCGCGTGTCGCTGGTGAGCATTTCCGAGACGATCAGCCCGGCACCCTGGCGACGACACAGCTGGCGGAATGGCAGGTCCGTGACGCCGGCCATGGGCGCCAGCGCCAGTCGGTTTTTGAGTGTGTACGGACCAATATTCACACGGGTCTCCGCAAGCACCGGCCGTGTCAGTGCACGCCCTGGAAAGGGAAGAGGGGCATTCTAGGAAAGTGGCCGCGGGGCGGCCAGTGGCATATCGCGCCAAAGCGGGGCCGTCCGGACGGACGGCCGGGGATCAGCCTTTCATGACCGGTGCCGGGAGGAAGCGCAGGGTGTAGTTCTTGGCATCCGGCCCCGGGTCCATGATTTCAAAGGAGATATGCACCGGGGTGTCGATGGGCATGGCGGTCATGCCCTTGAGCTCGCCGTGCAGGTAGTCCTCCGGCGCGAACCGGCGGCTGGCAATGGCCCGGCCCTTGAGGCTGGTGAAGCCCAGTTCCATCTGCGGGAAGGGCTGTTCGTAGTCCGCCTCGTTGAAGACGATGATGTCCACCACCAGTGCCGAGGCGAACTCGGGATGTTCGCGGACCACCAGGTTGGCGCCGCGCACCTTGCTGATGTTGGAGGGATTGGGTAGCCCGCAGCCCAGCCCGTTGCACAGGGTGCTGTACAGTGGGCGCCAGGTCGGTGTGCGCGCCAGGTGGTCGAAGTTGAAGGCCAGGTACTGGGCACCAAGCACCAGCAGGGCAAGCACGGACAGTGCACTCCACTTGGCAAACTCGGCCATGTCAAAGCTGCTGGGTGCCCGTGGCATGCTGACCCGCGTGCGGGGTGCCGGCGCGTCGGCTTCTGGCAGGTCAATGGCAGCAATTTCACCGCTGTCCGTGCCGGTGTCCTCGTCCAGCAGGCCGTCGTCCATGTCACTGAAAAAGTCGTCGGCGTCGTCAGCCCAGTCGGCGGGCTCGGCCTTGGCGCTGGCGGCTTCTCGTGTGCGTGTCTGCTTGTCCTCGCGCTGGCGGCGCGCCGCTGCCGACTCTTCGGTATCCTTGAGGCTCATGTCATCCGCATTGCTGGGTGGCTCGGGCTCATCGTCAAGCTCTTCCAGCAGCTTTTCGGCCCAGGATTCGTCGCCACTCTCGTGCTCCTGACCCCGGCCGGCCCCGGCCATGTCCGAGAAGTCCTCGCCGCTGAGCTGTTCGTCGCCGTCCTGCTCCAGGGACATGAAGGAGTCGCTGAGTTCGATCGACCCCATGGACACCTTGGTGTCATTGCCCTTGTACTCTTCCTTGGTGACCGGCTTGTCGTCGAAGTCCTCGTCCACGGACGAGCTGTCGTCGTCTTCATTCAGGGTCCAGCGGTTGCCGCTGTCCTTTTCCTCGGCCTGCCCGGGCAGTGTCCACTTTTCCGGTGGCGCCGCCTGCGACTCCCCGGAGGGGGCCGGCTGCGCCGGCTTGGCGGGTTTGGCAGGCGCAGCTTTTGCAGCGGGCTTCTTCGCGGGGGCTTCCTGGACCAGGTGGTCCATGGCCTGGAATACCTTCAGGCAGGAACCGCAGCGGACATTGCCGCTGGCCTGCTTGAGGTGTTCCTCTCCAATCCGGAACTGTGCCCCGCAATGTGGGCATTTGGTCTTGTACTGGGCTGCCATGCGCTATGCCGCTCCTGTGCTGCTTGGCCGATTCTTGTTCGTGTGCGCCATCCCCGCAAGGGCCTGGTTCACGAACGGCGCGTCCCGCTCAACCGAACCCAGTCGCCACGCTGCGCCATCGGCTCCATTGTAAAGGTTTTCCGGTAGCAGCTGGCAACGTCCTCTGCCTGGCTGGCAAGTATCCCGGAAAGTACCAGCTCGCCTCCCGGCCGGCAAAAGCCGGTCAGGGTCGGTGACAGCTCCTGAAGCGGCCCGGCCAGGATGTTGGCAACCACGAGGTCGTAGTGCTGTGCGGCGGGCATGTCGGCAGGCAGGCAGGTCTGTACCCGGTCGAGAACGCCATTGCGTTCGGCGTTGTCGCGGGTGGCGATCAGGGCCTGCGGGTCGATATCGCAGCACACTGCGCGCTCGGCTCCCAGCAGCAGGGCGGCGATGGCCAGCACGCCCGAGCCGCAACCGAAGTCCAGCACCTGCTTTCCCGCCAGAGACGCGCCATCCAGCCATTCCAGGCACAGTGCCGTGGTCTCGTGGGTGCCGGTGCCAAAGGCCAGTCCCGGGTCGAGCATCAGGTTCACGGCGTCGCCGCCTTTGCTTTCATGGCCCCCGGGGATGATCCACAGGCGGTTGCCAAAGCGCATCGGTGCAAAGTCATCCATCCACACCCGTTCCCAGGTCTGGTCCTCGAGCTGCTCCACCTGATGGGCAGGCAGAGGGCCCTCCCAGGCCTGCTCGAGCTGCGCCAGTACCGGCGCCAGCGGCTGGTGCTGTTCGAACAGGGCGGAAACCACCGTCTGGTCCCACAGCGGCGTCTCGCCAGGGGGCGGTTCAAAAAGTGGCTGGTCTGCTGCGTCGGTCAGGGTGACGGCGCAGGCGCCGAAACGCTCCAGCAATGACTGCAGGCGTTCGGCGCGCTGTGAGGCGGTGACCATGTGGAGTTGTTGCCAGGGCATGGGCGCTCCCGTGTATGCGGACACCGGAGTATAGCCGAGGCGGACGAGATTCGTCCGCGTCAGTTGCTGCGCAGCTTCTTTTCCAGGTGGTGGATATCCACGCCGCCGGCGGCAAAGGCCGGGTCGCGGAAGATCCGCTCGCGGTGCAGGGGTACGTTGGTCTTGATGCCCTCAATCACGGTTTCTTCCAGGGCGTTGCGCATGCGTGCCATGGCCACATCCCGGGTCGGCCCCCAGGTGATCAGCTTGGCCACCAGGGAGTCGTAATAGGGCGGTACGGTATAGCCGGTGTAGATGTGTGAGTCGACGCGCACACCGTTGCCCCCCGGCGGGTGAAAGTAGGTGATCTTGCCTGGCGAAGGGGTGAAACGGTCCGGGTCCTCGGCATTGATTCGGGCCTCGATGGCATGACCACTGAGGTGCACCTGTTCCTGCGTCAGGGACAACGCATTGCCGCCTGCGACAAGCAGCTGTTCCTTGACGATATCGACGCCACTGATCATCTCGGTGACCGGGTGCTCCACCTGCACCCGCGTGTTCATCTCGATGAAGTAGAAGCGCTCGTTTTCGTACAGGAACTCGAAGGTGCCGGCGCCGCGGTAGCCGATCTCCTGGCAGGCCTTGATGCAGGCCTCGGCCACGTCATCGCGCAGCGTTTGCGGAATCCCCGGTGCCGGAGCCTCCTCCACCACTTTCTGGTGGCGGCGCTGCAGGGAGCAGTCGCGGTCACCCAGATGGATGGCATTGCCCTGGCCGTCAGCGAGCACCTGTATTTCCACATGACGTGGGTGCTGCAGGAATTTCTCCATGTACACGGTGTCATCGCCGAAGGCATTCTTGGCTTCGGAGCGCGTCAGCGTGATGGCGTTGAGCAGCTGGTTCTCATTCTCGACGACACGCATGCCGCGGCCACCGCCGCCGGCCGCCGCCTTGATGATGACCGGATAGCCAATGTCACGGCCCAGCCTGAGCGCCTCGTCCGCGTTCTCGCCCACGGGGCCGTTTGAGCCGGGCACGGTGGGGACGCCCGCCTTCTTCATGGCATTGATGGCGGACACCTTGTTGCCCATCAGGCGAATCGTTTCCGGCCGTGGGCCGACAAAGACGAAACCGGAGCGCTCAACGCTTTCAGCGAAGTCGGCGTTCTCGGCAAGGAAGCCGTACCCCGGATGGATGGCGTCGGCGTCGGTGACCTCAGCGGCACTGATCAGTGACGGAATATTCAGGTAGGAGTCGGTGGAGGACGCCGGGCCAATGCAGACTGATTCGTCGGCCAGGCGCACGTGCATCAGGTCCCGGTCGGCACTGGAATAGACAGCCACGGTTCGAATGCCGAGCTCCTTGCAGGCCCGCAGGATGCGCAGGGCGATTTCGCCGCGGTTGGCGATGACAACTTTCTCGAGCATGTCGTGCCCCCGTCAGGAAATGATGAACAAGGGCTGGTCGAATTCCACCGGCTCGCCATTATCAGCAAGTACCGCTTCGACGACGCCGGATTTGTCCGCCTCGATCTGGTTCATCATTTTCATGGCCTCGATGATGCAGAGGACGTCCCCGGCACGCACCTGCTGGCCCACCTCGACAAACGGGCCGGCGTCCGGTGAGGGTGACCGGTAGAAGGTGCCGACCATGGGGGACTTCACCTGGTGACCCCGCGCGGGCTCGCTGGCGGCGGGCTCGCTGCTGGCTGCCGGTGCGGCGGGGGCGGCGGGCGCTGCTGGTGCGGCCGGGGCCGGCGCGTAGAACTGCTGGGCGGCGGGCACTTTCTGGTGCCTGCTGATGCGCACCGATTCCTCGCCCTCACAGATTTCAAGTTCATCAATGCCGGACTCTTCCAGCAGTTCGATCAACTTCTTGATTTTGCGAATATCCATGGTCCGGAAAGTCCCTTATGCCTGTTCCAGTGTGTCGAGGGCGAAATCAAGCGCCAGTCGGTACCCGCGGGCACCGAGGCCGGCAATGACGCCTTCGGCAATGTCCGAAAAATAGGAGTGGTGGCGAAATGGCTCGCGGCGGTACACGTTTGAGAGGTGGACTTCCACGAACGGAATGGCCACGGCCAGCAGGGCGTCGCGCAGGGCAACGCTGGTGTGCGTGAATGCGGCCGGGTTGATGATGATGAAATCGATGCCTTCGCTGCCGGCGGCCTGCACCCGGTCCACCAGCTCGTATTCGGCATTGCTTTGCAGGGTCTGCAGGTGGTGGCCGCGGTCCTGTGCCAGGTCCTGCAGCTGCTGGTTGATGTCGTCCAGGCGCGTGGCACCGTAGGTGTCCGGCTCGCGCGTGCCGAGCAGATTCAGGTTGGGACCGTGTAATACCAGTATGGAAGCCACAACATTTCCCCAAAATACCCAAAAGCCGGCATATCTTCCGCGATCTTGCGGCTAAAAACCGGCTTCTGAGGTTTTTTATCAGTCTGCCTGCAAGTGTAGGCAGATTTGCGCGGGGAAAAAAGCGCTTTACACCATTGGTTACAAATGCGGGCGAATCAGGGTCATATCCCGGACGTTACCTTCGTGTTCAGGTGCTTGAGGAACCGGTCAGGGCCCATCTCGCCGAGGATGCGCGCGCCCGGCACCTCCTCGCCGTCGCCACCGATGAACACCAGGCATGGCAGGCCGACGATGTTCCAGTGCGCCATGATGGCCTGGTTCTCGGCGGTAATCTCGGTGATATCAGCACGGATCAGGGTCCAGTCCGCCATGGCGTCGAGGACGCGGGGTTCGGTGAGGGTTTCTTCCTCCAGTACCTTGCAGGCCACACACCATTCGGCGAAGAAATCCACCAGCACCGGGCGGCCGGCACGGTTGGCTTCAGCCAGGGCCGCATCCAGCTGGGCGCGGCCGACCACGGTGCGCCAGCCGGCGTGGGCATCAGCGCTGCCGGCGCTGTCCGTCATGTTGGCGGCCACGGTGGTCGGGGCCGGCGCGCGGGCCAGGGGCTGCAGGGGATCATCTCCGCCACTGGCGGCGCCGACGATCAGGATGGTGCCGTAAAGGGCAATCACGGCAGCCAGCGCACGACGTGCACGTGAGCCATCCGCACCAACGGGCTCCAGGGCACCCAGGTAGACACCGTAGGCGGCCATGAGCAGACCGTAGAGGCCCATCACCAGGCTGTTGTCCAGCAGGCGACCCGCCAGCCATACCGCCACACCCAGCATCAGTACGCCGAAGAAACGCTTCACTTCCTCCATCCAGGCGCCGGCGCGCGGCAGGATGTGGCCGCCGCCGGTGCCTACCAGAATCAGCGGTACACCCATGCCGATGGACAGGGCAAACAGGGAGGCGGCGCCGGTAGCGGCGTCGCCGGTGCCAGCCACGTACACCAGTGCGCCAGCGAGGATGGGGGTGACACAGGGCGATACCACCAGGGCTGAAATGGCACCGAGGATGGCGGCGCCGAGGAAGGAGCCGCCCTGGCGCTGGTTGCCCAGCGAGTTCAGGCGATCACGCAGCGCGGCCGGCAGCTGCAATTCGTAGAAACCGAACATGGACAGGGAGAGGATGAGGAAGACCACCGCTGAGGCAATTACTGCGGCCGGCTGCTGCAGCAGGTACTGCAGGTTCATTCCCGCCCCGAACAGGCCCACCAGCAGTCCGGCAATGGTGTAGGGAATGGCGACACCGAGCACATAGGCCACAGACAGGGTGAAACCGCGCATGGCAGACGGGTTGTCACTGCCGGCGATGATGCCCGACAGGATCGGGATCATGGGGAATACGCACGGGGTAAAGGCAAGCAACAGGCCGCCGGCAAAAAACAGCAGCACGATCATGCCCAGGCCATGGCCTGCCATCCAGTCATTGAAGGCGTTGGCGTCCTGGGAGGACAGGGTGGCAAAGAAGTCATTGTCGCTGCTTGTGTTAGCGCTCACGGGTGCTGCCGCAGCGCTCTCGCCAGTGACCACGGGCAGCGCAAACGAGCGTGTGCTGGGCGGGTAACAAAGGACGTCTTCCAGGCAGCCCTGGAAATCCACTTCCAGGGTCGCTGGCACCAATGGCACATGGGCCAGGGGCAGGTCCAGGGTGACCTCGTGGTAGTAGACCTCGACGTCACCAAATATCTCGTCGACCTTGTGCTTTCCGGGCGGCAGGGTGACGTCGGCGAAATCATTCAGCAGGTTGCCGTTTTCATCCACCAGCCGGAAAGAAAAGCGATGCTGGTACAGGTAGACATGCTCCCAGAGGGAGAAGCGCACCTGCAGGTTTTCCTGCGCCATGTCGGCATGGAAGTCGGTGACAAATGCTTCCTCCAGGGTGGGGATGTAATCCTCGTCCGCCGACGAAAACGGGTCGGCCGCAAAGACAGATCCGGGCATCAGCAGCAGGGCAAGGAACAGGTAACGCAACATGCTTGAAGGGCTCCGCGAGTAGTGCATCGACGCTATTCTCCCACAATCCGGTCCTGAAATAGGATGCCAAGCATCACGAATTGTTATTAACCCTGCCTTAACCCGTCTCCGAGAGCGCGATAACACCTGCTGTTGGCCCGTCTGTCGCGGATTAAGGAACCGTTAAGGCTGCCCGTAGATGCTGTATCCGTCGATTTCTGGAGATAGTCATGCGGATACTGATGTTGATAGGGCTGATTCTGGTCATGCCGGTGCGGGCAGAAACCATGACCCCGGAGACCTTCTCGCCCCAGTCCATGACGGACGCCCGGATCATCTACCTGGACTTCTGGGCCAGCTGGTGTGTGCCGTGCCGGCGTTCGTTCCCGTGGCTGAATGCCATGCAGGCGCGCTACGGCGACAAGGGCCTGCGCATTATCGGCATCAACGTGGACCGCGAGCGTGAAGACGCAAACAAGTTCCTGTCCCGCTACCCCGCCGAATTTGACCTGGTGATGGATCCGCAGGGTGTGCTGGCGGAAAAGTACCAGCTGCGCGGGATGCCCTCTGCGGTGGTGATCACCCCGGACGGCAGGGAGTTGCACCGTCACATCGGCTTCCGCGCCGATCGCGAGGACGAGTATGAAGAAATCATCGTGCAGTTGCTTGAGCAGGAGGAATGATCATGCGCACGGCTGTTGTTGTTTTTCTGGTTCTGCTGGCGGGATGCCAGCAGGCCCCGGTAAAGCCCTGGGAGCGGGATATTCTCGCCCGTGAAGACATGATTCCCGGTGAAGCTGAAGGTCTCGATGATGCCCTGGATGACCATATCTATTTCTCCAAGGAAGGCTCAAGTGGCGGCCGGGGCTTTGGTGGTGGAGGTTGCGGATGCAATTGAAAAAGAAACCGGCAAGCGCCCGGCGTGATGCCATTTCAGTGGGTTCGGCCCTGGCTGCAGCGACCTGTGCCCTGCTTGGCCAGACGGCAGGCGCAAGCGAGTCCGTGGAGGACTGGACCTTCGATTCCGCCGTGCTGTACTACAGCGAATCGGACCGGGTGACAGCGGTCGAGCCTGTTGTCCGGGGAACGCGCACCTTTGAAGACGACAGTGAGCTGAGCCTGAAACTGACCTTCGACTCGCTGACCGGTGCTTCCCACAATGGCGCCATTGTCAGTGATACCGGCGTGCAGACGTTTACCAGTCCCTCGGGCAGCACCATCTACCGGACAAACCCGGGTGATGTGCCCCTGGATGACACCTTCAAGGACACCCGCTCAGCCGTGAATGGCCAGTACACCTGGAACCTGTCCCGCACCTGGCGGGCGACCACCGGGCTGAACTATTCCACCGAGTACGATTTCACCTCCCTGGGTGCCAATGCCGGGTTGATGTGGGATCTCAATGAGCGCAACAGCACGCTGACCCTGGCGTTTGCCCATGAGTCCGACACCATTGACCCGGTGGGTGGCGTGCCCACGGCGCTGACCTGGCAGAGTGACCGGGTGCGCACGGGTACCAGCTCGGAAGACCGCAGTATCAACGACTTTCTGCTTGGCTGGACCCAGGTGATGAACCGGCGCTGGATCATGCAGCTCAACTACAACCTGTCGGCGTCCTCGGGGTATCACACCGATCCCTACAAGGTGGTGACGCTGGTGGATGCGGCGGGCAACCCCGAAGACAGCAGTACGGTGGGGGCCACCGACATCGGTGACGGCGATGCCCAGTTGATGGAGCAGCGTCCGGACAGCCGTACCAAGCATGCGGTGTACTGGGAGAACCGCTACACCCGCCAGAATGACGATGTGGTGGCGATGTCCTACCGGTTCATGACGGATGACTGGGGCATCAATTCCCACACCGTGGACCTGCGTTATCGCTGGAAGATGCAGAACGACTGGTTCCTGCAGCCGCATGTGCGCTGGTACAGCCAGTCCGCTGCCGATTTCTGGCGCGAGTCCATCACCGTCGCCGAGGCCAACCTGATCCAGGCGACCCAGGACGATGTCAGCGCCGATTACCGGCTGGGTGACCTCACCGACGTGACGGTGGGCCTGAAGTTCGGTCGTGAGTTGGCGTCAGGCAGCAAGTGGAACGCGCGCCTGGAGTTCTTCCAGCAAAGCGGTGATACCGATGCAGCTGACGTGGATGCACTCATTGGCCAGGTAGGCTATACCTTCTACTGGTAAGGCGTGCCCCGCGGGCACCCTCCAGAACGAGGGGATTGCAGTGCAGCAGCAGCGGCAAATTGAGGCCATCTCGCAGGGGTGGGCCGGCAGGTTTTCTGCCATGGCCAGCCCCTGCGAACTGCTTTGCCGCACGGACAGCCAGGATGAGGCGCGCCGTTTACTGGACCTGGTGGCAGATGAGGCTGCCCGGATCGAGACCAAGTTTTCCCGCTACCGCGACGACAATGTCATGCACCGGATAAATGCCAGCCAGGGCGAGTGGGTGGCGGTGGATGAGGAAACCTCACGGCTTCTGGACTATGCCGACACCTGCTTCCAGCTGAGCGGTGGCCGTTTTGACGTGACCTCTGGCGTGCTGCGAAAGGCCTGGACGTTTGATTGCTCGGATCGCTTGCCGGATGCCGAAACCGTGCAGGCGTTGCTGGCTGATGTGGGCTGGTCCCGGGTCGAGCGTCGTCCCGGTGCCGTGAGACTGGCTCCGGGGATGGAGCTGGATTTCGGTGGCATTGGCAAGGAATATGCCGTGGACCGGGCATTGGGCCTGGCCGCAGCAATGACCGGCGCCGACCTGTTGGTGAACTTTGGCGGCGACCTTGCTGCACGGGGCGGGCAGCCCTGGCAGGTGGGCCTGGAGTCCGCCGGTGCCAACGGTGTCCAGGGGCAGTTTTCACTGACCCGAGGCGCCCTGGCCACCAGCGGTGACAGTCGTCGCTACCTGCTGCGTGACGGCGTTCGTTACAGCCATGTGCTGGACCCGACCAGCGGCTGGCCGGTAACGGGGGGACCACATTCAGTGACGGTGGCGGCCAGTCATTGCACCCAGGCAGGGATGCTGGCAACACTGGCACTGTTGCAGGGTGCCGGGGCGGAAGATTTCCTGCGCCAGCAGGGCGTACGTTACTGGTGCCAGTGGGAGTAGGGGCATGCGTATCCTGATTGTGGAAGATGACCGTTCCCTGGCCTCGGGCCTGTCCCGAGCACTGTCGGCGGACGGCTATACCGTCGATGTCATTCATGAAGGCGACCAACTGGTACCCGCTGTGTCCCGCGAGCATTTTGACCTTGTGCTGCTCGACCTGGGCCTGCCCGGGCTTGACGGGGTGTCAGCCCTGCGACGGTTGCGCAAAGGCGAGCAGCCGGTACCCGTGATCATCATTACCGCCCGTGACCAGCTCCAGGACCGGGTATCCGGGCTTGATGCCGGCGCCGACGACTATCTCGTCAAACCCTTCGAGATTGACGAGTTGCGCGCGCGTATCCGTGCCAGGCTCAGGCGCAAGGAGGGACCCGCCAGCCGGACACTGGTGGTCCGGGATCTGGAGATCGATCCGGACGCCATGGTGGTGTACCGCGCGGGAGAGGCAGTGGCGCTGCAGCGCCGCGAGTTTGCGTTGCTCAATGAGCTGGCCAGCAATGCCGGCCGCGTGCTCACCCGTGACCGCCTTGAGCAGGCGTTGTACGGCTGGACAGATGATGTAGAAAGCAATGCACTGGAAGTGCATGTTCATCATCTGCGCAAGAAACTTGGGGCGGACTGCATCCGCACCGTGCGGGGCGTGGGCTATACCATGCCCGGGGAATGACCTGATGTTTTCCATTCGCCGTTTCCTGTTTGCCTCGCTGGTGCTGGGCGTGCTGTTTGTCGGCGCGCTGGTCACCCTGGCCGTCTATGACCAGGCCCATCATGAGGTGGAAGAGCTGTTCGACGCTCAGCTGGCGCAGAAAGGTCGCATTCTTTCGCTGTGGTTGCCGTTTTCGGATGCACCCACTGATCCGCTGGTGCTGAGTGATACGGTGCGCGGGCACAAGTACGAACGCTATGTGGCGGTGCAGCATTTTTCGGCACAGGGTGACCTGCTGATCACCAGCCCGAGCATGGCGGAAACGGCGTTGATGCGTCCGCCATTCACGCCGGGCCTTTCTGTGCAGCAGCTCGGCGACCACGCCTGGCACGTGTTTGCCCAGCCCTTGCCGGGTGGCGGCTGGCTGATGGTCGGCGAACGTGAAGAGGTGCGTCAGGAGCTGGCCCGCAATGCGGCGCTGGCGCTGGTGTTGCCATGGTTGCTGGGCATCCCGTTCCTGATCCTTGCGGTGGTGGTGGCCCTGCGGCGCGGGTTGCGGCCATTGCAATCCCTCACCGGGGCCATCGCCAGCCGCGACGACAGCAACCTGCAGCCGCTGGACGAAGGCGCCAACGTGGCCGAGCTGCAACCGCTTGTGGATGCCCTGAACCGTCTTTTCCTGCGGGTGGAGCAGGGGTTGCTGCGCGAGCAGCGATTCACGGCAGACGCTGCCCATGAGCTGCGGACATTGCTGACCGTGCTCAAGCTGCATGCCTCCAATGCCCGCGACCTGCCGGATGAACAGGAGCGGCGGGCGTCGCTGACCGCGTTGCTGTCCGGTGTTGACCGGGCCACCCATATGGTGGCCCAGTTGCTGGCGCTCGCCCGCATTGATCCGCAGGTCGACCAGGGCGGGGAGCCGGTTGCTGTCCTGCCGGTGCTGCGGGATGTGCTGGCACAGTTGATGCCGCAGGCGCGCGAGCGGGGCATGGACCTGGTTCTGGAAGCGGACGAGGCACAGGGTGTGTGTGTCCGCATTCCGGGGGAGTCACAGGCCATGCTTTACCGCAACCTGGTTGAGAATGCCATTCGCTACGCGCCCGAGGGCAGTGATGTGCAGGTGCGGGCCAGCGTTGCTCCGGGTGCGGTTCATATCAGCGTCGTTGACGCCGGGCCGGGTATTTCGCCGGCCCTGGCTGAGCGCGTCTGCCAGCGCTTCTACCGCGGTGAACAGGCCGCCGGCGATGGCGCCGGACTGGGCCTGTCCATTGTCCAGCGCATTATCGAGCGGGCTGGTGGCACGCTCGCATTTCGCGCGCGCGAGGGCGACAGGGCCGCCGCTGTAGTGGTTTCTCTGCCAACCATGTGACATGCACCTGACGCTGGACCTGCTATGATGAGGCTTCGTTTTCGCAGGTGGAGCACGGTCTATGAAGCTGCCCGGCAATGTTGGAGAGCAGGTGGGAGAACGCCTGATGGACCCGGGCCTGACGCGGGTGTGGCGTTATGCCGGTCTTGCCCTGGTGTTCCTGTTGCTGGCGGACCTGCTGATTGGCTGGTACTGGAGTGATGAGCCTGACGGTTTTGATGTTCCCGTCAGCGAGACGGCGGTGGCGGGTGAGACCACCAGCCTGGCGCTGATCCGTGTCGCCGATACCCTGCTGGAGAAGCCCGGCGGCTACCTGAGCAATGACATCCTGCCCCACCGGCTGTGGCTGGACAACATGCCCAACTGGGAGTTTGGCGTGCTGGTCCAGGTGCGGGACATGTCCCGGGTCATGCGTCGCGACCTGAGCCGGTCACAGTCGCAGAGTGAGGAAGACCCGGACCTGATGCGCGCGGAGCCCCAGTTCAATTTCGACAACGCCAGCTGGGCCATGCCTGCCACCGAGAGTGAATACCGCCGTGGCATCGAGCACCTGCAGAGTTACCTCAGCCGCCTGCGTAGCGGCGATGCCCATTTCTATGCCCGTGCGGACAACCTCAAGTACTGGCTCAACGAAGTCCAGAACCGGCTGGGCAGTCTGTCACTGCAGCTGAGCCAGAGTGTGGGCAAAGATGACCTGGCCGGAGACGGCGAGGTGGCCTCGGGTGGTTATACCCGTACCGCCTGGTCGAAGGTGGATGACCGGTTCTACGAGGCGCGCGGCGCCTGCTGGGCCCTGATTCACCTGCTCAAGGCGGCGGAGCATGATTTTTCCGATGTACTGGAGAAGAAGAATGCGCTGGTCAGCTACCAGCAGGTGGTCCGCGAGCTGGAGGCCACCCAGGATACAGTCTGGAGCCCGATGATCCTGAACGGCTCCGGTTTTGGCATGCTGCCTAACCATTCGCTGGTGATGGCCAATTACATTTCCCGCGCCAATGCGGCGATCATTGATTTGCGCCAGTTGCTCAGCCAGGGTTGATGTTCGCCGTGCCTGGCACGATGTTTCCAGATGTCCTTGCCGGACAGCCACCAGGGAGAATGCAATGAAAGTCAGACTTATGGCACTCATGTTTTTCATGTCACCCGCTGCCTGGGGCGCGGACCTGTTTGTGGGTGCCCATGCGGGCGCGCTACTGGGGTACGGCGCAGAGGTGGGTCTCGTTTTTGATCGTCTCACGGTGCGTGGCCAGTTGAGCGAATATGACTATGACGAGTCAGATACCATCGATGACGTCAGCTACGAGCTGGAGGCTGCCCTGGATAACCGTGGCGTGCTGCTTGATTATCATCTGCTGGGCAATGGGTTCTTTCTCTCGGCCGGTATCTATGACAATGCCAATAGCGTCAATGCCCTGGGGACCCCGACGGCGGATACCGTGCTGATCGGTGCGGTCAGCTATGATGCGGATGACGTCGGCAGTCTGGCCGCGGACGTGGATTTCGGCGGCACGTCGCCCTATTTTGGCCTGGGTTGGGACTTTGGCCTTGCCGACAAAGGGTTCGTAGCCTCACTGGAAGCGGGTGCCCTGTTCAATGGCGATGCCGACGCTCGTCTGGCGACGGTGGGGGGAAATCCGGCAGTTACCAACGATCCGGCGTTCCAGGCGCAGCTGCGCCAGGAGGAGCAGGAGCTCAATGACGACCTGGATGACCTGTCTGTATTGCCGGTGGCCAAGCTTGGATTGCGCTATTACTTCTGACGCTTCCCGCAGAAGCAGTTTTGCGGCGGACAAAAAAAGGCCGGCGAAAGCCGGCCTTTTTTGCTGCATGGGCAGCGGTCAGGCCTTCTTGTAGGCCTCGGCAGACTTCATGATTTCTTCGCGCGCGGCTTCAGCAGATGCCCAGCCGTCCACTTTCACCCATTTGCCGGGCTCCAGGTCCTTGTAGTTCTCGAAGAAATGCTCGATCTGCTGGATCAGCAGCTGCGGCAGGTCGGAGGCTTCCTTGACGTCCTGGTACAGCACCGTGAGCTTGTCGTGCGGCACCGCCAGCAGCTTGGCATCCTGGCCGGACTCATCGCTCATGTTGAGCACGCCAACCGGACGGCAACGAATCACTGAGCCCGGCACCAGCGGGTACGGAGCAACGACGAGAACGTCCAGCGGGTCGCCGTCTTCGGACAGGGTCTGGGGAATGTAGCCGTAGTTGGCCGGGTAGAACATGGGGGTGGCCATGAACCGGTCCACGAAGACGGCGTGGCTGTCCTTGTCGATCTCGTACTTGATCGGCGCGCTCTGGGCCGGGATCTCGATCACTACGTAAATGTCGTCAGGCAGGGATTTGCCCGGCGGGACCTTGTCAAAATCCATGTGCTTACCTTTTGCCGGTGTTGGTTGCGGGGCGCGGATTATAGCAATGCCGGCGTGGCTACCGCCACCGCCGGGGGCAATCCGTCAGCTGCGCCACTTGATGTTGCAGCCCAGCGAGGGCGTCTGGTCCGGGTCCGGGGAGGTGCCAGCCAGCACAGCATCCGCGGCAGCGCGCAGGTCGGTGCCGGTGACCGGTGCGTCATTGCCCGGTCGGCTGGCGTCGAACTGGCCGCGGTAGGCAAGCCGGTGGTCGCTGTCATAGAGGAAGAAATCCGGGGTACAGGCCGCCATGAAGGCGCGCGCCACCAGCTGGGTTTCGTCCACCAGGTAGGGAAAGGTGTAGTGCCGCCTGAGCGCCTCTTCACGCATCTTCTCCGGTGCATCAGCCGGATACTGGCGGTAGTCGTTGCTGTTGATGGCAATCACCGCCAGGCCGCGGGCCTGGTAATCGCTGGCAAACGCGGCCAGGCCGTCGGCGATGTGCTGTACATACGGACAATGATTGCAGATGAATGCCACCAGTACTGGTTTGCCCGTCAGTGACGGGCTCTCCAGTAGCTGGCCATCGGGGTCGTAGAGCGAAAATGCGGGCATGGATGCGCCCAGTGGCACCATACCGGATGGTGTCAGAGCCATGTGTCTCTCCTTTGCCGCCCCTGTGACCGGCGGGCGGGATTACTTGACCGGTTTGCCGGCTGCGGACCAGGCCTGGAAGCTGCCGTCCAGGATCTTCAGGTTGCTGAAGCCGGCGGCTTCCAGTACGTCGCTGGCCATGCCGGCGCGGCGCCCGCTTTTGCAGTAGAGAACAATCTCGGCGTCCTTGTTGGCGGACAGGCCTTCCACATAGCTGCCCATCTGGTCATGGGGGATCAGCTGGGCGCCGGGCACATGCCCTGCCAGGTATTCGTCCTCGCTGCGGACATCGATAATCATTGGTGCCTTGCCGTTGGCTATCCGTTCGGCCAGGGCTTCCACCGAAATGGAGCCTGCGGCCAGTGCCGGGCCGGCCAGGGCCAGAATGGCCAGAATCAGTATCCGTGTTATCTGTTGCATGGTGATGTCCTCGTCCTTGCCTGTGTGTGGGTGTACCGGTTGTCAGTCGTCAGTGCGGGGGTGAATCCTGCGCCGCGATTTCCCGCTGCCACTCCTGCAGCTCCTGCCACAGTTTATCCGCATCCCGCACCATGCTGGCAATAGATGGTTTGTCCGTGGGATTGGAAAAGCTGGCTGCAAGTGCGCGAGCAGCGCATTCGTAGACGAATTCTTCGCGGGTCATGCCCGCCAGGTCCTTGCTCATCCGCTGGCTCCTGTGTCCTGGGGGTTATTCCTGTCAGCCTTGCGCAGCTCGCCGGTTACCACATGATCGACCATGTCGGCGAGGCCGTCACTGAGCTGTTCGAATGTCATGATCGGCGAGGACTCGCCGAGATGCCGGATCATTGCAAACATGCCACCGTTGATGACGATATAGCTCATCACCGGAATGTTCTGCATGCGCATCAACTGGGGCTGGTGCATCAGGTACTGCAAAACCACTTCGCCCAGTATTTTCTGCACCGGCTGAAGATCCAGGTGAGGCGCTGCCTGCACGGCGTGGCTGGCAAATTTCAGGTAGCGGCCGTCGTGGCGCATGAGCAATTCGCGGAATTCAGCCAGTAGCAGTTTCACACCTTCCCGAATATCCATCCTCACCAGCCTCGCCGTGAGGGGTTCGATCATCGAGACCACATCCTCCACCGCGCGCTTGTACATGGCCTCGTAGATGTCCTGCTTGTTGGTGAAGTACTCGTACAGTGTGCCGACGCTGATGCCGGCCACATCAGCAATATGGCGGGTGGTGGTGCCTTCGTAGCCACCCCGCGCAAGACAGATGAAGCCGGCCTCGACGATCGCCTCCACCGTGGCGCGGCTGCGCTGCTGTTGCGGTTTTCGTGCCATCGGCAATGCGTCCCAATCCGAGTTGAATCCGAACAATCGTTCGGAATAGCGTGTCATGAGAAGGCGGGCCGGTCAATCCGACGCCAGGCATGGGGAACGACTATGGCACGAGACAGACTTTCGCAGGGCGCAGTGGCGCTGGTAACGGGCGCCGGCAGTGGCATCGGCGCGGCTTTCGCCATGGAATTGGGCCGCCGTGGCGGGCAGGTGGTCTGTACCGACATCAATGCGGCCACGGCCGCTGCAACGGCAGACAGCATCAATGCGGCCGGCGGGCAGGCCCTGGCTCTGGGTTGCGATGTCACTGACCTGGCGGCGCTTGAGGCGACGGCCGACAAGGGTGAGGCCTGGGCGAAACGTCCCATAGACCTGGTCATCAACAATGCGGGCGTTGGCGCAGGCGGCGCCCCGGTGGGCGAAATACCCATGGCGGACTGGCGCTGGCTCATGGATATCAACCTCTGGGGCGTGGTGCATGGTTGCCACCTGTTTGCACCGCGTTTTCGCGAGCGCGGTCGCGGCGGCATCCTCAACGTTTGTTCCACGGCCAGTTTCGCTGCGGCGCCCACCATGGGCCCTTACAACGTGAGCAAGGCGGCCGTGCTGGCCCTGTCGGAAACACTGGCGGCGGAATTCGGGGGCACGGGTGTCCACGTGACGGCGCTGTGCCCCACTTTCGTGAAAACCAATATTGCCCGCGATGCGCGCACCCCGGATCACGCCCGAGAGCTTGCCAGTCGTGCCATGACGCGCGGCTGGCCGGCAGAAAAAGTGGCGCGGCGGGCGCTGGATGGCCTCGACCGCAATCAGCTCTATGTGCTGCCACAGGCAGATGCGCGAGCAATCTGGCGCGCCAAGCGCCTGTTGCCGGCCTTGTACGCACGCGGCGCAGGCTTGCTGGGGCGGTTAGCAAACAACCCGAAAAATGACACGGTCAGCGATTGAGGGAGACGAATCATGGCGAATATCGACCTGGACAAGATGCTGCAGAAGGTAAAGAGCTCCCAGTGGTTGCTGGCGGACATTGACTGGGACGCCCCCGGCGCCGAAATGATCAGTGACGAGCAGCGTCCCAAGCTGACCCGGTTCATGAGTGATCTGGTGTGGATTGAGCACGTGGGCGCGCGTGGTTTTGCCGCAATGGCAAAGAATGCACCGGATGACACGCTGCGCCAGCTGTATACCTACTTCCACGCCGAGGAGCAGCGTCATGCCAATGCCGAGCTGGCGTTGATGCGCCGTTGGGGAATGCTGGAGGAGGGCGACATTCCCGTGCCCAACAACAGCATTCGCCTGAGTATCGAATGGCTGGACCGTTATGCGGATGACCTTCCCTACCATGTGCTGGGCAGCGTCATTCCGGCGCTGGAAGTCGCCCTTGATGGTGCTTTGTGCAAGTTCCTGCTCGATGAAGTCAGCGACCCGGTATGTCATGACGTCTTTGCCCGGATCAATGACGACGAGTCACGCCATCTGGGCGTGGGTTTCACGGTCATGGAGATGCAGGGCCATGACAAGACATTGCTCGACCTGGTGGAGATGATTACGCCAGCGGTGGATCTTAGGGTAGTGCTGGGTCTGGTTGTGTACTGGCCCCTGCTGAACAAGATGCGTGACAACGTGGTGGCCATGGGACTGCCTGAAGAGAAGCTCTTTGGTGCCATGAAAAAGTTCGAGAAGATTGGTGGCCGTACCGCTGCGGGGCGCCGGAATCCCTTTTTCCGGGTCATCAGCGCCCATATGAAAACGGTCATGGATCGCGACCAGCTTTTCTATCATGTGCCGGTGGACCTGATGGTACGCCTGACCGACCGCATACCCAGGCGCCTGTTGCCGGCCGTGCCCTCCTGGGTCAAGGAACTTACCGCCGAGCCGTACGCCTGAGGAGGCCGCCTGATGGGTAAAGCCAAACAGCAGAAAGCAGAGAATGTGGTGCCGATGACGCAGCCAGGTCCGGTTTCCGTGATTATCGTGGGCGCCGGCTTTGCCGGCATCGGCATGGCGATAAAACTGAAGCAGGCCGGCATCACCGATTTCGTGATCCTCGAGCGCGATCAACGCGTGGGCGGGACATGGCGCGATAACCAGTACCCGGGTGCTGCCTGTGACATTCCCTCCAACCTGTACTCGTATTCGTTTGCGCAGAACCCGCAATGGTCGCGGGCGTTTTCCGGTGCCCGGGAAATCCTGGGCTACATTGACAGCATGGTTGATGATTTTGGCCTGATGCCTTTCATTCGCTTCAATACCAATGTCCAGGGCATGCATTTCGACGAGCAGAAGGGCCGCTGGCAGCTGCCCTGTGAAGACGGCACCCTCTGGGAGGGCCGCAGTGTTGTCATGGCGTCAGGGCCGCTGGCTAACTGCAGCCTGCCGGCCATCGATGGCATATCCGGGTTCGCTGGCAAAGTGATTCACAGCGCACGCTGGGATCACGACTATGATTTCAGCGGCAAGAAGGTAGCGGTGATCGGTACCGGTGCCAGCGCCGTGCAGATTGTCCCTGAACTGGTAAAACAGGCGCGCCATGTGACCGTGTTCCAGCGCACCCCGGGCTGGGTGTTGCCGCGACCGGACTACAGCACGCCTGGTTGGCAGCGCCGTCTCTTTGATCGCTTCCCTGCAGCCCAGACGGCTGTGCGTGAGGCGCTGTTCTATGGCCACGAGTCCATGGCCCTCGGGCTGATCTGGAGCTCGCCCCTGACCCGGGCACTGGAGGCATTTGGCCGCTGGCACCTGCGTCGCCAGGTGAAGGATCGCTGGATGCGCCGCCAGCTGACACCGGATTACCGCCTTGGCTGCAAGCGCGTGCTGATGTCCAGCGATTATTATCCCGCCCTGCAGCGGCCCAACTGCAAGCTGGTTACCTGGCCCATTGATCGCGTCAGTGCGCAGGGTATCTGTACCGCGGAGGGCGTGGAGCATCGGTTTGATGCAATTGTCTGTGCCACCGGTTTCGAGGTCAGCCACCAGGGCACGCCTTACCCGGTCACCGGTGTGGGTAATCGCCAGCTCGCCGATGACTGGTCCGGAGGTGCCCAGGCCTACAAGAGCGTGAACGTGGCGGGTTATCCAAACCTGTTCCTGACCTTCGGCCCGAACTCTGGCCCGGGGCACAACTCAGCGCTGGTCTACATGGAATCGCAGCTGGATTACGCGGTACGCGGGATTGAGAAAATACTCCGGGAAAACCTGCGCATGCTGGATGTGAAGCCGGAAGTGCAGGCGCGTTATAACATCGGCATCCAGAAGCGCCTGGCAAAAACCAACTGGAATTCCGGCTGCAAGAGCTGGTATCTGACGCCGGACGGTTTCAACGCCACCATGTACCCGGGGTTCGCTACCCAGTACGCCAACCAGCTGCGGGAGCTGAAGGAGAAGGATTACCGGCTGGTTCCTGCCTGACGGGGGCAGCGACCTCGTCCGGGCCTGTTGCCGTGACGGAACGACACAGCCCCGCAATGCGGGGCTGTCTTTATCGGCCTGCTGTCAGAGCTTGAACGGCTTCAGCTTCTTTTCCACGGCGACCAGTTTCGGTCGCGCGTACTGTGGCAGGCCGTTCTTGTACGGGGGATAGTCTTCGCCGCCAATGAGAGGGGCCAGGTAGTCCCGCCCCGCCTGCGTAATGCCGAAGCCGTCGCGGGTGATGTAGCTACGCGGCATTTTCTTTTCCACGTTGGCCACCTTGGCCAGCGGGGCTTCACCAATGGACCAGCTGTAGCGCTTGCCTTTGCCGCGAACGATGGCGGGCATGACGCTGTTCTTGCCGGCCACGGCCATTTCCACGGCCGCCTTGCCTACCGCGTAGGCCTGCTCTACATCCACTTTTGATGCGATATGGCGTGCCGAGCGCTGCAGGTAGTCGGCCACCGACCAGTGATACTTGTGGCCCAGCTCGTCCTTCACCATTTGCGCGATCACGGGAGCGACGCCACCAAGCTGCTTGTGGCCGAAGGCGTCAACGGAGCCGGCATCGGCAAGGAAGGTGCCATCGGCATAGCGCGCGCCTTCAGACACAGCCACCACGCAGTAACCGACCTTCTTCACCGTCTGCTGGACTTTCTTAAGGAACTTGGCCTTGTCGAAGGCGATTTCCGGAAACAGGATGATGTGCGGCGGATCAGTGGGCTCGTCCTGCGCGAGGCCGGCTGCAGCAGCGATCCAGCCGGCATGACGGCCCATGACTTCCATGACAAAGACCTTGGTGGAGGTGGCGCACATGCTGGCCACATCCATGCCTGCCTCGCGGGCGCAGACCGCGGTGTACTTGGCCACGGAACCGAAGCCGGGGCTGACATCGGTAATGGGCAGGTCGTTGTCCACCGTCTTGGGTACGTGGATGGCCTGGATTGGATAACCCATTTTCCCGGACAGCTGGGAGACCTTCAGGCAGGTGTCGGCGCTGTCGCCTCCGCCGTTGTAGAAGAAATAGCCGATGTTGTGGGCCTTGAACACCTCGATCAGGCGCTCATATTCGCGCTTCGACGTTTCCAGGTCCTTGAGTTTGAAACGGCAGGAACCGAACGCGCCACCCGGCGTATGCTTGAGTGCGGCAACCGTGGCTTTGGTTTCCTTGCCGGTATCGATCAGGTCTTCCGTCAGGGCGCCGATAATGCCGTTGCGGCCGGCATACACCTTGCCGATCGTGTCCTTGTGGGCACGGGCCGTCTCGATGATGCCGGCGGCGGAGGCGTTGATGACGGCGGTGACGCCGCCGGACTGGGCGTAAAAGGCGTTTTTACGGGCCATGATGGTCGGGTTCCTTCAGGTTGCCTGGGCTGGAATGGCGCGCATTCTACCCGGATGGGGCCGCCGTCGCAGCCCCGTCGCCGGATTTGTCGGACGTCCGGTGGCTCTGGCCCCCGAGGCTGGCTACACTGCGGCCATCGGGTCGAGGCGGGCGCTGGACCCGTTACCGGCGTGAGCAGCCGCTCGCTGACACGCACCGGCACCGTCGCCCCGCACCTGCACAAGGAAATCCGGTTTCATGCATATCCATATTCTCGGTATCTGTGGCACCTTCATGGGCTCGCTTGCCCGGCTGGCGAAAGACATGGGGCATCATGTCACCGGCTCTGACGAGAATGTGTATCCGCCCATGTCTGACCAGCTCGCGGATGCAGGCATCACCATCATGCAGGGTTTTGACCCCTCGCACCTGTCTCCGGCGCCCGACCTGGTGGTGATCGGCAACGCCATGAGCCGCGGCAATCCGGCGGTGGAGCACGTGCTCAACAGTGGCCTGCGCTATACCTCCGGCCCGCAGATGCTTGCCGATGTGGTGCTGCCTGGTCGCTGGGTGGTGGCCGTGGCGGGCACCCATGGCAAGACCACCACCACGTCCATGGTCGCCTGGATACTGGAGGATTGCGGGCTCAACCCAGGCTTCCTGATCGGTGGTGTGCCCGGCAACTTCCCGGTCTCCGCCCGTCTTGGCGACGCGCCGTTTTTCTGTGTCGAAGCCGATGAATATGACACCGCCTTTTTCGACAAGCGCAGCAAGTTCCTGCATTACCGGCCGCGCACGGCAGTGCTCAACAACCTTGAGTTTGATCATGCCGATATCTTCCCGGACCTGGCCGCCATACAGCGCCAGTTCCACCACCTGGTACGCACCATCCCGGGCAACGGCCGGATCATCCTGCCCAGCGGTGAGCCGGCGCTGGAGGACACGCTGGCCCAGGGCTGCTGGAGTGAGCTGGAGCGGTTCGGTGATGATGCTGCGGTGACGGTCGAGCTGGTCAACGATGATGGCTCGGCATTCCGGGTGCTGGAAAACGGTCGTGCATGCGGTGAAGTGCACTGGCACATGACCGGTGCCCATTCGGTAAAGAATGGCGTTGCGGCCGTGCTCGCTGCCCGTCACTGCGGCGTGACCCTGGCGGATGGCTGTGCTGCGCTGTCACGCTTTGCCGGGGTCAAGCGGCGCATGGAAGTAGTGGGCCGGGTGGATGGCATCACGGTGTATGACGACTTCGCCCATCACCCCACGGCGATCGCCACCACCCTGGAAGGGTTGCGCAAGCACGCCGGCAAGGAACGGATCATCGCGGTCATTGAGCCTCGCTCCAACACCATGCGCATGGGCGTACACAAGGCGCGCCTGCCTGACAGCGTGCGTCTGGCTGATGCCGTGATCTGGCACCAGCCGGCCGACGCGGATGACGCCCTGGGCGAGGTGGTGGCGGCGTCTGCTGTGCCGTCGCAGGTGCTTTCCTCTGTCGATGCCATTATTGACCAGCTGCGCGCGGAAACAGGGCCCTGCCACATCGTCATCATGAGCAATGGCGGGTTTGGCGGTATCCACCGCCGGCTGGTGGAGGCACTGGCGGCGCGCTAGCTGCGCCGCGCGCGCGTCATCACCAGGTAGGACAGTCCCAACACCATTGCCATGCCGGCCGGTACGGCCAGTGTGGCATAACCCAGCTGCGGGTAGAGCAGACTGCCCAGGCTGCCACCACAAACGAAGCCCGCAATGATCAGCAGAAACAGCAGTGCCTTGCGCCGGTCAAAGCCCTGCCCCCGCAGCATCTCGCCAATCATGACGCCCAGGTCGGTGAAGATCCCGGTGACGTGGGTGGTGCGAATGATGGCACCGCTGAAGGTGGTGACCAGGGCGTTCTGCAGGCCACAGGCGGCGCTGGCCAGGTAATGCCCGTGCCAGGAACCCGCCTGCAGGGCAAACAGTGCTGCCAGCAGCAGCAGCGCTTCCAGCAGCAGGGCAAGGCCATAGTTGCGCCCCAGCTTGAGGGCGGCATTGCCGATCATCAGCCCGCTCAGGGCAGCGCCAGCGACGAAGCTGGCCAGGACCAGGATCAGGTGCAGCGTTTCCTGGCCGGGTTGCAGCAGGGCGGTGCCGAGCAGCGTGGCGGTGCCGGACAGGTGTGATACGGCCTGGTGCTGGAAGCCCAGCAGGCCCACGGCATTGACCATGCCCGCCAGTGCGGCAAGGAACAGGGCGCCCATTTCCACCCAGCGTGGCAACGCGTTGATCATGGGCGTGTTCTCCCCGGTGTGGCAGGCACTGGCATCAGATGTCGATGGCGACAAACGTCAGTGTGTCGCCGTCCTTTCGCAAAACACCGGCTGGCTCGATGGCAACCTGAACCCCGGCCGATGCCGTGCCGGAACCGCCGCCACGGGCACGCTGTGACAGGGCGCTGGCCACGCCGGCAGCGCCGCCGCCCTGGCCGTCCGCATCGGCGGCCAGCTGGACGGTGATACGGGCGACCGGTATCACCTGCTCGCCATTGAATGTCACCGGGTCGCCAAACACGGCGCGGGCGCCGCCGAGGCTCTCAAGGGTGGCGCCAATCTTTTTCTGCAGGGCGTCGGTAATCAGTTCTTTCATTGTTGTTCTCCCTGTTACGGACCAGCCCCGCCGTTCAGGCTTGCTGGACGCTGAAATCCTGGCGCGGGAAGTGCACGTGCACGGTGCCCACGCCCTCGGTTTCGCGGCGCAGGATAACGCGATGATCCGTGGCGGCCATGAGAATCCCGGTGACCGGCACCTGGCCATAATCGGTGGGTGCGACGCGGACTTTCTTGCCGAGCAGATCGCGATCGCCGGTATTGGCAGGCAGAGGGCGTGGCTCTACGCTGCGGGCGGCAGCTAGGGCGTCGGCCGGCGTGATAGCGGTCATGCTGCCATGCCCGAAGGCCTTGATGCGGTCGAGCCATGCATCCACACGGGGAAATCGGCTGATATAGGACGAGCCGGAAAGATCACGGATGAACCAGAGGCCGTGATAGGCGGCAAAATCCGCATTGTTGGGTGTGTCCCCGAACAGGAAATCCTTGTCCAGCATGGTCTCCATCTTTTCAAGATGCGCCCGCACGATGGCCTTTGCCTGTGCCGGGGTGGGAGCCTTGACCCGGCCCTTGCGGCCCATGCTGACGCGGTCACGGATGAACTTGATCACATGCCAGGTGGAGGTGTCTTTCCACAGTTGCTTGATCAGCGTCTTGCCGTCGGCGGAAAGCACCAGGGCGAAAAAGACATCCAGGTCGGTTTCATGGACAAAGTCGCGCACGACGGTGCTGCAATGCTCCACGGCCAGCTCCGGCTTTCCGGCGCGGTCCGCCACTTCAGCACAGATGATGCGTGTGTCGCAGAAGATGTCGGCACCATCCTGGGCCACCGGAATCTTGCGGTAGCCGCCGGTGAGCGGATCCAGATGGCGACGTGGCGGCATCTCGGGAACGCGTACGGACTGCCAGTCGAGATTGGCGTAACCAAACAGGGCGCGGACCTTTTCCGAGAACGGCGACATGGGGTAATGGTGCAGGATCATGAATTCTCCATGGGCATGATGGAAAGCAAAGCCTCCATGGTGCAGTGTCGGCCGTCAAGCGGCCGTGTTGGCGAGCCGGTCAGCGTCACCTGCTCAGTCAACCAGCATCAGGTGGCCTGCAAGGGCCACGGCAAAGCCGAGTACGGCGCCCAGGGGCGGCAGCCAGGTTCGCTTCAGGGGCACGGCAGGGGCGATATCCTCAAACACCAGGTAGAGGATGCCGCCGCCGGCAGCCAGCATGATGGCGCCCAGCACCGTGTCCATGTCAGACAGCAGCCAGCCGCCAGCGAGGGCACTGATCGGGCCCATCAGCGACACCGCGAAGAACAGGCGCAGGGTATGGCGACCTGACGGGCCTGGCTCCATCTCGCGGAATGCATTGAAGCCCTCCGGCAGGTTCTGCAGGGCGATCAGCAGTGCCAGCAGTACACCGGCAGAACTGCCGCTGGCAAATGAAGCGCCCAGGGCGATGGCTTCAGGCACGAAGTCCAGCAGCATGGCGAGGAACTGGGCGCGTTCGCCCTGGCGCGAAGCGAGCCATCGATCCAGCGCCATGGCCAGGGCGCCGCCAGCCACGAACCAGAACACCGCGCCCGAGGCCGTCATGTTGCGGGCCCCTTCCGGCACCAGTACCAGGGCCACGGCAGCGATCAGCGCGCCGCCGCCAAACCCGGTCATGCCGTGGATCAGCTCGTGGCGCAGCCAGCTGCGGCGGATATGGGTGATACGCACGAGCACGCCGCCGGCAGGAATTGCCAAGCCGGCCAGCCAAGCCAGCACCGCCGCCATGATCAGACTGTTCTCAGTCATGCCGAGGACTCCGTGTACGGCGCTGGCGCATGGTGCTGCTGCGCTCAGGCCGGTTTGTGCAGGCCGACGTCGACACCCTGGTGCTGGAGGTCCGCGTGGTAGGAACTGCGCACCATGGGCCCGGATGCAATGGAGGAAAAGCCCAGGGCTTCTGCGTGTGCGGCGTACTCACGGAATTCATCCGGATGGACAAACCGTTCCACTGGCGCGTGGTGGGCGCTGGGCTGCAGGTACTGGCCAATGGTGACCCGGTCGACATTGTGTCGGCGCAGTATCTCCAGCACCTCCAGTACTTCCTCGCGCGTTTCCCCAAGCCCCACCATGATGCCCGATTTGGTGGGCACGCCCGGGTTCATGGCGCGGAAGCGCTCAAGCAGTTCCAGGGAATGGTCGAAGCGCGCGCCCGGGCGGATATGCTTGTACAGGCGCGGCACCGTTTCGATGTTGTGGTTGAACACGTCCGGCGGCGTCCGGGTCAGTGTGTCCAGGGCCGTGTCCAGACACGGCCTGAAATCTGGCACCAGTACCTCGATAGTGGTGTCCGGACTGGTTTCCCGTACCGCACTGATGCATTCGGCAAAGTGCGCCGCGCCGCCATCGTCCAGGTCGTCCCGGTCCACAGAGGTGACCACGACGTAGCGCAGGCCGAGGTCCGAGACACTTTCCGCCAGGTGGGTCGGTTCCTCCGGGTCCAGTGCCTGGGGGCGGCCGAAGCCGACGTCGCAGAACGAGCAACGCCGGGTACAGATATCGCCCATGATCATGAACGTGGCAGTGCCACCGCCAAAACATTCGGGCAGGTTGGGGCAGGCCGCTTCTTCACAGACGGTGTGCAGTTTCTGCCGCCGCAGCATTTTCTTGATGCGCTGTATTTCGCCGTTTGCCGGCACGCGCACACGAATCCAGTCGGGCTTGCGCTGGATTACCGGTTCGTTGGTGACCGGGATGGTGCGCACCTTGTCGGCGCCACGCAGCTTGTCACCGACGGCAACGCGGCGCTTGGCGCGTGGCTTGTCAGTCTGTTCGCCTGCTGAACTCATTGCCTGTCCTGCCCTTGGTCGATGAGCGGATTGTACCAGTCCGGCGGCGCGCCTGCGTCCGCTGTCCGGGCATCAAACCGTGCTGCCAGGGCTGCCAGCAGCCGGTCCTCGGCCTGCCGACGGGTCAGCCTGCTGCCCTGGGCGGACAGGCTGGTCACCGGCTGGCCGGCATAACCGCAGGGATTGATGCGCTGGAACACCGACAGGTCCATGTCACGGTTCAGGGACAGGCCGTGGTAACTGCGTCCCTTGCGGATACGCAGGCCCAGGGAGGCGATCTTGGCACCGGCCACATAGACGCCCGGCGCATTCTCGCGCCGTTCAGCGTGGATGCCCTCGTCCGCCAGCATGTCGATGATGGCCTGCTCGATGCCGTTGACCAGTACGCGCGTGCCCAGGTTCATGCGTTTCAGGTCAAAAAGGACATAGATCACTGTCTGGCCCGGGCCATGGTAGGTGACCTGTCCGCCCCGGTCGGTCTGCACCACCGGGATGTCACCGGCGGCCAGTACATGTTCGGCCTTGCCCGCCTGCCCCTGGGTGAAAACCGGTGGGTGTTCCAGCACCCAGAGCTCATCCGCCGCGCTGTCGTCGCGCTGGTCGCTGAAGGTCTTCATGGCCTGCCAGCATGGCTGGTAGTCAACGCTGTCGAAACGGCGGATAAGCATGGTGGGGTCCGGTCAGAACACGACCTTGACGTGCTCCGAGGCATCCAGTGCTGCGTAGATGCTGATTACCTGGTCACGGTTGCGCACCACGACCCGTGCAGACAGCGACAGGTAATTGCCCTTGCTGCTGAACGCCTCGGACAGGTGGTTGGCATGGTCGAAATCCTCAAGATGCTGCTCCAGGATCTCTACCACGGCCTCTTTCAGGGGCGCGTCCACCGACCCCATGACCTTGAGTGTCATGGTATGGGGAAACTCCCAGATTTCATCTCGGATGGTCATGATGCTCCGCACAGACGTCGTTTGAAGTCCACGTAGTGACGCGCCATGGTTTTCCACAGCGGCCCGGGGTGGCCGTCGCCGACGGCATGGCCGTTCAGCGTCACCACGGGCACCAGCTCGCGGGTGGAGCTGGACAGCCAGATCTCCTCAGCCGCCTTGAGCTGGCCTTCGGTCACCTCTGTCTCCTTGATGGGGACGTTGTGCTGGTGACACAAGTCCACCACCAGGTCGCGGGTGACACCGGGCAGGATCAGGTGACTCTTGGGCGGCGTCAGCACCACACCCCCTTCGACAATGAAGAAGTTGCTGGCAGATCCTTCAGTGGCAAAACCGTCGCGCACCAGGATGGCTTCCGAGGCGCCGCTGGCAATGGCCTGCTGCTTGAGCATGACGTTGGCCAGCAGGGCGGTGCTCTTGATGTCGCAGCGGCTCCAGCGGATGTCATCCAGCGTGATCGCCACGGCGCCCTCGGCGGTGTCGGGGGAATCCGCGGCCGGGGTGGCCACCGGAGAGGTGAACGCAAACACCGTGCCCGGCACGGCGGGCGACGGGAAGGCATGATCGCGCTTCGGTGCTGTCCCGCGCGTGACCTGGAGGTAGATGCCCAGGTTGCCACCGCCGTTCTTTTCGATCAGGCGCTCAAACAGTTCACACCAGGCGTCGTCGGAAAGCGGGTTATCCAGCTCGATGGCGGCCAGCGAATTGGCCAGTCGCTGCAGGTGTTCCTCAAGCCGGAACGGCACGCCCTGGTATACCGGAATCACTTCATAGACGCCGTCGCCAAACAGGAAACCCCGGTCCATGGGAGATATCCGGGCTTCATCCTGTGGCAGGTAGTCACCGTTGAGGTAGGCAATCGACATGTGAACCTTCGTTGCAGTAGCGCCCCTGGGGGCGGCCCAGTCAATGGTCAGAAAAGACCGCGAAAGAAAAGCACAATGTGGTCCCACAGGCGTGACAGGAAGCCACCCTCAGCCACACTCTCCAGCGCTACCAGCGGCTTCTCCAGCAGCACCTTGCCGTCCAGGCTGATGGTGACGGTGCCAAAAGACTCGCCTTCCTGTATCGGTGCGCGGATATCCGGCTTGACGCTCATTTCCGCCTGCAGCTGCTCATGGCTGCCCCGGGGGATGGTCAGTACCAGGTCATCCGCCGGGCCCAGCCTGAGGGCATCTGTTTCACCCAGCCACACTTTCACGTCTGCCAGCTTGTCGCCGCTGTCGTAGGCGCGATAGGTTTCATAGAAACGGAACCCGTAGGTAAGCAGCTTCTGCGATTCCCGCGCCCGCGCCTGCTCCGAGTCAGTGCCCATCACCACGGTGACCAGGCGCATGTCTTCGTCCACGCCACTGGCCACCAGGCAGTAGCCTGCTTCTTCCGTGTGTCCGGTCTTGAGGCCGTCAACGCGGTCGTCGCGCCACAGCAGCAGGTTGCGGTTCTGTTGCGTGATGTTGTTGTACTCGAACGACTTTTCGCTATACAGCTTGTACAGCTCCGGGAAGTCGACAATGATCGCGCGCGCCAGGATGGCCATGTCGCGTGCCGTGACATAGTGGTTTTCCGCCGGCCAGCCGGTGGCGTTGACGAAGCTCGAGCTGCTCAGCCCCAGACGTCGCGCGTGCTGGTTCATCAGGTCCGCGAACGAATCCTCGCTGCCGGCAATATATTCGGCCAGGGCAACGCTGGCGTCGTTACCGGACTGGACGATAACGCCGCGCAACAGGTCTTCGAGCACCACTTCCGTGCCCTCACGGATAAACATTTTCGAGCCGCCCATGCGCCATGCCTTTACGCTGACGGGCACGCGGTCTTTCAGGGAAATGTTGCCCTGCTTGATTTCATACTCGGTGATGTAGGCCGTCATCATCTTGGTGAGGCTGGCCGGCGGCAGGCGATTGTCGGCATTGTGTTCAACCAGCACCTGGCCACTGGTGGCATCCATCAGCAGGTAGCTGGTGGCATCCACGCGTGGCGGATCCGGGATCAGCACGGCAACGGCGGTGGCCGGCATCAATGCCAGCAAAAGGACGCCGGTGATCAGTTGTCGCGTGATAGCAAAGCCCATCTGTGTCGCTCCTTAAGGCAGGCGGTGTGCCGCCAGGGGTGTCCATCGTCCGCCGTGACAGTGATGTCGGCGAGTGTCGGCTGGTAGCAGCACTGAAACCGCTTCGACCCGGTTTCCTGCGGCGAGGTTCCGTGGTCCGGTCATGGCCAGCCGGCCGGGTACGTGAAAGCGCCTGCGAGCGGCGTGTGATCCGGGCGCGTGGCCAGGGCTGACAGCCTGTGACGCCGGGCATTCTAGCGGGAATGCCAGCGGATGGCGACTTGCCGGCCGGTGGCCGGGTCGGCTCAGGGGGTGGCGCCGGCGTTGACCGGTGCCGGGAGGCCGCGCTGGATCAGCTGCTGCCGTGCGGCGAGGCGATCCGACTCGCTGGTGAAGGGGCCCACCCATACCCGGTGCAGTGCTTCCTCGTTGCGCAGGGACACCGGCAGGCCACTTTCCAGCATCACCCGGGTGGCCAGCTGCTCGGCCGACGCCCGCGCCTGGAATGCCCCCACCTGCAGGAACAGACCTGCGGTGGGCGGTGGGCTGCTCACCGCTGCCGCCACTGGCGCAGGGGCGGGGGAGGTGTTCCCCGCGACGGTTGTGCTGTCGGCACTCAGCGCCTGGACGCGCACATGGCCGGTGCCGGCCTTGTCGATGCCCAGCTTCACCGCGGCCGCCCAGGACAGGTCAATCAGGCGGTTGCCATGGAAAGGCCCACGGTCATTGACGCGCACCACCGTGGATGCGCCGTTCTCGAGATTGGTGACCCGCACCCAGGTAGGCAGGGGCAGGGTCTTGTGGGCGGCGGACAGTTTGTACATGTCATATGTCTCGCCGCTGGAGGTACGGTGGCCATGGAACTTCTTGCCGTACCAGGACGCCTCGCCACGTGCATCGTAGCCACTGGCGTCGTCCAGCACATGGTAGGTAACGCCAAACTCTTCATAGCTGGACGGGTTGCCATAGCGGCTTTTCGGCTCATCCGTGACCACCGGCTCCTGCAGGTGAGCAACATGCTCCGGTCCGTGCGCCGGCCCGGTGTCATTGGCGAGTGTGTAACGACTGGTGTCATTGGTGGTGGAGGGTGAACCAGCGTAGGGGTTACTGGTGCACCCGGCTGCGGCCAGTGTGAGAAGCAGCATGGCCCGTTTCACTGCGGCTCACCCTGGTCCGGCCGCCGCGAGCGCAATTCTTCACCGAGCTGGAATGCGGCCAGCCCGTAAAGGTTGCTGTGGTTATAGCGGGTGATGACGTAGAAATTGTTGGTGGCCAGCCAGTACTCACGTCCGTTCGGGCCTTCGTATTCCAGCAGTGCCACGGGTGTTTCCGCCGACAGGCCATCGAAGCAGTAGCGGCTCTCCTTGCAGGTCACCGGAACCGCACCTGCGAGGCTGGCCTCGCGCAGCGTGGTGGCCGGCTTCGGCTTGTCCTGCACCAGTGCTTTCCAGGCATCCCCGGAGAGTCGCGCCCGGGCTGCCACCGGCAGCCCCGGTTGCCAGCCGTGTTCACTGAAATAGTTGGCAACGCTTGCCATGGCATCCACCGGGTTGTTGACCAGGTCGGTGACACCATCCTCGTCATAGTCAACGGCGTAGTGGATATAGCTGGACGGGATGAACTGCGGGTAACCCATGGCACCAGCGTATGAGCCGGTGATGCTGCCGGCATCAATGTGTGCCTCCCGCTCGAGGCGGAACAGCTCCTTCAACTGGCTGCGAAAGAACTTGCTTCGCGGCGGGTAGTCGAATCCCAGCGTGGCAAGGGCGTCCACTACCCGGTAGCTGCCCTTGTGGCGGCCATAGCGGGTCTCGACACCGAGGATAGCCAGCACCATGTGCGGCGGCACGCCGAACTGGTCATTGATGCGATCGAGCAGGTCGGCATGCTCCTGCCAGAAGGCGAGACCCTGGTCGATGCGGCTTTGCTGGACAAATATCTGCCGATATTCGGCCCAGGTCAGGGTTTTTTCAGCGGGCCGGGCGATGGCTTCGAGAATGCTCTCCTTGCGTTCGGCGTCGCCGAGAAGCGCAAGGATTCGCTCGCGATCAAGCCCCTCTTCGGCCAGTTCGTCGGCCAGGGCGACAGCTTCACTGCGGCCCGCGTAGTCAGCATGGGCCGGACCGAAGGCAAGTACCAGAAAGAAAACGGTGACCAGATTTCGCAACACAATGACTCCTGTGTATTTCGCGTCAGCCAAGCAGGCGTTTATGTGTGTGGATCGACATCAGGATACCGAATCCAGCCAAAAGCGTAACAATCGATGTGCCACCATAACTGACCAGCGGCAGGGGCACACCCACTACCGGAAGCAGTCCCGACACCATCCCGACATTAACAAATACATAGATAAAGAACGTCAACGTCAGGCTGGCACCCAGCAGCCGCGAAAATACATCGCGCGCCTGCAGGCTGATCCACAGTCCTCGCCCGACAATGAACAGGTAAATGCCAAGCAGCAGGACAATGCCCAGCAATCCCAGTTCTTCCGCCAGCACGGCAAAAATGAAGTCCGTGGAAGACTCGGGCAGGAAGTCCAGTCGTGACTGGGTGCCGTTGAGCCATCCCTTGCCGTCGAGCCCGCCGGAGCCGATTGCTGTCTTGGACTGGATAATGTTCCATCCAGTTCCCAGTGGGTCAGCTTCGGGGTTGAGGAACGTGTCGACACGCTTGCGCTGGTAGTCGTGAAGGCCATAGAAGTACATGGCAGGTGCTGCAATCGATACCAGCAGGACAGCAATGCCGATGATGCGCCAGCGAAGCCCGGCCATGAACAGCACAATCAGTCCCGACGTGGCAATCAGGATGGCGGTGCCAAGGTCAGGTTGTTTGCCGATAAGCAGAGCTGGCACAAAGACCAACAGCAACACCAGCGCGACATCACGTAACCGGGGCGGCAGGGCGCGCTCGCGGAAATACCAGGCGACCAGCGCCGGCACGGCCAGCTTCATGACCTCGGAGGGCTGGAACCGCCCGATGCCGGGCAGGGCGAGCCAGCGCTGGGCACCTTTCGCTTCCGTGCCGACTACCAATACCAGCACCAGCATGACCAGGCCGCCGGCGAAGATGACTGGCGTCCAGAAGCGGTAGGTTCGGGGCGGAATCTGGGCGAGCAGGAACATGGCGCCGAATCCGGCCGTCAGCCGGATGCATTGGCGCACCAGCAGGTCGCTGTTTTCGCCGCCCGCTGAGTAGAGCACGAACAGGCCAAAGGCGGCGATCATCAGCAGCGCGGCCAGCAGCGGCCCGTCCAGGTGCAATCGCCAGGCCAGGTCGGCAGAGGTGGGGCCACGCTGATGGCTGGGTAGCTGGTTGAGGTATTCGCGGGTCTGCATCAGCGTTCCCTCCGGGCAAGGGCGGGAGCGCCGGGCGCGGGGACCGCCAGGTCGCCGGCATCATCCAGCAGCCAGGCATCCATGACCGCGCGCGCCACCGGGCCAGCGGTGGATCCACCATGAGAACCATTCTCCACCATGACGGCCACGGCGATTGCCGGGTTGTCTGCCGGCGCATAGGCGACAAACAGGGCATGGTCCCGCAGGCGTTCGGCAATCTCGTCCTCGTTGTACTCCTCGTCTTCGGGTACGGAAAACACCTGTGATGTGCCGGTTTTGCCAGCCACTTTGTAAGGCGCCCCGTAGCCCACGACGCGGGCGGTACCACGCAGGCCATGCACCACATCGATCATGGCCTGCTGCATCAGGTCCCAGTCCTGCGGGTCTGCCACTGTGGGGTCTGGCAGGGGGCTTTGTTCCCGTCGGTCGGCCACCAGGGAGGGCACCATCTGTTCACCCCGGCGCGCCAGGATGGCGGTGGACTGCGCTAGCTGCAGTGGCGTGGCCAGGAAAAAGCCCTGGCCGATACTGGCGTTGACCGTGTCGCCATGAAACCAGCTGGCGCCGCGGTTGGCTTTCTTCCATTGTCGCGAGGGCAGGATACCGCGTGCTTCGCCCTCAATATCCAGGCCGGTGCGGTGACCGAAGCCATACAGGGTCAGGTAGTCATGCATGAAATCAATGCCCATGCGCACGCCAAGGTCGTAGAAATAGACGTCGCAGGACTGCTGCACCGCCATGTGCAGGTCCACCCTGGAGGCATGGCCGCCACGTTTCCAGTCCCGGTAAACCCGCTCGGTGTCCGGAAGGCTGAACCAGCCGGGGTCCCTGACCGTGCGTTGCCAGCTGGTCTGTTCCGCTGCCAGGCCGGCCAGGCCAATGATTGGCTTGACCGTGGAGCCGGGCGGGTACTGGCCCTGCAGGGCCCGATTGAACAGCGGCTTGTCATGGTCTTCGCGGTAGGCGGAGTAGTCGTCATAAGAGATGCCGGTGACAAACAGGTTGCTGTCGAAGCCGGGGCGGCTGACGAACGCCAGTACGCCGCCGTCACGCGGATCGATGGCCACCACCGCGCCGCGGCGCTGGCCGAGGGCATCCCATGCCGCCTGCTGCACGGCCAGGTCCAGGTTCAGCACCAGGTCATCGCCAGGTACCGGCGGTTGCTCGGCGATCACTTCAAGGATGCGCCCGCGCGCATTTGTCTCCACCTTGCGATAGCCGACCTGGCCGTGCAGGCGGTTCTCGTAGCTGCGCTCGATACCGGTGCGGCCATAGAAATGGGTGCCCGAGTAGTTGGCCAGCTGGTCCTCGTTCATGGCGGCCAGGTCCTGCTGGTTCATGCGGTTCACATAGCCGACCACGTGGGACAGTAGTTCGCCCTGTGGGTAGTAACGGATGGCTTCTGCGGTGATGCGCACGCCCGGCAGCTCATGTTGTGCGGCGGCGAACACGGCCAGTTCCCGCTCCGTCAGACGGCTGCGCAGGGGGACCGGTTCCCAAGGACGCCGACGGCCCTGGAGCTGCTCCTGAAAGCGCTTCAGGTCATTTTCCGGCAACGTCACCAGCTCGGCCACGCGATCCAGCGTGGCTGTCATGTCGGGTACCTGTTCCGGTATGACGGACAGCGAGAAGTCCGGTCGGTTGTCCGCCAGCACGGTGCCGTTGCGGTCCAGGATCAGGCCGCGCGGTGGTGCCATGGCCTGCGTCTGTACGCGGTTCTGGTCAGACAGGGAGGCGTAACGTTCGTATTGCAGCCATTGCAGCCACACCATCCGTGACAGCAACACCAGTGACATCATGGCCACCAGGAGGGCGGCCCATATCACGCGGCTGGAAAAAATCTGGCTTTCCCGGTGGTGGTCCCTGAGTCGGATATTATCGCGCATGTCCGGGCCCGCTCAGCGGTGGTAGGGGTGACCGGAGAGCAGGCTCCAGCACCGGTAGACTTGTTCGGCCAGTAATACCCGCACCAGTGGATGCGGCAGGGTCAGGGCGCTTAGCGACCAGCGTTCATGGCAGCGTGCAGACAGGGCCGGGTCGAGTCCGTCCGGGCCACCCACCAGCAACACCAGGTCGCGGCCCTCATCGCGCAGGGCCCCCAGGCGCCGGGCCATGGCTTCGGTTTCCAGGGCCTTGCCGGTCACCTCCATGGCCACCGTCAGGGCGCCCGGGTGCCGGTCGACATGCTTCTGCAGCGCCTGGGCTTCTGCGGCCATCAGGCTGCGGGTATCCCCGTGGCGACGGGGCATGGCAATTTCCTGGACCTGCAGACGGATGTCGCCGGCGAGCCGGCGCGCATATTCATGCGTGCCCTGATTCACCCAGTCGGGCATGCGTGTCCCGATGGCGAGCAGGTGCACCTGCAATGTCAGCCTTCCTCCTGCGAGCGATCCGGGTGATGGTCCGGATTGCGCCACAGGCGCTCGAGGTCATAGAACTCACGGGTGGATGGCTGCATCACGTGGATGATGACGTCACCCAGGTCCACAAGGATCCACTCGGCGCCGCGTTCGCCTTCCACGCCCACCGGCATGAACCCCGCTTCCTTGGCGCGTACCACCACGTTGTCAGCCAGTGCTTTCACATGGCGGGACGAGGTGCCACTGGCAATCACCATGTGATCGGCAACGCTGGTGATGTTGCGCACATCCATGGTGGATACATTCCGGGCTTTGAGTTCATCAAGGGCGTCGAGGGCAACGCTGAGAATGTCGGCTTGGTTGTTGCTCATGAAATCCTGTCGGTGAATCCGGGCGTGTGCCCACTGGGTCTCCCCGGCGGTTGTCACCGTCCGGGCTGAATGCCTGATCCAATATTATACAGACCATGGCGGCGAATATAGGCCAGAACCGGGTCGCTGACGGCCGGGCAACTGCCTTTGCGTGCCAGTGCTTCACGTACGGCGGTGGCAGACACATCCAGAACCGGTGCCGTCAGCATCAACCGGTTGCCGGCTGCTGATGCCAGCAGGTTGTCGGCCCCGGTTTCCCGGAACAGCGCCTGTACCCGGGCAGACGGCGCGTCGGCACCGGGGCGCGGCAGCACCAGCAGGTGGCAGAGGCGCGCATAGTCCTGCCAGCGGTGCCAGTTGTCAAAGCCGGCAAAACTGTCCGCACCCATCACCAGGATGCGGGGGCGCCGGGGTTCTTCCCGTTGCAGTGCTTCCAGGGTGTCGATGGTCCAGGACGGGCCGTCACGCTGCAGTTCGCGCGGGTCCACCCGCAGCGAGGCATGTCCGGCCACGGCCAGCGCCAGCATGTCGAGCCGCTGTTCGGGGCTGGCCACTGGCTGCGGCCGGTGTGGTGGCACGGCGTTCGGCATCAGGTCGACCACGGCGCCACCCAGCGCCCGGGAAACGGCCCGGGCACAGCTGATATGGGCCCGGTGGACCGGGTCGAAGGTGCCGCCAAACAGTATGCGCGGTGCTGTCGGCGCTGCCGGGGCCGTCATTGGCGGATGTGGCCGTCCCCGAAGACGATCCACTTGAGACTGGTGAGACCTTCGAGGCCAACCGGTCCACGGGCGTGGATCTTGTCCGTGGAGATGCCGATCTCGGCGCCCAGTCCGTACTCGAAGCCGTCGGCGAAGCGGGTTGAGGCATTGACCATGACCGAGCTGGAGTCCACCTCGGCCAGGAAACGCCGGGCGCGGCTGATGTTCTCGGTGATGATGCTTTCGGTATGTCCCGAACTGTAGCGGGCAATGTGATCAATGGCCTGATCCATGTCGTCCACCACGCGCACGGCCAGTACCGGGGCCAGGTACTCCTCGGCCCAGTCCGTCTCTGTGGCGGGCAGCATGTCGCTGACCAGGGCCCGGGCCCGTTCACAGCCGCGCAGCTCGACGCCCTCGGCACGGTAGCGCCCGGCCAGTTCAGGCAGGATCTTTTCCGCCACGCCCTGCGCCACCAGTAACGTTTCCATGGTATTGCAGGTGCCGTAGCGCTGGGTCTTGGCATTGAACGCCACGGCCACGGCCTTGGCCGCATCGGCCTGGTCATCAATATAGACGTGGCAATTGCCATCCAGGTGCTTGATGACCGGCACCCGGGCGTCGCGGCTGATGCGCTCGATCAGGCCCTTGCCGCCGCGCGGGACGATCACGTCGACGGCGTCAGGATTACTGATCAGCTCGCCTACAGCCGCCCGGTCGGTGGTCTCTACCACCTGCACGGCGGATTCCGGCAATCCGGCCTGTGCCAGCCCCTGGCGCAGGCACAGGGCGATGGCGCGGTTCGAGTCGATGGCCTCGGAACCGCCCCGCAGGATGGCCGCGTTGCCGGATTTCAGGCACAGCGCCGCCGCATCAATGGTGACGTTGGGGCGCGACTCGTAAATGATGCCGATGACACCCAGTGGCACGCGCATGCGTCCCACCTGGATGCCGCTGGGGCGGTAGCGCAGGTCACTGATCTCGCCCACCGGGTCGGCCAGGGCAATGATCTGCTCCAGGCCCTCTACCATGGCCTCGAAGCGCGCCGGTGTCAGCTCCAGGCGGTCCAGCAGGGCAGCGTCCAGGCCGCTGTCCCGGCCACGCTGCATGTCCCGGTCATTGGCGGCCAGGATGTCGGCTTGATGCGTCCTCAGGGCAGCGGCGATGGCGGCCAGGGCGGCATTTTTCTGCCCGCTGGTGGCGCGCGCCATGTGCCGGCTGGCGGTACGGGCCTGGGTGCCCAGGGAGGACATATATTGTTGAATATCCATGGTTTTCTTGCTGCCTGCGGTCATTCTGGCCCCGGCCGGATGGCAGGGGGAGGGCGATTATAGCCCATCAACGGCGCATAATGGGGCATGGTTCCCGGTTTGGGGCTTTACCTTTGACGCCGTAAACGGTAACAATTTCGGGTTCGGGCGCTGTGTTTTACGCTCGCCGGGACTCTACCACGGTCACTTGACCGCTGGTAAGGCGGGGGATGCCACCGGGTCGAGCGATACTGGCACAGCGCCATGACTAACAATAAGAATTGAAAAAAACTGCCCGTTTTGGAGGGCATATGACAATCGAATACCAGGAATACAGCCGCAACGCGATCAAGGCGGAACCTCGCAGTTGCACCTTCGGCCAGTGGCGCATTGATTACTTGCCGTTCTCATCAGCAGAAAATGCCGACAAGCCGCCGCTGGTGGTGATTGGCGGCGCGTTCCAGAATTTTACCTCCTACAAGTACTGCGTTGAGCGTATCTATGAGGATTACCCGGTAATCCTGGTGGACCTGCCTTCGCTGGGTAGCAACACACAGATTGCACCCGATCTCGGCATGGAGGACCTTGCCGATCTGTTGTACCGCTTTGTGGATGACGCAGGCCTGAAGAAGGTTCACCTGATGGGGCTTTCACTGGGTTCAGCCATTGCCTCCACCTTTGCCTACAAGTATCCCGCCCTGACCGGCAAGATGATTGTCGCCGGCATTATTACGCGACCACGCAAGAGCTGGCGCATGCTGGTGGATGAGTCCGTCCGTGTCCTGGAAGAGGAACGCATGGACGAGTTCAGCCAGGCAGTGGTGTTGTATCTGGTCAATTACCAGCGCATCAAGGAAACCGGAATTACCCCGACGGCGCGGCGCCTCTTCTACCGTCAAATGAAAGCGCTCAATGATAATGAGAGAGAACGCTACAAGATCAATGGCCGTCGTCTGCTGTCGGTGGAAGGCGTGCTGGGTTACCCCGAGTGTGAAACCCTTGTAACCACCGGCGAGTTTGACAGCTTCACCCTGCCGTGGGAAAACGCCGCCTTTGCGGCCAAGTGCCCGAACAGCACGTTTGCCCTTATCGAGGGTGCAGATCACCTGCCGCAGCTGGAAAAGCGCGAGGTGTCGCTGGCGCTGTTCTCTACCTTCCTCAACGGCGGTGACATGAAGGCGGTGGATGGTGTGCGGGTCTATCCCAAGGGGTCTTATGAGCGCCTCGAGCGTCGCCGCAGTGAGCGACTGATTCCGTCCAACACCCGCGCCCGGGTGGTGAGTGAATCCCGTATTGGTGACCAGTTCCGTTTCGACAAGCGTGTAAAGGTGGCCGACATCAGTTTCTTCGGCTGTTTGCTGAAACTTGAGACGCCGGGGTTTTCCCTGGCCGACCATGCACGCGACTGTACCCTGTACATGGAGTCGCCGGAGATGAAGCTGGAACTGCTGGTGTTTGATTACGATGAGGCAGGCTATGTGCGATGCCTGTTCAAGCACGGAAACATCGCCGAAGCCGAGCGCTTTGCCGAGCTGCTTCGGCAGCCGGAATATTTCATGGCGCCGGACAATCCTGGAAAGATCAGCAAGATCTACGGATAAAAAAAGCGGCCGCCAGGCCGCTTTTTTTATCACTCACTGGCATCTGATCCGACCCGCCCTTCGATGATGCGAACAAACGGATTGCCGCGCGTGCGCGGAATCGGCAGGGCATCGTAATAGTCTCGAGGGTTGTGCACTGTGGTGTCAGCAAAGCCCTGGGCCTGGAAGTGTTCCACAGCCTGCTGGTCCGAGCCGAAATGGAAGCTTACCTGGCTGCGCGAAACCGTGCCCAGCATGCCGCCGAGCAAACGCATGGTGCGCCGGAATGGATGGTCGTCCAGCAAGGGGTAGTTGTCGGTGAGGTAAATGCCGGTGGGGAATTCGCCCAGCGCGGCCGCCAATCGTTGCCAGAACGGGCTGATGCTTTCCGTGGAAAAGTAATTGACCAGCCCTTCGGTGATGACCAGCAGGGGCTTGTTGCGGTCAAAGGCGTGATCGATAACGGTTTCCAGGGAATCCACCGAATCCCGGGAAAAGATGTTCAGCGGCACTACCTGGTGGCGTGGGCTGAGCAGATGCTCGGCAGCCAGCAGGCGGTGCTTGCGCGCGGCCATGTCCGGCAGGTCTGCTTCCACGTATTTCAGGGATTTGTACTTCTCGCACAGGCGCACGCCCCGGGGTGACAGGCCGCAGGCAATCTCCAGCACCTGGGTCACGCCGTCTTCTTCGATGGCCTTGCAGGCAAGGTGATCAATCAGGTGGTGTCTTTGCAGCAGGAAGGTCTTGATGTCGCCGCCGACAAGGCTCTTTCCCACCAGTTCGAACGGTGCCAGCGCGTGGTAGAAGAAACTGCCACGCCGGGTGTGGAAGGCGTCATCGGACAGGCCGTTGGCGTACCAGACGTGGCCGGTGTAAAGCGCGGTGAAGCTGATTGACGAAGTGTCCACGTTATGTCCCATGCTGTCGAAGTAGGTTATGCCATGTATGTTGTGCCGGGGTCAGGCTAATCGGCCACTGGCGCCACGGCCATGTTTTGCCGGGCCAAAAGCGTTACGGAGCAGTGTCCTCACGAACGCCCTGCTGTACAGCGCGAAGCTGGCGCAGGAGTTCCCGCTCGCGTGGGTCATCCACGCCCTTGAGCGCCTGTTCAAATTCGGCGTCATTGAGGTTGTCCGCGGCATCGCGCAGTGCCGAGCGTTCACTGGCCTGTTGCCATACGGCGCCGATGCCAATGACGACCACGGCAAACAGCGCGGCACCGCTGATGCCCCACAGTCGTTGCACGCGGTTGAAATGATCGACCCCTTGCCAGCGCTTGTTCTGCCAGGCCAGCTCTCGACCCTTGAACAGGAGCCAGAACGGTACGATCAGGTTGGCGACGGGTAGCAGCGCCAACAGGGCCAGCCAGGTGTTGTTGAAAATGCCCCAGATCCAGTTGAAGAAAAAGCCGCCCCAGCTGAGCCCGCGGGCGGCTGCCGGCACGGCAGTGCCGGCACCGGCCCCGGAGGTATTGATGGTCAGGTCCCGCGCCTGGCGGGTGACCTCTGCCATCACTTCCTCGGCGGGGGTGTCGAATGCCTGTTCCCGGGCATCCAGTTCGTCGACGCTGGCGCTGACCACCGTCTCCATGTTCAGGCTGCGTCCCTGTACGGTGGCATTGACCAGGGTGTCCTGGCCCGGTGTATCGCCGGGCAATGGCGGTTCAATCGCCACCAGGGCGCCGGCCTTGATGATGGCTGCCTGGTATTTGCGCGCGCTGTCGCCGTCCAGGTCCTTTTTCAGGGTAATGGGCTCGCCGCTGAACAGTTTCTCCAGACGTGCCGGATCATTGATCCGGAAAAGCTGGCTGAAGCGTTGCTTGACCTGTTCCCTGTCATGGCCGTCCTGAACCTGGCCGGTGAAAATGATCCTGTGCATGGCTGCCTCGATGAACGTCCCTGAAAGTGTCTCTCCTGTGCGAGCGTGTGCCCAGCCGGGCAGTACTCGCACACCCTAACCTAACACAGCCACGGATTTGCCGGTGGTGGGGAGGCTGGTGCTGTCAGTGTCGCGGCTGGTTGCTGGCAACAATCTGCTGGTAAAGCTGACGTGCCTTGTCGAGAAAGGGGTCATCCAGGAGCGCCGGCGGGAAGGTGATGGACTCGCCGTCCACCTCCACCGGCACGCCGTGCGGGTAATGGGCGCGCACCTGGTCATTGCTCCAGCCTTCGTGGAAGTGGCTGGCAAGCACCGCAACCAGGCGTCGTCGGGCAGTGGCGGTGCGTTCGGGGTTGGCCATTCAGAAAGTCTCCAGGCCGTGGGGCAGGGGCTGGCCCGAGAGACGCAGCACCAGTGCCGACAGTCCGTCCCAGGGGTTGCCGGGATGCATGCCCTTGATGGCGCGGTCGATGCTGGCGGCCAGCACCAGGGCGCGGTCCAGGCTGGCATGGCCGAGTCGGCCTGCCAGCTGCTCGGCCTGCGCCATCTTGCGCGGCGGCAGTCTCAGGCCCTGGCGGTCGCCACTGGCGAGGGCTGCCAGAATGCGGGCTTCCCTGGTCAGCGCCCAGAGTACCACCGGCGGCTCCGAGCCTTCCGTACGCAGGCCATCCAGCACGCGTATGGCCCGCGCCGGTCCTTCTGCCAGGGCGTCGGTGAGGTCGAACACGGAATGGCGTGACGAGTCGCCCACAGCTTGCTGGATGTGGGTGACCTGGACATCACCGTCGCTGCACAGCAGGGCCAGTTTGTCGATTTCCTGGGCACAGGCGAGCAGGTTGCCTTCGCTGCGCTCAGCCAGCAGTGACAGGGCATCGGCACTGGCACGCAGGTTTTTCGCTGCCAGCCGCTGACCGATCCAGCCCGCCAGCTGGCGGTTGTCCACTGGCCACACTTCCACCAGGGCACCACTGGCATCAATGGCGCTGACCCACTTGGACTTGATGTCGCGGCGCCGGTCCAGTCTCGAGCAGCTCACCAGCAGCATGACGTCGTCACCGGGTTGTTCGAGCATCTCGCAGATCACGGCGCTGGCATTCTTGTCCGGCCGCTTCTCGCCCAGGCGTATCTCGATCAGGGTGCGACCACCAAACAGGCCCATGCTGCTGGCTTCATTGCGCACCGCGTCCCAGTCGATGCCCGTGTCGATGCTGAATACCTTGCGGTCATCAAAGCCGCCGGCACGGGCGGCATCGCGAATCAGCTGCACGGCCTCGCCCTGCTGGAAGGGCTCATCGCCGGCCACCAGCCAGGCTTTTTGCAGCCCTTTTTCCAGCTGGCGGGCGAGTTGCTCCGGGCGAATCTTCATGGCGTCGCCTGCGGGGCGAAGTCCACCGCCTGCAGCTGGCGTAGCAGGCGCCGGGCGGCATCTTCCACCATCAGTTCGCGGGTCTGCCTGGCTTCGTCGCTGGCGCCGCCCGCGTTATCCGGGCGGATGCTGTAGCTGCGTGTGACCACCATCTCGCGCGAAGCGGTGAGCTGTTGCTTCTGTGTACTGACCTGCCAGCGCAGGGTGTAGCGCAGCTCCTGTTCCAGGGCCCGGCCCAATGTGTCCACGGCAATAACCCGCGTCTGCCAGCGTTCCCGGGAAATGACCAGTTCCCGACTGGCCTCGGGATAAACGGCAACGCCAGCGTCTTCCAGGCGATCCTGCAGCCGGTTGACCAGGGGCAGGCTGCCGCCGTTGATGGCCAGGCTGTCCACGGCGGGTGCCACCGCGCCACGCAACTGCCAGCCGCAGCCGGCCAGCAGGGCGATGAAAAGCAGGACTGTCAGGCGCAACAGAGACACGCGTTCAGCACTCCATCAGTGTCAGTTGGCCACAATGTTGACCAGCTTCCCGGGCACCACGATGACCTTGCGTATGGTAACGCCATCGAGGAATTTCTGTGCATTGGGTGCCTCGCGCGCCATGGTTTCCAGGGTTTCCCGGTCCGCATCGGCGGGCGCCGTGATACGGGCGCGCACCTTGCCATTGATCTGTACCACCAGTTCGATGCTGTCCTTTACCAGTGCGGCGTCATCCACCACCGGCCAGGCCGTATCCACAACGGCCTGGTCGTGGCCCAGTGTCCGCCACAGAACGTGGGTAATGTGCGGGACGATCGGCGACAGCAACAGCACCGCTGATTCCAGCGCTTCCTGCCGCACCGCCCGGCCGTTGCCATCAGCCGGGGAGAACTTGCTGATCTCGTTGCACAGTTCCATGACGGCGGCAATGGCGGTATTGAAGGTGGAGCGACGGCTGATGTCGTCACCCACCTTGAGAATGGTCTCGTGCGTCTTGCGTCGTAACCCGGCGCTGTTGTCGTCCAGTGCGCTGGTGTCCAGGGCGGGGCAGTCGCCATCGGCGACGTGTTCATGCACCAGCCGCCACAGGCGCTTGAGGAAGCGGTTGGCGCCCTCGACACCGGAATCGTTCCAGTCCAGTGACTGTTCCGGCGGCGCCGCAAACATGATGAACAGGCGCACGGTATCGGCGCCGTACTGTTCGATCATGTCCTGCGGGTCGACGGTGTTGCCCTTCGACTTGGACATCTTGGCGCCATCTTTCAGCACCATGCCCTGGCACAGCAGTTGCTTGAACGGCTCGTCGCAGGACACCAGTCCGGCGTCGCGCAGCAGTTTGTGGAAGAAACGCGAGTACAGCAGGTGCAGGATGGCATGCTCGATACCACCGATGTACTGGTCCACCGGCAACCAGTAGTTGGCCCGGGCCGGGTCCAGCATGGCGTCGTCGCTGTCGGGGCAGCAATAGCGGGCGTAATACCAGCTGGATTCCATGAAGGTATCGAACGTGTCCGTCTCGCGGCTGGCCGCCTCACCATCAACAGTCGTGCGGGCCCAATCCGGATCCGCCTTGATGGGCGATTGCACACCATCCATTTCCACGTCTTCCGGCAGGACCACGGGCAGGTCCTTTTCGGCGGCCGGCACCAGGGTGCCGTCGGCCTTCTCGATCATCGGGATCGGCGCACCCCAGTAACGCTGGCGGGATACACCCCAGTCGCGCAGGCGGTAATTGACGGTGCGCTTGCCATCGCCGGCGGCTTCCAGGTCGCTGGCAATAGCATCAAAGGCTGCCGCTGAATCGAGACCGTCGTACTTGCCGGAATTGACCAGAGTGCCCTTGTCGGTAAAGGCCGCTTCGCTGACATCGGTGTCACTGCCGTCCGCGGCGGTGATCACTTGCTTCACCGGCAGGCCATAGGCGCGGGCAAACTCGAAATCGCGCTGGTCGTGGGCCGGCACGGCCATCACCGCGCCGGTGCCGTAATTCATCAAGACAAAGTTGGCCACCCATACCGGCACATCTTCGCCGGTGATCGGATGGCGTGCATACAGGCCGGTAAACACGCCTTTCTTCGGCATCGTGGCCAGGTCTGCTTCAGCCACCTTGGTATGCAGGCAGTCTTCGACAAAGGCCGCCACATCCGGGTCGGCATCGGCGATCTTGCGCGCCAGGGGATGGCCGGCTGCCACGGCCACATAGCTGACGCCCATGAGCGTGTCCGGGCGTGTGGTGTAGACGCGCAGCGCTGCTTCGCCTTCGATGGCGAAGTCCATTTCCACACCCTCTGATCGACCGATCCAGTTGCGCTGCATGGTCTTGACCTGTTCCGGCCAGCCCTCCAGCTGGTCCAGGTCGGCGAGCAGTTCATCGGCGTAGTCGGTGATCTTGATGAACCACTGCGGGATGTCCTTCTGCTCCACTTCGGTGTCGCAGCGCCAGCAGCAGCCGTCGATGACCTGCTCGTTGGCGAGCACGGTCTGGTCATTGGGACACCAGTTCACCGTGGACTTCTTGCGGTAGACCAGGCCTTTCTCGAACAACCGGGTGAAAAACCATTGCTCCCAGCGGTAGTATTCCGGCCGGCAAGTGGCAATTTCTCGCTGCCAGTCGTAGCCGAAGCCAAGGCGCTTGAGCTGGTTGCGCATGTAGTCGATGTTTTCGTAGGTCCACTTCGCCGGCGCCGTGTGATTCTTGATGGCGGCATTCTCGGCAGGCAGGCCGAAGGCATCCCAGCCCATGGGCTGGAGGACATTCTTCCCCTGCATGCGCTGGTATCGGCTGATGACATCGCCGATGGTGTAATTGCGGACGTGCCCGACATGCAGGCGACCGCTGGGGTAGGGGAACATGCTCAGGCAGTAGAATTTCTCCCGGGCGGGGTCCTCACGCACGGCAAATGTCTGCTCTGATTCCCAGTACTGCTGGGCTTCCTGTTCGACCTGGTCGGGGTGATACTGTGTTTCCATTGGTACCTTGTGATGATCCGGCGTAAAGGAAAGGGGCATAGGATACATGAGCGACGGTGGCTGCGCATGAGTGCTGCAACCTTGCTGGGACTGCTGCTGGTCAGTGCCACGCTGCCGGCGGTAGTGCGCCAGCTGTACCCGCCGGTGCCAGACGGTGTGGCGGCAGACATGGCCACCGCCGTGGTGGTGCTGGGCGGCGGCATGAAGGAGCACAATGGCGGCTGGGTGGCCAGTTCGGCCAGTCTGCGCCGCCTTGTCGAAGCGGTGCGTGTGGCGCGCTCGCGCCAGTTGCCGCTGCTGATCGCCGGTGGCAACGCCGACCCGGCCACGGGCCGGCCCAGTGAGGCAGCGCTGATGGCGCAGGTGGCCCGGGACATTTACCCTGACGGCGATATCTGGCTGGAGCCCGACAGCAGCAACACACGGGAGAATGTGGCATTCAGCGTGCCTTTGCTGCAGCAGCGCAAGGTAGCGGCCGCCATCCTTGTCACCGATCGCTCACACCTGCCCCGCGCCATGCTCTGTTTTGACTGGGAAGGCTTTGCGGTCAGCCCCCACCCGGTGGACCGCATGCCCGACCCGTCGTGGATGCCTTCGGTGGGCGCCCTCTCCCATCTCCCTGAAATCTGGTACGAGTGGCTGGCGCTGCTCTGGTACCACATCCACTACGACTGATCCCGGCGCCTCTCCAGCAGGTAGCCGGCGCCGGCCAGCAGCACGGCCAGCAGCAGCCAGGGCACGCTGCCCAGTGCCTGCCAGGGTGTGGTGCCCTGGCGCGGCTGGAAACGGCTTTCCAGCACGTCGCGGGTAAACTGGGGCAGGCGGGCGACCACCTGGCCATCCGCATCAATCACCGCAGTGACACCGTTGTTGGTACCGCGCAGCAGCCAGCGTCCGGTCTCGATGGCGCGCAGGCGGGTCATCTGGAAATGCTGCAGCGGCCCCGCTGAGTGACCGAACCAGGCGTCGTTACTGATGGTCAGCAGCACATCGCTGTTACGGCTGCGCTCTGCCACCAGCTGCGGGTAGAGCACTTCATAGCAGATGAAGGGTGCCAGCACGACACCGGCGGCTTCCAGGTTCGGCTGGTCCGGGTCGCCCTTGCGAAAACTCGACATGGGCAGGTCGAAGAACGGCAGCATACCGCGCAGGAAATCCTGCAGTGGCACGTACTCACCGAATGGCACCAGTTTCTGCTTGTGGTAGACCCCGCCCTGGCCGTCCACCACGGCAATGCTGTTGTGGTAGCTGTAGCCATGCTGCAGGTGTGTGCGCCAGGGGATGCCGGTGACCAGTGTGCTGCCGCGGGCCTGCAGCTGGTCACGTTGCCGGTTCAGCCATGGCAGCGCGTCCTGGTAGAACTCGGTGACGGCCGATTCCGGCCAGATCACCAGGCTGTTGTCATCAGTCTTGGCTGTCAGCTGGTCATAGATCTGCCGAGTTTCGGATTGCTGGGTAGTGGCCCATTTGATGTCCTGGGGAATGTCGCCCTGTACCAGCGCCACCGGGCGCATATCGCCCGCCGGTGAGGTCCACTGGTCGGCATCGCTGGCCAGCCCCAGCAGCCAACCTGCCAGGGCCAGGACCGCCAGGGGCAGGTAGCGCCGCGGCGCATGAACGGCCCAGGGCGACAGGGCGCTGGCCAGCGACAGCAGCGTCAGCAGCCAGATGCCGCCGTACAGGGCGGTGCCGGCCAGGGGAGTGTCGATCATGGCGTAGCCCGGGTAGAGCCACGGAAAGCCGGTCAGCAGCCAGCCGCGCAAGGCGTCCACCAGCACCCAGCCGCCGGCGAACACCAGCGGATGGCCACCCAGTCGGGCCACCAGCCAGAACAGCAGTGCCGGGTACAGGGCCATGGCAGCGGCAAACAGGCCGGTCATGATCACGGCCAGGGGCAGCGGGGTGAAGCCGTACACATGGATGCTGACGTACAGCCAGTAGACCCCGAACAGGAACTGGCCGAGGCCGAACAGGTAGCCACGCGCCAGGGCCTGGCGGCGGTTCGCGCCGTCCAGTGTCCACCAGCCCAGGGCGATGCTGGCCATCATCAGCGGCCAGCCGGTGCCGTCGCCGAGCCCGAGCCACTGCGACCAGGGGGAGAACCCCAGTGGGTAGATCAGTCCGGCAATAAAGGCGATCAGCAGTTTTTGCATTGAGTTGTCTGCAATTGTGGTCTATCTATACTGAAAAAGTACCAAGCGTTCTGAAGCGCCCATGGCTGAGGCCGTGACTGTGCAGAACACCGGGGGAGAATAATGAAACAAACCTGCAAGTACCATCCGGCAGAGCAGGCCAACTGGTTCTGCAGCCACGACGGTATCCTGTTCTGTGACGATTGTGTCGCCATCGAGGAATCCGGTGACAGGGCCCGCTGTTTCCTCTGCAACAAGCCGGTCTCGGCGGTGGGACGGCGCATCGCCCAGGACCCGTTCTGGCGTATCCTGTCACACTTTGTCGAATACCCCTTCGCCCGGGAGCCCATGTTGCTGGCGCTGGTTGCCTGCCTGCCGCTGGGCCTGTTGCCCCCCGACCTGGTGGGATTCGGGATTGCCGCCGGCCTTGGTGTGCTGCTCGGCGGCATGGGCGCGGCCATGGCCGAACAGACCATTAACGGGCAGATGCGCCCGCCCGGCATCCGCGCCGTCCTCACTGCAGATCCCTGGCCTGCCGGTGTACAGCAATGGCTGCTGTTCGCCCTGGCCTGCATTGGCACCGGCTATGCCTATGTCTACCTGGGCATGATCATGGGCAGCCTTGTGGCCCTGGCAGTATGGCTGGTGTTGCCGGCATTCCTGCTCGAGCTGCACATTGGTGGCAGCCTGCTCAACGTGTTGTTCCAGCCGCAGCGCCCGTTCGGGCACATGTTCACGGTGGGCGTAGATTACTTCATTGCCTGGGGGGTGCTGTTCGGCCTGTTCACCGCCGGGGCCATTCTTGCCAGCATCCTGCATGATCTTCTGCCACACCTGGTGGGTTGGCCCCTGGCCGGCATGGTGGCCGCCTGGATGTATTTCATGACCATGCACCTGGTGGGCTACCTGGCCTGCCAGCACCGTGAGGCGCTGGGTTACCTGACTGTCGCCACGGAACTCACGGAACGGCGCAGGCGCAACCGGCGCCCTGAGGATGACCGCCGCATGCGGGTGCTGCTGCAGGAAGGCCGCTTTGACAAGGTAGTGAGTCTCTACAAGCTGCGTCTGGAGAAGCGCAAGCAGGACCTGGGGTTGACCGAGCAGTATGAGCGCATCCTCCAGGCCCTCGGCCGTGACGAAGAGCGTCTGGAGCTGGCGGATGACTACCTGGGGCTGCTGCTCAAGGACGACCAGCCCTATCGCGTGCTGGAACTGCTCAAGCGCTACCGTGAGACGGATCCGGCCTTCAAGCCGGGGACTGCGCAGCTGACCTGGGATGTGGCGCAGCTGCTGGCGGAAAACGGCCAGCAGAAACTGGCCGTGAACCTGCTGCAGGACCTGCACAAGCGGGCGCCCACCTGGCCACAGTTGCCGGCCGCCTACCTGTTTATCGCGCGCTTGTTGAAAAACGAATTCAACCTGCCAGGCAAGGCCGAGCAGTACATCCGCTTTGTGGAAACACGCTTTCGCGAACCCAAAAACCAGGACCTGGCCCGCGCCTGCCGGGAAGAGCTCGGGCTGGCCCGCGCCTGATCCGTCCTGCTCAGGCCAGGGCTTTCCGTGCCCGCTCAGCGAGACGCGAGTAATGGTTTGCCTTGGCCGGCTGGCCAAAGCGGTCAAATGCTTCCGCCAGGGTGCGGAACGTACGTAGTGACTTCTCGTTCAGCGAACCGCTGTCCGCCACGGATTCTCCCAGCTTGTCGGCCTCGCGCAGTTCTTCCACCAGTGAAAACCGGTAGGCCAGGGTTGTGCGGACATCTTCCGGCAATCGATCCAGATCGATCACTCGCTTGATGTAATCACGGTAAAGATTGAATTGCTGGCGAATCTCGCCGGTATCCTCGGTTTCATGGCCAAGCACATTCAGTGCGATTTCCTCGAAAGCCGGATCCTCCGGTTTCAGCTTGCGCACATGGTAGAGGCCGGTAAGCGCGCTGAATGCATGCGGGTCCACTTCCAGCGCAGCTTCGAACTGGTGGCCCGCTTCTGCAAACGCCAGTGCCGACATCGAGCTCCAGGCGGAATTCAGCCGGGTGCGCAGGGCCTTTTCCTGGTCATCCTGTTCCTCGTCTTCGTCATCATCGATGCCCGCCACTTCCTGCCGTTGGGCAAGCTGGCAGAGGATAGCGCCCGCCACCAGACCGACAACCAGCGCGATCCAGGCATGGGGCGCGGTGGCACCGCCGAAGAACTCATACACGGGCAGGACGAACCAAAGCGGCAGGATAATGGCGGCGGGCAGCTCCTTCTCCACCAGGGCCTTCTTCTTCGGGTGCGGGTAAACAAAAGGCAGTTTCTTCAGCGCGAAGAGGCTGGCGAACACGCCGATCATGGCACTCGCCAGCGGCGTGCTGCCGACCAGCGGCTGGTAGCTGCCGGACATGAAGGCGACGTAAGTGAGGCCGGTGATGGTGCCACTGACAAACCAGAGGATGGTGACCCGCTTCCAGCCCAGGGCTGCCTCCAGGGGCCAGGCGAATGGCAGCAGCACCAGAAGCGCCACCAGCCACTGGATAATGTTTTCGTGCAGGAAATGCCAGGTCAGGTAGGTGGACGGTCGTGGCGCCGACGGATTCAGGCCGAAGCGCACGCGCACCAGTGTGCTGGCGCGCTGGTCGAACTCGTCGCGTAGTTGCTGCCAGGCGATTCTTTCCTGTGGCGACCAGTACTGGTTGCCACGCTGGCGGTTTTCTTCCTCGAATGCCTCGTCGAACCCCATGGCACGAATGACGGTGGTGCGATCGCCGGCGTCATGAGCGGCCTGGACGTCAGTGGCCTTGTCGACCATGCCATTGATGCGTAGCCAGGAAATGTAGTTGTTCCATTCCAGGTCGAACAGTTTCCCGCTGTAGTACCACTGGACCAGTTCTGTTTCCTGCTCGTCCTCATGCAGCTGCACGGTAAACATCACCAGCAGGTAGGCAAGAAAGAACGTCAGGCAGGCCCAGGGCAGGGTGGCCAGACGGCTGGAACCTTCAACATCACTGGGTTGAGGTTTGGGTAGCACGGCAGTTCTCCCGGTGCAGCAGTTTGCGCTGCGGGGCTCGCCCCGGGGGGCGAATCAGCCTTCCATTGCCTTGTCGCCGTCGGTTTCGGCGGCCTGATCCCCAGGCGTGACCCGCAACAGTCTTATTGTTCTGCCATCGGCACTGAGCACGGTGAATTGCAGCCCGTTCAGTTCGGCGGTTTCCCCGCGTTCGGGAAGATGCCCGAACTGCTGGGTCACCAGCCCGCCAATGGTGTCGAATTCATCATCGCTGAATTGCCGGTCGAAGAACACGTTGAAGTCCTCGATCGGGGTCAGCGCCTTGACGGTGAACTCGTTGTTATCAATTTCTTTTATCAGATAATCGTCTTCATCGAAATCATGTTCATCCTCGATCTCACCGACAATCTGCTCGAGCACGTCCTCGATGGTGACCAGGCCGGCGACGCCGCCGTATTCGTTGACCACGATCGCCATGTGGTTGCGACTGATGCGGAAATCCCGCAGCAGCGAGTCGAGACGTTTTGATTCGGGAATGAACAGGGCCGGGCGCAGCAGGTCCTTGATCTGGAACCGGTCCAGCCGGGCCGGGTCGAGCACCAGCGGCAGCAGGTCCTTGGCCAGCAGGATGCCGATCACCTCGTCCGGGTCGTCACCGAGCACCGGGAAACGCGAGTGGGCACAGTCAATGATGGTGGGCAGGAAGTCCCGCGGGTGGTCACTGGCCTTGATGGAAATCATCTGCACCCGCGGGATCATGATTTCCCGTACCGGCATGTCGGCCACCTGCAGGGCCCCCTCGATGATGCCGAGGGTGTCAGTGTCCAGCACATCCCTGTCCTTGAGTGAGCGGATCAGCTCCAGCAGTTCGTCCCGTGAGGCCGGGTCTGCCGAGAAAAAGTTGCTGATGCGCTCGAGCAGACTTCGGCCGCCCTGGCCGTTTTCCTGCGATTCTTCAGGCATTACGCCTCCTCCGTCGTGTAGGGGTCGGCAAATCCCGCCGCCCCGAGAATATCCGTCTCCAGTGCCTCCATCTGCTCGGCGTCAGCGGGGGCCTGGTGGTCGTAGCCGCACAGGTGCAGGACACCGTGGACGACCATGTGCGCCCAATGGGCGGTATGCGTCTTGCCCTGCTGCTCAGCTTCACCGCTGACCACGTCCGGGCAGATGATGATGTCGCCCAGCAGTGCCGGCAGGGCCGCTTCGGGCAACCCCTCGGGCGCCTCAAACGGGAATGACAGCACATTGGTGGGGCCCTGTTTGCCCCGGTAGTCCGTGTTCAGGCGTGTCATCTCGTGTTCGTCCACCAGGCGCAGGGTGATGTCACCATCGCGCCGCACCGCGGCCAGGGCGGCGATGGCCCAGTCCTGCAACTGGCTGTCTGCAGGCGTGCCCGCATCCGCGGCAGCTCGCTGGATCTCAATCATTGCCTGGCTCTGCCTGCTGCTCATGGCGTTCGTAGGCTTCGACAATGCGCTGCACCAGTGGATGACGGACCACGTCACGGCTGTCGAAACGGGTGACACCAATATCCGGCTCGTCCTCCAGCACCAGCAATGCATGAACCAGGCCAGATTTCTGGTGACGCGGCAGGTCCACCTGGGTCATGTCCCCGGTGATCACTGCCCGCGAGCCGAACCCGATCCGGGTCAGGAACATCTTCATCTGCTCCACGGTGGTGTTCTGGCTCTCGTCGAGGATGATGAAGCTGCCGTTCAGGGTGCGCCCGCGCATGTACGCCAGCGGTGCCACCTCGATGATGTTGCGCTCCATCAGTTTGGCAACCTTCTCGAAACCGAGCATTTCGTACAGGGCGTCGTAGAGTGGTCGCAGGTAGGGATCAATCTTTTCCGCCAGGTCACCGGGCAGGAACCCGAGCTTCTCGCCGGCTTCCACCGCCGGGCGCACCAGCAGGATCCGCTGGATGTCGGCCTTCTCCAGGGCGTCCACGGCACAGGCCACGGCCAGCCAGGTCTTGCCGGTGCCAGCCGGGCCGACGCCAAAATTGATGTCGTGCTTGCGTATACGCCGGACATAGTCGCGCTGGTGCTGGCCGCGCGGGCGGATGCGGGCACGCTTGGTGCGAATCAGCACCTCGTCCCGGGGGAAGTCCACGGTGTTGTCGTCGGCGCCATTTTCCTGCAGCTGCAGGTGCACGGACTCGGGCGTAATGTCGTCGCTGGCGGCCTGGTCGTAAAGCCCGTGGATCACCTTGCTGGCGGTTGCCACGGCATCGGCGTCACCGGCCAGGTGGAACTGGTTGCCACGGTTGTGGATCTCGATGCCCAGGCGCCGGGAGATGTGCTTGATGTTCTCATCCAGGCGGCCGCACAGGTTGGCGATGCGACGCGAATCGTAGGGTTCCAGCTCGAATGTCTGTTGTGCGGGTGAACTGTTCAAGAGTCTGCTTCAGGTTCCTGTTGTGAGTGCCATGATTTCAGAATAAACCGATATCGACGGGTGCGAAAAGCGTTGCCGGTCGCCTGAAATATGTGAGTGCTCGCTTTCGCTGTAGCCCTTGTTTTTCAGTTCTCTGCGCGCACCGGTTCGGTGCCTCGCAGGGAGTTGGCAAAGGCCTCTGCAATGGTGACATCGACAAACTGGCCAATCAGGTCCAGATCGTCACTGGCGAAGTTCACCACCCGGTTGTTCTCCGTGCGGCCCTTCAGCTGGCCCGGGTCCTTTTTCGAGAACCCGTCCACCAGGATGCGCTGGCGGCTGCCCACCATCTTGCGGCTGATGTCCAGGGCCTGCTGGGCGATGCGTTGCTGCAGCAGGGCGAGCCGCTGCTTCTTGGTGTCCATGGGGACATCGTCTGGCAGGTCGGCTGCCGGCGTGCCCGGGCGTGCACTGTAGATGAAGCTGAAGCTGTGGTCGAAGCCGATCTCGGCGATCAGGTTCATGGTGGCCTCGAAATCGGCATCGGTTTCGCCGGGGAAGCCGATGATGAAATCGGAGCTGAACGAGATGTCCGGGCGCAGGGCGCGCAGGCGGCGCAGCTTGCTCTTGTATTCAAGGGCGGTGTGATTGCGCTTCATCATCGCCAGGATGCGGTCGGACCCGGACTGCACCGGCAGGTGCAGGTGGCTGACCAGCTCCGGCACTTCCGCATAGACGTCGATCAGGCTGTCGGAGAACTCCACCGGGTGGCTGGTGGTAAAGCGGATCCGGTCGATGCCGTCGATATCCCGGACCATGACAATCAGTTCGGCCAGGTCGGTGACCCCGCCATGGCCGTCATCGCCGCGGTAGGCATTGACGTTCTGGCCCAGCAGGTTGACCTCGCGCACCCCGAGCTCGGCCAGGTGGCGGATCTCCGCCAGTACCGGCGCCACCGGGCGGCTGACTTCCTCGCCACGGGTGTAGGGCACCACGCAGAAGGTGCAGTACTTGGAGCAGCCCTCCATGATCGAGACGAAGGCGGTGGGCCCGTCCACGCTGGGCTCGGGCAGGGCATCAAACTTCTCGATTTCCGGGAAGCTGATGTCCATGGCCAGGCCCTTGCCGGCGCTGGCGTCGCTGATCAGTGTCGGCAGGCGGTGCAGGGTCTGTGGGCCAAAGATCACGTCCACGTAGGGCGCCCGCTGGCGAATGGCGTCACCTTCCTGCGAGGCGACGCAGCCACCCACACCGATGATCAGGTCCGGACGGGCCTGTTTCAGCTGCTTCCAGCGTCCCAGTTGGTGGAACACCTTGTCCTGCGCCTTTTCGCGGATGGAGCAGGTATTCAGCAGCAGCACGTCCGCTTCGTCGGCATTGTCGGTCATTTCCAGGCCGTGGCTGGCTTCCAGCAGGTCCGCCATGCGTGACGAGTCGTACTCGTTCATCTGGCAGCCGTGGGTCTGGATAAAGAGCTTGCGCGTCATGTGTCCTCTGTGCGGGATGCCCGGCGCCGTACCCGGCGTGGATGACATCTCCCGTCTAACCGCTAAAATGGGCGCGCATTATAGCGTCAGGCGCGGGCTGCTGCGAAGGCCGCCCGGCCCTGGTCACCGGCCACTGATGGCATTTTGGGAGAAAGCGGCATGCATTGGGTCAGAAACAGCGTCATTATCCTCGTTCTCCTGTTCGCTGGCGGCGCCGCCTGGTACGGCATGCAGGATCCGGCCAGTCAGCTGCCCGTGAACACGCGCCTGGGCGGGGATTTCACCCTGACCGACCAGAACGGTGAGCGATTCCACAGTAACAGCCTCGATGGCAAGGTGGTGCTGCTGTTCTTCGGCTTCACCAGTTGCCCGGATATCTGCCCGGCGACGCTCGCCCGTGTCACCCAGGCGCGGCGCATGCTCGCCGAAGAGGGTTATGCGGATGATGTCCAGGTGGTGTTCATTACCTTCGACCCGGCACGGGATACGCCAGAGCACCTGAACAAGTACCTGTCTTTCTTTGGTGATGCCGTCATCGGCCTGACCGGCACGGAGGAAGAAATTGCCAAGGTGGCGGAACAGTTCGGCGTGGTCTACCTGAAAACGCCCAGTGCGTCAGGCGACGGTTCAGACGGTGCTGATGCCGGCTATGACTTCTCCCACTCCGACTTCGTCTATCTGCTGGACACACAGGGCCGTGTGCGCAAGCTGTTCCAGAACGACGAGGACATCGACCTGATGGTGAAAGATGCGCGTACTCTTCTGTAACGTCCCGACGCTGAAACGCCTGCTGGCCATCGTGGTGCTGTCTGCTCCCGGCCTGGCAGCGGCGCAACTGCAGCTCACTGATGCCTGGGTGCGCGCCGTGCCCCCGGTGTCTTCCGGCACGGCTGGCTACTTCGTGCTGCAAAACAATGGCACCGAGCCGGTCACCGTCACCGGGGTCAGTGCGTCGTTTGCACACCACGTGATGATGCATTCCATGGCCCGCAACGACGACGGCCTGCGCCAGATGCAGCACGTCGATGACGTCACCGTGGCCCCGGGTGAAAAGATCGCATTTGTGCCCGGGGGCATGCACCTGATGATCATGGGCATGGACGCAGCGCCATCGCCGGGAGAGCGGGTGGAAATCTGCCTGCAGCTGAAGGGCGGTGACCAGCTGTGCCACGACTTCGAGGTGCGCCGGGAGCAACCCTGATGCGGCCGAGCCGGTGGTTGGCCCTGTTGTTGCTGCTGGCCAGTGGCGCGGTGCTGCCGTGCCCGTCGCTGGCCCCGGCGCGGCCGTTGCCGCCGGTGCCGGAGATGGAATGGCTACTGGCAACACAGAACCTGTGGCGGCTTCGGGACACGCGCCGTGATGCCCGCTATGACGACCCCGTTTCACCGTCCCTCCTGGATGATCGCCTGCAGGCGCAGGCGGACTACATTCGTACCCATCTGGGCAGCCCCCACCTGCTGGCGGTGCAGGAAGTGGAAAACCGTGCCCTGCTGACACAGCTGGCCGGACGCATCGCCGCTGCCGGTGGTCCGGCCTACCGGGCCTACCTGCTGGAAGGCAATGACCCCTCCGGGATCGATGTGGGTGTGCTGGTGCGGGATCCCGTGCAGGTGGCAAGCGCAGCGCCACTGTTTGCCGACCGGCGCTTCATGGGGGCACCCCTGTTCAGTCGTCCGCCGTTGCTGGTGGAACTGGATGCGCCCTATCCCTGGTCGGTGGTGGTGCTGCATCTGCGTAGCGGTCGTGGCCTGCACGACAGTGACCGCCAGAAAAACGTGCGTGACAAGCGTGCCCGTCAGGCACAGGTACTGCTTGACTGGGCGCGTGCCCATGACCGGCCGGTGATACTGGTGGGTGACCTGAACAGCGCACCGGATGCCGGTGTCTACTCGCAGCCGCTGTCATATCTGTTGGACATGCCCCTGCAATCCGCCTGGCAGGCCCTGCCACCGGAGGAACGCTACAGTTACAGCTATCGCTGCCAGCCACAGGCCATCGACCATATCCTTTATCCGGCGGTCGTTGCCCGGCAGGTCCAGCGTGTGGTGGTGTCCCGGGGCAATGCTGGCCGGCACGGACGCCTGCGTGACAGTGAGGGACGCTCGCCAGTGTCGGATCATGATGCGCTGGGTGTGGTGTTCCGTTTGCCGCGACAGCAGCGGAAGGTGGGTATCAAAGAGGAATAAAAAAACGATCCTGCGGGACTGCTGCTTGCGTTAGACAGCGAGGACCAGGGAGATGTCCCGCGGATCGTAAAGCGTTGGGGCCCGAAGGCCCCGTTAGCTTGAGGAGAACGTGGTCTTACAGTGCGAAGCTGTAGGAAACGCTGAACAGCACGTCGTCATCCCACAGTTCTGCGCTGTTTACACCGTTGGGGTCGAGTGCGCCGCCGGTCAGTTCGAACTCATCCTGGGCTACGATCTTGGAAGCCGTGAAGGTGAACTGGTCGGTGAGGGCGTAGCTCAGGTCAACGTGGGTGTAGTCCGGCAGACCGCCTTCGATTTCGTTCGGCTCGGGGTCGAAGTCATAGGAACCCACGGTGATGCCGTACTTGTCGTAGCCGTAGCTGATGTAGTAGTAGACGTCATCGTTCTCGGTGTCGACCTCGTCAGAAGACGGGTGGCCGAAGTCGCCCGTACCCAGGTATGCACCAGCAGACAGGCCAGCGAAGCCGACGCCCACGTGGATTTCCTGGAAGTCACGGGTGCTGGCTTCGACAGGCAGGGCGAAAGCGGTGCCGTCGTACTCGCCAGCGGTGCCGCCCGCGGTGTAGTTGTAGTCGATGTAGCTGAGGTCATAGGAGAAACCCTCTACCTCACCGCCAAAACCGACATACAGGTCATACTCGGTGGCGCCAGACTCGGAGCTGGTCCAGATGCCGGTGTAGAAACCGGTATCGTGTGCGTAGTCCAGGGAGCCGTTGATGGTCGGTGCAGTGGTCAACTGCAGACCACGCCACAGGTACTGGCTGGTGGCGCCCAGGGAGCCGCTGATTTCAGCGGAAGCCATGACCGGTGCGCCTGCGGCTGCGATGGCCACAGCCAGTGCGGATACTTTCAGTACTGATTTCTTGCTCATGAATACAACCCTCTTGAGTGACAGTGTTGTTGCTTACTTGCCGCAGTGCAGCATTACAGGCCGCGACAGCCTTGCCCGTTAGAGAGCAGGTTCCGTGCCAGTTTTTGGTTTTTCTTTAAAATCAATTGGTTGAGGGGGTGTGGCGTCGAGGGCTGGCGGCTTGAAGAGGGGTTTGGCGGGTAAATCAAACTGTCACATGCACTGTCCGGGAGCGGCGCACCGATTTGGTGCGCCTTGATGGTGCAACAGCGGTCAGGGGCAGGTGTAGGGGACTGCCACGGCATCCACGGCCGCATCGTCCTCGCTGGTCAGCGTCAGGGCGCACTGGCCGCCCGGCAGGCTGAAATGTGCCCGGTAATGGGCGCCGGCACGGGCACGGAAGAACACCGCCACCTTGCAGCGCTCGCGCGTGCCGGCGGCTTTCTTGTCCTCGGCATAGCTGAAGCCCACACGGGTATCGTTGTCGCCCGGCACCAGGGTGGTCACTTCAGGCTGCTTTTTCAGGGCCTCGTTCACCTGGGTAACGAATTCGCTGTCACTGTCGTTGCTGGCAACGCTGATTTCTGTCGCCTTGAAGCCCTTGCCGGGGACACAGATCATGGGCTGGACGCCAATGCCGTCACTGCTGAAGGTGACGCTGGCGGTATTGTCGCCACTGGCGGGCTGGTAGGCGAAGCGGGCGCAGCCACTGACAAACAGTAGCAAGAGCAGGGTGCCAAGGGTGGCAGTCTTCATGGTTTTCTCCGGTGCGGTCTCTGGGCAGCGCCAGGGTCCCAGCAACATTGGCGCCGTGGGGCAATCTTCCATGCCCGGGGGCTGCGGTCAACCGTGTCAGCTGTCGAACCAGAGCCGGTGGGCCTGCTCAACCAGCTGGACCCGCTGGCGGGGCGTGGGCAGCCAGGTGTGCCAGTGATTGGTGGCGGCCAGCAGGAATTCGAGCAATGGCAGGTGCTGACGCAGCACACGACTGTGGCGGTGGCTGATGACGGGGTTGAAGTAGCCAAAGAAATCCAGCATCTGCCGCGGGTTCTTTCGAACCCAGAGCCAGGAGCCCATTTCCAGGGTCAGTGGCAGGAAGGTGCAATCCGGATGTTGCTGCAGTGACTCGTCGTACAGGTAGTCCCACAGGTCGCCGTGGGTGGTGTAGTTCAGGCTCTGCGGCTCGACCAGGTAGGGGTGGTGATGTGGGAAGCTGTCCTCACGCAGGGTCTTCAATGCATACACGTCGGCCAGGTTGGGCATGGGCTGATGGCGTCGGGCATAGCAGCACCACAGGCGGTCCTGTCGCCCGAAGCCGCTGTGGCAGTCCAGTGTCATGGCGAACGGGGCGCCGGCGATGCGCTCGCGCACGGCCCTGAGGACCGCCTGGGCCTCGGCTTCCATGGGCGCGCCGGCGCGGCCACGGTACCAGGGCAAGTGACGGCTGATCCGGTGGCCACCCACCAGGAAGGCGACCCGGCCATCCGCATCCACCGGTGCGTTTCGCATCAGGTCGACGCCATTGGGGTTGCAGCGCGTGCGGTTGGCCAGCCCGCCGGGATTGACCATCGGCATGATGACAATGCGCATCTGTTCCAGACGCCGGTGCAGCGCGTCGTCCCAGGACAGGCGGTGAATAAGCGTGTGTAGCCAGTAGAGCAGGATCTGGCTGCCAATGCGCTCGACACCATGAACGCCGCCGAAAAAACCCATGACGGGTGCGCGCGGGTTGCGACTGCCCAGCTCCAGCACATGGACCGGCAGTGGCCCGTGCGGGTGGTCCACCTGGTGAACCACGCTGGCGCGCATCCAGCGCTCGCCGAGGGCAATAAGTTCCTCAAGCTGCAACAGCTCCGGAAGGTGACGTTGATGCCACCGGAATGCGTCGTTCATGGCAGGGCCTCCATGCGTGACAACCATGGGGCATTACCGTGGCAACTTGATGACAGGTGCTGCTGTAAATGTCACGGCACTGTTACGTGCTGGTCACTGGTACTTAACCAGCGCTGCTGATCCTCGGAGCTGGCTCAGGCTACACAGGAAAAGCGCTGTGTCTGAAGCAGTGATCAGGTCTGTATGCCGCAGTCCGGTGGCGCAAGTCGCGCGCCCGCCCGAGGCAGGCGACATCATGCTCTTCTGCGGAAAAGGGTGGTCTTCCGATGTGGTTCGCCTTTTTACCCGCAGCCAGTGGAGTCATGTCGGCATTGTTTTGCGTGATCCGGGCCAACCGGGGCTGCTGTTGCTGGAAGCAAATGTCCGCTCCGATGTGGCCGATGTGCGCACGGGCCGGCGGATGCAGGGCGTGTCACTGGTGTCCCTGGCCGAGAAACTGGATCAGTACGAGGGGCAGGCCATGCTGCGGCGGTGGTGCGGCCCGGAGAGTGTGCTCTGCCGCCGGGAGAAAGTCATTGCCGCTGCCGACGACCTGATCCACCGGCCCTACTGCGATTTCGTCAGCTCCTGGCTGCGCCGTGGCATGCGCTCGGTGCCCGGCGGCATGTTCTGCAGTGAGCTGGTGGCCGAAATTTATCGCCGTGCAGGCTGGCTGCCCCGGGGCTTCAATCCAGCCCGCGTCGTGCCGGCGCACTTTGCTGGTGAGCGCCTGCCGCTGCAGAACGTTGCACTGGCACGGCCTGAGGCGTGTGGTTCTGTGAGTGCTGACTGGCGGCGTTGCGAGCAGGCATTTGCATGACGGATTTGATCCATTGTTTCCCCCACAAAGCTGGGGTATGTTAATTCGTATCCCGCCATTGCGGGACAGGTCGCGACCACCTGAGATGTATATGACTACCGTAAAACCTTGACTGGATTCGGTGGCAGGTGGTGGCGTCACCTCTTCGCTTCCCGAATCAGAAAAATCGGCACCCACGGCGAGAGGTCTCCGCATGGAAGAGCGCGCAACAAAGCTGCATCCCGTCACGTCTCACGACGACTCATCCACCCCGGAAAAGCTCAGCAAGGAAAAAGTCTACGTTCTTGATACCAATGTCCTGATTCACGACCCCAACTCCCTGATCAGTTTTGAGGAACACCGTGTGGTGATCCCGATGACGGTTCTTGAGGAGCTGGACAAGCTGAAGACGGGTAAGTCCAATGTGGCGGCAGACTGCCGTACGGCAATCAGGCTGATCGACAAGGTGCTGGGCAAATCAGCCCCGGACGAGGTGGAGGCGGGTGTGCCCATCAGGCGCGGCCCTGAGCAGTTCGAAGGAACCCTGGCGGTACTCATGCCGCGCCTGCAGGGCGAAGATGATGCCGGCCTGCCGGAGCACCTCAACGACAATCGCATCATCAATGACATTGCCGCCATGAAGCAGCGTGATCCCTCGCGCCGCTATGTGCTGGTGACCAAGGACATCAACATGCGCCTGAAGGCGCGCGCCTGCGGTATCGAGTCCGAGGACTATCACACCGATCAGCTGGTCAAGGACATTGGCCAGCTGACGCGGGGTTACTTCGAGGTGCCGGGTTCATTCTGGGATTCCGTGACCGAGGTGGAGACGGTACAGGAGGGCTGTGAAACCCTGCACTATATTTCCCATGGGCTGCTGGTCAGTGAAATCCTTGGTGACGAGGTGTTCCCCAACCAATACCTGATTGACGAGCAGGGGTTTGTCGGCCAGATCCTGTCGGTCCAGGAGGGTCTGGTGTGCATCCGCCACCACTCCCAGGAAAAGTTGATGGACCAGAGTGCCTGGGGACTGCAGCCGATCAACATCCACCAGGCCATTGCCCTGCACATGTTGCTGGATCCGGACATCCACCTGGTGACGCTGACCGGTGCGGCAGGATCGGGCAAGACAATCCTGGCCCTGGCGGCGGCCATCGAGATGACGGTTGAGCAGCGCCGGTTCAACAAGATTATCGCCACCCGCTCGACGCCCCCGCTGGCCGAGGAGCACGGGTTCCTGCCCGGCACGGAGGAGGAGAAAATGGATCCGTGGCTGGGGGCGATCAATGACAATATCGAAGCCCTGCACCTGAACGACGAAAACCCGTCCGGCTCGATCCTCTACGTCAAGGAGAAGGCCAACATCCAGTTCAAGGCCATGAACTATATCCGCGGGCGCAGTTTCCAGAAGAGCCTGATCCTGATCGATGAAAGCCAGAACCTGACCCCGCACCAGATGAAGGCCATCATCACCCGCGCGGGCGAGGGGTCCAAGGTGGTGTGCCTGGGCAACCTGGCGCAAATCGATACGCCTTACCTGTCGGCAACCAGCTCTGGCCTGACCTACATGACAGAGCGTTTCAAGAGCTTTCCCCATGGCGGCTCGGTGCAGCTCAACGGTGTGCCACGTTCGCTGCTGGCGGAGTACGCTGAAGCCAACCTCTAGTCACACCCGCACCACAAAAAAGGGCAGCCTGAGCTGCCCTTTTTTTGTTCCACAACCGGGTTCAGGATTCCACGGTGTCCGGGTATTTCTGTCGCCAGTATTCAAAGCCACCCTGCAGGCTGGCGACGTCCTGGTAGCCCTTGTCGGCGAGGAAACCACAGGCATCAATGCTGCTGTGGCCGTGATAGCAATACACCACCAGCGGCGTGTCCGTGCTGACATCGGCCAGAAACTGATCCAGGTTCTGCATGGTCAGCGGGATGGCTGAACGTATCCGTGCGCCCTGGAAACTCATCGGATCACGGATGTCGACAAAGCAGCAGCCCTCGTCCAGGGCGCTGCGGGCCTCATCAGGACTGATCTGCTTGCTCATCGGCAGGTACCTTCGCTTGCGCCGGGTCTTGTTTGGCCGGTGCCGCCGCCTCTTCGGGGCCGGGCTTCTTGCGGTCATGCTTGCTGCGTGGCGAGCGGGCTGCCTGCTTGCCCGCTTCGAGCAGTTCCTCGGGCGGATGCAGGCACGGCAGCTTCATGCTGATGGCCTGTTCCAGCTGCGGCAGCAGGAAGGCATCGTCTTCGCAGGCAAAACTGATGGACACACCATCCTTGCCGGCGCGGCCGGTACGCCCGATGCGGTGGACGTAGTCTTCCGGGTCTTCCGGCAGGTTGTAGTTGACCACGTGGCTGACATTGTCGATATGAATACCGCGGCCGGCCACATCCGTGGCCACCAGCGCCTGGATCTTTCCCTCGCGGAAATTTTCCAGCGTCTTGGTGCGCCGTACCTGGGGCACGTCGCCGGAGATCATGGACGCCTTGATGCCACACTTCTGCAGGCGCTCGCACAGGCGGCGGGTGATGTCCCGGCGGTTGGCGAAAATGATCACCTTCTGCATGGCATATTCGTTGATCAGGCCCAGCAGAAGCTCGAACTTCTGGTCCGTTTCAGTGATGAATACTTTCTGCTCCACGGTTTCGGTGGTGATCTGCTCTGGCTCGATCTCCACAATTTCGGCGTCCTCGGTCCAGCGTCGAGCCAGGTTCATGACATCCTCGTTGAACGTGGCCGAGAACAGCAGGGTCTGGCGGAACCGGCTTTGCGGGGTCAGCCGCACGATGCGTTTGACGTCAGGGATGAAGCCCATGTCCAGCATCCGGTCGGCCTCGTCCAGGACCAGCGTTTCCACCCGGTCGAGCCAGAGATCACGGCGGTTGGCGAAATCCAGCAGGCGGCCCGGAGTGGCTACGAGAATGTCGACCAGCCTGGAGTTGAGGCGCTCCTGCTGGCGATTGAAGTTCATCCCGCCAACCACGCTCATGACGCGAAGGCCGGTGTGCTCCGCCAGCTGCAAGGCATCTTTCTCGATCTGCTGGGCCAGTTCCCGGGTAGGCGCAATAATCAGTGCGCGTGGCTCGCCGGCATAGCGCTTGACCTGCAGCGGGTTCCTGAGCAGGTCGTTGATGATGGTGATGAGGAAAGCGGCGGTCTTGCCGGTGCCCGTCTGGGCGCGGCCGATGGCATCGGCACCGGCCAGGGTATGCGTCAGTACCTGTGCCTGGATCGGTGTGCAGTACTGGAATCCGGCCTCGGCGATACCGCGCATCAGGGACACGGGCAGATCAAAATCGTGGAACCTGACTTCGCCGTCTTTTTCCGGTACCTGGAACTGGTCCAGGCTCCATTGTGTGTTGTCCTGCGACATGAATACCCAACTGTGGCTTGCTTGAAGAGTCGCCATTGTATGCAAACTGACCAGCCACGGCCATGTTGTTGTTCCCCCGGGCCGCTGTCCGGTGACTGGGTCTGACGGGTGACCGTGACAGGCCTGCTCAGCGGGCGGCGTTGGACGACTGTGCCCGGCCTCCCGTTTTCTCAAACGTGAGCAGGAAATTGTTGGCCGGCATCGGCTGCCGGGCGACCAGTTCCAGGCCGGCATGCTGCATACACCCCTGGACCCATTCCAGCGCGCGAATGCCCTGGCGCGGATCACGCTGCTGCAGCCAGTGATGAAACTCGTGGTTGCTGTCACTGGTGAAGGCGCCGGCGACCCTGAACGGGCCGTAAACGAACCAGCGCCCGCCCGCGTCCAGGTGGCATCCGCCCTGCTCAATGCAGCGTTCCACCAGCGCGGAAGCCATGATGTGGAAGGTGTTGGCGGTATACAGGTACTGGAACGACTTTTCCGGCCAGCGCCCTGCCACATCCAGCACCAGCGGTGTCGGCATGCGTTTGCCGGGGACATCGTCGAGCCAGGCCTGTATCCCGGGCAGGTGGTCTGGCAGGTCGCTGGTCTGCCAGCGGATATGGGGTAGTTGTGGCGCCATCCAGGCGGCGTGCTGGCCGGTGCCGCTGCCGATCTCCAGCAGGGTGCCCGGCTGCTCCATCAGCGGCGCCATAGCTGCCAGGATGGCGGCCTGGTTGCGCTCACAGGCAGGTGAGAATGGACGCTCGCCGGCGTGGTTCATTGGGGGCTCCGATACAGGGCTACCGGAACGGTAACAAAAAGGGCGCCACAAGGCGCCCTGTTGCTGCTTCGCAGGCGTGTCAGCCCTTGCGGCGCATCAGCTTCTGGCCAGCGACCATGAGCCGCTGGTAGCTGGTGGGCAGCAGGCGCTGCATGGTGTCGATGGCGAGGGCATCGGAGCCGATCAGGATGCGGCGCTTGTTGTCGCGCACACCCTTGATGATGGTGCTGGCCGCCTCTTCCGGCGTGGTGCGGAACATCTTTTCGAAATCCTCGGTGGCTTTCTCGGCGCTGCTGCCAGTGATGCTTGATACATCGCTCATGCGCGCGGCGCGGGCAATGTTGGTCTTGATGCCGCCGGGGTGCACGCAGCTGCACGAAACCGGGCTGCGGGCAATTTCCAGTTCCTGGCGCAGCGATTCGGTGAAGCCACGCACGGCAAACTTGGCCGCATTATAGGCGGACTGAGTGGGTACGCCGATCAGCCCGAACACGCTGGAGACGTTGACGATGTGGCCTTCCCCGGCCTCCTTGAGCATGGGCAGGAACGCCTTTGTGCCGTAGACCACACCCCAGAAGTTGATGCCCATGAGCCACTCGAAGTCCTCGTAGCTGGTATCTTCGACCGTGGCACCGACGGCAACGCCGGCATTGTTGAACACCAGGTTGACCTTGCCGAAGTGCGCCTTGACCTTGTCCGCATGGGCGTACACTGCATCGCGGTCGGCAACGTCCAGCTTCTCGCTGAAAACCTCCGCCCCTGCCTGTTTGGCAAGGCTGACGGTTTCTGCCAGGCCCTGTTCGTTGATGTCGGAAAGGGCCAGTTTGCAGCCGGCTTCGGCCAGCTGAACCGCGAGAGCGCGGCCAATCCCGGAGCCAGCACCGGTTACCACGGCAACGCGATCACTCAGGTTCTTCATTGCAATTCTCCAGCTGTTGAAAGGGCTGCCCGCAGCACGGCGGTAAAGCCTGAGGGCGGAAGTCTACAGGGCCAGAAGGTGGCTTTTGGGGCCAATTTGCTGTTATCCGTGCTGGCCGATTGGCCGTGCCGACAGCACACATTCGGCGCCACGCTCACTCAGGGACTGGCCGGCTCCTGATGGGACGAACCGGACTCGGCGAGGGTGGAGGCAATGGCCGCCCGGCTTTTTTGCTCGAGTTCGGCGATGGCTTCATCGCCATCGCCGCTTGCCGGGATCGGCGGGTGGATGGTGACCACGACCTCGCCCGGGTGCACCCAGGGAGAGCCCGGGCGGAGTACCTGGTAGGTGCCGTCCAGGGTAACAGGCAGAACCGGCAGTTCGAGATCGCGCGCCATACGGAAGGCCCCTTTCTTGAACGGCTTCAATGCGCCGGTGCGGCTGCGTGTGCCTTCCGGGAAGAAGATAATGCTGGTGCCGCGCACAATCTGTTTGCGTGCCTGTTGCAGCGACTCGATGGCCTGTTTGTGGTCGCTGCGGTCGATGAATACATGGCCCAGCGCAACGCAGGCGATGCCGACTACAGGCAGGCTGCGCAATTCCTTTTTTGCCACCCAGCGGATGTCGATGCCGAGATAGCCGTACAGCACCCAGATGTCATAGTGGCTGAGATGATTGGCGACAATGACATAGCTCTGGCGCGGGTCGATGTGCTCCTTGCCGACGATGCGCACATTGACGCCTGTTGCGGCAAGCCCGAAACGGGACCAGGGCACACCGGTAAGCCGGCCTGCCGCGCGTGGCCCCAGCAGGGGCGCCAGAGTCAGGGCAATCACGCCCAGCACCAGCGTCAGCATGACCAGCGCCGGGATGAACACCAGCCAGAAGTAGGCCAGGTAAAGTGCTCGCAGCAAACCTCTCCTCCCTGCACCAAACGACCCGTTGGGCACTTCGACCCGATTTTACCTGTGAGAGGCGGCCCCGGTCTGCTGGTAAATGTAACTTTTTACAGGCGGGATATCCTTGGGTCGCCCGGGGCCCATCAGGTCGAGGTAGGGGAAATACAGGCCCTGGTATTCGCTCTGCACGATGATCCGGCGAAGTTTTGCCAGGGTGAAATAGGGGGTGTCACGCAGCAGCATGTTCACCAGCCACGAGGGGATATAGCCGCCGGGATCCAGAACCAGCTGGTAGGTGATCTCGACTTCCCCGGGGCTCAACCGCTTGATCCTGAACAGGCCCTCCAGTTCCGGAAATCGGATGTAGTCGTCGTTTGCAGGTAGCAGCTCCGGCTTGTTGTTAAGGAGCACGATCACGTGTTCGTCCTCCGGCGTGATGTGCATGCTCATGTCTGCTTCAAGCAGGGCCTCGCGATCACTCAACGGCCAGGGCAGGTGAGTGGTGAAGCGCAGGCGTCTGCGCAACGGGGTATCCCGGCCCAGCTCACTGGCACCATCCACCAGGTGCAGCCATTGCGGGTAATTGTCATAGTCGTTGTACAACGCCAGCATGGCGTATTCGTCGCGAAGGGGCATGCGCATCACGCCGCGGAAAGTCTTCAGTCGCGAGTCATCGCCGTGACGCATGAAAACCTGGATGCCTTTGCGGTCAGTGACCAGTTTCCAGCTGTCATCCAGTCCGGGGTCATCGCTCAGTACCGCCCCGGCGTGTGGGCAGAGCAGGAAGAAAAACAGCAGCGCCGGCAGAAGCCGGCGCAGGGGCAAAACACTCATCGTCGACATCCTGTGTCGTTATCAGTCAGCCGTTTCCGGCTGGATAATCATGGGGGCTTCCGGTGGCGCGCCATAAATATAGCTGGGAGCTGGCGGTATGTCTTCAGGCCGTCCGGGGCCGCGCATTTCCAGCCAGTCATAGTACTGGTTGGCATATTCCGGCCGCTTGATGATGCGCCGGAGCTTCTCCAGCGTGAAGTAGGGTGCATCGCGCATGAGAATATTGACCAGCCAGGCCGGGATGTAGCCACCCGGGTCAAGCACGATCTGGTAGACCACTTCCACTTCATCGTTGCTCAGGCGTGTCGCCCGGATGAAACCCTCGATTTCGGGAAAGCGGATGTATTCATCGTTGGCAGGGAGTGTGCCGGGCGCATTGATAATGTAGGCCGTCATGCTCTCTTCTTCCGGAGCGACTGACTGGACCACTCGGGCTTCTACCACCGCTTCACGGTCGCGCAGGGGCCAGGGCAGTTGGGTGGTAAACCGCACCCAGCGACGCAGCGGTGTGTCCCGCTTGATTTCCTTGGCCCCGTCAATGAGGTGCAGCCAGGCCGGGTAGCTTTCATAGTCTTCCAGCAACGCGACGGCGGAGTACTCGTCACTCTGGTTGAGCCGGGTGACGCCCTTGAAGGTCTTCAGGCGGGAGTCATCAGTGTGCTTCATGTACACCTGAATGCCATTGCGGTCCGACACCAGCTTCCAGTCCAGGGTGTCTTCAGCCAGGGCGGATGGGGCCAGCTGTACGAGGAAAAAGACGAGCAGGATTCTAGCCAGCATCGGTCACTTCTCTCCAGATATCAGTAAAGGGTCGGGGCTTTTCTATGTGGTACCCCTGGGCATAGTTGACCCCGAGATCCGCCAGCAAGTCCATGACCGTCTGGTCCTCGACAAACTCGGCGATAGTTTTCAGGTCAAATGCGCGAGCTACATCCACGAGCGCACGGATCAGCACCTGGTGTTCCTTCTCGGTATCCAGGTTGCGCACAAATGAGCCGTCGATCTTGATGTAATCAACGGGCAGCTTTTTCAGGTAATAAAGCGAGGAAAAACCAACGCCGAAATCATCCAGGGCAAAACGACAACCCTGTGCGCGCAGTGCTTCCATTACCTGGATGGACGCATCGATGTCAGCCAGGGCTGCGGTTTCCGTGATTTCGAAGACCACATTCTGTGGTGTGATATCGAATTCCTTCAGGCAACGCGTGACATGAGGCACGAGGTTGGGGTTGTTGAATGACAGGCCTGACAGGTTCATGGCCAGACAGGTGTTGATGCCGGCCTTTTGCAGGTTTTGCAGATGCAGGCACACCTGGGTGACGACCTGCTCGTCAAGCAGGTGAATCTGGCCGTTTTGCTCTGCCGCAAGGATCAGCTGGTCGGTACGAAGAAAACCGCCGTCTTCCCCGCGGCTGCGCAGCAGGGCTTCGTGGTGGGTCACTTCGCGGGAGTCCAGTGACACAATGGGCTGATAGTGCATTTCCAGGGTCTGGCGATCCAGCACCTTGCGCACCTGCTGGTCCCAGTAGACACGCTCGTGAATGCGCGCGCGGTGGGCGTCGTCACCATCGAACAGGTGCCACGCATTGCGGCCACGGGATTTGGCCTGGTACAGGGCAATGTCGGCGTTGGCCAGTAGTTGGTCGACATCGGCACCGTGATCCGGATACAGCACGACGCCGATGCTGGTGGTGACCTGGGTGCCCAGCTCCGGCAACTCGGGATCGATGTCCAGCAAGGCGCCGCAGCAACGGCCGGCGGCAAGCTCCACCGTTTCGGCATCAGCGCCGGCCAGCAGGATGCCGAACTCGTCACCGCCGAGTCGGGCAATGGTGTCGGACTGCCTCAGCTGCTGGCGCAGCAGGCGCGATACCTGTTGCAGCAGGCGGTCACCGTGTTGGTGGCCCTTCAGGTCATTGATGTCCTTGAACTGGTCAAGGTCAAGAAGCATCAGCGCAAACGGCTCACCGCTGACGACGTTGGCCCGGGCGCGCTCGAGGAAGCCGCGTCGGTTGAGCAGGCCGGTAAGGGGATCATGCAGGGCCAGCCAGCCGAGATGCTCTTCCGCCAGTCGCTGGTCGGAAATGTCCAGGCCGATGCTGATGATGCGGCGTTCCTCGGTGCCGCGAACTGTCCATGGCACGTGCCACCATGCCAAAAGCAGGGGTTCGGCATTGGCCCGAATCAGCGGCGTTTCGTGGCGGTAATGGCTGCGTCGGCCGCTACGCATTTCCTCCAGGCGAGCAGGGAGATCGGCGGCCGGGTGGTGCAGCTGGTCAAGGAACAGCTGGTCCGACACCGGCTCATCAATACCGGACAGCCAGCGGCCGTGGCGATTGACGGAAATCAGCCGACCGTTCTCGTCCTGGGTAAAAACCACGATGTCTGCCGTATCCTGCAGCAGCTGACTGAAATCTTCCTGCTCTGCGAGTTGTCGCTCGAGAGAGTCCGCATCGCGTCTCTTACCCCCGGGTTTTCTGTAACGCCAGGAACTCAAGAGAGCCATATTATTGTTTTTTCTCGAAAAGTTGCGCCGGATATCGACCCGTTCACCAAAGCTAGCAGGCGCCACGGCAGCACACAAGCACGCCCGGCCTGCTATACTGCCGCCCGGCTGGAATTCCATGACGAGGTGTGTGTGTGAGCGGTCGCGACAAAGCCTTTCATTTGATGGTCGGGCTGCTGCTGGTGCTGGGGTACTTTGCCAGCACACCGGCACACATCTGGCAGCCGGACAACGCCGTGCTGGTGCCTCCCGAAGCCGGGCAGGCGGGGCCACGGCCGGGCCAGCCATGGACCCTCAGGGCGGCTTCGGATGCCATCACGCCGCTGGTTCACGCAGGGTCCATGGTGGAGTTGCCGGACGGCCGCCTGCGCGCCTTCTGGTTTGCCGGTCGTCGCGAGGGTGGCCCTGACGTCGGCATCCATTCGGCGGTGTTCGACCCGGCCACCGGCCAGTGGTCGCCGGAACAGCGTTTGTTTGACCGTCATCGCGTTGCCCAGCGGTTCGGTTACACCATACGCAAACTGGGTAACGCGCTGCCGGTGATGTCGGCGGACGGTCGCATGCGCCTGTTCGTGGTGGCGGTCAGTTTCGGTGGCTGGGCCGCGAGTCGCCTGGTGGTGGCCGAATCGACGGACCTGGGTGAGTCCTGGGTGTTCACCGATGACCTCGTGCTGTCGCCCTTCCTCGATCTCAGTTACCTGGTCAAGACGCCACCGGTGCGTTACAGCGACGGCACCATAGGCTTGCCGGTGTACCACGAGTTTGCCGGCAAGTTTGGCGAGCTGTTACGGCTCACCCCGGATAACCGTATCATCGACCGTTACCGGATCGGCCATGGACGGGCGGCGATCCAGCCACTGGTGCTGGTGCGTGACGACCACCGCGCCGTGGCCTTCCTGCGCAACGAAACCCGTGATCGCGCCGGGCGGGTATTCTTCAGTGCCAGTGAGGATGCTGGCCGCAGCTGGGCGCCGCTGGAGGCCAGTGAGGTGCCAGGGCCCAGTGCCGCGCTGGGCGGCATCAGTCTCGGCCCCGACCACTGGCTGCTGGGCGCCAATTTCAACGCCTACGAGCGTGACGAACTGCATGTGGTGGAGAGCCGTGACGCAGGGGCCAGCTGGCAGGTAATCAGGACGCTGGCTGACCGGGAGACGCACCGTCTCAAGCCGTTGCAGCCGGAGGCCTTCCGTGAGCTGCTGGCACAGGAACTCAAGCAGTTTGTTGGCATTGCCGATCCTGCCACCGTGCTCAACCGTGCCGCGATGCAGAAATGCACACCCATGGGGTGCGAGTTCCAGTACGACTATCCGTTCGTGTTGCGCACCCGTAATGGTGATATCCACGTGCTCTACACCTGGAACAAGAGCCTGATCGCGCATGCCTACTGGCGGGCCGGGGGGGAGGCGCAATGACGGGCACACTGGTGATGGCGGCGGCACTGGCTGCCGTGGTGCTGGCACTGGCCGGGTGGCGCAGACGGACGCTGTTACAGCGCCGTGTTCTGACCATGCTGGCGCTGGTTGTGGCCCTGCTGCCGTGGCCGTTTGGTGCGGCACACTGGCTTGAGGGCCTGCTGTCGCAGCTCAGTGTAACCTCCGGTCTGCTGGCCGTGATCATGTTGATGCGTGCCAATGGGATGCCATCCGTGATGCCGGATGACCAGCGCCGGATGCTGTGCGTGGTGGTATTGCTGGTGGCGCCCTGGTTCTACCCCCTCAGCCTGGGCGCCGCGGCGCTGGATCCCTATGCCTGGGGGTTCGGTGATTTCCGCTTCAGCACCGCGCTGCTGCTGCTGGGGCTGGCGGCCTGGGTGTCCCGCGCCTATGCCCTGTGTCTGATACTGGTGCTGGGGCAGGTGGCCTTTCATTTCAGGTTGCTGCATTCGGACAACCTCTGGGACTACCTGCTTGATCCGGCCCTGGTGGTGTATGCCCTGGTCACTGTTGTGCGGCGCCCGGCGCCAGCACCGTCAGCTGGCGAGACTGGCGCCCGCGGGTAGCGGCTCGCGGCGCGGCAGCAGGTGGCCGGCAGCATAGCCGATGGCAAACATGACCAGGTTGCCGATGAAGCCGGTGTAGTAGAGATCAAATGGCACACTCAGCGCATCCGGCAGCAGGCCGCGGTTGGCCAGAAGTGTCCAGCCGGTAAATGCCATGGTTGCACCGATGCCACACCACGCTGCCCGGCTGTCGCCACGACGGGTCAGGAAACCCAGCAGGTAAAGTCCCAGCAGGCCCCCGGCCAGCAGCGATACCAGAATGGTAGAGGTGTCCTGCAGTGTCTTGGTGCTGGCCTGTTCCAGCAACAGTGCGCCACCGATCATGAATACAGTGACGGCGGCTGCAACCGTCCATGCCGCGTGCAGGTAATGGCGCTCTTCTCTTCCGGTGACCAGGTGGCGCCGGTAGATATCCACGATACTCACCGCCGTCACCGAGTTGATGCTGGAATCCAGCGATGACATGGCAGCCGCCAGGGCAGCAGCGATGACAAGTCCCGCCAGGCCCTCCGGCAGGTAGGTGGTCACGAAATAGGGCAGGATGTGTTCGGCTTTCTCCGTCCCCGCCAGAATGGCGCTGGACGTCTCCTGCGGGAAGGTGTTGAAGAACACCCACAACGCGGTGCCGATGAACATGTAAAAGGCCCAGATCGGCAGCGATGCCAGTACGCAGACGAGCATGCCGCGCCGGGCCTCGAGGGTGGAGGCCGAGGCGCAGTAACGCTGCACGGTATTCTGGTTGCTGGAGTATTCGGTGAGCCAGGCGGTAAGGCCGATGAACAGCATCATGGTGCCGGTCTTGCTGGTCAGTGACAGGTCCCATCGTGTTTCTGCGGGCGCGCCGTCGCGCCATTCCGCCAGGGCAAACTTGCCCGCCGCCCCGGCTTCTTCAATGACCTGGTCAAGCCCGCCGGGCAGCAGGTCGAGGATCACCCAGAGACAGGCGATGCCGCCCACCAGCAGGACAATGGTCTGCAGCACGTCGGTCCAGATGACGGCGTCTATGCCGCCAATGATGGTATAGGCGCCGACGAAAACACCGCAGATGATGATGGCACTGGTGGGCGACAGGCCGGTGACCTGCTGCAGCAGCAGCGACAGCAGCCACAGGATCATGGCCAGGCGGCTGAGCTGGGCGACCATGAAGGCGATGGCGCCATACACGCGCACGCTTGGGCCAAAGCGGGTTTCCAGGTATTCGTAGGCGGAGGTTATCCGGTTGCGGCGAAAGAATGGCAGGAACAACCAGGCAGCAATGGCGACGCCCAGCGGCAGCATCAGATTGGGTAGATAGCGCAGCCAGCCGGTCTTGAACGCGTCCGCGGGGTAGGCGAGGAAGGTGATCGAGCTGATTGACGTGCCCACCAGGGACAGGCCGATCACCCAGCCACGAAAGCGGCGACCGCCGACGAAGTACTCCTCGGTGTCAGTGTTCTTGCGCGAGAACCACACCCCCATGCCGAGCATGATGGCCAGGTAACCCAGCAATACGGCACTGTCGACGGCGGACAAGGTCATTGCGGCCTCCCGGCTCAGTCCTGGCGCTCGATGGTTACTTCGTCGGCCTGTTCACCGCGTTCCGTCTGGCGTGTGGTGAAACGCACCTGCTGGCCCTGGCGAAGGCTGCGGCGGCCACCGTTCTTGACGGCCTTGAAGTGGACAAATATTTCGTCACCCTCTGGCGTGACCAGGAAGCCGAAGCCCTTGTTGGGGTTGAACCACTTCACTTCGCCGCGGCGCTCCTTGCTTCCCAGGCTGGGTACGGGCAGGTCCGGCAGGTCCGGCACCGGTACTGTGCGCAGGATGCGCAGCAGCAGGGGCAGTGCGTAGATCGCGACAGCGGCCCACATGATGGCGCCACTGCCCAGGGCAACCTGGCCGTGACTGGCCACCAGTCCGGCCAGGTAAAGCAACACCGCCAGATGCAGCAGCGGGCGCACCTCGGTGCGCAGCGCGCAGAAAAGGTTGACGGCGGCCGCCAGCAGGAGGCCCATGGCGGTCTGCCGGGTCAGCAGGACGGAGGCGCCTTTGACCTGATGTTCGCCGTGGACAGAGATAATGGCGGCCTGGGGATCAACGAGGACCCAGATGCCGGCGGCGGCAAACAGGGCAAAGAAGGCAAAAAACAGTACAGTGATAAACTTTTCCATAGTGCTCGATTGTCGTTGCTGGTGAAAAACGTAAAAACCGCGCCGGGCAACACTGGCGTGGCGGGCGGGTGCCAGGTCCGCGATAACGAGCGGACTGGCCGCATTGTATCGGACCGGAACGATGGCTGCAGGTTATCCCTTCATCTCTGACGCTTTTTTCGATGCCCTGGCCGCATCCGGTGCCACCGGTGCGGGCAGCGACTGGTGCCCGCAGCACCTGACGTTGGCAGGCACCTGGATGCCGGTGTGGCTGCGTCAGCAGAGCTGGGGAGAGTATGTATTCGATCATGCCTGGGCCCATGCCTATGCCCGCCACGGGCTGGACTGGTATCCGAAGCTGGTCACCGCAATCCCCTATACCCCGGTGCCCGGCAGTCGCTGGCGCGGGAAAGACCCTGATCCGGCTGAGCTGATGGCTGCCGTTCAGGCGCAGATGTCGGCCTGCGGCGCTTCGTCGTGGCACCTGCTTTTTCCCGACCAGCATACGCGCGAGCACCTCCAGGGTGCCGGACTGATAGAGCGCCAGGCGTGTCATTTTCGCTGGTTCAATCACGGCTACCGCTGCTGGGACGACTTCAGCGCCGCCCTGACCTCGCGGCGACGCAAGTCCATTCGCAAGGAGCGTCATGGCGTTGCCGACCAGGGGTTGCGTGTGGTCCGGGCCGTGGGCACGGCGATACCGGATAACTGGTGGGCGCCTTTCTATGATTTCTACGCGGCGACTTACCTCAAGCGTGGGCAGGCGCCGTACCTGCGTCCCGCCTTCTTTTCTGCGCTACGCCAGGGGGCACTGGCGGAGCAGTTGGCCATGGTCATGGCCTTTCGCGGGGAACAGCCAGTGGCGGCGGCCTTCTACCTGTTCGACGAGGAGCGGCTGTACGGTCGCTACTGGGGCTGTCTGGCGGAATACCATGCCCTGCATTTCGAGCTGTGCTACTACCAGGGAATCGAGCTGGCCATTGAGCGCGGGCTGTCCTCCTTTGATCCCGGCGTGCAGGGCGAGCACAAGATACTGCGGGGTTTCGAGCCGGTGATCACCTATTCGCTGCATGCCATCAGGGAGCCGGCCTTTGCGGATGCGATCGCCCGGTTCTGCGCCGAGGAGGCCCGTGCCGTACAGGCCTACCAGGCTGAAGCCCGGACGCTGTTGCCGTTTCGCCAGCCCGGTTGAGCGGGGCCGGGGCAGTGGTTTGCCATAAAAAAAGGCGGCCACTGGCCGCCTTTCGCGCCTGACCTTTGTCAGGCCGCCTGGGTCTGGTGTTCGTCGAAGTAGACCAGGGCCATGGTGATCAGGTCCTTGACGTCACTGGCCGGGTGCGACGGGTCCTTGGGGCCCAGTTCGCCGGTGACATCATCGAATTCACCGTCGTCGGGTGCCGACAGGTCGACGAAGTATTCGATCACCCGGCGCTCCTGGTCCACCAGTGTGCCGGAGTAGATGCCGTCGTCGAACGGCACGATACAGGGGAACACCGCCTGCTCGAGATCCACGCCGCGGTGGCTGAACCACTCCAGTAACTGGCGGCTTTCCAGTTCGCCGGCCCGGGCCTTGCGCGTGGCCTCGGCCACAGCATCCCAGGCGTTCTGTTCGCTGACCTTGTCGAATTTCATGGTCTGCACCCCTTCACATCCCTGTCCGATTTAACAAAGTGATTGCCCGGCTTGTCAGCGGTCACGGCGGCCTGCCTGACAGTCGGTGTCCCCGGCGGGACAGATGGCACCGACAGTGCCGCCTGCGCTTGTGCCCCGAGTCTAGCGAATGATTATGCACTGTCACTGCTGGCAGCCTGACATCAGGTCAGTCGCTGGACAGCGGTGGCATCGGGCAGTCCAGGAGCGTGCAAATGGCGCGCAGCAATTCCGCTTCACCCGCCCGCACCTCACCGTCGGCAAGCACCAGGTCAGCCAGGGCGTTGACCAGTGTGGCCTTGATCATCGGGGTGCTGTGAGCAAGGTTTTCCAGGGCCTGCTCAATGGCCGGCAACTTGCAGCGGCTGGCGGGCAGCAATGCCAGCTCCTTGTCGAGCATGCTGGCGGTGGCAGACCGGAACAGCTGCCCGGCCTCCTCATTGCGCGCGCCTGACACATGGGTGAGCAGGCTGAAAAGCACCTGGATGTCATCGCGCAGGGCATTGAAGCGGCGAAAGCGTATGCGGCCTGCGCGTTCGGCCCGCGGCTCCAGGTGGTTGGCGAGAATGCGGGTGAGTACGAACTCGAACGGGGTAATGCGGTTGTCCGCCTTGACCAGTCTGTCCAGCTGGGCGAGGAACGCCTGCCGCTGCGTCTTGTCCAGATGCTTCAGCGTGGGGATGGCCAGGTCGATCATGGGTAGACGTAGCTTGTCATCCAGCTCGCGAACCTGGGCGCAGGTCTGTACCAGTATTCGAGCCTCCAGGGATGAAAGCTCCAGCAGCGATACCAGCGTGTCCGGCTCTGATTTGCTGGCATTGATGGCCAGGGCAAACATCAGCCACTGGGCTGCTTCGGGCTGGTGCAGCTGCTGGTGCAATGCGTCCGGAATGGCGGCATGCAGCTCCTGGCCACGGCGCATGTGCGCGGGGGTGACTGCGCCCACCATGGCCGCTGCGCCCATGGCGGCGGTGGCTGCCACGCCGGTGGCCACGGGCTGGCTGCCGACGAAACCCACTGAGCCGTCCGCGGCGTGCCCGGCCGCATCGGCGGCGGGCTGTTCCATGGCCTTTCTTTTGCGCACCCGTGCGCGCGCCAGCCAACTCGGGTCTATGGCCTTGAGGCGGTCCTCCACCGGCGGATGTGTGGCCAGGAAACTGCGCAGGTGGAACGGCACCGTTTCGCCAAAACACATGTGGCTCATGTCCTCGGCGTGCGAGGTGGCCAGGATCGTGCCCGCGCCATTGTGGATCTTGATCAGTGCACCGGCGATGCCAGCCGGGTTGCGGGTGAACTGCACCGATGAGGCATCGGCCAGGAATTCACGCTGCCGGGAGATGGCCGCCTTGATCAGTCGGCCGAAAAAAAGACCGATATAGCCGATAACAATCATCGCTGCGCCCAGCAGGATGGCGGCGAAATGGCCGGCTGCCTCGTTGCGGCCGGTGCGGAAATGATAGGTCCGGCGGGTGTTGGAATAGAGCAGGAACTCGCCCACCTTGCCGATGCTGAGTATGCCCGCCAACACCGCCAGCAAGCGCAGGTTGATGCGCATGTCGGCATTGAAGATGTGGCTGAACTCGTGGGCAATGACGCCCTGCAGCTCCTCGCGGTCAAGGCGCTCCAGCGCGCCCTCGGTGACACAGATTACCGCTTCTGTGGGGCGAAAGCCGGCGACAAAGGCATTGATGCTTGGCTCCCGGTCGAGCACGAAGGTGCGCGGCGCGGGTATGCCGGAAGCGATGGCCATCTCCTCCACCACATTGCGGTAGATGCGCTCATCCGCGCTGTTTGTCTCCAGCGGCACTTCGCGCGCGCCCAGCATGGCGACCAGTGCTTCACCGCCGTTGCGCAGCTGCCACAGCTTGCGAAGCGAGCCAAACACGATGATCAGCAGGGTCAGCCCGGCAGTGACATGAAACACTGGTGATGCCCACCAGTCGCTCAAGCGCAGGGTGGCGCCCGACATCCAGTACACGGCCAGGAATGCGGCCAGGCTCACGGCGGCAATGATGGCGAGCACGGCCAGCGCGAAGTACAGCACCAGCAGGCCGGTCTTGCGCCGGGCCGTGTCCTGGTGGTCAAAGAAGTTCATGGCTCAGTGCCTCAGAACTGTACCTTGACGGCCTTGCGCGCTTCCGGCGAGTCGATCTCCAGCAGCTCGGCATGCTGAAAGCTGCCAATACCCGAGACCAGGTTGTTGGGGAACTGTTCGCGATAGGTGTTGTAGTTCATCACCGCGTCGTTGAACGCCTGGCGGGCAAAACCGATACGGTTTTCCGTGGTGCTCAATTCTTCCATCAGCTCGGAGATGGTCTCGTTGGCGCGCAGTTCCGGGTAGTTTTCGGACAGGGCAAAGAAGTTGGCCAGGGATCCACCCAGTGCGCTTTCTGCAGCGCCGAGGGCGGCAATGGCCTTGGGGTTGTCCGGGTGTTCGGCGGCCGCTTTCTTGGCTGCGGCGGCCTGGTTGCGTGCCTCGATCACCTGGGTAAGGGTTTCCCGCTCGTGCGTGAGGTAGCCCTTGGCCGTTTCCACCAGGTTCGGAATCAGGTCGTAGCGCCGCTGCAGCTGGACATCAATCTGAGCAAAGGCGTTCTTGAAACGGTTCTTGAGAGCAACGAGGCGGTTGTAGATGCTGATCACAAGGATGATCAGGACAACAGCGACGGCTATGGCAATCCATGTACCCATGATGGTCTCCCGAAATGTCACGTCACGACGTGTATTGTTGTACTTGCAGGCGCAGGCAGGGGGCGCCGGGCGCCAGAGCACGGCACCAGAATTCAATATATGGGGGCAAGTCCCCGATTTACAAGGGCATTTCTCAACTGCCGGGGGGGTGCAGCACGCCAATGGGGAAGTAGTGATCGATCAGAAGTGCACCGAAAAGGACGAACAGGTAGGTGATGGAGTAGCCAAACGTTTTCATCGGCAGCTTCGGGTCATCACTGAAACGCAGGCCCAGGGCGTGGACGAGGAAGACGACGCCCAGTGCCACAGCGGTGACCAGGTAGATCAGTCCGCTCATGCCGGTCAGGTATGGCAGCAGGGAGCAGCCCAGCAACAGGATGGTGTAATAAAGCACTGATTGGCGGGCAAACGGTATGCCATGGGTCACCGGAAGCATGGGAATGCCGGCCTTGGCATATTCATCGCGCCGGTGAATGGCCAGGGCCCAGAAATGGGGGGGCGTCCAGACAAAGATAATCAGCACCAGCAGCCAGGCGTAGGGGTGCACGTGGTTGGTCACGGCGGTCCAGCCCAGCAGGGGCGGGATGGCACCGGCGAGGCCGCCAATGACGATGTTCTGGGGGGTGGCCCGCTTCAGGTACAGGGTGTAGATGAACGCGTAACCGACAAAGCCGAACAGGGTAAGGAAGGCGGTGAGCGGATTGACCCAGACATAGAGCAGCACCATGGACAGCGCCGCCAGCGCCACGGCAAAGGCCACTGCTGCACCGGTATTGATGCGGCCGGTGACGATGGGGCGGTTGTGCGTGCGGGCCATCATGGCATCAATCTTCTGGTCCATGATCTGGTTGATGGCTGCCGAGGCCATCATCGCCAGGGACATGCCGGCCACGGCGGGCACCAGGATGGATACGGGCACCATGCCTGCCGGTTCCGTGGCCAGGAACATGCCGGCCACGGCCGTTACCATCAGCAACAGCACCACGCCCGGCTTGGTCAGTGCCAGGTAGTCGCGCCAGGAAGCGCCTGTGGCTGTGCCGCTCTCGCTCATGGGTGTGCCTTTTCTGCTTCCACGTGAATGGCCCGGGTGAACAATACCAGGGATACCAGCAGGCTGACGCCGCCGAAGTTGTGCCCGACTGCCACCCAGAGCGGTACCCCGAACACCACATTACTGATGCCGAGCCCTATCTGCGCCAGCAGCAGCAGGCCGATGACGCTACCGAAAACCCGGTAGAAATTGCAACGGGCCCGGGCCAGGACCTTCAGCACCAGTGCGCCGACCACCAGCAGCACCAGCAGGGCGCCGAAGCGGTGCAGCACATGAATGGTGGTGCGGGCGTCGTTTTCCAGCACCCCGAACTCGTAATCGGCCTGGTCATGTTCATGACCGAAAAAGGTGAACGCTTCCTCGAAGTCGAGATGCTCGGTCCAGCCGGCCTCGCAGATGGGCAGGTCGGTGCAGACCACGGCTGCGTAGTTGGCCGTGGTCCAGCCGCCCAGGGCAATCTGCAGCACGACAACGGCGATGGCGGCATGGGCAAGCCCGCGCAGGGAGCGCACGTCGCAGTCGTTGAGGAATTCCGGCCAGCGGTACAGGCGCGCCGCCAGCCAGACCAGCAGTGTCAGTGTGGTGAAACCGCCCAGCAGGTGCAGCATGACGATGGTGGGCTGCAGCCCCATGGTCACGGTCCACATGCCCAGCGCGCCCTGGAAGCAGACCAGGAAAAACAGCAACGTGGGCAGGGCCAGTGGCTGGCCAGGCTGGCGCCGGTTGGCCCAGGCCAGTCCGGCGATGATCATGATCACCAGGCCAAGGGTGCCGGCGAAGTAACGATGCACCATCTCTGGCACGGTCTTGTGCGCTTCACGCAGCGCCCCGGGCGCGCTGGTGTTGATTTCGTTGACGTGCTCGATGGCCTTGCGCACGTCCATATGACCGTAGCAGCCCGGCCAGTCAGGACAGCCCAGTCCGGCATCGGTGAGGCGGGTCCAGGCGCCCAGAATGATGACGCCGGCGGCAAGCAGCACGGCAAAAAGGGTAATGCGGCGCTGCCATTTATAGAGGGAGGTCATGTCCTGCATGGGGTCACCCGATCAATGAGCCTTTGAGAATGCGTTTCAGGTCAGCGCGGATCCGGTCCGCTTCAAGCAGCACATCCTGTTGCGCGTCGTGCGACGGATACCAGAGAAATATCTGGGCATCCGGCGACATGATGTAGATCTTGCCGATGGCCGTTTCATCAGCGTCGAAGACACTGGCAAAAGCCGCACGAACGGCATCAGGTGCTGCCGTTACTTCGACCATGCCGGCGACGTTGTTGTCGAGGAAGTCGCGCATCCCTTCGTCCGGTGTATCTGTATGCACAATCACCCGGCGCACGCGCGGGGTGTCCGTGTCCAGGGACAGGCGCAACTGCCGCATGAGGTAGAACAGGGCATTCTTGCAGGCCTGTTCGCAATGGCCGTTGGCCATATAGACCATGGACCACTGGCCAGCGGTCTGTTCGGCGGTGTAGGCGGAGCCGTCTTCGGCGGCCGGCGCCAGCGCCGCCAGCTGGACGTGGGGAACAATGAGGTTGCCCTTGTTGGCGCTGTCCATGTCCGCGGGATCAACAAACAGGCGGACAAACAGGATGGTGGCAGCAAAGGGGGCAACGATCAGCGCCAGCATCAGCATGTTTCGGGTGCGTTGTTGCATTGCTCAGGCATCCATCGGGTTGGTGGCCTGCGTCCGGCGCAGGCTGGCGAACAGGAAAATCAGGCATACGGCACAGGCCATGGCGAACCACTGCACGGCATAGGCGCGGTGCCGCTCCGGGCCGAGGCGCGCATCATGCCAGACCCGGACCATTTGCTCACCTGTTTCCAGCGGGTAGTCCGGCGCCACCCGCACCTCGAAGGGTGCCAGCGGCTGGCCCAGTCGTTCTGCCAGGGCGTCGATGTCCACGGACTGGACGCGTGCCGGCCAGTCCTGTCCCGTGTTTCCCGGTGTTTCCAGGGTGAACGCATCGCCGGGCACGTAAGCGTGTCCCTCGACGGTCACCGGTGTGGGCAGTGGCGGCACGGTGGGCAGTGTCTGGCGGTCGCGGCCGCGCGCCAGCCAGCCGCGATTCACCAGCACCGTGGTGCCGGCATCACTGGCCACCGGCGTCAGCACGTAGTAGCCGGCCACACCTTCGAGCATGCGGTTATCCAGCAGCACGGTGTGCTGGTTGTCCGGGATGCCGGAGAAACGCACCGGGTAGTGGGCCGGTTCCGACCGTGCCAGCAGATCAGGCAGGGTCCGGGGGGGCGTCGCCCCCCGGGTGTCCACCTGCTCCTGCCAGGCGCGTTTCTCGGCGGCGCGATCCAGCTGCCAGACGCCCAGGCGCACACACACGGCCATCACCGCCAGGGTGGCCAGCAGGGCAGCAATACTGGGCTGGAATCGTCGCTTGCTCATGGCGCGCTCATTCTAGTGGCCAGGTGGTGGGCTGGCGTGAAGCCTGAAATTGCTCGCGTCATGCTCGCGCCAGCCCGCTACAATGGGCGGGCATTAAACCATAGGTCACTGGCAGTCACAGGCCGGTTGTCAGACAGGAGGCAGTATGTGGGTCAAGGTTGTAGTGCTGGTGTTGCTCGCCCTCGCGGTGGTGGCCCTGTTTTCCGCACTGGGCAGCATGATGAAGGGCGAGAGCGGCGACGGACGCACAGTCAAGGCCCTGGCGTTCCGGGTGGGGCTTTCGGCCCTGGTCTTCCTGTTCCTGATCCTGTCCATGTTCATGGGCTGGATTGCGCCCCACGACGTGCGCCCTGACCAGCGTTATGGCCAGCCCATCGCCGGCGAGCAAGGTGCCAGCCCGGCTTCCCCGGCGGAAGGTGGCGAGGCGCCGCCCCGGTAGCGCCTCGCCGTGCGGGCTTGCGGTTGGCCCGGTTGGGTCTAGACTGGAGCAATCAGCCGCGGTTCCTTTAACGGGCCGCCTGCAGAGGGACATGCATGAAAAGATGGCGCCGGGTGACGGGTATGTTGCTGGCGGTCAGTGCGCTGGCCGGCGGCCCCTGTCTCGCCCAGTCGCTGTCCGTGCGTGCGGACTATTGGTACCCGGTCAACGGTGAGCCTGATGCCGAGCGCCCCGGGTTTGCCATAGAGATACTGCGCGCCATTTTCCAGCCGCTGGGCATCGCGGTGGACTACCGCCTGAGCAGCTGGTCGCGCAGTCTGGAGATGGCGCACATCGGCCAGATTGACTGCGTCGTCGGTGCCTACGCCGGTGATGCCCCCGACCTGCTGTATCCCGCCACTGCCATGGCGGTTGATGACACCGCCATGTATGTGGTGGCAGGCAACAACTGGCGCTACCAGGGGTTGTCCAGCCTTGATGGCCTGACCGTCGGTGCCATCGCCGACTACAGCTACGGCGAGCAAATGGATGCCTACCTGGCAGGCCGCTTTGGTGATCCACTGCTGCAGTACTTGCACGGCAAGCACCCGCTGCAGCGCAATGTGCAGAAGCTGCTGGCCGGCCGAGTGGATGTGCTGCTCGAGTCCCCGCTGGTCATGGAGGCCATACTGGGGGGCAGCCCCCATGCCGGCAAGCTGGTGGAAGCCGGGCGCATGAACCTGCGCCAGCGTATCTATGTGGCCTGCTCGCCGGCCCGGGATACGTCCGCACAGATACTGACGCTGTTCGACCAGGGCATGGAAAAACTCCACCGCGAGGGTGAGTTGCACCGCATCATGATGCGTTATGGCCTGGCGCCCGCCGTGTACGAGTGGTCATCACTGGTCGCTCCCTGACCGGCCCTGCGGGCGTTGCCAGTGCGTTCGCGCAACGCGTGCGGCATGTCTCAGTTTTTCCACAAAACTGCCCCGGCAATGAAACCTGTGGTCAATACGCTGGTCTTCTCTTTTACAGCTGTGGGCGCTGTCAGGCGTCAGCGAGGCACTGGAAGGGAATGGCGATCATGAAAAGCAGGGCGATAAAGCAACTTCTTGCCGTCACGGCACTGGCCTGGGGTGTCCAGGCACAGGGCCTGGAAGACATTGATGTGGTGCGGGATTCGCGCACCTTTGCCGGCCAGGGCGACGCCGTGCCAGCGGAGCAGGCACGGCGCTTCTCCGCCAGCGCACGCGCAGCTGCGGTGCAGTGGATGCGCGAGCAGTCCGCGCCGGTGACGACGCCGGCCCGGGTTCGGCCCGGGGATGTTCTCGATGCACAGCAGCTGCTGGTGGCACGCATACCGCCTGCCCACCTGGCCCGGGCACTGGCCACGCCACCCGGCTGCGTGGACCTGCTGCTCGATAACAGGCTGGTACGACTGGAGCGAAGTACGCGACGGGTGGTGGACTGCGGGCCTGAAATCGGCTGACAGGGGTGGCTATACTGGTGCCATGAGAATGCACGGCACCGCATTGATCCTGCTGTTTTCCGGTTTGTTTTTTTTCACGGCGGCCGGCGCCCAGACGTTGTCCATACGGGCAGACCAGTGGATGCCAATGAATGGCGATCCCGGGGCGCCGCGGCCCGGCTTCGCCATCGAAATACTGCACGCCATTTTCCGCCCCATGGGTATCCGGATCGATTACCAGCTGGACAGCTGGAGCCGCAGTGTACGCCTGGCGCGCAATGGCGATATCGACTGTATCGTCGGTGTCTACCGGGGTGAGGCGCCGGACCTGCTTTTCCCGCAGCAGCCACTGGCCTTTGATGAAACCGCTTTTTATGTGGCTGCCGGCAGCGACTGGCGCTATCAGGGGGTGGACTCGCTGTCCGGCGAGCGGGTGGGCGTCATTGATGGCTACAGCTACGGTGACGTGGTGGACGACTGGCTTGCCAGTGACGCCGGGCAGGCCAGCGTGGCCGTGGTCTACGGTTTGCAGCCGTTGCGCCGCAACCTGCGCAAGCTGCTGGCCGGGCGTCTGGACGTGATCATCGAGTCGCCGTTCGTAATGGAAGCGATGATCCGCGAGCTGCGCCTGTCCGGGGCGATCACGGAAGCAGGGCGCATCGAATCACCCCCGACCCCCCTGTACCTGGCCTGCAGTCCGGCGCGGGAAACCAGTGCCCGCTACCTGTCCGAGTTTGATGACGGCATGGCGATGCTGCGTGAAAGCGGGGAGCTGGCCCGGATCATGGCGCGCTACGGCCTGTCCGTGCCGCCGCAGGAGGCGCGCTAGGTGCTGGTCAGGATTTCTTGCCGCCCGGGCCGAACGGCATGGGGAAGGCCGCCACATTGCCGCTGGCTTCGGTGACCTTGGCAATGCCTTCCTTTTCTACCTCATCAATGCGGATGACGGCATGCATGGGGATAAAGGAGCGCTGTACGCCTGAAAATTCGCTCTTCAGACGTTCCTCTGACGGGTCCACCACCACCTGGGCGCGTTCGCCGAACAGGAACTCCTCCACCTCGATGAACCCGTACAGCTCACTCTGGTAAATGCTGGTGGCGTAGATCTCGTAGATCTCTCCCTGATTGTGGAAAATCACCTTGTATATCTGGCGTTTACTGGTCATTTTCTGAGCGGATTCCCACCGGGTGAACGAAAAGGCGCGCAAGCATAGCACAAAGGTGTCAATTGGCACCCTGTTGCGGTCAATGACCGGTTGGACAGGTGCCTGATTCGGCTGGACTTTCCACAATGAACTCCTTAGAGTTAGCGCCCACATGCAGGGTGGGGCAATTTGCCGCACCTGGGTGACCGGAAAGTCAAAAAAACTGCGCCTGATTACAGCGCTAACTCCTTGATTTTCACGCAGAACCCAGGACTTGTGTTGTACGATCATCCCCTGACCGTCAGCACGAGCGGAATGGACCCGGGAAATCCCGCCCGCAGTAATCCTGAACCGCTTTCCAGACCCGTGCGGGTCGCAGAGTCGGTGCGCGTCACAAGCCCGCACTGGGGAAAACAGGGAGCTATCCACAATGCAGTCAAAACTGTTCCAACGGGTTCTCGCCACGCTGACCATGCTGTTCGTCAGCACTGTGGCTTTTGCCTACGAGGGGGCCGAGCGGTCCCATGAAAACCTTCGCCCGGGGGTTACCCAGATCAGCCAGGAGGTTTACGACCTGCACATGATGGTGCTCTGGATCGTAACCGTCATCGGTCTGCTGGTGCTTGGCCTGATCATGTATTCGGCGTTTGCGCACCGACGCTCAAAGCGTCCCGAGCCGTCCAAGTTTCACGAGAACCTCGGGCTCGAACTGTTCTGGACCATCATCCCGTTCATCATTCTCGGTTTCATGGCCTGGCCGGCCACCAAGGTGCTGATCCAGATGGACGACAGTGCCGAGGCTGAATTGACCGTCAAGGTCACCGGTTACCGCTGGAACTGGAGTTACGAGTATCTGGCATACCAGGACGACAACGAAGTGGGTGTTTTCTACTTCTCCAACCTGGCCACGCCGAAGGATCAGTATGAAACGCCGGTGAGCGCCGCCGGCCTGTTCCCTTACGGTACCGCTGCGGACAAGTTCGGCAAGCCGGCGCCGGAGAAGGACGGCGATTACATGCTGGCGGTGGACAAGCCGCTGGTGATCCCCGCCGGCACCAAGGTCCGGTTCCTGATTACTGCGGATGACGTGATCCATTCTTTCTACCTGCCTGATTTCGGCATCAAGAAGGACGGCATCCCGGGCTTCATCAATGAAGCCTGGGCCGTTGTGCCCGAAGATGCTACTGGCACTTATCATGGCCAGTGCACCGAATTGTGTGGCAAGGGCCATGCATTCATGCCCATCGAAGTGAACGTTGTTGCCAAGGCCGAGTTTGACCAGTGGATTGCTGACGAGAAAGAGAAAGCAGCCTCCGGTCCTGACTTGACGCCGTTTGCCAACATCGACAAGGCCATGGAAGCCGGCAAGGGTGTCTACGACAGCAAGTGCGCCATCTGCCACGGTGCCAACGGTGAGGGTGGCATTGGCCCGACATTCGTGGACACAGATCTGGCCACCAATCCGGAGCGTATCCAGGAGCACATCGACATCCTGAACAACGGCCGGAACGCCATGCCGGCATTCAGCGCCCAGCTGAGCCCGGCGGAAATTGCTGCGGTGGTTACCTACGAGCGTAATGCCTGGGGTAATGACACCGGCGATCTGATTCAACCTGCTGATGTAGCAGAATAAGGAGGGCGCGAGATGTCTGTAACGACTGCTGATACGCACCACGACGATCATCACCACCACGCGCCCACCGGGCTCAAGCGTTGGTTGTTCTCCACCAACCACAAGGACATCGGCACGCTGTACCTGTGGTTCTCCTTCGCCATGCTGCTGGTTGGCGGCCTCATGGCGCTGGTGATCCGCGCCGAGCTGATGTATCCCGGCATGCAGGTGGTGGACCCCGAGTTTTTCAACCAGATGACCACGGTACACGGCCTGGTGATGGTGTTTGGCGCCATCATGCCAGCCACCGTCGGCCTGGCTAACTGGATGATTCCGCTGATGATCGGCGCGCCCGACATGGCACTGCCGCGGATGAACAACTGGTCCTTCTGGATCCTGCCGTTCGCCTTCGGCATCCTCATCTTTGCGGTTCTGATGAGTGCCTTCGGTGAGGGCAACCCGAGCGCGCCAAACTTCGGATGGACTTTCTACGCGCCCCTGTCCACCACCTATGGGCCGGCATCCACGGATTTCTTCATCCTGTCAGTACACATGATGGGTATCTCCTCCATCATGGGTGCCATCAACGTCATCGTGACGGTGTTCAACCTGCGTGCACCGGGCATGACGCTGATGAAGATGCCGCTGTTCGTCTGGACCTGGCTGATCACCGCCTTCCTGCTGGTGGCAGTAATGCCGGTACTGGCCGGTGCGGTGACCATGATGCTCACCGACCGCAACTTCGGTACCACCTTCTTTGATGCGGCCGGTGGTGGTGACCCGGTGATGTTCCAGCACATCTTCTGGTTCTTCGGCCATCCCGAGGTTTACATCATGATCCTGCCGGCGTTCGGTATCGTCAGCTCGATCATTCCCACGTTCAGCCGCAAGCCGCTGTTCGGCTACGCCTCCATGGTCTACGCCACGGCATCCATTGCGCTGCTGTCGTTCGTGGTATGGGCGCACCATATGTTCACCGTGGGCATGCCGCTGGCCGGCACCCTGTTCTTCATGTACATGACCATGCTGATCTCGGTACCCACCGGTGTGAAGGTGTTCAACTGGGTGGCTACTATGTGGCGCGGCTCGCTCACCTTCGAGCTGCCCATGAAGTGGTCCCTGGCGTTCGTGATCCTGTTCACCTGTGGCGGTCTGTCCGGGCTGATGCTCGCCATCACACCAGTGGACTTCCAGTATCACGACACCTACTTCGTGGTGGCGCATTTCCACTACGTGCTGGTGTCCGGTGCCCTGTTCACCCTGTTCGCTGCGGCCTATTACTGGTTGCCGAAATGGTCCGGCGTGATGCCAAGCAAGCTGCTGGGTGAGCTGCATTTCTGGAACAGCCTGCTGTCCGTGAACCTGCTGTTCTTCCCGATGCACTTTGTCGGCCTGGCGGGCATGCCGCGTCGCTATGCGGACTATGCGCTGCAGTTTGCCGACTACAACTGGTGGATTTCCATTGGTGGTTTCTGGTTTGGCCTGAGCCAGATCTTCTTCCTGGCCGTCGCCGTGCGCTGCGCCATGAAGAAGGGTGAGCCGGCACCGGCCAATCCCTGGGATGCACCGGAAGAGGATCTCGAGTGGACCGTGCCCAGCCCGGCACCGTTCCACACCTTTGATACCCCGCCGGTGGTCAAGTAACAGCCGGCGTACACGGGAGGAGCACCATGGCAGAACAGAGCCTGCAGCAGCGCAACCGCAAGACCCTGACCAAGCTGGTCATCGGTGTGGTGGCCATGTTCGGGTTCGCGTTTGCCATGGTCCCGCTGTACAACGTGCTGTGTGATATCACCGGGTTGAATGGCAAGACCAACAGCAGTGCGGCTGCGGGGCCCACGGCCCTGGATGAAGACCGCCTGGTAACGGTGCAGTTTGTGGCCAGCAATTCACGGGGCATGCCCTGGGAATTCGCGCCCGAGACCCGTTCGCTGAAGATTCACCCGGGTGAGATCAAGCAGGTCAGCTTCTATGTGAAAAACCCCACCGGGGAGCACATGTGGGCCCAGACCGTACCGTCGGTGAGCCCGGGAGTGGCTGCACAGTACCTGAAAAAGACGCAGTGCTTCTGCTTTGACAAGCAGCAGCTGGATGCGGGCAGTGATGAAAGCATGCCAATGATCTTTTATCTCGATCCCGAGATACCCCGGCATGTCACTACAGTGACACTGTCCTACACGATTTTTGACATTACAGATCGGGTCGAAGCGGAACAGTCCGCTGAGAAGAAAGACCTGGCCGCACGCTGAGCGGCGACAAGTTCTGACAGGAGACGCACGTCATGGCATCAGCAGCAGAAAAACCTTACTACTACGTACCGGAGGGCAGCCCATGGCCTCTGTCCGGCTCTGTCGGCCTGTGCCTGCTCATGGTGGGTATCGCCAATACCATTCACGCAGTGAGCTGGGGTCCCACCGTGGCGGGTCTTGGTGCGCTTTGGCTGGTGGCGACCCTGTTCTTCTGGTGGCGTGACACCATCAAGGAATCCATCGCCGGGCTGCACGAAGGCAAGCTGGCCGGGTCCTACCGCCAGGGCATGCTGTGGTTCATCTTTTCCGAGGTGATGTTCTTCGCGGCGCTGTTTGGTGCCTTGTTCTACACCCGCTGGCTGATCGTCCCGTGGCTGGGTGGCGAAGGGAACAACGCCATGACCCACGAAGTGCTGTGGCCCAACTTCCAGGCCATGTGGCCGCTGGTGACCAATCCGGATGGCAGTTCCACCGCCATCATGGGCGCCTGGGGTCTGCCGGCGATCAATACCGCTCTGCTGTTGACCTCCTCCATCACGCTGACCATCGCCCACCATGCGCTGATTGCGGGTGAGCGTGGCAAGTTGATCCTGTTCCAGGGTGCGACCATCGTGCTGGGCATGATCTTCCTGAGCCTGCAGGCACTGGAATATGTTCACGCCTACGACATGGGTCTGACCTTCGACTCCGGTATCTACGGCAGCCTGTTCTTCATGATGACCGGTTTCCACGGTATCCACGTGACACTCGGCACCATCATGCTGCTGGTCTGCTTCCTGCGTATTCTCAAGGGCCACTTCAGCGCCGACAACCATTTCGTCTACGAGGCCAGTGCCTGGTACTGGCACTTTGTGGACGTGGTGTGGCTGTTCCTGTTTGTGGTGGTGTACTGGATGTAATCTGGTCGCCCGGGAAAAGGCGCCTTCGGGCGCCTTTTTTTATGGATCCAGTATTTTCGTTGCGTCCGCGTCATGCTGTTTCTACACTTCTTTTCGGTGAAACTCGGGAGGAGAAGTGCGATGAACAGGATTTTCGGTTTCTGGCTGATTGCCTCAACGCTGATGCTGTCTGGATGCGGGATCAACAATATCCCGACGTACGACGAGCAGGTGAAAGCCGCATGGGCACAGGTGGAAAACCAGTATCAGCGTCGCGCTGATCTGGTGCCAAACCTTGTCAGCACAGTAAAAGGCATTATGGAGCAGGAGCGCGAGGTGCTGGTGGCGGTTACTGAAGCACGATCCCGTGTGGGTGGCTTGCAGGCTGGTGCGGACATACTGAATGACCCTGAACGCTTCGAGCGCTTCCAGCAGGCCCAGTCCCAGCTGGGCAATGCCTTGCAGAGGTTGATGGTGGTGGTAGAGCGCTACCCGGACCTGAAGTCGAATCAGAGTTTTCTTGCATTGCAGTCGCAGCTGGAAGGCACCGAAAACAGAATTGCTGTTGCGCGGCGTGACTTTATTCGCGCAGTGCAGCGGTACAACACGGAGATTCGCACGTTCCCGGGGCGCATATGGCATTCGGTGCTTTACTCCGATATGGAGCTGCGCGAAACCTTCGAGGCCTCTGATGAGAACGCAGACCAGGCTCCCGCGGTGAATTTCTGATGAGAACTGTGCGGGCTTTTTTTGCTTGTTTACTACTGCTTTCTACGTCATGGCTCGGCGCGGAGCCATCGCTGCCAGCGCTGACGGGACGGGTAGTGGATAATGCGGATTTCTTGAGTGCTGAAAAAGAGCGCAGCATTGCCGCCCAGCTTGCCGAGCACGAACGAAGGTTTTCTGATCAGGTAGTCGTTGTCACTGTGCCCCGGCTCGGTGGGTACAGTATTGAGTATTTCGGTGTTGAGCTGGGCCGCCACTGGCGGATCGGACAGGAAGGGAAGGATAACGGTGTACTGCTGATCGTTGCCCGCAAGGAGCGAAAGGTGAGGATCGAAGTGGGCTATGGTCTGGAGGGCGTACTGACTGACGCTCTGGCCGCCACTGTCATTCAGGGGCGCATCCTGCCTGCATTCAAGCGTGGCGACTTCGAGCAGGGTATCCAGTCCGGTGTCGACGACATCCTTGATATCCTCTCGGGAGACGCTGAAGCAGTGAAAGAGCGGGCAGACATTCCCTTGGATTGGGAAAGCTGGTTCAAGTGGCTAGTGCTGGGCTGGATATTGTTGTCGTTTCTGTTGCCTCGCGAGTTTACGGTGTTCGGTGTGCCTGTCGGGCGCATTGGAGGCTCGTGGTCAGGCGGCGGTGGTGGATTCAGTGGCGGTGGTGGCAGTTTTGGGGGCGGTGGCGCCTCGGGGGGGTGGTAATGCTGTTGAGTGAAGCACAGATAGAGCAGCTCTCTGCCGCAATAGCGGAAGCGGAGCGTCGTACAGATGCGGAGCTGGTAACAGTGCTGGCACGCCAGGCTGATGACTACAGGCCAATCACGATCATGTGGGCGGCCCTGGCGAGTCTGGCGCTGGCACCAGTAGTATTGTCTTTTGCGTGGCTGGACGCAGGCCACATCCTGCTGCTTCAATGGATGTTGTTTCTCTGTCTCACCATCATCTTCCGGTTGCCGGGTTTGGCCCCGCGTCTGGTTCCCGGTTCGATCAAGCGCTCCAGAGCGCAAAGCCTGGCCCGCTGCCAATTCTTGTCCAACGAGCTTCATCACACAGCCGGCGCATCAGGCATTCTTATTTTTGTCAGCGAGGCGGAGCATTACGTCGAAATTCTCGCTGATAGAGGGATCAACCAGCATGTACAGCCAGATTGCTGGGACCAGATCGTCGAGGCATTCGTCTCACGGGTGAAAGAAGGGCAGACATTCGAGGGGTTTCTGGGCTGCGTGAGTGCCTGCGGTGAGCTACTGGCCAAACATGCTCCGGCGACCAGTGAGAAGAACGAGTTGCCGAATCGTGTGGTCCTGCTGCGGTAATTCAGGCGATGAATGACGCAAAAAAAAGGGCGTCCTGAGGACGCCCTGAGTGCTTGCCACTTTGGGGGAGATCACAACACTGTCATGGTTGCTACTTGTATGACTGGGGCGCGGTGAGAAAGTTCACCGGCACACCGAAAAAATGGGCGGCCAGGCCTCATTTTGCCAGATCAAGCAGTAACCTGTTGATTTTACGGACATATCCGGCAGCGTCCTTGAGCGTATCACCGCCGGCAAGGCGGGCCTGCTCGTAGATGACGCTGACCAGGTCGTCGCCATGACCGCCGTCGCTGTCCTCCGCCAGGCGCTGCACCAGCGGATGTGACGGGTTGATCTCCAGCACCGGTTTGATATCGGGCAGTTCCTGCCCGGCCGCCTCAAGGATGCGGCGCATCTGCGCCCCCATGTCGCCATCCTGGACCACCAGGCAGGCGGGGGAGTCGGTCAGGCGGTGGGTGGTGCGGACACTGGCCACATCGTTCTTGAGGGTTTCGGCGATTCGGTCAGTGAGCGCCTTGTACTGCTCATCACTTTCTTCGCGAGCCTTTTTCTCGGCGTCATCTTCCAGCTCACCCAGGTCCAGCTCGCCCTTGCCAATATCACGCAGCGGTTTGCCGTCAAACTCGTTCAGGTGGCTCATCAGCCAGTCGTCGACGCGGTCGCTGAGCAGCAATACCTCAATGCCCTTCTTGCGGAAGATCTCCAGGTGCGGGCTGCCGAGGGCATTCTGGTGGCTGTCGGCGGCAATGAAGTAGATTTCCTTCTGGCCCTCCTTCATGCGCGTCACATAGTCCGCCAGGCTCACCGTCTGTGCCGGCGTGCCATCGTGCGTTGATGCGAAGCGCAGCAAGCCGGCAATCCGGTCGCGGTTCTTCATGTCTTCCGCCGGGCCTTCCTTGAGCACGTTGCCGAACGCATTCCAGAAAGTCTGGTACTTCTCCGGCTCGTTTTTCGCCAGCCCATCGAGGGTGTCCAGCACACGTTTGGTCAGTGCGGTTTTCAGCGACTGTACAGTGGCATCCTGCTGCAGGATCTCGCGGCTGACATTCAACGACAGGTCATTGCTGTCGATGATGCCGCGGATGAAGCGCAGGTACAGCGGCAGGAACTGTTCGGCATCATCCATGATGAATACACGCTGGACGTAAAGCTTCAGGCCGTGCGCCTGGTCCCTGTTGTACAGGTCAAAGGGTGCCTGCTCTGGCACATACACCAGCGACGTGTAGTCCAGCTTGCCCTCCACCCGGTTGTGGCTCCAGGCCAGCGCGTCGCCGTAGTCATGGGACACATGGCGGTAGAAGTCCTGGTACTCCTCGTCAGTGATGTCGTTCTTGCTGCGCGTCCACAGGGCGGTGGCGGTGTTGGCCTGATCCCAGCTGGTTTCGGTGCGCGGCTCTTCGTCCCCGTCTGCCTGTTCAGGTGCCACCGGCTTTTCGTCCTTCACCAGCACGGGCACAGCGATGTGGTCGCTGTACTTGCGCACCAGCGCTTTCAGGCGGAACGGCTGCAGGAACTCCTGTTCATCCGCACGCAGGTGCAGGACGATGCGGGTGCCCCTGTCCGGGAGGGTGGTCTGTCCGAGCTCGAACTCGCCGTCGCCGGCACTGGCCCAATAGACCCCCTGGTCAGCATCGCGGCCGGCCTTGCGGGTGAACACCTCGACCCGCTCGGCGACAATAAAGGCGCTGTAGAAGCCAACGCCAAACTGGCCGATCAGGCGCGAGTCCTTTTTCGCATCGCCACTGAGATTCTTGAGGAACTCGGCCGTACCGGAGCGGGCGATGGTGCCCAGGTTGGCGACGACATCGTCGCTGTCCATGCCAATACCGTTGTCGCTGATGGTCAGCGTGCCTGCCTCAGCGTCGGCCTCGATACGGATGCTGAGATCCGCATTGCCTTCGTACAGGCTGTCGTCCTGCAGGGCCAGGAACTTGAGTTTGTCTGACGCATCGGAGGCGTTGGAGATCAGCTCACGAAGGAATATCTCCTTGTTCGAATAGAGCGAATGCACCATCAGGTGCAGCAGTTGTTTGACCTCGGTCTGGAATTCCCGTTTTTCAGTATTGGCGGACGCGGACATGGATCTTCCTCTCTTCTCCGTCTCGGTGGAATCTTGACGTGTCAGGCGTGGGGGCGTGCGAGCGATTTTCAACCCCGGGGAGTGTCAGGGCCTGTGCAATTGCAGGTAGCGGGTCAGGGCGTTGAGGGTTACCAGGCCGGACAGGGTGTCGCCTTCCACCACGCCGATCAGTTCCACCTCGCCACTCTGCATGCGCCTGAACAGCGTCTCGGCGGACGTTTCGGGGGTGACCACCGGCATCACCGGCAGGGTCAGGGCGCGCAACGGGTCGGATTCCCCGTGGCTGCGCACGGCTTTGAGCAAGGTGTCCTGGCTGAGCGACACCGGCGGTTTGTTGCCCATGTCCACGGGGAAATGCCGTTGTCCTGTGTGGATGGTCAGGTCGACGGCGCGGGCCAGGGTGTCGTCGCCCGACAGGGTATCAAAGCGGGTCAGCATGACATCCCGGGCATGGGCGCTGTGGAGGGCGTGGGAAAGCTGCTCGGCACCGGCTTCGCCTGCGGCACCAAGCCAGATGAACACGGCAATGACCACCAGGATCGGATTGTAGAGAATGCCGAGGATGAACAGGCCCAGTGCCAGGGTCTGGCCCACACTCGCCGCCCGGCGGGTGGCCTCGTGGTGGGGCATGGCCAGTGCCAGTGATGCGCGCAGCACCCGGCCGCCGTCCATGGGAAACGCTGGCAGCATGTTGAACACGGCCAGCACCACATTGATCACCATGATGTTGTACACAAAGGCGCCACCGTCAATGAACAGCGCCGCCGGGTCCTGCGCTACGGAAACGGGCTGGTAGTCAGCAACGGTCAGCATGAGCCACAAGGCGGCCGCGATGACCACGTTGACCGCGGGCCCGGCCAGCGCCACCAGGATTTCCTGTTTCGGGTCGTCCGGCATGCGCTCCATGCTGGCGACGCCGCCGATGGGCCAGAGGGTGATGCGGCGGGTACGGATGCCGAAGCGGCGTGCCGTCAGTGCATGACCGAACTCATGCAACACCACGCAGGCAAACAGGGTGAGGACAAACGCCATGCCCTGCAGAACGGCCGTCTGGCTCCGGGTCTGCTCCCAGACCGACAGTCCTATCCAGACCAGAAGCAGGAAGAAGGTGAGGTGCACGCGTACATCAATACCGGCGACGCGGGTCAACCGGAATGACCAGTGACTGTTGGCTGTGTTGCTCATGGGAGCATTCTAGCGCATGCCATGGCTGAGGTATGCAGCAGCACTGCGGCGTCAGTCCGGAACCGTCAGTACCCGGGTCAGCCACGCGCCAATGTCACGCAATTGCGCCAGGCAGACCTGGTGCTCCATGGGGTAGGACTGGTAAGTCGGTGCGTAGCCGCGCGCCTGCAGGGACTTCATGGCCGCCCGTCCCAGGGATTCAGGCACCACAGGGTCCAGCTCACCATGCTGGATACAGATGGGCAGGTCAGCATTGGCGGCGTTTGGGGACAGCGTTTCATCGCTGGCCAGGTAGGTGGACATGGCCAGCAGGCCGGCCAGCGGTTGCGGATGCGTCAGTGCGGCCTGGTAAGCCACGGCGCCACCCTGGGAAAACCCGGCCAGCACAATTCGCTCGCTGGCAATGCCGCGCTCACACTCACGTTCGATCAGTGCGCGGACCCTTTCGGCGGAGGCCAGTAGCTGATCGGTATCGACGCGTCTTTCAAGGGACATCTCAAGGATGTCGTACCAGGCCGGCATGACCATGCCGCCATTGACTGTCACCGGGATGGCAGGGGCGTGTGGAAAGACAAAGCGAACGGCCAGGTGGCCGGGCAGCCCCAGCTCCGGCACCACCGGTTCAAAATCATGGCCGTCGGCGCCGAGACCATGCAGCCAGATCACAGAGGCTGAGACGGGCTGTCCCTGGCCGCTGACTTTTTCGATGGCGGGCAACAACGGTGTCGAATCATGCATGGCGTTTATCTCCGCGCGTGGTTGCCGCCAAGCCCCGGGCAGTACTGCTTGCCCGGCCACGTTCGCGCGGCGCAGCCGGGCCGTACCTGTATCAGCAGCCCTGGCCCCGGATGGTGGGGTTACGTGTGCAGCGCACCTGACGGCGGGGCTCCTCGTCAGGCGCCGCTTCCTGCTCCACCGGCAGTGCCGGTGACAGCCAGGCTGTGCTGTCGTAGTGGGCGTCCGGGTTTTCACCAAGGCTGATGGTATCGGGATTACCCAAATGCCACATCGCGCCGGTGGCCGGGTCGACGATCAGCATACCAAGCAGTCCGCCAAAAATGATATTGGCAAAATACCAGCCGTCAGTACGTGCCGGGATAAGCGCTGCACGCTGCTCGTGACCGTCCTTGCGCACCTCGACCTGATAATCGGAACTGCGAAAGAACCCGGATCCCGCTTTCAATGTCACTGTGGACGGCGTCATGCCGGTATGAATTGTCTGTTGCGTACGTCGGTCAATGACGCGAAATGACGCCTGTGGTGGTGAGGATGTGATTGTTACCGGGTATCGGGTTTCAGACACGATGGACGCGCAGCCCTGCAGGCTGACCAGCCCGGCGACCAGAAAGGGAAGTAAACGCATTATTGGCTCCATTGATGGTTTTGTTCTTTTGCGTGCCGGCAATCCCTGCCGGCCCGTGGATTATATTTAAGTTGCCTCGATTTTCCAGTGGCACGGCCAGTGGTCGCGCTGAAGGCCGGCGCGCTGCTATGCTACAAAAAAGTCAGCCGGGGACACCATGTTTCGTCGCACCAAGATTGTTGCCACCGTTGGTCCTGCATGCGCGAGCCCTGAAATGCTGGGCGCCCTTATCCGGGCGGGGGTAAACGTATTTCGCCTCAACTTTTCTCACGGAGATGCGTCCAGCCATCTGGCAATCGCGGATGCCATTCGTGCCGCGGCGAGCCAACAGAATGCCAGCGTTGCATTGCTGGCAGATTTGCAGGGACCAAAGATCCGCATTGGCGCCTTTGCCAATGGCCCGGTGCATCTCGAGAACGGCCTGGCGTTCATCCTCGATGCGGCCCTTGATGAGCACAAGGGTGATGAGCAGCGTGTTGGCCTGGGCTACAAGGCCCTGCCCGACGACGCACGGCCGGGAGATGTGCTGTTACTCAATGATGGCCTGATTGAATTGCAGGTCCGGGAAGTGGTCGGCAGCGAAGTGCGCTGTGAAGTCACCGCTGGTGGTCTTCTGTCTGACCGTAAAGGTCTCAATCGACAGGGTGGCGGTCTCAGCGCAGCGGCGCTGACGGAGAAGGATCTCGCAGATATCGAACTGGCTGCGCGTATGGATGTGGATTACCTGGCGGTCTCCTTTCCCCGCGATGCCGCGGATATGGCCCGCGCCCGGGAGCTGTACCGGCGTGCGGGAGGTGAAGGCGGGCTGGTGGCCAAGATCGAGCGCGCCGAAGCCGTGGCAGAGCATCAGCATCTGGATGAAATCATTGTGGCCTCGGACGGTGTCATGGTGGCGCGGGGGGACCTGGCCGTCGAGATTGGTGATGCCGAGCTGGTGGGTATCCAGAAACACATCATTCGCCGTGCCCGGACGCTGGACCGGTTCGTCATTACCGCCACACAGATGATGGAATCCATGATCAGCAATCCCCAGCCTACCCGTGCAGAGGTCTCTGACGTGGCAAACGCGGTGCTGGATGGTACGGATGCCGTGATGCTGTCTGCAGAGACTGCCACTGGCAAGTTTCCCGAAGAAACCGTGCGTGCGATGGACCGCATCATTCTCGGTGCCGAGCGGACCTATCAGATGCGCGATACACACGGCCAGGATGACCGGCCCCAGGAAAAGATTGATGAGGCCATCGCCGCATCTGCCATGTATGTGGCCAACCGGCTGCCCGGCGTCAAGGCCATCATCGCCATGACCGAAAGTGGTGCCACACCGCGCAAGATGTCACGCATCCGCTCTGGCCTGCCGATCTTTGCCTTTACCCCACACCCACGCAGTCAGCGCCGGGTGGCTGTTTACCGGGGCGTGCAGACAGTGCCTTTTGACAGTGCCGGCATTCCGCCAGACCAGGTCAACCAGCGGGCCGTTGCCATGCTGGAAGAGAAAGGCGTGGTGCAGGTAGGGGACAGGGTCATCATTACCAAGGGTGACTATGTCAGTGTCAATGCTGGCACCAACACCATGAAGATTGTCGAGGTCGGCGGCGTCATCCGCTGAGGTGATGTGATGGTCAGAGCGCCTCGTCGAGGCGCTTGTTGACACGTTCACTGAGATAGCCGTTTTGCCGGAACCAGCGCAGTGCATCGGTGACCGATTCACGTATTGGTCGTTTCTCCAGCCCCAGTTCCTGCTCAGCCTTGCTGGTGTCTGCCCACAGGCCCATCTGCAAGGTTTTAAGATCCGCCGGCGTCAACAGGGGTGCCTTGTGGGTGACATGGTTGGCCAGGAACAGGGAAACATGGGCGGCAGGGATCAGCATCCACGGTGACAGCCGCACGGTCAGTCGTTTCTGGCCGGTGATGTCTTCCAGCAGTTCGATCATCTCGCCAATGGTGTAGTTGTCACCGCCGAGAATATAGCTTTCGCCTGTGCGGCCATGCTCCAGCGCCAGCAGGTGGCCTTCCGCGCAATCGCGCACGTCGACATAGTTTGAGCCACTCTGCATCACGGTGTTCACCGGTGCGCTGACGAAATCAATGAACAGTTTCCCGGTGGGTGTCGGGCCGTAGTCGCCGGGTCCTACGGGGGCAGTGGGGCAGACGATGACGATGTCCAGTCCGCGTGCGGCGAACTCGCAGGCCAGCTCGTGGCTTCTGTACTTGGTCACTGAGTAGTAGCTGTTGCGGAGCCGGAACGGTGACGTTTCGGTGCAGCGAATGCCCTGGCCCTGACCCGCGAAAACCGCATAGGAGCTGGTATAGACAACTCGCCGGATGTTGTTGTCCAGGCAGGCCTGGAAGAGGGTGCGTGAGCCGTCCACGTTGACCCGGTCCATGACCGTCTCATCCGGCAGCCAGAGCGCGTAGACCGCCGCCAGGTGGAACACGGTATCGCATCCCTGCAGCGCTGCTTCCACATCCTCGCGACGGGTGACATCGCCCGGGCACAGTTCGATGTCCAGGCCGTGCAGATTGACCAGGTTGTCCTTGGGCAGGTGCATGGCCCGCACCCGGACGCCCGGATACCGGGCCAGCAGGGCGCGAACCACGTGGGAGCCGATGAAACCGGCGGCACCGGTGACAAGAACCTGTTCGGGCGTCATGGCAAATCCTGTGTGCAGCTGACATCAGTGACTGAACATAGGCACGCGAGCGACACCGGGCAATGACCTGAAATGTCACTGACGAGACGGATTCGCAGAACTGTCAGTTGCAGTCGCCGGCCGCCTTACTGGCTGACCACAATAATGCGCACGGCATCCAGCTGGCAGCGGGTGTCACGCAGGTGCTGCTCGAGCTGTTCGGTCTGCCAGTTGAGGAAATCGATCTCCGCCTGCGGTATGGCCGGGTTCTTCTCGCGCAACTGGATCAGGCGGTTGAGGGCCTGTTCCTGGGTTTCGGCCATGCGCTGCAGGGCGTCGTTGATCAGCGGTTCGGCTTGCTCTGCGGCGCGCGCATGGTCGCTCTGGAGCAGTTTTTCCAGCAGGTCCTGCTGGCTGGAAACCACCTTGCGGGCCAGGCCCTTTTCCATCTTGTGGCACTGCTTGCTCAGCGCTTCATGATGAATGACGTGGCTGATGTCCTTGCCACTGGCATCCATCATGGTGCGGATCACCTGCATGGGCAGGAAGCGGTGTGCCTGCAGGGCGCGCGGGGCAATACAGTCCACGGTGTACAGGCATTCAAGCAGCAGGGTGCCGGCCTTGATCCGGGGGTTCTTCAGCAGGCTGACACAGGCCTTGCCGCGGGTGTCGGAAAGCAGCAGGTCGAGAATGCCGGTCACCATGGGGTGCTCCCAGGTGAGGTACTGCATGTCATCCCGCGACAGCGCTGTGGCGCGGTGATCCGTCACGGTGACACCTTCATCCGGCAGGCCCGGGAATGGCATCTGCATCTGCTCGCCGGGACGGAGCACCAGGGCGTTTTCAGAGTGGAACTCGCTGTCCACACCGAAACGCTCGAACACATGCTCCATGAATGCCAGTGGGGTATGTCCGTCTTCGTCGTGCAGTTGTTCCACCAACCGCGCGGCCGTGCGTTCGTCAAACGACGACAGCTCCAGCAGACGGTCGCGGCCACTGTCCAGCAAGGCGCGCAGCTCGCTGGTCACCTCGGCGGTCTGTGCCACCAGCGCCTCCAGTGCCTCTGCTTGCCCGGCCCGGGCCAGGGCCGCGTCAAGCAGATCCCGGGTGCGCTCGCGAATGGCGGTGCCGGCCGGATTGGTATGGCAGAAGGCATCCATGCCGCGGTGATACCAGTGGAACAGCACGGCCTGGGCATGGTCCTCGAAATAGGGCACATGCAGTTTGATGGTGCTGTTCTGGCCGATCCGGTCGAGGCGCCCGATACGTTGTTCGAGCAGGTCCGGATTGTCGGGCAGGTCAAAAATAACCAGGTGATGGGCGAACTGGAAGTTTCGCCCCTCGCTGCCGATCTCGGAGCAAACCAGGGCCTGGGCACCATCCACAGGGTCGGCAAAAAAGGCGGCTGCACGGTCGCGTTCAATCAGGTCCATGCCCTCGTGGAACATGGCGACACTCATGCCCTGCTTGTAGTTCAGCCAGGCCTGGAGTGCCGATGCGGTTTCCCGCCACGCGCATATCACCAGTACCTTTTCGGTGCGCAGCTGGCGCAGCAGATCGGTCAGCCAGCTGACACGCGGATCCTGTTCGCACCAGCGGTCGTCGTGGAAGGCGCGTTCCGGGTACAGCCGGCTTTCAGCGTCCTGTTCACCACGATACTGGTCTGGCAGCGCCAGCGGTGCCGGGTGTACCTCGCGGGCCGGGAAGCCCTTGATGTTCTTGCGGGTGTTGCGGAACAGCACGCGGCCGGTGCCCGCGCGATCAATCAATTCGTGCAGGATGGTGTCGCGTTCCTCGACATCGATTTCCATGTCGGGCAGGTGCTTCTGTGCTGCTTCCTTGATCTCCTCGCTCCAGCCACGGTCGTCATGGATGTGGCCGGCAAGCTCGGCAATCTCCTGATAATGGGACTGTTCTTCAAGGAACTGTTCCAGCGACGGATAACGGTCAGGGTCCAGCAGACGCAGGCGGGCAAAATGGCTCTCCCGACCGAGTTGCTCCGGCGTCGCGGTGAGCAGCAGCACGCCACGGGCCAGGTTGGCCAGCTGTTCCACGCGCTGGTACTCGATGCTGGCCCCTTGCGGTGACCAGGTCAGGTGATGGGCCTCATCCACCACCAGCAGGTCCCAGTCGGCGCCAGCCAGCTGATCCATGTCGCACTGTGCCAGGAAGGTTGTGGAGCAGAGCACCAGTTGTTCAGAATCGAACGGGTTGGCGGGTTGCTCCGCACGCACCTCTGCGGTTGCAGGGTCGCCTTCTTCATCCGCTTCGTCGAGCGGATCGGCCAGCTCGAGGCGCGGGTCATGCAGGGCCTGGAGACGGTCTTCATCAAAGATGCTGAAGTGCAGGTTGAAGCGCCGCACCATTTCCACAAACCACTGGTGCACCAGGGCCGGTGGCACTACTACCAGCACGCGGCGCGCGCGTTCGCTGACCAGTTGCTGGTGGATCACCAGGCCAGCCTCGATGGTCTTTCCCAGACCCACCTCATCCGCCAGCAGGACCCGCGGCGCGTAGCGGCTGGCGACCTCGTGGGCGATATACAATTGATGCGGAATCAGGTCGATGCGTGGCCCACGCAGGCCAAGCACGCTGGAACTCTCACTGTGCGCCCGGGCAGCCAGGGCATCATGGCGAAGCTCGAACCACTTGTTGTTGTCCAGCTGGCGTGAGAACAGGCGGTCTGTGGCACCACTGAGGTCCACCTGGTGATTGAGCTGGCTCTCGGGCAGCGGCTGAACCATATCCGGCTGGTCCAGCGGGTGGGCCTGGTAGAACAGCAGACCATCCAGCTCGTCCACTTCCACCACTTTCAGGGTCAGGCCGTCAGCGGTGCGCAGCGTGTCGCCGGCGCTGTAGGTCATGCGTGACAGGGGTGCCGCCTGGCGCGCGTAGGTGCGCTCCTCGTCGCTGGCGGGGAAGAACAGCGTTACCAGACGGTAATCCATGTCCTGGACGATGCCGAGACCGAGCTCCGGCTCTGTCTCACTCAACCAACGTTGGCCTACGGCGAATTCGGACATGCGTCTGGCACCTGCTGCTGCGTGGGTCCGGCATTATACGCAACAAGGGCGCTGCCATCACGGTGCAGATGCCAGCGAATGCAGACGATGGCACAATAAGCGCGTGAGGTGTGCCATGGCCGATATCCTGCCGTTCAAGAAACCCGCCCGTAAGAAGGCCAGCAAAGGCATGTGCCAGCATGGTTTTCACAAGTGGCAGATCGTCAAGGACAAGCAGTTCGATGTGAAGCAGGGGCGTCTCGTCACGGTGTCCCGCTGCGTGCGCTGCGGCAAGCAGAAGGTCGAGGCCCGTTGACCATTCCTGTCCACAAGCCCTGAGGCCTGCCATGACAGCCGTGCTCTACCAGTTCCCCATTTCCCACTACTGCGAGAAGGTTCGCTGGGCGCTTGATTACAAGCAGGTGCCCTGGCGGGCCCAAAACCTGCTGCCGGGCCTGCATATCAAGACGGCGCGCGGCATGGCGCCGCGCAGTTCGGTGCCCATCCTGTGCCTGCAGGGTGAGTGCGTCCAGGGCTCCGCCAATATCATCAGCTGGCTTGACGAACGCTTCCCCGAGCGGCCGCTGACGCCCGCAGACCCGGCAGCCAGGGAAGCATCCCTGCACTGGGAGAGCCGGCTGGACCGAGACCTGGGTGTCCATGTGCGGCGTTTTGCCTATCACTACCTGCTGGACCGGCCCGACCTGGTGATTCCCCTGTTTGTCCACCAGGGGCGCTGGTGGTGGCGACCCTTCCTGAAGCTCAGTTTTCCGCGGCTGCAGGCGGTGATGCGCAAGCTGATGGCGATTGATGACCGGGGTGCCGAGGAAAGCCGGCAGGTGATCGAACAGACGCTGGCGGATATCAGGACGACGCTGTCTCAGCAGCCCTGGCTGGCGGGCGACGGGTTCTCGCGGGCCGATCTTGCCGCCGCCGCGCTGGCGGCGCCGCTTTTCATGCCAGCTGCTTACGGACTGCCCTGGCCGGCGCAGCTGCCGCGTCCCCTGCAGGACTGGATCAATGCGCACGAGGATGACCTGGCCTGGGCCCGGGCCCTGTATCGCGATTGTCGCAGCGGTTCCGTGCCAGCCCGGTGATTGGGTACACTGCCGGCGACATCTTTCAATCCGGACCGTTCGGGGCCCTGCCATGCACACCGACCTGATCAACACCACCAGCGGGTATGCCGTGCCGGTACGCTGGTTTCCGGCCGAGCAGCCGCGCGCCAGTATCATTTTCATGCCGGCGCTGGGCGTGGCGGCGCGCTTTTACGTGCCGCTGGCGGAGAACCTGCACGACGCCGGTTTCAATGTGCTGCTCATGGAGCTGCGAGGGCAGGGTGACAGTCATCTCCGGGCGTCACGACGGGTGGACTTCGGGTTCCGTGATGCATTGGAGGACGACGTGCCGGCGGCCATGGACTGGGTGCTGCGCAAGGCCCCGGCGGCCCCTCTCCTGCTGATGGGGCACAGCCTGGGTGGGCACTATGCGGCCATGACCGCCGGCAGGCTGGCCAGCCGGGTCGATGGCGTCATCTTGGCGGCCTGTGGCAGCCCGTGGACGAAGGCGTTCCACGGCAAGACCGGTGCCCAGTTACGTATGCTGTGCCGGCTGATTCCCGTGCTCAATGCGACCTTTGGCTATTACCCGGGGCATCGGGTCGGCTTTGGTGGCCGAGAGGCTCGCACCCTCATGAATGACTGGCTGGATCTTGCGCGCACCAACGTCTACAGCGCCCGGGGGCTAGACGAGGACTTTGATGCGGCCATTGGCCAGTACGCGGGGCCGGTACTGTCATTGCGCATGGCCGATGACCCTTATGCGCCTGAGGCGGCCATGGCGGCGGTGACAGACAAGTTCCGGCAGGCGGTGGTGAGCAAGCATGTCATCACCGCCGAACAGATCGGTGATCGGGCAGACCACTTCCGCTGGGCGCGCAAGCCAGAAGCGGTGGTGGACCACATTCTGGCCTGGCTGCCGCAGTAGCACGCCGGCGCTCGCTCGCGCCTGCTATTTATTTCTCCTTGATGAAACGCATCAGTGCGTCCCAGCTGTCCTTGTCGGCGGCTGCATCGTAGGCCAGGGGCAGATTGTATTTTTCCCCCTTTGCCGTCGAGCCGGGGTTGGTGAAGCTGTGCTTCACGCCCTGGTAGGAAATGAAGGTCAGGTCCGCGCCTGCATTCATCATGTCCTTCATGAACTCGGCCACGGTATCCGGCGTTACAAACGGGTCAGCTGCGCCGTGTGCCACAAGAATTCGCGCCTTGATGTCGCCGGCTGCCGGCTTGATATCGGAGCCAAGACTGCCGTGGAAGCTGGCAACCCCTGCCAGGTCATTGCCCATGCGGGCCTGGTTCAGCACCACGCCGCCACCGAAACAGTAGCCCACAGCGAATATGCGCTTGGCATCCACACGTTTCTGCGCGGCAAGAATGGACTTCGCTGCGTTAAAGCGTGCAGTCATCACTTGCGGGTTTTCCATCGCCTTTTCCATGAAGGCCTTGGCGTTGTCGGGATGATCTGCCACTTTGCCGTGACCATACATGTCGACAGCAATGGCGGTGTAGCCGGCTTTGGCCAGCTGTCGTGCCCGGTCGCGGGCGTAGTCGTTCAGGCCCCACCATTCGTGGACAACGATAATGCCGGGCTGCTTACCGCGCGCTTCGCTGTTGCTGTAAAGCACCGCGCTGCCGAGCTCATTGGGTAACTCGATGACCTTTTCATTAATGCTGGCAAAAGCAAAACTGCTGACTGCCCACATGATGATTGCCGCCAGGAACCTGCTCATATCAATCTCCCTCGGTTAACGGATGGATTACCAAATTACTCTCCTGCGACCCTGCTGGAAACTCTTCGCCACCAGAAGCTCTGGCAGGGGTGTCTTTCTGGCGCTACATGCAGCCCTTTTTGGTGTGCAGGAAATGTGAATATCCTCCTGCCGGGCAGGCACTCAGCATGCGTGCGGCCGCGGTCAGCATGCCGTGTCACGCGGCGTTGACGGTGATCCAGTGACGATAAAGCATGAACTGGTCTGCCAGACTGCCTCTGAGGCAGCACCTTCTACTTCTCGCGGGTATCTCCGCAGCCACCCTGCTGGCTGCGGAAATGTCCCGGCAGCTCTCTGCTGGCATTTCAGACATGTCTGCCGTGTGGCCGCCCATCGGGATCGCCGTGGGCGCAGGTCTGGTGCTTGGCAGAACTGTTTTCCCGGTGTATGCACTGACCCTTTCAGCGTGGTTTCTCCATGCCGGGTACTCGTTGTCCCTGTCTGTTGCTGTGTCGCTGCTGGAAGCGACGGTGGCATTCGTCATTACCTTCCTGTTGCACAAGTCGCTCCATACCAGTCGTCTGCTCAGTTCACTGTCGGATACCCTGCGCTTCTATGCGTCGGGCTGCGTGGGGGTGATGTTGCCCTTCAGCGCTATCGTGACCCTGGCGGTGCGCGAGCTGGGCTATTTTTCCGATTTCTTCTTTGCCGATGTCATGCTGGTGTACTGGCTGTCCGAGTCACTGGGTGTGATGCTTTTTGCGCCGTTGGCGCAGCAGGTCTGCTACGCCCTGGTGCACAGGGTGCGAGCAGTGCGACTGTCGGCCAGGAACATCGTCTACATCGTTGGCCTGTTGATGCTCGTGGCGTGCAACTATGTCCTCATCGAGGGCGGGCAGTACCTGTACGGCAAGGTCCTCACCTACTTCTATTTCCCCCTTCTGGCCTGGGTGGCCATCAGTAGGGACCGCTGGTTGGCGCCTGCAAGTGTCGCGCTGGTGGGCGTGCTGGTGCCAGGGTTCGTGGTGGTGGCCCGGTCCACGCTGGAGGCCCCGGGTTTTGCCTTGCTCGAGGCGGTGATCGTCGTTTTCGTGGTGACGGTGATGACCCAGCTTGTCCAGGCAGTCAGTAAGGAGCGTAACAGCCTGCTGAGGCGTTTTGAGGACCGCTCGCAGCGGGATCTTGTTACCGGATTGAAGAATGACAGGGGATTGCTCAACGATGTGCTTGAGCGGCGACGCCATGTTCCCGGGACAGAAAGCCAGTTGGTTGTGGTTGAGCTGTCCAACTTTGATGAAGCCCATGATCTTCTGGATGAATCCTTTTCGGTTCGGCTTGAGAAGCATGCGGCAGCGGAGATCCGCCGGTGTTTTCCGGACGTGCCGGTAGTGGCGCGGCTGGCCCAGGGGCAGTTCGGGTTTTTCTGGGCAGGCAATGACACGGGCAGCTTTGATCGCGGGATAGAACGCATTATCAGCCACCTGAACGGCCAGGTGTATATCGAGCCCGAGGCTATTTACCGGATGTTTGTCGCTGTGGGGAGTGTGCGGATAGAGACCGGCGATGACCCTGCCCGGGCCCTGTCCGCCGCCCGGCAGATGGCCGCGCAGGCGGCCACGGCGCGGGACTATCCTGTGGCCCGCTGCACCCTGGATGACCCGCGCGTGCAGCGTCGGCAGCAACGCCTGAAAATGCTCGAGGAGCTGAAAGAAGCCCTGTCCAGCGACAGGCTGGTCCTGTTCGCCCAGGAGATCCGGAAGGCGGAGGGTGACGCCGGGAAAATCTCCTTTGAAGTGCTGTTGCGCATGAAGGGGCGCGACGGCTCGATCATTTCACCTGCAGAATTTTTGCCGGTGGCGGAGGACTATGGCCTCTCTGGCGACGTTGACCGTTGGGTCGTGAAAGCGGTACATGACTGGGCGGAGAAATACCCGCACTGGCTGCCGCTGCTCGACAAGTGTGCCATCAATCTGTCCGGCATGACCCTCGCTGACCCCGGTTTTCATGAGTGGTTGCGTGAGCTGAGGCAGCGATCATCACTGCCAGCCCGGTGCATATGCTTTGAAGTGACTGAAACGCAAATGATCAGCGACTGGAACCAGGCAGACGGGTTATTGAAAGCATTACGCGAAGACGGCCACAGAATTTCCCTCGATGATTTCGGCACCGGTCTGGCGACGTTCGAGTACCTGACACGGTTCCCCCTGGACTATGTCAAGATCGACGGACGCTTCGTCAGGGATGTTGTCGATAACAGTGTCCATCAATCCATAATCCGTGCGATTACCGACGTGGCAACCACCATGCAGTTGCAGACTATTGCCGAATTTGTCGGTGACAGGTCGACTCGGGAGCGCGTGGCTGCCCTGGGCGTGGATTTTGTCCAGGGCTTTGCCATCGCAAAGCCGGTGCCGCTGTCCGAGCTGATGTTGCGGTTTTCGAAGATGGACGCCGTGGTCTGAGGCCTGCCTCATTTCCGTGTGCGGCGAAGACGGGAGAGCAGCTTTTTCATTCCCTTCTTCCACCACGGTTGCGCCAGTCGGTCCCTGCGTGAGCGGCCAAACTCAGCGGCGGCCAGCGCGCGCTGCAGCTCACACCCGGAGGGAGCGGTGCCAAAGCGCAGACGGCAAAGCCGTTCGGCCTCGGCCACCAGCGAATAGCACAGCCGGTCATACTCACTGTTGCCGTCATAACTGAGCGGTTCGCGACTGAAATCGGCATTGGCCTGGTCAAGCTGCTTGCGAAACCAGCCGGCGAGAAACTGTTGCATTGCGGTTTGTTGTGACATTTGGACAGGATGCCAGTGCAAAAGCCTCCAGCGCGTGAAGGTCTACTCGTCCACCCACTCCCAGCGCAGCGGTTCGCCAAAGTCGTCATAGACCATTTTACGGCGTGGACGGCGCTGGGGGCGGCGCGAAGAGGTGGCCTTTCGCTTGAGCTTGCGACGGGCCTCCACCGCGGCGATCACCTCGGGTACGTAGGTGCGCGGGGCACGCGTTCCCTCGAACACCATGGCGCGTTGGCGTGGCTTGTTATCCGTCTCCCCCGTGGTGCCCGATTCCACCCGGCGTATGCGGCCACCGCGGGCGAGAAACTCGTCCGTCTGCCGCTTTATACGCTGGCGCTGCAGGTCCTTGTGGCTCACGGGTGCCGGCCCTCGATTCAGGTTGACTGAAAAGCATAACAAACAACGCCGCGTCGGTGTGGGGTGAAGGCGCTGGTTAGGTGGGCGCCAGATGGCGTTTCAAGGTGGCTTCCAGCTGATGCAGGCGGATCGGCTTGGCCAGATAGTCATCCATGCCCGCAGACAGGCACTTTTCCCGCTCTTCCTTCATGGCATTGGCCGTCAGCGCAACAATGGGGATGTGGGCCTGGGCGTCCCGCTCCAGCTTGCGTATTTCGCGCGTCGCCTGGTAGCCATCCATGCGTGGCATGTTGCAGTCCATCAGGATCAGGTCAAAGCCCTGCTGCCAGCGCGCCAGCGCCTGTTCTCCGTCGGTGGCCACGGTGGCCTTGAAGCCGAGTTTCTTGAGCATCTGCTCAGTGACTTGCGCATTGATGTCATTATCTTCAACAACAAGGACATGTTTGTTCAGGATCAAGGCGGAGGTCTTGCCGGTCTCCCCCTCATTGAAGGGCGCAGAGCGCTCCAGGTTTTCAATCTGCAACTGGCTGGCCAGCCGCATGGGCAGGGTGACGCCCACCTCTGTGCCGACGCCCTCCAGAGAGACCAGTTCAAGCGAGCCCCCCAGCCGCTCGGCCAGCTGCTTGCTGATAGTCAGCCCCAGTCCGCTGCCGCCAAACAGTCGTGATGTGGAGCTGTCTGCCTGGGTGAACGCCTCGAAGACATGGGACATGGCCGCGCCCGGAATGCCGATGCCGGTATCCCGCACAACAAACTGTACACGCGGTTCGTGTTGGTCCGAGTCAACCAGTGACGCTTCCAGGGTGACACTCCCGCGGCGGGTGAACTTCACCGCGTTACTGATCAGGTTGACCAGTATCTGGCGAAGGCGAATGTCATCCTGGACCACGTATCGTGGCAGATCTCCCTGGAAGCTGGTCACCATGCGCAGGCCCTTTGCTTCAGCCTGGGATTCGAACAGGCCGACAACGTCGCGCAGCAGGCGTGGCAGGAAGAACGTGCGCTTTTCGATAGTCAGCTTGCCGGCCTCGATGCGGGCATGGTCGAGCACGTCATTGAGAATGCTCAGCAAACTGTCGGCACTGCTCTGGATGATGCGCAACTGGTCACGCTGGGTGTCATTGCTGGCGGAAGGCAGCATCAGGGCGGTGACACCCAGGATGCCGTTCAGGGGCGTGCGAATTTCATGACTGATATTGGTCAGGAACTGGCTCTTCTGGGCGGATGCCGCCTCGGCCTGCTGACGTGCTTGTTTGAGTGCCTGTTCCATCCGGTTGCGTTCATGGACGACGGTGGAGACCAGCAGTACCACCAGGTTCTGCACCACCAGATAGATATACAGCAGCAACAGCGCATCGTTGGCGCTGTCCCGGCCGGCGTCACGCACGGCAATGATGGTCAGGGCGATGGCCAGCGCGGCGACCGCGAAACTGTGGCTCAGTGCTGTGATGCGGGAGAAACGCAAGGCCGCCCACAGTACCGGGATGATGGGCAGGTAGGTGAGCTGGCTGGAGATGGCCGGGGCAAGGATGTCGCCGTGGGACAGGACCACGGCCATGAGGCCAAGGAACAGCATCACTGATGACTCGGCCAGCCGTTGTGGCCATTCGCCACTGGCGGGGATCACTTCCTGGCGGGCGTTGGCCAGCAGTACCAGAAGCGGCGTCAGCAGCAGCGCACCCATCATGTCTCCGGCCCACCACAGCCGCCACAGGCTGGGAAACATGAACTGCGGCGCCAGTCCGGTGAGAGTCAGGCTGGCGGCGCCCACGGTGGCACTGACGGCCGGGGCAATCATGGCCGCCAGGACAAAGAAGGCAAGCACGGGCCTGACGCCATTGAACGGATGCTGGTGATAGTTGAGCATGCGTAGCAGCGCGTAAGCGGTGACCGCTTCTGCGGTGTTGCCGGCGGCGACGGCGGTGGCCGTTACCGGGTTGCCCATGGCGAGATTAGCGAGCAGGGCGCCGGCAAAGATGCCGGGCCAGAGGCGCAGGCCAAACACCAGCAGGGCGGCAATACTGATGCCCGTGGGCGGCCAGACCAGGGTCGCCCCCACCTCGGTAATGTACAGGCTCAGGCCCGCACGCCCGGTCAGGAAATAGATCCCGGCGAGAACACCGATGGCAAGGAAACGCTGTTTCCGGGTCCAGGAATGACTCGATTGCGGCACTGTGGCTGACCTGATGGAAGGAGTACCGATAGGGTACGGTGCCAGCCTGTTAACGGCAAACAAACGTTACTGTGCCATCAAGGCGCGGGCGCCTCCAGTGCCGCCCGGATCTGCGTTTCCAGGGCACCGCCCAGGGGCTTTTCACTGGAGGGGAATGCGGCAATGACAGTGCCGTCCCGTCCAATCAGGTATTTGTGGAAGTTCCAGCGTGGCGGACCGGCTTTTTCAGCCAGGGCCCGGAACAGGGTATTGGCATTGGCGCCTGTCACCGCGCTGGCAGACATCATCGGAAAGGTGACGCCATAGTTGATAAAGCACACCGATGCTGTCTTCTGTTCGTCCGCGTATTCCTGGCGGAAGTCATCGGACGGGAAACCCACCACGGTGAAACCGTCATCGCGGTATCTCTGGTAAAGCGACTCCAGCCCCTTGAATTGCGGCGTGAAGCCGCACTGGCTGGCGGTATTGACCACCAGCAGCACCTTGCCGCGCGCATGGCTGCACAGGTCCAGTGTCTGTTCGCTGTGCAGGCGCCGGGACTGGTAATCCAGAAGGTTGTTGCACTCCGCCCGGGCGGCCGGGCTGGCTGCCAGCAGGCCGGCCAGGGTAAACAGGGTGACAGTCAGTGTTGTGGCGATGCGCATGCCGCGTCCTCCAAGCCTGTCATCGAAGGTATCCGGCGTGCCGTCAAAGCGGCGCGAGTATCAGCCGCCGTAGGTCCGGTCCAGGTAGGCGAGGATATCGGCGGACTCGAACAGGGCGGTGTCCGTGTTCGGGTCTTCCAGGTAAGGCACCTGGACGTTGCCATGGCGGGCAAAAAAGGCGGCGCGCTTGGTGCCCGGCAGAGGGCGATAAGGCTTCAGTGTCAGGTGCAGCTTCGCCGGGCCCACATCGGCCAGCTGTTGCTTGCCCAGGTTGATCAGCCGGTAGCCCAGCTCCAGTTCGCACAGGCGTTCGCGCACAGGGCGGGAGTAGGGGCTGCTTTCGAATGAATACAGGGTCAGTAACTGTCGTGCGGGTTGCGAGCGGCGTACCGTCCGTCCGGCATTGCCGCGGATCCGGCTCGCCCGTGCGGATTGCGCCAGGTTGGCGCTCGACGCGGTAAGCGCAGCCGGGACAGGGCGGTCGGCATAGTGCTCGAACAGGTATGTCAGGATGGCCTCGGCACCTTGCGCCTCGCGGTCCGTATCCAGGTCAATCAGGAACGGCGGTGTGCGTGAACCGCTCAGGTTCTCCAGTTCATTGGCATAGCGGTGCCCGCCGTCCGGGCACGGCAGGATGATCGCATCCAGGTCCAGCTCTGTCAGGGCCTCGCGCACCAGCCGACAGGCTGCGTCACCCTCACAATCAAACAGCCGCAGAGGCTCTGCCGGCTGCACCCGTCCTGTGCGGGTCATGCTGCCACGCCAGCGTCGGGCCGTGGAGGCGCGCACCGAATTGAGAACGTTGAGAAGATGGCGCATGGGCTGTCCTTGGTTCCGTGGTCACGGGCACGGCTGGGTCGGGCTGGTTGGTATGTGTCCTGCCCGTGCCGACCCCTGGCATGCCGGGGCGCGCAGTTGGGGCGTGTGGAGAGCATTAGGACGGAAGATGGTGGCTACGGGTGGACTTGAACCACCGACCCCAGCATTATGAGTGCTGTGCTCTAACCAGCTGAGCTACGTAGCCGTATTCTGCAAGGCCGCGAATTTTCCGGCACCCCCTGTGTCCTGTCAAGTCCGAGGCGCAAATAACCCTTTTCCGGCCTCAGACGTTGAAGCGGAAGTGCACCACGTCGCCGTCGGCGACCACGTAATCCTTGCCCTCCAGGCGCCATTTGCCGGCATCCTTGGCACCCTGCTCGCCGTTGTTGGCGACGTAGTCGTCGTAGGCAGTGACCTCGGCGCGGATAAAGCCCTTCTCGAAATCGGTGTGGATGACACCGGCTGCCTGCGGTGCGGTTGCACCGGTGCGAATGGTCCAGGCACGGACTTCCTTCTTGCCGGCAGTGAAATAGTTCTGCAGGCCAAGCAGGGAGTAACCGGCGCGTATGACGCGGTTCAGGCCCGGTTCGTCCATGTTCATTTCCGCCAGGAAGTCCGCTTTTTCCTCGTCATCCAGTTCGGCAATCTCGGATTCGATCTTGGCGCAGATGGGGACCACGACGGCCCCCTCCTGCTCAGCCAGTTCGCGCACGCTGTCCAGCAGCGGATTGTCCTGGAAGCCGTCCTCATCCACGTTGGCCACATACATCACTGGCTTCAGGGTGAGCAGGTTGAGGGAGCGAATCCGCTTCATCTCGTCCTCGTCCAGCGCCACCGTGCGGGCCGGCTTGCCTTCGTCCAGGGCCGGCTTGAGTTTTTCCAGCACCTTGAGGGTTGCAGCGGCGTCCTTGTCCTGGCCCTTGGCGGCTTTCTGCAGGCGCAGCATGGCCTTGTCCACGGAATCCATGTCCGCCAGGGCCAGCTCGGTGTTGATGGTGTCGACGTCTTCCAGTGGCGATACGGCGCCTGCCACATGCACCACGTTGTCGTCATAGAAGCAGCGCACCACGTGGGCAATGGCGTCTGTCTCGCGGATGTTTGCCAGGAACTGGTTGCCCAGGCCCTCGCCCTTGGAGGCCCCGGCCACCAGCCCGGCGATATCGACGAATTCCATGGTCGCCGGCAATACCCGCTCCGGGCTGACGATCTTCTCCAGCACGGCAAGGCGTTCGTCCGGTACCGGCACCACGCCGGTGTTGGGCTCGATGGTGCAGAACGGGAAATTCTGGGCCTCAATGCCCGCCTTGGTGAGGGCGTTGAATAGCGTGGACTTGCCGACGTTGGGAAGACCAACGATGCCGCACTTGAAACCCATGATTGCTACCTCCGTTTTCGAGCAGGCGATACTACCAGAATCGTCGAGGGCGTTCGCGCCCTGGCGTCGGCAAAGGCCGGTCTCAGGCCTTGAAACCGTTGAGCCGGTTCATGGCCCCGGCCACATCGCCGCGCAGGATGTCAGCACTGTGGTGGACCGCCTCGTCCACGGCCCGGTCAATCAGGTCGCGGTCAGCCCGTGATGGTTTGTTCAGCACATGCGGCGTCACCTTGCTGGCATCGCCTGGATGGCCAATGCCCACGCGCATGCGCAGGAAGTCTTTCTGGTTGCCATGACGGCTGATGATGTCACGCAGGCCGTTGTGGCCGCCGTGGCCGCCGCCTTTCTTGAGACGGACCACGCCGGGGGGCAGGTCCAGTTCGTCGTGGGCCACCAGCATCTGCTGGACAGGAATCTTGAAGAAGTTGGCAAGCGCGGCCGTAGCCTGTCCGCTGCGGTTCATGAAGGTGGTGGGAATCAGCAGTCGAACCGTATTGCCTTCGAAGCTGAACTGGCCGGTAAGGCCGAAATATTTCTTGTCTTCGGACAGTGAAACGCCCCGGCTGCGAGCCAGGGCGTCCACGTACCAGGCGCCAGCGTTGTGGCGGGTGTCTTCGTATTCCCGGCCCGGGTTCGCCAGGCCAACAACAAGCAATACGGGATCCGCCACGCTACCAATACACCCTTACTCTTCGCCGCCTTCGCCTTCCTCGCCGCCTTCGCCTTCAGCCTCTTCGTCTTCGGCCTTGGCTGCCTTCTTGGCGTGTACGGAGGCCACCGGCAGGTCGTGCTCGTGGGACAGCTGGACCAGCTCGACGCCCTTGGGCAGCGTCAGGTCAGACAGGTGCAGGATCTGGTCCATGGCCATCTCGGACATGTCCACTTCGATGAATTCCGGCAGGTCCTGGGGCAGACAGCTGACTTCCACTTCAGACGCATTGTGCTGGACTTCACCGCCGTCCTGCTTGACGCCCGGGCAGTTCTCTTCGTTGGTGAAGTGCAGCGGTACGTTCATGGTGATCTTGTGGGTCTTGTCTACACGCAGGAAATCCGCGTGCATCGGGTAACCCCGAGACGGGTGGCGCTGCAGGTCACGCAGAACCGCCTGCTGGCTCTTGCCACCCAGGTCCAGCGTCAGGATGTGGCTGTAGAACGCCTCGTTTTCCAGCGCCTTGACCAGCTCGCGCAGCTCCAGGCTGACCATTTCCGGTTCCTTTTCGCCACCATAAATGATGGCAGGAACACGTTGCTCACGACGCAGGCGGCGGCTCGCACCTTTCCCCGCGTCGGAACGTGCCTCAGCAGTGAGGGAGAATTCGTTGCTCATGGGTAATCTCCAATAACAGATATATCCGGCTGTCCCGCGACCAGGTAACAGCCAGGGTGACCCCCGGTAACCCCGGAGGGGCGGCGATTATCCCTGTTCACCGGTGAAAAATCCAGCGTCAGCGGGCACAAAAAAGCCCGCCAGGGCGGGCTTTTGCGGGTCTGGCCGGGGTCAGATCAGCTCAAGGCGGTCAAACATGGCCGACAGGGATTCCTCATTGTTGATGCGGCGAATGGTCTCAGCCAGCATCGGGGCCAGCGACAGCACCCGAATCTTGCCGGTCTTGCTGGCGGCGTCGGACAGCGGAATGGTGTCGGTCACCACCAGCTGGTCGAGGGAGGAATTGGCAATGTTCTCCACTGCCGGGCCGGACAGGACCGGGTGGGTACAGTAGGCAATGACTTTCTTGGCACCATGATCCTTGAGGGCCTGGGCGGCCTTGCACAGGGTGCCGGCGGTATCCACCATGTCGTCGACGATCACGCAGCTGCGGCCTTCCACCTCACCGATGATGTGCATTACCTGGGATTCATTGGCCTTGGGACGACGCTTGTCGATGATGGCCAGATCGGCGTCATTGAGCTGCTTGGCAAGGGCGCGGGCACGAACCACGCCACCCACGTCCGGGGACACCACCATCATGTCGTCATAATCGCAGCGTTCGATGTCCGCCACGATCAGCGGTGTGGCATAGACGTTGTCCACCGGAATATCGAAAAAGCCCTGGATCTGGTCAGCATGCAGGTCCACGGTCACGACGCGATCAATGCCCACGCCGGTGATCATGTCGGCCACTACCTTGGCGGTAATCGGTACGCGCGCAGAGCGCACCCGGCGGTCCTGGCGCGAATAGCCGAAGTAGGGGATCACGGCAGTGATACGGCCGGCGGAGGAGCGACGCAGGGCATCCGCCAGCACCAGGATTTCCATCAGGTTGTCGTTGGTGGGCGCGCAGGTGGACTGGACGATGAAGACGTCCTTGCCGCGCACGTTTTCCTGGATTTCAACAGCCACTTCGCCGTCGCTGAAGGTGCCCACGTCCGCATCGCCCAGCGGGATGTTCAGGTGGCGGACCATGGCCCTGGCGGCCTCAGGATTGGCGTTTCCGGTAAAGACGACGAGCTTGGACACTGGCGCTCCCGCGGTTTTTGTCAGCTGGCTTTTATTCGGCCTCTCGCGTGAGGCCCCGAGGAGGAGAATAAGTGGCTGGGGTACCAGGACTCGAACCTGGGAATGACGGGATCAAAACCCGTTGCCTTACCAACTTGGCTATACCCCAACGCTAACTTGTGGTCGCCTGCAGTGCCTCCAGGGCCTCGAGTTCGTCGAGGGCGGGGGAGTGATCAACACTACAGGCAACGAAACCTGTCCAGCGTTCCGGCAACTGCGCCAGCAGTTTTTCGCCGGTGGTGCGGCTGGCGATGCGGGCAAATACGCAGGCGCCTGTGCCGGTCATGCGGGCGTTACCCGCATGCTCATCGAGCCAGTCAAGCGCGTCGGCCACCGCGGGAAACAGGCGTCTGGCCACCGGCTCGCAGTCGTTGCCAAACTGGCTGGCTGACCCCGGCTCTAGAAAGGCCGCTAATCTACTTTTCGGGGTATCCCTTGTCAATTGCCGATCGCCGAAAATCTGCGCAGTTGGCACGCTTACGGCCGGATTCACGACCAGATACAGCTGTTCCGGGAGAGACACCGGGGTCAGTTGCTCACCGACGCCTTCGGCCCAGGCACTGTGGCCGTGGACAAAAACCGGCACATCTGCACCCAGGGACAGGCCAATATGGGCCAGTTGGTCCCGTGACAGGCCCAGTTGCCAGAGCCGGTTGAGGCCAAGCAGGGTGGTGGCGGCATCACTGGACCCGCCGCCCACACCGCCGCCGGCGGGCAGCCGCTTGTGCAGGGTCAGGTGGGCGCCACCCGCGTAGCCGCTGGCGGCCTTGAGGGCGCGCGCGGCGCGCAGCACCAGGTTGTCCTCGGTATCGAGCGGTGCCGGGGCATCCAGCAGCAGATCGTCAGACGGGGCAAAATCGAGCTGGTCGCCGGTGTCCAGCAGGGCAAACAGGGTTTGCAGGGTGTGGTAACCATCCTCACGGCGGCCGGTGATATGCAGGAACAGGTTGAGCTTGGCCGGGGCAGTGAGGGAGAAGCCCGTCATGGCAACGGCTCCCAGTGGCGGATCAGCAGGGTGAAACGCTGGTCGTCGCGCTGGGCGCGTATCTTGCCGGGCAGGCGCAGGCCGAGATAGTCCTGGTAGCGGGTCAGTTCCAGCTGCCAGCCCAGCTGCTCGAGCTGGCTCAGGTCACCGTTGTCATCGCGGGCCAGGTGGTCCGTGTCTGTGGGCGCGGGCAGTCCACGCACCCAGTACTGCAACGCGTCCACCGGCAGCAGCAGTCCGGTCAGCTGCAGTGCCAGGCTGGTGGGATCGCCGGCCGACACGGTCTCACGACCGGTGCTCAGGGTCGCCAGGCCCGGCTGCCAGTGAATGGCTGCGGAGCCGAAGCCGAGCGGGCCGGAAAAGCGGATCACGCCAGCACTGTCGCGTTGCTGCCAGTCCAGCGAGGCGCTGCCACCCTCGTTGCCGGCGCGGTAACCGAGTCGACCGGCCAGGTTCCAGCTGGCCAGGGCCCAGGCAGAGCCGGGCACCTCTTCGCCGGCAGGCGGTACAGGCCGACTCTGGCAGCCTGCCAGGCTCACGAAAACGGCAAACAGCAGTAGCGGGACGCGCAGGGAGGTCATGGTTGCGGATCGCCGGTGAGGCGCTCCACCGTCTCGCGGATTTTCTCGCTGCCCGGGAATTCCACCAGCGCGTCGCGCCAGACGCGGCGGGCCTCGTCACGCTGGCCCAGTTGCCAGAGCACTTCGCCGTAATGGGCGGCCACCTCATGATCCGGGAATGCCTCCCAGGCCTGGCGCAGGTAGGTCAGTGCGGTATCCAGCTGCCCCAGGCGGTAATGCACCCAGCCCATGCTGTCGATGATGGCCGGGTCTTCAGGGCGCTGCGCGTAGGCGGCTTCCACCAGCTGCCGTGCTTCGTCCAGGCGCTGGCCGTGATCGGCCAGGGTGTAGCCCAGCGCGTTCATGGCCGTGGGATCGTCCGGCTTGAGCTCCAGCATGCGCCGCAGGTCCGCTTCCAGTTGCGCCAGGTTGTCGAGTTTCTCGGCCACCATGGCACGTGCATACAGCAGGTCCGCCTGGTCCGGCAGGCGCACCAGTGCCTCGTTGAGGATGTCCAGGGCCTCCGGGGCCTGGCCGTGACTGGCGAGCATTTCCGCCTCGGCGGCGTACAGGGAAGGCATCTTTTCCGGGTACTCGGCGCGCAGGCGCTCCATGTGCCGTGCCGCCCGGCCGGCCTGGTCAACGTCAAACATCAGCCGGCCGGCCTGGACCTGGGCCTGTAGCATCTTGTCACCACCACTGATGGCCAGGTAGTGGTCGATGGCGGCATGGGGATCGCCGGCGTCCTCTGCGGCGCGTGCCAGGAACAGGTTGACATCATTGGGGCGGTAGCCCTCGGCGAGCAGGTCTGACAGTGCCGCCCGGGCCGGTTCCGTGTTGCCCCGCTCCAGGCCATACAGGGCCAGGGAGAAGCGCAGGTCGCGGTCCTCGGGATAACGTTCGCTGAGTTCCCGCAGGGCCTCGGCCGCCTCTTCCCGCCGGTCGGCTTCCATCAGTAACCGGGCACGCATGACGCGCACGCGGCGCGCATGGGGGTAGCGGGATTGCAGCTTGTCCAGGTGGGCAAGGGCGCCGTCATGGTCGCCCAGTTCAAACATCAGCCGGGCCTTCAGCAGCAGCGCATCTTCATGCAGCTTGTTCAGTTTCAGCGTGCGGTTGCAGGCGTCCAGGGCGCCCGCCAGGTCACCATCCATCTGCAGCGACAGGGCGCGTGCGTACCACAGCGGTGCCTGGTCCGGATAGCGCTCGGTCAGCGAGCCAAGCACAGTGAGCAATTCCTGGTTGCCTTGCGGACCCAGTCCACGGGCATGACTGACCAGCTCCGTCAGGGAGGTGTCGGGGGATTCCTGCAGCAGCACATCGATATGGGTGGCAGCGCGCTGCTTGTCACCCAGCTTGATGTACGACAGCGCCAGCAGTTCATGGGCCTCACGGTTGCCCGGGTCCCGTTCCAGCCACAGCTGGCCGAGCTCTGCAGCGGCCACCGGGTCTTCCAGGTACGCCGCCAGTCGTGCGGCCTGGCGTGCCACTTCCGGGTCCGCCGTATCGCGCGCTTCACGGCCGTAGTAGCCCATGGTTACCGACAGGGCGTTACGCTGCGCCGCCACTTCGGCCACCAGCAGGTCAGCCAGGGTCTGGGCGTCGTAGGTGGGCGCCAACGCCTCTTCGGCAGGCTCGGGGGCCGGCGTTTCCGATGCCGGGCGCTGGGCGCAGGCCGTCAGCAGGACCAGTGCGGCCAGGCTGGCGCCACGAAACAGGATTGTGTTCATTCAGTAGGGTTCCTTTTGTCATCGGCGGCCATTCGGGGCGCCGTGCCTGTCCGGGCTTGTCTGTACAGGTGTGACCGGGGAAACCGGGATTTGTCACCGCTGTTGCCGGCAAGCGCACCGGCGGCTGGAAAAGAAGCGCCGGGCCAGCGGCTATGATGGCACAGCCAGCGCCTGCGGCCCAACCGCCGGCACTGACCTATGACGTTGTTTTGAGTAGAATAAACGCTCAGAATGCGCGGCCCAGCCCCTGGTCGGCTTGGCAGATACGGAACCCGTATATGGAATTCCTTACAGCAGGCGTCAATCACACCACGGCCGATGTGGCCCTGCGTGAGCAGCTGTCGCTGTCCGGCTCCGCCCTGGAGCGTGCCCTGCGTTCCCTGCGTGATGTGCCCGGTGTGGCCGAGGCGGCGCTGTTGTCCACCTGTAACCGCACCGAAATCTACTGCCTGGTGTCTGCCGGCGCGGCAGACATCGACCTGGCCGGTTGGCTGGCCGCTGAGCACCGCATGGATGCCACTCGTGTGCGCGACGTGGTCTACCAGTATCGCGATGAGGATGCATTGCGGCACCTGATGCGGGTGGCTGGCGGCCTCGATTCACTGGTCCTCGGGGAGCCGCAGATTCTTGGCCAGTTGCGAGAGGCGTACGCGCGTGCCCACGAAGCAGGGGCCCTCGGCAACGGCCTGTCCCGGCTTTTCCAGCAGGCCTTTTCGGTCGCCAAGCGTGTGCGCACGGAGACAGACATCGGCGCCAATCCGGTGTCGGTGGCCTACGCGGCGGTCTCCTTTGCCCGGCATATCTTTGCTGACCTGTCCCGCAGCCGGGCGCTGTTGATCGGTGCCGGTGAAATGATCGAGCTGGTCGCCCGCCACCTGCATGACCAGCAGGTGGCTGACATCACTGTCGCCAATCGCAGTCTGGCTCGGGCCCAGGTGCTGGCCGAATCGGTCAATGGTCGTGCCGTCACACTGGAAGAACTGCCGGTGGCACTGGAGCAGGCCGATATCCTGATTACCTGCACTGCCAGCCCGGTGCCGGTGCTGGGCAAGGGGGTGGTGGAACGGGCACTGAAAAAGCGTCGCCACCGGCCCATGTTTATGGTGGACATTGCCGTGCCGCGCGACATTGAGCCGGAGGTGGGTGAGCTCAATGACGTCTACCTGTTCACGGTGGATGACCTGCACGAGGCCATCGAAGAGAACGTGCGCCAACGGCAGGAAGCGGCAGCTGCGGCAGAGCGCCTGATTGAGGAGGCACTGCGCCAGCATGTGCGGGAAACCCGTGAACTGGACGCGGTGGATACGCTGCGCGCCTACCGTGCCCAGGTGCAGGCGCTGGCCAATGCCGAGCTGGAGCGCGCCCTGCGCCAGCTCACCCCGGACCAGGATGCTGCCGAGGTGCTGCGCCGTTTCCAGCACAACCTGGTGAACAAACTGTTGCATGCGCCCAGTGTGCAGTTGCGCCGGCTCGCCGCGGAACAGCGAGAGGATGCACTGGCCGTGGTGCGCGAGGTGCTGCTGGCGGCGGAATCCGCCAGCAGCGGCAACGATGAGGCGGCGCCTGCCAGCAAGTCTGACGAGCAGTCATGAAAGAGTCCCTGCGCCACAAACTGGATCGCGTCAGCGATCGCTACGACGAGCTGTCCGCGCTGTTATCCGATGCCGAGGTGATCAGCGACCAGAACCGTTTCCGCGACCTGTCACGCGAATACGCCGAGCTGGAACCGGTGGTGAAATGTTTCAACCACTGGCGCGATACACGGGACAACCTTGATGCAGCCCTGGCCATGCAGGATGACGACGATCCGGACATGCGTGCCATGGGCCAGGATGAGGCGGGCGCCGCTGGCGCCGAGCTGGAGCAGCTCGAGGACGAGCTGCAGAAACTCATGCTGCCGCGGGACCCCCGAGACCGTTGCAATGTCTTCCTTGAAATACGCGCTGGCACCGGTGGCGACGAAGCCGCCATCTTCGCCGGCGACCTGTTCCGGATGTATTCGCGCTATGCCGACAAGCAGGGCTGGCGGGTGGAGATTGTCTCTGCCAGTGAAGGGGAGCATGGCGGCTTCAAGGAAGTGATTTCCCGTGTCAGTGGCGACAATGTCTATTCGCGCCTGAAGTTCGAGTCAGGTGCCCACCGGGTACAACGGGTGCCAGCCACGGAAAGCCAGGGCCGCATACACACCTCTGCCTGTACAGTGGCGGTGATGGCGGAAGCCGACGATGTCGGTGATGTGGAAATCCGTACGGATGATTTGCGTATTGATACTTTCCGCTCTTCCGGTGCCGGTGGTCAGCACGTCAACACCACTGACTCGGCCGTGCGCATCACACATACTCCCAGCGGCCTGGTGGTGGAGTGCCAGGACGAGCGCAGCCAGCACAAGAACAAGGCCAAGGCCATGTCGTTGCTGAAGTCCCGCCTGTACGACCAGATCCAGGCCCAGGCCCAGAAAGAGCAGGCCGAGACGCGCAAGTCGCTGGTGGGTTCCGGTGATCGTTCAGAACGTATTCGCACCTATAATTTCCCCCAGGGACGCCTCACTGATCACCGCATCAATCTTACCCTGTACAAGCTGGATGACGTCATCCAGGGTGATCTCGATGAAGTCCTCAACGCACTGCAGTCCGAGCACCAGGCCGAGCAATTGACACAACTGGCGGACGCCAGCTGATGGACACGGTGGCAGCGCTGCTCGGTGATGCCGAAAAACGTCTCGTCGGCTGTTCGGAAAGTCCCAGGCTCGATGCTGAACTGTTGCTGGCGCAAGCCCTGGGCAAGGACCGCACCTGGTTGTTTACATGGCCTGAGCACGTCCCTGCAGATGGCGAATGTCGCCTGTTCGGTGAATGGATGCGACGGCGTGAGCGCGGCGAGCCGGTGGCGCACCTGCTTGGCTGGCGGGAATTCCATGGTCACCGTTTTATCGTCACGGCGGATACCCTGATACCGCGCCCCGACACCGAAACACTGGTGGAGGCAGCGCTGCAGCGCCTGCCAGCAGCCCAGTCGATTGCCGTGGCAGACCTCGGTGCCGGCACGGGGGCCGTTGGCATATCCCTCGGGCTGGCGCGCCCGGATTGGCGTTTGCTGGCGGCGGACATGTCGCCGGCCATCGTCGACCTGATTGAACGCAACTGCCGTGCCCTCGGTGCTGCCAACGTGGAACCGCTGCTGTCATCCTGGCTTGATGCCATTGATGGTCCGCTGGATGCCATTGTCAGTAATCCGCCCTATATCGCTGACGGCGACCGGCACCTGTCACTCGGGGATGTGCGTTTCGAACCGCGCTCGGCACTGGTCAGCGGTGCCGATGGGCTCGACGATATCCGTCAGCTGGTACTTCAGGCAGCAGGCAAGCTGGCGCCAGCGGGCTGGCTGATGCTGGAGCATGGTCATGACCAGGGTGCTGCGGTGCGCCGCCTGTTTGCTGAGGCCGGTTACTCGGCGGTGGAGACGGTGCCCGACCTGGGCGGTAATGAACGGGTAACCGTGGGGCGAAAGCCGGTATGACCGAATCCCTGACAGACGAGCAATTGCTGCGATACTCGCGCCAGATTCTTTTGCCGGCACTGGATATTGCCGGGCAGGAGAAGCTGGCGCGGGCCCGAGTGCTGGTGATCGGGTGCGGTGGCCTGGGCGCCCCGGCAGCCCTCTATCTCGCCGGCGCCGGTGTGGGCCGCCTGACGCTGGTGGACGACGACGTGCTGGAAACCAGCAACCTGCACCGTCAGGTGGCCTACCGGGAAGCCGATGTCGGTGCCAGCAAGGCGCAGGCACTGGCCGCCCAGTTGCGGGCCCTGAATCGTGACGTGACCGTGGATGCGCTGGTCACGCGCGCGCAGCCCGGCTGGCTGGATGACCACGTGGCGGCGGCTGACGTGGTGCTTGATTGCAGCGATAACTTTGCCACGCGCAACGCGGTGAATACGGCATGTGTCGCGGCCGGTCGGCCGCTGGTGTCGGGTGCTGCCATCCGTTTTGAGGGTCAGCTGGCGGTATTTGACCTGCGCCGGCCGGACAGTGCCTGTTACCAGTGCCTGTACGGTGACGGCAGTGACCCGGACCTGCTGTGCAGTGACGCCGGTGTGGTGGGGCCTGTCGTGGGCATGATCGGCGCGGCACAGGCGCTGGAAGCGATCAAGTTACTGGCTGCCCTGGCGGTGACACCGCAGTTGCATCTGTTTGATGGCCTGGCATTCCAGTGGCGGTCACTGTCATTCCGCCGCGATCCGGCGTGCCCGTGCTGTTCAGGGGGCGAGATTGAATGACGGGTCGGGTGTGCCCTTGAGACAGTTCATCAGGTAGGGGAAGTCGTCAGTGACGAAGTAGCCGTAGAGGCCATTGATGGACATGCCGTTGCACTCATCCAGGTCGCCGCTGTCGGCGACATACTCGTAGTCTTCCACATACTCCCCCGTCCACGGGCCGGCCAGGCCTGGATTGACGAAGACATTGACCGGCCGTTCTCCCAGCTTCAGGGCATAGCTGGAAGTGACCTTGCGTATGACGCCGCCATCATCGATCCAGGGGCCGAAAATGGGGAAGCCATCCGCGGCGGTGCCAATAATGGTGGCGCCAGTCGGCGTGATGTCGTTGTACAGGGCGCCGGGATCACCATGATAGTGGTAACTGCCGTCGGCCAGGGTGTGGGCATTATGGCTGTCGATGCCGAACCAGCTGGGTTCATACAGCGGATTGACGTGCCAGCTGGTGCAGTCGACGCCAGCTTCACAGAAAGACTCGCGCATTTGCACCGGTACGCCATTGGCGAGCACGCCATCAAAGCGATTGCTGTCCAGTGCCGTCACACTCTCCGCGATGGCGGGATGGGCGGTGACGCGGAAGGTGCGATCCTGTTCGCTGATGGCAGCGGGTGCGTTGTCGTTGGGAAAGGTGCCGGTGTCATGTCCCGGCAGGCCGTCGGCGGCCAGGTAGATGTATTCCACCTGGTCGGCATCGGGGCAGGACGGCGCGGGATCCGGGCTGATCTCGATGCCGTCCCGGGGCGTCACCGCGCTCATGCCGGATATCTGTATGCCGCTGCCAAGACCGCTGATGGAGATGCCCGAGGAATACCCGTTGCTCATTTCCACGCCGCCGACACCATTGATGATCAGCAACTCGCCCAGACAAAGCGGGTTGAGGGCAATTTCCGGCTGCTCCGTGGCGTCGGGGGGTGCGGCGACGGCGGGGGAGCTGCTGTCACCGCCGCAGCCGGCCAGGGACACGACCAGTACAGTCATCAGGGCAAGATGGCTCGTGGGGTAGAGGTGGTGCACCGGATGCTCCTTGACGGTTTCTTTTTCTGGTTCTGGCGGTTGGCGATCCTTGGCCAAACCTGCGCGCGTCTTCCGGGGTCAGCGCGCCTTGGGCACTACCACGGTTTCCGTGGCCGACAACCTATCATGCAGGGTCTGGTGCGGATGCAGCAATGCTATCAAATAGCCAGCACCGGCCAGGGCCCAGGACAGGCCGGCGCCGGCAAAGCGGATCACGGTCTGGCCCAAGGTCATGGGGCGGCGGCGGTAGTCGCGGCTGAGCACCTTCCAGGCGCGCATGCCCAGGGTCTGGCCGCCGTGGGTCCAGAACCAGGCATAAAAGGCCCACAGCTCAAGGATCATGATCGGGAACAGGATACCGCGCAGTACCCAGGGGGCAGCCCGGGTGACACCGTTGATGTCTTCAGTCGGCAGCCCGGTGTAGGGGTAGACCAGTACCCAGATGCCCACGGTGGCAAACCACAGGGCGGCAATCAGGAACACATCGTAGAGCAGGGCGATCAGGCGGCGGCCCAGGCCGGCGGGGGGGAGGTCTGCGCTGAACGGGTCCAGGTCCTGGCTCATGGGCGGTCTTCTGCGTCGGTGCCCGGTGGTGGCAACCGGGTTCGGGAAAGCTGGTACCAGAGGCCGGACTCGAACCGGCACGGGTGTTACCCCAACGGATTTTGAATCCGTCGCGTCTACCAATTTCGCCACTCTGGCTTCGGCGCAGGAGTATACCAGTGAAGGGGCCGGATACCAGCGCGAGGGTGATCATGGCGACGAAAAGCAGTATCCTGCGCACCTCTTCAGTCGTGCCGGTACAGTACGATGCGTGTAGATGACTTTGATTTCGACCTTCCTGACGCGCTGATCGCCCGTCGACCGGCGGCCGAGCGTCGCGGTTCACGCCTGCTGGCCCTGACCCGGGCTGGTCTGGCTCACCAGCACTTTGTCGACCTGCCCGGGCAGCTCCGGGCCGGGGACCTGCTGGTGTTCAACGATACCCGGGTCATCCCCGCACGCCTGTTTGGCGAGAAAGCCACCGGCGGCAAGGTGGAAGTGCTGGTGGAACGCATTACCGGCGAGCGTGAGGCGCTCTGCCACGTGCGTGCCTCCAAGTCGCCGAAGCCGGGCAGCTGGTTGCAGTTTGACGGTGGCATCCGCGCCGAGATGCGCGGCCGTCATGGTGACCTGTTCCACCTGTTTTTTGCCGGACCGGAATCCCTGCTCGGCATCCTCGATGACATCGGCCATATGCCGTTGCCGCCCTACATTGACCGGGCCGATGACGACCAGGACATGGAGCGCTACCAGACAGTGTATGCCCGTCATCCCGGTGCGGTGGCAGCGCCCACCGCCGGCCTGCATTTCGATGACGACATGCTGGCGGATCTGGCGGCCATGGGGGTGGAGAGCGCGTTTGTGACCCTGCATGTGGGCGCGGGTACCTTCCAGCCGGTGCGCGTTGACAGTGTCGAGGACCATGTCATGCACAGCGAGCGCTACCAGGTGCCCGAATCGCTGCAGGAGCAGGTGCAGGAAACCCGGGCCCGTGGCGGCCGTGTGGTGGCAGTGGGAACGACGTCCCTGCGGGCGCTGGAAGCGGCCTCCCAGGACGGCAGCCTGCGTGCCGGCAGTGGCGAGACGGATATCTTCATTTATCCCGGTTACCGTTTCCGCAGCGTCGATGCCCTGATCACCAACTTCCACCTGCCGCGCTCGACCCTGCTCATGCTGGTGAGCGCCTTTGCCGGCCAGCAGCGGGTGCTGGATGCCTATGCCGAGGCGGTGCGCGAGGAGTACCGTTTTTTCAGCTACGGCGATGCCATGTTCATTGAACGACAGGACCAGGAGTAAGCCGTGTCGCGGATGACATTCTCCCTGCTTGGCCAGGATGCCGGTGCCCGACGCGGCCGGCTCAGCTTCCCGCGGGGCACGGTGGAAACCCCGGCGTTCATGCCGGTGGGCACCTATGGCACGGTGAAGGGCATGCTGCCGCGTGATCTCGAAGCCACCGGGGCCGAGATCTGCCTGGGCAACACCTTCCACCTGATGCTGCGCCCGGGCACGCAGGTGATTCGCGAGCACGGCGACCTGCATGACTTCATGCAGTGGCAGCGCCCGATCCTGACCGACTCCGGCGGCTTCCAGGTGTTCAGCCTTGGCGACATGCGCAAGCTGTCCGAGCAAGGGGTGACGTTCCGCTCGCCCATCAACGGCGACAAGGTGTTCCTGGGGCCGGAGGAAGCGATGCAGGTGCAGCGCGACCTGGGCAGTGATATCTGCATGATCTTCGATGAGTGCACGCCTTTTCCGGCCACCGAAGCGCAGGCGCGGGAATCCATGGAGCTGTCCCTGCGCTGGGCGGTGCGCAGCAAGGCTGCCCATGCCGGCAATGATGCCGCCTGTTTCGGCATCATCCAGGGCGGCATGTATGCGAACCTGCGCCAGGCATCGCTGGCTGGGCTGGCCGAGATCGGCTTCGATGGCTATGCCGTGGGCGGCCTGTCGGTGGGGGAACCCCAGGAGGAGATGCTCCGGGTGCTCGGTGACATCACCCCGGCGATGCCGCAGGACCGGCCCCGTTACCTGATGGGGGTGGGGCGTCCGGAGGACATTGTCGAGGCGGTTCGCCGGGGCGTGGACATGTTCGATTGCGTCATGCCCACCCGTAATGCCCGTAACGGCCACCTTTTCACCCATGCCGGGGTGATCAAGATCCGTAATGCCGTCCACCGCCATGACACCGGGCCGGTGGACGAGGCTTGTAATTGCTATACCTGTACCCATTTCTCACGGAGCTACCTCCATCACGTGGAGCGTTGCGGGGAAATGCTGGCTGCCCAGTTGGCAACCATTCACAACCTGCATTACTACCAGACCCTGATGGCTGGATTGCGGGGGGCTATTGAAGCCGGTACATTGTCGGCCTTTGTCGACGACTTCTACGCACGGCGCGGCTTGCCGACGCCGTCTTTATGACTGTTTGACTGGAGTCACAACCCATGAGTCTGTTTATCTCCACCGCCTATGCCGAATCCGGTGCTGCTGGAGCCCCACAGGGCGCAGCTGCCTTCGACTGGCTGCTGATCATCGGCATGATGGTGATCTTCTACTTCTTCCTGATCCGCCCGCAGAACAAGCGTGCCAAGGAGCACCGGGAGCTGGTCAGCAACCTGTCCAAGGGCGATGAGGTGGTCACCAGCGGCGGTATTCTCGGCAAGGTCACCAAGGTGACCGACGAGTATGTCACCGTCGAAATTTCCAACCAGCTGGAAATCAAGCTGCAGAAAGGCAGTGTCCAGGCGACCCTGCCCAAGGGCACCATCAAGTCCATCTGATTGAACAACACCGGGGACCTTTTGGTCCCCGCTTTATAAGGACACCCTCGGGGGACCTCCATGACCCGCTATCCACGCTGGAAATTCTTTCTTCTGATCGGCGTACTGACCCTGTGTGGTCTGTATGCCATGCCCAACCTGTACCCGGACGCGCCGGCGATCCAGATCTCCGCGGCCGAGGCCGGTGATGAGGTGCCCGCTGCGCTGCCGGCGCAGGTGCTGGAAAAACTGCAGGGTGCCGGGCTGGCCACCGGGCCTGGCGAGCGTGTGGGCACGTCCTGGCTGGTTCGTCTGGACAGCAATGAGGCGCAATTGAGGGCCAAGGCACTGGCGGAAGAACTGCTGGGACGTGATTTCGTGGTGGCGCTCAACCTCGCTCCCACAACCCCTGACTGGTTGCGGGAGATCGGCGCCAGCCCGATGAACCTGGGACTGGACCTGCGCGGTGGCGTGCACTTCCTGATCCAGGTGGATACGGCTGCCGCCATCGAGCAACGCCTGAAATCGTGGGAAAGCGAGATCAAGGTGCTGATGCGCGATGAGGGGATTCGCTACAAGAGCGTCACCGATAACGAGCGCGGCCTGCAGATCGAGTTCGGCAACGAGATCGCGCGGGAAGATGCCTTCACGGCCATACGCAACCAGTTCCGCGAATTCACCATTACTGCCATGGATGAGGGCTTCGGCCTGAACCTGGTCCTCAGTGATACGGCCATCAAGGACATTCAGGATTACGCCGTCGACCAGAACCGGACCTCGCTGGCCAATCGTGTCAACGAGCTCGGTGTGGGTGAGCCGGTGGTACAACGGCAGGGCGCTGACCGCATCGTGGTAGAGCTGCCGGGCATCCAGGACGCGTCCCGTGCCCGCCGGATTCTCGGCCGCACGGCAACGCTGGAATTCCGCCTGGTGGACAAGGACGTGAGTCCGGCCAGGATCCGCACCGGCGTGCCGCCGGCGGGGGTGGAGTTCTTCCCGTTCAAGGATGACACCAACGGCATGCCGGTGGCGCTGAAGCGCCAGGCCATCGTGACCGGTGACCAGGTGACCGGGGCGCAGATGGGGTTCGACCCGGATACCAACGCGCCGGAAGTGAATATCACTCTGGACGCCTCGGGCGCCAAGCGCATGCAACGCATCACGGCCAAGAACGTGGGCAAGCCCATGGGCGTGCTGTTCATCGAGACGCGCACTCGCTTCAAGAGCGAGATCCAGGAGGATGGCAGTGTGGTGGAGGTGCCGCAGAGCTTCACCGAACGTGAGGTGATCAATGTGGCCACCATCCAGACCACCCTGGGCAGCCGTTTCCGCATCACCGGACTGGACAGCCCGGCTGAAGCGTCCGAGCTGGCGCTGTTGTTGCGCGCGGGTGGTCTTGCCGCGCCGATTTACATCGTCGAGGAGCGCACCATCGGGCCAAGCCTTGGTGCAGAGAACATCCAGGCCGGGTTCAATTCCATGGTGCTGGGCATGGCCCTGGTGCTGGTCTTCATGATGGCGGTGTACAAGGGCTTCGGCCTGATTGCCAACGTCGCCCTGATGGGCAACCTGGTGATCATCATCGGCATCATGTCGTTGATCCCGGGCGCTACCCTCACCCTGCCGGGTATCGCCGGCATTGTCCTCACCGTGGGCATGGCGGTAGATGCCAACGTACTGATCTTCGAGCAGATCCGGCAGTCACTCAAGAGCGGGCTGAACCCCTTGCAGGCGATTGAGGCCGGTTACGACCGCGCGTTCAGCACCATCATGGATGCCAACATCACCACCATCTTTGCCGCCATTATTCTTTTCTGGGCAGGCACCGGCAGCGTCAAGGGTTTTGCCCTGACCCTGTTCATCGGCATTCTGACATCCATGTTCACCGCGATTGTCGGCACCCGTTCCATCGTTGACTTCATCTACGGCCGCCGTGCGCGTGCGCCGTCGAAACTGAGTATCTGAGGCGAGCCATGAAAAAGTATCTGATGCGTCTGGATTTCATGGCGGCACGGCACTGGTTCAGTGCTGTTTCCGCCGTTCTGGTGGTGGCCTCCATCGCCCTGATCATTGCCCGAGGTCTGAACCTGGGGCTGGATTTCACCGGCGGCACCATCATTGAGGTGCATAATCCCGGCGGCGACATCGTTATTGATGATGTTCGCAACGCACTGGAAGGAACGCCTTACAGCGAAGCCACACTGCAGCATTTCGGCTCAGCCAGTGATCTGGTGGTCCGGGTCCAGCCGCTGCACAAGCTGATCGAAGACGGTGAGGTGGCAGATGACCGTGGCATAGAAGCCGACAAGGTTGGCCTCGAGGTCACGGCGCTCCTGCAGGATGAGATACCGGCCCTGGAACAACGGCGGGTGGAATTCGTCGGTCCGGCCGTCGGCGATGAGCTGCGTGACAAGTCCGGCACGGCCATGCTCGCCGCGCTGATCGTCATTCTCATCTACATCGGCATCCGGTTCACCTCCAAGCTCGGCGTGTCGGCGGTGGCGGCCCTGTTTCATGATGTCATCATCGTGCTGGGTGCATTTGCGCTGATGGATTGGCAGGTGGACCTGACGGTGCTGGCGGCAATGCTGGCGTTGATTGGTTACTCCATCAACGACTCCATCGTGATTGCGGACTATGTGAGGGACTCGTTCCGCAACAGTCGTGTGTCAGATCCCCATGCGGTGGTCAACGATGCCATTCGCAAGACCCTGGGCCGGACCATCAATACCGCGTTGACCACTTGGCTGGTGGTGTGGGCGCTGCAGATCTTCGGCGGCCCGGCGGTGCATGGTTTTGCCCTGGCCATGTCCATTGGTGTGATCGTGGGTACCTACTCGTCCATCTATATCGTCTGTAACCTGGCTCTGTCACTGAAGATGAACAAGGAAGACTTCATGTTGCCAGAAGCCAAGGAAGTGGATGACATGCCCTGACCGGGACGGAGCCAGGAATGGAACAGTTTGTCGAAAAACTCATTTACGGTGCACGCTGGATATTGGCGCCCATTTATCTTGGCCTGAGCCTGGCGCTGCTGTTGCTGGGTATCAAGTTCTTCCAGGAGCTGTTCCATCTGTTTCCGATGATTCTCGAGAAGTCGGAAGCTGATCTCATCCTGGTGGTGCTGACGCTGGTGGATATGGCGCTGGTGGGCGGTTTGTTGGTGATGGTGATGTTTGCCGGCTACGAGAACTTTGTATCGCAACTGGATATTGAAGAAGGCGTGGAGAAACTGTCCTGGCTTGGCAAGATGGATTCCAACAGCCTCAAGAACAAGGTGGCGGCATCCATTGTCGCCATTTCTTCCATACACCTGCTGAAGATATTCATGGACGCAAAGAGCTACGATGACAATGTGCTGATGTGGTACGTGATCATGCATCTGACCTTTGTCGCAAGTGCCTTTGCCATGGGGATACTCGACAAGATTACACGCACTGAAAAGTGATCGAGGCGGGTGATTCGTGCGTGAAAAGGGCGGCATAATTGCCGCCCTTTTTTATCAGGGGGACTGACGCACTTTTCACTGACAGGCGCTTCACCGGCGCCCCCTCAGGGTTGGCCTCTCCAAACGTCCAATCAGAGGGGATCAGTACATGGTGTCAATTGCCATCCTGCACGAAACCGTGCCCGCCTACGTTAAAGAAGACCCAAAGCATTTCGATTTACAGATCGGAACCAGCGATCTGGAGCAGTTCGAGCGCAAGTTGCGCGATGAGTCCCCCCAGGTGCTGTTGCTGGATCTCGGTCTGCTCGGGGATAACCCGGTAGCAAAGGTGCAGGCGCTGGAAAAGGCTGCCATGCCGGAAAGCACCATCCTGATCTACAGCTTTGCCAAGCGTTCGGTGATCAATGAACTGCGGGGAGAAAAGCGCCAGGTAATGCGGGGGCCGTTGAAGATGCAGGACCTTCGCACTGCCCTGATCAACCTGATCGTACGCGACATGACCCGGCGACCCGCGCCGGCCAAGCAGGCTGTGGTGCCGGAGACACCGCCGCCCGCCATTATCTTTTCCGAGCAGGAGTTGGCACGGCTGCAGGAAATCCAGAGTGCCGTGGACTGCGAGTGCCCCAACCATGTGTCGGACGTGATCCTGTCATTAAAGGCGTTTGAGGACTATTCCAAACAGTGTGAGAACAAGGATGACGCAGATGCCAAGATGCATGAGTTTCTCTACCGTGCGGCCGGTCATTCCCGGGCAGTGATGGAACACGCAATGCGCGAGTTATGTCGTTTTGAGGGGATTGACCTGAAGAATCCGGTGCCGCCGTCGCAGCGACACGATGCGGACAGGCCGAAAACCATCAACTGAACGGCGCGGCAATAATGTCGGGCTGCGTTACAGCAACGGGCGCTTCGGCGCCCGTTTTCTTTGTAAGGCTACTCGGCACAGTCCATGCACAGTGTGGAGCGGGGCAGCGCTTCAAGGCGCTGGGGATTGATTGGCTTGCCGCAGCTTTCGCACTGGTCGCCGACACCGTCGGCAATGCGGGCGAGGGCGTGATTGACCTGGTTCAGGGTGGCGCGGACTTCAGCTTCCAGCCCGTCCACCACCTCGTCATTCTGGCGCTGGACCGCCTGTTCGGCGAAGTCCGCTTCCAGCGCGCCGGCGTCCCGGTGCTGGTGGGCAGCATATTTTTCCAGCCGGCCAAGCAGGTCGGCTTTCAGCTCTTCCAGGCGTTGTTTGCGCTCAGTCACGGATGCTCTCCTCATCGATACAGGCCCCGCCGCAGTATGGCGGTATTTGTCTGATTCTGGTGTTTACGCTACGTCCGGTTTTGACCCATATCAAGATGCGGTCCACAGTGGCGGTTACTGATGCAGGTCAATGCCCGCAGCTGCAATGGTTGCGATGCTTGAGCCATCACATTGAGGAGGTCCCATGCCAATCGAAAAACACGACCTGATTCACGAGTTGCCGGAGTACCGTGAGCAGATCCACAACCTGAAGACCACCAACAAGCATTTCGCCCGGCTTTTCGACCAGTACCACGAGCTGGACCATGAGGTACGGCGCATTGAGGAAGGCGCCGAGAACGCCTCGGACGAGTACCTTGAAGAGCGCAAGAAGGTGCGGCTCAAGTTGAAGGACGAGTTGTTCAGCATGCTCAAGGCGGCTGACCCGGCCTGACAGCCCCTGGCCCCGAGGAAGGCGCCCCGGCACCGCTGCGGCGCCTTTTTTGTGCCTGGCCATAATTGGCACGTCCGTTTGCCGTGTCTGGTGCACAGTGCCAGTGAGCAGCAGCCGCCAGCCCCGGTGTGCGACGCATCCCAGAATATCCTATCAATCGTTAATATCCGTAAAAAGCATTATCTGGCACACAGTATTGCCGCATTTCCCCGCCTAGTGTGCGCCCAGATGCATGGGCAATCGGCTGCGGCCGGGGAGGCTTTCCATGGATATCAGGCGACTGGGTATCAGGCAATTGGCGCAGGTCACATCGGTGGCGCTGCTGGTGGGACTGCTGGCGGCATGCGGTGGCGACAGCACGGAAGATGAGGCCAGTGAGGGCGTGCCGGCGCAGGCGCAAAGCCCCGCTGAGGATGCTGGCAGCGGGTCGGCGGCGCCACCGGATAGCGGCGGGGAGCCGGCCCCGGGCCTTGCCGTGGTCAGCCCGGATGACGCCCTTTTTGCCAACCTGCCGGCGCAGGGACGAGTTGCGCTGACGCTGCAGGCGCATGAAAAGGCGCGGCTGGGCCAGCCCCTGCAGGTCCGTGCCCATGTTCCCTTCCCCCGTGGTGTCCTTTCCGATGCCAGCCAGGTGCGGGTGGTTGATGCGGCCGGGCAGGCCATCCCGGCACAGGTCCGGGCGCTGCTTTCCTGGCACAGTCCGGATGGTGCCAGCGCTGCCGGCGTGCGCGTCGTGGAGGTGGCGTTTGCCTGGACGCCGGTGGATACCCAGGCCCAGACCCTGTATCTGGCATACGGGGTAGCGCCAGTGCCGGCTGCCAGCTTGCCGGCCTGGCGTACCGTGGCCATCGAGGAGAGCGGTTTTTTCCCGCTTGAGTACAGCGGCGATGACGACATTACCGAGCCGGAGGTCTTTGTCACCCTGTCACCGCGATGGCTGGGTGCATCGCTGTTGCGCGGGCGCACGCTGGCCCTTGACGCCGCTGCGGCCCTGCCCGGTTTTGATGGGGTGCAGCCGGCCTTTGGTCGCACGGCGGTCAATGATGTGCGCGACCATGTCACCGAGGAAAACCTGATCAATTACCAGGGTGAGTATGCCCCCTGGTTGTTTGACCGGGCCGGTACCTTGTGGAACCTGTACCTGCGCACGGGCGAGCTGAAATGGTTTCGCCATGCCTGGCGTGCCACCCAGTTCTACCGTGACCAGGTCAAGGACAGCGGTTATTTCGCCCTAAAGGCCTACCCGGACCTCAAGTACAGCTACAACCTGTCGCTGTTTATCGGCTATGCGCTCACCGGCGACGAATCCCTGACCGCGCCCATCGAACAGGTGGCGGCCACGGCGGCCAACGACAGCTTCAACCCGCGTTACAGCAGCACGCTCAACTTCTGGACCGAGCGCCATCTGGCATACAGTGTGCTGGCGTCGCTGGTGGCGTGGGAGCTGACCGGGCAATTCGCCTACCTGGACCGGGTCAACGGGATCATTGCCACGAACCTGGCGCAGACGCGCACCCCGGACAGCGGCGAGGACGCCATTGGCTGCATCCTGCATACGGTGGTGCAGCACGAGGGCGGTGGCGTGGATAGCGACCGTAGCGCCTGTTCACCCTGGATGATGGCGTTGTACGGCGAAGTACTGTGGCGCGCTTACCTGGTGGGCGCCAACACGGATGCGCTGCAACAGCTGTCGCTGTTTGGTGATTACCTGGTCAGCCATGGTACCTATGTGTCACAGGGCACCAAGGCCAGCCTGGACGGTCGCACCTTTCCCTATTACCTGGCCGGGCCGGATTATGATGCGGTGACCTACGGCGTCAGTGACGAGTGGACGGACCAGGAGCATGCCTGCGATGTGGCGGCGCTTGGCTATCGCTCGGCCTATGCGAAAAAGTTGCGCGGTGGCAGTCACGTGGCAGTGATGGAGACGGCGGGCGCCCTGGCCGAAACCTGTCTGTGGGTGGTGCCGCTGTGGATTCGCACCACTCAGGCCACGGTGGATGCGGGCAAGACCTTCTACCGGCTGGCGCCGCCACGCAAATTCAACTGGTGGTTCGGTTCCACGTCAGAGATGAGCTGGATGATGGCGCGGTTGTAGTGCGGCACGGGCGGCAGGTGCCGCCCGGTGCTGCGCGCCTGTCAGGGCTTGAGAGGCGTGGTCAGGTGCGGCTGGATCTTCTGCAGCAGGCCCTTGAACACCTTTGGCGCCCCGGCCACCACACCGCCGGATTCCAGGTGCTTGTGGCTGCCGGCCAGGTCGCTGACCAGTCCCCCGGCCTCGGTGATCATCAGCGCCCCGGCGGCGATGTCCCACTCCTGCAGGCCGAACTCGAAAAAGCCGTCCATGCGCCCGGCGGCGACCCAGGCCAGGTCCAGTGCGGCCGAGCCGGGGCGGCGCAGCCCGGCCGTGGATGAGGCGATGTCCTTGAACATGCCCAGGTAGCTGTCCATGTGCGGAATCTGGTCCTGGCGGAACGGGAAACCGGTGCCGATCAGGGCGCCTTCCAGGCCCGGCCGGGCGGTGACGCGCATGCGGGTGCCGTTGACCGTGGCCCCGCGGCCGCGGGCGGCGGTAAATTCTTCATCACGGTTGGGGTCGTAGATGACGGCGGCTTCCAGCCGGCCTTTCACCTTCAGGGCAATCGAGACGCAGTACTGCGGCAGGCCGTGAATGAAATTGGTGGTGCCATCAAGGGGGTCGATGACCCAGACATGGTCCTTGCCTTCACCGCGACCTTCCGTGAGGCCGGATTCCTCGCCGAGAAAGCCGTGGTCCGGATACGCCTTGCTGATCACCTCGATGATACGGGCCTCGCAGGCATGGTCGACGTCGGTTACGAAGTCGTTGAGCCCCTTGCTCTGGACAGTGAGCTTGCGGGTGTCGTCAGCGGCGCGTCGCAATATCTGCCCGGCCTGGCGGGCAGCACGCAGCGCGATGTTGACCTGTGGCGTCAGCATGGCGGAATCCTTGTAAAAGAGCGGGTCATTCTGGCGGCGAAGTGTAGTACATAATTGTGCAGACGTCCCCTGCAGGGTGGCAATTGTCTGGCAGGTGGCGCCGGTCGGCGGCGCAGACAGTGGCGGGAATTTGCTACACTGCGCAGCCTTGCACACCGCCACAGGCCAGATCAGCCCATGCTTGAGCGCATTCGTATCGTCATGGTGGGAACCACCCACCCCGGGAATATTGGCGCCGCCGCCCGCGCCATGAAGACCATGGGGCTGTCAGACCTGTGTCTGGTGGCGCCGAAGCAGTTCCCGTGTGCCGAGGCGTCGTCGCTGGCCAGTGGGGCCACCGACCTGCTCGGCCAGGCACGGGTCTGTGAATCCCTGGACGACGCGCTTGCCGACTGCACCATGGTGGTGGGCACCAGTGCCCGCCAGCGCCATGTTCCCTGGCCATGCGTCACGCCCCGGCAACTGGGCGGTGCCCTGGTAACCGAGCTGGAGCGCCAGGAGCAGGGCCGGGTGGCGATCCTGTTCGGTCGCGAGGACCGGGGCCTGACCAACGATGAACTGCAGCGCTGCAACTGGCACGTGACCATTCCGGCCAATGTTGAATACGGTGTACTCAATGTGGCGGCCGCGATCCAGGTGCTGTGCTATGAAATGCGCCTGGCGGTGCTTGGCGATGACATTGAGGTGGCGCGCCCCGATGCCCGTTCGCGCCAGCACAGCATGCCCCTGCCGGAAGTGGTCTGGGATGAGCCGCTGGCCACCAGCGAGGCGCTGGAAGGCATGCTGGTGCACTTGGGAAAAGTGGCGGTGCGGGCCGGGTTTCTGGATCCGCAGCAACCGGCCATGGTGATGAAGCGGCTGCGGCGGCTGTTTTTACGCGCCCGGCCTGACAAGATGGAAGCCAGTATCCTGCGCGGTATCCTGTCGAGCCTGGACAAGCAGCTCGACCGTCTGCCGGACGATGAATGAGGAGTCTCCATGTTTGATCGCGTGCGCGAAGATGTCCGTTCGGTGTTCCACCGTGACCCGGCGGCTCGCAACAGTCTCGAGGTCTGGATCAATTATCCGGGTCTGCATGCCGTGCTGCTCCATCGCCTGGCCCATTGCCTGTGGCAGAAAAACTGGAAACAGCTGGCACGTTTCGTATCCACATTCAGCCGCTGGGCCACCGGCATCGAGATCCATCCGGGCGCGCGCATTGGTCGCCGCTTCTTCATCGACCACGGCATGGGTGTGGTGATCGGTGAAACCGCGGAGATTGGCGATGACGTCACTCTCTATCACGGTGTCACCCTGGGTGGCACCAGCTGGAACAAGGGCAAGCGCCATCCGACGCTGGGCGACGATGTGGTGGTGGGCGCTGGCGCCAAGGTGCTGGGTCCGGTGACGGTGGCCACGGGTGCCCGTGTGGGTTCCAATTCGGTGGTCACCAAGGATGTCCCCGAGGGCGCTACGGTGGTGGGCATCCCGGGGCGGGTCATCAACCAGCCGAAGACGGAAACCGAGAAGAACCGCGAGCAGATGGCGAAGAAGATCGGGTTTGACGCCTACGGTGTTTCCAATGACATGCCTGACCCGGTGGCCGAGGCCATCGGTGTCCTGCTGGATCACATGCATGCGGTGGATACCAAGATCGACAACATGTGCCAGTCGCTGGCCGAGCAGGGTATCCGTGGCTGTGATGAAAAGCTGCCAGCGCTGCACGACGAGGATTTCCAGTCGGTGCGGGGCGAAGATGAGGCGGAGCGGGGGCCAGACGGTAATACTTGACTAAAATAGTCGGGTTTTGTACCGTTTCAGTGTCTGTCCCTGTGGGGATGCCATTGTCACGGACTGTCACCATGCGCCTGACCACCAAGGGCCGCTACGCGGTCACTGCCATGCTCGACCTGGCCCTGCATGCCACCAGTGGCCCGGTATCGTTGGCCGATATCTCCGAGCGCCAGGGCATTTCCATTTCCTATCTGGAACAGCTGTTTGCCAAGTTGCGTCGCAAGGCGCTGGTGGTCAGCGTGCGCGGACCGGGTGGTGGTTACCAGCTGGCCAGTGAAGCCGCTGAGATCCATGTGGCCAGTGTCATCGACGCGGTGGACGAGTCCGTGGATGCCACACGCTGCGGCCGCCAGGGTGACTGCCAGGAAGGCGAAACCTGCCTGACCCACCATCTGTGGATGGATCTCTCCGACCAGATTCACGAGTTCCTCAGCGGCATCAGTCTCGGTGACCTGGTGGCACGCCAGGAGATCCGTGACATTTCCGAGCGCCAGGACGCCGAGCGTAGCGAGCAGCGCCTGAGTCTGATCCAGGGCTGACCACGTTTCCCTGCACTGGTATCCTTGCCGCCCCTGGATAACCGTGTCGCGGGCGGCCTGACGTACCTATGACTATTCCCTACCTGGATTACGCAGCAACCACACCAGTGGACCCGCGCGTCGTCGACAAGATGACGGGTTGCCTTGGCCGTGATGGCCTGTTTGCCAATCCCGCCTCGCGCTCGCACTTTTTCGGCTGGCAGGCGGAGGAGGCGGTGGAGTCGGCACGGCGGCAGGTTGCCGATGTGATCAACGCGGACCCGCGCGAAATCATCTGGACCAGCGGCGCCACCGAGTCAGACAACCTGGCGCTCAAGGGGGCCATGCAGGCCAATGCCGACAAGGGCGCGCACCTGGTGACCTGCACCAGTGAGCACAAGGCGGTGATTGATACCGCGTGCTGGCTGGAGATGCAGGGATGCGAAGTGACCTGGCTGGCACCGCAGGCAGACGGCCGTGTCGACCCGCAGGCCGTGGCTGACGCCCTGCGCCCGGATACCGTGCTGGTGTCGGTCATGCACGCCAATAACGAAACCGGTGTGATCAGCGACATCGCCGCCATCGGTGCGCTGTGCCGTGCCCGGGGCGTGCTGTTTCACGTCGATGCCGCACAGACAGTGGGCAAACTGCCGATTGATGTGGTTGCCATGAACGTCGACCTGTTGTCCCTGTCGGCGCACAAGATTTATGGCCCCAAGGGTGTGGGCGCCCTGTATATCCGACGCCATCCGGCGGTGAAAGTGGCGGCCCAGATTCATGGTGGCGGCCACGAGCGGGGTTATCGCTCCGGTACCCTGCCGACCCACCAGCTGGTTGGCATGGGCGAGGCCCTGGCACTGGCAGACGCGGAGCGCGTTGAGGAACAGGCACGTATCGGTGCCCTGCGTGACGCTCTCTGGCGCGGCATCGAGTCACTCGGAGACGTGTTCCCAAACGGCCATGCCCACGAGCGACTGGCCGGGCACCTTAACGTGGCATTCGCCGGCGTCGACGGAGAAACGCTGATGCTGGCCCTGAATGAAGTGGCGGTGTCCTCGGGCTCCGCCTGTACCTCGGCGTCGATGGAGCCGTCGTTCGTGCTCAAGGCCATGGGCGTCAGTGATGCGCTGGCACACGCCAGCGTGCGTTTCTCGGTGGGCCGTTTCACCACAGATAAAGAGATTGAGCAGGCGATCGCGCACGTCAGCGACGTCGTCACCCGCTTGCGGGGCTGAACGTATGGCAGTAACTGGCAGGGCAGGAATTTGGCCATGAGTGATTTTGATATCCGCAGCATTCCTTTCGGTGATAGCACCACGGCGGATGATGTGGTGGATACCCTTGGTTTCTTTGATGACTGGGAAGACCGCTACAAGTACATCATTGATCTGGGCAAGGAACTGCCGCCGATGCCCGATGAGATGCATACCGAATCGCGCATCGTGCGCGGCTGCCAGAGCCAGGTGTGGCTGGAGATCGACTACGACGCCGATGCGGACTGCATGTACCTGGCCGTGGACAGTGACGCCCTGATCGTGCGCGGGTTGGGTGCCATGGTGCTGGCGGCACTTAACCGGAAGTCGCCCCGGGCGGTTATGGATTTCGACATGGAAGGCTATTTCGACAAGCTGGATCTGCTCAAGCACCTCAGCCCCACCCGTGGCAACGGCGTACGCGCCATGGTGGAGCGCATTCGCAAGGAAGCCGCGGCGCTCGCCTGAACGTCAGGCGGCGTCCCTGCCTTTGCCATCCTTTCCGATGGCGGACACAGCCTGGAATCGCCCGTGGTACCAGCGGCTGATCTGCCCGGGCTCATCACCCAGCCTGAACAGGTAGAGCCAGTCGTTCTCCACCAGCTGGCGCACCGTCTCATGGGCGGCCAGCACATCGGCAATGGCCTCCTGTGGCGCCGCAATGAAGACGCTCAATCGCAGCGGCTGGTGCATCCAGCGCTGACCGTTGTTGACGGACTGGAACGGCAGGCCGATACGCAGGTCGCCGCCATTGCCCTCGAACACGCCCAGGTTGCCGCCGACGACGTTGTGCAGTGCCTTGTTGCCGCAGCCCAGTTTGGTGTTGTCGGTGACTGACGCGTTGTACTGCATGTTGATCCAGTGGGTGACCACCATGGGCGCGGTCATGATTGTTTCCAGCAGTGCGAAGCCGGTGTCCCTGCGCCAGTCATAATCGTGCAGGAAGGTGCGCCCGTGCAGGTTGATATGCCGCGTGCGCGCGCGTGGTGCGACGATAAAGCTGGCGTTGTCCGCCAGTCCCCATTCCGGCCGCACCTGTGACCAGTCACGGCTGCGCTGGCGCAGTGATTTCGTCAGATCCTTGCCGCCATCGAGCCCCAGGCGCGCGGCGCGTTCCTGCCGGGCGCCCATGCTGGCCCGCTTGAGCCAGCCGCGCACCGTGTTGTCCAGATCGCCGTCCTGCGCCGCGAAGCAGTGGATGTCATCGGTGGTGGTGTCGTGCAGGGCAGGCACAAACCGGGTTGACGGGGGGATGTCTTCGCCCTGCTTTTTCAGTTCGGCGCGCACGTCCGGGTCGTTGAGCAGTTGTGCCAGCACGCGCACGTTGACCTCGCCGGTCTGACCGCCACAGGCGCCACAGTCGAGTCCGGCCGCGTGCGGGTTGTTGCAGGTGTTGCTGCCGTGCCCGACCAGCAGGACACGGTGTGCCAGCCGTCCGCGCAGCCCCATGGCAGTGAGCACCGCCAGGGCCAGCTCGGCCTGTGTTTCCACGGGTACCGGCGCACCGTTGCGGGTCAGCTGGAAGGCGCCGCTGCCGCCAGTGAGAGCATTGACCGGATGTGAGGCCGGGCCCGGGAACAGGCTCTGCCGCAGCAGCTTGAACAGGTAGAACAGGCCGCCGCTTTCCACGGCTGTAAATGTGCTGGGCGCGCTGGCGCTGAACATGTCCCAGTGATTGGCGCGTTGTCCCGGGGCGGGAGGGAACGCCTCTGCGCCGCTCTCCCGAACGGTGATGGCTGGCGCCAGCAGGCCGGGCAGCTGCGGGCGCTGGTAGCCGGAGCCTGCCGGTTGATACGCCAGGGGCAAGCCGAAAAAGCCGGCAAAGCCAAGGGTCTCGATGCCCTGGTATTGGGCTTCCAGCGCCCGGCGCATGATTTCAGAGCGAACATCGATACAGAAGGCAGCCTGCAGTACCGGTGCTGGCGATGCTTCTGGCAATGGCTGTGACAGCACCTGTACCAGTTCGCACTGGTAGGCGATTTCGCTGGCCCGCTGCCAGGCCAGTGCCCGTTGTTGCTGGCTGGCATGACTGGCCAGCAATGCCGGCAACGACGACCACTGCCGCTGCCAGAATTGCGGCCAGTCACTTTGCGTTCGGCGGTGGTTCAACTGCCACAGCACCCAGTCCCAGGCAAGTCGTATCGCCAGCAGGCCCTCGATGGCGTTGTTGTCCTGGCCGTTCAGGCGTGCCTGCCAGCGCAGCCAGGCCAGTGCAGAGGCCCAGCCGTTGATGTCCAGCAACAGTGCCAATGCATAGTCGCCGGTGCCGGCATCATCGGGCGCCAGCTCGGAAAGGGCCTGGGCAAACAGGTCCTCCACCCGGTTGGGGAGCTGGGCGAACGCTTCCTGCAGGGCCGGCTCGCGCATCAGTATGGCCAGGCCACGGTCCGAGCGGGTGCTGTCCAGCCAGCGCTGGTACACGGTTTCAGCGGACAGGCTGTTGCGCTCATGGGTGCTCAGCAGGTCGCCACAGAACTGGCTGATCTGGTGAATGATTTCTTCGTGCCAGCTCATTCGGTGGACGCTGTCGGCAAGCTGTTCGCGCTCACTGTCCACCAGGTCGCTGACGTTATACCAGTGCCGTTGTGCCGGCGCGGCGGCCGGCGCCAGCAGGTCATCCACGGTCAGTGTCAGTCCGAGCTCTTCCACTGCCTGCTCGAGGTGATGCGCCTGGACCGGGTTGAGCCACAGCGACCGGTAGTAGTCCACGTCCATCAGGCACTGCACCTGCCCCAGTGCGGCCATCCGTGCGGCCACCTCGGCAAACGGGCGCTGTCGCATTTCCCAGAACGGGTTCACCGCGATGAGCTGGTCCAGCGGCCAGCTGGGTGCGATCCGGGCGCAGGCATCGCGCAAGGCGTCATGGGTCGCCCGACTCAGTTCAGGCCATGCGCTCATCGTTGCTCCTCCGGCTGTTTTCCTGCAGCAGGTCATAACCTGCCTGTTTGCGCGAGGCGGGCAGCGGCAGGCGCACTGGCCACAGGCGCAGGGTGGTGCGGGTGACCCACTCATCCAGGTACAGGCCGGCAAACAGCCACTGGCGCCAGCGGAAACCCAGCGCTGTCTGGTGCATCACCAGCAGGCCGTAGCCGAGCAGTAGCAAGGCGCACAGCGCTGCCACCCAGAGGCCGGCAGCAAGGCCGGCGTCGGGGACGGCTGGCACCAGCGGCGCGAGCAACAGTTTCTGGGCGCTGTAGGCAAGTACCAGCAGCGGTGCTGTCAGAAGGGCCCACAGGGTGATGCCGGGGGATGCCGCCAGCCACAGTGAGATAGCAATGCCCATCAATAACCACAGCGCCAGTTCGGCAGCTGTCAGTGGATGCGGAACGACGACATGCAGGGCGGCCAGTGTGGCCCCGACCAGGGTCAGGGAAACCACCAGGCCGCCGGCCCAGCGCGCCAGGCCAGGTGTGGGTGTCGGCGCCAACTGACGGCGCAGGTAGGTCTGCACCGCGGTGCCGGCGGACAGGAAGGCGTGTGCCTTGTAGCAGGAATGCGCCAGCAGGTGTAGCAGGGCAAGCTCGTGAAGGCCCAGCGCGCATTCCACCAGCATCAGGCCCATCTGGGCACTGGTGGACCATGCCAGCCGCACCTTGATACTGATGCGCGTCATCATGATCAGGGCGGCGAGCACCGTGGTCAGGCCGGCGACCACCAGCAGTAACCAGCGTGCTGGCAGTGACTGGGCCATCAACGGCGCCATGAGGATCATCAGGAAACCGCCCAGGTTGATCACGCCGGCGTGGAGCAGCGCGGACACCGGCGTCGGCGCTTCCACTACCTGGATCAGCCAGCCATGTACCGGCAGTTGCGCGCACTTGAACAGCGCGGCCAGTGCCAGCAGCACGGCCGCCGTCTGTTCCGCCGGGGACAGTGAGGATGACGGGTAGCGAGCCAGGATGGTATCGATGTGAAACGTGCCATGGTGCTGCCAGAGAAGCAGGCTGGCGACCAGCAGGCAGCTCTCGGCGATGCGCGCGAACAAGAATTTCTTGTGTGCTGCCAGGACGGCCCGGAACCGGTCCGGGTAGCTCACCAGCAGCTGGTGCAGGCTTACCGAAATGGTGGTCCAGGCCAGCCACAGTATCAGCAGGTGGTTGCTGATCACTACCAGGGACACGGCGGCGAGACAGACCAGTAACCAGCGCCGGTAATGGCCAACGGCGGAATCACCGTCGAGGTAGTTGCCGGAATAGCGAATGACCACCAGGGCAATCAGGCTGATCAGTACACTCATCACCAGGTTCAGCGGTGCTGCGGACAGCCAGGCCGATGGCGCGCCCGGATCGCCCGTGAGTACAGCCACCGGTGCAGCTGCTGACAGGGCCAGGGCCGTCCAGGCAACCTGCCGGGCCAACGGCCAGCCGCCGCCGGCCTGGGCCAGGGCAGCCGTCAGGTAGAGCAGGGCGGGGGCGAGCATGAGGGCGTCGGTCAGTGCCATTGGCGCATGTCTTCTCCGGTGTATTCGGGGACGACTATAGGCCCGTTTTTATGTATATTAAAATAGATATATGTAAACTATTCGTTCTATAAAATAGATGGTATGCATTGATGAGCCGGCTTAATTACCGCCACCTGTACTATTTCTGGCGCGTGGCCACGGCGGGGAACCTGACCCGTGTGGCGCAGACGCTGCATGTGTCCCAGTCTGCCTTGTCGGCGCAGATCCGTGCGCTGGAGGAGAGTATGGGCCGCGACCTGTTTGACCGCAGTGGCCGCCGACTGCAGCTGACCGAATGGGGCCAGCGGGTGCTTACCCATGCGGAAGCCATTTTCAGTCGTGGTGAGGAACTGGAATCCCTGATTGCGCGCGGCGAGAACGTCGATGAACAGGTGATCAGGGTTGGTGTGCTGTCCACCATGTCGCGAAATTTCGTCGACGCTTTTCTGGCGCCGCTGTTGCCCCAGCCTTCCGTACGCCTGGTGGTGCAGTCACGCGGCATTGCCGAGCTGCTCGACAGTCTCGCCAACCACACGCTGGATGTGGTGCTTTCCAGTGTCAATGTGACCGTGAATCCGAAACGTTTGTGGCAGAGTCAGCTGATCGCACAACAGCCTGTCTCGGTAATTGGTCCGGCCGGCCAGCGCCCCGACCGTCGGTTTCCAAAGGGCTATGACTCACACCGTTGGGTGTTGCCAAGCCCACCCTCAGAGATTCGTGCAGCCTTTGATGCCCTGTGCAGCAGCGCCCAGTTTGAGCCGTCCATACAGGCAGAGGTGGACGACATGGCGATGCTGCGCCTGCTGGCCCGTGACAGCGGGGCATTGGCCATTCTTCCGCAGGTGGTGGTCCGTGATGAAATTGAAGGTGGCCAGCTGGAGGAGTACATGGCGTTACCGCGGGTGCTGGAAAACTTTTATGCCATTACGGTGAAACGCAGCTATCTGCCACCTGCGCTGGCGGAGCTGCTCAAGCGTCAGGCGGTTCTGTGAACGCTGCAGGTAATCGGGAAAAAGAAAACGGCCCGGAGGCCGTTTTCTGACAGAAAAATCAACGACAACAGCGGACTTACATCTTGTCGGTGGCTTCTTCCATCTTGTCCCCGGCTTCTTCCATGGCGTCACCCATTTCATCACCGGCTTCCTCCACGGCATCCTTGGCGTCATCCACCACTTCATCCACGGCTTCACCCGTTTCCTCCATGGGGCCATCGCTGTCGGCAGCATCCTCTACCGCGTCAGCGGCTTCTTCTGCCGCATCCGTGGCAGTGTCAGCCATTTCTTCCATTTGCTCCTGTGCTTTCTCCGCCGGTGTTTCCGGCTCATCGCTGCATGCGGTCACTGAAAAAGAGAAAAGTGCTACCAGCATCAGCTGCAGAAAAGTTTTCATGTCGTCATCCTCACTCGTGTTGCATTTTCAGGGGCTACCCCGGACCTCAAAACACTTTGCCGATGCCCAAACCAGGCGGCAGAACTGACTACACTACCTTCTGCGGAGCCTTGTGTCCCGCCCCGGTTCACTTCTTTCGGGAATCCTGTGCAGTTGTTCACAGCCACCGTCGCTTACTGTCGGTGACTGCCCGGACACAAAAAGGCGGCCCGCAGGCCGCCTTTTCCCAGTCATGAACAGGGCAGGCCGGCATCACATGTCATCACCGGATTCTTCCAGCGCCTGCTTTGCCTCGTGTTCCATCTCGTTCATGGTATCAACGGCCTCGGAGACGCCCTCATCGATGGCTTCGCCGGCCGCTTCCATCGGCCCGGTGTTGTCGTGAACCCCCTCGATGTCATCCCCGGCATCCTCCATGGCTTCGCCAGCAATGTCGGCCGTTTGTTCCATCTCCTGCTGGGCTTTCTCAGCCGGAGACTGGGGGTCGTCGCCGCAGGCCGCGATGGCACTGGAAAACAGCACCACTGTGATCATCTGTATCAACGTTTTCATGTGTGCACCCCTCCTTTTTATCGGTGAACAATGGATGTAGGCATCAGGCCGGGGTTTGCGTATCCCGGTGGCCGCCTGCCTCTGGTCAGGCTCACCACCAGCGATAGCACCAGCATCGCCGGAAGGACAAAAGCAGTCTCTTTGCGATACCTGCAGCGGCACCTGCAATGCCGCCGAAACCCGGCATGCCTTCTATCAGGGCCATGATGAAGAAGGCGATCGACCATCTCAACATGGGGGAAACCGCCTGAGGCAGGAATTTGGCGGGTTTGCGGCAGGCCGATGCATGGGTGGCGGCCCCGCTGCGTTCCATCCTGATGCCCTGGTTGGACGATGTTGAGCGCAGTTTCACGCCATTACCGGTCAATTTTTCGCCAGATGGCCGCATTTTTTGCCTGGCCCTGGTTCACAGGCGCCATAAAACGGGCCCTTGCACGGGCCCATGCGCGGTTTGCCGGTTTCCGTTTCGGGGGGTCCCGGAGCACTTTCAACCCTGGGCCTGTGCCCGCCTTCGCGGCGCCTGCACGCCGGGTTTGCCAGTATTATCAGCGGCTTGGGTGTGCGCTGCGTGGATGCTGACGAGCAAAGAAGCTGCATTTGCGCTATACTTCGCGCCCTGCTAAATCCGCTTTTTTACACAGGAAGGTACCCCGTGGAGATTTTTGACGAGTACGAATCCGAGGTTCGAGGCTACATCCGTTCATTCCCCACCGTTTTCGACAAGGCCGTTGGCTCTGAATTGTTCGACGAAGACGGCAAGCGCTATATCGACTTCTTTGCCGGCGCCGGGACCCTGAACTACGGCCACAACCCGGAGCGGGCCGTGGAAGCGCAGATCCAGTACCTCAAGGACCGTCGTATCGCCCACGGGCTGGACAAGGCGACGGTGGCGAAGAAGGAATTCCTGGAAACCTTCATCGAGAAAATCCTTGAGCCCCGCAAGATGGAGTACAAGCTCCAGTTTACCGGTCCGACCGGCACCAACTGCACGGAAGCGGCCATGAAGCTGGCTCGCCAGGCCACTGGCCGCAACAACATCATTGCTTTTACCAACGCCTACCATGGTCACACCATGGGCGCCCTGGCTGCCACGGGTAACGAGGCCTACCGGGATGAATCCTACGGCGCGCGTGGCGCCGTCAACTTCATGCCGTTTGACGGTTTCCTTGGGGATATCGATACGCTGTATGTGTTCGAGCGTTATCTCGAGGACAAGGGCTCCGGCCTGGAAAAACCGGCGGCAGTGATACTTGAGACGGTTCAGGGTGAGGGCGGCATCAACGTGGCGTCCAGCGAATGGCTCCAGGGTCTTGAGAAGCTGTGCCGCAAGCATGAAATCCTGCTGATTGTGGACGACATCCAGTCGGGTAACGGCCGTACCGGAAAATTCTTCTCCTTCGAGGAATCCGGGATCAAGCCGGACCTGATCTGCCTGTCCAAGTCCATTGGCGGTGGCAACCCGATGGCGCTCCTGCTGATCAACCCCGAAGTGGATGTCTGGTCGCCCGGTGAGCACACCGGCACCTTCCGTGGCAACTCCCTGGCGTTTGTCGCTGCCAAGGTGCTGATTGACCAGTACTGGTCAGACGACAAGCTGTCCAGCGAAGTGTCACGCAAGGCCGCTATCATCATGGATACCCTCAAGGGCCTGCGCGATGAGTTTCCGAGTCTCAACTGCCGGGTCAAGGGCCGTGGTCTGATGGTGGGCATCGAGACTCCGCTGGATGGTTTCGCCGATGAAGTCTCCGCTGCCGCGTTCGAACGCATGCTGGTGTCGGAGACCTGTGGGGCAGAGGGGCATGTGAACAAACTGTTCGTGGCCCTGACCATCGAGGACGACATCCTCAAGGAAGGGCTCGACATCTTCTCGGAAGCGTTCCGGGAAGTGGCCAGGAAGCATGTCTGACCGACGGCCATGCCGACACTGAAAAAGCCCGCTTCATGCGGGCTTTTTTGTTACTGCTACACGCTAGAAGGCGTTGTAAGGCGACTCTTTCAGCCCGGGCGCCACCTGGTCGAGCAGCAACCAGACCAGCAGGATGAGGGCCGCCCACTTTACCAGTTCCGATTTCAGCAACGTCTTCATGGCAGTTCTCACCCGAATGCGTGGTTGGCGACATAGGACAGGCAGATAACCGCTATCAGCGTAACGGTTCTCTCGACCCAGTTGAACCATCGGGGCCTGTCCGCGGACGCAGGTGGCCAGAGTGCCATCAGCAGGCCGTGGCCGAGGCCCCAGAGCAGGTAGCCAGGAGCCACCTTGTGCCACAGTCCCATGAACAGGAAGGCAGCAACAGTTGCCTTGCGTGGGGATACGCCCCTGAGAGTCAGCGGCAAATAGATGTACTGCATGATGAACTGTGCCATGGACACGTGCCAGCGCCGCCAGAAGTCGCGAATGTCCGAGGCCAGCCAGGGCTTGTTGAAATTCTGTGGCAGCCGGTAACCCATCAGGCGTGAGCTGTTCTCGGCAATCAGTGACTGGCCCCAGAAAGCGGCAAACAGCATCAGGAAAGGCGGCAGCAGGGCCGCCAGACCGTAGACGATCATGTCGCCGAAATAGGGCGCCACCAGTACAGCCAGCACCAGGCCGCCGAACAGGTGACGATAGGTACGTGAAACGCGCTTGAGGGGCTGTTCGCCGGCCAGCGCCTGTTTGCGCAGGTCGAGGCCGGAAAAAATCGGGCCGATGATGATGGCGGGAAGATAGAAGGTGGCGGTGAAAAGCCAGCGTCCGTATTCACTCCGCAAGTCCTTGCGGCTGGAGACGAGCTGTTTGGCGGTCATGAACAGCCGGATGAGTGCGAATGATATGCCCACTGTCTGGACGTACCAGCCAAGCAGCAGCGCATGGAAGTCGACGAAAAAAAGATTCAGCAGTAACAGGTAAGGTGCATACTTGCGCCAGTTGTCATTGCGCGGACGTTTATCCACCAGTCGGCAGATGCACCACACCTCTGCGATGGAGAAAAGCAGGAACAGGCTCGCGGTGGGTGCAAACAGGGTCAGGAAGACGAAGCCGGCGCCGGCTGCCAGGAATGGGCGGTAGCGATGTGCCACCGGGCCCGATACCACCAGGGTCATGAGCAGGGCGATGACATGGGTCAATGGATCAATCATCACCAAGCACCCTGTCCAGGTAGGCCCGAGTCAGCACCTGCGTGCCGGACGCATTGTAGTGAAAGCGGTCCAGGTACATGAGCGCCAGCTCCGGTGTGTCCTTGTACAGATCTTCTGAAAAAATGATGTCCGTGCCCGGGAAAAGCTGTTCGTAGGCTTGCCTGTCCCGGTCGCTGATGGCTGGTTCCTCAAAGGACGACAGAACAACGACATGAATGTTCTCCACGCCGGCATCCCGGAAGCGCTTGATCAGGGCATGCATGGCCGCGTTCTCGTACTTGCGTGCGGGTGAGTCCGGCGCCCGCGGGGCAACATTGCCGATGGTGCCGGCAAAGGCAGGGGTGGCTCGCAGGGCATCATCCACCAGCTGCGGTGACTGCGCCTGCCAGTCGCTGATCTGCTGCTGGTAGTGGGCCTCGCGTGCGTCCCCCCCGGCAGTCAACTGCCGGCATTCGGAAGACCGGTCATGCAGGCTTTCCCGGGGCGCCTCGAGGAAGCGGTAAAACGCCGCCACATACTGGCTTGCAGCCAGTTCGACAATATTTACCTGTTGTGGGCGTAGCCGTTGCAATGGCTGGTCAAAAGGTGGCGTTGCCAGAATGGCGGCGTAATCCGCCAGCGGCAGGAATGCACGCCCGACGTTGCTCACATATGGCACCAGTGGCCTGTCTTTATGCTCCCGGTAAAAATCGATATTGGTCCGGGTGGTGTGCATGGCTTCAATGAAAACGTGGGCAGGGTTTCCGCGTTCACGCAGGTATTTTCGCGACAAGGCGTTGTAAAGAATCAGGTCAGTGCTGCTGCTGGACAGCATATGGACCCTGAGTGGTTCACCGGTGAGGGCGCGGGCATGCTCTTCCATGAAAACCGGGTCGAAACTTGCGCGTATGCGGCTGGAACCGATGAACAGCACGTCCGCTGCCGGTCCCTGCGGGCTGATGCGGCAGAACGTCGACACCGGGAAATTGTAGCCTTTCACACGGTCAACGCTGGTGGCAATAAAGAAGAAGCCGGCCAGGAGCAGCAGGGGAATCAGGACTCGTTGAACCATGGCAATCCCGCGAGGACCTTGCGGTCCACTTTTCCGTTGGCGTTCAAAGGCAGCTCATCCATACGTCTGGTCGCATGGGGCAACATGTAATCCGGAAGCTCATTGGCCAGTAGCGTGAGATCCGTTACTTCATCGGCGTCCTGGTAAGCAAGGCAGATATGAACGGTGTCGGCTCTGGTGACGGCAACAGCCGCTGCCGCTTCGACGCCATAGATACGCCGGAAGGTTGCCTCGATTTCGCCCAGCTCAATCCGGTAACCCCGCACCTTGACCTGCTGGTCAATGCGTCCCACGTAATGCATTTCGTGGCCATCCCAATGGACCCAGTCGCCGGAGCGATAGTAGCGCATGCCCTGGTGGTCGATGAAGACCTGCTTTTCTACTGGCGGTTGATAGCCAGTGAATACCTGGGGACCGCCGAGCAACAATTCACCCTCCGCTCCGGCCGCCGGATCTGGCAGGACGTCACCGTTGTCCTGCTGCAGGGCAACACGGCTGTGACCAAAGGGCGTGCCAATGGGTGCAACTGAAAGATCCGCCGCTACCTCGCCAATGTTACGTGCAGTCAATGCAATGGTGGCTTCGGTGGGGCCGTACAGGTTCCACAACTCCCCCTGTTCCCGGACAAAAGCCCGGTCAAAGGTGATTGCCGTATCCATCGCCAGTGCTTCGCCGCAGAACAGGGCCAGGCGCAGGCGGTGTTTTTCCGCATGCAGGGCGGCAGCACGATTGGCAATGGTGGCGAGCATCGGGACCGAAAACCAGACGTCCAGCCGCTCCTTGTCGATGAAGGCGCCAGGCATGAGCAGGTTCATGTCGGTGGCCACAGCCAGCGTTCCCCCACTGGCAAAACAGACAAAGATGTCATGCATGGCAAGGTCGAAACTGAGGTCGAATGTCTGGCTGAAGCGCTCGCCGGGATAAAACCGGATCAGGTCGGTAATGCCTGATACGTAGGCTGACAGATTGCCGGCACTGATGGGCACACCCTTGGGGTCGCCGGTGGAGCCCGAGGTAAACATCTGGTAGGCCAGGCGATCCACGGTATCTGTGCCAGAGAACAACGTGTCAAACTGGTCATCACTGGCCTGCTGCACCTGCGCACTGGCGTCAGTCGTTGGCACACCCAGCAAGCCTGCCAGTGATGCGTGGGTGCGCTCGTGCAGCACATGGCCGATGCCGGCAAGCTGAGCGATTCGTTCCAGACGATGGGCCGGGAAACCCGGGTTCAACGGCACAAAGGGAACCCCGGCGAGAAAACAGGCAAGAACGCAGGTGCAGGCTTCCACACTGCGGTTGGCGAGAATGCCGACCGGTGCAGTTGTGCTGGCCAGGGCGGGCTGCAGGCCGCTGAGGGCGCGCCGCAGGCCCTGGTAATCCAGCGTCACCCGGCTGCCAGCCAGCAACCCGGTAATCGCTTCCCGGTCACCTGGGCTTGCCAGTACGGTTTCGTACAGTCGCTGTTTGAGAGAGTCGGGAGCCGCCGTCATCAAAGCGCCTCGTCAAGAAACTCGTTGATGCCTGCTATGGAGGTGAAGTGGATGGCATCGTCTTCTTCAACCTCGATGCCAAAGTGTTGCGACACGGCGAGGAATACTGACACGAAGGCCAGTGAATCCCATTCCCGGGGACTGTTCATCTGTGAGTCGGCGGTAACGGGGGCAGACAGCGTGTCGGTCTGCGCGGCCTGCTTCAGGGCCTGCTCAACGACCTGGCAGATTGTTTCAGTGCGTTGGGACATGTTCGTACATCTCGTTTATTTGTTGTTGTGCCCGGGCCAGCATGTCCCGCTCTTCCCCGGTCCACTCCGGGGGGGCGGGAATCTGGTAACCGGAAGGCTTGCTGTTCTGCTTGTCCATGCAGGCTGATGCAAGCGCATCCAGGTTGTCTGGCCGTGACAACGACAGCGCATCCAGTAGCGCGCCAAGGAAGGCGCTGCGGTCGTTGCCAAGCTGCCGGAAGTCCAGGACCGTTGCGCGGTCCGCAAATGCATGCACTGTCTCGAGCAGTATGCGGTTGGTTTCCCGCCACAGCCAGATATTGCGACAAATGGCACTCCAGTGCCCCCAGGCGTCATGCTCGACAGTGCCCCGTGCCGGCTTGATACGTCCCATGGCAATGAACTTCTCGCGTTCGGTCAGGGCTTTTTCCGGTGCCGGCCAGCCGACAGGCAGGGGATCTTCACCCTCAAGGCAGGTGGCAGACCGGACGAAGCCAGCGCAATCGCGAATGATTGCCACCATGCGGCCTTCCGGGTGCTGTTGAAGCAAGGCCCGGGCGATGACCGGATTGTAATAGGCAACATCCACCAGCGTATGGCTGCCGTAGACCGCAAGCGCCTTTTCGATCTGTAACGGACTACGTTTGGTTTCCACCACCTCGCGGGCGGCTGAGGGCTTGCGATAGCAAAGGGCATTTTCCAGATTGATCAATGGCAGGATCGGCTCTGCGGTCTTGTCGGAGCCGGGATACCCCTCGTGACAGGCGGTGACACCATCGAGTGTATCGAGGAAGGCGGCCAGGAAGGTGGTGGCGGTGCGCCCTGTGCTGGCAATAAAATGGAACACGTTTCCTCCGGACACGCCCAGAACCGGGATATTGGCGGAGCTTGGATGCTATCACACACTGCCAGGGGCAACTAAGGTGTGTCGGCGAACACCGCCGGAGGCTCAGAAAAGCCCCAGCTCCAGTTGCGCTTCCTCGGTCATCATGTCCCGTGACCAGGGCGGATCAAACAGGAGTTCCACCTCGACCTTGTCCACGTTGGGCACTTTCGCCAGGCGATCTTCAACGTCACCCACAAGTACAGGGCCCATGCCGCAGTTGGGTGCGGTCAGGGTCATGCGCACCTGGACCACTTGCTCGCCGGAACGGGTGATCAGGTCACAGCCGTAGACAAGGCCGAGGTCAACGATATTCACCGGGATTTCCGGGTCGTACACGGTCTTCAGCGCGTACCAGAGATCATCCTCGCGAACCCGGCCGCCCGGGTCGGCGGCAGGAAACTCCAGCTCCAGGGGTTGCTGGCCGATGGCGTCGGCGTCGGTGCCATCAATCCGCGCCATGTTGCCATTGACGGTCACGGTGTAGCTGCCACCCAGCGCCTGGCGCAGGTTGACGAAAGAGTTTTTCGGAATGGTTATGCGTGTTCCCACCGGCACCAGGCGGGCAGGTACATCACGACTGGTGACGACGGTGCGTTGCTCGCTCACGTGGCTCAGCCGTTCACGGTGAAGGATTCGCCACAACCGCACTCGCCGGTGGCGTTGGGGTTGCGGAACTTGAAGAAACTGTTGACGCCCTCGGTGACATAGTCGATCTCGGTACCATTGACCACCGGCAGGCTTTCCCTGTCGACAAACAAGATCACGTCATCACCGAATGGCACCTGGGTGTCGCCGTCCTGCGCCTCATGAACGTAGTCGAGGACGTACATGTAGCCCGAGCAGCCGGACTCCTTCACTGCCAGGCGGATACCGCGCGCGTGTTCGCGGACGATTTCCTTGTGTGCCTGTTGGCGAGCGGCATCAGTCATGCCGATTCGGGGTTGCGCCGGATTGAAGGTTTCTACGCTCATGTTGCTGCTTTTCCCGTCATTCGCGTCGGTGTTAGCGCCCTGGGGCGCGCCTGCGGCCGCTGGGCCGTCAAATAAACTGCCTGACCTTTTCAAGGCCCTGGAACAGTGCGTCCACTTCCTCCAGCGTATTGTAAATGCTGAATGAAGCGCGCACGGTGCCCGGGATGCCGAAGCCATCCATCAGCGGCATGGTGCAGTGATGACCGGTACGTACCGCGATGCCCTGCTGGTCCAGCAGCTGCCCGACATCGTTCGGGTGTGCACCTTCAAGCAGGAATGACATCACTGATTCCTTGTTGGCGGCAGTGCCTACCGGTTTCAAGCCGTCAAATTCTGCCGCTCGAGCCTGAGCGGCCTGCAGTACCGTCTGTTCGTGGGCATGCAGGGCAGCCCGGTCCTGCCCGTCCAGCCACGCGATGGCGGCGCCGAGGCCGATGGCGCCGGCGATGTTGGGTGTACCGGCCTCGAATTTGTAAGGCAACTGGTTCCAGGTGCTTTTCTCGAAGCTGACCACCTCGATCATCTCGCCGCCACCCTGGTAGGGGGCCATGGCATCGAGCAATGCCTGTTTGCCGTAAAGAACGCCGATGCCGGTGGGACCAAAAAGCTTGTGCCCGGAAAACGCGTAGAAATCGGCATCCAGGGCGCGCACATCAACCGCAAAATGGCTCACCGCCTGGGCGCCATCGACCAGGACCACTGCGCTTGCCTGGTGGGCGGCGGTAATGATCTCTTCCACGGGATTGACGGTGCCGAGGGCATTGGAGACATGCACCACCGCAACGATGCGGGTCCTGTCAGAGAGCAGCTGGTGGAACGCATCCATGGCCAGGCTGCCATCGTCGTTGACGGGCACCACTTTCAGGCTGGCCCCGGTTTTCTCGCAGGCCAGTTGCCAGGGCACGATGTTGGAGTGGTGCTCCATGCCAGTAATGAGCACTTCGTCTCCGGGTCCGAGGTTTTCCCGGCCGTAACTCTGGGCAACCAGGTTGATGGCCTCGGTGGTTCCCCGTGTCCAGATGATTTCCTCGCGCGCCGCATTGAGGAAATCCGCCACGGTCTGGCGTGCGCCTTCAAACTCAGCGGTGGCCAGGTCCGACAGGTAATGGGCACCGCGATGTACGTTCGAGTTCACCTGGCGGTAATAGCGGCTGATCGCATCGATAACGGCAACGGGCTTTTGTGTGGTAGCGCCGTTGTCCAGGTACACCAGCGGCTTTCCGCGCACCGTTTCCCCCAGTATGGGGAACGCGTCGCGCAGTGCCTGCACGTCAAAACCGATAGGGTGCGCCGGCTGGGTCATAGACCCTCCGTCAGCGCATCAGCAAGCCAGGGAGTCACCCAGGCCTGTACCGCGTCATCCGGAATGGCGAGCAGCAGCTCGTTGACAAAGCCGGTGCCGAGCATGCGTTTGGCGTCGATCTCGCTGATGCCGCGAGAACGCAGGTAGAACAGCTGCGTTGCGTCCATCTGGCCGACGGTGGTGCCATGGGCGCATTTGACGTCGTCGTTGTAGATTTCCAGTTCCGGCTTGGTATCAATCTCGGCGGTATTGCTGAGCAGCAAATTCTTGTTGCTGAGCTCCGCGTTGGTACCACTGGCGCCGTCATGAATGTGAATCCGGCCGTTGAACACCGCCCGGCCATGTTCGCCGGCAATGCCCTTGTAGACCTGGTCGGATTCGCAGTTGGGCACGCGATGCTCGACACACACATGGTTGTCGATGTGACTCTTGCCCCGCGCCAGAAAAACCCCCTTCATGCGCAGGTCACTGCCAGACTCGGCCATGACTGCATGCACGTCGTTGCGGCGCAATGCGCAACCCTGCATGAACTGGAAGCTGGTGACGCGGGCGTCGCGGGCGAGCTCGAATTCCAGCAGGCCGATGTGGCGTGCTTCGCTGCCCTCGCTCTGCAGGCGGTAGTGGGTGACCTGGCTGTTGCAGTGTGCGTCGATCCGGGTGACCGCATTGGTGAGTATCGGGCTGCTGCCAATGTAGTGCTCCACCAGGGTGACGCGGGCATTGCTGCCCACCTCGATGACCAGGCGCGGATGGGCACTGGCGGCCTGCGTTCCGCTCGCCACATGGACGATGTGGATGAGACCGTCAACGTCGGCCCCGGCCGTGATACTGAGCAGCAGGCCGTCGCTCAGTGCTGCACCATTGAGGGCGGTAAACGGGCCCACCATGTCGGTGGTGGCTTTGTCCTGGTGGCTGGAAAGTGGTTGGGCGATGACACCGGCCGGCAGGGCCAGGCTATCCAGGTCGGGAAGCTGGCCGTTGATGAGCACCACCTGTGAGCCACCCAGGTCGGGCAGCGCCGGCGTGTCCGTGGACGCTGCCAATACGCGCACATGGTCTTTCTCCAGTGCCTTCAGAGACGTGTACTTCCAGTCCTCCGTCTTGCGGTCCGGAAATGCCACCGCCGCCAGGGTGTCACGGGCATGGGCGCGAAAGTCGGCCAGGCCATCGGCACCGGTGACATGGGTCAGGCCCTGAATGGCCGCCTGCTTGAGTTCAGCCGCGTCCACCACCATCAGGCGTTCTCCGCTGCCGCATCGCCAGTGAGCCAGGCGTAACCACGGCTCTCCAGCTCGTGGGCCAGCTCCTTGCCGCCGGACTTGACGATGCGGCCGCCGGACAGGACGTGCACCTTGTCGGGCACGATATAGTCGAGCAGTCGCTGGTAGTGGGTTACCAGCACAATGGCTCGCTCCGGTGAGCGCAGTGAGTTGACGCCTTTCGCCACCACCTGAAGGGCATCGATGTCGAGCCCGGAGTCGGTTTCATCAAGCAAAGCCAGGGTCGGTTCAAGCAGAAGCATCTGCATGATCTCGTTGCGTTTTTTCTCGCCCCCGGAAAAGCCTTCGTTGACGCCGCGCTTGAGGAACTGTGCATCCAGGTCCACCTGTTTGCAGGCTTCGCGTGCCTTGCGCAGCAACGTCACCGAGTCGAGCGGTTCCTTGCCCTGGGCGGCACGGGTTTCCTCCAGCGCTGCCTTGAGGAATTCCATGTTGGATACCCCGGGGATTTCCACCGGGTACTGGAAACCGAGGAAAAGGCCCAGCCGGGCGCGCTCTTCCGGCTCCAGTTCGGCCAGCGCCTTGCCGTGAAACGTGACGCTGCCGGCGGTGATCTCGTAGTTGTCGCGTCCGGCGAGCACGTTCGCCAGGGTGCTCTTTCCGGAGCCGTTGGGGCCCATGATGGCATGCACCTCGCCGGCTTTGACGCTCAGGCTGAGGCCCTTGAGTATTTCCTTGCCCGCCACGGTGGCGTGCAGATCTTTCACTTCCAGCATGTACCTACGCCTTCTGTTAATGCGTACGAATCGCCCTGCGGGCGGTTTGACTTGCTCATGCGCGGCGGGCGCTCAGCCCACCGCGCCTTCCAGGCTCACTTCCAGCAGCTTGCCCGCCTCTACCGCAAACTCCATGGGCAGTTCCTTGAACACCTCCTTGCAGAAGCCGTTGACGATCATGCTGACGGCCTTTTCGGTGTCGATGCCGCGCTGGCGGCACAGGAACAGCTGGTCATCGCTGACCTTGGATGTGGTTGCTTCATGCTCCAGGGTCGCCGACGGGTTGCGGCTTTCGATATAGGGGAAGGTATGGGCACCACAGGTGTCTCCCAGCAGAAGGGAGTCGCACTGGGTGAAATTGCGCGCGTTGTCCGCCCGCGGTGATATGCGTACCAGGCCCCGGTAGGCATTCTGGCTGCGGCCAGCGGAGATGCCCTTGGAGATGATGGTGCTTTTCGTGTTCTTGCCCAGGTGGATCATCTTGGTGCCGGTATCCGCCTGCTGCTTGTAGCGCGTCAGCGCCACGGAATAGAATTCACCGATGCTGTTGTCGCCACGCAATACCACGGAAGGATACTTCCAGGTGATGGCCGAGCCGGTCTCCACCTGGGTCCAGGAAATCTTGGCGTTGTCATGGCAAACGCCGCGCTTGGTGACGAAATTGTAGATGCCGCCGCGGCCCTCTTCGTCGCCGGGGTACCAGTTCTGCACCGTGGAATACTTGATCTCGGCCCCGGGCAGCGCCACCAGTTCCACCACGGCGGCATGCAGCTGGTTCTCGTCACGCATGGGCGCGGTGCATCCTTCCAGGTAACTGACATGGCTGCCCTCGTCAGCGACGATCAGGGTGCGCTCGAATTGCCCGGTGTTGGCCTCATTGATGCGGAAATACGTGGACAGCTCCATGGGGCAGCGCACGCCCTTGGGGATGTAAACAAAGGACCCGTCCGAAAATACCGCGCTGTTCAGGGCCGCGTAGAAGTTGTCGCCCTGGGGCACCACCGAGCCGAGGTACTTCTTCACCAGCTGCGGATAGTCTTTCACCGCTTCCGAGATGGAGCAGAAGATGACGCCGGCTTCCTTGAGTTTGGCCTTGAAGGTGGTGCCCACGGAGACAGAGTCGAATACCGCATCCACGGCCACGTTGGACGAGCCGGTGACCGGCGCCGTCGGATTCTGGACCCCGGCCAGCATCTCCTGCTCGTGCAGCGGGATGCCCAGCTTTTCATAGGTGCGAAGCAGCTCCGGGTCGACTTCATCCAGGCTTTTCGGGCCGTCGGCCATGCTCTTGGGCGCCGAGTAGTAGGACACGGCGTTGTAGTCAATCGGCGGGTGCTGGATGTGGGCCCAGTTCGGGTGAGGCATGTCCTGCCACTTGCGGTAGGCCTCAAGGCGCCAGTCCAGCAGCCATTGGGGCTCGCCCTTCTTTGCCGAGATGAACCGGATGACATCCTCGTTGAGGCCGGGCGGCAGGGTGTCGGACTCCACATCCGTGGTGAATCCGGCCGCGTAGTCGGCTTTTACCAGCTTTTCCAGTTCCGCTTGCGTGCTCATTGGGCTCTCTCGCCGGGTGATCAGGGTGTGCCGGGCTGCGGGGCAGGGGCGTTCCGGTCAAATACCAGAGTAATTTACTCGGGTATTATATGCGAACTCGTCGGCCCTTGGAACGCTCTCCCGGTGATAGTCTTTATCGATTGTCGGACAGCGGTCCGCAGACTGGCGCGCATCATAGCAGAAAGGCATCCGGCGGGCCGCACCGGCGATAGTTGTTTGTGGGCGCTTACTATCGGCTTTGGGCATAGTGCTACGGTGTTCATTGCCGGCACAGGTGCGTATAATCCGCCGGTCCCGGGCCCCGGTGTGTCTGTTTTTTGTTCGCATGGCAGGTGCCGTTGCCCGATTTATTGCCCGTTTGGGCGTTTGTCTGTCTGAGATCAGGAGTGAGGACCCCATGGCTGTTGAGCGTACCCTGTCGATTATCAAGCCGGATGCCGTAAGCAAGAACGTGATCGGTGAAATCGAATCCCGCTTTGAAAAGGCCGGCCTGAATATCGTGGCCATGAAAATGATTCACCTGGATGAGGAACTCGCCGGCGGGTTCTATGCCGAACACAAGGAGCGCCCGTTCTTTGGTGACCTGGTGTCCTTCATGACCTCCGGTCCGGTGGTTGTGCAGGTGCTGGAAGGCGAAGATGCCGTCAGCAAGAACCGGGAGCTGATGGGGGCAACCAACCCGAAAGAGGCGGAAGCAGGCACCATCCGTGCTGACTTTGCCTCAACCATCGACGAGAACGCGGTGCATGGCTCTGACTCTACCGAGTCGGCTGCTCGCGAGATCAGCTACTTCTTCAAGGACAACGAGGTGTGCGCGCGCACCCGTTAAACGGGCGCGAGCAAGGAGCCGGACGTGAGTGACGTGACGGAAAAGGTCAACCTGCTGGGCATGTCTCGCCCCGACCTGGAAGCATTCTTCCTGGAGTTGGGTGAGAAGAAGTTTCGTGCCCACCAGATCATGAAGTGGATTCACGTACACCAGGTGGATGACTTCGAGAAGATGACCGACGTTGGCAAGAAATTGCGTGCCCGGCTCCAGGATATTGCTGAAATCCGTGCCCCGGAAGTGTTGAGTGAGAACATTTCACGCGACGGCACACGCAAGTGGGTGTTCCAGGTTGAAGGGGCTGGCGCGGTGGAGACCGTGTTCATTCCCGACGGCCGCCGGGGCACCCTTTGCGTTTCCTCACAGGTGGGTTGCTCGGTGGATTGCTCGTTTTGCTCCACCGGCAAGCAGGGTTTCCAGCGTGATCTCACCAGTGCCGAGATTATCGGCCAGGTCTGGCTGGCGGCGCGCTCGTTCGGGCCGCGCAGCAACCTCGGCGAGCACCCCATTACCAATGTCGTCATGATGGGGATGGGTGAGCCACTCCTGAATTTCGACAACGTGGTGCGCGCCATGCGCATCATGAAAGACGACCTGTCATACGGCATATCGAAAAAGCGCATCACGCTGAGCACCTCGGGTGTGGTACCGATGATGGACAAGCTCAGCGATGAGCTGGATGTGTCGCTGGCGGTCAGCCTGCATGCGCCCAATGACGAATTGCGCAATGAGCTGGTGCCCCTGAATCGCAAGTATCCGCTGGCGGAACTGATGGCTGCCTGCAAGCGCTATTCCGATCGCAAGGCAGACCGCTACAAGAGCATTACCATGGAATACGTCATGCTCAAGGGTGTGAACGACACCCTGGAGCATGCCAGGCAGCTGAAGCGGGTCCTGGCCAGTGTGCCGGTGAAGATCAACCTGATCCCGTTTAACCCGTTTCCCCATGCCGGCTACGAGCGTTCTGCCAAGAAGGACATTCTGGCATTCCATAAGTACTTGAATGACAATGGATTACTGACCACTATACGGACAACACGGGGCGACGATATCGATGCTGCCTGCGGCCAGCTGGTTGGTGACGTGATGGATCGCACCCGGCGCAGCGAGCGCTGGAAGAAGGAGGTGTTCCTGCGTAGCGGCGAACAGCTGACAACTATAATTGATGAAGGCGCGGTGAAATAACTTGAGACTCCTGGCGATACTGTTCCTTGGCACAATCCTGGCGGCGTGTACCACCGTAAAGGATGGCCCCAAGCCTGACCTGGACAAGGCGGCTGCCAGCCGCGTGGCCGCAGGCATGGAATATCTTCGCCAGGGCAAGCCGATGGAAGCGCAGCGCCACCTGACGCGTGCCATTGAGCTCAATGATGACAGCCCGGAGGCACACAATGCCCTGGCGCTGCTTTATCGTTACCAGGGCGACATCGACCGTGAAGAGCGGCATCTGAAGAAAGCCCTTTCCGCAGACTCCGATTACGGTCCGGCCCGCCTCAACTACGGTACCCTGCTGTTGCGACAGGGGGACACCGAAAAGGCCCTGCGAGAGTTTGAACGTGCGGCGGACAACATCAGCTACGACGGCAGGGGCATGGCGTATGCCAACGCCGGCATGGCGCTGGTCAGTCTTGGCCGTGCTGAGGAAGCCAAGAATGCCTTCAACAGGGCATTGAGACTGAATCCGCAGGCGATCACGCCGAAGCTGGAAATGGCCCACCTGATGTTCGATGAGAACGACATGCGCGCCGCCCAGTTCTACTACGACCAATACGTGGCATCCGTGGACCAGCAGAGCCCGCGCGGGCTGTGGCTGGGCATCCGCATTGCCGACCAGGGTGGTCAGGCGGACAGGAAGGCCAGCTACGAACTGGCGCTTGAAAAGCTGTATCCGCAATCGCCCGAATACCGGGCCTGGAAGGAATGGAAAGCCGAGGGAGGCCAGTCGTGACCGAAACAGCCGCTAATACGGTGCTGCCCGGTCGTCGACTGCAGGCAGCCCGGGAAAAGCTTGGCTGGAATGAGGCGGATGTGGCCAGGAAGCTGCACATGTCTGTGTCGTTTGTGCGCGCCATTGAAGCCGATGATTACGAGCGCCTGCCAGAGGCGACGTTCATCAAGGGATACATGCGCAACTATGCCCGGCTTCTGGAGATTCCGGCGGACGAAGTCGCGAACCTGTTCGAGCAGCTGGTGGATGAAGAGCAGTACGAGGAACCACAGGATCTCGAGCAGCCCGCCTCCTCGACCGCGCGGCCGTGGTGGCTGGTGGTCGCTGCAGCGGTTCTGGCTGCGTTGTTGCTGGCATGGATGATCTGGCCCGAGCCACAGGCGCCAGTGGCCCCTGCCTCCGATGTCCAGCAGGTGCAGCCGGACAACATGCCGATGCGCGAAGAGACGGGCCTGCCGACGGACGACAGTGCCGCGTTGACGCCCGCGCCGGCCACTGACGAGGAACTGCCACTGGCGCCACCGGCTGCCGAGACACAAGCGCCTGAATCCGCCGAGCCGGCAGCGACAGCCAGCGACCGGTTGCTGATGGCCTTCTCGGGGCCGTGCTGGGTGCAGGTTCTTGATGCAGAAGGCGAAACGCTGTTTTCCGGTCAGCGTGAGGCGGGTGCCGAGCTGGCCCTTTCCGGCGTTGCCCCGTTTCGGCTGACGTTCGGCAATGGCGCCGCTGTGGCGTCTGTCAGCGTCAATGGTGAGTCTGTCACGCTGCCTCAATCCACACCCGGTAACGTAGTCCGTGTCCGAGCTCCCTGAACGGGGAGGAATCATTATGGAACCAGAAGTACGCATTGAGCGACGCAAGACGCGTCAGATCATGGTCGGCAATGTCCCTGTCGGCGGTGATGCGCCGATCACGGTGCAGAGCATGACCAATACCGAGACCTGTGATGTGCCTGCCACGGTGGCCCAGATTCGGCGGTTGCAGGACGCGGGTGTTGATATCGTCCGCGTGTCGGTGCCGACCATGGATGCCGCTGATGCCTTTGGCGAGATTCGCAAGCAGGTGGATGTGCCGCTGGTGGCTGACATCCACTATGACTACAAGATCGCCCTGGCCGTCGCCGAAAGAGGTGTCGACTGCCTGCGAATAAATCCCGGCAACATTGGTCGTGAAGACCGCATTCGCGCGGTGGTGGATGCGGCGAAAGACAAGGGGCTTCCGATCCGTATCGGCGTCAATGCCGGCTCTCTCGAGAAGGAATTGCAGCGCAAGTACGGTGAGCCCACCAGTGATGCGCTGGTCGAATCTGCGCTGCGCCATGTGGAAATTCTGGATCGCTATGACTTCCAGGATTTCAAGGTAAGCGTCAAGGCATCCAATGTCTTCATGACCCTGCAGGCTTACCGCAAGCTGTCAGCCCAGATCGAGCAGCCCCTGCATCTCGGCGTGACTGAGGCCGGCACCTTCCGTTCCGGTACGGTGAAGTCGGCGGTCGCCCTCGGTGCACTTCTGATGGAGGGTATTGGCGACACCATTCGTGTGTCATTGGCGGCGGATCCAGTGGAGGAAGTGCGGGTCGGTTTCGATATCCTCAAGAGCCTCAACCTGCGCAAGAAGGGCGTCAACATCATTGCCTGCCCCAGTTGTTCCCGGCAGAACTTCGATGTTATCGGCACGGTCAATGAGCTGGAGTCGCGGCTGGAGGATATAAACGAATCGGTGGACTTGGCCGTGATCGGCTGCCTGGTCAACGGCCCGGGTGAGGCGCGTGAGGCAGACATCGGCCTCACCGGCGGTACCCCGAACAACCTGTCCTACGTGGATGGCGAGAAAAGCCATCATGTGAAGCGCGATGACCTGGTCGACGAGCTCGAGCGCCTGGTGCGCGCGCGTGTGGCACGCCAGCGCGAGGACGAAAAGAACGGCGTGATTGTTCGCAGTGAGTAGGAGGCCTTTCAGGCCGGAGAGGCACCGCTGACGGCGCGTGCTGGTTGAGTTTCAGGAGTCACAGTTGGGAAAGCGAATTTCTTCTGTCCGCGGGATGAATGACATCCTGCCGGACCAGACGCCATTGTGGCAGTGGCTGGAAGGCCACGTCCGGACGGTTCTGGACAGTTACGGTTACCGTGAAATCCGCATGCCGCTGGTGGAAGCCACGGAACTGTTCAAGCGCTCCATTGGTGAAGTGACCGATATCGTCGAAAAGGAAATGTACACCTTTGATGACCGCAACGGTGACTCACTGACGTTGCGTCCCGAGGGTACCGCCAGCTGCGTGCGCGCCGGAGAGCAGCACGGCCTGTTGTACAACCAGGTGCAGCGGCTGTGGTATGCCGGGCCCATGTTCCGTCATGAGCGGCCACAGGCGGGTCGCTATCGCCAGTTCCACCAGATCGGGGTGGAGACGTTTGGCATGGCGGGGCCGGATATCGATGCCGAAGTGATCCTCATGACCGCGCGTCTCTGGCAGGCCCTTGGCCTGGCGGACAAGGTGTCCCTGGAGCTGAACAGCCTGGGTGACAGTGATGACCGGCGCCGTTACCGGGAGGCCCTGGTGGCCTACCTGGAGAGTCACCGTGATGCGCTGGATGAGGACAGCATTCGCCGGCTGGAGAAGAACCCCCTGCGGATACTGGACAGCAAGGACCCCGGCACCCGGGAGGTACTCGCCGGTGCACCCAGCCTGTCGGAATACCTGGGCGACGAGTCCCGGACCCATTTCCAGCAGCTGTGCACCATGCTTGATGATGCCGGTGTCGCCTATACCCTGAACCCGGCCCTGGTGCGGGGCCTGGACTATTACGGCAAGACTGTCTTCGAGTGGGTGACCGATGCACTGGGCGCACAGGGGACAGTATGCGCCGGTGGGCGCTACGACGGTCTGGTGGAGCAACTGGGCGGGCGGGCGACACCCGCCGTGGGTTTTGCCATGGGCATCGAGCGGCTGGTATTGCTGCTTGAGCAGGCGCCACCGGAACTGCCAAGCGCGGCGGATATCTATATAGTAGCGCCGGAACAGGCTGGTGCGGCGCTGGTGCTGGCGGAGTCACTGCGTGACAGCCTGCCGGGCGTGCGCGTGCAATGCCATTGCGGCGGCGGCAGTTTCAAGAGCCAGATGAAAAAAGCCGACAAGAGCGGTGCGCGGCTGGCGCTGTTGCTGGGCAGTGAAGAACTGGCGGAGAACAGCGTAACGGTAAAGCCCTTGCGTGGTGAAGGAGAGCAGCAGCGGATTGCCAGGGATGAATTGCCTGCAGCGCTGCAATCACGGCTGCAGGGCTAGCGGCTGCACGGCACCACACCGATGAATAATGGAACAGAGAGAGCATGAATCATGGCGATGAGCGAAGAAGAACAGATTGAACGGTTGCAGAGCTGGTGGCGTGAGAACGGCACCAGCCTGGTGGCGGCCATCGTCGTCGCAGTGGCGGCCGTGGTCGGTTGGCGCCATTACCAGGAGCTTGAACGCACGGAGGCCGCCGCTGCGTCCTCGGTCTACGAGAATATGACCAATGCTATCCAGCAGGCCCAGCAGGCGCCGGAAAAGCAGTCGCTGGTGACCCAGGCACAAGCCAGCGCCAATACACTGGTTGAAGAGCATGCCAATTCTGCCTATGCCGACTTCGCCCGCCTGTTCCTGGCACGCCTGGCGGTGGAGAAAGACGACCTGGATGAGGCCCGGACGTTGCTGGACGAGGTTGCCAAGGGCGCATCAGATCCGGCCGTGGCCTGGACCGCAAATTTGCGGCTGGCCCGTGTCGAGCTGCAGGCTGATGATGCCGACGCCGCCCTGGCCGTATTGAGCCAGACCTATCCGGACGCATTCATGGGCCAGGCTCTGGAGCTCAAGGGCGATGCGCTGCGGGCCAAGGGTGATGTTGCTGGCGCCCGCGACGCTTACAGCGCTGCACTGGATGCCATGTCGGTTGAAGAGAATCGCCGTCTGGTGCAGATGAAACTGGACGACCTGGTGCCGGCCTCCTGATGCAACAACTGCTTCTGACAGCTGCGCTGCTGGCTGGCCTTTTCCTGGCTGGCTGCAGCAGCAACCCCAATGCCATCGAGCCGCGTGATCTCGAGCGCTACGAGAAGGTCTACAAGTCTGACCGGCTGTGGCGCAGTGGTGCGGGCAAGGGTATTGATGAGCAAGCCCTGGCACTGGAGCCGGCGGTGGCCGGCAATCGTATTTATGCCGGCGATGTGGACGGCCGTGTTTATGCCTTCAGCCGGGAACGGGGCAAGCGCCAGTGGAAAGTGAAGACCGGCGAGCGCCTGTCCGGTGGTCTGGCAGCGGCCTATGGCCTGGTGGTCTTTGGCACCCGCGATGGCCAGGTGGTTGCGCTGGATGCCGAAAATGGCGAAGAGAAATGGCGCACCCAGCTCTCCAGTGAAGTGCTGGCGTCACCGGCTGTTGCTTCGGGGCGGGTCATTGCCCAGACCCTTGATGGTCGTGTGTCATCACTGTCCCTGGAAGGCGGCGACATAGAGTGGACCTACGAAACCACGGTGCCGGTGCTGACCCTGCGCGGATCCGCCAGCCCGCTGGCATTGGGTGACCGGGTTTACGTGGCTTTTGCCAGTGGCAAGGTGGCGGCGCTTGATGTCAGCACCGGCGTGCCTGTGTGGGAACGTCGGGTGGCCGAGCCGCAAGGACGTTCCGAGCTGGATCGCATGGTTGATATTGACGGCAACCTGATTGTTGAGGGCGGCGGTGTTTTTGCGGCCACCTTCCAGGGCAAGCTCGCGGTGATGGAAGAGGAAAGTGGCCGCATCTTCTGGGACCGGGATATGTCCACGGCGCATCGCATCGCCAGCCATGACGGTGTCCTTTTCATCGCCGATGAGGTGGGCAAGATTCATGCGGTTGACCAGCGCAGCGGAAGTGCACTGTGGGTCAATGACATGCTTTACGGCCGCAAGCTGATCGGCATGGTGGTGCACAAGGGCCTGGTGGTTACCGGTGACTACAAGGGATACCTGCACTGGATTGATCCGGCCCAGGGCAAGATCGTGGCCCGTCGCCGGGCAGACTGGGATGGCTTTGCCGGCCCGCTGCTGGTTCGCGATGACGTTCTCTACGTACTCAGTGCAGACGGCAAGCTGTCGGCCTTCGATATTCTGCCCAGGAAAAAGGCTGCTGAATGAAGCCCGTCATCGCCCTGGTCGGGCGTCCGAACGTGGGAAAGTCCACGCTGTTCAACCGTCTTACCCGCAGCCGTGATGCGCTGGTCGCCGACATGCCGGGGCTTACCCGTGACCGCCAGTACGGCGACGGCAAGGTCGGTGAACGCCCCTATGTTGTGGTCGATACCGGCGGCATCGGCGAGAACGACCAGGGCATCGACGAACCCATGGGCGCCCAGGCGCGCCAGGCGGTGGATGAAGCGGATATCGTCCTGTTCCTGGTGGATGGCCGTGCTGGCCTGACGGCGGCCGACCAGAATATCGCCCGTGAACTGCGCAGTCTGGAGAAGCCCCTCTGGCTGGTGGTCAACAAGACCGATGGCCTGGACGAGGACGTTGCCGCTGCCGATTTCTATGCCCTGGGTTTTCAGGGCCTGTTCCCCATTGCTGCCGCTCACGGACGCGGTGTCCGGCACATGATTTCCGAGGTGCTGGAGACGTTGCCGCAGCCCGCGCAGGATGATGCCGAGAGCGAAGAAGAGCAGGGCATCAAGGTGGCTATCGTGGGCCGGCCCAATGTTGGCAAGTCGACCCTGGTCAACCGCATGCTGGGTGAAGAGCGAGTGGTGGTATTCGACCTTGCCGGCACCACCCGTGACGCCATCCATATCCCCTTCGAGCGCCAGGGCCAGCGCTATACCCTGATCGATACCGCCGGCATCCGGCGGCGTGGCAAAGTCCATGAGGCAGTGGAAAAGTTCTCCGTGATCAAGGCACTCCAGGCCATTGATGAGGCCCATGTGGTGGTGTTGGTGATCGATGCCCGTGAAGGCATCACCGACCAGGACCTGCACCTGCTGGGCAGTGTCCTTGAGGCCGGCCGTTCGTTGCTGGTGGCGGTGAACAAATGGGATGGCCTGGACCCGCACCACCGCGAGCAGGTCAAGCAGGAGCTCGGACGCCGTCTTGATTTCATTCCGTGGGCGCGGGTGCATTTCATCTCGGCACTGCATGGCACCGGTGTGGGTGATCTGTTCGGGTTCATCGAAAGGGCCTGGAAAAGCGCCTTCCTCAAGACCAGCTCCAGCAAGCTGACGCAATGGCTGGAGGACATGGTGGCCGTTCACCAGCCGCCCATCGTCGGGCGCCACCGGGTCAAGCTGCGTTATGCCCACATGGGTGGCAGTAACCCGCCAGTGGTGGTTATCCATGGCAACAAGGCGGACCAGCTTCCCAATGCCTACAAGCGCTACCTTGAGAACCGTTTCCGCGAGCTGCTCAAGCTGGAAGGGACGCCCCTAAGGGTGGAACTGCGGACCTCGGACAACCCCTATGCCGATCGCAAGAACACCCTCACGGACAGGCAGATCCGGCGCAAGAAGCGCCTGATGAAGCACCACAAGAAGTAACGGGGCGGGGATGCGCCTGCCGCACGGTAATGGCATCCCGATAGCTTCTCTGGTAATACTATATTCGTACGCCTGTTCCGATTCGGGGGAATCTCATGCGGTCTATCACTGCTCTCACCGGCCTGTGCCTGGTGTTGTCCATGCCGGCCCTGTCTGCCGGCCCGGGTCTGGCGGCTGACGACGGCGCTGATGTGCCCATGGTGCTGACGCCAGCGCGCCTGCGCCAGCCGGTGGCCGAAGTGCCAGCCAGCGTGACGGTCATCGACCGTGAAACCATCGAGGCCAGCGGTGCCCGTGAGATCTACCAGGTGCTGCAGCTGGTGCCCGGCATGGCGGCGCTGGATGTGGACGGTAACGTGCCGACGGTCAGTTACCATCCCACACAGGCCCGTGACATTCGCCGCATGCTGGTGCTTATCGATGGTCGCTCGCTGTACCAGTCGGGGCTTGCACGCGTGCTGTGGAACGACTTTCCCCTGGAGATCGAGGATGTCGAGCGCATTGAGGTTACCCGTGGCCCGGCCGCTGCGGCGTATGGTGCCAACGCCTTTTCCGCGGTGATCAACATCATCAGTCGCCACCCGCGTGACGTGGTGGGTACCGAGGTGTCAGTGCGTGCCGGCAGCAACGGCATCCTTGATCGCAGGCTGACCAGCGCCCACGCCAGCGACAGTGGCGCACTGCGCATGACCGTGGCCCGCCGGGATGACGACGGCTATGACGAACCTTTTGACGACGACCCGCTGGTTGATGGCGTCCCCGACGACAAGACCATTGAAACGTTCAACCTGCGTTATGCCCATGAGCTGAACCTGACCCAGTCTTTCGAAGTGCTTGCCGGCGGCTCACGTACCAGTCTGGCCCGGCCGATCGAGGAGGGGTTCACCCAGGTGATGGAGATCACCCGGCCGCCAGAGGTAGAAAACGAGCGATCGTTCCTGCAACTGCGCTACAACCATGACTTTTCAGCGCGCAACCAGCTGAAGGTGCAGCTTTACGGCCAGTCCTCGTATAACAATGCACCTTTCGGTGGCTGCATGATCTCACCGGTCACGGGCAAGGCCGACAGTGGCGGCGGGGTCTGGTTCAGCGAGGAGCTGCGGGATCTGTTCGAACAGAACGACCGGGACATAGATGCCACCATCGCCGCCTTTGGCAGTGACCCCGCAGTGGGTGCGAGGCTTACAGCCCTGTACAGCTATGACGGTGGCAACGGTGCAGGCGCCCTGTGCCCGACGTTCGATTTTGCGGTGCGGGAAAAGCGCTATGACCTGGAGGTACAGGATACAGCCATCTTTACCGACTGGTTGCGGCTGGTGATGGGCGCCAATCTTCGCCAGGACCGGATTGAGTCCGAGACCTATATCGGCGGCAAGGACAGCAACGCCAGCCGCCGGGTTTTCGGGAACCTGGAAACACGTCTGCCGGCCGGCTTCATCCTCAACCTGGGTGGCTACTGGGAGAAAGACCAGATCAACGGTGAATTTTTCAGTCCGCGTTACGCGCTGACCTGGCTTTTCCTGCCCGAGCACAGCCTGCGGTTTGTCTACTCCGAGTCGCTGCGCACCATGGACATTTACGAGATCAATGCGGATGTCCATCTCAAGCTGAATGATGCAAATGGGCCCTACCGGACGGACCCGCAGGGGACATTGGGCTGGTCTGATCCCGAGTTTTTTGTCACCCAGCGGTCCCTGGGCCTGCTGGACCCGGAAGAGATTGTCTCCCGGGAGGTGGGCTACTTCGGCCGTTTCGGCGCCCTGGCGCTGGATATCAGGGTGTTCGAGGAGGAGCTTCGTAACCTGGTCAGCGGCGCCCTCAACCCGTTTGTCTTTGATCCCAACAACAATGGCGAGGTGGATTTGAGGGGGCGTGAGGCACAGTTGAGCTGGCGGATGCATCGTAAGCACCTCCTTCGCCTTGCGGGCGCCCACATCCACACCGAAGCGCGAAATCCGGTCCGCTCCCAGGTGCAGATTGAAGAGCGACTGGCGGCCCGCGACAGTGCCTCGCTGCTTTGGCGCTACGATATCAGTCGCCGCTGGATGGCATCCACGGGCTGGTATTTTGGCGCGGAGTACAATGATTACCGGTACGAGCGGGGAGACTTCAATCTTGTGCACCGTATGCCGGTGGCTGACGCCGAACTGCAGCTGGGTTTGCTGGTGCAGAAAAAACTTGTAAAAGACCCCGTGGTTTTTGAAGAGAATGCGTATGATGACGATGACCGCTACTGGTTGACGGCAGCGGTTACTTTCTAGGAAGGAAAGTCATGCAGGGAATGCGGTTGGCCACAGGGTTGCTGTGCGTGAGCCTCGCCATGGTTGCCGCGGGCGAGGGGCCCCTGCGTGTTTTTCTTTCCGGCCCGGCCAGCGACGCGTTGACAGCATTTGAGCAGGGACTCTCCACGCCGACCTCTTCTGTCTCCATTACTGAAAGCGCCTCCCAGGCTGACATTCTTCTGCCCGTAGGAGATGGCGCTTTCGCTGCCGTTTCATCTGGGTCTCCTGTCTTTGCTGTCCGGGTATCACGTCGTGTCCTGGACCAGCGTCGCGCCGACGGATGTCGTTGCAGTGGCATCTATGCAGGCGCCAGGCCGTCGGACCAGCTCGCCTTGGTTGAAGCACTCCTGCCGCGTGCCCGCCGCGTGGGTGTCGTCCTTTCCCGACAAAACCGGTTTCTGGAGAAAGAGTTGGCTGAGGCAGCCGCTGACCGGATCGCACTGCGCGTCGAGATCGTTGACTCGGCAGAGCAGCTTCCGGTTGCCCTTTCTCGCCTGTTACCAGCAGTGGATGTGCTGTTACTGCTGCCAGACCCGATGTTATTCAATGCAGAAACAGCACGCTTGCTGCTATTGACCAGCTATCGCCAGGGGCGGCCCGTGGTGGGTCCGGACAATGCCTTTGTGCGGGCGGGCAGCCTGGCATCCATTGACGCCAGTACCCGGGATGTCGTCAGTCATACCCTGGCTGTACTGGAAGGGTATACAGCTGGGCGCCTGCCGCCACCTGATTACGCCGCACGAACGATAAGTATCAATCCTCACGTGGCGCGCACCTACGGTGTTCGCGAAACGGACACCGAGGCCCTGGCGGAATCCATATGGGGACAGCAATGAACGGCAGACAGAGTATTCGTCAACAGTTGCAGTGGCTGGGTGTTGTGCCAGCCCTGATCATGCTGATCCTGTTGCTGGGCGCACTGACATGGCAGCGCTTCGACGATGCGGAAAGTGAGCTGGCGGGCAAGGGTGTATTCACCGTGCAGTACCTGGCATCGGCGGCCGAATATGGTGTGCTGTCGGGCAACCTGAATGACCTGCGTTACCAGGCCCGCCTGGCGTTCCAGCAGCCCGATGTGGTGTTCGTTGAATTCCGCAACACGTCAGGCGACGTGATACTCCATGTTGACCGCAGCGCTCTGTCCGCGGGTGAGGCAACGCCCCGTGGCCAGGTGAGGGAATTCCATGCCGCCATTTATCGCCAGCCCCTGGCCATGACCGCGCCGCTGGGCGAGCAGTCGGTGGATGAAGGTGTGCCGGACCGGGTCGGTGAGGTGACGGTGGGGCTTTCAGACCAGTTCGTGGTGGCGCGTCAGCGAGAAATTCTCTTGGCGTCACTGGCCCCGGCGGTTCTGGCCATTCTGGCGGGGCTGTGGATTGCCCGGGGCATGGCAGTGCGTCTGTCGCGGCCGCTGATAGAGCTGTCCCAGCTGGTGCAGAAAATCCGCGGTGGTGATTTTCAGGCCCGTGGTGGCATGGCGTTGCATGGAGAACTGGCCACCCTGCAGGCTGATATCAACCAGTTGGCAGCGGAACTGGAACAGGCGCGTCGTGAACAGGACGATGCCATGCATGCACTGCGTGAGGCGCGTGCGCGTGCCGAGAGTGCCAGTCACGCAAAAAGTGAGTTCCTGGCGATGATGAGCCATGAGTTGCGTACGCCCATGAACGGCGTGCTTGGCATGCTGCAACTTCTGGAATTGAGTGAGCTGGACAAGGAGCAGGCGGGCTACGCCCGTGCTGCTGTGGAATCCACCGGTCATCTGCTTGACGTGATTAACGACATTCTTGATTTCTCCCGTATCGAAAGCGGCCGGCTGGAGATTGAGCACCTGTATTTCCCGGTTACAAGCATGGTGGAGAATGCCGCTGCCAGCGTCCGCTTTGCGGCAGAGCAGAAGCACCTTGCCTTCAGGGTCGAAGGCCTGGACGCGCTTGCCGATGTGCAGGTGGCAGGTGACCCGACACGCATGAGGCAGGTAATCACCAACCTGCTCAGCAACGCAGTCAAGTTCACCGAATCCGGTCATGTGGTGTTGCGGCTGTCGGCGGAGTACCTGATGGGTGACAAGTTGCGGCTGTGTTTTGAGGTGGAGGACTCGGGCATCGGTATCCCGGAGGAAAAGCTGCCCGGTTTGTTTGATGCTTTCTCGCAGGTGGATACATCCACTTCCCGCCGTTTCGGGGGTACAGGCCTGGGCCTTGCCATCGTGCGCCGTCTCATGGACCTGATGGGGGGGGAGCTGGCCGTGCGCAGTGAAGTCGGCAAGGGCACGGTGTTCGCCGGCGCCATGACCATGCCGTGGCGGGCTGCTGCGGCCGAGTCCGTGACGCAGCAACCGGAAGGGGGCAAGGTCGCCCTGCATGGACGGCTGCTGCTGGTGGAGGACAACGACGTCAATCGCCTGGTGGCACAGCACATGCTTGAGGGCGTGGGGCTGCAGGTAGATGTGGCGGTTGATGGCCGGCTGGCCCTCGACTGCCTGCATGCGCACCGATATGACTGTGTGCTTATGGACATCCAGATGCCGGTAATGGACGGCATGGAGGCGGTACGCCTGTGGCGTGCTCACGAGCGCGAAGAGGGCGAAGGGCACACGCCAATCATTGCCCTCACCGCCAATGCCCTGGCGGGGGAACGTGAGCGTTGCCTTGATGCAGGGATGGATGACTACCTGGCCAAGCCCTTCCAGCGGGATGGTCTGCTGGCCATGATCAGTCGGTATCTGAAGCCGGCGTGATCCGTTCCACGCGTGAAAGGATGTCGCCGTCCGCCAGACGGGTGCGCAGCGCCTGGCCCTCCTCCACGTTCTTCACGCTGCGCAGGGCCTGGTCCTGGCCGTCAGCGCTGAAGGTAATGCTGTAGCCGCGATCCAGGGTCGCCAGCGGGCTGGCGGTCTGCAGGCGTTGCGCCAGCTGGCCCAGGAACTGGCGCTGGTGTGCGAGTTGCCTGGGCACCGGGCCAGCCAGCCTGCGTTGCAGCCCGGCCAGCCGCTGTGATGCCTGGGTCAGCCGGCGCTCCGGGCGCTGTGAGGTCAGTCGCCGTTGCAGTTGCACCAGGCGTTGCTGCAGCACCTGCACGGCGAGCGTGACACGCTGGCGGGCGCGGCGTTCCAGGTCATCCAGCCGCTGGGCCATTTCTTCCAGCTGGCGGCGTGGGTCACGCACCCGCCTGCCAAGACTTTCCAGTCTTCCCTGTTGCTGCTGCAGCTGACGCTGCATGGCGTTGGCAAGGCGTCGACGGGCGACGTCCAGGCGCGCCTCACGGGTGGCCATGTCTGGCCCGGCCAGTTCGGCGGCGGCGGACGGCGTCGGCGCGCGGACGTCAGCGACGAAGTCCGTCAGGCTGAAATCAATCTCATGGCCGACGGCGGAAATGACGGGCAGCGTCGATGCGGCTACGTCGCGTGCCAGCGCCTCGTCATTGAATGACCACAGGTCCTCCAGTGAGCCACCCCCGCGTGCAAGGATGAGCAGGTCGCATTCGGCACGGGCATTGGCCAGGGCCAGGGCCTGTCGCAACTGCGCTGGCGCATCCTGTCCCTGCACGGCGGCGGGATACACCAGCACCGGGATTTGCGGACAGCGGCGTGCCAGCACATGCAGGATATCGCGCAGGGCAGCGCCAGAGGCTGAGGTAATCACGCCGATCTGGGCCGGCAGCGGCGGCAGGGGCCGTTTGCGGGACGGGTCGAACAGGCCCTCGCCATCCAGTTTTGCCTTGAGGGCATCGAACTGGCGCCGCAGGGCGCCCTCACCGGCCTCTTCCATGTGCTCCACGATCAGCTGGAAGTTGCCGCGCGGCTGGTACAGCGTCACCCGGGCGCGCACCAGTACCTGCTGGCCATTACGAGGCTGGAAGCGCAGGCGGCGGTTATTGCCGCGAAACATGGCCGCATTGACCTGGGCGCGGCTGTCCTTGAGGCTGAAGTACATATGGCCCGAGGCCGGACGGGAGAGATTGGACAGTTCGCCCTCGAGCCAGATCAGCGGGAAGCTGCTCTCCAGCACGCCCTGGGCCTCCAGGTTGAGGCGCGACACGCTCCAGATGTCACGCTCGGCGGTGTTCGGGGGGGTTATTTCGGACATGGCGGCAAGATTATCACAGCACAGCCAGCACTGGCGCGCCCGTTTACCCGCTATCGCCTGTCACCTATAATTGCCCGCCTGTAGAACCCCCCGGGTGGCCTCCCACGGGATGTCACGGGTTCCGGGCCACTCTCGGGTGCCTGAGGCCCCTAGCCGCGCATGCGCCGGGCGGTTCCCCATTTTCTGCTACCTGAACGGTGCACTATGCTCAGAATTGTGCAAGAAGCACTGACTTTCGACGACGTTCTACTGGTTCCTGCCCTGTCTGAGGTACTGCCAAAGGATGTCAGTCTCAAGTCTCGCCTGACCCGTGAAATTTCCCTGAACATTCCGCTGATATCCGCTGCCATGGATACAGTGACGGAACACCGGTTGGCCATTGCCATGGCGCAGGAAGGTGGTATCGGCATCCTGCACAAGAACATGGAAATCCAGGACCAGGCGCGCCAGGTGCGACTGGTGAAGAAATTCGAAAGCGGGGTCGTCAAGGACCCGATCTCGGTGACGCCGGACACGACCGTGGCCGACCTGTTGCGCCTCACCGACAGCCACAACATTTCCGGCGTGCCCGTCGTCGAAGGGGATGCGGTCGTCGGCATCGTCACCAGCCGTGATACCCGTTTTGTCACCGAGTACAACCAGCCCGTGTCTGCCATCATGACCGGCAAGGACCGTCTGGTGACGGTGAAGGAAGGCGCCACGGCCGATGAGGTCCAGGCCCTGCTGCACAAGTACCGGATCGAGAAGATCATCGTGGTCAATGACGCCGGCGAGCTGCGCGGCCTGATCACGGTGAAGGACATCGAGAAGGCGGCCAAGTACCCCAACGCCTGCAAGGACTCACAGGGCCGGCTCCGGGTCGGCGCCGCGGTGGGTACGGGGGCCGGCACCGAGCAGCGTATCGAGGCGCTGGTGGATGCTGGCGCTGATGTAATCGTGGTGGATACTGCCCACGGCCACTCGCGTGGTGTGCTCGATCGCGTGTCCTGGGTGAAGAAACATTTTCCGGAAGTGCAGGTGATTGGCGGCAACATCGCCACTGCCGATGCCGCCCTGGCCCTGGTGGATGCCGGCGCCGACGCGGTGAAGGTCGGGATTGGTCCGGGTTCCATCTGTACCACCCGGATTGTCGCCGGCATTGGTGTGCCGCAGATCACGGCCATTTCTGATGTGGCCGAGGCACTGGAAAAGCACGATGTGCCGCTGATTGCCGATGGTGGCATCCGTTTCTCCGGTGACGCATCCAAGGCCGTGGCGGCTGGCGCAAGCGCCATCATGATTGGCTCCCTGCTGGCCGGCACCGAAGAGGCGCCTGGTGACGTGGAGCTGTTCCAGGGTGGGTACTACAAGGCCTATCGCGGTATGGGCTCCCTCGGCGCCATGTCCGGCTCCACCGGTTCCAGTGATCGCTACTTCCAGGATGCGGCTGCCGGCATCGAGAAGCTGGTGCCGGAAGGCATCGAAGGCCGTGTGCCCTACAAGGGACCCATGAGCGCCATTATCCACCAGCTCATTGGTGGCCTGCGGGCGTCCATGGGTTACACCGGTTGCAAGGACATCAAGGAAATGCGCAGCAAGCCGCAATTCGTCAAGGTGACCAACGCCGGCATGACCGAGTCACACGTCCACGACGTCACCATTACCAAGGAAGCACCGAACTATCCGGTTGGGTAATTTGGCGGCATGTACAACACGAGTCAGAGACACCGCATGCGGTGTCCTCCCGGTCGGCCGGCTTGTTCCGGCCGATTGTGATTAAGGCGCCGGTGATCCGGCCACAAGGGCGACAGGCAATGAAAGATATTCATGCACAGCGGGTTCTGATTCTCGACTTCGGTTCCCAGTACACGCAATTGATCGCACGGCGCGTGCGGGAGATTGGCGTTTATTGTGAAATCCGTGCGTTTGACATGGACGATGCTGAAATTATTGCCTTCGACCCGTCCGGCATCATTCTTTCCGGCGGACCTGAAACGGTGACGGCCGAGACGACACCGCGGGCGCCGGACCGTGTTTTTGCCCAGGGTGTCCCCGTACTGGGTATCTGTTACGGCATGCAGACCATGGCCGAGCAACTGGGCGGCAAGGTTATCAACGGTGAGAAACATGAGTTTGGTTACGCCCGGGTTGCCAAGGTTGAGGGCAACAGGCTGCTCGACGGCATCGTTGACCATGAGGAAGGCGGCGACACCTTCCTCGATGTGTGGATGAGCCATGGTGACCGTGTGGATGAGCCGCCGGCAGGTTTTGTCGTGTCCGCCACCACCGAATCATGCCCGGTGGCCGGCATCGCCAATGACGAAAAACGTTTCTATGGCGTCCAGTTCCACCCCGAGGTTACACACACTATCCAGGGCGGGCGCATCCTCGAGCGTTTTGTCAGGGACCTGTGTGGCTGTGAGAAGCTGTGGACTCCTTCCAACATCATTGACGACGCCATTGAACAGATTCGCGAGCAGGTGCGCGATGAAGAAGTGTTGCTGGGTCTGTCTGGCGGTGTTGATTCATCGGTGGTCGCAGCGCTGCTGCACAAGGCCATTGGTGACCAGTTGACCTGTGTGTTCGTCGACAATGGCCTGCTGCGCCATCACGAGGGCGACCAGGTGATGGAGATGTTTGCCAGCAACATGGGCGTCAAGGTCATCCGTGTTGATGCGGAAAAGCAGTTTCTCGACAAGCTTTCGGGGGTAGATGACCCGGAAGCGAAGCGCAAGATCATCGGCAATACATTCATTGATATCTTCGAGGATGAGGCTGCCAAGCTGCGTGATGCCAAATGGCTTGCCCAGGGCACTATCTATCCCGATGTGATCGAGTCTGCCGCCAGCAAGACCGGCAAGGCCCATGTCATCAAGTCGCACCACAACGTGGGTGGCCTGCCGGAGGACATGAAGCTCAAGCTGGTGGAACCACTGCGCGAGCTGTTCAAGGATGAAGTGCGCAAGATCGGGCTGGAGCTGGGGCTGCCCTACGACATGGTGTATCGCCATCCGTTCCCTGGGCCCGGGCTGGGCGTGCGTATCCTCGGGGAGGTGCGCAAGGAATATGCAGATACCCTTCGCCTGGCGGACGCCATCTTCATTGAAGAGCTGCGCGCGGCAGATCTTTACCACAAGACGTCACAGGCGTTTGCCGTGTTCCTGCCGGTGAAGTCCGTGGGTGTGGTGGGTGATGCGCGGCGCTATGAATACGTGGTGGCATTGCGTGCCGTGGAGACCATTGATTTCATGACTGCCCGCTGGGCCCATCTGCCCTATGATTTCCTGGAACGGGTGTCCAGCCGCATCATCAACGAGATTCCGGGCATCTCCCGGGTAACCTACGATATCTCATCGAAACCGCCCGCCACCATCGAGTGGGAATAAGTATCCGGCATGCTCGTCTGTGTCAGCCGCTGGCTGCCTCTGACGGTGTGCCCCCGGATGACCCTGCAACTTCGTAGCGATTGCCGCCCGCGCGCTTGGCCAGGTACATGGCCTGGTCTGCCTTGTGCATCAGGGTGACCGGTGTGCTGCCGATGGACGCAAGCGCAATGCCCACGCTGGCGCCGACCTCCATGGCCAGTGAACCATGAACGATGGGCTCCCTGGCAGACTCGATAATCTTTTCGGCAACAATGCGGGCTGCCTTTTCCGGCTCATCACCCGTGACCAGAATACAGAACTCATCGCCGCCTACTCGCGCGATCAGGTCGGTCTGGCGCATGGCATCGCTGAAACGGGTACTGATTTCCTTGAGCACGGCGTCGCCGGCCTGGTGCCCGAGCCGGTCGTTGACCGGCTTGAATTCATCCAGGTCCAGGTAGAGCAGGGCAAGTTTGTCAGCACCATAGAGCAGGCGACGGTGCAGCAACCGTTCGAGGCCGCGCCGGTTGCACAGGCCAGTGAGCGGATCGCGCTCGGTTTCGGCGCGCAGCTCCATCTCGCGACGTTGTTTTTCGGTGGCGTCCTGGAATGCGATGCTGACACCGGCAATATGGCCCTTGTCGTCGCTCAGGGGGGTGGCGATGATTTCTGCCGGAAAGGTCACGCTCTGTCGCCGGGCCGGCAGCGTGCCGCCCCATTTCTTGCCGCCGAGGCAATCGCGGATGATCTGTTCCACCATTTTGCGGGCGTTTTCGCCAGATACGCGTTCGTCCAGTGTACTGCCGATGATCGGACTGGTTTCCCCGAAAAGCGTCTGCGCCGCCGGGTTGGCAAAGATGACGTTGCCTCGGCGGTCGAGGCTGATGACGCCTTCGCCAATGGAACGCAGCAATAATTCGTTGTGATACTTGAGGCGCTCCACCTCGGCAAGGCTCTGCTCCAGAGCGCGGTTGCTCTCTTCCAGCTGGCGGGTCTTCTGGTCCAGCTCCAGGAACACGCGCACCTTCGAGATCAGGATCTCCGGCTCAACGGGTTTGGTCAGGAAATCCACGGCGCCGGATTCGTAGCCTTTCAGAATCTGTTGCAGGTCGCGGTTGATGGCGGTGACGAAGATGATCGGCACCGAGTGGCTTTGCATGCTCTCACGCATCAGCGTGGCCACTTCATAGCCATCCATTTCCGGCATCTGGACGTCAAGCAGTACCAGCGATACCTCGTTGTCAGCGAGCAGCTCCAGCGCCTGCTTGCCAGAGCTTGCCTGGAGCAGATTGACATCGAAGTCTTCCAGCAGCGCTTCCAGCGCAACAAGGTTGGCTGACTGGTCATCAACGATCAGGATGGCGGGCTTGTCCACGGTCTTCCTCTACAGCAGGTTCTTGTTTTCAGAGGTCATGACATCGACTTTGCGACAAATAGTGGCAGATTGCCACTGGCCAGGGCGGCGGAAGGGGGCGGTTTTCACGCTGTTTTGTGAATGCCCGACAATCGGCCCGTATCAGGGATTAATGGCACCCCGCCGGGGCCGTCTGTTCATCAAAGCAAGTCACCGTGTAGCGCTCGCAGCGCAACTCACTGTCGGGCCAGCTGTCAGGTAACCCGGCCTTTTGCCGCAGGTGATCAATAAAATCGTCGGCGTCGGGCAACTGTGCCCACACCGATGGCAGAAAGGTGGCACGCCGGTGCCCTGCGGAGATAGTCAGCCCATGAATGCCGGGCGTCAGTTGTTGCTTGAGCGCCTGGCGGTCGCTGACGGGCAGGCGCTCCGGTGCTGCCAGCACAGACACACTGATGGCGACCCGGTCCAGCTCTGCCTCGGTCACCGGCGCGAAGCGCGGGTCCTTCAGGGCGGCGGCGCGAGCATTGTCGCTGACGTCAGAGAACAGGGGGCGGCTGGCTTCCAGCGAGCCGATGCAACCGCGCAGCTGGCCGTCCAGTGTCAGGGTGACAAAACTGGCGCCGGGCGCATCGACGCCGGCAGGCCGATGGCTGGCTGGCGCCAGCGGTTCGCCCCTGACAGCAGCGCCAATACTTTCCCGGGCGCGGGCAAGGAGCCACTGGCCGGCTTCGTCGGTCACGCCGAGAGCAGCCATGCGCCGTAACCGACCACACGTTGCAGGTCGCCACCGCTGTCGGCCGAGGTGCCCATGGCAAGGGTCTGCACATGGGCATGGTGGTGACGGGCCACATCCAGCAGGGCGCGCAGGGGGTAGCGCCCGCAGGCCTGCTCTTCCCCGATGCGTTCACCATCCAGCGCCTCGATGGCCGCGCAGGTGCGCTGGTCAAGGTGCTCGGCCTGGTCCCGGGTCAGGTAATGACTCAGGTCGGTGCTGAGGACGATAAGCGTGTGTGGCGCCCCCCAGTAGCGTTCCAGCAACGGACGCAGCACCTGCGAGGACGCCTGGCCGACGACAACCGGTACCAGCCGGAAATCGCCCAGCAGGGTCTGCAGGAAAGGCAACTGGACCTCGAGGCAATGTTCGTGGGCATGGGCGTCGTCGCGCACGGCAAAGCCGGACAGTTTTTCCAGCGCCTGGGTCTCGCGGCTATCAACCACCACGTCACCCAGCGGAGTGTGGAAGTAGCCTGCTGCGCTGAGCGCGGCGCCAACCAGCGGGACCCGGTGAGCCGGGCCAATCAGGACAACGCGGTCAATGTCATCGCACCAGGGACGGAGCTGCCGGAAGGCAGCGGCGGCAATGGCGCCGGAGTACTGGTAGCCGGCGTGGGGCACCACCAGGGCGGTGGGCCGACCGGCGGTGGTGGTGGACGGCTGGTCGAGTAGCTGATCCACCTCCTGTTGCAGTACAGCAGCGTCTGCGGGGTAGAAGCTGCCGGAAACGGCGGCAGGGCGCGTAGCATGCATGGTGTACCTCCCTCCAGCGGGCGCTGGATTCGTGCTCTGTCTGGTTTTCAATATGGGCCGATGAACGGGCGCAATCAACCTTGCTGACCGCCGACCCGGCCCCATATAACTGATACAGATCAAAGCAGAGGCGTTAATGACTGAAACAGCCCCGATCCAGGCCGGTGCCGATGTGGTATCCACGCGCTACTGGCATCGTCTCGACGATGGTCGCCTGCAGTGCGACCTGTGCCCGCGCGCCTGCCGTCTCAATGAAGGCCAGCGCGGCCTGTGCTTTGTGCGCGGTCGCCTCAATGATGAAGTGGTGCTGACCACCTGGGGGCGCAGCTCGGGCTTCTGCGTAGACCCGATCGAGAAAAAACCGCTTAACCACTTCTACCCCGGCAGCGCGGTGCTGTCATTTGGAACGGCGGGCTGCAACCTGTCCTGCAAGTTCTGCCAGAACTGGGACATCAGCAAGTCACGGCAGATGGATACGCTCATGGACCAGGCCCGGCCGGAAGCGATTGCCAGAACCGCCCGCGAGATGGGCTGCACGTCTGTGGCCTATACCTACAACGACCCGGTGATCTTCCATGAGTATGCCCTGGATGTGGCGGCGGCCTGCCACGAGCAAGGGCTCAAGAATGTGGCCGTGACGGCGGGCTATATCTGTGAGGCACCGCGGCGGGAGTTTTTTTCGGTGATGGATGCCGCAAACATCGACCTCAAGTCCTTTGATGAAGCGTTCTACTGGAAAACCACCGGCGCCCATCTTCAGCCGGTGCTCGATACGCTCGAATACGTGGCCAACGAAACTGACGTATGGCTTGAGCTGACAACACTGCTGATTCCCGGCCGCAATGATTCCGAGCAGGAACTTGATGCCATGACGCGCTGGGTGGTCAGGCACCTGGGCCCCGGCGTGCCCATGCATTTCACGGCGTTTCACCCGGACTACAAGCTGCGTGATGTGCCTGCCACCTCCCATGCCTCCCTGCAGCGGGCGCGTGCCATCGCCCGTGCAAATGGCATCATCCATGCCTACACCGGCAACGTGCATGACAGCGAAGGCAGCAGCACGGCCTGCCAGGGTTGTGGTGAAACCGTTATTGAAAGGGACTGGTACCAGCTCGGCCAATGGCAGCTTGAAGGCAATCAGTGCCGGCACTGTGGCACGGTGCTGGCGGGACATTTCCAGGTGGATGGCCCGGGTCGCTGGGGCGCCCGGCGGGTGCCGGTGACGTTGGCGCGATAAACGCTGGTCAGGCACTGTCTGGTAGCCGCCGAATGATACGCGCTATGCTGCCCTCTTTTGGCGGAGACACAGGCAATGAATAATCCGGACGTCGGTAAGCTGATCCTGCGCGTTGCGTTGGCGCTAATGATGCTGTTCCACGGGGTGGCCAAGTTGCAGCATGGCGTTGCCGGGATTGGCGGCATGCTGGAGGCCCATCACCTGCCCGCGTTTTTTGCCTACGGTGTGTTCATCGGTGAGCTGCTGGCGCCGCTGATGGTGCTGCTGGGCTACCAGATGCGTGTCGGTGCGGTGCTCATCGTCGTCAACATGCTGTTCGCCATTGGCCTTGCCCATGGCGGCGAAATCTTTGCCCTGGGCAAACATGGCGGGTGGGCCATCGAGCTGCAGGCGTTCTTCCTGTTCACCGCCCTGGCACTGGTGTTCCTTGGCCCGGGCAAGTACGGCATCAACCGGGCCTGACGCTTTCAGAGCGTGACAGTAATCGCGGCGACAACGGCCTTGGCCTTGCGGACAGCCTCCTCGACGGAGTGATCCCGTGCCAGGGCAACGCCCATGCGCCGACTACCACGGACCTCGGGCTTGCCGAACAGGCGCAGGTCCGTGTCCGGCGCCGCCAGCGCCTGATCCAGTCCGGCGAACGTCACCTGTTCTGATTCCCCCTCCACCAGCAACACGGCAGACGCACTGGCACCCTGCTGGTGAATGCAGGGGATGGGTAGTCCGAGGATGGCACGTGCATGCAGGGCGAATTCCGACAGGTTCTGGGAGACCAGGGTGACCAGCCCGGTGTCGTGCGGCCGTGGCGACACTTCACTGAAATAGACATCGTCCCCCTTGATGAAAAGTTCGACACCGAAGATACCGCGACCACCCAGTGACCCGGTAATGGCCGCGGCAATGTCACGGGCCCGGGATAGCGCCGTATCCGACATCGCCTGCGGTTGCCAGGATTCACGGTAATCGCCCTTTTCCTGGCGGTGGCCGATGGGGGCGCAGAAGCTGGTACCGTCTCGGTGACGGACGGTAAGCAGCGTGATTTCGTAGTCGAAGTCGACAAAGCCTTCCACGATCACCCGGCCCTCACCGGCGCGGCCGCCGGACTGTGCATATTCCCATGCGCTGTCGATGTCCGCTTCAGTGCGAATGGTGCTCTGGCCCTTGCCGGACGAGGACATGATGGGCTTGACCACGCAGGGCAAGCCCACTGCAGCCACCGCAGCGCGATAATCGTCGACGTTGTCAGCGAAGCGGTAGGGCGACGTGGCCAGTCCCAGCTCTTCCGCCGCCAGTCGACGAATGCCCTCGCGGTTCATGGTCAGTCGGGCGGCCCGGGCGGTGGGGACGACCTGCCAGCCCTCCTGTTCCAGCTTTTCCAGTTCGTCGGTGGCGATGGCCTCGATCTCGGGGACGATCAGGTACGGTTTTTCCTGTTCCACCAGTGACCGGATGGCGCTGCCATCCAGCATGTTGATCTGGTGGCTGCGGTGGGCAACCTGCATCGCCGGTGCATTGGCATACCGGTCAACGGCGATCACCTCGCAGCCGAGGCGCATCAGTTCAATGGCCACTTCCTTGCCGAGCTCGCCGCTTCCCAGCAGCATCACACGGGTGGCCGTGGCAGACAGTGGTGTACCGATTGTGGTCATAAAGCACCCTGAAAAATCTGGTTGGTGCGGAAAGCCCCAGTGCTTTCCCGGCGGGATGGCCGAGTGTAACGGAGCACCCCGGTGCAGTGAAAATCCGGGCCCCGGTCGGGGCCCGAAGACGTTACCCGGCCGTGTCGCCGGACGATTGTTTACGTGCCTGCGCGGCAGCCATCTTCTTCAGTACCTGCTTGATGTCGTTGGCCATCTGCTGGCCGCGCTGGTAGCGCTTGTCCATATCCTTTTCCATGGCACGGTTCAGGACAATGGAGACCCAGGGAGCGCTGCGCTTGATGCCCGGGCGTGTCTCGAGAATGTTCGGGTGCGGCTCGGTGGCAATCTTGTACATGATCTGGGTGGCGGTTTCCGACTGGAACGGCAGTTCCCCGGTGAGCATCTGGTACAGCAGCACACCCAGGGAAAAGATGTCCGAGCGGCCATCCACACGCTTTCCGGTGACCTGCTCCGGTGACATGTAGCTGGGCGTGCCCACCACCATGCCGGTCTTGGTGCGGCTGGAATTGTTCACCCGGGCGATACCGAAGTCAGTGATCTTGATCTGGCTGCTGTCCGGGTCAAACATCAGGTTGGCCGGCTTGATATCCCGGTGCACGACGGTCTGGCTGTGGGCGTAGTCCAGGGCCTCGGCGGCGGCGGCGACAATTTTCAATACCTTTGGCACCGACATCAGCGCATCCGGTTTGGTATAGCGCAGCAGGTCATGGCCGCTGAGAAATTCCATGGCGATGTAGGCCAGGTCATGTTCCTCGCCGGCATCGTACACGGTGACGATGTTGGGATGGTTCAGCTTGCCGGCGGCTTCGGCTTCCCGGAAGAAACGTTCCTTCACTTCCTGCAGCTCGTCGGGCTCGAACTCCTCGCTCAGGTTCAGGGTCTTGATGGCCACCACGCGGTTGATCTTCGGATCACGCCCCTGGTAGACGATACCCATCGCGCCGCGGCCCAGCTCCTTCTCCACCTGGTAGCGGCCCAGCATCGGCTTCTCGAAGCCCTCGCCGTCGGCGGACAGCAGGGTGTCACCCGGGCCGCTGCCGCCGGAACGCATGCCGAAAATAATGGTGTCCTGGGCGTCGTTGGCGCGCTTGGATCGCTGCTGGATATCCCGGTATTCCGGATCGAACTTGGCCATATGCTGGTACACAGAGCTGGCCTTGTTGAACTGGCGCTTGCGCTCGAAATCCATGGCCAGGTTATAGAGCAGTTCCATCAGGTCTTCCGAGGCCGGCACACGGCGGAATTTCTCGAATGCCATGTCGAGCTGGCCCTGTTGCTGGAAGGCCAGGCCCAGCATGCGGTTACTTTCCGCAGATTCCTTTTCCGACCGTTCCTTGCCTTGCTCGGTGAGCAGGAAATGCTTGGTGGTCAGTGCCAGGTGACCGGTGAACAGCAGCGCTGCGGGCATGGTCATGGGCAGCCAGGTCCCTTGGGTGCCAATCAGGATGATCTCGGTGCCCACCAATGCCAGCAGGGCCACCGCTGACAGGGCAGCACCCAGGCCGGCGCCGAGCCGGGGCAGGCCCACTGTCAGATAGATGATGACCAGGATGGCCAGTGCCCAACGCAGCAGGTTGGCCCACTCGGGCATGATGAAGAAATCCTCGTTGAGGATGCTGGATACCGAATGGGCAAGGACGGTGACCGGTTCCACCGCATCCGGCAGGGGCGTTTTCACGGTGGTGCCCAGGCCAAAGGCGGTGGCCCCGATCAGCACGATGCGGTCCTTGTACTTGCGCGCATCGATCTTGCCGACAAACACATCAAAGAAGGAGTCCACCGGGAAGGCCTTCTCGCCATTGCGGTCATTGTAGAAGAAGGTGTTCATCATCAGCTGGCTGTCGGTGCCGATGTTGAGATTGCCAAGGCGCACACCCTCGGCCGTGGTGGCCAGGTCCTGCGGGCCCAGGTTCAGGCTGCGCGCCGCAATCTGCAGGGACATGGAGGGATACAGGTCGCCAAAGTAGCTCAGCAGCAGGGGCTCGTAACGCACCCCGCCGTCCACATCCAGCAGCGTTACCAGATGACCGATGGCATCAGCCGCTTCGCCGAACGCGGGGATCGGCGGGGTCGCCGAGACGGTCGGCTGCGGGAAGCCGGCGGCGCCACCATCTGCAGGCACCACGTTCCTGCGGACATACTCCGGCAGCGGCTGGTCAGGGCGGCCGATGGGCCGGCCGGGCCGCATCTGCATGCCCATCACCACATTGCCGGCGTTGGCGATGCTGGCAGCCAGCTTCTGGTCGGTGGCCAGCGCGGAGACGGCCTGGTCCATACGCAGGGACAGGGCCAGCAGGTCGTCGGTGTGAGGGTCGTCTTCGCTGCTCCGGGCCAGGGAGCTGTCCATGTAAAACTGTTGCAGGGCGCGGATTTCCTGCAGGCCGGGGTCAGTCTGGGGTTCCGAGAGCAGGGTGGTCAGGCCGATGACCTTGGCGCCGGCCCCCTGCAGCATGTCGATCATCCGGGCGTGGATATCGCGCGGCCAGGGCCAGCGGCCCAGGTTTTCGATACTCTGGTCGTCGATGGCGATGATCGCGACCCGGTCGCTCGGCGTTGCTGCGGCACTGCGCACGCCGATGTCATAGGTGGCGCGCTCGAGGCCCTGGAGGGTATCGGAGCGATTGCCAAGGATGAAGATCAGTGCAATGACGAAGACGACAAAGCCGTCCCTGGTCCAGAATTTCCATTTCATCTAAAACGGTTCCTGACGCGGTCGGGTAGAATCCATGTATGGCGCGCGCCGGTGCAAGCCCGGCATGGGCCTTTTATATCACACTGGGAGCCGCTTTGACGCCTGAGCGATGCGGCCGGGCGCCGTCACCGGATGGAGACTGGCTGGAGGAGTGATGGCTGAGACTGCCACTGACAACGATGTTTACTGGATGGAGCGGGCGCTGGTGCTGGCGGACAAGGCGGCCAGCTGCGGTGAGGTGCCGGTGGGGGCGGTGCTGGTCCGTGATGGCGAGGTCCTTGGTGAGGGCTTCAACCAGCCGCTGGGGCGCCACGATCCGACCGCGCATGCCGAGATAGTGGCATTGCGTGCGGCTGCCACCGGGCAGGGCAACTACCGTCTGCCCGGCGCCACGCTCTACGTCACCATCGAGCCGTGCACCATGTGCTTCGGTGCCATCATGCATGCCCGTCTTGCGCGTCTGGTGTTTGGTGCCCGTGAGCCCCGTGCCGGGGTCTGCGTCAGCCAGCTGCAGTTGCCGCAGGCCGGTTTCTACAACCATCGCATTGAGGTCACTGGGGGAATCTGCAGTGACCAGGCGGGGGACAGGCTGAGGGCGTTTTTTGCCGCGCGCCGCTGAAGGTGGGCGTCAGTTGGCCAGTGCCACCAGGGTCGGTCCGTGGCGGTCACTGGAGGTGGCCCAGACCAGCAGGTCGTAGTAGCGGCGGATGTGGCGCACGTAAATGATCGACTGCATGCCGCCGCGGGCGTAACCGTGACGGGTGTCCCGGTAGAACTCTTTCTGCCGCAGCAGGGGCAGGCGCTTGCGCACATCGTCCCAGCTGTCCGGGTCATCGCCCTGCTTCTGGGTGAGTACGCGGGCGTCTTCAAGGTGACCCATGCCGACGTTGTAGGCGGCCACGGCCATCCAGGTACGGTCCACATCGGCGATGCGATCCGGAATGCGGTCGTAGAGCTTGCGCAGGTAGGCGGCGCCAGCGCGAATGCTGGCCATGGCATCGGTGCGGTCCTCGATACCCATTTCCCGGGCCGTGTTGCGGGTCAGCATCATCAGGCCGCGTACCCCGGTGGGCGAGACAGCCTCCGGGTTCCACAGGGACTCCTGGTAGCCCATGGCTGCCAGCAGGCGCCAGTCGAAGCCGCTGTCGCCAGCTGCCTCGCGGAACACCTGTGCGTACAGGGGCAGGCGCTCGTCGATGTGGTTCAGGAAGGAGCGTGCGGCGACATAGTTGAAGCTGTTGATGTGGCCATAGAAGCGCGACTCCAGCCGGGCGATCTCGCCAGCGGCCTTGCGCTGCACCATGAAACGCTGGGCCGCCATGAACAGGCTGCGATCGCCATTGCGCGGCAGGGCCCAGGCAAGCTGCTCCTGCGCCAGGTCAAAGCCGGAGGCCAGCTCGGGAAACAGGCTGCGGTGCAGGATGTAGGCGTTGGAATCCACCAGCGCCAGGTCGAAGTAGCCTTCATCCACCAGCGTCAGCAGGCGCTCCGGGCTGGTGCCCTCCACCGGCTCGAAGGCGACGTCGAAGCCCTTGGCACGCAGCTGCTCAAGCTGGAATTCCTGGGCGCTGCCGTCCAGCACCGCGATGCGGCGGCCGGCCAGGTCCTCGATGCGCCGCGGGCGGGATTCCCCGAGGCGGTAAACGATCTTGTCAGTGATGGCCTGGTAGGCGGAGGTGAAACGCAGCTCGCGCTGGCGCTCGGCCGTGATGGCCAGACCTGCTGCGGCCAGGTCGGCGTCGCCGCTGGCGACCATGTCGAGCATCTGTGGCAGGGACTCCGCTTCGACCATGCGCAGGGATACACCCAGCTGGTCGGCAAACTGGCGAGCCAGCTCATACTCGAAACCGGTTTCACCGTGCTGGTCCCGGTACCAGGTGGTCGGTGTGGTGCGGCTGACCACCACCAGCTCACCGCGGGTGGTGACACGCTCCAGCGAGGAGGGCAGCGGACGCATGGCCATGACCAGGCCTGCCAGAACCAGCAGGGCCAGCGGAGCCAGCGCAAATCGAGCCTGTTTGAGCGTCATGTTCATGCCAGTGTCGTCTCTCGCGTGTGTGCCACGTTTGAGGCCGGTACTACTGCCGCTTCCGACCGCTTTCCTGTGCGTATGCCCAACTGGCTCACAGTGGTTTTGTGATCCAGTAGCCATTTTCGGCGCGAAGTCTATCCAAAGGGAAGTAAAATCGGGTGAAAGGTTGTTGGACAATTGCCCCGGGCGGGCAGCTTTTACAAAACTGAGACATTTTGCCCCCCGGATGGCCGAAATGGTCCGCCCCAGGGCCCGTGCCTGCTGCGCTTGGCGGACAAATCCCTTATCATCAGCGCCCCCTGAATTCCTCCTCCACAAGGACATAGGCTGCACATGCTGATTCTGCCCGGAAGCCCCGCCCTGTCTGCGTTTCGCAAGGAAAAGCTGCGCCAGACGCTGACCGGTATCGAGGCCCTGAGTACCTGCTACCTGCACTTCGTCGAGCTGGCCGAGCCCCTGGACGACACCGAGATGGCGACGCTGGAGCGTCTGCTGGAGTACGGCCCGTCCCTGGAAGACGAGCCGGTGGACGGTGTCCGGCTGCTGGTGGTGCCCCGGCCGGGCACGATTTCGCCGTGGTCGTCGAAAGCCACGGATATCTGCCATAACGCCGGTCTGGGGAAGGTGCGCCGTGTGGAGCGAGGCATTGCCTACCAGGTGCGTATGGCCAGTGACGCCGGGGACGATGCCCTGGCAGCGGTCAGGGCGGCGGTCCATGACCGCATGACCCAGGCGGTGCTGGACAGTGACGAGCAGGCCGAGGCGCTGTTCGTGCACCACGAGCCGCGGCCGCTGGCGCGTGTGGACATCCTGGCCGGTGGCCGGGATGCGCTGGAGCGTGCCAATGGCGAGCTGGGCCTGGCCCTGGCCGATGACGAGATCGACTACCTGGTGGAACGTTTCACAGAGCTGGGGCGCAATCCCACCGACGCCGAGCTGATGATGTTCGCCCAGGCCAACTCCGAGCACTGTCGTCACAAGATCTTCAATGCCGACTGGGTCATCGATGGCAAGCCGGCGGACAAGAGCCTGTTCGGCATGATCCGTAACACCCATGAAAAAAATCCCGATGGCGTGCTGTCTGCCTACAAGGACAATGCCTCGGTGATCGCCGGCAACGAGGGTGACCGTTTCTTTGCCGACCCGGAAACCGGCCGCTACCACTACGTGCGTGAGCCGATCCATATCCTGATGAAGGTGGAGACCCACAATCATCCCACTGCAATAGCGCCCAATCCCGGCGCCGCCACCGGCTCTGGCGGCGAGATTCGTGATGAAGGGGCCACCGGCCGTGGCGGCAAACCGAAAGCGGGCCTGACCGGCTTTTCCGTCTCCAACCTGCGCATTCCCGGTTTCGAGCAGCCCTGGGAAAGCCCTTACGGCAAGCCGGAGCGTATTGCCTCGGCGCTGGACATCATGATTGAAGGGCCCATTGGCGGTGCCGCATTCAACAACGAGTTTGGTCGCCCCAACCTGTGCGGCTATTTCCGCACGCTGGAAATCGAGGCGCCCGGCGTCAACGGCACCGAAGTGCGTGGCTACCACAAGCCGATCATGATTGCCGGCGGTGTCGGCAACATCCGTGAGCCGCATATCGAGAAAAAGCGTATTCCCGCCGGCGCCAAGATGATCGTCCTCGGCGGCCCGGCGCTGCTTATTGGTCTGGGCGGCGGTGCGGCCTCGTCGATGACCTCCGGTGCCAGCGCCGAGAACCTGGATTTCGCCTCGGTGCAACGGGAGAACCCGGAAATCGAGCGGCGCTGCCAGGAAGTGATTGACCGCTGCTGGTCGCTGGGCGAGCGCAACCCGATTGTCTCGGTGCACGACGTCGGTGCCGGGGGACTGTCAAATGCCATGCCGGAACTGGTGCACGATGCCGACCGCGGTGCGGTGCTGGAGCTGCGCCGCATCCCCAATGACGAGCCCGGCATGAGTCCGGTGGAGATCTGGTGCAACGAAGCGCAGGAGCGTTATGTGCTGGCGGTGATGCCGGATGACCTGCAGCGCTTCGAGGCGCTGTGTGAGCGCGAGCGGGCACCGTTTGCCGTGCTCGGTGAGGCCACCGAGGAAGAGCACCTGCGGGTTGATGACGAGGTGTTCGGCGAGCCGCCGGTGGACCTGCCCATGAACGTCCTGTTTGGCAAGCCGCCACGGATGACGCGGGAATTCGACCGCGCTGATTTCCAGCGCACGCCATTCGAGCTTGACGATATCGCCCTTGGTGATGCGGTGGAGCGTGTCCTGCGGCTGCCCTCCGTGGCCAGCAAGAGCTTCCTGATCACCATCGGTGATCGCTCCGTGACCGGCCTGGTCACCCGTGAGCAGATGGTGGGCCCCTGGCAGGTGCCGGTGGCTGACTGTGCGGTAACGGCCAGCGGATTCAATGATTACACCGGCGAGGCCATGGCCATGGGCGAACGGACGCCGATGGCGCTGGTCAACGCGCCGGCCTCCGGGCGCATGGCCGTGGCGGAAGCACTGACGAATATCGCCAGCAGCCATATTGGCGCGTTGCGCAACATTCGCCTGTCAGCCAACTGGATGGCCGCGGCCGGCCATCCCGGTGAGGACCAGGCCCTGTACGAGACGGTGCATGCCGTGGGCATGGAATTCTGCCCGGCGCTGGACCTGGCTATTCCGGTGGGCAAGGACAGCCTGTCCATGCGCACCGTATGGCAGGACAAGGGCAGGGATCGCAGTGTTACGGCACCCCTGTCGCTGATTGTTTCTGCCTTTGCGCCGGTAACGGACGTCCGCCTGACGGCAACGCCCCAGTTGCGCACCGGCGAACGCTCCGTGCTGTTGCTGGTGGACCTGGGCGCGGGAAAGAACCGTATGGGTGGCTCGGCGCTGGCCCAGGTCTACGGTGTCATGGGTGAGCAGGCACCGGACGTTGATGACCCGGCCAAGCTGCGTCACTTCTTTGATGTCACCCAGCAGATGCTGGCGGACGGGCGTCTGATGGCCTACCACGACCGCTCAGACGGTGGCGCCTTTGCCGCGCTGGCCGAAATGTCCTTTGCCGGTCGGGTGGGTATCGACCTGGTGCTGGACCACATCGCCGGCGATATACCGGAAGCCCTGAAGGCCCTGTTCAACGAGGAAGCGGGTGCCTTGCTGCAGGTGTCGGAGGGCGATGCGGATACCGTTATCGCCGCCTACGCAGAGGCTGGCCTGGGCGCTTGTGTTCACCGCGTGGGTGAGCTCAACGACGAGGACCTGTTGCGGATACGTCTCGGCGGTGCCGTGCTCATGGAAACACCGCGTCGCGAACTGCACCGGATCTGGTCGGAAACCAGTTACCGTATCCAGTCGCTGCGTGATAACCCGGGCTGTGCCAGCCAGGAGTACGACAGCATTCCGGACAACAACGACGCCGGCCTCAATGTTCGCCTGACCTTCGACATGACCGAGAATGTGGCCGGGCCATACATCAACACCGGCAAGCGACCGCCCATGGCCATCCTGCGGGAACAGGGCGTCAACGGGCATGTGGAAATGGCGGCGGCTTTTGACCGGGCCGGTTTTGACACCGTTGATGTGCATATGAGCGACCTGCTGGCCGGTCGTGTGTCACTGGAGGACTTCAAGGGCCTGGTCGCCTGCGGCGGCTTTTCCTATGGCGATGTCCTGGGTGCCGGCGAGGGCTGGGCCAAGACGATCCTTTACAACGATGCCCTCAGGGATGCCTTCAACCGGTTCTTCTATCGCACGGATACGTTTGCGCTGGGCGTGTGCAATGGCTGCCAGATGCTGTCCACCCTGCGCGAGCTGATCCCGGGCACAGAACACTGGCCGCGCTTTGTGCGCAACCTGTCGGAGCAGTTCGAAGCCCGGACCTCACTGGTTGAGATCCAGTCATCACCGTCCATTTTCCTGGATGGCATGGCAGGCACGCGTCTGCCCATTGCGGTGGCACACGGTGAAGGGCGTGCCGAGTTGTCAGATGAATCCCTGGCACGGTGCCAGGAGAAGCAGCTGGTGGCACTGCGCTACGTCGACAGTGCCGGCAATCCCACGCAGCAGTATCCGGCAAACCCGAACGGCTCGCCGCAGGGTGTCACCGGGTTTACCAACACGGACGGGCGTATCACCGTGATGATGCCGCATCCTGAACGGGTATTTCGTACGGTGCAGCAGAGCTGGTGCCCGGATGAATGGCGCGAATACGAGGATGCGCCCTGGATGCGCATGTTTGCCAACGCCCGCAAGTGGGTGGGTTGATACGGAAAGGGCGCCAAATGGCGCCTTTTTTGTTTGTCCGGCGGGCAGGGCGCGCTAGTCTGGAGCCGATACCACTGTCCGTTGGGGGGAGCTCATGGGACGTTGCCAGGTGACAGGGCGCGGTGACGCCAATGCGGCGTCGCAGGGATTGTTGAGGCGGCCGGATACCGCTTTCTGGTACCAGCTGTTCCAGGCGCCACCGCCCCCCACTGAGGCCGACCGGCAACGGCGCCAGCGCATAGCCCGCTACGCCCTCGGCGCCGCCACGGTCATGTCTGCCCTGTATGTCTGCGTCGCCGTGGCGGTGGATGCGCACAGCTTTGCTGTCCTTATACTGCTCAATGCAGGCGCGACACTGCTGCTGGCATTTGGTATGTGGATGGCATCCCTGAAGCGGGCAGTCCTTGCCCGGGAGATCCTCATGCTTACCGTCACGGCACAGTTTGCTGCGTTGCTGTGGCTCACTGGCGCGGCATTGATGATCATCGTGTTTGCGCCGGTGATCGCCGCACTGGCTCGGGTTCTGTACAGCGGTGACGAGCGCCGTCGTCGTGTCGCCTACGTGCTCGTCAACATGGCCCTTTTCGCCCTGGGCGCCGCCTGGCCGCCGACGGCACTGATAGATTTCACCGTTGTGCCGACACTGCTCCTGGATGCGGGAAAGGCGGGCAATGCGCTGGTGGCCGTGGCGTCGTTGATGCTGATCCTCGAAACCCATGAGCGGGAGGTACTGACCGGTGAAGCCCGGCTGCAGGATGCACAACAGCGCGCCGAAGATCTTCTCCATGCCGTTCTGCCAGCGCCTGTTGTGGCACGACTGGCTGACGGCACACGCCGCATTGCTGACCAGCATGCCGGCGTATCGGTTCTGTTTGCCGATATAGCCGGCTTCACACCGTGGTCAGCGGGCAAGTCACCGGCGCAAGTGGTGGCGTTACTGGAAGAGATATTTTCCCGCTTCGATACGCTGGTGGGGGACACCCGAGCGGAAAAGATAAAAACCATTGGTGATGCTTACATGGTGATTGCCGGGGCGCCGGAACCCTGCGAGGACCATGCCGGTGAGCTGGCCCGACTGGCACTGGCCATGCAGTCGGAAATGGCGCGCATCCGCGAGGATACCGGCATCGACGTGGACCTGCGTATAGGCCTCCATTGCGGACCTGTGGTGGCCGGTGTCATCGGCCTGACACGGTTCAGTTATGACGTCTGGGGAGACACGGTCAATGTGGCCAGTCGCATGGAATCCCATGGCCTCGCCGGGCGCGTCCATGTCAGTGATGCATTCCGCCAGGCGTTGGCTGACGCATTCGAGGGTGAACGGCGCGGTATCACGGAGATCAAGGGTTGTGGGCCCATGCAGACATGGTGGCTGGAGGGGCTGAAGCCGGCGCCCGGAGCCGGTTGACGCGTGTTTCACTCGTCGGCGAGCACGGTGGGGGTGTAACGCGCTGAACAAGGAGGCAGACATGTATCGCGCCTACTATGTAATTCGCAAGTTGAAACCGCTCAAGGCGGCGGTAGAGCAACTGGAAAACGCTGGCGTGGGTCATAACCGCATTCACGTGCTCGCCCGCGACAATGGCATGCTCGAGCGCGCGGGTATCAATCACACCACGTTCTGGGAAGATACGGACATCATGCCGGCCGGGTACCGGGGTGCCTGGGTCGGGTTCGCCGTTGGTGCAGTGACCGGCCTGCTGCTGGTCGGCGCCGACCCGTTCGCCGTGGACCTGGGCGCTGCCACTTTCTTTGCGGTCACTGCGTTGTTCACCTGCTTCGGTGCCTGGGCGGGCGGCCTGGCCGGCATTTCCGGCCCCCAGCATCACCTGCGCCGCTACCTTGGACGAGTCAGGCGTGGCGCCTTCCTGGTGATGGTGGATGTTGATCGCGAGGAAGACGTGCGTACCGTCAAGCGGATACTGAGACAGGGTGTACGCGGTGAAAAACTGGACATTGAAACGGATTTCAGTCCGCTTGCCTGAGTGAAACACATGCTCGGCCTCGGGTGCGTGGCGCCCGTGGCCTGAGCGCATGGACCCGCCCAGCGCCGACATTGACCATTGTGACCGGTGCCCCGCTTTTTTATGTCTTGCCTGTACGTGAACGAGACGGCAGTCTCGGGTCTTGTCCAATAGCAGCGTTCTGACATGACCGAGAAAACATTTGGCCCCTTCGAACTGCTTTCGGCGCACAAAGGGGATGTGCCGGAGACCTTCCTTGAGCGCCGGCGCATTGCTGCTGCCATGCAGGCGCTGTCGGAACGATTGATCCGTATCGAGGCGGATGACAGTGACCTGGCCGCCTGGGCCGATCAGCTCGAAGCGCTGGTGGCCAGTGTGGGAGACCGTCAGCGTCGTGATACCCGTGCCGCCAACCGGAAAATGTTTACCGGCCAGGCCACGGCTACCGATATCTTTGACATGATGGACTATGACCCCATGGGCGGGCTGTCCAACCCGATTGCGCCCAGACTGGAATGGCTGGATGAATCCGCAGACGGTGTCGAGGCGACTATTACGCTGGGGGAGCACTACCAGGGCCCGCCCGGGCGTGTTCATGGCGGCGTGCTCGGCTGGATCATGGATGCCGTGTTGTCCCGTGCCATGCATGCCTCCATGAAGATCGGTGTTACCGGCACACTCAACATGCGCTACATGGCAAGCACCCCCATCGAAACAGCGCTGACCTGCCGTGCGCACCTGGCCAGGATGGAGGGGCGCAAGATGTTCATCGAAGGGGGTATTTACGTGGAGGACACGCAGACCGTCCAGGCCGAGGGGATTTTCCTCATGCCCAATCTTGGGAAGAAAAAATGACAGAGACTTACAGCTTCAACGACATCCTTGTCGGCCAGATGCCGGCTCCCACGGAAGAGTCCGTGGTGCGGCGAGAGATTGCCAATGAAATCCGCCAGCTTACCGAGCGCCTGATCCGGGTGGACGCCGATACCGAGACCCTTGCGCAGGTCGCCGCCGGTCTGCGCCAGGTCAGCAGTGCCCTGGACGGACATGGCAAGCGCGAGCTGGGCGATATCCTGCAACGGCTGGTGGCCGGGCAGGCGTCGCGCCAGGACCTGCTGGACATGCTCGATTTCGAGATCCTGACCGGCCGTGCCACGCCGTTATCACCGCCCATGGAGCTGTGGCTGGATGGCGAGGTGGTGCGCGGCAAGGCCCGGTTCGGGCTGCCCTGGCAGGGGCCGCCGGGGCGCGTGCACGGCGGTGTTATTGGCCTGGTGATGGATATCCTGCTGGCCAAGACGCAGGATTTCTTCCAGGGCTGGGGCATGACAGGCACGTTGAATATCCGCTACCAGTCAGCAACGCCGCTGGACACCGATATCGAACTCGAGGCGCGGGTGGTCGAGGTGAGTGGCCGCAAGCTGTTCAATGAGGGGCGAATCATTGTTGGCGGCAGGGACGTGGTGGTGGCCAGCGGGATATGGATCTGTGCCGGCGGGGATTACCGCTGGAAACCGGCTTACCAGAAGGCAGCGGAGGCGTAATGGCGTTCTACAAATTCTGCTTTTACGTGCCGGAGACGCACGTGGAAGAAGTGAAAATGGCCGTGTTCCGGGCGGGCGCTGGCCAGATGGGCGACTACGACTGTTGTGCCTGGCAGGTCCGCGGGCAGGGTCAGTTCCGTCCCCTGGAAGGCAGCAAGCCTTTTATTGGCGAGCAGGGCGAAATCGAGCGGGTGGACGAATACCGGGTGGAAACGATCTGTGATGCAGACAAGATCAGCGCCGTGGTGGCGGCGCTGAAGCTGGCCCATCCCTACGAGGAGCCGGCCTACGACGTGTGGGCGCTGGTGGACGCCTGATCCTGCTTACTGCGCAGGCTTCCAGGTAACCCAGAACACGCCGCGCAAATCACCCACCTTGAAACCGGTGGCCTGATCCTCGGGATAATACCGGGCCAGTGCGTCGCTGACCGCCGGGGAGAGCTTTTCGCCGTGACACGCGAGGCAGACGCCGTCAGTCATGATGGGCTCGACCCACGCCTTGCGCCCGTCTGCCAGGTCCATCTGTCTCGGTACCGGCTCGGACTCCTGCAGATATTCCTCGATCACCGGTTGCAGCCAGTCCGCCGGTGCGTTGGCGGTATTGCGCAGCCTGTGACTTGAGCGCCCCATCCTGACACCGTCCGGTGCCACGCTGGCAGCAATGGCCGGGGCCTGGATTCGGCACACATCAATGGCGTGGGCAGGCCCCTGGGCGAGCCCCTCTTTCAGGGCCTGTTTCAGCTGCTGCTTGAAGGGCGCAAGCCACTGTGCCGGGTCGGGGGATGCGTCAGCAGTAAAGGCTGGCACCGGGGACAGCGCCAGCAGGGCAGCGAGCAGAATACGCATGGGGCTCTCCGTAATGGGTATACCCCCTATGGTATTTGTCTGGACACCCGTGTCCAGTGTCAGTCGTCGCGTGGTGTCCGGCCCAGCGGCGCAATATCCTGCACCCGCACCGGGTAGGGACCGTTGTTGGCGCGATCCTGGAAGAAATAGCGCAGCGTGCGGCCGATGGTGGGGAATGCCAGCTCGTCCCAGGGAATTTCATCTTCTGTAAACAACCGGGCATCGGAGGATTCCTCGCCCACACCGTAGTCGCCATTGACCATCGGGCCGAGAAAGAACACGTAGACCTGGTAGATGTGAGGCAGGTTGAAGACGGTGTAAAGGTCGCCCACGGCAACGGTGGCGCAGGCTTCTTCCCAGGTCTCACGGGCGGCACCTTCCTGCAACGTCTCGCCGTTCTCCATGTAGCCGGCGGGCAGCGTCCAGTAGCCTTTGCGCGGTTCGATGGCACGCCGACACAGCAGCACCTTGTCTTCCCATACAGGGATCGCGCCCACCACCACCTTCGGGTTCTGGTAGTGAATGGTCTCGCACGCGGGGCACCAGTAACGTGGCCGGTTGTCGCCGGCCGGCACGTCAAAACGTAGCTGGTCACTGCCACACTGGCTGCAGAACTTCATTGTTTCTCCCCTTTTCCGTGCGACGCCAAGACTACCGCAAATGCAGTGAGCCTGCCGCAAAAGCGGTGTTATGGCCGCTGCGCCCACCGCGACACCCGGTTTTGGCCTTGCCGGCCCCGGGCAACCTGTTCAAACTGGCGTTTGAAAATGGGTCAATGCATGGCGGGAACCCCGGTATGCCTGTCAGGTCCCAGGATGATCAAACATGGCCAGTGAAGGTGGTCCGGTGATAGACCAGCTGAGACAGCGTCTGGATAGCTACAGCCTCAGGGCGTTCCCGGTGGAGCTGCCCGAGGCGGCTGTGCTGATGCCGTTCACTGACGAGGCCGATCCGCAACTGATCCTGACGGTGCGTTCTGCCACCATGCCTACCCACGCCGGGGAGGTGGCGTTCCCCGGTGGCAAGCGTGACCCGGGTGATGCCAACCTGCTGGGAACGGCGCTGCGAGAGAGCCAGGAGGAAGTGGGCCTGGATCCGGATGTTGTCGAGGTACTTGCCGAGCTGTCGCCCCTGGCATCGCGCTTTGGCATGAAGGTGACGCCGTTTGTAGGCCTGGTGGCGCCGGAGGTGCCGCTGGTGGCCGAACCCGGGGAGATTGACGAAATCTTCAGGGTGCCGCTGTCATTTTTCCTCGACACGCGCCCGGATCTGTCGTCGCCCATCGATTTTTACGGCAAGCGTTTCCGGATACCCAGCTACTACTTTGAAGACAAGCGCATCTGGGGGCTGACGGCGTTCATGATACTGGACCTGATCAACCATGCGTTTGATGCCGGCATCCCGTTTGAGGAAAGCGCCTGAGAAACGGCAGAACTGGCGTTCTGTTATCATCCCGACCCGTACCCAAACCAAGCGGCCTGCAGGAGTGACAATGATCTATTCTCTCGGAGAGCGGCGGATGCAAACCGCCAGCGACAACTTCTGGGTTGCCCCCAATGCCACGGTGATCGGTTCCGTGGAGCTGGGCGACAATGCCAGCGTCTGGTTCAACGCGGTTCTCAGGGCAGACAACGACGTCATTTCCATTGGTGACAACAGCAATATCCAGGACGGTGCCGTGTTGCATGTGGACCCTGGTTGCCCTCTTCATGTTGGCCAATGTGTCACGGTGGGCCACAAGGTCATGCTGCATGGTTGCACCATTGGCGACAACACGCTGATTGGCATCAACTCCGTGGTGCTTAACAAGGCAAAGATCGGCAGCAACTGCATCATCGGTGCCAATGCCCTCGTGCCCGAGGGCATGGAGATTCCGGATTTTTCCCTGGTGCTGGGTTCGCCCGCCAAGATCAAGAAGACCCTTACTGACCGGCATGCGGCAATGCTGCAGATGAGTGCCATGCACTATGTCGAAAATGCCCGTCGCTACCAGTCGGATCTCAAGGCTGATGAACGATTCAGTTAAGCGGGAAGTGGTGGCGTCGCCGTGCGTGAGTATTTGCGCGCTGGACGGTGATGACGTGTGTATTGGCTGCTTTCGAACCGGCGGTGAAGTGTCCCGCTGGGGATTATTGTCGGCCGATGAGCAACGCGATGTGCTCGACCGGTGCCGGCGACGCATGGCGGGTGAGTCTGTGGCCTGTGGCGCAGACTTCAAGCCGGCCGGATGACGGGGAACAGGTAATGAGCAATGACGACAAGCGGCCCCTGGTGGGGCTGGCGCTGGGCAGTGGTTCTGCCCGTGGCTGGGCGCACATCGGTGTACTGCAGGAGCTCGAAGAGATGGGTGTGCGGCCGCATATCATTGCCGGCACCTCCATCGGCGCCCTGGTGGGCGCGGTGTATGTGTCCGGTCAGCTGGATGAGTTTGCGGACTGGGTGCGCAAGCTCTCGGTCAGGGACGTTTTTGGCCTGATGGATATCAGTCTCTCCGGTGGCGTGGTCAAGGGCGAGAAGCTGTTCAGCTTCTTCAAGGAACGTCACAAGAATCCGGAGATCGAGTCCCTGGAGCAGAAGTTCGTGACGGTGGCGACGGAGATGAAGACTGGGCGGGAAACCTGGATCACGGAAGGGCCGGTCCTGAAAGCCGCCCGTGCCTCCTGTGCCCTGCCAGGTCTGTTCTCGCCCGTGCAGGTGGGTGAACGCTGGATGCTCGACGGCGGCCTGGTCAATCCTGTGCCTGTGTCCGCCTGCCGGGCGCTGGGCGCGGATGTGGTCATTGCGGTTAACCTGAATGCCCAGCTCGTCGGCCATCATCTGTCCCGGCAGACCCGTTCGGAAGCAGAAGCCGAGAACGCCTCCAGTGAGGAGCGTTCCATCTGGCACAAGGTGATGGATTATTTCGAGGCTGATGAAGACGATGAGCCCAGCTTCTTTGATGTCATCGCCGCCAGCATCAACGTCATGCAGGACCGCATTACCCGCAGCCGAATGGCCGGTGATCCGCCGGAAATTACGCTGGTGCCTCAGCTGGAGGATTTTGCCCTGATGGATTTCCACCGCGCCAGCGAGGCCATCGAGGAAGGCCGGCAACTGGTGCGCCGGCACGCTGAGGATATCGAGGGCTGGGTCGGTTCTGCCCTGGCCGAGCGGGTCTGATCAGTCGTCCGTGACCGGCTCGACCAGATCGATGTGCCGCACCCGCGCGGTTTTCACCATATTGTCTTTCACCTGCACGATTTCGATCAGGTGATCACCAACACGCACGGATGTGTTGGCGTCGGGAATGTCCTGCAGGTGTTCGGTGATCAGTCCGTTAAGGGTTTTGGGCCCGTCGGTGGGTAGCTGCCACTCCAGCACCCGGTTCATTTCGCGCAGGTGCGTGCTGCCATCCACCAGGTAACTGCCGTCTTCCTGGGGGTGGATGTCTTGGCTGGAGGCCGCCAGGTCAGTGGTAAATTCACCAACGATTTCCTCGAGAATGTCTTCCAGCGTGATCAGGCCGAGGACGTCCCCGTACTCGTCCACCACCACACCAATGCGACGCTTGGCATTCTGGAAATTGATCAGCTGCCGGTGTAGCTGGGTGCCCTCGGGCACGTAATAAGGATCCACAGCGTATTGCAGTATCTCGGCCTTGTTGATCTCGGGTTTGAGCAGCAGGCGCGTCATCTTGCGCAGGTGCAGGATGCCGATCATCTGGTTGGGGTCGCCCTTGAATACCGGCAGCCGCGTGTGCTGTGACGAGCGCAGGGTCTCCAGTATCTCGTCCATGTCATCATCCACGTCAACGCCCACCATTTCGTTGCGCGGGATCATGATGTCCTCGACGGTTTCGTTCTCCAGGTCGAGGATGCTCAGCAGCATGCTCTGGTGCTGTTCCGGAATCAGTCCGCCTGCCTCGTTGACCACCGTGCGCAATTCTTCCGCCGACAGGTGATCCTCACCGCCGTGATCGGGGCGAATGCCGAACAGGGCCAGGATGCCGTTGCCAATCGTGTTGACCAGCCAGACCAGCGGCGTGAACAGCAGCTGCAGCGGTTTGAGGATGACACTGGACGGAAAGGCAATAGCTTCCGGGCGCAGTGCGGCAAAGGTCTTCGGGGTGACTTCGGCAAATACCAGCATGACCAGCGTGATCACCACCGGCGCCATTGCCGTGCCCAGCTCGCCGAACCAGTAAAGGCCAAGCAGCGTGGCCAGGGTGGCAGCCGCGTTGTTGATGAAGTTGTTGCCGATCAGGATGGTGCCGAGCAGGCGGTCGGGACGTTTCAGCAAGGATTCCACGCGGCGCGCCGCACGGTTGCCCTGGCGGGCCAGGTGTCGCAGTCGGTAGCGGTTCAGCGCCACCATGCCGGTTTCGCTGCTGGAAAAGAACGCCGAGCCTGCAATCAGCAGCACCAGCGCACCTACCAGCAGCCCGGTAGGATAATCGTCCAACGGAAATTACTCGCTCTCTACGGGAAAGATATTGTCCGGACCGGCTGTTGCGCCTGTCAACCTCGCTGCAGAATCATCTGCAGGACCACCTGGGAGCCGAAAAAGGCCACCACCAGCAGGATGAAGCCGGCCAGGGTCAGGCGAATGGCGGTGAGGCCGCGCCAGCCGAGGATGTGGCGGCCGGCCAGCAGCACCGCGAACACCAGCCAGCTGAGCAGGGTCAGTACGGTCTTGTGGACCAGGTGCTGGGCAAACAGGTCGTCCACATACATGAAGCCAAACACGATGGCGGCGGTGAGAAAGGCCATGCCGCTCCAGAGCAGTTCAAACAGCATCGCTTCCATCACCTGGATGGCGGGGAAGAACCGCATCACGCCGCGGATATGACCGTGCTTGAGCTGCTGGTGCTGCAGCCAGACCAGCAGGGCCTGGCAGGCGGCCAGGGCCAGAATGGCGTAGCCGATGATGGAAAACAGCACATGGGTGCCCAGGCCGTGGGTCAGGTTGGCCGGGGTAATGCCGGTGTCGATCCACAATGCTGCCGGAATGCTGACAGCGCTGAATGGGAACACCAGCAGGCTGATCCATTCCAGGTGACGGTAGATGCTGGAGATGCACACCACGGCGACGCCGGTGGCGCCGATCACCGACGCAATCGGGAACAGCCCGATAAAGATGCCGTCGTCATGCACGGTCAGGTGCCACAGGGCACAGACATGGAACAGCAGGGCGATCATGCCCAGGCCGAGGAAGGCGCCGCGCTGTATCGGCAGGTTGCCCTTCAGCTGGCGGGCGGCCACCAGGGATGCCACCAGGTAGAGGACGCTGGCGACCAGTCCTGTCCAAACTGCTGTTGTCATGTGCTCTGAGATTCCCGTTCGTCGGCGGCAAAGTGTGTCACAGGGCCCGGGCCTTTTGAAGCTGCCACGGCTGCTGTCCCGGCCAGGGCCGGTCACGGAGGCTGAAATGGGGCGCTGAACGTGGGTATAATCGCGCCCCTGACCCTAGGAGACAGCACATGTTCGAGAATCTGACCGATCGCCTAGGCCAGTCGCTCAAGGGACTGGCCGGCCAGAGCCAGCTCACCGAGGAAAACATCCGCGATACCCTGCGTGAGGTGCGCAAGGCGTTGCTGGAAGCGGATGTGGCGCTTTCGGTGGTCAAGGACTTCGTCGAGCAGGTCAAGGAAAAGGCCCTCGGCCAGGAAGTGCTTCAGAGCCTCAATCCGGGCCAGGCCTTCGTCAAGATCGTCAATGACGAGCTGGTTCACGTCATGGGCGATGCCAATGACGGCCTCAACCTGGCGGTCAAGCCGCCGGCCATCATTCTTATGGCCGGTTTGCAGGGCGCGGGTAAAACCACTTCGGTGGCCAAGCTGGCGCGTTACCTGCAGGAGCGGGAAAAGAAAAAGGTCATGGTGGTGTCTGCTGACGTCTACCGTCCGGCGGCCATCGACCAGCTGGAAACCCTGGCCGGCGAGGTGGGCGCCCATTTTGTGCCGTCATCCAGTGACCAGAGCCCGGTGGCCATCGCCCACAACGCGCTGGATGAGGCGCGCAACCACCACATGGACGTGCTGATCGTCGATACCGCCGGCCGACTGGCCATCGACGAGCAGATGATGGATGAGATCAAGGCGCTCAACGCGGCCATCAATCCCGCCGAGACCCTGTTCGTGGTGGACGCCATGACCGGCCAGGACGCGGCCAATACGGCCCGCGCCTTTGCCGATGCCCTGCCGCTGACCGGCGTCATCCTGACCAAGGCGGACGGTGATTCCCGGGGTGGGGCGGCGCTGTCGGTGCGTGCCATCACCGGCAAGCCGATCAAGTTCATTGGTATGGGCGAGAAGACTGACGCCCTGGAGCTGTTTCACCCTGACCGGATTGCCTCGCGCATCCTCGGCATGGGCGACGTGCTGTCGCTGGTGGAGGAAGCCGAGCGCAAGCTGGACAAGAAGAAAGCCGAGAAGATTGCCCGCAAGTTCAAGAAAGGCCGGGCAATGGACTTCGAGGACATGAAGGACCAGTTCCAGCAGATGCGCAATATGGGCGGCATGGCCGGCCTGATGGACAAGCTGCCGGGGATGGGCGGCATGATGCAGGCGGCCCAGGACCCGGCGGCGATGAAACAGATGACCCACATGGAGGCGCTGATCGACTCCATGACGCCGAAGGAGCGTCGCAACCCGGACCTGATCAAGGGCTCGCGCAAGCGCCGCATCGCCACCGGTGCCGGACTCGACATTCCGGCCCTGAATCGCCTGCTCAAGCAGCAGAAGATGATGGCCAAGATGATGAAGAAGCTGAAGTCCAAGGGTGGCATGAAGGAAATGATGCGCACCATGCAGGGCATGACCGGCGGAGGTCAGGGCGGTGGTATGCCGCCCGGTGGCTTCCCGGGCATGTGAGCGCCCACTCACAACTTCCTGTCCGGGTTGGTTCGATGCCCGGAAAAAGTGCTTTAAAACTGATCGACAGGTCGCTACAATCTGCGGCCTTTCGGATTCCGGATGTCCGGAGCCCTGCCGTTTTGCCTGGTGCTGACGGCCGAAAACAGCGTAAAGAAGGTAGAGAAGGCCCTATGGTTACCATTCGTATGTCCCGTGGCGGCTCCAAGAAGCGCCCGTTTTTCAACCTGGTCGTTGCTGACAGCCGCGACGCCCGTGATGGCCGTTTCATCGAGCGCATCGGTTTCTTCAACCCGATTGCCCGCGGTGGCGAGATCCGCCTGCGTCTGGACGAGGAGCGTCTGAACCACTGGGTATCCCAGGGTGCGCAGGTATCTGACCGGGTCAAGACCCTGGTCAAGGAGAACCGCAAGCTGAACGGCTGATGCTGGCGGATGCTGATGCCCTGACCGTGGGCAAGATTTCGGCGGTCTACGGCGTCAAGGGCTGGGTAAAGGTGTATTCACTGACCCAGCCCATAGAGAACATCTTGCAATACCGGCCCTGGCACCTGAGAGGCGCCAATGGCTGGGAGCCGGTGGAAGTCACCGGCGAGCGCCTGCACGGCAAGGGCATTGTTGTCCAGCTGGCGGGCGAAACTGACCGGGATCAGGCGCGCGACCGTTTTGTCGGCCGCGACATCGCCGTACCCCGATCCGCACTGCCAGCGCTGGAAGACGGCGACTTTTACTGGCGTGACCTGATGGGCCTTCGGGTTCGGCTGGAGGATGGTCGCGATATCGGCAAGGTGGTGCGCATGCTGGAAACCGGCGCCAATGATGTGCTGGTGGTGCGCGGCGACCGGCACAGTATTGATGACCGCGAGCGGTTGATTCCGTGGGTGCCTGAGGTCTACGTGACCGAGGTGGACACCACCGGGGGATGGCTCACGGTGGCGTGGGATCCGGACTTCTGAGGGCACCATGGACATTGCAGTGGTCACCCTGTTTCCGGAGATGCTCGCTGCAATCAGGGATTTCGGTGTCACCGGGCGGGCCGTCAGCGACGGCAAGCTGACACTGACAGCCGTGAATCCGCGGGACTTTACCCACGATGTTCACCGCACCGTGGACGACCGGCCTTTCGGCGGCGGGCCCGGCATGGTGATGAAGGCCGAGCCCCTGGCACAGAGCGTGGCAGCGGCGCGGCAGCAGGTAGACGGCAAGGTGGTCTACCTCAGCCCCCAGGGACAGCCCCTGACCCAGCACAAGGTCAGCGAGCTGGCCGGAGAGCCGGGACTGATCCTGGTGGCGGGGCGCTACGAAGGCGTTGATGAGCGTTTCATCGAGGCCTGTGTCGATGAAGAGATTTCCATCGGCGATTACGTCCTCAGTGGCGGAGAGTTGCCGGCCATGGTGCTGATTGATGCCGTGGCCCGCTACATTCCGGGCGTGCTGGGGCATGAAGATTCGGCCCGGCAGGATTCGTTCTCTGGTGAGAACAGCAACCTGCTGGACTGTCCCCATTACACCCGACCGGAGGTGTTCGAGGGCAGGGCGGTGCCGGATGTGCTGCGCAGCGGCAACCATGCGGCCATAGACCGCTGGCGGTTGCAGCAGGCACTGGGCAGGACCGCCGAAAGACGACCGGACCTGCTGGCAAAAAGGCGCCAGCAACAGGGTCTGGATGACGAACAGGAAACCTTGCTGGCGGCGTATCACAGTGATCGCAACCAGCGTAGTGACAGCGAGTAACAGGAGCAGGCAGTCATGAGCGGCAAGAAACTGGTGGTTCAGGAAATCGAACAGGCGCAACTGAAGGCCGACGTACCGGAGTTCGCCGCCGGCGACACCGTAACCGTCCAGGTGAAGGTTGTTGAAGGCAATCGTGAGCGTCTGCAGGCGTTCCAGGGTGTGGTGATTGCCAAGCGCAGCCGCGGCCTGAATTCCTCTTTCACCGTGCGCAAGATCTCCCACGGTGTCGGCGTGGAGCGGGTGTTCCAGACGCACAGCCCGCTGGTTGACAGCATCAAGGTGGAGCGCCGCGGTGACGTACGTCGCGCCAAGCTCTACTACCTGCGTGAGCGCACCGGCAAGTCCGCGCGCATCAAGGAAAAGGTGCGTTCCGCCAAGTAAGGTTTACCTCGCCTGCATTGAACGGCCACCCTCGGGTGGCCGTTTTTGTTTGTGCCGCCCGGCCGGCTCGGTTGTAATGGGGGCATGAGTTTGCGCGCGCCATCAGCCGGGAGTCCCGGTGACTGAACAGCAGCCCGTCCATGAGCCCCTGGTGGACCTGTGGCTCGATCATGCGTGGATGGAAAAGGGGCTCAGCGAGCACAGCCTGAGTAACTACCGGCGCGATCTGCAGCGCCTGGTGGACTGGCTGCACCGCCGCCAGCAGCGCCTCGTGCAGGTGGATCGGGCAATTCTGTTCGATTATCTCAGTGATCTTCACCGCTGTGGCCTGTCTGCCAGGACGGTGTCGCGTCATCTGTCGGCCCTGCGCGGTTTCTACCGCTGGGCCCTGCGCGACGGTCACGTCAGCGCCGACCCGACCCAGCAGGTGGACCGGCCCAGGACCGGCCAGCCGTTACCGAAGACCCTGTCGGAGGCCGATGTGGAGGCGTTGCTGGCCGCGCCGGACACCGCCACCGCACTGGGCCTGCGCGACCGGGCCATGCTTGAAGTCCTGTATGCTGCCGGGTTGCGGGTTTCGGAGCTGGTCGGCCTGACCGTGGACCAGGTCAACATGCGCCAGGGCCTGGTGCGCATCGTCGGCAAGGGCAACAAGGAACGCCTGGTGCCGCTGGGGGAAGAGGCCATGGCCTGGCTGCAGCGCTACATGCGTGATGGCCGGCCGCAGCTGTGCGCCGACCGCCAGCTGGATGTGGTTTTTCCGAGCCAGCGCGCCCAGCCCATGACCCGCCAGACCTTCTGGCACCGGTTGCGCCAGCTGGCTGTCCGGGGCGGGGTGACAAAACCCCTGTCTCCGCATACCCTGCGTCATGCATTTGCCACCCATCTGCTCAATCACGGCGCCGATCTGCGGGTAGTTCAGCTGCTGCTCGGCCACAGTGACCTGTCGACCACGCAGATATACACCCATGTGGCAAGGCAGCGACTGCAGGACCTGCACCAGGCCCATCACCCCCGATCGGGAACCCGCAGGCCCCGGGCGACGTCCAACGATGACACACAGACGGAGTAAACCGATGACATTATTGAGCCGCTTTTCAGCCCTGGTGGCGGTGGCCCTGCTGACCGGCGGTTGCCAGGCGGAGCAGGACGAGGCGCCGGCGGCGCCCGATCTTGACGCCGTGAAGGCAAAAATCGAGGCATCGTTTCCGGGTGCCACGGTGACGGCGATCAGTGACGCGCCCATGGCCGGCCTGATTGAGGTCCGTATCAACGATCGCGAAGTGGCCTATACCTCGCCGGATGGCCAGTATCTGCTGATTGGCGAGCTTTTCGAGATGCGCGAGAGCGGTCCCGTGAGCCTGGAGGAAGAGCGGCTTGGTGTGCTGCGACAGGAGGCCTTCGAGGCCATGGACAGCGGTGCCATGGTGACCTTTCCCGCGGACAAGCCCAAGGCGGAGGTGTATGCCTTTACCGACGTCAGTTGCGGCTACTGCCGGCGCATGCACCAGCAGATGGAGAGCTACAACGCCCTTGGCATCACGGTGCATTATCTGGCGTTCCCGCGCGGCGGTATCAGTACCCCGGCCGCTGACCTGATGGCACAGGTCTGGTGTTCGTCTGACCGCCAGCAGGCCATGACGGATGCCAAGCTGGCTGGCCAGCTCAAGGAGATACCCAAGGCCTGTGATGACCCGGTGGCCGAGCAGTATGACCTGGGCGTGCGCCTTGGCGTTGGCGGTACGCCGGCGGTGTTCACCGCCGAGGGTGAGCAGTTGGGTGGCTACCTATCGCCAGGTGACCTTGCCATGCGCCTTGGCCTGGGCCGCGAATGACACCCTGAGAGGCCCGTGCTGCGGGCCTCAGGGCGATTGACGTCAACCCGGCACGCCAGTAAGGTGTGCCCCGAGCCCCCGCCCGGGGGCTTTTTGCATTTTATGGGGAAGTTGTGGACGCAGATTTCCAGCGCATCCGCCGACTGCCGCCTTACGTCTTCAACATCGTCGGAGAGCTGAAGAAGGAGGCCAGGGCGCGCGGCGAAGACATCATCGATTTCGGCATGGGCAACCCGGACCAGCCGACACCGGCTCATATTGTCGAAAAGCTGGTGGAAACGGTGCAGCGTGGCGATACCCACCGCTACTCCCAGTCGCGCGGTATTCCGCGTCTGCGCAAGGCGATCTGCGACTGGTACCAGCGCCGTTACGACGTTTCCCTGGATCCTGAGCAGGAAGCCATCGTCACCATTGGTTCGAAGGAAGGGCTGGCCCATCTGGCGCTGGCCACGGTGGGGCCGGGTGATACCGTGCTCGTGCCCAACCCGAGCTACCCGATTCACCCCTATGGCTTCGTCATTGCCAATGCCGACATCCGTCATGTGCCCATGGTGCCTGGCGTGGATTTCTTTGCCGAGCTGGAGCGGGCGATTCGTGAATCCTGGCCCAAGCCGAAACTGCTGGTGCTGAACTTCCCCGGCAACCCCACCGCCCACTGTGTGGAACTGTCGTTCTTCGAAAAAGTGGTGGATATCGCCCGTGAGCACGGCATCTGGGTGGTCCATGACCTGGCCTATGCCGATATCGTCTTTGATGGTTACGAGGCGCCCTCGATTTTGCAGGTGCCCGGCGCCAGTGATGTGGCGGTGGAATTCTTCTCGCTCTCGAAAAGTTATAATATGCCCGGCTGGCGTGTCGGGTTCTGTTGCGGCAACCGGGAGCTGGTCAATGCCCTTGCCCGCATCAAGTCCTATCTGGACTATGGCACTTTCACGCCGATACAGGTGGCGGCCATAGCCGCGCTGGAAGGTGACCAGACCTGCGTCAGCGATATCCGGGACATGTACCGCAAGCGCCGTGACCTGCTCTGCAATGGACTGAATGAGCTGGGCTGGCCGGTGGAAACGCCGCGAGCCACCATGTTTGTCTGGGCGCGTATTCCCGAGGCATTCCGGGAAATGGGGTCACTCGAGTTCAGCAAGAAGCTTCTCATGGAAGCAAAAGTTGCCGTATCACCCGGTGTTGGTTTTGGTGATTACGGTGATGACCATGTGCGATTTGCACTGATTGAAAATGAACACCGCACCCGTCAGGCATTGCGTGGTATCCGGCGCATGTTCCGTGAGCATGGCCTGGAAGACTGACGGTGGTTTTTCTCAAGGGGTAACAACGTGAATTCCGTAAAGGTAGGCATTGCAGGATTGGGGACCGTGGGCAGCGGCACCGTAAACGTGCTCAAGCGCAACGCGGATGAAATTGCCCGTCGTGTCGGCCGTCCCATCCAGATCACCCATATTGGTGCGCGGCGGGACAATCCGGCCTGCGAGCTGGGTGATGACGTGCGTGTGTCTCGTGATGTCTTCGAGGTGGCCCGGGATCCGGACGTGGATATCCTGGTGGAGCTGATCGGTGGTACCGACGATGCCCGCGAGCTGGTGCTGACGGCCATTCGCAACGGCAAGCATGTCGTTACCGCCAACAAGGCACTGATCGCCGAGCATGGCAATGAGATCTTCACCGAAGCACACTCGCGCGGCGTCGATGTGGCCTTCGAGGCGGCTGTCGCTGGCGGTATTCCCATTCTCAAATCATTGGGTGAGGGGCTGGCGGCCAACCACATCAACTGGCTGGCCGGCATCATCAATGGTACCGGCAACTTCATCCTCACCGAGATGCGTGACAAGGGCCGTGCCTTCGATGATGTGCTCAAGGAAGCGCAGGAGCTGGGTTATGCAGAGGCCGACCCGACCTTTGATGTGGAGGGCATCGATGCAGCGCACAAGCTGGCGATCATCGCCTCCATTGCCTTTGGTATTCCGCTGCAGTTTTCCCGCGTGTTTACCGAAGGCATCAGCCAGCTGACCACAGAGGACGTTGTTGCCGCAGAGCAGTTCGGTTACCGCATCAAGCACCTGGGCATTGCCAAGGACACTGGCAAGGGTATCGAAATGCGCGTGCATCCCACGCTGATTCCGCAGGAAGTCCTGCTGGCATCGGTGAACGGGGTCATGAACGCCATCATGATTGACGGCGATGCCGTCGGCCCGACGCTGTTTTATGGTGCCGGTGCCGGGGCGGAGCCGACCGCCTCCGCGGTGGTAGCGGACATCATCGAGCTCGGCCGTGCCCTGACGGCTGATCACGATGAAAGGGTGCCCTACCTGGGCTTCCATGCCGAATCCATGTCGGAAGCGCCCGTGCTGGCCATGGAAGACGTGGTCTGCTCGTTCTACGTGCGCATGCATGTGTATGACAAGCCCGGTGTGCTTGCCGACGTTACCCGGATTCTCAGCGAGAACGGCATCAGCATCGAGGCCCTGCAGCAGAAGGATCCGGAAGACAGCGACACGGCATCCATCGTCATGATGACCCACCGTGTCCAGGAGAAGAACATGAATCGGGCGCTGACCGAGATTTCGGCCCTGGACGCTGTTCGCGACAACATTGTGCGCATCCGGGTGGAAACCCTGGACGCTTGAAGAACGCAGTACCGATTAACGAGCAAGACTGACAAACGAGAGACAATGCCATGGCTTTCCGCGACCGATACACCGGCCTGATCAATCGCTACCGCGATCACCTGCCGGTGAATGATGACACCCGTATCATCAGCCTCGGTGAGGGCAATACGCCGCTGATCCGCCTGAAGAATATTCCGCGCCAGCTGGGCAAGGACGTGGATATCTACGTCAAGTATGAGGGCCTGAACCCCACTGGTTCCTTCAAGGACCGGGGCATGACCATGGCCGTGACCAAGGCGGTGGAAGAGGGCAGCAACGCCATTATCTGTGCGTCCACCGGCAATACGTCGGCGGCGGCAGCAGCCTATGCAGCCCGTGCGGGTATCACGGCGTTCGTCCTCATCCCCGAGGGCAAGATCGCCATGGGCAAGCTGGCCCAGGCGATGATGTACGGCGCGGTCACGCTGCAGATCCGCGGCAACTTTGACGAAGGCATGGAGCTGGTCAAGCAGGTGGCTGAACAGGCGCCCGTGACCATCGTCAATTCGGTCAACCCGTACCGGTTGCAGGGTCAGAAGACGGCCGCCTTCGAAATTGTGGAAGAGCTCGGTCGCGCCCCGGATTACCACTGCCTGCCGGTGGGCAACGCGGGCAACATTACCGCGCATTGGATTGGTTATTGCGAGTATTCCTCGCCGCGTGGCCAGAATGTCACCGAAGCCTGTTCCTTCTGCCAGGGCAACTGCCGCTACGCGGGCGGCCCTGTGGTGGGGAACCGTCCCGTGATGGTCGGCTACCAGGCCTCGGGCTCCGCCCCCTTCATGCGTGGCGAAGCGGTCAAGGATCCCGAAACCGTGGCCACCGCCATTCGTATTGGCAACCCGCAAAGCTGGAACCAGGCATGGAAAGTTAAAGAGGAATCCGGTGGCTGGTTTGACGAGCTGGAAGACGCGGACATTCTCAAGGCGCAGCGCATGCTGGCCCAGCACGAAGGTGTTTTCTGTGAGCCAGCATCGGCGGCGTCCATCGGCGGTGCCATGCGGGATATCCTCTCCGGGCGCATACCGGAGGGATCCACTGTCGTGTGTACGCTGACGGGTAACGGCCTGAAAGATCCTGATACCGCCATCAAACAGTGCCAGGACGCGCGTATGGTCACCATCGATGCCACGCTGGGGTCGGTGAAAGAAGCGATTCTCGGACACATGGAGTAAGTCCGGGACGCCCGATCGGGTGAAGGTACTGTCAAGAAAGCCGCTGAAAAGCGGCTTTTTTTATGCCGCCCTGTTTTGTTCCCTGCCGTGAAACGTCGTGCTGGCAGTGCTTTGCGCCGAGGTTTGCATGGTGCCAGCGATGTGCTTACGGTAAATGAGGGATCATTAAGGTGGGGAAACTGCTATGCAACGAGACGTTGTTTTTCGTGCGGCGGGCATGCTGACAGCCGCGCTGCTGTCCGTTACGGCCGGCACGGCTCGCGCCGGTGCCGAGTTGAGCGCCGGGGTCTGGTGGGTTTACCAGAATACCCTGGAGTCGGATTTTTCCGGACCGTCCTCGGCTTTCGATGAAAACCTGGACGCGGAAACCGGCGGCAGCTTTGCCGATCCGGCGCTGGTGGTCTACGGCTCTGATGACGGCAGTCATGGTCCGTGGCATTTTTCTGCGGAGATGCGAATTGGTACCGGTTCATTCAGCGCACCATCGCGCAACAACAGCGGTGACAACTTCACCATGCACAAGGCATGGATCGGTTACGACCTGAATGAAAACAACAGTCTCAAGATCGGTAAAAGCCAGGTACCTTTCGGCTGGAAGACATCCAACTTCTGGCCCGGTGATATTCTCCAGGGGGGCTACGGTGACCAGATGGATGTGGGTCTCAAGCTGTCTGGCTCCCAGTCACGCCTGAGCTACGACCTGGCCTACTACCACCAGGATGACTGGGGCGAGACCAGCACCGACACCGTGGATGACAACGGCCACTGGGGCACGCAGGGCACCTTTGACCCGGATGGCGTACCCGGCAATGCAGACGACTACACATCGGCCAGTTACCGCAAGATAAAGACCGGTGTGGTCAATCTTGATTTTGAGCTCACCGCCGCGCACACGCTCGGTGTGTCATACCAGCGTGGGCGCATGCAGGATCTTTCCGCGCAGACAGCGGCCGCACAGAACGACGACGGCAAGCATGATGCCGTGGACCTGCACTATTACTTCACCCACAAGGGCTTCAACTTCAAATACCGCTACATCGATGCCAGTCGCGACTTCTCCGATATGACCAGTTTGCGGGCCAATTGCACCAGTTGTCCGGCTGACACGGACGTGGAGACCACGCGGCATGTGGCTCACCTGAGCCTGCGCAAGGACCGCTGGAACTACTACATCGAGGCGTCCCGTGCCTCAACGGATACGCGCAACAACCTGGCCGAAAACGTGGAAGCCTATGCGCCGGGGGTCAGCTACCAGTACGGCCCTGGCTGGCTGTATCTGGAATACCTGTGGCAGAACGGTGACATCGGCAGTTACGGCGATGTCTACGAAGCTGACTTCCGCACCATCTATGCATCCTTCGATTTCTATTTCTGACCGGCAATGTACCGGCGGGCTGTTTCCGCCGGTTGTCGTTTGGTGATGCATTGTCGACTCAGAATGAGGAATGAAAGATGTCAGAGACACAATCAGAGATAAAGATTGAAGAACTGGAAGCCCAGTACGAAACCGAATTTGAAGTGGGCCAGGACAATGTGCAGATGCTGGGTATGGATCTGCATAACCCGGTGTTCTTCTTCAGCAGCCTGCTGATCCTGGTATTCGTGATTGGCACGCTGCTGTTCCCGGAATCGGCCAACACGGCCCTCGGTGATACCAAGACCTGGGCGATCAACAATTTTGACTGGCTGTTCATGGTGGCGGGCAACTTCTTTGTGCTGTTCTGCCTGACTCTGGTGGTGCTGCCGTTTGGCCGCATTCGGCTGGGCGGCGACGATGCCCGGCCCGAGTTTTCCACCCTCTCCTGGTTTGCCATGCTTTTTGCCGCCGGTATGGGCATCGGCCTGATGTTCTGGTCGGTAGCCGAGCCGGTAGCCTACTACACCGACTGGTACGGCACTCCGCTGGGCGTTGAGGCCAACACCGAGGCCGGTGCGCACATGGCCATGGGTGCCACCATGTTCCACTGGGGGCTGCACCCGTGGGCGATCTATGCGGTGGTGGCCCTGTCGCTGGCTTTTTTCGCCTATAACAAGGACATGCCGCTGACCATTCGCTCGGCCTTCTATCCGTTGCTGGGAGATCGCGTCTGGGGCTGGCCCGGCCATATCATTGATACCGTGGCCGTGGTGGCGACCATTTTCGGTCTGGCCACGTCGCTTGGCTTCGGTGCCAAGCAGGCCGGCGGTGGCCTCGAATTCCTGTTTGATATTCCCAACCAGATCAACACCCAGATCGCCATTATCATTGGCGTGACGACAGTGGCCATCTTCTCGGTGGTGCGTGGTCTCGACGGTGGCGTCAAACTGCTCAGCAACATCAATATGGGTATCGCCGCCGTGTTGCTGCTGTTTGTCGTGCTGGCGGGATCCACCGTCGCCATTCTTGGCTGGATGGGGACAACGTTGGTGTCCTATGTGGAAAATATTTTCTCGCTCAGTAACTGGGTCGGCCGCGATGATGAAACCTGGTACCACGGCTGGACGGTGTTCTATTGGGCCTGGTGGATATCCTGGTCGCCGTTTGTGGGCATGTTCATTGCGCGCGTGTCACGCGGACGTACCGTGCGTGAATTCATCATTGCGGTGTTGCTGATTCCGACCCTGATCACGGTGGTATGGATGGGCGCGTTCGGCGGCAGTGCCGTGGAGCAGGCCATGAACGGGGTCGGCGCCCTCACCGAGGGTATTGATGATGTTTCCCTGGCCATGTTCCAGATGCTGGAGAACCTGCCCCTGACGAACATTACCTCGTTCCTGGGCATCGTCCTGGTGCTGGTGTTCTTTGTCACTTCCTCGGACTCCGGATCGCTGGTGATCGACAGCATTACCGCCGGTGGCAAGCTGGATGCGCCGGTGCCGCAGCGCATTTTCTGGGCCACCATGGAAGGCGTGATCGCCGGGGCCCTGTTGTTTGGCGGTGGTGAGCAGGCGCTGGGCGCCCTGCAGGCGGGCGCCATCAGTGTCGGATTGCCATTCACTGTGGTGCTCTTGTTGATGTGCGTGAGCCTGTTCAAGGCCCTCAATCATGAGCACCTGTTGCTCAGGCTCAAGGCTGCCTGACGCTACAGGGTGTTGCGGTTGATCACCATCTGCAGCCGCACCAGGGATGGCAGGTGAGGGCCGATCAGGCCCTTGCCGGTGGTCAGCAGCGCGCCGCTCAGGTCACGCTGCGGGTCCGCCCAGCAGTAGATGCTGATGAAGCCCAGGTGACCAAACGCCTGGGGCGTCCCCGGGCCGTACAGGCTGACCGTCTTCTGGCCAAGCATGAAACCCGGTGAAAACTGCAGGGGCAGCATCAGTGTCCGGTCAAAGCGTGCCGGTTTTACCGCCGTGGTCGCACGGCGCACCGTTTCCGGGCGGAATATCTGCTTGTCCTGCCAGCGCCCGTCGTTGAGCAGCATCTGGAAGAAACGGCTGGCTTCCTCGGCGGTGGCATACAGATTCCCCGCCGGGATGGCGATCTGGCGAAAGCGCGGGTCGTTGGACACCTCGACCACCTGCTCAAGGGGGCCGCCCACGGCGTACTTCAGGTAGGTGTCCACGGCGCCCAGCTTGAGCCCTGTGACCACATTTTCTGCCGGCTCACCCTGCTCCAGGCCGAAGCTGAAATATTTCATGCCCATGGGTTTGCGGATAACCGTATCAAGCAGGGTATTGATGTCCTCGCCGGTTACCGCCTCGATCAGGGCGCCCAGCACGAATCCGGCAGTGATGGCATGGTAGGCCTGTCGGCGTCCCGGGTTGTCGGGTTTCGCCGCCGTCATCATCTCGGTGACTTTCTGCACGTCGAACAGGTCTTCCGGGCCCACATCTTCCTGGATGCGCGGTACGCCGCCGCGGTGGGTGAGCAGGTGCATGACGGTGGTGCGATGCTTGCCATGGGCGCCGTATTCCGGGACGTAATAGGCCAGTGGTTTTTCCAGGTCCACTTCGCCCCGTTCCACCAGGTGATGCACCAGCATGGCGGTCACCGCCTTGGACGCGGAAAACAGGCACACCGGCGTGTCCACCTGCAGCGGCTGCTGGTCGCGCATGCGACTGAAGCCCATGGCACGGTCGTAGAACAGCTCGCCCTGGCGTCGCAAGGCCAGGCTGATGCCCGGGCTCATGCCAGTGGCATACAGGCCCTTGTGGGCGCGCCAGATGGCTTCCCGGTTGCTTTCGACAAGGCCGGCCGCATGGATGTCTGCTTCATCGCCGCGTGCAGTGATACGGCTCAGGGGCCGCGGGATCTTGACGCTGGGTGAGGTCAACAGACGGCGGGGGAACGCGGGTAATGCCATGGAATACTCCCGAATGCACAGGCTGTCCATTGTGCGGTGACCATGATCGGGGTCAATGGCCCTTCACGCCATAACCGTGGCAAACTCGGACAATACATACAGATATCTGACCAGGAGGCCGACCATGTCAGCCATCAAACAATCCGATTTCCAGAGCTTTGCCGAATTCTACCCGTTCTACCTGCAGGAGCATGGGCATCCGACTTGCCGGCGCCTGCACTTTGTCGGCACCTCGCTGGTGATTGCCACGCTGGTGTGGACGCTGGTCACGGCCAACTGGTGGGGGCTGTTGCTGTTGCCGGTGGTGGGCTATGGCTTTGCCTGGGTTGGCCACTTTGTGTTCGAGAAGAACCGTCCGGCCACGTTCCAGTATCCGTGGTATTCGCTGGCCGGTGATTTCGTCATGTTCAAGGACATGCTGGTGGGCCGGATCGACTGGTAGTCAGCGCGCACCCTCGGCAACGCCACCAATGGTGTTGATCAGGCTCTGCAGGAATTGCTGCTGGGCCGGGGAAACGCCAGTGTCCACCGGCAGCGTGGGAGCGTCTGGCCGTGCCACGTATTCAACATCCGGCAGGTAACGCTGCTGTTCTTCCACGGTTTCCAGTGTTTCCAGTTGCCGCGACTGGTCTGCGGCCATGGGAGCAAGGCTGTTGCCCACGGCCTGCTGCTCCATTTGCCGGGCATCCAGCTCCTGCAAGCCGCTGTCGTCGGCCAGCGCCGGCGTGCTGGCAAACAGCAGTGCAGCGATAATCAATGGTGACGGGCGCATGAGTACATTCCTCCTGCGAAGAGACCTGCAATGACAATAGCACATCAATGGCCACCCGCCGGAGGCCGGCCATCGGCACAACGCCGCGGCTTGCCGGATCTGGACACCGCCGAGCACATCGACCGGTTCGTTCACCTGTTTTACCAGCGCCTGCTGGCGGACCCGTCATTGGCGCCGTATTTCACCGAGGTGGCGGGCATCTCGCTGGAGGCGCACCTGCCCCTGATCAGTGCCTACTGGCGCAAGATGCTGCTGGGCGAGGCGGGCTATCAGCGCCATACCATGGCGCGGCACCGGCAGCTCCACGCCCGGCGCGCCCTGGGTGGCGCCCAGCATGAGGCATGGCTGGGGCACTTCTTTGCGGTGGCAGAGGCCCATTTCAGCGGACCGAAAACAGACCGCGCACGGCACATCGCCGCACGGGTGATGGATAATCTTTACCAGCAGCTGGCAACGCTGCCCGGCGGCAAGGCCTGACTCAGGCCAGTGCCGGAATGGCCAGGTTGGCCGCGACCAGCGCGCCGCCCCACAGGTAGCAGCTGGTGATCAGTACCGGGTCCGATGCCAGCTTGCGCCGGTTGAGCTGGAACCAGGCGCCCGCCGCGATCAGCGTCAGGCCCAGAACCAGCACCACTACAGTCATTATTGTCATCATGGTCATGGAATGCGTCCGTTTTCCCCGGGAAATACCCTTGCGCACTGCGCGGGTATGGAGAAAAACTAGTCAATCATGACCGCCTGGTCAATCAGGGTATACAGCAACCGTGTTTCTGTTGCCTCAGCCGATCACGCCGGACGCCTTGAGTGCGGCATAGGTGGCATCGTCCAGCCCCAAATCCCGGCGCAGGACCTCGTCGTTATGGGCACCCACATCAGGACCGGGCCAGCGCGTGCCGCCCGGGGTGTCGGCCAGTTTCGGTAAAATGGCCGGAATCTTCAGCGGCTTGCCGTTGATCTCCACCTGCTCGAACAGGCCGCGGGCCTGGAAATGCGGGTCAGCCACCATGTCGGCGGCGCTGTAGATCGGGCCTGCCGGTACCCGCGCCTCGTCCAGGGTGGCAAGAATCTCGCTGCTGCTGTGGCTGGCGCACCAGTTTTCCAGGGCGGCATCGATTTCCTGTTCATGGGTGACGCGCCCGGCGTTGCTGGCCAGGCGCGCATCGTCGGCCATGTCCGCACGACCCGCCGCCGTCATCAGGCGTTTGAAGATGGAGTCGCCGTTACCGCCAATGATGACGTACTTGTCATCCGAACAACGGTAGGTGTTGGTGGGCACAATGCCGGTGACCGTGGAGCCGGAGGCACCACGCACCTGGCCGGCGCCGTCGTATTCCGGGATCACCGCTTCCAGCAGGTTGAACACGGCTTCGTAGAGGGCGACGTCGACCACTTGCCCGGTGCCGCCGCGCTGGCGCTGGAACAGCGCCATCATGATGCCCAGGGCGGCGTGGATGCCGGCTACGGTGTCGCCCATGGACAGGTTGGGGCGCACTGGCCGCTCACCCGGGAAGCCGTTGACATGTCGAAAGCCGCCAATGCCTTCGCACACCGAGGCATAACCGGGGCGTGGCGCATAGGGGCCGGTCTGTCCGTAACCGGAAATCCGGGTATAAACCAGGCCGGGGTTGCTTTGCTTGAACTGCTCCGGGCCGAGCCCCCAGGCCTCCATGGTGCCGGGGCGGAAATTCTCGATCACCACATCGGCACCGTCGATAAGCTGGCGCGCCAGGTCCACGCCAGCGTCCTGTTTCAGGTCCAGCGTCACGCATTTCTTGTTGCGGCCCAGGGAGCGCCACCAGAATGAGGTGCCGCTGTCGTCCAGCGTGCGCCAGCCGCGAATGGGGTCGCCGCCGGGGGGTTCCACCTTGATGACATCGGCGCCGAAGTAGCCCAGCAGGGTGCCGGTGAAGGGGCCAGCCAGCAGCTGGCCCATTTCGATGACGCGGATGCCCTGGAGGGGCAGGGCAGGGTTCTGTGTATTCATTTATTGCTCATTCCGGCGAGAATTTGCGGCCATTCTAACGGGAACAGACAATATTGTATACAATCCGTCAGCGGCCGTTATCCACCCAGGGGCGCACGGTGTGCCGTGGCGTGTTCACGCTTTGCCAGTAGAAATCACGCGGCCCACCCGGGCCCACCCAGTCGGGAAACCACAGGGTGTTGTCCATGGTGGCGTAGCGCAGGTTGCCGAGGTCGATGTCACGTTCCCCGGCCAGGCGCACCATGGTCTGCAGTACCTTGCTGTGATCAATGAACACCGGTTCCTCCACCACCTCGATGATGGCATCACGAATCAGGCCGTTCAGGTCCTCGCGGGCAATACCGGTGAACCGCATGCGATTGAGATCCGCCAGGAAGGCATCGGCGAGGGCTTCGGAAGACGTGAAGCGGCCATGTGCTACCGCCCGGGTCAGCACCTCGCCGACCAGCTCGTCGTAATCCCTGAACTTGTCCGCGTTCTCCGGGCGCGCCAGTGCCAGCAGGGCTTCACCGAGACTGGACATGTTGCGGTAGTCCAGCTTGGGAATGGCGCCCATGAGCTTGATCGCCGGCCTGGGCAGGCCGGTGCTGTCAAAGCCGATGCGCGGCATGGCGCCGGGGAAGCGCTCGTGGTCGGAGATATCATCGGCGTTATCGGCATAGACCATGTTCATTTCCATGCCGTCCAGGAAAGCATCAAACAGCCCGCCCTCGACCACCGGCAGGTGGTTGCTGAAAAACATCTGCCAGCCCTGGTTGGAATCCATGAACAGCCAGTCGCCGGGCAGGCGGGTGCTGTTCAGGCGATTCTCGAACTCGCTCATCTTGCCATCCACAAACCCCATGTCCTGTTCCGACTGGTAGACGCTGTCGTAAGTGACCTGGGCGCCATTGAGGTTATGGAAGTCGATATTCACCTCGATACGGGGCTCGCGCAGGAACATGATGAAGTACTTCAGCGTGCGCATGCTGTCGATGGCAAACCGGGACGGTATGGTCACCGATTGCTCGTGGAAGTTGATGGCGAACTGCTGGCTGAAGAAGGTGGGCAGGTGCCAGTACCAGATCCGGGCTTTTACCAGCATGGATGCACGCACAGGGCCTTCGCGCTTGGCTATCGGGGTGACCTTGATGTTATCGCGGGAATTCAGGCCCACGCGCAGGTTCTGGTTGAGGATGCCGGTGCTGATCTTGACGTAGATGTTGTCAAAGACGTTCTGGCCATGACGGGGCCCTGCCTTGGGCGCCACATGGTTGAAATTGGTGAAGTCCTTGGGGTCGAAGTCCAGTTCCAGGACGGTGCTGTCCACCCGTCCCTTGTCCAGGTCCACATTGACATAGTCGGCTTCGGAGCGCGCCGGGTTGTCCAGCATCAGGTAGGCATAGCGGGGGTCATTGCGGGGCGAATCCAGGCGGATTTCGCGCAGGATACGGCCCTCCACATCACCGTGCTCGGGCTGGTACTTGATGCCGGCGTCACGAAACATGAAAACCAGCTCGTCAAAATCATCGAACACGCCCGGCTCGCCCTCGGGCTTTGCCTTGTTATAGCCCTCGATCCATATCAGTCCGCTGCGGTCGTATTCATCAATCTGGAACGGTATCGGGATCATCTTGTCGCCCTTTACCGCCATCAGGGACAGGCGCTCATGGGGGATGTTTTCGTCCACGCGGATGTCATAGCCGCGCACGGATACCGGGTACATGTAGGTGAAATGCGTGGTGTCCAGCGCCATGATGGCCCGGTGCAGCTGGTCAGAACCGATGTTCTGCAGACCGCCCGGGTAGCGGGTCAGGGCACCGGGGTCCTTCTTGTAGATTTCAATGAAGGCCTGGAAGAAATTTTCCGACAAATTACCTTGCCACTCCTCACGGGCCTGCGACGTGCCGCAGACAGTGATGACGACAAGCAAAGCTACTGCGCGCCAGCCATGCATTTTGTTATTCTCCGCCTTCATGAGCTGGCGACGGGCCAGCGAATCCGGTGTTGTGGCCGTCAAAACGGCTTTTCTGGTGTGCGGCCTAGGTTATGACAACTGATGCAGAAAAAGTAGGGCTGGGGCGACTGGCAGAGCGGCTCGTAAGCCTGTTGCCGGCGGCAACCCTGGCGCGCGTGTCACTGCCGCTGGTGCCGGAGCTGGATTTGTGGCTGATTGCCGATACCCTGCGCGGCAAGCCGCTGGACCCGGCTACCATTGACCGCCTTATGTCCGAGCCCCCGTACTGGTCGTTCTGCTGGGCAAGCGGACAGGTGCTGGCCCGGTACCTGCTGGACCACCCGCACCTGGTGGCCGGCCGCACGGTGGTGGATGTCGGGCCCGGTTCCGGCGTGGTCGCCATCGCCGCTGCCATGGCCGGCGCCCGCCGCGTGATTGCCTGTGACCTCGACCCGGATGCCCGTCTGGCCAGTGCGGTGAATGCGGCAGAAAACGGGGTCACGGTGGAGCCCGGCGATGACCTGAACCGAGCCCTGGCCGAGGCTGATCTGGTCACCGCTGCCGACATTCTCTACGACCGGGATAACCTGCCGCTGGTGGCGCGCATGCGCATGGCAGCACCGGTGCTGCTGGCGGATTCGCGGGTCCGGCACCTTGATCCGCCGGGATATGGCCATATAGGGACAGTGACGGCCACCACCTGGCCGGATCTGGATGAGTCACAGGAATTCAACCGGGTGCGCCTGTTCGCCGCCGGCGAGGGCTTCCCGGAACCCCTGGCCAATACGCCTGTCGAACCGCAGGCATAACCCGTTGCACGTATTCCGCAGTTGTCAGAAGGAAAAATTCATGGGTCAACAGCGTACATTGATCAGCATCCTTTTCATTGCCCTGATGGGCGTAGCCATGCCCTCCCATGCCCTGCTGCCGGAGGCCGATGCCCAGGGGCATATTGTGCCGTCGCTGGCGCCGATGCTCGAACAGGTGTCGCCGGCAGTGGTGAATATTGCCACCACCGCCCGCGTGCGCCAGCGCAACCCTCTGCTAGAGGATCCGTTCTTCAAGCGCTTTTTCAATCTGCCTAACCAGCCGCAGCAGGAGCGCCGCACCACCAGTGCCGGCTCCGGGGTGATCGTGGATGCCCGCGAAGGCTATGTGCTCACCAACGCCCACGTCATTGATGGTGCCGAGGAAGTGGAAATCACGCTCAAGGACGGTCGCAGCTTTACGGCAGAGGTCATCGGCGTGGACCGGGAAGTGGATCTCGCCGTGGTGCAGGTGGAGGCCGACGGTGAAGATCTCAGTGAAATCACCATTGCCGATTCCACCGGCCTGCGTGTGGGTGATTTCGTGATTGCCATCGGCAATCCGTTCGGCCTGGGCCAGACGGTCACGTCGGGTATTGTCTCTGCGCTGGGACGCACCGGTCTTGGCATCGAAGGTTACGAAAACTTCATCCAGACGGATGCGTCCATCAACCCGGGCAACTCCGGTGGCGCGCTGGTCAACCTGCGTGGCGAACTGATCGGCATCAACACGGCCATCATTGCCCCGGCAGGGGGTAATGTCGGCATCGGCTTTGCCATCCCCACGGAAATGGCGGTCAATGTCATGCAGCAGCTGATCGAGCATGGCGAGGTACGTCGCGGCGTTCTGGGCGTCACCATCCAGGACCTGTCACCGGAACTGGCCGAGGCATTCGGTATCGAGCGTCAACGTGGTGTGGTCATTACCCAGGTGATGGATGACAGCGCCGCCAGCGACGCCGGCCTGCAAGCCGGTGACGTAGTGGTGGAAGTGGACGGTGTGCCGGTGAAGCGGTCTTCCGACCTGCGCAACAAGGTGGGCCTGTCACCGGTGGGCGAACGCGTTACCCTGAAAGTCATCCGTGACGGCAAGGCGCGCAAGGTGGAAGCGGTGATCCGTGAGACCAGTGAGCTGACCGCCTCTGGTGCCGACGTGTCCCAGTACCTGGAGGGGGCCAGCCTGCGCAACCTGCGCGAGGGTGAACTGCCCCATGCCAGGGCCGGCGTGCTGGTCGAGAGTGTCGAGCAGGGCAGTCCGGCCTGGCGAGCGGGCGTGCGCACTGGTGATGTGATCATCAATGCCAACCGCCAGGAAATCAGCGACATGGACAGCCTGGCCAAGGCGATTCCGGAAAAGGATGACGCCATCCTGTTACGGATCAACCGTAACGGCGGCATCTTCTTTGTCGTCATCCGGTAATCGCTGCGTGGGCACCGGCGGGTGCCCACGTCAGTCCAGGCGCATGCCCCACAGGGCGGCGCGTGCGGCGAAACGGCGGCTGACCAGTCGTAAGGCCAGAATCTGCAGCTTGTTGAGCCAGCCGGTGACCACCGCCGGTCGGCCGGCAAGCATGGCTTCCAGGCCCTGGCGCACGACGTCATCGGCCTGCATCAGCACCATTTTCTGGTAAAAACTCATCTTGCCGTCCTGGCCGGCACTGTCGAGGAACTCGGTGGCGGTGACACCCGGGCACACCACCGTGGCAGTCACGCCGGTGCCGCGCAGTTCGCAGGCAAGTGCTTCGCCCAGGGACAGTACGTAGGCCTTGGTGGCGGCATAGGCACCATACAGTGGGCCGGGCTGGAACGAGCCCACGGATCCGACCTGCAGGATGTGGCCATGGCCTCGCGCGACCATGTCGCGGCCGAACAGCTGGGTCAGCTGGGTCAGGGTGACGACGTTCAGGGCCAGCATGTCGTTGATGCGAGCCAGGGGCTGGGACATGAAGTAGCCGTGCACCCCGAAGCCGGCATTGTTGACCAGAATATCCACGTCGATATGGCGCGATTGCACATCACTGTGCAACGCGTCGGCGGCGCCAGTCTGCGACAGGTCATGGCTGATCACGGTGACTGTCACACCCTGGCTTTCGCACTCGCTGGCAATGCGGGCCAGGGCATCTGCCCGTCGCGCCACCAGCACCAGGTGACAGCCACGCCGGGCCAGCTGCCGGGCAAACTCTGCGCCCAGGCCACTTGATGCGCCGGTGACCAGCGCCGTACGGTTGTTGAGTGAGTCCATGCCGATTCCTCCTGCGTATACGCTGCAACCGGTTATAGTGACCTGACAACGTGAATGGCAACCGCATGAAACGAATCCCGCTTCCATGAATACCAATGGCCGGCCCCTGTCCGTGATGCCCCTGGGGTGGAGCGCAGCGTTGCTGCCGCTGCTGACGATCCACCTGTGCTTTGTGCTGTCGGTGGCGCAGGGCCATATTGATCCGTGTTTTCCCTACTGGGAGGGATGCAGCAGCATCTCCCGCGCCGGGCGACACGGCGCGGCCTACTTTGTTTTCAAGGGCGGCATGATTCCGGCGGCGGTCCTGCTGGCGGGTTTCTGGTGGCTCAATCGTGCCTGGCTGGCGCAACTGGGGCAGCGGCTGCCGTCACTGCCCTGGCTGGGGCTGGTGGCCAGTGTGGCCCTGCTGCTCTATACCCTGACCCTGGGACACCGGGGGGAAGCCTTCCACATGCTGCGGCGGATTGGCGTGATTGGCTATTTCGGCCTGACCTTCATTGCACAGCTGAAGCTGTCAGCGGCGCTGGCGCGCAGTGAACCGATGCGCATTGCCGGGCAACGCCTGGTCAGGCTGAGCCTGTTGACCCTGTTGATCGGTTTGCTGTCGGTGCTGGCGGGACTGGTGTGGCCCGAGCGCCATGACGACATGGAGGACGGTTTCGAGTGGCTGCTGGCGTTGCTGCTCAATGTCCACGCCCTGGCGGTGGTCGCCCTCTGGCGCCGCAGCGGCCTGCGTTTACACCTGCAATCCGGGCCGGGGTAACCCGGCCCGGGCAGCGCGGCGGGTCAGCGGCCGAGGATCATGTCGGCGGCTTTTTCGGCGATCATCACCGTGGGGGCATTGGTGTTGCCGCCGATCAGCGTGGGCATGATGGAGGCATCGACGACACGCAGGCCTTCAAGGCCATGCACAGACAGGCCATCAGGTGACACCACGGCCATGTCATCCACACCCATCTTGCAGGTGCCCACCGGGTGGTAGATGTTGTCGCACTTCTCGCGCAGGAAGTTGCGGATGTCATCATCCGTTTTTGCAGCGCGGCCCGGGAATATCTCGTCACCCCGCCAGGGCGCCAGCGCGTCCTGTTTCATGATGTCGCGCATGGCCTTCACCCCGCGCACCATGGTTTCCATATCCTCTTCCTCGACCAGGAAGTTGGGGTCGATCAGCGGGGCTGCTGCCGGATCGGCGCTGGACAGCCGGACAGAGCCGCGCGACTTCGGTCGCAGGATGCAGACATGGCCAGAGTAGCCGTAACCCATGCTGAACAGGGTGTTGAGCCCATGGTTGTCGAGCCGGGCCGCCGTCAGGTGAAGCTGGAGATCGGGGATCTGTTCTTCCGGGCGTGACTTGATGAAGCCACCGGCCTCGGCAACATTGGACGTCAGCTGGCCCTGGCGCCGGTAGAAGAAATCCCACATGCCCTTGGTGCCGGTCTTCAGCAAGGCGCCTGGCGCCAGGTTGAGGGTGTCCTTGCGCAGTGACTTGTGCACCACCAGTGCGTCCGGGTGGTCTTGCAGGTTGCTGCCCACGCCGGGCAGGTCGGCAACACAATCGATGCCGTGCTTGCGCAGTTCGCCAGCGGGGCCGATGCCGGAAAGCTGCAGCAGTTGCGGTGAATTGATGGCGCCGCCGCAAAGGATGACTTCGCCGGCCTCGATGGTGCGCATGTGGCCCTTGATATTTGCCTGCACACCAACAGCACGATTGCCGTCAAACAGGATGCGGTGGGCGAGGGCCTCGGTGAATACGTCCAGGTTCTCGCGCGCCAGGGCCGGGTGCAGGTAGCCGCGTGCCACGCCGCAGCGTTCGCCGTCCTTCTGGGTAACCTGGAAAAGGCCCACGCCTTCCTGGACATCATTGTTGAAATCATCCGCAGCCGGGTGACCGGCCTCCACGGCCGCGTTGACGAATGCATTGCTGACCGGATGCGAATAGCGCAGGTCGGCCACGTTGAGCTTGCCGCCGGTGCCGTGGAATTCGCTTTCGCCGCGTTCCTGGTGCTGCGAGCGCTTGAACAGCGGCAGCACGTCGTCCCAGCCCCAGCCGTCGTTACCCAGCGATGCCCAGTGGTCGTAATCCCACTTGTGCCCACGGGTGTAGACCATGGCGTTTACCGCGCTGGAGCCGCCCAGGGTCTTGCCGCGCGGAATGTAGATTTCACGGTTATTCAGCGCCCGTTGTGGCACGGTATAAAAACGCCAGTTACGCGCGTTGGAGCGCATCATCAGGATGATGCCCACGGGCATGCGGATGAAGAGACTGTCGTCGGACGGACCTGCCTCAAGCAGGGCAACGCGGGTGTTGGGGTTTTCCGAGAGCCGGTTGGCCATCACCGACCCGGCAGAGCCGGCGCCGACGATCAGGTAATCATATTTCATCTGTAACATCCTGACGCAATGACGTTCAAACTGTCGGCCTGGCCCAAGGGGGCAGACCGCGGCACGCACGAACAGGGTGGCAACTCTGGCGGTGGCGCTTTCGTGCGACCCGGCTAGTGTAGCAAGACAGTGACATTGCGTACTGTGAAAATTCCTGACTGAACAGTCCTGACAACAACAGGAGCATCCAGATGACAGTAGTGGGCCGAGTGGTACTTGCGTGCCTGTGTGTGTGTCCAGCCGCCGGATTCGCCGAACGTTACAACGACAGCGCCATCCCGGGCTGGCAGGAGATTGTTTTTGATGGCCACACCGACTACCGGCGCGAGGCAGACTGTGTGCGTGCCACGGCCAGCGACAGTGCGTCCGGGCTGATTCGTGAAGCGCGGGTGTCGGTGGACGACACCACACAGCTGGGCTGGTCCTGGCGTGCGGACGCGTTGCCGGACTATGCCGGCAAGGTGGCTGAGAAGGACAAGGACGGAGACGATTTCGTTGCCCGTGTATACGTCATCCACGAAGGTTTTTTTCCCTGGCAGACGCGGGCCATCAATTATGTCTGGTCACAGCAGCATGCGGTGGGCAGTCACTGGCCCAATCCGTTCACCGGCAATGCGGTGATGGTGGTGGTGCAGTCAGGGGATGAGGGACTGGGCCAGTGGCACACGTTCGAGCGGTCCGTGCGCGCAGACTTTGCCCGTTATCACGACATTGCCATCGAGCGTATCGACGCCATTGCGGTGATGACCGATGCCGACAACACCGACGGTAATGCCAGCGCCTGCTACCGGCTGCCGTCGCTGTCCACATCGCGGTAGTAATCCAGCCGCAGGCGTTCGCGGTCGTCAAACAGCTGGCGCACGGTGAGGTGCGCGGCAATCAGGCTGCCGGTGCCGGCGCCGGTGGCAATCATCAGGATAATCAGGATCTGGTAGCTGACCGCGTCCATGGGGTCTGCCCCGGCCAGTAGCTGGCCGGTCATCATGCCGGGCAGGCTGACCAGTCCCGAGGCGGCCATCATGTTGATCACTGGCAGCAGCCCCTGTCGAATGCCGTCGATGCGCACGCCCCTTACCGCGTCCTGCCAGGTGTCACCCAGGGCCAGGCGAGCCTGTATACGAGGGGCTTGCTGGTGTGCTCCCTCGAGGATCCGGCTGATGGTCAGGGCAATGCCGGTCATGGTGTTGCCCAGCATCATGCCCAGTAGGGGAATGGCATAGCGCGGGTGGTACCAGGGTTCATGCTCGATCACCACCAGCAGTGCCAGCAGCGTCAGCAGGAAGCAGCCGCTGGTCATGGCCGTCAGGCCGGTGCGCCAGTCGCTGGCCCAGGGGCCGCGGTAGCGTTGCCGGATCACCACTTCACGCCCGGCGGCCAGCAGCATCACCAGTGACACCAGGGCTACCCAGACCAGCGAGACATTGTCGAATACCGCCTTGAGCACCAGGCCGAGCAACGTCAGCTGCAGGCACATGCGGCCCATGCTGGTGACCAGACCACTGGCGGTTTGCCGGCTCAGTGGCCGGCAGACGGCGGCCAGTGCAATCACCAGCAGTACCCCGAGGGCCAGCTCCGGCACTGAAATCACAACGTCGCTACTGTTCATTCCTGCGCCTCCACGCGGCCGTCGCGAATGGCCCAGCGACGGGTCGCCAGTCGCATCTGCTGTTGCACATTGTGGCTGGTGAAGATCAGCGCGTTGCCTTCACCGGTCCATTCCTGAAGCAGGGTTTCCACCGCATCGGTGTTGCGCTCGTCCAGGTTGGCGGTGGGCTCATCCAGCATCAGCACGCGCGGATGGCGGGCCAGAGCCCGCAGCAGGGACAGGCGTTGGCGCTGGCCGGATGACAGACCGCTGGGGGAACGCTCCAGCAGCTCGTTGTCCAGTTGCAGGGTGGACAGCGGCAAGGTCACCCGCGCCGGGAAGTGATCAATCACGCGGCCACTCCACCAGGCCGATTCCGAGGCCACGTAACAGACCTGCTGGCGCCATGCATGGCCGGCAAATTGCGTGCGCGGCTGGCCGTCGAAAAACACCTCGCCACTGTGGGGCAACAAATCAGCCAGGCATTGCAGGAAAACTGATTTCCCGGCCCCGGAGGGCGCTGTCAGGCAAATGCGTTCGCCGGCGTCAACCTGGAGGTTGGCGGCATGGATTACCGGATGGTCGAGGGAGCGGATGTCGAGCAGGGTCATGGGCGGATCATTCAACAGTGAGGCTCCATGATCTGGAAATCACCGGCTGATTGCACGTGTGGCGGCATGATTGTCCGGTTATCAGCGCCGGACTTGAGAAAATCGCGCGATTGCTGTTTATTATTTGATCATTGAGGTCTACAGGGAGCCGGCACGGTGCCGAGCAGGATGGCGGCCTCGCCGCCGATCAACGATGCACTCCTTCCGGCTGCCCGCAACGGGCGGTCCAGACCCTCTCCCGCTTTGAAATCCGGTGACATGTTTTTCAGGGTGCTGGCCGATGGCCGGCGTTGCGTGATGTCGGCGCTTGCCGATGGTTCAGCAGACAGGGGGCGATGACAATGGGCGAGCGGATCCTGCGCCTGGATATTACCGGGGCACCGGTGGAGTGGCTGGACTGGCAGGGCGCTGCCGGTCTTTACAGTCGTGGCATGGTCACCTGGACCCTGGGCGACATCATTTATCGCCTGCGCGGTGGCACCAACCGGGTCACCGGGTTGCCATCGCGGCTGGAGCTGCATTCCATCATTGCCTGTCACGGGCGCCCCAATCCGAAGCCGCGCAGCCGTCCGCCGCTGACCAACCGTGCCCTGTTCCGCCGTGACCAGAATCTGTGCCTGTATTGTGGCAAGGAAATGGCCGATGCATCCCTGACCCGTGACCACATCAAGCCAGTGTCCCGCGGCGGTCGCGACAGCTGGCTGAACGTGGTATCAGCCTGCCGACGCTGTAACCAGCACAAGGGCAGCCGGTTGCTGGAGGAATGTGGTATGGAGCTGCTGGCGCTGCCGTACGTGCCGAACATGGCCGAGTACCTGGCGCTGACCAACAGTCACCGTATTCGCGGGGACCAGATGGAATTTCTGAAGGGGCAATTCTCCCGCCAGAGCCGTTTGCTCTAGAGCAGGCACGCGCCGACGGCGAGGGCCTTGTCGGCCTGCCGCCGGCGCTTTCATAATTGGTTCATGGCGACTTCACGACCATGGCGGATGCCGGCATGGAAACAAGAATAACAAGGCTGCTTGACTGGAGCGCGCGCGACAAGGCGTGGTTACTGGCGGTGATCACGGTGCCACTGCACCTGTTCTACGCAGGGTGGGTCTGGGTGAGCCTGAACTACACGGATTTTGGCGCCCGTTTCCTTGACCCGACCGTCGCCGGACAGGGGTTGGCGTACGCCTTGCTGGCGGCCCTTTACTGGGCGTTGGTGGCGGCCTGGGGCAGCGCCTTGCGCTACCTGCAGCGGGATTCCATGTTGCTGGTAAATACCGTCATCTTTTCCTACGGCATCTCCCAGTTGCCGCTGGCGTTCCTGGTGGGGATGGCTGAGCCCATGACAGGGGTGATCCTGCTGGGTGCCAGCATCACCGGATTTGTCCTGTTCAGTTTCTGGCGTGTGCTGGCGGCCTTTTTCATCAGCCTGTTCGTACTCATGCTGTTGTCACTGCTGACGGTCGAGGGCGTGCTGCCCTATGCGCCGGTAATGCTGGAAGACCCCATCTCGCGTGACTATGTATCGCCCTACTATGTCACCAGCCAGTTCATGCTCGGGGTGCCGTTTGTCACCTTTGCCTTTGTCATCTGCTACATGCTGCTGTCCCGCTGGAAACGCCGCGAGGCCCAGGCCCAGCGGCTGGCTGTCACCGATCCCCTCACTGGTGTGGCCAATCGCCGCGCCTTCCTGGACACGCTTGAGAGAGAGTACGCCCGTGCACAAAGGGATCAGTCATCCATGGCGGTGGTGATGCTGGACCTGGATCATTTCAAGAATACCAACGACAGCCATGGCCATGCGGCCGGTGATGCGGTGCTGTGCCACGCGGCAGCGGTGCTCGGTGGCGTGGTGCGCGAGGTGGACAGTGTCGGCCGCCTGGGGGGTGAGGAGTTTGCCATCCTGTTGCCCGGCGCCACGGCCAGCGAGGCCATGGACGTGGCCGAGCGGTGCCGGGCAGCCCTGTGCCGGGCACCGGTCATGCATGAGGGCGCCCCGGTTGATGTCACTGCAAGCCTTGGTGTATGCGGCCTTCCGGCGAACACGGTGCAACGGGCTTCGCGATTCCTGGAGCTGGCGGACCAGGCATTGTATGCCGCCAAGGACGGCGGGCGTAATCGGGTCGTGTGTTACCAGGACAGTCCCTGAGGCGCAAAAAAAACGGCGCCCAGAGGGCGCCGTAAGGTTTTTGGCTCGGGAGAGCTATCACGGAGATTAACTCCAACTCAGCCATGCTGAGGGTTCCCATTCTATGCCATCGGCTGATGGCAGCATTGTCCGTGCCGCCCGTCTATCTGGCCACAAAGTCAATCACCTGTTCACTGAATGGCCAGTTCCGCGGCCAGGCCATCAAGGAAATTCTCGACAAATGCCCAGGCACCCTCACGGTCGAACTGGCGCAGGCTGTAGCGGAAACTCAGGCGCAGCTGGTCGTCCAGTGTCGCCGCGCCCACGGACAGGCCCATGGGCAGGCGGCAGGGGGAGGAAAACCAGGCCTCGGTGATCTTCAGGCTGTTCTCGGCCGGCAGGATCGGCGGCAGGCGGCCCAGGTTGTTGAGTACGGTGGTATCGACGATACGGTGTCCGCTCAGGGGCAGCAGTGACGGCAGTGCCTGCTTGATCCACACCGGCAGGCCCCGGATCTCGTGCAGCAGGTCCACCAGCAGCCCCGCCGTGCCGCGGTCCTTGAGGTTGCGGGTCTGTTTCGACACCACCTCAAGCAGGCTGGAGAAGTTGCCCTGGTGTTCCGGTCGGGAGATAACGTTGACCCACAGCGACAGATTGCTGACCAGCTCGTGACGCCACTCATTGGGCCGGGCATTCATCGGCATCATCACGCTGATGCGGCCATCCTTCTGGCCGTGGGCGCGGTTCCAGCGGGCAATGGCCTGGTGCAGCAGGGCGATGAGGACGTCGTTGAGGGTCGACTGGCCGCTGCGCAGGGTGTGCAGGCGTGCGGTTTCCTGCTCACTGAAGCGGACCGGGACAAAGGCCACGCCGCCCTGCTGGCTGTCGCCATCCTTGGCGATACGCGCGGGCGGCGTGATTGCTGTGCCGAGAATTTCCAGCAGGCGGGTGATGCGGTTGAGGCGCTCGCGCAGTTTGCGTGAGCCGAACAGGCCGGACAGGTCGCGGGCCGAGATAAAATCCAGCGCCGGCTGGGGGTCCGGCACGCCGGCGTAGGCACGCATCACCGACGTCAGGAAACGGTATTCGCCAACCCCGTCTGACACCGCATGACTCATGTTGATCATGACGTAGTCACCGCCGTCCGTATGCACCAGCAGGCAGCGAAACGGCGGCGCCTGTTCCAGTGACACGCTGGCGCTGTGCAGTTCGCTGCGCGCCAGGTCGAGGTCTTCCTCGCTGCTGCATTCACGTTCCTGCAGGGGTATGTAATCAAGCAGTTCTGCCTGTTCCCAGACGTAGAACTTGTCGCTGGGCTTGTAGGGCGCCAGCGCCACACGGGCCATGGGGTGCAGTGTGCTGGCGGTCAACAGGGCCCCGGCCAGCTTCTGGGCGTCAAGACGCTGGTTGACGCGCAACTCCAGTTGCACGCTGAACGGACTGGCTGGCTTGTCGATGTGCATGAAAAGCTCATCGGTGAGGCTCAGCCGGAAGCGCTCCGGGACGTCTGCTCTGGTCTGGGTCATCTCGGCTCCCGTTTGTTGTTCTGTCCGGCGCATGCCACGCCCGAAGGCGCAGATTATGGCGTCTCGAAGATGGCAGTCATTCGCCCGCCAGACGGCCCGGCCACGGCGTCAGGTCAAGGGCTTGTCCGGCATCAGGCCACAATCGCCCAGCAGTTGCTGCCAGGCGCGGGTGTGGTCGGCCATGTGCGTGGCCATCTGGCTGCGCAGGCCACCGGGGCCGAACAGGCGCTGGTGCCAGTCTGCCACGGCCGGCCGCGGTTGTGGCGGGTCGAGCAGCAGTGTGCCAAGCAGCTGTGACAGTTGCTCGCTGCTGCGCCAGGTATCGCTCAGCCAGGGCTGTATGTTGGCGGCGTAGATCCGGTGCAGGACATTGTCGAAGTACCGCGCCCGCTGGCTCGCCCTGCCGGCGGGGCACAGGGCTGCCGTATCCACGCCGCGGAGGATGGCTGTGGCGCGCGGCAGCTCGCGGTTGGCCAGGGCCATGGCATCGAGCACCGTGCCGGCACGGGACAGGTCCAGGGTGCGAAGGTCGGCGCGCAGTGTCTGCGCATCTGCCGGTACCGGGCTGCCCGCCAGCCGTGCCGGCCACTGTCCGAGCCGGCCCAGCGCATGCCAGACCTGGTTGCGTTCGGGCAGCAATGGTGGCGTGCCGGGAATGTCCCCCTGGGCAAGAAAGCCGGCCAGCTCGGTGCCTGCCACGACCGTGTTCCAGTACATCGCCGGCAGGGCCTGGTGTTTCTCCGCCTGCAGGGTGGCCAGCCACTGGCGCATGTCCGGGTCGTCGTCCAGGGTGTCGGCTGCCAGGCAGCGGCCGGCTTCATCCACGAAGCGCAGCTCGTAGTCGAACCGGTTCACCGGCTGCTGTACCCGGCCCAGCCCGCTGTTGCGGCTGGCCACCAGTTCCATCAGGTCACAGCCGGCCATGTCCAGGTAACGCAACAGCCCGGAACGCCATTCCGGGGTGGCCACGCGGATGTCCCGCGGGGCCGGCCACAGGGGCCGCGCCCAGGGCGTGGCGGGGGGTACCTCGCTGCGGGCCAGCCGGGCCAGGCGCTGCTGGTAGTCCTGCCACAGGCCATCGGCGCCAGGATTGCCGCAGCCGACCAGCAGGAGCATGAGCGCCAGGCCAACATGCCTGGCGGTTCGAATGGCATCTGTTGTCATTCTGTTGGCTCGCCGTTCATGTGAAGAGGTACGCGCCCCATGGCATTCAGGCTCAGTGTAGCTATAGCCGGGGAAGGCCGGGTAAAGACCGTTCCCGGGCGGGCCGCCCGGCGTGTCAGTATTTGTCATATTCGGTGGGCGGGGCTTTCACGCAACGTTCGCTGGACGAATGTGAAAAAAGGAAGCGAAACAAACAGCACAGTGATCCCTGTTGCAGCTGACAGCGCAAATCTTCCCCCAACTTTGCCCCGCGTGACGGGGCTTCTTTTTGTCCGTCTGGCAGGGTGGCCGCGCCGGGGTGCTAACGGGCAAACGGGTGTGCTAGCGTCTGCGTTCACCATCTGGACAGGGATGCCCTCATGCTAAGCCCCCGTGTGCGCCATTTCATGGCGCTTATTGTCGTGCTCGCCGTTGCTGGCTGTGATCAGCCACCGGAATCCTCCGCCCCGTCATCAGCCAGCCAGCAGGCGGTGCAGGGCGACAATGCCGGTACCGCCGTGGCCAGCAGCTGGGACGATATTATCAGTAGCAGCCCTGAGGGCGCGGTGGCAGCGCGAACGCCACTGCGGGTAGTGTTCAGTCGGCCGGTGGTGGACTCGTCCCGTGTAGGTGATGTGCTGCATGGCGTGGTGGAGGTGTTTCCGGCCCTGCCTTTGTCGGTGACCTTTGCCAGTGAAACCGAACTGGTCATTGCTCATCCGGAGGCACTGGCGCGTGATAGGGAGTATCGGTTTACTGTGAATCCGGTGGCGCTTGCTGGTGTCAGCAAGGAACTGGAGCCGTTTGCATTCACCGTCACCGCGCTGCAGCAGGACTTCTCGCTGCAGATTGGCGGTTTGCAGCCAGCGCCCGAAGGCGCTGGCATGACTCTGTCGGGCGAGGTGCGCATTGCCGATGCGTCCGACCCTGCGCGCGTGGAAAAGACCTTGCAGGCCTTGCAGGGTGATCGCGACCTGGACGTGCAGTGGCGCCATGCTGATCCGTTGACCCACCACTTCACCATCACCGGAATCATGCAGCGTCAGTCGCGTGATGAAGTGCGATTGCGTTGGGATGCCAGCGGCGTAGGGGCTGATGACCAGGGCCAGCACCGCGTGCCAGTGCCGGGGCTGGGTCGTTTTGCCGTTACGGCGGTGCGCGCGGTGGAGAGCCCGAGCCAGTATGTCGAAGTGACGTTCTCGCAGGCGCTGGATCGTAAACAGAACCTCAACGGTTTGCTGCAAATTGACGGCAAGGCGGTAAATGTGGATGTGGACCACTCCCGCCTGCGTCTGTATCCCTCAACAGAACTGTCTGGAGAGGTGGCCGTCAGTCTGTCTGCCGGGATTCGCAGTGTCCGTGGGCAGCAGATACAGAAACCCAGCAGTCACACCCTGTTCTTCAGCATGGAAAAGCCTGGTGTCCGCTTTGTTGGCAGCACGTCCATTCTGCCACCTGGTGATGTGCTCACGGTGCCCATAGAGGCAGCCAGTATCAACGCGGTCCAGGTGAGCGCGTATCGGGTGTATCCGGAAAATATGCTTCAGTATCTGCAAAACCATGATCTGGACAGTGGCAGCGCTGAACGCGAAACCGGCAAAGTGGTGTGGACCCGCACGCTTCACTTGCCTGACAGCAGGAAGGATGGCTGGCAACGCCACAATCTCGACCTGGGGCCGGTGATGGCGCAGAACCCGGGCAGCATCGTAATGCTCAGCCTGACGGTTAAACCCGAGCACTCCGTGTACAGCTGCGCGGAGGGCGTTGAGGGGGGCAGCCAGACGGAGGGTCAGGATTTTGCCGATCGCAGTCTGCTCAAGGACGGCCAGTTGCCGGGCTGGTACCGACAGTACTACCTGTCTTCCGGACGCCTGACCTACAGCGAACGGGATAATCCTTGTAACGCAGCCTACTACCATTACAGCAAGCAGGTACGTACCAGTCGTTCGTTCTTCGTTTCCAACCTGGGTGTGATTGCCAAATCTGCGGGCGATGGCCGATACCATGTGGTGGTGACAGACCTGCGCAACGGCACGCCGCGCAAGAACGTGCGTGTGGACGCGCTCAGTTACCAGAAGCAGGTGCTTCAGTCCGTCATCACGGACAAGGATGGTATGGCAAAGCTTGAAGGGGCGCCGGGCACACATGTCATCGTTGCGCAAAGCGATGGCGATCGTGCTTATTTGCGGGTGCCTGAAAACAAGGCGTTGCCGGTCAGTCATTTTGATACCGGCGGCGTCCGGGTGAGTCGTGGCATCAAGGGTTTTGTCTATGGTGAGCGCGATGTCTGGCGTCCGGGCGACACCATTTACCTGATGTTCATACTTGCAGACGACAACGACCAGCTTCCGGATGACTACCCGGTTACCGTTGACCTGTTTGACAGCCGCGGTAACAAGGTGGCGTCAAGGACTAACAGTCAGCCGCTGAACGGTTTTTACCGCTTTGATCTCGACACGGCGGAGGACGCACCTACAGGCAACTGGCGCGCAGTGGTGAAAGTGGGTGGCCAGTTCTTCGACAAGAGCCTGAAGGTCGAAACCATTGTACCCAACAGGCTTGATGTACAGCTGAGTGTTCCTGTCGAGCAGATTCGCGTTGACCAGATGCCGGTGCGCACGGAGGTTTTTGCAGAGTGGCTCAATGGTGCCAAAGCCAATGGCCTGAAAGCAGACGTGGAAGTGGTGCTTCGGCCAGCCAGCACACGCTTTGAGGGATTCGAGGGGTTTCAGTTCGATGACCCGGCGCGCGCATGGCGGGTGCAGGAAGAGCGAGCATTCGAGGGTGAACTGGATGCATCCGGTCGCGCGGAGTTCGCGTTCAGCATGGCTCCCAACAGCCCGCCACCGGGCATGCTTGATGCCATCTTTACCACGCGCGTGTTCGAGAAGGGCGGCAACTTCAGCACCGCCATCCGCCGCATCGGCATGGCGCCGTACGCATCGCTTGCCGGTGTATCCATTGAGGCCGGTAAAGGCTGGGGCGGGGCTATAGCCCGCGATGCTGATCACCCGGTGATGTTGGCGGCAGTGGATGCCGCTGGTGTCCCCTTGCCCGGGCATGACCTGTCGGTGGAAGTGTATCGCCTTGATTGGCGATGGTGGTGGGATCAGGGTAGTGACAATCTGGCACGCTACGTTAGCGGGCGTCAGTCGCAACGCGTGGCCGAGGCTACGCTACGCACGAACGAGCAGGGCCGTGTGATGTGGAAACTGGCGGCTAATGCCTATGAATGGGGGCGGCATCTGGTACGTGTCTGTGACACTGCTTCTGGCCACTGCGCGGGCCAGGTGGTTTACCTTGGCTGGAGCAGTGGCGGTAATGCCGAGGGGGCGCAAAGTGCCACCCAGCTGATGCTTTCCCCGGACAAGAAACGCTACCAGGTTGGCGAAGAGGCCGTGATCCAGCTGCCCGCCATCGCCGAGGGGCGGCTGCTGCTGAGTCTTGAATCAGGCAGCAAGGTTCTACGCCATGGCTGGGTGGACCTGGCCAAGGATGTTCGCGAAATCCGCGTGCCGATCACCGCAGACATGGCGCCCAATGTGTACGCCCATGCCATGCTTATTCTGCCGCAGGCGCGTAACGCTACGCAGGCACCGTTGCGGCTTTACGGCATTGCGCCGCTGCTGGTGGATGACCCGGACACGCGCCTTGAGCCGGTGATCTCGGTGCCCGAGACAGTGCGACCCGGCAGCACGTTGGCGGTCAAGGTCAGTGAGTCCCGAGGCAAGGCCATGCAGTACAGCGTCGCGGTGGTGGACGAAGGCTTGCTTGGCATCACCGGCTACCATGCTCCGGATCCCCATCAGGCGCTATATCGCCGGGAAGCACTCGGGGTGCTCACCTGGGACCTGTTCGATCAGGTGGTGGGTGGCTACGGCGCCACCCTCGACAGCCTGGTCGCCATTGGTGGCTCGGACAGCGCCGCAGGCGATGATGAGAGCGCACGTCGCAACCGTCGTTTTCCGCCAGTGGTCAAGGTGCTTGGTCCGTTTCGGGTAGACGCCGGGCAGCAGGCATCGCATGCCGTGACTCTGCCGGAGTACATGGGGCGGCTACGGGTGATGGTGGTAGCCGGCGACAACGGTGCGTACGGCGCCAGCGAAACATCCGTCAAGGTGACCCAGCCGCTGACCATACTCGCCACACTGCCGCGCGTGCTCGGGCCCGGCGAGTCACTCGATTTGCCCATTACTGTATTCGCCAACGCCGACGGTCTCGGTGAGGCCACGGTGTCGGTGACCGGCAGTGAGCATTTCCAGCTACCGCAGGAAACTCGCACAGTCCAGATCAGTGAGCCGGGTGACACGGTGGTGACCCTGCCGATCCGCATGGCCATGCAGGTGGGTAAGGGGCAGCTCACCGTCTCGGTGGATAACGGTACCGAGTCGGCGTCCCAGACTGTTCATATTGATATCCGTGCACCCAACCTGCCCAGCGTAAGACGCATGGCGAAAACGCTGGCGCCTGGTGAGGAATGGCGCGCGCCTTTTTCGGCACACGGTATCGCCGGCACCAATGAGGCTGTGCTTGAAGTGAGCAGCATGCCGCCATTAAATCTGGAAGAGCGCCTGTCGTACCTGATTCGCTACCCGCATGGTTGCGTTGAGCAGACGACCTCAAGTGCGTTCCCGCAATTGTTCCTCAAGCCCCTGCTTGGCCTTTCTGGAACGCGCGCACAGGAAGCAGAAGCTAATGTGCGTAGTGCCATCAAGCGCCTCGCCAGTTTCCAGACCGGTACGGGTGCGCTCAGTTACTGGCCGGGCGACAGCCATGTGAACCACTGGGCCAATGTGTATGCAGGCCATTTCCTGGTGCTCGCCCGTGCCGAGGGGTACGTGGTGCCGTCGTACCTGTTTGATAACTGGCTCGCCTTCCAGCAGGGCCAGGCGTCGGTGCTGGCAGACAGCAGCGCCGGAGGAGCAGCCGTGTCCGCCTATCGTCTCTACGTGTTGGCACTGGCGGGCAAGGCGAATGTGGCCGCCATGAACCGTCTGCGTGAGCAGCTCACCACCGCTGACAGTACAGGTGAGCTACCGGCCAATGGTATGTCGCGCTGGTTGCTGGCGCTGGCCTACCGGCAGGCCGGGCTGGCGGACGTGGCCGCACAGTTGGTGGATGCCCGTTCAGCGGTCGCTGACACACCGTATCAACGATACACATATGGTTCCGCGTTACGTGATCAGGCGTTGCGTTTGCTGCTACTCAATGACATAGGTGCCACGGAATTGGCGTGGCAGCAGGCCCGCGACATCAGTGCAGCCCTGTCACAGGAGAGCTGGTATAGCACTCACTCCACGGCATGGGCACTGCTTGCCATGTCGCGGTTTGCTGTGGCCAACAATGCGGGCGGTGAACTGGCAGTCAGTTTTCGCGAGGGAGACACAGACTGGCAGGCGATGGCCAGCCAGACACCCATGCTGCAACAGGCACTTGATCCGCAATCCTTGCAGGGTAACGACTACAGTGTGCGCAACGACAGCAGCGGTACGCTGTTCGTGGGAATGGTCAACCGCGGCATTCCGGCGCAGGGGACAGAGCAGCCGGTGGCTGAGGGCATGCAAATGGCTGTGACGTTCACTGATATGGCGGGTGAACCGCTGGATGTGTCTGCGCTGCCACAAGGGCAGGATTTTATCGCCGAGGTCACGGTCCGCATGCATGAGCAGCGACGTCAGCGCATTGCAGACATCGCGCTGTCCATGGTGATGCCCTCCGGATGGCAGATTCGCAACGAACGTCTGGCCGGGGCCGCGTTGCCTGAAGGGCTTGATTACCAGGACATTCGCGATGACCGCGTATACAGCTATTTCAGCCTGTGGCGTGATTACTACTGGTATGGGCGTTATCAAGCGCGGGACCATCAAGTGCAGACCGTCAAGGTGGTGCTGAATGCCTCTTATGCGGGGCGTTTCTATCTGCCGGGGTGGCGCGCTGCAGCGATGTACGATGAAACCGTGGAAGCGGCGAATGTGGGCCGCTGGGTGGAGGTGGTGGCGCAGTGAAGCGTCCACGCCTGCTCGGCACGGCGGTGGCGCTGTTGCTGTTGGTCCTGGCGGGCCTGCAGTGGTGGCCACTGCCTGCACGGTTGCATGCAGTACCCTGGTCACGGGTGCTGGAAGACCACACCGGTGCTCTGCTGACAGCCACCATTGCGGCAGATGAGCAGTGGCGACTGCCACCGTCATCCACGGTGCCCGAGCGTTACCGTGATGCCCTGCTGGCATTTGAAGACAAGCGCTTTTTTCATCATCCGGGCGTTGACCCGCTGGCCATTGCACGTGCCGCGGTTAGCAATATGCGGGCCGGCAGGGTGGTCAGCGGTGGCAGTACCCTGACCATGCAGCTGGCGCGGATGCTGCGCGATGATCCGCCGCGCACTCTAGGCAACAAGCTGCTGGAGGCGCTGCTTGCGGTGCAGCTAGAGTGGCACTTCAGCAAGCAGGAGTTGCTGCAGCTGTATGCCGCTCATGCCCCGTTTGGCGGTAATGTGGTGGGCCTGCGGGCTGCCACTTGGCGCTACTTCGGCCGTCCTGCGGAGCGGTTGACCTGGGCAGAGGCTGCGTTGCTGGCGGTGTTGCCGAACAATCCTGCTCTGATCCATCCCGGACGCTCACGGGATGCCCTGCGCGCGCGCCGTGATGCCCTGCTGGCACGTCTGCACAGCAACGGCCTTTTGTCCTCCACAGACCTGAAACTGGCACGCCGTGAAGCATTGCCTGGCGCACCCACTGCGCTGCCCGGGCAGGCCAGGCATCTACTGTTCGCGCTGGCGGCCCGGGAACCGGAGCGGGCGGTATTCCGCAGTACCCTTGATGGCGCTATACAGCGCCAGGCCGAGGCGGTGGCAGCGCGTCACATGCGTGCACTGGGAGCGGAGGGCATTCATAACCTCGCCGCCATCGTGCTGGATAATCGCACGATGGCGGTGCGTGCCTATCTCGGCAATGTCACGGATCGGGAGACGGCCGCCGCAGTGGACATTGTCCAGCGGCCCCGGTCCACCGGTAGTCTTCTGAAACCGTTCCTGTTCGGTTTGATGGTGCAGAGTGGCCAGATCCTGCCAGCAACCCTGGTGCCCGACCTGCCGCTCATCTATTCGGGCTACCAACCGGAAAACCATGATTACCAGTGGCGCGGTGCGGTCCCCGCAGAACAGGCGCTGGTGCAATCACTCAATGCACCGGCCGTGGCCATGCTGTATCGCTATGGCCAGCCCCGTTTCTATCAAGCGCTGGAGTCGCTGGGTATGACCACGCTGTTTCGCCCGGCGGAGGAATATGGCCTGCCGCTGGTTCTGGGCGGTGCCGAGGGCACGTTGCTGGAGCTCGCTGGCGCCTATGCCAACCTGCTAGCCATTGCCCGTGATGGCGACCGTCGAGGCCAGCAGGCGGTGCGCCTTCTGGTAGCGGAAGACAGCCGAACAGGCCGCTCAGCAGTGATCCGCCAGGCCAGTGCCTGGCTGACGCTGCAGGCACTGGTGAATGTGCGGCGCCCGGGTAATGAGCGGCTGTGGCAGGATTTCGGTGGACAGGCGCTGGCCTGGAAGACGGGTACCAGCTACGGGTTGCGCGATGGCTGGGCCATTGGAAGTAATGGTGCCTATACCATCGGCGTGTGGGTGGGCAATGCAGAGGGTACCGGCGTGGCGGGGCTCGGCGGTACTGCCAGTGCCGCGCCGCTAATGTTTGACCTGTTCGGGCTGGTGCCGCGGGTGCCCCTGCCACCGGCACCCATGCAGCAGATGAAACTGGTGTCGGCGTGTGTTGAGGATGGTTTCCTTGCCGGTGACCTGTGTCCAGCAGAACCCACGCTGGTGCCAGCAGACAGCCACTTCCAGACGCTGACCCCCCATTACCAGCGTGTGCATCTGGACCCGGAAACGGGGCTGAGGGTGCACGGGGATTGTCATCCGGTGAACAGCATGTCCGTCGCCCAGTGGTTCGTGTTGCCACCTGCGCAGGCGCACTACTGGCGCCAGTTCCATCCGGGCTACCGCCGCTTGCCGGACTGGCGGCCAGATTGCCTCGGAACGGGCGAGGCTGGTGTCCGGCAATCGGTCATGACCCTGCTGTATCCCGACGGTAAGGGTGCCCTGTTCCTGCCGCGGGACCTGGACGGATCGGTTGGCCAGCTCGCCGGCCAGCTGCTGCACCGGCGAGCGGATGCCCGCGTTCACTGGCACCTGGACGACCGCTACCTGGGCGAAACGCGTCTTTACCACGAGATGGCTTTCAGTGCCTCGCCAGGCCGACACCGGCTGGTACTGGTGGACGACCAGGGTGCCCGACTCGAGCGGGAGATCCGGGTGCTGGGTGCGGCGGGCACACACTAGCAGGCCCTTCACCTGACGGTGAACGCGTGCTCGCTACCCTGATCAGATGAACCTCATGCGATTGACCTTCATCATGGCTGGATTGTTGCTGCTGGCGGGGTGCCAGAGCAATCCCGCAAAGCCTGACCATCATGTGGCGCAAGTGGACCTTCAGCGTTTCATGGGCGACTGGTTTGTAATAGCTCATATTCCGCTGCCACCGGAAAAGCAGGCGTGGAATGCGGTGGAAAGTTACCGGCTTGATGAGCAGGGGCGGGTGCAGGTCACGTTCCGCTTTCGCAAGGGGGCGGCAGATGGACCACTGAAGGAATATACGCCGGTGGCGTACGTTACCGAGGATCCGTCCAACGCTATCTGGGACATGCAATTCCTGTGGCCCTTCCGGGCAGACTTCCGTGTGGTGTGGCTGGACGACGATTACAGCGTCACCGTCATTGGCCGCCAGAAAAGGGACTACGCCTGGATCATGGCGCGCCAGCCAGGCATCGATGAGGCCACCTACAAGCGCATCGTCACCTATCTGGCGTCGGAAGGGTACGACATTGATGGGCTGCGGCGTGTGCCCCACCAGTGGCAAGGCACGCCGGGCTATCAGTAGCGCTCAGGCCGCCTGGTCGGGCAGCGCCGGTTTGAGGTTGTACCTGCGCATCAATGCGTCCTTGCGGGCCGGATTGAAGTTGATCCGGCTGGCATCGTAATCCACGTGTTCCAGCAGGCGCCGGTCCATGACGGCGTACCAGAGTGCCGGAATGTAGGCCACCAGGAACATGCCAAAGTAGCCGTTGGGCAGTGTCGGCAGGTTGTCGAAATGGCGCAGTGACTGGTAGCGGCGTACCGGGTGGGCGTGGTGATCGGAATGCCGTTGCAGGTGGAACGTGGCCCAGTTGGAAAACACATGGTTGCTGTTCCAGCTGTGCTGCGGCCTGGGCGGCTCGTAACGGCCGTTCGGCATTTTCTGGCGTAGCAGGCCGTAATGCTCGATGTAGTTGGCGCTGGTGAGCTGGAACGCACCCCAGAACGCCACTGCCAGCAGGAACGGCACCATGATCCAGCCGAATGCCGCGATCAGGCCTGCATAAAGTGCCAGCGTGATCAGCGCCGGCTGGATGATCTCATTGCCCAGTGACCAGACCGGCTTGCCCTGGCCCTCCAGTCGTTGTTTTTCCAGCTGCCAGGCACGCCGTGCCGCGCCCGGCATTTCCCGGCGGACAAACTGCCAGATGCTCTCGCCCATGCGCGAGCTGGCAGGATCTTCCGGTGTTGCCACGTCGCGGTGGTGGCCCTTGTTGTGCTCGATAAAGAAGTGGCCGTAGCCGCCAAGGGCCAGCACGAACTTGGCCAGCCAGCGCTCCAGCGGGTCTTTCTTGTGGCCCAGTTCATGGCCCAGGTTCATGCCGAAACCACAGATACCGCCCATCAGCAGGATCATCGCCAGCACGCCATGCCAGGGCAGTTCCTGCGTGCCGACAAACCAGGCGCTGAACAGGAACGCACCCCAGATGATGGGGACCAGTGCATAGGTGACATAGCGGTAGTAGGGGTCGGCTTCCAGTTGTGGCACCACCGATTCCGGCGGGTTGCTGGTGTCTTCTCCGAGAATCAGGTCCAGGGCGGGGATCACGAGGTAGTTGAACAGCAGGGGAAACCACAGTGCCAGCGCATTGTCGGTAAGCAGGTACAGCAGCGGCCCGACGAATATGAGCATGGGTACGGTGAGGGAAAACACCCACATACGGCGCTTGCCATCCACATAGACGCTGCCGTCATCGGCGGTATAGGTCACGACCTGGGTCATGGTTGTAGCTCCTGATGTTGTCCTTATGCCCACAGTCTGCCGCTGCGGGGGGCTTCAGCGGCACCGTTGAAAGTGGCATAAAATCGTCATAAAGTGACAATGAAGGGTGTTCGTAACCACCCCTGCTGCAGCGCGGACGTTGCAGTGGTCGCCAAGCGCCTGGACGGCACCGCGGAGACAGCCATGCAAAATGCACTGCTGGCCTATGCCACACCGGTCTTTTTCCTGCTCATCGCCGTGGAAGCCTGGGGCGCCCGGCGGCGCCAGATGGCGGTATTCGAGTTCTCCGACAGCCTGACGTCCATCGGCTGTGGCGTATTCACGGTGACGCTGGAGTTGTTTGCCAAGGCGGGCCTGCTGGCGCTCTATGTCTGGGTGGAGAAACGCTTTGGCCTGTGGCAGTTCAGCGCTGACAGTGCCTGGACCTGGGTGCTGTTCTTTGTCCTGTTCGATTTTGTCTATTACTGGGCCCACCGCTGGTCCCACGAAATCAATTTCCTCTGGGGTGGGCATGTACCGCATCACCAGAGTGAGCAGTACAACCTGACCACGGCGCTGCGGCAGGGGGCCTGGCAGGACATCAGCCATTGGCCGCTGTTCCTGCTGCTGGCGGTGGCGGGGTGTCCGGCGGGTGTTTTCATCATCCTGCTGACGGTGAGCAAGCTGTACCAGTTCTGGATCCACACGCAGCTGATCGACAAGCTGCCGCTGGTGGAAGGTATCCTCAATACGCCGTCCGCCCACCGCGTGCATCACGGCATCAATGATCCCTACATCGACCGCAACCACGGTGGCACCCTGATGATCTGGGACCGCTTGTTTGGCACCTATGTGCCGGAGTCGGAACCGGTGGTGTTCGGGGTGCGCAAGGCGTTCCATGCACGCAACCCGATTACCGCGCATATCGACTGGCTGGTGTTCCTGTGGCGCGAGGCCATGCTGTCGGATCGCTGGCAGGACCGCTTCACCATCTGGTTCCGGCGCACCGGTTGGCGCCCGCCGGCGGCGCAGCAGAAAGCACCTCGGGCACCTTTCCAGCTGGACCGGTTCCGGGCCTGGCAGCCGGACTGGTCGCCACTGGCGAAGCGACGCGGGTTTGCCTGGTTCCTGATGGCGGTGGTGTTCAACAGCGCCATGCTGCTCGGCGCCGCCACACTGCAGTGGCCTGTGCTGGTGCTGCTGGCCATGGCCGTGACGTTCTGCCTGTGGCGTATGGCCGTGGCGTTCCGTGCACCCGATGCGCAATCCGCCGCGCCATGAGTGCCACCCTGACGGCGCGCCTGCGGCCGTCCATCCATCCCACCTATGCGCGCATCCTGTGTGCCTGGTTGCGCCAGCAGGGGCATGACACGGAAAGCATTTTTCGCGGTACCCGCCTGAGCTGGCAGCAGTTGCTGGAGGATAACCGTTTCATCAGTCTCGAACAGATGGCACGGCTGGTGCGGCGCGGCATCGCCCTGACCGGCATGCCATGGCTGGGGCTGGATGTGGGGCAGGCGACACAGACGTCCTCACACGGGCCGGTGGGCTATGCCGCCATTGCCGCGCCGGATGTGCGCACCATGTTGCAGGTCATCACCGACTATGCGCCCCTGCGTCTGCAGGTGCTGGATTACAGCTACACGGCCACGGCCGATGGCTGTGAATTGGGGGCGCGTGAGGCGCTGGACCTGGGGGATGCGCGCGAATATGTGTTCTGCGCCAACGCCACGGTATTGTTTCTGCTGGTCATGGCCACCACCGGAGAAAGCCTGCGCGGTATCCCGGTGCAGTTTCCTTTTCCGGAGCCCCCCTGGAGCGAGCACTACCGGGCGTGCTTTGGTGACAACGTCCGCTTCGAAGGTGACAGCTACCGCGTGCGAGTGCCGGCGCGGATACTGGCCTTGCCCAACATGACGGCAGACCCGGCGGCCCACCAGCAGTCACTGCGTGATTGCCAGCGACAGATGAAACAGCTCCAGGCAGGGGGCGCACTGACCCAGCAGATTCGTTTTTACCTGCTCGATCATGAAGGCCAGTACCCGACCCTGGAGGCCATGGCGGAACACCTTGGTATGTCACGCCGGACGCTGATCCGCCATCTCAAGCAGGAAGGCGCTTCCTACCAGGAGCTGCTTGATGACGTGCGCAAGGAACTGGCGGTCTGGTACCTGGAGAATACGGCCCTGCCGGTGGAGCAGGTGGCTGAGGTCCTGGGTTACCAGGACACCTCCAACTTCAGCCGCACCTTTCGTCGCTGGTTCGCCACCACCCCGCGGGCGGTGCGCAATGGTCAGGGCGTCTGAACAGGCGCCAGTCGCTCCAGCAGTGTCATCAGCATGCCCAGGTCGTAGTCATCCGCCAGTGCCAGGCGTTCCAGCAGCCAGCCGCCCAGCGCCCGGTGCTGGTCCAGGCCGGTGGTGGCCAGCAGTGAGATGAGGCGCTCACGGGCCGCCCGGTAGGCAGCCGGATCGGCACCGTCGGCATCGGCTATGGTGCGCCGCACCCGATGCAGGCACCAGGCGTAAAGCATGACGGCCTGGCCAAGGTTCAGGGACGGCTGTGCCTGCGCCAGTGGCACCGACGATACTGCATCGCACAGGTCGATCTCGTCGTTGCGCAGGCCGCTGCTTTCACGGCCGAACACCAGGGCGGCACGGCCGATGCTGGCGGTTTTGGCGGCGATGACGCTGGCCGCCTGCTCGGGCGGCATGTAATGCCGCTTCACCGCCCGGTCGCGGGCGCTGGTGGCGATGCTGAAGTCGACGTCTGAAAGTGCTGCTTCCAGGGTGCCGAAGTACGCCACCTGGTCCAGGATGTCCTGGCTGTGGTGCGCTACCCAATAGGCCTCGGTGTCTGCCCGGCCTGCCCCGGTTATCCGCAACTCGCTGAATCCCATGGCTTTTATGGCGCGGGCAGCGGCGCCGATGTTGGTCTGTCGGGCCGGCTCCACGAGAATGAAGGTCAAGGCGGGCAGGAGGGGAGCGGCGCTGTAATCAGGCATGGGCATTGGCTGTCACTATTTGTCCAGACTGTGGCAACGGCTGTCCTGTTTCGGTACGGCCGTACTGTCTACTATTTGCTCACCTTGGGTGGTCAGGCAATTTCATTACCGCCCGCTGTACCGTATATGCCAACAAAAATGATACCGGGAGCATCACATGAAAAAGTCCCTGCTAGCCATTGCAGCAACCCTGGCCCTGCTGGCCGCCGGCCAGTCCCAGGCGTTTCTCCAGGAAACCCACAAGCGTATTGCCAAGGACGCTGTAGCCTACATGCAGGCCAATCCGTCCACCACTAACTATGCCAAGCTGTCGGCCGCTGTCAGCGCCGCCGGCCTGACCATGAACCAGTTTGCCGAGGTCATTGGCCAGGGCGCTTATGATGTGGATGATTTCCGTGACACTTACCTGTGTGGCGCGGTAACCGGCGACTGTGTCTATGCCCCGGTATTCAATGCCGGTGCCAGCCTGGTGAACTACACCTCCTACTGGCACTTCCAGAACCACACCCGTGGCAGCGACGTGCACGGCAATGACCTGGGTGGCTACAACTACGACCTGCTCACCGTCTGGGGCGACATCGACAACCTGGCGGCCACCTGGCTGGTGGGTGACTACATGGATGATGGCAACGGCGGCATGACTGGCTGGTGCTTCTGGTGGAGCTGTAACGACGACCCTCAGTACAACACCTACGGTATTACCGAAGCCAACTATCGCCAGGGCAGCTATTCCAGCAAGGGCATGTACGACGATTTCGAGGAAATGCCGTTCCAGCCCATCGATAACCTGGGTAACTACTGGTACAGCCAGTTCGTGGCCAATCCCACCGCGCAGTCCCTGGGCTTCGTGCTGCACACCACCGACCTGCTGCAGCCGCACCACGTGTGGACCACCTCGGCACTGAACCACAGTGGCTGGGAAACCTGGGTGGCTGATTACTACGACAGCGAGAACCTGAATGATTTCGCGGCCGTGACCCAGGCCCTGAATAATTTCACACCGATCCCGGTATCCAGCAATGACATCCGTCCGTTGCTGACCCAGGGCGGCGCCATTGCCTACAGTAGCGGTGGCATCGTGCTCTCCAGCACGGATCACGCTGACCGTCGCCAGGTGGGCGAGGTGGTAATCCCAAATGCCATCGCCATGGTCGTGCATGTGCTCAACCATGCCGCCGAAGTAATGACCTCAGGACAATAACGGCGGGCGGGCAGTACCCGCTCCACCGGGGGGCGCCAGCGGCGCCCTCCACTCTCTGTGAGCCAGTAGGGGGCCTGACGGCCCCCTTTTTTTATGCCCTGGTGGGTGTCCTTTCCTGCCAGTCTGTTGGCGAGATGGCGAATCCGGCCACTTACCCTGGTCCGGCCCGGGCCGTAGCCTGACGTTTGTGGTCCGGCCGGGGACTGCAGTCCCGTTGCCCATCGGGTGCCCCCGGCCGGCCTGCTGCGTTGCGACTGCAGGGCATGGGCCCTGACAGGCACGCCGCCGCCGGTGCTGGCGAGCGGCTCTCTCCGAGCAAGCCATACAGGGGCCTCTATGGCCCCTTCTTTTTGGCCTCTAGCACTATCTTCCGAGGCATATGTCGCCAAGGCGTGGTGCTTTTTTCCCGTGGGTGTCTCCAGCGGCCGGAAATGACACCAAATGTCCGTTTCGTGTCATTCGCTGTCCTGTTTTGGCACGGTTGTGCTGGCTATCTTTTCGCCACATAACGCAGTACCCCACGGAACGGGTCAGGTTCCGAATAAAAAAGAATACATTTGGGAGTGCATCACAATGAAGAAGGTCCTGCTTGCCATCGTTGCCCTGGCATTTGCCGTTAACGCATCTGCCTTCCAGCAGATCACCCACAAGCGTATCGCCAAGGACGCCGTGGCCTACATGGAGGCCAATCCGTCCACCACCAATTTCGCCAAGCTCAAGGCGGCCGTGAATGCTGCGGGATACACGGTTGACCAGTTTGCCGAAGTGATTGGCCAGGGTGCCTACGATGTGGATGATTTCCGTGACACCTACCTGTGTGGCGCGGTAACCGGTGACTGTGTCTATGCCCCGGTCTTCAATGCCGGTGCATCCATTGTCCAGTACACCTCCTACTGGCACTTCCAGAACCACACCCGTGGCGGCGACGTGCATGGTAACGACCTGGGTGGTTACAACTACGACCTGCTCACCGTCTGGGGTGATATCGACAACCTGGCCGCCACCTGGCTGTACGGCGATCACCTGGACGACGGTCGTGGCGGCATGACCGGCTGGTGCTTCTGGTGGAGCTGCAATGAGGATTCCGAGTACAACACCTACGGCATCACCGAGCGCAACTACCGCCAGGGCAGCTACTCCAACAAGGGCATGTACGATGATTTCGAAGAGATCCCGTTCCAGCCCATCGATAACCTGGCCAACTACTGGTACAACCAGTTCCTGGCACGCCCCACGGCACAGACCCTGGGTTTCACCCTGCACAGCACCGACCTGCTGCAGCCGCACCACGTCTGGACCACGTCTGCCCTGAACCATGCTGGCTGGGAAGGCTGGGTGGCTGACTACTACGACAGCCTGAACCTGAACGACTTCGCCGCTGTCACCCAGGCGCTGAACAGCTTCTCGCCCCTGAATCCGTCCAGCAACGACATTCGTCCGCTGCTGACCCAGGGTGGCGCAGTGGCCTACAGCAACGGTGGTATCGTGCTGTCCAGCACCGACCACGGTGACCGCACCCAGGTGGCTCGTGTCGTGATTCCGCATGCGATTGCCATGGTGGTGCATGTGCTCAACCATGCCGCTGAGCGTATGACTGTCGCCGGCCTGCAATAAGTCGTATCCGGTGTGCCCGCGGGCACACCCTGCAGTCCTGATACCGGCGCCTGATGGCGCCGGTGTTGTTTCCGGGCCTTGTCCGGATGCGGACGGGCCTGCATGATCAGATCAGTTGCCAACCCATAATGACGAAAACACGGTGGTATTCCCGATGGCGAAACGCATTCTCCTTATTGTCCTGCTTCTGGCCGCGGGCGGTCTTGCCTGGTACTGGACCCATTACCGTCTGCCCGACGATGTGATTGCCCGCGTGGATGGTGTCGATATCCCGGTGGCTGCTGTCGATGCCCTGGTGGTGGTGGCGCAGCGCCAGAAGCCCGACGTCGACCGCCGCGCAATGCTTGACGGCGTTATTGAGAACCGGCTGTTCGCCGACTACGCCGAGCATCACCACGATGACCACCACGACGGCGGTTCCGGCACCGTGGATTACTCACCGCAGACACTTTATGAGAATGAGTTGTTCAAAGTGCTCAGGGTGGCTTTCTCGCAGCAGATCAACGCCGCGGCAGAAGCGGCGAAAAGCAGTGGCCCCATGGACTTTCTCGAGGGAGAGCTGAATCTGGAGCCTGAGGTCCTGAAGCCCATGCTGGCCCTCGACTCCATGCTCTATCACCAGATGAATGAAGAGCAGGAAACGGCGGCCCGCCAGTTTGTGCTTGGACGTTACCGTTTTCCCGGTGGTGACGCCCACGACCTGACACTGTGGGATCTTTACTCGCGCCAGAATATCCAGCTCAAGGTACAGATGCATGAGCTCAACCTGCCGTTCATGAAGCAGGCTGTGAAGCAGTTTCTCGCCACCCAGTTCGTGCTCGACTGGTTCCGTCGCAACAGCGATTTCAGCAGTGATGAAGTGGCGGCACTGGAGATGCTGGTCAGCGATCGCATGGCCAAGGAAGAACTGCTTCATGACATGGGGGTGATGCATGACATCCATGATGACAATCCCCGGCTGCGGGAGATCATGGCGGAGGTCACGGCCGACGAAGTGCGTCAGTACTACGACACACACAAGGAAGAATTCACCCGGGTGGAGAAGGTGCTGGCGCGGCATATCCGCTTGCCCAGCCAGGCGCAGGCGGATGAAGTGGCCGGGCGTCTGCGGGCCGGTACCCTGACGTTCGAGGAGGCTATCGAGACCTATTCGCTGGCGCCGGACAAGGATGCCGAGACACCGGGACTGCTTGGCTGGATTGACCGCGATGACCGGCACACCAACTGGGTGCGAGGGCTTGCTTTTGTGCAACCCAAGGGCACGCCGTCGCCGGCGTTCCGCAGTCCGCAGAATGATGGTGAGGTGTACTGGGAAATCATTTTGCTGGATGAGAAAGTCATGGGCTACCAGCCGCCCGACAGCGAGGGCGTGCGTTATGAGGCGTCGAAAGCCATCGCCCGGGAAAAACTGCAGCAGCAGTACGTGGTGCTGCGGGATTCCCTGCGTGATGACGCCTGTATCCGCATTAACGAATCACTGCTGGAGCCGGCGTCATGAAAGGTCTGGTATTGGCAGTGGTGTTAGTGGTGTCTGTGGCAGCGGCCATGGTCGGCGTGCGCGTCTACCTGCAGGCGCCTGAGGCAGGCAGCGCCGCGCCGGTGGCGGCCGAGCCGGCCATGGATAAGCCCGCCGACACCGCCACGGCGCCCGTGTCGGCGCCGCAGGTGGCTCCAGCGGAAGAACCGGCGCCTGAGGCAGAGCCGCCGGTTGCCAGCACGCCAGAGCCGCTGCAACAGTGGCAGCCGGATCCCGACGCCGTGCAATCCCTGCGCCGTTCCATGGAGGAGGGTGACCCGAGGGCACCACCCATTGCGCGGCAGGAGAGCGAGCGGGAAATGCCCACCGAAGAAGAGCTGGCAGACCCGGATCTGTACCTGCAGTACGAAACCCGCCAGCAGCAGAAAGTGTATGCCTCCTTTGTGCAGGCGTCGGAAAAGAAGATCAGCGACCTGAAGAAAATGATCGACCGGGCGCGGGCGGAGGGGAGTGTATCCCCCGAGCAGCTGGCAGAAGGCGAGGAGAAACTGCGTCGCCTGGAAGAGATGCGGGAAAAGTTGCTGCAGGAAAACCCCGAACTGGCCGATCCGGATGCTGGTCAGGAGAGCGATACGGGCGCTCAGGCCGAATAAGCCGTCACCAGCGTTTGTCCAGGCCGCTGACGTCGTTCAGGCTCGCCGGATCATCGATGTACGGGTTGCGATTGCCCTGAATGGCCTCAATGGCGTCATTGCGCGCCTTTTCCTCAGCATCGGGCGGGTCCAGCTCGTTCCATTGCTGCATCAGCACGATCGACGCCGGCAACGGAATGCCGTGATGACTGTTCATGTATACCAGTGCCCGGGCGACGTTGCCCTTGGCATGATCCGGCGGCTCGAATATCTGGTAGGACAGGCTGTAGCCGCAGGCATCTTTCTCCACATTGTCCGGTGAGTCGTCGAACGACGAGCCGCGTCGGTCCATGAATACCTGCCGCTCCACCGGGTACATGTTGTGAAGGTCGGAGGCGACCTCCTCGAAGCCGGGCTTGCTGGCACACTGGCGCGCGGTAATGCAGCCGTAGTGCTGGAGCAGCTGTTTCTCGCTGAACACCATGTCGATCTTGAAGCGGGCGCTGGCATCCAGCGGCTCCCGACAGTACAGGGTGTTGCCGCTGCCCTTATAGACGTTGCGCAGGAAGTCTCGCTCTTCTCGCCCGGCGTGGCTCAATGCCGGAAATACCAGCAGCAGAAGCAGGACAGTTTGTAATCGTTTTCGGGAGCTGGGCATGTTGCGGACTGCGGCAAAAGACATCGAAGGGTCAAGAGTACGGATTGTTCCAGTGAAGGCAATCAAAGGTGAATAAATGACGGACAATCGGTGCTTCTGGCCTACTGAAGGTGCAACGGCGTTGACGTCTGCCGGTCCGTGACCGTGGCCACCTGCCAGGCTGTAATGCCGGCACTGCCGAGGGCGTCCAGACAGGCGTCGCGACGGTCGGCGGGTACGGCCGCGAGCAGTCCGCCGGACGTCTGTGGGTCGGTGAGCACCGTGAGCAGCGGATGCTGTTGCCAGTGCGGGGCTATCTCGCAGCTGGCAAGGGCAATGTCGTTGGCGGCCTTGAGGGTGCTCTCGATGCCCTGCCTGACCAGCCCTGGCACGCCGGCAAGAACAGGCAGCTGGTGTTGATCGAGGGTGGCGCCCACGTGGCTCGCGCGGCACATTTCCAGCAAATGCCCGAGCAGGCCAAACCCGGTGATGTCCGTGCAGCTGCGCACGCCATGCCGGGCGAATACCGAAGCCGCCCCGGCATTGCTTTGCAGCATGCACTCAAGGGCGTCATCCAGCCAGGGACCCCGGATGGAAAGATGCATCAGGCCGGCGAGAATGATGCCGGTGCCCAACGGTTTGGTCAGCACCAGTGCATCCCCGGGGCGGGCGCCGCTCTTGTGGAACAGCATTTCTTCCCGCGCACGCCCGTTGATGGTGAAACCGGCCGCCATCTGTGGTCCTTCCAGTGTGTGCCCGCCCACCAGGGCACAGCCTGCCCGGTTGAGTTCGGTCACCGCTCCCTGCATCAGCCGGCGCAGGTCGCGCGACTGCAATACCTGGTGGTTCACCGGCAGGGTCACGGTGGCAAGGGCGGAGTGCGGCGTGGCGTTCACCGCGTAGATGTCGCTGAGACTGTGCAGCGCGGCGATGCGCCCGAAGATATCCGGTTCGTCAATGAATGCCGGGAAGAAGTCGTGGTTCTGCACCAGCAGTTCGTGGGCGGGCCAGCGAATGGTGGAGGCATCCTCACGTTCATCCAGGCCGGAGAGCACATCATCGTGTCGAATCGGGGTGACGTGGTGCAAGGCTTTCTGCAACGGTTCACTGCCGACCTTGGCGCCGCAGCCGGCGCAGCGAGGCTGGACGTCTTCCGCCGGGGCCGGCCGCATGGTGCGCGTCGGAAGCTGCTCGAACTGCGCCATGAAACGCCGGTCGATGCGGTCCTTCCAGCGCCAGACCCAGGCCCCTGAAAACACCAGGGGGCCGCGACAGCCAATGGCATACTTCTCACCGCCGGATAGCAGCGACAGGAAACCGGACTGGGGCCGGTAAGGGCGCGTTGGCGTGCCGGTAATGGCGGCGCGCAGGTTGTACGCCAGAACCGGCGCCTGGCGCACGGAATAGACGCCGGCCTTGGGCAGCGGGCCGGGCGTAAAGTCGCAGCAGTCACCAGCGGCAAAGACGTTGCGGTGGCTGGTGCTGCGCAGGTCCTGGTCGACACGGATAAAACCGCGCTCATTGCAGTCCAGGTCATTGCCATGGGGGAGCACATGGCCACTGGCGCCGGTGCACCAGAGCAGCAGGTCAAAGGGCAGCCGTTTTTCCCCACTGTGCAGGTGGCTGGCGGTGACTGACTCAATCGGGGTGTTGGTTTCCAGCAGCACATCCTGTCGGGCCAGGGTACGCGCCATGCGACGTTGGGCGGCGGTGGGGTAGCCCGGCAACAGGCTGGTACTGCTGACCAGGCGCACCTGTGCCGGTTGGCCGCGCCGGTCCAGCGCGTGGCGGATCGCCAACGCCATCTCGGTGCCGCCCGCGCCGGCACCCACCACCGTAATGGCCGGCGTGGTGTCGGCATCAAGCTGGTCGAGTATGCGCTGCCAGCGGTGCCGGAAGCTGGCCACCGGTTTTACCGGCACGGCATGTTCGCGGGCACCCGGGACAGCGTCCAGATGCGGCACGCTGCCGATGTCCACGCTCAGCCAGTCGTAGTCCAGCCGGCTGCCGTCCGCCAGCGTCAGCTGGTTCTGGTGGGCATGGATGCCGGTGACCGCCTGGCGGATAAAACGCACACCGGCCCACTGGCACAGCCGTGGCAGGTCGATATGGGTGTCCTGTTCGCGGTAATGGCCCGCCACCATGCCGGGCAGCATGCCGGAATAAGGGCTCAGACTGTCCGGGGACACCAGCGTCAGGCGTGTGTCCGCTACCGGATCCATGGCCAGCATGCGCAGCACCAGGGCATGGGCATGGCCGCCGCCGATCAGTACCAGGTCTCGAGTGGCCGGTTGCGGTGTCATGCTTGTCCGTCCTGCAGGCTGATGTGACCACGCAGGAAGCAGCGGCAATCGCCGGCGATGTGTACGCGGTCTTCGCTCACCGTGCAGTGCAGCTCGCCGCCACGGGCGGACAGCTGCCGCGCTGACAGTGACGTGCGTCCCAGGCGTTGCGCCCAGTAAGGGGCGAGGGTGCAATGGGCGGACCCGGTGACCGGGTCCTCATTGATGCCCTGGGCCGGGGCAAAGAAACGCGACACGAAATCGCAATCCGCGCCCGGTGCGGTCACTGTAATGGCAAAGCTATCCAGTTCCCGAATGGCATCCATGTCCGGCGTCAACGCCATCACCGCATCCGCATCCCCCAGTACCACCAGGGTGTCGCGCGCCTGGCCGATGAAATCAGCCGCTGGCAGTCCCAGCGCATCCAGCACTTGTGCCTGTGGCAATGGGCACGGCTGCGCCGGGCGGGCGGGGAAATCCAGCGCCAGTCTGTTGTCGGCGGCGTGCACCGCCAGCGGGCCACTGGTGCTGTCGAACTGCAGGGTCGAGGAAGTATCACCGCACTCGTGGCGCAACACCCAGGCGGCCGCCAACGTGGCATGTCCGCACAGGTCCACCTCCACCGTGGGCGTGAACCAGCGAATACGGTATTTGCCCGGCGCGAGCGTCTCCACATAGGCGGTTTCGGACAGGTTGTTCTCCGCAGCAATGGCCTGCAGGGTGCCATCTGCCAGCGGTCGCTCGAGCAGGACCACCGCCGCCGGGTTGCCAGCAAACAGCCGGCTACTGAATGCGTCTATCTGGAACAGCGGCAGTGTCTCAGGCATGGGCAGTTTCCCGGATCGATGAAGACAGCCGCACCGCGGCGCGCAGGCGCCGCGACACGCCATCCACGGCGAGGTTGAGGCAAACCCCGGCGAGGATCAACAACAGCGCGCGATCAAGCCGGAATTCGGCAAATGCCGAGTCGACGTAAAAGCCCAGCGTATGGATGCCCAGTATGCCCAGCACCGCGGTCTCGCGCATGATGATTTCCCAGCGGTACAACAGGAACGCCAGGAAGGTCGGGTACAGCCGCGGCAGCACATCCCAGAAATAGCCGTCGATGCCGCGTGGGCGGTCCGCGCGCAGGGTCAGGGCGCCACTGAAGTGGCCATTCAGGTGGGCGACGATGGCGCCGGTGTGCAGTGCCAGTGCCAGTATGCCGGGCAGCATGGAGGGCCCCAGACACAGCAGCAGCACGAAGGCGAGCAGGAACTCGGGCAGCGAGCGCATCGTGACCAGCAGCACATGGGCACCGGCGCGGGAGACGCGATTGCCGAAGAAGGGAGACACCAGCGGTGCCAGCAGCATCCCCAGCAGTCCGGTCACCAGCAGCGCGGCACAGCCAACCAGCAAGGTCTGGCCCAGGCCCGGCAGGACCTGGGTGGAAAGCAGGTCGTGCAGCCAGGGGGTGACGTTGCCGGTGCCACCCTCGCGCAGCGGCGCCGGCACGATGTCACGCAGGAAAAACTGCCAGGCATCCGGCCGCCACGGTGCCACCGGCGGAGACCATATCAAGGCGGCCAGCAGGTACACGGGCAACAGCACCGGGCGCAGCCACCAGCGCATGGTCAGGATCAACAGCAGCAACAGGTAAAGCAGCGCAGCGCCGGCACTGTACTGGCCCTGGCGAAAGGCCGTTTCCAGGTGGAAGCCCAGGGTCGGCAGGCCAATAAAGCCGAGAATGGCGGATGCGCGGATGGCGCATTCAAGCCGGTAGGCGGTATAGCGGCGCATGTGATCCCAGATCAGGGGTACCCGGGCAAACAGCAGTCGGGACAGGGCATCTGCGCCCGGCGCCAGCGCTGTTTGTGGCCGGCTGTCACTTTCCTCGAGGAACTCGCCGAACACCTTGGCAAAAATACCGGCGTAGGGAATGGCAATGGCGAGTACGCCGGTGAGTGTAGACAGCCCGAACAGCTGGATGATCAGCAGGCCCCAGAACAGTTCATGGACAGCTCGAATGATGGCACTGAACAGTCTCACTGGTCGCCAGTGCCACACCGTTGCCAGCAGGGCGCCAGCGCAGACACCCAGGGCCACTCCCTGAAAGGCAAACGCCACGGTATTGGCAAGGGCGGCCATCAGGCCACCCGTGGCCAGGAAGTCGGGGGTGAGCAGCCCGGTGCCCAGGCGGCGCAGCTCATCGCCCGGCGACACCGTATGGATGCCCAGGTCTGCCAGCACCAGCGACAACAGGCCGGCCAGTGCCAGCAGCAGGGTTACCTGGCGGTAGCCGCGCGCCGTGGTGTCGAAACGCATCAGTACAACCGGTCCAGGTCGGCCAGCGTCAGCGTGTCCGTGGCGGCATCCAGGACCACCCGGTTGTCACGCAGGCCAATGACCCGGGTGCTGCAGGCCAGCGCCAGTTGCCGGTCGTGCAGGGCGACCACACTGCAGTCGTAGGCGGGCAGGATGGCATCAAGCAGGTGACGGGCCTGGTGCTCGTCGACACTGGACAGGGGCTCGTCAGCCAGCAGGATCTGGCCAGGGCTGAACAGGGCGCGGCCCAGCGCCACACGTTGTGCCTGCCCGCCGGACAGGCGGTCGACACTGGTGCGCAACTTGTCGGACAGCCCCAGCCGGGTGGCAATGGCGCCGACCTGTTCCAGTGCGGCGGCGCCTGGCCGCACCAGGTTGGCCAGGTTCTGCCACCAGGGTCGACAGTGCAGCTGGCCCATGTAGATGTTGTGGAACACGCTGAGCATGGGCACCAGGGCGCCGTCCTGCGGACACCAGGCGATGTCCTGCGGGCACTGGTTGCGCAGGTGGCCAAGCAATGTGCTCTTGCCACTGCCGCTGGCACCCAGCAGCGCCACACGCTCACCGGCACCGATGTCCAGCGTCACGTCTTCCAGCACCCGGGCTGACGACCAGCCCAGGTTTTCACTGCGCAGGCTGAACATGGTCAGGGGGCGTCGATCAGGCCAATGGCGCGCCCTGTCTCCAGAATCGGCTGGTAATTGGCATTGTCCGTCTCGACAAACCGTTGCCGGGGAAAGGCCTCGAGGATGGCGGGATCTTCAGTGGCCAGCAGTGCGGCCTGTACCCCGTCCGCAAAACCGTCACCGAAACGCGCGTCGACGTCACCACGGATGACCCAGTGATAGTCGGGGTAGGTGGGGGTTTTCCAGATCACCGACACCCGGTTCGGGTTTACATCGCCACTGGCCAGGGCTTTTTCCCAGACCTTGAAGTTGACCGCCCCCACCTCGTACGCGCCGCTTTCCACCAGTGCAATGGTGGCGCTGTGATCGCCGCTGAAGCCGACCCGGGAGAAGACCTCTTCCGGCGCCTTGCCGAACTGTTCGCGGATGTGGAACTCGGGCATCAGCCGGCCGGACGTGGAACCCTTTGAGCCGAAGGTGAAGGAGTGGCCAGCGATGTCTTCCGGGAAGGTCTCTGAGGGCTGCAGCCCGGTGCCTTCATGGGCGATGAAGTAGGTGACGAAGAACTGGTCTTCGTAGCCCTGGGCAATGGCCTGGCTGTCCGGCACCTGAAGGCGTGCCTGTACACCGGACAGGCCGCCGAACCAGGCCAGCTGGACATCGTCGTTGCGGAACGCGGTAACGGCGGCGGCGTAGGATTTTACCGGCACGTATTTCACCGGCACGCCGAGTTCGGCGGACAGGTAGTCGGCCACCCGTGAGAACCGCTCCACGAGGGCGGCTTCGTCCTGGTCGGGTATGGCGGTAAAGGTGAAGGTGGCGGGTGTATCGCCGCTGTTCGGGCTGTCTGAAGGCTGGTCACAGCCGACCAGCCCCAGTATGGCCAGCAGGGCCACGAGGTTAAAACGTGTCATCTTGTTGCTCCGTCAATGGGGAGTGTCAGCCGGACAGTGTTTTTCACGCAGCGGGTCCGGCCATACGCCACGTGCCGGTAGTCTAGCGTAATCAGGTGGGGCGGGCAGCAGGATTCAGCGCTGCCCCGCGGGCGTCAGCTGTTGCTGGCGAGCCACCGGGCAACATCATCGCGGCGGCCGGTATAGCGTACTTCGCCCTCACGTTTGGCCATCATGTAGTCGTACATGGGGTCGTAGTAGTCGCGCAGCAGCACGGTGATCCAGTGACGGTGTGCGTCGGTGCTGCCATCGCGTCGCTGCTGTGCCAGGGCGTCTTCCAGTTGCCCGCGCAGGACCTGGTGGCGGGCACCACCGAGGCGCTTGCGGATACGGTCAATGCTGTCCAGCAACGATTGAGCCAGTTCATCAAAGGCGCTGTCCGCGCCGTAGAAGCGCTCGAACTCCGCCAGTGGTGCAATGACATAGTCGTCCAGGGTCACATCCACCCGTGCTTCCAGCGGCTCATCAATCATCACCCGTGGTGCCTGTTTCATCGCTTCCTGTAATGGCACGGGCAGGTAGCAGCGGCCAATCAGCCGGCTTTCATCTTCCATGACGATGGCACGTTCGCTGCTGGACAGGTGCAGCATGTCCAGGGCCAGGCGGTTCTCGAAGTCGATCTGGGCCGGCTGGCCGCCGGGGCGCCTGCCAAAGGCCGAGCCGCGATGGTGGGCCAGGCCCTCCAGGTCGACGGCATTATCCAGTGCCTCGATCACGCGGGTCTTGCCGGTGCCGGTGCGCCCGGCAAGGATCAGCAGTGGATGACGGGACAGTTGTTTTTGCAGGGCATCCAGCAGGAAACGGCGCATGGCCTTGTAGCCACCGCGGACCAGCGGCCGCTGGATGCCGGCCTCGGCCAGCCACTGTTGCACCGTGCGGGAACGCAGGCCACCGCGAAAACAATAGATGACACCATCCGGGTGCTGTTCGCACCAGTGCTGCCAGCGAGTCAGGCGCTCGGCCTTGATGTCGCCACTGACCAGCTTGTGGCCGAGTTCGATGGCGGCCTCCTGTCCGTGGCGGCTGTAGCAGATGCCGATCTCGTGGCGCTCGTCGTCGTCGAGCAGGGGGATGTTGGTGGCACCCGGAAAGGCGCCCTTGTGGAATTCCACCGGGGCACGCACATCCAGCAGCGGCGTGCCGGCCAGCAGCAGCCCGTGCAGGTCGGTGATATCGTCCTTCATTCCCGGGCAGCTTTCTCTTTTGCCCGCTCGGCGCGAGGCTTCCACTGCATCATGCCGAGGAAGATCAGGCGCATCTGCTCTTCTGCCATCTGGGCGAGCTGCTTTTCCTCTTCCTCATCGTCTTCCGGCAGGTCCAGCATCTGTTCCGTCACCCCCACCATCATGCTGACGATCATCCCGGACATCATCTGCAGCTCGTCCGTGGACATCTTGTTGAACAGCGGAAAGCGGGCCAGGTCCGTGGCCAGTTCACTGGTGAACAGCAGCGTGCCCTGGCGGATGGCCAGGCGCATGGAGCGTGAGCCGCCAAACCGTTCCTTGGCCAGAAACTGGAAGTAGTGCCGGTTGTCGCGCACATAGTTCATGTACGTCTGTACTGAACGGTGAATCAGGTGACCGGCCGGCAGCGGCGCATCGCGAGCCTCACGCATCATCTGGCGCAATGCCTTGAGCGCTTCCTCCACCAGCTCCATGCCCAGCTCGTTCATGTCCTTGAAGTGGCGGTAGAACGCAGTGGGGACCACGCCGGCGTTACGCGCCACCTCTCGCAGGCTGAGGCTGTTGAAGCTCTGTTCGCCCTGCATCAGGTCCAGTGCGGCATCCATCAGCGCGCGCCGCGTGCGCAGCTTGCGTTGCTCGCGGCGGCCGGTTTCCGGGGCGTCTTCCTTGCGCCGGCTGGTGCGCCGGGTGCGGGGGTGTCGGGACATGGTCAGGCTCTGGCTGATTTTTACGCGATTGTACCGGAAAAACGGCGCCAGGGAACTCCTGCAACATGCCGGGGCGCTATAACCCAATGATTCTTATAGCGATTACTAATATTAGTGTACAGGTGTTGACTTTATTCTGCGTCGATCACTATAGTGTACACATGTTAACTCATGGAGGCGTAGACATGGTTGCGTCCACAGTAAAGAAACTGCTCCGGGCCGGCGACTGGCTGGCCACGCCGCTGAACGCGGCGCGCTACCTGGAAACCATCAATCCGCTCTGGAGCGACCATGGTCGTGGTCGTGTCGAGCGCCTGATCCAGGAAACCCCGGACACGGTGACACTGGTTATCCGCGCCAATGGCGCCTGGGCAGGCGGTGAGGCGGGCCAGTACGTGCAGCTGGGGCTGGATATCGATGGTGTGCGTTACTGGCGTTGCTACTCGCTGGCGTCACCGGTGCAGCCGGGCAGCCGCGAGTTCTCCGTTACCGTCAATCGTCTTGATGGTGGACGCATGTCCACTTACATCAATGACTGCCTGCGCGCCGGTGACCTGGTGCATTTGAAGGCCACGGCGGGTGATTTCGTCCTGCCGGCGCAACGGGATGACCAGAAACTGCTGTTCATCTCGGCCGGCTCCGGCGTCACCCCGGTGATGGGGATGCTGCGCCAGCTGATCGCCGAGCGCTCCGGTGCCGATGTGGTGATGCTGCATTTCTCACCGGATTATGCGCACTGCATTTTCCACGACGAACTTCGTGCCAGTAACAGCGAGCAGCGTCGGATCCACCTGGCGGTGACCCGTGAAGACGCGCGCGACGGCGATCTGGCCGGGCACTTCAGCGCTGACATGCTCGAGCAGGTGTGCCCCGACTGGCGCTCCCGCCAGGCATACGTCTGTGGCCCTTCTTCGCTGATGAGCGCCGTGTCTGAACTGTTCCTTGGCGCGGGCCTCTCCAGCCAGCTGAAGCAGGAAGCGTTTGTGCTCAAGCGGGCTGAGGTACCGGAAGGCGCCGGCGGCAAGGTGGGTTTTGTGGTCGCCGGCAAGCAAGTGGACGCCGATGGCAAGACCTCGCTGCTGGAAGTGGCAGAGGGTGCCGGCCTGACGCCGGAGCACGGCTGCCGCATGGGAATCTGTTGTGGCTGCCTGGCCACGTTGAAGGAAGGCCAGGTACGCGACCTGAACACCGGTGAGGTGTTTGGTGAGTCCGGCGAGAAAGTGCGCATCTGTGTTTGCGCTGCCGCCGGTGACGTGTCACTCGAACTTTGATGGGCAAGGAGGATTTATCATGAATGCTGCTGTTGAAACACATGCTGTAAAACTCAAGCCCGTCAGCAAAGCGGGCAAGTTGCCGGTCAACATGACCGATGAACAGTTGCAAGCGTTTGGCGAGGAAATCGAAGCCATTCGGGAGCGCATCATGAACAGCCTGGGCGAGAAGGATGCGCGTTACATCCGTCGCATGATCAAGACCCAGCGCTGGATGGAAATCGGCGGTCGTGGCCTGCTGTTTGCCGGCATCCTGCCACCGGCCTGGCTGGCGGGTACCGCCATGCTGGGCGTGGCCAAGATCCTCGAGAACATGGAGATCGGCCATAACGTGATTCATGGCCAGTGGGACTGGATGCGTGACCCGGATATCCATTCGTCCACCTGGGACTGGGACAACGTCTGCCCGGCGGATCACTGGAAACACTCCCACAACCACATGCACCACAAGTGGACCAACGTGGTCGGCATGGACCGTGATGTGGGCTACGGCATCCTGCGCATGAGCGAAAAGCAGGAATGGGAACCCTATTACCTGGGCCAGCCGATCTACAATTTCCTGCTCGCCACCTTCTTCGAGTGGGGTGTGGCCCTGCACGATCTGGAAGCGGAAAAGATCCGTCACGGTGAAAAGTCCTACAAGGACGCGGTGCCGTTCCTGAAAGAAGTATGGACCAAGGTGCGCAAGCAGGTGACCAAGGATTACATCCTGTTCCCGGCCATGGCGGGTCCGTTCTTCCTGCCCGTGCTGACCGGTAATGCGGTGGCCAACATCATTCGCAACTACTGGGCTTACGCCATCATTTTCTGTGGCCACTTCCCGGAAGGCACCGAGGATTTCGACATGGATGTGGTGGAGAACGAGGACAAGGCACACTGGTACCTGCGCCAGATGCTGGGCTCCGCCAATATCGAGGGCGGCAAGCTGATGCACATCATGAGTGGCAACCTGAGCCACCAGATCGAGCATCACCTGTTCCCGGATATGCCCAGTAACCGCTATGCCGAAGCGGCTCGTGAGGTGCGCGCGGTCTGCCGCAAGTACGGCCTGCCGTACAACAGCAACTCGCTGCGCAAACAGTTCACCTCTTCCATGAAGAAGGTGCTGCGCCTGTCCCTGCCCAACCGACGCAAGGACGGCGACACCGTCGCTGCCTGAAGCCGCTTTAATGCGCAGGCGCCATCGGCCCGGGGGGTCTCTGGCGCCTTTTCTTTTTCCCGCTGATACCTTTTTCGTAAACACGTGTTCACAAATCGCGGTATCTACCGATTTTCATTCGGTACGGGCCCGGTAGGCTGTCATTACTGTCCGGCAGTGCAGCCACCGGCCCGGACCGCGTCAAAAACAGAACCACATAAAAGCCGATAGCAAGAACCAAAAAAAGGCCCAGAAAGAAAGAACCATAAAAAAAGAACAACAAGAAGACAGGATCTGCCATGACCAGCCTGAACCACAGCCATTCTGCCGTGCCGGTACACCCGAGCCTTGCCCACCTCAGTGCAGCGGACCGCGACGCCTTCGCCGATGAGGTGGAGGCCATCGAAGCCCGCGTGATGAGCAGCCTGGGTGCGCGCGACGCCCGCTATATCCGCCACCTGATCAGTGTCCAGCGCTGGCTCGAGCTTGTCGCCCGACTGGTGATTTTCGCCGGCATCCTGCACTGGAGCGGTTTCATCATCGGTGCGCTGATGCTGGCGCTGGCCAAGATCCTCGAGAACATGGAGATCGGCCACAACGTCCTGCACGGCCAGTGGGACTGGCTGCGCGATCCGGATATCCAGGCCGCCACCTGGGAGTGGGACAACGTCTGCCCGTCAGCCCAGTGGCAACGCTCCCACAACCATCTGCACCACAAGTGGACCAATGTCATCGGCATGGACCGGGATTTCGGCTACCACATCCTGCGCCTGTCGGATCAGCAGCCCTGGCACCCGGGCTACCTGGTCCAGCCCGTGTCCAATCTGCTCATGGCGCTGTTTTTCCAGTGGGGCGTGGCGATCCACGATGATGAGCTGGCTACGCTGCGACAGGGTGAAACGCCCGCGCCGCGCGCGCGCCAGAAGCTCGACAACCTGTTGCGCAAGATCGGCCGTCAGCTGGGCAAGGATTACCTGTTGTTCCCGTTGCTGGCCGGTCCGTTTTTCCTGCCGGTGCTGGCGGCCAACGCAGCGGCCAACCTGTTGCGTAACCTGTGGGCCTATGCGGTGATTTTCTGCGGGCACTTTCCGGATGACGTGCACGAATTTACTCCCGAGCAGGTGGCCAACGAGGACCGCGGCCACTGGTACCTGCGCCAGGTGCTGGGCTCGGCCAATATCAGTGGCGGCCCGCTGATGCACCTGCTCAGTGGCAACCTCAGCCACCAGATCGAGCATCACCTGTACCCGCGCATGCCCAGCAACCGCTACGCGGAGGTGGCGCCGCAGGTGCGTGAGCTGTGCGCGCGCTATGGCATCCCCTACAACAGCCATGGCCTGGCACGCCAGCTGTTCACCGTCTGGCGCAAGGTATTCCGCTATGCCGTGCCCGGGCGCAACGACACGGTGCTGCAGGCGCGCTGAGGCGATTGCCGTTTGCACCGGTGCGGCAACGGCGCGATGATCAGTCAGGCAATGTTGCCGTGCAGGAGTCAGTCATGATCAAGCTTATCGATGCCGTTCGCAGTGTGCTGGAAGCCACGGTCTCCTCGGGCAGCACGCGGGTGGAGAACATCCATAACCTGGTGGTGGACTACGCCCGCGGCTACATTGATGGCGACAAGGAGACGGTGGACCGTGATTCGGTCTACCAGCTGGTACGCGATATCACCGCCGAAGTGGGCGGGTTCGCGGATGACATGGTGGACGTGGGTGAGGATGTGCGTGCCACCCTCAAGCAGGACGACCCTGACGTCCGTTGAGGGGTGCGCCTGATGGCCCTGGTACTATCGTGCAAAGTGGCCTGTCCGGACCGTGACAGCCAGCGACGAAAGGCGCCCAATGGCGCCTTTCTGCGTTTCGGGAGATAACCGCATGGGCAAACCCCACGTCATGTTGACCTGGTCCGCCAGTGAACTGGCCGCTGCCATTCGTGACGGCCAGTTCAGTTCCCTGGACGCAGTCCAGGCGCATTACGATTACCTCGACCAGGTCAATCCGGTGCTCAACGCCGTGGTGTTCCAGCGTCGTGACGACGCCCTGCGGGAAGCTGTCGAAGCCGACGACGCCATTGCCCGGGCGCGCGAGAACGGCACCCTCGACCAGTTACCGCCACTGCTGGGTGTCCCCTGCACGATCAAGGAAAACTTCGCCTTCGTCGGCACGCCGCAGGCATCCGGCCTGCTCAAGCGCGCCCACATCATCAATGACCATGACGCGCCCACGGTGGCGCGCCTGCGCGAGGCCGGCGCCATTCCGCTGGGGGTCACCAACACCTCCGAGCTGTGCATGTGGATGGAGAGCTTCAACAAGGTCTACGGCATTACCAATAACCCCTATGACCGACGCCGCACTGTCGGCGGCAGTTCCGGTGGCGAAGGCGCCATCATCGGCAGTGGCGCGTCACCGTTCGGCCTTGGTGCTGACGTGGGCGGCTCCATTCGCATGCCGGCGTTTTTCAATGGTGTGTTCGGCCACAAGCCCAGCCCGTTGCTGATTCCCAACGAAGGCCAGTACCCGGCCGCCAAGGGCGAAGCCAACCGCGTGCTCGGCACCGGGCCGCTGTGCCGCCGGGCCACGGACCTGGAAGTGCTGGTGCGTGTGCTGGCCGGTGACCAGGCTCACCGGCTGAAAGATCCGGCCAGTGTGGATCTCTCGCAGCTGCGCGTGCTCACCGTGACGCCGGAACGTGGCCCGAAGATGAGTGCAGACCAGCAGGCGGCCCGGGACAAGGCGGTGCAGGCACTGGTAGACAACGGCGCGCGTGCGCAAGCGGTGGACCTGCCGGCAATCGACAAGGCGTTCGACATCTGGTCAGCCATGCTGGCGGAGGCCGACAGCGAAAACAGCTTCAGCGACATGATGTTTGGCACGCGCAATCCGTTACGCGGCATCGGTGAGCTGTTCCGCCTGATGGTGGGGCGCTCGCCGCACACCTTGCCGCTGATCCTGCTGGCCACCGGCGAGCGCATCTCGGAGCTCGCACCACGTCGCCATCGCAAGCTGGTGGCGATGGGTGAAGCGCTGAAAGCGCAGCTGCACGAATTGCTCGGTGACGATGGCGTGCTGGTGCATCCGCCGTATCCGACGGTGGCGCCGAAGCACTACAAGGCCCTGTGGCCGCCGTTCAATTTTGTTCACTGTGCCATCTTCAACACCATGCAGGTGCCATCCACCTCCGTGCCCATGGGGCTGGACAGCAACGGTATTCCCACCGGCGTGCAAGTGGTGGCCGGCCCGGAACAGGATCACCTCGGCATTGCCTGTGCGCTGGCGCTGGAAACAGCGGCGGGTGGCTGGGTGCCGCCCTGGACAGCGTGACGGGACGATGATCGAGCAGCGTTTTGAATCCGTGCTGGACGCCCCGGTGGCGGACGTCTGGCGGCGGGCGGTTTCCGTCGCCGGCCTCAAGGATGAAATGCGTCCGCTGTTGCGCATGACGCTGCCGGGCAACCTGCAATCCCTTGAAGACCTGGATATCCAGCCGCCGCAAATGCTCTATCGCTCTCGCTTGCTGCTGCTCGGCTTCATTCCCGGTGGTGTCAGTGAACTGACCATGGTGGACTGGCAGCCCGGCTACCGGTTCGTCGAGCAATCACCGATGACCGGTATGCAGTCGTGGCAGCACACGCGCACCGTGGTGGCAGAGGGTGATGCCACACGGGTCATCGATGAGTTGCGCTATGAACCGCAGGTGATGGCAGCAATCACCGGCAAGATAGTGGCATGGTTTTTTCGCCACCGGCACAAACGGCTCAGGGCGTATTTTTCGCTTTGATCTTTTTCAGGGGTGCGGCCTTCGGCTGAGGTCTTCCGGTGTTACCGGGAAGGTGCGTGTCCCTACGCGGGACGGGCGCCAGAGGGGCGCTGCGCGGCCGGCCCTGTGGTTAAGCCCCTCTCCCTCGGGGAGAGGGGTTGGGGTGAGGGCTCGTCCACCGCAACCCGCCCTCACCCTGTCCCTCTCCCCGAGGGACAGGGGACGCGCCATCAGGGCTCTGCAATCAGGCGTGACGATGCATTACTCGCTGACGGTGCGAATCTCACCAAACAGGTGCGGTTTGATACCGTCTGCGCCCAGCAGTTTGAAGTCGATGCCGCCGTTGGCCGGCTCCTGCTTGAACTTCACTTTTGCCGGAATGAACAGCGGCAACTTGAACTGCACATCCACACTGAATGCCTGCTTGGGAAACTCCGGCTCAAGCTCGGCCAGACAGCGGGCCTTGGACCACATGCCGTGGGCGATCTGGCGCTTGAAGCCGAACAGCTTGGCGGTGAACGGGTACAGGTGGATCGGGTTGCGGTCACCGGAGACGGCGCCGTAGCGGCGGCCGATGTCGCCCGGCACTTTCCACTCGCTGGTGTTGCTTTCAGGCTCTGCCGGAGGTGGTGACTTCTTCTTGCCCTTGTTGCCGCCGCCGGTGCGGAACAGCATGAACGATTCGCTTTCCCAGACATGCTCACCGCCAGTGGATACCTGGGTGAGGATGGAGAACTCGTAGCCGGCGTCCACCTTGTCCAGCGCACCAAAGGTGCATTCCACATCCAGTTGCTCGCGCTCATTGATGGGGCGGAACTGGGTAATGCGGTTGCGTACGTGCACCAGGCCCATGGCCGGGAACGGGAAGCTGTCATCCAGTAGCAGGGACATGAACAGCGGGTGCGCATGCATGTGCGGGTAGGTGATCGGCAGGGTGCCGGTGCTGTTGAAACCACACACCTTGCGATAGGCGGCCAGGTGTTTGGCATCCAGCATGACATCGCTCAGTCGTGCGCCGATGGCGGGCAGCTGCGGGTTCTTGCCCGGTTTGACGCCGGCACGCAGTACGGCCTTGGCGAACAGCGGCAGCATGGACGGTGCGTTTCTCATCTCTCGAATGGCGGTTTCAGTCATGGTGGCTCCTTGCACGCAATCTGCAGATGCGCGGCAGTATAGCCCCGTGGCCGGCCCGGTCGATTGGCCGCACTGACGTACCAGTGCGGTTCCGAAGCACCGGGCCCTGTGGTACATTCGCCTGTCTGTCCGGCGCTGCGGCCAACGCGGTGGCGGCGTCTGTTGTATGCCCCTTGTGGCGCCGCGTCCGGTGCCCGGGGTTAGGGAGAAGCTGACGTCACATGACTGATCTCACGGATTCCGGCGTACTGCTGCGCATGGCCTATCGGGCCATGATCAGTGCCGGTATAGATGCCGACGCCGTCCTCAACAAGCTGGGTCTGGAAAAATCCATTCTCACCCAGCCTGAATTGCGCACTCCCCATGATGCCCAGGAATGGTTCTGGCAGGCCGCCGAGGAAGTCTCCGGCGACCCGCACATCGGCTTGCACCTGGGTGCCCATGTGCCCATCTTCAAGGGGCAGGTGCTCGAGTACCTGTTCCTGTCCAGCCCCACCTTCGGCGAGGGCCTCAAGCGTTCGCTCAATTACCAGCGCCTGCTGTCCGATGCATTCAGTGCACGCATCAGCGAGGAGGGCGGCCGCATCTATCTCAAGCAGATGATGTGGAGCAAGAAGCTGCACCACCTCAACGAATGCGCGTCCGTGGGTGTGATCAAGTTTTTCAGCTATGTCACCGACGGTGCCTTCGTACCGCTGGAGATGCGCTTCAATCACAAGCAGCACGCTGACCAGCGGGAGTACGAGCGCGTCTTCGGCTGTCCGGTGCTGTTCGAGCAGCAGGATGTGGAAATCGTGTTCGACGCCGCGCTCATGGACATGCCGTCAGCACACCACGAGCCGGACCTGCTCAAGCTGCACGAGCAGCTCGCCAGTGAGCAGGTGGCGCGGCTGGAGAAGCAGGACCTGGTGGGCCAGGTCAGCCGGTTGATTGCCGAGTTGCTGGAATCCGGCCACGCCAACCTGGAAGAAGTGGCCACGCGCCTGGGTATCAAGCCGCGCCAGCTGCGCACCCGGCTGGCGGATGCCGGTACCAATTTCAACCAGCTGGTGAGCGAGTACCGCTGCAAGCTGGCCAAGCGCCTGCTGGCGGGCACCGACGAATCCATTGACGAGATCGTCTACCTCACCGGCTTCTCCGAGCCGAGTACCTTCTACCGGGCGTTCAAGCGCTGGGTCGGCATGACCCCCATCGAGTACCGCAAGCTCAAGGCCGAGGAAGACAGCGCCTGATATCGTCCTGATATTTATGGCATGCATAACGTGACCAATTGCTCAGAAATTTGCCTGACCGGCGAGTCAGTGCATGCGTCTGATTGCGGCCTTGGGTAAGCTACGGCATGGTGAGTAAAGCGCAGCAGGGATGACATTGCGCCAGTCCTGTTGCCTGACCCCTTTTTTTTCTGGTTCTGATGCCAATTCAGTCATGCTGAGAAAATGACCTTGCGGGCCTTCTGGCCCGCTTCTTCTTTCTGGGGCCCCGTTTTCCTGTTCCTGCACCGGCTTATCCCGCTGCTGTCTCTGCCTCCAGCAATTCCACGAACGCCCGCGCCGCCGGCGACAGGGTGTGGCCGCGTCGCTGCACGAGGCCGTAGCCGGTTTCCAGCCCGGCGGGTGCTGCCAGTGGCAGGGTCACCAGTCGGCCATCGGCCAGTTCCCGGTGAATGGCGCTATCCGGCGCCAGACTGATGGCATTGCTCTGCGCGACGATGGCAACCAGCAGGGCGACACTGTCGCATTCGATGCGGCGCCGCCTGCCCTTGCCCGTGAGTTGTTCGATGCGCCGCTCCACATGATCGGGCAGGCGCGTCATGGCCAGCGGGTATTCGCCCAGGTCGGCCCAGTCCAGGGTGGCCATTGCGCACAGGGGGTGCCCCTGGCGACAGAATACATGGCCGCCGCGCCGCGGCAGGTCGTGGATCTGCAGGGACGGTTCGTCCGCCAGCTCACGGGTATCCGCCACAAAAAGCTCCAGCTCCCCACCCAGCAGCCGGTCGCGCAACTCGTGCCAGTTGCCGGTGAGCAGGCGCAGGTGGATGCCGGGGTAGCGATCCACAAAGCGGGCACACAGGGTGTCCATCAGTCCCACCGCCGGGTAGGGCCCGGTACCGATGGCCAGGCGGCCCTGTTCCAGTCCCTGCAGGCCCGCCATCTCCTGATGCAGGGCATCCAGCGCGCCCAGCACCGCCCGGGCATGGGGCAGGGCGGCATCGGCAAAAGCCGTGGGCCGGGCACCGTGACGGCCACGGTCGAACAGGGTGACGCCCAGCTGCTGCTCGAGCTGCTGGATGGCGCGGCTGAACGCCGGCTGGGAGAGGTGGGAGGCCTCCGCCGCACGGGCAAAGTTGCCGTGGTGCATCAGGGCGATGAAGTGCTGCAGCAGTCGGGTATCCATGCGTCTATCATGCAAGATGCGCATCAAAAGGCAATAAATAATGCATTGGATGACTAGCCAGCGACGGGGCAGACTGGAGGTCGCTACGAGTCGCAACACCAAGAACGCCACCTGGAGAGCCCCATGACCCTGTTCCGTCACCCCCTGATGATCGTGATCCTCGCCAGCGCCCTGCTGGCCGGTTGTGATGACACCGAGCGTGCCCCGGTTGCCAGCGGTATTCACCCGGAGCTGGCCGCACACACGGCCCACTTCGAGAAAACCGTCTACCCCGTGGGCCAGCGCGTGCATTCCGCGGTGGGCTGGAACCTGGCCAACACCATCATGATCGAGGGCGATGACGGCATCGTCATTGTTGATGTGGGCGAGTCGGCGCTGCAGTCGGAAAAGGTGATGGCGGAGTTTCGCAAGATCACCGACAAGCCGGTGAAGGCCATCGTCTATACCCACTTCCATCCGGACCATATCAACGGCACCCAGGCGTTCGTGTCGCCCGAGCAGGTGAAGAGCGGTGAGGTGGAGATCATTGCCCACGACACCCTGCTGGAGAACGTGGTGCTGCAGGGCGCCACCAACGGCCCGATCCTGGCGTTGCGCTCCGGCTATTCCTTCGGTCTTGCCCTGGTGGCCGAGCGCCCCGAGCAGATGGAAGGCATGAACGCCGGCATCGGCCCGGTGCCGGATGTGGATTTCGAGAAAGACCCGGGCTCCACCTTCATTCCGCCCACGCTGACCTTCGACAAGCGCCTGGAGAAAACCATTGCCGGGGTGCGCATGGAGTTCATCCATGTGCCGTCGGAAGCGCCGGACGAAGTGGCCATCTGGCTGCCGGATGAGAAGATCCTGCTTTCCGGTGAAGCCATCCAGGGCCCGACCCTGCCCAACGTGCATACCCTGCGTGGCACCCGGTTCCGTGATCCGGTGATCTGGGTGAAGAGCCTGGATCGCCTGCGTGCGCTCAACGCCGAAGCCATGGTGCCGTCCCACGGCCAGCCGGTGGAAGGTCAGGAGAAGGTGGAAGAAGTGCTGCGTATGACCCGCGATGGCATCGCCTGGATCCATGACCAGACCGTGCGCTACATGAACAAGGGGCACACGCCGGATGAGCTGGTGGAGCTGGTGGCATTCCCGCCGCACCTGGCCGAATACGCACCGTACCTGCGCGAGTACTACGGCACGGTGAAGCATGCCGTGCGCCAGATCTATAACGGCTACCTCGGCTGGTTCGACGGTGACCCGGTGAACCTGGACCCGACCCCGGCGGTGGAGAAGGCCGCGCGCACCGTGAAACTCATGGGCGGCCGTGACGCGGTCCTGGCTGCGGCGCAGGATGCCCTGGCTGCCGGGGAGAACCAGTGGGCTGCGGAACTGGCTACGCACCTGGTGCGCATCGACCACGACGACATGGGTGCCCGCCAGGTGAAAGCCGATGCCCTGACCCAGCTGGGCCTGGCCAGCATGAACATCAACTGGCGCAACTGGTACCTCACCTCCGCCATGGAGCTGGAAGGCGAACTGGATGTGCAGGCGCTGGCCATCGGCATGAAGAAGCCGTTCATGTCGGTGACCATGATGCAGAACTTCCCGCCCTCGGTATGGCTCAACGGCATGGCCCTGCATCTCGACGGCGAAGCGGCGCTGGACACCGAGTTGACCATGGGCTTTACCTTCACCGATATCGATGTGCGCCATGCCATCGAGATCCGCAATGGTATCGCCCAGGTCTATGAGGTGGTGCCGGATGATCTGGTGCTGGATGCAGAGATGGTGATGGAAAAGGCGTTCCTTGACCGGGTGCTGGCGGGTGAAACCGGCCTGCTCAAGGGCATTGCCACCGGCGATGTTTCCCTGGAAGGCAGCAAGCTGGATGTGGTCAGTTTCCTGTCGGTGCTGGACCCGGAGGATATCGGTGAGCAAGGGCTGACGGTGCGCTAGGCAGAGCGCGCATTGCCCCTGTTCTGTACAATGGCGCCTTCATCACTGGAGGCGCCATGATTTCGGTAGGCCGCGTAAATCGATTCCCTGTTGTTGAACGGACCCCTTTTGGCCTGCAGCTGGACGCCGGCAATGGGCGCACCGTGCTGCTGCCGCAACGCAACGTGCCCAAAGACCGCGACCTCAAGCCGGGTGATGAGATTGACGTCTTCATTCACTACGACAGCGAAGACCGGCTCGTCGCCACTACCGAAACCCCCAAAGCCCAGGTGGGCCAGTTCGCCAGCCTGCGGGTAAAAGACAAGAACCGCGTCGGTATTTTCCTGGATTGGGGACTGGCCAAGGATCTGTTGCTGCCGCATTCGGAAGAGTTCAAGCCGCTCAACGTGGGCGATCATGTTGTCGTCTATGTGTTCCTGGATGATCGTCGTGGCCGTATTACTGCCAGTGCCAAGATCGAACGCTACCTCGACAAGGAGCCGGCCCGCTATCGCACCGGCGATGAAGTGGACCTGCTGCCAGTAAGTGGCACCGACCTGGGCGTCAAGGCCATCATCAACCACCTGCATTGGGGGCTGCTGCATCACAGTGAGCTCAACCGCTTCATCCCTATGGGCAAGCCTTTCCGGGGCTACATCAAGGAAGTGCGCCCGGACGGCAAGATCAGTCTCAGTCTCGACCCGGTGGGCCAGAAGGCAGTGATCGGCCTGGCCGAGCAGGTGCTGGCAAAGCTGGAAGAAGAGGGCGGTATCCTGATGCTCTCCGACAAGAGCTCGCCGGAGCTGATCAAGCGCGTGTTCAATACCAGCAAGGGCAGTTTCAAGAAAGCCATCGGCACGCTCTACAAGGAAGGCAAGATCGTGATCCACCCGGATCGCATCGAACGCAGTAAATCACCATCTGGCTGAGCGGGCCGTTTCCTGGCGCGGCATCTGCATTCCTGAGGCACACTTATGACGATTTGTTATCAGGCGTGAGCACGGTTGTTACCCGCAGGCGGGCTGCTATGATGCGCCCCGGTTTTTCATTTCGGGAAGTCAACATGGACCGTTCGATTTTATCTGTCGTTGCCGCACTGCTTGGCCTGATGATGTCCGCGTTCGCCTCTGCGTACCAGTTACAGGTGTCCGCCGGTTATGAAGAAGTACGGCCGGAGCGAGGCAGTATCGCGGGCGACGTAAACTCCGCCTCCATTGACATGGGTGTGTACTTCAAGCCTTTGGATGATGAGGGACGTCCCTGGCGTCTGCTGCCGTTTCTTGATCGCGCCTCGTTGGTGAGTGTTCAGCATGAGCAGACCAGGTTCCCAGATAACTCGTTCAGCACCACCAGCAAGGATACCGGAGTTGCGGCCGAGATACAGGTCGCGCAGACCCCACTGCGGCTCGGGGCAGGGCGTACCCGTGTCGACACGGGCTCACCTTTTCCGGACCAGGCGGATGAATATGATGCGACCAGCTACATGATCGGATGGTACCTGTTCGATAATGGGCTGCTTTCCTACAGCGGCGTCGAGGTGGACCTTGAGGTGTTGGGTATAGACCGCGGGCAGAGCGGCTGGTCGTTGGATTATCGCCACGCCCTTGCCGCAGGCAGCCGTGGCTGGTTCGAGTTCACCCTTGGGACACGCGAGAGTGAGGTCAGGAACGTCGGAACCTGGCCGGTGATGGGCACCCTTGAATTCGAGCGACAGGTAGCGGGGGCGACCTACTATCCTTCCCAGGTTTTTGGTATTGGTTTGCAGCTGGCCCGTCACAGCCAAACCTTCGCCAACGACCCGGACAGTTTCGACGAAGAGGATGTGCGGCTGGCTTTAAGTTTTGATCCGGTAGAGACATTTGGCTTGCTGGTGTACTACAGCGATCGCAGCACCGAAGAAATTGGAGGGCCGGGGTCGTTTCGGACGGAGGTGGACCTTGATACCCAGACCATCGGGGCGCAGCTGGATTTCCGCTTCTAGCGCCATGGGCAGCAGGGCCGGGAAGTCACTGGGCCGCCCCCCAGCAAAGCAACAAAAAAGGCGCCTTGAGGCGCCTTTTTTCTGTCGACTGAAGGGGGCCTGATCAGGCACCCAGCAGGCTCTGCCCACACACGCGAACCACGTTGCCGCTCACGCCCTGGCTGGCCGGGGAGGAGAAGTAGCAGATGGTCTCTGCCACATCCACCGGCTGGCCGCCCTGGTTCATGGAATTCATGCGACGGCCCGCTTCGCGGATGGCGAACGGGATGGCGGCGGTCATCTGTGTTTCGATGAAGCCTGGCGCCACGGCGTTGATGGTGATGTTCTTCTCGGCCAGCTGCGGGGCCATGCCCTGCACCATGCCGATCACCGAGGCCTTGGAAGTGGAGTAGTTGGTCTGGCCCATGTTGCCGGCGATGCCGGAGATGGAGCTGACGCAAACGATACGGCCACCGTCCTTGAGGCTGCCGTCTTTCAGCAGCTGGGCGTTGATGCGCTCCTCGGAGGAGATGTTGATGTCGATCACCATGTCCCAGAACTTGTCGCTCATGCCGCCCATGGTCTTGTCGCGGGTGACACCGGCATTGTGGACGATGATGTCCAGGCCGCCGTTTTCTTTCGCAGCGTTGGAGATGATCTCCGGCGCGTCGGCAGCGGTGATATCGGCCTGCAGCGCCACGCCACCAATACGGCTGGCCACGGCGTTCAGGTCATCGGCCATTGGCGGGATATCCAGCACGATCACCTTGGCACCGTCACGGGCCATCACTTCGGCGATGGCGGCACCAATACCACGGGCGGCACCGGTGACCAGCGCGGTCTTGCCGGCCAGTGGCTTGTGCCAGTCGTAGCCGGCGGCGTCGTAGTCAGAGGCGCCGACACGGACCACCTGGCCACTGACATAGGCGGACTTGGCAGACAGGAAGAACTGCAGTGAGGACATCAGCTGCGGCTCGGCACCGTCTTCCACATACACCAGGTTGGCGGTGGCGCCTTTCTTGATCTCCTTGCCCAGGCTCTTCACCAGGCCTTCCAGGCCACGCTGGGGGATGCGCTGGTCGATTTCGCAGCTCTCCGGCGGGCGGCCGATGACGACGATGCGCGCACACTTTTCCAGCTTGCGGATCACCGGGTGGAAGAACTCGTAGCAGGCTTTCAGGTCAGCAGTGGAGCTGATGCCGGTGGCATCCAGCACCAGCGCCTTGAACTTCTGGCTGTCTTCGCGGCTGGCGGTGTAGTTGTCCACATTGATGCCGGTGGCACCGGAAACCTTCTGTACCTCGGCCTCGGTGGCCATGCCGGCCAGCGTCTTGATGCTCGCTTCCGGAGCGCCCTTGAGGGTCTCGAGCACGGCCGCCACGGCCTTGCCGCCCTTGGCCGCGCCCACCAGCACGTCGCCGGACACGAAAGAGGCCTGCTCCGGGGAATACCGCTCCAGCAGCACCGGAATCGGCAGGTTGATGGCAGAAAACAGCTTCTTGCCCACGTTTGAATTGGCAATTGCCTGATAAACGTCGCTCATATCCCTAACCCTGTTGTTGGCTCAGATGTAAGGAGCGCCGCGGCACAGCGCACGGCCGGGCACTCTTGAGGGGGCCTACTGTACCCCAGCTGGCGCGTATTGAAACACCGTCACCGCTGGCACGAATTGACCCCTGACGGGGCGCCCGGCGGCGTTAGTGCCAACCGGGCAGGGCGCCGGGGCCCTTACACTGCGCAGCCGTTGTACCCCCGCACGGGCTTTTCCGGGGCGGGAACATTGGCCGGCTTCACTGTATAGTTGGGGCCCTTCGGGCACCGGGTGGCCTTGCGTTGACCGCCCCCGCCCCGGCCTTAGCGTCTTATATTTGGAGGTTTAACCATGCTGGTAGGCAAGAATCCCCGTCGGGTCGCCATTATTGGCGGCAACCGCATTCCGTTTGCCCGTTCCAACAGCGCCTATTTCGGCGTGTCCAACCAGGAAATGCTCACCGCGGCCATCAATGGCCTGGTGGACCGCTTCAAGCTGCACGGCGAGCGTGTCGGCGAAGTGGCCGGCGGTGCCGTGATGAAGCACAGCCGTGACTTCAACCTGGTGCGCGAGTGTGTGCTCGGCTCCAAGCTGGCCCCGGAAACCCCGGCCTACGACGTGCAGCAGGCCTGCGGCACCGGCCTGCAAGCGGCCTTCCTGGTGGCCAACAAGATCGCCCTGGGCCAGATCGACTGCGCCATTGCCGGCGGTGTGGACACCACCTCCGACGCCCCCATCGGCGTCAACGAAGAGAAGCGCAAGGTGTTCATGGCCATCAACAAGGCCAAGACCACCGGCGAGAAAGCCAAGCTGGCCGTCAAGCTGCTCAACCCGAAGTGGTTCCTGCCGGATATCCCCAAGAACGGCGAGCCGCGCACCGGCCTGTCCATGGGTGAGCACCAGGCCATTACCGCCGCCGAGTGGGGCATCAAGCGCGAAGACCAGGACGAGCTGGCGTGGAAGAGCCACCAGAACCTGGCCAAGAGCTATGCCGACGGCTGGCAGGACGACCTGATCAGCCCGTTCAACGGCCTGGACAAAGACAACAACATGCGTGGCGATTCCACCCTCGAGAAGCTGGCGACCCTGAAGCCGGTGTTCGGTGGTGAGAACGGGACCATGACCGCCGCCAACTCCACCCCGCTCACCGACGGTGCCTCTGCGGTACTGCTGGCCTCTGAAGAGTGGGCCGAGAAGCGTGGCCTGCCGGTACTGGCCTACCTGACCTTCGGTGAGTCCGCCGCTGTCGATTTCATCGGCAAGAAAGAAGGCCTGCTGATGGCCCCGGCCTACGCCGTGCCGCGCATGCTCGACAAGGCTGGCCTGACCCTGCAGGACTTCGATTTCTATGAGATCCACGAAGCCTTTGCCGCCCAGGTGCTCTCGACCCTGAAGGCGTGGGAAGACGACAAGTTCTGCAAGGACCGTCTGGGCCTGGAGAAGCCACTGGGCTCCATCGACCGCGACAAGCTGAACGTGAAAGGCAGCTCGCTGGCGGCGGGTCACCCGTTTGCCGCCACCGGGGGTCGTATCCTGGCGAATGCCGCCAAGCTGCTTAACGAGAAGGGCAGTGGCCGTTGCCTGATTTCCATCTGTGCAGCGGGTGGTCAGGGGGTTACGGCGATTCTGGAGAAGTAAGTCGCCGTAGTAACCCTGATGGCAGTTTGCCAGCATTGAAAAAGCCCGCGAAAGCGGGCTTTTTATTTGGGACACTGGGTTGGGGGCATTATGTCAAAAATCAAGAATCCAATACTATTCTCCAAACACTTCAATCTGTCGGAATCCGACTTGGATGCTGAGGGGTTAATTGATCCATTCTTAAACGTTGATACGCAGTTGTTTATAGACCCAATTCTTTTAAGCAAGTCTGAGAATGAGCTAATTAGTAAGAAAGGGTACAGGAATTTCTGTAGTCACTTCTCGAACTATATTAGATTGCTGGCAATTTCAAAGAGGGTTGGAGATGCACCATGGAAGGGTGCCAGGAAATTAATGGATCTCAGTGAGCCGCCTCATACCGGGCTGGGTTATGGTGGTAGCAGTAGATCTGGCAGTTCCCGTCCCGACGAAGTGCGAGAGGCCATTATGGCCACGTCAAAAGAAATCATTGATCTGGGGTCGAGTGATCCAGAAATGATTTCACTCATGGGATTCTTTGAAGAAAATGTCGGCCCCGATACTATTAGCGACTTCACATCACGAGTGATATTGAATGATCTGGCCGAGGTGACTTACAAATTCTGCAGAAAATATAAAGTACCTTTGGAAAAACCACCGAAAAATATCTCACATGAACTTCCCTACTATAAGAATAAGCCAATAGTTCTAGTCCCTAAGGACATTGTCCGAGATTTGCCTATTGCCAGAGACTGGCACGAGGTGGAATTCGCGGTAATGAAGAATAATGAGATACGTGAGCGTGTTAACAAGTTCTTGGGAGGAATAGCAAAGCCGACAGTGGTAGAAAAAAAGCAAGCATTAAAGGAAGCTGCGCTTGGCTCGGCAGGAAGCTTCAATGGGTTCTTAAATGCGGTAAAGGAGTGTGCTTCGAGTTACGACCCGAATATTGATTCGTTAGCGTATTACAAACTGAAAGAAATTCTTAGCGGCGATATTGGAAGATTTAGATCAAAGAATGTTCCAGATATAGATTCCGGCCCAGAGTTTCTGCAAGCCTTTGTTGTGGATACGGTTAAACAGTTTAAGCACCATGTTGAGAAGGGGAATCTTTGGGAGGAACTTTGGATTAATGAAAAGCCGAAGAAAGAGAGGGCCGCACAGCTAATATATTTTGCAATTGCTGATTGTTATTGTCGAGCCAATAACGTCGATATATCCCCTGAGGCGAACATGGGGGGTGGTCCCGTGGATTTTAAATTCTCAAAGGGATATAACGCGAGAGTCTTGGTCGAGCTGAAAAAGTCGACGGGGACAGTCGTTCATGGATACGAAAAGCAGCTTGATATATATAAAGATGCATCAAGAACAAGCTTCGGTGTATTTGTTGTTGTAGATTATGGTGATTCTGTGGCGAAGATAAATGCAATAAGAAAAATCCGGGCAGACCGGCTTCAGAAAGGCGAGAGCGCATCAGAGATTATTGTAATTGATGCATCAAAGAAGACCTCGGCCAGCAAAAGAAGGTAAGAAGAGCAGAATTTCTGGGGTCAGGTCTTCCATGTTTCATGACCCGCTTCTTGTGCAACATGCAAGACCGGAAAAATGGGGTCAGGTCTTTCACGTTTCATAAGTCTGACTGAAAGGTGAAAGATCTGGTCCTGTCTCCGGAAACACGAATATTTGGTCAGGCCTCACATTTCACGTTGGTTGGATGCCTATGGCTTTTCTGTATTCGGCCCACCCTATAACTGCCTGAAGCACTCCTCACTGTGCGTCACACATAGAGTCAGCCCGGCACTTTCAACTGTTTCATGGCTCAATACGGCGCTGTGCTGCCGAAGGCGGTCCACTGTCTGGGGCAGAAATGTCGTGTTTTTGCCGCCAGCGAGTGTGGTTATTGGAATTAGCGCCTGACGCAACAGCGGCGTCCAGTCCCGTCCCACGCTCACCAGCATATCTAGTTCATGCCCACGAGACTTCTGGATCAGGTTGAAGGCATACGCACCCACAGCCACCTTCCGCCCGCGCGGCTCCTCAAACACTGGCAATTCATGAGGGGCGCCTTCGAACACCATCTCCATCCAGTGATCCGGGCCATACTTGCGCGCCTTCACCTGGCCCAGGCGTAACAGCAGGCGAATCATCCAGAAGGCGTGTTTGGCGGCCCAGATAAACATGCGTTGTTGGCGCGGGATATGGCTCAGGTCATCGGTGTCGGTGATCGGTGCCGGCGGGGAAATGCCGAGCAGGCCAGTGACGCGCGCCGGTGCCGCGTTGGCCAGAGCCAGTGCCGGCACAAAGCCGAAGTCGTGGCTTTTCAGCAGGGCTTTGTCCCACTGCAGGTGGTCCATCACGGCGAGGAAATCCTTCACCTGGGTATCCAGCGGGTCCTCGTGTTTGCCCGGCGGCTGGGTGCGGCCGTAGCCGGGGCGCTCCACGATCACCACGTCCAGGCCGTGTTGGTGGGCCAGGGCGCGGTCCGGGTCGTGTTCGCCGGCGCCGAAGTAGGCGCCGTGCAGCAGCAACACCGGGCGGCCGCCGGGCACGCCATAGCGGCGCCAGCCCACGCGGCGCGTATCGCGAACCAGTTCATGCAGGTGCAGCGGATGTTCGGATACCTGCTCCGGCGACGCGTGGGCGGGGGTCGGCCGTATCGGCTGACTGGCGATGGCCGAGGCCATCGCCGCAGCCTGCACCTGGCTGGAGGCACCGAGCTTGGCCAGCACACTCTTGATCTGCTGGCGCACGGTGCCCACCGCGCGGCTGCGCTGCTGGCTGATCTGTTCGCTGGTCATGCCCTGGGCCAGGCAGGCGAGGATGTCGCGCTCGGCGGCCGTGAGCGAGAAAATATCTTCCAGTGCCTGGTCGATGGACGCCGACCACTGGCATTCGATGGCGCGCAGCACAAAGATCTGGTGGCGCGGCTGGAACACGCCGATAAACATCACCGGCGTGGCGGCGTTGGCATCGGTATAGGTGCGCAGCAGGGTAGGGCCGTCATGCTGCACGATGCGTTGCTGGAAGGCGCTGAACTCTTCGCGGCGCACACCCAGTGCACGGATGCTGTCGCCCCTGGTGGCGCCGAACAGGCTGGTGGCCGCTGGGTTCTGCGCCAGGATGACGCCGCTTTCCGACAAGACCAGCGCCGGGGCGCCCTCGTCGTTCACCAGCAGGTCGAGCTGGTCGTTGAGTGCGGCCTGGGTTTCCACCTCTTCGAGCAGCAGCGCCAGTGTCAGTGCGGTGTCGGCACCCAGGCCCGCCGGCGTCTGCGTGGCCGGCTCCAGCAGGGTGAGCAGCTGCTCATAGTCCTGCTCGCCCTGGATGATGCCCATCACCAGGTCTTTCAATGCGCCGTTGTCGGTGGCAGGCGTCATGCCGCCAGTGCCGTTCTGTGCTGTCACAACCTTGCTGCCCGAACCTGAATCGAGCGCACAGTCTAGCGAGGCGTTTCAGCGTGCTCAAAGAACAGCGCCGCATTTATACCAGATGGTAGATGCCCGCCGCCGGACGGCAACGCATCATGCGCGGCTTCATCGATTGCAATTGAAGTGGGAGTGCATCATGCAGAAAGCTCGTCTGGCAACCGCCGTTGCCGCCGCCATCCTGTCCACCACCGCGTTTGCTGCTGATAACGGCAGTGCCTTTGACGGCGTCTACGCCGGGGCGGCGCTGGGCACCGTGTCTTCAGAATATGATTTCACCATTACCGGCAAGGGCCTCACCGTGGGGCTGTCTGCGGATGATGAGAGCCGGGCCTCGTTGTTTGCCGGCTTAGGCAAGACCTTTGACCAGTGGTACCTGGGGGCTGAGCTCGGCTGGTACGACACCATGGGCGCGGCCAGCACCGTGGTGGCCAATGGCCTGATCGAGGTGGAAGGGGATGCGGCCAAGGGCGTGAGTGTGCTGCCCGGTTTCCTGGCCACGCCGGAGCTGCTGCTTTACACGCGTCTGGCGTATCTGAAGGGCGATACCGATACCACGCTGACCAACACCAACAACGGTCTGGGACTCACCCAAAGCGACAGCGGCACCATCACCGGCTGGGGCCTGGGCGGCCGGTTCGCCATCAATGACAACCTGTCGGTGCGAGCCGAGTACGTGCAGTACGACGGTGATGACACCAACTACGTGATTGACGTGCCTCTTGAAGTTGAAAATGCCGACAGCACTGCCATGGAGATTGGTATCGTCTACTCGTTCTGAGCCTTGGCCGCCGGGGAGGGGAAACCTTCCCCGGCAGTTGGCGGATCAATGTCCGAACGGATTGATCCTGTCTGCGATCCATTAACGCCAGCCCATGGTCGGCTTCGATCGCATTTTTATCCGGCACTTAGCGGCCGATAAAACACCGATAGCCTTCCCGCAACGCAAACGCACCATGCATGTAAAGCCCGCCCAGCCACCAGGGCACACCAAAGATGTCCGGCTCACGGTAGTGCACCATATCCATCTTCGTCAGCAGTCCCTCGCCGACCATGCCGCCAATGGCCATCAATACGGACAGCACCAGCATAAAGCCGCGGTCATAGGTCACCAGCCAGCGCAGGGCAAAGCTGATGTAGAACACCAGGCAAAGCGCCTGCGGGTCGTGGTTACCAAATCCACTGAGGGTATAGACCAGGGCAAACAGGGTCAGCGTTTCAATGAAGGCGCGCAGGTCGCCGGGGCGGGTGCTTGCCGCAGTGCCGGGCATCACGCCACTGAGCATGCGGTATACCAGCGCCATGGCAACAAAGACGACAAAGAAGTTGGGGAACACCCACCAGGGCTGGCCAAACCAGTTGTGCTCCGGGTAAGCGAGTGTGTCGGTATAGACATGGATGCCGTCACACAGGGTGGCAACGGCAGCGCCGATCAGTGCAAGGATAACGACGCCGCGACTGTTGAAGCCTGTCATGAGATGCTCCTGTTGTAATTGTTGTTCTTGTCGTTTGTTGTGGTTTCCGGGTGTTGCCAGCAATCCTATCATGGTCGCTACTCATGGCTTGCCTGTATGCGCAGGCTGTCCTGCGCTTGTGGCCCTTTCAGACCTCCACGACAAGCGCCCGTCAGGTTACAACAGGTTGCTGGTCTGACAGGGTGATGGCGGTATGCCTGGAATGGCAACAATGACGGTGGGGTGACGATGACCAGGCAGGTAGTGATTATTGGCGCAGCGGGAAAGATGACCCAGGTGGCCACCCATGCGCTGGTCAGACGCTTCCCGGACGATGCCTTTGTTCTGTGTGATTACAATGCCGATGCGCTGGCGGCGGTGCATGGCGAAAAAGCTGGCGCAAATGTGCGCCTGCAGCAGCTGGATCTCTACGATGGTGACGCGTTGGCGGCGGTGATCCGGGGCTGCGATCTGGTCATTAACGGCGCAGGACCTTTCTACAAGACCACAGCGGTGGTGGCACAGGCCTGTATCCAGGCGGGCGTCGATTATCTTGATATCTGTGATGACAATGAAAGCACGGTGGCGGCCCTTGGATTGGACGACGCTGCCCGGCAGGCGGGAGTGGGCCTGTATGTTGGCTGCGGCGCGTCACCGGGTGTCACCAATGTGCTGGCTGCCGAGCTGATTCGCCAGCTGGACAGCGTCGAGACCGTGGAGGTGGCCTGGGTGGTGGGCGATGAGGGCCCCCAGGACGCCGGCCGTGCGGTTCTTGAGCATGTGATACACATCGGCGCTGGCGATTGCCTGACCTGGCGCGAGGGCAAGCCCTATACAGCAGTCAGTTTTGAAAAGTCGTGCGTCATGCCCATGGGTGGGCCGCTGGGGGACTATCGTCTTTACGAGTGCGCACACCCGGAAACCGTCATGTTGCCGCACAGCTTTCCTGATATCCGCAACGCCTGGTGCTGGGGCGGCATGCACCCGCAGGCCGTTAACGGCGTGGTCAAGGGGGTGGCCCGGGCGGTTCGTGCCGGCAAACTGGGCATGGATGAGGCCTGTGATTTTCTCGGCGCTGCCATGGCCGAGAAGCCCGCCAGCCTCAGGGGCTGGAAGTACGCCCTCAAGGGCCTGTTCGGGCAGGTGGTGCGCGGGGAAAACAGCGCCATGCGGTTGGCCGGCTTTATCGCGGCCAGCGCGCTGAAGCGTCATCCACCCACACTCAACGCCACCATGGCCCAGGTGTCTGGCTCACAGGACGGCCGGCGTGTGCTGTTGCGCTATACCATTGCTGCCAACCCGGATCACCTGCTGTCCCGCAGCATGGCCAATGCCACTGGCTATCCGCAGGCGGCATTTGCGAGCCTGGTGCTGACGGCCGATTCGCGAATGAGCGGGACCGTGTTTCCGGAAAGCATGGCCACCCTGGATGAGATGATGGATGCGCTGGCAGCGCTGGGTGCAAGTGGCGACGAGTTGGCCATCGACTTCGTGCGGGAAGTACGCGACTGAGGCTCTCTGCGTCAGGGCAGCCAGGCGGGCAACGGCCGTGTCTCACCCGTTGGCGCGGAGGCTGCCGCCGCGACAATGCGCGCAATGCGCTTGTCGGTCAGTGGATGGGTGGCCAGGAATTCGGGCGTCAGCCGGGATTCCTTTTCCTGAAGTGCCTTGAACAGGGTCGCTGCGCCATTCAGGTGCCCATAGTGGGCCAGCAGCGCATCAATGGCGGCTTCGTCAGCCTCATTCTCTTGAGCGCGGGAAAAACTCAGGCCGGAGAGCATGCCGACGTTGCCGACAATCTGTTGCGCCATGGCCGAGTCGGAGGCGCCGCCGATGGCACTCAGTCCCAGGGCGACGGCGACACCCCGGCCCAGCGCGGTGATCGGGTCGCGGTGCTTGATATGGGCAATTTCGTGGGCCATCACCATGGCCAGGGCGTTTTCGGAATCCACCGCCTGTATCAGCCCACTGTAGATCACCACATTGCCACCCAGGGTGGCGAAGGCGTTGATCACGCTGTCGTCTTCCACGTAGTGCACGCGGATACGCATGTCTGGCTCAAGGGCCATGGCCGGGCTCAGCTGGTCGGCCAGGGTCTGGAGCCAGCGCTGCTTGCGGAGCGCCTCTTCAGAAAGCTCGCGCGGCTGGGCCTCGATATAGGTCTGTGCCCAGCTGTTTTCCTGGGCCATGGGCACCTGCCGTGCCAGCCAGCCGGCACTCAGCGACAGCGCTACCACCAACACGGTAACCAGTACCGCCACGGTGGCCAGCATCCAGGCGAAATCCACCAGCGGGTGTTCGTCGCTGACATTGATACCTTCGGGGACGGGGCGGTTTTCGTATTCCATCAGGCGGCCTTTGCGGGCACCAGTGCCGTGCCGTAGGCATATACCTCCACGCTGAAGGATTGCCCCGAGGCGCCCTGGCCGATGGACGACGTCTCCAGCTTGACGTTGAAGATCTGCGTGGCGCCCTGGGCCCGTGCGTTGGCCTTCATGCGCAGGATCGCTTCGCGGCGCGCGCGTTCGATCAGCGTTTCAAACGAGGTGACCCGGCCACCGAGCAGGTTGCGCAGGGCGGCGGCGGTCATCTTGAAGTAGTCCACGGCCACCACCACGTTGCCGTCCACCAGCACGGCGTCGATGCGATCCGTGGTAGGCGGCGGAAAGCGGGCGCTGAAGGCCAGGACATCGCGGTACTCGGTTTCGCGCTCGCGGATCGAGGCGAAGTGGCGTTGTTCCGCCATGCGTCCGAACAGGTAGCCGATGGTCAGCAGGCTCAGGAAGACAAGAAATTCCATGGCTTACTCCAGCACGACGGCGGTGCCGTAGGCGAACAGCTCTGCTGCACCGGCGGATACCGACGAGGTGGAGAAGCGCACATTGATCACCGCATTGGCGCCCATGGCCTCGGCCTGTGCCACCATGCGCTGCACGGCCTCGTCGCGGGCCTCCTGCAGCAGTTCGGTGTAGCCCTTGAGTTCGCCGCCGACGATGTTTTTCAGGCCGGCAAGCAAGTCCTTGCCGGCGTGCTTGGCGCGCACGGTATTGCCCTGGGCCATGCCCAGGTGTTTGACCACCCGGCGACCGGGAATGATTTCGATATTACTGACCAACATGCATTCTGCTCCAACGTCTTCGGGTGAAAAGCGCAGCCACCCGATCTCTGGCGTGAGTGACCGTGTGTCAGTTATACCGTATTCGGGGATGGCAGCGAATAGCGCCGCAGGGCACTGATGTCAGCATGCCATTAGCGTCGGCGATGCTGCCACTGCAGCGGCGTAACGCTTTGCCAGCGTTTGAACGCACGAATAAAATTGGTTGCCTGTCGATAGCCCAGCTGCAGTGCAATTTCCTCCACGGAAAAGTCCGTCGTCGCCAGTAACTGCTGCGCCAGTGTCTGCCGTGTTTCTTCCAGCAGCGATGCATAGTCGGTCCCTTCCTTTGCCAGGTGTCGGTGCAGTGTGCGCCGATGCATGCCCAGCGCCTCACAGACCCGTTCCAGCGGCGCGCCTGCTTGCAGGTGGCGGGTAATGCACTGGCGCACCTGTCCGGCGAGGCCTTCCATGCGCTGGTGGCTATCGAGCAAACGCTCGCATTCCTGTTCGCAGCGTCTGAAGAACGCGGTGTTGTGGCTGGGCACCGGCAGGGTGCCCAGCATCTGGTGCACCGCGATCAGGTTCTCCGGCTGGTCGTAGCGCACGGGGGCGCCGAAGTAGTCGTCCACCGCGGCATGGTAGGGCGGGCGCGGAAAGTTGCAGGTGACCTGCTCCAGTGGAATACGCACCGGCACCATGCTGCGCTGGATGCTCATCAGGATGGCCGCATCACGCTCGAGCAGGAACTGGCTGACATCGGCGGGCAGGCCGTCCACGCGCACGGTCATGACCGCCTGTTCGCCACGGTCTTCGATGCGCGGCGCGCACCAGGCTGTGGTCAGCCGCGCGTAACGCACGCCCACCTCCACGGCCTGGCGCATGGTCCGGGCGTTGAGCACGGCAAAGCCCCAGATGCCGAAGCTGGTGGCTTCATAGCGCTGCCCGGCTTCCAGTCCCAGGGGCACGGCATCGCCCAGGTGCTTGAGCAGGTTGCGAATCAGGCGCAGCTCCTGCGCCGCCGTGATCGTGGCCTGCGGATCGGCCAGCATGCTGGCTGTCACACCGGTGCCGGCCAGGCACTGGCCGCGGCTCAGGCCATGCCGCTGGCCCACGTCCACGAGGATCGCAGCAGTGGCCATGGGGCGCGGAAAGTCCCAGTGGCGGTTGCCCGGCATGACTGTCCTCAAATGATTATTTATCGACATGGTAGGCCATGGGGTCGTGCGCGCGCCAGCCTTAATCTGTGGGCATGAGCGCATCGCAAGGCAGGAGAGAGTGCATGACCATCAAAGCGCATAAGGACTATGGCCTGTTCGGCCCGGATTCCATCACCTGGCGGGTGTTCCGCTTTGCCGGCTCGGTGACGCTGGGGTTCCAGCGCACCGTGGTGGTGGAAATGTTTGAACCGTTCCTGCTCGCCTCGGTGGATCACACCGAAGCCGTCATGAACCGCCCGGCAGTGCGCTATGACCGTACCTTGCAGTATGTGTCGACCATTGCGTTTCACGATAGCGCTTCCGCCGTGACGGCCGCCGACACGCTGATGAAGATCCACTCGCGCATTCGCGGCAAGGAACCGCTCAGTGGGCTGGAATACGACGCCAATCACCCGGACTCGCAATTGTGGATCCATCTCACGCAGTGGCATTCGGTGCTGTACGTGTATGAGAAGTTCGGTCCCGGCCCGCTTACCGAAGCGGAGGATCGACAGTACTGGGCGGAGTGCCGCGAGGCCGCCAAGTTCCAGAGCATCAACCTTGTGGACGTGCCGCGTAACCGCGCCGAGATGCGTGCCTACTATGAGCGCATGCGCGCGCACCTGTGTGCCACGGAAACCACCCAGAAGACCGTGGCGCATCTGCTCGGCGCATCGAAGTTCCTGCTGGAAAAAGCGCCCTGGTACCTCAAGCCCATGGCACCGTTGGTGAACGAGGCGTTCCGGCGCGGCACCATTGCCACGCTGCCGCGCTGGTTGCGCGAACTCGGGGGCATTCGCCAGAGCCGTGTTACCGATGCGGTGATGGTGGCGCTGATGAAGGTCACTGCACGCGTGGTCCCAAAAGGCCCGCGCATGCAGATCGGCATCCTGAAGATGATTTCACCCAATACGGTGCCGGTGGTGGGGCCATCGCTGCTGGGTATGGCACCGGAAAACCCGGTGACGGTAAGTGCCGAACAGGCCTGGGCGAATGCCGGGCGGCCTCTGCCGCGCCAGCAGTACGATGATCTCTGTGCCACGCGCCCGGCAAAGGTTGCCGAGCGCGCACCGAAAGATCAGGGCGAGGCGGTGTTGTTGCAGTTTGTCTGAGGCGCTGCCCGGTTCAGTGCTTGAACGGATTGAGCTTGTCGCCCATGAAGTAACGCAGCTTCATGGGCAATGGCCGGATGCTGCTGGCCACCAGTTTGTTCACATTGCCGGGCACGCAAACCGATTTGCCTTTTTCCACGGCGCGCCAGCCCTCGGCCACAACTGCGTCGGCATCCTGCCAGAGAATGTCGGGCAGGCTGTACGCTTCATCCTTCGTGCCCATGACGTCGTGGAATTCACTGCGGGTAAAGCCCGGGCACAGGGCAGTAACGTGGACGCCGTGCGGTTTCAGTTCCATGTCCAGGGATTGCGACAGGTTGAGCACGTAACTTTTGATGGCGGTGTAGAGCAGGCTCGCAGCCGGCGGGGCAAACGCGGCAATGGAGGACAGGTTGATGATGCGTCCCCAGCCGCGCGCTTTCATGCCAGGCGCCACCAAATGACATAACTCGGTGACGGCGGTGATCATCAGCTGGATCTCGCCACCCAGTTCCTGCCAGTCCGCCTCGGCAAAGGTGTAGTTGCCAGAGAGGCCGGCATTGTTGATCAGCACATCAATGTGAATCTTTTCACGGGTGGCAAAATCCATGATCGCTTTCGGTGCCGCCGGGTCGGTGAGGTCGGCGCCGAACACCTGGCAGTCAATGCCGTGCTCTTCCTCCAGTTCCTGCTGCAGGGCTTGCAGGCGTTCCACCCGGCGTGCCACCAGCAGCAAGTTGTAGCCTTCTTTCGCGAGATGATGCGCGAAGGCGGCGCCGATGCCGGCGCTGGCACCGGTGATCAGGGCAGTGTGTGTTGTATTGCTCATGCGGGTCTCTCCTGCGCTTGGTTTCCGCTGCCGGCGGTGTTCCGTTGTGCTGGCATCTTAGCCACAAACGCCCGGGGACGTCGCGTCCCGGCGAGGCCAACCGGTGACCGGGTGGCAAGGCACCGTTACCCGCAATCACGTGCCCGGCGCATCTGGCGCAAACGGAATATGGCATCTCCGCCATTGCCATGCTGTCATGGTGACTGGCGTGCACAGTGGCCGGACAAGGAGCGTGGCATGAGCGAGATCACCCACAAGCAGGTGGAAGCCGGGCAGGCCGTCTATGGCAAGTTCACCCTGTCGGCCTATGACAGCGTCGTACTGGGCGCCTCGTGCCGCTGGGTGTGGAAATGCCCGGCCAGTTTCCTGCTGGCCCGTTACAACGAATATGTCAGTGGCAATCACCTCGATGTCGGCGTCGGCAGCGGCTACTTCCTGGACTACTGTGATTTCCCGGTGGCCCACCCCCGCGTCGCCCTGATGGACATGAATTCACACTCGCTGGCGTTCACCGCTCAGCGCATTGCCCGCTACCGGCCGACCACCTGGCAGCGCAATGTCCTCGAGGACATGTCGGTGGAGGGTGGCGGATTCGATTCTGTGGGCATGAATCTGTTGCTGCATTGTGTGCCCGGGGATTTCACCGAGAAGGGCCGCATCTTTGATAACGCCCGCGAGGTGATGAACCCGGGCGCCCTGTTGTTTGGTGCCACGCTGCTGGGCCGGGGCGTGCCGCGCAGCCCGGCGGCGCGGGCGCTGATGGCGCTGTACAACCACAAAGGCATCTTCAGCAACCGGGGCGACAGCGCCGAGGGCCTGCAGGCCGCTCTGGCAGCCCGTTTCAGCGATGTCACCGTGGCCACCGTGGGCTGCATGGCCCTGTTCTCGGCCCGCCGCTAGCCGCCTGTATCACTGTGTTGATCTTCTGTGAACATTCGTTCACTATTGTTGCGTGCCTGATTCGCCGCAGGTACGGTGGAAGTGGCCGAAGAGCCTGCCGATAACAACACAGCGAGCGCTACAACATGATTCCGAGAGACCAGGAAAGTACCCGTTCAGGCGGGGGCTGGCTGCACTGGCTGTCGACCCTGACAGACATGATGGCTTACCCCCTGAAGACCTCCCATTACGTCGAGCTGGTGAACCCGCTGTGGACCACCCACAAGATGCAGGCGCGGGTGGAAGCCGTCTGGGATGAGACCAGTCATGCCCGCACCATCACCCTGCGCCCGGGTGCCAACTGGCGTGGCCACCGCCCCGGCCAGCATGTGCGCATCGGTGTGGCGGTGGACGGCAAGCACTACACGCGTACCTATACCGTCTCGTCGGCGCCGGAGCGGGGAGACGGGTGCTTCACCATCACCGTCAAGGCCATCGATGGCGGCCGGCTGTCCCATTACCTGGTGCGCAAACTGAAGGTGGGCGATTACGTGCCGGTGGGCCTGCCCCAGGGCGATTTCTACCTGCCCGATGCATCGCCGACACAGCCGCTGTTCATTACCGCCGGCAGTGGCATCACCCCGGCCATGAGCATGCTGCGCAGCATGCTGGCACAACAGCGCATGGCCAATTCGGTGCATATCCATTACGCGCCGAGCACGCAGGAAACCATCTTCGGCCAGGAGCTGCGCGAGATCGACGCGGCACAGAAGCATTACACCCTGCACGAGATACACACCGCTGCCCTGGCGGCCGATGACCCGGCCCGGCATTTCAGCCTGGAAAACCTGGCGCGGCTCTGCCCAGACTGGCAGTCGCGCGATTGCTACGCCTGTGGCCCGGCTGATCTGCTGCGTGCCGTGGAGGCCACCTGGGAAGAAGCGGGGCTGGCGCACCGGCTGCATATCGAGCGTTTCCGTGCCGACCTGGCCGAGGTTCCCGACGACGCCGTGGGCGGCCGGGTGCGTTTTGCCAGCAGCGACCTGGAGGTGGAGGCCGACAGTGCCACCAACCTGCTGCGCGTGGCGGAAGACGCCGGCCTGAACCCGCCGCACGGGTGCCGCATGGGTATCTGCCACACCTGCAACACCACCCTGAAATCAGGCTGCGTGCGCGATCTGCGCACCGGCGAAGTATTGAATGAAGCCGGCGCCATTGTGCAGACCTGTGTCTGCGCGGCGGCCGGTGACTGCGAACTGGATTTGTGAGGGCCTGAACATGTCTCAATCCGCGACTGCAAAAGCACGCCTGCCTGTGGATCTCACCGATGAAGAGATCGAGGCCTTCGGCCGTGACATGGATGCGATCTACTACGAAACGCTGGAATCACGCGGCGAGCGCGACCGGCTGTATATCCTGCGCCTGATCCGCACCCAGCGAACGCTGGCGTTTTCCGGGCGCATGCTGATGTACGCCAGCCTGTTCCTGCTGCCCGCCTGGGATCATGCGCTGGCCAGCTGGGGAGCGATGATTATTGTCATGGCCCTGGGTGTGGTGATGCTCGGCGTGGCCAAGATCCTCGAGAATATGGAGATTGCCCATAACGTGCTGCACGCCCAGTGGGACTGGATGAAGGATCCGGACATCCAGTCCAACACCTGGGAGTGGGACAACATGAGTCCCTCTGACCGCTGGATGCATTCGCACAACGTGGTGCATCACACCTGGACCAACGTGGTGGGCAAGGACCTGGACGTGGGCTACGGCATCATGCGCGTGACGCCGATGCAGGAATGGCACCCGAAATACCTGCTGCAGCCGGTCTGGTTCGTGCTGCTGGCGTTGCTGTTTGAAGAAGGCGTGGCGCTGCACGAACAGGCCATTGTCGATGTGGTGGAAGGGCGCAAGGACCGCAAGGAACTCAAGCCGTTGCTCAAGCGCATCGGTGCCAAGGTATGGGGGCAGGTGCGCAAGGATTACCTGTTGTGGCCGGCGGTGGGTGCCGTGGTGGCCATGCCCATCAGCCTGTTTGTGGATTTCTCGCCCATCACTATCTTTTTCATGATTGCTGGCGGAAACGCCGTGGCCAACATCATCCGCAACCTGTGGGCGTTCATGATCATCTTCTGTGGCCATTTCCCGGAGGGCGTGTACAGCTTCACCGAAGAGCAGGTGGATGGTGAGTCCCGGGGCCAGTGGTACCTGCGTCAATTGCTGGGCTCAGCCAACATTGAGGGTGGACCGCTGTTTCATGTCATGAGCGGCAACCTCAGCCACCAGATCGAGCACCACCTGTTCCCGGACATGTGCTCCAACCGTTACCCGGAAGTGGCGCCGCGCGTGCGTGCGCTGGCGGCCCGTTATGGCCTGCCGTACAACAGCGCGTCCCTGTGGCGCCAGTTCGGCACTACCTGGCGCAATAACCTGCGCCTGGCCCTGCCGGGCGGCAAGCTGCCGCCAGCCGTGGCCACGGCCTGATGGTAGCGGGGTAATCGCGGCGGCGGCCTGTTCAGGCCGTTGCCTGCGTCTGCGCCAGCTGCTTGTGCCGTGATGCCAGGTACAGTGCCAGTCCAACGGCCACGCCGGGTACGATGCCAAGCAGCAGGTACCAGCCGCCCTGGCGGATGCCATGGGTGTGCCGGTCATGCATCACCAGCAGTGCCAATGCCAGCCAGCACATGATCACGTCGGTGGCGTAGCCGGCGGCATACGGGTTGACGAAGCCGGCCGCAAACGCACCGATGATGTCTTTCTCGGCCAAAAGCGGCGGTATCACCAGGGCCACGAAGGCAAGGGTGAACAGGGCTGCCACCAGATACAGGGCAAACAGGAAAGTCTTGTCACTCATGGGTGAATGCTCCCGGTATGTGTGCGCACATCATTTCATTATTCAGCGCGTTATCGCAAAAATGAACGCTGCGGGTTCATTTCTCCCGCAACACCGGCAGTCCCTGGCGGGCCAATTGTGAGTCAGTGGTGGTGTTCGCCGGCCTGTCCGGACTAGGATGGCGCTTACAAGAACAAATACTAAGGCAAGAAAACCTGATGCCTGAATTACTTGGCTACTTGCTGGTACCCCTGCTCACTGGCCTGATCGGTTGGTCCACCAACTGGGTGGGGGTGCGCATCATGCTGTACCCGGCTGAATTCAAGGGCATCTGGTATATCGGCTGGCAGGGGATCATTCCACGCCTGCGCGTGCGCCTCACCCGTGGCCTGGTGCAGCACTCCATCGCCGAGGTCTGCACACCGGCAGACATGCTGCAGGCGGTGGACGATGCTGATGCCATCTTTGAGATCTCCCGCCTGATCTATCCCGACATGGAAGACTGGCTCGACGAGCTGCTCAGCAAGCAGTACGGGGCCTACTGGAATCTTGCCCCCACCCTGGTGCGTCGCCAGGTCTTTGCCATGATGCGCAAGCAGGTGCCCGACTTCGCCGAATCCCTGCTTGAGGAAATCCGCAAACGTGCCGATGAATTCATCAATATCGAGGATATTGCCGCGGCCGAGGCCGAGCGCCGCCCGGATGTGCTGACCAAGGTGCTGCTGGGTATGGCCCAGCAGGAAATGCGTTTTATCATCCGTTCGGGCCTGTACATCGGCATTCCCCTGGGCTGCATCCAGGCGGTGGCCTGGTACCTGTACCCGAACTCCCTGGTGTTGCCGCTGTTTGGTTTGCTGGTGGGGGCTTTCACCAACTGGCTGGCGCTGAAAATCCTCATGCACCCGTCGCGTCCGGTGCGTTTCATGGGCTTTACTTTCCAGGGCCTGTTCATTGCCCGCCAGCAGGAAGTGGCGGTGGATTTTACCCGCATCTTCACCGAAAACTTCCTTACCATTCGCCAGGTGATCCAGTTTGTCTGGAACGGCGAGCGCAAGGATGAAGTGCGCAAGATGGTCAAGCGCCAGTTCCGCAGGACCGCGGAAAAGAAATTCTTTACGGCCAGCCTGTACCGGCTGCTGAAGATCCGTGGTGACATTGACGAGATGGCCGGGGAGGCCATCGATGGGGCGGAGGACCGCCTGTTACCGCATCTGGAGCGGGACGACATTTCCACCCGCTTGCTGTCGCCGGTCAATGGCCTGTTGACCCGGCGCATCAGCGAGCTGTCACCGCAGCGCTACCAGCAGCTGCTGCTGCCGCTGGTGAAGCAGGATGAGTGGATCGTGGTCACCGTGGGGGCGGTGCTCGGGTTCTTTGCCGGTACTGCCCAGCTGGTGTTCCTGTTCGGTGGGTCCCTGATGGGCGGCTAGCCCCGGGGCTGCTGCCAGAGTGCTTTTCTCCCGCCTTGCCGTCTCCTAGAATGGCGGCTTCGTTTATCTTCGGAGCATCTGCATATGGGCCGTGCCTACCAGAACCGCAAGGAGTCCATGGCCAAGACCTCGGACATGAAGGCCAAGGTCTACAGCCGCTATGGGCGCGAGATTTACGTCTGTGCCAAGAATGGCGGCACCGACCCGGCGGCCAACCTGTCCCTGCGTGGCCTGATCGATCGTGCCAAGCGCGACCAGGTGCCCAGCCATGTGATCGACAAGGCCCTGACCAAGGCAGAGGGTGGCGGTGGCGAGGACTTCGCCCCGGCCCGCTATGAGGGCTATGGCCCGGGTGGCTCCATGGCCATCATCGAGTGCCTCACAGACAACCCCAACCGGACGTTCGGGGATGTGCGCCAGGCGTTCACCAAGACCAAGTGCAAGATCGGCACCCAGGGTACCGTGGCGCACATGTTCGACCACGTCGCCATTTTCGTGTTTCCCCACGATGATGAGGACGCTGTCCTGGAAGCGCTCATGGAAGCCGATGTGGATGTCACCGACATCGAGCATGAGGACGGCAAGATTACCGTGTTCACCCCGCACACCGAATACGCCAAGGCACGACAGGCGCTGACAGGTGCCTTTGAGGGGCTGGAATTTGAAGTGGACGAGATCCAGTTTGTGCCCCAGGCCTACACAACGGTGGAGGGGGATGACCGGGAGCTGTTCGACAAGTTTCTTGCCATGCTCGATGACCTGGATGATGTGCAGAACGTTTATCACAACGTAGAGCTGGACTGATTACTTCCTGTGGTGCCAGGGAACTGGCATCGCTTCTTTTCCCTGTTGCTTTGCTTTCCCTCACCCTGTCACTCTCCCTGAGGGAGAGGGGACGCTCCTGCTGTCCACTTCCATGTTTGACGAGCCCCTCTCCCCCGGGGAGAGGGGTTGGGGTGAGGGCGCCTCTGTCTTGTTCTTCCTGCTCGATGGTCGTCAAATGCCAGATTCCCGGTCTATGATGGCCTTGGTAAAAAACGGAAACCGGGGACAGGACATGAACAAGGACGGCGCTGACAAGTTCGCAACCGCAACGGTGGTGCTCCACTGGCTGGTAGGTATATCCATCATCGGCCTGCTGGCAGTGGGCATTTACATGGAAGAAACCAAGGCCTACGCGCTTTATCCCCTGCATAAATCCTTCGGTGTGCTGATCTTCTTCGTTGCCGTTGCGCGCATTCTCTGGCGTATCGGCAATGGCTGGCCGGTGCCGGCGGGTGACCATCAGCGCTGGGAGCACCTGCTGGCGCGCGCCATCCACTGGCTGCTGATCATTGGCACGGTGCTGATGCCGATATCCGGTTTCCTGATGTCGTCTCTGGGTGGGCATGGTGTGGCGGTATTCGGTTTTGAGCTGGTGCCACCCAACCCCGATCCGGCCAATCCGGACAAGGTCGTGGCCCACAACGAGATGTTGGCCGGGCTGTCCCACCAGGTGCATGGTGCAGCAGGCGTTACCATGATCGTGGCCCTGCTGCTGCACGTGGCGGGTGCGCTCAAGCACCATGTCATTGACAAGGACGGCACCCTGCGGCGCATGCTGGGCGCGCGCATCTCCGGCTGAGACATACCGTCTTCCCGGTCTATGCTCTGACGCAGGGACTACAAGTAACGTTGTGCGATCAGGTCCATGGCCTGTTGGGCAGCGGCCGAATCCTTCTCGAACTTCTCGCGCAGGTCCCGTGCCAGTACCTCGGCCAGCTTGACGCCCACGAACGGGATGTTGACCCGCACCGTGAAGGCCAGGTCGAGGACGCAGTGGGCGCCGGCCTCGCTGATCTTCATGGCACAGTAGACCTCGGCCGGCATGCCCTTGAAGCTGATCTCCAGGTGCCCGGTGCCAGTGTCACGATTCCAGTTGTCCGACTGCACCACGGTGATCTGTTGGGGCACATGCTTGCGCGCGAAGGCCGGAATCGGCACGTCCACGTCCACATGGCGGCTGACCGTGATGCGTGAGGTGTTATCGCCCTGGACGTTTTCCAGCACCTCGATCTGGCTGGCGCCGGCCCGGCGGTACTTCTCCAGGAAGTAGTCGGGGTCGCTGAACACCTTGAGCACGACCGCTGACGGGTAGGTGTACTGGTTCTGTTCGGTGAAACGCATGGGCAGCCCACTGGTTGTGGCGCGTGCCCGAGGGCGGCGCGTGAACGGGCGCTGATAGTGGCTTGATGGTGGCGCCCGGTCATTGTCTTCGAAACCGTTTTGGCCGGCGTTATAGCCACTCTGGGCTGATGGTGTTGAGTCAATAGGATTAAGCTATCAAATGCCATGCTTTTGCCATATTGCGGCTATCGTTGTACAGGCGCAATGTGAGGGGACTGAGACATACACGACATGTTCTGGCACAGGAGAGACGACATGGACAGCAAGAGCGCGGGCAAGTGCCCGGTGATGCACGGATCCAACACCCGGGTCGGTGGCCGCGGCACCATGAACAAGGACTGGTGGCCCAACCAGCTCAACCTCGGCATTTTGCACCAGCACTCGCCGTCATCGGATCCGATGGGCGAGGATTTCGATTACCGGGAAGCGTTCAAGTCGCTGGACCTGGATGCGGTCAAGAAAGACCTCACCGACGTGATGACCGACTCGAAGGATTGGTGGCCGGCAGATTACGGCCATTACGGGCCGTTCATGATCCGTATGGCGTGGCACGCCGCTGGCACCTACCGCACCGCGGACGGTCGCGGTGGTGCCTCCACCGGAAACCAGCGCTTTGCGCCCCTGAACAGCTGGCCCGATAACGGCAACCTGGACAAGGCCCGGCGCCTGCTGTGGCCGGTGAAAAAGAAGTACGGCAACAAGATTTCCTGGGCAGACCTGTTCATCCTTGCGGGGAACGTGGCCATTGATTCCATGGGCCTGAAGACCTTTGGTTTTGGCGGCGGCCGCGAGGACATCTGGGCGCCGGAAGAAGATATCTACTGGGGCGCTGAGGATGAGTGGCTCGCCACCAGTGACAAGAGCAACAGTCGCTACAGTGGCGAGCGGGATCTTGAGCATCCGCTGGCGGCGGTGCAGATGGGTCTTATCTACGTCAATCCGGAAGGCCCGGATGGTAATCCGGACCCGCTGGCGTCGGCCAGGGATATTCGTGAGACCTTCGCCCGCATGGCCATGGATGATTACGAGACAGTGGCTCTGACCGCCGGCGGACATACCTTCGGCAAGACCCACGGTGCCGGCCCCGATTCCCATGTGGGCCCGGAACCGGAAGCGGCGCCCATTGAGGCGCAGGGCTTCGGCTGGCTGAGTTCATACAAGAGCGGCAAGGGTCGCGACACCATTACCAGTGGCCTGGAGGGTGCCTGGACTGCCAATCCCACCCAGTGGGACATGGGCTACTTCGATGTGCTGTTCGGCTACGAGTGGGAGCTGTCAAAAAGCCCGGCCGGCGCCAACCAGTGGGTGCCCAAGGGCCTGAAGGACGAGGATCACGCCCCGGATGCCGAGGACGCCAGCAAGAAGGTGGGCATCATGATGTCCACGGCAGACATTGCCATGCGCGAGGATCCGGAATACCGCAAGATCAGCGAACACTTCCACAAGAACCCGGAAGAGTTTGCTGATGCCTTCGCCCGCGCCTGGTTCAAGCTGACTCACCGTGACATGGGGCCGAAGGCCCGTTACCTCGGTCCCGATGTGCCGGCAGAAGACCTGATCTGGCAGGACCCGGTGCCGCCGGTGGACCATGACCTGGTGGACGACAAGGACATCGCCGCGTTGAAGGACAAGATCCTCGCCTCCGGCCTGACGGTACAGCAGCTGGTCAGCACGGCATGGAACTCGGCCGCTACCTACCGTGATTCGGACAAGCGCGGCGGTGCCAACGGTGCCCGCATTCGCCTGGCACCGATGAAGGACTGGGAGGCGTTCGAGCCAGAGCAGCTGGCGAAGGTGCTGAAGGCACTGGAAGGCATCAAGGCCGACTTTGATGGTGCCCAGGGTGGCAACAAGAAAGTGTCGCTGGCGGACCTGATTGTGCTGGGCGGATGCGCGGCAGTGGAAAAGGCCGCCAAGGACGCCGGTGTCAGCATCACCGTTCCTTTTGCGCCCGGTCGTACCGACGCCACCGAAGAGCAGACCGATGCCGACAGCTTCGAGCCGATGAAGCCGGAAGCGGACGGGTTCCGGAACTATGCCCGGGCGAAGTTCACCGTCTCCGATGAGGAGATGCTGGTGGACCGTGCGCAACTGCTGGGGCTCAGCGCTCCGGAAATGACCGTACTGGTCGGTGGCATGCGCGCACTGGATGCCAATCACGGTGGCTCACAGCACGGCGTGTTCACCGACAGGCCTGGCCAGCTCAGCAATGACTTCTTTGTCACCCTGACGGACATGGACTATGCGTGGCGTCCGAGCAAGGACGACCCGGATCTGTTCGAGGGCTATCACCGTGACAGTGGTGAAGTGAAGTGGACCGGCACCCGGGTGGACCTGGTATTCGGCTCCAACTCGCAGCTGCGCGCCCTGGCCGAAGCCTATGCCCAGGACGACGCGAAAGAGAAGTTCGTCAACGACTTCGTCAGTGCCTGGACCAAGGTCATGAACGCCGACCGGTTTGACCTGGCAGATCGCTGATCAAGCGTAAAACCAGGCGGTCTGTTTCACCGCAGGGAAGGGCGCCCGACCATGGTCGGGCGCCTTTTTTCATGGCTGTGGCGCGGGTGTGAGGCACAGCGCGTGCGATGCCGTCATGCCAGTGTGAAGGAGGGGGCGCCCTGTGACGGGCATGCACGCTTCTGTACACTGTAAGCTCAGCAACGCAGCCACGGAGTCCTGTCATGGCGAACGATGCGCCCTCGTCACGTTTTTCCACGATCAATCCACCCGTATTCTTCTCGTCCCTCGCCGTCATTGTCGCCATGGCCGCCTATGCGGTAATCGCGCCGGAGCAGTCCGGTGCGTTCTTCTCGCGGGTCCGCGACAGCGTCATCAATGACGCCGGCTGGTTCTACATGCTCAGCGTGGGTTTGATACTGGGCACCGTGGTGTATATCGGTGTCAGCCGGTATGGCGACATCAAGCTGGGGCCGGACCATGCCGAGCCGGATTACACCTATGCCTCCTGGTTCGCCATGCTGTTTTCTGCCGGCATGGGTATCGGGTTGATGTTCTTCGGCGTTGCCGAGCCGGTGATGCATTACCTGGCACCACCAGCGGGCGCGCCGGAAACCGTCGATGCCGCCCGTGCCGCCATGAAAGCCACCTTTTTTCACTGGGGCCTGCATGCCTGGTCCATCTACGCCATCGTCGGCCTGATCCTTGGCTACTTCAGTTTCCGCCATGGTCTGCCACTGACTTTGCGCTCGGCGCTCTATCCGATCATCGGCGAACGCATACATGGCCCCATCGGCCACGCCGTGGACGTGTTTGCCATCGTCGGCACCGTGTTTGGTGTCGCCACATCCCTGGGGTACGGCGTTTTCCAGGTTAACGCGGGTCTGGCCTACCTGTTCGGCCTGCCGGAAACCACGACAGTGCAGGTGATCCTCATTGCGGTAATCACCGGCTTCGCCACCATATCCGTGGTCACCGGCCTGGACGCGGGCATCCGCCGGCTGTCCGAGCTGAACCTGGCGCTGGCGGTGCTGCTGATGCTGTTTGTACTGCTGCTTGGTCCCACCATCTTCCTGATGCAGACCTATGTACAGAATACCGGCGCGTACCTGTCAGACATCGTAAACATGACGTTCAACCTGTATGCCTATGAGCCGAATGACTGGATCGGTGGCTGGACGTTGTTGTACTGGGGCTGGTGGCTGTCCTGGTCACCCTTCGTGGGCATGTTTATTGCCCGCGTGTCACGCGGGCGTACCCTGCGCGAGTTTGCGTTTGGCGTGATGCTGGTGCCGGCCCTGTTCACCCTGTTGTGGATGACCGTATTCGGCAACACCGGCATCAACATGATCGCCAGTGGCGAGTTTCCGGAACTGGGGGCGGCGGTGCTCGACAACCAGGCCCTGGCCCTGTTCAAGTTTCTCGAGCATTTCCCCTTGTCGGAAGTGCTATCGCTGGTGGCCACCGTGATGGTGGTGGTGTTCTTTGTGACGTCATCTGACTCCGGCTCCATGGTCGTAGACATGCTGGCCTCCGGCGGTCGTAACGACACTCCGGTGTGGCAGCGGATCTTCTGGGCCAGCTCCGAAGGCCTGGTGGCCATTGCGTTGCTGCTGGCGGGTGGTCTTGGCGCCCTGCAGGCGGCCACCATCGCCAGCGCATTGCCATTTGTGATCGTTTTGCTGGTGGCCATGTACGGCCTGTTGGCATCACTGCGCGTCGAAGGGATGCGTCAGCAGAGTCACGCCCGTGCTACCCATACCGGTGCTCTTGGCGTCAGTCGCGGATCACCCGGCTGGAAGAGCCGGCTGCTGAGGTCCATGTCCTTCCCCAAGCGCATTGAGGTGGTCAAGTTTCTCCACGATACCGTGCGGCCCGCCATGGAATCCGTGGCAGCGGAATTGCGTGAGCACGGCCTGAACGTGGAGTTGATGAACCTCATTGACGAGGAAGGACGCATGCGCATGGAAGTCAGCCACAATGGTCAGCACGATTTTGCCTACGGTGTGCGTGCGCGGCCGTTGACGCGACCTTCCATCGGGTTCCGGAACCTCGAATACGCACGTGAGCATGCCAGTGAGGAGACCTATTACCGCGCCGAGGTGTTTCTCGCCGCTGGTGGGCAAGGCTACGACCTGATGGGATATGACCGCGACCAGGTGATTGCCGACATCACCGAGCAATACGAGAAGCACATGCATTTCCTGCATATGGTGTCATGACGCGCGACCCTGCTGGGGCCTCACATTGGCGGTGGACTGTGCCAATATGGGCAGACTGAATGGACTGCCCCGGAAAATGCCATGAATGGACGCGCCCTACGCCTTGTTACCCTGATGGCCGCTGCTGCACTGACGGCCGGTTGTTCTGACCCTGAGCCACCGCCGGCAGCGGTGGTGCAGCCGGTGAAAGTGATGGCGGTTGGTGCTGCCGATACCACCGTGAAGCGGGATTTCCCGGCCACGGTGCGGGCAACAGAGCGGGCAATCATCGCCTTCCAGGTGCCCGGCAAGCTGGTGGCGTTGCCGGTGAAGGAAGGGCAGGCCGTGGACAAGGGGGCGTTGCTGGCCCAGCTTGATGACGCCGATTATCGCGCCAACGTTGCCGCCGCCCAGGCCGAAGTGGACCAGACGGAAGGCAACTTCAAACGCGCCCAGGAGCTGGTGGACAAGAATTATGTCTCCCAGGCCGAGTACGACAAGATCAAGGCAGCCTATGATGTTGCCCGCACCAAGCTCGACAAGGCCCGCAAGGCTCTCGATGACACACGTCTGCAAGCGCCGTTCCCCGGGGTGGTGGCGCGCATCATGGTGGACAACTACCAGGAAGTGCGGGCCAAGGAGCCGGTGCTGAGCCTGCAGAACAACAACGCCCTGGAGCTGGTGGTCAACGTGCCGGAAAGCCTGGTGTTGCGTCGTGATCAGGGTGCGTCCTTGCGCCTTGGTGCCACCTTCGAGGCGATTCCGGGCAAGACCTTCGACCTGACAGTCAAAGAGTTCGCGACGGAAGCGGACCCCGACACGCAGACATTCCAGTATGTCCTTGGCCTCGACCAGACCAGCGGCCACAACCTGTTGCCCGGCATGACGGCCACCGTTCACGTGGCGGCCAGCAGTGACACCCGGGCAGGGCGCGTGATCATTCCGCTGTCGGCGCTGGTTGCCGGCGCGGATGGAGTCAAGAGTGTCTGGGTTGTTGGTGATGACAACCAGGTGCGTCAGCGCGCCGTTGTTACCGGTGAACTTTCCGGCGCAGACAGCATTGCGGTGCTGGACGGACTGGGCAGCGGGGACCGTGTGGTGGTCGCCGGTACCGCGTCACTGGTGACCGGCATGGCCGTGAAGCCGGTCGAGCAGATCGCGTTCTGAGGCCGCCATGAATATTGCCCAATGGAGTATTCGCAACAGCGTCATCACCTGGACGCTGGCGCTGGTGATGACCGTGGTGGGTTACGCGGCCTTCAACAGCCTGAGTCGTCTCGAGGATCCGGAGTTCACCATCAAGGAAGCCAAGGTGGTGACACCCTACCGCGGTGCCACGGCCGCAGAGGTGGAAGAGGAAGTCACAGACCTGATCGAGCGGGCAGCCCAGAAGATGGGGCAGCTGTTCTATGTGGAGTCCCACTCCTACCGGGACAAGTCCATTGTCTCGGTGAAGATCCTTGATCAATACGACAAGTCGACGCTGCCGCAGGTCTGGGATGAGCTGCGCCGCAAGGTCAACGACGTGCAGTCCCAGCTCCCGCCCGGCGCCGGCCCCTCCACGGTCATTGATGATTTTGGTGATGTGTACGGCGTCTATCTGGCGTTGACCGGTGACGGTTACAGCAATGAAGAGGTTTACCGTTTCGCCAAGTTCCTGCGCCGCGAGCTGCTGCAGGTGCAGGATGTGAAAAGTATCGCCCTGTTTGGTGAGCCCAGGGAAGTCATCTATGTCGAGATGCGCCGCGAGAAGATGGCTGCCCTGGGCATTGCACCTCAGGAAATCTTCAATGCGCTGGGGGCCAAGAATACGGTGGCCTATGCCGGTTATGTGCGTGCCGGTGATGCGCGCCTGGCCGTGAATCCCACCGGAGAGTTCACTTCGGAGCAGGAATTCGCTTCGTTGCTGGTCTCCAGTGCCGTGGACGGCAGCAAGCAGGTGGTGCTGGGCGACGTGGCCAACATTCGCCGGGGCCTGCAGGAACCGCCCTCGAACCTGCTGCGGTTTGACGGCCAGCCGGCCATCGGCCTGGCCATTGCCACTCGCAGTGGCGGTAACGTTGTCGACATGGGTGCTGGCCTGTACGCCAAGCTCGAGCAGCTGCGGCCGCAGATACCCCTGGGCATGGATCTCAATATCGTCTCCATGCAGTCCGATGCGGTGACGGCGGCCATCAACGGTTTTACCGTCAGCCTGCTGCAGGCCATTGCCATCGTTGTACTGGTGCTGTTGCTGTTCATGGGCCTGCGTAGCGGTTTGATCATCGGCGCCGTGCTGCTGATCACCATCATGGGCACGTTCATTTTCATGAGCATGTTCGACATCACGCTGGAGCGGATTTCCCTGGGTGCACTGATCATTGCCCTGGGCATGCTTGTGGACAATGCCATTGTGGTCACCGATGGCATGCGAATGCGCATGCAGAAGGGCGAGGACAGCATCAGCGCGGCGCGCGCGGTGGTGGCACAGACGGCGCTGCCGCTGCTGGGCGCCACCGCCATTGCCATCACCGCATTTGCCGCAATCGGCACGTCACAGGATTCCACCGGTGAGTACACCCGCTCCCTGTTCAGTGTCATCCTGCTGTCCCTGTCCCTGAGCTGGTTTACGGCTGTCACGATCACGCCGTTGCTGTGCCACCAGTTTCTCAAGGTGTCTGCTGACGGTGATCAGGCGGATGCCTATTCCTCCGGTTTCTACCAGAAGTACCGGGCGTTCCTGGATGTGGCCATTGCCAACCGCGGCCTGACTTTGCTGATCACGCTGATTGTTTTCGTACTGGCGGTGGTGGGCTTCGGCCAGGTGAAGCAGAGTTTCTTCCCGGATTCCACCCGGCCGCAGTTCTATGTCGATGTCTGGTATCCCGAAGACACAGACATTTCCGTGGTGGCCCGTCGGCTAACCGCCTTCGAGGATGCCCTGCATGCGCTTGACGGTGTCACCCATGTCACCACTCAGGTGGGCGGTGGGTCGCCGCGCTTCCTGCTTACCTACACACCGGAGCAGCCGGCCGGTAATTTTGGACGGCTTCTGGTTGACGTGGATGACTATCGCCAGCTTGCCGATATCACTGAGCGCGCCCAGCAGGAACTGGAAGTGCTGCAGCCGGATGCGCGCGTCAACACACGCCTGTTTGTGCTGGGGCCGGCCACCGGTGGCAAGATCCAGTTGCGTATTTCCGGGCCGGATCGCAGTGAGTTGCGCGGGCTGGCCGCGCGTGCCAAGGCGGTCATCCAGCAGCACCCCAACGTCAAGGGGCTGCGTGACGAGTGGGGCGAGAAAGTGAAGGTGATCCGGCCGGTGGTGGCTGATGCCCAGGCGCAAAAGCTCGGTATCGATCGAACCTCCATTGCCCAGGCCATGGCCTATGCCGTGGAAGGTGTACGTGCCGGGGTTTACCGGGAAGATGATGAGTTGCTGGCAATCGTGGCACGTGCGCCAGAGGCGGAACGCCAGTCGTTGTTCAATCTTGGCCAGGCGACGATATGGAGTCCCGCTGCCCGCCAGATGGTGCCCCTTGGCCAGGTGGTGAGCGATTTTGATGTGGCCTTCGAAGATGCCCATATCTGGCGTCAGGACCGGGTAACCATGCTGCGCTTGCACTTTGACCAGCGCCAGGGCCTGTCCTCTGAGTTGCTCGCCGATATCAAGGCGGATGTGGAGCAGGCGCTGAATGCCGATCTGCACCGGTATCTGGGCAAGCCCGCCGGGGCAGATATCGCGCATACCGCCAGTACCATTCCGGTGCGCTATCGCGACCGTATTCCGGTCAGGGACATGCCCGGGTACTACTTCGCCTGGGGCGGGGAGAACGAGGATTCGGTGAAGGGGGCAACGGCCATCGCCGGCGCCCTGCCGGTATTCTTCGGTTTGATGGTGTTGATCGTTATTCTGCTGTTCAATTCCATCCGCAAGACGCTGGTGATCTGGCTGGTGGTGCCGCTGGCCATCGTCGGGGTGACCGTCGGCCTGCTCCTGTTTGACCAGCCGTTCGGCTTTATGGCGTTGCTTGGTTTCATGAGCCTGGCCGGCATGCTGATCAAGAACGCCATTGTCCTGGTGGATGAAATTGATACCCAGCTGGCGCAGGGGCAGGCACCGGTGGATGCCGTGGTGGAATCCGGCGTCAGCCGCCTGATCCCGGTGGCCATGGCAGCGCTGACCACCATTCTCGGCATGATTCCGCTGCTCGGTGATGCGTTCTTTGTGGCCATGGCCGTGACCATCATGTTTGGTCTGGGCTTTGCCACCGTACTGACGTTGGTCGTGGTACCCGTACTCTATGCCACCCTGTTCAACTTCCGGCGAGCGTGACGCCGGGGCCGGTCAGGGTGTGAAGGTACCCGGAAAGGACGTGCGACAACGGAAACCTGGTTATGGCCGATAACAAGCGGCGCCGCTTCCTGCTGCGCCTGTATGAACTGATGTTGTTTGCGGCGCTGGCGTTCGCCACAGTGCCGTTTATCAAGTCATGCCTGTCTGAAGATGCACAGGACAGTGCCGGCGCATCCATCCGCCTTGACCAGGTCAGTATTGGTGGCACTTTGAGGCTTCCGGGGGACCGCGCTGGCGAACTGGTGCTGATTCATCGCCAGCGCGATCGGCAGTTTCATGTGTTCCAGTTGCGCCAGCAGACAGACGGGCGGCTGTTCCCGGGTGTCAGCGATGCCGGGTGCAGTACTGTGCGGGTGGCCTATAACCGCGTCGAGTGCAGCCGGGCCGAGGGCGATTTCAGCTGGGACTTTTTCGGTGCGCCATCGGACGCCGGTCTGCCGGCATTGCCGGTGTTGAAATACCGTATTGAGGGCGGACGCCTGTATTACGGAGCGGGCGCATGAAAGGGTCCATCACCATCAATGGCGTGGTACGTGCCGTGGTATCTCTCGTCGCCTGTATTGCCGCCGTGGTTTTCCTGCTGCGTGACCTGTGGCCGCTTGCATTGCTGACGATGCTGGCGGCCTGGTTGCTTGACGGGCTGCTTGCGCACATGGCGTTTGCCCAGCCGGATGACGAGTCATGACGCCGGCGCGGTGGCGTGAGGGTGTTCACAGTGCCATGAGGGGCGGCGCGATAGCCTCTCGCCTTTTGGAGCGCTGTACATGATCCGCCTGCACGAGACCATTGTTGTCGAGCGTACCCTGGAAGACTGCTATCGCTACCTGCTGGATTTTTCCACATCCGAGCAGTGGGACCCTGGCGTTTATCGGGCTGAGAAGCTGACAGCGGGCGCACCGGCGGTGGGGACGGAATTTGACCTGCTGCTGAACAGTGCCGGGCGGCATGTGCCCATGCGGTATACCCTCAAGGAAGCCAGCGGGAATTGCATCCGCCTTTTGGGAGAGGGCCCGGGCTTCAGCGCAGATGACACCATCACCCTGCGTGATTGCGAAAACGGCAAGACCGAGATCGACTATGTGGCCGAGCTCTCCTTCAGTGGCCCGGCGGGGCGCGTGGAGGGGCTGCTGCGGCCCTGGCTGAACCGTGTTGGCCGCAAGGCATTGGCCGGTCTCAAGACGGCGCTGACCCGGGCCGATACCGCGCCGGTGCAGACTGCCAGTCAGCGCCTGGCGCACCGCCTGGTTTTTCCCGCCATGCCTTCCTTTACACGCCGCGGTTACCTGGCGATGCCTGACAAGGGGCTGTCAGAGCGTGTTGATGGCAAGGTGTTTGCCATTACCGGCCCCACCAGCGGGCTGGGCCTGGCCACTGCCTGTGCGTTGTCGCGCCTGGGCGCCCGTTTGGTGTTGGTGGGTCGCGACCCATCGAGGTTGGAGGCAGCACGAGAGGAAGTGCTGGCATTCAGCGGCGCCCCTGCATCCTCCATTGACCTGCTTGAGGCAGAGCTGTCCCTGGTATCGGAGGCCCGGCGTGCCGGAGAGATATTGTGCCGCCGCTATCCGGCGCTGGATGGCCTGATCAATAACGCCGGGGCGTTGTTCGCCGAACGTGGTGAAACAGAAGAGGGCCATGAACGCGCCCTGGCGGTGCTTCTGCTGGCGCCCTACGTGCTTACCCAGGTGGCCATGCCGTCCCTGAAGGCCGCTGGCGGCCACGTCATCAATGTCTCCAGTGGCGGCATGTACACCCAGCCACTGCGACTGGATGACATGGAATATCGGCAGGGGGACTATGACGGTGCCAAGGCATACGCCCGGGCCAAGCGCGGCCTGGTGGCCGTCACCGAGTACTGGGCCAGGATTCACCCGTCGGTGCGTTTCAACAGCATGCACCCGGGTTGGGCGGCGACCCCGGGGGTGGCGAAGTCATTGCCCACCTTCAACCGGCTGCTGGAGAAACGCCTGCGTGACAGTCGCATGGGGGCCGATACCATCATCTGGCTGGCGACCGCGCGGTGCGTGGAAGATTGCAGTGGCCTGTTCTGGTTCGACCGGCGACCGCGGCCCACGGCCGTGCTACCGGGCACGGCGGTGTCTTCGGATCAGCAGGCACGCCTGATAGAGTATCTGGCACAAACCTGTGCCGTGTGAGAAAAGTGCCCATGGTCGTACTGCGTTATGGCCTCTATTACTTCCTGCTGGTGTTCTGCGTGGGCTTTGCCCTGGGCCTGGTCCGGGTGCCGTTTCTTGAGCCGGCTCTGGGCATCCGCTGGGCCGAGCTTATCGAGACGCCGTTCATGTGGCTGGCCTGTTACTGGGCCGCCGGTGTGGTGATTCGTTCCGGGCGCCTGCCTGGCCGTTCGGTGGCGTTGCAGGCTGGCGTGTTTGCCCTGGTATTGATGCTGGCGGCAGAGTTTTCCGTGGTGTTGGGGTTGCGGGACATGACCCTGGCTGAGTGGTTCGCCAGTCGCGACGTGGTCGCCGGGCCTGTGTATGGGGTGTCCCTGGTCTGGTTCGCACTGGCGCCGTGGTGGCGCGTCCATCGTCGCATGCGAGGGCAGGGTAATGGCTGAACAGGATGCCGATGTCATCGAAAGCTGGCGCGCCAATGCGCGTGCCTGGATCCGGGCGCTGGATGAGAAAGCCATCGCCAGTCGTGAGCGGGTGACCAATGCCGCCATTGTCGATGCGGTGCTGGCCTGCGAGCCGGAGTCGGTGATGGATCTTGGCTGCGGTGAGGGCTGGCTGGCACGGGCGCTGTCCGCACACGGCATGGCCGTACATGGCTTTGATGCCGTGGAGCCGCTGGTGGATCGCGCCCGCGCCCTTGGCGGCGGATTTTTCTACCCGTTCAGCTTCGCCGACTTTGTTGCCGGCCGTGTGCACCTGCAAGCTGACGTGCTGGTGTTCAACTTTTCATTGCTGGGCCAGCATTCCGTGGAGGCGTTGATGCCGGTGCTGCCGCGGCGGCTGAAGCCTGGCGGCACGCTGCTGATACAGACCCTGCACCCGGCGCAGGTGCCGCAGGCGCAAGCGGGCACCTGGCAACGGGAGGACTGGCAGGGCATGACGACGGCGTTTGCAGAGCCGGCGCCGTGGTTCTTCCGTTCCCCTGATCAGTGGCAGGCGTTGCTGCACGACAGTGGCTTTGCCGATGTTGTCCTGGAAACTGTCCGTGATGGTGCCAGCGATGCGGTGGCTTCGCTGCTGATTACTGCCCGGCCCAGCTGAGAAACGCGCGCAGGACCTGCTCCGGTGCTTCCAGTTGCGGATAGTGGCCAATACCCTCCAGTTCCACCACGTCGGCATCGGCGATCAGCTCGCGGTAGCGGGCTACCATGTGGGCGCCACTGACAGGGTCATCAAGCCCGTCAATCAGGCGCAGCGGAATATTGCTGTTCTGCAGTGCCCCCACCCAGCGTTCGCGGAACTGGCGCCGCTCAACCATGTAGCGGATCAGTTTTGGCATCACCTGGCGGCCGTTGTTGTGTTCCAGCAGGGCCCAGAATGCCAGCAGGTCATCCTCCGGCAGGGCGTCCGAACAGACATGGCGGAAATTGCGCGACAGTTTCTCGAAGGAAATGAAACGGGCGAACAGGGCACCCAGCGGGCTGATCAGGAGACGCTGCGCCATCACTGGGCGATGTGTTTCGGGGAACAGCCCGCCATTGAGGAAACAGATGCCCTTCAGCGACACGTGCAGGCTGCCTTCCAGGTGTCGGGCCAGCAGTTCCTGGGCCACGGTGTTGCCGTAGTCATGCACCAGCAGGGTGACGTCTTCCAGCTCCAGCGCCCGCATCAGCGTCTCCACCAGGCTGGCCTGGGTCTGGATGCTGTAATCCGCATCCACCGGCTTGTCAGAGAAACCGAAGCCGATCATATCCAGGGCAATCACGCGGAAATCGCGGCACAGGGTGTCCCATAGGGGATGCCAGTCGTGACTGGCGGAGGGAAAGCCGTGGATCAATACCAGGGCCGGCCGGTCATCGGCACCGCCGGTGCGGACAAAAATATCATGGCCGCGCCAGAGAAAACTGCCGCCAGCATGGTGCCATTCGATCAACGATACCGGTTGTTCCATGTTGTGGGCCCCTGTGCGGTATGCTGTGTGCCTGCTTTCATTGTGCGCCAGCCCCTCGCGTTGGGGAAGGGCGCCATGCAATCACGTCGCTGGAGTCATCATGGACAAGGCCACGCCCCGCTGGCCCCTGCTTGCTTTCGCCCGCCGCTTCCTGGCGCCGTATCGCGGCACCGTCATGCTTGCCGGCCTGGCGTTGCTGTTCACCGCTACCATCACCCTGTCCATCGGCCAGGGTATCCGTATCCTCATTGACCAGGGTATGGCGACCGGCTCCAACGCCATGCTCAACCAGGCCGTGCTGGTGTTCCTTGGCCTGGCGCTGGCGCTGGCGGTGGGGACCTTCATCCGTTTCTACCTGGTCTCCTGGCTGGGTGAGCGGGTGGTGACGGATATTCGCCAGCAGGTGTTTTCCCACCTGCTGACGTTGCACCCCGGCTTTTTCGACGCCAATCGCAGCCTCGAAATCCAGTCACGCCTGACCACGGACACCACCCTGCTGCAGTCGGTGATTGGTTCATCCGTATCCATGGCGTTGCGCAACCTGCTGATGATGGTGGGCGGGATTATCTGGCTGTTTGTCACCAACGTGAAGCTGACCCTGATCGTCATGCTGGCCGTGCCGCTGGTGGTGTTTCCCATTCTTCTCTTCGGCCGGCGGGTACGGCGCCTTTCCCGTGACAGCCAGGACCGGGTGGCGGATGTCGGCGCCTATGTCGGCGAAACCCTGTCGCAGATACGCATTGTCCAGGCGTACAACCATGAGCCTGTGGACCGTCGCTTCTTTGCCCGCGTGGCGGAAAATGCCTTTGATGTTGCCCGCCTGCGGATTCGCCAGCGTGCCCTGTTGATTGCCGTGGTCATTACGCTGGTGCTGGGTGCGGTGGGGATGATGCTGTGGGTGGGCGGCTCGGATGTCATTGCCGGTCGTATCACCGGCGGCGAATTGGCGGCGTTTGTGTTCTACAGCATTATTGTCGGTTCGGCCGTGGCCAGCATCAGTGAAGTGATCGGCGAGTTGCAGCGTGCGGCGGGTGCCGCGGAGCGGCTGGATGAACTGCTGCATGCCCAGGCGCTGGTGCAGGCGCCGGCGCAGCCGCGCGCTTTCCAGGGCCCGGTGGCCGGGGCGCTTAGCCTGGAGGGTGTCTGTTATGCCTATCCCTCGGCGCCGGGGCGCAACGCCCTGGATCAGCTGGACCTGACGGTGCATGCCGGCGAGACGCTGGCACTGGTGGGGCCGTCGGGCGCCGGAAAGACCACGCTGTTTGATCTGCTGCTGCGCTTTTTTGATCCCCAGCAAGGACGCATCTGCATCGACGGTATTGATATCCGCGACATGACTCCGGCGACATTGCGCGCCTGTTTTGCCCTGGTGCCCCAGCATCCGGTGCTGTTCTTCGGCACGGTCGCCGACAACCTGCGTTATGGCCGTCCGGAGGCCACTGATGACGAGGTGCACGAGGCGGCGCGCGTGGCCAATGCCGACGACTTCATCCGCGCCCTGCCGCAAGGCTATGACACGCGACTGGGTGATGGCGGCACCGGTCTGTCCGGCGGGCAGCGCCAGCGACTGGCCATTGCCCGGGCGGTGCTGTCCGGTGCACCGGTGCTGCTGCTGGACGAAGCCACCAGTGCCCTTGATGCGCACAGTGAATCACTGGTGCAGCAGGCGCTGGAGCGGGTGATGCAGGATCGCACCACACTGGTTATCGCCCACCGGCTTGCCACCGTGCGCGATGCCGACCGTATTGCCGTGCTTGACCAGGGCCGCCTGCAGGCCCTGGGCAGCCATGAGGCGCTGATGGCCGCGTCGCCACTGTATGCCCGGCTGGCGGCGCTGCAGTTTGCTGATGGCGGTGACGCCGGGGCCTGAGCCCCAAGTGCTGACCTGCATCAATGTTGTCGGGCCCGGCGCGGGCCTATGCTGGGCCTCCAGAAATCCCGGAGCTGCCCCATGACACGCCCCTTGCCCGTTGATGAAGCGGACTTTCCGGCTGACGCCGACCTCAGCGAACAGATTCGTTTCGTGCTCCATTATGCCTGTCTGGCGCCGTCCTCCCATAACACCCAGCCGTGGCTGTTCCAGATCGGCGATCGCAGTGTGCGCTTCTACATGGACCGCCAGCGCTGGTTGCGCAGTGCCGATCCGGACCAGCGCGAGCTGCACCTGAGTGTCGGCTGTGCCCTGCGCGCTTTTGTGCGCGCGTTACCGCACTTCGGTCTGCTCGGCGCCGTGACCTTCAAGCCCGACGAGGCGGATGGTGATTGCCTGGTGGAGGTACTGGTACGTCACGCAGAAGGCGGGCCGGAGCGGCCGTCCGTGCTGCACCTGTTTGCCACGCGTCACACCAGCCACGGTGACTTCGAGGATCGCGAGCCGGCGCACGCCGTGCTGGAGGAGATGCAGGCGGCGGCGGAGTACCACGGGGTGGCATTGAGCCTGATTCGCGATGCCGGCGACCGGGCCGCGGCCGCACACTGGCTGGCCGTGGCCGAGGCACGCCAGTGTGCCGATCCGGCCTGGCGGGAGGAACTGGCTGACTGGGTGCGCAGGGGAGTGTTCGGCACCAGCTGGTTGTTGTCGCGCATGGGGGCGCTGGCGGTGCGTTACCTTGACGCCAGCCGGGCGTTGACGCGCAAGGATCATGATCACCTGGCGGATGCGCCGGTACTGGCGGTGATCACCTGCATCCGCGATGAGCCGGTGTCATGGGTGTGCGCCGGACAGGCCTACATGGATATCTGCCTGCTGCTGGCGCGTGAGGGGGTGTGCGTCCAGCCCATGAGTGCGCTGGTGGAAGACCGTGAGGCGCGTGCCCGTCTGGCGCAGATGTGTGACCCCGGCAAGCGCCACCCCGTGCATCCGTTCCGGGTGGGTTACAGCCGAATCGAGGCCGAGCGTGAAACGCCAAGACGGCCCCTGGAAGAGATGCTGCGACCCTTGTGAGCCAGTTGCCGTCAGCCCCTTGATTTGCGGCCTTGATCGCGTAAAGGTGACGCATCTGGTTGAGCGGGAGAGACGACATGAGTAACTGGCTAGACGACAACAGCCTTTCCATCGGCAACACGCCGCTGGTGAAGATCAATCGCATCACGCAGGGCAAGGTGTACGCCAAGATCGAGGCGCGTAACCCGGCGTTTTCGGTGAAGTGCCGCATCGGCGCCAACATGATCTGGGATGCGGAGAAGCGTGGCGTCCTCAACAAGGATGTGGAACTGGTGGAACCCACCAGTGGCAACACCGGCATCGGTCTGGCGTTCGTGGCCGCTGCGCGCGGCTACAAGCTGACCCTGACCATGCCGGACACCATGAGCATGGAACGGCGCAAGCTGCTCAAGGCCTATGGCGCCAACCTGGTACTCACCGAAGGGGCCAAGGGCATGCCCGGTGCTATCGCCAAAGCGAAGGAAATCGTCGACAGTGACCCCGACCGTTACCTGATGCTGCAGCAGTTCGAGAACCCGGCCAATCCGGAGATCCATGAGAAGACCACCGGGCCGGAGATCTGGGAAGCAACGGATGGCGAGATCGACGTGCTGGTGTCCGGTGTTGGTACTGGTGGCACCATCACGGGTGTATCCCGTTACATCAAGAACACCTGTGGCAAGGCCATCACGTCCGTGGCGGTGGAGCCGTCTTCCTCCACCGTGATCGCCGCTGCCCTGAAGGGCGAGGAGCCCACCCACGGGCCGCACAAGATACAGGGCATCGGGGCCGGTTTCGTGCCGGACACGCTGGACCTGTCGATGGTTGACCGGGTGGAGCAGGCGAGTAACGAAGAGGCCATGGAATGGGCGCACAAGTTGATGCTGCAGGAAGGCATCCTGTGCGGCATTTCCTGTGGTGCGGCCATGGCGGTAGCGGACCGGCTGGCGCGCGATCCGGCATTCAAGGACAAGACCATCGTGGTGGTGCTGCCGGATTCCGGTGAGCGTTACCTGAGTTCGGCCCTGTTCGAAGGCATGTTCGACGATTGACGGGGGATGCCTGAAGATATGAAAAAGGCGCCTCGTGGCGCCTTTTTTTTAGCTGGCGGCCGGCTCCGTGGCACTCACCTGTACCGGCACCCCACTCATGAATGCCTGGTTGCTGAGTTTCTCGTAACTGCCCGGGCCAGTGGGTAGCAGGACATTGACGTTGACCCCCGGGTGTTGCTGCGCAACGCGCATACCCGGTGTGCTGCCATTCCCCCAGCCGTGGGTCATGGCCACCACGCCCGGGCGCAGGGTGTCATCCGCATGTGCCAGCGCATCAATTTCCCCATGGCTGTTGCTGACCACCACCGGGCTGCCTTCCGCCAGTCCCAGGGCTTCCATGTCGCCGGGATTCATGTGCAGGGGGTTATTCAGGTGCTGGCCACGTTTCAGCCCGGGGACGTTCTGGTACCAGCTGTTGTGCATGAAATTGGTACGCAGGTTGATCAGGCGGAATGCCGGGCTGTTGTCGCGCAGGTCTGCGAAGATGGCATGCGCCTGTTCGATGGCATCGGTAAACAGCGCCGGACAGCAGTCCACCCGCTGGTCCTCGGTCTGGATAAAGGACTCGTAGAAGCGCCCCAGTGGCTGCTTGTCGAGGACCACAGTGCCTGAGGGCGCCTGCTTGAGTGTGTCCACCGACAACGCACTGCGCGACAGCATTCGGTCAAGACGTGCAAACGGCTGCGGCGGTTCCTGGTCCAGCAACGAGGGCTTGCCCATGGCCTGCTGCAGGCGCGCCAGTATCCACCATTCCTCCTTGCGCTTGCCTGCGGGTGGCATCACGGCATCGGTGTACTGAACGAAAGGCTCATACTGCATGCCCAGGCCACAGATGTTGACGTCCTCCCGTTCCAGCATGTCGGCGGATGGCAGCACGTAGTCGGCATACTCTGCTGTGGCGTTGCGGAACAGGTCGATGACCACCAGCAGGTCCAGCTTCGCCAGGGCTTCACGCCAGCGACCTTCACCGCCCACACTCAACAGCGGATTTCCGGCAATCACCACCAGGGCACGCACCGGGTTGTCTTCGGTGAGGATCATGTCCGGCAGCAGGTTGCCCGGCAGCACGCCGCGCACATGTCGCAATTCGCCATAGGGCGACGGGAAAAACACCTGGTCGTCGCGGATGCGGCCTGCCCGGGGGGCCGGGTAGAAGCCCTCGCCGTAGAAGTTGCCGCCGGGCCGGTCGAGGTTGCCGGTGACAAAACTGAGCATCTGCAACAGCCAGTAACAGAGCGTGCCCTGGCGGCCCATGTTGACGCCGGTGGACATGTGCACGGCGGCACTGGGTGCCGCAGAAAAGGTGTCAGCCAACGCCCTGATGTCATCCGCAGGCAGGCCGACCACGCCAGCCACTGCATCGGCAGAATACGGCGCTATGAAATCCCGCAGTCCCTGGATGTGCTTGCCGTGTTCGGCAATCACGGTTTCGTCAAACCGTCCCAGTGCATCGATCTCGTGCAGCAGGGCCGCCATCAGGTAAAGGTCTGTGTCAGGCAGGATGCGCACGGCCTCGCCGGTCTTCGGTGTGGCCGACTCGATCTGTCGCGGGTTGATGTAGAACACCCGCGCGCCGCGCGCGCAGGCCGCGCGGATCTTTGCCATCGGGTCGGCGATGGAAATGAAGCTCATATGAGAGACGCGCGGATTCTCCCCGAAGATCAGCAGGCAGTCGGTATTGGCAATGTCGGGCAGCGGGTGCAGCGTGCTGGTGCCAAACACGGCCTCGGCACCGGCAAACTTGTTGGAGCAATCCTGCGTCGCGGAACTGAACAGCCGCCGGCTGCCCAGTGTCGTGAAAAACTCCATGACGCCCTGCGTGCCCAGGGCATTGAACGCGGTGGGGTTGCCGATATAGCCCGCCACGGCGTCCGGGCCATGTTGGGCAATGACATCCCCGAGTTGTTCGCCGATGTCCGCCAGTGCGCTGTCCCAGTCCGTTGTCACGAAACGGCTGCCCGGTTGGCGCGCGCCGTCACGTCTCAGCGGCGTGTCCAGTCGGTCCGGGTCGGTGTGGATGGCAAGGTAATTGATGCCCTTGTGGCAGGCGAAGCCGGTGGTGACCGGATGCGCCCGGTCCGGTGCCAGAGAAACGACACGGCCGTTTTCCAGTTCGGCGACCAGACCGCAGCTGGGTTCGCAAACGCGACAGAAGGTGGTCTTGCGTTGCATGGGCGCTCCTGTGTGTTGTTTGCTGAAAGACTAGCAGCGCCATGGCGTGAACGTCGTGCCCGGTATACAAATCCCGGCCGGCTGTTATGGGAGCCCGTTACTGGGCTGCCTTGACCCCGGCCCCGGACTTGGAGTCGTTGCTCAACCAGACCCAGCGGTTGCGGCCCTTGTCCTTGGCTTCATACAGGGCCCTGTCCGCGGTGCGGTAGGCACTCTGGAACGGTGTGCCCGGTGAGATGCCCGTAATGCCCATGCTGACAGTGAGCACCCGTCCGGCGGAGGAGTGGGCATGGGGGATTTTCAGGTGGGCCACCGCATGGCAAACCGCCTGGCCGATGTTCTGCAGCGCTTTCATGTCCAGGTCGTGCAACAGCAGGCAGAACTCTTCACCGCCGAGGCGGGCACAGGCATCAAAGGGGCGGCGGGCGTATTGCTCGAGTACCTCGGCGATGGCCACCAGCGCATTGTCACCGGCATCGTGGCCGTAGTTGTCATTGAATGCCTTGAAATGGTCCACGTCGACGAGGATCAGGCCCAGCATCTTGCCGTTGCGCAGGGCGCTGCGATTGGCAAGACCGTAACGTGTTTCGAAGCCGCGGCGGTTGAGCAGGTCGGTGAGCGGGTCCGTTTCCGACAGTTGCCGCAACGCCTGCTGGCGACGGTATTCCGAGCGAAAGAACTGCTGGACCAGATAGGCGATCAGGCAACTGATGGCCGAGAAGAACAGCACGAAGAATACCTGCACCAGGATAATCAGGGCCGGGTCCATGGAGTACTGGACCTTGACGCCCGCGAACATCAGAGAACCGAGGATGGTAATTGGCAAAACCCGTCGCAGGGGCAGCGTGCTGAACATACCGATGCAGACGGTGATCGCCAGCACCCCTTCGTAGGGCATGTCATAACTGTGGGAGTAACTCCAGGCGAGTACGCCGTTGACACCGAACAGGGCTGACAGGCAAATGGCGGTACTGAAGTTGGTGACATGTTGGCGCGATATCTGCACCTGGGTGCCCACCAGCGCCAGCAACAGGGGCACGCTGATGAAACCGCCGATGAAGAACAGCGAGCCGAGCCAGATCTCCGCCGGGAACAGCAGGGCATGCACGAACATGGCCAGCACCGAGGCGAGCAGGGCTATGGCCAGCACCGGCCGCAGGTGTGGCCCGAGGGAGCCAAGGTACCAGTGCTGGAACCGTTCCTCCCGGGAGCCTGATGTCTGTTCAGTGACGTCAGTTTTCTCTGTCACCGTAATCCCCTGTCCTGATCGCGCTCACCTTCCATAGTGGCTGACCGCCGATGGTAGGCATTACCCGGTGATATCACAATGACGCTGCCGGGCACGAGGTTGTCATGGCGCTTTTCAGCGTACCGGTCCATTTGTCAGACGAAAGGCGCTAACCCTATAATTATTGGGCAATTTTCTTTTCCCAACAGACGGCGCCCGGCCGTCACCGGAGAGCACGTGGACGCATTGCTGATGCTGGTTATCGCCTTCTGGGTGGTGATAAATGCATACGTCACCTACAAGGGTTTCGTCTTCCTGCGCCTGCAGGGCAAGCATGCCCCCGACGCCACCAATGAGGACATGGCGCGCTGGGTGCGCGGCAAGGAACCGGCCGACGACCTGCCCGAGGCCATGCAGCCGGCACTGAAGGATCTGCGCGCCTGGCGGGCGGTGGGGCGCAAATACTTCCTGTTCTCCGTGGTGGCCATCCTGGCCCTGGTTGTCCTGCGCCAGGCCGGCATCGCCTGACATCAGCCGGGTCGCGCCAGCAGGGCCATCATCAGGCGCACCGATTCTTCCGACACTTCTTCCATCTCGCGGCGGTTGACGTAAATGCCGTCGATCAACAGGCGGCACAGGCCATGCAGGGTGGCCCAGCTGGCCTGGGCAAGGCGCAATGGCTGGCTGCCGGCAGGCAGGCGCGCCTGGTCCACCAGGGTGCCGATGCGTTCCACATAGCGCCGGAAGCTGCGAAAGGCCACGTCCCTCAGTTCCTCGGTGGGCTGCCCCGATTTCCAGATGGTGCGGCCGAACATCAGGTCATAGGTTTCCGGGTGTTCGGCGGCAAAATTCAGGTAGGCCCGCACGAAGGCGCGCAGCCCTGCCTCCAGGTCGCCCTGGCGATCCAGCTGCGCTTGCTCTATCAGGGTTTCCAGATGACTGAACCCGCGCGCCGCCAGGGCGCACAGCAGGTCATGCTTGTCCCGGAAATGGTGATAGGGCGCGGTGCGGGACACCCCCACCTGCTCGGCCAGCTTGCGCAGGGACAGTCCCTCGATGCCGCCCTCGCGGAGCAGCTCGCCGGCGCCCTGCAGCAGGGCGGCGCGCAGGTCACCGTGGTGGTAATTGTTGTGTTCGGCCATGAGCGATTCGGTCATCGGGTTAACTTGACAGTGTCAAGATACAGGCCTATCTTGACGCTGTCCAGATATCTGGTGCCGGCGCCGCCGGCCTGCTGTCCGAGACAGCCTTTGATGATGCTTTGATGATGAGAGGAACGTCATGAGCCAGTACCCGAACATGCTTGCCCCCTTGGACCTGGGCCATACCACCCTGAAAAACCGGGTGGTAATGGGCTCCATGCACACCGGCCTGGAAGACCGCATCTGGCACCGCGGCAAGCTGGCCGAGTATTTCGCCGAGCGTGCCCGTGGTGATGTGGGCCTGATCATTACCGGCGGCTACAACCCCAACCGCAAGGGCTGGTTCTATCCGTTCTCCGGCTCGATGATGAACATGGCCGATGTGCTCAGCCACCGGCAGGTGACAAAGGCGGTGCACGAGGCAGGGGGCAAGATCTGTCTGCAGATCCTGCACGCCGGCCGCTATGCCTACACACCCTGGTCCCGTTCCGCGTCGGCGATCAAGTCACCGATCAACCCGTTCAAGCCCAAGGCCATGTCCACGAAAGAAGTGGAGCAGACCATCAAGGACTTTGCCCGTGCCGCAAAGCTGGCGAAGAAAGCCGGTTATGACGGTGTCGAGATCATGGGCAGCGAAGGCTACCTGATCAACCAGTTCACCGCGCCACGCACCAACCAGCGCACCGACAAGTACGGTGGCAGCGCCGAGAACCGCAACCGTTTCCCCATCGAGATCGTGCGCGAAACGCGCAAGCTGTGTGGCGATGACTTCATTATCGTCTACCGCCAGTCAATGATTGACCTGGTCCCGGGCGGCTGCAGCAAGGATGAGATCATTGCCCTGGCCAAGGGTATCGAGCAAGCCGGTGCGTCGATCATCAACACGGGGATCGGCTGGCACGAGGCCCGTGTGCCTACCATCGTCACCTCGGTACCACGCGCCGCCTTTGCCGCCGTGACCGGCGAGGTGAAGAAGCACGTCAACATCCCGGTGATTGCCTCCAACCGCATCAACATGCCGGACACCGCCGAGGAAATCATTGCTTCTGGCCAGGCTGACATGGTGTCCATGGCCCGGCCCATGCTGGCGGACCCGCACCTGGTCAAGAAGGCGGCGGAAGGGCGCAGTGACGAGATCAACACCTGCATCGCCTGTAACCAGGCCTGTCTGGACCACACCTTCCAGCTCAAGCGTGCGTCCTGCCTGGTCAATCCGCAGGCCTGCCACGAGACCGAGCTGAAGTACCTGAAGACGCACAACCCGAAAAAAATTGCTGTGGTGGGTGCTGGCCCGGCGGGCCTGTCTGCGGCTACGGTGGCGGCGGAACGCGGCCATGATGTCACCCTGATTGACGGCGCTGATCGCATTGGTGGCCAGTTCAACATGGCGGCGCGCATTCCGGGCAAGGAAGAGTTCTGGGAGACCATCCGTTACTACGGCAAGATGATCGAGAAGCACGGCGTCAAGCTGGTGCTCAACCGTCGCGTGGAACCGGGTGAGCTGGAAAAGGAAGGCTTTGATGAAATCATCATTGCCACTGGCGTGGTGCCTCGCACGCCGGGCATCCCGGGTGTGGACCATGCCAAGGTAGTGAGCTATGTGGATGTATTGCGCGGCAATGTCGAGGTGGGCCAGCGTGTGGCGGTGATCGGTGCCGGCGGTATCGGTTTCGATGTCTCCGAGTTCCTGGCCCACGACCACAACATGCCAAGCCCGGAGCCACTGGATCACTGGTTGCGCGAATGGGGTGTGGATTTTGCGTCACTGGAAGAGGGTGGCCTGGTGCAGCCCGAAGTGGACAAGCCCGAGCGTGAAATCTACCTGATGCAGCGCAAGACGTCGTCGCTGGGCAAGGACCTGGGCAAGACCTCCGGCTGGGTTCATCGTGCCGTACTGAAAAAGAAGGGTGTGCACTTCATGAAGGGCTGCAGCTACGATCGCATCGACGATGCCGGCCTGCACATTACCCAGGGTGATGAGTCGCTGGTGCTGGATGTGGACACGGTGGTGATCTGTGCTGGCCAGGAATCCCTGCGTGAGCTCTACCGGGACGACCAGAGCCACATTCACCTGATCGGTGGTGCGGACGTGGCCGCCGAGCTCGACGCCAAGCGCGCCATCCGCCAGGGGGCGGAGCTGGCCGCCGCACTCTGAGCGGGGAGCGAGAGCAGCGAGAAACGGTCAGCTTTTGCTGGCCGTTTTTTTTGCCCTGGCGTAACGTGATGCCACTAATGGAAGGAGAATCGCCATGCTGGCACTGGTTGCAGGTTTGTTGTTGTTCCTTGGCGCGCATTCACTGGCCATTGCCCTGCCGGAAAAACGGGCGGCGCTGATCAGCCAGTGGGGCGAGCAGAAATGGAAAGCGCTGGTGGGCATCGTCTCCATCGCGGGGTTTGTACTGCTGGTCTGGGGTTACGGCCAGGCGCGTATGGAGCCCGTCTGGTTATGGCAGAGCCCGGTGTGGACACGTCACCTCGCTGCTTTGCTGATGCTGCCGTCGATGATATTGCTGGTGGCCACCTATGTGCCCGGCACCCATATCAAGGCGCGCATTGGACATCCGATGCTGCTGGCCACCAAGATCTGGGCGCTCGCACACCTGTTTGCCAACGGTACGCTGGCGGACCTGCTCCTGTTTGGCAGTTTCCTGGGCTGGGCTGTTTTGGGCTTTATCATTCACCGGCGCCGTGACCGGGCGGCCGGCACCACCTATCCAGCCGTCAGCGCCAGCCGCGACGCCATTGCCGTTGTTGTCGGGCTGGTGCTGTATGGCGCCTTTGCTGGCAAGCTGCATGTGCTGTTGATGGGTGTTTCACCCTTCGGCACATGAGCGCTGGCTCAGCCCTTGAAGGTGCTGAGCCCGAAGTCACCGAACGGTTCGTCGCGGGCCCGTACGGCCTCCTTGAAGCCTTTTTCCATGGCCAGCTTCTGGAAGTCATGGCCTTCCCGGGTGTGGCGCGTGATGCCGTCGAGCAGGGTGCCGATCATCTGCGTGCTGGCCAGGCCCATGTTTGTGAGCGTCTGGTTGGTGAGCATCTTCATCATCACCAGCTGGTTCACCGGCATGCGGGCGATACGCGCAAGCAGGTTTTCGAACACCTCATCGAGTTTGTCCGCCGGCGCGCACTCGGTGGCCAACCCCCATTCCTTTGCCTCGCGGCCGTTCAGGCAGTCGCCGGTGAACAGCAGTCGTTTGGCCTTCTCGATACCCAGCCGGTAGACCCACATGCTGGTGGTGGGTGAGCCCCATACGCGCGCCGGCGGATAGCCGATCTTGGCGTCCTCGCCGATCACCAGCAGATCCGAGCAGAGTGCCATGTCGGTGCCGCCCGCCACACAGAAGCCATGCACCTTGCATATCACTGGCTTGTCGCTGTGGAACAGGCTCATGAAGCCTTTTACGTTCCGGCTCATCATGGCGTAGTCGACTGTAGGGTCCCAGTTGCTGTTGGGCATGTGGTTTTTCATCTGTACCAGCGGGTCCAGCGGGGAGCCTTTCGGGCGATCCGGGTTCTCCTGGCTGTCCATCAGGCCCTCGGCGTTTTCCACCAGGTCGTAGCCACCGCAGAAGCCGGACCCGTTGCCCGCCAGGGCAATCACATGCACCGCCGGGTCCATGTTTGCCTGTTCCACGCAGGCGGCCAGTTCCCGCGGCAGGTCCAGGGTAATGCCGTTGCCGCGCTCGGGCCGGTTGAGGGTGATGCGGGCAATGCGGCCATCCACCGCGTAGGTCATGGTTGTCGGGCTGGTCATGGGCACCTCGCTGTTATAACTCGCCTCGAAAGTTGCTGGCATGAAGCGTAACATTACATATATTATTAGATATATACATTATGCGTAATAAATGCATGCCGGGGAGTTGCTGTGAAACTGCGTCCGCGACGCCTGATCCTCAACCTGATGCTCACCGACCTTGAACGGCCGCTGGGCATCCGCGATGCCATCACTGCGGGGGCCCTGTTCGGCATCCGTGAAAGCTCAGTGCGCGTGGCCATGACGCGCCTGTCCGCGGACGGGCTGATCGCTGCCTGCGACCGCGGGGTGTATGTGCTGGGGCCGGCGGCGCGCGACCTGGCGGCTGACGTATCACGCTGGCGCAGCCGTCTGAAAAGGCTGCGTCGCTGGCGCGGGACCTGGGTGGCGGTGTACTGCGCCGCGCTGGGGCGCAGCGACCGCAAGGCGCTGCGTGCGCGGGAGCGGGTGCTGGCGCTGACCGGTTTTCGTGAACTGGATAACGGCCTGTTCATCCGGCCCGACAACCTGGCCGGCGGTGTGGCCGCCATGCGCGAACGGTTGCACGGGCTGGGGCTGGAGCCAGCAGCACTGGTGACCGGCCTGCATGAACTGGACGCGGACAGCCAGGCCCGTGCCATGGGGCTGTGGCCCGCGGCACAACTGAATCGTGATTACCGGCGCACCCGCACGCGCCTGCAGGCGTGGCTGTCACAGTGCGATGCACTGGAGCCGGAGGTAGCGGCGCGTGAGGCGTTTGTGATGGGGGATGCGGCCATCAGGCAGATGGTATTTGACCCGTTGTTGCCGGATGCGCTGGTGGACGGTGAGGCGCGCCAGGCATTTTTTGACACCCTGCTTGCCTACGACGAAGCCGGGCAGGGCATCTGGCGGCGCCTGTACCAGCACGCCAGCGACCATCGGCAAGCGTCGTCCGGCGCGGCACTGCATTGAACGAGGTGAAAGCATGACGGACAAACCGGCAGACGATATTTCCAATGAGGCCGTGTTCGCCCGCAACCGGGAAACCCGCCGCAAGGTAACGTCGTTGTTCAGTCGCGAGGAGATTCGCGCCCTGACCGCGCGCTCCAACCTCATGGGCATCTATGCGCTGGTGCATGCCTGGGCTGTCATTGGTGCCTGTTTCCTGGCGCTGGCCTGGGCATTGGCGCAGCCATGGCCGCTGGCCGTGCCGGTGTGCCTGTTGGCCGTGGCCGTGCTGGGCGGACGGCAGCTGGCGCTGGCCATTCTTACCCATGAAGCGACGCACAAGACCCTGTTTCGCAGTCGATGGGCCAATGACTGGTTGACGGACTGGCTGTGCGCCCGGCCCATCGGGCTGGACCTGAAGAAGTACCGGGCTCACCACTTCATCCATCACACCCGCACCGGTACCGATGAAGACAGCGATATTTCCCTGATCGCCGGGCTGCCCACCACGCGTGTTTCGCTGGCACGCAAGTTTCTGCGCGACCTGGCAGGCATCACCGGGGTCAAGTTCCTGCTTGGCCGTGTGATGATGGACGCCGAGTTGCTCAAGTGGACGGTGGCCACCGACATCACGCCTCTGCCACGGCAAGGCTGGCGTTTCCATGCCCGCCGCTGGCTGGTGAATGCCGGGCCCATGGTGATCATGCAGGCGGTATTGTTTGCTGTGCTGTGGCTGGCGGGTTACCCGCAGCTGTACCTCGCCTGGGTGCTTGCCTATCTGGTGCCGTATCCGCTGTTTATCCGCATCCGTGCACTGGCCGAGCATGCCGGCACCGAGCGTTGTGCCGACATGTTTCGCAACACCCGGACCACCCGGGCCGGGTTCCTGGCCCGGGCCTTTGTCGCACCGTTTCGTGTCAACTATCACCTCGAGCACCATGCCATGGCATCGGTGCCGTGGTTTCGCCTCAAGACCATGCACCGGCTGCTGCGTGAACGTGATGCGGTGTCGCCGCCACCGGGTTACTGGCGGGTAATGGCCATTGTCTCTTCAGCGCCTGCGGCACCCTGAAAAAAACGGGCCCCGCAGGGCCCGTTGGCAAACAATCACTGTGTCTGTGCCGACCATCAGCCGGTATTCGCCCGCAGCTTCATGCGCTTGGTCTTTGATGAACGGATGGCCACCATGAGCAGGCTGCGGATAAACGCCATCAGCACACTCTCGTCCTGAACCGGGTCCTTGCCCTTGCCCATGCGATGCAGCTGGCGGGCGAACCAGACCACCTCCATCATGGCCATGTCATCGATGGCCTTGATGCCGGTGCGGCGGGGCTCCACCACGCTGTGTACCGATTCGCCGGCAAGGATGCGGTTTGGCAGGTCCGGTTCCACCGCCAGCGGACGGGCCAGCCCGACGATGTCAGTGGCGCCGCTTTCCACTGCGGCGGCCATGCCCTCCGAGGTGCGAAAGCCGCCGGTGACCATCAGGGGCACGGACACCCGTTGGCGAATCTTTTCAGCGTACTCGAGGAAATAGGCCTCGCGCTGTTTGGTGCTTTCCTTGATGCCCTGGCCCGCCATTTTCGGGCTCTCGTAATTGCCACCGGAGATTTCCAGCAGGTCCAGGCCCTCATTGGCGAGTGTTTCCGCAACGGCCATGGATTCCTCTTCGGTGAAACCACCGCGCTGGAAGTCAGCTGAATTGAGTTTGATGCTGACTGGAAACTCCGGGCCAACGGCGGCGCGGATAGCGCGGTAGATTTCCAGCGGGAAGCGCATGCGGTTTTCCAGTGAGCCCCCCCACTGGTCGGTGCGCTGGTTATGGTGGCCGGAAAGGAACTGGCTGACCAGGTAGCCATGGGCGCCGTGAATCTGCACCCCGGTGAACCCGGCTTTCTGGACGATGGCCGCCGCGCGGGCAAAACGCTCGATGATGTCGCGGATTTCCGCTTCGGTCAGTGCGCGGGGTGTCTTGAAGTGTGCTTTCAGTTCTTTGGCGAACGGGATGGCTGAGGGGCTCAGGGTGTCGCCTGTGGCCAGCATCTTCGGGATCTGCTTGCCGGGGTGGTTGAGCTGCACCCAGATCTGGTTGCCGTTGCGCTTGCCGGCTTCGGCCCAGCGCGTCAGCAGGGCCAGGTCCTGCTCGTCCTCCACCACCACATTGTGCGGTTCGCCCAGGTGACGCTTGTCGATCATCACGTTGCCGGTAATCAGGATGCCGGTGCCGCCATCGGCCCAGCGGCCATACAGGCGCACCAGCTCTTCGGTGGGGTGGTTATCCACCGTGCCCAGGGTCTCGCTCATGGCGGACTTGGCGAAGCGGTTCGGCGCGCTGACCCCGCAGGGCAGGGCGAGGGGCTGTTTCAGGGTATCTGCAAAACTCATGCTCGGGCTCCGTCCGGTTTGCGTCGCCCGTGCCAGGGCGCTACCATTAAGTTCGATGGTCATCAAAGTATTAAATAGTTCGACAGTCGTCAAACTAAAACTGATCATCCGGGCATTAATTGGCCTCAACTGACCTCAAGAGCGTGTGATGAGTGATACCGCTGACATGGCGCGTGCCTTCAAGGCGCTGTCCAACCCCAACCGGCTGAAGATCTACCTGGCATTCGCACGCTACTGCGACCAGGGACAGCCGGCACCGGTGAAGGACATGCCGGTGGGCTGCCTTCTAGGTGAGGCCATCAAACGGCTCAATATCGGTGCGCCCACGGTGTCGCACCATATCAAGGAACTGGTGGATGCCGGATTGATCACGACCTCCCGCCAGGGGCGGCAGCTGTTCTGTGCTGTGGAGCCCGCCATGCGTGACAAGCTGCACGCGTTCTTCGCACCGGCCAAGGAGGCATCCGCATGATTGATACGCGCCTGACCCTGCTGGACAGCATCCTCGACGACTGGCGCGAGGTTATTGGTGATGACTTCGAGGGGTACCGCAATCACTGCCGCCGTATGGTCAGCTGTTGCCTTGCCCTGCAGGACTGTGACGATGTCGCCCGGCAGAAGCTGATGATTGCGGCGGCCTTCCACGACATTGGTATCTGGACAGACAATACCCTGGATTACCTGCCGCCGTCGGTGACGCCGGCCATGGCCTACCTCAAAGACAAGGGGATTGAGGCGTGGAGTGAGGAAATCAGCCTGATGATTACCGAGCATCACAAGCTCTCGGCATTTGATGATCCGCGCTATCCGCTGGTGGAACTGTTTCGCAAAGGGGACCTGGTGGACTTTTCCCTCGGGCTGGTACGCTTTGGGCTACCGCGTGCGTTCCTCAAGGAGCTGCGCCGTACCTGGCCCAATGCCGGCTTCCACAAGCGGCTGCTGCAGCTGGCGTCGCACTGGTTTGTGCGCCACCCACTCAATCCTGCACCGATGATGAAACGATAAAAAAACGCCGGCGGTTGCCGGCGTTTTTTTATCAGGGGCTGCGTCGCGGGCTTATTCCCAGCGCCAGCGTTGTCCCCAGCCACCGTGATAGGTCCACAGGTGGGCATCCTGGCCGTTCCATGCGCCCCAGGCGGCATCGGAAATATCCAGCGCCATGGAAGTGTTGGAGGTGATACGCAGGGTGTCGCCTTGCCACACCCAGCGTTGGTTGTTACCGCCGTGACAATCCCAAAGGTGAACGTCGGTCCCTTTGCTCGTGCCGCCGCCCTCGGCGTCGGCACACTTCATCGGGTTCATCTTGTTACGCAGCAGGCCGTCCGGATCCATGTACCAGAGCTGGCTGTCCTCGCCATGACAGCTCCAGTGGTGGATGGCGCTGCCGTTGCTGGTGGACTGGCTTTCCACGTCCAGGCACTTGCCCTTGCCGTTGACCAGTTTACGGAACACGTAAGGCGCCGCTGCCTTGATGGAGATACTGACGCCGCCTTTGGTGACGGATCCGTCGCTGGTCAGCCGGGCGCGCACGCTGTCGCCGTTGACGATAAAGCTGGTGTCGAGCGGCCCATGCAGCCGTTGTACCTGGTTGCCGTTGGCGTCGTAGAAAGTGATGAAGTCGTAGTTCAGCTCGGTTTCACCGTTGACATAGACCTTCAGTGCGGCGGCTCCCGGGATGGACAGCGTCTCGTTGCGGTCCTCATTGTTGCCGTAGGCGCCGGTGGTCCAGTTGGTGACGCCAGCCTCGCTTACCGTGGCGGTGACACCACTGCGGGTGACGGAGCCGTCACTGCGCAGGCGCACGATGGCGGTGTCGTCAGGCACCACCACGGAGGTGTTCAGTGCACCATGGAAACTTGCCACCAGGTTGCGGTTGCCGTCGTAGACATAAACGAAGTCATAGTTGGCTTCAGTCTCGCCGGACAGTGACACCCGGATGGCCTTGGCGCCGGGCTTGCGCAATGTTTCGGCACGGTCTTCGTTGTTGCCATAGGCACCGCTGTTCCAGCCCAGCTTTTCATACTGGTAGCTTTCCCATTCACCCTCGCTGGCCTGGTCGGTGAAATTGATCCAGACGTTCTGGCCACCCGCCATTTGTCGCAGCTGGTCGTTCATGTAGCCATTGGCCGGCGCGGCGAAAGAAAAGCCCGGCAGTTCGCTGGCGCAAACGGCCTTGCCATTACCCCAGGCGCCGTAGCCAGAAGACAGGCGCCAGTCATCCGGATTGCTGTCCGACTGGCAGGCGTAGCGGTAGCTGGCATCGCAGCGGTTGTCATTCCAGCGGCCGTCACTGCGCATGTGCGCGCAATGCTCGCCGCTGCCGTAGTTGTTGGGTTCACCATTGGCCCATGACCAGATGCTGGCAGATACCATGCCTTCGTCCCAGCGATCGGCATCAATGATGTCGATACCGCAGCGCACAATGGCCGGGATATTGCCACTGTCGATGGTGCCGGTTTCATCCACCCAGCCGTCCGGCAGCCAGTCCTTGCCCAGCTTGGAGTCGGACAGCGCATAGATCAGGGCCTGGTTGATGGCGTTGTCGTTGACGGTGCAGTTGCTGCCGTTGAAGTACTTCACCTGGCGGCTGTTCCAGCCGCCGCTGGCGCCTTCGGCGAACAGTGAGATGGGAAAGATCAGTGAGCCGTCATAGGTGTCGTTGGCAGATTTCACGATCACGCGCTTGCCGCTGGCGATCATCTGCCGCGGTGTCGGCCAGCCGCTGGCCGGCTTGTCTGCCGGTGTGTAGAGCAGGTTGCCAAAGGTGCTGTAGAGCGGTCCTTCCACGGCGGACTGGTTATGCGCACGGTCCTCGATATCGATGAAGACGATACCCTGCGGGTTGTTGTCCAGCCAGCTGCGGATGCGACCCAGTTCCTGCGGGTAGCTGTCCCTGGCGGCATAGATGGCGCCACAGTCACTGTGACACAACACCGCCTCGCCGCCGTCCATGTGCACATCCAGGTCGACATTGCGGATGCCCAGGTCCATCAGGCGGATCAGCGGCAGACGCTGGTTGTTCCATGGGTTGCCGCCATCGTTCCAGGCGTTGTGGGCGCCGAGGATCTGCATGCGGTTGATGGGCGTGTCCAGGGCAAGGCGGTACTGGTCGTTGATGCCCTGGCTGAGGTCGGCGGCGGTGGCAGCCAGGGACAGCAGGGCGCCGAGCAGCAGGCCGGCGAGGCTCATGGGTGTGCGCATGGGGTGACTCCCGAGTGGTCCTGTTTGTGTTCTTATTGGTACTCTCGTGCTGTACACGATTCTGGCCGGTGGGCCAGATGCAACAACGGCACATTCGGCCAGCGGTGCGGCAGATTCTGCCAGCGTCGGGCAGGGGCCCGGCATGCCTACGACATAGGCATGATCGGGCAGCGTATTCACGGAAGGACGGCTGACTTCAGTGACCGATTTGCCCAGGCCGGGAAGGAGGCGTCACTGCCAGCCAGGCCATGCTCGGGCACACTGACCGCCTGAGCCCGTTTTGTGGCGTCTTGCCAGGAGGAGAAAGCCATGACCGAACTGGTCACTGTGGAGGTGGTGGATCATGTGGCCCATGTGCGCCTCAACCGCCCGGAGAAAATGAATGCCTTGTCCATCGCCATGATGGAGGCGGTGGCAAACGCTGCAGAGGCGGTCACGGCCAACCGGGATGTCCGCGCGGTGGTCCTGTCCGGGGAGGGAAAAGCCTTCTGTGCCGGTATCGACACCACGGCGTTCACCAGTGGTGAGATCTTCGGCGACATGTTCGGCCCGGGCCGTGGCGGTTTCTGGCCCAACTACTACCAGAAGCCCGGTTTTGCCTGGAAACAGGTGCCGGTGCCGGTGATTGCCGCCCTCCACGGTGTGGCCTTCGGTGGTGGTATCCAGATAGCACTGGGGGCAGACATCCGTATTGCCCATCCGCACACCCGGCTGTCGGTGATGGAGATCAAGTGGGGCCTGATTCCGGACATGTCCGGGTCACAGACCCTGCGTGACCTGGTGCGCCTGGATGTGGCCAAGGAGCTGGTATTCACCGGTCGTATCGTCGAGGCGCCGGAGGCGGAGCGTATCGGCCTGGTCACGCGTCTGGCTGACGACCCTGTGGCAGAGGCGCTGGCATTGGCACAGCGCATTGCCGGCGGCAACCCGGATGCGGTGGCCCTGGGCAAGCACTTGCTGGAGAGTAGCTGGCACGGTGACACCCTGGCGGGTTTGCGTCGCGAGGAAAAGCTGCAGGCAAGCATTCTCAATACGCCCAACCACCGCGAGGCCATTCGCGCAGGGATGGCGAAGGAAGCGCCGCAGTTCCTGCCGCGCGCCTTCGATGACTTTTCTGCACTGGACGAGCTGTGATCGCATCGCTGCCCGACTGTAGCCATCGGTCGGGCAGCGCTACACTGTCAGCACCTGCAGCAGTGGACCCGTCACGATGATCGAACTGCACCAGTTCCCCCCGGCTTTCGGCCTGCCCAACCCGAGCCCGTTCTGCATGAAAGTGGAAGGCCTTTTGCGGTTGGCGGGCCTGCCCTATGTGACCGTGGTCGAGGACGATCCCCGCCGTGCGCCGCTGGGTAAATTGCCCTGGTTGTTGGTGGACGGTCGCGCGATAGCAGATTCCAGCGTCATTGTCGGGTTCCTGCGCCAGGAATACGGTTTTGATGCCGAGGACTGTCTTGATGCCCGCACGCGGGCTGAACACAGGGCGTTCATCGCCATGCTGGAGGACCGGGTCTACTGGGCGGGCATGTACCTGCGCTGGATCGATACGAACAACTGGCCACTGGTGCGTGAAACGTTTTTTGCCCGGTTGCCGTTACCGTTGCGTGGCCTGGTGCCGCGGCTTGCCCGGGCAAAAGTACGCCGTGACCTGAAGGGCCAGGGACTTGGGTTGCATGATGGTGCATTCATTATCGACACCGCGATGCGCGACTGGCAGGCGCTGTCAGAGTATCTCGGCCAGCGTCCCTATTTTGGCGGCGATACGCCGGTACTGCTGGATGTGGTCGCACTGTCCATGTTGGCCAATGGTCTGCGGGGGGTGGTGCGATCACCGCTGCGTGATCACCTCATGGCTGATGGGCGCCTGATGGCCTATGCGCAGCGCGGCCTGCAGCGGGTTTACGGGGTGTCTCTGAACTAGGGGCGCACTGTCCCGGCACTACGGACAGTACTGGCTGAAGCGCATCAGCGCCTTGCTGGCCGTGCGATCCACCAGGTCCACCCAGACTCCAACCACCTCGCCGGTGCGGCCATTGGTGAGCTCGGCAAAGTCGCGTGGGGACAGGTCTCCGGACAGTCGGTCACCCTGTTTGGGCGCCTCGCCCTTGATGACCTTGATCAGCACTTGTCCCCGCGTTGAGTCGAGCAACAGGTAATCGCAGTCGCGACTGATGATTACTGTGCCTTCATCGCTGAGAGCGGTGCCTGCCATCATCATCAATAGCATCCCGATAATGGCTTGCCTTGTGGTTTTCATTATTGGCCTCGTTCTTCCTGGAACGCCGTCATTGTCCGTGCAACCTAGCGCGTATTTCCAGCGCTGATGGTAGCAATTGTGTAACCAGCAATGATTGACTCCGTCGCAATGCCCGATTGCACCTTGAGCCTAGCATGAAAGCATGACGCCATCAGCGTTTTGCGTCAGGGGAAAGAACTACCTGCAAGTGCAGGCCGGGCTGCCACCCTGTGGCGGCAGCCCGCTACGGTCAGGCGTGCGCGGTGCTGTCCTGCTGCGTGACCGGCTGGCGGGCACCGTTGCGCGGCCCGCCTTTCTTCTGGCTCTCCAGCCACATCATCAGCGGTGCCAGCAGGAAGAAATCCACCAGCAGGGCAATGAAAATGGTCAGTGCCGTCATCAGGCCCATGTCCGAGTTGAGCTTGAACGTGGACATGGCGAGCACGCCGAAGTTGACGCACAGGATCACCGTGGTGACCACCAGCGCAACACCCACGGTATTGAAGGCATAGCGGACGGCATCGGCGGTGTCCAGGCCGTTGTCCCGTTTCGCGCGCAGGTATTTGGACAGGAAATGCACGGTGTAATCCACCACGATGCCCAGCGTCATGCCCACCACCACGGATAGACTCAGCCCGATCTGGCCATTGAATGCCCCCCAGAGGCCAAAAGCCACAGCGGCCGGCGCCAGGTTGGGCAGCAGGCTGATCAGGCCATAGCGTACCGATCGCAGCATCAGTGCAATGAGGAAGGAGATGCCCACCAGTGCCAGGATGGTGCCGAACAACATGCTGCGGATATTGCGCTGGCCAATGTGCGCGAACATGACGTCACCACTGGCACCGGTGTGGAACATGGCCGGCGGTGCGTTGTCCCGCAGCCACTGCTGGGCATCGTCCTGCAATGCCAGCATGTCGCCGGTGGAACTGTTGCGTGCGGTGACGATCAGCTTGCTGGCGGTCTTGCCCATGTTGAGCTGGTTGTTCACATCCAGGCCGAAGGGCAGGGAAAACTCGTACATGAGCAGGTACTGGGCGGCCAGGTCACGGTCCTGTGGCAGTCGGTACCAGTCCGGGTCGTCGCCGTGCATGTTCTTGTTGATGCGCTTCATGACATCACTGAATGAAAACACGTGATAGACGAACTCGTGCCCGCGCAGCCACTCGGCAAAGGCATCGACGGTGGCCAGGTACTGCGGGTCGGTCACCGAGCCCTGTTCGCCCGCGGACAGGGTAAAGCTGATGCTGTTCGGTGATGTCAGGTGCTCACGGGCATAATCGCTGCTTTGCCGTTGAACGGTGCTCTCGTCGAAGTACTCGGACCAGACGTCATTGAGTTCGTTCCTGGGAATGAACAACGCCGCCAGTACCACCAGGGACAGTCCGGTCACAAGGATGGGCCGGTAACGGCTGATCACCACTTCGGCCAGCTTGCGCAGTCGTGGATCGCCGTAGCTGCCGTCCTGCACACGTGGCGCCACGCCGCTGGGCAGCAACATCATCAGGGCCGGCAGCAGGATCACGGAATACAGCCAGGCCAGCGCCACACCGATGGCGACGATGTTGCCCAGGTCCTGGAACGGCGGTGAGTCACTGAAATTCAGGCTGAGGAAACCGACGATGGTGGTGGCTGACGTCAGGAACACGGGCTGGAAGTTGAGATCCAGGCTGGACGCCATGGCAGCCTTCTTGTCCTGGCCCTGGCGTTGCGCCTGGAAGTAGCCCACCAGGATGTGGATGCTGTCGGCAATGGCCAGGGTCAGGATCATGGTTGGGGCATTGGCCACGGGCGGGGTGACCGGGAAACCGAGCCAGGCGGCGATACCGTGCGCCGTCAGGATGGAAAACGCAATGACCACGAGCACCGAAAAGGTGCCGGTCACCACAGTGACCGCACGACGGCTGCCCAGCCACATGTAACCGCCGATACAGGCCATGGCCAGCAGAAAGGCGATGGGCACCAGGTGGGTGAGGTCATGCAGTGAGCTCTCGCGGAATGCCGTGTTGTTGATCAGCTTGCCCACCAGGCGAATGTCCATGGTCGGGTAACGGGCACGGAAGTCTTCCGCCATGGCGCGCGTGGCGGCGACAATTTTGGGGATTTCGGTGTTCTTGTTTTCTGTATCCAGGAAAAACGTCACGTTGACCCCGGTGACGTCACCGTCGCGAATCAGGCGCTTGTACAGGGTCACCTCGTTGATGGCGATCTCGCGCGCACGATCGAGTTCTGCCTCGCCCATCTGCCCGGCATTTTCCACCAATGGTTCCACCAGCAGGTCATCACCGTCCGCGCTGGTGTGCTGGTAGTTGCTGAGTGAATCCACGCGCACCGAATCGGGCAGTGTCCAGGCGGCTTCGGTCAGCTCCTCCACCACGGCCATGGTGTCAGGGGTGAAAACGTCACCGTCAGCCGGCGTCAGCACGAACATGATGTTGTTGTCCGTGGTGAAGGCATCCTGCTGCTCGTGGTAGGCGATCAGGTCCGGATTGTCGGCCTCAAAGAAGATTTCGAAGTCGGACACCAGCTGGGTGCGGGGCAAGCCGGCCACGGCGCCGGCAAGCAGCACGGAGCTGGCCAGGAGAACCAGAAATGGGTGATTGAGAATCAGCGCTGAAAAGCGGTCGCTGCGCATGCCGGGCTCCAGGACAGTGTCAAAGGGGGCTTTGTGCCGGCTTGCAGGTTAGGTTTTCGCGCCAGGGGGGGCAAACGATATCTGATTCAGCTCAGTTGAATTTCACTCATCTTAAGGCCGTGCGGCAAGGGCAGGCTGCCGAACTGCTCCCGCATCCACTCACTGAAGGCGTGAATATCGGGCCGGTCCCGGTCCTCACTGCGCCAGACCAGGTAGTAGCCTTCCGGCACCGGCACCCAGATATTGAAGGGCGTCACCAGGCGGCCGCTGTCCACCAGCGGTGACATAAGCGGGAAAACGCCGATGCCGACGCCAAGCCCCTGCTCGGCGGCGCGACTGGCGGCCAGCAGGCTGTCCACGGTCAAGGTGTGCTGCGGGGTGAAATCTTCGAGCGCTGCCTTTTCCACAAGCAGTTTCCAGGCATCACGGGCGTCAGCGGGCAGGCCGATCAGCTTGCAGCGGCGAATGTCCTCGATGCCGGACAGATCGTGTTCCCTGGCATAGGCGGGGGAGCACACGGGTGAACCGATAATCCCGGACAGTTTCTCGCTGGCCAGGCCGGGCCAGTCGCCAAGGCCAAAGCGGATGGCGACGTCTACCTCGCCGCTGTCGAAGTCGGCGTTCTGGACGCTGGTTTCGATGCGCAGTTCGATGTCGGGATGCTGGCGCTGGAAGCTTTCCAGGGACGGGATAACCAGCTCTGCCGCCATGAACGGCAGGATGCTGGCGCGCAGCACCGGGCGGCCGAAGCGTTGTGAAAGTTGCTGGGTCGCCTTGTGCAGTTGCTCCATGCCGCCGGCCACTTTCTCGGCGTAAAACAGGCCAGCCTGGGTCAGTCTCAGGCCGCGGTTGACGCGCAGGAACAGGGGCATGCCGATCAGGTCTTCCAGTTGCTTGATCTGGTGGCTGACTGCCGAGGGCGTGACGTGCAGTTCCGTAGCCGCTTTCTTGAAGCTCAAGTGGCGAGCCGCCACGTCGAATGTGCGCAACAGGTGCAGGGGTGGCAGTGTCATCAGCCCTCCCCGCTGGTGGTAACGTCCGGCACCTGTCCCGGCGCAGACACAGGGCGGGAGGCGCGGACATCGCAGTCGTGGGTCAGGTCTTCGGCGGACAGGATGGCCCGTTCACCCTTGGTAAACAGGCTCCAGTGTTCGTCCGTGTACAGGGCACCGGAGGCTGACGGTTGCCGGTGCAGGTCAAAGCGCTGGTCCCGTACCTGCAGGGTCGCTTCCTGGTCGTCTATCACCACCTCGAACATGAGACCGTCGGCGCAGCTGTACTCGTGCAGGGTGGCCACCGGCCGGGGCGTTTCGGCAGGGGGCTCAGCTGGCGCCTCTGTTTGCGGCGACGGTGAAGCCGACGGTGTCGGTTCGGCGGGCTCCGGGTCGCTGCAGGCAGAGACCAGGAAAAGCAGTCCGGTCAGTGCCAGGGCCGTTCGCATGGGCGCTCCTTGTTGTTCTTGTGTCTGGTCGGATTATGCCGTACCTGTGCAGTGCCAGCATCCCTGCTTTACATTGCCACGCACCCGGATTTTGGCAAGAATGGGTAAAACACCAAAAAATGTCATCTGCCAGGAAGGTACCCCATGTTTCTCTCACGTTTACTGCTCGTTCCGGTGCTGGCGCTTCTTGCCGCCTGTGCCACCCAGTCCACGTCGCAACTGACCTCAGTGTCCCGTGACCCCGACATGGCGGACAGGAGCTACAACAAGGTGTTCGTCATGGCGCTGGCCTCAACGGAGGCGCGTCGACGGATGGTGGAAGATGCCGTAGTGGCGAAGCTCAAGGGCGAGGGCGTGGAAGCACTGGCATCCTGGGCCTATATCGATACCCTCGACCTGGAGGACAAGGCGGCCTTGCGAGCTGCGGCGGAAAAAGCGGTAAAGGACAGCGGTGCTGACGCCGCCCTGGTGGGCAAGGTCGTACGGGAAGACAAGCGCACCGAGTATGGCCCGCCACAGGTAGAGCAGACGCCGATGGCTGTGTCGCCGTATTTCATGGGTTATGGCTCTTATGTGGGCTACGGCTACCAGACGGTGGTCTCCCCGGGAGAGCTGCGCGAGGTTCACGAGTATTTCCTGCAAACGTCGTTGTATGACGCGTCCACATCACAGCCCGTCTGGCGTGCCCAGTCGGTAACCCTGAATCCGGACAATCTGGAGCAGGCCGTTGCGGATGTGGCAGACATGCTGGCGCGGCGCCTGCTTGAAGACGGTGTGGTGAACAACGCCGGTATGCCGCGCTCGTCTGGCGGCGGCTACTGATGCGGGTAGTCGCCAGCGCTCTTGCTGCATTGCTGCTGGCTGCCTGCTCGACCACGCAGCTTGTGCACGACCGCGTCAATGCCAACTGGCGCGGTGACGCGCTCGAGCGTGTGGCCGTGGTTGTGATCGCCAATCAGCCCCGGGTTCGCGGTGCGCTCGAGAATGCCCTGGTAGAAGACCTGCAGGCAGCCGGTGCCGATACGTTTGCCGTGCATACCATGATGATGGATGTGCCGGAGACACTGAAGGCACGCAAGGCTGCATTGAAGGCGCTGGTGGAAAAGCAGGGGGCCGATGGCGTACTGGTGCTGTCACTGGTGGGCGTTGATACGCAACGCCAGTATGTCGGCGCCCAGATGGCACCGGTGGAAGTCATCACCGGTGTGGGACCGGCAGCGACGCCTTACTGGGGCTACGGCGGCTACTACCATCGGCACTATGAATACGTGTATGTACCGGGCTACGAGGAAGTCACCCAGGATTATCGTCTCGATGCCTCGCTGTTTGCGGTGGGCCAGGAAACTCCGGTTTGGCAGGGCGAGACCAGCACCGTTGATCCGGCGTCGCTGGATGAAGGGATTGCGGGTGTTGCGTCCCGGGTGTCATCGGCGCTGGTCCGCCACAAGCTGGTGGCGAGTGACTGAATGACGGTAACAGGGTAACGGGGATGCGGCAAAGGGCGTCACTGCAGTAATCGCACGATTAAAGAAGCCAAAAAAAGGGCAGCCGAGGCTGCCCTTTTTTTCTGGCACTGACCAGGCCGTTACTTGAGCTCTTTCGACGTGAGGCCAAGCAGGCGCCGGGCAATAATCAGTTTCTGGATCTGCTGGGTGCCTTCGAAGATGTCGAGAATCTTCGAGTCCCGCGCCCATTTTTCCAGCAGATCGTCTTCGGTAAAGCCGATGCTGCCAGCCAGTTCCACGCACTTGAGGGTGATGGCGTTGCCCACCCGGCCAGCCTTGGCCTTGGAGATCGACGCCTCAAGGGAGTTGGCCTGCTTGTTGTCGGCCATCCATGCCGCCTTCATGGCCAGCCAGTAGGCAGCCTCCCAGTCCGCTTCCATCCGGTACAGCTCAGCTTCGACCGCAGAGCAGTTGTCCACGGGCCGGGCATAATCCAGCTTTACGGCTTCCTTGAGTAGCTCCCGGGTGCGCTCAAGCGAGGCGCGCGCGCAACCCAGGGCAAAGCAGGCGACCAGCGGGCGCGTGTTGTCGAACGTTTCCATGACGCCGCCGAAACCCTTCTTGGTGTCGATCTCCGGGGTGCCAAGCAGGTTCTCTGCCGGCACACGGCAGTCGCTGAAGTTGATCGCGGCAGTGTCTGAGGCACGAATACCAAGCTTGTGCTCCAGGCGTGCCAGTTCCATGCCCGGCGTGCCCCACTCCACCACGAAGGACTTGATCGCCGCACGACCGACCTTCGGGTCCAGTGTCGCCCATACTACGACGCAGTCCGCACGCTCGCCGGATGTGACATAGATCTTTTCGCCATTGAGTATGTAGTGGTCACCGTCCTTGATGGCGGTGGTGCGGATGGCGCCGGAGTCCGAGCCACAGCCCGGCTCGGTGATGGCCATGGCGGCCCACTTGCCTTCAAAGCGCTTGAGTTGCTCATCGTTGGCCACTGCGGCGATGGCTGCGTTACCCAGGCCCTGGCGGGGCATGGCGAGCAGGAAACCAACATCGCCGTAACACAGCTCAAGGGCGCCAAGGCAGGTGCTCATGTTGGCACCGTTCTTTACCGAGCCGTCATCCTTTACCTTGCCCTTGCCAGTCTGGGCGGCACCGGCAGAGGATTCCGGATCGCCTTCGTTGAAGCCGTCCAGCACGCTGGCAAGCATGTCCAGTTCTTTCGGGTATTCGTGTTCGGCGCGGTCATACTTGCGCGAGATCGGGCGGAACACGGACAGCGCCACCTGGTGGGCGTTGTTGATGATCGGCTTGAATTTCTTTGGAATCTCGATGTTCATCAGTGTTCCTCCTTAAATGTGCAGGCCGCCGAAAACGACGCCAATGGCTCGCAGGTCGCGGTACCAGCGCTCCACCGGATATTCGTGGGTGAAGCCGTGTCCGCCCAGCAGCTGCACGCCATCCGTGCCGATCTGCATGGCCTTGTCCTTGACGAACGTGCGCGCGAGGTGGGCTTCGCGCTGGAATGACTTGCCCTGTTCTGCGCGGCTGGCGGCGCGGTAGACCAGCATGCGCATGCCATCCAGTTCGATGGCCATGTCGGCGATGATGAACGCCACCGCCTGACGGTGGCTGATTGGCTCACCGAAGGCCTTGCGCTCGTTGCAGTAGGGGATAACGTAATCCAGCACGCCCTGGCAGGCGCCGATGGCCATGCCACACCAGGCCAGCGTGCCCAGGTCCACAAACTGGTGGTAATCGAAGTCGCTGTTGCCGAGACGGTTGGCCGCCGGCACGCGCACATCTTCCAGCAGCAGCGGGCGCTGGCCACTGGCGCGGATGCCCATGCCGTTGTCCTCGCCGCAGCTCAGTCCATCGGTGCCGCCCTCGATAATGAACACGGCCGGGCCGTCATCGGTGGCCGCAGCCACAAGGAACAGCTCAGCTTCGGCGGCCAGTGGTACCAGTGCCTTGGTGCCGTTGAGCACATACTCGTTGCCGTCCTTGCGCGCGGTGGTTTTCAGCTGGCAAGGATCGAACAGCGGGTGCGGTTCGGTAATGGCAATGGTGGCGCGCGGTGGCTTCTCGTCGGCAAAAGCCGGCAGGTACTTTGACTGTTGTTCGGCGGTGCCCCAGCTGGTCAGGGCATTGGCGACGCCCATGGGGGCGAGAATCGCAACCGCCTGACCCATGTCACCGTAGGCCAGGTCTTCGGCAATCAGCAGGTTGGTCACCGCAGAGCGCTCGCTGGCGGCGCCGCCGAGGGATTCCGGCACGGCAAAGAAGTTCAGGCCCAGTTCCAGGGCCTGGTCGATGACCTCGTCATCGGTCTTGTGTGCCGCATCGGCCGCTTCTGCCCGTTCACGCAGCACCTCGGTGGCGAAGCTTTTCACCGAGTCACGGATCATCTGCTGCTCTTCAGTGACGTTCAGGTCGAACAGGCCCGTGGTCTGGCCTGGTGCGGTCAGGCGCGCCGGCTTGTCCAGTTTCTGGGTGGCCTTGAACGTGCGGGCCGTGGTGGTGATCAGTCGAAAACCGGTTTTGGTCAGGGTGTAGGCAAGCCGCTCGATGAATTTGCGGATACCCACCCGGTCAAGGAAGTCTGAACTGGCGAGCCGGTTCAGGGCTCCCAGGGCATAGCCAACGGCGTCTCGTGCCATAACGGGTGTCTCCTGGACTGTGTCAGAAAAAGTGAGCCCGATTATGGGCGCTTGACGCCGAGGGCGTTTGACCCGAGTGCCAAAAGCGGTGGGCAGAGTGGCAACCGGCCCGTTCGTCGGCTGCTGATGGTCAAAAGGTATACAGCGCGTAGACATTTGCCTAGGATTTGTGACCGACCAGTCACGCATGTTGCGGAGGGGCCGGGAAAGGGCTTTCCGGTGCAGGTGGGATTCCTATAACAACAACAAAGGAGCGATGACCGTGACCCTTAGATTGTTGCTCAGTACCGCGCTGCTGGCGTGGCTCGCCGCCATGGCCAACACTGCGATGGCGGCGCGGGCGGGTGACGCCGGCATTGAAACGCCACAGCCAGGGACTGAAGGCCGGCAGCAGGTGCGTGCCGACGCAGAGGATGCGCATGTCCCCGATGACGAGGATGAATTCCTCGCCGATGACCCGTCGGATGCGAGCGACATTGACGAGGAGAATGAGTGGGCGCAGAAAGAAAGTGAGCGCATTGCAGTCGACGCGTCGGTGATTGGCAGGTCCTGGAACCAGGTGCCGTTCCAGACGCGCTACTTTGACTACTCCTATGAGGAAATCGAGCGGCGCTGGCCGCAGTTCATGAGGGCGCTGCTTATCCCGTTCCCGTCGCCGGCCTACTTGCAGCGGCGTATCGAGACCTTCCCCGAACTGCGCGCTGAATTGGGCCCTGATTTTGACGGTGACTACGAGCGCCTGTCCCGCAACACCGTTCATGCCTGGCGGCTGTTCTTTCGTGGGGACTTCCGCGAAGCCAAGGAATGGGGCGTCCAGTTTGGTGCCTATGGAAAGGTACCGGCCTACTTTTCCCAGATCATCTATGCCGTCTACCTGTCGGACACCCAGGATGACAAGCACCAGTTGCTTCAGGACGCTGCCAATCAAGTTGCCGTTTACGCCCGGGTGCTCAAGGAAATGGAGCAGTCAGAGGAATTCAGGGATGATTATATGGTCATGCGGCTTGGCTACGCGTATGCCATTGCCCGGATAGCAGAAGAAGTTTCTCCGCCCGTCGCTGTCGCCCGCAATTACCTGTTCAAGATATCAGGCGCGGCGAATGACGTGCTTGCCATCAAGCCCGATCATCCAGTGGGTCTGGCGTTTCGTGCCGGTATCGATGCCGGCCTGATCCGCACCATGGGGAAGGCGGCCGGTCGGCTGACGTTTGGTGCCAAGCAGAGCAGGGCAAAGGACTACTTCGAGGAATCCTTCAATAAAGTGGATGACCTTTCCATAATCCACTATGAGTACGCGAACGCACTGCTTTACATGAACAAGACGCGTGAGGCCACAGATGCGTTGCAGCACCTGCGCCGAGCCATGGCGATACAGCCGCTGTTCGCCATGGAGGCCCTTGATGCCATGTATGCCGCCAAGCGTTTTCGTGAGGTGGATGATTTCCTTAAATACGGCCGCAGTTTCCGGTCGTTTGACCGCAAGCGCAGACGCTATGTGCGCAAGACGGACGAAAACCTGTACAACGTGCTGTCACCGCCGTTCCTGATTACGGAGTATGTAGCCAGGCGATAAAAAAAGGGGCCCTTGGGCCCCTTTTTCGTTTCCAGGTCCGGGTTTATTGAGACACGGTCCGGGAAGCTTCCACTACTGTCTCCACGCGACGGTTCTTTGCCCGCCCCTCAGCGGTGTCATTGCTGGCAATGGGCTGGTCTTCGCCCCGGCCAACCGCTTCGATGCGGTCAGCAGAAATGTTGAATTCGTTGACCAGCACATCGCGGGCTGCATCAGCGCGCTGCTGTGACAGACGTCGGTTGAATTCGGCGCTGCCCTGACTGTCGGTGTGTCCCTCCAGTAACAGGCTGGTGTCCGGATATTCACGCAGGACGGTGGCCAGCTTCTCCAGCTCGCCGTAGGACGATTGCTTCACTGCGGCCTTGCCGGTTTCAAACTGGATGTACAGAGTCTGGCGGATGCTCTCGGTCAGAACCTCGTTGCAACCCGTCTCATCTACCTTTGCGCCTGCGGCTGTATCGGGGCACTGGTCGCGGTCGTCACTGACGCCGTCATTGTCGCCATCATTGCTGCCTGTGTTGGAGGCAGCAGCCGGTGCTGGCGCTGGCTGTTGTTGCTGTGCCGGTTGTTCACTGGCATTGCTGTCGCTGGATGCGGTGTCATCGGCGCGGCTGCTGGTGCTGCCCAATACCAGATTGATGGCGGCATAGGCCTGTCCGTCCCAACGCTCGTTGTCGAAGCTGTAGGTAGGGCGCACGCCCAGGTCGAGGACAAAACGCTGGCCGAGACCTTTCTGCATACCCATTTCGAAGCCAGCCACGGTTTCATTGGTGCTGCTGGCGCCCGTGCTGTCGAATTCCTTGTCGCCGATGGTGAAGCCGCTGTACGGTTCGAAGCCGAGGAATTCGTCGTCGTGATAATGCTTGCGAACGGATGCAAACACGGCGCGCAGGTCGACATCACCGGCACGGCTTTGCAGATCGATGTCACTCTCTTCAGCCCACAGCTGAAGTGACCAGTTGTCACGTCGTGCGCCTGCCTGCAGGCCCGGGAGCCACGCATCGTCGAGGTCAGGGTTGGGTACGTGACCGCCGATATCGAAGTAATGACGGGTGCCATGAATACCCAGGTAGTTGTAGCTTTCGGGCACATCATGGGCCGCGAGAGCCGGGCTGCTCGCCAGTAGCGTGGCGGCGATAAGTCGAAGTTTCATGGGAACTCCCTGTCAGAAAATTGAGAGCGCTATTGTGCCAGTCAGTCGAGTCAGTGCGCAGTGAAACCGCACAGAATTGCCGGCTTTTTACAATCCTCAGTAATTCCTCTCAGAAGTATTACCGACTCGCTACACTGGCCGGCCGCAAACCATGGTAGATGCTCTCGGTCACGATGCGTGCCATGCCGAGCAGGGGGATTACCAGGATCATGCCGGGGATGCCGGCAAAGTGGCCGGCGATAACGACAGCAACAAGGGCAACGGCCGGGTGGATGTTGACCGTGCCAGCGAGCAGGAAGGGGATGACCACCAGGTTGTCGAACCCGAACCCGACAGCCAGGACCATAACCGCCTGCCAGATGTCTGCAGTGGCCATGCCGGTGTCCCCGAGAACGATGACCAGCGGCGCCACCATGGCCAATAGCGGCCCCAGGTAAGGCACCAGGCCAGCGACACCGGTGAGCACCCCCAGCAGCACCGGCGACGGGAAACCGGCCAGCCAGAACCCGGTGCCGGTGATGGTGGCAAGAATCAGTTGCTGCAGGAGAAGGCCCCGAAGGTAGGCCTGGAGGCGGTTGCTGACCCGGTTGTATATCAGCCAGCCGAGCTCGAAGTGCTTGTTGGGTAGCAGGTTGATGAGCCGGTCCCTGACCGTGTGGAAGTCGCGCAGGATGAAAAAAGCCAGTGGTGGAACCAGGGCAAAGTTGATGGCCAGCTGTGCCACCACCGAAGACGATTCCAGTAGCTGGTCCAGGTCGATGGCAGCGTTTATATCAATGGCGGCGAGCTGGGCCGACAGGGGTGCGCTGATGGGAATACTGCTGGAGAGGAAGGTTTCGATATCGATCAGTGCGCGTACCGCGCCGTCCTGTAGATACGCCAGGTCCGCCGGCAGCTGTGGGAGGTAACCGCGCAGGGCATTGAAGCCGTATGTGGCGGCCCAGCCCAGAATAAGGAGCGGCGGCAGCAGGGCCAGGGCGATGGCCCGTGCCTGGGGGACCTGGCGCGCCTGCATGCGGGCGACCACCGGTTCCAGCATCAGGTAGAGCAGGGCCGCCAGGAAAAGCGCGAGCCAGACCGGGTACAGAACCCACAGGCCGACCAGCAGTGCGGCTGCGGCGAACAGATAGCGCACGCTGGATGGCATCAACGGGCTCCGCTGTTGCTGTGATGCAGGCGCAAGGCGAGCTGTCGCGCCAGGTTGGTCATGATCTGCGCACCGGCCAGCGGACGATGGCGAACGAACTCCTCCAGCTGGTAGCGCACCAGGAAAGACACCAGCACGTCGCCGTCAGCGCGGGCACTGGCGGTACGGGGCGCATCTTCGAGCAATGCCACCTCGCCGAACAGGTCACCACTTTCCAGGGTGGCAATTTGCCGGTCCCCGGACAGGATGTGCACGCGCCCCTGAATGATCAGTCCGGCCGCGACGCCGGCCTCACCCTGCTGGAAAAGAAACTCTCCGGTGCGGTATTGCCTGACATGGGTCAGCTTGACCAGGCGCGTGGCGATGCGCTTGTCCACATCGGTGAGCAGTGGTGATTGTCGCCAGGCAGACAGCACCTGGTCGTCTATCGCCTGTGGACGCAGTGAGCTGGTCCACAGGGATACGTCGTTGCCACTGTCACCACTGTCAGTCATCGGCATTTTCCACCCGGGTATGGCTGCCGTCGCAGATTGGCGCCCTGGCTGTCTGCTTGCAGCCGCAGAAGAAAACGATCTTGTTGGCCGGTGCGGTATAGGCCACCGGTTCGAAGTCCGTTCCCTTATGCGAGCCGTCACAGAAAGGTTGGTTGGCGCTCCTGCCACAGGCGCACCACTGGTAGGTCTTGCCTTTCTCTACTTCCAGCGGGAAAGGCGTAGAGGAAGCAATACGTGGTTTGCTCATGGTCATTCTCCGTTTGCTCGTGCCAACAGGCGGTCACCATCAAACTGTCATGCAAAGTTAACCGCAGCGCAATAGTCAGCGGCAACACTGGTGTCCAGTGGGAAAACGGAGTTGTCTATGCTTGCCCAGGTGGCTGGAACGTTCAGGGTTATCAATACGGCGCTGGCTGTTACGGCAGAAAAGCTGCGTGCCAATCCGAAGGGTGCGCCCGCAGCGGGTTCACTGCCACGATTCGAGGCGCGCTTCAGCACCAGTCGCCGCGATATCCTCAAGGCCCAGCGGCTGCGCTACCGGGTTTTCAGCGAAGCCTACGGGGCCCGCTTGAACACGCCCTTTGGTCTCGACCGGGACGCGTATGATCGCCATTGCCTGCACCTGGTTGTTCGCGACACCCAGACGGGCGAAATTGTTGGCTATACCCGGGTCCTGCCCGACTCGCGGATTCACCGAACGGGCGGATTCTACTCCCAGGGTGAGTTCCATATGGGCATGGTGAATCACCTGGACGGGCGGGTGGCAGAGATTGGTCGCACCTGTATCCACCCGGACTATCGGGGCGGTGCCGTCATTGCAGCACTCTGGTCCCGTCTTGCCGAGTACATGCTGGTGGAAAATATTCGCTACCTGGTCGGCTGTGCCAGCGTGTCGCTGTCCCATGGCTATGACGTAGGCGCCATCTGTGCCCGGGTACAGGCGCAGCATCTTTCTCCCCGTGACCAGCGTGTGCACCCGAGACGGCCGATGTCAGGACTGTCGCGCCCGGTGGCACCGGACACGGTGCGAATGCCGCCGCTGCTGAAGGCCTACCTGCGCATGGGCGCGCGCGTTTGCGGCGAGCCCTGCTGGGACCCGGATTTCAATTGCCTGGATTTTCTTGTCCTGCTGGCGGTGGAAGACCTGCCGGCCAGGTACGTTCAGCATTTTCTCCAGCCCACGCCATCTCTCGTTGCATCATGAACGGACTGGTGATCCGTGATGGTGCCCGAATCCCACCGGGGTTGCGCCGTATTGGCCGTCTGGTCCGGGTTGTTGCACATATCGGGCGGGGCCTGTGGCTGGCGCTACGCTTCGATGCGTTCCGCCAGCCGCACCGTGCGCTCGTGCGCGAACAGGCCCTGCGCTGGCAGCAGGACCTGCTGGAAATTCTTGGCGTGCGCCTGAGTGTCAGTGGAAAGCCCGCCGCGGGTACGGTCCTGCACGTCAGTAATCACGTCTCCTGGCTCGACATTCCGGTGATCGGTTCCCTGGTGCCGGTGCATTTCCTGTCCAAGGCCGAAGTTCGGCAATGGCCGCTGGTGGGTTGGCTGGCGCAGGCCGCAGGCACGCTGTTTATTCGCCGGGGCAGCGGTGAGTCCGGCAGCAAGGCGCAGGAAATCGCCACGCATCTGCTGCAGCGGCGAACCATTCTGGTCTTTCCCGAGGGGACAACCACCGATGGCACTGGGGTAAGGCGGTTCTTCCCGGCCCTCTTCAGGGCGGCAGTGGCAGCGGGCACGCCCGTCCAGCCACTGACGCTGCAGTACCTGGACCACCGTGGTCACGTTGACCGATCGCTGGCCTTCGTCGGCGATGACCGGTTTCATAGCCATCTGTGGCAGCTGCTGCTGCGTGACGAGATACGCGTGAATATCCACTTTGGCGCGTTGCTCATGGCGGATGACGGAGATCATCGTGCGCTTGCCTTGCGGGCTCAGCGCGAGGTGGCTGCCGCCATGGCGCCTGCCGGCATACCGCACGCCTGAGTGCTCTGCTAGCATGTCCGCTTGCGTTAACCGGGAAAGCGGACATGAGCAAGGCCAGTGACCTGAAACGCGGCGAGGTCATCGCCGTCAATGGAACCCCCTATGTTATCCGGCAGATCGATGTGCAGTCGCCATCGGCACGGGGCGCGGCGACCCTCTACCGGGTGCGCGCCAGTGCCGTCCAGGGTGGGCAGAAATTCGAGGAGCGGTTCAAGGGAGATGACGACGTCACTACCCTGGAAATGAATCGTCGTGCCGTGAACTTCTCCTATGCCGACGGCAATGAGTATGTGTTCATGGATGCTGACGATTTCAGCCAGTATCCCCTGCAGCACGCCGATATCGAAGAGGAGCTGCCGTTCGTCACCGAGGAAACCGAAGGGCTGCATATCATGCTCGTGGATGGCCAGGTCATAGGCCTGTCATTACCCGCCAACGTCGTGCTTGAAATTACCGAGTGTGCGCCGGCCATGAAGGCGGCGTCAGCCAGTGCCCGAACCAAGCCGGCTACCCTCAGTACCGGCCTGGTGGTCCAGGTGCCGGAGTACATCGAGGCGGGAGAGCGGATCAAGGTCAGTACCAGCGATCGCAAATTCGTTTCCCGCGCATGAGGCTGGTCCTTGTCCTGGTGAGCGCACTTCTGGCCGGCTGCAATGCCGGCTATTACTGGCACCTGGCCCGTGGCCATGCTGACCTGATGTCTGCCCGTGTGCCGGTGGATGAGGTGCTGGCTGACCCGGCCACGGACACGGTCTTGCGCGAGCAGCTGGCCCTGTCCGCAAAGGCGCTGGTTTTTGCCCGCGAGCGGCTGTCCCTGCCCAGTAATGGCAGTTACCGCGATTATGTGGCACTGGATCGCGACTGGGTGGTGTGGAACCTTTTTGCAGCGCCGGAGTTTTCCCTGGATGCCCACCAGTGGTGTTATCCGGTGGCCGGCTGCGCCAGCTACCGGGGTTATTTCGATCGCGCCCGGGCCGAGCAGGCGGCAGACAGGCTGCGCGCCCGGGGCTTCGATGTGCATGGCGCCGGCGCCATTGCCTATTCCACGCTGGGCTGGTTCGATGACCCGCTGACGCCCGCCATGCTGGCGCGCAGTGACGGCGGACTGGTCGAGCTGCTTTTCCACGAGCTGGTCCACCAGCGCTTCTACCTGAAAGGGGATACCCGCTTCAACGAGAGCCTGGCTACGGCGGTGGCCCGCCACGGACGCAAGGCCTGGTTTGCTGACCGCGGGGCCGATGATGATGATGCCGCCGTGGCAGCAGCAGCGTGGCAGTCGGTAAGGGCGCTTCTGGAGCAGACGCGCACGGCCCTGCAGACCCTGTATGCCAGTGACCTGCCCGCGAGACAGATGCGTGAGCGCAAGCGGGCCATTCAGGCAGACACCCGGGCGCGGTACCACCAGGCGTTGGCCCGGCAGCCGGCGCTGGCGGCGTGGCAGGGGTTTTTTGACGGGCCCCTGAACAATGCCCAGTTGAATACCGTGGCGGATTACAACCAGTGGGTGCCCGCGTTCACGTCACTGATTGCCCGTTGCGAAGCAGAATGGGGCTGTTTCTGGGATGCTGTGGACGAACTGGCGGAGATGGAAGACGAGGCGCGGCAGGCCGCATTGCAACGGTTACAGGATCAGGAGCGCCGGCATGATTGAGCTGGTGCGTTTTCGCGAGCAACTGCCGGCCCTGTTCCTGCAACAGGTGCTGGAGGAACAGGGCATCCGCTGCGTGATGCGCGAGGATGCCGGTGTGTTCTGCCTGCTGCTGGCCGACCCTGAAGACTTCCAGCGTGCCCGACAGCTCACCGATGAAGTGGCAGCGTCCCCATACGATGCGCGCTTCCAGTCCGCGGCGCGGCGGGCGGCGCAGCGTGCCGGCCAGGGACAAGACCAGGGCGTGCTGTCGGCGGCCCCGGGACAGCGTATCGGGCCGGTGACCCGCACCGTCCTGGTGGCCTGTGTGGTCGTTTTCGTGCTTGGCGGGTTCCAGTCGCCGGTGCTGTTCGACCTGTTTCCTGCAGTCACCGGCGGCCAGGTGCCGCCCGTCTACCAGTGGCTGATGGCACCACACTCCCTGACCATGATGGTGGCCGAGCCCTGGCGGGTCATTACGCCGGTGCTGATCCACTTTGGCCTGATGCACATTGTCTTCAACCTGCTCTGGTGGTGGATACTGGGTGGCATCATTGAGCGCAGTCACTCCGCCACGGTGCTGATCCTGCTGCTGCTGGTGACCGGGCTGGCGGGTAATGGCGCGCAGTACCTGGTGGCAGGGCCCGGCTTTGGCGGTCTGTCCGGTGTTGTCTACGGCCTGTTTGGCTATCTCTGGCTGGCCGGCTGGATCAGTGGTGACCGGTCACAGCGCATGCCGCGTGCGGTGGTGGGCTGGCTGGTGGGCTGGCTGGTGCTGTCGGCGCTGGTGTTTCCGGATGTCATCGCCACAGCGGCCCATGTCGGTGGCCTGGTGTCCGGGGCGCTGTATGGCTTCCTGGCGGGCCTCTGGCGGCGCACACGGGCGTGACCGCCATGCCCGTTTGAGTAGTTTCAAGCTGACTGCTATAAAGGGCCCATTCCCGGTCTCTGGCCAAGCCAGTACCGTATCCCTAACTCTTTGAAAGTGTTGGTTTTCCGTGCTGAAACATTCCCCCCTGTTTGTCCGCGCGACGCTGTTGCTGGCCATTTTCCTGATGCAGGCCTGTTCCGTTGCGCGCCTGGACGACAACCTGCCCTATGGCGTACTCAACAACAACGACCTCGAGCTGGTGGGCGAGGGCTTGCCCACCTACCTGCTGCTGCTCGATGGCATGATCATCAACTGGCCGGAAAGCGAGAGCATGCTGCGTTCCGGTGCCAGCCTTTACTCCGCCTATGCGGGGCTCTATGTGGACGATGAAGCGCGAGCGGCCAACCTCACCGACAAGGCCATGGACTATGCCCGTCGCGCCGCCTGTGCCAATGACGATGACCTGTGTGACGTGCGTCAGTTGCCGCTGGACGAACTGACCGGGATCCTTGATGACATGGGTGAGTCTGATCTGCCGACCCTGTTTGTACTGGGTTCCACCTGGGTGGGTTATATTCAGCAGAACAGCGGAGACTGGAATGCCATCGCCGACCTGGGCCGGGTAGAAGCGATCATGGACCGGGTGGTGGCAATTGATGAACGCTACGAGTTTGGCCAGGCACACATGTACCTGGGCGCACTCAACAGCATCCTGCCGGCGTCCCTGGGTGGGCAACCTGACAAGGCGCGGGCCCATTTCGAGAAAGCGATTTCATTGTCTGGCGGCAAGAACCTGCTGGCCAAGACGCTGTATGCTGAAAAATATGCGCGGCTGACGTTCGACCAGGCCCTGCATGACCGTCTGCTCAACGAGGTACTTGAGGCAGACAGTGATGTGCATGGGCTGACGCTGCAGAACGAGTATGCCAAACGGGAGGCCGAGCGGTTGCTGGCCTCCTCGGCTGACTATTTTGAATAAAAGGGGAAGTGTGATGTTGCGATGGGTGGCTGTTCTGGTGGCGCTCTTGCCTGTGCTGGCAAGTGCGACAACCTTGAAAATCTCCACGCTCTACCCTGAGGGCACGACGGTGGTCAATGAGCTCAAGGCCGCCAGTGACAGGATCGAAGAAGAGACGGCGGGGCGGGTCAAGTTGAAGGTCTATCCCGGTGGCGTCATGGGTGACGACAAGGCGGTGCAGCGCAAGATCAAGATCGGCCAGTTGCATGGGGCGTTGACCCAGGCCGGCGCCTTTGCGCAATTCTACAAGGACAGCCAGATCCTCAACGTGCCACTGGCATTCCGTTCCTATGAGGAAGTGGACTTTGTCCGCGCGCAGCTGGACGACGAAATCCAGGCTGGCTTCAAGGAAAATGGCTGGACCACGTTCGGCGCCGTGGATGGTGGTTTCGCCTATGTCATGAGCGACGACCCGGTGGCGTCCGTGGACGAGTTGCAGAGCCAGAAACTGTGGCTGCCGGCGAACGATCCGGCCTCCGCCATGGGCGCCAGGGTGTTTGGCCTGTCCCCGATCATGCTCAACATCGGTACGGTCATGACGTCGCTGCAAACCGGTGCCATTGATGCGTTTGCCGCGCCGCCAGTGGCGGCCTTGACGCTGCAGTGGTACTCGCAGGTCGATTACGTGACCAATGTGCCGTTGCTTTATACCTATGGCGTGCTGGCCATCAGCAACAAGCATTTCGGCCGTCTCAGCGCAGACGACAAGGCCACCGTTTCCCGCATTCTCGAAGCCACGTTCGAGAAAATGGACAAGGCCAGCCGCGAAGAGAACAAGGCTGCCTTCGATGCCGTGCAGCAGCAGGGCCTGGCCATCGTCGACCCCACGGACGAGCAAATGGCGGAATGGCGCAGTTATGCCAGCAAGGCCACGGCTGAACTGGTGGATGCCGGTGAAGTGTCCCAGGCCATGCTGGATCGACTGAATGCCTTGCTGGCCGAGTACCGGGCCGGACATACCGAAGAATGAAGCTGGTTCGCTGGCTGTCACGTATCGAGGATGGCTTGATCGTCACCATCCTGGTGATGATGATCCTGCTGGCAGTCCTGCAGATCGTCCTGCGTAATTTCGTTGGCTCCAGCCTGGTCTGGGTGGAGCCTTCGTTACAGAATGCCGTGCTCTGGATTGGCCTGCTCGGTGCCATGATCGCGTCCCGCCGTGACGAGCATATCCGCATCGACCTGGCCACCCGCTTTCTGTCCAAGTCCCAGCGTCGCTGGCTTGCGGTGATGGTGGACTGTTTCACCAGCGCCATCTGTGCGCTCGTGGCGTGGCACAGCGTGACCTTCATTATCACCGAGATCGAATACCCCACCGATGCCTTTTCCGGCGTCCCCTCATGGCTGCTGCAGATGATTATCCCGGTGGGCTTCACGGTCATGGCACTGCGCTATGCCGTGCTGACGGTGCTGGATATTCTTGGCCGCCGGCCGCCCATGGAGGAGCCGCACCTGTGATATGGCTGGCGATTATCCTGCTGTTGTTGCTGGCACTCCTGGGCGCGCCCCTGTTTGCCATCATTCTTGGCTTTGCCGCGCTTGGTTTCGTCACGCTGGAGACAGAACTGGCGGTGTTGCATATCGATATCTATCAGCTCGCCAATTCCGTCGTGCTGATGGCCCTGCCGTTGTTCACCTTCGCCGGCTTCCTGCTCAGTGAGGCAAAAACAGCCGACCGGATGATGCGCCTGTCGCAGGCACTGCTTGGCTGGATGCCAGGAGGCATGGCGTTTGTGGCGCTGGTTGCCTGTGCCGGTTTTACCGCCCTTACCGGTGGTAGCGGTGTCACCATCGTGGCCCTTGGCGCATTGTTGCTGCCGGCGCTGGCGAAGGCCGGTTATGACCCCAAGTTCAATCTCGGCCTGGTGACATCGTCCGGTAGCCTGGGTCTGTTGCTGGTGCCGTCGGTGCCGCTGCTGATCTACGGCATCATTGCCCAGCAGATGTCGCAACAGCTGTCCATGCCCAACGTGGAGATCGTGGATCTGTACCTGGCTGGTGTGGCCCCGGCCATGCTGATGATCGTGCTGCTGTATGTTTACTGCCTGTGGGCCATGCGCAGCCACCCGGTGCCCAAACAGGCGTTCCAGTGGCGCGAGCTGCGCGATGCACTGTGGCAGGCGCGCTGGGAAATTCCGCTGCCGTTTGTGGTGCTGGGGGGCATTTTTTCCGGATTCCTGGTGGTCAGCGAGGCAGCGGCAGTGACGGCCATGTATGTGCTGGTGGTGGAGGTTTTCCTGTACCGGGAGATCAGCCTGAGGAAACTGCCCTCGATCATGCGTGAGTCCATGGTCATGGTGGGTGGCATACTGCTGATCCTCGCCGTGGCCCTGGCGCTGACCGATTACCTGGTCTATGCGGGCGTGCCGGAGAAGCTGTTCGAGTTCATCCAGACCCATGTGCAGAGCAAGCTGGCGTTCCTGTTGCTGCTGAATATTGTGCTGTTGCTGCTGGGCGCCCTGCTGGACATCTTTGCGGCGCTGGTCATCATGGTGCCGCTGATACTGCCGGTGGCGTTGCGCTACGGAGTTGATCCCATTCACCTGGGTATCATCTTTGTCGCCAACATGCAGATTGGCTACATCACGCCGCCGGTGGGCATGAACCTGTTTATCGCCAGCTACCGGTTCCGCCGTTCGGTCACGGAGCTGTTCTCCGCCACCATCCCGTTCATGCTGGTGCTGCTGGTGTCGTTGATCCTGATCACCTACGTGCCCGAGCTGAGCCTGTTCCTGGTGCGGGACTGAATCAGTCCTTCACCAGCACCTTTTGCATCGACAAACGCGCCAGGGTGACACCCTGGCGTTTTACTTTCTGCTCGCCGGACACGCTGAACCCCATCTGTTCGAAAAAGCGCCGTGCCCGCAGGCTGGCGTCTGTAACCAGGGTCCTGGCACCGGCAATGCGGGCCTCGTCTTCCAGGTACTGGTAGAGCAGGGTGGAAATCCCCAGCCCACTCCAGTCAGCGCTGACATAGAGCATGCGCAGATAGTCAGAGGGATGTAGCTGTGCAAACGCGATGGGCTGGCCGGCATTTTCGGCAACAAGAGTGATGCCTTCATCCAGGCTCTCGCGGAAGGCCGGCAGGCTGGCGGTCTTTTTCCAGGCTTTCCGCTGGCGGGCGCTGTACTGCTCCGCCGCCAGACCGTCGATGGCGTCTTCGAAAATGCGCACGATGGCGGCATGGTCTGCCGGTGTTGCCGGCCGGATGGCAAACGGCAGGTCGATGCTTTCTGCGGCATCGGTATGTTGCGCAGGGGCATCCGGCTGTTTCCTCTGCGCTGTTCGCTTTCGGCCTGTGAGCAGCTTGCGCAGCATCAGAATTTGCCCCCGCGGCCCTTGCCGCCCTTGAAGGCGCTGGCACCGGAGAGGGTCTCGCCACTCTCCACCACGGACATGCCGCGGCGGAACTCGTTGCCGAGCGCCTCGTCCAGATCCATGGACCATTGTTCATAGCTGCTCAGGCGGTCTTCGCGCAGGCAGCGCTGGGGAAAGCCGGCGATGTCTGCCGCCAGTGCTTCCGCCGCCAAGCGGGCTTCCCCTGCGGGCACGACCCGGTTGGCCAGTCCGAATGCCAGCGCTTCTTCGGCTGATACGGCGCGACCGGTGAGGATCATGTCCAGGGCACGGCTGTGGCCAACCAGTCGCGACAGGCGGATGGTGCCGCCATCAATGAGCGGTACGCCGAAGCGCCGACAGAACACCCCGAACGTCGCATCCTCGGCCACCACGCGCAGGTCACACCAGCAGGCCAGTTCCAGCCCGCCGGCCACGGCGAAGCCTTCCACGGCGGCAATCACCGGTTTTGACAGCAGCATGCGTGATGGGCCCATGGGGCCGTCGCCATCAGGAGAGAGCCGGTTGGCGCGCTGTGGTTCTGCCGCCACCGCTTTCAGGTCGGCGCCGGCGCAGAAGTTGCCGCCCGCGCCTGACAGCACGGCGACACTGGCACTGTCATCTGCGTCGAAGGCCCTGAACGCATCTGCCAGCGCCTGTGCGGTGGGGCCGTCCACGGCATTACGGACCTCGGCACGGTCGATAATGATGGTCCAGACGGCGTTATTCGTCTCGATCTGAACGCTCACGGTCCTTCTCCTGCATCGCCTTGATCTGTGCCTGCAGGGCCTCGATCAGCTGCTGCTGCTTTTCTGCTATCGCACGGCTGGCCTGTTGCTGCTGTTCCAGCTCCTGCAGACGCTCATCCAGCTCGGCTTTTTCACGGGTCTGGGCATCGCGCACCTCGGCGCGCATCAACGCCGAGTCCTGTGATTCTTCTGCTGGCAGCGCCATGGCGGCACTCATCACCAGGATGGCAAACATGTACTTCACGCAAACATCCGCAAAACCGTGGGCAGGCCAGTGTAGCAAAACGGCCGCCGGGGCGTTATTACTGTCACTGAGACGATGGGAGGGCGGGAAATGCGTCGTATTGGTATCTGTGTGCTGGTGCTGTTGTCCGGCTGTGCGTTTTCACCGGGCAGGGTGGACGAGTCTGTCCTTCGCGCCCAGGGGGAATCCTGGCATCGCAATGATGTCCGTATCAGTACGGCGGTGGTGTCAGACCAGCAGGCCCGGGAATTCTTCGGCGTGGGCCTTGGCAGCCACGGTATCCAGGCGATCTGGGTGGAGGTGGAGAATCGTGCCCCGACACCGTTCTATTACCTCCCGGTGAGCACCGACAGCGAGTATTTCTCGCCGCTGGAGGTGGCCTGGAAAGTGCGCGGCGGGCACAGCAAATCCGGCAAGCAGGCCATCAGCCGGCAGTTTTATGCGGCAGCCATGCCGGTGGAGATTCCCCCAGGAGAAACCGTGAGCGGATTTGTATTCACCAACCGGGACCTGGGCATGAAGGTGGTCAACATCACCCTGCTTGGGCAGTCCCAGAGCTGGTATGCCTCGTTCCTTCACGATGTTCCAGGTATCAAGCTGGACGTGGAGAAGGTCAATCTGGACCAGCTGTATGCGGAGCACGAAACCCGTAACCTGACGCCCGAACAGTTGCGCCAGTGGGTGGCGGAACAGCCATGCTGCACCCGCAATGAGGAAGGTTCGGCGCAGGGCGATCCGGTGAACTTCGTCATCGTTGGTCCCCCGGAGCTGTTGCTCAACGCCTTTGCCCAGCGTGGCTGGGACCTGACCGAGCGCATTCATGGTGGCTCCATCTGGAAGACCATGAAGTCGTTCATGCTCGGTTCAAGCTACCGCTATTCCCCGGTCAGTTCCCTGTACTTCATGCAGCGCCCGCAGGACCTGGCGATGCAGAAAGCCAGGGGCAATATCCATCAGCGCAATCACCTGAGGCTGTGGCGAGCTCCAGTGGACATGAACGGCAGCAGCGTTTGGATGGGACAGATCAGCCGTGATATCGGTGTGCGTTTTACCACCCGCTCGCCGACGCTGACCACGCACAAGATCGACCCGGATGTGGACGAGGCGCGGGACTACCTGCTGCAGGACATGATCCTGTCACAGCGGCTGGAGGCATTTGGCTATGTCCACGCCATGCCAGCCCGCCCGCTGGCTGCGCCGGGGCACAACCTGACGGGTGATCCATATGTCACCGATGGCCTGCGGCTGATGATGTTCTTCCACCAGCCCCTGACGGCCGCCGACCGGGTCAGGAACATGGGTTGGGACAGCCCTGACCGTGACCGGCGCGCCATGCTTGAGCAGATGGACGCGCAGGCCACGGCAGCGCCCTGAGCTCACATCATTTCACGCAACACGTAGTGCAGGATGCCGCCGTGGCGGTAATAGGTGACCTCGGTGCCGGTGTCGAGCCGGCACAGGCAGTCAATGGTGTGGGTGTCCTTGCCCTGGTGGATGGTAATGGTCACTGTCTGCCGGGCGGACAGGCTGTTGTCCAGGTCAGGAATGTCTACGGTTTCGGTGCCATCCAGTCCCAGCGTCTTGCGGGTGGTGCCCTCAGGGAACTGCAGTGGCAGCACGCCCATGCCAATCAGGTTGGAGCGGTGGATACGCTCGAAACTTTCAGCGATCACTGCCTTCACACCAAGGAGGTTGGTGCCCTTCGCGGCCCAGTCCCGGCTTGAGCCGGTGCCGTATTCCTTGCCGGCAATGACGACAGTGGGAATGTTGTCTTTGACGTAACGCATGGCGGCGCCGTAGATCGGCAGGGTTTCGTCACCGGGAATGTGCCGGGTAAAGCCACCCTCAATCTCGGGCACCATTTCATTGCGAATGCGGATGTTGGCAAAGGTGCCACGCATCATCACTTCATGATTACCCCGGCGTGAGCCGTAACTGTTGAAGTCGATGGGCTCAATGCCATGGCCCTGCAGGTAGTGGCCGGCCGGGCTGTCCGCCTTGATTGCTCCCGCGGGGGAGATGTGGTCGGTGGTGATGGAGTCGCCCAGCAGGGCGAGTATGCGCGCGCCATTTACCGGCTTGATGTCAGGCACCGTGCTGTCCAGTCCGTCGAAGAAGGGCGGGTGCTGGATGTACGTGGATGTCTTTTTCCAGGCGTAGGTCTGTGACTCGGGCACGGGCAGTGAGCGCCATTGTTCGTCGCCGTCGAACACGGAAGCGTACTGGCTGCGGAACATTTCTCCAGTGACTGATTGCAGCGCCTGCTGGATTTCGTCGTTGCTCGGCCAGATATCCTTCAGGTACACCGGTTTGCCGTCATTGTCCTTGCCGATGGCGTCCTTGCCAAAGTCGATGCGCACTGTGCCTGCCAGGGCAAAAGCCACCACCAGCGGCGGCGACGCCAGCCAGTTTGTCTTTACGCTCTGGTGCACGCGCCCTTCGAAGTTGCGGTTGCCCGACAGCACCGATGCCACCACGAGGTCGCCCTCATGAATGCCTTTTTCGATCGCTTCGGGCAACGGGCCGGAGTTGCCGATACAGGTGGTGCAGCCATAGCCCACCAGGTTAAAGCCCAGTGCATCCAGGTCACCCTGCAGGCCGGACTGGGCCAGGTATTCGGTGACCACTTTGGAGCCGGGTGCCAGTGAGGTCTTTACCCAGGCCTTGCGCGTCAGGCCCTTCTTGCGTGCCTTTTTTGCCACCAGGCCGGCGGCGAGCATGACGCCCGGGTTGGAGGTGTTGGTGCAGGAGGTGATTGCCGCGATCACCACGTCACCGTGGCTGAGCAGGTGCTTGCTGCCATCAATGGTGACCGGCACATCGCCCGGCTGGCTGGCGCCAACGGCTGCCTGGGCGCCGCCCTCACTCTGCATGTCGGCGACGTCCTGGTCCGGAGCATGTTCCTGCAGGATATCGGTGAAGGTACTGGACACAGCGGACAGGGCGACCCGGTCCTGGGGCCGCTTCGGGCCGGCCAGGCTGGGCTCCACGGTGGACAGGTCGAGTGACAGCGATGAGCTGAACACCGGCTCGTTGCTGTCATCCCGCCACAGGCCCTGTGCCTTGCAGTAGCTTTCCACCAACGCCAGGGTGTGCTCGTCGCGGCCGGACAGCTTCATGTACTCGGTGGTGCGCTCGTCAATGGGGAAGAAGCCGCAGGTGGCACCGTATTCCGGGGCCATGTTGGCAATGGTGGCGCGGTCCGCCAGGGTCAGGTCGGCAAGGCCGGGCCCGTAGAACTCGACAAACTTGCCCACCACACCATGCTTGCGCAGCATTTCCGTGACCGTCAGTACCAGGTCGGTGGCGGTGACGCCTTCGTTGAGCCTGCCGGTCACCTTGAAGCCCACAACCTCGGGAATCAGCATGGAGACGGGCTGGCCAAGCATGGCGGCTTCCGCCTCGATACCGCCCACACCCCAGCCCAGAACGCCGAGGCCATTGATCATGGTGGTGTGGCTGTCCGTGCCCACCAGCGTATCGGGATAGGCCCACGTTTTGCCGTCATTCTCGGACTGCCAGACACCCTTGGCCAGGTATTCCAGGTTGACCTGGTGGCAGATGCCGGTGCCCGGTGGCACAACACGGAAGTTGCTGAAGGCATGCTGGCCCCAGCGCAGGAATTCGTAGCGCTCGCCGTTGCGCTCATATTCCCGCTCGACGTTGTCGGCAAAGGCGGTGGGGTTGCCGAATTCATCCACCATCACCGAATGGTCGATGACCAGGTCCACCGGGGTCAGCGGATTGATGCGGTCGGGATCGCCGCCGGCGGCAGCAATGGCATCACGCATGGCGGCCAGATCGACGATACCCGGGACGCCGGTGAAATCCTGCATCAGCACGCGGGCCGGACGGTAGCCGATTTCACGGTCGGCGCTGGCTTTTTCCGGCCAGCGCACCAGTGCCTCGATGTCATCGCGGGTGACGGTGTCGCCGTCCTCGAAACGCAGCAGGTTTTCCAGCAGCACCTTGAGTGAGAAGGGCAGCTTGTTGAGATCGCCCCAGCCCTTGTCTGCCAGGGCGTCGAGTGCGAAGTAATGGTAGGTGGTGTCGTCTACCTTCAGTGATCGTGCACTCTTGAGACTGTCTCGTCCGATTGCAGTCATGATCAGCGCTCCTTGTCTGTGACGGCGAATGTTCCTCCATCGTACGCGTTGACCGGGCCATCATGAACCGGGCAGGTGTGGACTTGTTTTTGACTGATCGTTCCAGAATGGGTACTCTGCGGGAATCGACATCCGGGAGGCAGTATGGCGAGACCACAGGCATTTGATCGTGACCAGGCCCTGAGCGCGGCCATGCGGGTGTTCTGGCAGCGCGGCTACACGGCCAGCACGATCCAGCAACTGCTGCAGGACATGGGAATCAACCGGGGCAGTCTGTACGCCAGCTTTGGTGGCAAACGCAGCCTTTTCCAGCAGGCCATGGCGTTCTATGACGAACGGCTGATGGCGCACCTGGGGGCCATGCTGACGCGCGCCCGGGACCCGGTGGATGCCATCCGCCAGGTTTTCGAGCTGAGCCTGCTCAACATGCCCGCGCCGCAGCGCCAGTGGGGCTGCCTGCTGGTCAACACCGTCAATGAACTGGCGCCGCTGGAACAGTCGTTGGCCGCTGAAGCGCGCCTGCGCCTGGACCGGATGCAGCAGGCGTTTGCCGGTGCGGTGGCTCGGGCCCGTGAAAAGGGGCGCGTCAGTGACGGTGTCACCGATGCCCAGGCGGCACATCTGCTGATGACTACCATGACCGGGCTGCGTGTGCAGGCCCGCGAGGGTGCCAGTACGGAAGCCCTGCGCCAGGGGATCGATCCCCTGCTGCACCTGTTATTCAAGGAGCCATGACATGAATCGCCTCAAATCGGTGTTTATCTCGACCTGGATTACCCTGCTGTTCGTCGGCAGTGGCCGCGCGCTCTGGCAGCTGGCGACGGATGCCAAAGCGACGGAGTGGTACTGGGTGTTGCTGGCCCTGTTACCGGGTGCGCTGTTTTTTGTCTGGCTGCTGGTCGCCGATGTGGCGCGCACCGCCCACGCCACCCGCGTCGTGGTGGTGCTGTCGCTGGTGGCCCTTGCCGGCCTGATGCTGACAGGCGGCGATGCCGCCGAGCCGTGGTTCTGGACCGGGCTTGTCGGTGCCGGTGGCAGTGGCCTGTACGAGTGGTGGTATTCCCGTTTTGGCGAGCGTTCGTCAGCGCTTCTGGTGGTAGGTGAAAAGCTGCCGCCACTGGCGTTCGAGCGCCCGGATGGCACGCTGCTGGAAACAGACGCACTGGGCAAGCCGATGCTGATGATCTTCTATCGTGGTAACTGGTGCCCGCTGTGCATGGCGCAGGTCAAGGAAATTGCCGGGCAGTATCGCGAGCTGGCGGACAGGGGGGTGGAGATCATGCTGATCAGTCCGCAGCCCCATGCAGAAACCGCATCGCTGGCGAAACGCTTCGACGCGCCCATGACGTTTCTTGTTGATGCGGCCAATCGCATGGCGGAGAAGCTGGGCATCAAGGCCCAGGCCGGACTGCCGGCGGGGCTGGAAGCGTTGGGTTACGACAGCGATACGGTCATGCCGACGGTGGTGATCACTGATGCCAGTGGCGTGATCCTGTTTGCCGATCTTACCGATAACTACCGGGTGCGGCCGGAGCCGGATGTGTTCCTCGAGGTGTTCAGCCGCGCCGGCATCTGAAGCCGTCGGGGTGAACGCCGTTGTCCTGGGATAAAAACGGGGCCAGCGGCCCCGTATCTATCAAGTTTAAAAACCGGGCATCAGGCCGCGTCCAGGTAGTGGATGCCGGTGAGTTCCTCTGACGTTTCCCACAGGCGTTTTGCCACTTGCTCATCACGGGCCAGCTTGCGCATGCGCGCCGGTGCCGGGTAACCGGCAATTTCGAAAAATCCGTTGGGCCCGTAGTAGCCGCCGGACTTCGCCTCGGCTGATGTGGCTGCATACACGCTCGGGTAGCAACCCATGTGCTGGGGTTGGGCGAAAAAGCGGTTGAACAGGGCGAAACCGGTGCCGTCCTGAAGATTGGTATCGGAGTAGCCTGGATGCACCGCGATGGACTGGATCCTGGAACCGCTTTGGCGCAGGCGGCGATGCAGCTCACGGGCAAACATCAGGTTGGCCAGCTTGCTCTGCCCGTAGAAGGTCCAGCGGTAATAGCTCTTTTCAGCGTTAAGGTTGCCGAAGTAGATGCGGCCAAAATTGTGCGCCACGCTGGAAACCGTGACCACGCGAGGCGCCTGCGCCTTCTCGAGCAGGTCCAGTAGCAGGCCGGTGAGGGCAAAGTGGCCCAGATGGTTGGTGCCGAATTGCATTTCAAAGCCGTCTTTCGTGCGAGACAGCGGCGGAGCCATCAGGCCGGCATTATTGAGCAGGATGTCGAGATGATCGTAGCGTGCCTTGAACGCCTCGGCGAAGTCTTTTACCGATTGCTGGTCAGCCAGGTCCAGTGACATCAGGGTCAGGTTTGCCTGCGGGTGTTCCTTGCGAATGCTGTCCAGTGCCGCCTTGCCCTTTTCCGGGTTGCGGCAGGCCATGATCACCTCGGCGCCACGGCCGGCCAGCAGGCGGGTGGATTCCAGGCCCAGGCCGCTGTTGGCGCCAGTGACAAGGATGATCTTGCCGTCCAGGGACGGTATCTGTTCGGGGGTCCAGGTGACCTTTGCCATGCTCATGTCCTCTTGGTTTTCCTTGAGATTTCCCTTGATTAGGAGACCGATGGTCGCGTAAATTAAGAGACCACTGGTCATTAGTCAATGTGTTTGCGCGTCGTTTTCATTACACTGGCTCGCAAATACGCTGATATGGCACCGAAAAAATCAGCACTTTCATAAGGTTAGGTATCCAGGAGGCGGGTTTGGCGAGATGCCGCGAGTGTTTTACCCGGGCCCGGCGGCCAGAGGAAATTGCCCAGCGGCGCGAGGAGATCGTGGCCGCAGCGGCAACCTTGCTGGATGACCAGCCGCTGGATGCCATCAGCCTGAATGCCATCGCCCGCCAGGCCGGGCTGGCCAAGTCGGCGGTATACCGCTACTTCGAAAGTCGCGAGGCCATCTTCCTCAAGATTCTTGAGCGAGACTGGCGCGACTGGATGGATGAGGCTGACTACGCCCTGATTCCGTTCAAGGGCAGCAACGATGTTGGCGGCGTGGCGGGTGCGCTGACCCGGGCCACTGTCGGCCAGCCGCGCATGTGCACACTGGTAAGCTCGCTGGCGTCGGTGCTTGAGCGCAATCTCTCTGAGGAAGCCGTGCTCGCGTTCAAGCAGGAGTCACTGGCATTGGCCATGCGACTGGTAAACAGCCTGCACGCAGCGCTGCCGGCTGTTCCGGCACACCGGCTGGTGGAGTTTCTCAACCCGGCATTCGCCCTGATTGCCGGGCTGTGGCCGCTGTGTCATCCGTCAGACACCGTGCGTGCCGTCATGGCACGTCCCGAGTTCGCGCCATTCCAGCCGGACTTCGAGGGCCAGTTCCGGCGCACCCTGGGTATGACGCTTACCGGCCTGATGGAGGAATGTCGGGCCAACGCCTGATCTCGCACCTGGGGACTTCCAGGTACGGCACTGGCGACAAGAACAACGCGTGATCATGGAGAGGAATGATGGCAACACACTTGTTTGATCTTGATGGCAAGATCGCCCTTGTCACCGGTGCCAGCCGCGGCATCGGCGAAGAAATCGCACGCCTGCTTGCCGAGCAGGGCGCCCATGTCATTGTCAGCAGCCGCAAGCAGGCGGAATGCCAGGCAGTGGCTGATGCCATTGTCGAGGCCGGCGGCAGTGCCGAGGCGCTGGCCTGCCACATTGGCGAACTGGAACAAATCGAAGCCACTTTCGCCTGCATCTCCGAAAAGCACGGCCGCCTGGACATCCTGGTCAACAACGCCGCCGCAAACCCGTACATGGGGCACATTCTCGATACCGATGTTGCCGCGTTCGAGAAAACGGTGGATGTGAATATTCGCGGGTATTTCTTCATGTCTGTGCATGCCGGCCGAATGATGCGTGAACAGGGCGGTGGGGCCATCGTCAACACGGCCTCGGTGAACGGCTTGCAGCCTGGTCCGATGCAGGGCATTTATTCGATCACCAAGGCGGCGGTGATCAACATGACCAAGGCGTTTGCCAAGGAATGCGCACCCTTCAATATTCGTTGCAATGCGTTGTTGCCTGGACTGACCAGAACACGTTTTGCCGGCGCCCTGTTTGACAACAAGGGAATTTACGACGAGGTCGTGAAAACCATCCCCATGCACCGCCATGCCGAGCCTGCCGAGATGGCCCCAGCGGTGCTCTACCTTGTCTCTGCGGCCTCCAGCTATACCACCGGCGAATGTATTGTCGTCGACGGTGGCCTGACCGCCTGATGATTTTACCTGTGAGGGAGAAGTACGCTCATGAACATTGATACCAGCAAACCGGTGATGGTCACCGGCGCAACCGGCTATGTGGCTGGCTGGATCATCAAGCGGCTGCTTGATGAGGGGCTTACGGTGCACGCGACGCTGCGTGACAGTGGTAACGAGAAAAAGCGTGCACACCTTGACCTGGTAGCAAAGGATGCGCCCGGGACAATCCATTATTTTGACGCGGACCTTCTGGATGACGGCGCCTTCGCCGACGCCATGGCGGGCTGCAGTATTGTCTTTCACACCGCCTCGCCGTTCGTGGTTGATGTCAAGGACCCGCAAAGGGATCTCGTCGATCCGGCGCTGCTGGGCACACGCAATGTGCTCAATCAGGTCAACAAGACGCCATCCGTGGAACGCGTGGTGCTGACCAGCAGCGTGGCCGCCATCTATGGCGACAATGCCGATGTGGAAAACACTGCCAACGGCAAATTCACTGAGGAAGAGTGGAATACGACCTCGTCGCTTGATCATCAGGCTTACAGCTATTCGAAAAAGCTGGCCGAGGAAGAAGCCTGGAAGATCAACAAACAGCAGGACCGGTGGCGTCTCGTGTGTATCAATCCGGCCCTGGTGATCGGTCCCGGTCTTAATCCGCGTGGCACCTCTGAAAGTTTCCGCCTGATCAAGCAACTGGGGAACGGCACCATGGCGGCAGGCGCGCCACGCTGGGCATTTGGCCTGGTGGATGTGCGTGATGTAGCAGAGGCACACCTGAAGGCGGCGTTCCTGCCGGACGCCCAGGGACGCCACATCGTTTTTGCCGAGAGCAAGGATTTCCTCGAGATGGGGCAGCTGTTGCGTCCCCACTTCCCCAAGTACCCGTTGCCGCGATTTGGCTTGCCCAAGCCGATGGCCTGGCTGTTCGGTCCCTTTGCCAACAAGTCGCTGACGCGCAGGATCGTGACCCGCAACGTGGGCGTGCCGTTTCGGGCCGACAACAGCAAGGGCATTCGCGAGCTGGGTATGCGCTACCGGCCGGCAGAAGAGTCACTGCGGGAGTTCTTCCAGCAGCTGATTGATGCGGGGCGCCTGAAGAAGCGCTGAGGCGCTACGCGCACAATCATGACGACCTGGTGGCGCCTTTCAGCGGGCCTGTTCTGGCTCTGCGCGGTGTTGTTGCTTCCGGTGCTGGTCTGGCAAGGCAGGCGGGTCCGCCGTGACACGCTGCGTCTGCCAGAGGCATCCGGTGCCACGTCGGGGCAGTGGGGGGCGGGTGATCCACAGCGTCGCATTCTGGTAATCGGTGAGTCCACGGCTGCTGGCGTGGGTGTGGACAGGCATGAGCAGGGCCTCGCCAGTGAGCTGGCGCGCGCGTTGCATGATGCGGATGGTGGCGTTACTCGCTGGCATACCGTGGGCCACAACGGCGCCCGGCTCGATCAACTGAGTGCCGGGCTCGCTGTGGCTTCGCTGCCTGATGCCGATACCGTGCTGCTCAGCATGGGCGTCAATGACACCACGGCGTTTACCGGGCTGGCGCATTACCGTGGGCGGTTGCTGCGCCTGCGTGAACAGTTGCGTGATCGTTTTTCCGCGCCGCTGGTGCTGCTGTCGGTGCCGCCCATGCACCGTTTCACGGCCTTGCCGCAACCGCTCAGGTTGATGGTGGGCTGGCGGGCACGTCTGCTTGACGGGGTGAAGAAACAGCTCGCGCGCCACTCCCCGGAAGCGTTCGTCCACATCAGTTACCCGGCGCTCACCGACCCGGCATTGCTGGCCCGGGACGGTTATCACCCGGGTGCGGATGGCTACCGGGCCATGGCTGCCGCTGTGGCCTGCGCGCTGGTCGAGCGTGGTCCTAGCGGCCCTTGAATACGGCCTGCCGGCGCTCGACGAAAGACTGCACGCCCTCTGCCGCGTCATCACTTTTCATCACCGGTACCAGGTCTTCGAACATCTGGGCGACGGCCTCTTCGCGCGGTGCTGTTTCGCCCGTGCGCGCGCTCTTCATCAGGCCTTTCACTGCCAGTGGGGCGTTGTCGGCGATACGCTGGGCAATGGCCATGGCCGCTTCCAGCTGCTGACCTGGCTCCACCACTTCCTGGACCATGCCCCAGCGCAAGGCATCCTCGGCGCTCCAGCGTTCACCGGTGAACAACACCTTCATGGCGTTGCCCCAGCCGGCGTCCCGCGGCAGGCGCAGTGTGGCACCGCCACAGGGGTACAGGCCGCGCTGTACTTCCAGCATTTGGAACTGGGTATCGCTGGCGGCCACGCGGATGTCGGCGTTGAGCAGGATTTCCACACCCCAGGTAAAGCAGTAGCCCTGTACGGCAATGATCAGCGGCTTGCTGTGGCGTTCACCGGTGAGACCCATGGGATCCACTTCGCCCTCGGCCACCGGGAAGGCATCGCCGCTGCCAAAGATCGGTGCCCACTTGTCCAGCTCGACACCGGCGGTGAAATGCTTGCCCTCGGCATACAGGACCGCCACGCGCAAGTTGTCGTCATTGTTGAGCTGGTGCAAAGCCTTGCCCATGTCGTGGTACATGTCCGGAGACAGGGCGTTGTACTTTTCCGCGCGATTGATGCGGATGATGAGGATGTGTCCTTCGGTACTCACTTCAACATGTGACATGGTTTTCTCCGTGCAAAAAATCAGAATGCATTTATGGGCATGGCGTAGCAGGTGTCGTCCTGCGAGGCCAACAGGTCATGCCAGTGATTGCACTGCGGCAGCTCCCAGCGGAAGAAATAACGACAGGCCTGTAGTTTCCCCTGGCAAAACGTGTCGGGTTGGTCACTGGCCAGGGCGGCTTGTGCCTGCCACAGCCATTGCCAGGCCACCACCAGATGCCCCATCCAGGTGAGGAACACCGATGCGTTTGCCAGCGTCCTGTCAGGGTCGCCCGCTGCCAGTGCCTTGCCCAGTGTCTGGATCAGCGCGGACGCCTTGTTCCATTCCGACTCCAGTGTCGCCGCCATGAGCTGTAATTCTTCGTGTTCCCCGGCCGTGCGGATGGTGGCGCGCACGGCAGCGTCCAGTGCCACCAGGCCGCGGCTGTTGTCCTGCCACAGCTTGCGCCCCAGCAGGTCCAGCCCCTGGATGCCGTGGGTGCCCTCGTGGATGGGATTGAGACGCTGGTCGCGGTAGCACTGCTCCACCGGGTACTCGCGGATATAGCCGGCGCCACCCAGCACCTGGATGGCCAGCTCGTTGGCCTTGAGGCCAAACTCGGATGGCCAGGACTTGATCACCGGTGTCAGCAGGTCCAGCAGTTGCTGGGCATTGCGCTGTTCATCGCCGTCGCTGTGCTCGGCCAGGTCAATCAGCCGGTTGCCATACAGGCACAGCATCAATGCGCCCTCGGCATAGGCTTTCTGCGTCAGCAGCATGCGCCGCACATCCGCGTGTTCGATGATCATTACCGGTTTCGAGCTGGCATCCTTGCAGCTTGGCAGGCGTCCCTGGGGGCGCTCACGCGCATAGGCCAGTGATTCCGCGTAGCCGCGGCAGGCGATGCTGGCGGCGCCCAGTCCCACGCCCACCCGCGCCTCGTTCATCATCATGAACATGTATTTCAGGCCCTGGTGCGCTTCACCGATCAAGTAACCCACGCACTGGTCCTTTTCACCAAATGTCAGGACCGTGGACGTGGTGCCACGGTAACCCATCTTGTGCAGCAGCCCGGCCAGTGCCACATCGTTGCGCGTGGAAGGGGCGCCGCTGTCATCCACATGCCATTTCGGCACCAGGAACAGGGAGATGCCGCGGGTGCCCGCCGGTGCGCCCTTGATGCGGGCCAGCACCAGGTGAACGATGTTGTCGGTGAGGTCATGATCACCGCCGGAGATGTACATCTTCTGGCCACGGATTCGGTAGCTGCCGTCGTCTGCCGGTGTGGCGCTGGTGGTCAGGTCACCCAGCGACGAGCCCACGTCCGGCTCGGTCAGCACCATGGTGCCGGTGGCCTGGCCGCTGCGCATCAGAGGCAGCCAGGTCTGCTTGAGCGCATCGCTGGCGAAATGGTCAATCAGGTTGGCCGCTGCCATGGTCAGGAACGGGTAGGCGGCGGACGACGGATTGGCTGCGGTGAACTGGGAAATGCAGGCGCCATTGATCAGCGACGGCAGCTGCATGCCATCCTGTTCGAACGGCAGACGTGCGGTGAGCAGGCCGGCATCAACGAAATGACGGAACGCGTCCTTGACCTCGGCAAGCGTGGTGACAGTGTCACCGTCAAACTGTGGCTCGTGTTCATCGGCTTTGCCGTTATGGGGCAGGAACCAGGTTTCGGCAACACGGGTGGCGGTATCCAGGGTCTGGCTGAAGGTTTCGCGGCTGTGGTCGTGGTAGGGGGCCAGCTGCGTCAGCGCTTGCGCATCAAGGACGTCATAGAGCAGGAAATCGAGGGTGTCGCGGTCTATCAGTGCCATGCAGGCTCCCGGGCGGTTGCACTATCAGCGAGCGGACAGGCTAGACCGGCCATGGAATGAGGGCAATATCATCGTTTTTGCCCGGATTGTCTGAAACGGTCAGCGGGCAGGCGGCAGGGCAGCATGATTGCGTTATATTCGGGGGACTCACACCAGCGGGGGGAACGTGATGAAATGCTTTCAGGACAAGACAGTACTGGTGACCGGTGCCGCATCCGGCATGGGAAAGGCGCTGACGGTGCGCCTCACGCACCTGGGTGCCCATGTGGTGGCCACGGACGTCAACGATGACGGCCTGCTCAGGCTGGCGGACGACTGTGCCGGCAGTGCCGGCTCGCTGCGGGCGCAGCGCCTGGATGTCACCGACAAGGTGGCATTCACTGACCTGGTGGAAGAGCTGGCGGCAGATGGCCTGGATTACCTGTTCAACAATGCCGGCATCGGCATCGTCAAGGAAGTGAAAGACACCACCGACGAGGAGTGGCAGCGGACCATGGCGGTCAACCAGCAGGGCGTACTCAACGGCACGCTTGCCGCCTATGACGTCATGCGACGCCAGGGCAGTGGCCATATCGTCAATACCGCGTCCATCGCCGGCCTCATGCCGGCGCCCATGTTGACTGCCTATGCCATGACCAAGCATGCGGTGCTGGGCCTGAGTCTGTCCCTGCGCGAGGAGGCCAAGGTGTATGGCGTCAAGGTGAGCGCGGTATGTCCGGGCATAGTCGAGACCAACATCGTTGGTGCCGACCAGATGCAGCGTCTGCAGCTCGACGGAGATGACCCGTTTGAATTCATCCGCCGCAAGGCACACATCAAGCCGATTACTGCCGACCAGGCGGCGGAGTACATTCTCAAGGGCGTGGAGAAGAACCAGCCCGAGATCGTCTTTCCCCTGCACGGGCGCATGGCAGTGGCGTCATTCCGGAACATGCGCAAGGTCTGGGAAGTGGCTGTGGCCGGTGGCCTGAAGGTGATGCGCAACGAGGGCTGAGCAGGGCGGGCGCGCAGTTGGCACGCCCGCAACGCTCAGCGCATGTTGCTGATGGCCGGGCCCACCAGGTGCGGGAACAGGTGCTTGTTCACATCCAGCTGCGGCTGGTAATGAACGAACAGGCCCCCGAGGGTGGTGAACACGCGGGCCAGCATGATGAATTCCGCCGGCAGCTTGTCCACCGGGTCATGTTCCGCCATGGCCATCAATTGCTGGCCGCCGGCAAGAAGCTCGGCCTGGGTGGGCCAGCTCATGTTGCCGCTGCCCATCTGCTGCGCAGCCTGCCGTATCTGTGACAACAGCGCATCGGCAAAGGCCAGCAGCGTGTCCGGCTTGCCGCTGCGGGTGACAAAGCCCATGTCCATGAGCAGTTCGGCCATGATGTCGCGGTCGTCCATGAGCGCGGCACCGAGGACCTTGAAGTAACCGTCCCGGAATGACTCGCTCAGCTGCATGGTGCAGCCGAAGTCCAGCAGCACCAGTTCATTGTTGTCAGTGACCAGGAAGTTGCCCGGATGCGGATCAGCCTGGAACACGCCGGCTTGCAGTACCTGGCGCAGGTACAGGTCGAGCAGCCGCCCAAGCAGGTCCGAGAGCCCGGCGTGGTCGCCGTCTGCCTCACGCGCGTCCAGGGCCTGTGCCAGCGGTTGTCCGTGAATGAAGTTGGTGGTCAGCACACGCTTCTTGCTGTGCGACCAGACCGGGCGCGGCACCACCAGCCCGTCGACGTCGGCCAGGTGATCGGCAATCTTCTCCATCCAGATGGCCTCGCCACGGTAATCCAGTTCCTCGCGGATGGTGCGCTCGATTTCCCCGGTGATGGTATCCATGTCGGTGGGTGGCAGCAGTGACTGGATGCTCTGGGTGAACAGCTTCATCAGCGTCATGTCGAGATTGATCACCGGCTCGAGGCCGGGCCGCTGGATCTTGACCGCCACTTCGCGGCCGTCATGGAGTACGGCACGGTGCACCTGGCCAATGCTGGCAGCGGCGATGGGGTCGCGATCGAATTCGGCGAACAGCGCGTCAAGGGGCTGCCCCAGTTCCTGCTCAATGACCTGGCGGATGTCCTCGAAGTGCTCTGCGCCCGCCTGGTCCTGCAGGACGCGCAGCTCTTCCACCCAGGCTTTGGGCAGGATGTCCGCGCGGGCAGACAGCAGCTGGCCCACCTTCAGGAACGCGCCGCCCTGTTCCAGGGACACGTCGCGGAACAGGCGCGCGTTGCGGCCATGCAGGCGGTCGAATGAGGCTGCCATGCGCGAGCGCGGCAGGAACGCGGACTTGATGCCCCACAGCCGGTAGCTGCTGGTGATGCGGGTCAGCATCCAGCCGGTTTTCTTCAGGCGTTGCAGGCGCGCCGGCCATTGCGCCGCCTCATCGGCAATGGCCTGGTATTCATCCAGCATGGCACCGGCACCGTCTTCCACCCGGCGCCAGGCAGTCAGGGCCTGTTCCGCCAGGGCGCGGCCCTGCCACACGGTCTGCTCGACGGCGTTGAGGGAGGCATTCATGACCTTCAGCCAAGCCCGCAGGCCCGTTGTCGGCGACGACGCCGGGGGGGTGCTGGTCTCCACAGGTGTTGCTTCAATAACCGCGGCATCCATGATGTGCTCCTTGTCGACAGATGAAGTTGTCATTTTTTGTAGTACAGCGTAGCGTCAAAAAAAGGGCGGCCAGTGGCCACCCCGCTCCAGGGTGTTGGTGTCACAGTGCTTCAATGCAGTTGCCACACAGCCACACCGGTGGCATGTCTGCCAGGGTACTCAGCCCGCGATAGGCGCGCTGCCCGCGCTTGAGGGCAGTGCCGCACTCGATGCACTGCCCCGGCTTGTTCACCACCACGTCCTGCCAGGCATCGACGCTGTCGAGCAGGGCCTGGCGGGTTTTCTGGTCGCTCAGGTCCAGTTCGCCGCGGGCACTGGCAGCGACACGCTTGGCGTCGCGGCCCACCTGCTCCACCAGGGCGCTGGAGTCGGCAACGATGTTGTCCACCAGGGTAAAGGTGTCTTCCAGCACATTGCGGATCAGGTGTGATACGGACATGCGCTGCTTGTCAGCGGCCTGCTTGAGGGTCGTTTCCAGATCCTCGGGTACCCGTGCCTGGATCACCCGGTCCTTGCGCTCGTCGTCCGGCGACGGGCGACGCCCCCGACGGCGGGCGCCCGGGTTTTTCCTGCTCTCATCGGTGCTTTTGCGTGCCACGCCAGTGCGCTCCAGGTATCAGCCTGCATTTGTTGTAATACAAAATATGACGCCCTGACCGGGCTGTCAAGCGGGGCCTGTTGGCAATGGCGCCGCCGCTGGTGGTCGGTCCGGCAGATTGCGTATCATGCGGGTTTTCTTCACGGGCAGGCCCGCACGCACGGGTCCTGCCCGGCAAAACACAGGATCACAGCGATGTTTGAATGGATCAGCGACCCGCAAGCCTGGATGGCCCTTGGTACCCTGACGGCACTGGAAATCGTGCTCGGTATCGACAACATCATCTTCCTGTCCATCCTGGTGGAGCGACTGCCCGAGGAACAGCGGCCCAGGGCGCGATTTATCGGCCTCGTCATGGCCATGGTCATGCGGCTGTTGCTGCTGGCGTCACTGGCCTGGCTGGTCAAGCTCACGGCGGACCTGTTCCATGTGTTCGACCAGGGCATTTCCGGCCGGGACCTGGTACTGATCCTCGGGGGCCTTTTCCTGCTGGCCAAGGCGACCATGGAAATCGGGCACGAAATCGAGGATGAGGAGCCGCGCGAAGAGCAGATAAAGCACAAGGGACGGGCCAGTTTCATGGCGATCATGGTCCAGATTGCCCTGCTGGACATGGTGTTCTCGCTGGATTCGGTTATTACCGCAGTGGGCATGGCGGATCACCTGTCAGTGATGGTCATTGCCGTGGTTATCGCGGTGGGCTTCATGATGGTGTTCGCCAACGCCATTGGCGAGTTCATTCATCAACACCCTACGTTGAAGGTGCTGGCGTTATCGTTCCTGGTCCTGGTGGGTACGGCGCTGGTGGCTGATGGCCTCGAGTTCCATATACCCAAGGGCTATATCTATTTCGCCATGGCGTTCAGTTTCGGCGTCGAGATGCTGAACATGCGGGTGCGGGCCAAGCGTCGCAAGGCGCGCTCCGGGGCCAGCCACGCCTGAATTGCCGCCACATTCCGTGAGAAGGGCACATTGTGGATCAACCGCTCAACATGGATCGCAGCCAACGCTGTGTCATCAATACGGCCCTGATGGACTGGCAGCCGTCGCCGATGGCGGGCGTATGGCGCAAGAAGCTGGAGCGGGAGGCCGCTGAGTCAGGCCAGGTCACCAGCATTGTGCGGTATGACCCGGGCATGCATTTCCGGGCTCATGAGCATCCACTGGGCGAAGAGATCCTGGTGCTGGACGGCGTGTTCTCGGACGAACACGGCGATTGTCCGGCCGGCAGTTACCTGCGTAACCCGCCCGGTTCCCGGCACACGCCGTTCAGCGATCCCGGCTGTGTGATTTTCGTCAAGCTCAACCAGTTCGCCGCCGAAGACCTTGAACCGGTGCGCATCGACAGCAGCAACGCATCCTGGCAGCCGGGCCTGGTGGAGGGTCTCGAGGTGATGCCGTTGCACAGCTACCTGACCGAGCACACCGCCCTGGTGCGCTGGGCGCCAGGCACGGAATTCCATCCCCATATACACCCGGGCGGCGAGGAGATCTTCGTTGTCGCCGGTACCTTTGCCGATGACGCCGGCGAGTATCCGGCCGGCACCTGGATGCGCAGCCCGGCCTATAGCGGGCACAAGCCGTTCAGTCGCGACGGTTGTACGTTGCTGGTGAAAACCGGCCACATTCCCCGGGCAGACTAGCCCCGGTACCAGGTGCCCATGATCCAGTCGGTGACGGGCAGGGTGACATTGAAATTCTTCTGCCGGGCAATGTCGGGATCATGATGCAGCCGATGGTGCTCGCGCAGCTGGCGAAGGACAGGCCAGCGGGTCAGCGGATTGCTGGCAGGCAGGTGGTCGCACAGGTGCACGACTTCGTACAACAGGTAACCCAGCAGCAGGGCGCCGGCAAACAGCCAGCCTGCGCCGGGTGTCAGCAGCTGTCCCAGCGCCCAGCCCATTGGTGCGGCCACCAGCAGGGTGACGGCGACCAGCAGGAAGGCAGGAAACAGGACCACGCGCAGGTCGCGACTGTTGTCGATCAGGTAGTCTTCATGGGTGAAAAACGAGTGGTGGTCGCCGGTGTGCCGCGAATAGAAAAGTTTGGCCCAGCGGCGTTTCTTGTGGCCCAGTTCGCGATGGGCAATGTACTCGCCAACGTTGGTAAACAGCAGGGCTGCCGGCACCAGTAGCCAGTGCCAGGGCTGCAGACCCTGTGCCTGGCTGAAGCAATAGATCATCAGTGCGCCGCCCACGCCGAACACAAATGCACCGTGCAGCCAGCCGGAATAATGGCGGCTGATGTTGTCCCGGTAGCGGTCGCGGAACTGTTCGGTGCGCTGGTGAAGGTCCATGGTTCTCTCCCGCAACGGCAGGCTGTAGCATGCCATGAATACTGGGTGGCCGGTGCGGCCGACCCCATCGATACTACCACTACCTTTGCAAGGTGCCGATAACATGACCACGCGAAACATCTGCAATGAGGCGGTTATCAACTGCTCCCCGGAGCAGGTGTACGACTATGTGACGCAGCCCTGGCGCTGGCACGAATGGCACCCCAGCTCCGTCAGTGCCGAGGCCGCGGTGACGGTATTGCATGAGGGTGACACGTTCGATGAGGTGATCTGCCTGCGGCCACTGTCGCCGCTGCCGCCATCCATGTTGCGACAGACCCATTATCGGGTGATCACGGCACAGCGCCCGTTTGCCTTCGAAGTGCGGGGTGAAACCAACGATGGCGGATTATGCATTCGCTATGACCTGGCAAAGCAGGGCGCCACGGCGACACACTTTCGCCGGCAACTGACGTATCACGTGTCTGGCCCGGTGCGCCTGATTGAACCGTTGCTGATCTACCCGCGAATGAAACACCTGTCTGCGCTGGCACTGGCCAACCTGAAACAGAAACTGGAAGCCTGAAACAGCACGCTCGTGCCGGCAACGAACAGCCTGTCACACGTCGTTACGCAGGCTGACAAAGGACAACCAAACCGGTATGGAGCCGGTATCTTCCGGAAGGCACCATTCTTTCAAGGCGCCAATGCCCAGGTCACCGAGGAGATTTCATGTATTCCATGACCACGCCGGAACAATCGTCTTTTGCGCCGCACGCAAGGTACCGCTGCGCCGGTGGCATTTCGGGTACCTCATTGCCTGACAGTGGTAACACGTCCAAGGTCGAGCAGCCTCCCGAGGAAGACAAGGAAGCCAGCTCAGATGTCAGCGTTTCAGGTACGCAGCGAAGCTCTGGTCGCCGCAAAGGGTCACGTCGTCCTTCCAGCCCGGTACTGAAATACGATCGGCGCTGATGTCCAGGTCCTCACCCGCGAGGACGTTCTCGGCGAAGCGGTAAACCGGTCGCGCCCGGCCGGCCATGCATTCGCTGTCGTAGTCGCTTCGCGCCTGCAGCGTCTGCGCCCGCTTCTCTTCCCATGCCACCAGCGCCTTGCGGTCATGGCGCGCGGTCATCAGTGACACTGTTTGCGCCGGCGACAGCATCAGTGCGGTGGCATTGTTGCCTCCGAACCCCTTGGAGTTGAGAAAGGCCGCTGCAGGTGCCTCAAGCTGGCGGTGGGTCAGGGCGAAATCCAGGTTGTGCCGGTGCAGGTCAGGCGCCAGTTCCTGCACGGTACTGATGCCGGGCAGCCAGCCGCTGGCAAAGGTGCCCAGGGCGGCCATCATCTGGTCGCCGGATGCGCTGGCCAGGGAATGGCCGAGGTAGGCCTTGATGGCACACACCGGCCATTGCCGGATGCCGAACGCGCGGGCCAGTTTATCCAGCACATGGGATTCGGTGATCCGGTTCTGCGGTGTGCCGGTGCCGTGTGCAGACATGAAAGAGTGTCGGCGCAGGGTGTCCTCGCCAACCAGCTGGCGTGCCAGGGCCATGGCACGGCCCAGAGTGATGTAGTTGCCGATGCCGGGTGCGGAGATGGATTTCTTGGTGCCATCCGCGTGGACAAACACATCAGGCACGCTGGCCATGATGTCCGCACCCAGCTCCAGCGCCAGGGCGTCATCCATGAGCACAACAAATTGTGCCGATTCTGCCAGGGTGAAGCCGCAGTTGTGCGCAAACGGTCTGCAGGCACGGCGCCAGTCCGGCCGGGTCCGTCCCGGGTCCAGCTTGAGCAGCTCCTCGTCTTCGGCCAGGGCGCCCATGGCGCGGTAGCCTTCCATGATCTCCGGCACCAGTGGTGCCTCGGCGGTGCCCACCAGGGCAACGCGCGCACGACCGCTGCGTATGTCATGTACGCCCAGGGACAGGTTGTAGAGAAAGCTCGCACAAGCGCCCAGCATGCCACCGGTGCGCCCGACACTGCCGAGGACGTAGGCATTGATGAAGTCGGCCGGCATTTCACCCAGACCCAGCGGGCACTGTTTGGACGTGATGCGCTTGCCATAGCCCGGTGACTTGAGCATGCCGCCAAGGCCGGCGTCATCAAGCTGGCTCATGGCCGCCGAGGCATACACTGCAACCTGTTCGGGGGGCACGGACTGGCGGACCTGTTCCCAGTCGATGCCGAGCATGCCGAGGGCATCAGAGGCGCCATAAATGGCCATCTGCAATCCACGAGGGTGGTTGCGCGACGGGTAAAGGGATGCCGGGTCAAAACCACTGGGGAGCTGGCCGGCGGCCTGAACGCGCGCGCGTCGCGGGGCGGGCATGAACAGTGCGTTGCCGGCGGCAATCCGCACTTCGCTGTGACTGCGGGACACGGCAGTGACCTGCCAGCCTGCGGGTATCGGCTCAGGCAGGTCCATGTTGCGTACGGTCATGCAGGCATCGGTGTCCAGCCGCGCGGCCATGTTGCCGGGCACTTCACTGGCATCGAACAGGTTGGTTTCCAGGCGTCGTACCAGGGTGGCGTCCAGCAGCGCCTGCTCGTCGCCAAGGCCGGTCAAGGCGGAGAGGTGCGCCAGGGTGTCGGTGCGTTGCTGGTTGTCCAGTGCATCAATGACCAGGCGGCGAAAGGCCTGCAGGCAGGACGATCGGCCGGCGGCACTGATGCCTCCAATGGCGGTGACAACGGGCAAAGCGGACAAGGCGCACTCTCCTGGCGATGACTGACTGGTCAGGCATGGTAGCGACGGTCAGGCGCCAGATCATTAACCCGGGGCGCCAACAGCACCGCCAAGTTGCAACCAAATGTGAAGGAGGGCGCTGGCGGCGAGTGGCATCGGCGATAAAAAAAGGCGCCAAAAGGCGCCTTTTTCCGAGCTCACTGAGGTCTGCGGATCAGACAAGCTCCAGTGCCACGGCGGTGGCTTCACCGCCGCCGATGCACAGGCTCGCCACACCTTTGCTGCCACCGGTGCGCTTGAGCGCGTGGATCAGTGACAGGATGATGCGCGAACCGGTGGAGCCGATGGGATGGCCCAGCGCACAGGCACCGCCGTGGATGTTCACCCGGCTGTGTTCGATGCCGAATTCGGTCAGTGGCATCATGGCCACCATCGCAAAGGCTTCGTTGATTTCCCACAGGTCCACGTCAGCCACCTGCCAGCCAGTCTTGGCCAGTATCTTGCTGATGGCACCACAGGGCGCGATGGTGAATTCACTCGGGTGCTGGCTGTTGGTGCTGTGGCCGAGAATCCGGGCCAGCGGGGCAAGCCCCAGCTCTTTTGCCTTGCTTTCCTTCATCAGTACCAGGGCAGAGGCGCCGTCGGAGATGGAGCTGGCATTGGCGGCAGTCACGGTGCCGTCTTTGGCAAATGCCGGACGCAGGGTCGGGATCTTGTCGATGTTGGCGTTACCGGGCTGCTCATCGGTGTCCACCTCGAATTCACCCTTGCGGGTTTTTACGGTGACCGGGGTGATCTCGTCCTTGAACCAGCCGTTGTCGATGGCGGCCTTGGCACGCTTGAGCGACTCGATGGCGAAGGCGTCCATGTCCTCACGGGTAATGTTGCGCTTGTCCGCCACTTCCTGGGCAAAGGAGCCCATCAGGCGACCGGTTTCGGCATCTTCCAGGCCATCCAGGAACATGTGGTCGTAAACGCTGCCGTGGCCCATGCGCATGCCATTGCGGGCCTTGTCGAGGATGTACGGCGCGTTGGACATGGATTCCATGCCGCCGGCGATCATGATCTCGCTGCTGCCCGCCTTGATCTGGTCATGGGCGAACATGGTGGCACGCATGCCGGAGCCACACAGCTTGTTGATGGTGACCGCTCCGGTGGCGTCGGGCAGGCCGGCCTGGCGCATGGCCTGGCGTGCCGGGCCCTGCTTGAGGCCAGCGGGGAGCACACAACCCATGATGACATCTTCGATCTGTTCCGGACTCAGGCCGGCGCGCTCGACCGCGGCCTTGATGGCGGTAGCGCCAAGCGTGGGGGCGCTCACCGCGCTGAGGCTGCCCTGGAAACCGCCCATGGCGGTGCGGGCTCCATTGACGATTACTACGGCATCTTCAGCCATGATCTGTCTCCTGCTGTGGCTCGTTCGGGCGGGGTATCCGCCGCGGGGCAGGCATTGTACCGCCTTGTTTCACGTCCTGCTGCCCCTTTGGCCACTTCAATACCGGCAATCACTTTTGCCAATCGGCGTCCGGTAGCAAGCGTGAAGGCGGCTTGTTATGATCGGTGCTCACTTCGGGGGCGTAAGCCCTTGTCCATAAAGTGGTTATTTCGTTTTCCCGGGGCGTGCCCAGCGCTGTCCCCGGGTTCACCAACCTAAATGTCAGGGGATTCGACATGGCTTTTGAACTTCCGGCTCTTCCGTACGAGAAGAATGCTCTGGAACCGCATATTTCCGCTGAAACGCTTGAATACCATTACGGCAAGCATCACCAGACCTACGTCGACAAGCTCAATGGCCTGGTCGCGGGCACCGACAACGAAAGCAAGTCTCTGGAAGAGATCATCAAGGCAGCGGGCCCGGGTGGCCTGTTCAACAACGCCGCCCAGATCTGGAACCACACCTTCTACTGGAACAGCCTGAGCCCGAATGGCGGCGGTGAGCCCAGCGGTGCGCTGGCGGATGCCATCAATGCCAAGTGGGGCTCCGTGGACAAGTTCAAGGAAGAGTTCTCTGCCCAGGCCGCCGGCAACTTCGGCTCTGGCTGGACCTGGCTGGTCAAGAACGCCTCCGGCGAGGTCGAGATCGTCAACACCAGCAACGCTGGCTGCCCGATCACTGACGGTGTCACGCCGCTGCTGACCTGCGATGTCTGGGAGCACGCCTACTACATCGACTACCGCAACGCCCGTCCCAAGTACCTGGAAGCTTTCTGGGCACTGGTCAACTGGGACTTTGCTGCCGAGAACTTTGCCGCTTGACAGGCGTCAAAGTCAGCAACAGAGGCATACAAACACCGGGGTTCGCCCCGGTGTTTGCGTTAGGGCGCACAGATTTCACTGGCGGTCTGGTGCAGTCTTTTGACAGTATGACCCCGTTCTGGCGACTGTTAGACAAGGTGGAAAGATGAAGCATATTGGTTCCCTGGTGATGTTGTTACTGGTTGCCCTGGCGGCGCCGGCATGGACTGCCCAGCCAACCGATGAGGAGATCAGTGCGGCCAAGGCGCAGATGGAGCACCTGGCGAGTGAGGCGCTGACCGAAACCGTGGGTGTGGTCAACGAGTCGGGTGGCTTCTACCCGTATGCCATGGTCATGCGTGAGGACAAGACTGTCAGTGTCATTGCCTACAACGGCGACCCTGACCTGCGCCCCACGGCGGAAGATTTTGTCCAGTCGCTTTATTGGCAGGTGGCGGCTGTTCTCAACAAGGAGCGTGCGTTCCAGGTGGCCGTGCTGCTCAAGCCGCACCGGCTGAAGGGGGAGGAGGGTGGCACCGTTCCCGGGATCTGGGCGCTGGTGGATCACCGCGATCACGACCCCTGGGTCATGTTCCTGCCATTCGTGGATGTGGGTAATGGCAAGTTCAAGCTGGGCGACATCATGTACCTGCCGTCCACGGACCAGCTGTTCCTGCAGAAGCACGTGACGTCCGAAGATGATGATGCCGAGTAACTGGATGGACGACAGCAGACATGGTTGAAGACAAGGACAAGAGCCTCGGTGATATCGACGATATCGCTCTCGGCGATGGTCGCAGGAAGGCCCCTGACCGCAAGGGCGCCAGCCGCCCGGCCCCGGCGGCCAGGGGTACAGAAAAACCTGCTGCAAGCGCCAGTAGCGGCCCCTGGATGATGGCCACCGGTTTGCTGCTGGTTCTCCTGGCGGTGCTGGCGGCATTTTTCTATCGCCAGTTAAGCGATGTACAGGGGCGTCTGGATGAGGCCCTGGATGTGTCCTCGCAGAAGCTCGGTAATCTGGAATCCCAGCTGTCGGCCACCGACGAGACCCTGAACCAGTCAGCCAACAAGGTGGAGGACACCCTGGCATTGCATGACAGTGAAATCCGCAAGCTGTGGGGTGTCAGTAACGACCGCAACAAGAAATGGATCCGCGATAACCAGGCGGCAATCGACGCACTGGAAAAGCAGCGCGCTGCCGTCAACGCGGGGCTTGAGAAGGTACGAGCCAGCGTCTCCGGCCTGGAAACACGTATCACCCAGCAGGGCCAGCAGAGGGCCCGCATGCAGACCCAGCTCGACGTGCTCAGCGAGACCGTGCGCCAGCAGGAAAGCCGTCTAACCGCGCAGAAGCAGTTGCTCGACAAATGGGCGGCATTGCTGCCCGACGTCAAAGCGCTGGCGGCGGTGCAGGGCCAGGGTGACCTGGGGCAGCGGCTGTCGGACCTGGAAGCGGCAATCGAAGCCATTGATGCCCATCGGCGCCAGGTCAATGTGCGCCTGGATAGTCTTGAGGGGCGCTAAGTGATTGAAATACCCTTACAATAATAACGATACGCCCGGGCAGCCGGGCCGCCACGGGGTCGCGACAGCACATGGCTGACATACCAGAACACAAGACCAAGCGGCTGATGTCGCTTAACCAGGACGTTTTTGCCGTCAAGGCGGACGCGCCCGCTGCCGAGCAGAAGGGCGATGACGGCGCGCGCCAGCGACCGGAACGGCGTACCGCCTCGCCGGCGTCGATGGCGCAACCGGCGCGTCCTGTGGCCCATCCTGCGCCGTTATCCGGCAATACTGGCTCCAACAAGCTGTTACTGGCCCTGCTGGGCGTCGTCGTGGTGCTGGTTCTGGTGGTTGCCGCGGGTGCCGTGGCCGGTTTTCACCTGTATGAGCGACTCGGTGCCATGCAGGAGCAGCTGGCGCAACCGGATGACGGGCTCCAGCCCCTGCAGTCGCGCATCGCGGCACTGGAGAAAAGCCTTGATGCGGCCGGCCAGGAAGCCAGCAAGATGGATGGCGATGCCCAGGCCAATGTGCTCCAGCTGACCGGCCGGGTCCGCAAGGTGGCCCTGGACCTGTCACGCTTGACCGCTGAGCTGGAACGCCAGAAGAAGCGTGTCATTGAGACCAGTGCCCGGGCCGAACGCGCAGAAGACATGGCCACAGAGCAGGCCGGCAGGGTAGATACCCTGTCGGCCCGCGTGGCAGCCATCCCCACCCAGACCAGCGCCCCGGCACCGTCCCCCGGCTCCGGCACAGATGCCCAGGCCCGCGCCCAGGTGCAGGCCCTCCAGGCCAGGGTGGACAAGATGGCCAACGAAATCCGCAGCATATACCGGTTGCTGGAACAGACCCGCTGACAGAACACTTTCCTCAACCGGCAACGCTGCTACAATGCGCCGCCATGCGCGCCAGTGGTGGAATTGGTAGACACGCCAGATTTAGGTTCTGGTGCCGAAAGGTGTGGGGGTTCAAGTCCCTCCTGGCGCACCATCTCATGCACAGGGTCCGCTTCACTCGATGCTTCCGGCGCCAGGCCGCCGGGATGGACCCGATGTGTTGCCCGGTGCCCCGGGGCACCTCTGCCACGGGAGTGCACAACCCATGCCGATGATCGCCATGCGCGACCAGCAGCGACTCTTTGTCCGCACACTGGGGCAGGGGCAACCGGTGTTGATGCTGCCGGGGCTGGGCATGAGCAGCTACCAGTGGTTGCCGTTCGTGTGGCCGTTCCGCCGGCGCTATCGTTTCCTCATGCCTGATTTTCGCGGCCATGGCCGCTCTGCCCATGCGACCCTGAACCAGGCCGATGTGTTCCAGAATCACGCCGATGACGTCGAGGACGTGATCCGTCATTTCGGCCTGGATGACTACCTGCTGGTGGGCATTTCCCTGGGCTGCACCACGGCCATGCACCTGGAGCGGGATGACAGGTTGGGGAACGTGCGCGCCTACCTGCACATTGACCAGTCGCCCTGCGTCGTCAACCAGCCGGACTGGCCCTACGGGCTGGCAGGGGCCCGGCAGGAGGCGTTGTTTGCCGTCATGCAGGCCATCGACGCAGAGCTGGCCTGCTGGCCCGACCAGGCCTATTTCTACCAGTTACCCCGGCAGGTCCGGCGCGGGCTGGCAGAGCACATTACCCGTGCGTTTGCGCTCCTCGGCGTGGGCGCGGCGCGGCGGGCCGTGATGCGCCAGGCGCTGACCATGCCGGCCTGGCTGGGGCGCCGGCTGCCGCTGCAACGCTGTGCGGACATCCGCGCCTACATGCAGGCCTATGCCGGTGGCGGGCACGATTACCGGCCCACCCTGGGCAAGGCCGGTGCCCCGGTGACACTGATGGCGGGCATGCGTTCGCCCCTGTATCACAGTGACGGCCAGAGGCTGGTGGCAGAACGGGCCGCGCAGGGGCAGGTGATTGAGTTTCACCGCTCCGGGCATGTGCCGTTGATGGATGAGCCGGTCAAGTTCATGCGCCATTTTCGTGGCTTTCTAGAAGGTGGTCGGGCGGGAGGCTGACCTCAGGTGCTGCCCGGAGCGGCGTCGCTGGCGTCTGCCAGGCCTTCACGAATGATGATCTCGCGCACCGGCCGTGCCTGCTGGCCGTGGCTGCGGTCGTAATGGGCCTGTGACAGGGCGTGCATCTCTTCGCTGATCTGCTGGTACAGCTGGCCGGGCAGCAAGGTCAGGGCCTCTGCCAGCGGCGTCAGGCCAAAAGCCGGCCAGTCCAGCGGCTGCTGGCCGCTGGCCTTGAGCAGTTCCGGCACCCAGCCCTCCGGAGACAGTTCGGCCTGGAAGCGGATGTTCTGGTATTCCAGCTGCTGGCGCAGGCGGCCCGGGTCGCTGACCACCACGTAATTGCTCACCACCAGCCGCAACAGGCTGTCCAGACGTGTCCAGATGATCTGCTTCTGCTCCCCGGTATAGCCGTTCCAGTTCACCACCTCATGCAGGAAACGCTTGCAGCCACGGCACACCGTGTCGCCAAAGGTGGTGGAACAGACGCCAATACAGGGGGTGCGGATGCGGTTGAGGCTCATGGCCGGAAAGGGTAGCAGATCGGTGCCGGCGGGCAAGCGGCGGCGGGCCTCAGGCTTGAGGTGGACGGCCAAATCAGCGATAGTTACCCCGGTCTGATAAGGCCCATAACGGAGAATAACAACATGTCAGGGCGTCTCATTCTTTTGGCCCTGGTGGCGGTGCTGACCACCGGCTGTGCCGGTATCAAGATCGGTATTCCGGACACACCAGGCGCCTTCATCTCGGCTGTCGAGGGCAAGACCTTCGAACCCATGGACACGCTGGACCCGCGTAATGCCATGATCTACGTCTATCGCCCGGCTACCCAGTGGGGCTATGAGGAGGTTCAGGCGCCGACGTTCTTTGTCGACGGCCAGCAGCTCTTCGGGCTCAAGAGCGGCGCCTATTCCTGGATTGAGGTGCACGGTGGTCGCTACGACTTCTATGCCCGCCGGCCGCTGGGCATGCTGTTCCTGAAGACGATCTTCGAGTTGCCCCTGAATATCGAGGGTGGGCGAAACTACTATTTCCGCTACTCGGAGACCCGCCCGCTGGTGATCGAGGAGATCGCCGAAAACCCGGAGCAGTACCTGCAGGGGGAAAGTATCCAGCAGGTGCCCGAGGCCTTTGCCCTGCGTGAAATGAAGCATCTGCGCCTTGACCAGGCGGGCATGTACTACGGTGGTGACAGTTACCGCCAGCCGCGCTGGGCGCCATTCTGGACCTATTCCGATAAGACGGAGGATGAGGGCAGCTGATCGCTGGATGCCCTTGGTTCCCATGAAAAAGGCCCCTCACAGGGGCCTTTTTTGTGCCGGCGGGTGCGCCAGTTCAGTGCTCGGTATAGCGCTTCTTGCTGAGCAGCAGCTTTTTCCACTGCTCGACGTACTCCGGCAGGGCCGGGGACTGCATGTTCAGGCCGGTAATTTCCTGCATTGCCTGGGGGCTGATGGCCTTGCCGCCGTACAGGTGCACCACGCGAAGCAGGGCGTGGGTGTGCAGCTTGCCCTGGGACATGAAGCGTTGGTCGAAATAGACGTACTTGTCGTCCCAGCCGAGAATCCGGGTCTCGATGGAAAATTGCTGGTACGGGCGCAGCTCACGCACGTACGCGATCTCGGTATTGGCCACCACCGCATTGCAGCGCGCCTGGATAAGCTTGTCCAGCAGGCCGGTGGCCACCGCATGCTCCAGTCGGCAGCGATCCATGTACTTCAGGTATTTGGCATTATTCAGGTGCATGTTCATGTCGATATCGAACAGCCGTACCCTGAATTCCATCGATACCGTGTCGAAAAGCCCGTGCGTGGGGGGCTTCTTGCGCCGCAGTGCCGCGCTGATCAGTTCCAGCATGCTTCCTCTCCCCGTTTCGCCGGAAGGCGATGCATATGGTGCCCGAGTATAAGAAGGTCTGGCGAAATGATCTACGCATGATTTTGTATGAGAGGCACGACACCGTCACCTTGCCGTCATCGGCAGTGACAGCGCCTGCGCTTGACCATTTTGATCACGCCCTGGTGCTTTTCGCTCTGGCGGATCACCAGGGGGGCGTTGCTATACTCCGGGCCTTGCGACCATCAAGTCAGGAGACACCATGGAAATCAACAAGGTTGTAGCCGTCATCACGGGCGGGGCGTCCGGCCTCGGTCATGCCACTGCAACGGCCATCGCCCAGGCGGGCGGCAAGGTCATGATTCTTGATCGTGACAGCAAGCGAGCGGCTGAGGTGGCCGCCGAGCTCGGTGACAACGTCGCCTGGGTGGAAACGGACGTGACCAGCGAAGCGTCGGTCCAGGCAGCCATTGCCGCCACCATGGAAAAATTCGGCGCCATTCATGTGTGCGTCAACTGTGCCGGTGTCGGTTCTGCCATGAAGACGGTGGGCCGCGAGAACAAGCCCCATGATCTCGGCGTTTTCGACACCGTGGTGAAGATCAACCTGATCGGCACCTTCAACGTCTTGCGCCTGGCGGCAGCCGAGATGGCTGCTAATGACGGTGGAGAGGACGGTGAGCGCGGCCTGGTGGTCAACACCGCCTCAGTGGCAGCATTCGACGGCCAGGTTGGCCAGGTGGCGTATGCGGCCACCAAGGGTGGCGTGGTTGGCATGACGCTGCCGATTGCCCGCGACCTCGCGCCACTGGGCATCCGTTGCAACACCATTGCCCCGGGTATCTTCAATACACCGCTGATGAATGCCGCCCCGGACAAGGTCAAGCAACCGCTCATCGACATGACCCAGTTTCCCAAGCGCCTGGGCCATCCGGAAGAGTACGCGCGACTTGTCTGTCACATGATCGAGAATCGCTTCCTCAATGGCGAAACCATTCGCATCGATGGTGCCATCCGTATGCAGCCACGCTGACATGGCGGGCCCGGTCAGCTATCGCTGTCCGGGCCAGAGGCCTGGCGCTGTTCCGACTTGTGCCAGGCCGTCCATGCCGACAGCAGGTGACAGACCCAGCCCAGCAGGCCGCCACTGCCCAGCCACAGTCCGGGCGTCAGGATCAGCCAGAAAAGGGCGCGAAAAAAATGACCGTTGTAAAGCTGGCCGGCCCCTGGCAGCACAAAGCTGCACAGTGCCGCCACACCACTGCTGGACATGGAGAGCCCCGATATCGACGAATTCCCGGTTATCTGGGGGTTGCGCGCATGATTTCAAGTGACCGTCTGCGAGCGCCCTGCAATGCTTGAGCCAATGGCTCCTGGCGTCTATCGCCTGCGCCTGCCCATGCGTTTCCATCCCGGCCATGTGAACAGTTACCTGATCGAGTCACCGGGTGGCTGGGTGGTGGTGGATTGCGGGAATCATTCCCGGGCTACCCGTGATGCCTGGCGTGCGTTCCTTGAATCTGAACAGGTCGGCCCCGGCATTTGCGCCATTTTTCTCACTCATGCGCATCCGGATCACTATGGCAGCGCGCCCTGGCTGGCCCGGCAGACCGGTGCGCCGGTGATCATGGCAGAGCAGGAGTGGGACGCCGTCAACCGCCTGTGGCGGGGCAGCGTGGACCAGGAGTCACAATTGCGTGATTTCTACCGCCGGTGGGGCGCGACGGATGCGGACCTGGATAACGTGGTCCTGTTCCTGCATGGCTTTCGCAGTGGCTGTCCGGCGCTTGAGCAGGCGCCACGCCTGCTGGCGCCAGAGGTGGACCAGCTGCCTGAACTGCCGGGCTGGCAGTTGCTGGCGGGGTTTGGCCACACACCCTGCAACCTGATGCCGTTTCGCCCGGCGGATGGCGTGCTGGTGACCGGTGACCAGGTATTGCCCGCCATCGTGCCGAACCTGTCACTGTGGTTCGGCAGCGATGCTGATCCCGTGGGCAGCTATCTGGACACGCTGGCACGTTTGCGCCCGGCGCCGGTGACTCTGGCATTGCCTGCCCACGGTGAGCCGTTCGATCTGTTCAGTGCGCGTTGTGACGCCATCGCCTCCGTGCATCACAAACGGTTGCAGCGCCTGCGGGATGCACTCGCGGATGGCGGCAAGGATATGCCGGCGCTGGCAAAGGCGGTGCTGGGCAAGGTTCCCGAGGGGCCCTTGTTCATGCTGATTGCCGGGCAGCTGTACGCGCTGGTGCGCTATCTGGAAAATCGCGCTGAACTGGTGCGCAGCGAAAATGGGCGGGTGGCGCTGGTGTCTGCGCCCGATCAATGCAGCTGATTCGCAATCGCGCAGCTGTCACAAATTCTCAAGAATTCCCTTGTATGGTAGTGGCGGTTTGCTGCTATGGTGAATCGCAGTTTCAGGGAAGACAGGGGAACGCCATGCTGATTAAGTACCTTAATGATCTCGACAAGGCGGTGAAACTGGCAGTGGATTCGCCCACGCCCGAGCAATACCACCAGTGCCAGGTGTGTGTGACCCGTCTGGAAGACTATCTCGATGGACAGCTAGAGCCGTTGCGGCGCAAAGGGCTGGAATTGATGGGCGAGCTGCTTCCTCCGCAGTTCGATGAGTGGATGCCGGTGTCCAGGGCCCTGCATCGATCAGGCCTTCCGGCGGCTCTGTAGCGCTGCCAGCCGTTCCTCCGGGAACATGTCTGCCTGCGCCGGATTTCCGGCATCGCGTAAACGAACACCAATGCCAAGCAGTCTTGCCGGCTCCGGACGCCGTTTCCAGAGCGATTCAAGCAGGTTCGCCAGTACCTGTTCGTCGACCCCGTCACCGGGCGTCTCGCAAGTGGCGGTGGTGAAGTCGTTGAAGCGCGCCTTGACGAACAGGGCGCTGACCAGATAACCACTGTCGAGCCGTTCCATGCGTCTTTTCAGGCTTTCCGTCAGGGTGGCCAGTTTGGCCTGCCATTCGCCCAGCGAGGCGAGGTCCTCGTGGTAAGTGTTTTCCACGCTGACGGATTTCCGGCGCCGGCTCGACTGCACCGGGCGTTCGTCGATACCCCGGCACAGGTGCCAGAGGCGCTCGCCGAAACTGCCAAAAAGCTGGCCCAGCTCCACGCGCGAAAGGCGCTGCAGGTCATGGCAGCGGCGCAGGCCCTGCTGGTGCATTTTTTCGGCCGTTTTCTTGCCCACGCCGAAGATTTTCTCCACCGGCAGGGTGGCGATAAAGTCTGCCACCTGGTCAGGCGTGATCACGAACTGGCCGTCTGGCTTGCGCCAGTCACTGGCAATCTTGGCCAGGAACTTGTTGGGCGCTACACCGGCCGATACGGTGATGCCAACCTCGTCTTTTACAGAACGCCTGATGTGCTGTGCGATGCGGGTGGCACGGTTATTGAATTGCTCACAGGCAGTGACGTCGAGAAAGGCTTCGTCCAGCGACAGCGGCTCGATCAGCTCCGTGTAGCGCAGGAAAATGTCCTGGATCTGTCGGGAGACACGGCGGTACTTGTCGAAATCCGGACGCAGGATTTCCAGCTCCGGACACAGGCCCATGGCCCTGGCGGAGGGCATCGCCGAGTGCACACCGTAGCTGCGCGCCTCGTAGTTGCAGGTGGCAATGACGCCGCGCCGGCCAGGATCACCGCCCACGGCCACGGGTCGGTGGCGCAGGCGCGGGTTGTCGCGGACCTCGACGGCGGCGTAGAAACAATCGCAATCCACATGGATGATCTTGCGAGTCGCTGTGCTATCAGGCACGGCTGTCGACCAGCTCGGTATCTTCATGGCTGTAGGCGGGAGAGCAGCAACACAACAGCACCAGCGGTGTGGTGCCGGTGTTGGCAATGTTGTGCAGGGTGCCGGGCGGGATCAGGATGCTGTCGCCAGTGGTGACCGGGAACCGGTCATTGGCCAGGGTCATCAGGCCATCGCCGGAGACGATATGATAGATTTCTTCGCTACGATGGTGGCGATGCAGCAGCGTGTCCTTGCCGGGTTCAACCACTGCCTCGGCCAGCGACTGGTTTTTCATGCCCGGCAGCTGCTCGGGGTGCAATAATTCACGGATGGTTGAGCCATCGCGGGTCACGTAGGGGGTGCAATTGTTTCTGGATGTCTTCATGTTCGGCACCGGGTTGCCATGGCAAAAGGATAACAGGGAGCAGCCGTGAAAGTCCTGCCGGAAAGCACACAGGTACTGATCGTCGGGGCCGGGCCCACCGGGCTGGCGCTGGGCATCAACCTGCGCCGTTACGGCGTGGACTGCCTGGTGGTGGATCGCCTTCCGGCGCCATTGCCGGGGTCCCGCGCGCTGGGCCTGAACGCTCGCAGCCAGGAGTTGCTGGAAAGCATGGGGGTAATGGCCGACATCAATGCGGCGGGCAACCTGCACCAGACGCTCTGTTTGCACAACGAAAAAGGGCGGTTGGCCGAGATCGACCTGACCCGGATCGAATCGCGTTTCGCCGGTGCCCTGGTGCTGCCGCAGGAAACGCTGGAGGACATCCTCAGCGCGCGCTTTACCGCTCTCGGTGGCCAGCTGTTCCGCGGGTGTGAGCTGTCCGGGTTCAGCCAGCGGGACGAGCAGGTATTTGCGCACCTGCTATGCAACGACCCGGACCAGGACCAGGAGGGGGAGCGTACGGTAAGTGCCAGCCTCATGGTTGGCTGTGACGGCGCCCATTCCTTTGTTCGCCAGCAGCTCGGTTTTTCCTTTGACGGTGTCCGCTATCCCGATCATTTCCTGCTCTGTGATACCCACATTGACTGGGCGTTGCCGAACGATTGCTCCCATGCCTTCTTGTTGCCCGAAGGGGCTTTGCTGGCGCTGCCCATGAACGGTGGCTGGCGTCTGATGATCAACCAGCCGTTGCAACGGGACACGCGTATGGAATCGTTGTCCATGGCACCGTTCCGCCAGCGTCTGGCGCAGGCGCTGGGAGAAGCGCCGGCATTGGCGGAGCCGGACTGGATCAGTGGCTTTTCCATCCACCGGCGCCTGGTGTCGCGGTATCGCCTTAATCGCGTGCTGCTGGCAGGGGATGCCTGCCATATCCAGAATCCGGTGGGCGCACAGGGCATGAACACGGGCATCGCCGACGCCTGTAACCTGGGCTGGAAGATTGCGCTGTTCCTCGACGGTGTTGGCGGCGGCGAGTTACTCGACAGCTACGAGGCGGAGCGCCGGCCGGTGGCCAGGCAGATGCTCGCCGGCGTGGACCTGTTATCCCGTGGTTTGCTGTCACGTGCGGGCCTGCTTCGTGGCGCCCGCGATTCCCTGTTGAAGGCCCTGGACGGCCGGCCGCGACTGGCCGCACGGCTGTTGCGCCGCGCCAGCCAGGTGGATGTGCATTACCGTGAATCGGCCCTGATCATGGAAAGTGCGGGTGGCGGGCGCAGCCGGGCCCCCCGGGCTGGTGACCGATTGCCAACGGCACCGCTGGTTGCAGCAGGCAGCAACGGCGCCAGGCGGGACGTCCAGCAATTACTGGATGACACACGCCACCAGATGCTCCTTGTTCTGCCTGTGGTACCTGATCACGCGGCGCTGGTGTCGGCGTTTGCCCTGTGCGACCGCCTGCCGCAGGAATACGGCCATCACCTGCGTGTCAATGTGGTGGTGCAGGGTGCGCAGACGCCCGAGCTGGCTGAATTGCGCGAGTTCGATGTCGACCTGTACGAACCCGGTGATGAACGCCTGCAAACGGTTTTCACCGAGTCCGGAGGCCTGTGGGTGGTGCGACCCGACGGACACATTGGCTTCCACGGAGAGCTGGATGCGGCGACCGAATGCCTGTCCTGGTTGCGTCAGTTTTTCCGGCGCCGGTAGGCCAGCAACGCCAGCAGCACCAGCCAGGCGCCCTGTCCGCCACTGCTGCTGCCACCACTGCCAACCAGATTGGTGAAACTGAGGTTCAGCTCCACCGTGGCGCTGTCATTGCCCGGCGCCACATCGCCCTCGGCGGCACTCACCGTCGCTTCTACGCTGGCACTGCCGGAGCCAGTGATATTGACCACGGCCGTGATCGTCTCACCCGCGGCGATGTCGGGCAGCTGACAGGACACGGGCATGCTACCTGTGCAGGTGACAGCAACGCCATCAACGCTCACCGATTCGATAACGGCATCATCGACAGGAAGCAGTGCCACCTGCACACCGGTGGCGTCCTGGTGGTCGGACAGGTTCTCTATCAACGCGTCAACGGTGGTCTTGTTAATGCCGTTGGCGGTGGCTGGCAGGGTGATGGCCAGGTCGGTCTTGTCGGTAAACAGGAAATCGGCTTGCGCGCTGTTGTCGAAAACACGGTAGTCGCCCTGGTCCTGGTCGATGCGTGCGGTGAAACCGGCCCTCGTATCCGTGACACCAAACCAGCGCGCGTTCACCGCCTGGGTCAGGGTGGCACCGGGAGACAGGGTGCCCAGGTAGGAGCACAGCAATGACCCCGGGTCAGGGCCCGGGGCGCAGCTGAAATCACCAGTGGACGACAGTGTTACCTGGGCGCTGTCCGGGGTCAGCAGGAGCTGCGGGTTGCTGCTGTCGTTACCAATACTGTTGTTGCGCCAGGTCAGGTCCGCCACGCCGGCATCAGCAGTGGCCACGGAGTCGGTGCGCGTTGCCGACGCCACACTGATGTCCACCAACGGTTCCCCGGCATTGCGAGAGCGATCCTCGGTCCAGTCCAGGTAGTTGACCACGCGCGTATACACAGCCGGTATGACACGACCAGTATCACGGTCACGGGCGCCACAGCCAAAACTGGAGCCAAAGCTTGTCAGTCCGGCCAGGAAGGGTGCGTCCTCATAACGCAACAGAACCGGGCCACCGCTGTCACCGCTACAGGTGTCTTCACCAAAGTTGTCTTCCGGGGCGACGTCGCCGGTATCATCCGGCTCGATGTCGCCGCGGTCAGGTTCATCGGCGCACAGCATGGCGTCCTCATCCACCAATGGGCCCCAGAAGTCCTTGCAGCGGCTGAAGCTGCGATAATCAACACGCACCTGTTGCAGCTGGTCCGAGAAAGGATAGCTGCTCTGGTAATCGGGGTGATCGGGATCAATTTCGCCCCAGCCCAGCAATTCCAGTTCGTCGTTCTCGCTGGCGGAGCGGTTGACCATATCGGTATAGGCGCTGGCTGAGGTCAGCGACATGGGCACGACATCAGTCACCGGCTGTTCAAGCAGGATCAGGGCAATGTCATTGATCAGGGTTTGCCGTTCGTCGTAGTCGGGGTGGACGTAGAAAGCGTCTGCGGCCACCAGCGTGTCGATGCCGCCACTGATATCCTCCTGGTCCACAAAAACCGAGAGATCCGCGACATCAATGGTTGCCGTTATGTTGCCGTTGTCATCCTGCTCGCGCACCAGGCAGTGAGCGGCGGTCATAACCCAGTAGGGGGCGATCAGGCTGCCGGTGCAGAAGGGGCCGGCACCGTCTTCCATCAGGCCTGCCACCCAGGGTGCATTGCCCTCAGGCACGTCCTTGCCGCCGTAGATACGGGGTGCGATTTCCGCTTCAGCGGCGAGCAGCAGTGACGGGGCCAGGGCGACGGACAGTGCTGCTGCCAGGACTGCAGAACGGATCATTTTTACTACCCTCCCTGAAGCAGCCTGCGGACTAGCCGCGCTCGCTTGTCGGCACCGGCGCGTGCACAAGCCACTGGTTGTCATCTTCTTCGGCGCGCTGCAGATGGCTGTATAGCTGTCCGAGGAGCCGGTCCAGCGCGTGCTCTGCATTGCCGACAGACAGGATGGCGGCGTTGAACTGGTTACCCTGCTGGCGCAGATCCGTCAGCAGGTTCTCTGCCGCTGTCTGCGTGGTACAGGGCAGGCACACGGCGATTGTATCGTCATGGTAGCGTGCCGCCACATCACTGCGTCGCAGTCGCCTGGCAAGGTTGTCTGTCAGGGACTGCAGCCCGCCGGGGTGCGCAGGTGACAGCGCCACCAGCGTCAGGCTGGCGCCGAGGCGATCGTGCAGGGGCAGAAGCCAACCTGATGTGGCTACCATCGCCTCGCGGCTGACCAGACCCGTTTCCGGGTCGCGCCAGGTCGCTTCGCGGGCCCGCCGGACAAGCACGGACGCCCGGTACATAAGCATTCCGGAATAGATTGCCATGGCGGCCATCAAGATCAGGAGAAAGAGCACGGCGCTGCTGCTTTCGGGGCTGAATTTGCCCATCGCGAACAGGCCGCCAACGATGGCCAGGCTGGCCGCGCAGCTCAGCATGAAGCGGCCCAGCCCGCGTAGCAGGCCGGCGCTGAGTGTGACCACCGTGAACAGCAGCAGTGTGGGCGGCGTCGCCGCCGGGTCAAGAATGACCAGCACGGTGACCGCAAGGAGGTCCAGCCCCAGGCCGCCCATTTCGGCAATCCAGCGGCCACGCCAGAGCAGCACCACATGCACAACCAGGTAGGCGAGCAGGAACACCAGCGCCAGCATCAGGCCATTGCCGGTGGTGCTGCCGAGCTGCACGCTGAGGTAGCCATAGCCGAGCAGGGCGAACACCAGTCGGGCGAAACCGCGGATCAGTGCGAGGGCGCCGTCATCGACAAGACGTTGCGGGATGGTCATGGTGGTGTGCTCTGCCGTTCAGTTGAATATGGCATCATTGTACGCGTTCAGGATGCAGCTGCCTCATTGCAGTGCGTATTTTCATGATTATGTCTGACAAGAGTGTGTTGTTATCGGCGGGGTGTGCCAGCAAGGCGGTGTCACCGTGCCAGCGAGGGAGAACAGTGTGAACGACGATGTCCATGCGCCGTTGAGAGAGGATGTCCGCAAGCTCGGCGAAATACTCGGGCAAGTGCTGCGACAGCAGGGCGGCGATGTGTTCGAAACCGTGGAGCGGATTCGCCAGGTGGCAGTGGAGGCGCGTGCCACCGGTGCCGTGGATATGAGCCGGCTGGCGGCCCTGTTGCGCGAGCTTGATGATGACGGGCTGCTATCCGTGGCCCGTGCATTCAGCCAGTTTCTCAACCTGGCCAATATTGCCGAGCAGCATCATCGGGAGCGGCTCTGGCGTCATCGTCGCCCGTTCAGTGACACCGACAACCAGGACATATCACTGGAGGAGGTCATTGACCGGCTGGAAGCGGCTGGCGTCAGTGGCGACGCTGTCATGGGCACGTTACGACAGATGAGCATCGAACTGGTCCTGACGGCACACCCGACAGAAGTGACACGACGAACCCTGATTCGCAAGTACGACCGTGTCGCCGCCCTGCTCAAGGAGCTGGATCATCCGGACCTCAGTGACGCCGAGCGCAACGCCTGTCATGAAGACCTGGCCCGGACCATCCTCGGGGCATGGGCCACTGATGAAATCCGCCGGCAGAAGCCGACGCCGGTGGATGAAGCCAAATGGGGTTTCGCCACCATCGAACAGAGCCTCTGGTACGCGCTTCCAGCGGTGCACCGGGCGCTCAGCACAATCACCGGGCAGCGTTTTGGTCAGCCCATGGCGCCGCTGGAGATGCCGCTACGGTTCGCCTCCTGGATGGGTGGCGACCGGGATGGCAACCCCAACGTAACAGCGGCTGTCACCCGTGAGGTCCTGTTGCTGGCCCGCTGGATGGCTGCCGACCTGTACCTGCGCGATGTCGAGGGTCTGCTGGCGGATTTGTCCATGCAGGCGGCCAGCGACGAGCTGTTGCAGGTTACCGGTGCCAGCCATGAGCCTTACCGGGTGCTGTTGCGGCATGTTCGGCAGCGGCTTCGCAACACCCGTGATCGTATGGAGGCATTGCTGGAGGGTGACGAGCCGACACCGGATGAATGGATTGGCCAGACCCGCGACCTGGAAGAGCCACTGACCCTGATTGACCGTTCATTGCGTGCCTGTGGCATGGCCGCCATTGCTGATGGCGAGTTGCGTGACACCTTGTGCCGCCTGTCATCGTTCGGTGTGGTGCTGTTGCGCCTGGATATTCGCCAGGAATCCACCCGGCACACCGAGGCGCTGGATGCCATCACCCGTTATCTGGACCTGGGTCCCTACCGCGAATGGCCAGAGGAGAAGCGCCAGCAATGGCTGCTGGAACAGCTTGCCGGGCGCCGGCCGCTGTTCGATGACCGTTTTCTCGAGTCGGAGGAATGCTCGCAGGAGGTGGCGCAGGTGCTGGAAACCTGTCGTGTGATTGCTGAACAGCCGGCTGACAGCATGGGCGCGTATGTTATTTCCATGGCGCGTGCACCGTCTGATGTGCTGGCGGTATACCTGCTGCAAAGCGCCAGCGGTGTCCGCCAGCCCATGCGCGTTGTGCCATTGTTCGAAACCCTGGCGGATCTTGATGGGGCCGCCGACGCCATGGCCCGTCTGCTGACCCTGCCGTGGTACCGCCAGCAGGTGGCGGCGGGGCAGGAGGTGATGATCGGCTATTCGGATTCGGCCAAGGATGCCGGTTTCCTGGCCGCCGCCTGGGCCCAGTTCAGGGCGCAGGAGGCGTTAACGGCGTTGTATGCCGATGCGGGTATACCGCTGACGTTGTTCCATGGGCGGGGCGGCTCCATCAGCCGCGGTGGTTCGCCGGCACGCATGGCATTGCTGTCCCAGCCGCCGGGTTCTGTGCAGGGGCGTATCCGGGTTACCGAGCAGGGTGAGGTGATACGTTTCAAGTACGGCCTGCCCGTGGTGGCAACGCAGCATCTGGAGCAGTACGTGGCGGCGACCCTGGAAGCCACCCTGTTGCCGCCGGCCGCGCCGGAAAACGCGTGGCGAGAAGAGATGAATGCATTGACCTCGAAGTCGGTGGAAACCTACCGCGCCATTGTCCGCGACGATCCGGCACTTGTGCCGTATCTGCGTACGGTGACGCCGGAGCAGGAGTTGACCCGTCTGGCGCTGGGTTCGCGACCGGCACGACGCCGGCAGGATAGCGGCGTGGCCTCCTTGCGGGCCATCCCCTGGGTGTTTGCATGGACGCAGATGCGACTGATGTTGCCTGCCTGGCTGGGTTCCGGGGCTGCGTTGCGCGCCGCCCTCGATGATCCTGCGCGTGCCCGGCGGGTACGCGAAATGATGCAACGCTGGTCATTCTTCCAGGGAATGATGGATATGCTCGAAATGGTACTGGCGAAGGCGGATGCCGGCATCGCCGACTATTACGAGCGGCGGCTGACAGACGACGATGACCTGTGTGAGCTGGGCGCCCGCCTGAGACAGAGCCTGGCGGACACCACCGCCGCCATTCGGCAACTGTCGGAAGATGCCGATTTGCTGGCCAACAATCCGGTAATGCGCTGGTCAATCAGCGTGCGCAATCCCTACACAGACCCACTACACCTGCTGCAGGCTGAGTTGATGGCCCGACTGCGTGCCGACGACAGCAACCAGGTCCTGGAAAGCGCGCTGATGGTGACCATCGCCGGCATTGCCGCCGGCATGCGCAACACCGGCTAGGCGGTCAGGGCTGCAGGCCTTCCAGCAACGCCTGCTTCATGGCATCGCTGTAAGGGTCCGGGCCGAACCATATCTGCAGGTAGGTACGGGCGAAATCATGGCCCTCTTCGCTGGCCACTTCAGTGCCGTTGTAAAGCAGGGTGATCTTTCCGTCGGCCGCGTAAAGCAGCTGGTATCGATCACCGGGATTGATGTCGCGATAGGCATTGTTGAAGGCTTCGATGCGCGCCGCCAGTCGGTTATAGAGTTCATCCCCGACGTTGCGCTCGATCATCACCGAGGCAGCCTTGCCCATGGCGCTGCCGGGAATTTCCCGCTTGTAGCCGAACTCCAGCGCCAGCGGTGGCGACAGAGGTTCGCGGGCGACGCAATCGTCGCGGTACAAAGTGGCGCGGCCGACAGTGATGAAGCCAAGGGCTTTCACTGACGCGGTGTTGCACGGTGCTGTGCTGACGTCGGCCACCTGAATGGCTTTGCTGGGCGTTGGAGCGTCTGCAGCGACCGTCAGCGCTGGTGCGCCCAGCAGGGCAGCGGCAGCAATGTAGCGACACATCCCGGTGATCATAGTTTCTTGCCTACCCAGTTGATCAGTCCACCCACCACCGGAAGATGCCGGTACAGGCCTTCGGTGGAATCCCAGAAATCCTGGTGAAGGATGACACGGCCCTGGTCATCAAAACGTAAATGGGTCATGCCGATGGTGACGATATCCTTGTCACTGCCGGCCACTGAAAAACCGGTGCGCATGGTCCAACGCACATAGGTATCTGCGCCGACGCTGGCAATGTCGTCTATGCGCACCTGGATGCTGTCAGCGCGCTGGGCGGTCTGTTCGAGGTAATCAATGATGTCCTGCCGCCGGGTCAGGGTGTGCACGGTGTCGTTGAAATAGGCGTCCGGGGCGTAGACTGCGGTAATGCGCTGTGCCAGTTCAGGCCCCTGGAGATCGCTGTACAGCGCCACGAATGCCTTGATCGACGCATCGGCCGGTGCTGCCGTGCCGGCCGCCTGCGATTGCAGGGCCTGATGATAGGTCAGGGCATAGGGCGAGGGCGCGGAGGCGCAACCAGCCAATCCGGTCAGGGCGATCACAGTAATAGTGGCAAGAGCCATGTTTGCTTTCATCGTCCAAGTATCACTGGCCGCTGTTCAGCAGCGTGTGAACAGTCGTGCGATTCAGTGCGCGCTGCGCGCATGCCCCGGTTCACCCCTGATTCACAGCTCAGGGGGATGATAGGGGGTCGTTAGTAAAGGATTCGTCTCATGGCCAGAAATATTGGCAACTTCATTCTTTTCCAGACGCTCTGGTTTGCTGCTGTGGTGGGGGCAGCCAAGGGCTTCAGCTGGCTCGCTTTCCCAGTGCTGGCCTGCATGTTCGGCTGGGCGGCCTTCACCGGCGCCCGCACTCGCGACGATGTGCTCCTCGCAGTGGCCGGGCTGGGTGTCGGTATGCTGTTCGAGATCCTGTTTCTGTCCACGGGCCTGATACGCTATCAGGAGCAGGTGCTGGCCTGGGCACCACCGATGTGGATTCTGGCGTTGTGGATCGGTTTTGCCATGAGTTTCAATCATTCCATGGCCTGGCTGCAGAATCGCTGGCTGGCCTGTGTGGCGCTGGGGGCGTTTGGCAGTGCCTCCTCCCTGTATGCCGGTATTTCATTCGGCGCTGCCCAGGCCAATGCCCCCATGTGGGCGGTGAGCATGGTTTACGGGTTCAGCTGGGCGCTGCTGGTGCCTGTGCTCGCCTGGGTGGCCTGGTACCTGCAGCGGCGGGCACCTGAGCAGGCGCTTTCATGACGTCCGAACCGATGGTTAACGATACCCTCATGGTCGCGGCACTGGGGCACAGCGCCCTGGTACTGCTGGTGGTCTGCGTGCTCGGCTGGCTCTGGCAGATTGTCAGCAAAGACGCCGGTCATGCGGATGTGATCTGGGCCCTGGGGTTGGGCGGTAGCGCACTCTACTATCTGGCCCTGGGCGACGGGTCGCTGGTGTTGCGCCTGGTGACGGCGGCCCTTGTCGGCTTCTGGTCATTGCGCCTGGCCAGCCACATTGCCTCGCGGCTACGCAGTGAGGACCACGAGGATGGCCGCTATGCGGCCATGCGTGATGCCCTGGGCAGCAAGGTGCACATATTCCATCTTTTCTTCTTCCTGATGCAGGGTCTGCTGGCCTGGCTGTTCGCCTTGCCGCACTGGGTGATTGCCAGTCATCCCGGCCCGGTGTCTGCCTGGGCGCTACTTGCAGCGGTGCTGGTGGCCGTGGTTGCCCTGGTCGGTGAGACTGCCGCTGACAATACCCTCGCTCGCTGGCGTGCTGACCCGGCAAATCGCGGCAAGACCTGTCGGGAAGGCTTATGGCGGTACTCACGTCACCCCAACTATTTTTTCGAGTGGCTACACTGGTTCAGTTATCCGCTGCTGGCGCTGGGCGCGCCCCTGGGCGGATGGGTATGGCTCGCGCCAGCCTTGATGATTGTTTTCCTGTGGTTTGTCACCGGTATACCGTACACCGAGAAACAGGCGATAAAGTCGCGGGGTGACGATTACCGCGACTATCAACGTACCACCAGTCCGTTTATTCCATGGAGGCCCGGACAATGATCATAGAAATGGCTGAGCGAGGGATCGCGCCAGACCCGGTAATCCGGTTCGGCATTCGGCACTTGCTCAAGAAGCGTCTGAAGCAGGAATCTTCGGGCAGTCCGGCTGATGTGGAGGCGCGCAAGCAGGCACTGATGGATACCTGCTGGGACGGTCCCATCGCGGTCGCCCAGGACGACGCCAACGAGCAGCATTATGAGGTCCCGGCTGCGTTCTATGAGCTGGCACTGGGGCCACACCTCAAGTACAGCAGCGGGTTCTGGGGTGACGGCGTCAAGACGCTGGAGCAGGCCGAGGCATCCATGCTGGCGCTGACCTGCGAACGTGCCGAGCTGGACAATGGCCAGAACATTCTCGAGCTGGGATGTGGATGGGGTTCCCTGTCCCTGTGGATGGCAGAACATTACCCGCAGAGTCTGGTGACCTCGGTATCGAATTCGGCCTCGCAGAAGCAGTTCATCGAGGAGCGGGCGCGCCAGCGCGGCCTGCGTAACCTGCGCGTTATCACTGCCGATGCCTCTACATTCGAGGCGCCCGGCAAGTACGACCGTGTGGTATCCGTGGAAATGTTTGAGCACATGCGCAACCACCGCGCACTGATGAAGAAGATCCACGGCTGGCTGTCTCCAGGGGGAAAACTGTTCATCCACATCTTCTGCCACCAGGACCTGTTCTACCCGTTCGAGGCAGAAGGCGAAAGCAACTGGATGGGGCGTAACTTTTTTACCGGCGGTGTGATGCCGTCATTCGACCTGCTCGACCGCAGCCAGGACTGGTACCAGTTGACCCGCTCATGGCAGGTCAATGGCTGCCACTATGCAAAGACCCTGGAGGCCTGGCTGGACAATACGGATGCGCGTCGTGACCAGGTACTTGCTGTCCTGGCCCCCGTGTATGGCCAGGATGAAGCGAAGTTGTGGCTGCAGCGTTGGCGCATGTTTTTCATGGCCTGTTCGGAGCTGTTTGGCTATCGTGGTGGCAATGAGTGGTTTGTGGCCCACTATCTGTTCACCGCTGAATAGGGCCATTCGCGCCTGACAGGAGCACTGTATGTCCCCTCGCCGCCGCTCCGGTGTGCAGCACCGGCTCGCTCGCGCTTACCTTCTGCAGGTCATCATGATCAGTCTGGCTACGGTGCTGAGTGTGGTCGGCAGTGCCAAGATCATTGAGACGGTGCTGGTCAAGCAGGCCCTGGTGATGGAGGCCGACCACTTCTGGTCCCTGCAGCGCGAAAAGCCGGACCATCCCCGCCCCAACACACGTCACCTGCTTGGACTGCTTGAGCGCCCTGCTGGTGGCGATGCCATCCCGTCGGCGCTGGAGAAGCTCGACGACGGTTATACCCGCGTAAACCTGAATGGCAGTGAGCCGCTGGTGTATGTGGAAAGCCGCGAGGACAAACGGCTGTTCCTGATTTTTGACGAGCAGCGGGTGGGCTGGCTGGCCCTGGTCTTCGGTGTGTTGCCCCTGATCGCTGTGCTGCTGGTGATCTATTTTACCTCTTTCCTGACCTGGCGACGCAGCCGGCAACTGGTCTCCCCGCTTGTGCAGCTGGCAGAGCTGCTGCGGCGCACACCGGTGAAAGACCCGAAAGCGGCGCGGCCGGACTTTTCCATGGTGGAAGCCGAGGCCGACAGCGAAGTGGCGGTGCTGGTAGTGGCCCTGGAAGCCTACTCCGAGCGGCTGGTTGGTTTCGTCGAACGGGAACGGCAGTTTACCCGCGATGCCAGCCATGAACTGCGCACGCCGCTGGCGGTGATTCGCGCCAACATGGAACTGCTGTCGGCCAAACATGGCACGTCGCCGGCGATGCGGCGTATCGAGGATACGCTGGACGACATGGAATCGCTGATCGAGACACTGTTGCTGCTGGCTCGCAGCGAGGGAACGTCACTGCCCGATGAGGAACTGATCATCAACGACATGGCCCTCAACCTGCTGGAGCGCATCATGCCACTGGCGGAGCGCAAGTCCGTGGACGTCCGTCTGCAGCAACGTGCCATGCTGTCAGTACACGCGCCGGAGACGGTGCTCAACATCGTGCTGACAAACCTGGTGCGCAATGCCATCAACTACACGGGCTCAGGCCAGGTGACGGTGGAAGTGGATACACGCTCGGTGACTGTCTGCGACACCGGGCCCGGCATTTCTGCAGAGGATCTTGCCCGCTTGATGCAACCGTTCGAGCGTGGCAGCCGTGTAGGTGAAGCGGGTACCGGCCTCGGCCTGGCAATCGTACAGCGCCTGTGCGAGCGCTACCGCTGGCAGCTGGAGTTTGCCAGCGTCAAGGGTCAGGGCACGCAGGTGCGGGTGGTGTTCCCGATGTGGCAACGGCGCAGCGCGACGCTGCGTTGATGGCGGGCTGTGGCGCGCCACTGGTGGCCAGTGGCGCTCTCCCGGTAATCAGGCGACTTTCTCGTGCTCGCGAACGGCGAAGCCGACGCCCGGCAACGTTTCCAGCAGCGGTGAGCCGAATGGCTTGTCGATGGCCTTGCGCAGGTTGTACAGGTGCGAGCGCAGGGCGTCCGAGTCCGGCACCAAGTCCCCCCACAGTTCCTGTTCCAGCTGCTCGCGGCTGACCACGCGCGGGCTCTCGCGCATGAGGATCTTGAGTATCCGGAACGCCGTGGGTGACAGTTTCACCGGTTGGCCGCTGCGGCGGACCTCCTGACGGGTCGGGTCCAGCTCCAGGTCAGCAACCGCCAGCACGTTGGGGGCCACCTCACCACGGTTGCGGCGTACCTGGGCGTGCACGCGGGCAAGAAGCTCGGGCAGGGCAAAGGGTTTTACCAGGTAATCGTCACCACCCTTGGAAAAGCCTTCCAGCTTGTCGTCCAGGTGGTCGCGGGCGGTCAGGAAGATCACCGGCGTGTCCAGGGTCAGCTCCTTGCGCAGGTACTGGCACAGCGAGTAGCCGTCTTCGCCAGGCAGCATGATGTCCAGAAGGATCAGGTCGTAGTGATGCTCACGCAGCAGTTCCCGCGCCAGACTGGCGTCGCCGGCATAGTCCACCGAAGCGCCTTCCTGTTCGAGGAACTCAAGTACTGTCTGTGCCAGTTGGCGGTGATCTTCCACCAGCATGATGGAAAGGTTTTTCAGTGAACCAGCCATAAACTCCTCCTGTTATCACGTCCACTGTACTGGAGGACCGTGAAGACAAGATAAAGGAGTGTTGCCGCAGGCACCAGTGTCAGCGGGTTTCCTGCTTTTCGGCACAGCCCACACACAGGGTGCTGGCCGGATCCAGGGCCAGCCGCCCGGGAGCGATGTCGTCACCGCAGGCGTCGCAGATACCGTAATCCCCCGCATCCATGCGCCGCAGCGCCAGCAGCACCCGCCGCAGCTCTTCCCGGCGCCGGCTCTCAGTGGCCTGCGCCATGGCCTGCTGCTGCATGGCGTCCATACGGCTCAGGCGGCCAACACTTTGCTGGTCCAGCGCCACCGCCTCGCGGCTCTGGGCGCTGTCGCTACTGAGCGCCTGGAGTTCGTCCCGGCGTGCCTGCAGGGCGCGACGGAGGGTGTCGGTATCCATGCCCGCACTATAGCGTGCCATGGCACCGGCGTCAGTCAGGTACGGCTGGCGTGTTTGTGGGTATACATGTCCGCATCTGCCCGGCACAGGGTGTTGCGCAGCGGTTCGTCAGCCAGGCGGGTAGCTGCGCCTACGGACGCTGCGATACCGTCTGCCTTGAGTCGCTTGCGCAGCCGCTCGCAGAACCCGTGGGCGGCTGATTCATCGCTTTCCGCCAGCATGACGACAAATTCGTCGCCACCTATGCGGGCGCAGACATCTGGCTTGCGGATGGTGGCGTTGATGGCCCTGGCGGTTTGCCGCAACAACCGGTCGCCGGCGCAGTGCCCCTGCTGGTCATTGATCCGCTTCAGCTCATCGAGGTCGATGGCGACCATGGAACAGGCTGCGCCGTAGCGGTCACAGCGGGCCTGTTCGCGTTCCACCTGCGTCATCCAGCCGCGTCGGTTTGCCAGTCCAGTGAGGGCATCCGTATGGGCATCGTGGCGGACATCCTCCAGCTCCCGCAGCAGACGCTCGCTGGTGCGAATCTGGTCGAGCAGGGCGCCGAGGAGAATCGCTTTGGAATGCAGCAAAGCCAGGTCGGTGTCGCAGGGCGGGCCGGACTGTTCCGGCAGCCACAGACCAAGGTAGCCATGGTCTGTGGTGGCCAGGGGCATGCCGACCAGAAAGCCATTCTGGTGATTGACCGGTGCATCGGGAAGGGGCCATGACAACGCCTGGTCCACGGCCAACGGGCCGGGACCGTAACTGAACACGCAGCGCCCACCGTCGTCGCAGGGCTCAGCCACAATCCACTGCGCGGGTCCCTGCATCATGCCGATGCGTTGCAGCGCGGATTGCGCCAGTTGAGTGAAACTCTGCCACCGGTTGTCGATAGCGGAGGCCGCCAGTGCGGTCATCGCTGTTCCCCCAGTTCATTATGCGGGTAACCGGGCGCGCGTCTTCGCCAGCGCCGGCCACCTCGTTTTTTTATTTGGGGTCTCGTACCACACTGCCCGGACCCGGGACGCTGCGCATTGTGCCTTTCGGTAATGTCAAAAGACCACTACTGCTTCACAGTTTTCCCTGTTTCAGGCGTCAGCCAGAATTTCGGCAACCGCGTCTGACAGATAGAATCCCTCGAGCGTCTGTCTGACCCAGTCCTCGAGTACGCCTTTCTTCTTAAGGACCTTGAGGATGTGCGGCAGGTAATGCATGGCGTCCTCGACGATCATGTCGCGACTGACGCCGACGTCGGCAATGATGTCGGTTACCGGGGTCTTGCCGTACTTGTTGAAGAAGAAGTCGACGCCGGCATCCACCAGTGACCGGTAGTAGTCTGTGGTGCGCAGGCGGCGCCAGTACTCGAAGCCGATAACAAAGAAGTCCTCCAGGTCGTCTTCGCCGACATAATCCTGGAAGCGTGAGATGGGCTCTTCGCGCACCTGGGCCCAGACGTCACGGGCAACACCGTCGATGCGACTGTCGTCCAGGGACTCAATCAGGAAGCGTTCGCTTTCCCGCAGCGAGGAATTGATGTTTTTCTGGATATAGCGACGGATGGCATCCTCGATATTGGGAGTAGCCTTGTCCATCATGCTCTTGCCCAGTTTCATCATTGACTGGGCGCCAGGCAGGCGCTTTGTCAGCGGGTTGTCGGTCATGTAATTGCGTATGCCGTGGTAGAGCACGTCGGCGATGAGTTCGGAGTAAAGCGGGTTTCCTACCAGGTCATGCACGATCTGTTCGCGCACGGATTTCATTTCAATCACCTTACCCAGTACCTCGTCGAACATGCGGTCATCAACAAGGTCGCGGAGTGTGCACTGGTCATGGCCGGGGTGCCCGTGCAGTTGCCGGGCGATCTCCGCCACCATTTCCGCAAGGCCGGGGCCGGGTTCCATGTCGCTGGCATATTTCAGTGCCGTGGCGCGGATCATTTCCTCGCTGACAAGATCGGCCAGCCGCAGTTTGCTGCCCGCTTCCAGCAGGAAATCCACATTGCTTTCCACGTGGCCGCGCAACGCTTTCCCCTGCAGCTGGTCAAGGGTATAGGCGACCTGCGCCTCGAGCAGTTTGCTGGCCGTTTCAGACATTTTCTTTGGCATGGAGCGTCCCTGTTAACTGGCATGAAGTGGCGGCCAGTCTATGCACCGCATTGACCCTTCGCCAGTGGCTGAACGCGCCAATAGTGCTGTCGCCAGGGCCTGTGTCAGGAGCTGACTGCCCGCGCGAGCGCACGCTTCCCGCGCCGGGGGGTGAGGCTCGCCGTTGCCGTGCGAGGCTTGCCACAGGCGCTGAGGAACACGGAATCACAGACCAGCTCATCCGGAATCGTCGCGCGCACACGCTCGTGCAGCGCCGGCAGCTGGCTCCAGTGAACTGACGGGTGCTGGTGGTGGGCGGTGTGGTAACCCAGGTTCCATGACACCAGGTTGTAGAAGCGGTTGGTGGTGTTGCGTGACGCGGTGGCTTCACTGCGCATGTCCAGGCCCTGGTGTTGCTGATAGGTATTGTCGAGCAGTCCCACCAGCATGATGGGCATGGGCAGGATGATCACCAGCAACGTCGGGATCGGCGCATACCAGAGCAGTCCCGCCAGCAGGCCTGTGCAAACGCCCGCCCATAGCAGGAAGCGTCGCAACAGGCGCGGTTTCTGGCGGCCGATGCGGATGATTTCCGGGTAGACCCGCAGGGCATTGTAAAGGTCGTACTTGATACGGTTCATCACTGTGCCGTCCCGTTGCTGCCAGGCAGACGGGTCAAGGGCCGGATCAAGATAGTGCTTGTGGTGCCCCAGGTTGTGGTGCAGCGTCCAGGCAAACGGCGGAATGCCGGTTTCCAGAAAAAGGATCACTTCGTAAATACGGTTCATCCAGCCGTGCCGGAAAGTCATGCAGTGGTGGTGGTTGTGGCTGATGCTGCCCGGGCATGCTGAAAAAAGCAGCAGGGTGGCGGCGGCGATGAGCAACGATGAAAGGCTTTCCAGGTGGGTGATGGCCCAGAGCTGGAAGCAGAGTACGGCAATGACGATGGCAACGGGAATAATATCAATGCGGTGGCGAAAGACAGCGTCCATTCATTCGACCCCTGTATTTATTTTTTTGTGCGTCCTGTCACACATTCAGCCATTACGGTGTCAGCGGGAGAATCCCCTGATCCTCGCAAAAATCGCGCCCTGAGAAAGACTTAGTCGCTGCCCCATGGAGCATTGCTGCCTGCGGCGTTCGGCTGATTTTTCGAGACACTGCAGCAGGGTTTGTATCGGTTCGTGAGGCGCAAAATGGGACGGGCGCCTGAGCAAACCGGTCAATGGTGTTGGCGGGTTCAGCGCGTAGCATGTGCGCTGGCATACCATGGTGGCGATCAACGAGGTGATCTGATGGAGTTTTCCAGCGTGCTGGCCAGCCGCAACAGCGTACGGGCGTTCAAGGACACGGCGGTACCGGAGGCGCTGCTGGAAGCGCTACTCGGCCAGGCCCTTCAGGCGCCCAGTTGGTCCAACACCCAGCCCTACCATGTGGCGGTGGCGCGCGGGCCGGTGCTGGCCGACCTGCGCGAGGCCCTGGGTGAGCGCTTCCGGCGCGCCAGCAAGCTGTCGCGGGCGCCATGGTATGCCAAGCTGCTGGCACCGTTTTCAGGGGCCTTGCCGGACGGCGACTTCAAGCCGATCCTGAAATACCCGGACGACCTGCAGCCCCGGCGGGTGGCCACCGGCAAGGGCCTCTACCGTCACCTGGGCATTGCCCGTGAAGACCATGCCGCTCGCGACGCGCAAATGGCGCGTAATTTCGCCTTTTTCGATGCGCCCGTGGCGATGTTCCTGTTCGTGCACAAGGGCCTGGGCCATTACAGTACGCTGGATGCCGGCATTTTCCTGCAGTCACTGATGCTGGCGGCCACGGATGCCGGCCTGGGCACCTGCGCCCAGGGCGCGTTGGCGCTGTGGCGCTCACCGGTGGAAAAGCATTTCCGTATCCCGGCCCCTTACAAGTTGCTGTGTGGCCTGTCCCTGGGTTACCCGGCAGATGATCCGGTCAACCAGTTCCGTCCGCAGCGGATCAGCGTAGAGCAGTTGTGTCTGCCGCCCCGTCAAGCGCGAGACAACGATCAATAAAATCGCGCATCCCCCGGGTGACATACTTGCGGGTGTGGGTCACCACATAGAAACGGCGCGAGAAATCCCGGTGAGGCACGTCCAGCGGCACCAGCGTGCCGCGCGAAAAGGCTTCGCGCAGTGTCTCACGTGACAGGCAGCCGATCCCCAGCCCGGCCTCCACGGTACGTTTGATGGCCTCGGTGTGCTGCAACTCCAGCTCCACATGCAGGGCGCTGAGCAGGCCGGCCATGGCGCGGTCGAATGTCTGGCGTGTGCCCGAGCCGGTTTCCCGCAGGATCCAGCGGGCTGCGGCAAGCTGGTGGTCATCCAGTGCAGCGCCCTGCTGTGCCAGTGGGTGGTCCGGTGCGCTGAATACCACCAGTTCATCATCACGCCAGGGCGTGATGTGCAGCATCGGGTCCTGCACTTCACCTTCAATCAAGCCGATGTCGAGCTGGAACTGGCGCAGCTTGTCGGCAATGGCGCGGGTGTTTTCCACGTCCAGGGACACCTGTGCGCCCGGATGCTGGCGCTTGTAGTCGCTGACCAGGGTGACGGCCAGGTAATTGCCAATGGTGAGCGTCGCGCCCAGGCGCAGGTCGCCACTGCCCGGCTGTCCTGACAGCTCCTGCTCCAGTTCACGCGCCTCGGCAAGCAGCGCTTCCGCCCGCGGCAGCAGCCAGCGACCGGTGTCATTCAGTTGCAGCCGCTTGCCGACACGGTCGAACAGCGGCTGGTCCAGGGTCCGCTCCAGCTCTTTCAGCGCGCTGCTGGCAGCTGACTGGGACATGGCCAGCTGGTCAGAGGCACGGGTGACATTCTCCGCATGGGCGGTGGCGAGGAACACTTCCAGCTGGCGCAGTGAAAATTTCATTATCGATAAATCCGTTTAAATAAATTATTAAAAGTCATTTTACAGATATATGCGGTGGCCGCTAGCGTGGTGCCCGGATACCAGAGCCGGAGGCAGACATGAGCAATCTCAACCAGGAAGTCGTCACCCATGTGCATCACTGGAATGACACCCTGTTCAGTTTTCGTACTACCCGCGATCCGGGTTTCCGCTTCCGCAATGGCCACTTCACCATGATCGGCCTGCCTGGTGACACGCGGCCGGTGATGCGGGCCTATTCCATCGCCAGTGCCAACTACGAGGAGCAGATGGAGTTTTTCTCCATCAAGGTGCCGGACGGGCCGCTGACGTCCCGGCTGCAGAACCTGAAGGTGGGTGACCCGGTGCTGGTAGGGCGCAAGCCCACCGGTACCCTGGTGCTGGACAATGTGCGCCCTGGCAAGCGTCTGTGGTTGCTGGGCACCGGCACTGGCCTGGCCCCTTTCCTGAGCCTGATCAAGGACCTGGACCTGTACCAGGCGTTCGACCAGGTGATCCTGGCCCACGGTGTGCGCTACTGCTCGGAGCTGGCCTACCAGGCGCAGATCACCCGCGAGCTGCCGGCGCATGAGTACCTCGGAGAGATGGTGCGCGAGCAGCTGCTGTACTACCCGACGGTGACCCGTGAGCCTTTCCGCCACCAGGGACGGCTGACGACCTTGCTGGAGAACGGCACCATGGCGTCAGACCTGGGCCTGCCGGCAGTGAATCCGGAAGATGACCGTTTCATGCTGTGCGGCAGCCCCGCCATGTTGCGCGACCTGTCTGACTGGCTGGTGGGCCGGGGCTTTCGCGAGACACGCCAGGGGCACCTGGGGGAATTCGTGATCGAGCGCGCGTTCGTCGAAAGCTGAGCCCTCCCGTCGTCATGCCGGCGCGACTGTGACCTGATCGGTAGAACAATGGATAGATAGGACTAGCATTGCCGCTAATACTTTTATATTAGTAGGCTATGCCAATGCCCAGAGATGTTCCCCAGCGGCGAAAGCCAGCCCGCGAGGCGACGCAGAGCGCCAGTGGCCGCGCCCTCGATGACCTGCTGTGCCGCCTCAGCGATGCCGCTGAGGCGCGTCCGCTGCCGGTTGCCGAGCTGCGTTCGGCGTTGACCCAGCTGGGACCTGCCCGCGGTGATGACCTGTTACCAGCGCTGGAGACGTTCCTGGCCAGGCCCTTGCCGCCAGTGCAGGCCGGACGCCTGACCCTGGCCTCGGATGTGTTCCGGGCGTTCACCGGCCAGCCCCTGTTCCATCCGGACCTGGCTGGCATGCTTTGTCGCCACAGCAGCGGTTTCCTCGTGGCTGCCCTGGACAGCCCGAGCTGGTTGCTGGAGAAAGATCACCCCCTGCATGCGCTGGCGTCAATGCTGGCCGAGCAGGCCAGGGGCTGGTACCCCGAGCACGTGCGAGCCGCTGAGGTGGCTGACGCCATGATTGACTGGCTGCAGGGACTGACGGCCGGGGACAGCCCGCAGTCGGTGCTGGAACGCGCCCGCGGTTGGCAGTCCCAGTTTGCCCATCGCCAGCAGATCCTCACCAGCCGGCTGATCGAGGCGGAGCTGGGTGGGTTGAAGCTGGCGCGTGTGCGCGAGCGTGTTGCCGGCTCGGTGTCGCGGCTGGTGGCCGGCCGCCAGTTGCCGGATTTTATTGTGCGCCAGCTGATGGACGAATGGTTGCCCGGGCTCCAGTGGTTGCTGCTGCAGCAGGGTGAGCAGGGGCCGGAATGGCCAGAAGTGACGCGCCTTTTCGGCCTGCTTGTCTGGACCCTGCAGCCGGGCCTGGCGCAGGGTCCCACCGCCGAGAAATGGCAGCGGGTGTCCGCCGAGGTGCGCCAGGCGTTGCCGGACGTGCTGCCCCGATTCATTCGTGACGAGCAGTCCCGCAACATGATTGAAGAGCAGGTGGCCATGGCACACCTGGCCCTGCAGGGCGAGCGGGAGCTCTGTTACATCGATTTGCCGTCGCTGCAGGGCGCAACCTTGCTGGACGCGGTGGATGCGCGCCTGAGCCGCGACCTGATGGATGAGATCAACAACCTGTCCGAGCAGACCTGGTTCCGGGACGCCTCCGGTGGCCGCTTCCGGCTGCTGCTCAAGGACGCCACCTACCAGCAGCTGGTGTTCGTGAACCAGGCCGGGGTGAAGGCGTTTGCCGACAGCTTTGACGGATTCGCACTGAAGCTGTCCACCGGGGAAGTGCGAGCCCTGACCGGGCAGGACTCCCTGTGGACACTGCTTGGCGCGCGCCTGCAGGAACTGCGCGCCGATGCAGAGACACTGGCGGCCGCCCGGCAGCAGCAGGCAGAGCGTGAGCGTGCCCGTCAGCAGGCCCTGGCAGATGCCGAACGGGTCGAGCAGGCACATCAGCAGGAACACGCCCGGCTGGAGGCCGCTGCCGCCTCCAGCCAGGCCCAGGCACGGCAGAAGCTGCGCCTCAAGATCACTGGCCTGCCGTTGGGTTCCTGGCTGGATTTTAACGGCAGCACTGGAAAGGCACGCCTGAAGCTCGCCGTCATCCTGCCATCCAGCGGCAAGTATGTGTTTGTTGACAGCCAGGGCGGCAACCGCCAGGCGCTGTCACGGGAAGAGCTACTGGAACAGCTGCTGTCTGGCGATGTATCGTTTGTCGGTGAAGATCTGCGTTTTGACGACACGCTGGATCGCCTTGTGGATGGGTTGGCGCAATGACATTTGACGGTGGTTCGCCACTGCCTGAACAGACCGGCGAGGAAAGACGGCGCGAATTGCGACTGTCGCGGCGTGCTGCGGTCTTTATCCAGGTAGACAGTGCCAGTCCCGGTACCGGGGACAGTGGCACCCTGGTCATGTGCCGTCTGCTGGATGTGTCTGCCAACGGCCTCAAGGCCCGTATCGACCGGGAGCTGGACGCCGGCGCCCTGATGCGGCTGGCGGTGCAGTTTGCCGGCACATCAGCCCCCCTTCACCTGGTGGCTGAGGTGCGTTGGCAAGCGCCCTGTGACGGTGGTTACTGGGAGGTCGGGTTCGTCCTGCAGGAGTCCCTGCAGACCGACATCATCGACTGGAAACGCTGGGTGGCGGACATCATGATCGCTGCCGACGACTGATCACGCCGGCTGGCACAGGAACACCGAAAACCAGCCTTTGTCATCCTGCCATTGCCGGGTCACTGCCAGACCGGCTTCCTTCACCAGCTGTTTGAACGACGCCACGGTGTATTTGTGGGAGTACTCCGTATGAATGGTTTCGCCGGCGGCGAAATCCAGGTGCTGGCCGGCGCAGCGGGCGCGATGCGCGCGGCGGCAGCGCAGGTGCATCTCGATGCGGCGCTGGTCACCGTTGTAGAACGCCAGGTGCTCGAAATCGTCGAGGTCGAAATCCGCCTGCGCCACCCGGTTGATGTGTGCCAGTGCATTGAGGTTGAAGCGTGCGGTGATGCCGGCGCGGTCGTTGTAGGCGGCATTCAGGACGTCTGCATCCTTGTGCATGTCGACGCCGATCAGCAGGTGGCCGTCCTCGCCCAGTACGGTGCGGATCCCTGACAGGAACGTGGTGGCCGCCTGCGGTGAGAAGTTGCCCAGCGTGGAGCCAGGATAGAACACCACCCGGTTGCGTGCCGGCACGGCTTCGTCCACTGCCGAGAACTGGTTGAATTCGGCGGCAATGGCAGTTACGGGCAGCCACGGATACTCGCGACAAAGGCTGTCCGCCGCCTGGCACAGGAAGCCGCCGGCGATATCCATGGGCACATAGCAGGCTGGCCGGATGTCATCGAGCAACAGGCGCACTTTCTCACAGCTGCCGGCACCGGGTTCCAGCAGGGTGCAATCACTGGGAAGGGCGGCGGCAATATCGCCGGCATGCGCATGCAGCAGCTGTCGTTCGGTGCGCGTCGGGTAATACTCCGGCTGGCGGGTGATCTCCTCGAACAGGGCCGACCCGGTATCGTCATAAAAAAAGCGCGGTGATATGCATTTGCGGGGCTGGCTCAGCCCGGCAAGGATATCACTGCAGGCGTCGCTGACGGCGGGCGCCCTGTCTATGAAACGGTAGCGGTTGCGCAGTGCGGGCATGCTGTTCATCAGGCGTCTCTCCTGCCATTCCTTGCAAGACGGACGCCGGAAAACTGCCAGCGGTCGCCCGGGTAGAAAAAGTTGCGGTAAGTACTTCTCACATGTTGGCGCTCACTTACGCAGGAGCCGCCGCGCAACACCAACTGGTTGCACATGAACTTGCCGTTGTATTCGCCCAGGGCCCCATCGGCGGGCTGGTAGCCGGGGTAGGGGGCATAACTGCTGCTGGTCCACTGCCACAGTGCACCGTGCATTTGTGCCGGTCCATTAGCCGGATCGGCGCTGCGCGGGTGCAGGTGGTCGCTGTCAAGAAACTGGCCCGTTACCGGGTGCTGGCGGGCAACGCTTTCCCACTCGAACTCGGTGGGCAGCCGGGCGTCACTCCAGCGCGCGAACGCATCCGCCTCGTAGGCGCTGATATGGCTGACCGGCCGCGAGGGGTCCAGTGGCTGTAATCCGTAGAGGGTAAATTCGAACCACTGGCCGTCGCGCTTGTGCCAGTAAAGCGGGTGTTGCCAGTTGTCTTGCTGGACCCGGGCCCAGCCGTCAGACAGCCACCATTGCGGTTGCTGGTAGCCGCCGGCATCAACGAAGGCCAGGAACTCGGCATTGGTGGACAGGCGGCTGGCCAGCTGGAACGGTTCCAGCAACACCCGGTGGTGGGGTGTTTCATTGTCAAAGCAGAACAGGCTGTCTGATTCGTTCATGCCGATGCCGGTGATGCCGCCTTCGAAGTCGTGCCACGCCAGTGCGGCGGCGGCCGGCTCCAGCCAGCGTCCGCGCAACGGCCGGTACTCGGGAAATAGCGGGTTGCAGGCAAGGTTGAACTTCAGGTCTGTGTGCATCAGCTCCTGGTGCTGCTGCTCATGATGCAGTCCCAGCACGCAGCGTTGGACAACGCGCGCTTGCTCTGGCGTGGGCGTCTCCGTACTGGTGCTATCTTCCAGCAGACGTACCATGTGTGTGTCGACATGATCGCGGTAGGCCAGTACCTGCTCCACGGTGGGGCGCGACAGCAGTGAGCGTTGCGCCCGGGGAAACTGTGCGCCAACGCCATTGTAGTAACTGTTGAAGAGGTATTCGAAACGTTCGTCGAAGGCCTGGTAGCCGGACATCAGCGGCTTGAGGATAAATGTCTCGAAAAACCAGCTGGTGTGGGCCAGGTGCCATTTGACCGGGCTGGTCTCCGCCACCGCCTGAAGCCCGTAGTCCTCAATCGCCAACGGCTCGCAGAAACGCATCGAGGCAGCGCGGACCTGGCGGAACGCCTGCGCCAGCGCCTGCTCGCGATGGTTGTCACCTTCCTGGTGTGATTCTGACACCGGCCCCTCCCGGTTACGCCTGTTTCCAGCCAGCGCCGCTGGCTGCTGTGACAGGTACATGACTGCAGGCTACCCCTGATGGGCACAGGCCTCAAATTGCCCGCCACGCCGTCGCGGTGCTGTGAAGGTCAGCGACTGCCGATCAAGCGGAGGATGGGAAAGCGCGAGTAGCCAAACGTCACGGTGCGGGTAAGTACGGCGCCACCGGCCACCTTGCCCTCCATCACCAGCGGATAGCGGCGTTCGCCATTGGCAAATTCCGCCACCAGCATTTTCTCCGACAGCAGGCGCTGACCGGTGGCGGTGTTGCGCACCGTGACCACGGCCCAGCGTTCGCCCTGTTCGCTGCTCATCAACTGGTAATCCAGTACCTGGAAATCGCTGCGGTTGACGGTCAAGGCATCATCACGGTCAAAGCGGGGGGGCTGCTTCAAAGGGGGCCGCGCATCGTAGTTGAGGATCGGGATGTCGTCGTCAGCCTGCACGACCGGCACAAGTGCGAGGGCAACCATCAGTGCAACAATCCGCATGGGTATGACTCCTTCTCTCCGGGACGCACATTATCGCGCCGGCCATGAGGCCGGCGTCAGGGAGGCGGGCAGATACAACGGATGGGCCGGTTCGCCCGACTGGTTGACGCGCAGTACCTGCCAGTCGTCCCACATGGCGCGCACGTCCCCGGCGCGCCCGAGGAATTGGCCGTCATTTCCCCACGCGGCCACCACGCAGGCCGCCTCGCCGAACAGCCGGCGAAGCCAGCGATCGTTGGCCGGGCCGACGGGATCTGCCGCCGCTTTCAGGTCATCGGGGTAGGTGGCGCGAAAGGCAAACAGGTTGGCCACGCACAGACGTTCATAGCCCCAGTCACGGGCGAAGCCGATGCAGCGGCGAATGGTGGGGTCATCCCTGCGGTGATCAGCGGTGGACGGGTTCAGGCCGATGATCAGGGCGAAATCCTCGCCCTCACCCCACTGGCGCCAGAGCGCGTAGCGGTAGCGCCGGCAGCGGGAAAAATTGGCGTCTCTGAGCATCTCTGTCATGGCGACGGGTCCGTACTGTCGTGCTGGCGCAGGTACGCACTGGGCGTCATGCCCATATGGCGCTTGAACGCGCGGGTAAAATTGGCCGAATCCTGGTAGCCGAGCCGGTGGGCCGTTTCGGTGATGCCACAGCCCTCACGCAACAGGTAGTGGCGCGCGCGCGTCATGCGCGCCTCATTGAGCAATTCGCGAAAGCCCACACCTTCGGCTTCCAGCTGCCGGTGCACGGTGCGCGAGGATACATTCAGGGCGCTGGCAATGTCCTCGATGGAGGGTGCCTGCTCGGCCTGCTGCAGCAGGTACTGGTAGAGCCGGGCGGCATGGCCCTGCTGGCGCTGCAACTGCTGCAGTTCACGCTGGCAACGCTGGCGGCCCTGGGCATGGGCGCGGCTGTCCGCCAGGGCAAAGGGGATGTCGAGCAGGTGACTGGACAGGTGAATGCAGTGCTGCGGCTGGTCGAAAGTCAGTGAACTGATCGCCGCACCCAGGCACGCCTGCAGCCCGGGTTCCTGCGGCCAGGTAAGGTCAATGCGAAATGACGGCTGGTACTGCCCGAGCAGGAACGTACCCATCAGGTCGATGCTGCTGATCAGCGTCTGCACGACAAACCGTTCGCTGGCCGGGTCCAGCCCCGGGGCAGGCTGGATGGTGATACGGCTCTGTGTGGCACCCTCGGCGAAGTGCAGCTGCACCAGTGCGGTGACCAGGGCGAAGTCCTCCACGGCCACCGCAATGGCGTCGCGGGCATTGGCGGCGGTCATGCCGGTAAAGCCGATGGTGCCGTGGGCACTGAGGTTGAGCTGCTTACCCAGCGCCATGCCCAGCAGCCGGTCGTTGCTCAGGCGTTCGGCATTAGCCAGCAGTTTTTGCAGCTCGCTGGCGCTGACGTAACTGCCGGCCGATTCCAGCGCCGTGCGGCTCAGCCCGCTGCCCGCCAGCACCGCCGTGGCGTCGATGCCGCGGCTCTCCAGTATTTCCAGCAGTAACACCAGGTAGCGGCTGGCGGTCAGGCCGGCATCACCCCAGGCCGGGGAAGCAGTCAGGTTCATGGGGCTAGTGTCTGAAAATGACAAGTTGTTGTCAAATCACAACCTGCCGGGTGCCGCCAGCCACCGGCATAGTGTCAGGGTGAGCAGATCGCCCGGTGGTTATGCCGGGGGAAAACAACAACACGGGAGAGCACCATGTTTTCGAAATTGCCTGCCAGCGTGATGATCGCCATCAAGTCGGTTCTGTACCTGATCGTGTTCTGGGTTGCCTGGCTGCCGTACAACGCCTGGCAGAACATGCAGGAAAGCGGAGCCTATAACCTGTATGCCTGGTGGCCGCTGTTTCTCATCTTCGTGGCCCTTCCCATCGTTGATCACATTGTTGGCACCGATCCGGCCAATCCCACCGATGAACAGGTAGAGCGCATGGCCAACCAGAAATGGTACTCCGTGCTCACGCTGATGGTAGTGCCGGCACAGTTTGCCGTGCTTGCGTTTGGTGCCTGGGTGTTTGTGCACACACCGGAACTGTCCCTGGCGGGCCAGATCGGCTGGATCCTCTCCTGCGGTATCTGCAGTGCCATCCTTGCCATCAATGTTGGCCATGAGCTGATCCACAAGCGCAACAAGCTGGAGAACTGGGCCGGTGGCCTGCTGTATGCGTCGGTCTGCTATGCCGGTTTCAAGGTCGAGCACGTGCGCGGGCACCATGTCACCGTATCCACACCGGAGGATGCGTCCTCATCACGATACGGCCAGAGCCTCTACCAGTTTCTGCCGCACGCCTATGTGCACAACTTCCTCAACGCCTGGAAGCTGGAGGCAACCCGCCTGCAGCGCCGCGGTCTGCCGGCATTCCACTGGCGCAATGAGCTGATCTGGTGGTACGCCATCAGTGCCGCCCTGGTAGCCACCTGGGGCCTGCTGTTCGGCTGGATGGGTGTGGTGTTCTATCTCGGCGTCAGCTGGATGAGCTTTACCACGCTGGAAATCATCAACTATGTCGAGCACTACGGCCTGCACCGCCGCAAGCTCCCCAGTGGTCGCTACGAGCGCACCACGCCGGCCCATTCCTGGAACAGCAATTACCTGCTCACCAACATGGGCCTGTTCCACCTGCAGCGCCATTCCGATCACCACGCCTTCCCCCAGCGGCGTTACCAGGTGCTGCGCCATTATGATGAAGCGCCGCAACTGCCCACCGGGTATGCCGGCATGTATGTACTGGCGCTGATTCCGCCGCTCTGGTTCCGGGTCATGAACCCGCGCGTGGAGGCCTACTACAAGGGTGAGGAGTGGCAGCTCTCTGCTGATCAGTTCGAGCAGGCGGCACGCGGTCACACGGCTGACGCCCGGGCCTGATCCTTGTTGAACAATTGAAACGGCCAGCTTGCTGTGCCTTCGCCCGCTGTTAGGGTGAAGGCTCATCCGGCAACGAGGAGCGACACCATGAGTGACAACAGCAGACAGGCATACCTGGACAAGGCCCGGGAACAGCTGGATGCCCTGGACCGTGAGCTGGAAAACCTGGACCTGAAAGCGGACAAGGCCAGCGAGCAGGTTCGCCATGAATGGGAGCGGCGCAAGCTGGAGCTGAAAGAGAAGCGCCGTGAGTTGTCGAGCAAGTTCGACAAGGCGCGCGAAGCCGCCGACGATGCCTTCGACGATGTCAGGAGCAGTCTCGAAGAGGCACGTAAACGGTTTGCCGACGGCATCCGTGATGTGCGCAGCCGTCTGATGGACTGAGCAGCGTTGGCATTCGCGTCAGTCGGCCACCCGCAGGCGAAAGTATTCCCGCGCGGCCCGGCGCACGCGGGGTGCCAGCAACAGGGTAGAGACCATGGTGGGCACGGCCATCAAGGCATACATGGCATCGATCAGGCTGATCACCAGGGTCAGTGAACTGACCGAGCCCACCACCACCAGCACGCTGTAGATCCAGATGTAGTGGTGCTGGTGCTCTGCGCCTAACAGATACCCCAGGCACTTGCTGCCGTAATACCAGAAACTCAGGATGGTGCTCAGCGCCAGCAGGGTCACCATCACCGTGAGCAGGATGGCGCCTACACCAGGATAGGCGAACTCGAACGCCATCGCCGTCAGGGTGACGCCGTCCAGGTCTCCGCCGTCCCACACCCCGGTCACCAGGATCACCAGTGCGGTCAGGGTGCATACCAGCAGTGTGTCGATTATCGGGCCAAGCATGGCCACCAGGCCCTCGCGCACCGGTTCGCTGGTCTTGGCGGCCCCGTGGGCCATGGCTTCGGTACCGATACCGGCCTCGTTGGAAAAGGCGCCACGGCGCACCCCGATCATGATCACCGTCCCCACCAGGCCGCCGGCCGCTGCTTCGCCGCTGAAGGCGTCGCTGATGATCTGCAGCAGTGCCGACGGAATGGCGCCGGCAAACTGCACCAGTACCCCGGCACTGAGCAGCAGGTAGCCCAGCACCATGGCGGGCACCAGGCGCGCCGTTACCCGGCCGACGCGCTGCACATGGCCCACCACCACGGTCAGCACAAGCAGCGCAATGACCGCACCACAGGCCAGGTCAAACAGGAAATGTTCGTCGCCCGTGGCAAGGCCGGCCGGAATGGCGATGGTGTCACGCAGCAGTGCCACCAGCTGGTTGGCCTGGAACACCGGCAGCGTGCCCACCAGCCCGGCCAGGGCGAACAGAAGGGCCAGCGGCCACCAGCGTGGCCCGAGCCCCTCGCGCACCACATACATGGGCCCGCCCTGCAACTCGCCTTGGCTGTCACGACCGCGGTACATGATCGCCAGCGTGCAGGTGTAGAACTTGGTGGCCACCCCCACCAGGGCTGTCACCCACATCCAGAAAATGGCACCGGGCCCGCCCATGGTGATGGCAACGGCAACACCTGCCACGTTGCCCAGGCCCAGGGTGCCGGACAGGGCCGTGCTGAGGGCGTGGAAATGGGGCACCTGCCCGGCGTCGTCGGGATGGTCATAGTCGCCGCGCGCCACGCGTATGGCATGGCGGAAGTGGCGGTAGGGCAGCAGGCGCGAATGGACCACCAGGAACAGGCCCCCTCCCACCAGCAGGATGACCATGGGAGGCCCCCAGAGCCAGGCAGCGAGGCCCGACAGGGCGCTTTCAACGGATGCGATCAGGTTCATGGCGCCTCACGGTAGCAGAGCGGGACGGCGGAGGGAAAAGCGGCAGCATATGCCAGAAGGGCATAACCATAAAAATATATATTCCTTCGGTTTTTATGCCGGGCCCGTATCATGGTGCTCCGGTCAACTGAAAGCGGGTGAGGCATGAGCAGCAGTGCACAACTGATTACACGGGTGGGAGACAACAGTGCAGGCCTGTCCTATGAGGACATTGCCGAACTGAACCGTGTCTATGCGCCGCTGGACTTCGAAGCCCGTATTGCCCGCCTGTATGAGGACTTTGCCCCGGAGAAGGTGCTGGTGACCTCTTCTTTCGCCGCCACCTCCGCCTACTTCCTGCACATCATTTCGCGGATTCGCCCGGAGCAGGTGATTCATTTCATCAACACCGGTTTCCATTTCAGCGAAACGCTGGATTACAAGAAGTACCTGTCAGAGCTTTACAACCTCAAGGTCGAGGACATCAATCCGGACCCGCATCACCATGCCTATGCGCAAAGCGAGCGGTTGTGGGAAAAGGATCCGGACCTGTGCTGCTCGGTCAACAAGGTGCAGCCGCTGGAAGAAGTGAAGGGCAACTTTCATGTCTGGGTGTCCAGCCTGATGGGCTGGCAGACCGAGCATCGTGCCGGCCTCGAGGTGTTCGAGGAGCGCCGCGGCATCATCAAGTTCAACCCGATGATTGATGTCACCCGGGAAGAGCGCGACGCCTACATCAGTGATCATGACCTGCCATTCCACCCGCTGGTGGCGGAGGGCTACAGCTCCATCGGGTGCACCCACTGCACCGTCAAGGGTGATGGCCGTGCCGGACGCTGGCAGGGCAAGGAAAAAACCGAGTGTGGCCTGCACCTGTAGTGCCGGTAGCAACGGGCAAATGAAAAAGGCGGGCATGAGCCCGCCTTTTTTTTGGCCAACAGTCTGGCCGTGTCAGGCATCGCTGGTGTTGGTGGCGCCATGGGTGGGTGCGCAGGCGACCCGGTTGCGGCCAGCGTCCTTGGCGCTGTAAAGGGCATCGTCCGCAGCCTTCAGCAGGGCCTCGGCGGCATCCACCTGGGTGGGGAAATGGCAGGCGACGCCAAGGCTGGCGGTGATGGGAACAAGCTTGCCGGCCACCTCAAATCGCAGTTTCTCGGTCCGTTGGCGGATACGCTCTGCCACCGCTTCTGCCCCCTCCAGGTCGGTGTCAGGAAGGACCACGCAGAACTCCTCACCGCCGTAGCGTGCCACTGTGTCGGCCGCGCGGTTGGCGCATTCCTCGATGCAGGCGGCCACCAGCCGCAGACAGTCATCCCCCACAAGATGCCCGTAGGTGTCGTTGAACTGCTTGAAGTGGTCAATGTCCAGCAACAGCAGGGAAACCGGCTCGCGGTGACGATAGCTGCGCGTGTATTCACGCACCAGCAGCTCGTCCAGATAGCGCCGGTTGTAGAGTCCGGTCAGTGCATCGCGGGCAGACAGTTCCTGCAATGTGGCATTGGCCCGGGCCAGCGCCTCTGTGCGCTCGGTCACCTTGGCTTCCAGCTGGCGGTTGGCTTCCTGCTGGGCATTACGTGCCTTGCGCTCGTTCTGCAGGGCCTGCATCTGGGCACGGTAACGCTTGCGCTTTTCGTTGTTGATGCGCTCAGCCATGGCAAAGGAAAGCAGCACCACCAGCAGGCTGGAACCGATCTGGACGGCATTGTCCGTAAACGAATTTTGCGGGATCAGGGAAAACTTGTTGCCGGCGAGTATGATGCCGCCGAGCAGCAGGGCGCTCCAGGCCAGCACATAGAAGCGCGCCTGCACCTGGTGCGTAATCCAGCCATGGACACCCACCACCAGTGCCGAGGCGCAGGCCAGCACGGAGGTGATGATGACTGTGCGCAACATGGTGTTGTAGTCGAGCAGGAACACAGTCAGGAACATCAGGCAGATCAGTCCGATCATGGTCTTCATGCCCTGGCGGACCCAGGCCGGCTTTTCGGGCCTGTACAGCTCGAGGAAATTGTTGGTAAAGAGCCCGGCGAACAGCACGGTGGCGGTCAGGAAAAGGCCGATACTCTTGCCATTCCAGGCCGGTGCGTCAGGCCAGAAATACTGGAACGAATAGCCCATTAGGGAGGATACAAACAGCGGCACCGAAAGAACGAAACCGACGTAGTAGATATGGCTGCGGTCGCCGACACCGAGGAACATGAACAGGTTGTACAACAGCATCACCAGCATGACGCCGAAGTACATGCCGGCGAGCAGCTGGCGCGACTGGTCATAGGCGGCAAAGGCCCGCTCTTCCCAGAGTGTCAGGGGTAGCTGCAGGACACCCTCGGTTTTTACATGGATCAGGATGGTCTGCGTTTCATTGGCGCGAAAGTCGAGCGGCGTGACAAAGTAGTGATGGTTGATGGGCCGGTTGCTGAACGGGAGCTCGTCACCCATGACAAATTCCTTGTCAGAGATGCCGCTGCGAATCTGGTAGATGGTGATCTTGTCCAGTGACGGGTAGGCAATTTCCAGCAAGCGTTGTTGCGGAAACGGCGTCTGGTTGTCGATTTCCAGACGGAACCAGAAGTCAGCGCGGTCCATGCCCAGGCTGACGGATTCCTTGTGCCAGCGTTCCCAGGGCAGGTCATTTTCGAGGACATCAGTCACGTCCAGGCTGCCGTCGGCGTCGCGGTAGATGCTCAGATACGGGCCAAGGGAAATACTGGCGTCATTCAGGGAAAGCTCGACGGAAGCAGCGGCCGGTTGCCAGGCCAGCAGCAGGAGCAGCGTCAGCAGCAGCCCGCGCATCGATTCAGGCGTCCCCGCGCCGCCGCGCCCCCGGGACGTTGCCAGACATTCCATGCCATCTCCTCTCCGTCCGCCGAAAAACCGGCGGTGGTCCTGCTGTCATCATGATATCGCACAGGTGACGGTGCAATGATCGGCAAGCAGCAATGGAATCGGCAAGGTCTATTGCCTGACAGACGGTCGTCCGGGTCAGAGACTGTCCAGCAGTTGGTCCAGTTCTTCCAGTGCCTCCCCGGTATACACGGCCAGTCGCTGCATGCTGGGCAGCGTGTCGCGGCAGCCGGTATAGCCGAAATTCAGCGAACCGGCGTAGCTCAGGCAGGTAATGTTGAGGGCGCCGCCATGGGCAATCAGGGAGACCGGGTACATGGCTTCCAGTTTGGCGCCCTCGAAGTAGAGAGGCTTCTCCGGGCCGGGCACATTGGAGATGGTGACATTGAATACGGGCCGCATGCGTCCGCCCAGGCCTGACACCAGCTGCAGTATGTACGGCGACATCAGCAGCATGGTGTATTGCGTCAGGGTACTGCGAGGCAGACTTTGCAGATGGGCCTTGGCCGCACGGGTGGATGCGATGATGCTTTCCAGCCGGCGCATGGGATCAGCCACGTTGGTGCCCAGGCTGGCTATCATGAAACTGATGGCCGTGCCGGTGCCCTGGTCATCAGCGGGCCGGATGTTGACCGGAATACCGGCCGTCAGCGGGGTATCCGGCAGGCTGTTCTGTTCCTTGAGGAAGCGCCGCAGGGCAGTGCCGCACAGGTACAGCACGATGTCGTTGAGGGAGCCATCCACCGCTGCTGCCATACGCTTGAGTTCGTCGAGGCGGTACTGCTGTGTGGCAAAACGGCGCTGCCCGGTGACGCGGTGGTTGATGGCCGAGTTGGGCCCCTCGAAAGGCGCGGTGAGCTGGTCGTCTTCATCCCCGCCGGCCTGGATAAGCCGCGAGAAGGCGCTGGCCAGGTTGCTGGCGGAACTCGCCTGCAGGCGCAGTGCTTCGCCAAACTGACGCGATACGGCACGCACTGACGGCATGCGGTCGGCGCTGGTGTTGCGCTGGGGCTTGACCGTCCACGGCGGAGGCATGTTGGTGCGTGTGGGGTCGTCCGAAAGCACGCGCTGCAGCAAACGCATGCCACTGATGCCATCAATCATGGAGTGATGCATCTTCGTGTACAGGGCGAAACGGTTGTTTTCCAGCCCTTCGATGATATGGCTTTCCCACAGCGGGCGGCTGAAATCCAGCGGGTTGCTGTGCAGGCGCGAGACCAGCACACCCAGTTCCCGTTCTCCCCCCGGACGCGGCAATGCCGAGTGGCGCACATGGTAGTCCAGGTCCACATCCTGGTTGATGCGCCAGGCAGGCATGAGCATGCGACCAATGTTACCCGGGTAGGCAAGGCTGTAATTCCACGGTGGAGACAGGTCATAATCGGCTTTCATCCGTGCCACCATGTCGCGCAGGAACGTGTCCGGAGCCCCCTCGGGCAGAGAGAATATCTGCAGGTTGCCCACATGCATCGGGGTGTCTTCTGACTCAACTGCCAGCCAGGCGGCGTCCAGGGGGCTGAGGCGTTTCATCGGTTACTCCGGTTGACTTGCTCCTCGGCGGATTGTACCGGCTGTGGGCCGGCGAGAGAACGTTGCCAGCGTTGCAACGTGTAAATGAACCATGGGATGGCCCGCAGCAGCCATCCCGCAGCGGGTTTGAGTACATGAAAATGACCATTGATGAGTTGAACCGGTTCCTCGCCGGGGCATTTACGGACGACCCCGGTGAGGTGCTCGAGCTGAGCGAAAAGCATGCGCTGATGCGACTCAAGAGTACTGACCGCCATTTGCGCCCGGGCGGCACATTGTCCGGGCCCACCATGATGGGACTCGCAGATGCTGCCATGTATGCGCTGGTGCTGGGCAACATCGGGCCGGTGGCCCTCGCGGTCACCACCAACCTGAACATCAATTTCTATCGCAAGCCGGCACCGGGGGAACTGTACGCCCGCGCCCGTTTGCTCAAGCTTGGCAAGCGGCTCGCCGTCGGTGATGTATTGCTGGACAGCGGTGATCCGCAGGCGTCCGTGGCGCATGTCAGTGTGACCTATTCGATTCCGGCGCATTGACACATTTGGCCCTTGCCGGGGCGATGGCAGTCCTTAATATGCGGGTTTTGCGCAGGATTCTCACCAATCAGGAGTGTTTATGAGTAATGTGGTAGCGGTTCCGGCCAACCCGGCCCTGGTGAACGGCGTGGACGATTTCCTTCACGCGGTGGCCCACGAGCGCAGTAACAGTGCGGAGAAGTTCATCGAGATGGTCGACCACATGACCGATCGGATGCTCAGCCTTTTCCTGGTGGAGCCGTCGCAACTGATGGCCCTGTCAGGCACCCAGAAAAAGGTCATCGATTTTGCCGTGTCCACGGCGGGCAAGGCCTCCCACATGCTCACCCGGCAGATCTACAAGAAGACCAGCAACAAGGAATTCGCGCCCATCGTTCGTAATATCGAGGCCATGTACTGGCCGGCAGGGGATGACAATGGCAACCAGGCCTGTCTGGTGATCGACGCACCGGATGATCTGGCCCGGGATTTCTACGAAGCGCAGAAGCTGTGCGAGGCCGGCAATGGCACGGCCCATATCGAGCTGGTGGCAAGCGTCTTCGACCGGCTGTCTGATGAAGTGATCGACAGCTTCTTCGTCTCCAACACCCATGAGGTCAAGATTGGCTTTGTTACCCAGAAGGCATTGAATGTCGGTATCGATGGCAGTCGAAAGGCGGTCCATGCAGTAACCAACAAGGTGCTGCGTGGGCTCAATGACGAGCAATTGAAGGGGTTTCTCGGCCATTACGCCGGCATTATCCGCCCGCGATAACGCCCCTTCTGGGTCAAAAAAGGCCGGCTATGCCGGCCTTTTTTATCCGCCAGAGATCAGGATTTGAGCCGGTATCCAGACAGGAATATCCAGCGTACCCCGACAAGGCAGGCCAGCAGGAATACCACGGTCATGCCCAGGCTGACGGCAACACTGACATCGGCAACGCCATAGAAACTCCAGCGGAACCCGCTGACCAGGTAAACCACCGGGTTGAACAGGGTGATGGTCTGCCACACGGGCGGCAACATGTCGATGGAGTAGAAAGTGCCGCCGAGGAATGTCAGTGGCGTCACCACCATCATGGGCACCACCTGCAGTTTCTGGAAGGAATCCGCGAGGATGCCGATGATGAAGCCGAACAGGCTGAAGCTCACGGCCGTCAGCACCAGGAACGCCAGCATCCAGAACGGATGCTCAATGCTGTAGTCCACAAACAGGCGGGCGGTGGCGATGATCAGCAGTCCCAGGATGATCGACTTGCTGGCTGCGGCACCGACATAGCCGATCACCACTTCCAGCCAAGATACCGGTGCCGACAGGACTTCGTAGATGGTGCCGGAAAACTTCGGCATGTAGATGCCGAACGCGGCATTGGAAATGCTCTCGTTGAGCAGGGACAGCATGACCAGCCCGGGGATGATGAAAGCGCCATAGCTGATGCCGTCAATGGCGACCATGCGCGAACCAATGGCCGAGCCAAAGACAATGAAGTAGAGGCAGGTGGACAGTACCGGTGATGCCACACTTTGCATCAGTGTGCGCCAGGCGCGGGCCATCTCGAAACGGTAGATGGCACGGATAGCATGAACATTCATGACACTTCTCCCGACGGATCGCCCTGGTGAACCAGCTGCACGAAAATTTCCTCCAGCGAACTCTCCCGCGTATGCAGGTCCTGGTAGTCGATGCCGAGCTGGTTGAGCTGGCGCAGCAGGCTGGCGATGCCGGCATGCCCGGATTCGCCCTCGAACGTGAACGTCAGCGACAGACCGTCATCAGACAGGGACAGCTGCTGGTCGGCGAGGCTTTCCGGGATCTGTGCCAGCGGGGCCTGCAGGGTCAGTGTCAGTCTGCGCTGTCCGAGCCTGCGCATCAGGGTGGCCTTTTCCTCGACCATGATGATACGGCCCTTGTTGATGACACCGATGCGGTCTGCCATCTCCTCGGCTTCCTCGATGTAATGCGTGGTCAGGATGACGGTCACATCGCGATCGCGCAGACGGCGCACCATCTCCCACATGTCGCGGCGCAGTTCCACATCGACGCCGGCGGTGGGCTCATCGAGAAACAGGATGTCGGGTTCATGGGACAGGGCCTTGGCGATCATGACGCGCCGTTTCATGCCACCGGAAAGCGTCATGATGCGGGCATCCTTCTTGTCCCACAGGCTCAGGTCGCGGAGCAGGCCGGCGATCAGCTCATCATTGCGTGGCTTGCCGAACAGGCCGCGGCTGAACCGCACCGTGTCCCACACCGTTTCAAAGGCATCCGTGGACAACTCCTGGGGGACAAGCCCGATGGCCTGGCGCGCAGCCCGGTAATCACGCACCACATCGTGGCCACCGGCGCTGATGGTGCCGGAGGTGGGCATGACAATGCCGCAGATGGTGCTGATGAGCGTGGTCTTGCCGGCACCGTTGGGGCCCAGCAGGGCGAAGATTTCGCCGCGTTCAATGGTCAGGGAAATATTATCCAGCGCCCGGAATCCGCCCTGGTAGACCTTGCAGAGTGACTGGATGTCGATGATGGCAGACACATACCCTCCATGCCCCGATGCGCCGTAGATCGGGGGTCAAGGGTACGGGCTCTGCCGGTGAAGGGAAAGCCTGTTGTGCTGGCGCAGCTGGCCGGCGGCAGATGCACGCCGCCAGGCGCCAGGGCGGTGCTGGCCGGGGGTCAGTTGCCCGGGTAGAGATGGTCGCTCATGTCTTCCAGGTCCTTGCTCAGGCGCGCCCAGGCGGCGTCCATGCTGGACGATACGCTGGGTACGGAATCCTGCAGGCCCTGGCGCAACTCGTCGATGCGCTGCTGCAGCTCAAGGAACATATCCTGAAGCTCCATCTTGTGGTGCTCGATCTGTGCGGCGGCATCGCCGCCCTCGACACGGGCACGCTGCTCAATCACTTCCAGCTCCGAGTTCCATTCATCCAGTTTCGTTTTCAGGCGTTCGAAGTAATCACGGGTGGATAACATGTCTTCCTCCTGTGGCGCCTTCCTGGGTACTGCTAGCCAGGGCAGCAGAGGCGCCGTTTTGCTGACCCCGGACCGTCTTCGTTATTCGTGCATCTTTCGTACCACCCTCGCGCCGGTGCGCTGGAGGGTCAAGGGCAATACCGGGCATATGCCAAATCACGATAAGGCGCGGTTGCGCCTGCGACCCCGGCGATAGCGCCCTGTGCGCCCCCAACTGGTGCGCACAGCACCATTATGGTGATGCCGGTCGGGCGCTCGGCATGCCATATTTCTATAACGCGATGATATTTATAGGGATTGTCATTCTGGCCCGGTTCTTGAAGTAGTCTGCTGTGAGCACTCTTGGTGACAGCCAATGAGACAATCTGAAGCAATAGAGCGCTAGGGTTCCGGTCACGGAGCACAACTTCGTGATGACTGGTCCGAGAGCACTCGACCTTTCAGTGAAGGGTTACACGGCGGGATAAAAGCCCGGGAGACCTGATTGGCATCAGCCAGGCGTTCTCCTTGTGCGGGCGTCGCCACCTTTCTGGGAGGAAACACATGAAACGTCTGATCAACCTTGCCCCGAGTCCGGCTGCACGCCTGATGCTGGGGTTATTACCTTTCCTTCTTCTCCTGCTGCTGTACCTGGTGGCATCCGATGCGCGTCTCACCGAGAACCCGGGCGACAAACTGCTGCCTGCGTTCAGCCAGATGGGTGATGCCATGGAACGCCTCGCCACCGAGCCGAGCAAGCGCAGCGGCGAGCTGGTGTTCTGGCAGGATACCGCCAGCAGCCTGCAACGACTCGGGCTGGGCGTACTGATTGCCGCAGTACTGGGACTACTGGTGGGCATGTTTACCGGGGCGCTGCCAATGGTGTCAGCCAGCATGTCGCCGCTGCTCACCGTCATATCCCTGGTGCCGCCGCTGGCCCTGTTGCCGATCCTGTTTATCGTCTTTGGACTGGGTGAAGTGTCAAAGGTGGCGTTGATTGCCATCGGCATCACGCCCTTCATTGCCCGGGACCTGCAACAGCGCACGCGGGAAATTCCTGCCGAGCAGCTGGTCAAGGCGCAGACGCTGGGTGCCAGCACCACCCAGATCCTTGTGCGGGTAGTGCTGCCGCAACTGTTCCCGCGCCTGATCGACAGTGTGCGGCTGTCGTTGGGCGCCGGCTGGCTGTTCCTGATTGCGGCTGAGGCGATTGCTGCCACTGACGGTCTTGGCTATCGCATATTCCTCGTGCGTCGTTACCTGTCAATGGACGTGATCCTGCCGTATGTCGCCTGGATCACACTGCTGGCGTTCCTGTTCGACTGGGTGCTGCGCCAGAGTAACCGCCGACTGTTTCCGTGGTATGCCCAGGGAGGTGCCTCATGATCGAAGCCCACAATGTCAGTAAAGCCTACGGCGATACACAGGTACTGGAACGGATCAGCATGAATGTCGGCGATGGTGAGTTCATTACCATGGTCGGCGCTTCCGGGTGCGGCAAGAGTACCTTCCTGAAAATGCTGCTGGGCACGGAATCGCCCACGGGCGGTGAACTGGTCCTGGATGGCAAGCCGATCCCGGACGAACCTGGCCCGGACCGCGGCATCGTGTTCCAGCAATATTCCGTGTTTCCCCATCTTTCCGTGCTGGAAAATGTGATGGTGGCCTGTGCGTTCAGTCGCCCGGGCATTGGCTGGCTGATCGGCAATGCGCGGCTGTCGGCAAAGCGCCAGTCCATGGAGCTGCTGGAAAGGGTGGGCCTGACCGCGGCGATAAACCGGTATCCGCACGAGTTGTCCGGCGGCATGAAGCAGCGTCTTGCCATCGCCCAGGCGCTGATCAACCAGCCACGTATCCTGCTGCTGGATGAGCCCTTTGGCGCCCTCGATCCCGGCATCCGCGCCGACATGCATGAACTGGTTCTGCAGCTGTGGCGCGAAACCGGGCTCACCGTGTTCATGGTGACCCATGACCTGAAAGAAGGCTTTTACCTCGGCACCCGTCTGTGGGTGTTCGACAAACTGCGTAACGATCCCCAGGCCCCGGGCGCATTTGGCGCCACCATTACCTATGACCTGAAAGTGGGAGAGGTGGATCCGGAAACCTACAACACGATCAGTTCGCGCGTGCACGAGACGGCGCGTGCCGTGGAGGAAACCCTGCCGGAGGTGATGCCATGATGCGTTCGGTCGCCTATGAAACGGAGATTGCCCCGGGCGGGCACTGGTCCCTGCGCCTGCGACGCGGTACCGCATTACGCATGACCGACGTCGAGGGTGGGGCCAATGTGGGCATGGTGTTCTTCAATCCGGAAAACCTGCTGGAACGGTATAACGCGCCGGACACCCTGAAGGGCCAGCACACCTTCAAGCTGACCCGCGGCAACTGCCTGTATTCGGACATGGGGCGCATATTTGCCTCCGTGGTCGAGGACACGGTGGGCTGGCATGAAACGGTATGCGGTAACAGTCATGCCGAGCACGTGGCCGCCCGTTGGGGCAAGCGGGACTACCAGCGTGACAGGAACGATTGGCACCAGAACGGCACCGATGCCTTTCTGGTGGAACTGGCCAAGTACGGGCTGGGGCGTGCGGACCTGCCAGCCAACGTCAACTGGTTCTCCCGTGTCGCCACTGACGCGGAAGGCAACATGCGCCTGGTGGCGGGCAACAGTCCCGCGGGCAGCCAGGTCACACTGCGGTTCGAGATGGATACCCTGCTACTGCTGCATACCTGTCCGCATCCCCTCAGCGAAGCGCAGGTGTACCCGGCCCGCCCGGTACATTTGTCCATCGGGCTGGCAGAGCCCCTTCGCGACGATGATGTTTGCCTCAATCACTGCGACGAGAATGGGCGTGGGTTCCGCAATAACGCCCTGTATTACCTGGGCGCGGAAAAGGAGTGCCTGTCATGATCCTTGAAAGCAAGCTGGATGTGGCGCAGGCCGGGTTCCGGCAAACGGTGGACGCTGGCGACTACTTCCTCAAGGTGCTTGAGAAAGGCGCCACATTGCGCATTCTGGACCTGGAAGGCAACCAGGCTGCCGACACCCTGTTCTTCAACGCCAGTGATCCGTCGGAGCGCTACAGCGCAGTGGACACCCTGCGCGAGCAGGGCAATGTCTACCTCACGGCCGGGTCATCCCTGCGTTCCAATCTCAACAACATCATGCTGGATGTGGTGGCCGACACCTGCGGGCGTCACGATACCCTGGGTGGCGCCTGTGCCACGGAGAGCAATACCGTTCGCTATGATCTGGAAAAACGCTGCATGCATGCGTGTCGTGACAGCTGGATGCTGGCCATCGCCGAACATCCCGAGTTCGGTATCGCCAAGCAGGACATCGGCCACAACATCAACTTCTTCATGAACGTGCCGGTGACAGAGGATGGTGGGCTGACGTTCGAGGATGGCATATCGGCACCGGGCAAATATGTGGAGCTGACCGCGCGCATGGATGTCATTGTGCTGATATCCAATTGCCCGCAGCTCAACAACCCCTGTAACGGCTACAACCCGACACCCATCGAGGTCCTCGTCTGGGGTTGATAACAATGAAATGTCTTCAGTGGACGGCCACTGTCGTAGTCATCACCGGGACGACCCGGCACAGGTGATAGAGATGTTCGAAAAAGTCCTGATTGCCAACCGCGGTGCCATTGCCGTGCGTATTATCCGCACGCTTCGTCATATGGGCATTCGCTCGGTGGCTGTTTATGCGCACAGTGATGCCGACAGCCTGCACGTGCGACTGGCGGATGAGAGCTGGAGCCTGGGTGATGGCGGTGCGGCGCAGACCTATCTGGATATCGACCGGATACTGGCCATTGCCAGGGAGTCTGGCGCTGGCGCGATCCATCCCGGTTACGGGTTCCTGAGTGAAAATGCCGGTTTCGTGACGCGCTGCGAGGACGCCGGCATTGCCTTCATCGGCCCCACGGCGGAACAGATGCGCAGCTTTGGCCTCAAGCACCGTGCCAGAGAGCTGGCGGTGGCGGCAAATGTGCCGCTGTCCCCGGGTACCGACCTCCTTGAGGACGTGGAGGATGCCTGCTCACAGGCCCGGTCCATCGGTTATCCGGTGATGCTGAAGAGCACGGCTGGCGGCGGCGGCATCGGCATGAAAGTGTGCCAGGACGAAGACGAACTGCGCGACGCATTCGACAGCGTACGCCGCCTGGGCGCCAACAACTTTGCCGACGACAGCGTGTTCCTGGAGAAATTCATTGCCCGCGCCCGGCACATCGAGGTGCAGGTATTCGGCGACGGTAACGGCAAGGCACTGGCTATTGGTGAACGTGACTGTTCAAGCCAGCGCCGCAACCAGAAAGTGGTGGAAGAATGCCCGGCGCCGCACCTGAGTGATGACCAGCGCCAGCACCTGCATGCCACGGCGGAACGTCTGCTGGCGTCGGTGGATTATCGCAATGCCGGGACGGTGGAGTTCATCTATGACGCAGACACCGGGGATTTCTATTTTCTTGAAGTGAACACGCGCCTTCAGGTGGAGCATGGGGTTACCGAAGAGGTGTTTTCGGTGGACCTGGTGGAGTGGATGGTGGCGCTGGCCGCCGGGAAGGCGCCGGATATCGACCACGCGCGGCAACAGCTGCATGCTTCGGGCCATGCGATCCAGGTGCGACTCTATGCGGAAGACCCGTTTCGTAATTTCCAGCCCTGCCCGGGCCTGCTGACCGAGGTAAATTTTCCCGCCGGCGACGGCATCCGTATCGACAGCTGGGTCGAAGCAGGCATTGAAGTGCCGCCGTATTTCGATCCCATGCTGGCGAAAGTCATCGTCCACGGCAGTGACCGTGAGCACGCGCTGGAAAAGATGGCGCAGGTGCTCGCACAGACGCGTCTGTATGGCAGTGAGACCAACCTGTCGTACCTGCGTGCCCTGGTGGCCGACCCGGTGTTGCAGGCGGGCGAGGTGACCACACGCTACCTGAATGATTTTCACTGGCAGCCGAGCCGGGTGGATGTGTTGCAGGGCGGCACCCAGACAACCGTGCAGGATTATCCGGCGCGCAGCGGCTACTGGCATGTGGGTGTGCCGCCCTCAGGACCCTTCGACAGCTGCTCGTTCCGGCTTGCCAACCGGCTGCTGGAAAACGATGCTGATTGCGCCGGCCTGGAGATCACCATGCAGGGCCCGGTGCTCCAGTTCAGCGCTGACACCCAGATTGTGGTTGCCGGTGCCGATTGTCCGGTGACCCTGGATGAGCAGCCTGTCGCACAATGGTCCGTGGTGGATGTAAAGGCTGGCCAGGTGCTGGCCATCGGACGCATTGCCCATACGGGCGCCCGTGCCTACCTGTGCGTGCGCGGTGGCATCCTGTGTCCACTGTATCTTGGCTCCCGCGCCACGTTCACCCTGGGCCAGTTTGGCGGTCACAACGGTCGCGCCCTGAGAGCCGGGGATGTGCTGCACCTCTCGTCCCAGCAGAATCCGGTACCAGCAGGCACACTGGCGCCGGAACAACGTCCGTGCATCTCCGGGCACTGGTATCTGCACGTCATTTACGGGCCGCACGGGTCACCGGATTTCTTTACTGAAGCGGACGTGGACATGTTTTTCGGTACGGACTGGGAAGTGCATTACAATTCCAGTCGCACCGGTATCCGGCTGGTCGGTCCGAAGCCTGAATGGGCCCGCAAGGATGGCGGTGAAGCCGGCCTGCATCCCTCCAATATCCACGATAATGCCTATGCCTTCGGTACCGTGGATTTTACCGGCGACATGCCGGTGATCCTTGGCCCTGACGGGCCGTCACTGGGTGGCTTTGTCTGCCCGGCCACGGTGGTCCAGGCCGATCTCTGGAAACTGGGCCAGTTGCGTGCCGGTGACCGGATCCGCTTCGTGCCCATCGCCCTTGAGCAGGCGGTGGCCATGGAGGCCCGTCAGCGTGATGCCATAGAGGCCCTGCAACGGCCGCAGCCAGAGGCTGTGGCCGTTGCACCGCAGACACCGGTTGTGCGCACCGAGCCGGCCAGCCGTTTCGGCGATGAAATCTGTTACCGGGTGGCGGGCGATCATTTCCTGTTGGTGGAGTACGGCGAGAAAGTGCTGGACGTCCGTCTGCGCTTTCGCGTGCACGCCCTGATGCGCTGGCTGGAAGACAATCGCCTGCCGGGGCTCAGGGAACTGACTCCCGGCATTCGTTCCTTGCAGCTGCACTATGACAGCCAGACGCTGTCGTTGGATGCGCTGCTCGCGCACCTGGAATCTGCAGAGCAGGCGCTGGCCGAGCAACTGGATACCCTCAGCGTGCCTTCACGCATTGTCCATTTGCCACTGTCGTGGGATGACGAGGCCTGTCACCAGGCCATCGAGAAATACATGCAGTCAGTGCGCCGCGATGCGCCCTGGTGTCCCAGCAACCTGGAGTTCATCCGTCGCATCAACGGGCTGGAAGACATCCAGGCCGTGAAAGATGTCCTGTTTGAGGCGTCTTACCTGGTCATGGGGCTGGGTGATGTGTATCTGGGTGCACCGGTGGCCACACCCGTGGATCCGCGTCATCGGCTGGTAACCACCAAGTACAACCCGGCACGCACATGGACGGCAGAGAACTCGGTGGGCATCGGTGGCTCATACCTGTGTGTGTATGGCATGGAGGGTCCGGGTGGCTACCAGTTTGTCGGTCGCACCCTGCAGATGTGGAACCGTTACCGCCAGACGACGGAGTTCCAGCAGCCGTGGCTGCTGCGTTTCTTTGACCAGATTCGCTTTCATGAAGTCAGTCATGAAGAGCTTGAACAGATACGCCGTGATTTCCCGGTGGGCCGTTATCCACTCAGGATCGAGGACACCGAATTCCGTCTGGCGGATTACGAGCAGTTCATGACTGATAACGCGGAGGGCATCGAAGCGTTCCGCAGTCATCGCGAGCAGGCCTATGCCGACGAGCTGGAACGGTGGCACGCCACCGGTCAGTTCAATTTCCAGCCGCAGGAACAGGAAAGTGCAACAGCTGAGGTGTCCTGGCCTGAAGACAGCACACCGGTTGACAGCCCGGTGGCCGGCTCCGTCTGGCAGGCGTCTGTGGCAGAGGGAGAGACCGTGGCCATCGGTGACACGCTGATGGTGCTGGAATCCATGAAGATGGAGATCCCGGTGCAGGCGCCGGTGGCTGGCAAGGTCATCGCGGTACTGCATGCAGAGGGTGGCCGGGTCGGTGCAGGCCAGCCACTGGTGGTAATACAGTCAGACAGGGAGGAAGACTGATGATCAAGGGAATGACCGTGGGCGCGCTGCGTGCGGCCTACCAGTCCGGCACGCTGGCACCGGGTGAGGTGATGGCGGATATCCGCCGGCGGGCAGCTGATTATGCGGACCACAATATCTGGATCACGCTGTTGGATGAACAGCAGCAGGCCCCCTGGCTGGCGCGGCTGGAGAACATGGACCCGGCCACCCATCCGCTCTGGGGTGTGCCCTTTGCCATCAAGGACAATATTGACCTGGCCGGCGTGCCCACCACGGCCGGGTGTGAGGCGTATGCCTACGTGCCGGAAGAGCACGCGGAAGTGGTGCGTCGCCTGATCGACGCCGGCGCCATTCCGGTGGGTAAAACCAACCTCGACCAGTTTGCCACCGGGCTCAATGGCACCCGTTCCCCCTGGGGGGCCTGCGCCAACGCATTTGATGACAACTACATCAGCGGCGGGTCAAGCTCGGGTTCAGCGGTGGCTGTGGCGCTGGGACTGAGTGTATTCAGCCTGGGCACGGACACCGCCGGTTCGGGCCGTGTGCCAGCTGCGTTCAACAACCTTGTCGGTCTCAAGCCCACCCGCGGGCTGGTGTCCGCGCGCGGCGTTGTGCCAGCCTGCCGTTCGCTGGACTGTGTCAGCGTGTTTGCCCATGACACCGGTGATGCGCATGCGGTACTGAGTGTGATCGAAGGCGAGGATCCGCGCGATTGCTTCAGCCGCGCCAATGCCCCGCATAACGGCCATTGGCAATACGGCTGCTCAAACGCGCCGGTGACCCTGGGTGTCATTCCTTCGCACCAGTTACGCTTCTTCGGTGACGCGGCCTACCAGGGTGCCTATCACCAGCTGCTTGATCGCCTGGCCAGCAGCGGGGTGTCGCTGGTGGAGATTGATTACCGGCCGTTTGCCGAAGCGGCCGAGCTGCTATATCAGGGCCCGTGGGTGGCCGAACGTTACCTGGTCATTCGCGATCTGCTGGCACAGCAGCCGGATGCGGTGCTGCCCGTGATCAGGGACATCATCAGCAAGGGTGAGACGCCCGCGGCCACCGACCTGTTTGCCGCCCAGTACCGTCTGCAGGCGCTGTCGGTGACTTGCCGTGAGCAACTGGAAAGGGTCGATGCCATGCTGACACCCACCGCCGGTCGTCTGTACACCCGCGAACAGATGCTGGAGGACCCGATCCGGCTCAACAATGAGCTGGGTTATTACACCAACTTCATGAACCTGCTGGATCTCTGTTCGGTGGCATTGCCGGGCGGATTCACCGAGCAGGGTTTGCCGTTTGGTATCACGCTGGTGGCCGATTGCTTCAGTGACAGGGCGTTGTTGTCGCTGGGTGCCCAGTTGGCGCCGCTGCTGAATGGGGAGACCCTGGATACGCCGATGCCCCAGGGACGGCGAGCAGATGCCCGACATGTTGAGGTATTGGTCTGTGGCGCCCATCTCGATGGCCTGCCACTGAACTGGCAGCTGCGTGACCGGGGAGCAATGCTGTTGCGCAAGACCCGCACGGCGCCTCATTACCGCTTTTATGCCCTGGCTGGCGGTCCGCCGTATCGGCCGGGCCTGGTGTATGACGAACAGCAGGGTGCTGCGGTTGATGTGGAGATCTGGCAGATTCCGGTGATTCATTTCGGCAGCTTCGTGGCAGCGATTCCAGCACCGCTGGGGATTGGCAAGGTGGTGCTGGAGGACGGCAGCGAAGTCAGCGGCTTTATCTGCGAGCCCCGCGCGCTGCAGGGCGCACAGGACATCACTGCGATCGGCAACTGGCGCGACTACATGGCTGAGAAGATGGCGGGCCAGGCGGCAGCGGAACGTGTTCCTTAATAGCGGATCATGATAAAGAGACGGCGCAACGGGTGTGCCTGAGCATAAGAACCGAAAGTGGACAAAAAAGGGTGTTGATAATAGGTATTTGTTCGTACTATTGATGGAGTTGTGCGCTGCACCTGTGGCGTCGTAACAGTCAATCAGGGCTACCTTTACCAGGGAGAGGGTAATGGGCCAGACCTCGAATACCTATGGGGGCGAACTGGAAGTACGTCCTCTTGCGGGATGGTCAGAAACGTTCTGGCAGCATCTCGAGCCGTACAAGCAAGCCATTGTCGAGCATCCGCTTTTCTGCGGCATGTCTGACGGATCCCTGCCCGCCGGTACCTATCGGCAAGCGCTGCGGGCGTTCTACCCGCTGGTGGAAAACTTTCCCAAATACATGGCCTTGAACCTGGCCAAGGTACGCCTGCATTTGCCGGGTCATGAGCCGGCCAAGGTCTGGCTGATCGACAACATCAAGATCGAGCAACGGCACGCCTACTGGTACGAGGACTGGGCGGCCGGATTTGGTATTGACGCCCGGACGTTGCGCACGCTGGTGCCACGGCCGGCAGCGGATGCGGTCAACCACTTCCTCTGGGAAACCGGGCGCCAGGCCTCACTGGAAGAAGGAATCGCCGCCACCAATATCGCCATTGAGTGGGCCACCGGTGAGTGGTCGCGATCCGTGTATGAGGGCATGAAGCTGTACCAGAAACGCGGTGACGCACAGCCATCACGGAGAACCCTGGCCTGGCTGCGCGCGCATGCCGCTTACGATGACATGCACCCGTATGAAGCGATGGAACTGGTGCGGCGTATCTGCGAAACGCCGGCGCAGCAGGACCGCGCCCTGCAGGCCGCGAAACGGGGCATGGCCTATTACCGGCTTGCCCTGGACGACTGCCTGGGCGACGGCATGATGTCAAAAGAGGACGAACAGGAAAGGGCACGAACTGCCTGACGCAAGTACATCAACGGAGACTGACAGTGGCTACGGACAGCTATACGGTCAAACCGCAAACAGACAGCGAGCAGCGGCGACAGCTGGCGCTTCTCTACCGGTTGTTGCATGCGCGACTGCCGGTGCTTTTCAATCTCCCCGGGCATGTAGAGCGGGCGTTTCGCCGCAGCATCTGTGTGTTGGCCAACGAATTCCTGCGCAGCTCCATTTATGGCCTGATCATCCTCTACCTGCTGGTGGTCTCGCCGGTGATGCTGTTCTCCGATGATGTCGACAAGGGGTTGTGGTTCTGGTGGGCGGTGTTTCCCATCGGCGTGGTCTTGGCAGGTCTGTGGCTTTTTACCCAGGTGGAGCACAAGGCCCAGTACGTCGAACAGGTGCTTGCCGTTGCCGTATGGGTGTGTCTTTCAGGCACGCTCTATGGCGCGTTGCGGTTGGGCGACAGTTTTCTTGGCTATGTCGCGGGCTTCGAATCAGTATACATCGTCATCATTGCGTTTTCGGTGCTGCGCATCCGCCTGGTCATGGCGCTTATGGCCTGCCTGGCCGCGCTGGTGATGGCGCTGGCACTGGTGGCCGTAACCTCGGTGATCATGGACTGGGTCAGCATCAACCTGTTCTTTACCGCGCCACTGCTGGTAGGGCTGGTAAACGGCTATATCCAGGAGTCCACGGGGCGCCATGATTTCCTGTTGTCATCGTACCAGCGCTGCCAGACGGCATTGCTGCGTGAGGTGATGCTGGCGGGCGACCGTGGCGAGGACGAGCAGCAGTGCCTGGCCTCCGCCCTGCTGGCGATCGGGGAAAACATGCGCTGGTGTGGGGTTGCGGTGGTATCGCCGGGCCGGGATCCGGCCTGGGAAATGGAGGCCGGCTGGTTGCGTCAGGACGTGCCCGGGGACGATGACCAGCCTGAGTTTTGGCACTTTGCCGCGGTGCACCGTCTCGCCTCGGCAGCCTGCCAGAGACGGGAGATGGTGGCCGGTCCGCTGCCGCCGGCAGCTCCCGGGGCCGGCTATTGCCTGGCAGTACCAATAGCCATCAATGACGGCGAACAGAGTGTGCTGCTGTGCTGGAGCGAAGAGGACCAGTTCCAGGATCCTGAATTCCTCGATTTCATGGCCCAGGTATCGGACCACATTGGTCGTTTCCTGGACCGTATCCGCCAGAAGATGCAGCTACAGTACATGGCGCTGCATGACTCGCTGACAGGCCTGTACAACCGCAGTGCATTTATTGAGCGCCTGTCTGATGCCATGGCGCGTCACCGCCGTGACCCCGCGTTGCAGATCTGTGTTCTGTTCATGGACCTGGATCGTTTCAAGTGGGTGAACGACAACCTCGGCCACCAGGCCGGTGACTGTCTGTTGCAGACCTTCAGTGAGCGCCTGAAGGCGAACTTCCGTGAGGACGATATCATCGCCCGGCTGGGTGGGGATGAGTTCGCACTGGTGCTGGAAGGCCTGCCAATTGCCGATGTTATGACGCTGGTGGAACGTATTCGGGCCACCTATGACACCCCAATCACCATGGGTGATGTGCAGGTGCACGTCGTGGCCAGCGTCGGTATTGCTTTCGTTTCCCGCGATCACAGGGATGCAGATGCCGTGCTGGGGGAGGCGGACACCGCCATGTATGCGGCCAAGCACGAACGTGCCGGTGAGTGCCGTGTCTATGATGACAATCTGTCCTCACGCGTGCTGCCCATGCCGGGCAGGCATCGTTAATCGCTCTGGCGCCAGCGTTCACGCAGACTCTACGTCTCGGACCACAGGGTAGGGATGACGGCGGCCGGCAATATCAATGCCGGTCACTGTTGAATTTCTTCTGAAGGAGGCCGCATGAGCGATAGTCATACCTACAAGAAAGTGGAAGTGGTGGGCTCATCACGCACCAGCATTGAAGACGCGGTACAGAACGCGCTGACCGAGTGCAGCAAGAGCCTCAAGCACATGGACTGGTTCGAAGTCACCGAGACCCGTGGCCACATTGAAGACGGCAAGGTGGGGCACTACCAGGTCACATTGAAGGTCGGCTTCCGCATCGATCACAGCTGATGCCGAAGCGCCACTGGCGCCTAATGGGCGGCAGGGGCTGAATCGTCCGCAAGACCACTGTAATAGAGCAGGCCGTTTTCCAATAGCGCTGATATCTGGCTGCCCGGCTGGGCGGTGGCGAACAGGTGGCCCTGAACTTCGGTGCAGCCCAGTCGCTTGAGATATTCCAGCTGCAGGTGCGTTTCCACACCTTCTGCCACCAGGTGCAGGTCCAGGCCCTTGCCCAAGGCGATGATGGCGTCGACGATGCAGGCATCGCGCTGTCCCTGGTTGATGTCCGAGACGAAGTTGCGATCGATCTTGAGCGTGTGGATGGGAAACTGTTGCAGGTAGGACAGCGAGCTGTAGCCCATGCCGAAATCGTCGATGGCAATACGGATGCCGTGACGGCTTAACGCCAGCAACTTCTGGATCACGTTTTTCTTGTTGTGCACGATGGTGCTTTCCGTGATTTCCAGTTCCAGCTGTTCCCCGGCGATGCCATGCTGTTGCAGGGTGTCGAGCACAAAGCGAACGAAGTCGGCCTGCTCAAGCTGCCGGGGCGATACATTGACCGACACCCGCACGCGGTGCTCACTGTGACCATTCCATCGCGCCATCTCCGCACAGCTGGCCTGCAGTGCCCAATTGCCGATGGGCACGATCAGGTTGGTGTCCTCGGCCAGCTGTATGAATTCGCCCGGTAGCACCAGGCCCCTGATGGGGTGATGCCAGCGAATCAGCGATTCCATGCCCACGATTTCGCCACTGGCACTGCTGATCTTGGGCTGGAAGAACATGTGGAACTGCTCCTGTTCCAGCGCCAACCGCAATTCGCGCTCCAGCGTTACCCGTGAGGTAAATTCAAGGTTCATGTCTTCGTTGAAGTACTGGAAGCTGTCCTTGCCATTGGCCTTGACGTAGTACATGGCGATGTCGGCCTTCTGGCACAGGGTTTCCAGCTCCTCACCGGCATCCGGGTAGATGGCGATGCCGATACTGGTTGTCACATACAGCTCGTGACCGTCGATGACGAAGGGTGCAGCCATCTCATTCAGTATTTTCTGGGCGATGGTGCCGGCGTCCTTGCGTTCGCGAATATCGGGCAGCAGCAGGGTGAACTCATCGCCACCAAAACGACACAGCGTGTCCTCATCGCGCAGGCAGCTACTGAGTCTCTGGGTCACGGCCTTCAGGAGCTGGTCACCGATGGCGTGACCGAGGGAATCGTTGATGATCTTGAAGCGATCAAGGTCCAGGAACATCACGGCAAGCAGGCCCGATATCCGGCGCGCGTGGGCAATGGCCTGATGCAGCCGGTCATTGAACAGGGCGCGGTTGGGCAGGCCAGTGAGCAGGTCATGGTAGGCCTGGTAGTTGATCAGCTGTTCGGTCTGCTTGCGATGGGTCACGTCTCGCGCGACGCCGTACGTGCCCATGAAGCTACCTTTCATTTTTCCTGTCTGGCTGTTGTAGATGCCGGTGGAATTGAGCTCAACAGGCAGGATGTGGGTGTCGAAATAGCGCGCTGCGCTGGACGGGTTGCGGCTGCGTAGCCGAATTTCCGCATTTCGGGTGGCCCGTGCGCCGGTGCGGCGCTCGTTGAAGATGTAGCGGGCTATTTCCAGATCGTCCTCATGCACCAGCAGGGAGTAGTGCTTGCCGATCAGGTCGTCACGGTCATATTGCAGAAGCTTGCTCAGGGTGTCGTTGACGAAGGTGAAACAGCCGGATTCATCCAGCATGTAGACGATGTCCGGCGAGTTATTGACGATATAGCGGTGCAGGCGTTCCGAGTCGCGCAAGGCAAACTCAAGCTGTTGCTGGCGCAGCAGGATTTCCCGGGTCTTCAGGGCGTTCTTCAGTGTGGTGAGGATTTCGTCGGGGACATAAGGCTTGCGGATATAGTCGTAGGCGCCCTCGCGCAGGCATTCCTTGACGTCGTCGAAGGAGGTTTCGCCGCTGACGACAATGGTCTGCAGGCCCGGCAGCTCCGCGCTGATGTGGTTGAGCACATCATGGCCGGAGATATCAGGCATCCTCAGGTCCAGCAGCACAGCGTCGTAGTCATTGGCCTTGAGCAGATCAAGGGCCTTCCTGCCACCGCGGGCGGCATCGACCTGGTAGCCCTCCAGGCGCAGCAACTCACACAGGCTGTCGAGCAACTCGTCCTGATCATCAACGACCAGTATATGGGCCTGCTCTGCACGATTACCGGGATTGCGTGGTGGCATTTTGGATTGCCCTTTTGTTGTTGTTATGAGGTGTGGTGCAGGGAACCAGTAGCTGGAACCGGGTGCCGCTGCGGTCGCTGTGGCAATGCACCAGCGCCTGCATTTCATCGGCCAGATTCTTGACGATGGACAGGCCCAGGCCGGAATGATTGCCGCCCTTGGTGCTGTTTACTGGTGAGAAAAGGTTGTCGCGCACACGCTCGGGCAGGCCAGGACCGTTGTCGCTGATGCCGATCTCCACGTAACGCGCGTCACCGATATGCCAATTGCCGTGACTGGTGACAGTGATTGTGTTCTCTCCTGTGGTGGCTTCTATGGCATTGCCGATCAGGTTGGCAAGGATCTGCTCCAGGGCCAGACGGTTTGCCCGGATGCTGGGCAGATCGTCGTCCAGTTGCATCTCTACAGTGCGTCCGCTGGCTGACTGGTCAATGATGCGGGCCGTTGCCTCGCGAATGACGCGATTGATGTCCAGGGTGTCGGACGCCTGGGCCAGGTTCTGCGAACGTTGCCGGTACTGTGACAGCATCTCGGCAATGCGTGTGATTTCGTTGTCCAGCTGGTCCAGTGTGGCGCGGTCGCCATCACTGGATTTGCGCTTGAGCACATAGACCTGGTTGCGCATGGCGGTAATCGGGTTGGACAGCTCATGATAGATCTCACGGACCAGCTGGGCCGGCTGCTCGCTGGCTGACGGATCACTACTTGCAAGGAAGCCCTGCAGGAGCTGTGCCATGTTACTGACAATGCCGCGCACCATATGATTGTCGAGCAGCGCGCGTTGGTCAGGACTGTCCAGACGCAGCACCATCACACCCAGTCGGGCGTCTGCCGTGGCCAGCGGAAGGCAGCAGAAACCGGCGCCGCCCATCAGCAATTCGATCTGCCGGTCCAGCATGCTCAACGCAAATGACTCGGCGTCGAGGGAATCGGTTGCTTCGTTCTCCAGCAATGCGTGGGCGACCAGGTTGTCGCCGGGTTGCAGCGGCGCGCGCATGTCCCCCAGGCGCTGCGCCTGTCCTGGTGCCGGAAACCCGTGCAGGTAGCGTCGGTCGGCGCTGGCAAGAAACAGCGCGGTCTGGCCAAAGTAGGGCGCCAGCTGACGGGCGGCCATGGTAGCCAGCGAATCCAGCGAACGGGCACTGGCCAGCTCCAGGTGGGAGACCTGGCGCAAGGCCAGACTGCCCAGTGCGCTGCGCAGGTCCGTGACGGCCTCGTTCTGCCGGGCGCAGAAAGCGTCCGGATCAAGTTTTACCCAGCTCAGGGCGTCTGTGCTGCTGCGTGCCGTGTCCAGGCACTGTTCGATGACACCGGTTTCGATGCCGAGCAGACGGCTGGCATCGCTGACGGCACCCGCATCCGCCGGGGCCTTGCGCAGCAGACGCTCGGCCAGGTGCAGGGTGCGCACCAGCAGGGTGCTGTTGTCATAGTGATCGGCCGGCTGGAACAGCAGCTGGACGGCATCGACAAGATGGCTGTCCAGTGGCCAGCGACGCATGCGACGTGCCGCCAGACTGAGATGGTCCGTCCCCCACTGGCGTTTCTCGTCTTCCAGTACCGGGGCTGATTCTGCCGCGGGTTGCGACAGGGTAAAACGTGATGGCGACTGGGCGAAAAGCATCAACTGGCCGAGGTTGAAAAACAGGCCCGCCAGTGACGCCTCTTCTGTATCAAGACCATCGACATGGGCAGCCAGCTGTGCGCAAAGGGCAGATACCCGGTGCGCCCTGATCAGCTGGTGACGAAGCTGCATCCAGTGCTCGTCATCCAGTTCCGCCGGCAGCCAGGGCTGCACGCAGCTCACCGCGAAGCGGTGAATCTCGCTGTCGCTGGCGCTGTCCAGCAGTGATGCCAGCCAGTTGCTGTCGGTCCGTGGATGCACCGGGCAGGCGCATCCGGTGGTGTCGAGAAAATTGGCCAGTAACGCCGGGTCTTCGCGCAGCAGGTTGGTGAGCAGTGCCTTATTGACGGGGGCAGTTGTGCTTGCCTCGAAGAAACGAAGCAGATGGTGGGACAGACTCAATGTACGGGCGTGGCTGGAATCGTTGCTGATCACGGCCTATTGCCCGGTCCTATGGCGCTTGTCCATTTCCCTCCCCGAACGCAGGCAGCGGATTGTTGCGGAGTTTCCTGCCTGCGCTGGCTGATAATAGAAAGCACCCTGATCACTGTAAATCATCTCATGTTCGTAGCAGTACCCGGGTAGTTTGGTACTAGCGCGCCGCACAATAGCAGCATGGCTGATTGCCCTTCGGTCGTTTGTGGCCCCATTGGGTATACACTGCCGTGCAATCTGTTTTCCGCTTGTGCGTGCAGGCAATGAAATGTGGCGGGGCGACAGCCGCGATGGGCCGTTATGACGGTGGATATTGGTACAATGCGCGCCGCGGCCACGGACCTATGGAGTACACAGTGCCCGAGAAAAGCAGATGCGTGGATGTCGTGGTCATCGGTGCTGGCGCCGCAGGCCTGATGTGCGCCCACACAGCCGGTTATCGCGGTCGTGATGTGCTGGTGGTGGATCATGCCAACAAGGCCGGCAAGAAGATCCTCATGTCCGGTGGCGGCCGCTGCAATTTCACCAACATGAACACGGCACCGGCAAATTTCATTTCCGCCAATCCGCACTTTTGCATATCAGCACTGAAACGCTATACCCCGGCCATGTTCCTGGAGCTGGTGGAACGTCATGGTATCGACTGGTGTGAAAAGGGCCCGGGTCAGCTGTTCTGCCAGGACAGCAGCAAGGATATCCTCAACCTGCTGCTTGCCGAATGCGACTGGGCGGGTGCCGAGGTGCGCCTTGATACCGAAGTGGGGCAGGTTGAACATGGGCCGGGCCACTGGCGCCTGCAGGTGGGGGACGCTGCCGTGGAATGCCAGTCGCTGGTGGTCGCCACTGGCGGGCTGTCCATTCCCACCCTCGGCGCCAGTCCGTTCGGCTATCGGCTGGCAGAGCAGTTTGGTCTGCCGGTACTGCCGGTGCGGGCGGCCCTGGTGCCGTTTACCCTGCATCCGGATGACAAGGCATGGCTGGCGCCGTTGTCCGGTGTCAGTTGCGAGGTGGCGGTGAGCTGCAACGGCCAGCACTTCCGCGAACCCATGCTGGTCACGCACAGGGGGCTCAGTGGTCCGGCCATGTTGCAGATTTCCGCCTACTGGCAGCCCGGTGATGCGCTCACCGTCAATCTGTTGCCCGCCCATGGGGATCTGCTCAACACGCTGATTGCCGAGCGCAAGCAGCGCCCTGCCGGTCTGCCCGCGGCGTGGTTGTGCCAGCAGCTGCCCCGACGCCTGGCCAGTGCACTGGTCACGCGTCACCAATGGGACCGGCCCTTCCAGGAAATGAGCAACACGGCGCTTGAGCACATGGTGTCCACGCTGCAGCGCTGGTCGCTGGTGCCTGCCGGTACCGAGGGCTATCGCACTGCGGAGGTGACCCTGGGCGGCGTGGCCACGGACGCGATTTCCTCGCAGACCTTCGAGGCCCGGGATGTGCCTGGGCTGTTCTTTATCGGTGAAGTGCTGGACGTCACTGGCCAGCTGGGCGGCTACAACTTCCAGTGGGCCTGGGCATCCGGCTTCTGTGCCGGGCAAGTGGTCTGACCCGGCCTATTGCACCGCCCAGATGCCGTCATCCCCCTTGCATACCTTTTCCTTCAGGGTTTCCGAACGGTCATTGGAAAAGTGGTTGGTGATCAGCAACTGGTGACACTCGCGGCTGTCGGTGCGGGTGCTGTTGCTGATCTGGATAGTGCCGCGGTGTCCGGAGGTGTCTGACTGCCACTGGGCCACCGCCTGTTCCGGTTTCGACAGCAGTACGATGGCGGCGTTGCGCAGGTAGGTCCAGTCTTCCTCGGTCAGGTGGCGTGCAGACAGGGAGCGCGGGTCCACCAGGCTGCTGACGTTGCCGAGGGCCCTGAATGGCAGTGACAGGGCGCCACTGAAGAAGCCGGTCACCATTCCCGATGATGCTTCCTGGCCGGCCTTGCGTGCGCTGGCCACGAGTGCCTCCGAGCGGTCCAGGTAACCCGGTATGGCTTCGCGCCAGTGAGTGGCCTCCTGCACGGCATCGTTGCTGAGCGGGCGCCAGGCCCGCGATTCGGCCAGGCCGGCATCGACCCGCTCAAGAACATCCGGCAACGACGCTTCCAGGGCAGTGAGCTGTGCATCCAGTGTATCCAGGCGCTGGTACAGCGCTGGCAATTCCTGTCGGTAGGCCTGCGTTTCGGCAACGATGCTGTCCACCGTGGCACGGGACGCGGCAATCTCTTCAAGCAGGGGAGTGATATGTGGCTCGTAGCGGTCAGCCACGGCGACCAGCGCCGGAAGCTGGTCCGTCGCCGCATCGGCGGAACGGTTGATGGCGTCGAGGTTGCGGTTCAGCTCGGGCAGGCTGCTGCCGATATGCCACAGGGCCGCCGCCAGCAGGGCGATGGCAAAGGCAATGGCGTATTGTCCGCGTTGAGATCGATCCATGACGGGCTTCCCTGATTCACCACCAGCTTAGCATGCCGCTGGCGGTGCCTGTCAGGGGGAGGCGGCAGGGCTGTTGCGGGCACCTGCCGCTGTTGTTGCCAGTCAGGGCCCGAACACCTGGAAACTGTCGGCATTGAGCGTCAGGTGCACCGCCACACTGGCAATGTAGCCGAGCAGGATGATCGGGCTCCAGCGCAGGTGGCCCATGAAGGTGTACTGGCCACGGGCCTGGCCCATCAGTGCCACGCCTGCCGCCGAGCCAATGGACAGCAGGCTGCCACCGACGCCAGCGGTGAGGGTGATCAGCAGCCAGTGGCCATGGGACATGTCCGGTTGCATGGTGAGCACGGCGAACATCACCGGAATGTTGTCGACCACCGCCGATATCAGGCCCAGCAGGATATTGGCGTAGGTGGCCCCGAGCTCGGTGAACAGCGCCGTGGACATGACGCCCAGGTAACCCATGTAGCCCAGGCCACCCACACACATCACCACGCCGTAGAAAAACAGCAGGGTGTCCCACTCGGCACGTGCCACACGGTTGAACACGTCAAACGGCACCACACTGCCAAGACGCTGCAGCGCTTCCCGGTCGCCCTTGCGTTCGGCACGCAGGCGGGCCCGGATCAGTTTCTTGTCCGGCGTCTGGCGCAGGTAGTAGCCAAAGAACTGCAGGTAACCCAGGCCGGTCATCATGCCCAGCACCGGTGGCAGGTGCAGCAGGGTGTGTCCGGCTACGGCCGAAGCTACCGTAAGCAGGAACAACAGCACGATGCGACGGGCCCCGCGCTTCATTTCCACGTCCTCGTACACGGCACTGGGGGCCTCGTTGCGGACGAACAGGCTCATCACCACCGCAGGCACCAGGAAGTTGACGATGGCGGGTAGCAGCAGCACGAAAAATTCGTAGAACTTGACCATGCCGGCCTGCCAGACCATCAGCGTGGTGATATCGCCAAACGGGCTGAAAGCGCCACCGGCGTTCGCACCGACAACGATGTTGATGCAGGCCAGGTTGATGAAGCGGTTATCCCCTTCGCCCACCTTGGTCACCACCGCACACATCAGCAGGGCGGTGGTCAGGTTGTCGGCAATCGGCGAGATGAGGAAGGCAAGAGTGCCGGTGAGCCAGAACAGGGAGCGGTAACGGAAACCGCGGCGCAGCATCCAGGCGCGCAACGCGTCGAAAACATTGCGCTCTTCCATGGCGTTGATATAGGTCATCGCCACCAGCAGGAACAGCATCAGTTCAGCGAATTCCAGCAGCGTTTCCCGGAACGCATGTTCGGTGGGGCCGGGCATGCCCTCGGCCACGTAGACCCAGCCAATCAGCGACCAGATGATGCCGGCTGCCACCAGAACCGGTTTCGACTTGCGCAGGTTCAGTCGCTCCTCGCCCATTACCAGCAGATAGGCGAGCACAAAGATGGTCAGGGCGATGCCACCGACGGTGGAGTTGGTCAGGTCGATGGGGCCGGCCGCCGCATGGGCGGGCAGGGCGGTCATCAGGCCGGGAAGCAGCAACAGCAGGGTGCGAATCAGCTTGGGCATGGTAGCGGAATCCAGGGTGGTGCCTATTGAGGGTACGGCGCGCATGCTACCAGATTCCGGCGGCTGTGGAGCCGCAATCTGGCCCGTTATTGATGCAGGTCATCGCCCGGAAGTGGGTATGGCGGAGGTCAGATGTCAAAGCCGTGGTTGCGGTACCAGGCCAGGGCATCTTCCACGCAGGTGGACAGGTCGGGCACACGATAGTCCAGTGCCGCCTGCGCCTTGCTGCTGTCGCAGTACTGGGGGCGTGACATGTAGCGGGCCTGGCCGGGATTGATCTGGGGCGCCTTGCCAGTGATGGCAGATACCTGTTCGCAGCCCCAGGCGTAGGCCACAAACAACCACTCCGGCAGGGTCCAGCGCGGCGGACTGGCGTCCACCGCCTGAGCCATCAGTGCCATCAGCGCTGCATGGGGCACGTTGTTGGCGTCATTCCCGGCGAGCAGGTAGCTCTGCCCCGGTTCGCCCACGTCCGCGGCACGAATGTGCGCACGTGCGACTTCCCGCGCATGGCAGAAAGAGGCGCCGCCCGGTGGCGATGCGGGCACCTTGCCCTGCTTGAGTTCGAAGAAAAGACGGCCGAACTGCAGGGTATGGTCCCATGGCCCGATAATCGAGCCCGGGTGGACCAGCACGGCTTCAAGTCCCTCGGCCATGATGGCGCGCAGCTGCCGGTCGGCCTCCAGTTTGGTTTCGCCGTAGTGGTAGTCCATGCCGGTGTAATTGAAACCATGGTGTTCATCCACGGTGCCACCGGCCGGGTCATAACCGAACACATCAGCGGTGCTGGTGTGCACCATGCGGCGGATGCCGTGGGACAGGCAGGCACGCGCCACATTCACGGTGCCATCCACATTGGCAGCACGCTGGCGCGGGTAAAGGCGCTTCCAGAAAGAGGTATCCCCAGCCACATGGAACACCACGTCACAGCCGCTGACTGCGGCACTGACGGCCTCGGCGTTGGTGATATCCGCGGGTGCATATTCCACCGGCAGATCGGAGAGCCACGGCGTCAGTGAGGGCTGGCGACCGCTGGCCCGTACCTGCCAGCCTTCCGTAACCAGTTCGCGAACCAGGTTGGTGCCGAGGAAGCCGTTGGCACCGGTGACCAGGCATTTCATGGGCATTTCCCGTCCGGGGTGACATGTGCACCTTAGTGCTTGTTGGCGCTTTTGCCCAGACAGGCGCCAGCGTTACTGCGCGGCGTCACTGCCCCGGGCTTTGCCGGTCATGGGTGGCCTCCAGGGCCTGTACCCGCAATTGTTCGCTGTCACTGAAGCGGGCCTGGCGCAGCCGGGCCACTTGCGCGTCACGGTCCGCGTCGGCCAGGTTGCTGTTGGCAAGAATGTCGTCGCGCAGGGCCAGCCATTGGTCCACACGGCGGGAAAAGTCGGCCCGTTCCTGTTCCAGTGCTTCCAGCCGGTCAGCCGCGTCGGCGCCCACCACCTGTTCGCGCAGCAGCCGCACATCAGCTTCACTGGCGCCCTGTTGCTGCAGCTCGTGTGTCAGTGCCTGCAAGTCCTGGTACTGCAGCACGGCATCCACATCCCGCTGCATGCCGTCAGGCAACCCGGCACGCAGGGCGGCCAGCTGCTGCGCCTTTTCTGATGCAGCAAGGCCAGCGTCCTGGAGGATGTCCAGGCGCGACAGGCCATAGTCGTTCCAGCGGTCCTGCGCCGCGAAAAATGCCTCGTCCACGGTTGCGGACAGGAACTGCTGCCGTTGCGCGCGCACCGCTGCTTGCTGGGCGCGCACGGCGTCAATATCGAGGCTGTCCCCGGGTGGGCCGCCGACGGCAGTGAGGTCCTTCAGGCTTTCCCGGAACGCGAGGTAGTTGTTCAGTATCTGATTGGCCTGTGCCGCCGCGCTGGGCGGCAGCTGGCTGTCCAGATAAGCACGCAGTCGCGCCACGATGGTGTCCATGTCTTCCTCGCCGATCACGGAGAGAAAGTAGTCGAACACGTCCCGCAGACCGGCGCTGACCACCAGGTTGCCCTGGTCGTCCGTGCGCAGGCCGTCCGGCACGTCGGTGCCGGCCAGTGAGGCGGGCAGGTTTTCCAGCCCGCTCTGGAAGCCGGCGCCGAGGCCGCGCGCTGCCCAGTCAGTGGCTGCGCGGGTTCGCTGCTGGTCCGTGGTGGCGGCGGTTGCTGTTGCGTGAGGGTCTGTCCCGCGCACTGCCGTCCCGGGCCACCACAGCCACGCCAGCGCCAGCAGCGCCGGGACGGCCAGCAGTGCCAGCCGTGTCTTTGCCGTCATGTTTCAGAGACCGGCGTTTTTCAGGCGGTTGGCATGGTTACGGAACACCACCACCGGGTCGGTTTCGAACAGGTAGGTCAGGCCCACGACCTGGTTGACCTCATCCAGGTGGTTCATGCGGTAGTCGTCACGGATGACGTCACCCAGATGGCTGCTGCAGCGGCCCACAAGGCCATCGTTCTGCCAGTCGCTCTTGCCGATGAAGGCGGCGCCAGTAGCCGCCAGGGGAATGTCGATGGGGTCCAGCGCATTGGTCAGGTGGCGCGTGCCGCTCCAGGAGTAGTAGCGCACGCCATTGACCCGATGGGCACCGTCGCCGCAGGCCGTGGTGGGCACGCCCGCCGGGAAGCGACGGTTGAAATCTGCGGCACCTTCGGTGGTCAGTGAGTACAGGCCGGCGAGCGCGTCCTGGGGCAGTTTCTCACCGGCGGCCAGGCCGATGATGCTGCCGAAGCCGCTGACGATACTGCCCACCACCCCGGTGAGGTCGTCGCCCACCAGGCCGGAAACATCATTCACCATGTCGGCTACCGGTGACCCCTTGTTGGGGCCGCCCACCGCGGTGGCCGAGGCAATACGCCCTGGCATGACAGCCGCCACGTAGCGCACCGACTGGCTGCCATGGCTGTGGCCGATGAGGTTGACCTTGCTGGCCCCGCTGATGGCGAGGATATCCTCTACCTGGGTCAGCAACTGCTCGCCGCGCACCTCGGATGAATTGAACGAGGACACCTGGGTCAGGTAAACGGTGCCGCCGCGGGCTTTCAGGTCGCCGGGAATGCCGTACCAGTAATTCAACGGCCCGATATTATCGAAACCGGCCATGCCATGGGCCAGTACGATCGGGTAACGGGTTTCTGCGTAACTCGACTTGAACCAGCTGAACCAGGCCAGCGACGGGCTGGCCAGTGCCAGCAGCAGGGTCGTGAGGGTGATGCGATGGGCAAGTGTGAACATGGGTCTCTCCCTGTGAGCCTTGTTGTTATGTCTTCACAGCGTCTGTTTTGTTGTTGTCGCGCCGGCGAGCCATGGCCGGCTGTTCATCAGGGTGGGCACAAAGCGTTGCCGGGTTGAGATCATTAGCGGACAGAGATGTTGGCATTTCCGGCCAAACAGCCTGGGACATCACCTGATTGTCGCAGCTGGCTTTTTCTGTCTGGTGAGAACGGCTGAGCCGTGGACGCGCAACGCCCCGTCAGGTGTCTTCGAGGTAGTGCACGCCGGTGAGAGACGCGGACATGTGCCACAGGGTCGCGGCCGGTGCCTCCTTGCGCGCCTGGCCGGCGGCGGCCACCGGCACGGGTTTGCCGCGCCATTCGCCGGGGCCGCCCGGGCCGAAGTAGTCGCCGTTGCTGGCGGCCGGGTCGGTGGCTGCGCGCAGTTGTGGCCAGGCTGCCTTGCGTGGCGGGTTCAGTGCCAGTTTCAGGGCCGCTGATGCCAGTGGGTAGGCCCAGTGACTGGCCAGGTGTCGGCCCAGGTTGGTAACGGATGCACCGGGATGGGCGGCGGTGGCAATGCAGTCCAGCCTGGCACGGGCCAGCCGCCGTGCCAGTTCGTAATGAAACAGCAGGTTGGCCAGTTTGGAGGCCTGGTAAGCGCGCATCGGGGTATAGGCAGATTCATCCTCGAAGTTGAGGTTGTCGAAGTGCAGCTTCACGCCCTTGTGGGCGTTGCTGCTTACCGTTACAACGCGTGCACCCGGCGTCTTTTCGATCACCGGCATGAGCAAGCCGGTGAGGGCAAAGTGGCCGAGATGGTTGGTGCCGATCTGTCCTTCGAAACCGTCTGCTGTGCGAAACAGTGGCGTGGTCATGATGCCGGCGTTGTTCATCAGGATGTCCAGGCGTGGCAGGCGCGCGCGCAGCGCCTGGGCACACTGGCGCACACTGGCCAGGTCACCCAGGTCCAGGGGCTGCACCGCCAGCTGAGCGCCCGGCACGACCCTGAGGATCTTCTCGCACGCCTGGTCGCCCTTGCTGCTGTCGCGGCAGCCCAATGTCACATAGGCGCCTTTCGCCGCCATCGCCTTTGCCGCCTCGAACCCAAGCCCGGTGTTGGCACCGGTGATGAAAACCTGCTTGTTCGTGAGGGCGGGCATGTCGGCCAGCGACCAGTGTTTTCGCATGGGTAGTGTCTCCTGCAACGCCAGTGGCCAGCATACGTGAGCGGTACTTTTCATGACCAGTGCCTTGTCATGACCAGTGTCTTGCCGGCCCCATGCACCCGGGCTAGCGGGCCTGGATACGCAGCATCAGCACATCGGTATACAGGCCGCCTGCCGGCACCTGTTTGACATCGTCCGGGTTGGCCATCACTTCAATCATGGCATTGCCGGTGTCACCACACCCCTGCGCCGATGGTGCCGGCAGTCTTTCCATGGCCATTGAGCCGCCGGCCGGCAATGGTGCGCCGTTCCACGCCACGGCATAGGGAACCACGCTGTTACCGCGTCGTAGCAGGAAAGCCTTGCGGCCGCCGTTTGCGCTGGTGGCACTGACGCGGTAGCGGTGCGTCTTGCGCTGGTAGACACAGAGCCTGTCACTGCCGTAGTAGCGGTTCCTGCCGGCCTTCCAGTGCAGGTCAATATTGTCCAGGCCGCTGATCCGTGCGGTTTCAGGAATGTGCAATGTGATCCGGCTGCTGGCGGTGTTGCCCGTATCACCAAGCACGTGCGCCGGTGCGCACAATGTGGCTGCTGTCATCACCGCCCACATCGGGTTGAGGCGTGTTTCCATCATCTTGCCCTCCTCATCCATGAATGGCTGCTCGTTACGAAAGCGTGAACTTTGCGTGAGTGAATTCACAGGAAATGAGGCACCTGCTGACGAAAAGCCTGCGAGAGGAAACCGGGGGGAAATGCGCTGTTACAGCCTTTTACCTGGGTGCCATTTGCGTGGTGGCGCGCTGATTTCGGCGTGATATCTGTGGCAGGCAATGACCGCGCCCGCACCAGGCGCGGCCGGTGCCGGTCAATGGCCCTGTTCGTGCTAGAATCGCCGACTTCTTTCGAGGAGGTAATCCATGGCCCTGCCCGCTATTCTCAAGGATCGTCTGCAGCTGCCTGCAGTGGCATCCCCGATGTTCATTATTTCCAACCCCGACCTGGTGATTGCCCAGTGCAAGGCCGGCGTGGTCGGTTCCTTTCCGGCCCTCAACGCAAGGCCGGCCGAAGAACTGGAAAAGTGGCTGCAACGCATCACTGACGAGCTGGATGCCTGGAACCAGGCCAATCCGGACCAGCCCGCGGCGCCGTTTGCGGTGAACCAGATTGTGCATCGTTCCAACAACCGCCTTGAGCATGACCTTGAACTGTGTGTGAAGTACAAGGTGCCGATCGTGATCACGTCTTTGGGTGCACGCACGGAGGTTAACGACGCGGTGCACAGCTACGGCGGCATTGTGCTGCATGACATCATCAACGACCGCTTTGCCCGCAAGGCCATCGAGAAAGGTGCCGACGGCCTGATTGCCGTGGCAGCCGGTGCCGGTGGCCATGCCGGCACCCAGTCGCCGCTGGCGCTGGTGCAGGAAATCCGGGCCTGGTTCGACGGCCCCCTGTTGCTGTCTGGCGCCATCGGCACCGGCGATGCCATCCTTGCCGCACAGGCCATGGGAGCGGATCTGGGCTACATTGGCTCGGCGTTCATTGCCACCGAAGAAGCCAATGCCGACGCCCGTTACAAGCAGGCGGTGGTGGACGGCAGTGCCCAGGACATTGTTTACAGCAGCCTGTTCACCGGGGTCAGTGGCAATTACCTGCGCCGTTCCATCGAGAACCAGGGGCTCGATCCGGACAACCTGCCCGAGGGTGATCCGTCCACCATGGATTTCGGCGACAAGCCGGACCTGGGGGGCGCAAAGGCGTGGAAAGATATCTGGGGTTGCGGCCAGGGCATCGGCGCGGTGACGGATGTGGTGCCGGCGGCAGAACTGGTGGCGCGCCTGAAGCAGGAGTACCAGGCGGCCTGGCAGCGGCTGCAGAATACGGTGAACGCCGCCGGCTAGACAGCCGGCTGCAGGCTGCTCAGCCCTGCAGCTCCGCCTGCAGGGTCTGGATGCGCTGGTACAGGGCGTCGGCTTCTTCAGTCAGGATGGAGTACTGGCGTATGTCACCATTGCGCTGGCACTTCATCGCCGCTTCCAGTTTTTCATCGTACTGCTTGTGCAGTTTTTTCAGTGGGTCAGGTTTGAGAAAGCCGAACATGACATGCTCCCGTCCAGAAAGAGCCAGCAGCATGCGCCACGGCCGGCAAGCAGGGCGTGAACGGCGTGGCCATGCGAGCCCGTTACCGATTGCCACAGCGGGTGCCCGATGACGTCCCGTTACGGCCGGCTTGACCGTCTGCTGGCGCGACAGCTGGTAGTGAGCCGTGGGCAGGTGAAACCCCTGCTGGCCTCTGGCCGTGTCCTGCTCAACCAGGAAGTGGCGCGCCATGCAGACGCCCGGGTCGGGCCTTTTGACAGCGTCAGTGTGGACGGTGCCGTGCTGCAGCAGGGCATGGCACGGCGCTACCTGATGCTGCACAAACCGGCCGGTATCGTCAGTGCGACCTCGGACCCGCAGCACCGCACGGTGATGGACCTGGTGCGTGACAGCCGCTTCGCCGCCATGGCAGACGCACTGCATATTGCCGGGCGCCTGGATGCTACCTCCACCGGGCTGATGTTGCTCACCAATGATGGCCAGTGGTCGCGAACACTGTGTGACCCGGCCAATGGCCTGGCCAAGTATTACCGGGTGGATCTGGCACGGCCGGTGACCGAAGCGGATGTGCGCGCATTTGCCGATGGGATGGCGTTTCCCTACGAGGGCATCACCACCCGGCCGGCGGGGCTGCAGCCACTGCCCGGATGCCGTGCCCGGGTGACGCTGGTGGAGGGACGGTACCACCAGGTGCGGCGCATGTTCGCCCGCTGTGGCAACCAGGTGCTTGCGCTGCATCGGGAAGCCATCGGCCCGTGGTCGCTGCCGGATGACCTGTTGCCGGGGCAGGTGCGGGCACTGGCCGATCCGGAACAGCTCTTTCACGCCGCGGCCCGGCCGGACCCGGACACTGGTGCCTATGAACAGTAGTTATGCCGATCAGGTGAAGTCACTCGCCGGCGTCATCTTTGACCTGGACGGAACGCTGGTGGATTCGCAGCTGGATTTCACCGCGCTGCGTCAGTCACTGGACTGTCCGGCCGGGCTGGGGGTGCTGGAGTTTATTGACACCCTTCCTGCCCGGGAGCGGGCACAGGCCCATGAGGCTGTACTGGCGTTTGAACAGCAGGGTGCGGACCGGGCGACCCTGATGCCGGGCGCGCGTGCCTGCCTGGATGCCCTGCATCAGTGGCAGCTGCCGGTGGCCATACTCACCCGTAATGCCGGCACCGTCGCGCGGCACACCCTGCAGCGCCTCGGCTTTGCGGTTGATCTGCTGCTGGCGCGCGAGGATTGTGCGCCCAAGCCGGCGCCGGATGGCCTGTTGCAGATCGCCGGGCACTGGAACGTACCGGCACAGAATTGCGTGTATGTGGGGGATTACCTGTTTGACCTGCAGGCGGCGCGCAACGCCGGCATGCTCAGCTGTTACTACGATCCGCACGCCAGCGCCGAATTCAGCGCGCTGGCAGACTGGCACATTCGCCACCTGGCCCAGCTGCATACCTGAGGGCATGGATTGCCCGCGGCGCGCCGATGGCCGACACTGTGTGCCTTCATTGCCAGCCATGGACCGAGCCTGATCATGCGAGTGTTTGTCCTGCGTGCCCGCGCCGCACCTACTGACAGCCAGCGCCTGCTGGCGGGTGTCGGAGGTGATGCCCATACGGAAATCCTGGCCCACACCCTGATGAACGCCCTGTTCGTGGCGCAGTCCCACCGTCAGGATGTGGAGGTCTACCTGGTTCTGGAAAGCACCGCCGATTATTCCCGCACCGTCCGTTTTGTGGCAGCGGCGTTGAGCGATATTGGCGGCTTTCACGAGCAGGCCCTGCTGGCCCTGGTGGCGCGTGCCCTGGATGCCTCCGTGGGCATGGGCAAGGAGCAGGAGCGACAGGTGATGCCGGGAATCTCGGTGCGCACGCAGAGCTTCGAGCGTCTGGTACAGGAGCTGGCGGACACCTGTCAGCTTTATGTCATGGATCGCAAGGGCACGCCCGTGGCGGATAGCCAGCTTGCGGACAACAGCTGCTTCCTGCTTACCGACCACATTCCCATGCCGAAGAAGACGTTCAACAGCCTCAAGCGACTGGGTGCGGAAAAAATCAGTCTCGGGCCCACCATGCTGTTTGCGTCACAGTGCGTGGTGCTGATTCACAATGCGCTGGATTGCCAGGGGCACTGACCACACCTGTGCGCCGGTTATGCCGTTTCCGAAAAGTACGCCACCATCCAGTCGTGCAGGGTGCTGGCATCCACCTGTGCCAGCGCGACCTGCTTGAATCCGGGATCGTCTTCACCTTCGGCGTCGTCAATGGTGGTGAACTGGAAGATCAGCTGGCCGGGATGGTGGTCATGCAGTACCAGCACAATGCGCCGTCGCGTGGTCAGGCAATCAACGGTCATGGCGTCTGCCGGAATGCCGGTTTCGCGCATGCCCCGGCGCACGCCCACCACCGGATTGATATGCGGGTGTGCCTGCTGCACCTTCGCATGGGCTTCGGTAGCGATATCGGACAGGGCTTTCAGCGGGTCATCGGACAAAGCGGGCTCCAGCGGTGGCAGGCAACACAAGCAGGCAGTGTTCCCGTGGCGACCAGTGCTGTCAAACGCTGGCCGCCGCACGGCCGGTTGCCGCGCGGGTTCAGCGCGCCAGCCGCGTGACCGGGGTGAAGCTGGTATCTGCCCGGTGTCTCTGCACCTGCTGTGGAAACTGTTTCTGGCGCGCGCGTTGGCCCAGTGAGACCAGGGCCCGGTTCAGCCCGGGCACGCCAATGCGTACCAGTTCCGCACCGACGCGCAGGGGAATCTGTGCCGGCCAGGCATATTTCGCCAGGGTACGTGGCAGGCCCAGTCTGTCGCCGGCCTCATCACCCAGCACGTAGCGGGTGTAGCCCACGCGCAGGTTGTATTCCAGGCGCGCCAGTCGCTGGCTGAAGAATGAATCATCGGCAAACTGCCAGGTGGCGTGGGCCAGTGCCTGTCCGAGGCGGCGGGTGTCCTCGTCCGGTTCGCAGATGGTGGCCGTGACGTGGTAGAGGGCGCGCATGGAATCCGCTTCACTGGCGGGCAGCAGGCGCTCATCCACGCCCATCAGGTACCCGACATAGCGCCACAGGTGAATCACGGCCTCGCGTTCCTGCTTGCTGAACAGGTAACCGATGGCGCGCAGCCCGGTGAGGAATATGGAAGAGAATTCCAGGATGGTGGCCATGGCGTCCCACTGGTTGATGGGCGCTCCCCAGCCCGGATCCCACTTGTCCGACTGGCGCAGCATGGCGCGTACCTGGGCATGCATCAGGCGCACGCGCACGGCGCTCCTGAAGCCGTCGGCGTGGCGTTCCAGGCCGCCGCGGGTGGTGACGTCGATCCAGAATTTGCTGGTTTCCACCAGCCGTCCCGCTGTGCGCCTGTCCAATTGTGCGGTAAACACCAGCGGCTTGGCGGCAGCCGCGCCCATATAGCCGCCCATCAAGGACAGGTTACGAAGCACCAGCTCGCCCGCCAGGCCGACCCGGTGGGAAACGTCACAGGCCAGATTGAGTTTGTCGCGGTCCAGCCAGACAGGCTCGTGGTCGATGTGGGCAAACAGGTCGCGCAGGGCGGTGGGCGGGTTGTCGATACTGTCGATGCCCTGCGTGAGTGCCTGGTCCAGCAGCTGCCGGCCCTGGCCCGCGGGCAGTTCGGCATACATGGCCACTACCGCATCCGCGAGGGGATCGCCGGCACACATCTGGCGGCGGATTTCCGCCATCTGGCCGTCACTGGGATGCGGATCGCTGCCATACACCAGCTTGAACAGGGTTCGGCCCAGGCGCATGCCGGGTCGGTTCGGGTCACCCACCCGGGTCAGCACGGCGGTCTCCGCCGGCGCTCCGGGCGCGCCGGTGTCATTAGTTAACGGGGCGGTGCTGGCCATGGTCCGGCCTCCATCAGAACTCGTGAGTTTTATGGAGGCTAGCAACCAGTGGCCGGGGGCAGCAAGCGACAGATTGACCGGATTGTTTCTGTCCGTGGCAGTGCCAGTCAGCCGCCACGGGCGGCGCACTGCGGCTGTGCCGCGACCATCTGCGACAGCGCCGTGCAACAGGGGCAGTTGCTGAATGCGCGGGCGTGGCCGCGTGGCCTCTCGAAAGGATGGTTAGCCCGTCAGGGTTACCACTCGCCCGTGTTTTCCATGCTGGCCCAGGGCTCTTTTGCGGGCAGGGCATCGCCTTTCTGGAGCAACTCGATGGAAATGTTGTCCGGTGAGCGCACGAATGCCATGTGACCGTCTCGCGGGGGACGGTTGATGGTGACGCCGCTGTTCTGCAGGTGTTCGCACAGGGCGTAGATGTCGTCGACACGGAATGCCAGGTGACCGAAATTACGGCCGCCGTCATAGGCCTCCGGGTCCCAGTTGTAGGTCAGTTCCATCATCGGCGCCTTGTCCTCACGGGCCCGCTGCTCATCCTCCGGGGCGGCCAGGAACACCAGGGTGAAACGGCCCTTGTCATTGTCGTAGCGGTTGATCTCCACCAGCCCCAGCTTGTTGCAGTAGAAATCCAGTGATGCGTCCAGGTCGCTGACCCGGACCATGGTGTGCAGATATTGCATGATGCCTCCGGTTGTCTGTCAGGCCGGCGGGTTCAAGGCGCGCCGCCGCCGGCGTACCCACAATAGGGGCAGCAGGAGTAAAGGGGCAGTGAAAAGGCCACCTTCATCGTTCTTCTCGCGCAGGTACAGGAACAGGGCCACGTCATCAATGCGCTGCTCGATCATGTCCAGCTGGTCATTGAGCTGCGCCAGCTCTCGCTTGCGGTCCACCAGCACACCCTCATCCATGAGTCCCTTCACCAGGGCGTCGCTGGCCGCCAGGCCCTCGGCGAGATGCACAAGGCGACGGGTCAGGTCGGCGTTGCCCAGTGCCACGCTACCGTCTTCAGCGCTGGCATTGCTGCCGATGGCCACACCGCCGGTGGCGGCGCGCCCCAGCACCAGGCCTCTTTGCACCACACGGTCGGTGAGTGGAAAGCAGAACTCGGATTCGGCCTGCACGCCTTCTGCCAGGGTGCCCACCGGCGTGCCGGGAGTGACCATGCTGCAGTCATAGTCGATGGCCGAGCCGTTGCTGAGCACGGGGTAGGTGCCCTCGCTGGCCTGCTGGAAAAAGAACTGGTTGAGGCCGCCGTTGGTGCGTTCGTTGCCCTCCAGCGACCAGCTGTCACCCAGCATCCCGGTGACCGTGGTGGTGTCTGTGCTTATGGTGACTTCGGCCGTTGACAGTGAGGTGTCTACCAGGGTCATACGGTTGTTGTTGCCACGTTCCTTGAGCAGGTTGTCGCCGAAGGTTTCACCGTTGACGCAATCAAGCCCCACGCACAGATTGCCCTGGACGATGACATCGTCATTGAACACCTGGTCAGCCAGGGCGGGAGCCATTGCCAGCAGCAGCGACAGGGCCGCTATCAATCTTTCAGGCAGGTTTTTCATCTCGCCGCCCCTCACTGGTTTTCAAGCAGGTCGATGAGGGCGGAGAGGCGACCGTTCAGCGCACTGATGCGCTCGTTGGTGGCGGCCAGCTCGGCGTCCAGGTCAGCCACTTCAGTGCTGACGGTGGCCAGGGCCGTGGTCTTGAAGGTATCAAACTGGCCCATGGTCACGGCGTCCGAGTCGTCGACGCCATCGGCAACATAGGTCACCCGGCGTTCAACGCCGGTAGCGCCGACAGAGATGGCGCTGTCCACCAGCTCGCTGCCAGCGCCCAGGGCAGCATTGCCGTCGGCGCCCAAAACCAGCACATCAATGCCGTTGCTGGCGTCGCGGACAAAGAAATTGCCGTTGGCGCTGGCGTCGCTGCCGATCCCAAGCTGCCAGTCATTGGTGGGGAAGGACGCCGAATTGCTGGTGTCATCGAACAGCATGCGAGGTTGTTCGCCCTTGATGCGCAGGGTTTCTTCGCCAAATACCTCGCCATCGGCACAGTCGAGGCCGACACACAGGCCCCCGGGCAGGAGTGGCAGGTCGATAATGATATCGTCAGTGAATACCTGGTCGGCACTGGCCGTTACGGGTATCAGGATCAGGGCTGCGAGAAATGGACGAATCATGGGACCTCCCCGGGTCTGCATGCAAAGTGGACGTTGCCTCATTTAAGCACACCTGTGCCGGAAAAGACGGGCGTCATCCGCAGTGCCCGGGGCGCCTGACTGTCGGCGGGGCCTAGTCTGTCCGCCAGGGCATGTCAGGCAGTGTCTGGAAGGTGTCGGCAAGCCCACGGGACCAGGCTTCGCGCAGCTGCTGATAGCCCTCGTGACTGTCATGGATGTCGTAGTGGGACTGCAGCGAAAAACTGTCCTTGTGGTAGATCAGCAAGTCCAGTGGCATGCCCACGGAGAGATTGGAGCGGATGGTGGAATCCATGCTGATCAGGGCGCACTTCACGCCCTGGTCCAGCGGGGTGTCAATGCTGATGACGCGGTCGATGATCGGTTTGCCGTACTTGATCTCGCCGATCTGCAGGTAGGGCGTGTCTTCACTGGCTTCGATGAAGTTGCCTTCCGGGTATATATGGAACAGGCGCATGGCATCGCCGCGTATCTGGCCGCCGAGAATGAAGCTGGAACCGAAATCCACATGCTCCTGGCGCGGACCGGCATCACGCTCCACCACGCTGCGGGCGGTGCGACCCACCAGCTCGGCGGCGGCATAGAAGCTGTCACAGGCATTCAGGCCATTACCCTCACTGTCCAGCTGGCGCAGCAGGCTGACCACGCTCTGTGTGGTGGCCAGGTTGCCGGCACTCATCAGCACCATGGCGCGGTTGCCATCGGTGCCGGGAAACAGGTGCATCTTGCGGAAGGTGGCGATATGGTCCACGCCCGCGTTGGTGCGCGAGTCGGCCACAAAGACCATGCCCTCACGCATCCTGATGGCCACGCAATATGTCATCGAAGGGGTCTCGACAGGGTTACTGTTCGCCGGTTTCCACCCGCTCCACCAGGGCAAAGGTGTGCAGCTGCTCCGGCCCACCGCCATAGCGTACGCCACGAACGGGACAGGCATCCAGATAATCCATGCCCACGGCGAGGCGCAGGTGCTGGTCCGGCTTCAGGCTCTGGTTGGTGACGTCCACGGTGTACCAGTGATCATTCATCCACACTTCCGCCCAGGCATGGCTGGCAACGTGACTGGAATCCTCGGTGTACAGGTAGCCGCTGACGTAGCGGGCCGGCAGGCCCAGCTGGCGGCAGACGCTGAGCAGTACATGGGTATGGTCCTGGCACACGCCCTTGCCGCCGGTGAACGCCTGGGCGGCCGTGCTGGTGGCATCCGTCTCGCCGGCGGTATACGGAATCCGTTCGATGATGGCGGCACTGAGGGCCGCCAGGTCGTCGCTGCTGCGGGGGCGCTCAAAGCCGGTGGCGAAATCGAGCAGCGCCTGGTCCGGCCGGGTGAAACGGGTAAAGCGCTGATAGACCAGTGGCGACAGGCCATTGCCGGCGGCCACCGGCTGGTCCGGATTGATTTCCACCACACCATGGGCGCGGATGCGAATCTCATCGTGGGGTTTGTCCAGCGTCAGTACATGCAGGATGTTGCCGAAGGCGTCCGTGGTCTGGGCGGCGGCTTCCGGCATGTCCAGGTCCCAGCGGACGATGTGCTGGCGCACCGATGGCCGCGGTGTCAGGCGCAGGTACTGGGTGCTGCGTGCCACCTGTTCGCTGTACTGGTAGTGGGTGTGGTGTTCGATGGTCAGTCTCATGTGACCTCCAGGTATTCGGCCCGGATAATCTCGCCCACTTCATTGATGCGGCGCAGGAAGTCTTCCAGGTAGGCATGCAGTCCAATTTCGAGAACATGGGCCATGTCGCCATACTGAAGGCGGGCGTTCTGGACGGCGGCAATGCGCTTGACGTTGATGCCGGAGTCGCCCTCAACTTGTGTCAGCAGGTCGCAGATGGTTTCCACGCAGCTGCGCAGTGAACGGGGCACCTCGGCACGAAAGATCAGCAGCTCGGCGATGTTTTCAGCACTGATGGAGTCCGCGTACATCTCGCGGTAGGCCTCGAAGGCACCCACGGAGCGCAACAATGCGTTCCAGCGGTAATAGTCCACCGCCACATCACCGGCACGGTCACGTATCTGGTGGCGCACATCAAGAATGCGTGCGGTATTGTCGGCACGCTCGATGAAGGTACCGATGCGCAGGAAACGGAAGGCATCGGAGCGCATCACGGTGCCATAGGTGGCGCCACGGAACAGGTGCGAGCAGTTCTTCACCCATTCAAAGAATTCACTGACGCCGATACCGCCAAAGCCCTCTCTGGCCATGGCTTTCATTTCCAGCCAGGCGGCGTTGATGCTTTCCCACATTTCCATTGTGATCTTGCCGCGCACGGCATGGGCGTTTTCGCGCGCCAGCTTGAGGCAGTTGTAGATGCTGCCGGAATACTTGTCGTTGAAGGTGAAGAAGTACAGCACGTCGCCCATGTTGAGGCTGTCGAACTGGGCATCGTAGGCTTCGCGACTGCCGGTAATAGTCAGCGGTGCGGCGATCTCCTCGGTGGTCTGCGTCGAGCGCGGAATCAGGGACATGTTCCAGGCCACATCCAGCATGCGCGCCGTGTTTTCCGCGCGTTCGAGATATCGCGACAACCAGTAGAGTTCGGAAGCGGTGCGGCTCAGCATGACGGCGCCTCCAGTACCCAGGTGTCCTTGGTGCCGCCGCCCTGGGAAGAGTTGACCACCAGCGAGCCCTCTTTCATGGCCACCCGTGTCAGGCCACCGGGGACGATGCGGATTTCCCGGCCGGTCAGCACGAACGGCCGCAGGTCGATGTGACGGGGAGCGATGCCACCCTCGACAAAGATTGGGCAGGTGGACAGGGACAGCGTCGGCTGGGCGATGTAATTGTCCGGGTTGTCCTTGATGCGCTGGCGGAACGACTCGATCTCCTCACGGGTACTGGCCGGGCCCACCAGCATGCCGTAGCCGCCGGCGCCATGGACCTCCTTGACCACCAGCTCGCCGAGATTGGCCAGTACGTGCTGCAGCTCGCGCGGCTTGCGGCACTGGAAGGTGGGCACGTTCTTCAGCACCGGTTCCTCATCCAGGTAGAAGCGCACCATTTCCGGCACATACGGGTAGATCGACTTGTCATCCGCCACGCCGGTGCCAATGGCGTTGGCGAGCATGACGTTGCCGGCGCGGTACACGCTCATGAGCCCGGGCACACCGAGCATGGAATCGGGATTGAACGCCAGCGGGTCCAGGTAGTCATCGTCGATACGCCGGTAGATGACGTCCACACGCTGCGGGCCGGCGGTGGTGCGCATGAACACGAACCCGTCCTTGACGAACAGGTCGGCGCCTTCCACCAGTTCAATGCCCATCTGCTGGGCCAGGAAGGCATGTTCGAAGTAGGCGCTGTTGAAGCGCCCCGGCGTCAGCAGTACCACCCGGGGGCTGCTGGCCAGGGTCGCCTGCTGCAGGGTTTCCAGCAGCAGCGAAGGGTAGTGGTCCACCGGCGCCACGGCATGGCGGGTGAACAGGTCAGGGAACAGGCGCATCATCATGCGCCGGTTCTCGATCATGTAGCTGACCCCCGAGGGAGTGCGCAGGTTGTCCTCAAGCACGTACCAGTCACCGCGGCCGTCACGGATCAGGTCGACGCCACTGATCTGTGCATAGACCTGGTTGGGCAGGTCCACACCCTGCATGCAGGGCTGGTAGTGGGCATTGCAGAACACCTGCTCGGCCGGGATAAGGCCGGCCTTGATGATGGCCTGCTCATGGTAGATGTCGTGCAGGAACAGGTTCAGGGCGCGCACCCGCTGGTGGATGCCCCGCTCCAGGTCGGCCCAGTCCTGCGCCGGAATCATGCGTGGCAGGCTGTCAAAGGGAATCAGGCGCTCGGTGCCATGGGCCTCGCCATAGACATTGAAGGTGATGCCGACGCGATGGAACAGCAGCTCGGCCTCACGCTGCTTGCGTGACAGCACGTCTGCCGGTTGACGGGACAACCAGTCACAGAAAGTGGCGTAATGCGGACGCGCCTCGTCGTTGCTGAGGTACATCTCGTCGAAGCCGGACGGTGAGATATCCGAGACTTTCATGGTCATTCTTCTGGCCCCTGTAGGCATTTACGGCGCAAGGGGCGTGCCAACGTCAGATCCTGGAATCTTTATATAAAACAGATAGATATATGGGCTGGCAGAGACCGGGCGCACCAATATATGGCAGCCTGGTGGAAGTGCGCCGGATGGTGCCCCAGATTCGCGCGTGGGGGCAGAGGATTAAAACGGGCGCCATTGACTGGCATCATGGTGGGGGATTGCCGGGGCGCTATTGTCACTAAACGCCATTACTCAGCAAGGGAGACAGACGCATGCAGGTGGAAACCTTTTCAGACGTACTCGACTGGACCCGGGCCATACACCGCAACCTGGCCAACTGCCTGGAAACGTGTGCGGATGACAATGACAGCGAGCGCGTTCGCATGCTGATGGATTATCTCGGTGGCCACGAGCGTGAGCTGGCGCGCGTGCTGGAGCAGAGCAAGGACGACGCCGAACAGAAGGCACTGCACACCTGGGTGTATGACTATTTCGAGAACGCACCGCTGAAGCCACGTTCCATTACCACAGAGTCCTTTGAGAATCGCAGCACGGATGAGGTGCTGGAAGCGGTAATGGCCTTCCATGAAGAGATCATCAAACTGTACAAGTACCTGCAGGGCCGGGCGGAGGTGCCATCGACGCGGTCCCTGATCGATAACCTGCTGCAGCTGGAAGAGCAGGAAACGCGCCTGATGATGGCGCAGGCGCACCGCTTTGATGATCTCTAGCCGCCGGCGCCCCTAACCCTGGTGAGCACGGGCCAGGCTTGGCGCTTTCCCGGTCTGGCTGGAGAACCAGCGGCTAAATGAGTGCGGATCGTGGAAACCCAGTTTTGAGGCGATACGGCTGATGGGGATGGGGCTTTGCCGCAGCAGGGTCTGTGCTTCGGCCAGTCGTACCTCGTTGAGCAATTGCCGGTAGCTCATTCCCTGCGCCTGCAGTTTGCGTTGCAGCGTGCGCGGGCTGATTGAAAGCGCTTCGGCCAGCTGGTCCTTGTTTGCCTGTCCGAGCACCAGCAGCTGCCGCAATTCATGCCGCAGTCGCGCCTTTTCCTCCATGGCATCGTTGTTGTACGCATCCAGCCGTTCCTGCGCCTGCTGGGCTAAAACGGCCTGAAGAGCCCCGTCAGCCGTCACCAGCGGCCGGTTGAGGGCCGCGGCGTGGATACGGATGAAATTCTCCCGCGCACCGTAGCGCACGGGGCAGTTGAACAGCCCACGGTAGCGTTTCTGCAGGGCGGGATTGTCCGGCGCATGACGGCGCATGCTGACCGAGTCCACCAGGCCGGCGACGCTGTCGCAGCAGTGCTGGGCAAACAGGGCCAGCATGGCCAGGTACCAGTCGGCGGTGTGCAGGCGCACCTCAGGATCGTGGAATTGCGGCGCGACAATGATATCCAGGTAGCCGGGTGAGCGGCGTAGCGTTGCCACCACCGCCGTGGTGTGCAATTTCTGGTAGGCCGCTGCGGTTTCGATGGCCTGGATGAAGGTGCCGGATGTTTCCATCACGAAGGCCCACAAGCCGGTGAAGCTGAGGCCCAGCCCTTCTGCCACCAGCAGCCCGGGCAGCGGGTTCCCGAGGCGGCGGCTGCGCTCAATGCCGATACGCAGGATTTCTTCCCAGATATGTCCGGGAACGTAGCCACGCTTGTTGGTATCCCGACGCAAATCTATCCGGTATTCCGCCAGCAGGCTGTCCACCGGCACACCGAGCCGACGACCATAGGCCAGGAATTTCTCCACATGTTCCAGGGCAACGTATGTGTGTTGCGGTGGTTGGGCGATGGCCGACTCATTCATGGTTGTTATTGTCTCGGGCGGCATTGACTGACGGTGTCATAACGTAACTGTTACGGCCCATTTTGCGCTGCCCCCCGTGCCGGGAGCCAGCGCATGCACGGCGGCAACACCTGTAATTTGCGCCAATGCCTATTCATTTACCGCCACTCATTACTTCTTCCGAGCGCTGTGATCAGCCGTGCGAATGATCACCAATTGCGACCCCTGCTGTCCCGTCTCGCTATGGCGGCGAGCGCGCAGACAGCGTGATATTGGTGCGAACCGTTCACACCGGTGCGCACTGGTATCAGCCGGCGCGACGGCATAACAATAAGCAGGGGATGAACCATGGCTCATTGGGTAAGGGCGATCACATTGGCCGGCATGACGGTATTGGCCGGATGTCTGGGTGATACAGCGACAGAGTTTCCGCATCAGGAAGAGATCTGTACCACCAACACCAACCGTGAAGCGAAGCGACTGGACTCGGCACATAATTTTCCGCAACCAGTGGTGACGCGCATGCTGGTTAATGGCTCGCTGGTCTGGATGCCGGGCCAGACAACCGCGCCTACCATCAATCCCGGTGATGAAATTGAACTTCAGGGCAGCGGCTTCGGCCGTGGTACCAGGATCGATTTCTCCAAGATCATGATCGGCAATACGCGTGTGCTTGAAACCAACCTGCGCATGTTCAAGCAGACCCTGGATGCCGTTAAGCAGGTGCATTTCGAGTTGCCGGAGACACACAGCAAGTGGCCCAAAGACGTGATCAGCTGGCGCGACGATACCGTGCGCTTTCGTGTGCCCCTGCATGTGAGCAGTGGGCCCTTGCGCCTGCAGGTGCAAAAGCGGATTGGTGCCAACGAGTCGCTGACGCGCCCGGGCCAGCCACACAACGTCATTGACGGGCAGACCTACCGCATTCAGGACAAGAGCTTCAATCACAAGTGTGACGTGGTGTCGAAGCTGTCACCACAGACCAAGTCCATTACGCCCATTCCGGTTCAGGTCAACAACCCCGATTTTGACGACATGGTCGATCTCGGCAGGGCCCTGTTCTGGGCCTACGACTACAACATCGGCATCTCACACAATGTCCGTAACCTGGACTGGAGTGGCATCTTCGGCTACCGCGCCTTTGACCCCTATACCCGTAAGGTGGCAGACCCACGGAAACTGTTCGGGGCCTACAGGACGGTTCGTGGCCAGGTCCCGGATGAAGCCATTGACGATGTCTACTTCGCCGACTACCCGCAGAAGACGCCGGTACCCGGATTGCTGAGCGTGGGACCACAGCGCACTGAGGGCACCACCAGCAACTCGGGCTGGGTCGGTTATCGCTACGCGCAGAGCAACCATCCGTTCAAGGGCTATGGCAGCTGGATCGGCTTCAACTGTGCCTCCTGCCACAGCTACCAGATCACCTATGAAGAGGCCCCCGGGCAGACCCGCACGCGTGTGTTCGGCGGACTGCCGGCACCGGAGTGGTCGCTGAAGTGGGCGGTCATCGGGCCCAACATTCTGGAACGCTCTACCAGTACCTTTGATGGCGTGGTGGCCGACGAGCCGGGACCCGCCTGGGACCCGGGCACAAAAGGCATCGACAAGACCGGGCTGGTCTATGGTATGCCAGCCGGTGCCGGTGAGCACAACCTGATGCGCCTCAATGGTGAGGGCAGCCTCACCGACAATGACTACAACTTCTCGCCAGTGGTGTTCCCGAATGTCACCAACCACCTGCCGATCCGCCGCTCGCTTTCACATACTGAGTCCTATGTCGGCTTCGAGGGCTCCTATATCCATGCCGAGGAGCCTGATGGCGCCACCGGCTCGATGACACGCGAGGGCCTGCAGGCATTGACGGCGTACATGACCACGCTGGACAAGGACGACGAACTGCTGATCAATATTGGCCTGTACCGCTGGTTGAAGGCCAATGGCAAGCTCGGCGCGCAGACCGGCAATGCCGGCATGGGCGAGGGCGAGTTTGTGCAGGCCGGCTGGAAAGCGTTCCCCGGCATCCAGCAGGCCGTGGCCCAGGGCAAGAGCGCTTTCGACCGCGACTGCGGCAGTTGCCACAACGATGACCTGGGCGCCAATACCAACGAACGTATGGTGCGTCTTGATGAGGTGGGCCGGTTCTTTACCCCCACCATCTACCAGCGTGAGCAGCAATCAGTCCGGGCCACCTTCCTGCGCAACATGTACTGGGTAAGCTCGCGCGGCCTGCTGTCTGATGGCCACGTGCGCAATCTCGAGGACCTGGTCGACCCGGCCCGCTGTACCGAGGGCTCGCCCCTGTACAACCAGTACTACACCCTGCATGAACCGGCGCGGCCGGATCCTGGCACCCCGGACCAGCCGAAAGCGTTTCCGGACCTGAATCGCAAGGGTGACGTGTTCCGTGTGCGCAAGGAGGAGAATTACTTCCCGTACTACGAAACAACGGCGGTGAAGCGCAACCGCTTCATCGAGCGGCACAAGTACTTTGTCACCGTCCCCTGGGACGACGATCACTATTACTGGGATTACCAGAAGATGCGCGCTGAATACGGTACCCATGAAATGGGTGCGCCGGAGCCCATCGGCATGCCGGCCACGCCGCATCCCTGGTGCGCTGCCAATAACAATGAGACCCAGGCGCTGGTGCAGTATGTCTTGACCCTGTGACAAGAAGGGCCTGCCCTGAAGCAGGCCGGCGGTCACACTCCGCTGATTCGACCTATCGGCGTTTGCCGGGTGGCAGTTGACACTGCTCCCCGGCTTTTTTCTGCCCGATCATCCGCCGCGCCTGTTTGCCCCGCCGAAGGCAACCAGGCCCGATCGGGTGTCAGGGGATGGGTGCGAGCAGTGCCGGGTTGCGTACCAGGTTCCGCACACCATGGGCGCCCGATTCCTCGAATACATTGTCCTGGCACCATTTGCCCACGGAGCGGATATCTGCCTTGACGACATCAGGACGAACCCGCCAGGTGACCTGAAACGGCGAGCCTGTCTCGTTGTAGCCCGGGCCGGTGGTTGATCCCGCATATTCCACAGCATCCTCTCCCTCTGGCAGGTTAAGCGCCTGGTGGTAGCCGTCTTTCTGGCCGACCGCGGCCAGCCGGGTGAAGTCGGCAGCGTTATCGTCATTCACCAGTACAAGTACCAGCGTTTCCACCCGTAACTGCGGGTTCTTGATGGCGTCATCAAGGCACGCGCCGAGGGTGGGGCCTGGCGTTACCTGGGCGCTGCTGTGTACATAATGTACTTCAATGGTATCGCCCGGACTGAGGGCGCCATGGTCACCGGCGCAAACAGGCGCGCTGACCGGGGCGCGCTCGTCAGCGTCAAGCTCGCCGTCATACTGGTAGCCTGAACCGTAACCGTTGCCGTCGCCATTACCTGCATAGGTGGTGAACTCACCGCCCCTGTGTTCGGCACTGCGGTGGAAGTGGATGTTGCACAGATTCAACGCGCTGGCCCGAGGGGCTGTGGAAAACACGCGGGTATTGCTGCCCGCGGGGCTGTCGATGTCCCGGGGTGATTGCGGGCCAAATCCTTGTCCGGCAGTGTTCTGTTGCAATGCCGCCCGTTGTGCGGCTATGGCGGCATCAGCAACCTCGCCTTTGGCGTGAAGCGCCAGGGGTGTGACCAGTAACGCGCTGAGGATTGCTGTTTGACAGGCTCGGGTGGTTTTCATGCGGGCTCTCCTTTTCCTTTCTTTACTTCCCCGGGCCGAGAACAGTCGGGCTTGAACGCGGCTCGCGGCCATTCCTTGCCTGTTCAGCCAAACATGGTCGGCACTGCCTGTGGTGGCGTGTCGGATAAGCGGTGCCCGTTTGGGCATGAGCGGTGACCGGATAACGTCAACGTGCAATCAGTTCCCGGGGCAGCCTCGCCAGGGGGAGACCGGGTGCGGCGATGCCGAATGCCCTTTATAGTGAGCACCTGATCAGGAAACAGCTAGGAGAGTCCTCATGGCCAAGTCATTGCAGGAGCAGTTGATCGGCGCCGGTCTGGTCAAGAAGAACAAGACCAAGGCCCTGCGCCGGGCGCAGCAGCAGGCGGCGCGCGGTAACAGCTCGGCCGAGGCGGAAGAGGCCCGGCGGCTGGCCGAGGAAGCCCGCCAGGAAAAGGTGGCCCGGGACAAGGCGCTGAACCAGGAAAAGAATGCGCAGGCCCAGCGCAAGGCCATCAATGCACAGATCGTCCAGCTGGTGGAAACCCACCAGGTGACGGACCGCGACGGTGATATTGCCTACAAGTTCACCGATGGCAAGAAGATCAAGACCCTGTATGTGAACGGCCGCATCCAGTCACAGCTGGTGGATGGTGTGCTGGCCATCGTCCGCACACCGGATGCCGCAGCCGATACCTATCACCTGTTGCCGCGCGCCGTGGCCGAAAAGATTGCCCAGCGTGACGGCGACCTGATCGTGGCCATGAATGATCGTGCTGCGGCGCAGGACGACAGTGATGACCCCTATGCGGCCTTCAAGGTGCCGGACGACCTGATGTGGTGATGCCCTCTGTAGCGGTTGCAGGCGCCATCACGGCCTGATGAACCGTATTCACACAACATCCACCCACTGATTTGCACCACCAACAAGGAAACCGGGCACGGGCTGTGCCCGGAATGACAGGAGAAAAGCTGATGAAATCCCGTGCTGCTGTTGCCTTTGCACCCGGCGAGCCCCTCAGGATCGTAGAAATTGACGTGGCCCCGCCGAAAAAAGGCGAGGTACTGGTCAAGATTACCCACACCGGTGTCTGCCACACCGACGCCTTTACCCTCAGCGGCGATGACCCGGAAGGCAATTTTCCCGCCGTCCTCGGTCACGAGGGGGCTGGCGTGGTGGTGGAAGTGGGCGAGGGTGTTACCAGCGTGGCGCCGGGAGACCATGTGATTCCCCTATATACCGCCGAGTGTGGTGAGTGCAAGTTCTGCACATCCGGCAAGACCAACCTGTGCTCTTCCGTGCGAGAGACCCAGGGCCAGGGCGTGATGCCCGACGGCACCAGCCGCTTCAGCTATAACGGCGAGCCCATCTATCACTACATGGGTACCAGCACCTTCAGCGAGTACACGGTGGTGGCCGAGGTATCCCTGGCAAAGATCAGCGCGGATGCGCCGCACGAGAAGGTGTGCCTGCTCGGCTGTGGTGTCACCACCGGTATCGGTGCCGTGCATAACACGGCCAAGGTGCAGGAAGGCGACACCGTGGCCGTGTTCGGCCTCGGTGGTATTGGCCTGGCGGTGATACAGGGTGCGAAACAGGCAAAGGCCGGGCGCATCATTGCCATCGACACCAATCCCGACAAGTTCGCCCTGGCGGAAGACATGGGCGCCACGGATTTCGTCAATCCGAAGGACCACGACAGGCCGATCCAGGACGTGATCGTCGAGATGACAGACGGTGGCGTGGAATTCAGTTTCGAGTGCATCGGCAACGTCAATGTCATGCGCTCGGCTCTGGAGTGCTGTCACAAGGGCTGGGGCGAGAGCGTCATCATCGGTGTCGCCGGTGCCGGGCAGGAAATTTCCACGCGTCCGTTCCAGCTGGTCACCGGCCGCGTCTGGCGTGGCACCGCCTTCGGCGGCGTCAAGGGTCGCAGCCAGCTGCCGGGCATGGTGGAGCAGTCCATGAAGGGGGAGATCCGGCTGGATCCGTTCATTACCCATACATTGCCCCTGGAGCAGATCAACGAGGCGTTCGAGCTGATGCACGAGGGCAAGTCGATCCGCACCGTGATCCACTTCTGAGTGTCATTATCCCCGTAGGAGCGGCGTGTACGCCGCGAACAATCGCGCGTGAGAGAAACCAGGAGCCCCGGCCATGACCACACTGGAAAAAATCGAGGACGTCACCTGCTTCGGTGGCCAGCAACAGGTCTGGCAGCATCACTCGCAGGTGCTTGGCTGTGACATGCGCTTTGCGGTCTACCTGCCGCCGCAGGCGAGCGAGGGGCCGTGCCCGGTACTGTACTGGCTGTCCGGCCTGACCTGCAGCGAGCAGAATTTCATCACCAAGGCCGGCGCCCAGCGCTATGCCGCCCAACACGGCGTGGTGATTGTCTGCCCGGACACCAGCCCGCGCGGTGAGGCGGTGGCGGATGATGACGCCTACGACCTGGGCCAGGGCGCCGGCTTTTACCTGAATGCCACCCGGGCACCCTGGGCGAGCCATTACCGCATGTACGATTACGTGGTGGATGAGTTGCCGGCGCTGGTGGAAGACAGCTTCCCGGTCACCGACCGCCGCGCCATCAGTGGCCATTCCATGGGTGGCCACGGTGCCCTGGTGATTGCCCTGAAGAACCCGGGCCGTTACGTCAGTGTGTCAGCGTTTGCCCCCATTGTTGCACCGACACAGGTGCCCTGGGGCGAAAAGGCATTCAGTGCCTATCTGGGCGATGACCCGTCGGCGTGGAAGGCCTGGGATGCCAGCGAGCTGGTGGCGGCGTACGCCGGCGACCGAGCTGCCTTGCCGATCCTGGTGGACCAGGGTGACGCGGACAATTTTCTCGACAACCAGCTCAAACCCGATTTGTTCCAGCAGGCCTGTGACCAGGCCGGTCACCCGCTGACCCTGCGCATGCAACCGGGCTATGACCACAGTTACTACTTCATCGCCAGCTTTATCGGCGACCATCTTGCCCACATGATGGGGCAGGGTTAGCCCTCGCCTTTCTGCCTGGCACGCTGGACGCGCAGGTCCTGGGCCACCATCAACCGGGCCAGGTCGGTGACGGCCTTGATGGTGGCCACCACCGCTTCGGGACGGTGTGGGTGTCGGGCCGAGCCGGGAAAGATCTTGTCGATCCAGGCCTGTGACCAGCCGGCACCGTTGTAGAAAATCGGCGTGATGCCGGCCCGGCGTGCGGCGATGATGTCGGTGGTGGAATCGCCCACGTACCAGACCTGTTCGTCGGCGCTGATGCCCAACTGATCGAGGGCATGGAGCAGGGGATCTGCCGCCGGTTTGCGCGCGCTGACATCGGTGCCGCACACGGACACGTCGAACAGCCCTTCCCAGCCGGTGCCATCCACCCGCGCCAGTTCCTGTTCGAAGAAATCCCGGCGCCGGTTGGAAATTACGCCCACCGGCAGGCCCACCTCCTTCAGGCGCGTGACCTGCTCACGGATATCCGCTTCCAGCGGAAATACATCCTCGATGTGATTCTGGTAGGCGGCATCGAACGCCTGGTGGGCCTGTGCCTTGGCGGTGTCGTTGTGCCCGAACAGCAGCTCGAAGATATCCGTGCGAGACACCTTCTTTGCGGCCACCACCTTGGGGTGCAGCTGCTTGTGCTCGCGCACATAAGTCAGCAGGCGGGCGTCCTCGGGTGTCTTGGAATCCGCCGGGTCCATCAGTTCGTTGGTCAGGCCCAGGGCGTCCAGTTGCGCCAGCATGTCGTCGACGGCGCTGTACATGGCGCTGTGGGTGTCCACCAGGGTGGCGTGCCAGTCGAACAGCACCGCCGAGGGGCGTGAATGGGGCATCTGCAGAATGCTCATGCCCCAGTGTTGCGGGAATCGACACCCGATTCAAGAAACCGGGTCTGGCCCGGCATTGTATCGGGTCCGGGCCTGATCCGGACCGGGGCGGCTACCCGGCCCCTCTGGCAAGTAGACGTGGCGCAAGCGCACGTTGATACCCGCCGGAGTATTGACGCAGATCAGGGCGGCCATCAGCCAGGGAGCGATAATACGCAGGCTGGCTGTCACGCCCAACGCCGGGGTGGTGGGGGATGGCACCGCCCGGGGGCGCTAAACGACCACCGGAGTTTTCCGAATTCTGTTAGGAGTGGCAGCGATGTGGTTTGTGAGGCGTTTTCTTGTATTGACGATTTGTCTGGTAGGTCTGCTCGGGCTTGCCGGCTGCGGTGGGGATTCGTCCTCGAGCGATTACCCGGTAGCCAGCAAGCAAAAGCACATCAAGCCGGAAGGCCTGGCAGCCGCTGCGGCTTTCCTGGGGGCTGCGGCCGGGAAGCAGACGCCGGTCACGATGGATACGGTGGTGTTCCTGAACTCCGTCTTGCGGATCAATGACGTACCCACCGACCCACAGAACCTTTACGGCGACTTGTGGAGCCTCCTGCGAGACATCTATGGCAGGCCAGTGCTGGACAGCAATGGCTGCGTGCAGCCCCTCGCCTCGCAGCCGCTTGTCTGGCCAGATCTTGTTGTGAGAGACACCGTGCCCATGGTGGTGGAGGAGTACCAGGATGGGGTATTTACCTGCACTGTGATGGAAGGGTTTGAACCCTACACCGTGGAGCTCGAGATCGGCCGCCTGAATATGGTCCGCAGCGTGGCCAACAACCCGGATGTGCTGGCCCGCGGGTTGCGCGAAGTGATCAACAATATCAACGCCTCTGAGTCCGTCAGCCTTGATGCCTCCGGCCGCCTGGTGCTGCTGGTCGATGACGGCGGCGAGCTGGTCGAGCAGACCATTGATGCGCCCCGTGAAAATCTGGCCATCTATCACGCGCTCATGACACAGGGCCGCATCGCAGGTTATGGCCCGGCGCACAATGAAAGCGGAGAAAAGTTGGCGCCAGAGTGGCTGGAAATACGGCGTGACCTGGACATGGGCGACCTGGCGTTCCTGCGTGATGGGCGCGGCGGCGTGCCGTTGCGTGACGGCTACGCAGATGTCTCCGCGTTTTCCTATTCCCGCCAGAAGACGTTCCAGGACAAGTGGATAAGCTTTGTTCAGTACATCGAGGGTGCGGATTGCCCATATTGGGATTTCAATGATTACGCCTGGCGTCAGGTTTTTGATGAAGAGCCGTATGTCGGCAGCAACATGGCTGGGTTCACCCGGGCCGTAGACGACACACGCCGGGTCATCGTATTTGTTCATGATGTGATACAGGATGTGCCGGAAACGGATATTCAGACCTTGCCTACACCGGCGGGTTCGCGCATGGACATGATGCATGCCACCGCTGCCTTCCTCGGCGGCGCCTCCAACAAGTCTGTGCCGTTGACTGTTGATGGGCTGGTTTTCATCAACACGGTGCTGGGTCTGAACGACTCCGAGTTTGCCCACAAGGGTGAAGCATTCGGTGACCTGTGGGCGCTGCTGCGCAATGACAACGGTGAGCCACTGCTGGATGCCAACAGCTGCCCGCAACCCATTGCCTCGGAACCGGTGGTATGGCCCGACCTTGTAGAGCGCAATCTCGTCCCGATGCAACTGGATGAGAATAACGATTGTGAAATTGTGCCTGGCTATGAGGACGCGGTCGTCGAAATCGAGCTGGGCCGGCTCAACGGTGTCCGTGTTGCCCTGACCAACCCGGACATGCTCAACCGGGCGCTGTATGACGTGGTCAACTCCATCAATGCCTCTGAAGGCTTGAAGATGGATGTGTCCGGGCGTCTGGCCTATGGCGTCATGGTTGAGGGCGAGCTGATGCACCAGACCATTGACTCGCCAAGAGCCGGGCTGGCCATGTACTGGGCCATGATGCGCTGGGGCAAGCTCGAGGGGCAGGTTGACATCATGGAGGATGGAAACTGGGTAACCAAGAATATCGCCGTGACGCTGGACGACGCCATCCTTGATGCCGAGGGCCTGGGATACCTGAAACATGGCACGGCGGCCTGCCAGGGAGATCCGATGGAATGTGGCTACAAGCAACTTGCCAGCGGGTACGTGGATTACAGCCAGTTCAGCCACAGCACGGAAGATGTGTACAGCGGCGTCAATGTGGATTACGTCGAACGCCAGGATGAGCTGGCTGTATGCGGCTACCAGGATCAGTCAGCCGACGTATGGGAGCGAATTCTGGGTAGTGATGCCTACGTTGATACCAACATCGGTGCTTTCGTGAAGCAGGCGGAAGACACGCGTACAGTGATCAGCTTCATTCATACGGTAATTCAGGATCCACTACCTTGATGTGTATGGGGTCGGGTCGTGCGTCAAGACGTGCGACCCGGTACCTGCTGGTTGTCAGATAAGGGAGAAAGCAGGCGCGTACCGGCATGGCGGTTCAGATCACGCCGCAAACCGTACGAGCAGGTTTCTCCCGACAGCGGTCTCACTGCCTTGCTCTGAAAGGGTTGGCATTCCACCCGGTGTGTGGCGCTAACGTATCGCCATCATGGCGCCACAGGCTGGAAGTCGTAACGTGTGAACCAGTCTCCAGCGCGGTGACGGTCATGCTCGGCGCCGTCGAAATAGTCCCTGGCATTGCCGTTATGCTTCAGGCGCCATTCCAGCCATGCGGTCACCAGGGTCTTGAACTTTGTCTTGCGCTCGGCGTCTCCATCACCGTACCAGTCGAAGTGGTCGGTTCCACGGTATATGGCAATGGCACGCGTGATGTCGCTGGGTAACGACTCGTAGTAGCTGCCAACGGTGGAAGCGTAGGCAAGGGTGTCGTTTTCACTGCCAAGCACCAGAACGGGTTCCTCCATGTTCAGGTAATCGGGCGTGTTGTTGCCCAGCCACGGTGCCAGGGCCACTGCCGTGGCATAACCCGTACCCAGCTCCCCGGCTGCCAGCAGAGCGCCGCCACCGCCCATGGAAAAACCCATGATCGCCAGGGCGTCGGTATCGATTCGCTGATACAGCGGCGCACCAGCGCGGGTATTTTCATTGTCCAGCGTGGCCAGGCCGGCAAGATGCGCTGTTTTCCAGACCGGTGGCGAGCCAAGAATGTTATTGGGTGTCATTGCCAGTACGGCGTAACCGTGACTGCTGAGGTGATCTGCCAGCCAGTACATTTGCTCCTTGGTGTTGGTAAAGCCACCCGTGAGCGTCGTGGCAGGAATCGTTTCGGTACCCGAGTCACAGGGGTAGGAGAGACGTGCAGAACGGTAACCTGTGGATGACAGGTTGCTGGTGTAGGAACACACAGCATGGCTGCCGTCAGCACCGAGCCCCACGGCATTCGGGTCCGGCTCCGGTTCCTGGCCACCAAAGCAGCCGCTGAGCACAAGGCATACGGTACCTGTCAGGCAGTAGCGAAATAATGACAGCATGGATGGGCTCCTTTTCCTGTTGGCGTCAACGTCGGTTTGTTAGCGCGTTACAGTAGCCCTCGGAGGAGTGTCAGATCATTGTCAATCACAGACAGGATCGCGGTTATTTCGGTTATTTTTCCGGGGCGCTTGGTAAATTTGCCTGAGTGACGCTGGCGCCTGGATATAGCTATTCTCAGGGTCGCTTTGCGGGCTGAGGTGCCCGGGAGCTATCCGTCAGCGGGCCGAAACGAAAAAAAATAAAGTGGGCAAGCGCCATGGATCTCGACACGCAATGCATACCGTTGGGTCATATCCAGACCTATTTCGATCTGCGCAAGAGCATCGAGTATGAGCTCGACTGGCTGGAGCGTCGTGTACGCTTTCCCGATGAAAGCGTGCAGGCGCACCAGGGCATTATTGAGCTGATCACCGGTATCGACCAGGCCACTTTCTATCGCCAGGCCGGTATTCCCCATGCGCCCGGTGTGGTGGATGCCTTCATTACCCCACGCCAGGTGCTGGCGCTTGTGGACCAGGCCGTCAACGCATTGAAGATGCCGTATCTGGGGCTGGCCATGGGTGGTCTGATGACGGCCACCCACCATGGCATGGCGGGCCTGGCTGCGGTCACGCAGCCCACCCTGCGCGGCTGCCTGGACGCCATACGCCGCTTCTGTGGCGAACTGTTTCCGGTGCTGGACATGGAGGGCGTGCCCGGGAAAAAAGGCGAAGACGCCCGCTTCATCATGCGTGAGGTGATCTCCATGGCGCCGTACACGCACTATTTCATGGAGCTCAACATGGTGAGCTTCTACAACATCTTCAAACACCTGGTGAATGGCGACCACGAGTTGACCAGTGTGGATTTCAATTACCCCGAGCCGCCGTGGAGCAATATCTACCGCCGCTATTTCCAGTGCCCGGTGCGTTTCAACCAGCCGGTCACCTGCCTGCGCGGCCCGGCGGATCTGGAGCACTACGAGCTGCCCATGGCCAACCGGCTGATGGCCATGAATGCCGAGCGGACCCTGTTCGAGAACATCCCCACCCGCGCCATCCGTCTGTTGCCGCTCAGGCTTCGCCGCCTGCTGACGCGTTGCTACGGCGCCTTCCCGTCGGTGGAAGACGCGGCCAGTGAGCTGGGCATGAGTTCGCGCACGCTGCGACGGCGGCTGGCGGAGGAGGGCACCTCCTACATGCACGAGCTGGATACAGTACGCGAGCAGTTTGCGCGCGAGTATTTTGATCGCGGCGGCCAGTCGGTGACAGAGATCGCCATGACCCTGGGGTTCAGCGATTCCTCGGCGTTTGCCAAGGCGTTTCGTCGCTGGACCGGATTGTCGCCGTCCGGTTACCAGGAAAGTCGTCGAACCAGCGATGTCACGCCGTCATCCAATTGATGCGTGCAACACGCTCGTGCCCGGCGCCACCGTGAGTAGTCTGCACCGCGCCGGTTCCTTCCTGCCAACGTCCGGTTAATTCCGGTCACTGTCCAGAAACAACCAGCAATTGGCCGGATTCATCCGGCGCCGCTCCTGTGGCCAGCCTACTGTCCCCTCGCACCGTGCCCGTGACCGGCCACGGCAATACCAACAACAACCGTCATCCTCAGCGAGGAGGAAACACCATGTTGAACCGCTCTCCTGTCTGCCGTCTTGCGGCCACGGCATTACTGGCATTGGCCGCCACCGGCGCAACGGCCGCGCCGACACCGGGACCTACCGGTCCCTCTTTTTACGACCCTGTTGCCACCGCAAGCGGCAATCATGGCGAACTGGTCTGGTACCGCTCCGCCACGACCGACCTGGGGCCCGATGCGCCGGCGGTGACCGCCTGGAATGTGGTCTACCGCTCCAACGATGCGCTGGACAATGCCAACCTGGTGACCGGTACCGTCATGGTGCCGTCAGCGCCCTGGTCAGGCGGCGGTGAGCGCCCGGTGATCAACTATGCCGTCGGCACCCACGGTCTTGCACAGCGCTGTGCGCCTTCCCTGCAGATCGCCAATGGCAGCGATTACGAGGCCGCCAACCTGGCCGCTGCGCTGTCGGCCGGTTATGCCGTGCTGGTTTCCGACAACCCGGGCTACACCACCGGCGATACGCCCACCTACCTGGCGGGCAAGGCGCAAGGGCAGGCCGTGCTGGACCTCTTCACGGCGGCGACACAGATACCGGATGCCGGCATCAGCGCGACCGCGCCGTCAGCCATCTGGGGCTATTCGCAGGGTGGCCAGACCGCCGCGTTCGCCGGTGAGCTGCTCAGCAGCTACGCGCCGGACATGAACGTGGTGGCAGTGGCCGCCGGTGGCACGCCGGCTGACTTCATCGACACCGCCTACTACCTGAACGGCAGCACTGGCGCGTCGTTCCTGCTGCAGGCCGTTGTCGGCCTTGCCGAGCAGTATCCCGATGGCATTCCGCTGGATGAACTGGCCAATGAAGACGGCAAGAGCGAGATCGCCAACGTCACCGCCGACCAGTGTGTGTTCGATACCCTGTTCCCGTACATGAACAAGGATATTGCCGAATACACGCAGGGCAACCAGGGCTTGCCTGAGCTGCTCGCCATTGATTCCGTCAACGACACACTGCGCGCCCAGCAGCTTGGCACCCAGAAGATGCCGGTGCCGATGTACATGTACCATGGCCAGGCCGACGAGTTTATCCCGCTGGCACAGCACACCACGCTCAAGCGTGACTACTGTCGCCGTTACAGCAACGTCACCTTCGATGTCTATCCCAGCGAGCACATCGTCACCCAGTTCCAGGCCGCACCCTACGTGCTGCAGTGGCTGGGCGACCGTTTTGCCGGCAAGGGCACCTGGGGCACCTGCCTGACGTTCAACCCGAAACCCACGTCCACCGCCAATCCCGGTGGCGGCAATTTCGTCGTGTCACTGGATGAGTGGCCGCTGGATGCGCGTATCGACCTGGCTACCCTGGACCAGACAGTGACGCTGCCCGGGGACTCGTCGTTCACCGCCGATACCGACATCACCGCCGGCACGCTGGACGGCACCCTGGAAGTACCGGACTTCTCCACCAAGCTGAAGATCCTCGTCAACCTGGACGTGGGGCTGTCAGTGGTGCCCGTAGGCCGCACCAGCGGCACGGTATCGCTGGACAACCAGGGCCAGCTGGCCATTGATGGCCTGGCCCAGGCAGACATTACCGTGCGCAATGCCGGTTTCAGTTTCCTGCGCATCCCGTTTGGTTGCCGCACCTCAAGCCCGGTGGATTTCCCGGTGAGCTTCGCCGGCCCGGTGTCGTCGCTGGGTAACGGCAAGCTGACGTTCGCCGGCACCACCACTTTCCCCCGCCTGACGGATTGCGGGTTGTTCAACAGCCTGTTCACGACGCTGATGTCCGGCCCGGGACAGGAATATTCCTTCACTGTGGCACCGCCGGCACCGCGGCGCTGGTAATGCACGGCGCCTGGCCGGCCCGTCAAGGCCGGCCAGGCCCAGCAAGGAGGACAAACCATGGACAAGACAATCAGGAACTGGCGCTTCATCGCCGTGGTGACCAGTGTGCTGGTTGCAGCCGCCGTGCTGTTGCTCAAGCCGCTACCACTGCTGCCAGAGCAACAGGGACTGGCGGGCGCGGCCAGCGATGACATCAACAGCCTCGCCGAGGCCGAGGCCCTCACTGATGCACAGATAGCGGCACAGCAGGCGCAGGCCGAGCACGCTACGCTGGCAACGCTGGGCTCGCCGGACGTCGCCGCGCCGGTAACCTCACGCCCCGCCTATGTCTCGCCGGTGGAGTGGCTGGTGCTGAAACGGGTGGCGGCACAGGATGAAGCACCGCAGGAGAGCCTGGCGCAACTGGTCAACAAGCTACGCTTCAGCAAACAGGTGGCGTTGTGGCAGTCCTATCAGGGTGCGCGACGCATGGCGCTAGGGGAGCAGCTCCTGCGCGCCATTCCCAACCAGGTTGAACAGCGGGACCTGGCACGTGCCGACGCCCACCAGCTGCAGCGCCGGGTGCTCTATGAGATCGAGCCGGACCCGGTGCGCCGGCAGCAGCGCTTGCGCGAAGAAGCGCAACGCATCGGCGTGCAGTTTGAGCTAGGCGAGAGTTAGTGTCCCAAGCTGGCGCCCCCTGCGGGCGCAGCGGCGCCGATAACTCCGCCGGCCGCGCAGGGCGGAAGACGTCGGCGTTACCTTCACGGGGTGGCGCTTTCGCTTTCCTGCGCAGGATCCGCCTGTTGCTCAAAAGGTGCTGGCTGAGGGCCAAACGGCTGCCGCGTCCAGGTGGCGCCGGAATCGCTGCTGGTAGCCAGTGACAGGTCACTGCAGACAAGAACCAGGGTGTCATTGCGGAAAAGCTCGGGCACCGGCATGCGGCATTGCGCATCCACCGGGTGGCTGGATTCGGCCAGTCCGTTGGCACCGTGGCGCTCCACATCAACTACTTCAACTTCCTTGCTGAGACCAATCAGTGACATGTTGACCCGTGACAGATTGTTCAGCCTGAGCATGGCATCATCCTCGGTGATCACATGGATGCTGGTTCGCCCGCTCAGGTTGAAACTGCCCTTGGGAACGGACCATGTGTGTCCGCCGTCAGCACTGACGCCCGGTTTGTCCCCCAGCATGGCGCCCTTCATGATGGCCACCAGCCGGCCGTCAGGTTGCTGGTGCACGCGCCTCAGAAGAGGTGTTTCCTGTTGCGTCTTGACCGTGCCATCTGCGCCCAGCGCCAGCCGTTGGCGGTCGTGAAAAAGGACCAATTGCTCATCTATGGCCAGCAAGGCGGGTTGCGGCTCAAACCGGTCGTACAGGTTTTTGTGTACCAGGGGGCCCGTCCAGATCTTGTTGAAGGTTCCGGAATCGGGTTCGGTTTTCCAGAGGGTATAGCCAGATTGCTCGCCGGTAAGGAGGAACAGGGAGCCATGCCACATTGCGAGCGCTTCTACCCGCTGATTGGTGCCGGGCAGTGGAACGTCATGCCAGGAGAGTGTCTCAGCATCGGGAACGACATAGCCGAAGACATCCTGCCCGCCGGCGTAGACGCGATCCTCTGTTATGGCAATAGCGCGTACTTCGCTGGCCAGAGGCATCAGTGCTGGTGAACCGGGGTGTGTGTCAGGCAGGTAGAGAGAGCCCATTCGCGTGCCAACAGCCAAAGCCCCCTGGGGCCCTGCACTCGCTACAGTTGGGCGGCCGCTGGCCTGGATGTCCGCACTGAATTCATCAAGTTTTTCCGCGCCGTCTCGTTTCAGCCAGGCTGCATCGCCGGCTGTAAATCCATTGATTCCCTCTCGCGCGAGAACGTCGGCTGCGACAGTGCTGAGCGCCGGGTTCTCCTGCCAGGAGACTACAAACGGAGACAGCCGGCGGTCTTTATAAGTGCTTTCTTCCAGTGGGTGGTAAAGCAATACACCAAGGTTGGCTATTTCACCCGCAGACACGGTGATCCGTCCGGGAATTTCCGGTATCCGCATGTTCATCGACTGGGTGATCTCGTAGGAATTATAGCGGGCATAAAGGGCCGGGATGACATAGGTTCCTGCCGGCACCGCACCAACAAAGACATTGCGCTGGTACTGGTCGTCGACATGCTCGATCCAGCGATAGGTGGCTTCTTCCGATGCCTCACCAGTTTCAGGATCAACGGGTAACAAGGCGATCTCCGTCCAGTTGTCCAGGAAGCCGCCCAGGCGCTCTTCATTGGTGCGGATCTCATACGCCACCACGCCATCTGTTGTGCTGTCGATAATGCGGGTGGATTCCACACTGTAGCGGATAGTAGTGGCACAGCCGCCAAGAAAGCCAATGAGGGCCAGGACAGAAAAAAGACGCATCATGAAAGTCTCCTTTAGAAATCGCGCGCAGTATACCGTCATGCGAGATGCAGATTTCATCTGGCGAAGGCTGCGGCAGTAGTGCATTAAACCGGTATGATCTCGCGGCGAAGGCGTAGCAGTGCTGCGCCCAGAAAGATGAATAGCAGTGGCCAGGATAAGCCGCCACCGCTACTGCTGCTGGTGGCAATCTGCTTTGGGCAAGTGCCTGTTTTACCAACAGTGCTTTCGATCGCCTGCTCATTCGCCGTGTCCGGAAGACAGGCATCCACCCAGTCATGGCGGCCGTCGTTATCCCTGTCCGTCGACGCACTCACTGTAAGTTTGTCGATCGTTACCGAATCGTTGAATGTCACATATTCGAGATTGGACCATTGCTCTGAAAACGTGACGAGCTCCTGGTCCTCGGCACCACCAAGGCCATCAATGACGCCATCTGTGGTAAAAATTCGCTCCACGGTGGTGCCGTCATATTTATGGCCAACAAACGTCACGACCTTCGGCTGCGTGAACAATTTGCTGTATTCCCCCAGTCGCAGCCGGTGAAGCGTGAAAGGTATACCAAGCTGTGTGGTAATGAGCGGACGGGAGAACAACGTAAATGCCCATGATCCAGAGCCATCACCCACCGTATTTGACGCGATGCCGCCAAAAACGGCAAAGCCCTTTTCCAGGTAGTACTCGCCTCTGCCAGACGGTGCGCCCTGGAAATCCAGTTCGTATAATCCGCTTTCGTCGCTGCCCGGCATTTGTGGTGCGCTCAGGTAACCCGCCTTGATTGATATATTGTCCGCTTGCGCGAAGCTGGTGTCTGGAACGTTTGAGTCCTGGAACTGGAATTCAATGGCGCCGAAATCAGATGGCGTGTCCTGCTGTAGCAGGAATTGGCCACTGTAAACCTCGGTTCCACCGGCAGTCAGCTCTATATGAAGGCGGGAAGTGCTGATTGTCTCCCGCGCCATCACCACAGAAAGATGATAGCGAGTGTTCATTTCATAGGTGGCCAGTGTGCCCACCATGTAAAGGTTTTTCTCAGGTGTAAAAACCAGGGCGCAGCTGTTGCCCGAAGCTGCATCGAAAAAGCGGATCACGAGTCTGTTGAGATCAGTGAGTGACTCGATGACCAGGTCAGTTTCCAGGGTGTAGTAGTCCGCTGCGCGGCCCAGTTGGAAAGCAATGTCGTCGTAATCAAGCTTGTCTGTATTGACAGGTTTCGCATTGAATTCTACTGACTGGCCGTCCAGAAGAGGCTGGCTGGATACCACTTCCGGGTTGCCTTTGTGCTCCTCCGGGACATTTGGGCGCCAGCTACTGTAAAAGCCAACGGTTTCCGGCCCCATTCCTTCCACGGGAAAACTGCCCGCTAAATGGGTGGGTTCCTCGAAGTCAACAGCGTAAAGCGTACGAACAAAACCGCCGGCCGGTGCGGCGACGGAATCGCCGGCTGCCGCGCAATTGGTAGCGGCATGGGCTGCGACTGGCGTTAGCAGTGTGCAAAACAGCGCCGATCCAATAACGCGGCGCAGACTGGAGAGAGCGTCCATTCAGATGTCCCCGGCATTTTTTATTCTGGAGCGGGGATATTAGCGGAATCTCGCGTCGCGATGCAGCGCCGGCGCGCTGTTTTTATGGCAAGCGTGCTTGCCATAAATGCGCGGGAGATCGGCTGGCCTGATGTCAATATGCCATTGCCAGACGGCCAGCCCGCGGTGGCGTTTCCGCCTGTTGTCCCGCAAGCCGCAATATTTCGCAGTCATCACCGCGTGTGCGGGTGAACTGCCCGTCCATGGGCAGGCCTTGTCGCTTAACCGTTACTACGCCTGGAGGATGGACAGCAGGTCATGGGCATGCCCGGATGCCTTGCGTCCCAGGTCGGTGAGGTAGCCGCCGTCGGCTTGCGTGATGAGGCCCTTGTCATGCAGTCGCTGGGCAGCGGCAATGACACGGTCCTGCGCGGTGGAGTGGATTTTCAGTCCTTCCTGGGTGGTGTCCTCGTTGAACAGTGCGAGGACATCCAGTTCGTCGGCAATGTCTTTGCTGAAAGCCATGTTGGTTCTCTCCCGGATCCTGGTATTCCAGTGTAGCGCAGGCGGGCAGGGAAGGGATGCCACGATTGCGTGGCTGTTCGCAACAGGCCCGTTGGGTGTGTTCGGCTACTTGCGCCGGCCTGGCTTGCGCCGGCCGCCGCCGGACGCCTTCTTTCCGGCCGGGCTTTTAGCCTTTGCGCCGCTGCGGCCGGTGCCGCGGCCACCCGGTTTGCCGCGGGTCTTTCCGGGCGCGGCGCGGTCGCCGCGGGGTTGGCCCGGCTTTTTGCGCGGCGATGTCTTGCGCGCGGGTGCCTTGCGTGTGCCCGCTGATGCATCCGCACTGTTATCGGAGGTAGCAATGGCCTTGTGGATCTTTGCCATTTCCTTGTCAGTCAGGTTGCGCCACTCACCCGTTTTCAAGGTGCCCAGCTTCACCGACATGATGCGCACGCGCTTGAGTTTTACCACCTCGTAACCGAGGTACTCACACATGCGCCGGATCTGCCGGTTCAGGCCCTGGGTCAGGGTAATCTTGAACACCGTGTCACTGATAACGTTTACCGTGCAGGGCTTTGTCACCGTGCCGAGCATGGGAATGCCACCGGCCATCTTCTGGGCAAAGTTTCCCTTGATGGGCTTGTCCACGGTGACCACATATTCCTTTTCGTGGGCATTGCCCACGCGCAGGATCTTGTTGACGATGTCACCGTCGCTGGTGAGGAAGATCAGTCCTTCGGACTGGTTGTCGAGCCGGCCAACCGGATAGATACGTTCCTTGTGGCGTATCGCATCGACAATGTTGGCGGCCACATTGGGGTCGGTGGTGCAGGTGATGCCGCGGGGTTTGTTGTAGGCAATGTAGACCCGGTCGGCCTTGTTCGGCGCGGCGTTCTTGATCCGGTGCCAGCCCACCTTGACCACGTCGCCCGGGTTTACCCGCGTGCCCAGCGTGGCCTTCTGCCCGTTCACCGTCACCGCACCTTCGGCAATATGCGCGTCCGCTTCGCGGCGCGAGCAGTAGCCCGAGTCGCTGATGAACTTGTTCAGTCGCCGTCCGTCGTTGCCGTTCACAGGATGCCCCGGATGCTGGGTGGATCAGTGCCTGCCCGCGGCAGGTGCGAGCAGATGATAACGTGCGTGGTCATGGGCTGCGAGTGCCCCCGTACAGGCTGTAATGGCGCTCCCGGGACAGTGCGCATTTTCCCTGCAGTCCGGCCGGCCGGGCGGTATAGTGGGCGCCGGCATTTTCCCGCCGTCACCCCTGCGAGGCCCACCGTGACAGACACCGCTTTCTCAGACTTGCCCCTTTCTGCGGAGATGCTCGCCACCCTCGACAGCATGGGTTATACCGGCATGACGCCGATCCAGGCCGCAAGCCTGCCGGTGATGCTGGCCGGCCGGGATGTGATCGCCCAGGCCGCCACCGGCAGCGGCAAGACCGCCGCTTTCGGCATCGCACTGCTGCAGTCGATCAACCCGCGGCTGGCCGATTGCCAGGCGCTGGTGCTGTGTCCCACCCGTGAGCTGGCGGACCAGGTGGCCCAGGAGCTGCGGCGCCTGGCCCGTGCCATCGGCAACATCAAGGTGCTCAGCCTGTGTGGCGGCCAGCCCATGGGCCCGCAAAAGGCGTCGCTGGAGCACGGCGCCCAGGTGGTGGTGGGCACCCCCGGGCGAATCCTGAAACATCTGGGCAAGGACACGCTGGCGCTCGCCGGCCTGAAGACCCTGGTGCTGGATGAAGCGGATCGCATGCTCGACATGGGCTTTTACGACAGCATTGCGGACGTCATCCGCCAGGCCCCGAAGACGCGCCAGACGCTGCTGTTTTCTGCCACCTACCCGGCGGGCATCCAGACCCTGGCGGCGGATTTCATGATCAACCCCGAACAGGTGCACGTGCAGGCGCAGCACGATAACCGGCGCATCGAGCAGCGGTTTCTTGAAGTGGACCCGTCTGAGCGTTTTGACGTGGTGCGCCGGGTGCTGCTCAGTGAGCGCCCCCGTTCCTGCCTGGCATTCTGTTTCACCCGCCAGCAGTGCGATGACCTGGCCCGCTACCTGAATGGCCAGGGCATTTCCGCCATGGCTCTGCATGGTGATATGGAGCAGCGTGACCGCGACCGGGTGCTGGTGATGTTCGCCGGGCAAAGCGTCTCGGTGCTGGTGGCCACCGACGTGGCTGCGCGCGGCCTGGATATCGACGCGCTGGACCTGGTGATCAATGTGGAAATGGCGCGTGATGCCGAGACCCATGTGCACCGTATCGGGCGCACCGGTCGCGCAGGGGAGAAGGGCCTGGCCGTCAGCCTGGTGGCACCGCCCGAAGTGCGTCGTGCGCAGGCGGTGGAAGCCCTGCAGGGTGCGCCACTGCACTGGCATCCGCTGACCTCCCTGAAGCCCCGCGAGGGTGACGGGCTGGCGGCACCGATGGTGACCCTGTGCATTGCGGCCGGGCGCAAGGACAAGTTGCGTCCGGGTGATATCCTCGGTGCGCTTACCGGCGAGGCCGGTATCGATGGCAAGGCAGTGGGCAAGATCGCCGTGACCGACTTCCAGTCATTTGTGGCGGTGCAGCGTGATGTTGCCGCGCAGGCGCTGGAGCGTCTTTCCAGTGGACGCATCAAGGGGAAGTCCCGCCGCGTGCGCGCGCTCTAGCCTCGGTCAGGCCATCCGGGTCAGCCCATCATCGCCAGGCGGTCAAACCACGGCGCCGCTTCTTCCAGTTGCCCGGCCAGGGACAGCAGCTTGCCTTCGTCACCATGGGTGCCGGTGAACTGCACGCCCATGGGCAGGCCGCTGTCACACACGTGCAGCGGCACCGACATGGCCGGCACGCCGGTGACATTGGCGAGCTGGGTGAACGGCACCGCCGCCAGGTTTTTCAGCGCCTGCTCTTCCAGCTGGCCGGTCATGCGCACCAAACGTCCGCCACCCACCGCAGCCATGGTGCGAGACAGGGCCTTCAATGGCGCCGGCGTGGCGTGCTGGCCAATCTTCAGTGCGGGTTCTGCCATGGTCGGCGTCAGCCAGAAGTCACGGCCGGTGAGGAACGCGTCCAGGGCGATCATGTACTGCTGCCAGCGGCCCTGGGCCAGGCAGTATTCATCGGCACTCATGGCACGGGAGAAGGTCACCATGGCCAGGGTGTCGGCCTCGAACTCCTGCAGGCCGGCACCGGTCTGTTCGCGGATGATGTCCACGGTGGCGGCGGCCTGGGCGAACCAGACGTACAGCCAGTCCAGGCACATCTGGCGCTGGTCGATCCCGGGCGAGGCTTCTTCCACCTCATGGCCTAAGGCTTGCAGCAGCGCCACCGTCTTCTCCACGGCTTTCACGGATTCGGCAGAAACGGGCGTACCCAGGGGCGAGGTGGTGGAGAAGGCAATCCGCAATGTGCCCGGCGCTTTGCGGGCACTGTCCAGGTAGGGCCCGGCGGGTGGGGCGATATCGAACAGGCTGCCCGCTTCGCGGCCGTGGGTGAGATCAAGGATCAGGGCGGAATCGCGCACGCTGCGGCTGACCACATGGTTGACGGCGATGCCGTGCATGGCTTCGGTGAAATGCGGCCCCCACGGGGTGCGACCGCGCCCGGGCTTGAGCCCGAACAGGCCGCAGCAGGCGGCCGGGATACGGATGCTGCCACCGCCGTCATTGGCGCCGGCCACCGGCACGGCGCCTGCGGCTACCAATGCGGCCGAGCCGCCGGACGACCCACCGGGGGTGTGGGCCAGGTTCCAGGGATTGCGCGTGGCGCCATAGGCATCCGGCTCGGTGATGCCCTTGGAGCCGAACTCGGGTGTATTGGTGCGGCCAAAGGGCACCAGGCCGGCGGCTTTCCAGCGTGTTACCAGGGTGCTGTCCACGTCTGCGGTGACATTGCGTGCTTTCAGCGCCCGGTTACCCTGGTGGTGGGGCGCACCTTTCATTTCCTGGAACAGGTCTTTCACCAGCATGGGGACGCCGGCCAGTGGGCCACTGAGGCCTTCCCTGATCTGCGCCTTTGCCATGTCGTAGAGCGGATGGATCATGGCGTTGAGATCACCGTTCACGGCCTCGGTGCGGGCAACGGCGGTATCCAGCAATTCCTGCGCGCTGACATCGCCATTCTTCACCAGGGCGGCGAGGCCCATGGCATCGTGCTTCACATACTCTGAGAAATTCATGCCGCGCTCCTCTGTGGGGCAAGGGGTAATCTGCCACATTTTGCGGTGTTGCAACCACCGGTGCGGGGGTCGGCACTGACGGTGGGCCGCAGTGGCAGCCAAGGCAGGCAGTGTCCAGCGCAGAGCTGCGCCAGTACGCCGCTCAGGTGGATTCCCTCACCCTGTCCCTCTCCCGGAGGGAGAGGGCACCTCGCCACCGGCCTAAAGCCCCTCTCCCTCTGGGAGAGGGGTTGGGGTGAGGGCCCCCGCCATCAGCTGTACCAAAAAAAGCCCGGCGCTCGGCCGGGCTCAGGGGGTAGCTGCTCTCCCGCAGCATTGTGGGGCAGTTCGTTGGCACACGCCGATCTGGCGCGGGGGTGGGCGCCTGATCAGGTAACTGCAGCTACGGTTATCACCCAGGCTCCTGCAACATACCGTGAAGGCTCGCCCGCACCCTGGTTTATCGCGGGTTCTTGATGAAGAATTTCACCAGCTTGCGGCCGGTTTCCATGTTGGCGTTGCAGACAATCCAGCCGTTGTACTCATCGGCGGCGTGGCAGTGACCGCCCAGGGGCAGGGTGGAGCCGCTGTGGCGGATAGTCTCCAGCTTGCGGCCGTTGGCCTTGAAACGCAGATGATGGTGGCGCCCCTTGCGCTGCAGGCCACCCCAGGTCCACACCCAGTCGGGGCTGCTGTACCCCGGGTCGTTGACGATCGCCCTGGTGGTGACGCCGCCCTGGCTCAGGAACGCCGCTTCCGCCTCGGCGATGCCGTTCGGTGCGGCGAAGTCACCGTCGCCGATGATCAGCATCAGGGGCTTGTCCACCGGACATTCCAGATCCATGCCGCCCACCGCGTAACTGGCAAACAACTGGCGCAGGCCCATGTCGCAGTAAATCGCGTTGACCGTCTTGCCGCCGCGGGAGAAGCCGTACATGTGGGTGCGGTTGGTATCCACCCGGTAGACATCGATCATGTGGTTGACGAAGTAGACCAGGTTGGGAAGCTCGTTCAGGTAGGCGCCACCCACCACAGATTCGATGTCGATGAGCGTCTGCCGGTCGAACAGGTCGGTGAGATTCGGCTGCACCACGATAAAGGGCGTGGGCGCCCCGAAGCGCTCTGCAACCCAGCCGTGCTCACGCAGTTTGGTGCCGGCATTCTGCTGGGCCGCATTCATGGACATGCCGTGGTTGTCGAGGATCAGTCCGCAGCCGCCTCTCTCGCAGCCGGGCGGTACCGTTACCGTGTACACCACATCGACACCGTCCACCACGCAGCGCACGTTCATGGAGCCGACGCGGCCCCACCAGGATTCCGTGCTCACCGGCGTGCCCAGCGGGCAGGACTTGAACGTGATGGGCTGGTTGTCCACCAGTGGCAGGTAGGCGCTGGCACTGTGGCTCAGGGCCATCAGCACGAGCGAGAAAAGCATGAGAGTCAGTTTGTTCATGGTGCGCTCCTGTTGTGGTGTTATCAGCGCGGGTTCTGGATAAAGAAGTCGATCAGCTTGCGCCCGGTTTTCATGTTGGCGTAGCACGTCAGCCAGTTGTTGTAGTCCCCGGTGGGGTGGCAGTGGCCGAACATGGGCAGGGTAGAGCCGCTGTGGCGAATGGTCTCCATGACGGTGTCGCCCACGGTGAAGCGCATGTGGTGGTGGCGTCCCTTGCGCTGGATGCCACCCCAGGTCCATTTCCAGTCAGGGTCGGCGTAACCCGGATCGTTGACGATGGCCTTGCTGACCACGCCGCTCATGCCCTTTACCTGTGCTTCGGCGTCGGCAATGGCCGTGGGGTGGCCCTGGTCATCATCACCCGACAGGATCAGGATCGGCTTGTCCAGGGCGCAGCGAAAATCCTGCCCGCCCATGGCGTAGCTGGCGAACAGGTCGCGCAGGCCCACCTCGCAGTAGATGGCGTTGACGGTGTTGCCACCGCGGGAGAAGCCGTACATGTGGGTGCGGTCGCGGTCCACGTTGTAGACGTCGTACATGTGCTCGACGAAGTAGGCGATGTTGGGAATCTCGTTGTAATAGGCGCCGCCAGCGAACGAATCGGTATCGAGGATCTTGTAGCGGTCGAACACATCCGTGAGGTTGGGTTGCACCACGATGAAGGGGGTAGAGGCGCCATAGCGGGTGGCGGTCCAGCCATACTGGCGCATCTTGGTGCCGGCGTTTTCCGTATTGGCGTTCATGGACATGCCGTGGTTGTCGACGATCAGGCCACAGCCGCCTTTCTCGCAGCCCGGCGGTACCGTGACGGTGTACACCACGTCGATGTTATCCACCACGCACTTGACGTTGATGGAGCCGATACGGCCCCACCAGGATTCCGTGGAAACGGCCCTGTCCAGCGGGCACGCCTTGGTGGCCAGCGGCTGGTTATCAATCAAGGGCAGATAGGCGCTGGCCATCTGGCTCCAGCTGGCCAGAGTGATGGCTGCCAGCAGCAGTAGGGTCTTTTTCACGGTGCCTCCTGTTGTTCTTGTGGCCGTCCGGCCTATTCGGAACGCGAGTGCAAGAATAGGAGGGGGGTGTGCACATTGGCCGCCAAAAGCACTTCAATTCTGGCCAGTCCGGCAATTTGGTACTTTCGAATTAGGTGCGGAAGCAGATAGGTGGCGGGCATGAAAATGGTACATCGCGGATCAGCGGGAATAATGTTGCCACACACCTCCAGGCAACGCCGTCAACTGACCCATCTCCCTGTAGGAGCGGCGTGCGCGCCGCTCCTACAGGGGAGTCAGGAAGCATCCCGGTTGTTCCCGCTGATCCGCGATGAGCCATAAAAAAAAGCCCCTCGGCGAGGGGCTTTTTCATCCAGTCAGTGGGGCACTGGCGGTTACTGCAGATCGGCAATCTCGTTGACGATGAGGGTGTTGGCCTGGCTGAGTGCATCGATGGCGAGTTTGGCGTAGGCCTCTTCGTCCACCGCAATATCCACTTCCTTGTAGGACTTGCCCCAGTTGGATTCCTCCACCAGCTTCAGCTCGCCGAAGTTACCCGGCGCACCCACATGCTTGTTGATCAGGATGCTGCCTTTCTTCTTGTGCGACTTGTAGATCTCCGCGCCGGAGCGCCAGTACACCTGCACACCCGGGTGGAAGCTGACGCTGGTCTTCAGCGACACCTTGTTCATGAAGTCATTCTCGGTCTTGCTCGCTTTCGGGTCGAGGTAACCGAAGTGCAGCAGGTAGCGCACGGAGAGGACCTCTTTCTTCAGTTCCTTGGCGGAGAACCCGACCATGTGCGGGTGGGCCATATCAACAACCTGGCTGCCGCTGAACGGCACGGTTTTGCTTTCTACAGCGCCGTACGCTTCATAGTGTGACTGGCGCTCCGGATAGCCTTCGCGAATGACTTTGTCATACTGCTTGACCAGCCACTTGGGCATGCCTTCGATCAGGTCGGCTTCCTGGGTGGTGACGCCGGCACTCTCCAGCTTGGTCTTGAAATCCTCATAGGCTGCATCGGTGATCTTCTGCATGGTGGCGTCAGACAGCCCTTTCAGGTTCACCCGCATGGCGGACTCGGATTTGCCATCCAGCTTGCGCCACTTGTCCTTGTAGGAGCCGGCCTGCTTGATGTCGGAGTAGGCAAAGCTGACGTTGAACTGGCCGATGATCGGGTTATCCAGCTTCTTGAAGTATTTCTCTTTCTCGAGAATCAGTGGCTCGTCACTCCAGGCCTGGGCCAGGCTGGCGGTGACGGTGAGTCCGAGGACAAGCCCGATACGGGCGAGATAGCGTGCAATTGTCATCCGGTCATTCCTTTGTGCAGTGTTGTTTTTTGATGGTCTTGCATCCCTGGAGCCCAGCAGGTGAGCGTGATTTGCGGGTGCCAAAGCGTGAAGTCCGTCACTCTTTCTAGCATCAGCGCAACCGATGGGCAACCGCGCCCGCGTGCACCAAAATAGCCCCTCTCCCTCAGGGAGAGGGGTTGGGGTGAGGGCCAGTCCTCCTTTCTACGGCCAGCCTCGGCCCTCAAAAAACCACTGACGCTGCACAAACACACGCCTGAGTAAGATCAATGCCTCCCCAGCCCTTGAGCCACCCGAGAGGCACTGCAACACTGGCACCAGCAACAACCGAAGATCCCATCAGCGACGAATTACACCCCGCCAGGCGCAATGTGCTCGGCGGCGAGCTGGCAGCCTGCTGCTTTGCCCCCACCACCGGCTTTTACCGTGACGGCTATTGCCGCACTGACGCGGCCGACCGCGGCCGCCATGTGATCTGCGCCCAGATGACAGCAGAGTTTCTGGCGTTCACACAGGCGCGTGGCAATGACCTTTCCACCCCTCGGCCTGAATTCGAATTCCCGGGCCTGACACCGGGCGACCGCTGGTGCCTGTGTGCCATGCGCTGGAAAGAGGCCCACGAAAATGGTGTGGCGCCCCCCGTGTTGCTTGATGCCTGTGACGAGAACGCGCTGCACGTGGTGACGCTTGATGTACTGCAGCAATACGCCATTACTGCGACGCACTGATATGGCGCAATCAACGCACTGAACTGGTGCGACAGCGGCGGAGTTGATCGCGTTGCTGCATCGGTTTCCCCCCTGCCGTGCGCGTCAGCGATTTATCACTTTGCGCTTCAAACTGTGCGGGCCTTCACGCCAAAACTGTGAACGAGTAGACATTCATCCCGCGTTAGTGCGAGTATCCCTCTCACCCTTTGGCATTACTTGCCATCAGGGAGAGAAGCTTCGTCTTGCTGACTGGACAGGCGCCTGGGAAATTTGTCAGCGCTGGCTCGCCCACCGTGAGCACCAATTAACGGACCGACGAGGCATGCCTGACAGGCAGGCAGCTCGCTTTTCCATTAATTGCACGGCGGACAATTCAGGTGATCACTACAATCGGTTCGAAGAAGCATGCGCAGCGCGCAACTTCCACAGCCATGCTCGGCATGGCCATCTTTCTCGCCTCTCCCTCCTACGGCAATCCTGATGGCGCGCGCATTATTTCAGGCAGCGCAACAATCAGTCAGGCGGGTAATACGCTTACCATCGAGAACTCGCCGTCTGCCATCATCGAGTGGGATTCCTTTTCCATCGACGCCGGTGAACTGACTCACTTTATCCAGAAAGGGTCCAGTTCCGCAGTGCTTAACCGCGTGACCGGGGATAACCTGTCAAGCATCTACGGTGAGCTGCGTTCCAATGGCAAGGTTTTCCTGATCAACCCGTCGGGCATCGTTGTGGGGCCGGGTGGCATGATCAACACGGCGGCGTTCTTTGCCTCGACGCACGATATCGGCAATGACGATTTTCTCGACGGTGGCAGTTTCCTGTTTGAGGATGCGGGTGCCACCGGTGCCATTGTCAATCTTGGCAAGATTTCTGCTCACGGCGGTGACGTATTCCTGATCGCCAACCAGGTCAGTAACCAGGGCGACATCAGCGCAGAAAATGGCTCCGCAGGGCTGGTGGCGGCGGCTGGCTCTGAAGTGCTGCTGGCCGCGGCTGGTGACCGGCGGGTGCTTATCAAGACCAATACCAACGCGCAATTTTCAGAAACGGGCGTGCTTCACGAGGGCACCATCGACGCAAGCAAGGTCGAGCTCGCTGCCGCTGGAGGCAACGTGTATGCGTTGGCGATCAAGAGCGACGGCCGCATTCGTGCAAATACCGTCGAGGAAAGAGGTGGCCGGGTCTTTCTTGTTTCCGACCAGGGCGACATCCAGCTCGGCGAAAACAGTGCCATTGATGCCTCCGGCGAATCAGGCGGTGGCCAGGTGTATGTGGGCGGCGACCAGCGTGGGCAGGGTGACCTGCCCACGGCAGCAAACCTGACCGTCGATGAGGGGGCCAGTATCCATGCCGATGCGCTAACCAGTGGGGATGGCGGTGAGGTCATTCTCTTCTCCGATGAGACCACCGCGGTGGCTGGTGAGCTGTCTGCCCGTGGCGGCAGTGACTCCGGCGACGGCGGCTTCATTGAAGTTTCAGGAAAGCAGGATTGGCGTTTTGATGGCTGGCTCAACCGTGTGGACGTGTCTGCCGCCAATGGTGCTGCGGGAACCTTCCTGATCGACCCGAACGATATCCAGATCAATAGCGGTGCCTCGGCGGGTGCTATCGGTGGCTCGCCCGCCAACAGCAACACCCTGGTTGATACCGATATCAACAGCTTCCTGCAGAACTCTGGCAGCCTGATTATAGAAACCAGTGGCAGTGGCGGCAGTGGCGATATGTTTATCAATAGCGGCGCTGCCATTGCCTGGACCAGCGCCAGTGACCTGACGTTGATTGCCAACCGACGTTTCAGCATGGATGCTGCCACTATTGATTCCAGTGGCGGCGGTGCTGTTTCCATCAACAATACCGGCGCTGCATCCGGCACCGCGATCACCATCACCGGCTCGACGATCAGCTCCACCACCGGCGATATCACCATTGCCGGTGATGCCGGCACGTCCAACACCAATTCTTCTTACGGTGTCAGCATTGATAACTCCACTATCGAGTCCACCGGGACCGGTAGCGAAGCGGCGGCTATCGCCATTACAGGTGCCGGGTCATCTGCCAGCACCAGTGCATTTGGTGTCGGGAACAGTAATTACGGCATCTATCTGCAGAACGGTGCCGCGATCACCAGCGAGGATGGCGATATCACGATCGCTGGCACTGGTGGGAATCTGGTGGAAAACTCCAGTGCAGGCCTGAGAATGGCATCCGGAACCAGTGTTACATCCACCGGCGTTGGCGCGGACGCCGCATCCATAACGATCTCAGGCACCAGCCGAAACCGGCGTGCAATAGTCACCGAAGACTGCTTTTTCCCGGGCGGGTGTACCTCGGGCTGGAACAGCGCATCCGGTGCGGGCAATCCCGGTATCCTGCTGGAAGGTGATATCAACTCGGTTAACGGTAACGTGTCACTGACCGGCCAGACCGGCAGCAGCCACCGTAACAGCATCACCAATGCGGGTGTCCGTGTGCTCGGTGGCAATATCAACATGACGGGTGATGGTGATGTCACCATCCAGGGCATCTCCCCGGTAACCACAGATTTCCATGTGGCCGGTACATCGGTTTTCGGTGGTGTCGACGCACTGGGCGATATCACGATTGTTGCCAATGAGTTCGAGATTGATAACACCACCACACTGCAATCTCGTGGCAATCTGAGCATCTCGTCCAACAGCGCAGGTACCTCTATCGGTATTGGCGATGGTGCCGGGACCCTGAGCATCAACGCCGCAGAGTTCGCACGCTTTATCGATGGCTTCACAAGTATTTCTGTCGGCGATGCTGTGTCAGACAGCGGTACGGTCAATGTCGGTGCGGTGGCCATAAGCGACGGCCTGACGGTGTTTGGGGGAACGCTGAATGACGCCGGCCCGGTTACCGCCGCCGGCACCGCAGATGTGATCAATGGCTCGCCGGGCACGGTGGGCTCGGTGAATTTTGTCAGTTATGCGGACCCGACGGCCAACGGTCCGGTGCCGCCGGCCCCGGCACCCGAGGGCGGTTCCTCCGGCGGCGGTGAATCTGCCACCGATGCTGACTCAACACCGACGTCAGCAGGTGCAACCTTTGCCCTCGGGCAGCTCAATGGTGTCCAGAATGGTCTCGGTGGCAGCAAACCCGCCATCGACAATGATGCCTTTTCTGCCTTCCCCGAGCATGTCCGCATGGCACTGGCCGCCGCCACAAGCCGTGCCACCCTGCTGCAGGAGCAGAAAGCTGTCGCGGCAGACTATCTTGAAGAAGAGGCGGCCAAGCGTGCGCGCGAGATTGCCCTGAGGGAATCCAACAGGGCCTATGCCCTGGAGCAACGAGCCAAGTACGAGAAAGCCGTTCGGGACGGCACCTGGGTAGAGCCGGATTACGGGCCTTCCTGGTTTGGCACCCGCTCTTTGCTGGCCGCGGAACGACGCGACAGGCTGGCCGATGAGCAGCAACGCAAGGCACGCGAGGCGAAGCGTGCTGCGGCCATCGCCGCGGCAGAGGCTGCCTTCAAGAAGGCCGAGGAAGAGGCGGAGCAGCAAAGGCTGGCCGAGCTGGCGGAGCAGAAAAGGCTGGAGCGCGAGCGCATCCTTGCAGAGTATGAAAGGCATGAAAGAGAGCTGGAGTATGCAAGGCAGCTTGATTTCGAACTGCGGCAAAAGGAAATGCTTGCACGGGAGGCGGAGAAAAAGCGCCTTGCTGAGCAACGATTCTTCGCCAGGCAGCAGTACGCCCAGGCTTACTGGGACATGCGCGACGGCCGCCTGCTGGCACCACCGGGAAACAATGCGCTTGAGCGCTACAAGACAGTACTCGAGAAGTACCCGGATCATCAGGAGACCAAGGATTACATCGTCAAGTTGCGGGATACCGTGATTGAACAGGTCGATAAAAGCATTGACTTCAGTCCCTACAACTACACCAGCTTCGAAGACGCAAAGCTCAAGTTCCAGCAGGCACGCGTACGCATTGCCCTGGCCGAGAATACCCTGGGCGACTCCTCGGAGTTGCAGGCCCTGAAGCTGCGCGTGCAGGAGGCTGCCAGTGAGGCCGAGCGCGCTGAGCAGGCGCGCCTGAAGAAGATCCGGCTGGCGGAACAGCGGCGCATTGCTGCGGAGAAACGCAGGTTGGCGCTTGAGCAGCAGGCCAGGGAAGAGGCGGCCGCAGCGCAAAGGGCGCGGCAACTGGCGTTAAGGCTCCAGGCCGAGAGAGCGGCCAATGCGAGGGCCGAACGCGCGCGCCAGCAGAGAATTGCCGAGCAAAAACGGTTGGCAGCCGAGCAGGCCGAGCGCGATGCCAGGCAAGCCCGTGTGGAACACTATCAAAGGTTGTATCAAGAGCGGCAGGCGGCGCAGGAGGCCAGACAGAGGGCCGAGCAAGCCTACCAGGCCAGGGTGGCGCAACGAAAAGCCGAGCGGAAGGCAAGGGCAAAGCAGGCGTTTCAGGAAGAGCTTGAGCTGGAAAGCCTGACACGGCGAAACAGTCAGTGGCTTACGGCCATCTGGATGAGCGCCGCGGAAAAAGCACGCCTGAAAGAGTTGCAGGCGAAGGCCCAGACAGAAGAGTTCAAGGCGGCCCTACGAGACTACAAGCATGGGGGGAACCCGGAATGGGTGGCCTACCGGCGGGCAAACTATGTGCCGCCAAAACCTGCGGAACTGACTGATGGGCAGAAGTGGGCTCAACGACAGGCTGCGAGAGCACGGGCAGCACGGCAAAACCAGGCAGTGATTGACTACGTCAAAACCAAGACGGGTGTCATGGCTGCAGAGGACGCCGCTATCCGGAGAATCCAGGACACCGCCTATACCAAGGATGGCAGCGGATTCGACATCGGTGCCGCTCAGAAACTTCACGATGACTATTATTCGAAGGGCGTGCGTGAAACGGCCGATTTTACCTTCCGTGATGCGAAGGTTTATGGGGATTATGAATGAGCGATATTACCCAAGCAGACCCGGGCGGCCTTTTCTGCGCGCAAGTCGTCCGCACCAGGATCCTTCTGGGCGGAATGCTGATGCTGCTGGCTGTCGATGTGCTTGCTGTGGAGGAGTTCAAGACGCCTCAGCAAGTGGAGAATGAATCAGCGCCAGTGGAAGTGGAGATTGAGGGCGCCGAACGGCTTCGTGAGAAAGTGATTGATCCGCAATCCCCGGTTCTCATCGAGAGTCTGAATGCCATTGTCATTCATCCGGCCAGTGAATTTGTGCAGGTCCCGGCAGCCGAGGTTCAGGGGATACAGATCGACGATGACAACCTGTTCAGGGATTCGTCGGTTTTCAAGGCTATGCTGGAACGCTACCTGGGCAAGCCGCTGTCTGTCAGTGAGCTGGACTACCTTGTCAGCGAGATCATTGTCCATTATCGAGAACGGGATTATCCGTTGGTGGATGTGGCGCTTCCCGAGCAGGACATCACCGAGGGTGTGTTGCAGATTGTTGTGGTGGAAGCAGAGATCGGTAATGTGGCCGTGACCGGAAACCGGTACTTCTCCGATGACTTTATCAAGGGTGCAATGACAACCCGTGAGGGTGACAAGCCGCACATCAGCACTGTTTACGAGGATGTGAACTGGTTGAGCAAGAACCCGTATCTCCGCGTGCAACCAGTGTTTGGTGAGGGTGAAGAGGAAGGGACCACCGATATGTTCCTGCAGGCGGAAGACGCCTACCCCATGCGGGTCTATACCAGCTATTCCAACGCCGGCAATGACCTGATTGGTAAGGACCAATACTCCGTTGGCATGAATTACGGCAACCTTTGGGGCGTTGGACACCAGGTCAATTACCAGTTCACCCAGGCAAGAAACGCTGACTTTCTGAACTCACACGCAGTCTCCTATCTTGCGCCGCTGCCATGGCGGCATGACTTCACTGTTACGGCAAGCAGGACACGCACCGAAGCAGCAGAGGATGTGCTGGACGTGAGTGGTAAGAGCGATGAGGCCGCGGCTGTTTATTCCGTTCCCTTGACCAGTAGCACGCGCTACTCCCATGGCGTCAGCCTTGGGCTGGAATGGAAGCGCTCCAAGAACGCCCTTGAGTTCGGCGTGCAGCCCGTGCTCGGTACCGTGGTGGAGTTGGGGCAGTTTGTTCTTTCCTATAACGGTGAATTTGGCTACGCCATGGGCAAAAACGCCTTCAACCTTGCGTTTGTAAAGAGTTCACAGGGCTTGTTTGACGAGCACAATGACGAGGCGTTCCAGGAGGCAAGGCAAGGCAGTGAAGCCAGTTACAGCATTGGCCGACTTGCCTGGGAACACAGCATGAATTTGCCCTATCAGCTGGCGATGGTGAACTCGTTAACCCTGCAAGGGGCCAGCACCAACCTGGTGAGTAACGAGCAGTTCTACCCCACGGGTGCAAACGCGGTGCGCGGTTATGACCCGGGCCTGTTTTCCAATGTGGATCGCGGCCTGTTGGTGCGTAACGACTTCTATTCACCACCGTTCAGCCTGGCACAGGTGGACAACTGGCGATTGCTGGTATTTCTCGATCACGCAAAGTTCAGCGCCCATAGCGGCAGTGTTTCTACGCCAACGGGTGCAGCAGATGAAGCGGAGGTGTCTTCTGCCGGCTTTGGCTTTCGCATGAAGATCAAGAAAAACCTCACGGTGAATGCGGATTACGGCTTCCAGTTGAAGGACGTTGGCGCACCCGACAAGAACGAGCGAGCGCACGTCAAGGTCAGCTTGCAGTATTAGGTGGCTGGCTCCCGGGGATCACCGGGCTGTTGCCGGTTGCCACTGCGGTAGTGGCCAGGCGCGGCCCGGGGCGCGAGGGTATCTGTGGCTGTGCTTCGGTGGCATGATGCTCATCATGGAAAACGCCCCTTTCAATTTCGACAACTCCTTTACGCACCTGCCCGATGCCTTCTATACCCGCGTCGGCCCCGTGTCCGTGCCGGCACCAGAGATGGTGCTTTTCAACGATGCGCTGGCGACGACGCTCGGCCTGGAATTTGGCCGGCAGTCCCGGCAACAGCTGGCGTCCCTTTTTGCAGGCAACAGCCTGCCTGAGGGGGCCGACCCCCTGGCCATGGCTTATGCCGGCCACCAGTTTGGTCACTTCACCATGCTCGGCGATGGCCGCGCCGTGCTGCTGGGCGAACACATCGCACCCGATGGCAGCCGCCATGACATCCAGCTCAAGGGCTCCGGGCGCACACCCTACTCACGCGGTGGTGATGGCCGCGCGGTGCTCGGGCCCATGCTGCGCGAATACATCATTTCCGAAGCCCTGCACGGGCTCGGCATTCCCACCACCCGCAGCCTGGCGGTGGTGAAAACCGGCGAGCGGGTGGCGCGGGAAGCACCGTTGCCGGGTGCCATCCTCACCCGGGTGGCGGGCAGCCACATCCGTGTGGGCACCTTCGAGTACGCAGCGGCGAAGCGTGACCCGGCGTTGCTGCAGGCACTGCTGGATTACACCGCGAAGCGACACTACCCGAACTGGCAGGACGTCAATGACAACAAGGCCGTGGCCGTGCTGACGCAAGCCATGGACCGCCAGGCGGAGCTGATCGTGCACTGGCTGCGCGTGGGTTTTATCCATGGCGTGATGAACACCGACAACATGACCCTTTCCGGCGAGAGCATCGATTTCGGCCCCTGTGCCTTCATGGATGCCTATGACCCGGCCACCGTGTTCAGCTCCATCGACCAGCAGGGCCGCTATGCCTACGGCAACCAGCCCTGGATTGCCCAGTGGAACCTGGCGCGGCTGGCGGAGTGTCTGCTGCCGTTGATGGCCAGCGATGTGGACGCCGCCGTTGCCATTGCCGAGCCACTGTTGAAGGGCTTCCCTGAGCTGTATCACGGCAAGTGGCTGGCCATGATGCGCGCCAAGCTGGGGCTGTTCGGTGAGCAGGCCGATGACGAGCAGCTGGTCACTGACCTGCTTGAATGGATGCATGCCAACCAGGCTGACTTCACCAATACCTTCCGTGAGCTCAGCCAGGAGAATCGTCCCGACGGTGAGCGCTATCAGCAGGATGACTTCAGCGCCTGGTACGCGCGCTGGCAGGCGCGGCTGGCGCAGAACAGCAAGCCGTTGAAGTCGTCGCTATGCCTGATGCGCAACAGCAACCCGGCGGTGATCCCGCGCAACCACAAGGTGGAAGAAGCGCTGGCGGCGGCCGAGGGTGGCGATATCTCGCGCGTGAAGGACTTGTTGAAGGCGCTGGAAGACCCGTACTCAGGCACCGGCGTGGACAGCGCCTACGTGTCACCACCAGGGGCTGATGAGCGTGTCTACCAGACCTTCTGTGGAACCTGACCCCGCCGGACTGGTGCAGGGGGGTGGTGTAAGCTGAGCGTTGCCGTAAGGGCAGAATTGTTTCTTTTGGGGGAGAACATGGCGATACGTTTCCGCACGGGGCTCTGCATTATCATGCTCAGCGCGGTCACCGGGTGCGGCGATGTGGGCGCGCCGGACTGGCTGTCAGCGAATGGTCGCTGGGGCTGGGGGGACAGTGCTGAAAGCGCCTGCGCTGCCGCCTTGCATGTGCGCATCCAGGGTGATCGCATCGAATGGTTTGACGGTGACAAGCGTGTACGCCAGGGCCGAAAGCTCGAGCGCAGCAACAACAGTCGGGGTGCGGTTTCCACAGGGGCCGGCAAGCTTGAGCGGGTGACCTGGCGCTACGCGGCGCAACGCCTGGATGACCCCGGCAAGCTGGCCTATTACCACGATGAATTCACTGTCCGCTGGCGCCTGGGCAGCGTTACACACCTGGTGCTGGAGCGCCGCCTGCGGCGCGTGGGTTCCGGTGCGCCACTGCAGCCGCTGGCGGGCGACTACCCGGGCAGGCACCAGAACTGGTATTACTGCACCGGTGCCAACACTGCGAAGCCCGCGCCCGCCTGATCAGTCATAGGCCCGGAACATGTCGCCCGGTCCACACGGGTTGTGGCTGCTGCAGGGCGGCCGGTTGGACTTGCCTTCCAGCATCATTTTTTTCTGGTATTCGTACACCGGATCGCGAGATTCAAGCTGCTGCGGGCGCGCATTTACCGAGCGCTGGATTTCGGCGGACATGGCCTGCTTGAGTTTTTCCCAGCCGGCCTGCCGTTCGATCAGGCGCTGCTGGGTGAGCTGGCGTTCGCGCACCTGGTGCATGACGGAACGGGCCTGGCTGGCGTAGCTCGTCGGCATCAAGGGCAGCATGTCTTCAATAAACTGGAAGGGCACATCAATCAGGCCATAGGTGTTGCTGTGGTAATTCGGCCGCTCCCACAGCTTCATATAGTCAACCAGCGCCTGTGCCTTGCGTGCATCGGAGACATAGGGGCCGATGGGGCCGTCCGGATAGAACAGCGCAAGGCGATCCAGCTCTGGCGTTTGTGCGACCAGGGCGTCGACATTTGCCATCAGTGCTTCTTCCTGTGCCAGCAGCTGTTGCTGGCGGGCCTGTGCCTGCCGCTGACGCTGCTCTTCCTCGCGTTCTTTCTGCGCCCGGGCCGCTTCTTTCATGGCCACCAGCGGGTCTTCCCACGGCAGGGCCGTGACCATGATCGGTGACAATGACAGGGCATCCAGATCAAGCAGGTAGCCGGTGGCACGCTTGCCACCCAGATGGGCATTGGCGGGCAAGGGTGTGCCACTGTCGTAAAACGTTCCGTAGGTGGCTACGCCACCGGACGCCACCACCGCCACTTCATTACGGGCGGGCACGTAGACATATTCCGAGGCAGCCTGGTACATGCCGGTATCGATGGCGATGGGCGTGATATAGCGGTTGGCGCCGAGGTCAAACACCTCAATGCCCTTGCCTTCCGAGTAGGAGACGATGTACTGCCCCTGGAAGCGCAGGAAGCGGTAGTCGCGCTTGTATGCCCAGGCCAGCTTCTGGTCCGTCAAGGTGGCGAAATCCAGATACGTGCCATCGTCCATGTTGACCACGCCATTGTGGGCCAACTTGAGGGCGCGACTGCTGGCATCCAGCTCGGTGATCTCGTCGCCGCTGCTGGTGTCGATTACCAGCCATTCATCCTTCTTGCGGGCCACCACGGCATAGCGACCATTGACCGAGAGCCAGAGCGGCGAATAATCCACGGTCTTCTTCAGCAGCCGGCGTACCTGTTTGCCGGTGTCGAGATCGTGCACGGCCAGGTTCTCCAGCGTAAAACGGTTGTTCCTGCTCTTGCGATCGACCGTGACCACCTGCCGGTTGCCCAGATAACCAAGGGCTTGCTTGCCCTTGAACGTCTTGCCGGTATGGCGGCCGTCAGGGGTGAACTCGTAAACGGTGTCATGCAGCTGGGCCAGGAAGGTCTGGCTGTCGGGCAACCAGATGGCCGTGAAGGGAGACAGGCTGCCCTTTACCGGCGCCGGGCCCAGCCCCTGCGTCATCAGAACGCCGGGGCCGCCGTAATTGCCATCCGGGTACTGCTTGTAGATGGTGCTGTAGAACATGCCCACAGGCTGGTTGGCCTCCAGGTCATAGACCAGGGTGCGGCCAGCGGCTTGCAGGGCCAGGTAGCGGTCACCGTCCAGTGTCACGGCGCCTGGTTTGGGGCTGCTGCTTTCCTTGAGCAGATACATCGGTGGCGTTTTCAGGGCGCGTACCTGGTCTTCGAAACGGTCGCGGGCATAGCGAAACTTGGCTGCCATGTAATCCCGCAGTTCTCGCTCATAGGCAGATTCGCCCGCATCAAACAGAATGCGTCGTTCCACATCGCCCTGGCTGAAGTTGACCAGGTACAGGCCCCCTGTGCTGCTGTGTGCCACTTTGCTGTGATCACTGCCGGATTTCTGGTAGTGGCGCAGGAACACCCAGGCCCGGTCTTCGTCTACAGGGTATAGACCCTGGTTGTCCAGAAACGGGGTCTTCCAGCTGGCCAGGGTCGTGTCCGGACTGTCTGTCGCGCGGCGCTGGATCACCGTGGGCCGGTAGCGATCATTCTGGCCGAAGGCGGCAACCATATCGGGGGCATACTCCACAGTGATCGGAATATGCGCGATGCCTTTTCCGGTGGCCGCATGGCGTACGTAGCTCTGGTAGGTGTAGTACCTGCCATCCGGGCTGATCTGCAGGCGACCGTAGCGATCATGACGCCGATTCTTGTTTGAATCATAGGTGCCGATCACCTCGCCCTTTTCCAGGTCGTAGACGATCAGCTCTTCATTGGTCTTGCCGATGCGACCGGCAAGCAACGCAATGGGCTTGTCCCGGGCCTCGGCCAGCACCAGGTAGTCGTCCTTGCGCTCGCGGGTGTATTCATAGCGCAGTACTTCGGGCGGGGTGTTCTGGGCCTGCTCATGGGTGAGGCCCTCCGCCACTACCTTGCCGGTCTCCAGATCCCAGCGTTTGTAGCCTTCCTCACTGTGTCTCGGCCGGGTGTAGAAATAGCGTTGGGCAAAGCCCATCCAGCCGTCGAGCTCGCAGGGGCCCTTATAGCCCTTCAGGGGTTTGGAATCGCAGGCCAGGGCAGGGGTGCCCAGCATGACCAGGCCAATGAGCAGCAGCAAACGCATGAAACGGGTCTCCTTTTCCCTCGAGCAGCCCCACTAATTAGCATGTTTTACGGCGGCAAACTACGGCAGGCCCTCGCCTACACCCCCGGCCTGTGCCCCAGGCTTTCAAATACAGGCGGGGCCCGCACCCGCTGAATCTGATCAAGCCCGCACAGCGGCTTGCAGGGCAGGTGGTCCATGCCTGGGTCGTTTTCGAGACGGCGCTATGCAGCGTTGATGCCTTTCTCCAGCGCAACCTGAGAGCAAAGCATTAGTCGGCGCTCGGGATAACAAGGATTAATGGTTAGGATTTCCCCTGAGCTTGGCCACTATTGGATATGTCTGAAAAGCCGTAATCTCACGCCATTACCCGTTCTGTTTTTTTTGCATAGAGATTGGCCAGAAAAGTGCTACTCACTTGTTTAGCGTGGGAGCAGCAAATGCTGCCACAAGGGACCATGTTCCGAAGGCTCAAGCCTGACAGGCAGTCAATATTCATAGAAATACGAACCGGGTAGAAAAATGAAGAAATTAATGCTGCCATTGATTGCCTCACTCATGCTCACCGGCTGCGGTGGAGGCGCCAAAGAAACACTGTTTCTGTTCAATGAAGTGCCCGACAAGTATCTTCATAACGATATCGCTGCATCCACGGACCCCTATCGGATCCCCAAAGACAGCTGGCAAAAGCAGTTGCCTTTGACCTTCAACTACAACGGCCTGCCGAGATCGACCTACACCTTCATGCAGCGCACGGGTACAGGTGGAATGGTTGTCATCGAAGATGGCGAGATTGTGTATGAGAATTACTTTTTAGGTACCAATAAAGATACCCGGTTCACGTCATGGTCGGTGGCAAAGTCGATCACCTCTGCACTGGTGGGTATAGCCGTTGAGCAGGGCTATATCTCAAGCGTTGACGACCTGGTGTCGAGCTATGTGCCGGAGCTTCTGCACACGGCCTATGGCGATGTCACCATCAGGAATGCATTGCAGATGTCGTCTGGCGTGGATTTTGATGAGTCCGGGGCAAACCCGAACTCTGATGCGTTCCAGTTGCTATTGGCCACGCTGGATTCCAATGATGCGTTCATCTACACCCTGAAAGACAAGCGCAACCAGCCCGGCACCTATAACTACTATGCCAGCAGTGACACGCAGGTTCTGGGCATGGTGTTGTCCCGTGCCACCGGGCAAAGCGTGTCCAGATTCATGGAAACCAACCTGTGGCAGCCGCTGGGCGCAGAAAAACCGGCAACCTGGGTGACAGACACCAAGGGGGTGGAGTCCTTTTACTGCTGCGTCAATGCAACGCTCAGGGATTATGCCAAGTTTGGCATGCTGTACCTGAACAAGGGCCAGTGGCGCGGACACCAGTTGCTGTCGCGTCAGTGGGTAGAAGACTCCCTGGCCACATCGGAGCCGCAGCTGGTGCCGGGTGACAACCCGCAATCCAATGACACCTGGGGCTATGGCTACCAGTGGTGGATTCCGGATACCAGGCCGGACTATATGGCCATTGGTATCTTCAACCAGTTCATCTACGTCCATCCCGGCAAAAACATGGTCATCATCAAGTTCGGGGCAAACCCTGAATACGTGCTCAATGACCTGGAAGACCAGCACCTGTATTTCTTTCGGAAGGTGGCCCGTCACTTCAAGAAGCAGGAAGAGCCCACAGGCTTCTTTAGCTGGTTTTTCTGAGCGCAGCCAGGTAAGCGAGAGGGCAATCGCCGGGTTCGGGGGAAGGGCCGGGAAAGCCGCACAGGAGCGCGGCATGCCGCGTCAAGACGCCAGGTGCGCACCGGCCTGCGTGAAGGCATGAGGGTTGGTGAGCGGCTGGCAGGTATGACATAGTCTCATTGACCGACTTACCTCATGCGTCCGCCACCCTGATCTTCCCGGCAGCGGGAGCCACGCCTGCTGTTCTGGAGATGATCATGTTTGCCCCCGCCCGTTTGAAGATCCTGGTGCTGTGCGCCGTTTTCCTGCTCACCGCCAGTCCCGTGCTGTACGCCGCCGATAGCGACCAGGACGGTGTGGATGACAGCGTCGATATTGATCGCGACGGTGACCAGCTGATCGAGATTGACTCGCTGGCGGATCTTGACCTGATGCGCCAGGTGCCGGACGGCACCAGCCTCAATGGCAACAGCACCGGGTGCGCGGGCTGCAATGGCTATGAGCTGGTGGCGGACCTGGATTTCGATACCAACGACAGCGGCACGGCCGACAGTGGCGATACCTACTGGAACGGTGGCCGCGGCTGGACGCCCATCGGCAAGAATGACCCGACGGTGTTCCGGGCCCGCTTCAACGGTAACGGCCACCGCATCTACCACCTGTACCAGCGCCAAACGGAAGCCAGTGACGGCGATGTGGGCCTGTTTGGTGTCACCAACGGCGCCAGCATCAGCAACCTGAAGCTGGTGCGTGTGGATGTGCGCGGCTACGAGCGCACGGGTGGCCTGATCGGGAACGCCTATGGCACCGACATTGAGGACGTACGCGTGACCGGTGATGTGCGTGTGCTTAATACCTCAGCCGGCGGTGTTGTGGGCAATGCGTCCAGTGCCTCCGTGCTTCGGCGCACGTTCAGCGCCGTGTACGCCCAGGGCTATATTGCCGGCACACTGGTGGGCTCCATGCAGGATTCCACCGTCGAGGATTGCCTGGCCGCCGGCCGGGTGTTTGCGCAGTTCCTGCCCAGCCCGCCCTATTACTTTGAAGGCCAGATTTCCGGGTCGGTGAGCAACATCATCCTGCGGCGCAGTTACGGCCGTGGCCGTGATGCCGGCCTGCTGGCCTCGGTGTCTGGCAGCAACACCTTCACTGCCAACTACTGGGACACCTTTGTCACTAACGTGACGTCCGGCCCCGGCGGTGTGGCCCTGTTCCCGCGTGAGCTGAAATGCCCGCTGTTCCCGGATAACACCACCTGCAAGGGTGGCCTCACCCTGTATGAGGGCTGGAGCAGCGATGACTGGGATTTCGGCACTGGCTCACAGTATCCGGAACTGATCTCCGGCGGTGTGGTGCAGCGTGATGCCGACGGCGACAACTTCATGGATTCGGAAGACGACTTCCCGAACAACCGCGCGGCCGCGCGCGACCAGGACAGCGACGGCCTGCCCGACAGCTGGAACATGGACTGCGAGACGGCCTGCCGTGATGCCTCGGGCCTGACGCTGGACAACGACCCCGCCGACCCGGCCCCCACCATTGTGCTGGACGACCCCATTAACGTGGATGAGGGCACCACGCTGGTGCTGGATGCGTCGGCGTCCTTCGACCCGCAGGGCAGCATCACCGCCATTGACTGGGACCTGGATCTCGACGGTGCCTTTGACGATGCCGTGGGCACCCTGGTGGACCTCGGTGTCCAGCCGGACGATGCCAGTTTCGACATAGCCATTCGCATCAGCGATAACGGCGGCGGTGCAAGCACCGCCACGCGTACCGTCAACGTGCTCAACGTGGCGCCGCAAACAAGCGTCCAGCTGGCGGAGGTGACCGTCAACTCCAGTGTGGAGATTACCCTCGAAGCCACCGATGTGGCGGCCGACACCATCACCAGCTATGACATCGTCACACCGCCGGCCAGGGGCCAGCTCACCGGTTCAGGCAATATCTACACCTATGAGCCCAATGACGGTGAAGACAGCTCCGACAGCTTTACCTACACCGCCACCGACGATGACGGAGGCGTCTCTGTGGAGCAGACCGTGCTGATCGCCATCTCCCGGGGCGCCTCCAAGCCGGTGTTCCTGGTGGAGGATGAGGAGACCACGCTGGTGGGGGCGGGTAGCGGCCTGTTGCTGGTCCTGCTCGGCGGGCTGGGTGCCCTGCGTCGTCGCCGGGCGTGAGTGCGCTGGCGGCTAGACGATGCCCAGCCAGCGCCCCAGCTTTTCATACACCTGCTGATCCCACATCAGCTGCATGTGGTCCAGCCCGTAGAGCAGCTCGCGGGTGACGGCCTCGGTGCCCGGGTAGTCTTCCGCCAGGGCGCTGTGGGGCATCACCAGCAGGTCGCTGCGCAGTTTCCTGCTGCTGTTGTCCGGTGAGCGGGTGGCGCCCAGGTAGTAGTGCGCCACGTCCTCCGGGGCGGGGATATGCTCGCGCGGGTCATGGGTGTGCAGCAGGTCACCGGCGCGCTCGCGGTCGCTGTGCAGCAGGCTGCCAAAGCGCAGGTCATGGATGGCGGCGGAGCGCAGGTTGCCCAGGCGGGTGAGCGGGGCGCTCCAGCGGCTGACGGTGAGCAGGCGGTTGCTGTAGTTGCCGATGCGCTCGGCATCGGCGCCGTGGTGCGGGCTGCCCAGGGTGGCCAGGTGCGTCACCCGCTCGGGGAAGCGCATGCCCGCCTCGCGCGCCTGGTGCAGGGCACTGCGCGAGATTAGCCCGCCCATGGAATGGCCCACCAGCAGGATCTGCGACGCCTCGATCTCCTCCAGCAGAGTGGCATACAGCCGGCCGTTCTCGGCAATGGGCAGGCCGCTGTTGTAGCGCAGGTAGCCCACCGCATAGCCCTGTTTCCTCAGTTCATTGGCAAAGGCCAGGTGCACCGGGCGCTGCCAGCCGCGCTCGTGCAGGCACAGCCCGTGGGCAAACAGCACCAGCGGCTGGTCGCGGCGCGGGGTATCGCCGTACAGGGACGACGAAAACGCCAGCGGGTTGTCCTGGCGCACCAGCAGATCGCCAAACACGCCATTGATGGCCGCCTGCACGTTCAGGGTGGTGGTATCCACCTCCCGCGGCGCCACCCGCTGGCCCACCCGGCTGAGCAGCTGCCCGGGCACCTCAAAGCCCTTGCCCAGCAGGCCATAGACCCGCCGCGCAATGCTGGTGGACTCCGGCAGCAGGCCCAGCGGCGTGGAACGGCGTATCTCGCCGTGCATATCGCCGATGGTCTCCGTGAGCTCGCCCGCCAGGGACAGGGTGAGCTGGGACAGGCCCAGCAGGAAGCGGGCATCGGGGGTGAAGGTGGTGGGGTGTTGAGAGTTCATGGTGTCTTTATGCACGAGTGCCCTGGCGCAGGCCAGTGGTTAGTTCGGCATATTGGGACAATCGGGCGCGGCGCCTGTGTGAAATGTGAGGTCTGCCCCCTCTGCCACTCGGTATGGCCACGTCTTTGGGCCACCGCCAGTGCTGGCGGTGACCCAAAGGACGGGGAAGCAGAAGGGCAGGATTAACCCACGCAGATTTGGTGGGTCAGGTTTGTCCGCGGGTTGTTTGTCCCAAAGAACTGTTCTACCAGTGGCATGAACTCTTCCAGCGGGTCCGTAGGATAGTTTCCATCAAACGCCTTCTGGTCATACACATCACTGAATCTGACGGCATCATCATGCCACGACTCACCAACATAACGCTGCCGCCCATTGGTAGGCTTGAAAATATAGTCGCCGTAGTGCTTCCACTGATACTCCATGTGGTGACGCAAAATGTAGTACGAGCCATCCGAGACATAAGGGCGCACAATGCCGGCAATAATGTCGGGATGCGCCAGATTGGAAATCACCTTGCCAAGATCGTGAACCAGGCAGACAAGAATCATTTCATCAGAGGCGTTGTCACGCTTTGCTCGCGTGGCCGCCTGCGTCATATGGGTGTATTGGTCAGGCCCAAAACCCAGATGATAGCCGCGGCAGGCGTTGATCATGTTCTTGATGGTATCGACGACACCTTCCTGCTGCGCGCGTACTGCGTTCTCAATGATCGCCCAATCCGCTGAGGTGCTTTGGTCAAGCCGGGTAAAGTTGGTCGCTGAAGCCATGGACTGGTACAGATCCTCCGAGGGGGGAGTGAATCCGTCCAAGGCTTCGGCCTCGCTGGAAAAGCCTGAAACCTGGGTAAAAATGCTGGTCGCAGCGACAGCGCCGAAGGAAGTTGTCAAAAATCCACGGCGTGACAGACCAAAACGTTGGGATTTTTCCACGCACTCCTTTTCAAGGAGCAAGGTCTGCAGTTCTTTTTTATAGGTGCTATCGATGAAGTAGTCATGGGAGCCAGTATCGTTTGTCTCACCCAGAGAGATATCTTTGTTTTTCTCGTTAGCGTTACTCATTGCCAATTCCTTTAGTTTGCCGGCTCTTCTCTGAAGCAATCACTCATCGTCACTTCCATACTTCCCGTGTCATAATTCCTGAACTTGTCTCTGATCAACGGCTTGAAGTCCCTGAGCGGATAGCTGGGGTAGTTTGGGTCATAGGAGACCTGCACCCACTCATCCACAAAATGCGCTGCGGTGGCATACCAGGATTCATGTATGTACAGGTCACGCATCGTCGTCGACTCGCCAATACGATGGCCATAGTGTGCCAATTCGAATTCGTGATGATGGAACACGGATCGGTACGCAGCTTCAGATACAGAGCTGCGAATAATGGCAGCGGCTATCTGGGCATGGCCCGGGTAAGAAATGGCGATGCCGACATCATGGAGCAATGCAGCCAGAACCAGGTCATCACTGGCATTTGCTCTGGCGGCTCGCGTGGCCGTTTGCAGGCAGTGCTGCATGACATTGACAGGCATGCCAAACGAGTAACGCTTGCACTGCCGCAATAGATTGATAATCGCTTTGTCGTAAGTGACGCTATGCATCTTCGATGATGAGCTTGCAATCGTCATCCATTGGAAGAAATTGCTTCGATCCATGCTCGTAAAGCTGGTGGTGGGCTCATTGTCGATAACGGTTGGAAATTCCGTAGCCTGGGGTGCACAGACGCCTGAGCAGGGAGCCGGGTTGTCAGGCATGATCACGCGGCTGGGGTCCCAGAATTGCCAGTTGAAGAAGGCAGAGGCTTTACGTGGCGCACCTACACCTGCTGCAGCTACTGCACCGACTGCGACGCCCGCTGCCGCCTTGCCAAGTCCAGTTTTGGAAGAAGAGTGAGTGCTTTCGTCATCGTCGCACGAAATGACTGGATCATTATTTTTCGTGTCTTTCGAGTCCATGGGTTTTCCTTCCAATTATTGGTTTTTGTTTTTGCCCAGGTAACCGTGGCAGGCCGGGTGCGCGTCGCCTGGGTCCTCGCCCACCATCCCTGATACGAGCTACCACGCTAGTGGAGGTAAAGACGCAAATGCCGCCAAAAACGATGCATTTCCAGACAGTTTCAGTTTTGTACGAATAAAGAATTGGTCGTCGAGGTGGTTGTTAGTTCTGACTTGGTGTGTTCGGGCGCCGCTACGGCGGGAACAGCATGGATGCAAGGGCCAGCGGGCTGGCCTGGCGCAACAGAAAATCGCCAAACCTTCCGGTCATGGCGGCCTGGGTGTTCAGGGCTTCCTATCCATCATCGCCGCGGTGACACCCTTCGGGGCTGCCCGGGACCTTCCCGGGACATTCCGTAAGTAGCGGCGAAGGTCCATGCAGGATCGTCGCGGCGGTGGGTCTCCGCAGCCAAAGGGCCAGAGGCCTTTGGCGTGAACGGAATGGGAAGCAGGCGGAGTCACGCCGTATGTTGAGCCGGTACTTCCGTGCCGATTTCGGTCGCGGCACTCACAGACGCCAGCAATGGCATTGGTTCGAAAGGGGCAGGTATGTACGAGGGGCAGTATTCACTCATCGGCATTGAGTTCAGTTTCTTTACCCGCAAGCTGGAAGCCCAGCTGTTGCACCAGGGCATTCCGTTCAAGTGGACGTTCAAGACACTGGAGATCACCAAGGACGTGGAGACCCGGGCAGGCACGCGCTTTATCCCGGTGCTGGAAACACCCGACGGCTGGACCATTCACGACACCATTGCCATTGGCCCCCTGCTGAGTGACCGCTTTCATGAAACCCCGGTGATCCCGGAGGATGCCACCCTGCGGGCCCTGTGTTTCATCCTGGAAGACTACTTCAACCACTGGTTGACCCGGCATGTCCTGCATTCCCGCTGGTGCTATGAAGACAGCGTCGCCCATGCCGGCAGGGGCTTTGGCATGAACATGGTGCTGGGCAAGAGCGTCACCGAGCCCCTTACCGAGGAAGAAGAGCAGAAGATTGCCGGTATGCCAGCCATGTTCCGCGATACCTTCGGGCTGAGCGCCTGCAAGGCGCAGGGCGCGGGTGAGGATCAATCGGCCATATTGCAGGCCGATCTCAAGGATATCGTGGCCATGTTTCTCGACCACATGAAAGATAACGACTTTATTTTCGGTGGCCGCGCCTGCCTGGCCGACTTTGCCATGGCCGGTGCCCTGAAGGCGCATTTCCTCGAAGACCCGGACCCGAGGGCCTGGCTGGCACCCCACATCAACGCGCTTGAGCAGTATGTCCAGCGTGTCCATGCCGGGCCGATTGAGGGTGGCACCTGGAAAGCCTGGCCGGAGCTGGAGGCAGGCCTGAAGCCGCTGCTGGCGCATGTGGTGTCTTATTACCATGCCTTTGCCGGCGCCAGCATCAAGGGCGCGGGGCAGGGCGAGAAGTTTTTCACCTGTGAGCTGCCGTCGGGGCAAATCACGGGCCGAACCATGAAGCGGCTGGATAAATCCCGTTTGCATGTCCAGAACGAACTCAAACGGGTGAACGCCTTCGAGAATGACCCGCTGAAAGCGAGTGGTGTGCTGGAGTATTACGCAATGCCACCCCAGGTGACGAAGAGTCAGTGACCTTGCCGTTGCGCTCATAAAGACAGTATTCATAGTAGAAAGGTGAATTAATATGAGAACCGCATTATTGCTGGGTGCTACCGGGCTCACTGGCAGAAACTGCCTGAATTTTCTGCTGGAAGATAAAGACTATGAAAAGGTCATTGCGCTGTGCCGTCGTCCAATCCAGCAGAATGGCCAGGAGCTAACGCACGAGAAGCTCGAACAGCATGTTGTGAATTTTGATGCGCTCGAAAGCCATTCTGATCTGTTCAAGGTTGACGATGTTTTTTGCTGTTTGGGGACGACGATAAAGAAGGCTGGCTCAAAAGACGCATTCCGAAAGGTAGACCTGGAATACCCGTTGGCGGCGGCAAAATGCGCTGCCGCCAATAATTGTCAGCAGTTTCTGGTGATAAGTGCGCCGGAATCCAGCGAGAAATCGCCTTTCTTCTACGGGCGCGTCAAGGGGGAGATGGAAGCCCTGGTGAGCAAGCAGGCGTTTGCAGGCACCTACATTTTCAGGCCCAGCCTGTTGATCGGGGAGCGAGAAGACGGTGGGCGCCTGGGCGAGGGTTTGGCGATCAAGGTATTAACCGGCGCGCCCTGGCTGATGGTGGGCGCCTTGAAAAAACTCAAGCCGATCAAGGCCAAAGATGTCGCCAGGGCCATGATTATCGTTGCCAAAACCCAACCTGAAGGACATCGCACCTTCAGCTCTGGCCGTATACAGGCCATTGCCGATGCCGGCGACATGCGCCTTCCTGGCGATGAAAAATGAAAGACCTGCCCCCACCGTTTTGCACGCAAGAACCAGTCCATTTCTTGAGCGGCAATCAAGAGGTTGCTAGCATGAGCCGATCAGAGGAGAGCCCATGCCCAGCAACCGCCCAGACGTCGCGCCGGAAGTAAAGCGCCAGGAAATTTTGACTGCCGCGCGCACGGTCTTCTTCAACGACGGTTTCGACAAGGCCAGCGTCGCGCGCATCGCCCGCGCGGCCGGCGTCGCGCCGAATACCCTGTACTGGTATTTCGATTCCAAGGACGCCCTGTTTGCCGCCGTGATGGAGGAACTCATGGGCCTGTTCTTCCTCGGTCTGAAAAGCCGTGATCCGGCGGAGCCATTAGATGACACCCTGCACTGGGTGCTGAAAGGCATGCAGGCGGCCCGCCCCTTGATCGTGACGCTACACGAGAAAGCCCAAACCTCAGCGCCGATTGCCGCGCTGCATGAGCGCTTCCATGCCGAGTTGGCAGAGCTGCTGGACGGCATGCTGGCGGAACGTGCGATGGACCCGGCGCGCATTCCCGCCTTTATCCAGATCGCCAGTTTTGTGGTGGAAGGGTTGCTGATGCATGACCTGCCCGCCAAGGCCCGCGATGCGGTGATCCGCGAGCTGGCCACCTTCTGAACGCTGGCGCGCCTGGCCAGCACTCCCGACGTCGACCCGCAACCCCTGATGGCGCCCTGACGCCCGCACTCTTGATCGCCGTTCAAGAGTGCGCTATCGTCCTCTTGAACATCAATCAAGAAAGGGCGGATTCATGACAAACAGCATTGATCCCTTCACCGCGGCGCGCCAGGACATCAGCTTTACCAGCCAGGGCTGCCGCTGCCATGGTTGGCTCACCTATCCGCAAGGCGGCAGTGGCCGGGTGCCGCTGGTGATCATGGCTCACGGGTTTGCCGGCACCCGGGAGCTGCGCCTGACGCAGTACGCTGAGCGCTTCCATGAGGCTGGCTTTGCCACGCTGATCTTCGATTACCGCCACTTTGGCGCCAGTGAGGGCGAGCCGCGCCAGCTGATGGTGCCCGTCCGACAGATCGAGGATTGGCATGCCGCGCTGGCCTTTGCGCGGGGCTTGCCCGGTATTGATGTCGAGCGTCTGGCCCTGTGGGGCACCTCCTTTGCCGGTGGCTTGGTGCTTACCGTGGCGGCGCAGGACGGCAGGGTGGCCGCCACCGTGAGCCAGTGCCCCATGCTGGATGGCCTGTCGGCTGTTACCGGGATTATCCGCTATGCCGGCGTGCGCAGCCTGGCGCGCGTGCTCTGGCATGGCGTACGTGATGCAGCACGCGCCGGTGTGGGTGCCACGCCGCACTATATCCCCGCGGTAGCAGCCCCGGGGGAAGTGGGCGCAATGACCAGTGACGACGCGATGGCAGCCTTCCACCGCATGGGTGACGAGGACCTGCCGGATATCCGTGTGACCGCGCGATCGAGCCTGCTGGTGCCGCTTTACCGGCCTATCCGTGATGCGCGCAAGGTGCGCTGCCCGGCGTTGTTGCAACTGTGCGACTACGACACCGTGGCGCCGGCGGCAGCGGGGGAACGGGCGGCCAAACTTTTGGCCAGGGCCGAGGTGGTGCGGTATCCCGAGGGGCACTTCGATGTGTATTTTGATGAGGCCTTTGAAGTTAGTGTGTCCGACCAGGTGGCATTCTTGCGGCGTCATCTCGGGAAGTAGCGGTCTTTTCATGCCGGCTGTGTCAGGCCGCCTGCGAAAGTCGGGGTCATGCGAAAGTCGGGTTCAGACCTCAGGTTTTACGCAGGAGGGGAGGTGAAATGTGAGGTCTGCCCACGTTTCTCTTTCTGCCTTCGTTTCCTTTTAGTGCGGTGAACTGAAGCTGCTTTCCCGGCCGTGCCTTGTCGCCCGTCGCAGGGCACGCACGCAGTTCTTCAGTCCCAGGTACAGGTATACCCGCGCCTTCCCGGCGACGGAGGACAGCGGGATCAGGTGGCAGTGGTAATGCCCTTTGCGCCGCACCGCGGGGCCGCTCTGCAAAAGCAGGTAGCTGTCCTCTGAGCCCAGTACCTCTTTGGCCTTTAATCGCGCATGCCGCACAGCGAGGGAAGCCAGCTCCTCCAGCTCCCTGGCTGTGGGTTCTCCATGGCTCGGTGTACAACTGAGTACCTGGTAGCCAGGGACCTTGGGATGGCGCGGCTCCACCAGCTGGCACACGGTGCCGGTGCTCAGGCGGATATTGGCAATCTTCGCGCGCCCACGGGGGGCAAGGTCTGGCTTCTGCCAAAGGAGCTGCCAAAGCTCGCGGCGCATATTGCCACGGGCCCGGGAAGTGAGCGCCCGCCCAGCCGGCGAGTAGAACAGGCGGGCGCGCGTAAGCATGCCAAGGAGGAAGCGAATCCGGCCCAGCCGGTAGGCACGAGGCGACGTGGTGGCATGCTCTCGCCGGATGGCGGTGCAATAGGCCTGATAGCGGGCCTCGGTACTGCCGAGAATGGCCATATCCGCATCCAGAAACAGTGCCTCGGCATCAGAGTGAGGCCGGGAGTGCGTGCGGGTAGCCTCGATCAGCGTCCGGACTTTTTCGATCACCCCTGAGGGCACGCCCAGGACAGTGAGCTCCTTCTGTGCCACCTGGGCGCTCAATGCCTCATTGTCAGCGGCGCCGGGCTGGTAGACGGCATCGTGGTACAGCGTGGCCAGCACGAGGGCGGGCGGCACTGTGCCACACCAACCCCGGAGGCACTCAAGCATCCCAGCTATGTGCTGTGCCGTGTGCCAGTGGCGCTGCGGCTCGGTGTACCGGGCCAGCAGGCCCTGAAGGGTAGCTTCAGCCGCCTCGGTGGCTGGGTTGATGGCAAGCGCACTCAGGGCCTGATGCCATTCATGGGTAATGACGCTTTCGCTGCTGTTAGCCATGTCTTTCTCCTAAATTGGTCATATGACCAATAAATAGACTCTAAGTGAGCCTGGCTTTCTTTGGCAAGTATTAATTGGTTAAATAACCAAATATCAACAAGGACAGCCGCTTATGGGCCGTAAACCCAACACAGAGCAGCGCCGGGCACAGATCGCGGACGCCCTTTTGGCCGTTATGGCGGAGAAGGGCTACGAGGGGGCCTCAATCCAGGCCATCGCCCGCCAGGCGGGCCTCGCCCCGGGGCTGGTGCACTACCACTTCAAGAGCAAGCAGCAGATCCTGCTGGCAGCGGTGGAGCGACTGGTGGCCGCAGCCGGGGCACGCTTTGAGGCTTCAGCGTCCAAAGCCAAGTCGCCTGACGACAAACTGCGGGCCCTCGTTCATGCCCGGCTCGCGCTGGGCGAGGGCGAAGACCGGCGTGCGGTGGCAGCCTGGGTCATGATCGGCGCAGAGGCTGTGCGCCAGCTAGAGGTACGGGAGGTGTATCAGGCGGTGATGGCTGACCAGATGGCCTTGATTGCCGGTTTGCTGGCGGATTGCGGGGTGAGGCCGAAGAAAGTGGCCAGGGACAAGGCCGCAACCTTGTTGGCCATGATGGAGGGGATGTATCAGCTTTCGTCTGCTGCCGGCGCTGCTGTGCCAGAGGGATATGCCGAGAAAGCAGCTCTGGAGTATCTGGCAGCTGTTATTGGCTAGAGATAGTTGGGATTGTAAGGGGTGACGCTGTGATTTGTGAGGTCTGACCCCGTTTTAAGCTATTTGGCGTTTTTTAACTCGATGTTTTTGCCCAATCTCTACGGCTTTGGCAGGTTCGTTCGGCGATCCTTGTAAAGTTCTTATCAATCTGTGCGCAGGCGTAAAGGGTTCCTATTAGCTGTTCGTATTTTTTTTGAGTCTCTTCGGGATTTTTGGCTTTCTTTAATTCATGTATTTCTTTTCGTAATGCTCGAATCTTTTTCCAATCAGAGGCGCGAACCATAAGTCCATTTTTGGGGTGAATAACAGAGCCAGTGATCGGCTTTATGTCGGAGGGTTTGAGTCTTTTTATCTTGTGGCTCTCATAGCCGAAAGAGGTTATGACTTGTCTTATTCGAAGTAAAAAATCATCGTCTATTCTTTCTCCGGAAAATGACAGGTCATCAACATACAGAGTAAACGTAATTGAAAGATGAGAAGAAATATTGGCTATCTTGTTAAACATGGATTCATTTGACCAAAAAGCCAAGCACTGGCTAATCGGGCTTCCAGTGGGAAGCTTATCCCCATAGCAGCACAAATTCGCGAGTATTCCGGCCACATCTGGCGAGCATTCGAATTTTTCTCGGAACAAATTATAAATTCTTCTTTTTGGTGTTGAGTCGTAAAAGCGTTTTATATCAATAGTGAGGGCTTTTTCTTCTCCATTTTTTACATGGGATATAGCGTTTGTTGCGTGCGATCTGCGCTTAACGCCGGAATGAAGAAATGAAGGAGTTTCTATTCTCTGAAGTAAGCGAAATATTCTATTGTGAAATTGGCGTGTGAGCTGTTTGGGAATATGAACTTCGCGGCCTGATATGTTTGTAACGTGAAAGTTGGGGGCGGAGTCGCCACTCGCGACTTTGCAAAGACGTCTTTCAGTAGTAAACAGCAATTTAGACAGCTTTTTTTTGCTTGAAAGCCGGAAAAATGGAGAGCTAGAAAGTGGATAACTTTTTACTTTTCCTTTCATTGTTCTAGTTTTTGTGATTGTTTGTGCACCCAAGTCAAGAAGGTCAATGCTATTGCGCAAAGCCTCAGTCGTGTTTTCCTGGCTAGATTGCTTTCTTTTGGAATTCTTCTTTCAGAAAATAGTCTAAGAATTTTCAAGCTTACGCCGTAATGTTTGCTAAGAACGCTGAGAGCAATGTCCTCATTTTTAAGGATGTTATCGCTGTTAGCTTTGCCTGTTTCTGGGTCAAAATAATACGCAACATTCGCCGGCGGCTCGCTGTAGCTAAACTTTTGACAGAGCGTGGCTATTTCAGGTGTCATTGCACGTCCTAATGTGCCTGTTTTTTTATTGGTAGTTAGGGAAGGAGGAGACTCATGCGATCACCCCTAGCCAGGCTAGGAGGAGAGGCACAAGAGGCGCAACCGTCCCTTTCGTGACAGTTACTAGTACCGTCATAAGGAACGCTAGGGTCAGCTTTAACACCCAAGGGTGTCTCATGCCTCTTCCTAGCTTTGCTCTCCATGAACTACGTTTCTTAAGTCTTCGCATTTTTCAATACCTCTTTAGTTGGTTGGCAACTCCGCGAACCATTCGCGGAGCCCGCATTGCCACAAACTGAGGTATCGGACTTCGTAGTTCTTCCTTCCCTAAACCATGCCCTTTCCACGCAGTGAAAGGGCGATCCGGAGGCTAGCGTAGCAGACTCTAGGCCAAGCGTGTCACCGAATATAGTTGGTGCTTGCGCACCTCGAGCAGAGCTCTAATGAAGGCGGTCAATCTAGACCGGCTTCTAATCGCGGATGTCCCTAAATGCAAAGACATCTCGATGCTAAGCACTCATCGCTCTCGGGTCAATCTTTGGATGATAGTGATGGCGTCGTGACATCACTATACAGGAGCACAAAAGCTGATCACTAAGAAGGAAATAACCACCAGAATTGATGAGGTAGAGAGAACTAGGGAGCCTATTGGAGTGGTCGTAAGTAGCTCTGTCTTAATGCGTTCACCTGAAAACTCATTCCAGATGTACTCGGGAGTATGATATGGGTTGCTAATCCATTGCTCTTTGGATTCCCTGTAGACGTGGTCTTTTACTTGGTCCAGGTCTAATTCGGATATGTATCGTCTAAAAGCTTTTCCATGCTTTTGCCGCCATTGCCTTACTCTTAGGTACTCAAGCGGAGCAGCGACTCCCGCGGCTCCTATAATAACGACCGAGAAGACTGAGAAAAAACCAAAAACTGTGAGCCATGCATCGTAAGTGTTCTTCTTGATTTTTATCTTGTGATCAGGGATGTCGACTATGTCACCAGAGCCAGTTCTAGTTATCGAGGTTTCTATCGTTCCTCCAATCAAGGCCCGCTCGTTTATTGTTGGAATTGGGGCTTCCTGCAAATATTGTGGGCCTGACGCATACATTCTTATGTGAGATTTTTCAGAGGGCTTCCATTGGTCAAACGATACCTCCAAAACCGTCTCTGCCACGGTATTTAGAGATACTTCTGGATCGGATTTTTCGTTGACGGCAGCAGATATTCGGTAGCCTTTCGGCAAAGTGATCTTTAGCCCTCTATCGATCAAATCTTTTCTTTCACCAACACCTATTATAGTCTTTTCGCCGTTATTCCTTATGGAGATACGGATTTCCCAGAGACTTTGGACTTTCTGGTCACTTACCGTTATTTCTGCGCCAATGCCTGACGCTCTTATAGTTTCAGTCAGGTCTTCTATTGATACTACTTTCGCTTCCAAAGATGGAGATCCATCTTTGAGTCCTGAATATAACGTGTAGAGGCCAGCGATAATTGCAATTATTGCTGCCGTGGTTGTTATCGCTGATGATATCCGACTGGTCATTAGACATCCCTCACCTCGAAGAGAGCAATGGAAACACAAAAAAAGCCCGGCTTGTAGCCGGGCTTTTGGTTTTCCAGTCCGTCCCTTGTGAGGCCGGGCCGGAAGAGGTCGGGGCTGCAGGGCTGCCCCTTGTCTTTTTAGGGCTTACACACGCTCGATGACGGTGGCGATACCCTGGCCCAGACCAATACACATGGTCGCCAGGCCCAGCTGGCCGTCTTTCCACTCCATCACGTTGAGCAGGGTGCCGGTGATGCGGGCACCGGAGCAGCCCAGCGGGTGGCCCAGGGCAATGGCGCCGCCGTTCAGGTTCACCTTGTCCATCTTGTCGAGCAGCTTCAGGTCCTTCATTACCGGCAGGCTCTGCGCGGCGAAGGCTTCGTTCAGCTCCACGTAGTCGATGTCGTCCATGGTGAGGCCGGCACGGGCCAGGGCCTTCTGGGTGGCCGGTACCGGGCCATAGCCCATGATGGCGGCGTCGCAGCCGGCCACGGCCATGGAACGGATCTTGGCGCGGGGCTTCAGGCCCATTTCCTCGGCCTTGGCAGCGCTCATCACCAGCAGGGCAGAGGCGCCGTCAGACAGGGCAGAGGACGTACCGGCGGTGACGGTGCCGTTCTTCGGGTCGAACACCGGGCGCAGGCCGGACAGGCTTTCCACGGTGGTCTCCGGGCGGATCACTTCGTCGATCTCGCACAGCACCTTGTTGCCGTCGGCGTCGTGGCCTTCCATCGGCACGATCTCGTTCTTCCAGCGGCCTTCCTGCGTGGCTTCCCAGGCTTTCTGGTGGGAGCGGGCGCCGAACTCGTCCTGCTGCTCACGGCTGATGCCGTGCAGCTTGCCCAGCATCTCCGCGGTCAGGCCCATCATGTTGGAGGCCTTGGCGGTGTGCTTGGAGCTTTCCGGGTTCAGGTCGATGCCGTGCATCATGCCCACGTGGCCCATGTGCTCCACGCCACCGATAACGAACACATCACCGTTGCCGGTCATGATGCCCTGGGCGGCCATGTGCAGTGCCTGCATGGAGGAGCCACACAGACGGTTCACGGTCTGGGCGGCGGTGGTGCGCGGCATGCCGGCCAGCAGCGAGATGTTGCGGGCGATGTTCATGCCCTGTTCCAGGGTCTGGTTAACACAGCCCCAGATCACATCTTCGGTCTGGTCCACTTTCCAGCCGGGGTTACGCTCCTTGAGCGCCTCGATCAGGTTGGCGGAGAGTTTCTCTGCGCGCACATTGCGGAACATGCCGTTCTTCGATTTGCCCATCGGCGTACGGACGGCATCCACGATTACTACATCATTGGGATTCAAGCTCATTTCGTATCTCCTGTCCGTCGCTTAGCCGAAGAAAGACTTGCCGGATTCGGCCATGTCTTTCAGCATTTGCGGCGCTTCGTAGAGCTTGCCCAGGTGTGCGTACTTGTCGCACAGGGCCACGAACTCTTTCACGCCGATGGAGTCGATGTAACGCATCGGGCCACCGCGGAACGGCGGGAAGCCAATGCCGTAGATCATCGCCATGTCTGCTTCAGCAGCGGAACCGACAATGTTGTCTTCCAGGCAGCGAACGGTCTCGGTGCACAGCGGGATCATCATGCGGGCGATGATTTCCTCGGCATCGAATTCCTGGCTGTCAGCCACATGGGGCTTGATCAGCGCGTAGGTCTCTTCGTCCACAACCTTCTTGGGCTTGCCCTTCTTGTCTTCTTCGTACTTGTAGAAGCCCACCTTGGTCTTCTGCCCGTAGCGCTTGTTCTCGAACATGATTTCAGAGACATCCTTGAAATCGTGCTTCATGCGGTCGGGGAAGCCTTCGGCCATGACTTCGGCCGCGTGGACACCGGTGTCGATACCCACCACGTCCATCAGGTACGCCGGGCCCATGGGCCAGCCGAACTTTTCCATCACCTTGTCGATGGCCTGGAAGTCGGCACCGTCGCGCATCAGCATGCCGAAGCCGGCGAAGTACGGGAACAGCACGCGGTTCACCAGGAAGCCGGGGCAGTCGTTCACCACGATGGGGTTCTTGCCCATCTTCTGCGCGTAGCTCACCAGTGTTGCCACGGTCTCGTCAGAGGTCTTCTCACCACGGATCACTTCCACCAGCGGCATCATGTGTACCGGGTTGAAGAAGTGCATGCCGGCGAAGTTCTCCGGCTTCTTCAGTGCGGTGGCCAGGTGCGTGATAGAGATGGTGGAGGTATTGGAGGCCAGTACGGCGCCGTCCTTCAGCTTCTCTTCGGTCTCGGCCAGTACCGACTGCTTGATCTTCGGGTTCTCGACAACCGCCTCGACCACCACGTCCACATCGGCGAAGTCACCGTAGTTCAGGGTGGGGCGGATGGAAGACAGCACCTTGCCCATCTTGGCGGCGTCCATCTTCTTCTTCTGCACGCGCTTGGCGAGCAGTTTGGTGGCTTCACCCATGCCGAGATCCAGCGCCTCGTTGGCGATGTCCTTCATGATGATGGGCGTGCCCTTGGAGGCGCTCTGGAAGGCGATGCCGCCACCCATGATGCCGGCACCCAGTACCGCGGCCAGGTTGATGTCGGCCGCACCCTTGGCGTGCTTGCCGTTGGCTTTCTTCACCGCCTGGTCAGCCAGGAACAGGCCCACCAGCGCAGTGGCCTGCGGGGTCTTGGCAACCTTGGCGAAGCCCTTGGCTTCCACGTCGTTGGCTTCGTTGCGGTTCATGCCACCGTGCTTCTGCATGGCGCCCACGGCCGCCAGCGGGGCGGGGTAGTTCTTGCCAGCCTGCTGCGCCACAAAGGCGGTGGAGGTCTGGAACGCCATCATGTTTTCCATCGGCGGGAGCTTCAGCGGCTCGAGCTTCTCGGCACGCTTGGCCTTGTAGTCGATCTTGCCGTCCAGGCACTGCTTCACCAGCACGATGGCAGACTCTTTCACCTTGTCGGCCGGCACCACGGCATCAACGACGCCGTCCTTCATGGCCTTGTCGGCCTTGTGCTGGCCAGCGGCGGCGATCCACTCCACGGCGTTGTCCACACCGATCAGGCGCGGCATGCGCACAGTGCCACCGAAGCCCGGGAACAGGCCCAGCTTCACTTCCGGCAGGCCCACCTGGGCGCTGTCGGCCATGACGCGGTAATCGCAGGCCAGCGCCATTTCCAGGCCGCCACCCAGGGCGATGCCGTTGATGGCACAGACGGTGGGCATGTCCAGGTCTTCCACGGCGTTGAACACCTGGTTCGACTTCAGGCACCAGCCGGCGATTTCTTCCTCCGGCAGTTTGAACATGTCCGTGAATTCGGTGATATCGGCACCGACGATAAATACGCCTTTGCCAGAGGTAACGATCAGGCCCTTGATGTCGCTGCTGCCCTTGATGGCGTCCACAGCGGCGCCCAGGTCCTCAACCGTCTCGCGGTTGAACTTGTTGACGGACTCGCCCTGAAGATCGAACTTCAGTTCGGCGATACCGTCGTCAAGCAGCTCGACGCTGACAGCCTTGCCGGAATAGATCATGACTTGCTCTCCAGTTTGTGGGTCACCACGAATCAGCGGGTGGTGCCCCTTTCAGAACTCCGAATGCCGTGAACGGATGCCCTCCCTGGGGCGGCCGTTACGGCTCCAGACTCCCCATGGCCGGTGCTGGGCGACCTCCGCAGGCGCCCGGTGCGGTGAAACCGCCACCGGCATGAAAAAGCCGTTGGCTGCTGCTTTTCATGTGGGCGTTTACTTACACGCTAGCGCTCACAATCCGTACGGCAGCCAGATCGGGGGCACCAAGTATAGGGAAGGGTGAAGAAGATTGAATCCCCCGGCAGTGACCGGGTGGTCTGCGTCAGTAATGCCTGCGCGGGTGAGGGCAAGGGCAGGGCGACGGACCAGGCCCTGCGTTATACTCCCGCGCTGATGTCAGCCCCAGGAGCCTTCGTGCAATTACCCGAGATTCAGCGCCGTTCCACCACCGCCCCGTCATGGCCGGATGTGCCGCCGTTGCTGGCCCGCATTCTCGCCGCCCGCGGTATCGAGAGCGCCGATGAATTGCAGCTCGGGCTGGCGGGCCTGCCGGCGCCGGACGGCCTGCCGGGCCTGGCAGAGGCGGTGCCGCTGTTGCTGGAGGCCCGTGCTGCCGGCAAAAAGGTGGTGGTGGTGGGGGATTACGACGCCGACGGCGCCACGGCCACCGCCCTGATGGTGCGCGGCCTGGCCCTGCTCGGCTTTGCCCAGCCGGGTTTCCTGGTGCCGGACCGGTTCCAGTACGGCTACGGCCTCAGCCCCGCTATTGTCGAGCTGGCACAGCGCGAAGCGCAGCCCGATGTGATCATCACCGTGGACAACGGCATTGCCAGTGTCGACGGTGTAGCCGCCGCCAATGCCGCCGCCATACCCGTGGTGGTCACCGATCACCACCTGCCCGGCGACACCCTCCCGGACGCTGCCGCGCTGATCAATCCGCGCCTGGATGACAGTTTCGAGGGCCACAACCTTGCCGGCGTGGGCGTGGCGTTCTACCTGTTGATGGCCCTGCGCGCCGGGCTGCGCGCGGCTGGCGACCATGCCGGCGGTGCCGATATTGCCTCGCTGCTGGACCTGGTGGCGCTGGGCACGGTGGCTGACGTGGTGGTGCTGGACCGGCCCAACCGTATTCTCGTCGAGCAGGGCGTGCGCCGTATCCGCGCCGGCCAGTGCTGCCCGGGGATCACCGCGCTGCTGGAGCGCGCCAACCGCAACCCGCAGCGCCTGCTGGCCCAGGACCTGGGTTTCACCGTGGCGCCGCGCCTGAATGCCGCCGGGCGCCTTTCCGACATGAGCCACGGCATCCAGTGCCTGCTCACCGATGACCAGCAGCGCGCCGCGCAATATGCCGAGGAGCTGGACGGCATCAACCGCGAACGGCGCCAGATCGAGCAGGGCATGCGCGAGGCCGCCATGAAGGAAGTGGAGCGGCTGAAACAGAAGGGCGAGCTGCCCATGGCGCTGACCCTGTTTGATGATGGCTGGCACGAAGGGGTGGTGGGCATCCTCGCCTCGCGGGTGAAGGAAGTGGCGCACCGGCCCGTGATCGCCTTTGCCCCGGCGCAGGACCGCGGCCTGATCAAGGGTTCCGGGCGCAGCATCATCGGCCTGCACATGCGTGATGCGCTGGACCGGGTGGCCACGGCGCATCCGGGGCTGCTGGAGAAATTCGGCGGCCATGCCATGGCCGCCGGCCTGACCCTGGCCCGTGACGCCTACCCCGACTTCCAGGCGGCTTTCCTTGAGGCGGTGGGCGAGATGCTCGATCCGGCGGCGCTGTCGCCGGTGGTGGTGACGGACGGGGCCCTGGAGGATACCGACATCAGCCTCGGCACTGCCGAGCTGCTGGGCACGGCCCAGCCCTGGGGGCAGGGCTTCCCGGCACCCCAGTTCGATGGCGAATTCGAGGTGCTCGACCAGCGTGTGCTGCAGGACAGGCACCTGAAGCTGACCCTGGGCCTGCCCGGTGTGTCCGGCGTTATCGATGGGTTGCTGTTCAATGCGCCAGTGGACAAGTGGCCGGGCAAGCCCGGGCGGGTGCGCGGGGTGTACCAGTTGTCGGTGAACGAGTTCCGTGGCCGGCGCAGCCCGCAGCTGATCTTCCAGCACCTGGTGCCGGCGGATTGAGGGGGGGCCTCACCCTGTCCCTCTCCCGGGGGGAAGGACAGCCCTCACCCTGTCCCTCTCCCGGAGGGAGAGGGGACCCTCCAGGGCGGCTTGTAGCCCCTCTCCCCCTGGGAGAGGGGTTGGGGTGAGGGCAACACCCCTTGGGAAGAACCTGCCACCCCATAATGCCGGCGCCTTCCCGGCCGCTTCTCGCCAGGCAAACACCGCTTTCATTGACCTGGCCCCTGCCGGGGACGGCCAAGCTTTGGTAGCATCCGTTTTTCGCGGCCCGGATACGGGCCAGATTCGGCGGCGCGCCCTGACGGTCCACAAGACCTGCGCGCCCATCACGGGGATGACGGCTCCTATCCCGTTGTCCCGTTGCTCATCCCGACGGAGGGACGCATGAAAACCATCCACAAGCATCGCCTGGACGTAAGCAACGAGATCCAGGAGGTGAAGATTCCCGAGGACGGCAAGTGCCTGCGTGTGGATTACATCCTGCAGGACCGCTGCATCTATATCTGGGTGGAAGTGGAAGCCGATACCCTGATCGAGACGCCGAAAGAGACGCGCCAGTTCAAGGTGTTCAATACCGGCGACGGCATTCCCAAGAATGCCCTGTACGTGGGCTCCACCGTGAACCACCTCAAGCCCGAGGCCTATCACGTCTACGAGTTGCTGGACTGAGAGCGGGCGGGGCGCCGGCCATCGCCACGCGCCCCTGACAGTCCGTGAAAACCCGGCCAATCTTCGCTAGAATGCGCGCCTTCGCCGACGGCAGGACGTTTTTCCATGGAAATCAATCCGCTACGTAACCAGATCGCTGACCTCTCGGAGCGCTGCGAAGCGCTTAGGGGGTACCTTTGACTACCCGGTAAAACGGGAACGTCTCACCGAAGTCGAACGCGAGCTGGAAGACCCGAATGTCTGGAATGACCCGGAGAAAGCCCAGAACCTGGGCAAGGAACGGGCCACCCTGGAAGCCATCGTCAAATCCATCGATGACCTGTCCGCCGGGCTGGAGGACGCCGAGGCGCTGCTGGAGCTGACCGTCGAGGAAAACGACGAGGACAGCCTGGCCGACGTGCAGTCGGAGCTCGACGGGCTGGAGAGGCTGGCCAGCGGGCTGGAATTCCGGCGCATGTTCTCCGGCAAGATGGACAGCTGCAACGCCTACGTGGATATCCAGTCGGGCTCCGGCGGGACCGAAGCGCAGGACTGGGCCGAGATGCTGCTGCGCATGTACCTGCGCTGGTGTGAAGCCCACGGCTTCAAGGCCGAGCTGGTGGAAGCGTCCGCCGGCGATGTGGCCGGCATCAAGTCCGCCACCATTCATGTCACCGGCGATTACGCCTACGGCTGGTTACGCACCGAAACCGGTGTGCACCGCCTGGTGCGCAAGTCGCCGTTTGATTCCGGCGGTCGCCGGCACACATCGTTCTCGTCGGTGTTCGTGTCACCGGAAGTGGATGACGCCATCGACATCGAGATCGATCCGGGCAAGTTGCGGGTGGATACCTACCGCGCCTCCGGCGCTGGTGGCCAGCACGTTAACCGGACCGACTCGGCGGTGCGCCTGACCTATGTGTTCAAGGACCCGGACAACGGTGAGGAACACACGGTGGTGACCCAGTGCCAGTCGCAGCGCTCGCAGCACCAGAACAAGGACTTCGCCATGAAGATGATGCAGTCGCGTCTTTATGAGCTGGAGGTGCAGAAGCGCAACGCCGAGAAGCAGCGTCTGGAAAATTCCAAGGCCGACATCGGCTGGGGCAGCCAGATCCGTTCCTACGTGCTGGACGATGCCCGCATCAAGGACCTGCGCACCAATGTGGAAACGCGCAACACCCAGGCGGTGCTGGATGGCAGCCTGGACCAGTTTATCGAGGCCTCGCTGAAGGCCGGCCTGTAACCGAACCCGCAGGGTAGACGATGACCGACGAACAGAACCCGAACACGCAGGACCAGGATCAGGCACAGGAAGAAAACCGCCTGATCGCCGAGCGTCGCCAGAAGCTGGCGGCCCTGCGCGAGGACGGCCAGGCCTTCCCCAACGCCTTCCGCCGTGATGCCCTGGCCGCCGAGCTGCAGGCCCGCTACGGCGACAAGAGCAAGGAAGAACTGGAACAGATGGGCCTGCAGGTAGCCATCGCCGGCCGCCTGATGCTGGATCGCAAAGCATTCAAGGTGCTGCAGGACATGTCCGGGCGTATCCAGATCTATGCCGCCAAGGATGTGCAGAAAGACACCAAACACTGGGACCTGGGCGACATCGTTGGCGTGCGCGGCACCCTGTGCAAGTCGGGTAAGGGTGACCTGTACGTGGCCATGGACGACTACCAGCTGCTGACCAAGTCGCTGCGGCCGCTGCCGGAAAAGCACAAGGGCCTGACCGATACCGAGTCGCGCTACCGCCAGCGTTACGTCGACCTGATCGTCAACGAGGACACACGCAACACCTTCCGGGTGCGCTCGAAGATCATCGAGGGCATGCGCCGCTACCTGGTGGACCGTGATTTCATCGAGGCGGAAACGCCCATGCTGCAGGTGATTCCCGGCGGCGCCACGGCGCGTCCGTTTGTGACCTTCCATAACAGCCTGGAACTGGACATGTACCTGCGCATTGCGCCGGAACTGTACCTGAAGCGACTGGTGGTGGGCGGCTTCGAGAAGGTGTTCGAGATCAACCGCAATTTCCGTAACGAAGGGTTGAGCACACGGCACAACCCCGAGTTCACCATGATTGAGTTCTACCAGGCCTATGCCGATTACAACGACCTGATGAACCTCACCGAGGACATGCTGCGCACGCTGGCACAGGATGTGCTGGGAACCACCGAGGTGCAGTATCAGGGCGACACCTACGATTTCGGCAAACCATTTGCGCGCCTGTCGGTGTTTGATTCCATCCTGCAGTTCAATCCCGACATCAACGCGGATGAGCTGGCCGACGAGCAGGGCGCCCGCAAGATCGCTGAAGGCCTGGGCATTCCGCTGAAAGATTCCTATGGCCTGGGCAAGGTGCAGATCGAGATCTTCGAGAAGACTGTCGAGCACCGGTTGATGGACCCAACCTTCATCACCCAATACCCGACCGAGGTGTCACCGCTGGCACGGCCCAGTGATGACGACCCGTTTGTCACCGACCGCTTCGAGTTCTTTGTCGGCGGGCGCGAGATAGCCAATGGCTTCTCCGAGCTCAATGACGCCGAGGACCAGGCCGAGCGCTTTCGCAAGCAGGTGGAAGAGAAAGAGGCCGGTGACGACGAGGCCATGTTCTTCGACGAGGACTACATCGTCGCCCTGGAACACGGCCTGCCGCCGACGGCGGGTGAGGGGATCGGCATTGACCGTTTGGTAATGCTTTTTACTGACTCGCCCTCCATCCGTGATGTGATCCTGTTCCCGCATATGCGGCCTCAGAAATAATTCGGGCACATCAGGGTTAGCGTTACGTAAGCTTTTTGCTATGTTTGGTGGACGTCCGTGCCTGTGTGCGCGTGAACATCACCATGCCGGAAAAGGATGTTATGGCTTCCGCAATTCAGTACCAGGGCCGTCAGGCCCGTCGACAGGGCAGTGAACAGCGCCGCCGCGCCATTCTCGAAGCGGCCCTGCGCATCATTGTCCGTGAGGGCATTCGCGCTGTGCGCCACCGTGCCGTGGCCAAGGAAGCGGATGTGCCCCTGTCGGCCACCACCTATTACTTCAAGGACATCTCCGACCTGATCGCGGATGCCTTTACCCTGTTTGCCGAGCAGGCCATGACCGAAGTCATCGGGCCGTTCCGTGACCAGGCCTTTGCCTTGCTGGATTCGTTCAATGCCAGCTCCTTCAGCGATGACGCCCAGCGCGATCGCATGATCGACCTGCTCACCGAGATGACCACCGCCTTCATCGTCAGTGAAGTGACGGACAAGCGCGATCACCTGGTGGCGGAGCAGGCGTTCCTGCATGAAGCCGTGCTGGATGAGCGCCTGCGCGAGCTGGCCAACACCTACCGCAACAGCCAGCTGGAAGTGCTCACCGCCGCCTGCGAGAAGTTCGGCTCCAAAGCACCGGCGCTGGACGCCGAGCTGGTCATGGCGGCGTTCTACCGGGTGGAATACGAATTGCTGGTCTCCGGTGAGGCACCCGACCCGGCACGGGTCTCGCCGCCGGTTCGCCACGCCCTCGACATGGTGGTCGGTCACGGCCAATGACCACGGACGCTGACCGCATTCAGCTGGAGCCCGGCTGGAAAGCGGCGCTCGCCGGTGAATTCGAACAGGATTACATGCAGCGCCTGCGCCAGTTCCTGGTGCAGGAAAAGCAGGCCGGCAAGACCATCTTTCCGCCCGGCCCGGAAATCTTCCACGCCTTCGACAAAACCCCGTTTGACCAGGTCAAGGTGGTGATCCTTGGTCAGGATCCCTATCACGGCCCCGGCCAGGCCCATGGCCTGTGTTTCTCGGTGCGCAAGGGCGTCCGTGTGCCGCCGTCACTGGTGAACATCTACAAGGAAATCGAGCGCGACCTGGGCATTGCCATTCCCTCCCATGGCAATCTGGAGAAGTGGGCCGGGCAGGGCGTGCTCTTGCTCAATGCCACCCTGACCGTAGAGCAGGCCAACGCCGGGTCGCACCAGCGCAAGGGCTGGGAGCAATTCACTGATGCCGCCATCCGCCAGCTCAACGATGAACGCGATGGACTGGTATTCATGCTTTGGGGCAGCTACGCGCAGAAGAAGGGCGCCATTATCGATCGCGCCCGTCACTGCGTACTCACCGCGCCGCATCCGTCACCGCTGTCTGCCCATCGTGGTTTTATCGGCTGCGGGCACTTCTCCGAGGCCAATCGGTATCTCGAAAGCCATGGGTTGGCCCCCATCGACTGGTCGGTGGATTGATGCCGCCGGTCACTCTGTGGCGTCGCGGTCTTCGTCATCACAGCGATCTCATTGTTACAGGTGTAATGTAGTCACTTCTGAAGCTTCAGGAGTATTGAATGAAAAGCGCTTCGATTGGGCCCCGGATTGATGCCGGTTACCCCTTTGCCAAGCCCCAGCCGTTCCTCCTTTACCTGTGTGCCAGCCTTCTCCTTGCCGTTGCCTGTAGCGTTCCGGTTACTGCCCTGGCTGCCATGACTGCGGCAGGCGTGCAGTACCCTGCCTGGAAAGTGGATGGCGACACGCGAGTCGCCCTGGCGGCCGGCGACACAGTCGTGCCGGGCGACCATGTGGTCACCGGCAAAGGTGGCAAGGTGTGGCTGCAGATGGAAGACGAAGCGCTGGTGAAACTTGGCGAGGAGGCTGATTTCGCGCTCAAGCGTTTGTCTGTGTCCGTGGGCGGCGGGGAAGAACCTGCGCCCGGTGGCAAAGCGGCAACAGCGACACCAACAGCAGGCGCAGCGCGTCCCCCGGCTGATGCCGGCAATGGCCAGCAAACGAGCAAAATTGAAGGTGCCTTGTCTGTTCTGAAAGGCGCATTCCGTTATACCTCTGACAATACAGTCGGCGGGTGGAACCGCAACCTGCAGATCAGTATGGCGAGTGTCGCCACCATTGGCATTCGTGGTACGGACCTGTGGGGCGCCGTGAACGTCAGCGACGCGTTTGTGGTGCTGCTCGAAGGTGTGATCGACGTTCAGGGCACGGAGCAGGGCGATACCGTGCGCATGGATACGCCGTTGCAGCTGTTCCAGTCCCAGTCCACGGCACTGACCACCGTGAGCATGGACAAGGTGAAAGCGCTGGCGCCGCAGACCGAGCTGGACTTCGGCACTGGCGTGATGGAGCCGCAGGGCCCGTATGTGATCCACCTGGCCTCATACCGCGAACAGGCAGCGGCTGCCCGTGTGGCTGATGATCTGTCCCGGGATGGATTGGCCGCCCGGGTCGAATCGGCCCTGGTGGGCGGGGAGCAATGGTTCCGCCTCACCGTCAGCGGCCTCGCCTCACTCGAAGATGCGCGGACATTGCAGGAAAAGGCGGCGGCAGCGTTCAGTTTTGCCAGCCCCTGGGTGGCGCCGAAGTGATTGCCGGCATGGCAGGCCGCCACCGATGCCCCGCGTGGACGCCCTCGTTGCCCGGGATTGCGTGACGGGCAACGCCGGGCGCGTGCCGGTTCAGAACGCCAGGATCATGTCGGTGGTAAAGGCCCAGCCGTTGGCGCCGACGCTGAACGGCACACTGCTGTAGCCCACCGGTGAATCCTTCAGGTACAGGCCCTGCACGTTGAAGCGGAATTCCTTGCGCTTCATCGGGAACCAGTTAACGCCGACACTGGTTTCGGTGGGGTCGCCGTACTCGCCATTGATGCGCGCGTAGGCCACATACGGCTGCAGTGTGCGCGGCACCAGCATGGCGGATGCCTGCACCTGGAAGCCGCGGTCGTTCAGCTCATCCACCGGGATCAGGCCGATGCTGTCGAAGTTGTCCACCCAACGGCGGTAGCCCTCCACTTCCAGCGACAGGCCACGGTATTTGAACCCGGCATTGGCTGCCGCCATCTGGTAGGTGGCTTCCTGGATGGTGCCACCGGTACCGAACGGATCGGCGCTGAAAATCAGGGTGCCGTCAGACAGGCGGATCTGCGAATTCTCGAAGCTGTTGGTGCCTGGCTGTGCCTGGGCGTCTTCCCGGCTGCGGGTGTAGTGCACGCCGAACAGGGTGGCAAACTCCTGGTGGAATTCGTAATCGCCCAGCCCCTCGCCCGGGCCGTACTCGCCGGTGGTGGGCATCCACCAGAGCGCGCTGGAGAAGGTCTTCATCTTGTCGTCCAGCTGTGCCGCGTTGACGCCGAGCTGGCTCAGGTTGTTGCCGAGCATGGCGCGGTACTTGAGACCCTCCAGCGGCTCGCCCTGGACCCAGATGCCGGTGGTGTAGGAGCCGCGGAAAAACTCATCGGCAATGGTGCGGTGATCATTCTTGAGCCAGTTGGGGAAGGTGTAATTGGTGGAACGTGTAGACGGCAGGCCGCCGATGCCGGCGTGCACCTGGAATGCCGGGTTGAAGTGGTAACCCAGGTTGCCGGCCACCACCACCTGCGCCGGATCACCCTGGCTGGTGTTGGATGTCCAGGTGTAGAACAGGTATTTGAACTTCTCGTCAAACAGCCAGCCCTTGAAGTTGAGGGTGACCTTCTGGAACTGCATGTCATTGCGGATATCCAGTGTCCGGGTGCGGCCGAAGGCATCCACATAGGTGTCTTCGAAGTCTTCCTGGTTCAGGTAGCGCACATAGGTGAACACGCTGAAATTGAGCTCGCCCTGGTCCGTGCTGGCGAGCACAAAACCCTTGCCCGGTTTGTAGCCGATGCCGGCCGGAGAGCGCTCCGTGGCAGGTGCGCTGTCGCCGTACAGTTCCGTTTCCAGGGCACGGATACGCCGGTCGAAGGCATCTGATTCGCGCGCCATGTCATCGCGCATGGCCTTCAGCTCATCCAGTTGCTTCTGCAATGCCGGGTCAGGGATTTCCTCGGCCCAGGCGGGAGAGAACAGCGCCAGCGCGAGCAGCGCGGTGGCCAGGCGGATACAGCGTTTGAGCATGGTCATGAAGAGCTACCCCGGAGCAGGTCGTAGTCGTAATTCAGGATGATGCGGAAATCGAAGAAATCGTTGGCACCGGCGAAGCGGTCATCCTGGTCCACCCAGGCGCCGCGTACGCGCAGCCAGAGCCGCTCGGCCGGCCCCTCCCGGAAGCGGTAATCGACGGTGAGGTCGTATTCGCGCTGGTCGGCGGAGGCGTTGGGTCCCGTCTCTGGCGTGTCGCCGCTGACGATATTGGCAAACGTGCTCAGCGTGCCCGGCCCGCGACGGCCGAAGTCATGGGAGATGCCGGCCAGCCAGGCGTCCTCTTCGGCACGGTCAAAGTCCTCGACGATCACGGACAGGTAGTTGGCCGGGTTGCCGAACGGTTTCTTGATGCCGGTATCGCCATTGGTGCGGCTGCCCGCCAGCTTCCAGGTGGTGTTGCCGTGGCTCAATTCGAGTTTGGTCGCTACCAGGTCGCTGTCGAAGGTCTCGGCGCTGTTGCCGTTCTCACCCTGGTCGGTGTATTGCAGGTAGCCCTTGATGCGGACGTCATCACTTTCCGCCAGCACGCCTTCCGTTTTTACGAACAGGGTATCGAGCACATTGCGGGTGCGCTGGAAAACGGCGCCGGCAAGCAGGTCATCACTCTTGTAGCGGGCGCCGGCAAACACCGTGCCGGTGTTGGCGTCGGCGTCGCCGGCAGCTTCTGACATGGTGATGAACTCGTCGTCGTTCTTGCGCTTGATGCGATCCACATAGCCGCTCAGCCAGGCCAGCTGGCTGTCCGACTGGTTGCCGACCACCGCCGCCTCGAAGGTATTCGGCAGCATGCGGATGTCGTGACTGCCCAGGTAGGGCAGGTCCAGGCGCTGGCGGCCCACACGCAGACCCGTGTTGCCGGTGAAGCGCCAGGTCAGGTTGGCTTCGCCGAGGACGGTGATCGCCTCCGGGCCGGGCTGGAACAGCTGGGTGCCGTCCTTGTCGGCGGGCGCGTACAGCTTCTGTGATGTGTACAGGCTGGCACTGAGGCGCGCGCTGTCTTTCCACCAACCGGACTGCCACGCGAGCTGGCCGCCAAGGGCCCAGCCTGCCGTGTCCGGGTTGGTATCCCGGTCGCGGTTCAGGTAGTAGCTGCGCGGCTTGAGTACCAGCGAACTGCCATCGATGAACGGCCGGCTGGTATCGGCAGGCTGCAACAGCGGATCCACCGTGGCTTTACGGTTGGGTTCGATATCCGCCGCCTGCCCGTGCATGGCGACAACGGCCAGCAGCGGCAGGCATAGCCCCGCACTCCATGGCCGACGCAGTGACGCAAGTGATGTCATTGGGCGCTTTCCTTGTCAGCTTGGGCCGCCCGGAGGGCGGCCGTGCTTCCGTGTTATCAGGCGTCGGTGTTTGCCGGGCAGACGTTGGGTGCGTGGTAGTCCAGTTCCATGAGCCGGAAGTAGTTGGCACCCAGGGCGATGTTGCGGAATGCCTCGTCATCCAGTGAGCGCAGGGCACGGCTGGTGATATCCAGCTCACGCTCATACTGCTCGAAGTTCTTCGTGCCGGCGGCAACAAAGTCGGTGCCGGGCAGGATGCGGGTGGAGTATTCGTTGAAGAACGGGATGAATACATCGCCCCACTGGTGGTAGGCGTTGTAGAGCACGTCCCAGGAAATATCCAGCATCAGGTGCGGGTACTTGTCCAGCAGGCCTTTCATGATCGCCACATGCTGGTCAGGGCTCATCTTCTGCAGTTCCTTGGACAGCCCCATGTGGGCCCAGACAATCTTGTTGTCCGGGTACTGTTCCAGGATGTACTCCATCAGGTAGAGGTGCTTGGTCGGGTCGGCGTCCAGGCCCAGGTCCGAGTGCAGGGTGACCGGAATGCCCCGTTCCCTGAGTACGGCCATGAACGGCGCCCACTTGCGAATGCTTTCTTTCGTGGCGGGCTCGTGCTTGTTGCCAATCAGCGCCTGCTTCATGACGTTCAGTTCGCCGCTCCAGGTGAACATGCCCGGGTATTCGTCATCGTACAGTTCAATGGTCTTGACGATGTCTTCCGGGTGGGCGAGATCCATGAACGTCATGGACAGGGTGATGTGCAGGTTGTCATTGGGGTAGGCCACCGCCTCCATGCCATTGACGAAATCGTTCTTGATGCTGGGCTTGGCATAGACACCGGGGCAGTCCAAGTAGTAGCTGCAGCCGGAATCCATCTCCAGTATCTGGCCGATGCCGAAGTAATTGACGAAGCGCACCCCGGTACGTTCAAAGTAGGTCTGCAGTTCTTCCGGCGGGATGGCCGGGCCACCAAACGGGCGCGGGTGGAAGTGCGCGTCTACCAGTGGCGTGAAGGGCTCGCTGGTACGGTCATAGCAGACCTGCTCTTCGGCGGGCTGGGCCAGCGAGGCCAGTGTTCTATCCGGCCCCTTGTTCAGCATCGGGAAGCTGGCGCAACCAGCCAGAAGCAGTGAGGCTGCGAGGCCGCCGGCCAGGCGAGTAGTGGCTAGGGGGAAGCGTGCGGTGTTCATCGTCAAGTCTCCATCTGACCCATTATTTTTGTGTCCCTTGCTTTCGAGTTTTGCACGAAGCGGCGGTGCTGGAAACCCCGCACGGGCAGCCCGATTGCCTGTTCTCACTTTATTCTTGCGTGTGGCGCCGGGTGCGCTCAGTGGCGCCCCCGTTCCCGGTAGCGGGCCGGCGACACACCCACCACCCGCGTAAATGACCGGGAAAAGTAATACGGGTCATCGAAGCCCAGCATCCGCGCCACTCGCGCCACCGTCAGCTCGGAGGTCTCCAGCAGGTAGCAGGCATGAGACATTTTCCGGTGGGTGAATGCCTGCGCCGGCGTCTGTCCTGTGCGCTGCTTGTACTGGCGAATGAACTGGTAGCGCGAGCCACTGCCAAAAACTGCTTGTAAGTCGGCCAGCGTGAGGCGGCTGTCAAGGTGCGTGTCCATGAAGGCATGCAGTCGCTGGATGCGGGCATCACCGTCGTCCTGGGGGCGGTGGGCGAGCACGGCGGCCGCGGCCATGATCTGCTGGCACAGGCTGGCCGCCAGCAGCAGGTTTTCGGCCCGGTACCCGGCTGCCGTGCTTTCCAGCAGGGTGCGGAAATCCTGCACCAGCCGCTCGTGCAATCCGATGCGGGCCACCGGGCCCTGTCCGGCAAGCGGGGCAAGCCAGTCGTTCACGGCGGTGCCGCCAAGGTGCATCCAGAAGATGCTCCATGGATTGCGCCGCGCCGCCTGGTAGAGATGACGCTGGCCTGCCGGTAACAGCAGCAGGTCGCCGGCCTGGACCCCGTGCCGGTTTCCGTCGACCTCGCAGTGGCCCTGCCCCTCGACGCAATAAATGACCAGATCGTCGGTGTGCTGCTGGCGGCTCATGTGGTGACCCCGGGCCTGGGGGTAGAAGCCGAAGCCATGGGGGTGCAGCGCCATGGTGCGCCTTTCATTGGCCATCCAGTCAACCAGCTCGGCGGATATCAGGGCCCGCCGGCCGCCGGCCGGGAGCGGCCAGGGGGACGGCTGGAAGCTGGGTTCGCTCCTGTCTGCCACGCAATATCGTCCATCTTGATGCAATTGGGCCCATCTTATCCGGCGCCCGGCTGTGCTACAAAGTACGTCTGCATGAATCAGGAGAGACCGCATGACCCGCAAAGTGCCCCTGCTGCTGGAAGGCGCGTTCCAGCAAAGCGCCAGCCAGGACTGGATTGATGTCACCGACCCCACCAGCCAGCAAGTGATCTGGCAGGCGCCGGCGGCCACCGAGGACGAGGTCAACCGCGCCGTTGCCGCGGCAAAGGCCGCGTTCGAGGAATGGCGCGAGGTGCCGACGCCGGAGCGGGCGCGTTTGATGTTGCGCTACCAGCATTTGCTCAAGGAACACCACGACGAGCTCGGCGAGCTGGTCTCGCAGGAGACCGGCAAGACGGTGGCGGATGCCAAGGGTGATGTCTGGCGCGGCATCGAGGTGGTGGAACAGGCGGCCAATGTGTCTGCCCTGATGATGGGCGAGACGGTGGAAAACGTCGCCCGCGGCGTGGACACACACTCCTGGATCCAGCCGCTGGGGGTCTGTGCCGGCATCACCCCGTTCAACTTCCCGGCGATGATCCCGCTGTGGATGTATCCCATGGCCATCGCCTGCGGTAATGCCTTTGTACTCAAGCCCAGCGAGCAGGACCCGATGACGCCGGTGCGCCTGGCGGAGCTGTTCATTGAGGCGGGTGCACCGAAGAACCTGCTGCAGGTGATTCATGGCCGCAAGGAACAGGTGGACCAGCTGATTACGCACCCGGATGTGAAAGCGGTGTCTTTCGTCGGCTCGGTGCCGGTGGGCCAGCATATCTACCGTACCGCCACGGACAACATGAAGCGGGCGCAATGTTTTGCCGGTGCCAAGAACCACATGGTGATCATGCCCGATGCCAACCCGAAGTCGGTGGTCAATCAGCTGGTGGGTGCCAGTGTCGGGGCGGCCGGGCAGCGCTGCATGGCCATCTCCGTGGCCGTATTTGTCGGCAGCGCGAAGGACATGATCCCGGATTTGCACAAGGCGCTCGAAGCTGTAAACCCTGGCCACTACAGCAACACGGATGCCGCCTACGGCCCGCAGATCAGCCCGCAGGCCAAGCAGCGTGTGCTCAAGTTCATCGAGGCCGGCAAGAAAGAAGGCGCCGAGTGCCTGCTGGATGGCAGTGACTGCAGCGTGGCGGATTACCCGGACGGCAACTGGGTCGGGCCCACCCTGTTCCGTGGCGTGACGCCGGAAATGAGCATCTACAAGGAAGAAATCTTTGGTCCGGTGTTGTGCTGTGCCGAGGTGGAGACGCTGGCGGATGCCATCGAGCTGGTCAACAACAATCCCTACGGTAATGGCACGTCGATCTTTACCAACAGTGGTGCGGCCGCGCGCAAGTACCAGCATGAAGTGGAAGTGGGGCAGGTGGGCATCAATATTCCCATTCCGGTGCCGCTGCCGTTCTTCTCGTTCACCGGCTGGAAGGGCTCCTTCTACGGTGACCTGCACGCCTATGGCAAGCAGGCGGTGCGTTTCTATACCGAGACCAAGACGGTGACCTCACGCTGGCCGGAAGAAGATCTGGTGGCCGAGGCGAACATGACCATTACGCTGAAATAGGGGCCAGGGTTCGCGGTCTGCATGCCGTGAGCCCGACCGGTTGAGGAAAGACCATGGATTTTGCACTGAGCGAAGAGCAGCAGGCGTTTGTCGATACCGCACGCCAGTTCATGGAAAAGGAACTGGCGCCTAAGGCGGCTGAGTGGGATGCCAACAGCCACTTCCCGGTGGATGTGATCAAGGCGTCCGGTGCGCTGGGTTTCTGTGGCCTGTACACACCGGAAGCGGCCGGTGGCATGGGCCTGTCGAGGCTGGACAGCTCGCTGGTGTTCGAGGAGCTGTCAAAAGGCTGTGTCTCCACCACCGCATTTATCACCATCCACAATATGGCCACCTGGATGATTGCCAGCTTTGCCAATGAGTCCGTGCGTGACGAATGGGTGCCGGTACTGGCCAGTGGTGACAAGCTGGCCTCCTACTGCCTGACCGAACCCAATGCCGGCTCCGACGCGGCGTCACTGACGACGTCGGCCAGGCGCGATGGCGATGACTATGTGCTCAATGGCGCCAAGGCATTCATCTCCGGTGCCGGCAGTACCGATGTGCTCGTGCTGATGGCGCGCACCGGCGAGGCCGGGCCAAAGGGTATTTCCTGCTTCCTGATTCCGTCAGACACCCCGGGCATCAGTTTTGGCCGCAACGAGGACAAGATGGGCTGGAAATCCCAGCCCACTCGCCAGGTGGTGCTGGACGATGTGCGGGTGCCGGCGCGTTATCGCCTCGGCGACGAGGGCGATGGCTTTGCCATTGCCATGAAGGGGCTGGACGGCGGGCGTATCAACATCGCCAGCTGCTCCCTGGGTGCTGCCCATGCCGCGCTGGACCAGTCGCTGGCCTACGTGCAGGAGCGTCAGCAGTTTGGTCGTGCCATTGCCGATTTCCAGTCGGTGCAGTTCAAGCTGGCGGACATGGCCACGCAGCTGGTGGCGTCACAACAGATGGTGCGCCTGGCGGCCTGGAAGCTGGATAACAACGATGCCGACAGGAGTGCGTTCTGTGCCATGGGCAAGCGCCTGGCCACGGACCTGTGCTTCGATATCTGCAACGAAGGCATCCAGTTGCATGGCGGCTATGGCTATATCCGCGAGTACCCGCTGGAGCGCTACATGCGCGATGCCCGCGTGCACCAGATCCTCGAAGGTACCAACGAAATCATGCGTGTTATCGTGGCCCGGCGTTTGCTGAACGGTACGCCGCTGGTGTGATTTCCTGCCCGCGAATATTGTCAGAGGGAACAAGTAATGACGTCACCGGTAATTTTCCAGACACGTGACAGTGGCGGCGGCAAACAGGTGGGCATTGCCACCCTGAATGCCCCCAAGGCCCTGAACTCCCTGTCACTGGAGATGATCGACCTGCTCGATGAGCAGCTGCGCATCTGGCAGTCCGATGACAACATCGCCGCCGTGGTGCTCGACGCAGAAGGCGAGAAAGCCTTCTGCGCCGGCGGTGATATCGTCAAGCTCTACCACGCCATGGCCGAGACGCCAGTGGGCGAGCGTGTGGACTATGCCGAGCAGTTTTTCGGGCGTGAGTACCGCCTTGATTACCTGCTGCACAGTTTTGGCAAGCCGCTATTGTGCTGGGGCCACGGTATTGTCATGGGCGGCGGCCTGGGCCTGCTGTCCGGCTGTTCCCACCGGGTGGTCACCGAGCAGAGCCGTATTGCCATGCCGGAAATCACCATTGGCCTGTTTCCCGATGTCGGCGGCAGCTGGTTCCTGTCACGCATGCCCGGCCGTACCGGGCTGTTCCTCGGGCTTACCGGGGCCAATATCAATGCCCATGACGCGGTGTTTGTCGGCCTGGCTGACCGCGTGCTGCCCCATGACACCAAGGCGTCGGTGCTTGATGCCCTCAGCGGCACGGCATGGTCCGGCGGCGCCGATGACTACGGCGCGGTGTCGGCCATCCTGCGCCAGCACCAGTTACCCGCCGATGCCTTGCCGCACAGCCCGGTGCGCGAGCACTTTGATTTGATCAACACCCTGTGTGATGCCGACAGCTTGCCGCTGCTGGTTGATCGCATCACCGCGCTGGACAGTGACGACAAATGGCTGGGCAAGGCCGTGGCCACCCTCAAGAAAGGATGTGCACAGACGGCCTGGCTGGTGTGGGAGTGCCAGCGCCGCGCCCGGCAAAAGTCCGTGCGCGAAGTGTTCCAGATGGAATGGATTGTCGCGGTGCAGTGTGCCATGCACGCGGACTTCCGCGAGGGCGTGCGCGCCCTGCTGATCGACAAGGATGGCGCGCCGGATTTCCGCTTTGAAGACCCGGGCCAGTTGCCGGCCGAGTACGTCGCCGGTTTCTTTGATTGCCCCACCGATACGCACCCGCTGGAGGATTTATGAGAATCGGATTTTTTGGTGTAGGCAACATGGGTGGGCCGATGGCCGCCAATCTGGTGAAAGCTGGTCATGAGGTTCGTGCTTTTGATCTGTCCGCCGAGCTGGTGGCCGAGGCGCAGCAGGCAGGGTGCGACGCCGGGCGCGATGTGGCGCATACCGTGGAAGGGGCGGAGGTGGTGATCTCCATGCTGCCGTCGGGCAAGGCGGTGGCGGGTTTGTACCTCGGAGAGCAGGGGGCGCTGGCGCATATCAGCACCGAGGCGCTGGTGATTGATTGCTCCACCATTGATACCGATACCACGGCGGCGCTGGCGTCGGCCGCCGCGAAGAGCGGCCATCGCGTGATTGATGCGCCGGTCTCCGGTGGTGTTGGCGGTGCCACGGCGGGCACGCTGACCTTTATCTGCGGTGGCGCAACTGAGGCGGTGGAGGCGGCCCGACCGGTACTCGAGGCCATGGGCAAGAACGTTTTCCATGCCGGGGACCACGGTGCCGGGCAGGTGGCCAAGATCTGCAACAACATGCTGCTGGCCATTCATATGCTGGGCACGTGTGAGGCGTTGCAGCTGGGTGCCGACAATGGCCTGGATCCCAAGGTGCTCAGTGACATCATGCTGGCCAGCTCCGGGCGCAACTGGTCGCTGGAGGTGTACAACCCCTGGCCGGGGGTGATGGAGAACGTGCCTTCGGCCAAGGAGTACGCCGGTGGATTCGCCGTTGACCTGATGAACAAGGACCTGACCCTGGCGCTGGAAACGGCACTGGCGAAAGGCTCGCGCACGCCCATGGGCTCGCTGGCCAAGAGTCTGTACGGCATGCATGGCAGCCAGGGCAACGGGCGACTGGATTTCTCCAGTATTCAGCGGTTGTTTGCGGCGTTGGACTGACGGGGGGCAGGGTGATCTGCCAGCCCGTTATTGCCGTCACTCTGTTTCTTTCCCGGTGGGGCCCTCACCCTGTCCCTCTCCCGGGGGGAGAGGGGACGCTCCAGTCAGTGAGTTGCACTGGTGAGGGCAAGACTATTTGCCGTCTGCCGGCAAGGTATATGGCAGCGCCTGCTCGGTGGCACCCAGGGGGACGTCGTCGATGAACAGTTCGCCGTCGTGGTCCAGTCGCACCACCACCAGGGCGTCCACCTGGCCATCTGTCGTGACGGCCTGAACCACTTCCCCCAGTGCCTTGCCATCGCTGTTGCGCACCACGGTGCCGGTGGCCGGGGCTGAATGACCCGGCCACTGCCAGCGGCGCATGCGCTGTTTCAGGCTACCCTTGAAATGCATGCGCGCCACCACTTCCTGGCCCAGGTAGCAGCCCTTGTTGAAGTGAACGCCCTCAAGCAGGTCGTAGTTGAGCACCTGCGGCAGCCACAGGTCTTCGCCGCCGGGATAGATCTGGGCTTCGCCGGCGAGGATTTCCTGCTGTCGCCAGGCGCTGCCGTCCGTGCTGTCTGCGGGTGCCTCACCCAGCAGCAGCCAGCGGGGTTCGCCCGGCCCGCTCAGCCGGATGGCGTCGCTGTCCCGCGCCAGTGTCTCATCGCCAATGCCGATGACCTGTCGCGTGGTGTCCTCGGCAAGTTCCGCTTTCGAGAACAGCGCATACTTGGCCAGGCCTTTCAGTGCAGCCTCCAGATTGCCGCGCGGGGTCACCAGGTCAAAACCGGTGGCGGTACGAATGACGCGAAAACTGGCCATGGCACGGCCCTTCAGGCTCAGGTGCATGGCAAGCCGGTTGTCGCCAGGTGCGAGACCGGTGATGGTGCTTGTCAGTTGCCCCTGAAGAAAACTTTCCGCGTCTTCTCCAGTGACGGTAATGATGCCGAGGTGGTCGCAAACACTGGGCGGATGAGTCATGGCCATGATCTGCGTAACGCTCCCGTTATCTGGTTGCAGGGTGCAGGCGTGTTGCCAGAGCCGCATAATACACCCCTGGCACGTCAACACGAGGGCACGAGATGGAAGCAGCAGAGCACAAGCGCCGCCTGGCATGGCAGTGCCGTCGCGGACTGAAAGAGGTGGACCTGGTGGTGAATGGCTGGCTCGACGGCCATTTCGACAACGCCTCGGCTGATGACCAGGCGCTGTTTGCCAGCCTGCTGGAAGAACAGGACGCGGACCTGTTCGAGTGGTTCACCGAACGTTCCCGGCCCGGGGATGAGACCGTGGCCACGTTCATTGACCGCATGCTGCGCGATCTTGGCAAACCGGTATGACCTGACGCCCGGCCGCTGGCGGCTGTGGCTTTTCCTCTGGCCTGTGCCGGTGGTGCTGGCGGCGTTGCTCACCGGGCCACTGATGATGCCGTGGAAAGTCGCCCTGGTGCCGTTGCTGGTGTTGCTGTGCCTGGCGGAGTGGCGTCGTCAGCACGTGCCGGTCTCGGTGCTGTTTGCCGGTGATACGCTCGCGCTTGTCACCCGCGATGGCCGTGTCTGGGAGCCTCTACTGCCGCTGCACCGTTTCCAGTGTCCGCTGTGCCTGGCGCTGCGGTGTGGCAGTGCCGGCACGGTGCGCTGGCTGACGGTCTATGTCGACGAACTGCCGGCGGCACCGTTCGCACGGCTCAATCGCATGGCCGGCCAGGGCATCGCTGCAGACGGCTAGCCATGAAAGCGCGGGTCGTCACTGCGCACGCGGGCATTGTCCGGCACCAGCACGGTGTCCACTGGCGCGTCCACACTGTCGGGGAAATCCAGCATGTTGTGCAGGCCCCGGCTTTCCTTGCGTGCTAGCGCCGAGCGGATGATCAGGTCGGCAATCACTACCAGATTACGCAGTTCCAGCAGGTCGGGGCTGATGCGGTAGTTGGAATAGTACTCGTCGATCTCGCTCTGCAGCAGGTCCGCCCGGTGCTTGGCGCGTTGCAGGCGTTTCACCGTGCGCACAATGCCGACGTAATCCCACATGAAGCGCCGCAATTCATCCCAGTTATGACTGATGACCACGTCCTCGTCGGCTTCCGTCACCAGTGATTCGTCCCACTCCGGGGCGGTCTGTGGCAGCGGCACGTCGGCGCGGTGGCGGGCGATGTGTTCGCTGGCGGCCTTGCCGAAGACAAAACATTCCAGCAGCGAATTGCTGGCCATGCGGTTGGCACCGTGCAGGCCGGTGAATGCCGTTTCACCGATGGCATACAGGCCGGGCAGGTCGGTCTGGCCATTCATGTCGGTGATCACACCGCCGCAGGTGTAGTGGGCGGCGGGCACCACCGGCATCGGGTCGCGGGTGATGTCGATGCCCAGCTGCAGGCATTTGGCGTACACGGTGGGGAAGTGGTTGATGATGAAATCCGCCGGGCGGTGGCTGATGTCCAGGTACACGCAATCGACACCGAAACGTTTCATCTCGTAGTCGATGGCGCGGGCGACGACATCGCGCGGCGCCAGTTCGGCGCGCTCGTCGTGCTCGGGCATGAAACGGTGCCCGTTGGGCAGGAACAGGCGGCCGCCCTCGCCACGGATGGCTTCCGTGACCAGGAATGACTTGGCCTTGGGGTGATACAGGCAGGTCGGGTGGAACTGCATGAATTCCATGTTCGCGACCCTGCAGCCGGCGCGCCAGGCCATGGCGATACCATCGCCGGTGGCCACGTCCGGGTTCGACGTATACAGGTACACCTTGCTGGCACCGCCGGTGGCCAGGACCACGGAGCGGGCCAGGAACACATCGGTGCGGTCCTGTTCCTGGTCGTGGATGTAGGCACCCAGGCAATGGGTATCGCCGCCCTCGTTGCCGAGCAGCAGGTCCACCGCCACCCGGTTTTCGAACAACTCGATGTTGTCGCGCTTGAGGGTCTGGTCGATCAGTGCCCGCGAGATGGCGATGCCGGTGGCATCGGCGGCGTGGATGATGCGCCGGTGGCTATGGCCGCCCTCGCGGGTGAGGTGGTAACCGAATTCACCGCCGTCGCCGCGGTCCAGCCGGGTGAAATCCACCCCCAGGTCGATCAGCCAGCGGATGGCGTCGGGGCCGTTTTCCACGGTCTTGCGCACGGCGTCGTCATGGCACAGGTGGGCGCCGGCGACATGGGTGTCGGCAATGTGGGATTCCAGCGAATCGGTTTCATCCAGCACGGCGGCCACGCCGCCCTGGGCGTACCAGGTGCTGGCGTGGGTCAGCTCGCCCTTGGAAATGACCGCGACACGGGTGTCGCTGGGCAGGTTCAGTGCCACCGTCAGGCCGGCGGCGCCGCTGCCGATGATCAGTACGTCGTGGTGATAGACCGCCATGGACTGCTCGTCATCCTTATCGTCTTCGGGCGAGCGGCGAGTATAACAGGGCCGCACGCCAGCGCAGCGACAATGGCGGGCGCCGGGCCCGGCACGGTCTGCTACAATTTGTCCGGCGGGCCCGCGCCGGGAACCTTTTCGGCCAGCGCCCGTCCAATTGTGTAATTCAGCCCGGATTCGGGCCAGTCGGGGGACATGGGTGACCGAAAAAGAACTGGTCAAACGCGCCGGTCAGGGTGATCAGCGCGCCTTTGAATTCCTGGTCAACAAGTACCAGCACCGGATCTTTGCCCTGATCAGCCGTTACGTACGGGATCAGGATGAGGTGCAGGATGTGGCCCAGGAAGCGTTCATCAAGGCATGGAAGGCGTTGCCGCGGTTTCGCGGCGACAGTGCGTTCTATACCTGGCTGTACCGCATTGCCGTGAACACGGCCAAGAACCATTTGGTGGCGCAGGGCCGCCGGCCACCAGGGTCAGATATTGACGCCAGTGAGGCAGAACAGTTTATTGGGGCAGACGGGTTGCAGGATATTGGAACCCCGGAGTCCAAGTTGATGTCAGATGAATTGAAGGCAACGATTCACAAGGCCATAGACGCGTTGCCGCAGGAGCTGAAGACCGCAGTGACACTGCGTGAGTTCGAGGGTCTCAGCTACGAAGACATTGCCGCCGTGATGGATTGTCCGGTTGGCACGGTACGGTCCCGGATATTCCGGGCCCGGGAAGCGATTGACGTGGCCATGCGCCCGTTACTGGAAAACCACTGACCCGACCCAGGTGAGCCAATGAGCCAGGATATGCACCGCGAAAACCTTTCCGCCCTGATGGACGGCGAAGCCAGTGAACTGGATAGCCGTCGACTGTTGCGTGATGCCGATGGCGACGATGCCGGCCGCTGGTCACGCTGGCACCTGGCCCGTGACGTCATGCAGGGCCATGACGTGACGCCGGCGCCGGCGGATTTCGCCAGCCGCCTGTGTGCCGGGCTGGACGGCGAACAGCGCGAGCGTCAACAGGCCAGCTGGCTGGCCAACCTGTCCCGGGTGGGTATTGCGGCATCGGTGGCCATGGCCATGGTGCTGGGCTGGCAGTACATGGGCCAGGGCGATACCGGCGCGACACCGCAGGTGGTACAGGGTGACGCGCGCATGTCGCGGCTGTTCACCGGCACCGAACTGGTGGGTGCTGATTTCAGCACAGCGGCGCGTCCCGCCTCCGGGGTGGCGGCACCGGCGCAGGCAGTGGAGCCGCGCATCGAGCACCTGATGGTGCGGCACAGTGATTTCGCCGCCCGCCAGGGTGGCCAGGGGCCGGTGCCTTTCGTGCGCTACATCAGTATGGACGCCAACAAGGACGCCAAGTGATGCGTGCCGGGCTGGCCAGTCTGTTCCTGCTGACGGCCCTGTCCGGGCCAGCAGTGGCGGATGAGCCTGTCAGCCTGCTCGCCCGCATGGGCGAGGCCATGGAAAACACCAGTTACCGCGGCCGCTTCGTCTACCAGCACGGTGCCGAGAGCAGCACGCTGGAAATCGCCCACGCCACCATCGATGGCATTGAATATGAACGCCTGACCCACCTGGACGGCCAGCTGGCCGAGCTGATCCGCCACGGTGACCAGGTCATCTGTGTTCACCCTGACAAGACCATTACCCGTTTCGCCCGCCCGGGCGAGGCCAATCCCCTGGCCCTGCAGGCCCGGCTTGCCCGACAGATTCCCGAGCAGTACCGCGTCAAGCGCGCCGGCGACGACCGCGTGGCCGGACGCAGTGCCTGGCAGCTGGATGTGGTGCCGGCCGACAACTGGCGTTTCGGCTACCGCCTGTGGCTGGACCAGTCCTCCAGCCTGTTGCTGAAATCAGAGACCCTGGACCATAACGGTATGGCCCTGGAGCGACTGGAATACGTCAGTCTGGAAATCAGTCCGGTACTGGCGGTAAGTGATTTCGCCGCGCCTGCCAATGCTGCCGAGCAGAGTCTGCCGATGGTGGAGCAGGCGGTGGTCAGCGAGCGCCCGGTGCGGCTGGAGCCGCGCTGGTTGCCGGCCGGTTTCAGCGAGGCGGGTGCTGACACGCGCCTGGAACAGGGCTACCCGGTGACGGCGCGGTCCTATTCCGATGGCCTGGCGTCATTCACCCTGTTTGCCGAGCCGCTGGCCGAGCGCACCATGCGTGACAGTGTCGGGCGGCGCGGGCCGACCCTGCTGGTCACCCGGGTGGTGGAGCTGGGCGGCGACCGTTTTGCCGTGTCGCTGGTGGGTGAGGTGCCGCCGGCGACTGCCGAGCAGGTGTTTGCCGGCCTGCAGCTGTCGCTTGCCGGGGGAGTTGATGATTGAAGAGCAGGGCCGGGTGGTGGCGGTGGATGCCGGCAGCATCTGGGTGGAAACCGTGCGCAGCACGGCCTGTGACAGCTGCAGCGCCAACAAGGGCTGCGGCCACGCGGTGATGGACCGGCAACAGGCCGGTGCCCGCGCCCGAATCGAAGTGCTGCTGGATGGTCGCGTGACGCCGGAACTGGGTGATCACGTGGTTATCGGTATCCCCGAAGGGGCCCTGATGCGCGGCGCGCTGATGGTCTACCTGTTCCCCCTTGTTGCCCTGTTCGTGGGCGCGCTGGCCGGTGCCGGCCATGAACTGGCGGGTGTCGATTTGAGCCTCGCTGGTGGGCTGGCTGGTCTGCTGGTCGGATTCCTCGTCAACCGCTGGTACAGTGTCAACAATGCCCGGAATCCGGCGATCCAGCCGCAGCTGCTGCGTGTCTGTATCAGCGGCTGATTGACCGGTTGCCATCAGCCTGCCTTCCCGGCGCGTTGATGCACCACTTGCCAGACTCCGGCGACCGTTACCTGAAAAACAACAAGGAGTGCCTTGATGCGCTTGCCCGTCCTCGTGGTTGCCCTGCTGGCCATGCTCAGTGGCTGTGACCAGTCTGCATCGTCTGACCCCCGGCCTGTGGCCAACGCGGTGGGACTGCCGGATTTTGTGTCACTGGTGGAAGAGAACGCGCCAGCGGTGGTCAATATCAGCACCGAGCAGGATCCGGATGCCAGTCGTGAGGAAATGCGCGAACAGTTGCCGGAGATGTTCCGCGAGCTGTTCGAAGGCATGGAAGACCTGTTCCGGGCGCCACCGCCGCAGGGACAGTCGCTGGGCTCCGGGTTCATCATTTCCGACGACGGCTTCATCCTGTCGAACTACCATGTGGTGGCGAATGCCGACCGCATCATCGTGCGCCTGCAGGACCGTCGCGAACTGGCTGCCGAGATCGTCGGCAAGGACGAGCGCAGCGACCTGGTGTTGTTGAAGGTGGAGGCCGAGGACCTGCCCACGGTGTCCATTGGCTCCTCCGAGGCACTGCGCGTGGGTGAGTGGGTGCTGGCCATTGGCGCGCCGTTCGGCTTCGACAGCTCGGTCACCGCCGGCATTGTCAGTGCCAAGGGACGGTCCCTGCCCAGCGAGAACTACGTGCCCTTCATCCAGACGGATGTCGCCATCAACCCCGGCAACAGCGGCGGGCCGCTGTTCAACCTGGCCGGTGAGGTGGTGGGTATCAACTCGCAGATCGTCAGCCGCAGCGGCGGCTACATGGGCCTGTCATTTGCCATTCCCATCGACATGGCCATGGGCGTGGTGCAGCAGCTGCGCGACAACGGCAAGGTCAGTCGTGGCTGGCTGGGTGTCATGATCCAGTCGGTGGATCGCGAGCTGGCGCAGTCGTTCGGCCTGCAACGGCCCACCGGCGCGCTGGTGTCCCAGGTGCTCAAGGACTCGCCGGCGGAAGCGGCCGGGGTCGAGGCTGGTGACGTGATCATCCGTTTCGCCGGCGAAGCCATCAATGAATCCAGCCAGCTGCCACAGGTGGTGGGGATCCTGGCGCCCGGCAGTGACGCCGAGATGGTGCTGATTCGCGAAGGTGAGGAGATCAGCCTGGATGTCACCATCGGTGAGCTCCCGGATGACGCCGAAGCGCGCTTCTCCACCGGTGTGCCGCGGTCACAGCCCCTGGGCCTGGAGGTGGGCTCGTTGTCGGCCGAAGAGCTGAACCAGCTCGGCCTGACCCAGGGGGTGCGCGTCATCAAGGTGGATCAGGGGCCGGCTGAAGAGGCCGGTATCCGGGCTGGTGACGTCCTGGTGACCCTGAATGGCCGCCCGGTGGACTCGCCGGAGGTCTATGCCCAGGTGGTGGCCAGCCTGCCGGCCCAGGGCTCGGTGCCGGTGCTGGTGAACCGTGACGGCAATGCCCGCTTCCTGGCCCTCAAACTCGGCGCTGGCGATTAGCCAGCTGCCGGGCGGCAGGCGGGGCCCCGCCTGCTGATGAACGAGGCAGAACGGGCGGCAAACTGATAGAATCGCCGCCCGTTGTATTTTGGGGCTGTTCATACCTGTGACTGACATTAGCCATATCCGCAATTTTTCCATCATTGCGCACATCGACCACGGCAAATCCACGCTGGCGGACCGTTTTATCCAGGTCTGCGGCGGCCTCACCAACCGCGAGATGGCGGAGCAGGTGCTGGATTCCATGGATATCGAGCGTGAGCGGGGCATTACCATCAAGGCGCAGAGCGTGACCCTGATGTACAAGGCCCGCAATGGTGAGACCTACCAGCTCAACTTCATCGACACCCCCGGGCATGTGGACTTCTCATACGAGGTATCACGCTCGCTGGCGGCCTGTGAGGGGGCGTTGCTGGTGGTGGATGCAGCACAGGGCGTAGAGGCCCAGTCGGTGGCCAACTGTTACACCGCCATTGAGCAGGACCTGGAAGTGATTCCGGTGCTGAACAAGATCGACCTGCCGCAGGCCGAGCCGGAACGGGTGATTGACGAGATCGAGGAAATCATCGGCCTGGATGCCCATGATGCCTGCCATGTCAGTGCCAAGACCGGCATCGGCATCGAGGATGTGCTTGAGCAGCTGGTCGAGCGTATCCCGGCGCCAGAGGGCAGCCGCGACGACCAGTTGCAGGCGTTGATCATCGATTCCTGGTTCGATAACTACCTCGGCGTGGTCTCGCTGGTGCGGGTCATGCACGGCGAGCTGAAGAAGGGCGACAAGGTGCTGGTCAAGTCCACCGGCCAGACGCATGTTGTCGACGGCACCGGCATCTTTACGCCGAAACGGACACCCACCGGCATTCTCAGGGCCGGGGAAGTGGGCTGGGTCACGGCCAGCATCAAGGATATCCATGGCGCCCCGGTGGGCGATACCCTGACCCATGCCAAGACCCCGGACGTGGCTTCCCTGCCGGGCTTCCAGAAGGTCAAGCCGCAGGTCTACGCCGGCATGTTCCCGATCAGTGCCGACGACTACGAGGACTTCCGGGATGCCCTGTCCAAGCTCAGCCTCAACGATGCCTCTTTGTTTTTCGAGCCGGAAACGTCCGACGCCCTGGGTTTCGGTTTCCGTGTCGGTTTCCTCGGCATGCTGCACATGGAGATCATCCAGGAGCGCCTGGAGCGCGAATATGACCTGGACCTGATCACCACGGCGCCGACGGTGGTCTATGAGCTGGTGCTCAGTGACGGCTCCACCCTGTACGTGGATAACCCGTCAAAGCTGCCGGACGGCGGCAGGATCGAGGAATTCCGTGAGCCCATTGCCCGGGTCAACATCCTCGTGCCGCAGGAGTTCGTCGGCAATGTCATCACCCTCTGTGTCGAGCGCCGCGGTGAGCAGAAGAACATGCAGTACATGGGCAAGCAGGTGCAATTGACCTATGACATTCCCATGGCCGAAGTGGTGATGGACTTCTTCGACCGGATCAAGTCGGTGAGCCGTGGTTATGCATCCATGGACTATGCCTTCGAGCGTTTCGAGACCAGCCGACTGGTGCGCGTGGACGTGCTCATCAATGGCGACCGGGTGGACGCCCTGGCGATCATCTGCCATGTGGACCAGGCCATGTACCGGGGCCGGGCACTGACTGAACGCATGAAGGAGCTGGTACCGCGGCAGATGTTCGATGTCGCCATCCAGGCAGCCATTGGCACGAAGATCATCGCCCGCCAGACCGTCAAGGCGTTGCGCAAGAACGTGACGGCCAAGTGCTACGGCGGTGATGTGTCGCGCAAGAAGAAACTGTTGCAGAAACAGAAAGAAGGCAAGAAGCGGATGAAGCAGGTGGGTAACGTGGAGATACCCCAGTCTGCGTTCCTGGCGGTGCTGAAGGTGGATGGTGACTGATGAACTTTGACATTGAGTTGTGGCTGGTACGCGTCACCCTGGTGATGCTGGTGATCTGGGCGGCGGATCGCATCTGGCGCGCCGCCGCCGCGCGCCGCATGGTGGCGGCCGCCGTACCCGATGCCGAGCAGGCACCCGTGCAGAAAGACCCGGTGCCAGCCCCGGTGGCGTCGGTGGTGGAGTTTTCCAACGGCCTCCTGCCGGTGCTGCTGGTGGTGCTGGTGGTACGGTCTTTCCTGTTCGAGCCGTTTACCATCCCGTCTGGCTCCATGCTGCCAACACTGCAGGTCCACGACTTCGTGCTCGTGAACAAGTACGCCTACGGCGTGCGCCTGCCGGTCTGGCGCACCGAGATGATACCTGTGGGCGACCCCGAGCGCGGTGACATCATGGTGTTTCGTTACCCGGAAGACCCGTCAGAGAACTACATCAAGCGCGTGGTGGGTATTCCCGGGGATGAGGTGCGCCTGATCAACGAGTCGGTCTACATCAATGGCGAAAAGGTGGAGTCCCGCCTGCTGGATACCAGGGTGCTGCAGGATGACCGCAGTGGCCTGCTGGTGGAGCGACGCACCTATGCTGAAATGCTGGGCGACAGCGAGCACCTGATGCAGCATGAGATCCGCATGGATCCGCTCACCAACCGGCGAACCGTCAACCGCGACAACCGCCAGTGGACAGTGCCGGAAGATGCCTACTTTGTCATGGGTGACAACCGGGAAAACAGCAAGGACAGCCGGTTTTGGGGATTTGTGCCGGAACAGAATATAGTAGGGAAGGCGACGGCGATCTGGATGCACTGGGAGGGCTTCAGCTCACTGCCGTCATTCAGCCGTAACGGCGCCATCGATAAAGCGGAGAGCATGCAATGAAAACAATGAAAAGTGCACCGTCTCGTCAGCGAGGACTGTCTGTTACCGGATGGATCCTGATGATTATCACGGCCGTGGTGTTCGTTACCATGGGCGCGAAGCTGGTTCCGATTTACCTCGAGTTCAACACCATTTCCACGGCGGTACAGAGCGTGCTGATGGACCCGAAGGTGGGCCTGAAAAGTGTCAACGAGATATCCGCTGACATCGATAAGCGCTTTTCCATCAACAACGTCGATATGATCTCCTACCGCGACCTGGTCATTACCAAGGATGGCGGCAAGGTTGAGGTGTTGGCTGATTTTGAAGTGCGCACCAACTTTTTCAAGAACGTGGACTTTGTTGTCAGTTTCGATCGTACCTACAGCCAGAATATTCGCTAGTGACGCCAGACCTTGACCATTTCTGCCGACTGATCGGCTACCAGTTCTCAGACAAGGGCCTGCTCGAGCAGGCCCTGACCCGCCGAAGCGTTGCCCGCCAGCGCAACAATGAACGACTGGAATTCCTTGGTGATGCCGTGCTCGGCCAGGTGGTGGCCTGGTGGCTGTACGCCAACTTTCCCCAGGCCAGCGAGGGACAGCTGACGCGCATGCGTGCGTCTCTGGTGCGGGAAGACACCCTGGCAGCCATCGCCAGGGACCTGGGGTTCAGCGATTTCCTGATCATGGGCATGGGTGACCTGAAAAGTGGCGGGCACCGTCGCGCCTCGATCCTGGCCGATGCCCTGGAAGCGGTGATCGGTGCCATTGCCCTGGACAGTGACCGTGATGCCTGTGAGGGTGTGGTGCTGCGCTGGTTCGAGCAGCGCCTGGCATCGGTGTCGCCGGATGCCGTCAGCAAGGATGCCAAGACCCGCCTGCAGGAGGTCCTGCAGGCACGCCAGCAGGCCCTGCCCAGCTACGGTGTCGACGGCATTACCGGTCAGTCCCCCCATGAGGTCTTCCAGGTGCATTGCCGCCTGGAGGCGGATGACCAGGTATTCCGGGCCGAGGGCAGCAGTCGTCGCCGCGCTGAGCAGAAAGCCGCCCAGCAGGCGCTGCGCTGGCTGGAGGACAATGCATGAGCGGTGACGCAGAAACACCCCGGCGCTGCGGCATGGTCGCCATTGTCGGCCGCCCCAATGTGGGCAAGTCGACACTGATGAACCACCTGGTGGGGCAGAAGATCAGCATCACCTCGCGCAAGCCGCAGACCACGCGCCACCGTATCCACGGCATCCTGTCGCGCGACAACCACCAGATCATTTTCGCCGACACGCCCGGGATCCACGCTGGCCAGGACAAGGCCATCAACCGCTACATGAACCAGGCCGCAGGCAGTGCCCTGTCCGGCGTTGATGTGGTGTGTTTCATGGTCGACGCCCTGAAGTGGACTGAGGCAGACGAGCATGTGCTCAGCCGCTTGCCCACAGACGGCACGCCGGTGCTGTTGCTGATCAACAAGGTCGACAGCGTTGCAGACCGTGATGCACTGCTGCCGCACATTGATGCGCTGGCGGCACGGTTTGATTTTGCCGAAGTGATTCCGGTGTCCGCCCTGCGCGAGCAGAACCTTGACGTGCTGGAGAAGGCGCTGGTGGCACGCTTGCCCGAGTCCGATTTCTGGTACGACGAGGACCAGCTCACGGATCGCAGCCTGCGTTTCATGGTGGCGGAAATCATCCGCGAAAAGGTGGTGCGCCAGCTGGGCCAGGAAGTCCCTCACCAGGTGGCAGTGGAAATCGAGCTGTGGAAGGACCGCGGCGATATTGTTGATATCGCGGCCAAGATCCTGGTGGAACGCGACGGCCAGAAACGCATCCTGATTGGCAAGGGCGGTGACAGGATCAAGAAGATCGGCACGGCTGCGCGCCACGATATCGAGGAACTGGTGGGCAGCCGGGTGATGCTGGAATTATGGGTCAAGGTGAAGAGCGGCTGGTCTGACGATGACCGGGCGTTGCGGTCGCTGGGCTATGGGGATGTCTGATGCCCGGCAGGGCGACAGGGCCTGGGTCCTGCACCGACGGCCCTACCGCAACACCAGCCTGATTATTGAATTCCTGACCGCGTCCGGCGGGCGCCTGGCAGCGGTGGCGCGCTCCGGCCGGCGACAGCCCCACCTGCAGCCCTTCCGGCCGCTGACGGTGTTTGTATCCGGCCGCGCCGAGCTGCGTTCGCTGAAGAATGCCGAGCCCGAGGGAGCGGCCATCCCGTTGCGCGGCGAGGCACTGTATTGCGGCCTGTACCTGAATGAACTGTTGGTGCGCATGCTGCACCGGGACGACCCCCAGCCGGGCCTGGCCGGATGCTATGAGGAGGCCCTGCAGCGGCTGGCCGATGACGATTGGCCCCGGGACCTGGTGTTGCGCCAGTTCGAGCAGTCGCTGCTGCAGATGCTCGGCTACGGCCTGTCCCTGGAACATGATGTGCACGGCCAGCCGTTGCAGCCCGGGCAGGATTACCGGCTGGTGCCCGATGAAGGACTGGTGGCCGCCGCCAACGGCCGTTACGCTGGCCGCGACCTGCTGGCGCTGGCCGCGGGAGACTGGCAGCAAGCCGACATCCGTCGGCTGGCGCGCGATCTGATGCGCGAGGCCCTGGCGCCGCATCTGGGTGACAGGCCATTGATCAGCCGGCAGCTGTTCAGGCAGGGTGCCGCTCACAAACAGGCAGGAGACGAGTCATGAGCCGGGTGTTACTGGGTGTGAACATTGACCATGTGGCGACGCTGCGTCAGGCGCGCGGGACCCGTTACCCCGAGCCGGTCCAGGCTGCCCTGGTGGCAGAGCAGGCGGGGGCAGACGGGATCACCGTGCACCTGCGTGAGGACCGGCGTCACATCCAGGACCGCGATGTGGAGCTGCTGATGGCGACCCTGCAGACGCGCATGAACCTGGAAATGGCCGTCACTGAAGAAATGGTGGCCATCGCCTGTCGGCTCAAGCCGCCGCATTGTTGCCTGGTGCCCGAGCGGCGCGAGGAGCTCACCACCGAGGGTGGGCTGGATGTGGCCGGCAACCGTGATGCCGTGGCCAGTGCCTGTGAACGCCTGGCGGCGGCAGGCATCGAGGTCTCCCTGTTCATCGATCCGGAGCCGGCGCAGATTGATGCCGCCCGCGCCTGCGGTGCGCCTGTGATCGAGCTGCACACCGGCCAGTATGCAGACGCGCAGGATGCCGCCAGCCAGGCACACGAGCTGGCCCGTGTTGAAAAAGCCGTGGCCCACGGGGTCAGCACCGGGCTGGTGGTCAATGCCGGTCACGGCCTGCATTACCACAACACCCAGGCCATCGCCGCCATCGATGGTATCAACGAGCTGAATATCGGCCATGGCATCATTGCCCGGGCAGTGATGACCGGACTGGACGAAGCGGTGCGCAGCATGCGGGCGCTGATTGACCAGGCGGCGGGCAGGGCCGGATGATCTGCGGTCTGGGCACGGATATTGTCGCGGTATCGCGGGTGGCCCGGGTGCTGCAGCGCCACGGTGACCGGTTCGCCCGGCGCCTGCTCGGGCCGCTGGAGTACCCCCGATTTGCCAGTCTCGCAGATGAGGCGGCAGCGGCATTCCTGGCGCGCCGCTTCGCCGCCAAGGAAGCGGCACTGAAGGCGCTGGGCACAGGCCTGAGCCAGGGCATACGCTGGCATGACGTGCAGGTGGACAATGACCCGTCGGGACGGCCGCGACTGCAGCTCGACGGTGCCGCGCGCCAGCGCCTGGCGTCGCTGGGCGCCAGTCGCTGTCACGTGTCCATCAGCGATGAAAAGGATTACGTGGTCGCGTTCATCATCCTCGAGAGCGACTGATCTTCCTGCAGTTTTTGCGCCTCTTCCATCAGGTTGCGCAGCCCGGTGGCAACGATCTCGTCCCGCGCTTTCTGTTTCAGTGCCACCTCCAGCTCCCGTGCTGCCTGCTCCAGGCGCGGCGTACCACAATAGCGTGTGGCGCCATGCAGGCGATGGACCTGTTCCAGTAGCTGTTCGCGTTTTTGCTCGTCCCCGGCCTGCTGGATCAGGCGCAGGTCGTTGTTGAGCTGGTCGAGCAGCATGCGATGCATGTCCACCACCAGGTCCTGCTTGCTGGCACAGCGTTTCAGCGCCATGTCCGGATCAAACACCGCCAGTTGCCCGGGTACCGTCATGGTGTCTTCCGTGACCGCGGGCTGTTCCGGCATGTTGTCCCGGCGTTCCCGCGTCCACTTGGACAGCATGTGGTCCAGGTGCTTTTCGTCCACCGGTTTGGTCAGGTAGTCGTCCATGCCCGAGTTGAGCAGGTGCTGGCGCTCGTTGGCGAGGGCGTGGGCGGTCAGGGCAATGATCGGTGTGCGGCGGCCCTCTCCCTCCATTTCACGCAGTCGCCGCGTGGTTTCCAGGCCATCCATGCCGGGCATCTGGATATCCATGAACACGGCGTGGAAGACCTGGCGGCTGAACGCCTCAATGGCGGCTTCACCGCCGTTGCAGGGCACCACCTCGGCGCCGAGCTCTTCCAGGAACACACCGGCCAGACGCAGGTTGCCGGGGTGGTCGTCCACCACCATGATGCGCATGCCTGCCGCGCTCAGGCCGTCACCGGGACGTGTCGGGCCGGGGCGGGTGTCGCCACTCACCTCCAGCATGGCATCGTACAGCCGCAGCCGGGTGGCGGGCTTGCCCAGCACCCGGCAGGGCACAGCCAGGTTTTCCAGGCGCGCGGCGAGCCGGTCGGGATTGTTGGCCAGTACCACCAGGCGGGCGCTGGCGTCAGCGCTGCAGCTGCCCACCGCCTGCAGGAACGCCTCATCCTGGCTGCCGTCCGCCGGCAGACCCAGCACACAAAGGCCGGCATCGGTCTCGTTCAGTTGTGCGGTGAGCCGGTCAAGACTGGCAATCTCACTGACGTCGCATTGCCAGCCACTGAGCATGTGGTAAAGCCCCAGACGCGCGTGTTCGTCAGGCTCCAGCAGGGTCACGGCGGTTTTCTGGAAGGCCTGGAAGGCATCGTTGCCGACACCGTCCTGGTCATCGATTTCCACTTTCAGGGTGAACCAGAAGGTGGAGCCCTCACCCCAGTTGCTGTCGACGCCGATTTCGCCACCCATCTCCTCCACCAGCCGCTTGCAGATGGCAAGGCCAAGCCCGGTGCCGCCGACGCGCCGGGTGGCGGATTGGTCCACCTGAGTGAAGGCGCTGAACAGATCCCGTTGCATGTCTTCCGTGAGGCCGGCGCCGGTGTCGGTCACCGCCACCTTCAGGGTGGCCACGTGATCACGGGTTTCCTCGAGCATGGTGCGCACCACCACCGAGCCCTTGTCGGTGAACTTGATGGCGTTGTTGAGCAGGTTGGTCAGTACCTGACGAATGCGCAGGGGGTCGCCCAGCACCTGCTGGGGCACATCGCTGTATATGATTGCCGCCTGCTCCAGTCCCTTTTCCTGGGCCAGTGGCGCAAGCATGGTCTGTACATCTTCAATGACGTCATGCAGCGACAATGGCACCTGGTCCAGGCTGAGCTTGCCGGCCTCGATCTTGGAGAAGTCGAGGATGTCGTTGATGATCGCCAGCAGGGATTCCGATGACTTGCGGATCGTGCCCAGGTAATCGCGCTGGCGGGGGCTCAGTTCCGAGCGCAGCAGCAGGCGCGTGAAGCCAATGATGCCGTTCAACGGGGTGCGGATTTCGTGGCTCATGTTGGCCAGGAATTCCGACTTCACGTGACTGGCCTTGAGCGCCTCCTTGCGCGCCATGTCCAGTTCGATGTTCTGGATCTCAATGGTTTCCAGGGTTTCGCGCAGGTCCTCGGTGGCCTGGTCGACATTCTGCTGCAGGTCGGACTGGGCATCCTGCAGGGCCCGGGCCATCTCGTTGAGGGCATCACGCAGGGCCGCCAGTTCGCCCGGGGCATCCAGTGCCACCTGGGTATCCAGGGCGCCGTCGCGTATCCGGTGGATGCCTGCCACCAATGACTCCATCGGGCCGGTGACGGAACGGCTCAGCCGCAGGGCCAGGTAGAACGCCGTGACGGTGATCAGGATGCCGCCGCTGAGCAGCACCAGCAGCGTCTGCAGGATTTCGATGCGCTGGGCGTCACGGCTGAATTCCACCTCCAGCACCGCCGGTGCCACCTGGGTGCGCCAGCGCCAGCTTTCCGAGGTGTCCACCGGCTGGTTCAGGGTGCCGGCAACGTTGGCCGGCAGGGGGCGCATGCGCGGGCCGGCATGGGTGTCCCAGTTTTCTGCCGGCACCCTGATATGCGCGGCGCGCACGCCGGGTTCTTCCAGCAGCTCCCGGGCAAGCAGTGTCAGCTGGTCACGGTCCAGGGTGTCGGGGTAGCCCTGCAGGCGGGAGCCGTAGCTGTCCATCACCAGGCGTTGCAGGTGTTCACCATGGTCGCGGATGTCCTGGACCCGGCTGACCAGCAGGTAGCCCCCCAGAAGCACCATGCCGATCAGCGCCGGCAGGGCGGCCATCCACAGAATGCGGTTGCGCAGGCTTTGCTGCATACAATTCCCCCTGTGTTCCGTGGCTGGCGCGGTCAGTCCGCGCCGGGCCACGTCATTGCGCGTCCATGCGTCACGCCGGCTTGACCGCCGGCAGGTCCATTATGCCGCACAAGCGCCCGGGTGGCTGCCCCCCGGGACCGGCTTTGGGTACAATGCGCCGCCATGACCTATGCAACCATCGAGAACACTGTCGGCAACACTCCCCTGGTGCGCCTCAAGCGCCTGCCGGGGGAGACCTCCAATACCGTGCTGGTGAAGCTGGAGGGCAACAATCCGGCAGGTTCGGTGAAGGACCGTCCGGCGCTGAACATGATTCGCGGCGCCGAATCCCGCGGCGAGATCCGGCCCGGGGATGTGCTGATCGAGGCCACCAGTGGCAACACCGGTATTGCCCTGGCGATGGCGGCGGCCATGCGTGGCTATCGAATGAAGCTGATCATGCCGGCCAACCAGAGCCAGGAACGCAAGGACGCCATGCGAGCCTACGGCGCCGAGCTGATCGAGGTGACGCGCGAGGAGGGCATGGAGGGCGCCCGTGATCTGGCCCAGGCCATGCAGGCCCGCGGCGAGGGCCATGTGCTGGACCAGTTTGCCAACCCGGACAACCCCATGGCGCACTATCACGGTACCGGGCCGGAGATCTGGCGCGACACCGACGGCGCGGTCACCCATTTTGTCAGCTCCATGGGCACCACCGGCACGATCATGGGGACCTCCATGTTCCTCAAGGAGAAGAACCCGGCTATCCAGATCATCGGCCTGCAGCCCACCGAGGGCTCACAGATACCCGGTATCCGGCGCTGGCCACAGGCTTACCTGCCTGCCATCTACGATGATTCCCGCGTTGACCGGGTGATCGACATGGACCAGGCCACGGCCGAGGACACCATGCGTGCGCTGGCGCGGGAAGAAGGTATCTTCTGCGGTGTCTCCTCCGGGGGGGCTGTGGCGGGGGCCTTGCGCCTGTCTGCCGAACTGGAGAACGCGGTGATCGTTGCCATCATCTGTGACCGCGGTGATCGTTACCTGTCCACGGGAGTGTTCCAATGAACGTACTGGTGTTTGATATCGAAACCATTCCCGACCTGGACGGCGGCCGGCGTATCTACGACCTGCAGGGTCTGGACGACAAGGACTGTGCCAACGCGCTGCTCAATATCCGGCGCCAGGAAACCGGCAATGAGTTCCTGCGCCTGCACCTGCATCGGGTGGTGGCCATCTCCGTGGTGCTGCGCTCGGCCCAGGGCGTCAAGGTCTGGTCACTGGGTGAGCATGACAGCACGGAAAAAGAACTGATCGAACGGTTCTATGACGGCATCGACCGGTTTACGCCGCAGCTGGTGAGCTGGAACGGTGGCGGTTTTGATCTGCCGGTGCTGCACTACCGGGCGCTGCTGCATGGCATCAGTGCGCCGCGCTACTGGGAAACCGGCGAGGAAGACCAGAGCTTCCGCTGGAACAATTACCTCAGTCGTTACCACCAGCGCCACCTGGACCTGATGGACATGCTGGCCGTGTACAACAACCGGGCCTATGCACCGCTGGACCAGATCGCCACCCTGCTGGGCTTTCCCGGCAAGATGGGCATGAGCGGGGGCAAGGTGTTTGACGAATACCAGGCCGGCAACCTGGCGGGCATCCGCGATTACTGTGAAACCGATGTGCTCAATACCTGGCTGGTGTACCTGCGCTTCCAGCTCATGCGCGGGCACCTGGATGCGGTGCGCTATGACGAGGAGGTGCAGCTGCTGCGCGACTATCTGGCGGCGGAGAAGCGCACCCATTTCGATGAATTCCTCGCTGCCTGGAAGCCTGCGTGAGCCGGCGCAAGAAACGCCTGCCCGAAGGCCTGTTTGATGCCACCATCGAAGCCCTGAGCCACGATGGCCGCGGTGTCGCCCGACTGGATGGCAAGACCACCTTCATCGACAACGCCCTTGCCGGCGAACAGGTGCGGTTTCGCTACACCTGGACGCGACGCAAGTTTGACGAGGGCCGGGCAGAGGAAATCGTCAGCGCGTCCCCCGAGCGCACCACGCCGCCGTGCGCCCATGCCGGCATCTGTGGTGGCTGCAGCCTGCAGCACATGCACCCGGAGGCGCAGATACGCCGCAAGCAGGTGGTGCTGGAGGAGCAGCTGGCCCATTTCGGCGCTCTCACACCCGAACAGTGGCTGCCAGCGCTGACCGGGCCCGTCACCGGCTACCGGGCCAAGGCGCGGCTGGGGGTCAAGTATGTGGAAGCCAAGGGCATGACGCTGGTGGGCTTTCGCGAAAAGCGCAGCGGGTTCCTGGCGCTGCTGCAGCGCTGCGAGGTCCTGATCCCGGAAGTCGGACACAAACTGTCTGCCATCGCTGACATGATTGATGGCCTGGAGAGCAAACGGCGCATCCCGCAGATCGAAGTTGCCGCCGGCGATGACGACATCGCCCTGGTATTCCGTCATCTCGATCCGCTGCCGCCGGCTGATCTGGAGACCGTGTCCGGTTTCTGCCGGGCCCAGGGCTGGCATTGCTACCTGCAGCCTGGTGGTGATGACACCGTGCACCGGATCTGGCCGCAGACGGGCGAGGAGCGCCTGACGTACAGCCACCCGGGCGACGACCTGACGCTGGCCTTCCATCCCATGGATTTCACCCAGGTCAATGGCCGGATCAATCGCGACATGGTGCCCCTGGCACTGGATATGCTCGATATCGAGCCCCATCATCGGGTTCTGGACCTGTTCTGCGGACTGGGCAATTTCACCTTGCCGGCGGCCCGGCGCGCTGCGCGTGTGGTGGGTGTCGAGGGCAGTGCGGCCATGGTGCGTCGCGGTTACGAGAATGCCGCGCGTAACGGCCTCGACAATGTCGATTTCCATGCCTGGGACCTGACCAGTGACGCCAGTGCCCAGCCCTGGGGCAGGGAGCAGTGGGACCGGGTGCTGATTGACCCGCCGCGTACCGGCGCGCTGGAAATCATGCCGCTGATCGGCGAACTGGCACCGCAGAAGGTGGTCTATGTGTCATGCAATCCGGCGACACTGGCGCGCGATGCCGGTGAGCTGGTAAAGCAGGGATACCGGCTGGTAAAGGCGGGGGTCATGGACATGTTTCCGCATACGACCCACGTGGAATCAATCGCATTGTTTGAGCGCTGATGGTTACAGTCAGAAGGCAACAGACAGAAGAGCAGCTGGGCGACGATCTCGACGCCTGGGTCCAGGCTGTGTCCGATCGCTGCCATGCCGACCCGGACCAGTTGCGTCTTGCCTGCCAGGTGGCCAAGGGCTGTGAGCAGGAATCCCATGACGCCGGACGGCGCTGGCCCTATGGCCTTGGCTGTTTCCAGATTGGCCGGCAGATGGTGGACATCCTCGCCGAGCTGCGCGTGGATGGCGAGGCGCTGCCCGCTGCCATGCTGTACCGGGCAGTGAGGGAAGGGCATCTGCCCCTGGAGGAGGTGGTGGCCTCCTTTGACGCCACCACGGCGCAGCTGGTGGAAGGCGTGCTGCGCATGGCGGCCATCTCTACGGTGCTCAACCCGACCCGCAAGGCCCTGTTCGGCCAGCAGGAGGGCCAGCTCGATAACGTCCGGCGCATGCTGGTGGCCATGGTGGATGACGTCCGGGTGGCACTGGTCAAGCTGGCGGAACGTACCGTCATCATCCGGGCGGTGAAAGATGATGACGAAGCACGCCGCGAGAAAGTGGCACGCGAAGTCTTTGATATCTACGCACCGCTGGCGCATCGCCTCGGCGTTGGCCAGCTCAAGTGGGAGCTGGAGGACCTGTCCTTCCGCTACCTGCAACCGGGCGCCTACAAGAAGATTGCCGGGCTGCTGGACGAGAAACGGCTCGACCGGGAGGGCTGGATCGAGGAAGTCATTGGCGAGCTGAAGGCACTGCTCGAACGGCATGGCATTTATGGTGCTGACGTCCATGGCCGGGCCAAGCACATCTACAGCATCTGGCGAAAGATGCAGCGCAAGCACCTGGATTTCTACGAAGTGTACGACGTGCGCGCTGTGCGTGTGCTGGTGCCCGAGGTGCGTGACTGTTATGCCGCCCTGGGCATCGTGCATTCCCTGTGGCAGCACGTGCCGAAGGAATTTGACGATTACATTGCCTCGCCCAAGGAAAACGGCTACCGCAGCCTGCACACTGCTGTGGTCGGGCCGGGCCGCAAGATGCTCGAGGTGCAGATCCGCACGTTCGACATGCACGATGATGCCGAGCTGGGTGTCTGCGCCCACTGGCGCTACAAGGAAGGCGGCAAACGCGGCAAACGTGGTGAGGATTACGAACAGAAGATTGCCTGGCTGCGCCAGGTGCTGGAATGGCATGACGAGCTTGGCGAAGCCGGGCTCGACAACATGGTGGAAGACTTCCGCAGCCCGGAGCGGGGCGAGCGGATTTACGTATTCACCCCGGAAGGCCACATCGTCGACCTGGAATCCGGCTCGACGCCGGTGGATTTTGCCTACCATATCCACACCGAAGTGGGACACCGCTGCCGCGGCGCCAAGGTGAATGGCCATATTGTGCCGCTCAACTATGTGCTCAAGACCGGCGAGCAGGTAGAAATCCTGACCACCCGTGAAGGGGGGCCGTCGCGGGACTGGCTCACGCCCAGCCTGGGTTACGTCAAGACGTCCTCGGCGCGGGCGCGCATCCAGCAATGGTTCAAGCGCCAGGACAGGGATGCACACGTGATCCAGGGCCGGCAGATGCTGGACCGGGAAATGTCACGGCTGGCGCTGGACCGGGTGGACCTGGATGCCCTCGCACCCCGGTTCAACCTGCATGCCGGTGAGGATGTGCTGGCGGCGCTGGGTGCCGGTGATCTTCGTATCGGCCAGGTCATGAACCAGGCGCAGGAGCTGTTCAGTCCCAGCCAGAGCCAGCATGAACTTGCCCTGAGTGCGCCGTCCACTGGTCGCCATGGTGCCCAGACCGATGCTGACATCACCATTGAGGGTGTCGGCAACTTGATGACCCATATTGCGGCCTGTTGCCAGCCCATTCCCGGTGACCAGATCATGGGCTATATCACCGTCGGGCGGGGCGTGACGGTACACCGCGCCAACTGTACCAACCTGCTGGCCATGCAGGCGGACGATCCGGAGCGGGTTATCGAGGTGAGCTGGGGACACGCCCACCGGATTACCTACCCGGTGGACATTTTCATGCGTGCCTGGGACCGGCCCGGCCTGCTGCGCGACCTGCTCTCGGTGCTGGCCAACGAGCGCGTCAATGTCACTGCGGTGCATACGGAATCCCACCCCGATGACAATACCGCCACCATGCTGGTGACGGCGGAAATATCCTCGCTCGGCAACCTGGGCAAGCTGCTGGCGCGTATGGATCAGTTACCGGGTGTGCTGGAAGTGCGTCGCTACAAGAAATAGGCCGGCTGCAAGGCCGGGCCTGAGTGGAGGTTGCCGTGTCTGACGATCACCCGATTCATGCCCTCATCGAGATCATGGCGCGCTTGCGTGATCCGGATGGCGGCTGCCAGTGGGATCTGCAGCAGACGTTTGACACTGTGGCGCCCTATACCGTGGAAGAGGCCTTCGAGGTAGCGCAGGCCATTGCCGAGCGTGACTATCCTGAGCTGCGCGAGGAGCTCGGCGATTTGCTGCTGCAGGTGATCTTCCACAGCCAGATGGCCAGCGAGCAGGGCCTGTTCGATTTTTCTGATGTGGTGCGCACCCTGAACGACAAGATGGTGCGGCGTCACCCCCATGTCTTCGGTGACCAGCAGGGTGCCGATATCGGTGCCATCAAACAGACCTGGGAACGGATAAAGGCCGAGGAGCGCGCACACAAGGGCAGGGCGTATGACTCGGCGCTGGACGGTGTGCCGGCCGGCATGCCGGCCCTGCAACGGGCTGCCAAGCTGCAGAAGAAAGCGGCGCGGGTCGGCTTTGACTGGCCAGAGACGGCGCCCGTGCTCGACCAGGTGCGCAGCGAGGTGGATGAGCTGGCGCAGGCCATGGCGGCACAGGATCAGGCCGCCGTGGAGGATGAGCTGGGCGATGTGCTGTTCACCGTGGTCAACCTGTCCCGCCACCTGAAAGTGGATCCGGAGCTGGCCCTGCGCCGGGCCAGTGCCAAGTTCCGCCAGCGTTTCGGGCACATGGAAGCCCTGGCGCGCGCTGATGACACCGCCCTGGACACGCTTGATGCGGACCAGCTGGAGGCCCTGTGGCGTGCGGCGAAAGCGCAGGAACGGCGCTGAGTCCGGCATTCGGGCCTGTCATATAAACTTCACACTGGCGCAACTTTTCGGTAACCCCTCCCGAACATACTCCCCTCAACAGATCGGCGGCGCTGTCACAAGCGCGTCATAAAGCTGTTACTCGCAAATCGTTGCTTAATTGAGGAGATGTTCGACATGAACAAGAAACTGCTTGCTATGGCTGTGGGGGCCGCAATCGCTTTTCCTGGTGCCGCGCTGGCTGACGGCCCGAAGGTCTACGGTAAGGTAAACGTGTCTCTGGAGCAGTATGAGCCGGAGCTGTCCGAGTACGATGACACGCTCGCTGTTGATGCGCTCAAGGAAGCCAGCCAGGACCGCTGGCAGCTTGATTCAAACGCCTCCCGCCTCGGCGTCAAGGGTGACTTCGACCTGGACGTGGCCAACCTGACCGCCATCTACAAGCTCGAGTACGAGATTGCTGTTGATGACGGCAACGCTGTGTTCAAGCAGCGCAACATCTTCGGTGGTTTCAAGGGTGGTTTCGGTACCATCATGGCGGGTAACTTCGACACCCCGCTGAAGACCTCCCAGGGCAAGATCGACCAGTTCAACGATATCGACGGTGATATCAAGACGATCCTGCGTGGTGAGACCCGTGCCAGCAACATCATCCAGTACAGCACGCCCAAACTGGCTGATATGGTTACCCTGAACATCGCCATCATGCCGGCAGAAAACGATGACCTGAACGGCGGCCTGGACAACAAGGCCAAGAACGACAACGGCCTGGCCGACAAGACCTCCATCTCTGCCGTGTTCGAGCAGGGCGGTTTGTATGCTGCACTGGCCATGGACAAGAACAACGATGACAAGACCCTTATCATCGATGATACCGCCGGTGCGCCGGTGGACATCCTGCGCCTGGTTCTTGCCTACAAGACCGACGCTTTTGAGCTCGGCCTGCTGCACCAGACTGCAGAAGAGACCGATGACGACAAGAGCGGCTTCCCGACCATCGTGAAAGCGGGTGAAGAAACCTCCACCGTCCTCAGCGGTGCCTTCAAGATGGATCGCTGGAAGTTCAAGGCCCAGTACGGCATGACCGAATCCAGCCAGCTGCTGAAAGAAGATGCGCTGAACAACAACCCGCGCGAGCTGTCTGACGATCCTTCCCTGACGCTGACCGCGTTCGGTGTGGACTACAAGATGGCCAAGGCCTCCAAGGTTTACGCCTACTACGCCGAAGTGGAAGCCGACACTGGCCTGACACAGGACGGCATCAATGCCATCAACCCGCTGACGGCGAAGAAGACTCTGTCTGACACGACCCTCGGTTTTGGTTTCGAGCACAAGTTCTGAACCACGGCAAACCCGTCCGATAAGGGGGTTCCGGCAGGACGCCGTGCCCCCGACTTTTCCTCGACGCAAGTGACAGCTTGTCAGCCCACCTCAGGTGGGCTTTTTTTGTCTGCCTACAGGGCTGCAAATTGTCATCCTACTGTCATATATTGGTGTCCGCAGTCACCCGCAGAGGTGACTGCTGTCAGTTGCGTTTAATGGGACGGACGAGAGGATCGGGGATATGAAGAAGGCAGCACTCTTTGGCGTGACACTGGCTGCCATGGCCGTGCCGGTCATGGTTCAGGCGCAGGGCGTCAAGCTTTACGGCAAGGTCAACGTGGCGGCCGAGCATGTTTCGGCCCAGGACGAAAACGGCGTGCCGTTGTTCAACGTTCCACCGCTACTGGCTGACCGGACAGCTACCTGGGCGCTTACATCCTATGCATCCCGGCTCGGGGTAAAAGGCGACCTGGATCTTGAGGTGGGTGGCTTGCAGGGCTTCTACAAGGCTGAGTACCAGATTGCTGTGGATGACGGGGCCAACAGTAATGGCCGTGAGTTTTCCCAGCGCGATATTTACGCCGGTCTGCGTGGCAGCTTTGGTGAGCTCAAGGCGGGCCGTTTCAACAGTCCGTTCAAGAAATCCGAAGGCCCGGTGGACCAGTTCAATGATTATGCCACTGACATGGGTGAATTGATGGTGGGCCAGGACCGGTTCAGCAACATCATCCAGTACAGCACGCCAGAGATAGCCGACGCTCTGGTGGTGAATGTGGCGGGCATCGCCAACGAGAACCAGGATGATTTTGACGTGCCAGGAGACCAGCAGAACGAGAACACTCTGGCAGACACCGTTTCCGCGTCTGTGGTCTATGACAAGGGCGGGTTGTATGCCGCCGCCGCCATCAGCCGCAACCAGCTGGACGACCTGGTGCTGGGCGATGCGGACAACCCGGCCGGCAAAACCGACACCATTGATATTGCCCGCGTGGCGCTTGGATTGAAGGTCGGTGATGTGCAGCTGGGCGCGTTGTACCAGCGGGCCGAGGAAAACGACCGTGATCCGGTTACCGGTTTTGCCGGTGAAGAGGACACTGCCCTGGTCAGCGGTGCATTGACGGTGGAGCGCTTCACGTTCAAGGCGCAACATCAGCGTACGCACGGGGACAGCCCGGCGGATGCCAAGGCACTGTCCACGTCTGTGGGCGTTGATTTCGCCCTGGGCAAGATGTCCAAACTGTATGGCTACTACGGCATGGTGGAGATTGAACCAGCCAGCCGCTTCCAGCCCACGGCAGAGCTGGATATTGCCTCGGTCGGTCTTGAACACAAGTTCTGAGGTCGCAGCGACGCATAAAAAAGGCCCGGTATCACCGGGCCTTTTTATTTGGCGCTGGCGCGTGTGTCAGGCCTGCCACTTCTCCAGTACCAGGCTGGCGTTGGTGCCGCCAAACCCGAAGCTGTTGGACAGTACCCGGGAGATGGGGCGGTCTTCGGTGGCGGTGATTACAGGCAGACCCTGTGCCGCTTCGTCGAGGGTTTCCACGTTGACGGAGCCGGCGACAAAGCCATGCTCCATCATCAGAAGCGAATAAATCGCTTCATGGACACCGGCTGCTCCCAGTGAATGGCCCGACAGTGACTTGGTGGAGCTGATGGCCGGGCAGTCTTCCGGGAAGACTTCACGGATGGCTTTCAATTCGGCAATGTCACCCACCGGCGTGCTGGTGCCGTGGGTGTTGATGTAATCCACCGGACCCTCCACCGTGGCCAGCGCCTGGCGCATGCAGCGGGCCGCCCCTTCGCCACTGGGTGCAACCATGTCATGTCCGTCGGAGGTGGCACCGTAGCCGGTCACCTCGGCGTAGATGTGGGCGCCGCGTGCCCTGGCATGCTCCAGCTCCTCGAGCACCAGCATGCCGCCACCGCCGGCAATGACGAAACCGTCGCGATTGGCGTCGTAGGCGCGCGAGGCTTTTTCGGGGGTGTCATTGTATTTGCTCGACAGGGCGCCCATGGCATCAAACAGGATGCTCAGTGTCCAGTGTTCCTCTTCACCGCCACCGGCAAAGACGATGTCCTGTTTGCCCAGCTGTATCTGCTCCATGGCATTACCAATGCAGTGGGCGCTGGTGGCGCAGGCAGAGCCGATGGAGTAGTTGATGCCCTTGATATGAAAAGGAGTGGCCAGGCACGCTGACACCGTGCTCGACATGACCCGTGGGACCATATATGGCCCGACTTTCTTGACGCCCCGCGAGCGGGCGATGTCTGCTGCTTCCACCTGGTTGAAGGAGGAGGCGCCGCCTGAGCCGGCAATAAGGCCGGTGCGTTCGTTGCTGACCTGTTCTTCTGTCAGGCCGGCGTCGGCAATGGCCTGTTGCATGGCGACGTAGGCAAACGCGGCCGCATCACCCATGAACCGGCGGGGTTTGCGGTCGATGTGCTCAGCGAGATCAATGCTCGGGCGGCCGGCGACATGGCTGCGCATGCCCAGTTCTGCATAGTCGTCGCAGAAGCGGATGCCGGACCGGCCCAGGCGCAGGGACTCCGTGACCGTGTCCCGGTCGTTACCGAGGCAGGAAACAATGCCATATCCGGTGATCACTACTCTGCGCATATCTGAACCCTTGCCTAAAAGCCGTCAGTGGATGTGAAAAGGCCAACTCGCAAGTCGTTGGCCACGTAGATCTCACGCCCGTCGACTTCCATGCTGCCATCGGCGATGCCGAGAACCAGTGAACGGGCCACGACACGCTTGATATTCAGCCGGTAGCGCACCACCTTTGCCGATGGCAGCACCTGGCCGGAAAACTTTACCTGGCCCACGCCCAGAGCGCGCCCGCGGCCCGGGTGGCCAAGCCAGCCGAGGTGGAAGCCCACCAGCTGCCACATGGCATCCAGGCCCAGGCAGCCGGGCATGACCGGGTCGGACTCGAAATGGCAGCCGAAAAACCAGAGGTCAGGGTGGATATCCAGCTCTGCAACGATTTCTCCCTTGCCGTAGCTGCCGCCTTCCGTCGTGATGCTGGTGATGCGGTCCATCATCAGCATGTTCGGCAATGGCAGCCGGGCGTTGTTTTCACCGAACAACTCGCCGTGGCCACAGGCCAGCAGTTCTTCGCGGGTGTAGCTGTTCTTTCGGGCGTCTGGATTCACTACTGCTCTCTCGCTTCTTGATCAGGCGGCCACTATCGCATGACCGTGACCGCCATGATAGCAAACGGCGGCACGGCTGTAGCGACCAAGCCATTTCTAATTGTGTCAGGTAACGGTTTGATGACCGGGGTCAATTTCCAGTGAATTTCCCGCGCGACGCGTCGGTCACAGGTGCTTTTTTGCTATTTCCCCACGGTTTGAGGGTTGCATCCGGCCCGACCCTTGGCAATGCTATGCGCCCCTGACTTTCCGGAGTATCGCCTTGCTTGCAGAAACGGGCCACATCCTGCTCTGGTTCGCCTTTGCCGTGTCAGTGCTTCAGGCGATTATCCCGCTTTGGGGAGTTGCTGCCGGACGTGACGACCTGGCTGCCTTCGCCCGGCCAGCCGCCTGGCTGCAGTGGCTGGCGCTGACCCTGGCCCTGCTCGGTCTGGGTTATGCCTTCTACAGCCATGATTTCACCCTGCGTTACGTGGCCCAGCACTCCAATTCCGAACTGCCGCTGGGCTACCGCCTTTCTGCGATCTGGGGCGGCCATGAAGGCTCGCTGTTGCTCTGGGCCTGGATGCTCAGTCTGTGGACCTTGCTGGTGTCGGTCCTGCGCGGTGCCGTGCCGGTGCATATCAATGACCGCGTGCTCGCGGTCATGGGCCTGATCAGCAGCGGTTTCCTGTCCTTCATGCTGTTCACGTCGAATCCGTTTGAGCGCCAGCTGCCCTGGTTCCCGCTGGACGGTGCCGACCTCAATCCGTTGTTGCAGGATCCCGGGCTGATCATCCACCCGCCCATGCTGTACATGGGTTATGTCGGTTTCTCCGTGGCCTTTGCGTTTGCCGTGGCCGGGCTGCTGGCCGGGCGACTGGATCCGCAATGGGCGCGCTGGGCACGTCCGTGGACCACTGCGGCATGGTGCTTCCTCACTGTCGGTATTGCCCTGGGCTCCTGGTGGGCCTACTACGAGCTGGGCTGGGGCGGCTGGTGGTTCTGGGACCCGGTGGAGAATGCCTCCTTCATGCCCTGGTTGTGTGGCACGGCACTGATCCACTCGCTGGCGGTCACCGAAAAGCGGGGACTGTTCCGGGCCTGGACGGTGTTCCTTGCCATCCTGGCCTTCTCCCTCAGTCTGCTGGGTACCTTCCTGGTCCGTTCCGGGGTGCTCACGTCCGTGCATGCGTTTGCCAATGATCCATCCCGGGGCGCGTTCATTCTGGCGTTGCTGTGCGTGGTGTTCGGTGGCTCGCTGGTGCTGTTTGCGCTGCGGGCCCCGGTGCTGCGCCAGAAGACCGGGTTCACCTGGCTGTCCCGGGAGACATTCCTGCTCGGCAACAACCTGCTGTTGCTGGTAGCTACCTTTGTGGTGTTGCTCGGTACCCTGTTCCCGCTGATCGGCGAGGCCATGGACCTGAAAATTTCCGTGCGCAGCCCTTACTTCAATGCTTTCTTCGTGCCGCTGACACTGGTGCTCATGGGCATCCTGGTGCCGGGCATGCAGAGCAACTGGAAGCGCCAGGACGGTCGTGTGTTGCTGCGCCGGCTGGCCTGGCTGGCGCCGGCGTCGGTGGTACTTGGTGGCCTGCTGGCGCGCCTGGCGGGTGAGCTGCCACTGGTGGGCCATGTTGCCATCATGATGGTGGTGTATGTGCTGCTTGCCCACGTTGCGGATGCGATCAGTCGCGCGCGGGCGTTCCGCCAGGGTGTCCTGCGTGGCCTGGGTCGCCTGCGCCAGAGTTACTACGGCATGGTCAGTGCCCATGTGGGTCTTGCCATCCTGGTGGCCGGCATAACCTTGGTCAGTTTCCAGGAACAGGAGCGCGACATCCGCATGGCGCCGGGTGACCGTGCTGAAGTGGGGGGCTACCAGTTCAGCTTCACGGCGCTCAAAGACGTACGCGGCCCCAACTACACCAGCAAAATGGCGATCTTTCCGGTCACCCGTGACGGAGAGGCGGTACACCCCGGCATGGCGCCGGAAAAGCGGACCTACAACGCCAGCGGCCAGGTAATGACAGAGGCGGCCATCGACGCCGGGCTGATGCGCGACCTGTACGTGGCATTGGGCGAGCCTCTGGATGATGATGCCTGGGCGGTGCGTATCTACTACAAGCCGGGGGTGCGCTGGATATGGCTCGGTGCCCTGGTCATGGCGCTGGGTGGCTCACTGGCGCTGCTTGATCGCCGCTACCGCAGTGGCCGCCGGGCACAGGAGGACGCCAATGTCGGCTAGGTTCTGGCGCGTGCTGCCGCTGCTGGTGTTCGTGGCCCTGGTTGTTCTGCTCTGGTTCGGACTGGGCCGCAACAGTGAAGAGTTGCCGTCGGCGCTGGCTGGCAAGCCGGTGCCCGAGATGGCGCTGCCGTCACTGGTACGCCAGGGGGAGACGGTGGATGAGAACATCTTCAAGGGACGCTGGACGCTACTCAATGTGTGGGCGACCTGGTGCCCGACCTGTTATGTGGAGCATCCCTACCTGTTGGAACTGGCGAGTGCGGGTGTGCCCATTGTGGGCCTCAACAGCCGCGACGAGGACCAGGCCGCCCTTGATTACCTGGCGCGTCTCGGCAATCCCTACGTGGACGTGGCAGTGGACAAGAGCGGCGATTACGGCCTCGAGCTGGGCGTCTACGGCGCGCCGGAGACATTTGTCATCAATCCCCGGGGCGAGGTGGTGCTGCGTCATGCAGGCGACCTGAGTCCGCGGGTCTGGGCACAGAAGATCGCACCGGTCTGGGGCGGCACGCAGGCAGATACCGGGGAGCAAACGCCATGAGAAACGGCTTTCTTGTACTGCTTTTGCTGCTGCCGTTGGCGGCCGTCGCGGCCATTGATGTGTACGAGTTCGACACGCTGGAGCAGGAGCAGCGCTTTCGCCAGCTGACCGAGCAATTGCGCTGCCCGAAATGCCAGAACCAGAGCATTTCCGATTCGGATGCGGAGATCTCCGTTGAAATGCGCAAGCGCGTCGCCGGGATGATCCGCGACGGGCGCAGCAACGAGCAGATCATTACTTTCTTCACCAGTCGTTACGGTGATTTCGTCAACTATGACCCGCCTGTACGCGCCGAGACGCTGGTGCTGTGGGCGGCGCCGGCCTTCCTGCTGTTCCTCGGCGGCGTTGTCATTGCTTTCCAGGTCATCCGCGCGCGCCGCAACCTGGGTGACGATGGTAGCGGGGAGTCTTCCTGATGACCTTGATGCTTGCTCTGTTTGTGCTGGCAGCGGCGGTAATGTTGTTGCTGCTGGTGTGGAAGCGACAGGCCGGTGCCAGCCTTGGCCCGGTGCCTCTGCTGGCCGTGGCGCTGGCGGTGTTTGCAGCCAGTCTTGCTGGCTGGTGGTCGCTGGGGCGTCATGCGGGCGTGGACGAGTGGCTCAGCGCCGAGGGAGCACACGGCGAACTGGTGGCCAGCATCATTGCCGGGGAGCCGGATTTCGAGGCGGCGGCGGACGTGCCGCTGGGCGACCTGGCGCGCTCCCTGCAGCGACAGCTGGTGGTCACGCCGACTGTCGAGGGTTGGTACGCGCTGGCGTTGATGTATGAGCAAATGCAGGGCTCCGAGCAGGCGGTCATTGCCGCTCGCCGGGCGGTATCCCTGCAGCCTGACGCTTTGCCACCACGGGTGTTGCTGGCGCGGGTGCTGGTGGACAGCGGCAACGGCGCCGCCCTGACCGAGGCACGCTCACTGCTGGCGGATCTGCGCCGTGACTATCCTGACCATGAAGGCGTGCTCATGCTCACCGGCATGGCGGCTGCCCGGGATGGCGATTATGACGCCGCCATCGTGGCATGGGAGCGTCTGCGCGCGCGCCATGGCGACGATGAGGCAGGGCAGACGCTGGACCAGGCCCTTGCCGACCTGCGTCAGAAACAGGCCCGCCTGGGTTTCTGGCATGACCTCCAGGTTACGGTGGAGGCGCCCGATGACGTCAGGGCAGGCGGTACCCTTTTCGTGTTCCTGCGCCCCGAGGGCCAGACCGGCGGCCAGCCGCTGGCGGCGCGCCGGGTTATTGCCGGCAGCTTCCCGGTGACTGTCACCATCGAGGCGGGTGACTGGCTGCAGGCCGTGCCGGCCGCTGATGCCGCCCTGGTGGCCGGGGCCCGCTACAGCGATACACCGGGGGCGGACGTGGCCGCCGGGGTTCGCTCGTCACTGGTGCCGGTGGGCCGTGATGACGGAACCCCCAAAGCCCGCCTGACGCTGCCTGCAGCCGGTACAGGGGCGCCCTGAGCGCTTGTCGCGCGGGTGCGCAGGCGGTAGAGTTGCCCCTTTTTCGGGGTAGGACCATCTTTCCTGGCGGTGTCGTGCCAGCCCCGGCCTGTCACATAACGGAGTTTTTGCTATGCGAGTCATCCTGTTAGGCGCCCCGGGGGCGGGCAAGGGTACCCAGGCTCAGTACATCATGGAGAAGTACGGGATCCCCCAGATTTCCACCGGTGACATGCTCCGCGCCGCCGTCAAGGCTGGCACACCGCTGGGACTGGCGGCGAAGAAGGTCATGGATGCCGGCGAGCTGGTTTCCGACGACATCATCATTGGCCTGGTCAAGGAACGCATTGAGGAGCCTGACTGCAAGAACGGCTTCCTGTTTGACGGCTTCCCACGCACCATCCCGCAGGCCCAGGCGCTGGTGGATGCCGGTGTCGGCATCGACTATGTGGTGGAGCTGGATGTCGATGACGACGAGATCATTGAGCGGCTGTCCGGTCGCCGCGTGCACCCGGGGTCCGGGCGCGTCTACCACATCCGCTACAACCCGCCTGCCACTGAGGGCAAGGATGATGTCACCGGGGAGGCGCTCATCCAGCGGGATGATGACCGCGAAGAGGTGGTGCGCAACCGTCTTGAAGTCTACCAGGCCCAGACCCGTCCCCTGGTGGGTTTCTACCAGGCGCAGGCCGACCAGTCAGGTGATGCCGCACCGGTCTATGTGCGCGTGCCGGGTGTTGGTTCTGTAGAGGATATTCGTGACCGGATTTTCCAGGGTCTCGGCGACTGACCCGGCGCATCCCGGAAACACATCATGAAGGGGCCAACTGGCCCCTTTTTTTATGCCTGTACGATTCGCATCAGCAGCGCCGCAGGGGATGACAAAAATGGTCACTTCCCGCTGCATGCGACCGTTATAGCGTGTTACCTCAGTACACACAAAGTTGTAAAGAATTCCCGGCAATGCGCCAGCGCCCGCACGAGCCCTGGGTCATGTACGCCTGGCGTTTTCAGTGTGCGCTGCACAGGATTGCCGGGCTGGTGCTTGTTCGAAGCATTTGTCTTGCGCAAAAAACAGCGCCGGTGCGTGTCATTTTTTTAGCGTTTAACCATTACAGCTTGCGCAAAGAAAAGGCGTGTTTTAACCCGGTTTCAAGCGCATCGCATTGCTGCTTTCGTTTTTTCTCGGCCATTCAAAAAACAGCGCACCGGTATTCCATCGATTGATGCGGGTTTGAAAAAGAAAAAGTGCGGAGAAAAAATGAAAAACAGCGCGCAAAAAAGTTGGCGAATTAATGTACCAACTGATTTTTTTTTGTGCTATTTTTCAATCGGTCGCAGTAAAAACCACGCTATAGCTTAGGAGATCGCAAAATGGCTCGAGCAAAAAAGAAGGCCGCACGTAAAAAGGCAGCCGCCAAATCAGCCGTACCCAAAGCGGTTGTGAACGCGGAGAAGAAAGTCAAAACCGTTCAGAAAGACCACGACAAGGCAACCAAGCAAGTAGAGCGGGCGCAAGCCAAGCTGGACAAGCACCTGGCTCGCATTGCTGGTGACAACGCCAAACTCACCACCCGACGCAACAAGCTCAAGGGCAAGAAGGTTACCGCAGCACAGCGCACCAGCCTTTCCAATGCACGTGACAAGCTCAAGGGTCTGCGTGACCAGACCAAGGGCCTGCGTGCAGAGCTGAAGTCTGCCAAGGACGCTGCCCGCAAGGTAGCCCAGAAGGTTCGCAAGGCCGAATCTGCTCTGGCCAAGAAGCTGCGTGAAGTAGAGCGCAAGGCTGCTGCAGCCGCCAAGAAGAAGGCGCGCGCAGCCGAGAAGAAGGCCAAGGCAGCTGCCAAGAAGGCAGCCAAGCGCGAAGCAATGCGCAAGAAGAAGGAAGAGGCCCGCGCCAAAAAGGCCGCCGCCAAGAAGTCCAAGAAGAAGGCGACCAAGAAAAAAGCGACCAAAAAGAAAGCTACCAAGAAAAAAGTAGCCAAGAAGAAGGCTACCAAGCGTAAAGCCGCCAAGCGCAAGCCGGCAGCCAAGCGCAAGACCACGGCCCGCAAGGCCGCACCGAAGAAGAAGGCAGCCAAGAAGAAGGCCGCCAAGCGCAAGACCACGGCCCGCAAGGCCGCGCCGCGCAAGAAAGCTGCGCGCAAGAAGGCTGCTCGACGCCGGTAAACGGCGAAGGTAGCGAAAACCCCGCTTCGGCGGGGTTTTTTTATGCCCGTTTCATGGCCCGGCATTCACCTTTTCAAGGGCGTCGGCGTCATTGATATTGAGCCAGCAATCAGCCGGCCAGTGACTGCCATCCACCCGAGCGGCCCCGATCTGCTCGAGCCAGCGGATAACACTGCGCTCGCCGGCATCCAGCCACGCCGCCAGGGATGCGGCGGCGGCCTGGCAGCGCAAGGCCAGGCACAAGGGCTGGGCGCGCTGCCCGTCATGCAGGTAAGCGGCAGTTCGGTCGGCGCCAAGCCCGGCCAGAAGCGCCGCCGGGAGGTCTGCCGGCAGGGCTGGCATGTCGCAGGGCATCACCACACAGGCAGCGCTGCGGGTGACGGCGAGGGCGGCCTCAATCCCTGCCAGCGGGCCGCAGAACCCGTCGCGGCGGTCACTGACCACGGTGTCGCCAAAGGCGGCATATGCCTGCTGGTTGCGGTTGGCCGAGATAATGATGTGTCCGGCAGATCCGGCAAGCCGCTCCAGTATTCGGCCGACGAGGGGAGAACCTTGCACGGTTACCAGGCCCTTGTCGGCATTATCCATACGCGAACCCGCCCCACCGGCCAGCACGATGAGGTCATGGGCTTCGCCCTCGATGGGCAACTTTCCGGTTGGGGCCTGTTCAGCCATTGGGTATCCTCTGCGCGTTGGACAGGAGAGCCTTGTTGGATGACATAGCAACCATTCTAGGGGATAGCGGCCCGTTTGCCCGCCATATTGACGGCTTCATGCCTCGAGCGCCGCAGCTCACCATGGCGAATGCGGTGTCGCAGGCCATAGCCGACGGTGAAGCGCTGGTGGTGGAAGCAGAGACCGGCACAGGCAAGACCCTGGCGTATCTGGTGCCGGCATTGCTCGCCCATGGCGTTACCCTGGTATCCACCGGTACCAAGAGCCTGCAGGAACAGCTGTTCTTCCGTGACCTGCCCATGGCCCTGAAGGCGCTTGGTATCCAGCGACGCGTGGCCCTGCTCAAGGGGCGTGCCAATTACCTGTGCCCCTACCGGCTGCAGTTGCACCTGGAAGAGGCGCGTTTCCTGACACGGGAGACGGCCGGACAGATGCAGGTGGTACGGCACTGGGCGCAGCGCACGCACACCGGGGATATTGCCGAGCTGCGCGAACTGCCGGAGGATGCGCCGGTCTGGCCCTGGGTGACCAGCACGGCAGACAATTGCCTGGGGCAGGACTGTCCGTCCTATTCCGAATGCCCGGTGATGCGCGCGCGCCAGTCCGCCCAGGAGGCTGACCTGGTGGTGGTGAATCACCACCTGTTTTTTGCCGACGCCGCCCTCAAGGGAGAGGGCGTCAGTGACCTGCTGCCGTCCGCCAACGCGGTGATCTTTGATGAGGCGCACCAGCTGCCCGATGTGGCGGCCACGTTCTTCGGTCGCACCCTGAGCTCGCGGCAGTTGTCTGAACTGGGGCGTGATGTGCTGTCGGAAAGTGCCCAGGTGGCCGCCGATGTCAGTCACCTGTCGGACCTCACCACCCGGCTTGATCGTGCGGTGGCCGACCTGCGCATCGCACTGGGCGAGGAAGGACGCAAGGAGGGCTGGCGCGAGCCCATGAGTACGCCGGCTGTGCGCGATGCCGTGGAGGCGCTCGCCGATGTACTGGCGGATCTGGAGCAGTCCCTGGAACCGCACGCCAATGCCAGTCGCGGTATGGATGCCTGTGCCCGCCGCGCCCGTGAGCAATCACTGGTGCTGGCGGATTTCCAGGCCCTCGCCGACGACAATCTGGTGTACTGGTTTGAAACATTTCGCCGGGCGTTTGTGCTGCATGGGACGCCGCTGTCCGTGGCCGAGGCCTTTGGCCAGCACCGCGCGCGTCACAAATGCAGCTGGGTGTTCACCTCGGCAACGCTGTCCGTGGGCGGGGATTTCAGTCACTTCCTGGACCGGCTCGGTCTGCAGGAAGCACGCACCGAGCTGTTGCACAGTCCGTTCGATTTTCGTCGCCAGGCGGTGCTGTATGTGCCCGAGAACCTGCCGGTGCCGGGCAGCCCCGGTTACACCGCGCAGCTTGTCGACGCCATGGTGCCGGTGATTCGCGCCGCGGGCGGGCGCACTTTCTTCCTGTTCACCAGCCACCGTGCCCTGCGAGAAGCCGCACAACTGCTGCGTGACCGGCTTGATTTCCCATTGTTCGTGCAGGGTGAGGCAGGCCGCCGACAGCTGCTGGAAGATTTTCGTGACAGTGGCAACGGCGTCCTGCTCGGCACGTCCAGTTTCTGGGAGGGCATAGACGTCCGGGGTGAAGCGCTCAGCTGTGTCATAATCGACAAGCTGCCGTTTGCCTCGCCGGGGGATCCGGTGGCGTCGGCGCGCATTGATCATATCCGCGAGCAGGGGGGCAATCCGTTCCGGGATTTCCAGTTGCCGCAGGCCGTGCTGGCATTGCGCCAGGGCGCTGGCCGCCTGGTCCGTGACATCAACGATTATGGCGTGCTGGTGCTGGCCGATCCGCGGCTGGTGGAGAAAAGTTACGGCAAGACGTTCCTGCGCAGCTTGCCGGGCATGACCCGTACCCGGCAGCTGGACGTGGTGGAGCGGTTCTACCGCCTGCTGGCATCCGGGGAACTGAAACCGATTGCCGGGGGAGCAAGCGCATGAAAATTCTGGCCCTGGAAACGGCCACCGAGTACTGCTCGGTGGCCGTGTTGCAGGATGGCGAACTGGTTGAGCGTTTCGAGCACCGCCCACGCGAACAGACAGCGCGTGTGTTACCCATGGTGGATGAACTGCTCGCCAACGCCGGCCTGTCATTGACGCAACTGGATGCGCTGGCGTTCGGGCAGGGGCCGGGAGCGTTCACCGGGGTACGTATAGCCGCTTCGGTGGTACAGGGGCTGGCGTTTTCTGCGTCGCTGCCGGTGGTGGGTGTATCGACGCTGGCCAGTGTGGCCCTGGCCGCCGCAGACAGCGCCGGTGAGGGTGACTGGCTGGTGGCGCTGGATGCACGCATGCAGCAGGTTTACAGCGCGGTCTACCGGGTTGCCGCCGACGACCAGCTGACCTGCCTGTCCGCGGACGGCCTGTATGACCCGGGCGAGGTTGACGTGCCCGAGGGCGTCATGGCCGCCGGGGACGGGCAGCATTACGAGGCCCTGAGTGGCCGCCTGCCGGCCGATCGCTGGATTGCCGGGGTGGCGCCCCGTGCAGGTACTGTGGCGCGTCTGGCGCGGCACAAGTGGCTCAGCGGTGAAACAATGGCCGCCCGCGATGCCCAACCGGTGTATCTCAGAGACAAGGTGATTCAGGGAGCCGTGCGATGACAGCCTGGGACTTGCCCGAGCCATATGTGCTGACCATGACCGTGCCGGACGAGGCCATTGATGTCATGGGGCATGCCAACAACTGCGAATACCTGCGCTGGCTGGAGCGTATTGCCTGGGCGCACACAGAGGCACTGGGCCTGGGGTGGGACGTTTACCAGACGCTTAACCGGGGCATGGTGGCCCGTCACACCGAACTGGAATACCTGGCCGCGGCCTTTGCCGGTGATGAGTTGCAGATTGGCACCTGGATCGTGGAAAACGACCAGCGCCTGAGTATTGTCCGGCGCTACCAGATCGTCCGTGTCAGCGACCAGGCGACGCTGCTGCGCGGCCGCACGCGCTGGGTCTGCGTGGCGCTGGACAGCGGCCGCCCCAAGCGCATGCCGCCTGAATTTGTCAGCGGCTACGCCGTCACCGCCGATGAGGCGTGCTGATGGATAGTGTGCAGGCATTCTGGCTGGCGCTGGTGCAGGGGATCACCGAGTTCCTGCCCATCTCCAGTTCCGCACACCTGATCCTGCCGTCGCAGGTACTGGGCTGGCCGGACCAGGGCCTGGCCTTTGACGTGGCCGTGCACCTGGGCACGCTCAGTGCGGTGGTTGCCTATTACCGGCGTGATGTCGGTGCCATGGCGTCCGGTTCCGTCCGTGCACTACTCCAGCGCCGCCTCAACGAGCAGGCTGGCCTGGCCGTGCTGGTGGTGTTGGCAACCATCCCCGCAGTATTGGCCGGGTTCCTGTTCAAGGACAGCATCGAAACGCAGCTGCGCAGCACCATGGTCATTGTCGTCACCACGCTGGTATTTGGCGTGCTGCTGGGTGTGGCTGATGTGGCTGGAAAACGTCGGTTGCCGCTGGCGCAGCTGGGGTTGCGTGATGCCCTGGTGGTCGGTTTTGCCCAGGCCCTGGCGTTGATTCCGGGCACCTCGCGCAGCGGCATCACCATGACGGCGGCGTTGCTGATGGGCTATCAGCGTGAAGCCGCAGCCCGTTTTTCCTTCCTGTTATCGATCCCGGTGATCCTCGGGGCGGCGACGCTCAAGCTGTCGGACCTGGTGGCGCAGGCCGAGCCGGTGCCGTGGTCACAACTGGCCGTCGGGTTTGTCACTGCGGCGCTCACCGCTTACCTGACCATCGTGGTGTTCCTGCGCGTGCTGGAGCGCCTGGGCATGTGGCCCTGGGTTGCCTACCGCCTGATGCTCGGCACTGTGCTGCTGTGGCTGACCCTGTCCGCGTAGCGGCCTTGCCCGGCTGCGGCGTCAGCGGGGCACTGGCGGTGGCAGACGAGGCCGCCGCGCGGCGCGCCGGCTGCACGTTGCTGTTATGTCGGGTGGACGGCGCCCTGTCCCTGCGCAACCTGGACAGTGACTGGTTGCCCCTGTCCCTGGCGTTTGATGCCGGCGCACTGGGTTGGCGCCTGGCACATGAACGGGTGCGTCATGAACGTCTTGTGAAAGCGCTCGGGGGTATGCCCACGTCCGGCGCCACTGTGCTGGATGCTACCGCCGGGCTGGGCCGCGATGCGCTGGTGATGGCCCGTGCCGGCTATCGGGTGCAGATGGTGGAGCGTTCCCCGGTATTGGCGGCCCTGTTGCGCGATGCCCTGGCGCGTCTCGGCGTGCAGCAACCGGAGCTGGCGGCCCGGCTGTCCCTGGTCGAAGGTGATGCGCTGGCCTTGCTGGATGCGGGTGACAGCGCCGCGGTTGTCTACCTGGACCCCATGTTCCCCGGCCGCAGCAAGGCGGCAGCCGTGAAGAAGGACCTGCAGCTGTTGCAGTTGCTGCTGGCACACGAACCCGAGAGCGACGAGTTGGCGCTGCTGGATGCGGCCCGCGCCCGTGCGCGCAAGCGGGTAGTGGTCAAGCGACCGGCGAAAGCGCCGGCATTGGCAGGGCAGGCCCCCAACCACAGTGTCGCCGGCAAGGCTGTCCGGTTCGACGTTTACCTGCCCTGAAACGGACGTCAGTGGCCGCTTTCCTGTTTCTCCGCGGTGCCCGCCTCCGTCTCCGTTTCTGTTTCCGTGACCGCCACACGCGTGAGTCGGCCGATGGCCTGGCTGACCTCCGGGTTGAGGATGCGGCAGGCTTCGTCGTCCAGCGACATCAAGCGCTCGTCAAAGGCGAGGGTGTCATTGTCGGCGCTCCAGACCAGCTCGAAGTGACGCAGCTGGGTGATGAAGTTTTTCAGCACGTTGCGGTCGAAGAATTCCGGTGAATTGAATTCGTACAGCAGGGACAGGCGCTGGGCCGTCTGGTGGGCCAGCTCCTCAAGTTCGGCAACCGTGAGCCGTTGCTGGCCATGCTGGGCGAGGATACGGATGGTGAGGGAGAACCGCTCCAGCGCCTGCAGCACGGTCTGGCCCAGGTGGTCGAGCAGGTCGGCGGCCATGCTGTGCACGGGCGGCGCCATCAGCTGGTCTCCGTCGCGTGTCAGCAGGCCACGGGCGATCAGCACATCAAGAATCGGGTCAATGGCCTGCTGGAGGGCCTCGTCATCGCGCCAGTGAAGGAAGTATTCCGTGCGGAAGAACGGGTACAGCAATGACACCAGCTTGTTGAGCTGTGGACGCTCCATGCTGCGTCCATGCCGGAACAGGGCGCTGATCAGGCCCGGCAGTATGAACAGGTGCAGCGTGTTGTTGCGCACATAGGCCATCTGCAGCGCAGTCACCGGATCGGTGCTGATCAGGTCGCCGAGGCTGTGCGGCACCCGCCGGATGAAATCGTTCTCCAGTCCGTAATTGATAATCGCGTCGGGACGGGTTTCTGCCACGTCCATGGCCTTGCTGTAGGACGCCGTCTCGAGCAACGCCGCATACAGGTCCAGCTGCTGGCGCAGCTGTTCCTCATCCATGGCGTGTTTGGGGGTGGCCAGCACCGCCAGGCTGAGCAGGTTTACCGGGTTGACCACAGCAGCGGCGTTGATGCGGGTGACGATTTCCTGGCCCAGTTCGTTGACCGAGTCCTTGAACCAGGGCAGTTCGTCGGCGTTGCGCTCACTGTCCTTGCGCCAGTCTCCGGCACGCGCGTCGAGGAAATCCGACAGCAGGATCGGGTCGCCGAAGTTGACATGCACTTCGCCGAAGTTGCTGCGCAGGAAGGAGAAAGATGAGCGAATCAGTCCGAATACACTTTCCTTGCTCTTTTCCTTGCCGTGCATCTCGCCGATGTAGGAACGCCCCTCAAGGACTTTTTCATAGCCCACGTAGACTGGCACGAATGCCAGTGGCTTGCGGGCGTCACGCAGGTAGCTTCGCAGTGTCATGGCGAGCATGCCGGTCTTGGGTGACAGCATGCGGCCCGAGCGGCTGCGGCCGCCCTCGACGAAATACTCGATGGAAAAGCCGCGCGACAGGATGGTGTGCATGTACTCATTGAATACCGACGCATAAAGGCGGTTGCCCTTGAAGGAGCGGCGCATGAAAAAGGCACCGCCGCGGCGCAGTATGGTGCCGACGACGGGCAGGTTCAGGTTGATCCCGGCAGCGATATGCGGCGGTACCAGGTTGTTCCGGTAGACCACGAATGACAGCAGCAGGTAATCGATATGGCTGCGGTGACAGGGCACATAGATCACTTCGTGGTCATGGGCGACCTGGCGCAGCTTGTCCATGTTGTACAGCCGGATGCCGTCATACAGCCGGTTCCAGACCCAGTTCAGCACCACTTCCAGAAAGCGGATCACCGTGTGCGAGTAATCGGCGGCAATCTCCAGCGCATAGCGGCGGGCGCGGGCGGCCATCTTTTCGTCGGTGGTGTTTTCCTCACGTGCAGTTTCCTGGATGGCTTCGCGCACCGACACGCTGTCAACGATGGCATTGGAGAGAATGCGCCGGTGAGAAAGGTCGGGGCCAATAGCCGCTTCGTGCTGGCGCCGGAAGTGAACGCGCAGGATGCGCTGGGCCTTGCGTGCCACCCGCTCGCGGTCGGCGGTGTCATCCACCAGCTGGCGCAGGGACATGGGGGAGCTGAACTGGATGAACAGCTGTCGGCCCTGGGTCAGGATCATGAAGAATTTCTTGATGAAACCGGGGGGCGACCAGTTGTCGGAGAACATGATGCGCCAGAGGGAGTTTTCCTTGTCCGGCGAGCGGCCCCAGAACACCGATACCGGCAGCAGCTGGACATCCATGGCAGGATCGTTTTCCAGCGCTTCAACCAGTTTCAGCAGCCGGGCCGGATTGGTACTCAGTCGCTCCCGGCCCACCAGTGCCCGGCGGCGATAGAGGTGAAAGGAGGCGTGGCGAAGCTGGTTGTCGCCCAGCGACAGGGCGGCAAGGGGGGAGCCCAGGCCGAGGCGAAGGCTCTCTTTCTCGGTGACCAGCAGGTTGGCCACGGACGCGTCCCGGAACACGAAAACCACCGGCTTGTCGGTGTCCACGCCCAGTTCTTCCAGGCTCTCCGGCAGGCAGTTGGCCTTGGTCAGGCTGCGCAGCACCCAACGGGCCAGAAAGTAGAACAAGCGGTCCAGTCCAAGCCACGGACTCATGAAGCCTCCAGGGTAAAACAGCGTCGAATTCCAGTGAAATTGTAAACAATGGGCGCCATCTGTCATAGAACGGGTTATTACAGGATGTAAACAGAACGACTGGATCCGGCCCGCACGGTTCCGTTGTCCGCGGTCGGACAGTATGGTCTTCCACCAGTCGGGAGGGTTTATGAAGAAAGTGATACTGGAATCGTTCGGGCTCGACGGTCTGCGTGTTGTTGACGATGCCGTGGTCGAGCCGGGCCCCGGGGAAGTGCGGGTGCGCTGGCAGGCGGCCTCCCTGAACTACCACGATCTCGCCGCTGTCATGGGCATGGCCAATCCGCGCATGCCGTTACCGCAAGTGCCCCTGTCTGACGGTGCTGGCGTGGTGGAGGCGGTGGCTGCGGACGTCACCGGCCTGACCCCTGGCGACGTGGTCACCAGCCGCTTTTTTCCTGACTGGCAGGCTGGCCGGCCAACGCTGGAAAGGTTGCAGCGTGTCACCGGCGAAACCTGTTCCGGCGTGTTACGCCAGCAGCAGGTCGTGACAGCGGATGCGCTTTTGCGGGCGCCGCAGGGCATGAGCATCCAGCAGGCATCGACACTGCCGTGTGCGGCGTTGACGGCCTGGCGTGCGCTGGTGGTGGAAGGCAAGGTGCAGCCGGGCCAGCGTGTCCTGATCCAGGGGTCCGGCGGCGTCAGTCACTGGGCCCTGGTGTTTGCCCGCCTGCTGGGCGCGCGCACCTACGTCACCTCCTCCAGTGATGAAAAACTGGAACAGCTGGCGGCCCTGGGCGCAGACGAGTTGTTCAATTACCGCACCCAGCCAGAGTGGGGGCGCGCCGTACGCAGGGCCACAGGGGGTGAGGGCGTGGACATGGTGGTTGAGGTGGGTGGTGCCGGCACCCTGGCAGAGTCGCTCAATGCCCTGGCCATTGGCGGGCATGTATCCATGATTGGCGTGCTCACCGGCATCGCCAGTACCGTGCCGACCGCACGCATCATGGCGCTCAATGCCACGGTCAAGGGCATTACCGTGGGGCATGCAGATCATCAGCGTGCCATGTACCGCGCCCTTGATGGACGGGACCTGTCGGTGCCCGTGTCCCATGTGTTGCCGATGGCGGATGTGGCTGAGGCATTGGCGTTGATGCAGTCCGGTGCTCACTTCGGCAAGATCTGCCTGAAGCTCGGCGATAGCTGACGGAGTCTGTTGCCGACCTCTCGCGTTGATTCTGGCGTACGCCCTGGTGGGATGGTAATTTTGCGCCGACCACTTACGGGGGTAACCAGTGTCGCATTTCCAGCAGGGTATTTTTGACCGTTCTCACCAGCACCATGTCTTTCTCGAATTCACGCGCAACGAATCGGCCGTCGGGTCGGACGCTCGCGCTGCACTGGCCAGGCTGGCCGATCTGGCGTTGGGTACCACCGTTCGTGTAACTGCGCTCGGGCCGACGCTGTGGCGAGAACTCGATGATGCCTTTTCGTTTCCGCCGTTTTCCCTCGACGACAAGGCGCCATCCACCCAGGGTGACCTGTTTGTGTGGTTGCAGGACAGTGACCGGGGCAATCTGTTTGATGCCAGTCGCGCTGTGGCTGGCAGCCTGGGTGCCGCGTTTTCGTTGCAGCTGGAAGTGAACGGGTTTGTCTATCACGACATGCGTGACCTGACCGGTTTTGTCGATGGCATTGGCAATCCGCAGGGCGAAAAGGCGCACCAGGCAGCCCTGGTGCCGCCGTCACAGCCCGGCGCGGGAGGCAGCTTTGTGTTGTCGCAGAAGTGGGTGCACCAGCTGGATGCCTTCAATGCCCTGGCAGAAACGGAGCAGGAGCGGGTGATTGGCAGGACCAAGAAGGACGCAGTGGAATTCAGTGCCGATGACATGCCTGCCGATGCCCATGTGGGGCGCACTGACGTTGATCACGATGGTGTGCCACAGAAAATCTGGCGGCGCAGTGTGCCCTACGGCAGCACCAGTGAGCATGGCCTGTATTTTCTCGCCTTCAGCTGCGACCTGTCGCGTTTCGATTACCTGATGCGGCGCATGTATGGCATGACCGGGGACGGCATCACCGACCGCTTGCTGGATTACACCCGACCGGTATCAGGCAGCTGGTGGTACGCGCCGACGCAGGAGTGGCTGTCGGCGTTGCGGGAAGGCTGATCAGCGCTCGCTGTTTTCGGCCAGCATCAGGCGGCTGTATGCGGTCTTGCCGCGCTCGATGCTGCTCAGGGTGGCCACCTGGACGTCGTTGCCCGCATGCCGGGCAAGCAGCACCCGGTAGGCAAGCACGGCCTGCACGTATTCCCGGGTTTCATGGAACGGAATGGATTCGATGAACACGTCATGGGCCACCGGGGTATCCGCCAGCCAGCGGTCCACGCGGTGGGGGCCCGCGTTGTAGGCCGCCAGCGCCAGAATGCGATTGCCCTGGTACCGCTCCAGCAACTCCGCCAGGTAGGTGCTGCCCAGGCGAATATTCAGGGACGGCTGGTAAAGGTCATCAGTGGACGGTGCGGCCATGCCAAGGTCACGGGCGACCAGCCGCGCAGTGCCCGGCATCAGTTGCATCAGGCCGCGTGCGCCGGCGGAAGAACGGGCGCCGGGATTGAACGCACTTTCCCGTCGTGACAGTGCCATCAGCAGCCACGGGTCCAGGTCCTGTTGCTGTGCAGCCTGCTGGAATGCCTGGGCAAACGCGGCCGGAAACCGCCAGTCCAGGACATTGCGGCGACCGGCATACAGGGCGGTTTCCACCGCCAGATGCGGCCATTCCCGCTCCAGTGCCAGCTGGGCGAGGGCATCCAGTTGTGCTTCGTCACTGCGACGCAGCAACCAGAGCCACTCATCCCGGGCCAGACCGGGCTCACCCGCCTGTTGCAGCAGGTCGACGCGCTCCGCCACTTGCAGGCCTTCAGGGGAGAGCTCGGCCAGGCTGGCCGGTACCGGCTCCTGGTTGAACGGCAGCGGCTGTGCCATGCGCTCGGCGGCCAGGAAACCCCAGAAGCTTCTCTGGCTTGCCGCCTTGATGAAGTGCGCGCGGGCCTGTTCGTCCTGTTGGCGTGCTTCCAGTGAACGAGCCATCCAGTAATGCCAACGCGCGCTGTCGCGTTCATTGGCCGGCAGGCGCTTGATCCAGTGGTCCACGGCGGCCCAGTCCTGCTGGCGGATGGCACTGCGGATACGTTGCTCCAGCAGTCTCAGGGAGCCGTTGCTGGCCAGCCAGCTGTCCATCCATGCCTGGTTGTCCGGCTCATCACGAATCACGCTGTACCAGGCCACCGTGCCGGCGATGCGGTCCACTGCCGCTTCGTCCAGGGAAAACCGCTTGCGCATGATCGGCAGCAATTTGCGGGTGTAGACAGGATCCTTGTAGGCCAGTCGCTGCAGGGCCGGAACAATCATCTCCCGCGCGTGCGCAGTGTCCTGCAGCAGGCGCGCCTCGCGGGGCTGGCGGTACAGGCTCAGCAGGCGGTCGCCGGCGGCAACCAGGTCCGCATCCGTCAGCTTCGAGCGCAGGTAGCGCATCAGGCCCGGGCTGTCTTCAGCAAACGCCAGCAACATGCGTTGCCAGACAAGTTGGTCATCGAGAATGCCGGCCTCTTCAAGGGTGTCGAAAAGGGGGTCGCAGCTGTCCGGTCGCGAACGGCCAGCCAGCCACAGTTTGCGCGCCTCATCCAGTGCCCGCTGGCGCTCATCGGCAAGCATGGCGCGGAAATAGAAACAGCGCAGGCGCAGGTTGCCCGGTACGCCCTGGCTGATGGCGCGCAGTGCGGACCAGTCCTGTTGTTCGCCGAAGTGATTCATGGCCAGCGCGCGCATGTCGGCAGCCAATGGTGAATCGGCGTAGCGGCGCAGGTAATCCATCACACTGCCGGGCGCGGCGGTATCCAGGTCCAGGCGTACCCGGTGGAAGTCGAGGTAGGCGGCCAGCGGGTGGTCCTCGCCCAGGGTGGCCTGCCATCGCAGCAGGGCATCGCGGTCACCGTCGCGACCTGACGCCAGCGCCTGGCGGAAGTCATCGGCGGTGCCCATGTCGGCGGTGCCCATGGCATGGCCGGGCTGTGCCAGCAGAAGCAGCAGGATGGCGGCAAGGCGGAACGGCCGTGCGTGTTTCAGGAAACGACGATTGTCCATGCTAGGACTTTAGCATGGCTTTGTTGGCGGATGTGAGACCCAGGTCGTTAAAAGGTGTGTCACGGCTGCTGGAATATCTGCGCCGGTAATGCCGGGTCGTCGAAATGGCGGCGGCCAATGAAAGCCGTGGCATGGGTGCCGGGCTGGCGCATGGCGCCGGCAGAGGGCACGCCCAAGGGCCAGAGCAGTAAGCGCTCGCGCCGGCGGGACGAAGGCACCAGGCCGCGCTCGTCATACAGGCTCTGGTAGCCCCGGGGGGTGGGCAGGGCCAGCAAGCTGTCTGCGGACGTCGTCCGGTAACTCGTCGTGGGGGTGTTCCGGTCTGGTTCGAAACGGCTGATGCCGACGACGTAATGGGTGTCAGGGTCCAGGTGCAAGGCGACACGGGTGTCACGGGCATTGGCGGCCAGGCGCGGATAAAAAACCGGTGCATCCGGCAGGTCCGCCGCCTTCAGCCCTTTGGCCACCGGATATACCTTGTGATAACAGCCGCAGCCATGGATGGAATCATAAAACAGTACGTTGCCATCCGGTTTCAGGGTGACCCGCCAGATCAGGCTGTCGAGATGTCCGGCATACAGATCCATGCGCCCCTGAGCCGGTCGCCGGGTAAACCAGAACTGGTAGTTGAGCTGTAGCAGGTTGTGACCGCGAAAACGGGTCCAGCCAATCCACTGGTAGGCCGTGGGCTGGCCGGGGTCCACACGGGGGCCATCCGTTTCCATCAACACGCGGCCCGGCTGGTCCCAGGGGTTGTCGCTGCCGCTGGTGATGACTGGCGCATACTGGGCAAGCAGGGCGTTGCGGGCAGCCTTTCCGGGCAGCGGCACCTCCAGGTAATTGACGGACAGTTCCGTGGGCGGCGGCGGTGCGCCGGGAAACGCCGGCGGCAGGTAATGATGGTGTGCTTTCGGGCGTGCCGCCAGGAAGCGGGCGGCCATCTCGCGCCGGTAACCGTTGATGGAGGGCATCGCCAGCAGCCGAGTCAGCGGGTAAAGACCGAGCACGCGCAGGGACGTGGCGTAGTTGTCGTCCACCGTGACCTGTGGCACGCCGGGGAAAGCGCTCAGGGCTACCTGCCGGTTGATGCAGGTCTCCAGCCGTTCCTGCTCAGCCTGGTCACCATCGGCACGTCGCAGTCGTACGCGCCAGCTGTCCAGTGCCACCTGGCCCGCCATGGCAAGCCACTGGGACGCATCGCCGTCACTGACCACCTCGGACTGAAGCATGGCCAGCCACCGGTTGGTGCGCAGGTGCGGATAACCCGGTATGGCGGTGGTGCCCGGATCGGTTATGCCCAGAGACTGAAGGCGCTGGTGCTGGTCTTCGAGCCAACCGCGACAATCACCGTCACTGACGGCGGCTGCTGTCGCGGCGCTGGTCAGCAGCAGCACAGTCAGCAGTTTTTTTCCCACTGTCCTTGTCAATGACATGCTCTCTCAAGGCTGTCACGGCGCGCGCCACGGCGCGTCGGGCAAAACGGTCAGATAACCACTGCGGCACCTGGCCACCGGGCGCCACGCGTGAACGGTAGTTGACCAGTGTAGTGCCATTGCGCTGTCGCAGCGACCATTCAGCATCGCTTGCCGGAATGCGGACATAGCCCGGTTGTTCCGGCATGGCTGTCGGTTCGGCCCGCATGGTGATCAGGACCTGCCCGGGTGTGTTCTCACGGCGGAAGGCCAGCACGGCGTCGCGCGGCGCGAATGGCCAGGGTGCATGACTGCGCATATACACCAGGGAGCGCCCGGCGCCGTCCTTTTCAAGCACGCGAATAGTGTCCAGGTCTGGCATCCATTGCAGCACCTCACAGGGCTGTTCCAGTGCCTTTACGACGCTCTCCATACTTGCCGGAATGGTCACCTCTGCGCTGTGCCAGGCAGGCTCTGCCCGAACCAGCAAAGGTACCAGCACCAGTATTATCATGCCGTACCGGGTTGTCATGGCGCCTGTGCCTCCGCTTCAGCCTGGAGGTAATGCCGCTCAAGGCCCTCAAGCGTGGCATCGCCGGCGCGTATCTCGCCGAGCACCTCAACCTGCACCGTGCCCGGGAACAGGCGCCACTGGCGTGCCGGCATACGGGCGCCGGCATTGCGCAGGAAAATCATTACCAGCGACGTGCCGGTGTCACGGGCTAGGTGGACCACGCCGGGCCGGAAACTGCCTGCTCTGACGTGCGCTTGTCGTGTGCCCTGTGGTGCCAGGGCAATCGCCTGTCCGTGGGAAAGGGCGGTGGCAGCGCCGCCCAGGGCCTTCTTGCCGGTGCCATCCCGGGCCACAAACACCGCGCCTGCACATGCCAGGAGCCAGCCAACAGGGAACTGGTGCCGCAGTTCGGATTTCACCACCGGCACCACGTCACGTTGCAGTAGCGCGGCCACCAGCAATGGATCAAGGGCACTTTCGTGGTTGATGGTGAATATCGCCGGACGCCGGCTGAGCAGGTTGTCAGGGTCGTGGATCGTCAGCTGCACCCGGCTGATACGCAATGCCAAAAATGACACCGTCCGGATGGCCAGGTTGCGGCCGCGTCGCTGGTTGAACGGAACCACAAGCGCCATGACCAGCAGACCGGCCAGGGCCGGCAGGGTAAGCGCCAGCAGGGTGCGCAGCATGCCCAGGGGACGCTGCTGGTGCTGGCGCACGGCTTTGTTCATACTTCGCATTCTCCGATCCGTCTTCCCCGTTTATGCGCAACCGCCATGGAAAACACAACCCGTCTGCTTGAACGCCAGTGTGACGAGCTCGCTGACAGAAAGTGGGCCCTGGTCAATGCCAATGATGCCGCGGCACCGTCGATGTCCGGCTGTGTTTACAGTCATGCTGACCGGCCTGTGGCCGCTGGTGTGGATGTCGCCATGTTGCCCACACTGCCGCATGGCGTCGACCTGGTTGTGCTGTTACTGCCCAAGTCCCTGGAGCATCTGGAGTTCCTCCTTGCCGCGCTGGCCGGGCAACTGGACCAGGCCTGCGAACTCTGGCTGGTGGGTCCCACTCGTGGTGGCATCAAAGGCGGCATGACCCGTCTGTCCCGGTATGCCGGTCAGGTGCGCAGTCTCGACAGCGCCCGTCACTGCAAACTGGTGTCGGCCATGCTGTCGCCGCAGCCATTCAGCCTGTCGGCATGGACGCGCACGTTTTCCGCCCGGCGCGGTGCACAGCCGGCGCTGGAAGTGACCAGTTACCCGGGTGTGTTCAATCACGGCACGCTGGATGAGGGAACCGCCTTGTTGCTGGACGCCATGGCGGATGTCGCGGCTCCGCAAACGGTACTCGACGTCGGCTGTGGTGCCGGTGTGATCTCGGCTGTGATGGCTGCAGCGGGTTCAGGGGTGACGGCGCTGGATGTCAGTGCCACGGCAGTGGCCGCCACGCAGGCGACGCTGGCAGCCAATCAGTTGGCGGGCACTGTGTTGCAAAGTGATTTGTATGATGCCGTCACGCCGGGGGCACAGTTCAACTGGCTGGTCACCAACCCGCCGTTCCATGATGGCAGCGAACGCACACTCGGGATTACCCGTCGGCTGATCGAGTCAGCGCCGCAGTTGCTGTTGCCGGGCGGCCAGCTCTGGCTGGTGGCCAACCAGGGCCTGGCGTATCACGACTGGCTGGAAAAGGCGTTTGCACGCGTCATTGTGGCGGCAGAAAACAGACGTTTCAGGGTCTATCGCGCCTGGCACTGACGAGCAGGTTACGGGGCGTGTACTGTGGATCACAGAATGGTGCCACGCTCACCTGGTAGCCCTGTTCCGCCAGCGCATAGCCGGCATCCAGCACCAGCCACCATTCCAGCAGGCGCCGGTACTGGCGCCGCAACAGCTCAAGCCGGCGCACCTCGCCGCGCCGTTTTTCTCCCCGTGACAGCCAGTATGGCCAGTCTGTCTCCCGCGGCAGGCTGATGCCGTGATGGGCAGCTGCCAGCTGGCAGAAATCGGCGAAGTCTCCCTGCCAGACACTGCCGGGCATGGATCGCAGTGGTCGATAGAGCGTGTCTGCGCACAGGTGCTGGCGCAGGCTGTCATAGCCCAGGCGCCAGGCAACCGCTTTCTCCTGGCGCTTGCTGCGATTGCTGTGGCCGGTGGTCAGGTCCTGTACCGCCAGGTGTGGGTCGATGCTGTCAGCGGCCAGTCTGCCCCGCGCTGCCGTGCGTGACAGGGCCCTTCTTTCGCCGAGGTGATAACAACACGGTGACAACAGAATGTGCCCGGCCTGTTGGTGGGGGGCCCATTGCACCAGTTGCTGGTGCAGGTGTCCGCAGGCATGCAGGGCCAGCACGGTGTCGTTGCCATCCAGGGCAGGCAGCGTGCTTTCGTCCATGACATCCGCTTCAAGCAGCAGTCCGGACAGGCCGCGCTTGCGCATGCGGGCATTGCCTTGCTGGCACAGGCGCAGGGTACGCTCCAGGCCTATGCCGGTGTGCGCAGGGAACTGTTTCAGGGCCTGTTCCAGCAGCCAGCCCTGGCCCGCACACCATTCCACCAGGTGCCCCGTGGGTGAATCCAGCGCATTACAGAAGCAGGCCACCTGTGCGGCCTTGCGGCCGGCCATGTGTGTGGGTTCGGTAAAGCCGGCGGGAAGCTCCGGGGCGTCAGGTTCGGGGAAACGATCCAGTTCGCGCAGGTCCGGAAACAGCGCGCAAAGAAAGCGCCGGGCAGCGCTGTCATCGGTGCGCAGGGACTGGTAGTCATCATCTGACAGGGCGAGCAGGGCCTGGCCGGCCCGGCCGTGGTTTTGCAGCCAGGGGATCTCGGCATGGCGGAACGGCGCCGGTTGCCACCAGTGACGATGTGCCGCGAGCAGGCGGTCAAGGTCATCGAAGTCGACAGCGCTGTGCATGGTCAAGCCCCGGGGCAGGCGGTGGAGGGGCGCTCATCTTAGGGAATCACGGACGCAGTGCAATGCTATTTGTCGCTGAGCATGCCTTCCTGTCGCATCCAGTCGATGCATTCGGACAGCATCTGCTGCAGGGGTACCGCTGCATTGAAGCCCAGCTCTGCCACGGCGCGGGTGCCGTCAGCGGCGACCCGGTTGGTCACCAGCGCCACTTTCTCCGGGGTCAGGTCGGGTTCCTTGCCGGAAAACAGCGCCAGCAATGGATAGATACGTCCCGCCGCCAGCAGAACAGGCTTGGGAATGGCACGACGGGGTGCCTTGCGGCCAAGCAGGAAACCAATGGTACGGGCCAGCTCAAGGAACCTTGCCTCGACACCGGCAAGGATGTAGTTGGCGCCGGTACGGCCGTTCTCCAGCGCTGACAGGTGCGCCTTCGCCACTTCCATGACATGGCAGAAGTTGCCGCTGCCGGGGGGCACGCCGGGGAGTTTTCCCTGGTCGATAAGCATGATCATCTGCGCCCAGTTATGTCGGTCGCCAGGGCCGATGATGCCGCACGGGTTGAGTATCACAGCGTCCAGTCCGCGCTTGATACCGGCGCGCACTTCCTGCTCCGCCAGGTACTTGGTGCGGTTGTAGTTGATCCAGTCATTGGCAGCGTTGGACGGTGTTTCCTCGTTGATCGGATCTTTCTGGATGCCCCAGGCGGAGATCGACGAGGTGTGGATGAAGCGGCTGGCCTGGCGCGCCAGTGCGGCGCTGACCAGGGCACGGGTGCCTTCCACGTTGTCCCGTGTCTGTTCCCGGTTCATGCGTTTCCACATGCTGGTGTTGCCGGCCACGTGGAAAACGGCATCGGGATGTTCGGGCATGGCAGCGGTGACGCTGTCGGCATCGTGCATGACGCCGGCTACCGGTGTGGCGCCCATGGCCGCCAGGGGCGCAGGGTCTGATGACGGGCGGTGCAGGGCAACCACCTCCCAGCGGTCCTCTCGCAGCAGCCGGATGATGTGCCCGCCGAGGAACCCTGTACCGCCTGTTACAAATGCCGTTTTGGCCATGCAAACTCCTGTGATGTGCTGCCAGCATAGCGCGCCGGGCCCGGAAATACAGTGACCGGCGCCCGCCTGTGCCTGAGGTGGTAGACAGTTTGTGCGGTATGAGGTTCAGCAGCCCGGGGGAGGGCAAGGGCGTGATGGTGTCTGTTGGTAAGGGAATGTGCCTGCGGCATCCTTCGTCGCATGCGGCTCAGGACCGTTGTGTCGCTTTGCGACCCAACGTCCACCCAAAGCGGTGCTTTGGGTGTCGAACGGAGGATTGATCCGTGGCCTCCAGCCCTTCCAATACCAGACAGGGCCACGTTCGTGGTGAGGCGGGGCAGCATCTTGGGGGAAGGGAATGTGCCTTCGGCATCCTTCGCCGCATGCGGCTCAGGACCGTTGTGTCGCTTTGCGACCCAACGTCCCCCCAAAGCGGTGCTTTGGGGGTCGAACGGAGGGTTGATCCATGACCTCCAGCCCCTCCAATACCAGACAGGGCCACGTTCGTGGCCCTGTCTGGTATTGGAGCGGGTGAAGGGAATCGAACCCTCGTATGCAGCTTGGGAAGCTGCCGTTCTACCATTGAACTACACCCGCATTGTGACTGCTGATGGTGGTCAGTGCTGGTGGCCGCCGGGGCCGTGGGCGTGTCCGTGGGCCTTTTCTTCGTCGCTGGCGTCACGGACCTCGCTAATACTAATGTGAAAATTCAGGGTTTTACCAGCCAGTGGGTGATTGGCGTCCACATCCACGGTTTTCAGGCCCACCTTGATCACGGTGACCCAGCGTTGGCCGTCATCGGTTTGTACCGGCACCTGCATGCCGGGACGCAGCTTGCCGGCGTGGCGCAGGTATTTGGCTGAGATGCGCTGGTGCATGCTGTCGTCGCGTTCACCGTAGCCCTGTTCCGGCGTTACCGTGACATCCAGTTCGTCGCCTTCGGTTTTGCCGGACAGCGCGGCTTCCAGGCCCGGGATGATGTTGTTGGCGCCATGCAGGTAGGTCATGGGCGTGTCCTCGGCGGAACGTTCGATTTCCTCGCCCTGTTCATCGCGCAGAATGTAGTGGAAGCGCACCACCTTGCCGTCTTCAATCATTACTCACTCCTCAGTGGGCGCCGATTATCCGGTGCAGCGGCATTCCGCACAAGCACCTGACCGGGATGCGTCGTGCCGACAAAAGTGGTCATTGCCAGCGGCAGGGCCGGGTGGGTACAACCTGTAGCAACGGTTTCAGCGGGAGCAGACCATGGCGCACACCCTGGCGCGGGTCCATCAGCAGGATTACGACACGGCGGAATATCCACGTTTTCAGCAGCCCTGGTGGGAGCACCTGCCGGAGGATTTCTACCGTTACCCGGATGCCTTCGCCATGCCGGCGGCACTCCGGCGCAAGGTGGGCTTTACCGTCGCCCTCGATCAGCTCACCCGAACCGGGCTGGCGTCCCTCGTGGCTGCGGCCTCTTCGCCGGCCATGCTGCTCGGTAATTCCCTGCAGGAGGACCTCCGCCAACAGGACTTCTACGAGAGTCTGCTGGCTTCGGGGGACCGCTATCAGTTTTTCCGTGAGCCGCAGCCAGTGTCCCATTTTCGCGAGTCGCCGGTGCGCCGTTACCATTTTCATCCCAGTGACGGTGAAAACGTTACCGTGCGCTTTGAATCACCGTTCCAGACGGTCAATCCGGCCCTGCGCGAGCGATATGCCGCGCACCGTGAGAATGCCACGGCCTGGGCCCAGCACTGGCGCCATCACGATGGACCGCGGCCAACGCTGGTGGTGGTGCATGGTTTTGTTGCCGATCCCTACTGGCTCAACGCCCGCTTTCTCGCCTTGCCCTGGTTCTACAAGCAGGGTTTTGATGTGCTCCTGTACACCATGCCGTTCCACGGCCGGCGCAAGAGCCGGCTGTCGCCGTTCAGCGGCGCCGAGTTCTTTGCCGGCGGCGTGTCGCATATCAATGAGGCGTTCGCCCAGACCATCCATGACTTGCGGATATACCTGCGCTATCTGCGCCAGCGTGGTGTTGACCGCATTGGTGCCACCGGCATTTCCCTGGGTGGCTACACCACCGGGTTGCTGGCGGCCATTGATGACCAGCTGAGCTTCGCCATCCCCAATGTGCCGGTAACCAGCCTGTTTGATCTCGTTCCTGGCTGGTTTCCGCTGAGTGCCGAGGTGCGGCTGCTGATGCGGCGCGCCGGCATATCATTGAAGGATCTGCGTCATGCCACAGCGGTGCATTCGCCGCTGACCTGGTCCTGCCAGCTGGCCCGGGACAGGCGATTGATCATCGGTGGAGTGGGCGACCGGTTTGCGCCGCCCAAGCAGGCCTGGATGCTCTGGAAGCACTGGGAGGAATGTGGTCTGCACTGGTTCCCGGGGAACCATCTCCTGCACCTGGACCAGGGACGCTATCTGCGCGAGATGAGTCAGTTCATGCGTGCCAGCGGTTTCTGACCGCTAGTCGCGCCGACGTGACCCGATGACCTGCAGGCGCTTTTCCAGCCCCAGGGCTGACAGCAGCTTCTGCACCGCGTCCTTGCGTACCGGCTTGCTCAGGAACTGATCCATGCCGGCATCGGCCATGCGCTTGCGCTGCTCCTGCAACACGTGCGCCGTGAGCGCCACGATGGGGGTGCGCGGCAGGCCGGCCTCCTGTTCAAGCTGTCGTATCAGGCGGGTGGCCTCGACGCCATCCATGACCGGCATCTCGCAATCCATAAGCACCAGGTCAAAGGCCCCGCCCGCAGCACGATAGGCAGCAGTGGCTTCCTCGCCGTTGCGGCACAGGACCGGTTGTATGCGCAAGGCACCGAGGATGGCACGAATCACATCACGGTTGACGTCATTGTCTTCCGCCACAAGGACGCTGAGGTGATCGAAGCGGGCGTGTTCGGTGATCTCCTGCTCCGATTCGGTCTCCGCCTGCTTGCCGGAAGAGAGAAATGCACGCAATGCCGATGGTGTCACCGGCTTGTTGAGAAGCGGCAAACCGTCCTGCTTTTCATCAATGTGGGCCAGTACCGTGACCTTCTCCTTGATGCGGTTGACCAGCTTGCGGTTGGCATCGCTGGTTGATTTCAGCAGCGCTGCATCAATGAGGATGTGTTCGAACCGGTCCGCCATCTCCAGGTAGGAGAAATCGCTGGCCCGCGTCACCGTGCTGCCCATGAACTCCAGCATGTGCTGTATCGAGTGCTGCTCGGTCTCGTTTTCCATCAGCAGCAGGATGGTCTGTTCCGGCAGGGGAGCAGCGTATTCATCTTCAATGGCGGGAAGTGGCAGTTCCAGCCAGAAGCAGCTGCCCTTGCCCTGCGTGCTGTTGACGCCAATGCGTCCGGCCATCAGCTCGGCCAGCCGGCGGCAGACGGCAAGCCCCAGGCCGGTGCCGCCATACTGGCGCGTAGTTGTCTGGTCAGCCTGGGTGAACACATCGAAGATGCGTGCCTGCTGTTCTTCAGGGATACCCACACCGGTGTCGTGAATCTCTATGCGAAGGCCCTTGTTGCCGTCTGAAAGGGCGCCTTCAGTGACGCGCAACATGACGAAGCCTTCTCGGGTGAACTTCACCGCGTTGTTGACCAGGTTGAGAATGATCTGGCGAAGACGCACAGGGTCGCCATAGACCGAACGCCAGTGGCTCAGGGTGACGTCCATGATCAGCGTCAGGCCCTGCTGCCGGGCCACGCCGGCGAAGGCAGAGACGCAGTCTTCCACCAGCATCTGGACGTCCACCGGACTATTGTCCAGCTGTAGCTGGCCGGATTCGATCTTGGAGAAATCAAGAATGTCATTGAGGATGGCCAGCAGGTTCTCGCTGCTGTGCTGCATGAGTTTGACATAGTGCTGCTGGCGGCCCGGCAGCTCGCTGTTGGCGAGCAGGTCCAGCACACCGATGATGCCGTTCATGGGTGTACGGATTTCGTGGCTCATTGTGGCCAGGAATTCACTCTTGGCAATATTGGCACTTTCTGCCCGGATCCGTTTTTCTTCATCACGCAGACGGCGTTCGCGTTCCTCCGCCAGGGCAAGCTCCGCTTCCTCGCGCTGATGGATGTCATCGCGCAGTGTTTCCCGCATCTGGTTGATGGCGTCGGCAATATCCTGGAGCTCGTCGCGATGATGCTCCGAGCGTGGCAGCTTGAGTGGGTGATGCAGTCGGGAGATGGACATGCTGCGTGCGTACTCGGCAATGGCACGCAGGTGACGTCCCATCATGTGACGTATCAGCAGGATCACAAGTACGGCAATGATAAGGGTCTTGAAGCCCTGGAACAGGACGATGAACGCGGCGTGTTCGCCGACGCGCTGGTACAGCGCGTCGCGGCTGATCTCGACACGCAATACACCCAGTTCCTCGCCGCTGCCATCGCGGCGCCTGTAGACAATGGCGAAGTTGTGGACATGGCTGGACTTGGTGTCGGCACGCTCTTCGCCAACACGCAGGTTGCGTGTTTCCCCGTTCCAGTCCTGCCACTGCACCTCGGCTGCTATCACCTCAGGCAGTCGCAGCAGCGCACCCAGCTGTACCTGCAACTGTTCTTCGTCGAAGTTCCAGAGGCTGCGCGTAATGCCGGGAAGGGCGGTGAGCTCAATCTGCTCGAGATCGCGTTCCATGTCGGTGACGCCGTCATCATATTCACGAGCCAGCAGCAACAGGATGGCAATCAGGGTGATGACCGAACTGATCAAAAGGATCGCGCCCATCAGGCGAAAGGCCAGCGGGTTTTCCGTGTGATAGCGCTTCAACCATCCGAGCATGTATCAAGGCCCTCCCTGAGCCGTTCCAGGTGACACTGCTTCCATCAACGGTGCCAGGTGGGCGTCGTTGCGGAAACACACGAATAATTCCTGCTTGGCCAGCAGTTTCTCGTGAAATGTCACCAGGTGACCGACTGTACGTACCTGGCTGTCATGCTCTATCAGCCAGGACAACACGTTCCTGTCGATTACCGCCATGTCCAGGCGGCCGGAGGCCACCTTGAGTATGTTTTGCTGATCTGCCGTGGTCAGCTCCACCGCCAGGGTGCCGTCGGCCACCAGGGCATCAAATTCGTCGGTGTTGATGTAGTCCTGCACCAGCCCGATACGGTACTGGCCCAGGTCTTCCAGTCTGTCCCAGCCAATGGCATCGGCCCGTTTGCGGTGGACCACAAACCCCAGCGGGCTCTCGCCCACCGGCCCGGCGAGGGTGCACCGCTGGCCCAACGCACGGGTGTAATACTCCGGGAAATACCCGTCGTAGCCGCTGCCGGGGCCGTCCACCACCTTGATGGCGCGGGCCCAGGGCATGAAATCCACGGACAGGGAGTAGCCATTGCTGGACAGCAGCTCCTGCACGGCTTGCGTTGTGCTGCCCTGGCCCGGCAGGTCAGTGCCGGTGTACGGCGGCCAGAACAGGGAGGCCAGACGGACCTCGCGTTCGGCTGCCATGCCAGGCGGGCAAAGCGCGCAGAGAAATAACAGCTGCAGCAGCGCAAGTATGCCGACTGATTCTCGGTGAAACCGGGACGGCATCACAGATCCTCCCTGGATCATGCTTTCTACCTATGCTAAGGCGGGCATTCCATTGCCGCAATTGCTTTTTTCAGTGGCCGGACGACCGGTTATTCCTCGCCTACCAGCCGCAGGTGGCGCAGCTTTTCGGTCTCGATGCGGTCCAGCCGCTGCAGGCACGACCGGAACGTGCGGCTGATGCAGGTGGTGTTGCCGATCATCTCCAGGCGCGGCCAGGTGGCGCGCTCGCCACTGCGGATGAACTCGCGCACGTCGTCAACGCTGGGATTGCGCAGCACCCGCAGGATATTGCGTGCCTTGCGCTCCGGGATCAGGTTGATGTCGCCGATGTACTTCTGCTTGAGCACCGACTCGGCCTTGTCCAGGATCAGGCCCACGTCGTTGGAGCGGACCTGGCGCTGGGCCAGGTTGAGCACGAAACGGGCATTCATGGTGAAGTTGCGCAAGGCCAGGTTGCCCAGGGCCGGCAGCGGACGGCCGTTACCCTTGCGGGCCAGGAACGGCACCACATGCGGGTTGGTCTGGCTGACAATGGCATGGTTGACGCCGTACAGACGCGCCAGCCGGTGGATCGGCAGGTCGTCCTTGATCGAGCCGTCAACGAACTTGCGGCTCGGGATGTAGGGGACTTTCTCGCCCTCGATGTTCTTCGCCCACAGGGTCACCGGCGGGTAGATGCCCGGAATGGCGCAGCTGGCCAGCGATGCTTTTCGAATCAGCACGTTCGGGGACGTCTTCCAGTTCAACAACCGGCTGTGCTGGTGGCGGTCGTAGGGGCTGACAGTGATATTGATCTCGCGCCCGGTGCGATGGTACGCCTCCTCGAAGGTCAGGTCGGCGATGTTCTCCTCCAGGCAGGCTTCCAGGAAGTTGCCGTCAAGGACCGGCTTGCCGCGCATCAGGCCACCCCAGCCAACCACCTTGAATGCTTCCAGGTAGATGTTTTCCGGCTCCAGCTTGTGGCGCAGCTCCTCGTCATCGTGGGTGCCCACCACCGAGGCGATGATCGAGCCGGCGCTGGAACCGGAGATCACTGGCGGCAGCAGGCCTTCTTCCCAGAGTGACTTGGCCACGCCAATGTGGAACAGGCCCAGGGCGGCGCCGCCGGACAGCATCAGGCAGCTCTGGCCAAATGCCTGGCCGGTGGTCTGGAAGAAGTCCAGTTTCTCCTTGAACCCGAACTCGCTGAACTCATTGTCACAGAGGAAGTCCAGTGCCGTGCACACTTCCTGCAGGTAGCGCTCGATCAGTGTCTTGGTGCCGACGCGGGCGACCTGGTAAAGCGCCGGGTTGGAGATGTTGCCGAGGTTGCCGTGCAGGCCCTCATGCAGGTGGAACACCAGTTTGTTGACGTCGTTGCGCTCACGGGCCTGGCGGATCTGTGCCAGGCGGTTGCGGATGAGTTCGTAGTCATAGTGCGGGGAGCGGTCAATGTCCTTCCACTCCTCGGCGCCGGACAGCCTGTCATGTTCCAGGCTGGCTTCACGCCACTCGGCGTAGGTGGTGGCGTTGTCGATGGCTTTCTGAAGTTGTTTTAGTGCCCGTTTCATTCTCTGGCCCCTGGCTCACTGGTCCATTTTTCACTGACAAGATCACGCAGTATATCGATATGCCAGTATCGGGCCGGGCCGCTTGTCAGACAATGCAGACGGGTCAGGTGCGCGCCTCACGGGAGCGGTATTCCCCCGGTGTCATGCCGTTCTGGCGCTTGAAACTGCGCTGGAATGAGCGGATGTCACTGTAGCCAAGGCGCTCTGCGATTTCGGCCTGGGTCATGCGGGTATCCCGCAGGTAACCTTGGGCCAGCTCCTGGCGCAGGCGGTCAAGAATGGTCTGCCAGCTGGTGCCCTCGTCCTGCAGGCGACGGTGCAGGGTGCGCACGTTGATGCCCAGGTCCTCGGCCACCTGTTCCTTGCGGGGCAGGCGCTCGTTGATGGAGGCGAGGATGCGGTTGCGCACCTTCTGCGCCAGGGTGGTGTCGATGCCCAGCGACTGCAGTTTCTTGGCCGCATGGGCTTCCAGTGTCGACAGCAGCTGCGGGTCCGGCTGGCGCAGCGGGTGTTGCAGGATATCGGGCTTGGATACCAGTGCGGAACAGGTCTGGTTGAACTTCACCTCACAGCCGAAAATGCGCCGGTAGTCCTCGATCAATTTTCGGTTCTCCGGCGGATCATGCTCGAGCAATACCATTTCCGGGTTCAGGCTCTGGTTATTGGTGAGCCAGCGGGTGTACAGCACCCAGGAGCCCAATACGTTCTCGATCAGGTGGCGCCGCGCCGGCTGGCGCTGGTGGCGGCAAATCCAGCGCACTTCCACCATGCCGTTGTGCATCATGGTTTCGGTGACACCCATGTCGCCGACCAGCTTTTCGTACAGGGCAACCTTGGACAGTGCCTCGAAGATGGTGCTGGCACTCATGGCAATGTAGCCCATCACCGAATAGCTGCCGGGCTGGACGAACTGTGATGTATGCAGCCCGAACAGGGGGTCGCCAGAGCGTTCGATCAGCCAGATGAGCAGATCCTCGAACGCCTCGCCGGAGATACGCGCTTCTGCATCGGCAGCCTGCTCGGGGTCGATGCGCGCGACCTGCATGCCGTCGGTGGGGTCAATGCCGCTGGCGCGCGCACTCTCCAGATACTGGTTCAGTGCTGCCCCGGAAATGGTGCCAAGATCCGTCATGATGGCCTTACTCTTGTTGTTCTTGCCGTCGTTCAGTGCAGCTCATAGGTGACGCTGACCCGCGCGGTAACCTTGCTTGTGCCGGCCTGGTAACTGTCCTGCTCCGGCGCGGCGCTGGCCATGGCCCGCATCATGGGAACGCCCGGCGAGCCGGCCTCGGAGACCGTGATGACCTTGCCCAGGGTCATGTCCGAGGCGTCGGCCAGCACCTGGGCACGGGCGCGGGCATTCTCCATGGCCCGGGCCAGGGCCTGGTGTTCCAGGGCGGCATGGTCGCTGATCTCGCGCTGGGCGAGGCCGAAGTCATTGACGCCCAGTCGGGCCAGGCCGGTAACCAGTTCAGCATAGGTGTCGATACTGTTGACGCGGATGGTCACGTCGCGGCTGACCCGGTAGCCGAGCAGCCGTTTCTCCGGCTGCCATTGCCATTCGGGTGCCACGGACACGCTGTCCGCAGTGATGTCCTCTGCCGCGATATCCAGGTCCTCGCCCAGGGCGAGGATGCTGGCCACCTGTTTGTCCACCGATGTCTTCAGGCCGGCAATGTCCAGGCCGCGCAGGCTGGCGCTGCCGCGCACGACGTAGATATCAGCGGTGGCAGTGACACTGCCGCTGGCGGAAACGGCCACCTGGCGCGGCTGTGGTTCGCCGCTACCGCAACTGGCGAGCAGCAGGCACAACCCCAGTGCCAGGGTCAGTGTTCTGGTCATGATGTTTCTCCCGAGGGGGCGCTGCGCACCCCATTTGTTTTTCTGACGATTCTGACAAGACTACGTGCTTTTTCTGTCATTTTGCAGAAAACCGGCGGCGGTGCCAGCCCCACGCCCGCAGATTGGAATGGAGGCCGTGGAATCACTATGATGTGGCGCCTTCAGGAAGGCGATCTCCCGCAAACCCAGACACAGGTGACGCATGAATCCGCAGGCGCTAGAGCAGGCACTGGCATCCTTGCCGGTGGAAGATTTCCAGCTGGGGTTCGCCGATACCGGTGCCTCCCTGGTCCAGACCGGGCCCTCCGACGTGCTGCTGACCACGGGTTTTCCCTGCGCCAGCATGGCCGGCAGCTACAGTGACGCCATTGCCGCAGCTCTGCCCGAGCCCTGCACCGTGCGGGTGGAAACCCGGGTTGAACCGCACCGTTGCCAGAATGGCATGCCGGCGCTGGACCAGGTCAGCAATATCATTGCGGTCTCGTCGGGGAAGGGCGGGGTGGGCAAATCCACCACCGCCGTCAACCTGGCCCTGGCCCTGCAGGCCGAGGGGGCTCGCGTGGGCCTGCTGGATGCGGATGTGTTCGGTCCGAGCCAGCCAGTGATGCTGGGTGTGCCCGCAGATACCCGCCCCGAGGTGCTGGACGGCAAATGGTTCGTGCCGGTGACTGCCCATGGACTGCAGACCATGTCCATGGGCTTCCTGGTGGGCGAGGACGCGCCGGTGGTCTGGCGTGGCCCGAAAGCCAGCGGGGCACTGCAGCAAATGGTCGCCCAGACCCGTTGGCAAGCGCTCGATTACCTGGTGGTGGACCTGCCGCCAGGCACCGGTGATATCCAGCTGACGCTGGCCCAGCGGGTACCGGTGGCAGGCAGTGTCGTGGTGACCACCCCGCAGGACATCGCCCTGGCGGATGCCATCAAGGGCATCGAGATGTTCAACAAGGTGGATGTTGCAGTGCTCGGCATCGTCGAGAACATGGCCGTGCATGTATGCAGCAATTGCGGGCATGCCGAGCACATTTTCGGGAAAGGGGGCGGCGAGCGCGTGTCCGTGCGTTACGGTGTGCCACTGCTGGGGAGTCTGCCGCTGTCCCGTGGCATTCGCGAGCAGGCCGACGGTGGTTTGCCCACCGTGCTGGCCGCGCCTGATTCGGCCGAAGCGGCCAGTTACCGCCGCCTGGCGCGGCATACGGCGGCCCGGCTGGCTACCCGGCCCGGCGCGCCGCGTGCCTTTCCCGCGGTGACGTCGGCCTGAACGACATCAGTCTGGATAAGTTGCCGCGACAGGGCTAGGATGCGGCGATTCGTTTGCGAGGTAGTGTCATGAGTATCAAGTCAGATCGCTGGATTCGCCGCATGGCCGAAGAGCAGGGCATGATTGAGCCGTTCGAGGCGGGCCAGGTGCGTGAAGGCGCCGACGGCAAGGTGATTTCCTACGGTGTCTCCAGTTATGGCTATGACGTGCGCTGCTCGGATGAATTCAAGGTCTTCACCAATATCTATTCCGCCACGGTGGACCCGAAGGCGTTCGACGACAAGAGCTTTGTTGATATCAAGGGTGATTACTGCATCATCCCGCCGAACTCGTTCGCACTGGCGCGGACCGTGGAGTACTTCAGGATTCCCCGTTCGGTCCTGACCATCTGCCTTGGCAAGTCCACGTATGCGCGCTGTGGCATCATCGTCAACGTGACGCCGCTGGAGCCGGAATGGGAAGGGCATGTCACCCTGGAATTTTCCAACACCACCAACCTGCCGGCAAAGATCTACGCCAATGAAGGGGTGGCGCAGATGCTGTTTCTGGAGTCGGACGAGGTGTGTGAAACGTCGTACCGGGATCGCGGCGGCAAGTACCAGGGCCAGCGCGGGGTCACGCTGCCGCGTACCTAGGCCGGTACTATTATTGAGGTTGGTCCGTGCGCATGCTGGGCCCTGAGTAGCTGCGCATGATCAACTCGCCGAACAGGGCCGCGTTCTCCACGTGTTTTGCCTTGACCACCATGTAGTCCAGTGCCGGTGCCACCCAGAAAAAAGTTTCCCGTTCGCTGTCGTCCTCACGGATCTTCTGCACCACCAGCGCGTTCATCTCGCCAGCCGGCGTGTCTACCAGTTCCGCGCCTATCACCTGCAGCCGGTGGCTGCGCAGCTTGCGCCCGTAAGCGGACTCTGCCCTGAATTCCTTGTCGCCGGTGGAGAGAACACAACGCGCCTTCAACAGCAGGGTGAGGTCATCAAGGGTGTCTTCCGGGATGGCATAGTCCTTGATGCCTCTCGGCCCTTCATTGTGCACAGCTGGCGGGTCCCAGCTGAACGTCATGTCGTAGCGACGCCGTTTGCCGAAGCCGCGAAAGTTGTGCACGTAGGTTTGCGTTTGCGGCTGGCAATCGTTCCAGCGAAAGGTGGAATGCTCCAGGTTGCTGACCAGCAGCGAATCGATGGCCAGCTTCATCTCATAGATGTCTTCGTGTGCTTTAACGGCAGCAAGCGAAAGGTCCGCCTTGATGGTGGTCGGGATTTTGGATACGTACAGCCGGTACTGGACGCTGAAAGGCTCAAGGCCCTGCGCCTGCGTGATGGCGCAGGAAAAAACCAGCATGATGCTGGCAAGCAATCGCGGCATGGTTCTAGAACTTCTGAATGTTCAGTTCATGATGATCGCCGTCCTCCACCTGGAGGAGACGAACCAGATTGTAGTCGTGAGAGGGAGAAAACCAAAGCACTGTCTGGCGGCCGCTGTCGTCATCGCGCTGGCGCTCGACGCGCACAGCCAGCAGTCGGCCGGCCGCAGTTTCCAGCCATTCTTCGCCGGTGCGCTGGTAATGGAACTGCTCTACACCGCGCTCGTCAGCCACATCCACCGACAGGTCGGCGTCGCCGCGGGCCAGCTTGCACTGCAGGGAGAGTACGTGTGAGAGCTTGTCAGCCGTGTTGTCGGGGACGTCATAACTGACCGGTTTGCCGTTGCGGTTGCCGCTGGCGCGCTTGTCATCCGCAACCTTGATGAGCGCCTGCTTTTCGCGGCCGAGCCCCTTGCGGATGTACCCGTACCGGCGAGTGCTGGCATCACAGCCTTTCCACTCGAACGCGGTACTTTCGCGAATTTCTCCCAGCCAGTTGCTGGCACTGACTTCCAGGCGCCAGAGCCCATTGCTGTCGCGGGTCAGGGTGCGCTGGGTGCGAATGGAAAAAGGAAAGCCGGAACTGCTGGCGCTGAACTGGTGTGAGAACGGGTGCAGCTCACCGGCTGCCTGAAGCCACGCGGGGCAGGTCAGCAATGCCAGAGCGCTGATCAAACTGAATGCCGTTTTCTGCCACAGGCGTGTCATCAAGAAGTACCCCGTCATCGGTCCAGCACAGCCGTTGCTGTGCCCGCCAGCGAAGCACCAGCGGATATAACTGGTGTTCCAGCTGCTGCACTTTCTTTGACAATGAGTCGGCGCAATCGTTCCTGTCAACGGAAAAACGCGCCTGGGCGACCAGAGGGCCGCCGTCCAGCTGTTCGGTGACGAAATGGATGCTACAGCCGTGTTCGCTGTCGCCGGCGTCCAGGGCGCGGGCATGGGTGTCCAGGCCCCGGTGGCGTGGCAGCAGGGAAGGATGGATGTTGAGCAGGCGGCCGTGGTATTGGCGCACGAACGCCGGGGTCAGGATGCGCATGAAGCCGGCCAGTACCACGGTGTCTGCACCGGCGGCATCTATGGCGCTGACCAGGGCACGGTCGAAGCTGTCACGGTCCGGGTGATCGGCGTTATTGATCACTTGCGTGGCGATGCCGGCCGCGGCTGCGCGTTCGAGGGCAAAGGCACTGGCGCGGTTGCTGATCACGGCCGTAATGGTGGCCTCCAGGCCGCCATCGGCAATGGCATCGATGATGGCCTGCAGGTTGCTGCCGCTGCCACTGACCAGAACCACCAGCCGGTGTGTCACGCGCGCGACCCCTCGAACACGACTTCGGGCGTGTCGTCACCGGCCTCTACCTGACCGATCATCCAGGCGTTTTCACCGGCCGCCTCCAGCACCGCCAGGGCCTGGTCCAGGTCCGCTTCGGCCACGCCGATGACCATGCCAACACCACAGTTGAAGGTGCGGTACATCTCGGCCGTTTCCACCTGGCCCTCTTTCTGCAGCCAGCGAAACACCTCGGGCCACTGCCAGCTGTCGGTATCAATGCGGGCACGGGTACCCGCTGGCATCACCCGGGGCAGGTTCTCGGTGAGGCCGCCGCCGGTAATGTGTGACAGGCAACGCACCTCTACGGCATCAATCAGGGCCAGTACTGATTTGACGTAAATCCGGGTGGGCTCCATCAGCGCCTCGCGCAGGGGGCGGCCGTCCACGCGTGCGTCCGGGTCACTGGCCTGGGCGAGAATCCGGCGGATCAGGGAGTAGCCGTTGGAATGCGGGCCGGAGGCACCCAGGGCAATCAGCCGGTCACCGGGCTGCAAACGCGAGCCGTCTATGACGCCGTCTTCCTCCACCACGCCGACACAGAAGCCGGCCAGATCGTAATCCTCGCCCTCATACATACCCGGCATCTCTGCCGTTTCACCGCCGATCAGTGCGCAGCCGGCCTGTTCGCAGCCCTTGCCGATGCCCGCCATCACCGCTGCTGCGGTATCCACGTCCAGTTTGCCGGTGGCGTAATAATCGAGGAAGAACAGCGGCTCGGCTCCGCCCACCACCAGATCATTGACACACATGGCCACCAGGTCGATGCCGACGGTGTCGTGCACGCCCTGCTCGATGGCCAGCCGCAGCTTGGTGCCCACACCGTCGGTACCGGCCACCAGTACTGGCCGCTTGTACCCTTCCGGAATGCGGCACAATGCGCCGAACCCGCCCAGGCCACCCATTACTTCCGGTCGCAGGGTGCGCTTGGCGACCGGCTTTATGCGCTCCACCAGGGCATTGCCTGCGTCAATGTCTACCCCGGCATCGCGGTAACTCAGGGGGCGCTTGCTGTCAGTCATGGTCGGACTCCGGTCAGTGAGGGCGCGTATTCTAGCAACGCCGGCAGGCCCCCGAAACGCTGTATCTGCCCGGATCGGCAAATCTGTGTGCTTTTTTCGGAACCTTGCCCTTAATTGCGGGGCCTCAACTGTGGATAATGGCGCCTTCGCGACGGGAACCGAATCTGATGAGACCACTGCTGACTGCCTTGTTGATCGTTTTTTGTGCCACTGCTGGCGCGGCCGAGCTGGGCCGGGTGCTGGAGCCGGTGCCGGATCGCTCGGCAGGGGAGCGGGAAACGGCCATGGTCGCTGCCCTGGAGAAAGTGCTGGTGCGCTTGACGGGCAACGCCGTGCCGACCCGTTTCGACGGCGTGGACGGCATCCTGCGCCAGCCCAGCCGCTGGGCCCGCCAGTACTCCTATCTTGAAAGCCCGGCCGACGAAGCCGACGCAGAGGCACCGGCCGACAGCGCGCCGGAGGAAGCGCTGACCCTGGTGGTGGATTTCGATACCGGCGCCCTGACCGCCCGGCTGGAGGCCCTGGGTGCGCCGGTCTGGAGTACCCAGCGACCGGACGTCCTGCTCTGGGCCGTGCTTCAGCGACCGGCCTATGGCGAGCTGCTGTCGGCGCGTTCCGAGGATGTGGTGGCCCGCGATCTGCTGGCCCAGGCTGATGCGCGGGGGTTGCCGCTGGTGTTGCCGCAAATGGACAGTACCGACCTGGCCCAGGTGTCGCCGGCGGATATTCGCGGCCGTTTTGACCGGGTCATCAGTCGCGCGTCGACCCGCTACGAGGCGCCGATTCGAGCCACCGCGATCATTTATACCGGTGAGCCCGTGCAGGTGCGCTGGCGTTTGCTGGATACCGATGCAGACGATGAAGCGGGTGAATTCAGTGCCAGCAGTGAGCAGGAAGCGGTGTCCGCGCTGGTGGATGCGCTCACGGGTGTGATGGTGTCGCGCTATGCGGTGGCTGGCGGGGTGGCCAGTGCGCGCACGGTGCGTATTGACGGCATCGGCACACTGGATGCCTGGCAGGGGGTGCAAAGATACCTGGCGGCCCTGGCAGGTGTGCGCGACGTGCATATGAAAGCCGTGGATGGCAAAACGGTGTTCTTCCAGATGATGTTCTCGGGCCCGGCGGCGCAGCTTGAGCAGCTGGTCAGCCTGAACCCACGGCTCCAGCGCTGTCCTGACAGTGCTGCGGCACCGGTGGCGCAGCCACAGCCGGCGGCGGATGCGCCGGCAGAAGCGGCGGTAACGCCGGTAATGGCGTTCTGCTGGCAAGGGCAGCCATGACACCGTCTGCGCAGCTTCCGTTGCCGTTGCAGCTGCGTGACGCCAGTTCGTTTGCGTCCTGGGAGGCGGGCGACAACCAGCCCATTGTCGATGGGCTGCGCGGGCTGGCCAGGGCGCGAAAGGGGCAGCTGTTTCTCTGGGGGCAGCCCGGCTCCGGGCGCAGCCACCTGCTCGAAGCGGTGGTGCGCGAGGCGCTGGACCGTCATGAGCAGGTATCGATGCTCGCCGGCACCGAACTGCCAGATTTGCCGCCGTCGCTGCTGGAGGGTCTGGAGCACGCAGACTGGCTGGTTATTGATGATCTCGACCAGGTCGCCGGGCTGGCTGACTGGGAAGAGGGGCTGTTCCACCTCTACAATCGCTGCCTGTCGGCAGGAGTAGCCATGGTGTTTGCGGCCTCCGGCCCACCGGCCGAGCTCGGGGTGCGGTTGCCAGACCTGGCCAGCCGGCTGGCCGCAGGGCCGGTTTATCGTATCCAGCCCCTGGCCGACGCAGACCTTGAGAATCTGCTGGTGCGGCGCGCCCGCGGCCGTGGCCTGGAGGTCAGCGCCGATGTGGCCCGCTTCGTGGTGGCCCGCTGCGGCCGCTCACCGGCGGCCCTGATGGCCTGCCTGGCCAACCTCGACCGGGCGGCACTGGCCAGCCAGCGGCGCCTGACCATCCCGTTCGTCAAGCAGGCGTCGGGCTGGTAGGGGGATTACAAAACTATAACATTTCGCTTGCCACAGAGCGGATAGAATCTGCGCTGGGGTAATATAAGCAATTGTCTGAAAAGACTTTTAAAAAGAACAAAGACAGGTCGGAGACGGCCGGAGCAAAACATGCGCCATCGTTTTTCAACTTATTCCGTTGCACTTTTCTGCCTGCTGCTCTCGGGGCTTTCCCAGGCCACGCGATACACGGTTGATTCCACGGTTGATGCTGTCGGTCCGGACGGCGTCTGTTCCCTGCGTGAGGCCGTCCAGGCGGTGACCACCCAGGCGGCGGTGGAGGAGTGCGAGGCCGGTGGTCGGTCCAACGTTATCACCCTGACACCCGGTGGCGATTACCAGCTGACCGCCGGCGAACTGGTGCTCGGGGACGGCACGGAAACCATGGCGCTGACGATCGATGTGGCTCGCGATGGCCCATTTGATGAAGAGGTCAAGGAAAACGCTGTTATCACTGCGACGTCGGCGGACCGGGTTTTTTCAGTGCTGGCGTCGGCAACACTGACGCTCAGCAATGTGACCCTTGCCGGGGGTGCCACGGCCATTGCAGGTGACGGCGGGCTGGTCAACGTGCAAGGCCGTCTCAACACCGAGCTCAACACCATCTTCTCTGGTGGCCAGGCCAACAACGGTGGTGCGCTGTTCCTTTCTGGTGGCGAGGCGATCATCACCATTACCGCAAGCCGGTTTACCGGCAACACCGCGACGGGTAACGGTGGTGCAGTGGCCTCGGATGCGACGTTCGACGGCGATGTAGGCTTCCAGAACGTGTACATGGATGGCAACAGTGCGGGCGCAAACGGTGGTGCCGTCTATATGTCCAGCGCGCCTGCTGCCACTGGGCGGTCCCTGGATTTTGCCGCCTTCAATTCGACCTTCTATGACAACAGCGCAGCAAACGGCGCAGCCATATACATTGATGCGCCGGCACGACGCACCACACTCAACAACGTGACCATTGCCGGAAATGATGCCGCGCCCAATGCAGCACTGGTGTACATGGACCACGTGCCTGTGCCGACTGAAGACCGTGATGGCTTGCTGAACTCCGTCGTGGTGGGCAACGCCGACCTGGATTGTTTCTTCTCTGCCAATGCGTCCAACCATGCCTTCCTGAGTTACCTGGTAAGCAATGGTTGTGGTGCCGCCGGTGGCGGCCTGGATGAGGAGCGCCCGGGCTACAATTCAGACAGTGCCTCTTTTGATGTTCTTCTGGATCCCACCGGTGTCGCCTGTCCGGCGGCCACGGGGCCTGCGGCCTGCGCGCCCAGCACCGATTATGAAACCGGATTCGCGGGCTTCTTGCCCAACAGCCTGGCCACCGGCCCGGCCGCCTATAATGCCGGTTCACCGCTTTCTGCGGTGGCTGATCCCTGCTTCAGCCAGGACCAGCGTGGTGCCGACCGAGCTGACCGCTGTGATGCCGGTGCCTTTGAATTCCAGCTCAGCCAGGGCCTGCGGGACGAGTTTGAGCTGGTACAGGGCCGGACGGAAGAGATTGATGTGCTTGAAAATGACCAGGGCGATAACCCGATTGACTGCACCGGCGCGTTCACGGTGGCGGTGACACTGCCTGTGGTGAATGCAGCGCCGGGTACGCCGGGCGTCAGTGACTGCGTTCAGATTCCCATTGCGCCGCGGGACGGTGACGTCGGCATCAACATCGACGTGGATGGCTATCCAACGCTGTCTTACCGTTCAGAACCTGCGTTCCATGGCCTGGATAGCCTGCGCTACTCGGTAAGCAAGGATGCCGTGCAAGGGGCCACATTTGCTGATGGCGACCTGTCTGCACAGGTGAACCTGGTGGTCGAGCCAGCATCCGGTTTCACCGCGAGCGAGAACATTGATGACCTCGGTGGTACGTTTGTCTGGTGGCAGCTGTTACTGGCGGCCTGTGCTGGCGCGCTGCGTCGTTTCCGGATACTGGTAACCGGTGCGCTGTTTGCGTTCGCGGGTACTGCCCAGGGCGCAGATATTACTGTCAATACGACGCTGGACAGCCTCAATTATGGCGATGATCTTTGCTCTATCCGCGAGGCAATTGGCAACTCAGTTGACAGTATTCCGTCGTTTTCACCGGACTGTGCCTCCGGCGCCACGGGAAGGGACACGATCCTGCTCCCGGCAGGCACCATTTCCCTGTCATCGCCGCTACAGATCGACAACACGGCGGTGGAGTTCGAGGGTGAGGGCGTCGGTGTAACCATCCTTGAGAGCGGTGGTGCGTTTCGTGTGATAACGGCCACGTCCAGTATCCGCATGCGTTTTCTGACCGTCCAGAATGGCAACACCACCGGTTCTGGCGGTGCCATCAGCACAACAGCCAACCTGGCTTTGACATCCGTTGAGTTGATCGGGAACCAGGCGGACGGGGATGGTGGTGCGATATTCCTGAACTTCAATAGTGATGAGCAGCGGGACGTGTCGTTCAGCTCGGTGCTTTTTCGCGGCAACCAGGCTGCCGTCAATGGTGGTGCTGTCGCCATGGTGGGGCAGTTCCAGCAGCATGATATCGAGATAGAAGGGGCGACGTTCGATGCCAACACCGCTGGACAGGAAGGCGGCGCCATGGACGTCAACCTGGCTGAAGGGGGTTCCCTTAATATTGCCAACACCACATTCACCCAGAATGTGGCCAGCAGCGGTGGTTCCTCCCTTGACCTCAAGGATACCGAAGCCCCGGTGCGCATCATGAACACTACCTTCCTGAATGAAAACGCGGGAGGCGCGGTGGGCGCTATCGATATGGGCGATACGACAGCGCAAATCCAGATGAACCACTCGGTCTACGCGAATGCTGGTAATTGCTCCTCGGGGGCATCCCGCTTTACGACCTCATCCCAGGACAATGTTTTCAGCGCGCCGCGAGACGCTACCTGTCAGTACGCCGGTGAGTTGTTGCCGCCCGACCCGGGAGCACGGAACCAGACCGCGGACGGTACCGAGATCAGTACGGTTTTAGGGGATACGCTGGTAGCCGGCGATGGCCTCAAGGATGACTACTACCCGGATCATTTCGCCATTGATCCGTCGGCCAGCGCCAGTCCTGCGTACCCGTTTATCGTGGATGCAGGCAAGGAAGGGGATCTGCGGCCGGGCTTTGCCGGTGCGGACCGGTGTCGCCTGGTTGACCTGAGGGATGCGTCCAGGGAGGCGGGGGCCAGATGTGACATCGGTGCTTTCGAGCTGCAGATTGCCACGGCTGTCCCTGACGAAGACGACAATAATGGCCGTGACTCACGCACGGTATTGGTGGACGTGCTGGACAATGATCTTGCGGGTGAAGGCGGGACCATCCTTTCAGGCACGATTTCCTTTACCTCACTGCCGGCCACCGGCAGCGTGTCGGTTGTGTCGCGGTCGGACGAGGATGTGCTGTGCGGGACGTTCAATGGTGGCGGTGCAGCGGATGACTGCGTAGTGCTTTATGAGGCGCCGGCTGGGCTTACTTGTGCCGACTTTGAAGATGATCCTTTCGAGGAAAGCTTCAGTTATGAATTCGACTACACCTCGACTGTGGGGCCGGCGGGGACATCCACTTCCGGCGCGGATAATCCCGGCGACGATATTGTTACCGTCAGCGTGGATAACGTTGCCCCGCAAATGAGAGGCCAGACGCGTTACACGGAGGCGGGTATTCCGGTGGTCTTCCCGCTCATCGTCGATGATCCAGACAGTGCTGTGGCGCCGTCGAATTTCACCATCACGAAAGAGCCCCAGTTCGCCAAGACCCGGGTGATTGATTTGCCCGAGCCGGATGAAGATATCGTCACGGCTGAGGGTGTAGGGGTGGTGATCAATCCGGCGGCCGGTACCGTAACCTACTACCAGGCGGATGTGTCAAAGCGCTTCAGTGATTCATTCCAGCTTGAGGTTGAGGATGAGTGTGGTACCACCACAACGGCCGTATTCCGCGTTCTTTATAACGTCGAGGACAGCACTGGTGGCGATCTTCTCGGTGGGGGCGGCAGTCTGCCCCTGTCCGTGCTTGCAGCGATTTTCCTGCTTGGCTATCGCCGCTCACGTCACTGAAATGGCGGGCTGCGTTTGCAGCCCGCGACACCCTCCGCTTTACGCCGGCGCCTGAATTGCGTTTTACTCCCCACTCAGCTGTCGTCATTGAGTCGTTGCATCGGGTGAGTGTGTAGATGGATGTATCACAGGGTTGGGACCTGGTCATTCTTGGTAGTGGTCCCGGCGGAGAGGCCGCCGCCATGCAGGCCGCCAAGGGCGGTCTTCGTGTTGCCATGGTCGAGAGCAGCGCGCACGTGGGTGGTAGTTGTGCGCACCTTGGCACTATTCCTTCCAAATCCCTTCGCCACCAGGTTCGCCAGGTGGTCCGCGCCGGTCGTAATCCGTTGTTCCGCGAGTTGCTGGGCGCCCACAAGGTGCGCTGGGAGCAGCTCGTCACGCGTGCCGCAAAGGTCGTCGAGCAGCAGGTGTATGTGCGAGAGGGTTTCTATCAGCGCAATCGCGTCACTGTCCTCCATGGTATTGGCCGGCTGGATGGGCCCAATCATGTTGTCGTGGAACAGGCTGGCGAGCCACGCCACCGGCTGGAGACCCGCAACGTACTGATTGCCACCGGTTCCAGGCCTTATCACCCGGATGACGTGGACTTTTCAAATCCGCGCATCTATGACAGCGATACCGTTCTTCAAATGCAGCATACGCCCCGGCACATCGTCATTTACGGCGCCGGGGTCATCGGCTGCGAGTACGCGTCCATATTCTCCGGCCTCGGGATACGTGTGGACCTGGTCAACAGTCGCGAACACCTGCTGGATTTCCTGGATACCGAGATCACGGATGCCCTCAGTTACCATCTGCGCGAACAGGGCGTCACCATCCGCCACTCGGAGCATTATCGCGCCGTGGAAGCGGACGATGACGGCGTGTCCCTATTTCTCGATTCCGGCAAGACCATTCGTGCGGATGCGCTGCTGTGGTCCAATGGCCGTGCCGGCAACACCGAGGATATAGGCCTGGAAACGACAGGCCTGAGCAGCGACTCTCGTGGCCACCTTTCCGTGAACGAACGATACGCCACCGCGGTTGATGGCATCTATGCAGTCGGTGACGTGATTGGCTGGCCCTCATTGGCCAGCGCCGCCTACGACCAGGGCCGCTTCTTTTCCGCCACCCTGTGTGGTGACGAGCCACGCCAGGTAACAGATGTGCCCACCGGCATCTATACCATCCCCGGCATCAGTTCGGTTGGCGCCAATGAGCAGCAGCTGACAGAGCAGCGCGTGCCTTACGAGGTCGGCCAGGCATTCTTTCGCAACCTTGCCCGGGCGCAGATCACTGGAGAGCAGGTGGGCATGTTGAAAATCCTTTTCCACCGTAACACCCGCGAGGTGCTGGGCATCCATTGTTTTGGTTACCAGGCGACAGAGATCGTTCACGTGGGCCAGGCCATCATGCGCCAGCCAGCGCCCAACAATACGATCGACTATTTTGTGCACACAACATTCAACTACCCGACTATGGCCGAGGCCTATCGGGTGGCTGCAATAAACGGGATGAACAGGATTCGTCGATGACGGTACATGAGCAGGTCAAGGACTATTACGGCAATGTGCTCGGCGGCACGGATGACCTGAAGACATCCGCCTGCTGCACCGCAGATGAGATGCCCGGATGGCTCAAGCCCATCGTATCCAGCCTGCACGACGAAGTGCTGGCGCGCTATTACGGCTGCGGACTGGTGGCCCCCGAGCAGCTGCCGGGCCTGTCGGTGCTGGACCTGGGCTCTGGCAGTGGCAGGGACTGCTACGTGCTTTCTGCGCTGGTCGGGGAAAAGGGGCACGTCACCGGTGTAGATATGACCGCCGAGCAGCTGGCGGTGGCGCGGCGTCACCAGGACTACCACGCGCGCACCTTTGGCCATGGCCGGAGCAATGTTCAGTTCCTGGAAGGGAACATAGACGCGCTGGAGCAACTGGCGCTTGATGATGGCAGTTTTGATGTGGTCATCAGCAATTGTGTCATCAACCTGTGCCAGGACAAGGCGGGCGTGTTGCGCAATGTCTGGCGTCTGTTGCGTGACGGCGGCGAGATGTATTTCTCTGACGTATATGCCGACCGCCGGATACCGGCGGACCTGCGCGACGACCCGGTGCTATATGGCGAGTGTCTCAGTGGCGCGCTTTACTGGAACGACTTTCTTCGCCTGGCGCGAGCAGCTGGCTTTGCTGACCCGCGCCTTGTCAGCAGTCGCCCCCTGACAGTGGACAACGAAGCGTTGGCAGACCGTATCGGGCACATCGGTTTCTGGTCGGCCACCTACCGTCTGTTCAAGCTGCCGGCACTGGAGTCGGCCTGCGAGGATTACGGCCAGGCCGTCGTCTACCGTGGCACCATCGAACACTGCCCGAGGGCATTCGCGCTGGACGGGCATCACTACATGGAGACCGGCAAGGTCTTTCCGGTATGCGGCAACACCTGGATGATGCTGCACGACACACGGTTTCGTGAGCACTTCGAGTTCATCGGCGACTTTGATACCCATTACGGCATTTTCGAGGGTTGCGGCACGCCGGTGCCGTTCGCGGACACTGCTGCGCCTGATGGCAGCGGAAGCTGCTGCTGATCAGGACGTGCGGCCCTTGCTGAAAAATTCCCGGGTCCGCTGGCGCGCGTCTGCTGACTTGCGAAGCAGGACAAAGGTGGCGCCTGCACCGCCGTACTGGGCCGGCGCGCTATGCCAGGCCAGTACCCGCTCTGATTCATCCAGCCAGTGCAACGTGTAACTCTTCAACCGCCCCGGTGTGGGGCTGTGTTGCCCCTTGCCGTGGGTGATGAGCACCGTTCGCAGGCCGCTGCCGTAGCAGTCTTCAAGAAAGTCATAGACCTGGCGTCGCGCCTCGCGCAGCGTCATGCGGTGCAAATCCAGTCGTGACTGGGCCTCGTATTTGCCCAGACGCAATTTCCGGTAGACCCCTTCCTGCACGCCATTCTTCTTCCGGCCAACGATATCGGCCGGGTCCACCTGGGGGATTTCGTCCGGGATACTCAGCGGGTTGCTGTCTGTCGGCGCTGCCTGGGCAGCCTGCCTGCGGGCAAGCTGGGCCGGGCTGGGCCGGGCCCGGCCCGGGAGATGGACCCGGTCGTCTGCCGGAAGTGGGCGTACGCCCTGCATTTCACGCTGGAACAGCTCGTCTTCTTGGTCGTCGTGCATGGCCCGGCCTCGTTTGCATGGTCTGCGAAAAGCGCCTATACAGATTGTAACAGGGAGAAACAGGGTGGGGTGAACATGCGCCAGCGAACGCACAGAGAGCGTCTCAACATCAATATCCCGGCGCGTATGCCGGGTAATCCCGACCCTATCGGGCACGTGGCGGACATCTCGTTAACCGGGCTGAGCATTTCCGGCAAGGGCGAAGTGCCCGGCGAGCCAATCCGCGTGCTGACCCTGTCACTGCCCTGGACCATTGATGGCTACAGCGCCGTGGAACTGGGGGTGGAGAGTCGCTGGCAGGAATACACCGGAGACGGTCACTGGCACGCCGGCTTCCGCATCAGTGCGTGCCCGGAAGAGCAGCTGCTGGCCCTGGAACAGCTGGTGCAGCGATTCGGCGAGAGCAGCTAGGCGCCGCTCTCTGGCGGGCGTTCATGGCGGCCACGGTAGGATGAAAAATCCGGTATGGCGCGCGGATAAGCACTGTTCATAAGCGGTGAATGGACCATGAAGTCGGCGGTGGCTTCGTTGCAGGCCACGGGGATATTCCAGACGGCCGCCAGCCTCAGCAGCGCCCGTACATCCGGGTCATGGGGTTGCGCTTCAAGTGGGTCCCAGAAAAAAATCAGGCAATCAATGCGGCCTTCCGCGATGCGGGCGCCGATCTGCTGGTCGCCGCCCAGGGGGCCACTCTCCAGGCAGGCGATGGGCAGGCCCAGGCTATCCTGCAGCAGCTTGCCGGTGGTGCCTGTGGCATGCAGGGCGTGCCGTGCGAGGGTGTCGCGGTTGTGGCTGGCCCACTGCTGCAGGTTTTTCTTGCGGTTGTCATGGGCCACCAGGGCGATACTCTTTCGGGCGGGAGACTCGATGTTGCTCATGGTGGGTCCTTTAGCGGGTGGTGTGCCAATGACCAATAATAAGGGTATTGAATGACTGTCGCAGCAGGGCACCGGCCAGGGAGTACGGACGCGTGGATGTAGCCGATGCGCACAGGCTGACAGAGCTTCTCACCGAATACCGGGCTGGCGCGCTAGCCCTGGCCAGCCTGACCCTGGCGGTGCTGGCGTCCCTTCATATCGTACAGCGCAAACGTGACCCGCGGGCGGCCGCTGCCTGGCTTGGCCTGGTCTGGCTGGTGCCTTTCCTTGGCTGCGCCCTGTATCTGGTGCTGGGTGTGAACCGCATTCGCCGGCGTGCCCGACAGTTGACCGGGGGGGAGCTGGAACCGGTGGGCGGCTGGCGTGCGGCTGCCGAGGCAGTGCCCACGGATCCCAATCTGCGTTCGCTGTCGGCGCTGGTCGGGCAGGTCACGGGACTGCCCCTGACCGCCGGCAATGATGTAGCTGTGCTTGACGCGCCGCAGGCCCATGACTTGATGCGCAAGGCCATTGATGGGGCTCGCGAGTCGGTCTATCTGGGAAGCTATATCTTTGGCAACGATGCTGCGGGCATCCCTGTTGCTGATGCATTGATCAATGCCCATCGGCGCGGTGTGCGTGTGCGCGTGCTCGTGGATGGTGTTGGCGCCCTCTATTCCCTGCCCACCATCGTCAGTTACCTGAAGCGGCAAGGGGTAGTGGTGCATCGTTTCCTGCATTCCCTGGCGCCCTGGCGCATGCCGTACATGAACCTTCGCAACCACCGCAAGATCATGGTGGTGGACAGGCAGGTCGGCTTTACCGGAGGCATGAATATTCGTGCCGGTTACCTGGCAGAGCCGGCCAGCATTCGCGACCTGCATTTTCGCCTTCAGGGCCCGGTGGTGTCGCATCTGCTACGCAGTTTCACCGCTGACTGGTACTTTGCCTGTCGTGAACTGGTGGATGGCGCGTATCGCGGGCCGGCCATGTGTGGCACGGTCATGGCGCGGGGCATCAGTGGTGGTCCGGATGCGGATTTCGACAAGCGCCGGCTGGCGTTGCTGGGCGCCCTTAATCGCGCGGAGCACCGTATCCGCATAATGACGCCCTATTTCGTACCCGACCAGACCCTTCAGTCGGCGTTGAACCTGGCCCGGTTACGGGGCGTTGAAGTGGACCTGTTCCTGCCGCAGAAGAACAATCTGCGTATTGTGCAGTGGGCGTCCCTGTTTATCGTGCCCTGGTTGCTGCGCCAGGGCGTGAATGTGTACCTGCTTCCACCGCCATTTGACCACAGCAAGCTGATGGTGGTGGATGACAGCTGGGTAATGCTGGGTTCTGGGAACTGGGATGCCCGCAGCCTGACACTGAATTTCGAATTTGATGTCGAATGCTACTGCAGCCGTCTTGGCACGCAGCTGTCTACGTGGCTGGACCAGCGCCAGCAGCAGGCGCAAGCGCTGGACCAGCGCTGGGCTGATGCGCAGGGTCCCGGCGTCCGGCTGAGAAACGCCATGGCCCACCTGCTGGAGCCGTATCTCTGATCACGCAGCGCATGACAAAAAGCTACACCGCCGTCATGTCCGTGGCGGTTGCACTTTGCTAGCATTCGGTCAGGGCACAGGATCGCTGCCCGGAAATAACAGGGGGATTGGGAATGCGTCTTTTTGCTTGGATGGTGCTGTTGCTGGCCAGCAGTGTTTGGGCCGAGCCCGAACAGGACTGGCAGCTGGTCACCGACCGTGACGGCATCATGGTCTATATGGCCCACTCCGACGACTCAAAGATAAAGACCTTTCGCGGGGAGGGTGAAATCCAGGCGGACGACTTCCGCGCCATTGCCAACCAGCTCGATAATTACCCCTTCATCGCCAGCTGGATGCACATGATCTCCGAGCTCCAGGACCTGGGTAGGGAGACGCCCTATGATCGGGAAATCCACGTCACCACGCGTCTGCCATGGCCGGTCAGTGACCGTGATGCGGGCATCGAGGTCAGGGTCTACCAGGACCCGGAGACCCTTACCGTGCTGGTGCCGTTTGTGGCCAGGGACGATATTGTGGCGCCGTCAGACAGTTATGTGCGCATGCCGGAGCTGGAGGGCTATCTGCGCTTCGAGCCGCTGGAACCGGGCCTGATTTACATGACGTTTGAGGTGGTGCTCGACCCGGGTGGTTACATTCCCGCCTGGCTGGCCAACCTGATTCTGCGCGATATTCCCTACTTCTCGCTCAAGCGCCTGCGCCGTGTCTCAAACGCGGAGGAATTCCAGGGCAAGAATCCGGGTTATTTCCGCATTCCTCCGGGCTGGCCGGGAGCGGGTACAACGGCGGCAGAAGCGGCCAAGCGGGGCATTCAACTGGCACCCCCTTTCCCGGCACGCTACCAGCATTTGCGGATACGCCAGCAGTAACGGCAGGGCATTGATTGGTACCCCCGGCAGGAGTCGAACCTGCGACCTTCCCCTTAGGAGGGGGACGCTCTATCCAGCTGAGCTACGGGGGCCTCGCGCCCGTTGACGTGATCCGCATGCATGCCCTGACACCGTGCTGATAGCGTCGAGGCGGTCACGCCACGCCCGGGATTATACAGTTTCAGCGCCGAAAGTCAGGCAGGGCCCGAGCCGCCGCGAACAGACTGCTTATCCATACGCCTGTGGCATCATTGCTGACGGACAGCCATGCACGGGCGCTGTGACGAGAGACAACCATGAAAGATTCGCGACAGTTGATTATTGGCCAGCAAACGTCGTTCCCGGCACTGCGCAGAGGGGCGCTGCAGACGCTCCAGGTCAACCTGGGCTACCGCTGTAACCTCAGCTGCGTTCATTGCCACGTCAATGCCGGTCCGACACGCACGGAAGAGATGGACCGGGACACGGTGGCGCTGGTGCTGGATGTTATCGATGCGCACGGCATAAGCTGCCTGGACCTGACCGGCGGTGCACCGGAAATGAACCCGCATTTCAGGTATCTGGTGAGCGAGGCGCGCAAGCGTGGTGTCGAGGTCATCGACCGGTGCAATCTCACCATCCTGCTTGAGGACGGCCATGAGGACCTGGCCGACTTTCTCGCCGACCAGGGTGTGCGGGTTGTGGCGTCACTGCCCTGTTACCTGGAGGACAACGTCGAGAAGCAGCGCGGCAAAGGTGTCTACGCGGCCAGCATCGAGGCCATCCGCCGTCTCAATGCGCGTGGCTTTGGCCAGCCCGACGGTGAGCGCGTTCTCGACCTGGTGTACAACCCGGTGGGCGCCAGTCTGCCGCCGGCGCAGGCTGCGCTGGAGGCGGACTACAAGCGTGAGCTGGGAGAACGGTTCGGCATCGCCTTCAACGGTCTGCTGACCATTACCAACATGCCCATCAGCCGCTTCGGTGCGGTACTCACCGCACAGGGACAGTTCGAGGATTACATGGCCCTGCTGCGCGACAACCATTCGGACAGCAACCTCGCGTCAGTGATGTGCCGCTCCCTGGTGAGCGTCGATTACCAGGGCTTTCTTTATGATTGCGACTTCAACCAGATGCTGGATATTCCCCTCGGCGAGGGGGCGGGCAGGAAGCACCTGAAGGAGCTGCTGGATGCGTCCCTGGAAGGCAATCCTGTGCGGGTGGCCGAGCACTGTTATGGCTGCACGGCGGGCGCCGGCAGCAGCTGCAGCGGCGCCCTGAACTGACGTGCCGCCCTGGTTGAGCGTGGTTGTGCCGGCCCGCAACGAGGCGCGCAGCATTGAGCGTTGCCTGGCCCCCCTGCAATCCTGGCGAGCGCGGGGCGTGGAAGTGATCGTGGTGGATGGCGGCAGTGGTGATGACACGGTGGCGCACGCCCAGCCGCTGGCCGACCGCGTGTGCCGGCATGCGCCCGGGCGTGCCGCGCAAATGAACGCCGGAGCAGCCTGTGCCAGTGGCGGGCTGCTCCTGTTCCTGCACGCAGATACCTGGCTTGAAGACACCGCAATACAGGCATTGCAGGCCCTTCCCCGGGGCCATGTCTGGGGGCGCTTTGATGTGCGTCTGCGCAGCCGGCATCCGGTGTTGCGACTTGTCGCGGCGGCCATGAACCTGCGCTCCCGTGCCACTGGCATCGCCACCGGCGATCAGTGCCAGTTTGTCAGCCGCAGTCTGTTCGCCCGGGTGGGCGGATTCCCGGCACAACCGCTGATGGAGGATGTGGAAATCAGCCGGCGCCTGCTTGGCCAGGTGCGCCCGGTATGCCTGCGCCAGCGGGTGAGTGTCTCCGCCCGGCGTTGGCGGCAGCGCGGCATTTTCAGGACCATTGTGCTGATGTGGTGGTTACGCTGGCGCTACTGGCGCGGTGACGATCCGGCGGCCCTGCACCGGATCTACTACCCGTGAAGACGGCCATTGCACTGCTGGGACGCAGCCCCGAGCGCGGCCAGGTGAAAACCCGCCTGGCGCGCAGCATCGGCGACGACTCGGCCCTGGCGGCCTACCGCGCGATGCTGTTCACCGGCGTCAGTCGCGCAGTCGCCACAGGCCTGGATACCTATCTTTATGCCACCGCCCCGGAGCACGCCGATATACGGCGTCTGGCGTCTGCCTTTGATGTGCAGCCGGAGCAGCAACCCGAGGGCGATCTGGGTGAGCGCATGGCGTCAGTGTTCCGGCAGCTTCATCGTCACTACCACCGTGTGCTCCTGGTGGGTACCGACTGCCCCTGGTTGCGGTCTGGCCATTACTGGCAGGCGCTGGGCGCGCTGTCAGCCGCGGATGTGGTCCTGCAGGCGGCGGTGGATGGCGGTTATGTACTGATTGGTTCTGCCGACGCCGGTATCTGGGCGCAGCAGCAGCCGTTTGCCGGGGTCCGGTTTGGCACGGGCATGGCCAGACAGGATACACTGGACGTACTTGCGCGCCGTGGTTGCCGGGTGGCGTGCCCGGGGCGTTCAGGTGATGTGGATACCGTCGATGACCTGCGGGCCTGGCAGGCAAGGGAAGGCGGGCAGATAGAGCAGGCAGGGAAATTCTGGGAGCGTAGCCACGATGACTGACACAATTGTAGATCAGGCGCTGGTGAGCGAGTTGAAAGATGTCATGGGCGAGGGCTTTTCGGCGCTGGTGGATTCGTTCCGGGCCGATGCGGAGAAACGTCTGGGGGCCCTGGAACAGCATCTCGCGGACGCTGATCCGGAGGCATTGCGCCAGCAGGCGCACAGTTTCAAGGGCAGCAGCGGTAATGTCGGGGCGGTCCAGGTGGCAGACCTTTGCCTGAGCCTCGAGAAGCAGGCGGATGGTGGTGACTTGCAGCAGGCGCCGGCCACCATCAGGGAGTTGCGTGATGCGGTGCAGCGCTATCTGTCCCAGGTGGGCTGAGGCCGGCCAGGCGGCGGGCAAAAAAAACCCTCTCCCAACAAGCCAGGAGAGGGGGGTTGTGTGCGCTATGTTCCATAGCGCGGGGGGGGATAGACGTTTCACCGAGCGCAATCGGTATTACGTTGTACTCACGAGCCTTACTGAGAAAGTACTATACGGATGTGCCCGCCGGCTTTCTGTAAAAAGCCGGGGCAATTTGTAAAAACGTGCCTGCCGACACACCCTCCCGCCGCTCCCGTGTAAGACATCTCTTACAAGGCTGTGCGAAAAACTGGTCAATTTCGCCATTCTGGCTGTCGACTACCCGGGCGATGTAACGCCAACCTACTGATACACAAAGAAAATAGCGGTCAGTGTGCCCAGTGGCCGGTTGCAGGGCGCCAGGGCGGCCCTGACAGGAGGGGGCTTTTTGCTACCATGAATGTGTGCACAGGGACGGTTGCACAAGGATCTGCAAGGGATAGCAGACAGGGACGTTGATGTGAGCGCAATCGGGTAAGGATTACTCGAAACCAAAAAAGGCGGCAGGATGCCGCCTTTTTTCTTTTCTGCTTTCTCTTTCCAGCTTTATTACCCCGTCGTTCAAGCCTGGTGACGGGGCGCCTTCAGCCCATATCCAGCAGTTCGCGTTTGCCCGGCTTGCCGTCCCAGTCTTCTGCGTCCGGCAGCGCGTCTTTCATCTCGGTGATGTTCGGCCACTTCTCGGACAGGTCCTTGTTCAGTTCCATGAACTCCTGCTGGTCGGCCGGCAGCTCGTCTTCTGAGAAGATCGCATTGACCGGGCACTCCGGCTCGCACAGGGCACAGTCAATGCACTCGTCCGGGTGAATGACGAGGAAATTCGGGCCTTCGTAGAAGCAGTCCACCGGGCAGACTTCCACGCAGTCAGTGTGTTTGCAGTTGATGCAGTTTTCGCCTACTACGAACGTCATCAGCCAGATCCTCGTCAGGTGTGTAATTGAGCGGCGCTAGTCTACTGTCTGCGACCGGGGCAGGCAAATGACCCGGTCGCCTCCGCGGGTGAAAAACCGGCCAATTTCCATGCACTTGGCGGGGGAATCAACTGTCCTTGTCGTGCAGGGCCTTGAGCTCGTAGAGACGCTCCAGCGCCTGCCGCGGCGTCAGCGCATCCGGGTCCAGGGCGTCCAGTGCCTTGTCCACCGGCCCGGGGGCGGCGGCGAACAGGTCAGGCTGGCGGGGTGCGCCGGCGCTGGCGGCCGGGGCAGGTGCGCCAGCCTCCAGTTCCAGCAGCTTTTCCCGCGCCTGGCGAATGACGGCCGCCGGGACACCGGCAAGCTGGGCCACCTGCAGCCCGTAACTCTGGCTGGCGGGCCCTTCCTGGACACGGTGCAGGAAGACGATGCCGTCTCCGTGTTCACTGGCGGTCAGGTGGGCATTGCCGACGCCATCCAGCTGGTCGGGCAGGCGGGTCAGCTCGAAGTAGTGGGTGGCGAACAGGGTAAAGGCATGAACCTGGCGGGCCAGGTGGGTGGCCGCTGCCCAGGCCAGCGCCAGCCCGTCAAAGGTGCTGGTGCCGCGCCCGATCTCGTCCATCAGCACCAGGCTTCGTGCGGTGGCATTGTTGAGGATATTGGCCGTCTCGGTCATCTCCACCATGAAGGTGGAGCGCCCGCCGGCCAGGTCATCGGAAGAGCCGATGCGGGTAAAGATGCGGTCGATGGGGCCGATGCGCGCGCTGGCCGCCGGGACACAGCAGCCGACATGGGCCATCAGCACGATCAGTGCGGTCTGGCGCATGTAGGTGGACTTGCCGCCCATGTTCGGGCCGGTGATAACCAGCATGCGGGTGGCCGGGTCCAGGGCCAGGCTGTTGGGCACGAAGGCCTCCTCAAGCACCTGTTCCACCACCGGATGACGGCCATCGGTGATGTCGATGCAGGGTTCATCCACCAGTTCTGCGGGCACCAGGCCCAGGGCTTCGCTGCGTTCGGCAAAGCAGGCCAGCACATCCAGCTCGGAGATGGCGGCGGCGGTCTGCTGCAGGCCGGCCAGGTCCTGATTGAGTGTTTCCAGCAGTTGCTCGTAGAGGCGCTTCTCCAGTGCCAGTGCCTTGCTGGACGCTGACAGCGCCTTGTCCTCGAACTGCTTCAGTTCCGGGGTGATGAAGCGCTCGGTGTTCTTCATGGTCTGGCGGCGGACATAATCCGCCGGAGCCTGCTCGGCATCCTTGCGTGATAGCTCGATGAAGTAACCGTGCACACGGTTGTATTTCACCCGCAGGGTGGCAAGGCCGGTACGCTCGCGTTCGCGCTTCTCGATATCCACCAGCACATTACCGGCGTTTTCACTGATGCTGCGCAGTTCATCCAGCTCGCTGTTGAAGCCCTGGGCGATGACGCCGCCGTCGCGCATCAGCACCGGCGGATTTTCTATGATCGCGCGTTCCAGCAGGGCCACCTGCTCGGGAAATTCCCTGAGGCTGTCACGAAGCGCGCCCAGCGCACCCTGGGGCGGCAGCCGCTCGCGCAGTACCGGCACGGCCGCCAGGCTTCTGCCCAGTCGTTGCAGGTCACGCGGGCGGGCGGAGCGCAGCGCCACGCGCCCGAGGATGCGCTCCATGTCGCCGACATGGTCAAGGGTCTCGCGCACCCCTTCAAACAGCCAGCCCTGCCGGAGGCCGGCCAGGCAGTCCATGCGCGCGCCCAGCACGCTGCGGTCGCGCAGGGGATGGGTGAGCCAGCGTTTCAGCAGCCGCCCGCCCATGGCCGTCACGGTGCTGTCCAGCACCCAGGCCAGGGTGTGGGTGTCGCGCCCGTCCAGGGTTTCCACCAGTTCCAGGTTGCGGCGCGTGGCGGCGTCCATCTGGATGCCGTCCTCGGCCGACTCGAGCACCATGCCCTGCAGGTGCGGCAGGTCAGTGCGCTGGGTTTCGCGGGCATAGGACACGAGGCATCCGGCAGCAGCGATGGCAAGTGGGCCGGGTTCGCCGAAACCGGCCAGGTCCTGGGTGCCGAACTGCCTGCACAGCAAGCGTTGCGCGGTCTGCTGGTCAAACTCCCAGACCGGGCAGCTGCGCGCCCCCGGGCGTTGGCGCACCGACTCGGGCACCAGCGCATCTTCACTGAAAAGTACCTCCGCGGGCTGCCAGCGCTGCAGCAAGGCCAGCAGCGGTTCGTGACCTTCCACCTCGGTCACGGTCAGGCGACCTGCCGCCAGGTCCAGGCTGGCGGCGGCGAACTGATCACCATCGTTGGCCAGGGCACAGAGCAGGGTGTCGCGGCGGGCATCCAGCAGGGCCTCATCACTGACCGTGCCCGGGGTGACGATCCGCACCACACCCCGTTCCACCGGCCCCTTGCTGGTGGCCGGATCGCCCAGTTGTTCGCAGATCACCACGGATTCGCCCAGGCGCACCAGCCGGCCAAGATAGTTTTCCGCCGCGTGATAGGGGATGCCGGCCATGGGAATCGGTTTGCCGGCGGACTGGCCGCGCTGGGTAAGGGTGATATCGAGCAGGCGTGCCGCTTTCTCGGCGTCGCTGTAGAACAGCTCGTAGAAGTCGCCCATGCGGTAGAACACCAGCTGGTCCGGGTGATCGGCCTTGATGCGCAGGTACTGCTGCATCATGGGTGTGTGGTTCCCGAGATCCGCTTTCGAGCTTTCTTTAGCGTCTGCCATGAGTTCTGCGTGTCCCCCTGAGCGACGCATTCTACGTCAGCCCGGTGGGGTTGAGAAGAGCGGCAATGCCGCTGTAGCCCGCAGAAAACATATTAAAATCCGTCGCTTAGCGAAAAAGTCCCGGTTGTCCCGGGGTTGTCTGATGACCTCGTGCCGACCATGTCCGGACCGCAAGAGCTGGTCTACAATAGGTGTTCTGTCATTACCGGATGAAACAGCACGGATGCATCGGGCCCGCTTTAAAGTCGCCAATGAAGTCGCCTAGCTCGTACCGGGGCGTCGGACTGATTGTGATCGCCGCCACCGTCACGGCGGTGGTCCTGCTGGCGGCCGGTTTCTGGGTCGAGCGGCAGCAGCTTGTTGCCCAGCGCCTGGATCAAGAGAATGCCGTGCGTGAGCAGCTGCAGATCTTGCAGGCGCGCATTGAAAGCGAGTTGAACGGCAGTATCCAGCTGGCCCGTGGCCTTGTGGCCGTGATTGCCCATGACCCGTCCCTTTCCCAGCGCGCGTTCGAACGTGCCGCAAAACCGCTTTTCGATGATCGCTCCGTGCTACGCAATATCGCCGCCGCACCGGACATGGTGGTGCGGCTGATGTATCCCCTGGCTGGCAATGAGGCAGCCATCGGACTGGACTATCGGCAGACGCCTTCCCAGCGGGCCGCCGCCGAATTGGCCCGGGACAGCGGGCACCTGGTGCTTGCCGGGCCGCTGGACCTGGTCCAGGGCGGGCGCGGCATCATTGCCCGGGTGCCGGTATTTCGTGGCCAGTCTGGACGCCAGCAACAGTTCTGGGGACTGCTCTCGGTTGTACTCGATGCGGACAAGCTGTACCGCGCTGTCGGATTGCTGGATGACGACCTGGCCATTGAGGTGGCGTTGCGGGGCAAGGACAGCCGGGGCAGTGATGGCGCTGTGTTCTATGGCGACCCGGCGCTGTTCAGTGATCGGGCGGTGCGGCTGCCCGTGACCTTGCCGTACGGCGCCTGGCAGATCGCAGCGCGGCCGGCCGGCGGCTGGGATGAGGGGCATCACGGTGCGGGTGTTGTTTTCATTCGGGGTGGATTGTTACTGGCGCTACTTTTCAGTGTAGGCCCGATGCTTCTGCTGGCCTACTACGCCTACCGGCGCAACCAGGCTGAACTGGAGGTCGCCGCCCATCACCAGCAACTTGAGTCCCTTGTGGCATCGCGAACCGCGGAGCTCTCTGCGGCGAAGGAGGCGGCGGAATCGGCCAATGAAACCTTGATCCTGTTCAAGCGCTTCGCGGAAGAGTCGGCCCAGGCCGTGGGCATGGCGACCATGGACCGCAAGCCGTTCTTCATCAACCGGCGACTGTCACACATGGCAGGCCTGGACGAGGAGGGCGTCGCATCACAACTTTCGGACCTTCTGGACGTTTATCCCGAATGGGCTCAGCGGAAAATCCGGGCGGAGGTGATTCCGGCCGTCATGGAGCAGGGCTTCTGGACAGGCGAGTTGGCACTGGAAAACCGTGAGACGCAGGTACTGACGCCGACCCTGGAAAGTTTTTTCCTGATCAAGGACCAGGATGGCAAGCCGCTTTGCATGATGGACATCATGACCGACATCTCCGAGCAGAAGGAGATCGAGTCATCGCTGACCCGAAGCAAGGAAGCGGCCGAAGCGGCCAGCGTTGCCAAGAGCGTTTTTCTCGCCCAGATGAGTCACGAATTGAGAACGCCTCTGCAGACCATCATCAGTGCTGAGCAATTGCTCCGGCGTGAGGAACTGACAGCGGAACAGACCAAGCTTGTTGATATCCAGCACATTGCCAGCGAGCACCTGCTGAATGTGATCAACGACCTGCTTGACCTGTCCAGAATCGAGGCTGACAAGCTTGTCCTCTCGGAGGCGCCCATCAGGGTGGGCAAGATCCTTGACGATGTCGTAAAGCTTATCGATGGACCGGCCCGGGACAAGGGCATCCATCTGCGCACGGAGCTGGGTAGCATGCCCGAGGTGCTGGTCGGCGATGCCGGACGCATGCGCCAGATACTGCTCAATTATGCCGGCAACGCGGTGAAGTTCACCGAGCGTGGTGAGGTCTGCGTGCATGCGTGGATGGAGTCGCAGGACAGTGACAGCGTGATGTTGCGGTTTGAGGTCAGCGATACCGGCATCGGCATTGAGCCAGAACACATAGACCGGTTGTTCAATGCTTTTGAACAGGTGGAAAACAGTCTGACCCGTTCCTACGGGGGCACCGGTCTGGGTCTGGCCATCAACAAGCGCCTGGCGCAGCTCATGGGTGGTGATGCCGGGGTTCGCAGTACGCCCGGGAAGGGCAGCACGTTCTGGTTTACTGCGCGGCTCGGTAAAGCGCCCGGTGCAGAAGTGCATGCCAGCCCGGAAAAGGCGGCCAATCCGATGGAGATGCTGAAGGCGCGCCATGCCGGCAAACAGGTGCTGATTGCCGAGGATATTGCCGTCAACCAGGTCATTTTTCGCCGCATCCTGGAACGCGCAGGCCTAAAGGTAACAACGGCGAATGATGGTCGAGAGGCTGTGGAGCGGGTGTCATCACAGGCCTTCGATATCGTGTTGATGGATATGCAGATGCCGAAAATGGACGGCCTGGCGGCGACGCGCGAGATAAGGGCCCTTCCCCGGGGCGGCGACGTGCCCATCATCGCCATGACCGGCAATGCGTTCGAGGAAGATCGTGCCCGCTGCCTTGCCGCCGGCATGAATGACTTCATCGTCAAGCCCGTCCGGGTTGATGATCTGTGCCAGGCCGTTCTCCAGTGGTTGTCCGCGGATCAGTGACGGGCCTGGCAATGCACAGGAAGTCTTGCCAGCAGCGTTTGCACGCCCCCATCGCCAGCAGCAGGCCGCCACGGATGCAAGCTCGGCGCCAGCGCCGGCTGACGTGAAGCACCCGCCCGGCGTCGGATTGTGTCAATCCGGCGCGCACAACCTGCCGCTACAATTGTGACCCACAAGTCATAGCATGGGTGCTGCCGCTCTGGCAGTGCCGTGGTCAGAGTGGAGAGTGGCATGGACTTGCAGATTCCCGAGTCGGAAAAATCCTTTCGTGATGAGGTACGAACCTTCCTGGACGAGAACCTGACTGACGACATCCGCCGTGCCGGCAAGCGGGTGACGTCGGTGTTTTCGCCGGTGGAAGAAGTCATGGCCTGGCAGAAAATCCTGCACAAGCAGGGCTGGGCAGCACCACACTGGCCTGAGGCCTATGGAGGTACCGGCTGGAGCGTGAATCAGCGGGCCATTTTTGCCGAGGAACTGGTGCGTGCGGAAACACCACCGCTGGTACCCATGGGGCTGCAGATGTGTGGTCCCTGCCTGATTGGTTACGGCACTGACGCACAGAAGGCGGAGTACCTGCCGAAGATCCTCAGCGGCGAACATTTCTGGTGCCAGGGCTACTCGGAGCCCGGCTCGGGGTCGGATCTGGCATCGCTGAAGACCTTTGCGGAGAAGGATGGCGACGACTACATCGTCAACGGCACCAAGATCTGGACCACGTACGCACACCACGCCAACAGGATGTTTGCCCTGGTGCGAACGCGCAAGGATGGCAAACCCCAGCAGGGCATCACCTTCCTGCTGCTGGATATGGATTCGCCGGGGATTACGGTGGAGCCGATTGTCGGCCTGGATGAGGTGCCGGAGCAGTGCCAGGTGTGGTTCGACAATGTCCGTGTGCCACAGGCCAACCGGGTGGGTGAGGAGAATGATGGCTGGACCGTGGCCAAGTACCTGCTGATGTTTGAGCGTGGTGGGCAGGAATACGCGCCGGGGCTGCAGGTGCTGCTGGAGAAAATCCGTGTCATGGCGCGCAAGCAGCAGGTGGCCCATGGTTCCCTCAGCGACGACCCGGTCTGGCAGCACCGGGTGGCGGCACTGGAAGCCGACATACTGGCGCTTGCCTTTACCGAGAAGCGCATCAAGTCAGCGCTGTCGTCGGGCAAGGACCCGGGCGCACTGGCATCCATGACCAAGATACTGGGCACCGAACTGCTGCAGCGGGCCACCGAGTTGCGTATTGAAACGCTCGGCAGCCAGGCATTGCTGTGGCAGCCGCAGGCGCTGGTGCCGGGCGACGAGCAGCCGGTGATCGGCCCGGAGTATGCCCTGACCGGCATGCCTCACTACCTGAACTCGCGGGCCTGCTCCATCTATGGCGGCTCCAACGAAGTGCAGCGCGGCATTATTGCGAAAGCTGTGCTTGGTCTTTGAGCGGGAGAAGCAGACATGAATTTCCAGATGAGTGAAGAACAGCAGATGCTGGCGGATTCCGCACGCAATTTTGTCCGTGATCACAGCGATGTGGAGAAACACCGCCAGAACAAGAAACTGGTACCACTGGACCAGACCACCTGGCAGCAATTTGCGGAACTGGGCTGGCTGGCCGTGCCCTTTGACGAAAAGCACGGCGGCCTTGGTCTCGGGGTGACCGAAACCATGGTGCTGCTGGAGACCCTGGGCGAAGGCCTGATCATGGCACCTTACATCGCCACGGTGGTTCTGGGCGGTGGCTTCCTGCGCCGGGCACCGGCGACAGTCCAGGACGAGCATATTCCGGCACTGGTCGAGGGCCGTTTGCAGATGGCGTTTGCTGCGGAGGAGTATGAGCGTGTGTTCAGCCTGGCCAACACCGCCTTGCGTGCCGAGCCCGGCGACAACGGGCTGGTGCTCAATGGCACCAAGGCATGCGTGCTCAACGGTGACCAGGCCGACCTGCTGGTGGTGCTGGCCCGTAGCGCGGGCGAGCCGGGCGAGACTGATGGCCTGTCTTTGATGCTGGTGCCAGCGGATGCCCCGGGTGTGGAACGACTGGCCCATCGTACCGTGGATGGCCGCCAGGGGGCGGAGATCCGTTTCCGGGATGTGCATGTGCCAGCCGACGCCCTCATCGGCGACCTGCATCGGGGCCATGATGTGGCCCGCGCGGTGTTGCAGGAGGGGCTGCTGGCGATTTCTGCGGAATGCGTCGGTTCGCTTTCCGTGCTGCTTGACCAGACTGTGGAGTACAGCAAGACACGGAAACAGTTCGGCGTGCCTATTGGTTCGTTCCAGACGTTGCAGCACCGCATGGTGGACATGTTCATCCACATGGAGCAGACCCGGTCACTGCTGCTGGCGGCAACATTGAAATATGCGGCCGGGCATGCAGATGCGGGCAGTGCCGTCCATGCACTGAAAGCACAGCTGGGCCGCGGTGGCCGCCGGATCGTCCAGGAGGCGATACAGATCCATGGTGGCATGGGCATGACCGACGAGCTGGGCGTGGGACACTATGCCAAGCGGGTGACGGCGGCTGACGGCATGTTTGGTAATGCCGACCGCCAGTTGATGGCCATGGCCGGCGCGTCCTGAATCGGCCGCCGCTGGTTACAGAAAGGGCTGCCGGGGCAGCCCTTTCCTGTTTCTGCCTTCAGGTGTTCGCAGGCAGGCGATAGGCCTGCGGATGCTGTCGCGCGTCCTCTATGGCCTCCCAGGCCAGCGGCAGGTAGCGGTATTTCTCAGGCACCAGTGGATGAAGGGTCCGCACCAGTCGCACAAAGGCGCGGAAAATAAACCGGTCGGTGCCGCTCAGGCGCAGCCCGGCCTTCTCCCGGAAGCGCTCGGGTAACGTTGCCTTGGTGATGATGTGTGCCATGCGGCTCGGGGCCGTCATCAGCAGGCGCCACAGCCAGCGCGGCAGTTTGCCCTCAAGGGCAGGGTGCACCGGCCACTTGGCGAAGTGGTCCTTGTCGAGCAGATCCCGCAACGCCTCGTTATCAGCATCCAGGCGCTGTTCGATGATGCGGTTGTACTCCTGCCAGTAGGCCTGCTCGGTTTGTGGGATGAAACGGGGCTTTATACCGAGCAGGGCGCCGAGCTGCTTCCATTCGTCAAAGTGGCGGGCGCGCTCTTCAGCGCTGAGCGGCGCGCCGAACAGTTCGTGCAGGGTCATGGTAGCGGCGAACCCGGTCAGGTGTACCCAGGAGTAAGCCTCCGGGTCCAGCGCGTGGAACTTGTGGCCGCGAGCGTCAGTGCCCTTGATCTGGCGATGCAGCTCGCGCAGCTTGTGGCCCATGGCAATGGCCCGGTCAGGCCTGGAATAGACCACCGGCCAGAGCAGTTCCAGCGACCCGCGGGCCCGTCCCCAGGGGTCGTACAGGTATTTCTTTTCAACGGTGACGGCAGAATTGATCACCGGGTGGGAGACCTGGAGGATGAAGGCCTGCGGCAGTACGAGGGTAAAAAGGTGCGTGCCGAAGTCCCGCCAGGTCAGGGAGCCCGGTAGAAGAGGGACGGGCGCATCGGACGTTTTCCCCGGTTGCCGGGTTTGGCCCCGGGGGGTGTCGGTGCGGGCGGCATCGGCTTGGGTAAGTGCAGTCACTGGGTTCCTCCTGCCAGGTCTGGATTGCTATCGGGATGCAAAAGATACGATGAGACGATATGTGTTATATGTTTCTCTGGCAAGAGACAAACAGAATAAAAATGTCTCGCGTGCGCAGGGCTGGCAGCTGCGGCGCAAACCACGGATCATAGGAAGCCGTCGGACTGGGTGGGGAAACAGACGTGCAACACCGGATTGAGGAACTGGCTCGCGAGGCCGGCGAGCTGCTGGACACGCATCGCATCATGCTGGCGACAGCGGAGAGCTGTACGGGCGGCTGGATCAGCCAGTCGCTGACCAGTGTGGCGGGCAGTTCCGCCTGGTTCGAGCGGGGTTTTGTCACCTACTCCAACGCCGCCAAAGAGGAAATGCTGGGTGTCCCTGCGACTACCCTGGCAAACTGTGGCGCCGTCAGCGAAGACACTGCGCTGGCCATGGCGCGCGGCGCCGTGGACCGCTCCCGGGCCCACATGAGTGTCGCTGTCACCGGCATCGCCGGGCCCACCGGCGGTAGCGAGGACAAGCCCGCGGGCACGGTATGGATCGCCTGGGGGCAGAAGCTCGGCTACGCCGAGGCGGAGCATTTCGCCTTCCGTGGAGGCCGTCGGCAGGTCCGTACGCAGGCCGTGGTGGCGGCCCTGGAAGGCGTGGTGCGCCGACTGCGCGCCAGCTGACACCGGCATCAGCGCGAGCGCACGGCCGCTGTGGCGGTGAGCGCCTTGTGCCTGGTTACTGTACATATAATACTGACCATGTTGACAGTATTTCCGGATGCGGGCAGACTGCCAGTCATCCGGTGCTGTCCTCGGGACGTTTCGCCCGCAGCACCACGGGTCATGCGAACAGCTTTACGAACACGAGGGAAAAACAATGGATGAGAACAAGGGCAAGGCGTTGAACGCCGCACTGGCACAAATCGAGCGTCAATTCGGCAAGGGCTCCGTGATGCGCATGGGCGACCAGAAGCGCGAGCGTATTCCGGCCATTTCCACCGGCTCACTGGGGCTGGATATCGCCCTTGGCATTGGTGGCCTGCCCAAGGGCCGTATCGTTGAAATCTACGGCCCCGAATCATCCGGCAAGACCACGCTGACCCTGTCTGTCATCGCGCAGGCCCAGAAGAAGGGCGCCACCTGCGCCTTTGTTGACGCTGAGCACGCGCTCGACCCGGACTACGCCGAGAAACTCGGCGTCAACGTAGACGACCTGATTGTGTCCCAGCCGGACACCGGTGAGCAGGCACTGGAGATCACCGACATGCTGGTGCGCTCCGGTGCTGTCGATGTGGTTATCGTGGACTCCGTGGCGGCGTTGGTGCCGAAGGCGGAAATCGAGGGCGAGATGGGTGATGCCCACGTGGGCCTGCAGGCGCGACTGATGAGCCAGGCGTTGCGGAAGATCACCGGTAACGTGAAAAACGCCAATACCCTGGTGGTGTTCATCAACCAGATCCGTATGAAGATCGGCGTCATGTTTGGCAATCCGGAAACCACCACTGGCGGTAACGCGCTCAAGTTCTACTCCTCCGTCCGCCTGGATATCCGCCGCATCGGCGCGGTGAAGCAGGGCGACGAAGTCACGGGCAACGAGACCCGCGTCAAGGTGGTCAAGAACAAGGTGGCGCCACCGTTCAAGCAGGCAGAATTCCAGATTCTTTACGGCCAGGGTATCAACCAGCTCGGTGAGATCATTGACCTGGGTGTCCAGCAGGGATTGGTGGACAAGTCCGGCGCCTGGTACGCCTACAATGGCGACAAGATTGGCCAGGGCAAGCAGAACGCCTGCGAGTACCTGCGCGAGCATCCGGATGTGGCCGAGGAGATCGAGAAGGAGATCCGGGCACGGTTGCTGAGTGTGCCTGTGCCGGCCGGGGAGCAGCAGGCCGAAGCAGAAGCCGAGACGGATGAGTAACGGCGACGACCCCCTCTCCGAGATGCGCCGGGCCGCCCTTGGCTGGTTGGCCCGGCGCGAATTCTCCCGTCACGACCTGGCACAGCGACTGGCGCGCAAGTTTCCCGATGAAGACGGCGCGCCGGTACTGGACTGGCTGGAGTCAGAACGTTTCCTCGATGATCGCCGCTTCGCCGAGGTGTACTTCCGCAGCCGTGTCGAGCGCGATCACGGCCCCCTTCGAATCCGCCAGGACATGCGTCAGCGTGGGCTGGCAGATGCCCTGATCACCGATCAGTTCGAACAGCAGTCGCCTGACTGGTTTGCCCGCGCGGCAGGCCTGCGACAGCGCCGGTTCGGGGCCCCGCCTGCGCCCGGTGACGACAAGGGCCGTGCCCGCCAGCTTCGTTTCCTGCAGTATCGTGGCTTTACCGCTGAGCAGTGTTTTCATGCACTCAGCGGTGCCGATGCAGACGCCTGACGTCTGCACGGCGAAACAGCAGCCACCGGCCGCGGAGCCTGTATGGACTACCACTTCACCCTCCTGTCGTTTTGCCTGTTGCTGGCTTCCGGCGTGGTCGCCGGTTTCATCAATACCCTCGCCGGGGGTGGCTCCTTTCTCACCCTGCCTGCCCTGATGCTGCTGGGCATGCCTGCCGATGTGGCCAATGGCACCAACCGCGTCGGGGTGCTGATCCAGTCCCTCGAAGGTGTGCGCGGTTTCGATCGCTACGGCATGCTGGCCCGCGACGCCATCGTTCCGGTGCTACTGCCCACGGTCAGTGGCTCCCTGCTTGGCGCGCTCGCCGCCGCGCACATGCCCACGTCCGTGCTGAAGCCGGTGCTGCTGTCGACCATGGTGGTCATGGCGTTGGTGATGGTTGTACGGCCGGCCACCGTGGCGCCGCCGGCCGGCACGCCGCCGCGGAGCCTGCGCGAAGCGCCCTCCGGGGCACTGTGGCTGTTCGTCGCTGGCGTCTACGGGGGCTTTGTGCAGGCTGGTGTGGGGTTCGTGCTGATCGCTGCACTCGCCGGCGTGCTGCGCTATGACCTGCTCCGCACCAATGCCCTGAAAATGGTGTGTACGGCGGTATTCAGCGTGATCGCACTGGCCGTGTTCGTGTTCTATGACCAGGTCTTGTGGGTGCCGGGCCTGGTGCTGGCGGCGGGTACCGTGCTCGGCGTGCGCCTGTCCGTGCGTTTCGCGGTGCGGGTGGACCAGGCCGTCCTGCGATGGTTCCTGCTGGTGCTGGTGGTACTGGTCTGTGCCGCGGCCTGGTTCACGGGCTAACATCCGGTGCCCGCGTGCGTGCAACACTGGTCGAATCATCACGCCACGGCCGGTATACTTGGCGCCTTCCAGCCACTGGTCACAGACGGGATTTATGAAAAGCGCTGACATCCGCCAGGCCTTCCTTGATTACTTTGCCCGCCAGGGCCATCAAACCGTGCCCTCCAGTTCCCTGGTGCCGCATGACGATCCGACGCTGCTGTTCACCAACGCCGGGATGAACCAGTTCAAGGATGTTTTCCTTGGCCGTGAGAAGCGCGACTACACCCGCGCCGCATCCAGCCAGCGTTGTGTGCGTGCCGGTGGCAAGCATAACGACCTGGAGAACGTCGGCTACACTGCCCGCCATCACACCTTCTTCGAGATGCTGGGTAACTTCAGTTTTGGTGACTACTTCAAACGCGAGGCGATCCGTTTTGCCTGGGAGTTCCTGACGGTGGAGTTGGGTCTGCCGCCGGAAAAGCTCTGGGTGACCGTACACGTGTCGGACGATGAAGCGGCGGATATCTGGCTCAAGGAGATGGGCGTGAGCCCGGAGCGCTTCTCCCGGCTGGATGAGGACAACTTCTGGCAGATGGGCGACACCGGCCCCTGCGGTCCCTGTTCAGAGCTTTTCTACGACCACGGTGAAGATGTCCCCGGCGGCCCGCCGGGCAGTGACAACGACGACCTGGACCGTTATATCGAAATCTGGAACCTGGTGTTCATGCAGTATGACCGCCAGCCTGACGGTGAGCTGCAGCCGTTGCCCAAGCCCAGTGTCGATACCGGCATGGGGCTGGAGCGAATTTCTGCCGTCCTGCAGGGCGTCCACTCCAATTACGAGATCGATCTTTTTCAGGCACTGCTGAAAGATGCGGCACGCCTGACAGGCACTGATGACCTGGCGGAAAAATCCCTGCGCGTCATCGCTGACCATATCCGCTCATCCGCCTTCCTGATCAGTGACGGCGTCATTCCGTCCAATGAAGGGCGCGGTTATGTGCTGCGTCGAATCATCCGGCGTGCCCTGCGCCACGGCCACAAGCTGGGCCAGGCCCAGCCGTTCTTCCACAAGCTGGTGGCCTCGCTGGTGGCACAGATGGGGGATGCCTACCCGGAGTTGAAAGCCAACCAGGCGCGCATCGAAAAAGCCCTGTTTGCCGAGGAAGAGCAGTTTGCCCGGACCCTTGCGGATGGCATGAAGGTGCTGGAAGCCGCCATCGCCGACTTGGACGGCAAGGTGATTCCCGGGGATGTGGTTTTTACCCTGTACGACACCCATGGCTTCCCGACGGACCTCACCAACGATGTGGCCCGTGAGCGCGGGCTCAGTATCGATGAGGCCGGATTCGAAGCGGCCATGGCAGAGCAGCGGCAGCGCTCCCGTGGTGCCGGTGCCTTTGCCAATGATTACAGCGACCGCCTGCAGGTGGATGCCGAGAGTGCCTTTTCCGGCTACGAAAAGCTGTCGGACGAAGCCTCGGTGGTGGCGATCTATCGTGACGGTGACGCGGTGGATGCACTGGCAGCCGGCGAAGAGGGCATGGTGGTGCTGGACCAGACGCCTTTTTATGCGGAATCCGGCGGCCAGGTCGGCGACACCGGTTACCTGGAAAAAGGCGAAGCACGCTTCACCGTTGCCGACACCCGCAAGCGCCAGGCGGCACACCTGCACCTGGGCACGCTGGCCGCCGGTACGCTCCGGGTCGGCGATACCGTGGCCGCCTATGTGGATACCACCCGCCGCCAGGCCATCATGCGCAACCACTCGGCGACGCACCTGATGCATGCCGCGTTGCGGACGGTACTGGGTGACCATGTGACCCAGAAGGGCTCGCTGGTGAATGACCAGTACCTGCGCTTCGACTTTTCCCACGGCGAGTCGGTCAGTGCAGCACAGATTGCCGAGATCGAGGCTCTGGTTAACAGCCAGATACTGGCCAACACCCCGGTAACCACCGAACTGATGGACATTGACGCAGCACGCGCGGCGGGTGCCATGGCGCTGTTCGGGGAAAAATACGACGACAAGGTCCGTGTGCTGACCATGGGTGAGGCCGCCTTCTCGAAGGAGCTTTGTGGCGGCACCCACGTGGCCCGCACGGGGGACATCGGCCTGTTCAAGGTCACTGCCGAAGGCGCCTCGTCGTCCGGCGTACGCCGCATTGAGGCGGTCAGCGGTGAAAAGGCGCTGGTGGCCATGCAGCAGCTGGAGCGCACCGTAAGGGAAAGCGCGGCCCTTTTGAAAACATCCGGGGAGCAACTCACCAGCCGGGTGGAGCAGGTGGTGGGCCGCACCCGTGAGCTGGAGAAGGAAGTTGAGCGCCTCAAGCAGAAGCTGGCATCGGGTACCGGAAACGACCTGACCAGCAAGGTGCAAGATGTAGCCGGGGTGAAGGTGCTGGCGGAGCAGCTTGACGGTGCCGATGGCAAGACGTTGCGCGCGGCCATGGACAAGCTCAAGGACAAGGTTGGCTCCGGCGTCATCCTCCTGGCGGCAACGGAGGGTGACAAGATCAGCCTGGTGGCCGGTGTGACGAAGGACCTCACCGACCGGTTCAAGGCCGGTGAGCTGATGCGCCACGTGGCCGAGCAGGTGGGCGGAAAAGGCGGTGGCCGGCCTGACATGGCCCAGGGCGGAGGCACCGATGTGGCCGCCTTGCCGGCAGCGCTGGCCTCCGTGCCGGACTGGGTGGCGAACCGCTAAGTCATTGTAAGCAGGTGAAAAAACCGGGCGAACCTGCTATGGTTTCGCCCCCTTTGCAGGTCAGACAGGATTCTATGGCCCTCATAGTACAGAAATACGGCGGTACCTCCGTGGGGACGCCGGAACGCATTGGCGCGGTGGCGGACCGCGTCGCCCGCTTCCGCAAGGAAGGCCACGATGTTGTCGTGGTGGTGTCCGCCATGAGCGGTGAAACCAACCGCCTTATCTCTCTCGCCAACGAGATCACCGATGAGCCCGTGCCACGGGAAATGGACGTGCTGGTGACCACTGGTGAGCAGGTCACCATCTCGCTGCTGTCCATGGCGTTGATCAAACGTGGCGTGGATGCCCGCTCCTATACGGGCAGCCAGGTCGCCATCGAGACAGACAGCAGTTTCATGAAGGCACGGATCGAGAAGATCGACGATCACCGCATGCGAGCGGACCTCGATGCCGGTCGTGTGGTGGTTGTGGCCGGTTTCCAGGGACGCGATCCCGAGGGCAACATCACCACCCTCGGCCGGGGTGGCAGTGACACCACCGCAGTGGCCCTGGCTGCCGCCTTGCAGGCCGATGAGTGCCAGATTTACACCGATGTGGACGGCGTCTACACCACTGATCCCCGGGTGGTAGACAAGGCCCGGCGGCTGGACAGCATCACCTTCGAGGAGATGCTGGAGATGGCCAGCCAGGGTTCCAAGGTGTTGCAGATTCGTTCCGTGGAATTCGCCGGCAAATACAATGTGCCGCTGCGGGTTCTCTCCAGTTTTGAAGAGGGTCCGGGGACCCTGATCACCGTCGACGACGAGGTTGATATGGAAAAGCCGGTCATTTCCGGGATTGCCTTTACCCGTGATGAAGCCAAGATCATCGTGCGTGGCGCACCTGACACCCCGGGCATTGCCTACAAGATTCTGGGGCCGGTCAGCGATGCCAACATTGAGGTGGACATGATCGTGCAGAACGCTGGCGCGGCCGGTGCCACGGATTTCACCTTCACGGTGCATCGCAATGATTTCAAACGTGCCATGACGGCCCTGGAGAAATCCAGCGAGCTGGGCTCTCCCGAAATCATTGGCGATGACACCATTGCCAAGGTTTCCCTGGTCGGGGTGGGCATGCGTTCCCACGCCGGTGTGGCGAGCAAGATGTTCGAGACGCTGGGCGCCGAGGGCGTGAATATCGAGATGATCTCCACGTCCGAAATCAAGATCTCCGTGGTCATCGAGGAAAAGTACCTCGAACTGGCCGTCCGGGCCCTGCATTCGGCCTTCGAGCTGGACCGGGAGAGTGCCTGAGCGGCGCAGACAGTCAGAAAAAATTCGGTCATAATACGGCCCGCCGGTAGTACCTGGGTACGATTGCCCAGATGCGCAAGTCGAGGGATAACAGGCTTGAGGCCGGCATGCGCTCACTCAATGACCAGGACCCGGAGGGACCGAAATGCTGATTCTGACACGCCGCGTTGGCGAGACCCTGATGGTGGGTGACGATGTCACCGTGACCGTGCTGGGCGTAAAAGGAAACCAGGTAAGACTGGGCGTCAATGCCCCGAAAGAAGTGGCTGTGCACCGGGAAGAGATTTACCTGCGTATCCAGCACGAAAAAGACGGTGACGGCGAATAACCTTCCGTCGTGGACTAGGATTTTTTGTCTTATTTGCTATCATGCGCCGCGCGTTGCGAAACACGCGGCGATTTTTTGCCGGCAACGGCGGTGCGGCAGGGCACTGAAAACAATCTGCACAGTTCTGGAGAGGTGGGTGAGTGGCTGAAACCAGTTCCCTGCTAAGGAACCATACGGGTTACCGTATCGCGGGTTCGAATCCCGCCCTCTCCGCCATACAAAAAGGGCCCCGACTGGGGCCCTTTTTTTATGGCGGACAGGGAGCCCTGGATGAGATCCCCCGTTCGAGCGAGCAAAGCGACGCTTTGCGAAGCAACGCCGCCCTTGGCGGCGGCCCCGAAGGGGTGAGCAACGCCGAAAAGGTGTTGCGAATCATCCCGCCCTCTCCGCCATACAAAAAGGGTCCCGACAGGGGCCCTTTTTTATGGCGGACAGGGAGCCCTGGATGAGATCCCCGTTCGAGCGAGCAAAGCGGCGCTTTGCGAAGCAACGCCGCCCTTGGCGGCGGCCCCGGAGGGGTGAGCAACGCCGAAAAGGTGTTGCGAATCATCCCGCCCTAAAGCGATGCCCGGCATGCCCTACACATACCCCATGATGGCGATGAAGTGGCAGATACTCCCCATCAGCACGAAGAAATGCCAGATGCCGTGGGCATGGTTGAGCTTGTTGATCTTGTCGAGCAGGTAAAACACCACACCGCCCGTATATGCCAGGCCTCCCCAGAGCAACCAGTTATAGCCGGTGGGAGACAGCGCCCGGGCAAGCGCCTCCAGGTCAATGGAGCATGCCCAGCCCATGGCCAGGTACAGGATCATCTGTACCACCTTGACCGGCGTGCCACGCAGGAATACCTCCGAGGCGATGCCAAGCAGTGCCAGGCCCCAGACCAGGGAGAGAATCAGCCAGCCGGTGGGGTCACGCATAAGGACCAGGATGAACGGGGTGTAGGAGCCGGCGATGAGCAGGTAGATGCTGATATGGTCGAGGACCTTGAAGACACTCTTTACGCGCGGGATGTTGAAGCTGTGGTAAAGCGTGGACATGGTGTAGAGCAGGACCAGGGTAAACCCGAAAACGCTGAAACTGACGATTCGCCAGGCATCGCCACTCTGGATGCTGACGGTCAGCAGGGCGCCAAGGCCCACCAGTGCAAGCACGGCACCGACCAGGTGCGATATGGAATTCAGTCTTTCACCGTAATACATGGTTTTATGATCCCGTCAGGCGGCCGTGCCGCAGGCACTGGCGCAGTGCGGTGTCACCTGCCATTGGCAGCAGAGGTGTCGTCGCTGGGTGATTCGGGGGTGGGCCCTGTTTTCCTGGCGCCTGACGTACGCAGCAGGGCCAGCAATGCGTCGGTGCGGCCAGGGTGGCGTCCCTGCCGGGTGAAGCCAAGGAAGAATGCCATTCCCAGCGACTCCCAGGGGTTGTTGCGTACAGATTGCCTGAGGCCATCGCCGAAGGCATGGCGTCGCGTCTGGCGTGCCAGCAGGCCCAGCAAAACGAACACCAGGAGCAGCGGCAGCAGTGCCGCCAGGCCGGCCAGTGCGTGAGCAGCGGCTGGGCCGGCAAGCGGCGACAGCCAGAGGGTCATCGCGTTGACCAGCCAGACCAGTCCGATCACGGATAATGCCGCTGCAGCGACGACCAGCGTCAGCAGCAATGCAGCCCGGACAAGCAGGCGAGCCATGATCCCGTCGCCAGTCATCACGACTCCCTGTCGAACAGGCGTCCAACCAGCAGTCCGGCGATAAACACCAGGAACAGTGACAGCAGCGGGTACTGCTCGATCTTCTTTTCCAGGCTGTCGATGGTTTGCTCGCTTTTGTCCCGCGCCCGGTCGATCAGGTCGTGGCTTCGGTCGCGGGCAGCGTCCAGGGTTTCCCCCAGCTCTTTTTGCAGCTCCCGGGCAAAATCACGGGCTTCCAGCGTACGGTTTTCGGCCACGCGTCCGGCCTGACTGGCCAGCTCGCCCAGCTGTTTTTTCAGCGCGGCGATTTCCGCCTGCAATTGCTCGATGTCTTCTGCTTTGTTGTCCATGGCCATGCCCCCATCCAGTTCCGCTACAGGTTAGCGCGCCTTGTTCCGGGGACAAAGGGGCTAGCGGGCATTTTCGCCGGCTTCGTGCCAACCCTCGAGGAAAGGAATGGTGGGGACGTCGTTGATGATGATGCCAGCGCCAAGGCGGTGGCACTGCTGGGCAAGACGGTCGCTGAGGACCCCGGCATCGGCGAGACGCAACTGCACGCCGGTCAGCTGCCGGGCCAGCGTCGCCGTGGCCGGGTCTGCCTTGAGATAGGCATCGGCATGCAGGGCGGCGAATCCGATGGACTCCAGCAGGTGCCGGCTCATGGCAAAGCTGGCGCCGCACTGGCGTTCCTCTACCGATAACCAGGCCAGTGTGGCAGCGGTGCTGGCGCAAATGGTCTGGTAATCGCCCGCAGAGAGCGCCTGCAGACCCTCTTTCCTGTAGGTCCCGAGGGCGGATTTGACGCGGGCACGGGTGGTGGGCCCGGCCACCCCCTGCAGTGGCGGCGGCGTCTCGGCTGGCAGGATGTGCACCATATCAATGAAATCATCCGCGACGATGCCAATGCCCCGGGCATTGAAAGGAGCAGCCTTGCGGTCGAAGTAGTGGGCCAGCGGCAGGCACAGGTATTCGGAGAGCACCAGCCAGCGGCTCAACCAGCGTGAGCGGCCGCCGGTCTGGCTGGCGTAGTAGGGCTGGCGCTCACGGTTGATGCGAATGGCGTCGCGCAGGTGGGTGCTGAAATGTGCGGGCATGGGCTGGCCTGATGTGGTTTGTCAGGCTGCTCAGTGAACGCCACCATACCGCCTGCGGCAACGGCAGGGGCGGTCGGAGGATGGTCAAAATGTGACACAGTCGATGTTCTTTACAGGGGTGTACTGGGGTGCCGGGATTACCGTCGGTTTTTTTTACAGTGATTGGTTGGTGCATTCTCAAGTGGCTGATAATAAAGCGTTTCATGAGCTGGCACGGTTCCTGCCTGTTAACCGGCATCGCCACTGGCTGTGCCGGGGCGAGGGGGTCAAATTCTATTGTTCAGGAGAATCACATGAGTGCTATTCGCAATGTGCTGGCAGGGATCGCCGCTACGGCAGTGTCAGCTGCCGCGTTCGCTGTACCGGTGACCGTGGATGTTGTCGGTTCCGACTTCAACAGCCCGGTGGGCGGTGCAAACATCAACTACGTCGATACCGACGGCGTTGCCGGTAATGAAGAAATTCGCTGGGGCACGGGTTCCCTGCAGAGTGGATACCGCTTTGACGCAGCCGCGCCGCCGGCCTTTACCGTGGAGACCGACACCCAGTTCTCCCTTGGTAATTTCACCCACTTCAACTACCCGATCACGGCAGGGACAGCCATCAGTTCCGTGCAGCTGGACGTGGTGACGGACCTGACCGTGGATGGCCAGTCCATTTCCGAGGGCCCGTTCACGTTCTCGTTCCTGCACGACGAGACCACCAACGGCTGCTCGCCGCAACCGACCTGTGCCAACGATCTGATCAACCTGTCCAACCTGGTCAGCTCAGACACCTTCGCGGTAAACGGCACCACCTACACCCTGAGTCTGCTGGGCTTTGTCCAGAACGGGGTTTTCACGGAATTCTTCAGTACGCTGGAGAACCAGACCAACACCGCACAGCTGATTGCATCGTTCAGCGCGGTGACGGTGCCGGAGCCCGGTACCCTGCTGCTGCTGGGCCTTGGCCTGGCAGGTGCGGGTCTGGCGCGTCGTCGCCAGGCATAAGCCTGTGCAGTACTGACCGGATTATTCGGTCACCGGAAAGCGCGACAATCCCATTGTCGCGCTTTTTTTATGCCTGTTGCAGAAGCCGCCAGGCCTGTTCGATAACCAGGGCATGGCGGCGCGCCAGTGCCTGCCGGTCATCGTCGTAGCCCCCACCAATTACCGTGGCAACCGGGACGCCTGCCTGCCTGCACTGGCTGATCACCAGCCGTTCGCGTTCGGCAATGGCGCCTTCGCTGACTGCCAGCAAACCCAGCGGATCACCGGCATAGACATCCACGCCGGCATCGTAAAGTACGAGGTCAGGCTGGACGGCCTCAAGGCATTGGCCCAGCGTGCGCCGGACAGTACCCAGGTAGGCGTCATCGGCCAGGCCGCGCTCAAGTCCGATATCCAGGTCGCTGTTGTGTTTGCGCACCGGAAAGTTTTTCTCGCAGTGGATTGAGCAGGTATACGCACGCGGTTCGTCCGCCAGTATGGCGGCGGTGCCATCGCCCTGGTGCACATCGCAGTCGAAGATCAGCAGGCGTCGCACGCGGTTGCTGGCCAGCAACGCCCTGGCAGTCACCGCCAGATCATTGATGACGCAAAAGCCGGCGCCATAATCGTAATGGGCGTGATGGGTACCACCGGCCAGATGACAGGCAATGCCGTGCTTGAGGGCCAACTGGGCGGTCAGGAGCGTGCCCGTGGGGGCCAGCAGCGTGCGCCTGACCAGTCCCTCACTGAACGGCAGGCCGATGCGTCTTAGCGCCCTGGCGGAAAGTGTGCCGTTGATGAAGGCACTGACGTATTCCGGGCAGTGCGCCTGGCGCAGCAGGGCGGGGCGAGCGCGTCCCGGCCGGAAGGTGTTTGCCGGCGTGGCAATGCCTTTGTCCTGCAGGTGGGAGAGTAACAGCCCGAATTTTTCCATCGGGAAACGGTGTTCGCCGGGAAACGGATAGCTGTATTCCGGGTGCGTGACCAAAGGCAGCATCAGGCGGTCCCCTCCAGCAGGGCAGCACACCGCTCGCCGATGGCCAGTGATGCGGTCAGCCCCGGTGACTCGATGCCGAAAAGCTGGACAAGGCCGGGGACACCGTTTTCCGTCGGTCCCTGGATGACAAAATCATTGACCGGCGCACCGCCCTGAAACGCCTTGGGCCGGATCCCGGCCCAGGCTGGCTGCAGACGTGCCGCGTCAATGCCAGGGAAATACCGGGCAACCGCCGCAGCGAACACGGCGCGGCGATGTTCGTCAGCGCGGTAATCCACGCGCTCGGTCCAGACCACGTCGGGGCCGAAGCGGGCACTGCCAGTGGTGTCCAGGGTCAGGTGGATGCCCAGGCCGTGCCGCTCAGGCAGGGGATAGACCAGTGTCTGGCAAGGCGGCCTGCCGGCGAGGGAAAAATAGTTGCCTTTGGCCCATCGGGTTTCGGGGATGGCAGCCGCTGGCAGGCCATCGATGTTCCTCGCCACCTCGCTGGCAAACAGGCCGGCCGCATTGACCAGGCGTGCGGCCATGATGACCTGGTCGCCCTCATCGTCCGTGAAGCTGACGCGGAAACGGTGGGCGTCCCGGTCTGCGTGCAGGAACCGGGCGCCGCAGGCGATGATGCCACCCCTGTCACGGATATCCTGTTGCAGGCAGGCAAGGTAGGCGTGGCTGTCGATGATGCCGGTGGCTGGCGAGTGCAGGGCCGTCGTGGCCATGATCTCCGGGGCCTGCTGGCGAAGCTGGTCGGTGGTGACCAGCGTTAATCCGGTGACGCCATTACTGATGCCCTGCTCGAGCAACGCGTGGAGCCTGTCGATACCGTCAGCATTGTCGGTGACCACCAGCTTGCCGCAGCGGCGCGTGGTGATGCCTCGGCCTGCGCAGTATTCATAGAGAAGGTGGCTGCCACGCACGCACAATTGTGCCTTGAGGCTGTCAGAGGGGTAGTAGAAGCCGGCATGGATCACCTCGCTGTTGCGTGAGGATGTGTGCTGGCCGGGCGCGCGCTCACTTTCCAGGACGGCAACGTCGAGTCCCGCCAGGGCCAGGGCGCGGGCAATGCAAAGCCCGGCGGCGCCGGCGCCGATGACGAGCGCATCTACGTAGGGGTGGTCGGGCATGGCGGCGATTCTAGCATGGCGACGGCGGTGCGCATGCGGCATGAAGCGCGGACTGGCAATCATTAACTGTTGCAAGCCATTATCATTTGCAGCATAATGACGCCGTTATCCGAGGGAAAAGCCGCATGATTGTTTGTCTCTGCAAAGGTGTAAATGACCACAGTATCCGTGACGCGGTGGCCCGGGGCTGCGCCTCTGTGAGCGACCTGCGCCGGGAGCTTGGCGTGGCAAGCCAGTGCGCCAAATGCGCGCGCTGTGCACGGGAAGTACTGGATGACGCCCTCACCGAAATGCGCGCTGCTGAACTGCAGGCGGCGCCAGGCATGTTCTGCCCCCAGCCCGCCTGATCCCCGCGCCGCTGCTTGCCCGGTGGGCCGGCATTGCGCACACTGTCGCCTCTGCTTGATTGCAAACAGGAGTGCCTGCCATGAAAGGCAACGACAAGGTTATCGCGTACCTGAACCAGGCGCTGGCCAATGAGCTGGTGGCCATCAACCAGTATTTCCTGCATGCGCGCATGTACAAGGACTGGGGCCTGAAAGCCCTGGCCGACAAGGAATACGAAGAATCCATCGACGAGATGAAACATGCCGATGCCCTGGTGGAACGTATCCTTTTCCTCGAGGGCCTGCCCAATCTGCAGGACCTGGGAAAGCTGCTGATCGGCGAAGATACCCGCGAGATGCTTGAGTGTGATCTCAAGCTGGAACTCAAGGCCGTGCCGGATCTGCGCGAAGGCATCAAGTATTGCGAGGGTGTGCAGGACTATGTGTCCAGGGATCTGTTGGCGGACATCCTTGAAAGCGAGGAAGAGCACATCGACTGGCTGGAGACGCAGCTGAGCCTGATCGACAAGGTTGGCCTGGAAAACTACCTGCAGAAGCAGATGGAAAGTGCCGATTGAGCCGCATCGCTTGACTCGGCAAAAGGCTTTCGGAATAATGCGCAGCCTCTTGGGGCGGCAAGCCTCAGGAGACGGAAGCAGGAATGTTTCCAGCGTGTTCAAGCGCCCGTAGCTCAGCTGGGCGTAGCCGGAACAAGAAAGCATTGCTTTCGCCGGCGAAGCGCCCTCGCGATATCGCGCGAGGGCCGGTCCCGAAGGGGAGCGTCAGCAGTGCGCAGCACTGCCCAGGGCGTGAAGCTTCTCCGGGGTCGATGCATGCTGACAAGTTAAGCGCCCGTAGCTCAGCTGGGCGTAGCCGGAACAAGAAAGCATTGCTTTCGCCGGCGAAGCGCCCTCGCGATACCGCGCGAGGGCCGGTCCCGAAGGGGAGCGTCAGCAGTGCGCAGCACTGCCAGGGCGTGAAGCTTCTCCGGGGTCGATGCATGCTGACAAGTTAAGCGCCCGTAGCTCAGCTGGATAGAGCGTCTGGCTACGAACCAGAAGGTCGGAGGTTCGACTCCTTCCGGGCGCGCCAACAGGAAAAGGGCCGGCATTTGCCGGCCCTTTTTTTATTTCAGCGCATAGCGCTGCGCCGGGGAGTGCCGGCCCGCCCCCCTGCAGGGGGCCGGGCGTTCGCCGCGCAGGAAGCGGTGCTTCCTGACTTCCCGCGGCTCACCCTTCCGGGCGCGCCAACAGGAAGAGGGCCGGCTTCTGCCGGCCTTTTTTTATGCCCCGTTTTTGTGCCCCGTTTCTATTTCACCGCTCCCAGCCGATGACTGCCTCCCATGCTGGCGTCATAGCCGCCCAGCAGGCCGCGTGTATGGCCGTGTGCCGGGCGATTGCCGGTTTTCATAACCGACAGTTATGTACACGCAGCCAACATAGCCAATGCGTCTTACCAATTCGGCCGGTTCAGGCGTATCAATAAAAGGAGGTATAAAGCACACGGGAGCGACGCATGAGAAGGATCTACTACCTGACACGGTCTCTGGGCAGCGTCCAGGGCATCAGTGAGGACCTGCATGAGGCAGGTATCGGCGACAACCGTATCTTCGTCATGGGGGACAACCGGGGCGTGCTTGAGCAGGCCCACTTGCACACCACCAGTTTCTGGGAAGACACGGATATCCTGCACTCCGGCTTTGTTGGCAGCGTCTGGGGCCTGATCGCGGGTGTGGTGGCGGGGTTCCTGCTGGCGGGCATGGACCCCTGGGGCATGGATCTGGGGCTCGGGGCCATCCTCGCGGCGAGCCTGTTTGGCCTTTGCCTGGGTGCCTGGGTCGGCGGTATCCGTGGTATCCAGCTGCGCAATCCCCACCTGCTGCCCTACCTGTCGCACCTGCGCGGCGACCAGTACCTGGTCATGGTGGATGCGGACGATGAACGCATGACCCGCCAGGTAGAGCGTGTCATGCGTGAGCAGCACGCCGAGGCACGCGAGGCGGGGCGCGAGGAAAATTACAGCCCGTTCTTCATGGCCCACTGAGGCCCATGCGTACGGCATGACGGCGGCCGGGTCTCCCCCGGCCGCCCCTACAACAATGCCAGCACGTCGATCAGGCGGTTGCTGAAACCCCACTCGTTGTCATACCAGCTCATCAGCTTGGCCTGCTGGCCGATGACCCGTGTCTGCGGCAGGTCGACTATGCTGGAAGCGGGATTGTGATTGAAGTCGATGGACACCAGGGGTTCCTCATTGGTGGCCAGGATGCCGCTCAGCTCGCCGGCCGCAGCGTCGCGCAGGGCGTCATTGATGCGTTCGACTGTCACCGGCTCTGCCAGCAGGCAATGCAGGTCCACCATGGATACGTTCAGTGTCGGGACGCGCACCGCCATGCCGTCGAGCTTTCCGGCCAGTTCCGGGAGCACCAGCCCGACGGCCTGGGCGGCGCCGGTCCTGGTGGGGATCATGGACACGGCAGCGGCCCGGGAGCGATACAGATCGCTGTGGGCCTTGTCCACCAGGTTCTGGTCATTGGTGTAGGCATGGATGGTGGTCATCTGGCCCTGCTGCAGGCCGAACCGGTCGTCAAGCACCTTCACCAGCGGTGCCAGGCAGTTGGTGGTGCAGCTGGCGTTGCTGATGATGTGGTCGTCCGCGGTCAGCGTGTCGTGATTGACGCCGTAGACCACAGTGCGGTCCGCATCGGCCACCGGGTGTGTCGCCAGTACCCGTCCGGCCCCGGCGGTCAGGTGCGCGGCGAGCTGCGGCCGGGTTTTCAGTTTGCCGGAGCTCTCGACCACCACGTCGATGCCGAGATCCCGCCAGGGCTGGCGCGCCGGGTCCGGCTCGCTCAGCAGCTGGACCTGCCAGTCGCCGATATGCAGGGTATTACCCTCAAGGCTGACAGGCGGGGAGAAGTGGCCGTGGGTGGAATCGTGCCGGGTCAGGTGGGCGAGCACCTCGAACGGGGCCAGGTCGTTGATGGCAACAAGCTGGTAGTCGCTGGCCAGCCCGCGTTCATGCAGCGCGCGCACCAGGCATCGGCCGATGCGGCCATAGCCGTTGATGGCAATCCGTTTCATCCGCTGTCTCCGCCCGTTGATTGACACACCAGTGTGCGGCAGGGAACGGCCGCCTGTCAGCCGCTTTCTGCCTGTACCAGCGTTCGGCCCGCCAGTCGGCGAAGCGGCACAGTCTGTAGTGCGGCAGGCCGAATCCTGAAAGTTTTGCTGATATACTGCCATCGCGCGCCACTGGCCAGGCGGTTTCCGCGTTCCAGAGGTGTCCGGTGTTGCCGTATTGGCGGCGATGCCACGTTTTTCTTCGTGCTGCTGTCGGGGTCAGTAGCAGGGCAGGGCGCCGTTTCCCTGCCCGGATAACAACACGAAAAATGTCCTGGGGAAGCCACGCCCGTTATGCATCCAGATAATCTGGTCTTTGATGTTATCCGCTTCGGTCTGGTGGTGAGCAGCTCGTTGTTCGCCCTTGTGCTCTGGGGATATGGCCGTGGTGGCGTTGGCCGGGGCTATCTGTTCCTCGCTGCTGCCGCCGTGCTGGCGGCTCTGCGGCACCTGGGCCTGTTGGTCCTGCCTGCGTCGGCCGCCCTTCATCTTGCCGTCGATCTTGAACTTGTCCTGCGCGGTGTGGTGCTGCTGTTTGGCGTACAGCTGCTGACGCGGGACCGGGCGCGCTGGCCGCTGGTGCTGGCGGGCCTGGTGTCGGCCGTGCTGGTGGTGTTTGGCTGGTGGCGTGACGTTGACCTGTGGATGCACCTGCCCGGTTCGGTCATGGCCGGGGCCGGATTCCTGGCTGCCGCATGGCATTTCTGGCAAAGCCGGGACCGCAAACGTCCGCTGGGGTTTCTTGGCGCCAGCGCCTGCCTGCTGCTGACCGGCCTGTTCTGGCTCTCCGACCCGTTACTTGCATTGTCGCGTGGTGGTCCCTGGGGCCTGGCCATGCTGCAGGGGCTGTATGCGGTGGCCAGCATGTTCCTGATCCTGGCGCTGTACCAGAGCGAGAAGCTGCGTGCCGATTTTGCCAGCGAGATCCAGGAACGTGCGCTGTTGCGTGTGCTCCGTAGCCGGCGGCGCGTGGTCCAGCTGCGTGAGTGGACAGACGTGCTGTTGCGGCAGATCACTGATGGCGTGGTGGTGTGTGACTTGCAGGGTGTGATTACCGGCTTCAACCGCAGCGCGGAGATCATCTATGGCTATCGCGCCAGCGAAGTGCTCGGCCAGTCAGTGATGATATTGATTCCAGAGGATGAGCGACCACCTGACCTGGAGGCGTTTCTCGAGAGCCTGAACGGGGGCGAGGATGAATTCTCGTCACCCCGGGAGGTGCGTGCCCGACACAAGGACGGCAGTGAGCTGGAGCTGGAAATGGTGGTTTCGCCCATGTCGCTCAGCGATGCCCGGCAGCTGGTGGCGATCGTGCGTGACATATCCGAACGCAAACAGCAGCAGGAGCAGCTCAACTACATGGCGCGTCATGACGCGCTCACCGGCCTTCCCAACCGCAAGTCGTTCGAGGCGCAGGTGTCCGAGCGCCTGGCGGCTGGAGAACAGGGCGCGTGTGTGTTCGTCGATCTGGACGATTTCAAGTTGCTTAATGACACGCTCGGTCACAAGGCGGGCGACCTGGCACTGGTCGCCATGTCCCGCCGGCTCAGGAATGTGGCGGGCGAGCAGGCCTCCGTGGCGCGCCAGAGCGGTGATGAGTTCGTCATTTTCCTGCCCGGCATGCGAGATCGCGAAACCACTGAGGCATGGCTCGAGCAGCTGGTGACACGCGTGCGTCAGCCGGTCACCTTTGGTGATGTGGAATTCGGCCTGTCCTGCAGTGTCGGTATTGCCGATACCAGCAGTGGCAGTGAGGATGTCGAGGGCCTGATTCGCCGGGCTGACCTTGCCATGTACCACGCCAAGCGCAGCGGCAAGAACCGGCATAGCTACTTCACCGAGGAAATGCTGGAGGAATCCAGCTACACAGCAGAGTTGGCGTCGCAGCTCAAACGCCTGGACCTGGAGAAAGAGCTGTCGCTGGTGTTCCAGCCGCGCATGCACCTGGACGGCCGCCAGCTGGCGGGCGCTGAAGTGCTTCTGCGCTGGCGCAACCTGAAAGGGGAAAACATTCCGCCGGACCGCTTCATTCCCGTGGCTGAGGAAACCGGGCAGATCCTGCGCATCGGTTACTGGGTACTTGAAGAAAGCTGTCGCTATCTGTCCCGCTGGGGCCACTATCTGGACCTGATGGTGCTGTCCATCAACCTGTCACCGCGGCAGCTGTTTGATGAAAAGCTGGTGGAGCGCATTGAGGATGTCCGCAATCGCTATGGCCTGGCGCCAGCGCAGCTGGAGTTCGAGATTACCGAGAGCTCGGCGATGCAGGACATCGGCTACGCAATCCGTGTGCTGTCGCGCCTGCGTGCGCTGGGCTACGGGCTCAGCCTGGATGATTTCGGTACCGGGTTTTCTTCCCTGTCGCACATGCGATCGCTGCCGGTGGACACGATCAAGATTGATCGCTCGTTTGTCAGCGGGATTGATGTCAATCGTGGCGAGCGCGTCATGGTCGCTGGCATCATTGAACTGGCATCGCACCTGGGCATGCGCGTGCTGGCGGAGGGTGTGGAAACCCGTGAGCAGCTGGATATCCTCGACTCGCTTGGCTGCGACGAGGCGCAGGGCTACCTGATCGGCAAGCCGATGCCGGCAGAAGCCTTCCGCCAACTGGTGCTGGAAGACTGGGATACGGTGGCAGCGCCGCTGTAGCGGCCGCTCCAGTTGCATTGCTGCATGCCTTCCGCCACAATGCCGCCCTCGCTGACAGCGAGCGTAATGGCAGCCCTGTCGGTCCCCCCGCAACAAGCAGCTGTGAACTCCGCCAGGCCCGGAAGGGAGCAACGGTAGCAGTGACCTTGTGTGCCGGGGTGTGGCTGGCAGGGCTGTCTCCATTTAAGGCCCTCCATTTCCTTCCGGCGGCTGTGCCCAACCTGTTTTCCCGTGCCGTTCTTGGGTAGCATAGGTGCTCTTTCCCAGGTTGTGACAGTAATGAGTTACCAGGTTCTCGCACGCAAATACCGCCCCCGGACGTTCCAGGAACTGGTCGGGCAGGAACACGTTTCCCGGGCCCTGGTGCACGCGCTTGACCAGGACCGTCTGCACCACGCGTACCTGTTCACCGGTACACGCGGTGTGGGCAAGACCACCATTGCCCGGATACTGTCCCGTTGCCTGAATTGCGAGCAGGGTGTGAGCGCCCAGCCCTGTGGTACTTGTGATACCTGCGTGGAGATCGGCGAGGGCCGTTTTGTCGACCTGATCGAGGTGGATGCGGCCAGCCGGACCAAGGTGGAGGATACCCGTGAGCTGCTGGATAACGTCCAGTACGCGCCCACGCGCGGTCGCTACAAGGTGTACCTGATCGATGAGGTGCACATGTTATCGGCGCACTCGTTCAACGCGCTGCTGAAAACCCTTGAAGAGCCGCCGCCGCACGTCAAGTTCCTGCTGGCCACCACTGATCCGCAGAAGCTGCCGGTGACGATCCTGTCACGCTGCCTGCAGTTCAACCTGAAGGCCCTGCCGGCGGAGCAGATCGCTGGCCACCTGAAGGCATTGCTCGACCAGGAAATGATTCGCTACGAAGAGCCGGCCCTGCTCCTGCTCGGGCGGGCAGCGCGTGGCTCCATGCGGGATGCACTGTCGCTCACTGACCAGGCCATCGCCTTTGGCGGTGAGCAGCTCAGCGAGGACGCTGTGCGCGCCATGCTTGGTACGGTGGACCGTGAGCACGTCTACAACCTGTTGGCCTCGCTGGTTTCCGGTGAGCCGGCGGCGGTGCTGGATGCACTGGCGCTGGTGGCGGAGCAGGCACCTGATGAAACCGAGCTGCTGGATGAAATGATCAGCAGCCTGCACGAGGTGGCTATCTGCCAGGCCGTTCCCGGGCGCAGCAGTGAGGCCCGCCTGACGGAACTGGCCGGCCAGTTCCAGGCGGAGCAGGTGCAGCTGTTTTATGACATCGCCCTGCGCGGGCGGCGCGACCTGTCCGATACGCCGGACAGGCGTGCAACGCTGGAGATGATTCTGCTGCGGATGGTGCTGTTCCGGCCTGACGGTGTGCTGCCTGGCGCCAGCGCCGGTGCCGGGAGTGGTGCGGCAAAAAAGTAGCAGCGCCGGCCTCCGGCTCACCACCGGCGCCGGCGCAACCCACCCGCGAATCCCCGGCCCAGGCCTGCGCGCCTGCCCGCCCGGATGCTGCGCCAACGGCGGGTTCCGCGCCGGCTCCCCGGCCAGCATCCGCCGGCAGCGTTGATGACAGCAGCTTCTGGGCTGAGGTGGTGGAGCGCATGGCACCGGAAGGCATGCTCGCCAGTCTCGCCCGACACGCCTTGCTGGTGGAGCGCGCCGGAGACAAATGGACCCTCAAACTGGATCCGGGGCACCAGGTGCTGGCCTCTGACGAGCGCGTGGCGGCACTTTCACAGGCGGTATCCGATTATGTCGGGCGTCGCGTGAAACTGAACGTGGTGACCGCCACGGGGGTCGATGGTACACCGGCACAGCGCGCAGAAAAGGCGCGTGCGGAGCAGGTGGCCCATGCCCGCGAGCAGCTGAGTGCGGATGCCGTGGTCCGGCAGATGGTGGAAACCTTCTCCGGCAAGCTGGATGAAGACTCGATCCAGCCCCGGGACAATTGAGTGCGCCGCCAGGCGCCAGGCAACCATTCCTGCAAAGCAGGCAAGATCAGGAGAGCAGTGTGGACTTCGACATGAACAACCTGATGCAGCAGGCGCAGGCCATGCAGGAAAAGCTGCAAAAGGCCCAGGAAGAAATCGCCAATGCAGAGGTGACCGGTGAAGCCGGCGCCGGCATGGTGCGCGTCACCATGAATGGCCGCCATGACGTACGCCGTGTGGAGATAGACCCTTCCCTCATGGGCGAGGACAAGGAGATGCTGGAAGACCTGCTTGCGGCCGCCGTGAATGATGCGGTCCGGCGGGTGGAAGCCCAGCAGAAAGAAAAAATGGCCGACATGACTGGCGGTATCCCCTTGCCGCCGGGCATGAAGCTGTTCTAGGGCGTGACCGTGAAGCAGTCTCCCCTGGTCCAGGCACTGATAGACGCATTTACCTGTCTGCCGGGCGTGGGCGCCCGCAGTGCCCAGCGTATGGCTTACCACCTGCTGGAAAGGAACCGCGAGGGCGGCGTTGCCCTGGCCCACAGTCTCGAGGCTGCCATGAGCGGCGTGGAGCACTGCCAGCGCTGCCGCAATTTCGCCGAGGCGAACCTGTGCCCGGTGTGCGCCGATGAGCGCCGTGACCACGCTCTGGTCTGTGTGGTGGAAAGTCCGGCTGACGTGCTGGCCATAGAGCTGTCAGGGGAGTACCGCGGACGCTACTTTGTGCTCATGGGCCACCTGTCGCCCATTGACGGCGTGGGGCCGGATGAAATCGGCCTGGACCGACTGGCCAACCAGCTGCATGACGGTGAGGTGCAGGAAGTGATCCTGGCCACTGGCACCACGGTGGAAGGGGAGGCGACCGCGCACTACATCCATGAGATGGCGGTGGCCAACGGTGCCGCAGTGAGTCGCATCGCCCAGGGCGTGCCCATGGGTGGTGAGCTTGAGTTCGTTGATGGTGTCACCCTCGCACACGCCCTGAAAGGCCGCCAGCCGGTCAAGAATTGATCGCCCGAGCCCGCCGTTGAACGCGTAACCCCCGATCTGTACCCGCTGACAGCAGGCTGGCCCGAATTGCCATTTGAGACCCAAGCAAGCGCTTGGTATGGTCGATGCCATCACCAGACGCGCGCCCGCGAATGTCCTTTTGCACGGGTTGCGGCGGCGGTTTCCCGTTCAGGAGGCACCCATGAGCTCGCTCGACTACTTCAATGACACGCACCGCATGGTGCGCGACACCACCCGCCGGTTTGTGGAGCAGCATGTGCTGCCCCATGTGGACGAGTGGGAGGAGAGTGGCACCTTTCCGCGAGAGTTGTATGTCCAGGCCGCTGAGGCCGGTCTGCTGGGGATCGGGTTCCCTGAGGCGTACGGCGGTTCCGGTGAAGACGTGTTCATGATGGTGGCGTACACCGAAGAGATGATGCGCAGCACCTCCGGTGGCCTGGTGGCGAGCCTGGGTTCCCTGGGCATCGGCCTGCCGCCGGTGGCCAAATGGGGCAGTGATGCCCTCAAGTCACGGATCATCCCGCCGGTGCTCAAGGGCGAGAAGATTTCCGCCCTGGCAATTACCGAGCCAGGCGGTGGCTCCGATGTGGCCAACCTGCGCACGCGGGCGAAACGCGATGGTGATCATTATGTGGTCAATGGCAGCAAGACCTTTATCACCTCCGGTGTGCGCGCGGACTACTACACCGTGGCGGTACGCACCGGTGACGCCGGCTACGGTGGGGTCAGCCTGCTGCTGATCGAGAAAGGCACCCCGGGCTTCACCGTTGGTCGCAATCTCAAGAAAACAGGCTGGTGGGCCAGTGATACGGCGGAGCTTTTCTTCGAGGATTGCCGGGTGCCCGTGGAGAACCTGATCGGCCCGGAGAATGGCGGTTTCTTCTGCATCATGTCCAACTTCCAGATGGAACGCCTGAATCTCGCGGTGATGGCAAACATGACTGCCCAGATCGCCCTGGAAGAGAGCCTGCGGTATGTGCAGGAGCGCGAGGCTTTCGGGCGTACGCTGTCACGTTTCCAGGTGCTGCGCCACAAGCTGGCAGACATGGCCACCCAGGTGGACGTCAGCCGCGAGTACACCTACCGGGTGGCAGCGCGTATGGCAGCGGGAGAGGACTGCATCAAGGCCGTCAGCATGGCCAAGAACATGGCAACCCGGACCAGTGATTTCGTCACCTGGGAAGCGGTGCAGCTGTTCGGTGGCATGGGCTTCATGCGCGAGTCGGTGGTGGAAAGGCTGGCCCGTGATAACCGTATCCTGTCCATCGGCGGTGGCACTTACGAGATCATGAACGAAGTGATCGCCAAGCAACTGGGGTTATAAAAAAAGCGAGGCACAGGCCTCGCTTTTCTCTGCTTCACGACCGCTGGTTCATTCAACGACGGTGGTGCATTCGGCCCGCGACGGGTCCATCTTGCAGCGGACCTTGCGCTGCAGGGTCAACATCTCCGGGCTGTAGTAGCCCTCGTCTCGCAACTGGACGCGAGCCTGTTGCATCATCACTTCGTACTCCTGCTTGTCCCGGTCGGGAATCTGGACCCACCATTTGGGGTCCACCTGTTTTTCTTCGCGGGACAGGCCCTCGAGCACGCGATCAAGGTTTTCATAGAAGTAGCTGCGTGACTTCTGCTGGATGTCGGTGGGGAAGCGATCACTACGGGCCACCATCTGCATGGACAGTTGCGCCAGCGGGTAATCGATGATGCCGCCGTTCGGGCTCAGGCCCTTGTACAGCTCAAGGGCGTTGTAGGCCACCAGCGGTGCGGCAATGACGTCGACCACGCCATTGTTGAACTTGGTGGAGAAATTGGTGATGTCCGAATTCACTGGCGTCGCGCCGACCTGGGCCACCAGCTTGGCCTGGGTCTTGTCGTAACCCAGTACAGCCACCTTCTTGCCGGCCGCCTTGGCCAGGCTGTTGATGGCGCGGTCGTTGACGAACACATAGGCGGCACCCGCCGGCGCGATACCCATGATTGAGTAACTGCCGTTGTCGAGCTTGTCGGCTGATGACGGGTGGGCCATGACCTGCAGCACGACGCGCATGTGGTCCATGGTCGGAATGCCGCCGACGGAATCCAGGGTGCCGGCGTAGCGGTTGTAGGCCCGGCTGCGGATGCCCGTGATCAGGGCGGCGTCGCACTTGCCTGCCTTGAGGTCTTCGGCAGCGATGCCCTCGTTGGTGAAGGCCACCAGCTCCGCGTCCAGCCCCCAGCCAAGGGCTGCCGTTTTCCAGTCCTTCATGGCTTCCATGACGGGGCCGACGTTGCCAATCAGGTCAAATACGCAAATCTTGCGTTTCAGCGGTGCCGCCGTGGCGGTCTGGGCAATGATGCCCATGATCAGGGCGAGGGATACGAGCAGTCTGCGCATGGTATTTGTCCTGTTGTTGTCTAATTATCCGGGTGCTTTTCCAGCCCGCGCGCCAAGAATAGCCAAGCCGTGAATGGCGCGCGAGACCCGAGCGTCACTATGTTTGAGCGATTTGGTCAAAGGCGGGTTCCGGCGCCAGGCCGGAATTTAACAATTTGGTACAAAGCCCGGCACCGTTGCGGTGCCGGGCCAGCCGCTCAGCCCTTGGCCTGGTTGGCCACGGCCTCTGCAGCCTTGGCAGCTGCCTCGGCATCCCCCAGGTAGTAGCTTTTTACTGGCTTGAGGTCATCATCCAGCTCGTACACCAGCGGAATACCGGTGGGAATGTTCAGTTTGACGATCTCTTCCTCCGAGATACTGTCCAGGTGTTTGACCAGCGCCCGCAGACTGTTGCCGTGGGCGACGATCAGTACCTGCTTGCCGGCGCGCACCTGCGGCTCGATCTCTGACTGGTAGTAGGGCACAAAGCGGGCGACGGTATCCTTCAGGCTTTCGCTCAGCGGAATCTGCTCCTCGCTGAGGTTATCCCGGTAGACGCGCAGACGCCCGGCATAGCGCTCGTCGTCGCGCGTCATCGGCGGCGGCGGCGTGTCGTAACTGCGGCGCCAGACCAGCACCTGCTCGTCACCGTACTTTTCTGCCGTTTCCGCCTTGTTCAGGCCCTGCAGGGCGCCGTAATGGCGTTCGTTCAGGCGCCAGTGGCGAATCACCGGAATCCACATCTGGTCCATCTTGTCGAGGATGGTCCACAGGGTGCGGATGGCGCGCTTGAGTACGGAGGTGTAGGCGACATCAAATTCAAAGCCGGCCTCACGCAGCAGATCACCGGCATTGCCGGCCTCGGTGAGCCCCTGCTCGGTCAGGTCCACGTCCTTCCAGCCGGTAAAGCGGTTGTCCTTGTTCCAGATGCTCTGGCCGTGACGGACCAGTACCAGTTTTGTCGTCATTGATCTGCCCTGTGAGAGTGGATGCGGCGCGAAACATACCAAAAACCATGGCGCAGGTCAGCACCGCCCGGATTCGGGTTTCCGGCGCCAAGCCCGTATAATCCGCAGCCTGAATTGCTGACCGGGATATCCTGCCATGACTGCCGACTTCCAGTGGATACGTGAGCCTGACGCCTTGCAAGCCCGTGCTGACGCCATGGCGCCGGAGCAGCCGCTGTTCCTGGACACCGAGTTCATGCGTGAGCGCACCTTTTTCCCGGTGCTGGCGCTGGTGCAGGTCAATGACGGCGCCGGCAATTACCTGGTGGACCCGCTGGACGAGGGCATGCCACAAGCGCTTGCCGGGCTGCTGGCGGGGCGGCGCTGGGTGATGCACAGCTGCTCCGAGGACCTGCAGGCGCTGCGCCGGGACTGCTCGGTGACGCCGGACTGGGTGGCTGACACCCAGGTGGCTGCCGCATTCTGTGGCCATGATCTGCAGTGCGGGTACCAGAAGATGGTCAAGGAGGTGCTGGGTGTAGACCTGCCCAAGGATGTGACACGCAGCAACTGGCTGCAGCGGCCGCTGAGCGAGCGTCAGGTGGACTACGCCGTGCAGGATGTGGTTCACCTGCCGGGCCTGTACCAGCGGCTCATGGACGAGCTGCAGCGGCTGGAGCGACTGGACTGGTGGCAGGAAGACTGCCAGCGTCTCACCGCAGACGCACTGCATGAGGCTGACCCGGACACCCTGTGGCAGCAGGTCAAGGGCGCGGGCCGGCTGGACCGTCCAGAGGCCAGGGCGCGCCTGCTGGCGCTGGCCGCCTGGCGGGATGGCTGTGCGCGGGCCCGGAACCTGCCACGCAGTTTTGTCATCAAGGACCCGGAGCTGTTGCAGCTGGCCGCCGAGGGCGCCCGTTCAGCGGCTGACCTGTCCCGGATCGGCTTGCATCCCTCGCTGCTACGCCGTGACGGTGATGCCCTGCTGGAACTGCTGGCCAGTGCCGAGCGCGCAGAAGCGCCGGCGCCATTGCCAGGCCCGCCGGACGCGGCCGAGCGGGCGGCAGTGAAGCGCCTGCGTGGGAAGGCGGCCCAGATTGCCGCCCAGCTGGGGGTCACGCCCGAGATCATTGCCCGCCGTCGCTGGCTGGAAAGCATGGTCCGGGATCCGGATACGGCGCCGTCGGCCATGCGTGGCTGGCGATATGAACGCGTTTACCAGCCCCTGAAGGAGGTGCTGTGATGGGTGAGACACGACTCATGTGTACGGTATGGCGCAGCAGCCGCAAGGAGGGCATGTACCTGTACCTGCCAAAAGGGGCGCCCTTTGACGAGCTGGACGACGCCCTGCGGCGCCATTTCGGCACGCCGGAACACGCCATGGACCTGCTGCTGCACCCGGGCCGCTCGCTGGCGCGGGCCAACGTCACTGATGTCATGGCCAGCCTGGCGGAGCGGGGCTTTTACCTGCAGATGCCGCCCGGAGACGGTGCCGACATGTTTGCCCCGGAGCCCTCCCCGGATGCGTGAGCGCTTCTGGGAGCGATTTGCGCTGGACGCCCTGACCGCTGAGGAGTGGGAGGCCCTGTGTGACGGCTGTGGGCGTTGCTGCCTGCTCAAGCTGGAGGATGAGGATGACGGGGAACTCTACTACACTGACCTTGCCTGCCGGCTGCTGGATACGGACAGCTGTCGCTGCCAGAACTACGCCGATCGAACCCGTGAGGTGCCTGACTGTCTCACCGTCACACCGGCCATGGCGCGGGACTTTCCCTGGCTGCCCGCCAGTTGTGCCTACCGCCGGCTGGCGCGCGGGCAGGGTCTGGCGTCCTGGCACCCGCTGGTCAGCGGTGATCCGCAGAGCGTGCGGCGGGCCGGTATCTCGGTGGCCGGTCGTGTGACCCCGGAAACCGGGGTGGACGAGGATGAGTACGAGGAACACATCGTTAACTGGGTGGAGTAGGACCGTTGTCGAGTGAAAGTTACCTGATTGCCTGGGCCTGGTACCTGGGCGCAAGTGTCGCCCTGCTATGGTGTGTCTGGCGTGTCAGTGCCCGCCTGCCGGTGCTGGCGCGCCAGCCCGTGCGCGCGTTCCTGGCCGCCCTGATGCTGGTGCCATGGACGGTGAAGGAAGGCCACGAGGCCATGGCCCCCGCCTGGCTGGTGATACTGTTTGATGCCGTGATGCAGGATGATTCCGGCGCCCTGCGCGCCGGCAAGCCGTTGCTGGCGGCGGCACTACTGGTACTGGTGGTGGCCCTGGTCAACGGCTGGCTGCGCCGGCGTCGCCTGCAGGAGGCCACCGGTGGCTGATTGCATCTTCTGCCAGGTCAGTGCCGCTGCCATCCCGGCGAGTGTGGTGCACCGGGACGAGCATGCCATGGTCATCCTGGATCTTTTCCCGGTGCATGAGGGCCATGCCCTGGTGATCCCCCACCAGCACTGCCCCCGGGTCGAGGATTTGCCCGACGCCCTCGCCAGCCACCTGATGGCATTGGGGCGGGCGACCATCCGGGCGCAACAGGCTGCCGGGCTCGGCGGGGATGCGCAGAATCTGCTGATCAACAACGGCCCGGCGGCCAACCAGCATGTTCCCCACGTCCATCTGCACGTGGTGCCACGCCGTCGTGGCGATACCCTGGGGACGATCTGGAACTGGTCCACGCGGATGCTGGTGCCGGGTGCGGAAGGCCGCCGTCGCAAGCGCCTGGATGCCGTGGCCGGGCGTCTGGCAGCCTGTTTCAAGGTGCCGGACATAAACGCCTGAGACAGCCTTTCCTGGCGCTACAGACGCAACAGGGGCGGGCCGTCAGTGGCGCGTTTCCTGCTCCTCGAACAGTGCCCGCCAGGCTTCAAGATCCTCGCTCTCATCCAGCAACTGCAAACCACAGAGGAACTCGCCGGGCTCGTCCTCGTGTTCCTGCGGGCGGATCCATGACACCCGGCCGGTGAGGTGGAAGGTGCCCCGGTTTTCCAGCAGCACGATCCAGATATCCGCCAGCTGTCCTTCATCCAGGTCCAGGTTGACGTGGATCTGCATGCCGGACGCAGAGAGGTCACGGGTGGAGCAATAGATGGACTCGCCCTGGTGGGCAAAGTCAGTGGGTGGCGCAATCAGCTTGATGGACAGAATTTCCTCGCGCAGCAGGCGCGGGTGACGGCGTTTTTCTTGTGCTTTTTCGTCGTTCATGGGGCTACCCGTCAATTGGTGCTAGCCATAAATTGCCCGGTCGACGATCACTGCCACCGTGGCGATGGTGACAGTGACGACCACCAGGAACAGGAACAACCCCAGTGCCGGCTTCCAGTTGCCAGGCAACGGCTCGGTGGGCCGAGCCGCTGGCTCCTGGTCGGTGTTCTGGGGTTTTTCCGTGTCTGTCATGGCATTAATGTGCCTGACCCACTGCAATCTTGGCAAACAGCCAGTCATGCAGGGTGTCCGACATCAGCGGTACAAACGATACGATCAGCAATGCCGTGAGCATCACGCCCATGGGCAACAGGTACTTTTCATAGCGTCGCCAGAACGGTCCTTCGTGAAGGACGGCACTCTGCACTTCGGCATCGCCCACCACCTGACGGGTCAACAGGTGGTTCAGGGCCACCGGCGGCGACAGATAGCCAAGCTCGAAGGCCACCAGTGTGATCATCCAGAAGTGCAGTGGTGCGATGCCGTTGTCGAATGCGACCTGGGCGATGGTGGCGTTGACCAGGATCACGGCGCCATACGGGTCCATGATCATGCCGATGATCACCATCACCACGACCAGCAGTCCCATGGCCACCCAGACCGAAGAGAACGTCTCCGGCAGGGCTTCCATCATGCCCGAGCGCTCGATGATGCCACCGGTGCTGACTGACAGGGCCATCAGCAGCAGCAGGGCGCCGATGTGGCCGGTGGTCTCGTTGGTGGCCAGTCGCAGGGAGCCTTCCAGGGTCTTGGACACTTCGCCGGTGGCGGTGCTGGCGGACGTGTCATCCGGCGCTTCCACACCGTAACGGACGTTTGCCCAGAGCAGGGCGATGATCATGACGTTGCGCCAGAACATGTCGGCGACTTCTTTCTCCGGGGTGCCATGCACGCCAGGGATGGCCGGCAGGTCCCAGCTGGTGACACCGACGTTGTACAGCGACACCAGGGCGAGGATGCCAAGTACCGCTGCACCAATCTGCAGGGTGTGATGGTGGAGTTTCTCGTACATCAGCACGGCCACCAGCATCACTGGCAGGATGATCGGTGCCGAGAACTCGTCCAGGTTGCGATCAAGTACATCGCTGAAGAACACCACAACGGCGGTCATCAGGACCACGTAGGGCAGCAGCGGGCCGAATGCGCGGGCGCTCTTGGGTACCGCCTCGCTGAACGGTGCGATGCGGGCCGGCTCCTGGCGGTAGAACTGGCTGAAGATGAAGAAAAGGAATACGGACAGCAGGAAGATCTTGATACCTGCGTCGAACAGCTCGACGGTGGTAACGCTCTTGTTGAGCGCCGCAATGATCACCACCAGCAGACACGGCCGCAGCACCACACCCATGGACCCGGACATGGCCGTGGCGGCCAGGGCCAGCTGCTTGCGCGCGCCTGCACGCAGGAGTTCATTGTAAATGGTGGCACCCGCAGCAATGACGAAAATACCGGATGCGCCGGTGTACGCTGTGGGGAAGGCCGCGAAGAACAGGACCACGAAGCAGAGCAGTTCCGGCGACATGTTCCATGGCCGGAAGATACCGAACGCCAGCTGGGCCAGACGCGTCTGCTTGAGCATCATGCCGATCCAGATGTAAAGCGCCAGGTTCAGGAACAGGGTGGACAGTTCCATCATCATACCCAGGTAGACACTGATGCCGTGGTAATAGCCCTGGGACATGAACTGCGCGCCGGCGGTCAGGCACATGAAGCTGTAAAGGGGGATGGTGAGCAGTGATTTGCCCCAGCTACCACCTTCTTCAAGATCCGAGGGCGGCTTGATCAGCTGGGCGATATTGGTCAGGCAGAGCAGGGTAAATCCGGTAATCCAGAAGGCATGCAGGTAGAAGTCCTGCACCTGGACCCCTTCGGCCTGACTGGCCATCTCCTGGCTGCGGTACACGGTTGCGGACAACAGCAGCATGCTGTTGGCGGCCAGCTGCGCCACGGTGCCGACCATATAATCCCTGCGGGTGCTGGCGGGCCGGAGGGCAATGTGGTGACGGGTCAGCGTTGCCGTTATTGCACAGATCAACACCAGCACACACAGCAGCAGGCGCTTGTACTCACCCAGCAGGGTGACAACACCGGCAACCCCTGTTTCTACGGTACGGAACGCCACCACCCCAGGGGTGATGCGCGACTGCACTTCCTCGAATTTGGACCAGTTTTCCCGGCAGATGTCGCGGGAAGACAGCACCGACTGACGGATGGCGCCTTCGTCCACGTCCGTACCCAGCAGGCCTGCGAGCGGGTCATCTGCCATCGCTGCTTCCTGGCGCTGCATTTCTGCCTGGATGGCCTGCTCGATGTTCGGGTCCGGGTTGCAGGTTGGTTCCTGGATCGCCCCGGCGCCACGCAGGAGGAAGTAGTCATCCCAGCTGCGTTCACCTACCTTGAGCAGCTGCGAGTGAATGATTTCACCGGAAGACAGGAAAATGGTGATCAGCAGGATAATCAGTGTGGGCAGAGAGGAAAGCCACTCCCCCACCGAACGATTGGCGATACTCAAGGTCGGTTGCTGCATGGATTGTCCCGTTTCTTGTTATCGGACCCAGGCGGGTCGCGCACATCCAGGGCGGCGAGAGGGTCTCTGGTGGACCCGTGTTCTCACCCATGATGCACCGGATTCTAAGTCAGAGGGGGCGCTATGCCTACTCCAACAACCGTCCTGCAGGGCCGAAAGTGACAGAAAAACAACAAATTGGAGTCATTCAAACAAAAACGGGGCCGTCATGGCCCCGTTTTACTGCTGATTGCCGGTTATTCCAGCGGGTTGACGCACTCCGCGCGGGAGCCATCCAGGCTGCAGCGGATCTTGCGCAGCAGGGTCATCATTGCCGGGTCGTAGACGCCCTGGTCACGCAGCTCGATGCGTGACTCGCGCATCATTTCGTCATAGCGCACCTTGTCAGCCTCGGGAATGCGGATCCACCACTTGGAGTCCACTTCGCTGTTGGCGTTTTCGATGATACGCATGGCGCGATCAAACTGGCCGGTCATGTATTTACGTGACTTGTCGCCAAAGCCAGCCGGGAAGCGATCCTTGCGGGCGATGATCTGCAGGGACAGCTGGCCGAGCACGTAGTCGACAATGCCGCCGTTGGGCTGCATGCCCTTGTACAGTTCCAGCGCCGAGTAAGCGGCCACCGGGGCAAAACAGATATCCACGCTGCCGTTGTTGAAGCGGCCGGCGAAATTGGTGATATCAGACATCACCGGGGACATGCCCACGCGGGATGCCATCTTGGCCTGGGCTTCATCGTATTCCATCACGGAGATGGACTTGCCGGACAGCTCGCCGACCGTATCAATGGTGCGGTCCTTGACGAACAGGTAGGCGGCACCCATTGGGGCGATGCCCATCACTTCGTACTGGCCGCTGACCAGCTTGTCGTTGACCTTCCCTGACGCCATGACCTGCAGAACCAGCTGCACGTGCTTGTAGGAGGGCAGGGCGCCAACGGAGTCGAGGCTGCCGGTGTACTGGTTGAACTGGCGACCACGGATGCCGGTAATGGCGGCTGCGTCACACTGGCCGGCCTTGAGGTCCTCGGCGGCAATCTTCTCGTCGGTGTAGACCTTGAGATTGATGTCCACGCCCCACTGCAGGGCTGCCGTCTTGTAGTCCTTCATCATGTTGTAGATGTCGCCCGAGGCGCCAATGATGTCGAACACACACAGGGTGGCCTTGGTGTTGGCCTGCGCCGGCAGGGCGAACAGGGCCATGGCCAGTGCGCAGATCATGGAAGTGAGTTTTGAGTAGCGCATCGCTTTACTTCTCCGGTGTACAGAAAGCTGCGGGGCGGTGCGTGCCGCCCCGGATGGTTAGTTAGAGCAGGTCGTCGATATTGACTGAGGGCTGGTTCTTGGACGCGTCGTCCCAGAAAGTGCCCAGGCCGCCAAGCGGGGTACGCTTGCCGGTGGCTTCGGTCCACATGCGGTCGGAAATGCTGGCAATGATGGATTCGGCCATTTTGTCGAGAATGCGGTAATCCGGGTTCAGGTCATCACCGTTGGCGGCGAAATCACGGATCACCTTGCGCAGGCGCTGGTCATCGCCCTTGCTGTAGGCGGCCAGTGCATACATGGCGCTGCCCAGGCGAACACCGTCCTGGAAGCCCAGTTTGGCGGCCTGTTCCAGCTCTTTCCATGGCTCGGCGTTCTTGGGTGCCAGCATGGGCAGCAGGTTCCAGATGGACGCTCGAACGCCGCGGGGCACACCCCACCATTTGGCGTTATCCAGGCAGGCCGCGCCGCGCTCGACCTTGGCGGCGATGTCCCGCGGGACACCCACCGTGCCGTCGGCGATACCGTCGTTCATCAGTGCCTGCACGCCACCGACCAGACCGATCATCCAGACCAGCTCATCAAAATCTTTCTTCAGTTTCGGGCACTCGCCGTTGTTGGCCTCACCGTAGACACTGACCAGCCGGCTGTAGGCCGTGTACTGGCGTTTGGCAGACATGGCGGCATAACGCTTCTGCTGGATGCGTGCGTCCTGGGCCTCAGCCACATTGCCCTGGTTGATGGCGCGCAGATAACGCAGCTCCGCCTCCATGGCCAGTGCATCGGTACAGCTGGATGCGGTCACGTACATAAGCACCGCCAGCTTGTCCGGGTGGGCGCCGACACGTTCAAAAGAGAGCAGCAGCGGGGTCTGGGCCTCACCGGCGGCACAGGCAATCCGGGTGTCGTCATCGCTCATCATGTACGGCACCATCTCGCTACGGCCGAAACTGACGAGGACATCCCCGGTGGTCTTGTAGATCATCCCGCAACCCTGGAGCACCAGAGTGGCCAGGCCCAGAAGGGCGAAGCGGGCGCTTCTGGCGAAAGAAATGGACGGCAACATGAAACAACTCCTGCGTTTTTGTTCTTTGAGAGGGGGAAACAGTACCGAATGGCCCAAACCGGCACAAGCCGCTGTTTACAATAAACTACCCTCTTTAACGGGGCAGTATTATTTGTCTGCGAATTTCAGGACAATAGCCACACTGTTACGTGATTCCGGGGTTTAGGTATGGGAAAAAAGACTGAGGTGACGGACATACGCGAATGGCTGAGCAGTAGCCGATCCGGTCTCGGTCTGGCCCTGACGTCGGCCCGCGGCGGCCTGCGCGTCCTGCAAACCCTCTCGGTTCTGGCCCGTACCGGTGTGGACTGGCTGTCGGGGGACCGTCCGCCGGTACCACGCCTGTTGCGGGAGACATTCGAGGAGCTGGGCACCACCTATATCAAGCTGGGCCAGTTCATCGCCAGTTCGCCCTCCATTTTCCCGGACGGCTACGTGGAAGAGTTCCAGAAATGCCTGGATCGTACCCCGCCACTGGCATTTCACTATATACGCCGCACCGTGGAGGAGGAGCTGGGCCAGCCCATGGAAGCGCTGTACAGCTGGGTGGACCCGCAGCCGCTGGCTTCCGCATCCATCGCCCAGGTCCACGCTGCCCGTCTGCACAACGGTGACGAAGTGGTTATCAAGGTGCAGAAGCCGGGTGTCGAGCATGTACTGCTGACGGATTTCAATTTCATCTACCTGGCGGCCCGGGTTACCGAGTGGCTGGCGCCGGGACTGTCGCGCTCAGCCGTTTCCGGTGTCATTGAGGAGTTGCAGGCGTCGATGCTGGAGGAGTGCGACTTTCTCAAGGAAGCGGACAACCTTCGTGTCTTCAACGAGTTCCTGCAGACCACCGGCAATACGCGCGCGGTGGCGCCGAAGCCGTACCTCGAGTTTACCTCGCGCCGTGTGCTCACCATGGAGCGTTTCCACGGCGTTCCGTTGACTGACATCGAGGTGCTGCGCGAATACACGGATGACCCGGCGGATACCCTGATTACGGCGCTGAATACCTGGTTCTCCAGCCTGATGCTGTGTGACTTCTTCCATGCGGACGTGCATGCCGGCAACCTGATGCTGCTGCGCGATGGGCGTATCGGGTTCATCGATTTCGGTATTGTCGGCCGTATCCGGCGTACCACCTGGGATGCCATGGCAGGCTTCTTCGATGCCATCGGCCGTGGCGATGTGCACCAGATGGCACAGTCCATGGCACAGATCGGGATGACCCGGGAAGAAGTGGATGTGGATGCCCTGGCGCGTGACATTGAGCAGTTCCAGGATCGACTGATGCGTGTGGATCCGTCGTCACTGGTCCAGGGCGACCGCAATGACAAGGAAGTGAACCGTCTGCTGATGGATATCATCAACATTGGCGAAGGGCATGGCATCCGTTTCCCGCGGGAGTTCGCCCTTTTGCTCAAGCAGTTCCTGTATTTCGACCGTTATGTGCAGGCCCTGGCGCCGGAGCTGGACATGTTTGGCGACGCCCGCGTGGACATGTTCGGGGCGCTGGAAGAGTTGCCGCCCGGGCCGCTGCACTGAGCACAACCCGGCGCGTACCTGGTCATTCCACGGGGTTGGCGCACTCCGCCCGGTTGGCGTCCAGTTTGCAACGGATCTTGCGCTGCAGGGACAGCATGTCAGCATCGTAGTAGCCGCGCTGGCGCAGTTCCAGGCGCGCCTCCTGCATCATCACTTCGTACTGCTGCTTGTCCTTTTCCGGTAGCGGGATCCACCATTTGGCAGGCACCTTTGCCTCTTCTTCTGCCAGACGCTGGCGAATCAGGTCGTAGTTCTGGAAAAAGGCCTCGCGCACCAGCTGTGCCAGCTCGTTGGGGAACTTGTCCTTGCGCCCGATCAGCTGCATGGTGATCTGCGCCAGCGGGTACTCGACGATGCCGCCGTCCGGGCTCATGCCCTTGTAGAGCTCCAGCACTTCATAGGCCACAAGGGGGGCGGCCAGCACATCCACCACGCCGTTGTTAAACTTGTTCGGGGCGCTGACGATGTCAGAGGCGATCGGTGTGGCGCCGACACTGGCAACCATCTCGGCCTGCGTCTTGTCGTAGTCCAGTACCGCCACCTTGCGCCCGGCTGCAGCTGCCAGGGAGTTGATGCTTCGATCGTTGACGAATACATAGGCGGCACCGGCCGGTGCGATGCCAAGAATGACATACTCGCCACTGACCATCCGCGGCGCGCTTTTCGGATGTGCCAGTACTCGCAGCAGCACCTTCATGTGTTCCTGGCTGGGCACTGCACCCACCGCGTCAATGGTCCCCGCATACTTGTGGAACAGGCGCGCGCGCAATCCTGACATCAACGCGGCGTCACACATGCCGGCCTTGAGGTCCTCAGCCAGCACCGACTCGTTGGTGAACGGGATCAGTTCGACATCGACGCCGTACTTGAGGATCTGGGTGCGCTGGTCCATGGCGGCGGTGAAAATCGGGCCCGAGCGGCCCGCGATGTCCCAGATGCAGACCCGGCGCTTGACCGGCTCACCCTTGCCAAAACCGGTCAGCTCCTTGAGGGCGGCGGCACGTTCTTCGATGCTGCGTGTCTGGTCGAACGCGATGGCGCGCATCTGTGCGGCGTTTTCCGGGGTCAGCGTGAACCCAGGCGCCGCCCTGTTCAGCTCTTCCTTCTGCTGGGCCGTCATCATCGTGGCGTCATCGTTTGCCGCGCTGGCCGCCAGCGGCAGCAGGATCATCAGGCACATCGCAAGGAAAGTGCGCAGGTTGAGGCGTTTCATTTTCAATCCCTTGAACGTCGCTCCGGAGGTGCTTGCTTCAGATTGTCTGACCCCGCTCCAGGAGCTGCTGTTCCAGTGTGTTATTCGACATTCATGCTGCATTCTGCTCGTGACGGGTCAAACTTGCAGCGCACTTTGCGTTGCAGCGTCAGCATCTCGCCATCGTAGTATGACTCCTCGCGCAAGGCCACTCGGGCGCTCTGCATCATGGTTTCGTACTCCGTGTGGTCCGCAGGCGGCACCTCAATCCACCATTTATCGGGTACCTGGCGGGTTTCCTCGCGAATGAAGCTCATCACCAGGTCGTAATTCTCCATGGCCGATTCCCGTACCAGCTGGGCAATTTCGTTGGGGAATTTGTCGCGTCGGCCGATCAGCTGCATGGTCAGTTGCGCCAGCGGGACACGCACGATACCGCCGTCCGGTGACATGCCCTTGTACAGTTCCAGGGTGCGGTAAGCCACCAGCGGGGCCGGCAGGATGTCGATGGTGCCGTTATTGAACCGGCTCGGGGCGGTGACAAAGTCCGACGGTACCGGGATGGCGCCGATGCTGGAAATCATGTGCGACTGGATGCGGTCGCTTTCCAGCACGGCGACCCGTTTCCCGGCCGCTTTTGCCAATGTGGTGATAGAGCGGTCGTTGACGAATACGTATGCCGTCCCCGCCGGGAAAATGCCCAGCACAACGAAGTTTTCATCCACCATCTTGCCGGCATTGCTGGGGTGACTGATCGCTTCCAGAATGACCTTGAGATGATCCTGGGAGGGCAGTGCGCCAACGGCATCAATGGTGCCGCTGTACTTGTTGAACTGGCGTGCGCGCAGGCCGCTCATCAGCGCGGCGTCACAAAGACCGGCCTTGAGTTCTTCGGCGATCACGGTTTCGCTGGTATACGGCACCATCTGCAGGTCGATACCAAACTTCAGCACACGCTCGCGCTGTGCCATGGCAGCATTGAAGATCGGCCCCTCGCGCCCGAGCATGTCCCAGATACAGATGCGGCGGGAAAGACGCGGTCTGCCGTCTGTGGGCTCGACGCCTGACATGCGGGCGATGGCGGCAATGCGCTCCTCCACTGTCAGGGGTAAATCGAAAACGGCGGCCTTCATAGCCTCGAACAACGCCTCGGTCATCGGGATGCCTGGCGCCAGTTGCTCCCAGCGTTGCTGTTCCTCCGGCGTGAGTTTGACCGGTTCTGATGCGGACAGTGTGTTCGTGGCCAGCAAGGCGAGTGCCAGTAGCAGGGAAGTAATCCGTGTCATGGTGTTACTCCTCCGGGTTCGCGCATTCGGCGTGGGACGGGTTCAGCTTGCAGCGGATCTTGCGTTGCAGCGTCAGCATCTCGCTGTGGTAATAGCCACGTTCGCGCAGTTCAATGCGCGCCTGTTTCATCATGTTCTCGTACTCGAGCTTGTCCTGCTCCGGTAACGGGATGAACCATTTCTGGGGCACCATTGCCTCTTCCCGGGCAATGATTTCCATGATCCGGTCGTAGTGCTGGAGGGTCATCTCGCGGATCAGCTGTGCCATTTCGTTGGGGAAAGTGTCGCTGTCGCCGACGAGCTGCATGGTGATCTGGGCGAGCGGGTAGTCGATGATACCGCCGTCCGGCTCCATGCCCTTGTACAGCTCCATGATCTGGTAGGCCATCAGTGGTGCCGCCAGCACGTCCACCACACCGTTGTTGAACATGCCCGGGGCGCGTGTGATATCCGTGGAGATGGGAGTGGCGCCGATGCCGGCGATCATTTCCGCCTGGGTCGGGTCGTGTTCCAGCACCGCCACCCGTTTGCCTGCCGCCTTGGCCAGGGTATTGATTTCACGGTCGTTGACGAAGGCGTAGGCACCGCCGCCCGGGAACACCCCCATGACGACGAACGGGCCCTGTACCATTTTCGGTGCAGTGTGCGGGTGGGCAACCACGTGCAACAGCGTTTTCATGTGCTCGCGCGTGGGTAGCGCACCAATGGCGTCAATGGTGCCGGTGAACAGGTTGAAGTTGCGCGCGCGCATGCCGCTCATCAGGGCGGCGTCGCAGCGGCCGGACTTCAGCTCATCGGCAAGTACACCTTCGGTGGTATAGGGCACCAGGTCGAGCGTCACGCCCAGTTCCATGGCGCGTACCTGCTGTTCCTTGGCAGCGGAAAAGATCGGGCCGTGCCGGCCCACCGGATCCCAGATGCAGATGGTCCAGCGCATGCGCTGGTCCTCGGGCAGGTCCTGGACACCGGACAGGCGGGACATGGCCTGGATGCGTGTATCCAGGTCCAGGTGGTCATGGCTGTAAACCACCTCTTTCATGAACGCCACCAGATCCGGGGTGATCTCGATTCCCGGCGCCAGCTGCTGAATGGCGCTTTGGTGGTGTTCGGGCAGACTGGTCACCGGCTTTGCGGCCAGCACGGCCTGGCAGGCCAGAAGCGCCAGCACCATTGTTATTGTTCTCATGGGGCATCCCGTCTATGGCGGCGATTGATGCGTGACAGTGTAGGGGCGGGGTGTGGGCGTCAGGTTGACCAATTAGTCGGGCAGCGCAGACGATTCTGTCAACGCGGGGCTGGATGCCCCGCGCGGCGGCACTCTGGGGCTATTTTGGCTGGGCGTCGATGGATGCGCCGTTGACGTCAGCGCTGTCCGGGCCGAGCAGGAACAGGTAGGGGGCGACGATGTCTTCGGGCAGCGTCACCGTCTGCGGGTCCTCCCCCGGGTAGGCATTGGCGCGCATGGCGGTGCGTGTGGCGCCCGGATTGATGGCGTTTACCCGCACCGGGCTGATGTTCTCCAGCTCATCGGCGAGCACCTGCATCATGCCCTCGGTGGCGAACTTGCTCACCGCGTACGCGCCCCAGAAGGCACGGCCCTTGCGGCCGACGCTGGATGTGGTGAATACCACGCGGCCGTCGTCAGCGGCCTGCAGCAGCGGCAGCAGCGCCTGGGTGAGCAGGAACTGGGCGTTGACGTTGACCTGCATGACGCTTTCCCAGCTGCCGTCAGGGTAGCTTTCCAGGGGGGTGATCTCACCCAGCAGGGAAGCGTTGTGCAGCAGGCCGTCCAGGCGGCCGAATTCGTTGTCCAGCAGACTGGCCAGTTCCTGGTAGTCCTGTGGCCGTGCCACCTGCAGGTTGAGGGGCGCCAGTGCCGGTTCCGGACCGCCTTCCGACTTGATCTGGTCGTATACGGCTTCCAGTTTCTCCTGGGTCCGGCCCAGTAGCACGACGGTGGCACCGTGACGTGCCAGGGCCAGGGAAACGGCGCGGCCAATGCCGTCACCGGCACCGGTGACCAGGATCACACGGCCGCTGAGGGCGTCCGCTGCGCAGCTGTAGGTGATGGCTCGCTGGTTGGCGTCGCTCATAGGTAATTCTCCGCCAGGGTATCGATCAGGCCATGCAATTCGCTGGCCTGGTGGATGTAATGGTCGGCATTCCAGTCCTCGGGATTATCGCCCGCATCAATGTAGCCAAACAGGGCGGCCACGGTTTCCATGCCGGCATTGCGCCCCGCTTCAATATCGCGCTGGTGGTCACCCACATATATCGAGTGCAGCGGGTCGGCACCGACTTGCCGGCAGGCAAGCAACAGGCCTTCGGGATCGGGTTTGCGCTGCTGCACGTGGTCGGGGCAGATGATGGCGCCGACACGTTCGCCGAGGCCAAGGCCCTGCAGGACAGGTCGCGAGAACCGCTCCGGTTTGTTGGTGACGACGCCCCAGGGAATGCCGGCGTCGTCGAGTTGCTGCAGGACTTCCGCCATGCCGGGAAACAGGCAGCTCTCCACATCCAGGTGTTGTTCGTAGGCGTCCAGCAGGCGGTTGAGCCAGTATTCGAAGTCCTCGTCAACCGGCCCCAGGGCAAAGCCCAGGCGGATCAGGGCGCGGGCACCGTTGGATACCTGCTGGCGCACCTGCGCGGCGGACACCGGTGCGCGCCCGGCTTCTTCAAGGACGCGATTGAGTACCACATAAAAGTCCGGTGCCGTGTCTACCAGGGTGCCGTCGAGGTCGAAATGGACGGAAGGCTTATGGGTTTTCATTACGGATGCTGGCCATCAGGTAATTCACGGATACGTCCCGGTTGAGTCGATAAACCTGTGTCACCGGGTTGTAGACCATGCCGGTGGTGTCGGTGACCTGGAGGCCGGCATCACGGCACCAGCCGGCCAGTTCAGAGGGCTTGATCAGCTTGGCGTATTCGTGGGTGCCCCGGGGCAGCAGCCGCAGCACATACTCGGCGCCGACAATGGCAAACAGGAACGCTTTCGGGTTGCGGTTGATGGTGGAGAAGAACACCTGTCCGCCAGGCTTTACCAGCCGGGCGCAGGCGGCGATCACGGCGCCGGGGTCGGGCACATGCTCGAGCATCTCCAGGCAGGTGACCACGTCATAACCGGCCGGCCGCTGGTCGGCAAGGTGCTCTGCGGTGCTGTGCAGGTACTCCACCTGCACGCCGGATTTTTCCGCGTGCAGGCGCGCCACGGCCAGCGGGGCCTCGCCCATGTCGATACCGGTAACGGTGGCGCCCATGCGCGCCATGCCCTCGCTCAGCAGGCCGCCGCCGCAGCCAATGTCGACAACCTGCTTGCCGGCCAGCGAGACCCGCTCGTCAATGTAGCCCAGGCGCAGCGGGTTGATGTCATGCAGGGGACGGAACTCGGAGGACGGGTCCCACCACCGTTCGGCCAGTGCCTCGAACTTGGCGATTTCGCCGGCATCAACGTTGTCATGTGTCATCGCTTGCTCCCGCAATCTTTTCGCCCCAGGCGCGCGCGTCACGGCGCACCCGTTCTTCGTTCAGGGTGGTCAGGCGCCGGTCTGCCATCAGGCACTGGCCGGCTACCCAGGTGTGGCTGACCTGGTGTCTGGCACAGGCGTAGACCAGCTGGGCGAGCGGATTATAGACCGGCTGTGTTTCCAGCTCTCCCAGGTCCACGGCAATCATGTCGGCCTGCTTGCCCGGGGCCAGCGACCCCACCTGCTGGTCCAGGCCCAGCGCCCGGGCACCGCCAAGCGTGGCCATCTCGATGATGTCGGCCGCAGGCAGGGCGTCGGCCCGTCCGGCAACGCCCTTGGCCAGCAGGGCAGCCGTGCGCATCTCGCCGAACATGTCCAGGTCGTTGTTGCTGGCAGCGCCGTCCGTGCCCAGGGCCAGGTTGACCTTGCCTGCCTGCAGGTCGGCCGTGCGGCAGAATCCGCTGGCCAGCTTCAGGTTGGACTCGGGGCAGTGCACTACCGTGACGCCGTGATCCGCCAGCAGGGCGATCTCGGCATCGGTGAGCTGGGTGGCGTGCACGGCCAGCAAGCGCGGCGACAGCAGGCCCAGTCGGGCCAGCCGCGCCAGCGGGCGCTCGCCGCTGGCCTGTTCAGCGCTGCTGACCTCGAACGCGGTTTCATGGATGTGCATCATCACCGGCGCATCCAGCTCCTCGGCATAGGTCACCACGCGGGCCAGCGGTTCATCCGACACGGTGTAGGGGGCGTGCGGGCCGAAGCCCACCTGGATCAACGCCTCATGGCGCCAGTTGTCATGGGCGGCAATGGCCAGGCGCAGGTAGTCGTCCGGGCCCTGCGCCATGGGTGTGGGGAAATCCAGCAGCGGCGAGAAGATGGTGGCGCGCAGGCCCGCTTCGTGGGCGGCCCGGGCGATGGCCTCGGGAAAAAAATACATGTCGGCGAAGCAGGTGGTGCCGCCGCGGATCATCTCGGCACAGGCGAAGCGCGTGCCTTCATGGACGAACTGTTCGGATATCCAGCGACCCTCGGCGGGCCAGATGTGCTCTTCCAGCCATGTCATCAGCGGCAGGTCGTCGGCCAGTCCGCGGAACAGGCTCATGGCGGCATGGGTATGGGCGTTCACCAGGCCCGGCATCAGGGCGTGGTGGCCCAGTTCCAGGGTGTCGTCGCTGTGCCAGCGCTGGCGGGCCTGTTCGCTGGGCAGGATATCGGCAATGGCGCCGTCCCGGATCACCACCGCATGGTGGTGGAGAACGTCGGCCGGGCCCTCGACGGGGATCACCCAGCGGGCATGGAGGATACTGTCTGCCTGTGCGGGGGAGGGGGCCATGGCGCGCTCCGTCAAGCTGTGGAGGGCGGAGTATACCCTTTTGTCGGGTGAGTGTGCCGTGGCGGCCACTGCTGCTCAGAAAGTGATCAGCGCGCACGCAGAAAAGCGCCTTGCAGGCCCTCGGAAACGGGCATGCCTGTGGTATGATGCCGGGTTTTCGAGGGACGCCATATTGCGCCCGTTCACAGGTATTTGGGGATAGAACAATCAGATGACGGATCTCGCCAAAGAAGTCACCCCGGTCAATATTGAAGACGAGCTGAAACAGTCCTATCTCGATTACGCCATGAGCGTAATTGTCGGGCGCGCCCTGCCGGATGTCCGCGATGGCCTGAAGCCGGTGCACCGGCGTGTGCTGTTTGCCATGCACGAGCTCAGCAACGACTGGAACAAGCCATACAAGAAATCGGCCCGTGTGGTCGGTGACGTGATTGGTAAGTACCACCCGCACGGCGACTCTGCGGTGTACGACACCATTGTGCGCATGGCACAGCCATTCTCCCTGCGCTACATGCTGGTGGATGGCCAGGGTAACTTCGGTTCCATTGACGGCGATTCCGCCGCGGCCATGCGATACACCGAAGTCCGTATGGCCAAGATTTCCCACGATCTGCTGGCGGACCTGGAAAAGGAAACCGTGGATTTCGTGCCCAACTATGACGGCACGGAACAGATTCCCGATGTATTGCCCACCCGGGTGCCCAACCTGCTGGTGAATGGCTCCTCCGGTATTGCCGTGGGCATGGCGACCAACATCCCGCCGCACAACCTGGGCGAAGTGGTGGATGGCTGCCTGGCGCTGATTGATGACAGTGAGCTCACGGTCGACGACCTGATGCAGTACATCACCGGCCCGGATTTCCCCACCGGTGCCATCATCAATGGCCGTGCCGGTATCGTGCAGGCCTACCGCACCGGGCGCGGCCGTATCTACCTGCGTGCCGTGGCCGAGATCGAGGAAAGCGGCAAGAGCGGCAAGCAGTCGATCATCGTTACGGAAATTCCGTACATGCTGAACAAGGCGCGGCTGATCGAGAAGATTGCCGAGCTGGTGAAAGAAAAGCGCATCGAGGGTATCACCGAGCTTCGCGACGAGTCCGACAAGGACGGCATGCGTATCGTCATCGAGGTGCGCAAGGGCGACAACGCCGAGGTGATCCTCAACAACCTGTATTCGCAGACCCAGCTGGAGAGCGTTTTCGGGATCAACATGGTGGCGCTGGTGGATGGCCAGCCGCGCACCCTGAACCTGAAGGAAATGCTGGAGGCGTTCATTCGCCACCGCCGCGAAGTGGTTACCCGTCGTACGGTGTTCGACCTGCGCAAGGCCCGCGAGAAGGGCCATGTGCTGGAAGGCCTGGCGGTGGCCCTGGCCAACATTGACCCGGTGATCCAGCTGATCAAGGAGTCCCCGTCCGGGGCGGAAGCGAAGGAAAAGCTGATTGCACAGGGCTGGGCGCCGGGCAATGTGGTGCAGATGCTGGAACGTGCCGGGGGCGAGGACGCGTGCCGTCCGGATGGCCTGCCGGACCAGTACGGGCTGCGTGACGGCAAGTATTTCCTGTCGCCGGAACAGGCCCAGGCCATCCTTGACCTGCGCCTGCAGAAACTGACCGGCATGGAGCAGGAAAAGCTGGTCACGGACTACCAGCAGCTGCTGGACCGAATCCGTGAGCTGGGCGCCATCCTTGCCGATCCCGAGCGACTGATGGAAGTGATTCGCGAAGAGCTGCGCGCCGTGCGTGAGGAATACGCTGATGAGCGCCGCTCCGACATCCAGACCTCGCGTCTGGATTTGACCATGGAAGACCTGATTGCCGAGGAAACAGTGGTGGTGACACTGTCCCGCGGTGGTTATGCCAAGGCCCAGCCCATTGATACGTACCGGGCGCAGAAACGCGGCGGTCGCGGCAAGGCGGCCACGGCGGTGAAGGACGAGGATTACGTCGAGCACTTGCTGGTGGCGGGCACCCACGACACCCTGCTGTGTTTCACCAGTGCCGGCAAGGTCTACTGGCTGCGGGTGTTCGAGTTGCCCCAGGGCGGTCGCAACTCGCGCGGCAAGCCCATCGTCAACCTGATTCCGGCGCTGGAGTCGGACGAGTGGATCACCGCGATCCTGCCGCTGGCGAAGGACCTGACCGGGCAATACATCTTCATGGCCACCAGCAACGGCACGGTCAAGAAGGTGGACATGGATGCCTTCAGTCGTCCGCGCTCCAATGGCCTGCGCGCCATCGAGCTGGAAGAGGGTAATGCCCTGGTCAATGTGGCCCTCACCAATGGTGAGCAGGACATCATGCTGGTGGCCAACAGTGGCAAGGCCATGCGCTTTGCCGAGGATGCGGTGCGCCCGATGGGGCGGACTGCGCGCGGCGTCCGCGGCATGCGGCTGCAATCCGGCCAGCGCGTTATCGCATTGCTCGTACCGCAGCCAGGCGGACAGGTCCTGTTCGCCTCCGAGAATGGCTATGGCAAGCGCACCGATGTGGAAGATTTCCCCACCAAGGGTCGCGGCACCCAGGGTGTCATCGGCATGGTGGTCAATGACCGCAACGGTGAAGTGGTCGGTGCCACCCAGGTATTCGGCAATGAAGATATCATGCTGATCTCCAACCAGGGCACGCTGGTGCGTACCCGGGTGGATGAGGTCAGCCGTCTGGGCCGTAACACCCAGGGCGTGACCCTGATCCGCGTTGGCGAAGGCGAGAAGCTCGTCGGACTTGAGCCGATTCCGGAACTGGATGAGGAAGAGCTGCCGGAAGAGGGTGGTGATGACAATGCGCCGGAGAGTGCGGCGGACCAGCAGCCAGCAGGTGACGGCGATGCGCCGGCGGCTGACGAGAATGAATGACACACTGACGAGTAAGGGGTTTGCGCATGACTCGCGCCTATAATTTTTGTGCCGGTCCGGCGGCGTTGCCGGAAGCCGTCCTCAAGCAGGCCAGCGAGGAAATGCTGGATTACCAGGGCCGTGGCCTGTCGGTGATGGAGATGAGTCACCGTTCCGCGGAAATGGTGGCCATTGCCGAAAAGGCCGAGCAGGACCTGCGTGACCTGCTCGGGATCAGTGATGATTACCACGTGCTGTTCCTGCAGGGCGGCGCCAGCCAGCAGTTCGCCATGGTGCCCATGAACCTGCTGGGTGAGGGTGGCAAGGCGGATTACATCAATACCGGGCAGTGGTCGAAGAAAGCCATCAAGGAGGCACAGCGCTTTGGTGAAGTGAATGTGGCGGCCAGTTCAGAAGATCGCAACTTCACCTATGCCCCGGCGCAGGACACCTGGTCCCTTTCCGCTGACGCCAAATACGTGCACTACACCCCTAACGAAACCATTGGCGGTGTCGAGTTCCCGTTTATTCCGGAAACCGACAAACCGCTGGTGGCAGACTTTTCCTCCACCATCCTGTCGCGTCCGCTGGATGTGTCGCGGTTCGGTGTGATCTATGCCGGTGCGCAAAAGAACATCGGCCCGGCCGGTATTACGGTGGTCATTATCCGCAAGGACCTGGTTGGCCATGCGCCGGCGGCCGTGCCGGCCATGCTCGACTACAAGACCCATGCCGATGCGGGCTCCATGTACAACACGCCGCCCACCTACGCCTGGTACCTGGCCGGGCTGGTGTTCCAGTGGCTCAAGGACCAGGGTGGCCTGTCGGCCATGGAGACCTTGAACAAGCGCAAGGCGGACAAGCTTTACGGTTACATTGATGCCAGCGATTTCTACAGCAACCCGGTGCAGCCTGACTGCCGCAGCTGGATGAATGTGCCTTTCGTACTGGCCAACGCCGACCTGGACAAGACCTTCCTCAAGGAAGCAGAAGCGGCCCGCATGCTCAACCTGGCCGGTCACCGTTCCGTGGGTGGCATGCGCGCCAGCATCTACAACGCCGTGCCCGAAGCAGCAGTGGATGCGCTGGTGGACTTCATGAAGGATTTTGAAAAGCGCCATGGCTGATACGTCCCTGGAATCCCTGCGCGAGCAGATCGACAAGCTGGACAGTGACCTGCAGGCGCTGATCAACGAGCGTGCGCGTCTGGCCCAGGCTGTGGCCAAGGTCAAGCAGCGTGATGGCGAGGATCCGGTGTTCTACCGTCCCGAGCGAGAGGCGCAGATACTGCGTCGGGTCAAGGACCGCAACGACGGGCCGCTGGATGGTGAGACGGTTGCCCGGCTGTTTCGGGAAGTCATGTCTGCCTGCCTGGCCCTTGAGCAGCTTACCCGGGTGGCGTTCCTTGGTCCGGAGGGCACATTTACCCACCAGGCCGTGCTCAAGCATTTCGGCCACAGTGTCGAGGCCGTGCCACTGGGCGCCATTGATGAGGTGTTTCGCGAGGTGGAAGCCGGTGCCGTGCCGTACGGTATCGTGCCGGTGGAAAACTCCACTGAGGGCATCGTCAATCACACCCTCGATACCTTCATGGACTCCAGCCTGAAGATCTGCGGCGAGGTGGAGTTGCGCATCCATCATCACCTGATGATTGGGCCGCACACACAGCGCGACAAGATTTCCCGGGTCTACTCCCACCAGCAGACGCTGGCCCAGTGCCGCAAGTGGCTGGACTCGCACATGCCCGGCGTGGAGCGGGTGGCTGTGGCTTCCAACGCCCAGGCGGCCCGGCGCCTGAAAGATGAGTGGAATGCCGCCGCCATCGCCGGTGAAATGGCAGCCGAGCTCTACCAGCTGGAAGTGATGCAGAACAATATCGAGGACCGGCCGGACAATACTACCCGGTTCATCATTATCGGCCGTCAGGACACGCCGCCGTCCGGCAACGACAAGACCAGCATCCTGGTCAGCGGCAAGAACCGTCCGGGCCTCCTCTACCATGTGCTGGAGCCGTTCCAGCGTCATGGTCTCAACCTGACCCGGCTGGAGTCGCGGCCGTCCCGTACCCGTAACTGGAACTACGTGTTCTTCATTGACTTCGAGGGGCACCGGGAACAGGAGCAGGTGCAGACGGTGCTAAAGGAGCTGGATGAAGACGGCCTGGATATCCGCTTCCTTGGTTCTTACCCCAGGGCGGTACTGTGACGACTGGCGTTTTCAAGGGTTGCGCCCATGAGTTGTGATTTTCGTGCCCTGGCGACGCCGGGCGTGCAGAAGCTGACACCTTACCAGACCGGCAAGCCGGAAGAGGAGCTGCAGCGTGAGCTGGGGCTGTCCCGGGTGGTAAAGCTTGCCAGCAACGAGAACCCGCTCGGTCCCGGCCGTGCGGCCCTGCATGCGGCTCGCAAGGCCCTGGAGAGCATGCATCGGTATCCGGACGGTGCCGGCTTCTATCTCAAACAGGCGCTGCATGAAACGCTTGGTGTGGCGCCGACCTGCATAACGCTGGGTAACGGCTCCAACGACGTGCTCGAGCTGATCGCCCGGGCGTTCACCTTGCCGGGTGATGAAATCGTGTTCAGCGAGCATGCCTTCGCGGTTTACCCGCTGGCGACCCTGGCTTGTTCGGCGGTGCCGGTGGCAGTGCCGGCCCGGCTTTTCGGCCATGACCTCGAGGCCATGGCCGCCGCGGTCACTGAGCGCACCCGGGTCATCTTCGTGGCCAATCCCAATAATCCCACCGGCACCTGGTTTCACCGTCATGCCCTGGAATCGTTTCTCGAGCAGGTGCCTGAGCGGGTGGTGGTGGTGCTGGATGAAGCCTACTTTGAATACGTGCAGGAAACGGATTACCCCAACGGGCTCGATTACCTGTCCCGTTTCCCCAACCTGGTGGTGACGCGTACTTTCTCCAAGATCCACGGTCTGGCGGGGCTGCGCATCGGCTATGGCATCAGCAGCGAGGCCATCGCCGATGTCCTTAATCGCGTGCGCCAGCCGTTCAATGCCAATGCGCCGGCCCTGGCCGCGGCCCAGGCCGCGCTGGCGGACGAGAGCTATGTCCGTGACAGCCGTGACCTGAACACGGCCGGGCTGGCGCAGCTGGCAGAAGGCCTGCAGGCGCGTGATCTTCATTTCATTCCGTCAGTGGCCAATTTCCTCTGCTTCGATTGTGGCGCGCCGGCGGAGCCGCTGTACCGGCAACTGCTGGCGAAGGGCATCATCGTTCGTCCGGTGGCGGGCTATGGGTTGCCAAACCACCTGCGTGTGTCCGTGGGCCTGGCTGAGGAAAATGCGGCGTTTCTGGCGGCGCTGGATGAGGTGCGTGCGGATGGCTGAGCCGCTGTTCCGCAAGGTGGCCGTGATCGGGCTCGGGCTGATCGGCGGCTCGTTCGCACTGGCAGTCCGTGAGGCCGGACTGGCTGCCCGCGTGGTGGCCGGCTCGCGCAGCACTCGTACACTGGAGCAGGGGCTGGCCCTGGGCGTGGTGGATGAGACCCACCAGGACCTGGCGCGCGCCGTAGAGGGGGCTGAGCTGGTCTTCCTGTCGGTGCCGGTGAGTGCCATGCCCGCCGTCATGACCGCCATCCTGCCAGGCCTGGCCGCTGGCACGCTGGTGACCGATGGTGGCAGCGTCAAACAGGCGGTGGTGGATGCCGCACGGGCGCACCTGGGCAGCCATTTCCCCCGGTTCGTCCCGGCGCATCCTATCGCCGGCGCTGAGCACAGCGGCGTTGCCGCCGCGCGCGCCGACCTGTACCGCGACCACCGTGTGATCCTCACGCCCACCAGCGATACCGATGCGGCGGCCACCGCCCGCCTGCGCGAGCTGTGGACGCGGCTCGGGGCGCAGGTGCTGGAGATGGGTGCCTGCGAGCATGACCGTGTGCTGGCCGAGACCAGTCACCTGCCGCACCTGCTGGCGTTTTCCCTGGTCGATACCCTGGCCCGACAGGGCGACTCGCTGGATATCTTCCGTTACGCCGCCGGCGGTTTCCGTGACTTCACCCGCATTGCCTCGTCCGACCCGGTGATGTGGCACGACATCTTCCGGGAAAACCGGGATGCCGTGGCTACGGCCCTGCGCCTGTTCCAGGACGGCCTGGACGACTTTCGCGAGGCGGTGGAGGCCGGTGACAGTGAAGCCCTCATGGGGATCATGACGCGCGCCAATGCCGCCCGTGCCCATTTTCTTGCTATCAATGCCCGGACGTCCTACACCCGGGCCGTTGCTGCTGATGAGACCGCAATGACCAGTAAACCGGACCACCACAGTCCCGACCACCAGTTTGTCTGCCAGCCGGGCGGTGCCCTGTCTGGCGCTGTCCGGGTGCCGGGCGACAAATCCATTTCCCACCGCGCCATCATGCTGGGTGCGCTGGCAGAAGGCACCACCGAGATAGATGGCTTCCTCGAGGGCGAGGACGCCCTGGCAACGCTGCAGGCGTTCCGGGACCTGGGTGTGGTCATCGAGGGCCCGCACAACGGCCGCGTGCGCGTGCACGGTGTCGGCCTCAATGGCCTGCAGAAGCCGACCCGGGCCCTGTACATGGGCAACTCCGGCACCTCCATGCGCCTGCTGATGGGCCTGATGGCCGGGCAGGCATTCGATACCGAGCTGAGCGGCGATGCCTCCCTGAGCAAGCGGCCCATGGAACGCGTGGCCGCGCCATTGCGGGACATGGGTGCCGCTGTCACCACCGCTGCCAAGGGCACGCCGCCGGTACACATCCACGGCGGCAAGGCGTTGCATGGCATCGATTACCAGTTGCCCATGGCGTCGGCCCAGGTCAAGTCGGCGGTGCTGCTGGCGGGGCTGTATGCCGAGGGCGAGACCTCAGTAACCGAGCCGGCGCCAACGCGCGACCACACCGAACGGATGCTCACCGGGTTTGGCTGTCCGGTCAGCCGTGACGGTGCCACTTGCCGGGTGCAGGGCGGTGCGCGCCTCAAGGCCACCAGCCTCGAGGTGCCGGCGGATATCTCTTCAGCCGCTTTCTTCCTGGTGGGCGCCAGCATTGCCCCGGACTCCGAGCTGGTGCTGCCGCATGTGGGCGTCAACCCGACCCGCACCGGCGTCATCGATATCCTGCGGCTGATGGGGGCCGATATCCGCCTGGAGAACGAGCGCGATGCCGGTGGCGAGCCGGTGGCGGACCTGCATGTGCGTAGCGCCGCCCTGAAAGGCATCGAGATCCCGCCTGAGCTGGTGCCGCTGGCCATCGACGAATTCCCGGCCATCTTTGTCGCCGCCGCCTGCGCCGAGGGCACCACGGTCTTGCGCGGCGCCGAGGAGCTGCGGGTCAAGGAGAGCGACCGTATCCAGGTGATGGCGGACGGACTGGCAGCACTGGGGGTCACCCTGGAGGTCTACGAGGACGGAATTCGCATCGAGGGCGGCCCCTTTGGCGGCGGCGAAGTGCACGCCCATGGCGATCACCGTATCGCCATGAGCTTTGCCATGGCGGCCCTGCGCGCCGGTGGCCCGATCCGCATACATGACTGTGCCAATGTGGCCACCAGCTTTCCCGGTTTCGCCGCCCTGGCGCGCAATGCCGGGTTGCAATTGACTGAGGAGCAGGAATGACAGCGGTCATCACCATTGACGGGCCGGTGTCTTCCGGCAAGGGCACGGTGGCACGCCGGGTGGCGGGCGCGCTGGGCTGGCACCTGCTGGATTCCGGGGCGCTGTACCGCCTGCTGGGCCTGCATGCGCGCAATTGCGGCGTGGCACTGGATGACGAGCCTGCCCTGGTGGCGTTGGCCCGGGAGCTGCCGGTGCGCTTTCGTGAAGCCCAGGGGGAGATGGTGATTCTCCTTCAGGATCAAGATGTTAGTGACATTCTGCGGACCGAGGAAGTGGGTGAGCTGGCCTCCCGGGTGGCCGTGCTGCAGCCGGTGCGGGATGCGCTGATGGCGCGCCAGAAGGCGTTTGCGGAGCCGCCCGGACTGGTGGCGGACGGCCGTGACATGGGCACGGTGGTGTTCACCGGGGCGCCGCTGAAAATCTATCTCACCGCCAGCGCCGAGGAGCGCGCCCGCAGGCGCTATAACCAGTTGAAGGACAAGGGGTTTGGTGCTAATCTCGCCGCCCTTGTCGAGGACATCCGCGCCCGGGATGACCGTGACATCAACCGCCCGGTGGCGCCCTTGCGGCCCGCCGACGATGCGGTGCAGATCGACAGCACCGACATGAGCGTTGATGACGTGGTCAACCGGATTCTCGACGAGGCGCATCAACGTCAGTTGGCGTGATGCGCCAGGATTTCTTTCCTGCCATGCGGTTGATACCGGTTTCCCCGTCAAAGCAAGCCAGCGAGGGGCAGCCTGTATCCGACGTTAACTGCCCATGTCTGCTGGCTGGCATGGTTATGACATATCACAGGTATCTAATCCATGAGCGAAAGTTTCGCCGAACTGTTTGAAGAAAGCCTCAAGGATCTCGACGTAGCACGCGGATCCATCATCACTGGCACCGTGGTATCCATCGACAGCGACTGGATCACCGTCAACGCAGGACTGAAGTCCGAGGGCATCATCGCCCGCGAAGAATTCCTGAACGAGCGGGGCGAGCTGGAAGTCAACGAAGGTGACGAAGTTGAAGTGGCGGTGGACGCCATCGACGACGGCCTCGGCTTCACCCGCCTCTCTCGCGAAAAAGCCAAGCGCGCCGAAGTATGGAAAGAGCTCGAATCTGCGTTCGACCAGGACGAAGTGGTCCAGGGCCAGATCAGCGGCAAGGTCAAGGGCGGTTTCACCGTCGATATCGGCCCGATCCGCGCGTTCCTGCCGGGTTCCCTGGTTGACATCCGTCCGGTACGCGACGTGGCTCACCTGGAAGGCAAGGATCTCGAATTCAAGGTCATCAAGCTGGATCCGAAGCGCAACAACGTGGTGGTATCCCGCCGCGCGGTGATGGAGGCTGAGCACTCTGCCGAGCGCGAGCAGCTGCTCGAGAGCCTGCAGGAAGGCATGGTCGTCAAGGGCATCGTCAAGAACCTGACCGACTACGGCGCGTTCGTGGACCTGGGTGGCATCGACGGCCTCCTGCACATTACCGACATGGCCTGGAAACGCATCAAGCACCCCAGCGAGATTGTTGAGGTAGGCCAGGAAATCGAGGTCAAGGTACTCAAGTTCGACCGCGAGAAAATGCGCGTCTCCCTGGGCCTGAAGCAGCTCGGCGAAGATCCGTGGCACGATATCGTGCAGCGCTACCCGGTGGGTGCCAAGGTCAAGGCTCGCGTGACCAACCTGACCGACTACGGCTGCTTTGCCGAGATCGAGGAAGGCGTGGAAGGCCTGGTGCACGTGTCCGAGATGGATTGGACCAACAAGAACATCCACCCCTCGAAGGTGGTTTCCATCGGTGACGAGGTGGACGTGATGATCCTCGATATCGAGGAAGACCGTCGCCGTATCTCCCTGGGTATCAAGCAGTGCCAGGATAACCCGTGGGAGTCCTTCTCCCAGAAGTTTGCCAAGGACGACAAGGTCAGCGGCAAGATCAAGTCGATCACCGACTTCGGTATCTTCATCGGCCTGGAAGGCGGCATCGACGGTCTGGTGCACCTTTCCGACATTTCCTGGGAAGAACAGGGTGAAGATGCGGTCCGCAACTTTGCCAAGGGCGATGAGCTGGAAACCGTGATCCTGTCCATCGATCCCGAGCGTGAGAGAATTTCCCTAGGAATCAAGCAGTTGACAGGCGATCCGTTCGGTCAGTATGTTGCTTCTAATGACAAGGGCAGCATCGTCAAGGGCAAGTGCATCGCCGTTGACGCCAAGTCCGCAACGCTGGAGCTGGCTGAAGGTATCGAAGGCGTGATCAAGGCCTCTGAAGTGGCCCGTGACCGCGTCGAAGACGTCAGTGCCGTGATCAAGGAAGGTGATGAGGTGGAAGCCAAGATCATCTCCGTGGATCGCAAGAACCGCGCCATCAACCTGTCCATCAAGCAGAAGGACATGGCGGACGAGCGTGAGGCAATCGACGGCCTGCGTCAGCAACAGGAAGCTGCTCCGAAGACCATTGGTGACCTGATCAAGGCACAGATGGAAAACGGCGACTAAGCGACTCCTCCCGGGCTGCGCCTATTTCAGGCGCAGCCTGTGGCCGGGGAGCCACCGGGGGTTCAGATGGCACTGACCAAATCGGAATTGATCGAGCGAATCGCTGCCCAGCAGACTCAGCTGTCTCCGCGGGACGTGGAGCTGGCGGTGAAGACCTTGATTGAAGAGATGGCCAATGCCCTGGCCGAAGGTGGGCGGATCGAGATCCGCGGTTTTGGCAGTTTTTCCCTTCATTTCCGCGCGCCCCGCGTGGGCCGCAACCCGAAGACCGGTGCTTCCGTCGAGTTGCACGGCAAATACGTACCTCACTTCAAGCCCGGTAAGGAACTGCGCGAGCGGGTCAACCAGGCGATGCAGACAGAGAGTTCTGCGTCCGACAGTGAGTCCTCTGGCGACGTGTCCGTCGCTGCAAGAACCGGTTCCTGACCATCACAGGCGAGGCGGCCATGTCCCGCGTGATGTACTTCCTATGGGTTTTGCTGGCACTGGTGGTGTTCATCGCCATGATGCTGTTTGTGCTGGCCAATGATGAGCCACAGCGGCTCGACCTGCTGGTGCCCGGCTGGGCCATAACATTGCCTGGCGGCGTGCTGGCGCTGGCCTGCTTCGCCGTGGGTGCCGGGCTGGGCCTGTTGGTGGGTATGGGCGTATCACTGGTACGTCGCACTGCGCGCCCGGGAGATCCGGGTGAATAGTCCCTGGTGGCTGCTGGTGCTGTTTGCGGCGGTGGCCTGTGGCTACCTGCTGGGCCGCCTTGACGGGCGCAAGCGCCAGTCGCGCAAACTGGATGGCCTGTCTCAGCAGTACCTGCAGGGCCTGAACTTCCTCCTCAACGAACAGCCCGACAAGGCGGTGGAAGTGCTGGTGACCAGCCTGGATGTCACCGAGCAGACCCTTGATACACACCTCTCGCTGGCACGCCTTTTCCGCAAGCGCGGTGAGTTCGATCGCGCCACCCGAATTCACTCCATGCTCCTGGAAAGCGGCAAGTTGCCCGCCCCGCGTCGCGATGATGTCGAACTGGAGCTGGCACGGGACTACTCGGCCGGCGGTCTGCTGGACCGGGCGGAAATGATACTCCAGCAGATGCTGGAACGCGGCAGCCGGCACACCGATGCGGTGCGCCGTGCCCTGATGGCCATATTCGAGCAGGAAAGCGACTGGCACAACGCGCTCAGCATTGGCGACAGCCTGCTCAAGAATGATGACAGCATTGCCCCGATCCTGGCGCACTATTGCTGTGAGCTGGCCCAGCGCATGCAGAAGGCAGCGGAGCGTAACGCGGCACGCCGGACCCTGCGCCGGGCGCTGGCCTACGACAAGAACTGTGTGCGGGCCTCCATCATGCTGGGTGGTCTCGAGCTCGCAGACGCTAATCACGAGGCGGCGGTAAAGGCGTGGCGGCGTGTGCGCTACCAGAACCCGGATTTCTTCGGATTGGTGCTGGATGACCTGGAATCGGCCTATGAGGCCCAGGGCAAGGGTGAGGCGTTTACCCGCTATCTGGCCAAGGTATGTGTGGAGCAGCCGTCCACGCCTGTGATACTGAAACTGGCCGCGCGCCTGCGTGAGCGTTACGGCGACAAGGCTGCGTCACTGTTCATCGCTGACTACATGAAGTCGCACCCCACGGTCCGTGGTCTTTCCCAGATCATCGACATGAACCTTGAGCGTGCCGATGGCAGTGCCCGCGAGCACCTGGGCATTCTCAAATCGCTGACCACGCGCCTGCTGTCGGAGCAGGCCACTTTCCAGTGCGACCAATGCGGGTTTGAGGCCCACCGGATGCACTGGCAGTGCCCGACCTGCAAGAAATGGGGCAGTTTACGCCCGCTGCTGGACCAGGAAGTATCTGCATGAGCAAATCGCCGCTGATTGTGGCCCTCGACTACGACAACCCGGATGACGCGCTGGCCATGGCCGGCAACCTGGATCCCCAACTGATCCGGGTGAAAGTTGGCAAGGAGCTGTTTACCCGAACCGGGCCCCTCCTGGTGGAACGACTGGTGGCACAGGGCTTCGATGTGTTCCTCGACCTGAAATTCCATGACATCCCCAACACCGTGGCGGGTGCGGTACGCGCCGCGTCGGCGCTGGGCGTGTGGATGGTGAACGTGCATGCCAGCGGTGGCCGCCGCATGATGGAAGCTGCCCGAGACGCACTGGCTGGCCTGGATGATGACCAGCGACCGCTTTTGACGGCGGTGACGGTGTTGACCAGCATGGGGCCGGGCGACCTCGCCGAGATCGGGGTGGATGTGGCGCCGATGGCGCAGGTGGCCCGCCTGGCCCGCCTGGCCAGTGAATCAGGGCTCGACGGCGTGGTCTGCTCCGCGGCAGAGGCGGGCATGCTGCGGGCGGAGCTGGGACCTGACTTCGCCCTGGTGACCCCGGGTATCCGGCCCGCCGGCGCTGATGCCGGTGACCAGACCCGCGTGCTGACACCGTCGCAGGCGGTGCGTAACGGGGTGGATTACATCGTTGTCGGCCGCCCGGTGACTCGCGCCGGGGACCCAGCGGCCGCAGCGCAGTCCATCCTGGACGAGCTGTCTGCGTGATGGCCTGCCCGGGCGGCGGTCTTTCTCGTCGATAGACAGCAGTCGACTGCCTACGTAACCCGGTGACGCCGCCTGACAGAAGCCAGTCGGCTCCTGATCTACGGTGACCCTCCCACAGAAAAAGGAGGGAATCTGATGAAATCCATTATCAAGACGCTTGTGTCCCTGTGCCTGGTGATCGGGGTTGCCGCGGGCAATGCCGCCTGGGCGGCTGATACGCTTGATGCCGCGCCACGGGTGAATATCAACGAGGCCAGTGCCGAGGAGCTGGCGGAGGCGCTCAACGGCGTTGGCATTACCCGGGCGCAGGCCATTGTCCGGTCGCGGGACAACGACGGGCCGTTCAGTTCCGCAGAGGGCCTTTCCCGGGTCAAGGGTGTCGGTGACGCCACCGTGGAGAAGAACCGCGAGCGTATCGAGTTGAAATGAACCTGCGGGCGGCACGCCTGTGCCGCCCAATACGCCCCGGTTACCAACCGCCCACCATCGCCTGTTAGAATACCCGGCTTGAATGCTCCGACGGATGGCATGCGGCCGATGTGTGCCGGCTGCTCGCTGCTCGGGGGGATATGCAGCGTCTGCTGCCTGGCTGGTTTACGGGCTCACATATGAAATACCTTGTTACCGGAAGCGCCGGTTTTATCGGCTTCCACGTTTGCCGCATGTTGCTTGACCGCGGCCATGATGTGGTCGGGTTCGATTGCGTCAATGACTACTATGACCCGGCGCTTAAAGAGGCCCGGCTGGCGGAACTGGAGCGCTGCGCGGCCAACGCTTCCGGCAGTTATGCCTTCTACCGGGAAAACCTGGCGGACAAGGCGGCGGTGGACCGTTGCTTTGCCGAGCACGCGTTCGATCGCGTCATCAATCTGGCGGCGCAGGCCGGTGTGCGTTACTCGCTGGAAAACCCGCAGGCCTATGTGGAAAGCAATATCACCGGGTTCACCAACCTGATTGAGGCCAGCCGCCACCAGCAGGTGGGACACTTCGTATATGCCAGCACCAGCAGTGTCTATGGCGCCAATACCCGCATGCCGTTCTCTGAGCACCAGGGTGTTGATCACCCGCTGCAGTTCTACGCCGCCACCAAACGGGCCAACGAACTCATGGCGCATGCCTACAGCCACCTGTTCCGGCTGCCCACCACCGGTCTTCGTTTTTTCACTGTCTACGGACCCTGGGGACGGCCAGACATGGCACTGTTCCTGTTTACCCGGAACATTCTCGCCGGCGAGCCAATCAAGGTGTTCAACCACGGGAACCATACCCGGGATTTCACGTTCGTACTGGATATTGCGGAGGGCGTCATACGCGCTGCGGAGACCGTTGCCGAGCCGGATCCGGCCTGGGACAGCGATAACCCTGATCCGGCCACCAGTAATGCCCCATTCAGGGTTTTCAATATTGGCAACAATTCACCGGTGAAGCTTACCGAGTATATTGCGGCCATTGAAAAGGTCACAGGAAAGGAAGCAATCAGGGAGATGCTGCCGTTGCAGCCTGGTGACGTTCCCGACACCTATGCCGATGTCAGCGAGCTGGTGTCGGCCACGGGCTACAAGCCTGCCACGTCCGTCGAAGATGGCGTGGCGGCGTTCGTCAATTGGTACCGCGATTACTATAACGTTTGATCGGGCCCGTGAAGGCCTGCTAGCAAGAAGGGGAATGGCTTGAGGATTTCGGTTTTTGGCACCGGTTATGTCGGCCTCGTGACAGGTGCCTGCCTGTCTGATGTGGGGCACCATGTCACCTGCGTGGACGTGGATACGGCAAAGGTGGACGGCCTGAAAAACGGGATCATTCCCATTTACGAGCCCGGGCTTGAAGAAATCGTCCTGCGCAACCAGCGTGAGGGCCGTTTGCAGTTCACGGTGGATGCCGTTGATGCGGTAACAAGCGCAGACGTCATCTTTATCGCCGTGGGAACACCATCCGGAGAAGACGGGTCTGCTGACCTGCGCTATGTGCTGGCGGTGGCGTCCTCGGTGGGCGAGGCCATGAACAGCTACAAGCTCGTGGTGGACAAGTCCACAGTCCCCGTGGGGACGGCCGACAAGGTTCGCCAGACGATCAGTGATGTGCTGGCTTCACGTAATGAAAAGATTGATTTCGACGTCTGCTCAAATCCTGAATTTCTCAAGGAAGGCGCCGCCATTGAGGATTTTGTCCGGCCCGCGCGTATTGTCGTTGGCAGTGAGCCGGGCCGCGATCGCGTTGAACCGCTGATGCGCGAAGTGTACGGACCATTCTGCCGTAACCATGACAAGATGATTTTCATGTCCACTCGCTCAGCGGAGCTTACCAAGTATGCAGCCAATGCAATGCTTGCCACCAAGATCAGTTTCATGAATGAAATGGCAAACATCGCCGAGCGTGTTGGTGCGGACATTGAGCACGTGCGCCTGGGTATCGGTTCCGACCCGCGGATCGGTTATCACTTCATCTATCCGGGTTGTGGCTACGGTGGGTCCTGCTTTCCAAAGGACGTCCGGGCGCTGACGTCTACTGCGTCGGAGTTGGGTTACCGGGCGCCGATACTGACCGCCGTCCAGGCCGTCAATGAGGCGCAGAAAGAAGTGCTGTTCAGAAAGCTCGAGAACGCCTTTGACGGCGATCTGGCCGGGCGGAAGATCGCTGTCTGGGGGCTGGCATTCAAGCCGAACACGGATGACATGAGAGAGGCGCCCAGTCGGGTCCTGCTCGACGCCCTCTGGAATGCAGGGGCAACAGCCATTGTGTATGACCCGGTGGCGAGTGCTGAATGCCAGCGAATATTTGGCGACAGGGATGACCTCATCTACGCCAATGACCGAATGGCTGCGGTTGAAGGTGCAGATGCACTGGTTATCTGCACCGAGTGGAAAGAGTTTCGCGTGGTTGATCTGGATGCGTTGAAGAATGCACTGAAAACGCCGGTACTGGTTGATGGCAGAAACCTTTACGACCCGGAGGCCATGCGTCAGACAGGTTTGCTGTATTTCGCCATCGGTCGGGGAGATTCGCTGGCGAATCCCGGAGGTGGGGCATGAGTCTCGCAGCATCTGCTGGTGTGGAAATTGCTGTCATCCCGGTGGCCGGGCTTGGTACGCGGATGTTGCCGGCGAGCAAGGCCATTCCCAAGGAAATGCTGCCGATCATGGACAAGCCGATGATCCAGATGGTGGCGGAAGAGGCCGTGCGCGCAGGTATTCGCCACATCATCTTTGTCACCCACATGGCCAAGACGGCCATTGAGAATCACTTTGACCGAAACCCGGAGCTGGAGGACGTGCTCGCCGAGAAGGGCAAGCAGGCGCTGCTCCAGTCGGTGAAGGATGTTCTGCCCGCCGGCGTGACTTTTTCCGCGGTTCGCCAGGGCGCCGCATTGGGCCTCGGACATGCCATCGCTTGTGCCCGTGCATTGGTGGATGGCCGTTCCTTCGCGGTGCTGCTGCCGGATGTACTGATCGACTGCAGCGGCGAGGACGAAGATCTTGGCCGGATGATTCGTCGCCACCTTGAAACGGGTGCCGGCCAGATCATGGTGACGCCGGTTCCCCGCGAACGGGTGCAGGACTATGGCACGGTCGCACTTTCCCGTGAGGAAGAGGGTGATGAGGATGATGGGGCGCTCATTACCGGTATTGTCGAGAAGGCGCCCGCCGCCGAGGCACCGTCCAACCTGGCGGTGGTTGGACGCTATGTTTTTTCGGCGCAGATTTTCCCGGCGCTGGAGGCCCTTGAGCCCGGCGTGGGAGGGGAGATGCAGCTCACTGATGCCATCGCCCGGCAATTGCAGGACGAACCCCTGCATGCCTACCTGATGCAGGGTCAGACATTTGACTGTGGCAGCAAGCTGGGCTGGCTGGAGGCCAACCTGCATTTTGGTCTCAAGCATCCGGAATGCGGAAAGGGTTTGCATGCGCTGATGGCACGTCTTTGCGGAGAAAACGATGCATCTTGATGTGGTCGGCGACACGGTTTGTGCCTTTGTTACGGCCTCGGAAATGGCGCGCACGGGCAATCAGGTCACCCATCACGTGACGCCAGGGGCAGCATCCGCGGTGGTTTCGGGTGGCACCCTTCCATACGCCGAGCCGGGTCTGCAGGAGCAGATCGATTGTCAGCGTGCCGAAGGCCGGCTGACACTGCGGTCGTTTGATCCCACCAGCAACATGCATGGTGTCATTTTCTTTTCGCTGCAGCCGGACCAGCGTGATCATGCGGTGCAGCTCGTGGACCAGATGACATGTGATGCCGACACGGCTCCGTTGCTGGTCAACCAGAGCGCCTTTGCGGTAGGTACCTGCGAAATGCTCCAGTCCCGCCTGAGGGCGCGGTTCCCGGATGCGGTTGTGATTGCGCTTCCTGATGTGCTGCAAGAAGGCGTTGCGCTGGCTCATTTCCAGCGCCCGGGCCATATCCTGCTCGGCTGCGACAGCGAACCGGCAGAGCTCGTGATGCGAAATCTCCTGCGGCCGTTCAACCGGCGGCGCGATGTCATCCAGGTGATGTCTTCCCGGGAAGCCGAGTTCAGCAAGCTTGCCATCAGCGGAATGCTGGCGACACGATTGAGTTTCATGAACGACATGGCCGGGCTGGCAGAGCAGGTTAACGTGGATATCGAGCAGGTACGCCGGGGTCTGGCAGCCGACCCGCGCATTGGTGATGCCTACCTGTATCCCGGCTGTGGTTTTGGCGGCCCGGGCTTCAGTCGTGATGTGATGAGCCTGGCCGACACGCTCAAGGGCAGTGACCTTGGTGCTGAGTTGCTGGAGCGCGTGCTGGAAATCAATGAACGCCAGAAAGAGGTGCTTTTTCGAAAATTCTGGCGCCATTTCCAGTCTGACATTGCCGGGCGTTGCGTGGCCCTGTGGGGCGTGAGCTTCAAGCCGGGTACCAACCGGATACAGAATGCCCCGGCTCTGGCGCTGATTGAGGCGCTGCGAGCACAGGATGTCCGGGTACAGGTGCATGACCCCATGGCCCTTGATGAGTTGCGCACCTGGCTGGGTGACGACTCGCATAATGTGGCGTTCTGCGATACGCCCGAACAGGCCTGTTCGGGCGCCGATGCCCTTATGCTGGTGACCGAGTGGAAGCAGTACTGGAGTCCTGACTGGGAGCACATCAGGCAGGTCATGAAAACACCGCTGGTGCTGGATGGCCGCAACGTGTACGACCCGGCATTCCTGCGCAGCAAAGGCTTCCTGTACCAGGGGGTAGGGCGGATATGAGTGAGCTTCCGGACACAGTCTGCCCTTCCTCTACCCGCAGTTGGCAGCGCCTTGGGGACCTGGGACGTGACTTTTCCGGTATCACGATACGGGACTTGTTTGGCCGCACGGCAGACCGCTTCTCTCGCTTCAGTCTTGATGTTGATGGGCTTTTGCTGGACTACAGCAAACAACGTCTTGATACCGATGTTTTCCAGCAGTTGCTGGAACTGGCGTCGGAGTGTCAGTTCCAGGACTGGCGAACGGCACTGTTTTCAGAAGCCCATGTCAATGCGTCGGAGCAGCGCGCTGCCGGCCATTGGCGCCTGCGGGACCCACAGGGTCATCCGCAAGTGGCACACCAGTTACAACGGCTGGAAATTCTTGCGGACAGGGTTCATCAGGGTCACTGGCGTGGCGTTTACGGTGATGTAGTCACTGATGTGGTGAATATAGGCGTGGGGGGGTCGGAGCTGGGACCCCTGATGGCGTCTCTGGCGCTTCAGGACGAAAGCATACAGGCGCGGGTCCGCCCTCGTGTGCATTTTGTTTCCGGCATGGATGGCAGCCAGCTGGGCCAGCTGCTGGAGACGCTCAATCCGCGCCAGACCCTGTTCCTGGTGTCCTCGAAGTCTTTCAGTACGGTTGATACTCTCTCAAATGCGGCAACCGCGCGGGACTGGCTGTCCCGTCACCTTGGCGAGGGTGATGCGCTGTTACGTTGTCATTTTGTCGGCGTCTCTGCCCATCCTGAAAAAATGACAGCATGGGGAATTCCTGTAGAGAACCAGCTCACCCTCTGGGACTGGGTTGGCGGGCGTTTCTCTCTCTGGTCCAGCATCGGTTTGCCTGTGGCCCTTGCTGCCGGCTTTCCCGCCTTCATGGCCATGCTTGATGGTGCGCGTGAGATGGATAGCCATTTCCGTCATGCGGACCCTGCGCAAAACCTGCCTCTCGTGCTGGCCCTGATTGATATTTGGAACGTGAACTTCCTCGATATCAGGGCGCGAGCTGTGCTGCCCTATGATGGGCGCCTGAAAGGATTGCCCGTATACCTGGAACAGCTCGAAATGGAGTCCAACGGCAAGTCAGTCGATCGCCAGGGTAATGCCGTTAGCTACCATACCTGCCCTGTCATATGGGGTGAGGTTGGCCCCAATGCCCAGCACGCGTTTTACCAGCTGCTGCACCAGGGTACCCAGCCAGTGGCCTGTGAGTTTGTCGCGGTTGCCAGCAGACAGCACCGCCAGGACCTGGGGGCTTCCCGGGATTCACTGGCCGCACAGCACCGCCTGTCCCTGGCAAACTGCCTGGCACAGAGCAGGTTATTGGCGTTCGGCGATAGCGGTGAGGGAGAGCTCGAAAAGCACCAGCGCTACCGGGGTAACCAGCCCTGTTCCACCATCATGATGGATGACCTTTCGCCAACCAATCTTGGTCGCCTGATCGCGGCTTACGAGCACAAGGTGTTTGCGGCTGCGGTCATCTGGGGTATCAACCCCTTTGACCAGTGGGGGGTGGAACTGGGCAAGGTCATGTCCGGGGCGCTTCTGCCTGTTATCGAAGGCGAGGAGTCACCGGCAGAGGGGCTGGACTCGTCCACCGAAGGGCTTCTTGGTCGAGTCCGGCGCTGACCGGCAACGGTTCGCTGCAGCTCCCTCGTCAGCCTGTGGTCTGGTGTTCGGGTTCTGGGCCCGTGTTATCATGGCGCCCTTTCCGCGGTGACCGGGGCTTCACCGCCCATGCTGTTTTCAGGAGAAGCTTGTGGCAAAACTGCTGGTGACGGGTGGCCGTAATTCACCCAATGCAGCAAACATGGAATACGGGACTCGCTCGGAAGCCGGTATTCTATTGCGTGTCGATACCGAGACCGGTGACGTGGAGAAGCTGCTCGAGCACGTTACAGACCCCGATCTGCTGGCCAGACACACCCCCAAGCCTGGCACGACGTTCAAGTGCGGTGAACTTCATGGTGATTGCCTGTACCTGACCACAGAGTATGAGGTGCTCGTGGTCGAGGTGGGTACCTGGCGCATTCTCAAGAACATAACGCTGCCGGTATTCAATGATGTCCATTCCGTTACCCGTTATGGCGAAGACCTGCTGGTCACATCTACCGGCCTGGATGCTGTTTTCCTGATTGACCATGATGGCAACATCCTGCGTGAGTGGAGCACCCTTGATGATGGTGATATCTGGGACCGCTTTGACAAGGAGGTGGACTATCGCAAGGTATTGTCGACCAAGCCTCATGCGGTCCATCCCAACTTCTGTACCGTGGTCGGTGAGGATATATGGGTGACCCGGTTTGAGAAGCTCGATGCAATGTGCCTGACAGATGGCACAAAGAAGCGCATCAGCTTCGAGGCTGGCAAGCCCCATGATGGCCATCTCATTGGCGGACTGGTGTATTACACCACCGTCACCGGGCATATCTACGTGGCTGATCCTTCCACCCAGGAAATCGTTCGCCATATCGACTTTAACGAGTACAAGAAGGGCATACGTCCACTCGGCTGGGCACGCGGCATGTGTATCAGCAACGGGAAGATCAATATCGCATTCTCCCGTCTGCGGCCGACTCGGTATACAGATAATCTTACCTGGGTGAAGGACATTCGCCGGCATCTTTCCCTGACGGCAAGTCACCCCACACGAATCCGTATTCATGATCTTGAAAGTGCGCAGCTGGAACGGGAGATCAATCTCGAACCTCATGGCATAAACCTGGTTTTTTCCGTGCTGGATGAAGCGGGTGAGCCGGAGAAATCCTGATGCAAGGCCCTGACGGCCCGCTGAAGGTCCTGTTTTTCATCCACGCGCTGGATGGGGGTGGTGCTGAGAGCCAGTTGCGTCATCTGAGTCGCGGCCTTGTTGCCCGGGGGCACCAGGTCCATGTGGCGTTCTCAGACGGAGACAGGACGGCGCTGGAAGAGGATGGCGTCATTCTGCACCAGCTCTCTGCGTCATCCAATTACGCTTTTCGCTCCCTCTGGGCTGTCTGCCGTCTTGTTCGCGATATCCGTCCAGATGTCGTGCAAAGCTGGACACTGAAGTATGACGTCATGGTGGGCCTGGTCAGGGTGATGTTTCGTTTCATATGGGTACTGCGCGAATCAAACAACCTGTGCGGGCAGGCCGAGACGTTGAAATCCCGTCTTCGCATTGCCCTGGCCCGCAAGCGTGCCCATATCGTCGCAAACTCGGAAGGCGGCGCCCGCTACTGGCGTCAGGTGACCAGTGCAGACGTGGGGGTTATCAAAAACGGCTATGACTTCACCTTTCTCGACCAGCTCCAGCGGGCGGATGAGGGCAGTGAGGCAGTGCGACACGCTGATGCTGGATTGTGTTATTTGGGCAGGTTGTCAGGCCACAAGCGTGTGGATGCCCTGATAAACGCTTTTCTCCGCTTCTCTGCATCCGATGACTCCCTGCGCCTTGATATCATCGGCGACGGCCCGGAACGTGGTTCCCTCGAAGCGCTGGCGCATGATGCCGGGGGGAGAATATGTTTTCACGGCTACCTGGCACAGAGTCAGGCCCTTTCATTGGTCAGTGGCTCCTCTGCTTTGGTGTTGCTGAGCGATTACGAGGGCACGCCAAACGTAGTCCTCGAGGCCCAGTACCTGAAGGTGCCTGTCATTCTTTCCCGCAGTGAAAGCCATACCGGGTTTTTCCCGGCTGAGACGGCGATCTTTGTGTCTCCGGACGATCCCCGGGAGGTGTGCGAAGCTTTCTCCCGTGTCCGGGCGGGTGGTCCGGAGATTGATCGGATGGTGGCGTGTGCCAGGCAGTTTGCCGAGCAATGGTCGCTGGACAGGATGGTCGGCGCATACGAGTCTTTCTATAAGGCGCTACAGCACACCTGATTTTCCAGCTGGCGCATGTGCAAAGGGTATTCTCAATGACAGATTTGCGGCTTGGCATTGACGCATCCAACATCACCATCGGTGGAGGCCTGACGCATCTGGTGGCGTTTCTTGAGGATGCCTTCAGCACGGGTCGTTACCGCAAAATCTTGCTTTGGAGCTCATCAGAAACGATCGCCAAGCTGCCGGCGCCGCCCGCAGACCTCGAGGTGGAGTACCGTAGTAATCCGGCCCTTAATGCGGGCATTATCAGCCGGGTACGCTGGACGACGCGCTTCCTTCACCACGAGGCTCACGGGCTTGTGGATGTTCTCTTTGTTCCCGGTGGTCTCTACCTTGGCCAATTCAGGCCTTTTGTCACAATGTGCCGAAACATGCTGCCGTTCGATGCCCTCGAGCGCGTGCGGTTTGGCTTTTTTTCCCGTGAGCACGTCAGGTTGTGCTTGCTGCGTATCTTCCAGGCGCTGACTTTCAAGCGTGCCGACCGCCTCATTTTCCTGTCGCAGTATGCACAGCGAGAGATATCCCGGCTGGTCAGGCTTGATGCCAGACGCCAGGTCATCGTCCCCCATGGTATTGCCGAGTCCTTCCGCGACGTCTGCGCGAATTACAACGGCGAGCTGCGAGCTGATCACCTCCGTCTTGTCTATGTGTCTACGCTGATGCCATACAAGTACCAGCTTGAGGTTGTGGATGCCGTAGCGCATCTGGCGGAAAAGGGGATTGATGTTGAGCTTGACCTTATTGGCGGCGGAGATGCCGCTTATATCACCAGGGTCCGCGAGCGCATCGGCGAAGCAGCCCTGACAGACCGCGTTCACCTCGTCGGCGCCGTCCCGCACGCCGAGGTGCCGGCATACTATCGGGCAGCCGATGCGGCTTTTTATGCCAGTGGCTGTGAGAACTTTCCGAATATCCTGGTCGAGGCCATGGCCACCGGGTTGCCGGTGATCAGTTCGGACAGGGGGCCGATGCCCGACATCCTCGGCACCGATGCCCTCTATTTTGATCCATCTGCACCGGAAAGCATTGCCGACGCGTTGCAACGCTTTGCAGAAATGGCACCCGCGGAGCGTCACGCCATGTCGGTCTCAGCGAGGCACCTGGCTGAGGGTTATTCCTGGGCCAGCACATTCGAGGAAACAGCACGGGTTATCTTTTCCTGCGTGGAGGGAACGGCGTAATGCCTGTTGCATTGTCACAGTCTGCGATGACTGATATCCCGGGATCGCACTGATGGCAGCGTCCCGTTGGTCACAATTACTTTCCCGCGGCGCCCTGCGCGGCGGGTTGGCCCGCGCGCTGTCCGGTAACTTTATCATCCGCGTGGCGTTTACCCTGCTGGGGTTTGCCAATGCAATCTTGCTGGCGCGCTTGCTGGGTGTGGAGGGCTATGGCTTCTATGCGGCGGTGGTCGCCATGCTTAACCTTCTCGTGATTCCGTCGCAATTTGGCTTTCCGGTTTTGGCAACCCGTGAAATTGCCCGGGCAGATACCGCCCAGGACATGTCCATGCTTCGGGGCGTCATGGGCGGGTCCTTCCGCCTTGTGCTGCTCTTTTCCATGGTGACCGTCACTCTGACCTGTCTGTCCCTGATTTATCTGCCGGTGCCGGAATCACTCCGGCGCCCGGAAGTGATCTGGCTGGTGGCGGCACTGGTACCGCTGGCAGCGGCAACGGCCCTCCTGGTCGCCTGGCTGCGCGGCATTGGCAATGTGGTGCTGGCCATGGTGCCGGAGCAGGTTGTCAAACCGCTTGGTCTGCTGACAGTGCTGTCCGCATTTTTCCTGCTTGGACGAAGTGGGGAGATAGATGCGCTTGATGCCTTGTCGTTTTACTTCCTGGCAACGATGGCGGCATTGCTGGTTGCTCTGTACTACTGTGCTCGCCGGCTCAGGCCACGAATCGCGGGCGCTCGCCCGCAAACATCCTATAAAGCCTGGCTTCTGGCCAGTGTGCCAATTGGCCTGTCAGGTGCATTGCAGATCATGAATGGGCAGGCAGACCTGCTGCTGCTGGGCGCCCTGGGTTCCCTGGAGGATGTGGGCATCTATCGCGTTGCCATTCAGTTGAGCCTGCTGGTGCTTTTCTTCAAGCAGGTGGTCAATTCGGTTCTTGCCCCGCGCTTTGCGAGTCTCTGGTCATCAAATGATCGCGCGAGCCTGCAGAGGCTGGTTCGCCGTTCCTCGCTACTGATGGTGTTCAGCGCGCTGCCCATTCTCCTGTTTTTTCTTGTTCTGGGTGAATGGGCCATTTCTCTCGCATTCGGCGCCGACTTTGCCGGCGCTTATGATGTGCTCCTGATCCTGCTGGCCGGTCAACTGGTAAATGTGGGCGCGGGCTCTGTCGGCCTGTTGTTGAACATGACAGGTCACAGCCGTGATGTGCTACGGGCCGTCTTTTTTGGTTCTGCCTTCCTGGTGATTGGCTGTCTGCTGCTGGTGCCGGAATACGGCGCGGCGGGTGCCGCAGTGGCCAACGCAGTGTCAGTGACAACATGGAACCTGATCATGTTTGCCAGCGTGCGCGTGCGTCTGGGCATCAGCCCCAGCATCCTCTGGCCGGCACAGCGGGTCTGAGGTTCAGGGCTTCTTGCCGTGCTGTGCCTGGCTGATGGCCAGAAGGCGGTCGTAGATTTCGTACTCACTGGCCAGTACCTGGCGCAGCTTTTCCAGCTGCGCGGCGGACATGTCTGACAGGGTGCTGCCGGCACCTTTGCTGGCGCTGTGCTTGACCTCGTAGGCAGCAAGGGCCTTGTCGACATCCGCTGACAGGGGGGAGAGCAGGCCTTCCAGGAACTCCCGGGTGTCGGACAGCTGGGTGATATCACGTACGCAATAGATCCTGTCTGCAATGTCATCAATATAGTCGGGGGAGCCGAAATGGTAGGCGTAGCCTCGGCGCAGGTGGGAAATGGCGCCAAGGGCATAATTGACGGCAGAAATGTCGAATGGCTGGTCAGACAGGCAGGACTGGATGAAGCTGTCACTGCTCCTGAAGAGTGAAAAAGCAGCTGCTTCCGAATCAGTCCAGGGCGAATTGTTCCTCGGCCTGCCCTGGCGTAACCGGCTGTTGAAGCCGGATATAATGCGCTCGAGCGGGTCACGGATGACAAAGGCCAGCTTCATGTCAGGATGGCGGCGAAGAATGTCCTGGCAGCGCCAGTCATGGCCGAACATCATCGGCGTCTTCTCTCCGGCGGCATTGAGAGCCAGGAACATGTCAGTGGTGGATGAGCCGCCGGCCTTGCCGATGTGCAGGTAGCCATGGGAGGGCTCGCCGAACGGAAGCTTTGGCTTCAGTCGGTAGTAGTGGAGGGCCTCTTTGACCCACTGTTTGATGCTCGCTTTCATGGCGTGTCTGTGTGTTCCTGCGCTTGTTCCGCGTTGGGGGCTGTGAGAAGGCCGGCGAGGCCGCCTGGTGTGGCTCATGCCGTATTGCGTGTGAGGCGCGCGGCCCCTGCCTGGGGCGGGCCAGCCCCTGAATCTGTGCGGCTGCGGCCATGCCAGACGTGGTGGCAGCTGCCCCCGGACTCGCCCTGCCACTGGTGCAAATGATATCATTTGCGCCGGCCGCAAGGCCATTATTTGCCGGTGTTGCCGTCTGGCTCACTCCGGCTTTGCCTGAGCTGCTGAGTTGCGTATCACGGAGTCTGAATGGATATATCCGATAAGGTTGTACTGGTGACCGGGGGTACTGGTTCGTTTGGCAAGACCATGGTCAGGCGCCTGCTGGACCAGGGCTGCCAGGAGGTCCGCATTCTCAGCAGGGATGAAGCCAAGCAGGAAGAGATGCGTATTGCCTTCCAGCGCCAGGAGCTTCGCTTCCATATCGGCGATGTACGTGATGCGGCGGCGGTAAGCAAGGTCATGCAGGGCGTTGACCTGGTCTTTCATGCTGCCGCCCTCAAGCAGGTGCCGTCCTGTGAATTCTTCCCCATGGAAGCGGTCAAGACCAATGTGATTGGTTCCCAGAATGTCATTGATGCAGCGGCTGCAGCGGGTGTGCACAGTGTCGTATGCCTGAGTACTGACAAGGCGGTGATGCCGATCAATGCCATGGGCATGACCAAGGCGCTGATGGAGAAGGTGGCGCAGGCGTCCAGTCGGCAACTGCGCGCGGACCAGACCACCGTCAGCTGCGTGCGTTACGGCAACGTCATGTGTTCCCGCGGCTCAGTGATCCCCCTGTTCATGAAGCAGATCGCCGAAGGAAAGCCGCTGACGATTACCGACCCACGCATGACCCGCTTCATGCTGTCGCTCCAGGATGCCATCGACCTGGTGGGTTTCGCCTTCGAAAATGCGAACCAGGGTGACATATTCATTCGCAAGGCCCCGGCCTGCACCGTGGAGCAGCTTGCCCAGGCGTTGCTGGAGTTGTTTGAGGCGGACAACGGTATCCAGGTGATTGGCATGCGTCATGGTGAAAAGCTGTACGAGACGCTGGCCAGCGCCGAAGAACTGCGCCGGTCCGAAGACATGGGCGACTACTACCGTGTCCAGTTTGATGACCGTGACCTGAACTACAACAAGTACTTCACCGAGGGCGACCCGGAAGAGGCCGATACGCCGGACTATCATTCCCACAACACGCGCCAGCTCGACATGGACGAGCTGAAGGCGTTGTTGATGTCCCTGCCGGAAGTGACCGACGCCCTGGCGCGGAGGTAGCGGATGAAGATCGCGATAACCGGCGCCCATGGCTTCCTCGGCTGGCATGCCCGCTGCCGTTTGCTGGTGGAATACCCGGATGCAGAGGTGGTGGCGCTGGGGCGTGATGCCTTCTCCAGCGCCAAAGCCCTGCAGCAGGGCCTGTCCGGTGCCGACCTGGTCCTGCATTTTGCCGGCATCAATCGCGCCGATGACAAGGCGCTGGAGGACGGCAACCAGGCGCTGGCCGATACGCTGGTGAAGGCGCTGCAGGCCGCAGGCAGTCGTGCCCATGTCATCTATGCCAACAGTGTGCAGTGTGAACGCGACATTCCCTACGGCCGCGGAAAGCAGGGTGCCCACCGCATTCTGCTGGCGCACGCTGATGACACCGGGACAGCCTATTCCAACCTGGTATTACCACACCTTTTTGGCGAGTGCGGCAAACCCAATTACAACGCTGCCGTGTTCACTTTCTGCCAGCAGCTGGTGGACGGGAAAGAGTTACAGGTCAATCCCGATGGTCGCCTGGAGCTGCTGCATGCCCAGCAGGTAATGGACCTGGCGCTGGATGCCTTTCGCGCCGGCCGTACCGGCACCCTGCGTCCGTCCGGCACAGACATATCCGTGCCGGCGGTGGCAGAGCGGCTGACCCGCCTGTACCAGAGTTATACCGGCGGTATCATTCCGGACCTGCGTGACAGCCTGGACCTGCAGCTTTTCAACATGCTCCGTACCTTCCTGTTTCCGGCGCACTATCCGGTGGCGCTGGAACTGAAAACCGATGAGCGTGGCTCGCTGTTCGAATCGGTAAAGACAGACCATGGTGGCCAGGCGTTTCTGTCCACCACGCATCCCGGGATTACCCGGGGCAACCATTATCATTTCCACAAGGTCGAGCGTTTCCTGGTGATCCGCGGCAATGCGGTGATCCGCATACGGCGTCTGTTCAGCGACCAGGTGCACGAGTTCCATGTATCCGGCGATGAGCCGGTTTACGTGGATATGCCGCCATTGCACACGCACAATATCGAAAACACCGGCACAGAAGAGCTGATGACGCTGTTCTGGAGTCACGAGATCTTTGATCCGCAGGCGCCGGACACCTATTTCCAGCCGGTGGAAACACAGGGGTAGCACCATGAAGGTAATGACCATTCTCGGGACCCGCCCCGAAATCATCCGACTGGCCCGGGTCATGGCCATGCTGGACGAGGTGGTGGAACACCGCATCGTGCATACCGGGCAGAATTACGATTTCGAGCTCAATGATATCTTTTTTGAAGAGCTGGGCGTGCGCAAGCCGGATCACTTTCTCAATGTCGACACCTCCTCCCTGGGGCGTTGCCTGGGGGAGATCCTGATCAAGACCGAGCAGGTATTGCTGGAAGAGAAGCCGGACGCAGTGCTGGTGCTTGGTGATACCAACAGCGCCATTGCCACCATCATGGCAAAGCGCATGAAGATACCGACCTACCATATGGAAGCCGGTAATCGTTCCTTTGATGCCAATGTCCCCGAGGAAATCAATCGCAAGCTGGTGGACCATTGCGCCGACTTCAACCTGGTGTACACCGAGCATGCCCGTCGGCACCTGCTGTCCGAGGGACTGCCGCACCGGTTTATCTACCTCACCGGCTCACCCATGCGCGAAGTGCTTGATCATGCGGCGCCGGCCATCGCCGAATCGGACGTGCTGACACGGCTGGGACTGGCGCCTGGCGGCTATTTTATCGTCAGCGTCCATCGCGAAGAGAACGTGGACAGTGCCGACAACCTGCGCCGTGTGGTGGCGTGCCTTGAGCGCCTGAATGCGGCCTTCGGCCTGCCGGTGGTGGTATCCACCCATCCCCGCACCCGCAGCCGCCTCAACAGCCTCGGGCTGGGTGATGACTCCGACGCCATCCGGTTCCTCAAGCCGTTCGGGTTCAAGGACTACAATCGCCTGCAGCGCGATGCGTTCTGCGCCGTATCCGACAGTGGCACCATCAGTGAAGAGTCCGCCATTCTCGGCTTTCCGGCGGTGACCTTGCGTAATTCACTGGAACGGCCGGAAGCACTGGACGCCGGCTCCATCATTCTTACCGGTCTTGATGCGGATGTGCTGGAAGCCAGTGTGCGTCTGGCGCGGCAGCGTTTCAGCACAGATGCCGAGCGCGAAATTCCGGAGGAATACCGGGTTGGCAACACCGCCGAGCGTGTGGTCAAACTGATCCTCGGCACGGCCGGTCTTGCCAACCGCTGGCGTAACCTGGACGCGTTCAGCCGCTATGACTGGCGCTGAAAAACGCGCAGGCCGTCGTATCCTGGTGCTGAGTCAGTACTTCTGGCCAGAGCAGATGCGCATCAACGACTTTGTCGCGGCCATGCAGGCACGTGGGCATCAGGTGACCGTGCTCACCGGCCTGCCCAACTACCCGCAGGGCGTTGTGGATCCGGCATTCAAGGCCGACCCGACCGCGTTCAGTGACTATCACGGTGCCGACGTGGTGCGCGTGCCCCTGCTGCCGCGGGGCAGCGGCAAGCTGACCCTGGCCCTCAATTATCTCAGTTTCGTCCTGTTCGCCTGCCTGCTGGCGCCGTGGAAGCTGCGCGGGCGTCGTTTCGATGGCATCTTCGTGTTCGCTGTATCGCCCATTACTGCGGCGATCCCCGCCATCTGGCTGGGCTGGCTCAAGCGCACGCCGGTGTTGCTGTGGATACTCGACCTGTGGCCGGAAACCCTGTCTGCGGTGGGTGTCCTCCGCAACGCACGGCTGCTGTCACTGGTGGGTGTGATGGTGCGCTGGATCTATCGCCACTGCGACTACCTGCTGTTGCAGTCCCACGGCTTTGCCACAAACGTGCGCCGCTATGCGCCCGATGCCTTTGCGCAGGGTCGTGTGGCGTATTTCCCCAGTTGGGCCGACGCGGTGTTCGGTGGTGACGTCAGCGCCAAGAGCCACATCCTGGACCAGCCGGACGCATTCAACCTGGTGTTTGCCGGCAACCTGGGCGAGGCCCAGGACCTGCCTGCCATCCTAGATGCGGCAGCACAGACGCGGGACCAGCCAGAACTGCGCTGGGTGCTGGTGGGTGATGGCAGCCGGGCCCAGTGGGCCCGCGACGAGATCGCCCGGCGCGGACTGGACAACGTCGACATGCCCGGTGCGTTTCCGGCCGAGGACATGCCGGCCCTGTTCCACGGCGCCAGTGCGCTGATGGTGGCGCTGAAACCGGACCCGGTATTCGCCATGACCATTCCCGGAAAGGTGCAGGCCTACATGGCCGCGGGCCGGCCAGTGCTGGGCATGATTGACGGCGAAGCGGCGGGCGTCATTGAAACCGCACGCGCCGGTCTCGCCGTGCCAGCCGGAGACAGCCAGAGGCTTGCCGCTGCCGCCCGGCGCCTGCTTGCCATGACGGCGGCCGAACGCGTGCAGATGGGCGCAGCGGCGCGTGCCTATTACCTGCAGCACTTCGAGCGCGAGCAGTTGTTTGACCGCTTTGAAGACCTGATTGACGGGCAGCCGGGCGAGGAGGTGCTGCTGCGATGACACGATTAGTGGTAACCGGTGCCTCCGGTTTTGTCGGCCGGCGCCTGATGACGATGGCCCGGGAACGCGGGCATGAGGTGCTGGGCCTGTGCCGCCAGCCGCCGGCGGATGGTACTGACCTGGTGGGCGGCTACGACCTGGGCAGTGATTCGTTGCCGGTGTCCCTTTCGGGGGTGGACTGTGTCGTGCATTGCGCCGCGCGCGTGCACCAGATGAACGACCAGGCCAGTGATCCACTGGCCAGTTTCCGCCAGCACAACCGCGACGCCACACTGGTGCTGGCGCGCGCTGCCGCTGATGCCGGAGTGCGCCGTTTTGTTTTTATCAGTTCGATCAAGGTGAACGGCGAGCAGACCCGGCCCGGCCAGCCGTTCCGGGCCGATGACCGGCCAGCGCCGGAAGACCCCTACGGCCAGTCCAAGGCGGAAGCCGAGGAAGGCTTGCGCGCTGTCGCTGCCGAAACCGGGATGGAGGTGGTTATCATCCGGCCTCCACTGGTTTACGGGCCCGGGGTCCGGGCCAACTTTGCCGCCCTGATGGGGCTGGTGGCGCGCGGATTGCCGTTACCGTTCGGGCGCGTGGATAACCGCCGTAGCCTGGTGTTTCTCGACAACCTGGTGGACCTGGTACTGACCTGTTGCGACCACCCGGCAGCGGCTGGCCAGGTATTTCTGGTCAGCGATGACGACGACCTGTCGCTGGCGCGTCTGGTGCGCGAGCTGGCAGCCGCCATGGGACGGCCAGCCCGGTTACTGCCGGTGCCGGTGTCCGTAATGAGCCTGGTGGCACGGCTGCTTGGCCGGGCAGACCTGGTCAAGCGACTGTTTGGCTCGCTGCAGGTGGAGGTGGGGCCCACCCGTGAGCGCCTCGGGTGGACGCCACCGGTGACGGTGTCTGACGCCTTCCGGCGCACAGTAAGAGCGGGGAGCAGCACATGACGTTGGCGCTGATAATGCTGGCGGTACTGGCGGCTACGGTGGTCGCCACTGGCTGGGTGCGCCAGGTAGCCATCAAGCGGCAGATCATCGACACCCCCAATGCTCGAAGTTCACATGCGCTGCCCACACCGCGTGGTGGCGGTGTCGGTTTTGTGCTGGTGCTGTTGCTGGCGTTGCCGGCGCTGTGGCTGGGCCAGTGGCTCGGTACCACGGTGGTGCTCGCCTTTGTGCCCGCCGGCCTGGCCGTTGCCCTGCTGGGTTTTCTGGATGACCTCGGCCATGTGCCGGCGCGCTGGCGCCTGCTGGGACATTTTGCGGCAGCGGGCTGGCTGCTGTGGATGTTGGGCGGTCTGCCGCCGTTACCCCTGTGGGGCGCCAGTGTGGACCTGGGGCTGGTGGGTCATGGCCTGGCGCTGCTGTTCCTGGTGTGGAGCCTGAACCTGTTCAATTTCATGGACGGTATCGACGGGATTGCAGCGGGAGAGGCGGTCACTGTGTGTCTTGCCGGCGCGCTGCTGCTGCTGATGGTGTTGCCCGGTGCCATGCTGTTGCCGCTGCTGTTCGCCGCCGCCGTCGCCGGCTTCCTGGTCTGGAACGCGCCACCGGCCCGTATTTTCATGGGCGATGCCGGCAGTGGTTTTCTCGGTTTGTCGCTGGCCGGGTTGATGGTCTGGGGCGCACATCTGTCAGCGACATTGTTTTATGGCTGGCTGATTGTGTACGGCGTGTTTGTGGTCGATGCGACGCTGACATTGCTGCGCCGTGTGCTGAGGGGCGAGCGTTTCTATGAGGCCCACCGCAGTCATGCCTACCAGTATGCATCGCGCCGCCTGGGGAGCCACGCGCCGGTGACCCTCGCGGTAATGGCGATCAACCTGATCTGGCTATTGCCCTGGGCGCTGGCTGTGGTGGTGGGGTGGCTCAATCCGCTGCTGGGCCTGGCGCTGGCCTGGCTGCCGCTGGTGGTACTGGCCTGGTGGCTCAAGGCAGGCGATGCCACCGGGCAGGGCGCACACGCATGACCCGGACCCTGATCATTCTCGGCGCTGGTGGTCACGGCCGCGCGGCGTGCGAGATGGCCCAGTTGCTCGGTTGGCAGGTGGCCGGTTTCCTCGATGACCGGGGTGATGAGGCTCCGACGTTTGCTGATGTGGCCTGTATCGGTGTGATGGCGGACCTGTCCGCGCACGCGTCCCACGTCGATGCGGCCGTCGTCGCCATCGGCAACAATCCGGTGCGCCGCCGGCTGCAGGAACAGGTGCGTGACACCGGTATCGCTCTGGCGTCCCTGGTGCATCCCGGCGCCGTAGTCGCGCCCTCGGTGGCCGTGGGCGAGGGGTGCATGATCATGGCCGGTGCGACTGTCGCCACCGAAGCGGTGCTGGCGGATGGCGTGATCGTTAATGCCGGTGCCACAGTGGACCATCATTGCCGGATCGCCGATTACGGCCACCTGGGCACCGGCGTGTGCATGGCCGGCGGCAGTCGCGTTGGCGAGGGGGCCTGGGTGCAGGCCGGCAGCGCGCTAGGTTATGGCGCTGTGGTGGCGCCCGGTGAGGTGCTGGCGCCGGGCAGTGTGCGCGGCCCGGCCTGAATACGGCTATACTGCGCTGATATATCCAACAGGGAGCTGACGCCTTGCTGCACGAGACCCTCGTGGCCCTGCCGCGACGTTACAAGCGCCTTCTCATGGTGCTGGCTGACAGTGCCGTATTCCCCGTGCTGGTGATGGTATCACTGGCCCTGCGCCTGGACATGTCCCGCGCCATCCCCCTGGACATCTGGCTGTTGCCCGCCGCTTCCCTGGTAACAGTACCGTTGCTGTGGGTGTTTGGTGTCTACCACGGCATGATTCGCCAGCCCGGCGGCGAGTTGATGCGTGGCGCGGCACTGGGCAGCGTGCTGGGTGCCATGGCACTGGCGTCGCTGGCCTACATGGTGCCGGCGGAGTTCGTATCCCGTTCCCTGTATGTCATTTACGGCCTGCTGGCGATCACCTACCTGGCGGCCAGTCGTTTCTTCGTGCGCTGGTGGCTGACCCGGGCCATGGGCGACAACCTCAACCGCCAGCCGGTGGCCATATTTGGCGCTGGCGAGGCCGGTATCCAGGTGGCCGCCGGTCTGAATACCAGCAAGGAATACCAGGCCCGCTATTTTGTCGATGACAATTCTGGCCTGCATGGCACCCGTATCCGCGGCATCCGCGTACTCTCGCGCAAGCAGCTGCAGCCCCTGCTGGAAAGCGGGGAGATCGCTACCGTGCTGCTGGCAATCCCGTCTGCCAGTCGCAGCAAACGCATGGAAGTGGTGCGTTTCCTTGAGCAGTATCCGGTTTCGGTCAAGTCGGTGCCGGCGCTACCCGATATCATCGCCGGGCGCGCCCAGCTGCAGTCCCTGCGTGATGTTGCCATTGAAGACCTGCTTGGCCGGGACAGTGTGGCGCCGCGCGAGGACCTGCTCGGCGCAGCAGTGAGCGGCAAGCGTGTGCTGGTAACCGGGGCGGGGGGGTCCATTGGCAGCGAACTGAGCCGGCAACTGGCACAACTGCGGCCGCTGTCGCTGGTGCTCATGGATGTGTCCGAATTCGCCCTCTACCAGATTGAACGCGAGCTCGCCCCGGTATGCGAGTCGCTCAACGTGGCGCTGCGCTGCGTGCTCGGCTCAGTGACGGATTCCGCATTGGTGGAGCGCGTCCTGGTGGGCGAGAAGATCAACACCATCTACCATGCGGCCGCTTACAAGCATGTGCCCATGGTGGAACACAATGAATGCGTTGGTTGTGCCAACAATGTGCTGGGCACAGCCGTGGTGGCCCAGCTTGCCGAACAGCACGGCGTCGAGCGTTTTGTGCTGGTGTCCACGGACAAGGCGGTCAGGCCCACCAATGTCATGGGGGCCACCAAGCGGCTGGCAGAGATGGTGCTTCAGGGGTTGGCCCCTGACGCCCGAAACACCGTGTTCACCATGGTCCGGTTCGGCAATGTATTGGGCTCGTCCGGCTCGGTGGTGCCGCTGTTCCGCGAGCAGATCCGCGCGGGCGGTCCTGTGACTGTTACTCACCCGGATGTCACACGTTACTTCATGACCATCCCGGAAGCGGCGCAACTGGTGCTGCAGGCCGGCGCCATGGCCACCGGCGGCGAAGTGTTTGTTCTCGACATGGGTGAGCCGGTGCGCATCCAGGACCTGGCACAGACCATGGTGCGGCTGATGGGCATGTCCGTGCGCGATGATGACAACCCCGATGGCGACATTGCCATTGTCTTTACCGGGCTGCGGCCGGGGGAAAAACTGTATGAAGAGCTGCTGATCGGCGAGAGCAGTGTCGGCACCGCCCACCCGCGCATTCTCCAGGCCCAGGAAGAGCGGCTCGACTGGCCGGCCATGGCGGTGCTGCTGGCGGCGCTGGAAGAAGCGGTCCAGCATGGGGATGCCGCTGCCATCCGCGCCCACCTTGCCCGACATGTGCACGGCTACGGGCAGGCCCCGGAGCTGCCATCAGGCGCGCAGCCCAGCCAGCCCCTGCACTGACATCCGGTGCTGCCGGAGGCTGTGCGTCGGCGCCATTTTTGCTATGGTAGCGCCCTTGCAGTGGGGTGGCCTGATCGGCTGGACAGTAGTAACCCACCGTTTCCTCTATCGGGATTTTGACACCGCTCTTTTCGGCATCCTCCGTGAGCGAGGCAGGAGTGTTTTTGATGACAGCATCGGTTGCCGTGGTTATGGGGTCACGCAGTGACTGGGAAACCATGAAAGAAGCCTGTGATGCGCTGAGCCACTTTGGTGTCAGCTGGAAGGCGGAAGTGGTATCTGCCCACCGCACACCCGAACGCCTGATGGAATTTGCCAGCAGTGCGGCCGAGGCGGGATACAAGGTCATCATCGCCGGTGCCGGTGGTGCCGCCCATCTGCCGGGCATGATCGCCTCGATGACGCCTCTGCCGGTGTTTGGCGTGCCGGTGCAGAGTCGCGCGCTCTCCGGTGTCGACAGTCTCTATTCCATTGTCCAGATGCCCAAAGGCGTTGCTGTGGGTACCCTCGCCATTGGTACGGCAGGGGCCTGGAATGCCGGTCTGCTGGCCGCACAGGTACTGGGCAGCCACGACCCGGCATTGCTGGCCCGCATTAGCGAGTGGAAAGCCCAGCGCGCCCGTGAGGTCCTCGACGACGCGGCCCTTGGTGAGGGCTGATCGCGTGGGCCCGATTCTCGTGCTCGGTGGTGGCCAGCTGGGGCTGATGATGGCTGAAGCCGCCGCCCGCTATGGCATCGCCGTGGACCGTTACGACCCGGAGGGCGATCGTCTGTTGCCGGGCACGTCCGATCTCGGCGTGCCCGCCACGACAGATACGCTGGCCCGCTACGCGCGCATCACGGTGGAGCGGGAAGCCTTCCCCGACACCGGCCCGGGCCGAGAGCTTGCAGAGAGCGAGCGTTGCGTGGCACGCGGTGCGCTGGCGGTCATTCCGGATCGCTTCACCCAGAAAAGCATGCTCGATGACCTCGGCATTGCCACTGCGCCCTGGCGGCCCCTCGACCAGCAGGGTGACCTGGGCAATGCCCTGTCCGACTGGGGGCCGGTGGTGGTCAAGGCGCGCAGCGGCGGCTACGACGGCCGCGGCATGTGGTTTGCCGATGAAGATGGGGCGGATGTGCCGGAAGCGGCCATTGCCGGCAAGGCCATCATCGAAAAAAAGATCCCCTTTTCGCGCGAACTGTCCGTGGTGGGTGCCCGTAATCCTGCTGGCGAGATGGTGTTCTATCCGCTGGTACGCAACTGGCATGTCAATGGCATCCTCTGCCTGACCCTGGCACCGGCCGCCGCCGTGGATGCCGCACTGCAGGCCGAGGCAGAGACGGCCCTTGGGCAGATCATGACGCGGCTGGATTATGCCGGCGTCATGGCGGTGGAGTTCTTCCAGCACGGTGAGCACCTGCTGGTGAACGAGATTGCGCCCCGGGTGCACAACTCGGGTCACTGGAGCCAGGAAGGCGCAGACATCTCCCAGTTCGAGCTGCATGTGCGGGCGCTGGCGGACCTGCCCCTGGCGACGCCGCAGTGCGGTCCTTTCAATGCCATGGTTAACCTGATCGGCGTCGACTTCCGTGATGACTGGCTGTCACGGGCCGGCACCGTGCACTGGTACGGCAAGAGCGTGCGCCCCGGGCGCAAGGTCGGTCATGTAAACCTGGTGGCCGGCTCTGCAGAAGACCTGCATGCGCAGCTCAGTGACTGGCTGGATGTGATGCCGGATGGCGCCCTTGCGCAACTGGATGATGAGCTGAACAGCCGCCGCTGAAGCTCTGGTCAGCCGCGCATGGGCCGGGCAATGTCGTGCTCCCGGAACAGCTGCGATACCCGCGTGACGATATCTGTCTGGAACGCTTTCTCGTGGTGCACATCCAGCACGTAGGCCTTGGCCCGAATACGTATGGCAAGCCGTTCCGCCAGCGCCTTTTCCTCAATGGCAAAGGTCACCGGTTTTTTCAGGTACGCATAGCGACTGGTGACAATCACTTCCCGGATCAGTTTCTTGGCCAGCTCCAGGTCCGCATCCAGGGCCACATGAAAGTCGGTCACCACCATCATGTCCAGCGCACCCGCATTGCCCGAGGCCACCACATCGGTGATGAAGCGGGAGTTGGGAATGGTGACTTCGTTGTCATCCAGTGTGCGCAGCCGCACCGTGCGCAGGCCGATGGAAATGATCTCGCCATAGACCTCATCAAAGGTGACCCGGTCACCCACCCGGAACGGCCGGTCGAACAGCAGCAGCAGCCCGGCCACCAGTGACGCAGCAATGTCCTTGAGGGCAAAACCCAGGGCCACGGCGGCGGAGCCGCCTGCCGCGAGGAGGAACTCACGCGGTGGTTGCAGGACACCCAGTACCAGGGCGATACCGCCGGCGATATAGATAAAGAAACTGATCAGCGTGGTGATCTGCAGCACCAGGAAGCGGCGCGTCGGAATGCGCTCCATCAGCCGGTTGGATGCCCGGGTAATGGCCCAGTTCAGCCCCCACAACAGAAAGCCACCCAGGACCAGCAACACCAGGGCATACAGGTTGAACAACTCGAGAATGACGAGCAGGTCGCCGACGATGTCTGTGCCGTTGCTATTCATGCAGCATGTTCTTCCGGTTCAGGTAACTGGTAACAGCCTGGTAGAAATCGGGGGTGACCGCATAGATGCCCTGTTCATTGCGTTCCAGGAAGCCGTTGTCGAGGCCGGACTTGAGCGCGTAGGAAACAACGCCGTCTGCCAGGCTGGTCACGTCACACAGCGTATGCCGGTCAAGCCCTCCATGGGTGATCAGTGCGGCATAGACGAACATGGGATTGTCTCCCAGCTTGTCCAGCCCCGCCGAACTGGCTGGCGGAGGTGGCCCGGCGACCACCCGGTTGCCTTCGGTGCGGGCGCTGTCCAGCCACAGGTGCAGGGCCACCTCCGGGTTGCCACGACAGGCGTCCCAGAGCAGGCCAAAATAGCGCTGTTCGGCATTGCGCAGGTTGCCGGCATCCGGACCGCGGTTCGACAGCAGCAGCTCGTCGAAGGCGATGTTCATGTTGCCGATATGGTTGCGCGCCAGTATCAGTGAGCGGATCTGTTCCTGGGTCCAGCGCTTGACCCGAATGACATTGGCAAACTGGTAGTCGGCGCCGAAGACGTTGCTCAGGTAGGCAAAGGCCTGGTTGTTGATGCTGATCAGCCAGAACACATTGGTCAGCCGGGCGCTGGTCAGTGACAACAGATACTGCCAGCCATCGAGGCCGCCCACGCGGGAGCGGAAAAAACTCTCCGCGTTGTCGATGATCACCAGCGTTGCCGGCAGGATCTCATCTTTTTCAATCAGTGCTTTCGGGCCGTCCTCCAGTGAAACCTGGAACAGGTCCTCCAGCAGCTCCCGGATGCTGTCCGGCTGCCAGCTGTCCTTGGGTGCCTCCAGATAATGCACAGCCAGCTCGCCTTCCTCCGCACCATCGGCGGCTTCCTTCTCCAGGTTTCGCTGTAACCGGCGAAGGGCCGTGGTCTTGCCGATGCCTGCCTCACCGGAGAGCAGCAGGGTGTTGTACTCACCGTGATCCTTGCGCCAGAGGGACAACTGCTTGTTGAGCGTTTCCAGCAGGCCGGTGTCGATGAAGGGGAACTTGCCCTCGCGTTTCTCCGGGTCCAGGAACCAGGCTTCGTAACTGGCGTCGACACCGGTATCGTCTTCGCGCGGCTCATTGCCAGCCAGGCTCATGTGGAAGACGCGCGCGCTGATACTGCGGTACCAGTCGAAATCCTGCAGCAACTGGTCCATGTCCTGCTTGAGGAATGACAGCAGCGCAAAGGGCACCAGCAGTGGCAACAGCGCCGGTGACAGGAAGCTGCCGGGTATGCGGTCCAGTAGCGGATCAAGCCGGCCGGGCAGGAACAGTCGGGCATCTGCCACCAGGTCCTTGTCACAACGGCGCATGAGGTTGCCGAGCGTGAAGTAGAACACCACGAAGGCCACCAGGGCGGTGAACAGCGTGGTTACTGAGTGCCCCACCAGCACCAGGCCGGCGTAGTAGGGAGCCAGCGGCACTACTGTGACCATTGCATGCGTGCGGGCTGCCTGACGCACGGTTTCGGAATGCTGCCCACTGAGATAGTTGCCGGCCCCCAGCGCCACGCGCAAAACCAGCCACTCGGCCAGCTGGCTGAACAGGCGGTAAAGCACATACAGGCGTGCGCCCTGGATCAGCCAGATGATGCCGGGATGATCTGCCTTGGCCACCTGGCCCTCGCCGATCCCCAGCCCGAACCAGAGAAGCAACCAGGGCAGGACCGGTGCCAAGGTGGTGGTGATCCGGCTGAGCGAGATAATCGAGCGCCGCGAGCGGCCGCGTCGCACCAGCATGTCGTGAAAGGCCATCATCAGGCGATTGGTGAGCTGGGCCAGGCGCACCAGGATGGTGAATGCCGCCAGCGCAACAAGCAGGTAGACCAGGTCGCGCAGGATATGTCGCCAGGCAATACTGCCGTCGTTGTTATGCAGGTCCATGGCCATCCAGTGGCTCATGTTGCGCGCTGTCTGCAGGGCGGCGCGATATTCGGACACCAGAATCCGTTGGCCGGCGTCGGTGTTGTTGAGCAGCGTGGTCAGCTTGGCCAGCGACAGCCGATCAAACAGTGATGAGCGCAGGAACAGCAATTCCTCGTCCATGCGCAGGTGAAGGCGCGCAAATGACTGATTGTAGTCGTACCAGAGTGCCTGGTCGTCGGGCGCCAGGTCCTGCGCCTTGAGGCCCTCCGCGGGGACAACAAGCAAGGGCTGGAGCTGTTGTTGCTGCCACAGCACCAGCGTGGCCAGCTGTGCCTGCAGGGACGGCTCGCGGGCAAGCGAACTGATTGCCAGCGGCAACTGGCTGAAACGGGGTTGCATGCGGGCACTGGCCTGGTTGGCCTGAGCCAGCCAGCTGGCCAACTCGGGATCGTCCTGCCAGTTCTGGCGCAGCGTGTGCAGGGAGCGTAATTCTGCATGGCGCGCCTGGCGCAGCCGCACAAGGATTTGTCGCTGTGGCAGAGGCAGGCTGAGAATGGGGATTACCCGTTCCTGGACTTGCCGGGCGAGTGCCTGGTTCTCCTGCCAGGCCTGGTCAACGGCATCGGCCAGGCGCGCACAGATCTCGTCCTGTGCCAGCCTGCCAATGCCAAGGTCCGGTTCCTGCAGCCAATTCTGTACGGCCAGCTGGTCCAGGGGGTCGACACCGAGAATGTCTTCCAGTGGCTCGAACAGGGCGGGTTCGCCACGCATGACCGCGTCAAGGACATTGGCGCGGTGCTGCAGGCCACGGGACGACTCGCTGGCAGCGTCGAGCCATTCCGTGGTGGCAGCACAGGCGGCATCCGCGCGGGCAGGGGCTGATACAAACAGGGCAAGCGGCAATACGGCGGCCACAAGCAATCCGGTAACAAGCTGGCGAGCGTTCATCCCTTCCCCGATCCGTGGCCCTGGACAAGAGCCTTACCGGCATTCTACGGGGTAGGGTGGGGGGCGCAAGGGCCGTGCAAGTGGCAGGGAAACTGAGTGGGGATGGCCTGGGTTTGGTGCCGTTGAGAGGGCAAAAAGCGTGCTTTTTGCGCCGGGTGAGCAGTGGGATACCGCCCGCTGCGTCCTGCACCCGGCCGGCACTCCGAACGAGAAACAAAAAAAGCGCCCGTCGGGGCGCTTTCATTAATTGGTGCCGTTGAGAGGGCAAAAAGCGTGCTTTTTGCGCCGGGTGAGCAGCGGGATATCGCCCGCTGCGTCCTGCACCCGGCCGGCACTCCGACCGAGAAACAAAAAAGCGCCCGTCGGGGCGCTTTCATTAATTGGTGCCGTTGAGAGGCCTTCGCGCCAAATTTGCGCCAATGGCCGGGGCCTTTCGTATGTTTGCAACCTGTTGAAAAGTATCGGGAATAACTCATTTTCATTGCTCGGGGAGTCTCGCATTGTTTCGAGAAAAGCGGTAGCGTTTACGCCAGAGTTACGCCATCCGGGAGAGCAATGTGGCAACCATTCGCAAGCGGGCCAAAGGCTGGCGTGCTGAGGTTCGACGTAACGGAGTGTATCGCTCAGCCACCTTCGACACAAAGGGTGAGGCGAGTGCCTGGGCACTCAATGTCGAGGCGGAGATTCTCTCCGGCAAGCACCAGAAAGGAGTCAATCGACCGCTCAGGGATGCGCTGCAGCGATACATGGACGAGGTGTCACCTACTCATCGCGCCTATCGCAATGAATGTGTTCGGCTCAACTACCTGATGCGTGATCCAATCGCTGATGTCCAATTATCGCGGATCCAACCGAAAGATGTAGCTGAATTCAGGGATCGGAAGCTTTCTGAAATTTCTCCATCCACGGGCAAGTTGCTGAAGCCTTCGACGGTTAAGAGGGACATGAACCTACTCTCCGGGGTCTTCAGCATCGCAGTGCAAGAGTGGGGTTGGCTTCGCTCAAACCCAATGCAGGGTGTGCGCAGGCCCAAGAATAGCCCTCATCGGGACAGAAGAATCAGCGATGATGAAATTGAACAAATATTGATCAGCTTGCATTACGATGATGAGCTCCCCGTTGTTCGCAAGCACCAGGAAGTGGCGGTGATGTTCCTTCTGGCGATCGAGACCGCGATGAGACTTGGTGAGATTGCCGCGCTTGAGTGGGATCGGGTGTTTATTGAGAAGCGCTTCGTGGAGCTTCCAATCACGAAGAATGCTGACCCTCGAAAAGTGCCCTTATCAAGACGGGCAATAGAATTATTGGGGAAGGTCAAAGGCCTGGATGATAATGCAGTCTTTACCGTGAACGCTGAACATGCGGGAGCGTTGTACAGAAAGTACACGAAACACAGTGGAGTCAAGGACTTACGTTTTCACGACACACGTCATGAAGCACTAACGCGACTGGCAAGGAAGCTCGATGTGCTGGACTTGGCACGGATGGTTGGCCATCGGGATCCTCGGTCATTGATGGTCTATTATAACGCCACTGCTACAGAGATAGCGGGGAGACTAGATGGACCTTAGTGAGAAGATCAATAATTTGCGTGGACTCTTGGGTGGTACCTTGCTGCTGCTTGTTACTGTTGTTGGCGCCTGGCCTGGGCTCCAAGACTGGTGGAAAGAGAAAGATTTTTTCTATGAGAAGGTCCTGATAAAGAGCATAGCGTTTGTTAAGGATGTGCCGGCTGACGTCCTGTTGTTTGTAGCGGGCAAGCCAGTAGATGAACTCTATTACTTCCAGATCCGATTGGGTAATGAAGGCGGTGACCCTGTCCAGCCAGAGGATTTCAAGTCCGCAATTGTGGTTGGGCTCGGGGAAGCGACTCCGGTGACGTTCGAGATCGAGCAGGAGGTGCCAGAGGGGTTAGACGGAAGCCTGCTGCCCGTTAGTGCTGTCGTCGATGGAAAAATCCATATCGACCCAATGTTGTTGAACCCTGGCGATCAGCTGCTGCTGTCTGGGTATGCGGTGGGGGGGAAGCCCCAGATTACAGTAACTTCCAGGATTTCTGGGATTGAGGCCGTGCGCCTCCGTGAAGGGGATGAGGGTGACAGGCATTATCTGGTCGCACTTCTTTTCGGCGCTTTGAGCATCGTTTTGGCCGGCCTGGTGCTTCCGTTTTCCGAACTGAAAGGCGCGTCTCAATATCAGAAAGTTGTGTCATTCCTGATATTCGGCTATTTGCTATTCATGTCGGTGAGTTTCTTCGTCCATTTTATGAACGACACAGGCCTGAATCGGTGGTGGATAGTGATTATCGTAATGACGATTTATGGCATAGCATCTGCTGTCGGTGAGAGGTTGACCTCCTCAGATGATACGGAAGATTCCATCAAGCGGCCGTCCTCCTAGGCCGGCCGCGCGTCTTTCCGCCATTGCCGTGAATTCTGATGGCGTCCATTACTTCCTGTGGCACCCATCGGCGGCCTACACCTGGAATTTTCTGTGCTTTGGGGAACCAAGGCTGATTGCAGATGTGAGCTAGGGCAGTGGATCGTTTTACTCCCATGTAGGCTCCGACGTCAGCTGAGTCCCAGAGTCGCTGGGGAAGAGTGCTCTTCTTCAGTTCCTGGAGGATGTCTTCCAGTAGGCTATTTATTGCTTGAATGTCTTGGCTAGTCACTGCAGTTCCTCCAAGGCTTTCTTGATGCGTGTCGGCGAGTAGGAAAAAGGTGTTTTTAAATGGACTATCAATGGTGTGACAGCGTCACCTGCGTGCTGCATGTGATATTCGGCCCCGCCGGCGCTTCTTGGGCTCAGGTAATCGCTACGGGGGTAGCCATCATGGCCAGTGGCGCCCTGGCGGGCAGACAGGCGCGGCTGGCTATGGCCTCTCAAGAAAAAGACCATCAGGCAGCTATAGATCGCATTGAGAGACAAGTGCAGGCCCAGAATAAAATGGAGCGAATGCGAGAGGTTGAAGGGGCAAGGAAATTGTGCATTTTTGTTGTTCACCTTATCGATGATGCCTCTAACTATATGACTCTTGCAGGAAAAGGGCTGGATGCTGAAGCAGGGTCTGAGAAATTGAGCAGGTGGCCGGCTGTCTGGGAAAAGTTTGTTTCGAGGGCACTTATTGACATCGTGCGAAGCATTGATTCTCTCCCCTATGACAAATTCCCTTCCGTTTCTCTTCTGGGTGACGCGCGACTTTTTGCTCGCCAGACTGAGTCTTTGGTATGGCTTGTCAACGACCATCTTGATTCCTATAACCCTGATGTATCTCCAGGGCGTATCCGGGGCGTCTTGCAGAGCTATTGCGATTCCGTGCAGGAATTTCGTAATGAGTTTGGTGGGTGGCTGAATGAGAGCCCGGCAGCGACCGCCCAAGGTGAATGATGCTTCGGTCGTCCCCTGTCCTCCGGCTACCATTTCATTTATCACTTTTTTGACCCCCGGGCGGGTGTCCCACCGTTGAAATGCTCAATCACTGCTGCGGCAAGATCTGCGAAGGTAGCCATGAATGAGATAGGGTGCTTGCTGATAGTGTGGTCTGGTTCCGCCTTCTGGAATGCCTCCAGTAAGACTTTGGCTAGATTGTTCTGATCAATTCGCGGCAGCGGCGTGCCGAATTCCTTGGCATCTGGGATGCAGTCAAGCGGCCACAGAGCGTGGTTCTCGCAATCCAGGGAGACACGATAGCCAAGGATTCGCTGGCCGGGATGTCCTGGCGCCGGAACGTTAGTCTTGGCGTGGAATGGCCAGCCTTCTGGCAGGTGGAATGATCTGCTCATTGTTCGCTCCCTCGGGTAGGCACCACTCCAAGTGCGACTTCGGGGTGGCTGTAAAATGGGGTTTCCGTTGCGGCCGCACCTGCGAACGCCAGCAGGGTCCGCACGCTCCTGGCTCGCCGGCGGGTGGGGTGGCGCCAGTTCAATGGCAGTGTCCCGTGCAGCATCGTTATGTAGTCGAAGAGGGCCTGGGCGGCAGGCTTCTGTGGAGCCAGTTGCTCCCGCAGCCTCCTGAGGCGCAGTCGCTCTTCGTGGGCCCGGTTGTGGGCTTCGATCGCTGCCTTCTTGGCGGCACGCTTATGGTTCACTGGCCGGCCTCCTGGGCGCGGAGCATCAGCTCGCGGTTGATCGCCTGGCTCAGCTGGGCATCGCTGGGTGGGTCGCACGGCTGCCAAACCAGCGGGCGCATCAGAATGGCGTCAGGGCCCTCCCGGTTCGCTGACTCATAGGTGGTAACCATCGGCCCGCAGACATTCCCCATGGTGTCGAGGAACCACATGACGATGGTCTCGCCGTCCTGGGGCTTGGTGTCCAGGTAGCTGATCCACCAGTCGTGATCGCTGTGGCGTGTCAGGGGCAGCGATGGCTGCCCGGCGTCGTAGGGTGCGGCTGCTTCGGTCATGCTGCCTCCGGAATGCCCTTGTCCAGCAGGCTGCGCACGCGATCAATCTGTTCCTGAGGGATGATTTCGCCGCGGTCGGTAACCCTTTTGGGGAGCAGTTTGGCCGCCTCAGGGAAGCGGTCTTCTACCTGGCGTGAGGTCCGGCAGCCCATCATGATGGCCATGGCCTCGCCATAAAATTCCGTTGCGGCTTCATAGATGCGCTCCAGTTCATCTGTGGCCGCTTCAAGCCGGCGAGCCAGCGTCTTGTCGCTCACGGTCTCTGACCCGTTGAAGTCGGGCAGGGCCTTGCCAGCTCGCATGGTCGGCGTTATCTGGTGGCGGGAGTACTTCCTGGTGGTGAAGTACTGACCCACAATGCCGTGCTTCTCCAGCGCTTTTCTGGCGCGGCCGTGCATTTCAGCCTCCGGAGGAGTGGTGTCTCCGTCTTTGTTGGTGAGGACGGGGTCACAGATAGAGGTCGCGCGCAGTATCCCGGCCTGGATCAGTTCGGGCCATTTGGTGGGGGGAAGCCCCAGCAGCTTCTCGACTTTCCGCTCATGCTTCTGCCAGAAAGCCTGGTTGATTTTCTCCATGCGCGCCTGAAGGCGGTCAGCGGCCTTGGTGATCGCGCGGACGGTCAGGGTCATGACAACTTCGTCGCGCATTTCCTGACTGATGGCGAATGATTTGCTCATGTGTCTCTCCCGGTTATCGCAGTTTGATGACCTGGAACCCGGCATCGGTGTATGCCGGCAGTTCCTCGATCATTTCCTCTATCTGGCCCGCTGCGGCCGGTAGTAGATCGGTCAGCATGCAGCGGTCCTTGTTCTTGATTTCCCTCTCCAGTCGCGCCTCTCCGTCCGTGGCCCAGATCTTCACCTGGTAGCGTGCCGGGTGGGGGCGCCGACCTGTTTTTCTCGGGGGTGCTCGTGGGCTTGCGTAGAAGAGCGGTAGCCTGTTCCTAGTGGCTTGGGGCAGCCGCATGCTATTTGCGTAGGTTTTCGTATATTTGCGGGAGAGTCGTTGAGGTTTACGCCAATACTTGTGCCAGGGTCCTTTTGAGAGCTGGGATTTAGATGGCCGCGGTGGCGCTTCGCGCGGCAGCGTAGGCCGTTATTGCCCTGCAATTTTCATGGGTATTGTCCTTTATTGGCGGTCCTGTCCGGCGGGAGCATGCTCTTTGGGTGGCCCAGAATAATGCTGGAATAGTTTGCTTGCTATTTGGGAATTCTTTGATTGAGCTGAATGTATCTCTTCTGGGGCTGAAGAGGCTTTCGAAGTCGGTAGAGATCGAATTTGAGTCTAATTTTTCTGTGCAGCGATATGATATTGAGGGCTTCAGCGGCTGCCCATCAGACGTGGCGGCCTTGGTTCGCCGTGCATGGTTGGTGACCGGTAATCAAAGCGCATACCTGTGGAAGCAAATGAGCAGCCTCGGCTATAGAACCAATGGGTCGGCGGCGGAGCAGTTTGCTCAAGAGAGGGCTACGGTTCTTTCGGATGTCATTCAGGCTAACCTGGATGAGCGGGGTTACTCTTTGGAACAGCTGGCGCTTGCGCTGAGTATTTCTGTGGCCGACTTGCAAAAGCTGTTTCAGGTAAGAGGCTCTGGAGATGAGCCTCATGGGCCAATGCTGCGGTTGGTTAGGTAGCGCCGATCACGTCGTCATAATTTGGAGTCAAGAGTATCAATCGTTGTTTTTGGGCCGTACCCGGCATAGGGGCCCTTTAGAGGAATAACATAGAGGTGATCATTGCTATCAATAAGGGGCTTTATTTCGTTATAGACGATATCTGGCTGTTGGTGGGTTTCGATAGCATATGCAGATTCAGATAGCTTTACCGCGGATCCGATTTTTCTGATTGCTTCAACGATCGGTGGTCGTGTCGTTTCCTTGTTCAGATCGTAAGCTATTAAAAGCATTGCCATACTCACTCTCCTTGTGATTTTTTGCTAGCCGTAGATCATGACGAAGATGTTGTGTACTTCCTGGGTCATCATCGTTTCGACGTGCCTGACGGGCACTCGAAACTGCATGGCAATGTCTAGCGCGGAAATTTCACCAGACTGATACTTTTCCATGAGCTCACACCTCCGCTGGAATGGGAAGAGAACCTCTACTGCGAAAATTAGCGCCAGATTTTCGCTCCTGCAGATGTTCTGATCTCCTCGCAAAAAGCTGTTTACAGCCGAGCTGACTAGCTCAGCAGCGTATTCTGCAAACGCGTCCTGCGTATCGATGACCAGATGTCCCATTTCTTTTACGGCGACTAGGCGTTTTTGGCAATAGCTTAGAGTTCCGTTCTCAGGCTCTTGGTTTGAGTAGGGATTATCGTTCCGTGGCATATGCTCAGGCAGGTCGATTATTGCTCGGTCCTGATATCGTAGTAGTCGCCCTTTAATCTGTGTGGAGCGCCAGGGCACTTGACGCATCTCTATATCCATTTCGACATAACGAGAGATGACGTGGGTTAGGACATCTATATCCTTCTCGTCGTTAGTGGGGTCCATTGCATACGCATTGTACTGCTCGAGGATCTCTTCGGCTTTTCGGCAGGTCTGGATTAACCCAAGTTCTAGATCGGTGCTCATTCTCGTTATTTTCCTTTCCATTGACAGCAAAAAGCCCCGTTGCCGGGGCTTTTTGCTGACTGCTTCGGGGCATCTTACTTGGTGCCGTTGCAATCTCCAAATGAGAAAGGTGTAGCTTTCCCTTCCTCGACAAGGCGGTCGATTTCGTTAACTTCTCTACAGAAGCTCTCTTGGGTTGATTCTGCCACCTCGCCGACAAAAAACTTCATGTCAACGAGACCCTCTTTTTTCATTTCCTCGAACCGTTGGGCGAATTGCCCTACTGCCGTGGACTGGGCCGCAGACATTGCTAATCTCCTAGTTGCTGACTCTAATTATCGTGCTCTCTAACTTGGGTGGGCCTAACTATCTGAATTGATTAGAACAAAAAAGATATCCCTGTAGACCCGCCTACGGTGCCGAGTCTCTACGCGCGGGCAGTCAAAGTCAATGACTAGAGGCCTGTAAGTCCGACAATTTCTAGCTATTTCCGGACGTATGGGCATAAAAGTGCTTAATAGTATCAGAGTGATATCACTTCGATGGGCTGCGCCAAATTTGCGCCAAATCTTTGTAACCCTTTGATTTTTATTGTGGTTCTGGTGCCGTTGAGAGGAGTCGAACCTCCGACCTACTGATTACGAATCAGTTGCTCTACCAACTGAGCTACAACGGCACGGCTCTGCAAGGGGCAGAAAAAAGCCCCGGAGGCGGCGCCGTCCGGGGCTGGTGATTCTAGCAGGATGTCAGGCCTGCACAATACCCGCGAGCTTGCGGGCGTGCCATTTCTTGGTTTCCACATCCATGCCACGCAGGATCTGGATGCGCTGGGCCTGGGGTGAGCCGGCACCGTGCATGGACTCGGTCAGGTAGCCCACCGCGTTGCGGCCCAGGGTCATGTTCTCGATCAGGCGCAGGATGCGCATGCGGTCCTCGGTGGGGATGTCGTCACGGCCCTTGAGGAAGCGGCGGATGATTTCGCCGGCTTCTTCATTGTCCAGGTCCTGTTCGCTGGGCATGGTCACCATGATGCCGCCGGCCAGGTCCTGCGCCAGGCGCGAGATCTCGTAGGGGAAGCGGGTGACGTTGTGCTTGCAGACGTTGGAGAGCATTGCATCGTTCATGAAGATGCCGCTGGGCAGCTGTTTTGCTTCATGGGAGCTGGCGATGCCGCTGGAATAAATGGTCTCGTTGAGGTGCACCATCTCCACCAGCTTGTCGCGGATGTGGCTTACCTTGTCGAGGCCGTTGTACTCGGCGATGGACGCCGCTGCACCGACCATGACATCGCCCAGGCCGGTTTTGCAGACGTAGCTGGCACGGTGATAGGCGGTGAAACGGCCCACCATTTCCTGGGCGAACTCGTACTCGCCGTCCATGAACACGTGCTCCCAGGGAATGAACACGTCATCGAAGTAGACCAGCACTTCCTGACCACCGTACTGGGCGTTGCCCTGGTCGATCTCGCCGCCCTCCATGGAGCGGGTGTCGCAGGACTGGCGGCCATAGATGTAGGTCAGGCCTTCGGCGTCGCCGGGGATCATGCCGACCACGGCATAGTCGCGGTCTTCCTCGGTCAGGTTCATGGTCGGCATGACGCAGATCCAGTGCTGGTTCCAGCCCCCGGTCATGTGCGCCTTCACGCCGCGCACGTAAATGCCCTTGTCGGTGCGGCCGGTGACGCGCATGAACATGTCCGGGTCGGCCTGCTCGTGGGGGCGCTTGCTGCGATCACCCTTGGGGTCGGTCATGCCCGCGGCGATGAGGATGTTCTTTTCCTGGGCCAGCTTGAGGAAGTCGAGAAAGCGCTGGTGGTATTCAGTACCGTGCTTCTCGTCGATCTCGTAGGTGATGGAGTGGAGCACGGAAATGGTGTCCAGCCCGGTGCAGCGCTGGAAGCAGGTGCCGGTGATCTGGCCCATGCGCCGCTGCATCTTGTTCTTCATCACCAGGTCATCGGGTGACTCGACGATGTGCAGGAAACGGTTTACCCGGGCGTTGATCAGGGGCGAATGGGCGGTGGCCAGGTCCGGGTCTGCCTCGGCCAGGTCATAGCTGGCACGCAGGGCATTGATGCTGGGCTTGATCATGGGGTGGTCGGCAGGCTCGTCGATCAGCTCGCCGAACAGGAACAGGCGGGTGCCACGGTCACGCAGGCTCTGCAGGTACTCCTCACCGTTACGGATGGTGGGGATGCGCGCCCAGCGCTCGTCTGCGGATTCCTGCTTGCGGTCTTTCAGGGGCGCCACGGCGTTCATTGTTCTCTCCTGGTCTGTGCTGGCCTGGCGGGGTCTGTGCCGGGCCGGGGCCTGTCACGGCAAAGCGCGACCGGCTGGTCATCTTTTCCATGGTAGCGGCCCCGGCGGCGATGGCAATAACCGCAGGTGACACGGATGCTGCACATGAGGGAACGAACGGTCAGTCCGGTACGAATGACAGTGAGGCGGAATTGAGGCAGTAGCGCATGCCGGTGGGCGCGGGACCGTCGGGGAACACATGGCCAAGGTGGCCGTCGCAGCGCGCACAGCGGATTTCCGTGCGCACCATGCCGTGGCTGTTGTCGTCCAGATAGCGGATATGGTCAGGGTCCACCGGGCTGTGGAAGCTGGGCCAGCCGGTGCCGGAATCAAACTTTGCCTGCTGGTGGAACAGGGGCAGCTGGCACAGCTTGCACTGGTAGGTGCCGGCTGCCTTGTTGTCCAGCAGTCCGCCGCAGAATGGCGGCTCGGTGCCCTGGTTGAGGAGAATGCGGCGTTCCTCCGCGGTCAGTTTGGCAGCCCGGGCCTGCTTCTCCGCCTCGTCCAGTGGTGTAAGGTCGTGGCCGCTGGCAGAACGCTTGTCACTCATGACGATCTCCTCATGACGACCGCCGCAGCCGCTGCGGGTGGGCGCGGGCCAGTTTCTCCAACTTGGGGGCAGCGGAGAATTGCACATAGGGTTGGCCGGGATTACGGGCGGCGAAGTTCTGGTGGTAGGCCTCGGCAGTGTAGAAGACGTCGAGGGGTTCCAGCGTGGTGGCAATGGGCGCGTCGAATACGCCAGCCTCATCCAGCTGGCGAATGTAATCAGCCACGTACTGTTTCTGCGCCTGTGACTGGAAGAACACCACGGAGCGGTATTGGCGGCCGCGGTCATTGCCTTGCCTGTCCACCTGGGTAGGGTCGTGGGCGATGGAAAAGAATATCTTCAGCAGCTCACCCAGGCCGACGGTAGCGCTGTCATACACAATCTCGATGACTTCCGCGTGGTCGGTGCTGCCTGAACAGACGGCATCGTAATTGGCCAACTCTTCCCGGTCACCGGCGTAGCCGGAGGTGACGGCAGTGACGCCGTCCAGGGCGAGGAAAACCGCTTCGGTGCACCAGAAGCAACCACCGCCAACCACCAGGCGTTGCTGGCCGGTTTCGTCGAGGTGGCGTTCCGGGCCGGGGAAATCATCCAGGTCTATGTTCAGGCTCATCATTACCTCCGGCTACAGCATGCGACAGGTGATCGTGATCAGCGCGTAAACGGGTCAGAGCCAGCCCTTTTCCAGCAGGGCGTCGCGCAGGGCATCACAGTGACTGCCGGCCATGCGGTCGATTTTTTCATCCACGTTGGTGCGTGACATGACAGTCAGCGCGATCTGTTTTTCCGGGCGCACGTACAGGGTTGCCTGGGACAGCGCACTGCGGTGATCGGGCAGCTGGTCATTCGGGTCCGCCTGGTAATTCCAGGTCAGTCCGGGCTGGTACAGGTTGACGCCAAAGCGCTCAGTGGCGCCGCCGGGTTGCAGGCTGCCGGCCTGGTCGGTCAGGGCGGCCAGTTGCAGCACCAGGATGCCATCCACCTGGTCGTTGCTGTCCAGCCAGCCGGTGACATTGTCACGGGTCAGGGACTGGCCATCGGGAAACACGTCATGGGAAATGATTACCCGTTCCGGGTGTCCGCCGGCAGGCGCTGACAGGCTGTCTGCGCAGTGGCGCTCATAGCGCTGCCGCACGACATCGTCGCCGGTAACGCCGATGAGGAAAAGGGTCTCAAGCGGGCGCGCCGCCACATCACTCTGGGTGGTGACGTCCTCCACCTGTGTCAGCGGGGCGCAGGCCGCGACGGCGGCGCTCAGGACGGTGGTCAGGGCAAGTCTCTTGATCATCAGGGTTTCCTTTGTACAACCGCGTTGCTGTCCAGCAGTGACGCGATGCGCGCGTCGTCCATACCAGCATCGCGCAGTATGGCCTCGCTGTCAGCCCCGGCGGCACGCATGGAAGAGGGTGTCCCGGCGGTGCTGCGGGAAAACCGTGGTGTCGGTGCGTGCTGGACCACGCCGTCCACGCTGACAAAGCTGTTGCGGGCCTGGTTGTGGGGATGCTGCGGCGCCTCATCCAGGCCCAGCACCGGGGCGAAACAGACGTCCGTGCCCTCCAGCAGCGCACACCACTCATCGCGGGTCTTCTGGCGGAACAGGTCCTCGAGCTGCTTCTTTTGTTCCGGCCAGCGGTCGGGGTTCATCTGCTCGCCGAAAGTGGCGTCATCAAGGCCGGCCTTTTCTTTCAGCAGGGCATAGAACTGTGGCTCGATACTGCCGATGGAGATGTACTTGCCATCCCGGGTCTCATAGACATCGTAGAAGTGCGCGCCGCTGTCGAGCATGTGGGTGCCGCGGGCATCGTCAAACAGGCCGTTGCTTTTCAGGCCATAGAACATGGCCATGAGGGCGGCCGAGCCTTCATGCATGGAACAGTCAATCACCTGGCCCTGGCCGGAGCGTTGTGTTTCCAGCAGGGCGCAGGTGATGGCAAAGGCGAGCATCATGCCGCCGCCGCCGAAGTCACCCACCAGATTCAACGGCGGCACCGGTTTCTCCCCGCGGCGGCCGGTGGCATGCAGCGCGCCGGACAGCGAGATGTAATTGATGTCGTGACCAGCCGTGTGTGCCAACGGACCGTCCTGTCCCCACCCGGTCATGCGGCCATAGACCAGGCGCGGGTTGCGCGCCATGCAGGCATCCGGTCCGATGCCGAGGCGTTCTGCCACACCCGGGCGGTAGCCCTCGAAAATGGCATCGGCGGTTTCACACAGGGTCAGCACCGTCTCGATGCCCTGCGGATGCTTCAGGTCGATGGCGATATTGCGGCGGTTGCGGAACAGCACGTCATGGCCGCCGGCAGCGGACGGGTTGCCGCCAGGGCGGTCGATGGTAATCACTTCGGCACCCATGTCGGCCAGCATCATGCCGCAGAACGGTCCCGGGCCAATGCCGGCCAGTTCAAGAATTCGAATGCCTTCCAGTGGGCCTGCCATAGCTGTTACTCCTGACCGTGAACGATGGGAAGCGATGGTACCAGCACCGTGGCGGTGCGCGATTGGCCGGGTGTGTATGCGCTGGCAGTTTTGGTCAGGGCAGTAGCTGATGCGCCTGCAGGGTTTTCAGCAGGGCGCGGCACTGGCTGTTGGCGATGGCACCAAGATCATTGGCTTCATGGGTGGTGAGTTCCCCCTCCCAGCGGGTCTGGCCGCTGGCCGCAATCAGCCGCACGTCGGTTTGCCGGTGTGGTGTGGGCTGCTCCGGGGTATCAGCACCGAACCAGATCTGCCAGCGCGGTGGCTGGCTTTCATGGGGCCCGCTGAAGCGCTCTTCGGAAACCTGGTTGCGTGGCGGCAGCTGCATCGGCGACAGCAGCAACCCGCTCAGCTCGGCCACCAGCACGGCAGCCAGGCCCGATTGCCGTGCCTGCGCCAGCAGGGCGTCGTTGCCCGCCTCGTACCAGCCCGGCATGACCATATGGGAGCTGACGATACGAAGGCCAGGTACGGCCAGCGCATCAATACAGGCGCGCTCCCATTGGCGGCGTTGGGCCGGGTCCGGCATGCGTGCCACCAGCAACAGGCCATCAGCGCGGGGTGCGTTGTCGGCCAGGTAGCGGGTCTGCAGGGATGACGTGGGTGCACAGGCGGCGCTGGCCAGCAACAGCAGTGCCACAGCGCCTGGCGCGGCCAGGTTGCGGAGACGGGGGCGGGTACTCATGGGCATATCCCGGTATCAGGCTGGAGTGACCAGCATACAGCCCCGGCCTGGCGGTTGCCTGTCATTCGCTGGCATCGGCGGTCCCGGGCATGGCCGGGAAAGCGGCCGAATACAGCGCCTCGCGTTCGCCCCGGGACTCGACGCGGAACCGGTAGCTGCCCGGATAGTCGGGTTCGTACCAGCGCAGTTCCCAGGTGCCGGCTGTATCGGTGGCCAGCAACTGCATGTCCAGGCCCTGGTCATCCACCCGGGTGCGCCAGTGCCCGTCGCGGAACTGCTCCACGGCAATGAGCGGACGGTGCAGTGCCAGGGCAGCGCCGGTCTCGGCCCGTACCCGGACGGACCAGAACGGTAACCGGTTTTCCATCGCGCCAGTGAATGCCGGGCGGTCGACAAATCCGGGTGAGCCTGCAAGGGCTGTATCCGCTGGCCAGTGGGAACGGGTGACCAGGGAAAACTCGCTGCTTGCCGGCAAATCCGCCAGTTCCGCCTGAGTGCCAAGATCCCGGGCCAGGCGCACGCTCTGTTCGGTCAGGAAAGGCACAGTGCCGGGACCATACAATGTGTGCCCGCCTTCGTAGTACTGGGCGCCATATTCTTCCGGTGTCACCGCGTAACCCATATAGCCATTGGCCAGGCTGGAGATCTCTACCAGGGTGTCCGGTGAATCAAGGACGTCCCTGACGCCGGCGCGGATGCGGTTGCCCGCTTCCAGCGTCACTTCCCAGGGCACGGCCACCCATGCCAGATCATCAATGCGGATCAGCTGCAGCATGGCGCGGTGCGGAAAGCGTTGGGCCGGAAGCAGCAGTTGCAGCTTTGACAGCATCCACTGTTTCACACCCTGGCAGCCGTCGGTAAAGAATTGGCGCGGCCAGCCTTCCTGCAGGAAAGGCAGGTACGAGATCGGGAATACCTCGTCATCATTGGCGGCACCGGCGGTGGCGGCACCGACCACGGCGCGTTCGCACAGGCCGAAGCGCTGTGGCTCAGCAAGCGCCAGTAACGCCAGCTCGCGACTGGCCACCTGGGTGCGGATGCCGCTGTGCAGGTTTTCCCCCAGTTGCCGGTGCAGCATGGTGGCGTGGCTGGCCAGGGCATTGCCGATGCGCCGGGCTTCGATGTGGCCGCGCTGGCCGGCACGGACATCCGGGTTGTTGTCGCCGTGAGTGGCCTGGAAGGGCGCATGCACGAAGGCAAACGGGTTGGCGCCACAGGCGTCGCCGCCGACGTTGTCGGTGACCCGGATGTTGCGGGCCAGGCCGGCCCAGACATCAGCATGGTAAGGCGCGGTGAACGCGGGGATGGCGGTACCGTGCACGGAAAAGCTGGTCAGCGCCGCGGCCGGGTGAAAACAGCCGTCATCCGCACGCAGGTCGATGCGCAGCATGGTCATGCGCGGGTTGACGGCCCGGAACACGGCATCGCCCGGCAGGCTGTCCGGGTCCAGGCCCTGGTTGCGGGCCCAGGCGCCCAGCGAACGGTTTCGGGTCAGTCCCCAGGCATCGGTCTGGCCGGTGGCCACCAGCGCGTCGCGGCGGTGTTCGTAGGCATCGATCACTGCAGCCGCGATCTGCTTGCTGAGAAACTCGAACAGGGCCGGGTCGAAGCCGGCGCGGTTACTGCCGAAAACATTGTAGAAATCGCTGTCCATGTAGTTGCCCGGCCCGGTGTGGGTGTGGGTCACCAGCAGGGACAGTCCATGGGCCGGCACACTGGTGCGCGCGGCAATCAGTTCAGCCACCCGTTTATGCAGCAGCAGCGAACCGGCACCCAGGTCCAGTTGCACCAGTGCCAGCGGTGTGCTGCCGGGGGCGTGCAGGAACACGGCGCGGGCTTTCAGCCGGGTGCGAAAGCCATCCGCGTCGGCGGCGAAAGTGGAATAACCGAACTTGGGCAGGCCGGGTGGCGGGGTGATGTCGCGCACGGCCACGCCAGCCTGAAGGTGGCTGGGGGCATCCACTTGTGCCGGGGTTTCCACGCTGAAGGCCAGGCGTGTTTCGGGGTATGCCAGAAAGGGCCATGCCTCCAGCAGCAGCGCGCCGAGCAGGGCCAGTGCGCCCAGTGACAGTCCCCAACGCCATTTTCCCGACAGCCATTTGCGCGATTGTTGCCGTGCCATCGTGCCCTTCTCCCCGTACCACATGTATGTGCAAAGCGGGCAGTGTAGAGCAAAGCCGGGAAGGGGAGAATGCCAATATGGCACGAACGTACCATATTGGCATGAAAAGACTTTAAGCGGCGGCGGTCAGGCGTCCTGGCGCAGGATGGCGAGGGCCGGCGTCTGCCGTGCCCGGCGCGTGCCGAACATGCCCACGGCGATCACCAGCACGGCTGCCGGAACGGGCAATGCCAGCCAGGCGGACAGGGGCAGGTCACCGTCAAACAGCATGATGGCCAGCGGCACCAGGGCCATGGCACATAGCAGCAGTGCGCCCACCAGCGCCATGCCTGCCAGCGCACAGAACTCGATCAGGTCGATGCGCCGCACCAGCGCATCGCTGGCACCCAGGGCGCGCAGCAGGGCCTGGTCCCCGGCACGCTGCTGTTGGCTGGCGAGCAGGGCTGCCGCCAGTACCAGCAACGCCGCGGCGATCAGCAGGCCAGCCAGCCCGATGACGGCGTTGCTGGCCTGGCTGACCACGCCCTGGGCCTTGTCCAGTACCGCATTGACGTCCAGCAGGGTGATATGCGGAAGGGTCTGCATCAGCTCGGCCAGGCGCGCGCCATCACCGCCTGGCAGCCAGAAACTGGTCATCCAGGTGACATCCTGCTGCGCGAATGCGCCGGGACTGAACATGAAGTAGAAGTTGGGCTCGAAACTTTCCCAGTCCACCTCGCGGATGCTGGTCACCGTGGCACTCACGGTGCCGCGGCTGGTGACGAAGCTGAGCCGGTCGCCGATGGCCAGTTGCAGGGCGTCGGCCAGACGTTCTTCCACCGATACCTCTGCGGTGGCGTCACCGTGCCAGTCGCCGTCCACTACCCGGTTGCTGTCCGGCAGCTGCGTATTTTCGGTCAGTGCCAGGTCACGGTTCAGGGCCCGTTCGGCACGGTCGTTCTCCTTGGTGACGGCGTCCCGTACCGGGGCATCATTGATCAGCGTGAGGCGGCCCCTGACGATGGGGTAGAGCGGCTCGCTGCGGGCCCCGTGCCGTTCCTGCCAGCTTGCCAATGTCTCCAGGTCCTGGTCGAACAGATTGATGACGAAGAAGTTGGGTGCTTTCTGTGGCAATTGCTGGCGCCATTGTTCCAGCAGTGCCTGGCCAGACAACGCTGCCAGTGTCAGCACGGCCAGTGAAATGGTCAGCGCCGATACCAGTGGCAGTGTCAGCGCCGGGCGGCGGGTCAGGCGTCGCAGTGCCATGCCGTAGCGGCTGCCGATGCGATGGCTGACGCGACTGGTGGCGGCCAGCGCCGGCCAGGCCAGCAGGGGCAGCAGCGCGCCGCTGAGGCCCAGGGCCAGCACCAGCAGGCCGCTGTCAGATACCGACCCGGTCAGCAATGCTGCCAGCACCATGGGGGTCAGCAGGGCAGCCGCCAGTGCCAGGGTCGTGGCACTGGCCGCCGGCTGGACGTTGCGATTGAGTACCGCCAGCGTCGGGGTATTCAGCAGTGCCTGGATGCGTGGCAACACGAAGCCGGCAAATAGCAGCAGTGGCGCTGCCAGCATGGCCAGCCAGTGTTGCCAGCCGGCCGCGCTGCCCGGTTCCAGGTCGAAGGCGAGGCGCACGCCCTGGGCTACCAGGGTGCCGGCCAGGCAGCCGGCCAGGATCACCGGGAGGGCGCCGGCACATTCTTCCACCAGCAGGCGCCGGGCCACGTGCGACTGGCTGGCCCCGAAGGTGCGCAACAGGGCCACGGTGCGCGCGCGCCGGCGGGTGCGTACGCCGGTGGCCAGGTACAGCGCTGCGCCACAGAGCAATGCCACCAGCAGCACGGCCAGGCTCATCCACAGGGTCAGCTGGCGCAACGGGCCCAGGGAGCGCAGCGCGGCGTTGTCCACGGTTTCCAGTTCCTGGTCTGGCCGCAGGGTGTCTGCCAGCCTTGTCTCCAGCGCGTCTGCGTCGCTACTGGCAATCAGTGTGCGGTGCCTGTAGCGCGTGCCCGGGCCGATCACGCCGCTGGCCGCGAGGTCATCCATGTGCATCAGCAGGCGTGGATTCATGTTGTAGAAACCGGTGCCCTGGTCCGGTTCGCGTTTGACCACGCCACTGATGGTCAGGCTGACGCTGCCCACCTTCACTGTGTCGCCACTTTTCAGCGCAAGCCGGTCGAGTACCTGGTCGGCCACCCAGACCTGGCCCGCCTCAGGGCCTGAATTGCGTTTTTCAGCGTCCGCAAAGCGGGACGTCGCCACATCCACTTCGCCATAAAGCGGCCACGGGTCGGACACCGCCTTGGCGCTGACCAGCAGTACCTGCCCCTTGTCCACCAGCACGGTGGAGAAGGTGGCCTTGATGGCGGTGCGCACGTTTTCCAGCTGCGCCAACTGCCCGGCTTCCGGTGGCCGCGAGCCTTTCAGGACCAGGTCGCCGCCGAGCACCTCGGCGGTACGGCTGGCGAAACGCGCATCCAGTTCCGCGCGCACCAGAATGACCGAGGACAGGGCCACGGAAGCCACCAGCAGGGCCAGGGCCAGAATGCGGAAAGACCCGTCCCGCCAGGGTCGAAAAAGCAGGCGCCGGAGATCAGTCATGCAGGCGTCCGGCTTCCAGCTGCAGATGGGACTGGCAGCGTTGTGCCAGTGCCGGGTCGTGGGTGACCAGCACCAGGGCGGTGCCGCTGGCACGGTTCAGTTCGAACAGCAGGTCGCTGATGTGGGTGCCGTTGGCGTGGTCGAGGCTGCCGGTGGGTTCATCGGCAAACAGCAGTCGCGGGGCGACGGCAAACGCGCGCGCCAGGGCTACCCGTTGTTGCTCGCCGCCGGACAGCTGGCCGGGGAAATGCGCCATTCGCTCGCCCAGTCCCACCTTGTCGAGCCACTGCGCCGCCTGTTCGCGGGCATCATCGCGCTGTTGCAGTTCCAGCGGCAGGGCCACGTTTTCCAGGGCCGTCAGGTCGCTGATCAGGTGGAACGCCTGGAACACGAAGCCGCACAGCTGTCCGCGGCGCTGGGCGCGGCCGTCCTCATCCAGGGCACTGAAGGGCGCGCCGGCCAGGCTGATGGTGCCGCCGCTTGGCTGGTCGAGGCCGGCCAGCAGCCCCAGCAGGGTGGACTTGCCGCTGCCGGAGGGGCCGGTAATGGCAAGGGTTTCACCCTCTGCTACGGTAAGGCTGATACCGTCCAGCAGAGTCAGCGGACCACCGGGTCCGCTCACTGTATGATGCACGTTTTCTGCGACAAGAATGGGAGTCTGGTTCATGCGGTTTCGCTGGCTGGTCGGTTTCCCGGCATTGCTGCTGTCGGCCCTGGTACACGCACAGGGCGTGCTGGTGCTTGGCGACAGTATCAGTGCCGCGTATGGCATTGACAAGGAACAGGGCTGGGTGGCGCTGCTCCAATCCCGTCTCGATGAGCATTGTTCTGGCGTGGCCGTGAACAATGCGTCGGTCAGCGGAGAAACCACCGCCGGTGGCCGGGTGCGACTGCCGGCGTTGCTTGAGCAGCACCAGCCGGAACTGCTGATCATTGAACTGGGTGGCAATGATGGCCTGCGTGGCCTGTCCCCGGTGGCGATGGAAGATAACCTGGTGCAGATGGTGGATGCCGCCCGGGCCGCGAACGTACCGGTGCTGCTGCTGGGCATGTACCTGCCTGCCAACTACGGCGAGGCGTACCTGAAACTGTTTGCCGATGTGTTCCAGCGTGTGGCGCGGGAGCAGGGTGTGCCACTGGTGCCGTTTTTTCTTGAAGGTGTGGGTGATACCCCTGCCCTGATGCAGGACGATGGCGTGCACCCGGTGGCCGATGCCCAGCCGATACTGCTGGAGAATGCATGGCCGGCGATCGTGCCGTTGCTGCCGCCACGCTGTGACGTGCCGGTGCTGGCCAAAAACGGGGAGGCGTCATGAATCCGTCGTTATCCACGCCGTGGGAGCCGGTGCTCGAATACTGGTTTGGCGACAGTCTGTCGCGGGGCTGGCCGGCGCGTTCGCGCAATGGTCTCTGGTTCCGCGCCGATGATACGGTGGACCGTTCCATTGCCGAGCTGTTCGGCCACTTTGTGGATGCCGCCCTGTTCAGTGAATTGGTGGAGTGGGAGGCGGATCCGCACGGACGTCTTGCCCTCGTGCTGCTGCTGGACCAGTTTCCGCGCAATATCTATCGCGGCACCGCGCGAGCCTTTGCCGGTGACCATCGAGCAGTGACGCTGGTCAGCGAGGGGCTGGCCCGGGGCATGGACAGACAGCTGCCCTGGATCGGCCGGGTATTCTTCTACATGCCGCTGATGCACGCCGAGGACCTGTCGTTGCAGGACCGTTGCCTGCGTTGCTTTGAAGGGTTGCGTGCTGACATGCCCGAAGAACTCTCAGGGGAAGTCGAAGGCAACATCGCGTTTGCTCGCGAACACCGGGAACTGATCGCCCGGTTTGGCCGTTTTCCCTATCGCAATGCCGTGCTGGAACGCGACAGTACCGAAGAAGAACGCCAGTGGCTTGAGCATGGTGCGCGCTACGGCCAGTAGCGCTCAGTCAGCAGCCGGCTTGCGTCGCACGTAGAGCGTCTTGGTGACGCGCGCCACGGTTTCCCCGCCGCTGTCCTTTATGTCGATGCACCATTGCGGCAGGTGCTTTTCGCCGTTGGCTGTGGCGCTGTGGATCGCCTTCAGCGTGTCATCGTCGAGCCGGAATTCAGCGCTTACCGCGCCGGTGCCCGGACGCACAAAGTCGATGTGTGCGCTCTTGTCCCAGACGATGTAGTCGTTGCCGAGGCGGCGCATCAGCATGAGCATCATGAACGGGTCTGTCATGCTGTACAGCGACCCGCCGAACTGCGTGCCCACGTAGTTGCGGTTGTACCAGCGAAGCCCCATGGCCACGCGAATGTGCGAGAAGTCATCGGCGATGTGCTGAACGCGGATGCCGGCACCGAGATAGGGACCGTACAGATTGAGGATGCGCTTCAGCGTGCCCGGGCGCCGGGCCAGTCGGGCCAGCGCCCTCACGGTGTCGGCTCCAGGGCGTGCAGGCACTGGCCGATCCGCTGGCGTGTCGTTGCGTCCACTGCCGGCTCGCTGTTGAGCCATTCCCGGATCATGTCCAGACGTTTGCCGGTATCCGGCAGTCCGCCGCCGGTCATGGCGCCGGGCAGCTTTTCCACCTGCCAGCGCAGCCGGCGGCTGTCCTGGTCAGCGGGGGAGGGGCGTTGGCTGCAAACCTCGAGAGCCACGGCGAGATCCAGCGTCTGTTCGTCCGGCTCGCCATCGTGAAGTTGCGCCAGCGCTTCCACCAGGCTGTTCCAGTCAGTCCATTGCCGCACCTGGCGACGGTAGCGAGCCACCTGCTGGCGGGCCCGACTGACGGCGGCCGTGCCGAACGAGGCGTCTTCATCCAGCTGGGCCAGCAGTTGTTCCAGCTGCTCACCCGCTGCGTCTGCCAATGGTGCCTGCAGCAGCGTATCCAGCTGCCGGAGGAGGTCCTGCTGGCGTGATTCGGCTTCTGCCCGTGCCGCTTTCTGTTCCTGCCGGTGGGCTTGCTGCGCCTGGAAGAACTGGTCGCAGCACTGGCGGAAGGCCTTGTTCATGCGCCGGTATACTCCCGGCTGGACCCAGGGCGCCTGGCGCCACTGCTGTTGCAGCTGCTTGAGTGTGCGAGCGGCGGCGCCGGTGTCTTCACTGTCGCAGGCCGCCCTGGCGGCATCCAGCAGCTGCTGGCGTTGCGCGCTGTTGCGTTCGCTGACGGCATCGAGGCGCTCATCCAGTGCGCTCAGCAGCGCCGAGAAACGCTTGCGACTGCGGCCCTTGTCGTGGGCCGCCGGCTGTAGCGCTTGCCAGTCCCGGGGGGCCTGCTGGCGAACGGCCTGGACTGCGGCCCAGTCGGCGTTGTCGTCATCCAGGCTGTCGATATAGCCGGCCAGGGTGTCGCACAGGGCCAGCCGTTCGGCGAGGCGCTGTTCCCGTTCCCGCTGCTGGCCGGCAAAGTGACTGGCGCAGGGCGCCCAGGCGCGGTCGCCAGCATCGGAAAAACGCTGCCAAAAGTTTTCATCCTGGTCCGGGTCGGCGCTCATCAACGCTTTCCATTGCTGCTGCAATGCGCCGATGGCACTGGCCTGTTCCTCCGGCGCCAGCGGTGTTTCTGCCAGCTTTTCCATCTGTTCGCACAGTGCCTGCTTCTTCGGTTCGGCGGCGAAGCGGTGCCAGTCGCGCAACTCCTCAAGCCGGGTCTGGCGTGCGGCCAGACGACCGTTCAGTGCCTTGTCTGGCGACGGGTTGTGTTGGTGCAACAGATGCCACAGGCGGTTGGCCCGTTTCAGGTTGCGACCGGACAAGGCGCCGTCCAGCTGACGCAACCACTTGCCGGTGTCCGGATGGTGCTCGGCTGGCGCCTGTGGTTCGGGTTCAGCTTCGGGTGCTGGCGCTGTTGGTTCGGTGTTCAGGCGCTGTTCCCAGTCCTGCACCTGGGCGGCAAACGCCTGCGCCAGCGCTGGTGAGGGGCTGACCTGTTCGGCCGCGGTTTCCCAGCGCAGGCGTTGCGTCGAAAGGGCTGCGCGCAGGGTGCCGTTGCCGTACCAGCTGTCCTGGTTTTCCTGCGCCAGGCTGGTGAGGGTGTCCAGCGCTGCCTGCAGTTCATCCTGTGCCTGCGCCTGAGCCTGTTCGCGCGCCTGCTGCTCGGCAGCGGCCTGCACGGTGTCATGGCAGCGCGCCAGTGATTCGTCCACCTGTGTGCGGGTGTCATCATCCATGTACGCCGCAAGCCCATCACGCTGGCGCTGCAGCTGCTCTGTGCGTGCTTTCAGCAGTGGATCGTCCCGCTGGGAAGCCAGCTGGGCCGCCGCTTGTTGCAGCCGTTCAATGGCGTCCCGGGTTTCCCGGGCCTCCTGCTCCTCGGTCTGCAGCTGGCGCAGGCGTTCCCGTGCTGCCTGGGTAACCGCCTTGTCGCGCCCCTCGCGCGTCAGCTGGCGCAGCCGGGTCATGCAGGCCATCCCCTGCGCAGCTGCCTGCCGGACCTCGAGGTGCGCGGCCGACAGCGCCAGCGCCATGCGTGTGTCGTCGTTATCCAGTCGCGCCAGTGCTGCCAGCTGGCAGGCGCTGTCGGTGCTGTGCATCGCCACATGGGCCAGCACGTCGGGATTGTCGGTGAGTGACACCAGCCGCAGACGGTTGGCGGCATCCGGTGCGCCTTCGGCCTGGCCGGCCAGCAGGGCCATGACCTGGCCGGCGGCGGCGTTGCGGACATCAGTGTCGGCGTCGTGGTTGATCAGGTGATCCAGCAGTGACAGGTCCGTGAGTCGGGCGCTGGCCGCTGCGCGCACGGCGGCACTGGCATCGCCGCGGGCGAGCTGTTCCAGGTGCCGCAACTGGTCTGCGTCCAGGGGGCTCAGCTCACTGACGCCCTGCAGGCGGATGTCCGGATTCTGGTGTTGCCAGCGTGGCTTGAACAGGCGGGAAAACATGCCGGGCTCGAACCTTCAATTTCTGCGAAGGCTGGCATCATAGCGCAGGAAACCGGTGCGCGCAGTTGCCCGACGCGGGCGTCAGTAGCGGTGGCGGTCTGACTCGGTGCTGGCCAGCCAGCGCTGCCAGTCGTCGCGCAGGGCGTTGAGGCCGCCGGGCCAGCGCTGGTCGATGAAGCCGGCGCTGTCCATCAGCGGCACGGGGCTCTTCAGGGTGCGGTCCAGCAGGGCCTTGAGCACGGTGCGACCGGTCTGTGAGTCCATCATGAAATACACCAGCGACCAGCTGCTGGCATAGGACAGGGTGCTGTCGCCGGCATTGGCGGTATACCAGTCCTGGTGCCCGGCATTGAGGTAACGCAGCAGGTCCGGGGCCGGCTGGCGGTGATAGCTGGCCTGGCGCAGGGTGCGCAGCCAGTACTGCTGGGCTGGAATTTCGGCGCCCAGACCAAACACGTGCATGGGTTCAAAGTACTCCGCCAGGCCTTCGTTCAGCCAGGTGGGAATCCAGCGCTTCTGGTCCCCGAAGATGGCATGGCTGCATTCATGGATGATCACCTGCAGCAGTGCATCTTCACGCATGCCCCAGGTGGTGATCTGGTTGTTCTGGCTGTTATAGAAAGCGGAGGATTCTTTCAGAAGTGGCGCCACCTTGCGCTGGTAGGCCAGGTAGCCAGCTTCCGTACCGTAAATGACGATACGGAATTCCTTGTCGGTGGCGTGACTGACGCCCAGTGATTGCTCGTAGATGGTGAAGATCTTGCGCACGGAAACCGCGATACGGTCGCGTAATGCATTGGGCAATCCGTAGTCCACACCCTCGATGACAACATCGAACGGCAGGCTGTTGTCGTACTGGCTGGAAAGGTCGGCGGCCTGTTCCTGTTCGGGCGGTGCGTCACCGAAATGCAGGTTGCCGTCAGCGTCGCGCCACTGGTATATCCCGGCAGCAGGGACGCTGGCGCTGGCCAGCAGCAGGCTCAGTCCAGCCGCTGCGAAAGCAGCTGGTCTTTTTCTGACCAGATGTCGCTTACCCATGCCTGGAACCGCTCCCGGAACGCTGCGTCGTTTTCATAATCGCCCTCAGACGCCCATTCGGGAATGTCGCGCTGATGAACGATCACCTGCACCTCGCGAATGGTACCACCGAGAAAGGCGAACAGTGACGTGTTGGTGCTGCCCGGGTAGACGATGGTCACATCCACCAGGGTGCGCAGGTGGCCGGACATGGCATTTAGTGTGAAAGCGGCGCCACCGGATTTTGGCTTGAGCAGATGGCGGAACGGTGACTGCTGGGCGTCATGCTTGGCCTGCGTGAAGCGGGTGCCTTCGAGGAAATTCATCACCGAGGTCGGGAAGTGGGCGAACTTCTCGCAGGCCTTTCGCGTGGTTTCCAGGTCCTTGCCCTTCAGGGACGGGTTCTTCTCGATTTCCTCGCGGGAGTAGCGCTTCATGAACGGGAAGTCCAGCGCCCACCAGGCCAGTCCCAGCAGCGGCACCTTGATCAGTTCCTGCTTGAGGAAGAACTTGAGGAACGGTATGTGCCGGTTGAGGCTGGTCTGCAATACCAGGATATCGGCCCAGGACTGGTGGTTGGAAATGACGAAGTACCACTGGTCATGGTCCAGGGAATCGATGCCTTCCAGCTTCCAGGTGACGCCGGAAAAGGTATTGATGATCAGGTTGTTGATGGCAATCCAGGATTCGGCGATGACGACCAGGCCACGGGAGAGGGCAATACGGACGCCATTGATCGGTAGCACGAACTTGAGAATGGCAAGCAGGTACAGCGGTATTACCATCACCAGCGTGTTGAAGAACATGGCGACCAGCGCCAGCCCGGCTCGGGTGCGAGTAAACATGATCGGTCCAGCCCCTGCTGAATACGTAAAGCAGGCATCCTAGCGCATTAATGAACACTTGTCCTTTAAGGGCAGCCAAAGGCGGTCAATTTTTTGAGCGGCCCCGTCATTGGTTCCCCGCAGGTGCCTGACTAAGCTTGGCGGGTCCCGTAAACGCCACAGGAGTGACCAATGGCTGGTCCGTTGTCTTCGTTGAAAGTTCTGGATTTCTCGGCCTTGCTGCCGGGCCCGTTCGGCACCATGGTGCTGGCCGACCTGGGCGCGGATGTCCTGCGTATCGAGTCGCCGACCCGGCCGGACATGGTGCGCATGCTGCCGCCCATGGATGAAGGGGTGTCTGCCGTGCATGGCTACCTGAACCGTTCCAAGCGCAGTGTGGCGGTGGACCTGAAAAAGCCTGAAGGGGTGGAGGTGATCAAGCGCCTGGTGAAGGACTACGACATTGTCGTGGAGCAGTTCCGTCCCGGCGTCATGGCGCGCCTGGGTGTGGGTTACGAAGACTTGAAGGCAATCAACCCCGGCCTGATCTACTGCTCCATTACCGGCTACGGCCAGGACGGCCCGTACGCCAGCCGTGCCGGTCATGACATGAACTACCTGTCCATCGCCGGCATGACCGGTTACAACGGCCGACGCAGTTCCGGCCCGGCGCCCATGGCCTTCCAGGTCGCTGACGTTGCCGGCGGCTCCTGCCATGCGGTGATGGGTATCCTCGCTGCCGTGATTCACCGCCAGCACACCGGTGAAGGACAGCAGGTGGATATCTCCATGACCGATGCGGCCTTCAGCATGCACGCCCTGACGGCGCCGCCGGCGCTGGTGGGTGGCGAGGACCCGGAGCTGGAGCGGACCCAGCTCAATGGTGGTTCCTTCTATGACTGCTATGAGACCAGTGACGGGCGCTGGTTCTCGGTGGCGGGGCTGGAGCCGCAGTTTTTCATGCAATTCTGTACCGCCATCGGCAGGCCGGACCTGGCTGGAAAGGGCCTGGCCATGGCCCCCGATGTCGTGGCCGAGGTCAAGGCGGGTATCAGTGCTGCCATGAAAGAGAAAACCTTTGCCGAGTGGCAGCAGGTGTTTGCCGAGATCGACTCCTGCACCGAGCCCGTGCTGACTTTCTCCGAGGCCTGTGAGCACCCACAGATCCGGGCGCGTCAGATGGTAGTGGATGTGCCGCTGGCGGATGGCAAGACGCAGAAGCAGGTGGCGTCACCGTTCAAGTTTTCCCGGACCCCGCCGTCGTACCGGTTCACCGGTGGCCAGCTGGGCGCACATACCACCGAGGTGCTTTCCGAGCAGGGCTTTTCCGGCGATGAACTGGAGGCCCTGCGCAAGGCGAGGGCGGTGGTCTAGAGCATCGATGGCCACCGGGCAGAAGGGGCGCCTGTGCGTCCCTTTTTTGTTCCGTCTTGCTGACGCTTGCGCATCACGGCCATTTGCTTTCTGCTGGCAGCAATGAAACGAACGCAGACACTCTGATCGTGATTGATGCACGACGTATATTGATGGCGGCAGTGGCGGCGCCTGGCTTGATGCAGGCGCCACTGTGGGCTGCCGAGTCCGACATCCCTGATGTGGATCCCTGCGTGACCCGTGCCGGTGATGTCGCGGATGAACGCTTGTGGGATCGCAGCTACGATGTGGTTTCTTCCGGCCTCTGTTTTCCCAGTCGCTGGGTTGACCGTTTTTTCGAGGACCCTGATGAAGTCTCCGATGACCCGGCCCATACCCAGCTACGCGTGATCCAGGCCAATCGTTGGCAGGACGACGATACCCGCGGGGAAGATTTGACCGTCCGAGCCCGCGTGCGGCTGCCCAACCTGCAGGAGCGCTGGTACCTGGTATTCCGCAACGATGACGACGTCATTGATGACGGTGAGGGACTCGACGATGACCCGGCTGAAGTCGGCGTCGAGCCCGCGGAGGAAGAAGACACCACCGTGCGTGCGGCGGTGCGCTGGGCGAAGAAGGTGGGCGGGTTCCTCGACCTGGATGCGGACGTGGGCGTCAATTCAGACATCAAGTCCTATGTGCGCACCCGTTACCGGTTCTACACGCCGCTGCGCGACGGCCCGTGGTGGTTTCGTTTCGGTGAAACCGTGACCTGGGAAGATACGGAAGGCTGGAGCGCACGCAGTGCCGTGGAATTCGACCGGCCCCTGAATACCCGTCTGACCTTCCGCTTCAATACCGAGTTCGAGTGGCGCGATGTTTACCAGGCGGAAGGGCTGGACTGGTCGTGGTTGCAGACCGCGTCTTTTTACCAGGTGCTGGGCCAGCGTTCCGCCGTGCAGTACCTGGTGGGCTGGAGCGGTTTTACCGACCCGGTATTCCGCAAGGAGAACATGCGCACGGCGGTGCGCTTTCGGCGCAGTATCTGGCGGCCGTGGCTGTACTACGAGATCGAGCCCTATGCATTCTGGGCGCGCAGCAATGATTTCGAGGGTGTCACCGGCATCGTCGGCCGGCTGGAGGTCCAGCTCGGCCGTTACGATTGAGTCTGTCAGGACACCCAGTTACCCCGTCCGCCCCGACCTGAGCGGCCCTTGACGACAAGGCCGAGGATCAGGCCAATCAGCAGGATCACTGCGCCAACGGTGAGGTTGCGGCTGGTGTTGTCGCCATTGAGCATGGCGTTTTCTGCCTGCAGCGTATCCAGTTGTGTGCGCAGGGTGCTGAGCTGTTCGTTCAGTTCACGGTTGGCCTGATCCAGGCGGATCGGGTCTGACGCGACTTCTTCCAGGTGGTCCAGTCGCTCCGAGGCACTGCCAAGGTCACTGTTCAGTGCTGCATTCTGGGATGCCAGCCGGTCCCGTTCCGCGCTCACTTCCTTGAGCTGGCTGCGGGCACTGGCAAGTTCTTCCTTGAGTGAATCATGGCGCTTCTGCAGCTGTTGCAGCTGGATGGCAGCTGTGGGTGAGCGCGACAGGTAGCGGGCGGCAATATAGCCCTCGATATCGTTGTAGCGAATACGTGCCCAGTCGCTGTCCTGCTCCTGTTCCAGGATTTCCACGGCGGTGCCGGATTTGAGGCCGCGGTGGAGAATCTTGAATTGTGTGCCGGCACCTGCGCGCACCGGGACGAAGACTTCGTCATCAATCCAGCCCGTGGCGGCCTGGGCGGGCAGGGTGACGACGGCGATGCTGGCTGCCAGCAGAAACAGGGCTACCTGCTTGTTCATTCATGACTCCATTGGTTCTCGGTGGGCGGCAGTGTAACCATGCCACCGGCGTAAAAATACAACCCGGGTCACGTTATGCCCGGGTGCCGGTTCGTTCAGAATACCTGCTTGAACGGCTTGACCGTGACCTGGGCGTAGACACCTGCCGCTACATACGGATCGGCATCAGCCCAGGCCTGCGCCTGCGCCAGCGAGTCGAAGCGTGCCACCACCAGGGAGCCGGTGAAACCGGCATCGCCGGGCGTGTCACTGTCAGTGGCCGGGTGTGGGCCTGCCAGCACCAGCCGCTTCTCGTCGGCAAGCTGTTGCAGGCGTCCGAGGTGGTCCGGCCGGGCTTGCTGCCGCAGGGGCAGGGAGTCCGGCACATCCTCACTGATGATCGCGTACAGCATCCTTGTCCTGCTCCTTGCCAGTGGCGTTGTCTTTCTCAGCAGCCGGTTCACCGCTTTCAAACAGGCGGGCGCGGTCCTCGGCGGGAATCTTGCGATAGATGTAGATCATTACGAAAAGGTAGAACAGCATCTGGATGGCGCTGAAGCCGAACAGTTTGAAGGTGACCCAGAAATCGGTATCGAACCGGTAGGCGATGAACAGGTTCAGCGCACCGACGAACAGGAAAAAACCCACAAAAAGCAGATTCAGCACCGACCAGTCGTGGCGGGTGAGCGGCGCCCGGTAGTTCAGGGTGCTGGCCATGAGGGCATCAATCATGCGTTGCAGCAGGTTGCGCGAACTGATGAAGTGGCCGAAAAGCAGCACCGTGCCGAGGGTGAAGCTGATAATGCTGGGGCGCCACTTGATGAACGTGTCGTCGCGGAAAAACAGGGTCATGGTGCCGAATACCAGCGTGACGACAAACACCACCAGGTGCATGCGCTCCACCTTGCGCCAGATCAGGTATCCTGCCGTGACCTGCACGGTGCAGGCGATTATGATACCCCAGGTGGCCAGGAAGATATCCCGGCCACCGGCGAAATACAGGGCGAAAAAAACGATTACCGGCAGGTAGTCGAACGCTTGTTTCATGACCACTCCGTTTTCGGACTGCCCGATGGTAAAGCATGCCTGATTCAATGTCCCGCGTAATGGCCCTGGCTGCCGACCATGATGGTCTTGCCGGGCAATACGACTTCCACTGTCACAGCTCCGCCTCTGACGGCGCGCTGTCGCCCACGGCGCTGGTGGAACGCGCCGCTGCGCGAGGCGTGCGGGTACTGGCGCTCACAGACCACGACAGCCTGGCTGGGCTCCCGGCAGCGGCGGCGCGTGCCGCTGAGCTTGGCATCGAACTGGTCAACGGTATCGAGCTGTCGGTGACCTGGGGTAACCGTGAGTTGCACCTGGTCGGGCTGGGTTTTGATCGCGACAGCGACGCCATTACCCGCCTGGTCGGTGAGCAACAGGCGGCCCGCGAAACCCGTGCCCGGCGCATGGGCGAGCGCCTCGACCGTGCCGCGGACATGGTCAACTGTTACGGCAAGGCGGTTGAACTGTCCGGGCAGGCGGCGCCGGGGCGGCCCTGGTTCGCCCGGGTGCTGCTGGCCGAGGGCCGGGTACGCTCGCTCCAGCATGCCTTCAACCGTTTCCTCAAGCCGGGCCAGTCGGCGTTCGTGCGTACGCCGTGGGCAACGCTTGAGACGGCGGTGCAGGCCCTGCACCAGTCAGGCGGGGTGGCGGTGCTGGCGCATCCCACCCGCTACGGCTTTACCCGGCGCAAGCTGCGCACGGTGCTGGCCGATTTTGTCGCCGCCGGGGGGGATGCACTGGAGGTGGCGGTGCCGGGGCTGAACCCCAACCAGCAGCAACTGATGGCGGAATGCCTGCGGGATTTCCCGTTGCTGGCCTCTGGTGGCTCGGATTTCCACTCCCCGGAGCAGGCCTGGCTGGATCTCGGCCGGGTGCCGGCCATGCCGGCCCAGGCCCGGGCAATCTGGCAGGGCCCGGCCTGAGACCGGGGGAATCGCCCCGGCGTCATGGCGGGGAAATCGCTTGAACCGGCGTGCCGATGGGCACAGAATCCCCGCCCCATGAGCCAGGTCTTTCACATACACCCGGAAAACCCGCAACCGCGGCTGATCAAGCAGGCGGTGGATATCCTGCGCCAGGGCGGCCTGATTGCCTACCCGACGGATACCACCTACGCCCTGGGCTGCGGCATTGGCGAGAAAGCGGCCCTGGATCGCCTGATCCGCCTGCGGCGACTGGATGACAAGCACGAGTTCACCCTGTTGTGCTCGGACCTGTCGGTGCTGGCCACCTACGCCAAGGTGAACAACCCGGATTACCGCCTGCTCAAGGCGCATACGCCCGGTGCCTACACCTTCATCCTCAAGGGGACGTCGGAAGTGCCGCGCCGGCTGATGCACCCGAAAAAGCGCACAATCGGCATTCGCGTGCCGGATCACCCGATCTGCCAGGCGTTGTTGGCGGAATTCGGGGCGCCGATCATGACCTCCACCCTGCACATGCCGGGCGACGAGTTTCCCCTGATCGACCCGTATGACGTGGAAACCACCCTGCAGGGGCAGGTGGACCTGATCATCGACGGCGGTTTCGGCGGGCTCACCGAGACCACGGTGATCAGCCTGGCCGGGGGCGATGGCCCGGAAGTGCTGCGTGAAGGGGCCGGTGAGGTGGAATCCGTATTCTGAGCCTGATCAAAAACTGATCGCTCAGGCGACTGTCACCGGCAGCGCCTGACCCGTTATAATCGCCTGCTTTGCAGTCTCTCCGGCGGAGTCTATTTTGAGTTCAGTGGTACCCTCGCAACGTGTTCTATCCGGCATGCGCCCCACCGGCCGCCTGCACCTGGGCCATTATCACGGTGTTCTGAAGAACTGGGTGCGCCTGCAGCACGAGTTCGAGTGTTTCTTTTTCGTCGCCGACTGGCATGCACTGACCACCGAGTACGAGAACCCGCAGGGCATCCAGGCATCCACCTGGGAGATGGTGATCGACTGGCTGGCGGCGGGCGTCAATCCCGGTTCCGCGACCCTGTTCATCCAGTCGCGCGTGCCTGAGCACGCCGAGCTGCACCTGCTGTTGTCGATGATGACGCCACTGGGCTGGCTGGAGCGGGTGCCGACTTACAAGGACCAGCAGGAAAAACTGCGCGAGAAGGACCTGAGTACCTATGGGTTCCTCGGATACCCGCTGTTGCAGTCGGCAGACATCCTGCTTTACCGCGCCGGGCAGGTGCCGGTGGGCGCCGACCAGGTGGCCCACATCGAGATAACCCGCGAGGTGGCGAGGCGCTTCAACCACCTGTACGGTCGCGAGCCGGGCTTCGAGGAGGCGGTGGAAGCGGCCATCCGCAAAATGGGCAAGAAGCAGGCCAAGGTGTATGTGGCCAACCGGCGCAAATACCAGGAGCAGGGTGATGACGAGGCGCTGGAAACGGCGCGCGCCCTGGTCCAGGACCAGCAGAACATCACCCTGGGCGACCGCGAGCGGCTGCTGGGCGATCTCGAGGGGGGCGGCAAGATCATCCTGCCGGAGCCCCAGGCGCTGTTGACGCCGGCGTCGAAGATGCCGGGACTGGACGGGCAAAAGATGTCCAAGTCCTACAGCAACACCATCAGCCTGCGTGAAGAGCCGGATGCGGTGGACGAGAAGATCCGCCGCATGCCCACCGACCCGGCGCGGGTGCGGCGCACCGACCCCGGCAACCCGGAGAACTGCCCGGTGTGGCAGTTGCATGAGGTGTACTCGGACGAAAAGACCTGTGCCTGGGTGCAGGAAGGCTGTCGCAGTGCCGGCATCGGCTGCCTGGATTGCAAGAAGCCCGTGATCGAGGCGGTGCAGGCGGAACTGGAGCCGATCCGCAAACGGGCGGAGGAACACATGCGCAACCCGGATCTGGTGCGTGCGATCATCAACGAAGGGTGCGAGGATGCCCGCGAGGCGGCCCGTGATACCCTCGAGGAAGTGCGCGCTGCCATGGGGCTGAGCTACCGCTGAGGCGGCAACGGACAGGAACCGGAATGACGGAAACCAGCGAACAGGACAGCCAGGACCAGGCACAGGCACCGGTGGCGGAAGGCGCAGCGGCGCCGGCTGAGGAAAGCCACGATGCCGCCGCGGTAGAGAATCCGCGACAGGGCGAAATGCCGTTCGGCCTGATGTATGGCAAGGCCATCACCAAGCTCCCGGACGACCTGTACATACCACCGGACGCCCTGGAGGTGTTCCTCGAGGCATTCGAGGGCCCGCTGGACCTGCTGCTCTACCTGATCAAGCGGCAGAACCTGGACATCCTCGATATTCCGGTGGCGCAGATCACCAGCCAGTACATGCAGTATGTGGAGCTGATGAAAGCGCTCAACCTGGAGCTGGCGGCCGAGTACCTGGTGATGGCGGCCATGCTCAGCGAGATCAAGTCGCGCATGCTGTTGCCGCGGCCGAAGATCGAGGAAGAAGAAGACGACGTTGATCCGCGTGCCGAGCTGATCCGGCGTCTGCAGGAATACGAGCGCTTCAAGCAGGCGGCCGAGGATATCGATGAGCTGCCGCGCAACGAACGTGACTTCTGGGTGGCGGCGGCCAAGCGGCCCGACTACGTGCGCGAAAAGCCGGAACCGGATGTGGACCTGAAGGAGGTCCTGCTGGCGCTCAAGGATGTGCTGCACCGGGCTGACATGTTCGAGCACCATCAGGTGAGCATGGAGAAGCTGTCCACGCGCGAGCGTATGTCCGATGTGCTGGAGAAGTTGCGCCAGCGGGAATTTGTTCCCTTCGTCTCCCTGTTCCGGGCAGAGGAAGGGCGCCAGGGGGTGGTGGTGACATTCATCGCCATCCTGGAACTGGTCAAGAGTGCGTTGATCGAACTGGTGCAGACCGAACCGTTTGCCCCGATCCACGTGAAAGCAAGAACGGTGATGCTCGAAGGTGAAGAGCAGGCACCCCTGGAGGTAACTTCCACCGATGACTGACGAGAGCCAGACAACTGAAACGGTAGAGGAAGAGCAGGACACCGGCGCCACCGCCGAACAGGAGGCCGCGCCGAAAGATGCGGTTGATGCTGAGGCGGCTGACGCTGGCCCGGCTGATGAGGCGGATGACGGCGAGGCCGGGGCGGATGTGCCGAAGGCAGACGTCGACAACACGGCGCTGGATGAGGTGCTGGTGCGGCAGGTGCTTGAAGGTGCCATTCTGGTGGCTGATGGCCCGCTAAACCGTGACGGCATGCTGATGCTGTTTGATGAGGCCGAGCGTCCCAGCCGTCGCCAGCTCAACGAGCTGCTGGAAACCCTCGCCGCTGATTACGAGAAGCGCGGCATCGAGTTGCGTGAAGTGGCGTCCGGGTTCCGCTTCCAGGTGCGCAAGGAGCTGGGCCCCTGGGTCAGCCGCATGTGGCAGGAGAAGCCGCCACGGTACAGCCGCGCCATCATGGAGACCCTGGCACTGATTGCCTATCGCCAGCCCATCACCCGCGGCGAGATCGAGGAAATCCGTGGTGTCTCGGTGAACACGCAGATTGTCCGCACGCTGCTTGAGCGCGGCTGGGTGCGTGTTGTCGGCCATCGGGACGTGCCGGGCCGGCCGGCCATGTATGCCACCACCCGTGGGTTTCTTGACTACTTTGACCTGAAAAGCCTCGAGGACCTGCCACCGTTGTCCGAGATCAAGGATCTGGACAAGCTTAATGAAGAGCTGCAGCTGGCCGAGACGGCGCAGCTGGCGGACGAGGCCCATGAAAGCGCCCACGCCGGTGATGGTGAGGGCGGCGAGGGCGCTGCCGATCCGGAACGCCAGCAATCGCTGATGGAACAGATGGAGCAGGAGCCTGAGATCGACGAATCCACGCTGATGAGCCTGGACCAGGTGGACCAGGTGCTGGCGGGCTTCGAATCCGAATTCCGCAAGAAGGATGGCAAGGGCAAGAAGGGCGAACAGCAAGCGCAGGCTGATGCCGAGCAAACCGGCCCGTCAGCCCTGGCTGGCATCAATGCGGACCAGGACGACCGGGAAGACGCCCCGGCAGAGGACAGCGGTGACGCTGGCCAGGCCAGCCGCGATGAGTGAGAAGCTGCAGAAAGTCCTCGCCCGCACCGGCATGGGTTCGCGGCGCGAACTGGAAACATGGATTGAGGCCGGGCGCGTGTCCGTGAACGGCAAAGTGGCGACCCTGGGTGACCGGGTAGAGCCGGATGACCTTATTCGAGTGGATGGCCATATTGTGCGTACCGTATCTCCAGATGAAATCGTCCGCCGGGTGATCATGTATCACAAGCCGGCTGGCGAGGTCTGTTCGCGCAATGACCCGGAAGGGCGGCCGACCGTTTTCGACAACCTGCCGCGGGTCAAGGGCATGCGCTGGGTGCAGGTGGGCCGGCTGGATATCAATACCTCCGGCCTGCTGCTGTTCACCACCGATGGCGAGCTGGCGCATCGCCTCATGCACCCCTCCAATGGTTTTGTGCGCGAGTACGCGGTGCGTGTGCGGGGCGAACTGAGCCGTGAGAAACGCCAGGCCATGCTTGAGGGTGTCATGCTCGAAGATGGCGTCTCCAAATTCGACTCGGTGGAAGATGCCGGCGGTGCCGAAGACGCCGCCAATCACTGGTACAAGGTGTCCCTGGTGGGCGGCAAGTACCGCGAGGTGCGGCGTCTGCTGGAATCCCAGGAGCTGGAGGTGGCCCGGCTGATCCGCGTGCGCTTCGGTGACCTGGCCTTGCCGCCGAAACTGAAAACCGGCCGCTGGATGGAGCTGGAACCGGAACAGGTGGAAGCCCTGGCGCAGCGTGTTGACCTCAAAGGCAAGCAATATACCGGCCTGTATGGCCGCGCCCGTCTGCGTCACCAGCGCGGCGAGAAGGTGCCGCGCAAACGCCGTAATCCTTACCGCCGTTGATGGATGGCTGACTGTGGCGGTATTGCCACGGTCGGCGCCAAACTCAGGGCAGGCGCATAAGCCGCCCGGTAAGCGCCGGCAACGCCGTCTCCGAACGCAGAATCCGCTCACCCAGACGGTAGCAGGTGAACCCCTGGGCCAGCAGCATGTCCCGTTCATAGGTGGTCCAGCCGCCCTCCGGGCCCACCGCCAGGGTCACCGGCGTGTCCAGGTCGCAAGGCATGTATGTCTCACCCGAGGGGTCTGCCAGAACACACTGGCTGTTGCCGGTAATGGCCTTGAGGTCATCTTCCACAAACGGGCGGAAGCGTTTTGCCAGGATCAGCGTCGGCATCACGGTATCGCCGGCCTGTTCCAGGCCCAGCCGCAGTTTCTCCGCCAATAGCCCGGCTTTCAGTTCCGGGGTTTGCCAATAGCTCTTGTCCACCTTCCAGCTGTTCAGCAGGACGATCTTCTTGATGCCCAGGGAAGCGGCATCAATCAGCATGCGCTTGAGCATCTTGGGGCGGGGCAGGGCGAGGACCAGGGTCAGGGGCAGGGCCGGCGGCGGTGGCTCGTCGAGGCACACGTCCAGTTCGCGATGCTCGCCGACATGATGCAGTACACCGCTGCCGCGCTGGCCGTTGAGCAGCCCGCAACGCAGGGTGTCGCCCGGTCGGGCAGCGAGCACGGTGTCCACATGGTGGGCCTGGCGGGGGCAAAGCCGGTATCGGTTGCCCGCCACAGCCTGTGGGGGATCCAGCAGAATCAGGTTCATGGGGCGCATTATGGCCCGTTGTGACGGGGCTGGAAACGCCAGCGGTGCAATGCCCGTCAGGCGCGGTGCCAGCGGGGCGCGTGCGGGGGTCGATTGACCGGACTGCTCAGTTTCGCGGCAACTTTCACCTTGTCTTCGGGAGCGCGGTTGCTACAGTAGCCGCTTGTTTGTTGATCTCGCGGAGAACACCCATGCGCTTCCAGGGTACCGACCAGTACGTCGCCACTGATGACCTGAAAATGGCGGTAAATGCGGCCATCGCCTTGAAACGGCCCCTGTTGATCAAGGGCGAGCCGGGCACCGGCAAGACCCTGCTTGCGGAGCAGATTGCCGAGTCCATCGGTGTGCCGCTGATCAGCTGGAACATCAAGTCCACCACCAAGGCCCAGCAGGGCCTGTACGAGTACGATGCCGTGTCTCGTCTGCGTGACTCCCAGCTGGGGTCCGAGGGCGTCGAGGACGTGTCCAACTACATCAAGAAAGGCAAGCTGTGGGAGGCGTTTTCTGCCGACGAGCAGGTGGTGCTGCTGATTGACGAAATCGACAAGGCCGACATCGAGTTTCCCAATGACCTGCTGCAGGAACTCGATCGCATGGAGTTCTACGTCTACGAGACCCAGCAGATGGTCCAGGCGAAGCAGCGCCCCATCGTGGTTATCACCTCGAATAACGAGAAAGAGCTGCCGGATGCCTTCCTGCGCCGCTGCTTTTTCCACTACATCGATTTCCCGGATGCGGACACGATGATGAAGATCGTCGATGTCCATTACCCGGACATCAAGAAGGACCTGGTCAAGGAAGCGATGGAAATCTTTTTCGACCTGCGCAAGGTGCCCGGGCTGAAGAAGAAGCCATCAACCTCCGAGCTGATCGACTGGCTGAAGCTGTTGCTGGCTGACGACATTCCGGACGATGTGCTGCGCAACCGTGATACCCGCAGTGCCATCCCGCCGTTGTATGGCGCGCTGATCAAGAATGAGCAGGACGTCCAGCTGCTTGAGCGACTGGCGTTCATGAACCGCCGGGAAGGGTAACACCGGGCATGTTGATCCGCTTCTTCGAAACCGTCCGTGAGCACAGGGTGCCGGCCACCCTGCGTGAACTGCTGGATCTGTATGAGGCCATGGGCCAGCACCTGGCCTATGCGTCGCTGGACGACTTCTACAACCTGTCGCGCGCCACCCTGGTCAAGGATGAGAAATACTATGACCGGTTCGATCGCGCTTTCGATGCCTACTTCAAGGGGCTGGACAGCGTTGACCCTGACTGGTTTACCAAGGCCATCCCGGAAGAATGGCTGCGCAAACAGCTGGAGAAGAACCTCAGCCCGGAGGAGTTCGAGAAACTCAAGGGCATGGGCAGCCTCGAAAAGCTGATGGAAGAGTTCCAGAAGCGACTGGCCGAGCAGCACAAGCGCCATCAGGGCGGCAACAAGATGATTGGCACCGGTGGCACGTCACCCTATGGCGGTCATGGTGAAAACCCGGAGGGCATGCGGCTGACCGGGGAAGGACGCAAGAAGCGCGCGGTGAAGGTGTGGGAGAAGCGCAACTTCCGCAACCTGGATGATTCTGTTGACCTGGGGGTACGCAACATCAAGTTGGCGTTGCGCCGCCTGCGCCGTTTTGCCCGTACCGGCCGGGCCGAGGAACTGGACCTTGATGACACCATCAAGTCCACGGCAGAGAATGCCGGCCTTCTGGATATCAAGCTTCGCCCCGAGCAGGAGAACCGGGTCAAGATACTGCTGTTTTTTGATATCGGCGGCTCCATGGACCCGTACATCAAGGTCTGTGAAGAGCTGTTCTCGGCGGCTCGCTCCGAGTTCAAGCACATGGAGTATTTCTACTTCCATAACTTCATCTATGACTACGTCTGGAAAGATAACCGTCGCCGCTGGGATGAAAAGACCTCAACCTGGGATGTGCTGCACAAGTACGGCAATGACTACAAGGTTATTTTCGTCGGCGACGCTGCCATGTCCCCGTATGAAGTCAACTCCGTGGGTGGCAGTGTCGAGCACTGGAATGAAGAGCCCGGCGCGCTATGGATGCAGCGGGTGATGGAAACCTACGACAAGGTGGCCTGGTTGAACCCGGAACCGAAGCGCACCTGGGACATGACCACCTCCACCGTCTGGATCAAGCAACTGGTGGATAACCACATGTATGCCCTCACCCTGGAGGGCATAGAGGACGCCATTCGCTACCTTTCACGGTAGAACGCCCCGTGCGAAAGCGCACAGGGCATTCGGTCAGCCGTTCAACTCTTCCAGCTTCCTGCGGATGTCCTGGTGACGACCCTGGTCGGCAATGGGGCGATCAGGGCGTGGCGGTGCGGCGTCTGCATGCCGGAAGTACTGCAGCGCCTGTTCATCCCGGCCCTGTTCCTTGAGGAAGTCGGCATAGAAGAAGTTCGGGTCAATGCCGTCCGGGTTGATGGCCAGGGCTTTCTTCAGCAACTTTTCCGCCTTGTCATCATCGCCGAAGGCAATCGGCCAGCCCGGCACCTGGTAGTAAAGACTGCCCAGTGACGTGTAGGCGGAGCCCTGCAGCGCCATATCATCGATGGCCAGTGAGCTTTCCAGCGCAGCCCTGGCCTGCTTGACCAGCGATAACGCACCCAGCCCGCCCTTGGCGCCAGCCCAGGTGCTGAGGATGATGCCGTCCCAGACCAGCGGTTCCGCCCGCTGTGGATAGCGCTTTGCCATTGCCACCGCCTGTTCGTGCAGTCGTTCGAAGGCGTCAGCCTTTTCCTTGTCCGGGGCCTGGTACTGAACCTGGGCCCAGTTTTCCTGCAGGACCAGAAGTTCGTCGTCGAATGCGTCCGCCGCGGCGAGTGGTGCCAGCGCCACGGCGACCGATAGCACAATGAGTTGCAGTAAGGTTTTCATCAGTGTGATTCTCCGGATATCAGGTGAGATTCCACGGTGGATGCCTGTCTGGACAACGCCTTGTCCACCAGGAACGGGAAATTGCTGTTAAGCCAGGCAAACAGGCGTTCCGGCCAGCCGATGGGTGAGCGCGCACGGGATTTCTCCCAGGCGCTGACAATCCGGCCCGCCACGTATTCAGCCGTGTCAGCGTGATTGCCGAGCTGCTCATTGAGCTGGATGGCTGTCTCGCTGTTCATGGCCGTTCGGGTAGTGCGCGGCGACACCGTCAGCACCTCAATGCCGTGATGGTGCAGCTCGCGGCGCAGCGCTTCGGCGTAGCCGCGCAAGCCAAATTTGCTGGCGCAATAGGCGCTGTACCCGGGCACGCCGATCTGGCCAAGCATGGATCCGATGTATACCAGTGTGCCGTGTCCCCGGGCCTTGAAGCGCTCTCCCACCACCGCGCCCACCGTCATCGCGGAACGCAGATTGACCGTCAGCATCTGATCCAGCGCCGCATCTGACAGGTCGGCGCTTCCCGCCAGCCTGTTCTGGCCGGCGCAATGGATCACCGTGTTGATCTCGGGAAACCGCTCCAGAATACCGTCGATATCTGCGCGCAGGTGCGAGCTTTGCAAGTCCAGTGCGACCTGGTACGCAGCGCCGGCTTTTCCCTGTACAGCGGGACGCCGACTGGTGGCGATGACCGTGTGGCCGTCGTCATGAAGCCTGTTGCACAGCGCCGAGCCGATACCGCCGGAGCCACCGACAACCAGAATGGTTTCAGGCAACCGCATGATGCTTTCCTCCTTCAGCCAGTAACGGAATGTTGTGAAGCATGTTGCCGTACAGGTGGTAGACCATGTCGGCACTGTCGACGATGGCGCGCTGGTCTTCCGGGTCCGTGATCTTTTCCATCAGGGTGCGGAAGAATTCAAAGTGTTCCAGGTCCAGGGCACCATGGGAAAACAGGTAGCTGAACGCTTTCTTGGGCAAGCCCAGGGTTTTCTGTACCACCTGGCCGGTCTGGGTGGCGACGGCGATACTGGTGCCTTCGAGTACATGCACCATGCCGAAGAATGCCAGCGGGTTACCGCGCTCAATCTGGTGGTAGAGCCATGCCACCATCAGCTGAATGTTCCGGTCAGGTGTGCTGTGCATTGCGGCGTCGCGGTCCGCACCGCAGGCAGCAAGGTCATCCAGGATCCATTGCTCGTGGCCGTATTCATCATCGATGTAATGCACCAGTGCCTTGCGTATCCACTCCTGGTCCTGGCGCAAGCGGCCCCCACACGCCATCATCAACGGCACCGTATGCTTGACGTGGTGATAGGCCTGGGTGAGAAACCAGGTGTAGCTGTCGCGGTCGAACCGGCCCTGGCGGACCGCTTCGAACACCGGCGCCTCGAGGACATGGTCCCGGCTGCTTGCTGTTTGTTGCTGCAGGCTGTCAAAAAAGCTCATTGTCTGTTCTCCTTGCGTGAAACGGTGTCGCACTGGGTTTGCGGGTTTTTTGGAAATGTTTCCGGATTGATGTCCTGGAAATGCGCTTCGATGGCGGCCCGACGAAGGCGGCCATTGCCGGTCAGAAGACCATTGTCAGTGGCAAACGGTTGCTGCGACCGAATGGTGTCGATAATGCGGGCGTATTCCGGAAGTCGGGCGTTGCACCGGGCCACGGCTGCGCTGATCTGCTCGCTGGAGATGCCCGGCATGGCATAGATAACGGCGCGCAGGCCCAGTTCTGCTTCGCCGAGCACCATGGCCTGCAGGATCACTGGTTCGCTGAGCAGTTCGCTCTCCACCCACTCGGGGCTTATGTTTCGGCCCCAGCTGGTGATCAGCAGGTTCTTGCTGCGCCCGAGAATTTTCAGGTAGCCATCCGCGTCCAGCTGGCCGAGATCACCGGTGTCCAGCCAGCGGCTGGCTGGCTCGGGTTCACCGAGGTAACCCAGCATGATGCTGTCACCCTGAATCAGCAGGTGGTCGTCCTCGTCGATGCGGGCGGTAATGTGTTCGAGCAATTTACCGGCATAGTCGGCGCGGCCCTCGCCCGGGGGTGTCAGGGCAACTACGGAGGTGGCTTCCGAGAGCCCGTAGCCCTGGTGCACCGGTAAGCCGTGCTGCCATGCGCGTTCGATCACCGCGGGGGAAACACGGCCTCCGCCTACGGCGACAAACGCCAGGGAATCTGGCAGCGGGAGGCCCAGGTCGGCCGCCTTTACCAGGGCGGAGAGCAGCTCTGGCACAAGGATTACGGACTGTGGTGCAACATCGGAAAGCGTCTTGATCAGGCGAAAGATGTCCAGACGGGTGCCGTTGAAGCCAAGCTGATCGCGTGCGCAGAACCGCGTGTGCGCACCAAGCCAGAGAGGCAGGTAGACGCCGGCCACATTCTCGAGCAGGGTGGCGAGGGGAAGCACGCACAGGTGCTCGGTGATGCCTGTCGTGCCTACGCTGCTGGCGAGACTTGCCACCGTGCTGTCCAGATTGGCTTTGCTCAGGCACACCCCCTTTGGGTCTGCCGTGCTGCCGGAGGTGAAAGTGATCTTCGCCGTGCCCGCGGGTGCCGCGTGAGCCGCCTTGCCTTCGCAGCTGTTGCCGGCGCTGAGGCTGTCACCGTCGGCATCAATGAAGGTGTCGATGCCTGCCTGCCGGATAACGTTTTCGGTCTGGGTTTGGCTGAAGAAGCCGGGCAGGGGCGTATTGATCACCCCGGCGCGAAGGCAGGCCAGGTCCCACAGCGCCCAGCTGACACTGTTGTCTCCCGTTAACGCGACACTTTTCGCGTCGGCGTGCTTGAGTTGGTCGGCGCGTTTCTCGATGGCCTGTACCAGTTGAGCGTAAGACAGGCTCGCCGATTCATCCGACAGCGCGATGCGATCCGGTTGATGGTGTGCGTGATGACGAATCCGATCAAGCAACTGCATGTGCTTCTCCCTCATGCAGTTGGAGATTGAGCATTTCGTAGGTGCGCGTGGCGACCAGGGTCTGGTGGCCGCCAGCAATTTCGCCGGCCATGACCATGGGTGCTTGCTCGTAGTAGCGTCCCCAGGAGCGGCCCGCGTCCGGCAGTCGGGCCGGGTCGGCGATATCCAGGGTGACCGGGCGCATGTTGAGGGAATCGAATATATGACGGATCGCCCGTGTGCCGGTGAATGCGATCCACTGGTATTGCCAGTGACTGAGCAATGCCGTCATGGCGACAAAAAGGAATCGGCTCATGCCACGCTTGCTACTGGCCAGGTGGGCAATCTCGATGATGTTTTCGCGGGCCACTACCACGCTGTGGCGGGACCTGATCTTGGCCTCCACGGCGTCGTCCAGATATTGCTCGAGGAACAGGGCCTCTCCTTGCGCGTTGCGAAGCCCGACAGCCGCAAGCGTCTCTCCGGCAGGATCAACCAGGACAAGGAAAGTGGGTACGTTGAGCTGCGGCCGGGCGCCATACGCCTTGAGGAACTGTTCCTGTACATAACATTCTGTACGACGGAAGTCCGGATGCCTTCGGTTCACCAGCCGGACAGCATAAGGTGTCGGGCCAAGCGTAAGACTGGCCAGAAGAGTTTCATCCGGTTCCGGGGTGGTGAGCGTGTGCGCTTGCATCAGCTGACTCCGTTGAAGGTTATGGAGTCAGCCTGTGTCTGGAAAATTAGCGTTTTCTTAACTGGGCGGGAAGAGAAGTGTGAGCTGAGAAACGGTGCAAATCCACGCTTGAGCGGTAACGTGAAAGTTCCCCAAAGGGCGCCGATTTTTTTGATGATTGCGGCGAGGCTTGCTTGTTAAGACTGAATTAATATTCAGCCTGAAAAAGTTCCGCCGTCACGTTGGGAAGACTGCCATATTTTTTGAGCCATGGCCATCAGTACGGCGGTGGACCAGCCCAGCAGCATGATCCCGTTGAGCGCCTGGATGCCTGCCATGAGGCGCCAGAACTTGTCGATGACCACGTCACCGAAGCCAACGGTGGTGAAGGTAATGAAAGAGAAATACACCGTTTCTTCCGCGTCGCCCAGCTGCGGGACATCGGCCAGCCATGCATAGCCAAGCGCCCATAACAGAATTTCGCTGACATGAAGCATGGTCAGGAAGGTGATGCCACTGGCCATGAGGACCAGAACCTGGTGAAAGTGCAGCCCCTGGTTCCTTTTCTGCGCGATGCGACCGGCGCTATAGCGCAGCCACCAGCTGGTGCCCACGGTATGCAGTGCCATGCACAGCGTGCCCAGCAGAAGGCCGGTGAGAATTGGCATGAGCATAGGGCTACCCCGAAATTGCCGAAGCAAAAAATGTAGCAGGATGCCTGCCGGATCGCATCTTTCTCACGCCGGGCTCAGGTCGGGCTCAGGCCGGCGATGATTTCAGCTTCGCCATGAAAAGGGCTCTTTTCACCAGCAGTGCCACCGCAGGAAATGTGAGCACATAGACCAGCGCAGTGAGGCCATCAATGCCGGGGTAGAGCATGAACGCCAGCGCGGCGCCGATACCCGAGTCGACCTGGTCAAGGGTGAGAAACAGCCAGCGGTGCTGGTCAGGGGTTTCGCCGGGGGCGATACCCAGCTGGCGTTTGAACCAGGAGTTGGGCAGTTCGGCCAGTACGTAGCCGGCGCCGCCACACAGTCCGGCCAGCAGCAGACTGTGGCCATTGAGGGGGGATTGCCAGCCCAGGTGCGGCCAGAGCGCCTCCAGGGGAAATAGCAGAAGGGCACCGATGGCGGTCAGCACGGGAACAATGACCAGTCCGCGCCAGGTCTTGTTGCGGCCAAACAGATTCTCCGCGATCGGGCGGCACAGGGGCGCAAGCCAGTTCCTTTTCACCGCCACCATGTGCCAGACGCCACCAAAGACGATGGCAATCTGCAGATAGAGTGCGCCCGCCACCGTGTCGACCAGTTCGCTCACAAAGCGCCTCCGGCATACACATGCAGGACGGCAAACAGGCCAGCGCCACCCAGGGTCAGCAGCAGGATCTGCCACAAGGCGGTGAACTTGAAGAAGGGCCGGCGCCAGAGCATGGCGAGGGACATGGCCACGAGGATGATGACCATTAGCGGCCTCAGGACTGACACGGGTATCAGCAAGGCCATGAGCTGGCTGCCCGCCAGCAGGAAAACGGTCCAGAATACCGGCAGTCCCAGGTAGGCCATGCCGCCATTGGTACTCTCGACGTTACCGGTCTGGTTGAACACGCTCAGCCGGATGGCGCCGCAGGCAATGAGCCCCAGCAGCGGCAAACCCCAGAGGCCGGGCAACAGGCCCTGGTACCAGACCATCGACGGCCCCACCAGGTAGATGAGCATGTCCATGAAGCCATCCAGGTAGCGGCCGAACTCACGGGTGATCCCGCGTTTGCGGGCCCAGATGCCATCCAGGGCGTCACCCAGCATGGCGACGAACAGCAGGCTGGTGGCGAGCAGTGGTTGGCCGGCGAGGGCCAGGCCCACGGCCATGCCGGCGCTGAGTACACCGCTGAGGGTCAACAGGTCGACACGGTTCAGCCGGACAATGAACAGGTCAGCCATGACGGTGATCCTCCGGGCGCGATGCGCTGATCAGGCGCGACGGTTTGTGTTTGCCCGCCTGTAGCTGGCTGACAAGTCCAGCACGGTCGATCTTGCTGTTATGCCGCCGGTCCACCGGAATCGTCAACGGATACACCGCCAGAGCACCCAGTTGCTGTTGCTGTTGCCAGCGTACGATCTGGTCGAGCAGGGGGCCATCCAAGGGCCGCCGGGTCTGCAGGCACACAGCGATGGCCGGCCGGTGCGGGTCCTGCACCAGTGCTGCGCGCTCCACGCCGTCAAGCTGGTCCAGGGCCTTCTCCAGCGGCAGCACGTCCACCGGGTTGCCATTCACCGTGAGCCGGTCCTTGAGACGGCCGCACAGCCACAGGCAGCCCTGTTCATCGACGAAGCCGGTGTCGCCCGTGCGGTGCCAGACCAGGCCACTGGCGCAGGGTATCTTGTTCTCCCGGTCGGCCGCCGGGTTGTCCACATAGCCCTGCAGGACGTGATCCCCGCGTACCAGGATTTCGCCGCAACTGCCGGCCTCCAGGCGCGCTGCGTCCACCGCCTGCTCTGTATCCAGGGGCCGGTCCGTGGCGACCACGGCCAGCTCGCAGCCCTCGGCAATGTGACCGACCGGGTATCCGCGCGGATCATCCACGCGTGCCAGTTCAGCAAGCGTGCCATCGGCAATGGGTTCCGCTTCGGTGGAGCCATATACGATACGTACACGAATCGGGTCCGGAAACGCTGTGGTGAGCAGCTGCTGCAGTGACGGGGAGACCGTCGCGCCACCAATCACCACCTCGCGCAGCGACGCCATCTGGCCCGGTCGCTCCATCGCTGCCTCGGCGACACGGCGGATGAAGGCAGGTGCCCCGCTCAGGCGCGTCACGCCCTGTTGCTTGATCTGCTCAATGATGGCACCGCCCTGGACGTCGCCCGGGGTGGCCAGGTCCGTGCGCGGCATCACGGTGGTCATGCCACAGCTGAGGTTATGCAGGACCAGCACCGGGAAGCAGGGCATGTCCACATCGCCCGGCTGGTCCGGCCAGTGCCGGCGGATGGCACGGTGTTGCGCCACCAGGGAACCATGGGTGCGGTTTGCACCCTTGGGATTGCCGGTGCTGCCGGACGTGAATGTGATCAGGCCCTTGTCATCTTTCTGGCAGCTCACCAGCCTGACGCCTTCATCCCGTCGCTTCAGGCTGTCCAGTGCGCGGCAGCCCAGTGTCCGTCCTTCCTCGGCGAAGCGCGGCAAGCGGCGCAGTTCCGGCAGCAGCCAGGCCAGCCGCAGCAATTTGCGGTGGCTCACCACCGCCTTGACGTTGGCGGCACGGATTGCCGCTCGTATCACCCGCCGCGGCATGCCACTGTCGACAAATACCGGCACCATGGCGGAAGCCAGCAGGGCCAGTGTCAGCGCATACAGCGCCACACCCGGGCGCAGCACCACCAGCACACGGTCGCCATTGCCAAAGCCGGCCTGCTTGAGTCCATCCTGGAAACGGGCAACGTGGCTGAGCAGCTGCCCATAGGTAACGGTTTCTTCTGAGAGGATGCGCTGCCCCTCCATGCGCGGAATCACCAGCGCCACCTGTTCCGGATGCGCCCTGGCATGGGCGACGATGGGTTCGCAGAAGTTCACGCCACGGTCCTCACAGGGTCTTCCAGTAGAGGCCGTAATGCCGTGCCTGGTCACCAAACCGGGCAGCGAAACGGTAGGAGGGATTGTCCTCCCGGACCATGGCGCCCGCCACTTGCTGGTAGTGCGGCAACAGGCGCAGGGACAACTCGCAGGACAGGGCGTTGAACAGGCCGGCTTCGCGGTAGTCCGGGTGCACGCCGCCGGTCTTTGCCAGGGCCAGGCGTGGCTCGGGGAGCTGGTTGAAGTGCGCTTTCCAGCTCAGTTCGTCGGCGCTGACCAGTGATTCCGCGCCCTGATTCAGCAGTGGACTGTAATCGGGAAAGCACAGGAAGAAGCCGGCCAGTCGCCCCTGGCCATCGAAAGCCGACACGGAGGTGTTCGGGCACAACCGGCGCGCAAACGGCGCGCCGCAACTGCGCTTGAAGGTGTCCAGGTCTATGGGCGAGTAGGCAAAGTTGCCACCAAAGATGGAATCAACGGTCTGGTACAGCTCGTCCAGGTGGGACAGCCAGAAATCGCCATCCACCGTACGGATGTCGAACGCCGCGTTGACCTTGTCACGCTGGGGCCCGTAGAAGGCCTCGATATCCGGCATCATCCGTGACACATCGTCATTGATGCGGGTGGCATAGCGGTAGCGCTGGCTGAACCCACAGTGTTCCAGTACATCGGCATACCAGGGCCGGTTGTAGGGTTCCCCCGGGAACGCGCGTTGCTGGAACTGGTCCAGCTTTATCCGGTTGGCATTGTAGGTGGTGAAATTGATCGGTCCGTACAGCGCCGTGGCACCGTGGCTGCGTGCCCACTGGGACAGCTCGTCAAACAGCTGCGCCGCCGCCTGAGGCTGTTCCACGGTTTCGAAATAACCAAAGAAGGCCGGGCGCTGGCCATCCACTGCCAGTGACGGATTGAAAAAGCCGGCCATGCGCGCCTCGCCATCACGACAGCCCAGCCAGGCATGGTTGCCGTCAAACCAGCTGTTGGCGCTGGAGAATGACTGGGTGACGGCCTCGGCGGATTCCGGGATCCAGTGCGGATCGCCGGCATAGATGGCATGCGGCAACGGAATGAAGCCGGGAGGCAGGGCGTCCCCTGGTGTCCAGGCTCCGGCATCAATCCGCGTCATTGCTCGCCTCCGCGATCTGGTCAAGGCGTTCGATGACGCCGCTGGCACCATCCATGCGCACCCGTTCGCGGTCGTTGAGAATGCGGGTGATATTGGGAATGCCGACGATGGCAGGTATGCCCAGCTCACGGGCTACCACCGCCGAGTGCGACAGGGTCGAACCCCGTTCCACCAAAATGCCGCCGGCGGTGGGGAACAGTGGCGCCCAGCCCGGGTCCGTTCGTACGGTGCAGAGAATCTGTCCGTCCAGGCTCAGTTCGTCATCCGGTGAAAAGATCAGCCGAATGGGAGATTCCACCACGCCCGGGTAGCAGCCCGTGCCTTTCAGGGCATCGCCATCCACCGCTTCGTCGGTGGCATGGGGGTACTCGAAACTGTTGTGCAGGTAGGGCACGCCACGGGTCCAGAAATGATGGGCCGGCTCCTGTTCCGCTTCGTAACCGGCAAACTCCTCCCGGCGCGCGGCGACCAGCGGCTTGAACCGGGTCTGCACACAGCGACCATCCTGCCAGGCATACAGCTCATCAAGGGTGAGGTAGAAGATGTCGCGCGGGTCATCCAGTTCGCCGTGGAAGTGCAGCTGCTCACCAATCTCCAGGTAAATATCGCGGTACAGGCCAAACAGCCGCGTGCGTGCCAGGCGCATGTTCTCACGGTTGCGGATGGCGGCGCGGCAGCGTGCCAGGGTCTGGCGGAATTTGCGCAGCCCGCGGGCACCGAACTGCTTTTCGATGCGCGGGAACACATCGGCTTCCGCCTCGTCGCGGAAGTGAGCCTCCCGGGCCGTCAGCGAGGCCAGGGTAAGGTCATCGCGACTGAGGAAGTTCTTCAGTACCGAGAACATGAAGGCCGTGTCCTGGCGCAGGGTGATGGACTCCAGTTTGAGCTCACCCATGGTGCGGTCGCCATAGCGCTCGATGTATTCCTCACAACGCGCATGAAAGGCCGGTGCATGAACCTGCAGGGTGGCCATCAATTGCTCGTTGGCAGTGCTTTCCACTGTTTCACGCAGTGCCGGGTCGGCACGCAGGTCGTCACACATGGACAGCAGCATCTTCGTGGGCTCAGTGCTTTCGATGCCTTCCTCGCCAGAGAGGAGGTTGTTCTGCACAGCATCCACATGCTCGACGCCCGCTTTTTCCAGCCAGCGATGCAGGCGGCCGTTCATCATCATCACGTAGAAATCGTTGACGATGGGCGTTGTCCAGCGCTCCAGTACCTCACGGTCCAGTCGCCGGCTTTTTTCCAGCAGTGCGGCGATGCTGTCCATGTGCAGGCGGGAGCGGTCGATGCCCTTGTAGGCGTCATCAAACATCTGGCGGAAGTCGGCCACCAGTTTGTCCATGCGGCGAAAGCCGCGCATCAGGAAGAACAGCGCCCGCAATAGCTGCGGCAGGCGGGAGAGTTTTTCCGCAAAGGTCAGGTTCTGGTCCTGGACCATGTCCACCGGGTCCGTCAGTCCCATCATGCGCTCGAGGTCGGACTTGTTGGTGGAGAAGGACGGCAAAAACAGCAGCCCCCGGTACCAGTTGTTGATGTTGTAGTAGACCCGGCCGCGGATGAGTCCGAGCATGTTGTCGAGCATATGGCGGTGGTTCTGGATCTCCTTTTCGGTGACCCCGAGCACACGCATGGTCTGCTCATAGACAGTGGCGTAGGCACGTGCCGCAAAGGTGAACGTCAGGGGGGTGGTGACACCGCAGTATGATTCCTGAATATTGGAATTGTCCCAGACCACCGGCTCATCGGTGGGGGCTGACGGCGCCGGCAGGCTGGTCACTGGCCGGGTCTGCAGGATATGCAGCTGGCCATCGCGAATGGCCCACTCGATATCCTGGGGAAACCGTTTCAGTTCAGCGATGCGCCGGCCCAGGTCGCGCAGCGCCAGCACCTGTGCGTCGTCGAGGCAGGGCGTGTTCTGCTTTTCCGGTGCCACCGGGACTTCGATGGTGCCGCCATCGTTCTGGCGGTCAAACACCAGGGATACGTCTTTCTCATTCACCTGGGCCTCAATGCTGTTCTCGAACAGTGCGACGGTGAACTCATCCGTGTTGCAAAGCCCTGACACGATGCCTTCACCACAGCCGTAGGTACCACTGATCAGCGCATGCTTTCGGCTGCCGGTCATGGGGTGAGCCGTGAACATCACGCCGGCGACGTCGGCATCGACCATTTCCTGGATGATGACGGCGGCGCGAATGTCGGTAATGGGCAGCCCTTTCTGGATGCGATAAAGCAGGGCACGCGGATTGAATGCACTGGCCATGACGCCGACCACTGCCTGCTCAATGGCCGCCAGGCCTTTCTGGTACAGGAACGAGTCCATCTGACCGGCAAACGAGGCTCCTTCCGCATCTTCCCCGACCACGGAGGAGCGTACCGCGTAGAAGGTGCTGTCGAGGGCAGCCGTGGGCAGGGTGTCAGCAATGACAGTCTTCAGGGCGGAGGCCAGCGGCAGTGAGGCGACCCGATTATGGATGCTTTCCGCTACCTGCTGGACCCGTGCCGTATCGCTGGTATCCAGGTTGGTGATCTGTTCAGCAATCCATTCATCGGTACCGTCGGTGGCCAGCTGTTCGGCAAACGCCGTCGTGGTCATGACCCACCAGGCCGGCACCGGGAACGCCTGGCGGCTGAGCCAGGCCATATTCCAGGCCTTGCCGCCCACGCATTCTTCGCCGGCAGCCGCAGCCTCGCGGCTTTGCAGTATCAGGTCGCTCACAGGTTGGCCCCCTCGATGCGAAGCAGCTCACGGAAGGCACGCACGGTGCGCTCCATGAACTTGTAGTGGCGGAAGGTGTGGGCCATGACATACATGGGCACGCGGTTGACCAGCAGGTCCAGCAGGCTCAGGTAATAGCCCTTGCGCCAGAGGCGCGGATCAATGGCCTGGCCGGTGTGCTTTTCAAGCTCGACCCTGTGCAGCTCGATGTAGTGTTCCACCTGGGCCGGGTCAATCGGGTCAAACAGTGTGAACATCAGCAGTTCCGCCAGGTCGTGCTGGGGCAGGTGCAGGGTGGCCAGTTCCCAGTCATAAGCGCACAGGCGCAGCTCGCCGTCTTCCCGGCGGAAGGCAATGTTGCGCGGATTGAAGTCATTATGGATCAGGGTGCGCGGTTGTTTCTCGATGCAGTCCCACCAGCGCTCCATCTGGCTCAGGCAGGTGCGATAGATCTGCATGTCGCGCTCACTGAAGAATTCGGGGAATTCCTCCAGCGCATGGGCGCCAAGCATTTCCCAGAGCCGGCGCTTTTCCAGCATGCCGTCGCGGGTCGGGTAGTCCACCAGCCATTCCTGCTGGCACAACTCTTCCTCGCGCCCGTACCAGATGCTGTGTACCTCGGCGATACCGCGAATGGCCGCTTCCACATGCTCGCGGGTCCAGTCGCTGGTGTCGTCCGCGCTGTCCATCAGCTCAAGCCCTTCGAGCTTTTCCTCGATCAGCAGGTAGGCCTCACGGGACGGGTCTGCCAGGGTGCCGTGGATAACCGGTGCATGGCGGGTGAAGCGTTCATCGGTCTGGCTCATCACACCGATTTCGCGCACATGGCAGCCCTTGAACCCGAGGCTGTTCTTGAACCGGTTGAATTCCTGGGCAAGGCGCGCATCGCACATGGCAGCCATGCTGTTGAGCATCAGGATCACTTCGTCATCCAGCGGTTTGACCTTGACCATGACATCCACATCGCCCGTTTCTGTGTGCAGGCGATAGGGGAAGTGGCCGACCAGCTTGTTGATCTTGTGCGCGGTGAGTTCGGTGATGATGGATGAGCCCATGTTTTCGCTCGGGATTTCTTCTGCCGATTGCACCGCCAGGCCGGTACGACTGGCATGCTCGGCAAAGAAGGCATCATCCAGGTCTTTCCGTTTCAGCCATTCCACCGGGCGATTGCGTCCCAGTTTCTCGTGGGCCCGGGCAAACTGGTCGCTGGCAATGGCGGAAAGGGTAGAAAGATCCAGTGCCAGGCACCAGGAGGCAATGATCTCAGCCAGTTTGTGGGCCTTGCCGGGGCCGGCACAGCCGAGCATGGCCAGGCACTCTTTCTGCTGCGGCAGGTTGGTGCCGCCGCCCACCGTGCCAATCACCATGCTGGGCAGTGTCATGGTGGCGTAGACATCACCATCGGCGGTCAGCTCCATGTGCAGTTGTGCCAGTGAGGATTCATGCACGCAGGCAATATCCTGGCCGGTGGCGGTAAACATGGCTGCGATAACATTGGCCACGTTGATGTTGATACCCACCATGCCCGCGGCGACGCTGCCGGCGATGAAGGTGTGGTAGGACTGCATCAGCTGCTCGGGCTCGACCTTGAGCACCCGCTTGCAGTGCTCCGCGGTCAGCAGTGTCTCCGCGATTACCCGAATGCCGCGTCCTTTCAGGTAAGACTGCCAGGTCACCTTCTTGTCATTGGAAAGGTTGGCCTCGATGAGGAAGTTCTCGAACTCCACCTGCTCGAACTGCTGCATGCGTTTCATGATCCACTGGCAGGCCTGCCAGGTGCAGGTGGTGGTCATGTTCTGGCCCGCGGCATCGCCGGTTTCGTAGACAAAGTGAATGTGGGCGCTGTGGCCGATGACCTGGGCATGCAGCTCGCGCAGATGGGCGTAGTTGGAGTAGCGGCTGACCACCTCGCGGATTTCCTGCTGGTGATCCTTGACCCACTCGGCAAAGAAAAACGCATTTTCCATGGTGTTCAGGGTAAACACCGGTACCCGGAGCATGCGTTGTTCGAGTACTCGCGCGCGCACGCCGCCGCTGCGGGAAATGGCCGTTGCGCCGCGTGTGGCAGATGCCACCAGGGCCCCTTCGGAAGTGGCCATGGGCGCGTAGTAGAGGCCGTTGCTGTGCTGGCCGCGGACCAGTAGCGGGCCGGCGATTCCCAGCGGTATCTCGACACTGCCGATCAGGGCCTCGATGTTGGAGACAAGGGAAGGCGGGTCCAGTCGGGTGTGGGCTACTTCTTCCAGGGCAAGGCCGGCTTCTTCACGCATGAAGGCCAGCCGTTCCTGTCGAGCCTCCTCGGTGTAGATGCCGCGGGCCGGTACCTTGGGCAGGTTGGCCAGGTCGAATTTCTTTTCCTGCCGTGAGCCGGGCACCGTACGCAGCAGGTAGCTCACTTCCCAGAGGCGGGCGCAACTTTCGGCGTTGCCGACGGCGGAAAAGACAAACTGCCTGAGTTCCTCGTCGTCGTCCATGCGCACGGTGGTCAGGACCAGGCCGGGAACATCGAAACGCTTTCCCATGATCTTGATGACAACGTCCGCGATCGGCACGCCCGGCTGCAGGCAGCTGGCGTCCGGTGCCATGCGCACACAGATATGGTCACGGGAAATATCCATGGGCATGGCGCAGAAACGCTTGCCGGAATGATCAAACTCGACGCTGGCACGATGCTCCAGGCCAAACGGGTAGCGCGGGGCTGCGGTATGGGTTTTTACTTTCATCATCGTATTCATTACCACAGGGTGATGGTTACAGGCGCGCTTGCCAGGCTCGCCGCGATGGTCACGGCGTAGCCGGCGAGCATCAGCAGGGCGACCATGCCTTCGTTGCGTTCGCGGGCGCTCTCGGTGGGGTTGCCGGCGTAGCGGCGGATGCTGTCCAGTGCCAGCAGGGAGAACACGCCGATCACCAGCCATGCCCACCAGGGCAGGCTCGCGCATAGCGCATGAATCAGCGCCAGCTGCAGGGCGCCCATGGTCAGGACAAGCAACGTGATCACCAGGGCCGCGCCGCGGGTGCCGAAAATGCGCGAGTACGAGTCCACGCCTTCACGTTCTTCATCCGTGCCCCGCGCCTTGCGGGTAATTTCAAAGGCAAAACCGCTGGCAAAGGCCACGGCCATCAGCCAGAGCACCGCCGCCGATGCTTCCACGCCGCTGGCCCCCAGGTTGACCAGCCACCAGACCAGCAGCGGCATGACCAGCATGTGGCTGAACGCATACAGGGTGAGCCGCTTTTCCAGCCAGGCACCGCAGAAAAACTCCTTGCCCATCAGGCAGGTCCACAGGAAGGCCAGTCCCCAGGCCTGTGTCGCCGGTCCCAGCCGCCAGTCATCCACATACAGGCTCCAGATGACCTGGGCGGCGATGGCGATCACCGCCAGGACGCGCAGGTGGGCAAGGGTAATGAGTCCGCTCTGCAGGACCCGGTGCGGGTGGTTTTGCAGGTCGAGCTGGTAGTCCTTGTGCTCGTCAAAGATGCGCAGCACCAGGAAGTAGGACCAGGCCACCAGGCAACCCACGGCATCCACCAGTGATATGCCGATGGCACCGAACTCGTGCCGCGCCACCGCCGCACAGGTGAGGTACAGGATGAAGAACAGCAACGCGTTGGCAGGTGGGAAGCGTTCCTTGAACCAGGCGCCCAGACGGGCACCAAGGGGACTCTGCAGGGTCAGGGATGGCTGGCTCATGAACGGCTCCGGGTGCTGTTGCTGGAAGATACGCCCGGGCTTTCCCTGACTCGCAATGCGTTGTCAGACAAATGGTGGGCGGATCAGTAACGCGTGAGGATGCTATTCACAAGTACTTGATCGCCCAAGGAAAATTCATGTCAACACGGTGACAATTTACGACAAATGCGACCCCGGCGGACAACAGTCTAATGCTTATCGCTGGTGGCCTTGAGTTCGCTCATCCTTTTTTACTATCTGTTACCAACAGCAGCGGCGGCAGCAGCAGAAAATCGAAAACCAGGGCCAGGACGATGGTCAACGACAGCAAGCCCCCCATGCCCCAGGTGGGTGAAAACGGTGAAAGGATCAGCAGGGCAAAGCCGGCTGCCAGTACCAGCGTGGTCACCAGCATGGCGGCACCGACGGTGCCAAAGGCGTACTGCACCGCATCCTGTGGCGACTGGCCCAGTTCACGACGGGCGCGCACATATTTGCTGAGGAAGTGGACCGTATCATCCACCACCAGGCCCAGGCTCATGCAGGCCACCACGCTGAGCCCCAGGTCCACGTAGCCGACAAAGTGGCCCCACAGGCCATAGGCGGCGATCACCGGTACCAGGTTGGGCACCAGGCTGATCAGCCCCAGGCGCAGGCTACGCAGGACAAACACCATGAGTACGGATATCAGGACCAGGGCAAGGGCAGTGCCCTTGAGCAGGCTGACCATGTTGCGATCAGAGATGTGGGCAAACACCATGTCCAGCCCGGTACCTTCGGAAACAGCCAGGGCCGGCGTATTTTCTGCAGCCCAGTCGCGCGCGCGCTGGTCGAAGGCCATCAGTGTGCGTGAGTCGGTCTTGTGGAAGAACACGCTCAGGCGGGTGGATGAGCGGTCGCTGTCCAGGTACTCCTCCAGCCCCAGCCCCATGGGCAGGGACATTTCATACAGCAGCAGGTTCTGGGCGGCCCGCTCGCGACTTTCGGGCAGGTCTGTGGCGGATTCGGCACCGGCCTCCAGCAGCCGGTGAACCTTGCGCAGGTGCGGCAGCAGCCCCTCCACATACACCACTTCCGGTTGTTGCTCGAGCCAGTCATGCAGTGCTGCCAGTTGAGCGACTGCCTCAGGCCGGTTGATGCCGGAGGTTTCGCCGGTGCCGACGCGGTACTGGATGAAGTTGACGCCGTTGAGGTGGGCGTCCTGTACGTTGAGGGCCTGCTTCACCGGGAAGCTGTCGTCGTAGTAGTGGTGCCAGCGTTCCATCAGCCGGTTTTCCGGGATGCCGAAGGCGCACAGGGCCACCAGGGCGAGGCTGGCGAACATCACCCCCCGGCGGTGCCGGATGATGCGCTCACCCAGGCGGCCCATGGGGCCAAACAAGGCAGCACTGCCCTTGCCGGCGCCCACCGCCTTGCCCGCCGGGAGCCAGCACAGCAGGGCCGGGATCAGGGTGACGGTGATGATGAAGGCGAGTACGGCACCGAGCGCGCCCATGTTGCCAAGGGCCCGGTAGGGCGGGGCCTCGCTGAAGTTCAGGCAGAGCAGGCCAATGGCCGTTGTCACCGATGTCACCAGCATCGGCGCGAAGTTGATGCGCAGGCTTTCCCGCATGGCCGCCTGGCGGTCCTTGCCCTGGCCCATTTCGTGATAGTAGGTCACCAGCAAATGGATACAGTCTGCCACCGCGATGATCATCACCATGTTCGGGATCATGCCGGTGGCCGGGGTGAGCATCTGGCCGGCCCAGCCGAAGACACCAAAGACCGTGGCCACGGACAGGCTGATGGTGGTGATCACCAGTACCAGCCCGGTGGTGCTGCGCAGGAGGAAAAACACCAGCGCATAGATCAATACGGTGGACAGCGGAACCAGCAGGGACAGGTCGCGGGCCACCGCGTCTTCCAGTGCCAGGTTGATGACTGCGGTCCCATATAAATGAAACTGCACCCGGTCATTCCAGTCGTTTTCAAAGTCGGCCAGTTTCTCACGGGTGGCATCCAGTACCTCGCGGGTGGCTGAGGTATCACCGTCCGGAAGCAGAAGCGCTATGTTGATGGCCGCCACGGAACCGTCCGGCGCTGCCAGGAAACCGGCCACGGTCGGCTCCTCGCTGGCATAGCGGCGAATGGCCTCGCGCGTCTGCGACGACGACAGGTCGCGTTCGTCACCAAGCAGGTCACGGGTATAAAGACCGTCCGCATCACTGGTCAGTTGCTGGTGGTTGGCCAGCGAGTCAACGCGACGGGAGTAGGGCAGGGTCCAGGCCATGTCAGTGAGCTGGCGGATCAGCGACAGCACATCTTCATCGAAAACGCTACCGTCGACCGGCTGAACCAGGATGGTCAGCGTGTCTCGTTTGTTGAAATCCTCTTCCAGCTGTTCAAACGCGATAAGCTGTGGGTTGTCGTCGCTGAAATAGACCCGGAAGTCAGCGGTGAAGGCTAGCCGCGCGGCACCCGCGGCAAGACCAAGACAAACCAGTAGCGCCAGCACGGTCACCAGGCGATAGCGGTTGCTGATCATATGGCCGAGCCAGACGGGAAAAGACATGATGGGGACTCCGGGTTTTCGACAGCGACAGATTTTCCGTTGCCAGCGGCGTGTATCCTAGGACAATACGTGTAGTTTGGGGAAAAAACTGGCCGGTCATGTGCATTTCCGGGTCGGGGGACAGTTGATGGGGCGTATTGCGGGTTTTCTTTTACTGATGCTGGTTACGCAGGCGGGTGCCGCTGAGCCAGTGCCGGCATCGGCTGCTGTGCTGCCGGAGCAGGGCCGCATAGGTCTGGTGCTTAGCGGTGGCGGCGCCCGCGGTCTTGCTCATGTGGGTGTCCTGAAAGTTCTGGAGGCCGAGGGTATCCGACCGGATATCGTTGTTGGCACCAGCATGGGATCCATCGTCGGCGGTCTTTACGCCAGTGGTTATAGCGCCGGCGAAATCGAGCTGATTGCCCGGCAGCTGGACTGGAGTCGCACCTTTGACGATGCGCCGCCGCGTCGCCATCAGCCTTATACCGTTCGACAGCTGGATGCCGGCCTGAATTCGGATATCCGCCTGTCCGTCACCCGTGAAGGCATTTCTCTGCCCCGTGGTGTGCTGCAGGGCCAGAATCTCGGTCTGGTTCTTGATGAGCTGTTCCAGGTGAACGGCGATTCGTTGCGCCTTGAAAACCTGCCAATCCCGTTTGCAGCGGTGGCCGCAGACCTGGAAACCGGGCAGGCGGTGGTGCTGGACAAGGGTGACGTCAGTCTGGCTGTACGCGCCAGCATGTCCATTCCTGGCGCCCTGGAGCCGGTAGAGTACGGAGGCCGGTTGCTGGTGGATGGCGGCATTGCCAACAACATGCCCGTGGATGTGGCGCGGGCAATGGGCGCTGATGTCATCATTGCCGTGGATGTTGGGGCGCCTTTGCTGGCGCGCGAACAGTTGCGTTCCCTGTTTTCAGTGGCCCAGCAAGCCAGCGGTTTTCTCGTGCGTCTCAACACGGTCGAGCAAAGCCGTTCTCTCGGTGAGCAGGACCTACTGCTGCAGCCGGCCCTGGATGACTATTCGTCCCTCGCTTTTGATCAGGTGGATGGCATTATCCTTGCTGGTGAAGCGGCCGCCCGTGAAGCATTCCCCAGAGTCGGCGAGATTGCCGCCACTGCAGTGGAAGCGGTGCGTGACAACCGCCCCCGGATCGATTTCATCGAGGTCAGCAATGACAGCGTGATTGCCGATGAGGTGGTGCGGAACGTTATTCGCCAGCCGCTATCAGCCCCGCTCAATATGGCCATGCTGGAAGAGGATATCTCCCGGCTGTATGGCCTCGACTATTTTCGCCAGGTGCGCTACCGGGTGGTGCGCCAGGGCGACCGACATGGCCTTTTGGTGATCTGTCGCAAGCGTCAGCACGGGACCACCTGGCTCAAGCTTGGCCTTGAGCTGTCTGATGATTTTCATGGCAATTCTGACTTTTCTCTGGGAGCCAGTTTGCGTGCATCGGGCCTGAACCGTCTTGGCGGCACGGCACTGGTACGTGGCGAGGTGGGAACCAGCCCGGAGATAGAGGCACGTTTCTACCAGCCTGTGGACTACGGGCTGCGTTATTTTATTGAGCCCGCCGTGGGATACCGCACGGAAGACATCGAGTTTTACCTGGACCAGTTCCAGGAAGAGCCGTTTGCGCGCTATCAGCGTCTCGAACGCTGGGCGGCCCTGTCTGTCGGGCGCCTGTTCTGGCGGGAGGTGGCTGAAATCCGGGTTGGGGTGGAACGCCGGCGTGGCGAGTACGATTTTCGCGGTGGCATTGATGCCGGTGAGGATGAATACGACGAAGGATTCTACTTTGCGCGTATCGGCTGGGATTCCCTGGATGATCTCGGCTTTCCGCGGGAGGGCGCGCGCTGGAGCGTCACCCATGAGGAATTTGAACCGACTCTGGATGCGCCGGACCGCTACCAGCGCATGCACCTGGACGGCACTCTGGCGCTCAGTTTCGGCCGTCATACGCTTCTGCTGGAGGCCGATGCGTCGACCCTGAGCGATGAGGAAGCTGATGTGAATGATCCACCATTCATTGGTGGTTTCCTGGAACTGTCCGGCCTGCCGCCCCGGTCCCGCTTCGGCCGCCACCGGGCGTTGGCGCGCGCCGTGTTCTACCGTCAACTCAATGAACAGGGCCCTCTGCCGCTGGGCGTGCCGGTGTACATGGGCGGGTCGCTGGAGAAGGGCAACGTCTGGCTGGAGCGCGAATCAGCCAGCTGGGGCGAGGCGATCAGTGCCGGCAGTGTCTTCATTGGCGCCCGAACCCCATTGGGGCCGGCGTATCTCGCCTACGGCGTCACTGAGGATGAGGATTACAGTTTCTCGCTGTTCCTTGGCCAGCGCTTTCGCTGAAAGGTCTCAGGCCGTGGTACTGGACGCGAGCTCAGGCGCCTCGGCGGATTGCATCGGCAAGGCCTGAAGCCATTCAAGCAGGTCTTCCGTCACCTCGTCGCGGCAACGGTCGTTGAGAATTTCGTGACGCCCGCCGGCATACTCACACAAGGAAAGCGCTTTCACCCCGGCCTTGTGCAGTTTGCGGAACAGGGCAGGTACGCCGCGACCGAAGTTGCTCATCGGGTCGCTGTCACCGGCAATCAGGAGCACGGGAAGCGATGCAGGAAGCCTGGCCATGTTGCGCCCGCGGTGCATGCGAATCAGCGCATTGATCAGGTCAATCCACATCTGCACGGTACAGTCATGGCCGCACCAGGGGTCTGCCATGTATTTTGCCACTTCCTCGGGATCACGGCTGAGCCAGTCAAACTCGGTGGCGGCATCGGGAATCTTCTTGGCGAAGGCACCGAAGCTGAGTGAGTGGATCAGCTTGCTGATACCACGCCCACCCAGCCGCCAGCGCTCGATCAGGGCCGGCAGGCGCATGACGCGGTAGAAAAGACCCGAATGGTAGTTGCTGCCACACAGCACCAGGCCAAGGAAGTTGTCGCCGTGACGCTCGGCCATGTCCAGGGCGATAAAACTGCCCATGGAATGTCCCGCCATGACCACGGGCATGTCCGGTATGCGCGCATTGATCCAGCCAACCACGGCGGCGGTGTCGCCGATCACCTTTTCCCAGCCATTGTCGTCGGCATAGTGCCCACGGTCGGCTTCCTCGGCGACGCTGGCGCCGTGGCCACGATGATCATGGGCCACCAGGTGCCAGCCGGCAGCGTTCAGCGCTTCGGCCAGGCGCGCATAGCGGGCACCGTGTTCGGCCATGCCATGCAGCCAGTGGACCACACCCCGTGCCGGCGCCGTGGCGGGCCAGTGGTAAATGGCGATGGCGTGGCCATCGTCGGCAGTGAGCATGATCGGGTCGGACATGGGCGTCTCCATTTTCGAAGGCAGTCTATCAGTGTTTGGCCGCACTGTTGCTGGCATTTTGAGTCAACCGGGCGGCAAATACGGCGACGCTGGCGGCTGCCGGCGCTATACTGTCGAGCCGTGAAAGTGGCTTGCTGCCCGTTGCGTCAGCGGGTGATCCGGCCACATCGCCGCGTCTGGAATACATGTACTGGAGGTCTCTTGCTTCGCTACCAGATCACGCCGTCCGCGCCTGAAAAGCATCTGTTTACCGTTACTCTGGAAATCGAGAAACCCATGCCCGAAGGGCAGGTGCTGCGTCTGCCGGCATGGATCCCGGGCAGCTACATGATCCGTGATTTCGCCCGTCACGTGGTGCGTTTCGTGGCGTATTCTGCGGGGGCGCCGCTGGACTGGCGCAAGCTGGACAAGGACAGCTGGTTGCTGGACCCCTGTGACGGCCCGGTGCATGTGGAGATTGATGTCTATGCCTGGGACCTGTCCGTGCGTGGCGCCCACCTGGACACCACCCACGGCTACTTCAACGGTACCTGCGTGTTCCTGCAACCGCTGGGGCATGAAGACCAGCCGGTACAGGTGCGCATCCAGCCGCCTGCGGGTGCGGCCTATGCCACCTGGCAGGTGGCCACGGGGCTGGTGGCCGAGCACGGTGACGGTCGTCGATTTGGCACTTTCCTGGCAGACAACTACGACGCGCTGGTGGATCACCCGGTGGAGATGGGGCACTTCGATGAGGTCACGTTCGAAGCCTGTGGCGTGCCTCACCAGATGGTGTTCACCGGTAAGCACCAGGCTGACCTGGCACGCCTGGCCCGCGATCTGGCACCGGTGTGTGAGCATCATATTCGCCTGTTCGGCGAGCCGGCACCGATGGACAATTACCTGTTCATGACCCTGGTGACGGGGGACGGCTATGGCGGTCTGGAGCACAGGAATTCCACCAGCCTGATGTGCGCGCGCAAGGACCTGCCGCGGCGTACCGATGCCAGCGACAGCGTGCGTGAGGGTTACCGCAATTTCCTTGGCCTTTGCAGCCATGAGTATTTCCATACCTGGAACATCAAGCGCATCAAGCCGGCAGCCTTCACGCCTTATGACCTGAGCCGGGAGAGCTACACTGAGCTGCTGTGGGCGTTCGAGGGCATTACCAGCTATTACGATGATCTCGCGCTGGTGCGTACCGGCCTGATTACGGTGGCCGATTACCTGGAAGAGCTGGGCAAGACGGTAAGCCGTGTCCTGCGTGGCACCGGCTCCGGCAAGCAGACCGTGACCGAGTCCAGTTTTGATGCCTGGACACGGTTCTACAAACAGGACGAGAACGCGCCCAACGCCATTGTCAGCTACTACGCCAAAGGCGCGCTGATCGCGCTGTGCCTTGATCTGTTGCTGCGTCGGGACAGCAATGGCAGCTGCTCGCTGGATGATGTCATGCGTGTGCTCTGGTCCCGTTACGGGAAAACCGGCGAGGGTGTACCGGAGCGTGGCGTGCAGGCAGTGGCGGAAGAAGTGCTGGGCCAGTCATTACAGGGGTTCTTTGACACTGCCCTGTACAGCACTGAGCCGCTGCCGCTGGCCGACCTGCTGGCTGATGTCGGCGTCCAGGTGGAGATGCGTGCCCCGGCGGGTCATGCCGACATGGGTGGCAAGGCGATGGCGTCGGCGCCGGTCAATCTGGGTGCCCGTTTCAGCAGTGACCCGGCCGGTGCCCGGGTGGCAGTGGTGTTCGAGCAGGGCAATGCCGCCCATGCCGGGGTCGCCGCCGGTGACATTCTCGTTGCTGTTGATGGCATGCGCACCGACGCCGCCCGGATTGATGAGCAGCTGGCCGCCTTCCAGCCGGGTGACCGTATCGACCTGCACGTGTTCCGCGGCGATGTGCTGATGCGGTTGCCCCTGACACTGGATGCGCCACGGGCAGAGCTGGCGGTACTGTCGCTGGCAGCAGCCGGCCTGAATGAGCGCGGACGTGCCTGGTTGCATGTCGACTGATTCCCTTGACGATCTACAGGCTCGCCTGGAAGCGTGCCGTTCCCGTGATCGCCACGCCCTGCATCTGCAGATTCAGCGGCAGCGACGGCAGCCGGATGCGGTAAAGCTGGCCGAGTTGGCCGCGCGCGTGGATGCGTCTGCGGCCAGCAGCCGGGCACGGGCAGCGTCTGTGCCAGCGCTGCAATGGCCGGCGCTGCCGGTGTGCGATCGCCGTGATGAACTGGCGCGCGCCATACGCGACCATCAGGTGGTTGTGGTGGCGGGCGAGACCGGCTCCGGCAAGACCACCCAGCTGCCAAAAATCTGCCTGTCCCTGGGTCGCGGCGTCCGTGGCCTGATCGGTCACACGCAGCCGCGTCGGCTGGCTGCCCGGGCGGTGGCATCGCGGGTGGCCGAAGAGCTGGGGACACAGGTGGGCGACAAGGTTGGCATGCAGGTGCGCTTTGCCGACAACACCTCCGAGGCATCACTGCTGAAAGTGATGACAGACGGCATCCTGCTTGCAGAGATACAGCGGGACCGTTTCCTCAATGCCTATGACACCCTGATCATCGATGAGGCCCATGAGCGCAGTCTCAATATCGATTTCCTGCTCGGTTATCTCAAACAGCTGTTACCACGGCGTCCTGACCTGAAACTGATCATTACCTCGGCCACCATTGACGTTGATCGTTTCTCTGAGCATTTCGACAACGCCCCGGTCATTGAGGTGTCGGGACGAAGTTTCCCCGTTACGGTGCATTATCGCCCGCCGGCCGATGACACCGACCTGCCGTCGCAGATCGAGACGGTGCTGGCTGAAATCGAGTCCCATGAGCGCCGCGTCGGGCGACCCGCCGCGTGTGACGTGCTGGTGTTTCTCTCCGGTGAGCGGGACATTCGCGATGCACACCATCACCTGCGTCGCTGCCAGTTCCGCGATACCGAATTCCTGCCGCTGTACGCGCGGCTGTCGCAGAAGGAACAGCAGCGTATATTCGCTGGCCACCGTGGGCGCCGGGTGGTGTTGTCCACCAATGTGGCAGAAACGTCATTGACGGTGCCGGGTATTCGCTACGTCATTGACGCTGGCACAGCGCGTATCAGTCGCTATTCGGTGCAGTCCAAGGTGCAGCGCCTGCCGGTGGAAAAAATCTCCCAGGCCAGCGCCAGCCAGCGCGCGGGGCGCTGTGGCCGGATCATGCCGGGTGACTGTTACAGGCTTTATGATGAACAGGACTTCCTTGCCCGTCCTGCCTTCACGGATGCGGAAATACAGCGCACCAACCTGGCAGCAGTGATCCTGCGCATGGCGGACCTGCGTCTCGGCGACGTCAGCGCGTTTCCCTTTGTCGATGCCCCGGACCCGCGCCTGGTCAGGGACGGTTACCGCTTGCTGGAAGAGCTGGGTGCCATTGCGGGGCGCAAGTTGACAGCGCTGGGGCGCAAGCTGGCACGTCTGCCGGTGGACCCCCGGCTTGGCCGCATGTTACTGGAAGCCAGTGACCGCCAGGCATTGAGCGAGGCGCTGGTGATCGTGTCGGCGCTGGCGGTTCAGGACCCACGCGAGCGACCAGAGAGTGCCCGCCAGCAGGCTGACCAGGCGCATGCGGCGTTTACCGACAAGCAATCGGATTTCCTGTTTTATACCAATCTGTGGCGATGGGCGGATGAGCAGCGACAGGCACTGTCACGCAACCAGTATGAGAAGACGCTGCGCAAGCACTTCCTGTCGCCCGTACGCATGCGTGAATGGCGGGAAACCCACCACCAGCTGCTGACACTGTGTCGGGAGATGAAGCTGACGCTGTCGCGTGAGCCGGCGACGTTTGAGCAGCTGCACCGCAGCTTGCTGGCGGGTTTGCTGGTGAATTGCCTGAAACGCACCGAGGAAGGCGACTGGCTTTCCACCCGCAATCGCAAGCCCCTGTTGTGGCCGGGCTCGGCCTTGTCCCGTTGCAAAGGGCCCTGGCTGATGGCAGCAGAGCAGGTGGAAACATCACGCCTGTTTGCACGCACGCTGGCGGAGATCGACGTGGCCTGGCTGGAGCAGGCGGCAGATCACCTGGTAAAGCGTCAGTACCTGGAGCCTCACTGGTCGAAAAAGAAGGGCTGCGTCATGGCCCGCGAACAGGTCAGCCTGTTTGGCCTCATTCTGCGCAGTGGCAAGCGCGTGCATTACGGGCCCATTGATCCGGTGCTGTCACGGGAGCTCTTGATCCGGGAAGGGCTGGTGGCAGGCTCGCTGCGTGAAGAGCCCGCGTTCGTGCGCCACAATGAGGAGACCATCGAGGCACTTTCCCGCAAGGAAGACAAGCTGCGTCGGCGCGACCTGATTGCCGACGAGGAGGCGCGGGTGATGTTTTACCAGGAGCGTCTTCCCGAAGGCCTTTATACACTCACGCACGTTCTTGACTGGTATCGCAACAAGGCAAGCGACAGTGAACGAAAGGCATTGCTGATGGATGCCGACTTTCTCCTGGGCGATTCGGCAGGCGTGTCCGAATCGGGCTTCCCGGATGTGCTGACGGTGGAGGGAACGCAGTTCCCGCTCCTGTATGAATTCAATCCCCAGGGCGAAAATGATGGCGTCACCGTCGTGGTGCCGGTAACCGCACTGAACCAGCTCAGTGGCGAGCGCCTGGAGTGGCTGGTGCCCGGCCTGCTGGCAGAGCGTATTGAGGCGCTTATCCGTGGCTTGCCCAAGAATCGGCGGCGCAACTTCGTGCCGGTGCCGGATTATGTCCAGGCCCTTTGCGGTGCGCTGAGTCCGGGGGACGGGTCTCTTCTGGCGGCAATGACCCGCCAATTGCAGCGCATGACCGGCGTGCGCGTCGAGCTGGAAGAATGGCAACAGGTCGCGGTGCCGGCGTACCTGCGTATGCGCGTGCGTGTGATGGATGGCGACCGGGTGCTTGCCAAGAGCGATGACCTGGCCGCGTTACAAAAAGAGTTTGCCGAGCGCGTGGTCACACCGGTGACAGCGACTGAGGAACCGGCGCAAGTAGCCACAAACTGGTGTTTCGGCCAGGTCGCCGAGCAGCAGGCAAGAAACCAGGGCGGCATCAGTGTGCGTCTGTACCCGGCACTGGACGATGCGGGCGACGGCGCGCGCCTGGTGAATTTTGCCAGCCAGGCCGAGGCAGACTGGCACATGTGGCAGGGTGTCTCCCGGCTGCTGCTTTGTGCCACCACGCAGCAGACACGCACCCTGCGCCAGCACAACCGGCGCCAGCCAGCGTGGCAGGCGCTGTCGGCGGACCGGGCGCTGGGCGGTGATAGTATCCCCGAGCAGGCCCTGGTGCGGGCAGCCGCGGATCATTTCGGCGCCAGCGCAGTGGTCCGGGACGAAGCAGCGTTTGCGGCGCTGCTGAATGGCGGACGCGGTGACTGGCTGGAAGCCGGCCAGCGCTGGTTTGACCGCACCGGACGCATGCTTGCGTGTTACCGCGCAATCCGAAAGCAGCTGGACCGGGACTTTCCACTGGCCTGGGCCCATGCGCACGGTGATATCAAGACGCAACTGGACGGACTGGTATTTCCGGGTTTCCTGCTGGCCGTGCCGGCACCCTGGCTGGATCACTATGACCGTTTCATGGAGGCGATCCAGCGGCGACTGGAAAAGCTTCCCGGGCAGGTCAACAAGGATCGTGCGCTGGCCGCCGAGGTGCAGGAGTTCGAGGCCATGTACCGCGCCCGCGCAGGCGACAGCCCGCTGTGGGCCCTGCCTGAGCCATTGCTGCAGTTCCGTTTCATGATCGAGGAATTCCGCGTGAGCCTGTTTGCCCAGCAGTTGGGCACGTCCGTACCGGTTTCGGCGAAACGCCTGCGGGCCCAGTGGGAGCGCTGCTGAGGCCTTGACCAAAACATCCGGCTTCACGAACCTGTGGTCAGGCTAATTTCTGAGGGCCTTTGCCAGCCGGACGATTAAACCGGATAATTGCCCCTTTCTGAATATTTGGCGATTTCGCCCAGTCGAGGACAACCGTGACCGTATCAGACGTGGTAATCAGTGGCACCGGCCTGTGGACGCCGGAGCTTGCCATCACCAATGACGAGCTGGTGGCTTCTTTCAATGAGTACGTGGCCCGCTATAACAAACGCCATGCCGACGCCATCGAGCGCGGTGAGCGTGAGGCCCTGAGTCCCTCCAGCGCCGAGTTCATCGAAAAGGCGTCCGGCATCAAGCAGCGTTATGTGCTGGACAAGGACGGCGTGCTGGACCCGGACCGTATGTGCCCGCGCATCGCCGAGCGCCCGGATGAGCAGATTTCCGTGCAGGCCGAGATGGCGGTGAAGGCGATTCGCCAGGCCCTGGAGAATGCCGGTCGTGATGTGGCCGATGTGGATGCCGTGCTGGTGGCGTGCTCCAACATGCAACGGGCCTACCCGGCCATGGCCGCAGAGATCCAGCATTACCTGGGCATGGAGCGCGGTTGGGGCTACGACATGAATGTGGCCTGTTCTTCTGCCACGTTTGGCATACAGGCGGCCACCGATGCCCTGCGCAGCGGCAGCTCGGACTGCGTTGTCGTGGTCAACCCCGAGATCTGCTCGGCGCACCTGGCCTGGGAAGACCGTGACTGTCACTTCATCTTTGGTGACGTGGCCACAGCAGTGGTGCTGGAGCGCAAGGAAAAGGCGACCTCTGCCAAGCAGTGGGAAGTGCTCGGCACCCGTCTGCAAACAAAGTTTTCCTCCAATATTCGCAACAACTTCGGCTTCCTCAATCGCTGTGATGAAGCCGGCGTCGGCGCTCGGGACAAGCTGTTCCGCCAGGAAGGGCGCAAGGTGTTCAAGGAAGTCTGTCCCATGGTGGCCGAGCAGATTCTTTCCCACCTGGGCGATACCGGCCTGTCACCGGAAGCCATTCGGCGCATGTGGCTGCACCAGGCCAACCTGAGCATGAATGAGCTGATTGCCAAACGGGTACTGGGTCGGCCGGCGGAGCGTGAAGAGGCGCCGGTGATCCTGGATGACTATGCCAACACCAGCTCAGCCGGCTCAATCATTGCCTTTCACAAGCATCAGGCCGGCATGGACGTGGGTGATGTCGGCGTCATCTGCTCTTTCGGTGCCGGTTACTCCATCGGCTCGGTGATCCTGCGCCGTATTGCCTGATTGCGAAAGTGTGCGCTGCGTCACAGGCCGGGCAATGCCCGGCCTGTTTCGTTTTGTAGCGCGGCACTGCTGTAACGTTTACTCCCCATGGGCATCTGGATAGAGTGCCAGCAAGGCGTGATGCGGTTTCATACCGCCGTATGCCGCCTTTCCCGGCCGGGTGCCGGGGTGGCTGGATTGCTTCACAACTCAAAAATGGAGAACGTTACAATGGCCAAGCTGAACAAGCTCAACCCCCTCGCCGCTACCGTTGGTGCAGCATTCATGGCTGGTGCACTGTCCACCTCTGCTGTCAACGCAGCGGAGAACCCGTTCGTCACCACCGACCTGGGTGCGGGCTACCAGGTTGCCGGCGACCACATGGAAGGCAAGTGTGGTGAAGGCAAATGCGGCGGTGAAAAGGGCAAGGAAGGTAGCTGCGGCGAAGAGAAAGGCAAGGAAGGCTCCTGCGGCGGTGAAAAAGGCAAAGAAGGTAGCTGCGGCGGAGAGAAAGGCAAGGAAGGTTCCTGCGGCGGTGAAAAAGGCGGTGAAGGCAAGTGTGGCGAGGGCAAGTGCGGTGGTTCTGCCTGAGCCGGTTGCCTGAGAAAGGACTGAGCTGATGACTTATCCCGTCAACGGCGCAGGCCTTGGTCTGCGGCGGCCCCTGATGGGGCCGCTTGCAGAGGCCGCCGATGCTCCTGAAAGGGTGGATTTCCTTGAAGTGGCACCGGAAAACTGGATTCCCATGGGCGGCAGTCTCGGCAAGCAGTTCCGGGCATTCACGGAGCGCTACCCGTTTGTCTGCCATGGCCTCTCCCTGTCGCTGGGCAGTCCGTCGCCACTGGACATGGACCTGCTCTCTGCCATCAAGGACTTTCTGGCCCGACACAAGGTGCGCTGTTACACCGAGCACCTCAGTTACTGTTCGGATCATGGTCATCTATACGACCTGATGCCGATTCCCTTTACCGAAGATGCGGTGCATTACGTTGCCGGGCGCATTCGCCAGGTGCAGGACGTACTGGAGCAGCGCATTGGCATTGAGCATGTCAGTTATTACGCCATGCCGCATGCCGAGATGACCGAGCTGGAGTTCGTCAACGCCGTGCTCGAAGAGGCCGACTGTGGCCTGTTGCTGGACGTCAATAACGCCTATGTCAATGGCATCAACCATGGCTATGATCCGCAGGCGTTTATCAGTGGCCTGCCGGCCGAGCGCATCATGTATGTGCATGTGGCCGGGCACTATGATGAGGCCGAGGACCTGAAAGTGGATACCCACGGGGCTGACGTCATTGATCCCGTGTGGTCCTTGCTGGCGTTCGCCTATGAGCAGTTCGGGCCGCTGCCCACCCTGCTGGAGCGGGATTTCAACCTGCCGCCACTGCCACAGCTGTTTGCCGAACTGGATACCATCCGCGGCTACCAGGGCCACGGCCAGATGCGCAGGAAGGCCCATGAGTGAGGCCGGGTTCCAACGCATCCAGCGCCAGTTTGCTGCCCATATTCGCGACCCGCGTTGTCCTGCTCCCGGGGATATCGAGGATCGCCGGCTGGCCATCTACCGCGACCTTTTCTACAACAACATAGAAAGTTTTCTTCACCAGGGCTTCCCGGTGCTGCGCGCGGTGCTGGATGACCAGCAGTGGCATGCCCTGGTCCGAGCCTTCCTTGAAGAGCATGGCTGCAGCAGCCCTTATTTTGTCCGTATACCGGAAGAGTTTGTCAGCTGGCTGGCGTCGCGTTCGATGGCAGCGTACCCCGACTGGCTGGTAGAGCTGGCCCATTACGAGTACATGGAGCTTGCCATTGCCGTGGCCGACGAGGCCTTCCCTGCCCAGGGCATCAACGCTGGCGGTGACATGATGCTGGCAGCCCCGGTGGTATCGCCGCTGGCCTGTGTGCTGTCTTACCAGTGGCCGGTACAGCGTATTGGGCCCGCCTGGCAACCCGCCGGGAAAGAGCCGGTCTGGCTGTTGGTACACCGGGACCGCGAGGACCAGGTGCGATTCACCGAGATCAATGCGGTGACTGCCCGTTTGCTGACGTTGTGCCAGGAACAGCCGCTGCTTTCAGGGCGCGATGTGCTGTGTCAGCTGGCGGAGGAACTGGGGCAGGATGCGCAAACGGTGTGCGAGTTCGGCGCAGACCTTTTCCGCGATTTGCGGGCAGCGGACATCATCCTTGGCACGCGACTGGATACCATCAACAACCTGCAACAGGAACAGTAAGGCATGGCCCAACCTGTCTATGCGCTCAACCGCCTGCATGATCTGCTCAACCGTTTCCGTGCACTGGATTTCCTGGCGCCGCTGGCCATCCGGCTGTACCTGGCTCCTGTGATGCTGGTGGCGGGCTGGCACAAGGTGGAAAACTTTGATTCCGTGGTGCAGTGGTTTGGAAATACGGAATGGGGTCTGGGATTGCCCATGCCCGCCGTGATGCTGTCCCTGGCCATCATTGCCGAGCTGGCCGGGGGGGTACTGATCCTGGTCGGCCTGGCGACACGGTACGCCGCATTGCCACTGATATTTACCATGCTAGTGGCCGCTGTGACTGCGCACTGGGATAACGGCTGGTTTGCCATCGCACCGTCTGATCCGGCCACATCGGCGGCGCGGCCGCTGGCTGCCCTTGGCATTGACGGCGCCGAACAGAGCCTTGCCAACAGTGAGCAGGTTGCGGCGCGCCTGGAACAAGCACGCAGTCTGCTCCGTGAGAATGGTGACTACAGTTGGCTGACCGCAAAGGGCAGCTACGTCATCCTCAACAACGGCATCGAGTTTGCGACCACCTACCTGATCATGCTGCTGGTACTGTTCTTCGGTGGGGCGGGGCGTTTCTTCAGTGTCGATTACTGGATTGCTTCACGGTTCCGGGATTACCAGGAAGATATCGTCTGACACCGGCCTGATGCGGTATGCTCAGCGACGCCGGCCTGACGGGCCGGCGCTGTCTTTCCAGGGGGTAGTGGTTGTGTCTTTTACCGTGCGAATGAACGTTGTCCTTGTGGCGTGCCTGTTGCTGGCCACTCCGGTGCAGGCGCGTGAGGTGGAAGACCCGTGGCAGGGCGTCAATCGCAAGATATTCGCCTTCAACGAGGGCTTCGACCGCTACTTGCTGAAGCCGGTGGCCAAGGGCTACAAGAAAGTCACCCCCACTGTGGTGGACAACTCGATCAGCCGTTTCTTTGCCAATCTGGCGGACCTGCGCAGCAGTGTGCATGGCGTGCTCCAGTGGGAGTGGGGCAATGCCGGCAATAACATGGGGCGCTTCGTGGTCAACAGCACGGTGGGTATTGCCGGCCTGTTCGATGCGGCGACCGACCTTGGGCTGCGCAAGACCAATGAGGACATGGGCCTGACATTTGCCCAGTGGGGTATCGGCGAGGGGCCATACCTGGTGCTGCCGTTCCTGGGTTCTTCAACCGTACGGGATGCCGTTGGCCTGATTCCGGATGACTGGTTGCGCGCGCGCCACTATATCGATCATGACCCGACCCGCTTCAGTGTCACTGCCGTTTACGTGGTCGATTTGCGCGCCGACCTCCTCGACGTCGAACGGGCGATCAGCGGTGACCGGTATATCTTCCTGCGCGATTTCTACCTGAACAGCCGCCGTCTTGCGGCAGGGGAAGCGCCACCGGAGGATGATTTTGGCAGTGAACTGCCCGCCGGCGACTGGGACGACGCTGGCGACGACGGCTGGTGATCGTCAGCGGGGTGGTTCGCTGGCAAGCTTTCCGCGGATAAAGTCGCTGTGCGAGACGTACAGCAGGTCAGCCACCTTGCGGATCACGTATTCCTCGTAGTGATGGCCCTCGACATCCGCATGGGCGATTTCCCACATGTCATGAACCAGTTGGGCCCGCTTCTCGGCTGACCACTGGCGCCGGATGGCCATCACCAGCTCGTGATAGTCAGTGGCGTCCTCGGCCTGCTGGCGTGCAGCATCCAGCAGCTCACCGGCTTCCGTGTCCGGCAGCGACCAGCGGCGTGCAAACAGCGTCACCATATGGGTCAGTTCCTCGCTCGCCAATGTGCCGTCGGCACGTGCCACTTCGTACATGAGCGCCGCGGCCGCGAGTCGGTCATCGCCCCGGTCGGTTTCCTGGTGCGTCACTTTTTCGGTCAGTGCCTGCAGCCATTTGCCAATCATGCGCCCGGCTCCTGCAGCAGCCGCTCGAGTGCCTGCTGGTCAGCAACGAAGCGCCGTATGCCGTCGGCCAGCAGGTCATTGGCCATGGCGTTGTCGTTCAGTGCATAGCGGAACGCCGACTCGGAGAGCGCTGGTGGTTCCGGGCCAATATTGCTGCTTTCCGGCAGTTCCAGCGCGCGCTGAAGGGTGCCCTGGTCGGCCATCAATTGCTCCAGCAGGTCTGGGGCGATGGTGAGCTTGTCGCAGCCGGCCAGTGCCTCGATCTGGCCGACGTTGCGGAAGCTCGCGCCCATGACGATGGTGTCCAGGCCGCGGCTCTTGAACTCCTGGTAGATGCGTTTCACAGACTGCACGCCCGGATCCGACTGGGGATCGCTGATGGCGTTGCCGTGTTTTACATGCCAGTCGTGAATGCGGCCAACGAACGGAGATACCAGGGTGGCACCGGCTTCTGCGGCGGCAATGGCCTGCTCCAGTGAAAACAGCAGCGTGATATTGCAGCGCAGTCCTTCTTCTTCCAGAACCTCGCAGGCACGGATGCCTTCCCAGGTGGCAGCAATCTTGATCAGGAAACGGTCGCGGCTGACGCCCAGCTCCCGGTAGAGCAGGGCAATACGGCGCGCCCGCGCCACGGTGGCGGCGGTATCGAAAGACAGGCGTGCGTCCACTTCCGTGGAAACCACGCCGGGAATGTGCCGGAGTATCTGTTCCCCGGTGAGGGTGGCGAAGGCGTCAGCGAGCCAGGTCACATCGTCCGTTGGCGATAACTGGCCTGCGAATTTCATGGCCTCGCCCAGCAGGTGACGGTAATCCGGGTTCTGTGCTGTTTTCAGCAACAGGGACGGGTTGGTGGTGGCATCTTCCGGCAACAGCGTCCGGATGCTGTCCAGGTCGCCGCTGTCGGCCACCAGGCTGGTCCAGCCCGCCAGTTGTTCGCGTTTGTTGGTCATGTCCACATACTTCCGTAGTTGTCCCGCAGGGCACACATCACTGTGCGTCACGCCGGGATGTGTTGCAACGCATCCAGCAGTATGCCCGGGCGGGTGTCCTGGCGATGCATGTTTTCGCTCAGGTGCCGGCGGAATGCCCGGGCTCCCGGAACGCCCTGGAACAGGTTGAGCACATGGCGCAGGGCATGCTTTGGATGGTGCCCCTGGCTGAAGCGCGACTCCACGTAGGCCGCATAGGCACGACAGACATCCGTTCGCTCGGGCAATGGGTGCTGGTCATCAAATACCACGGCATCTGCCTCGCGCAGGAACCACGGGTTCTGGTAGGCCTCGCGGCCGATCATCACCCCGTCCACCTGGTGCAGGTGGTTGCGGACCTCGTCAAAGTTGCGAATGCCGCCATTGATGACCACTTCAATATCGGGAAAGTCCTGCTTGATGCGATAGGCGCGGTCGTAGACCAGTGGCGGTATTTCCCGGTTCTCCTTCGGCGAAAGGCCGGAAAGGATGGCCTTGCGGGCATGGATGGTGAAGCTTGTGCAGCCCGCGGCGCGCACGGTGTCGATGAAGCGGAACAGGAATTCGTATTCATCCTGGTCATCAATGCCGATACGGGTCTTGACGGTGACCGGCGCGCGACTGTTTTCACTCATGGCGGCCACGCACTCGGCCACCAGCGCGGGCTCGGCCATCAGGCAGGCGCCGAAGCTGCCATTCTGCACCCGGTCGGAGGGGCAGCCCACGTTCAGGTTGATCTCGTCATAATTGAAGGGCGCGGCGATGTGGCAGGCTTTTGCCAGCAATGACGGATCACTGCCACCCAGTTGCAGGGCCACGGGGTGTTCAGGGGTGTTGTAGGCGAGCAGCCGTTCGGGGTCGCCATGCAGCAGCGCGTGAGCCGTCACCATTTCGGTGTACAGCAGGGTGTGCCGGGAAATCAGGCGCGCCAGGTAGCGATAGTCCCGCGTAGTCCAATCCATCATGGGCGCGACGGACAGGCGCCGGTCCGGGGGCGATGTGGTTGTGCTCATGGGCGGCGAGTGTACCGCAAAGGCGCGTCAGGATCGCCTGTCAGGCTTGCTCGGCCTGATCGGATACGGGCGCCAGTTCCGATCGTTCAATCGGCTGGCCGTCGGCGGCGAGCATATTGATGCGAATGGGGATGCCCTGCAGGAACGTGTGCGTGTCGGCCTTGCGCAGGCGCTTCACATATTCCTTCACGCGCCCGGCAATCCACGGGTGAATGGTGGCCTTGATCTGCACGCGGCCGCATTTCCTGCCGCGCTGCTCGCCCCACTGGTGCAGTTGCTCGGTGATCTTCTCGAACTGCTTCTGGAACTGGTTGAAGTCGTCCGCTACCAGGTAGATATCAAAGACATAATGGCTGGACAGCAGCCCGGCCTTTTCCTTGAGCTCCTTGCAGCGCAGGCGCGGCTCGAGGACGATCTTCGATTCGTTGCCGTCGGTAAACTTGACCGGGCCGGTGGGGTTGCCCTGCACGGCGCCAGCCACCGGGGCGTCATTGCTGGTCGTGGCGACCTGCGCCTGCTGCGCCAGTGCATCCAGTGCGGCAATCACTTCCTTTCCGCGCTGGAAGCGTTGTTCCGGATCCTTGGCCAGCATCTTGCGGATGATGGGCTGATAGCGCTTTAAAGTGCCCGGCATCAGCGGCACCGGTTCGGTGATGTGCTTGATGCCCAGCGACATGGGATCGTCAGCCTGGTAGGGCGGTTTGCCGGTGAGCATTTCAAAGAACATGACGCCCAGTGAGTAGATGTCGGCGCGCGGGTCGATTTCCTTGCCGCGATGCTGTTCCGGGCTCATGTACTTGGGTGTGCCGACGATGGTGCCCATCATCGTCATCTGTTCCTCGGTATGGGTGGGACGGGCAATGCCAAAGTCCATCAGCACGGCAGAGCCGTCCTGGCGGAACAGGATGTTGTCCGGTTTGACGTCGCGGTGGACGAACTCCTGCTCGCCGGCATAGTCCAGCGCCATGGCAATGTGGCGAACGACGTTTTCCGCGTCCGACGGTTTCAGCCCTTCACGCATACGGTCCTTGAGGCATCCGCCGGAGACGTACTCCATGGCCAGGTAGTGGGCGCCTTCGTGAATGCCGACGTCATAGACCGGCACAATATGCGGGTGTGTCAGCTGGGCGCAGATCTTCGCTTCGCGAATAAAGCGCTTGCCGAAGGATTCGTCTGCCATCAGGGCAGGTGCCATGATCTTGATTGCCACGGGGCGATCGAATGACTCCTGGATGGCCATGTAGACGGTGGCCATACCCCCCTTGCCCAGTTCTGACTGGATCTTGTAACCCGGAATGTCCATTTTCCTGTTCGTTCTTGTAGCCGTCAGGGATGTCTTAACTATAGGGGGGATGTGAAGGCCGGGCAACGACACGGGAGTGGGAGGTCGCTGGCCCGCGACCAGCGGTTTTGCCCGGCTATTCCTTGCCGTAGGCCTGCAGGAAGACCTGCTCGGATTCCCGGCTTGCCTTGATCTTGGCCTCAAGGCGCTTTTTCTGGCGTTCCAGCTGCAGGAAGAAATTCACCTTGGAACACAGCACGGTGGGATCGATGGGCTTGAACAGGTAATCCACCGCGCCGCTCTGGTAGCCCTTGCGCATGTTGCGCTCGTCGCGGCTGTTGGCAGTGACGAAGATGATCGGCACATGGGCGGTGCGCTTGTTGTTGCGCATCAGCTCTGCCACCTCGAAGCCATCCATGCCCGGCATCTGCACATCCAGCAGAACCAGGGCGAAATCCTGCTTGAGCAGCTTGCCGAGGGCTTCGTTGCCGGAGCTGGCGGTAACCAGGGTGCAGTCCACATCATCCAGCACCACTTCGAGGGCCACCAGGTTTTCCGGCGTGTCATCGACGATCAGCACCGACAGTTCAGGATTGAACTCCTGCCCGCTGGTTTCGTCATTTGCCTGTAGTGGTTCGTTCATTGCCTGTCCCTGCGGCCTCCGTGTCCTGCGGCCATGATCGCTGATACCACAATGATATCAGGTACCCCCGTGCCATGACACTGGTGGTTATTTGACCTGATTGTCGCTTCCCGGTTCACCCGCGGTCAATTTCCATTGCTGCACACCGACCTGGATTTTTACCTGCTCGAGGATGTCCAGCAGCGTGTCCCGCGTCAGCTGGTTAAGGGTAGTGCGATCACCGGCCAGCTCGCTGATCAGGCTGTCCAACAACTGGTCAAGGTGGTGTCTGTTGTCCGGGTCTGCCAGGTCCTCGACGAACTGGTCAGCCAGCGCCAGGCCGCCCTTGCGCACGGCATCGCGCACCAGCGCCACCGCGCGCGGGCCGGCCACGGGCATGGCTGCCAGGCGCCGCCCTTCGTCGGTGCGTGTCAGGGCCTCCTCGCTCAGGTGGCCCAGGTAGTTGCCGAGGTCGGCGCGCCAGTGGCTGTGGGTATGGCGGGTGGCGGCGACGATGCGCTCGGCCAGGTAGTCCACCAGCGCCGGTTTGCGCGGCGCCAGCACCTGGTTCTCGATGCGCTTGACCAGGGGGTTGCCGCCCTTGACCTCACGCTGTACCCCCGAGAGCACATTGATGACGATACGGTCGGACAGCTCCTCGATGATGATCTCGTAGTAGCGCAGCAGGGTGGCACCCAGCCAGGTGTCACGCAGGTCCACCACACCACGCTTCTGCAGCCGGTACAGCAGGCTGATGACCCGCAATACCCGCAGCCAGCGGAAGCTGCCCACGGGGATGCAGCCGAGCAGGTCGTACCAGTGGATGAAGGGGTAGAAAAACCACTTGTCGTGGCTGTGCCGGACGATGGCGATGATCCAGCGGATACTGAATTCGGTCAGGTAGACACTGACGAACATCAGGTCCCAGCTGAGAAAGTCCTCGTGCACATGGGTACGCTAGGCCTCGCTGAACCTTGGCACCGCCGCTGACAGCGCCTGTTCCACAAGGGGCACGGCGAACAGCCAGTCGAAGATGATCAGGGCCAGGTTGATGATGATCAGGCCGATCATCAGCAGGTCCACCGCAAACCCGAGGGTATCCAGGTCCAGGCGCAACCGGTCGCGGTGGAATCTGACGCTCATGTTCAGTCTCCGCTGAATCGGGCCCAGACCGGGCAGTGGTCGGAGGGCTTTTCCATGCTGCGGATATCATAGTCGATGTCCGCGTCCTCAAGGCGTCCGGCCAGTGCCGGTGTGGCAAGGATGCCGTCGATACGCAGGCCCCGCCGGGGCGAGCGTTCGAACCCGCGAGAGCGATAGTCGAACCAGCTGAACTTGTCATCCCGCTCCGGGTGGAGGGCCCGGTAGGTGTCGCTGAGACCCCAGTCCAGTACTTTCTGGAACCAGTCCCGCTCCTCCGGCAGGAAGCTGGTCTTGCCTTCGCGCAGCCAGCGCTTGCGGTTGTCTTCGCCGATGCCGATATCAATGTCCTGGGCCGAGATATTGAAGTCGCCCATGACGGCCACCTGGGAAGCCGGGTCCTGCAGGTCGGTGAGGAAGCGATACAGGTCCGCGTAGAACTTTTCCTTGGCCGGGAATTTCACCGGGTGCTCGCGGTTCTCGCCCTGGGGGAAGTAGCCGTTGATCACGGTGACGCGCTGGCCGCTGTCGTCCTCGTAGATCCCGGTAATCAGGCGCCGTTGCGCGTCCGGCTCGTCCCACGGATAGCCGTTATGCACCTCCAGCAGGGGTTTGCGGGTAATCAGTGCCACCCCGTAATGGGCTTTCTGGCCGAAGTAGTAAGGGTGATACCCCATGTCGCGAATGGCCTGCTCGGGAAAGTCCGGGTCCTGGACCTTGGTTTCCTGCAGGCCGATGACGTCCGGCTGGTGGCCGTCAATGAGTGCCTGCATCTGGTGCAGGCGGGCGCGAATACCGTTGATGTTGAAGGTGATCAGTTTCATGCAACCTGCCTTGTCTGTTGACCGTCGTCCCGGCTGGCGATTGTACACAAGCAGGCTGCAGATTCCTGCGCGATTTGGTCATGGAGCCCTCACTGCAGGCTCCCTATACTGCGCCTACCTGATTCTGCAGAGGCCGGTTGATGTCGCGTCCGACGCTCGCCTTCGCCCACGCCAATGGTGTGCCCGGCGGCAGTTACCACACCTTCCTGGCGCCGCTGAAGGCGCACCGGGATGTCCAGGTGCGGCCCGTCATCGGGCTTGACGCCCGTTACCCGGTGGATGCCCACTGGCACAGCCTGTCGCTGGAGGTCGAGGACTGGCTGGCGCAACTGCCGCGCCCGCTTAGCGGTGTCGGTCATTCCATGGGCGGCGTGCTGATGTTCATGGTGGCCAGCCGCCAGCCGCACTGGTTCCGGTCCCTGGTGATGCTGGACCCGCCGCTGATGAATGGCCTCATGCGGCCCATGTTCAACCTGTTGCGCCGGCTCGGGCAAACCGACAGGGTGACGCCGGCTGGACGATCAAAGGGGCGGCGGGCCCATTGGCCGGACAGAGCCGCCGTGGATGCCTATTTCAACGGGCGGGGCATGTTCGCCCGGTTCGACCCGCGCTGCCTGGAGGATTACCTGGCGGCGGGCCTGGTGGCATCGGATGACGGCTATCGCCTGCTGGTGCCACCGGAGGTTGAGGTGGAGGTGTTTCGCACCACACCCGGAAACCTGAACCGGTTTCCACGCCTCAAGGTACCCGGCGCCATCATCACCGGCGCTGACAGCGAGGGGCCGTTCCATGCCGCCCACCGGCGTCATTGTCGCCGTCACCGGATGACCTGGGCGCAGGCGCCCGGTGGCCACATGTTCCCGCTGGAGCAGCCGCAGCAGGCCGCAGACCTGTTGCAGGCGGTGCTGGATGAACTGGAGTCAGGACGCGACGGGCAGGTAATGATCAAGGAGGCCATGGTCGATGGCGAATGATATGCAGGAAAGGCGTTTTTCGGCCTGGGGTCAGACCCTGGCCGGCTGGTTCAGGCCCGGGGAGGGAACGCCGGTGCTGGCCCTGCATGGCTGGCTGGATAATGCCAACAGCTTTTGCGCCCTGGCCCGGCACCTGCCCAACCCGTTGCTGGCCATGGATTTCGCCGGGCATGGTTATTCCGATCACCGCCCGGACGGCGCCGCCACCCATTATGTCGACCATGTCCGCGATGTACTGGCAGTGGCGGATGATATGCAATGGAAACGGTTCATTTTGCTGGGGCATTCCATGGGCGCCGGCGTGGCCAGCCTGTTTGCCGGCAGCTTTCCGGAGCGGCTGGAGAAGCTGGTATTGCTCGAGGGGCTGGGCCCGCCCACCACCGCCGGTGAGAGCGCTGCGGCGACATTGCGCAAGGCCATCGACGACATGCTGGCACTGCCGGACAAGAAGAAGCCGGTATATGCGCGGTTTGACGACGCCGTGCAGGCCCGCACGGCCGGTTTTGGCGGACTCGACCCGGACAGCTGCCGGCTGCTGTGCGAGCGCGGCCTTGAGCAGGTGCCCGGGGGCTGGACCTGGCGCACAGATGCGCGCCTGCGCCTGACATCGTCGCTGCGCCTGACGGAAGACCAGGTGGAAGGGTTCATGCGCGCGATAACGGTGCCCACCTTGCTGGTGACGGCGGAGCAGGGCATGGGCGGCAACGGCATGTTTGATCACCGCACCGCCTGGCTGTCTGATCTTGAGCAAGTGCGCCTGCCCGGACGGCACCACGTTCACATGGAGCAGGCCGCGGCGGTAGCGGCGCCGGTGGCCCGGTTCCTGGCGCAGTGACCATTCCGCTCAGGTGCTGGCCGCTGTCGTCATGGAGTGCTGTGGCCGACGGGCTATGATGCCAGCACGTCGACAGGGAGATACGTGATCATGAAAATCGTGGAACCATCCGAACTGAAATCCTGGGAAGGCAAGGAGCTGGGCGCATCCGACTGGTTCGAGATCGACCAGGACCGGATCAACGCGTTCGCTGATGCCACACTGGATCACCAGTTCATTCATGTGGACCCGGAGAAAGCCAAGGCAACACCGTTCGGCAGCACCATCGCCCACGGTTACCTGACGGTATCGTTGCTGCCTTACCTGCAAACCAGCATTGCCGACTTCCTGCTGCCCAAGGGCATGAAGATGGGCATGAATTATGGCTTCGACAAGCTGCGTTTCATGGCGCCGGTGAAGGTGGGCAAGCGGGTCCGTGCCGTGGCCACGCTACTGGATGCCACGGAGAAAAAGCCGGGGCAGTGGCTGATGAAATACCAGTTCACCGTGGAGATCGAGGGCGAGGACAAGCCTGCCGTGATCGCCGAATGGCTGCTGATGTACTTCGTTTAAGGCCCTTTCGCGGGGCGCGGCTGCGTTGCCGGCCGTACCCCGTCTGTCCGTTTTACCTGTTTTTCCTCGCTCGAACGCCAGTTCACTGATATAGTCCGCGCCTCTTTTATCGTGGCCCACACAGCACGCTGTTCATGCCACGCAATGCCGACCCGAGATGGTTGGCCAACGAGGTGTGAAAATGACTGATGTGGCGTCCCGGCCGGGCTTTGACAGCCTGGGCCTTTCTTCTGCCGTGTGTTCTGTTCTGGACAAGCTCGGCTACCAGCAACCAACGCCGATCCAGGGCGAAGTAATCCCGCATATGCTGTCCGGCCGGGATGTGGTCGGTCTGGCGCAAACCGGCACCGGCAAGACGGCGGCGTTTGCGTTGCCGTTGATATCGCGCCTGGGTGGCGGTGATCGCGGTGCGCTGAAGGCGCTGGTGCTGGCACCGACCCGTGAGCTTGCCCTGCAGGTAACGGCCAACCTGGAACAGTATGCCGGCGCCCAGCCCGGCTTTTCCGTGGTCAGCCTGTGCGGTGGCATGCCGTTCGGGCCGCAGCTGAAGGCATTGCGCGGCGGTGTTACCTGTGTGGTGGGCACCCCGGGTCGCGTCATTGATCATCTGGAGAAAGGCACACTCAAGCTGAGCGAGTTGCAGTGCCTGGTCCTTGATGAAGCGGATGAGATGCTGCGCATGGGCTTCATTGACGATGTCCAGCAGGTCATGGATGCGGTGCCCGGCACCTGCCAGGTGGCACTGTTCTCGGCCACCATGCCGGCGCCGATTCGTCGGCTGGCCCAGCGCTACCTGAAAGATCCCGCGGAAGTGACGATCAAGTCCGCCACCAGTACGGCGCCTGCCATTCGCCAGCGTTACCTGTTTACTGCCCACCGCGACAAGCCCGATGCGCTCCTGCGCGTGCTTGAGCTGGAAGCGGTGGATGCCGCCATTGTCTTTACCCGTACGCGTGAGGCTACCGTGGATGTCGCCAACCAGTTGTGCGAGGCTGGTTACCGTGCCGCTGCACTTAACGGCGACCTGGCCCAGGCACAGCGCGAGCAGGTGGTTGACCAGCTCAAGCGAGGCAAGCTCGACATCGTTGTTGCCACGGACGTGGCGGCGCGGGGCCTTGATGTGCCGCGCATCAGTCACGTTATCAACTTTGATATTCCTTTTGACGCCGAAGTCTATACCCACCGTATCGGCCGTACCGGTCGCGCCGGTCGCGCCGGCGATGCCATCCTGTTCGTGACACCCAAGGACAAGCGTCTGCTGGCTATCATCGAGCGGGTGACACGCCAGAAAGTGGAAGAGATGCCGCTGCCCGATGCCGCTGCCATCAATGCCCGTCGCGAACAGCGCTTTGTAGAAAAACTGGAAGCGGCAATGGCCAGCGCGGACGAGTCCCCCATGCGCGGCGTCATCGCACGCTGGCTGGAAAAGCGTGACATGCCAGTGGACACGCTGACCCTGGCCGCAGCGCTGGCAGACATTGGCCTGGACGGCAAGCCGTTCTTTGCCAAGGACCGCCCGCGCCCGGCACGTCGACCCGCCGCGGAGCGCCAGGCCAGTCCTGCCGGTCAGCGGCCCAGGGCGCGCAAGACGGCGGGTCGTGCGCCCACGTCGGTGGAGCAGGGCATGGTGCGTTACAAGATTGCCGTGGGGCACAAGGACGGCGTCAAACCGGGCAACATCGTTGGTGCCATTGCCAACGAGGCGGGACTGAACAGTCGTGTCATCGGACGGATCGATATCGATACGCGCTCAAGCACGGTGGACCTGCCGGACAACCTGCCTGCAAAAACCGTGAGCCACTTGAAGAAGGTATGGGTGTCCGGCCGCCAGTTGGACCTGCAGCCGGTTTAATTGCCCAGAAGCAGGCGCGCCACCAGCGCGCCTGTGACCATCAGCAACAGCGGTAGCACCCATTCGGGCCATTGCCTGCCCGTGGGAGCGCTGCCCGGTTCCTCGATGCTGTCCGGCACCCTGTTGGAGCCATCGATTGCGGCGGCCTCAAGGGCGTCATCATCCGGTACCTGCCGTTGCCACTGGCAGACGATTTCGCGGGCCTCCTGCAGCTGTGTCGTGTTGACCATGACGCGCACCAGGCCCTGTGCCGGCAACTCGCCGATGCCACCGCTGAGTGTCTGCCCGAAGATCCGCGAGTCGATCCCCGCCTGTTTCAGCACACCCGCCAGCACGGCCGCGTCCAGCGGAGAGGCGGCCTCGTAGGCGCAGGCCAATGCCATCTCAAATCAGCCGCTGAAAATGGATGCGGGCTTTCTGCAGTCGCTTGACCAGGCCGTCTTCCAGCGCCATCACCGGTGTCACGACACCGGTAGCCCTGGGCGCATCCTTGTCCAGCGCCAGTCCCATGGCGGTTTCTGCCAGCATCTTCGCGGTCTCGTCATAGCCCGGATCGCCGCCTGACACCTGGGTGATGACGCGGGTGCCATCGGCTTCGCCGCGGAAGGTCACCTTGAACCAGCTGCGATCACGTTTTTCCTTCGCCGGCCCCTCGCCTGACTGGCGCAGGGTCAACAGGCGTTCGCGTACCGGCTTGATCTGTGCCGCCAGCAACAGACCGCCAATGCCGCCAATGCCGCCCACCATTTTGGGCAGGCTCTTGCTGGCCAGGTAGTGGCCATAGTGAAAGTCATTGCCATAGCCGCTCACGGCACGGGCCGAGCGCATCACCATGAATGGATCAATGGTCGGCATGGGGCAGAGCCAACCACCCAGTTCTGTATCGCGCCGGGGCAGCGGGGCCAGGGCATGGGCTGTCTTCGGGTATTCGTGGTCAAGCAGCATGCGGGCATGACGCATGGCAATCTGGTTTTCCCGCGGGCGCCCGAAGGCAGTCAGCGCCGACTGCCAGGTGCCGCCACTGAATGTGCCGCTTGCCGTCACCACACCCTGCAGCGTGACCCGGCCCTGCGGCGGACCGCCACAGGCACGTGCCAGTTCACGCATGGTAAACAGGGCGCCGGCATCATGGGGAATGGAATCAAAGCCGCAGCAGTTGACGATGGCAGCCCCCGTCTTGCGCGCACTCTGGTGGTAACGGGTGATCATGTTGCAGACAAATTCCGGCTCGCCGGTGAGGTCGCAGTAATGGGTGCCGTTGTCGGCGCAGGCGCGTACCAGCCCCTCCCCGTACCAGACGTAGGGGCCCACCGTGGTGATGATGACCTTGCTGCGCAGGGCCATCTTTTCGAGGCTGGCCTGGTCGTTGATGTCGGCACTGAGCAGGGTGGGCAGATTGGCAACGCCGCTGGCTGCAAGGGCATCATGCACGGCCTGCAATTTTTCCGCATTGCGGCCGGCCAGGGCCCAGGGAATGTCATCGGGCAGGTGCTCGCCCAGGTATTCGGCACACAGGCCGCCAGTGAAGCCCGTGGCGCCAAAAACGGTCAGGCCAAAATCCCGCGTCTCTGCCATACTATTGTCCTTCGATGCCGTTCTCCCGATAGGTCAGTGTACCGGCGGGTCGGCACATGTACAGCCGCTGGTCGTGGCCAGCAATAACCCGGGACCGGTTGTGTGGAGGCCCCCGAAGACATGCTTCAACGTACCCGAAAATGGATTCGCCGCATGGTGGATAACAGGACTGCGATCCGGCGTGATGTGGCACTGGGTCTGTCTCATGCCAGCTCATTGCCATGGTTCCTTCTGCCGTTTCGAAGCGAGCCGGATGTGCGTTCCGAGCTGGACCCCCGCAGCTACAACAATATCGGAGACGTGGTGAATTCCGCCGTGCAGGTATTGTTGCCGGCGCAACGGGAGTCCATCAGCCAGGGGACGCTGGTGTGCCGCCCCCAACGGGTCGCCCGGGAGGAACACAGCTCCCGCTGGTTCTTTATCAACGGCGTGGCGTCCGCGCCGCCGGTGGCGCTTCTCAATGCCAGCGAGATTGCGCGACTGTTCCGGCGTCCGGTGCACCTGGTACACACACCCACCTGGGGCCTGGTGCGAGACCTGGCCGGATCCATTACCGCGCGCACACTGCGCAAGGATGGCAAGCTTTCACGGCCGGCGCTGTATGCAATCCAGGAAGCCCTTGAACGTCATGAGCGGGTGGTGCTGGTCTGTCACTCCCAGGGCACCATCGTGGCCAGTTACATTGTCAGGAAGCTGTTGCGGCATGCATCCACGCGCGACCTGGTGAAGAAGCTGGAGTTGTACTGTATCGGCGGTGTTGCAGACAGTCTCGAAGTGGACCCCCAGTTGACCCGTGAGGCGGGCCATCCGGTGCCCTATGTCGAGCACTTTGCCAATGGCCGGGACTACTTTTCTCAGATTGGTGTGCTCTCCCATCTGGACAGTACGGCGGGCACGGTATTCTGTATTCCTGAACGCAGTGGGCACCTGCTCAATGAACATTATCTTGCGGGAATTGCCCGCGGCGACTACTGTAATCGGACGTCTCGCCTGTACAGATATGCCCGGGGAAGGGAACCAGGCGATGAAAACTATATGCCGGTTCAGCCCGGCGAACAGATTTGATTCGCCCCGGTTCGGGGTGATTTGCCAGGTCAGGAACTGAATGTCTGTCACTGCAGCCCAGACAAAACCACGACTGCTCGTGGTGGACGATTCACGCGTGATGCGCACTGCGGCAAAGAAGATGCTGGGTGAGCGTTTTGACGTGGTCACCGCGGAAGACGGGCTTGATGGTCTCAAACAGATCAAGAACGACCAGTCCATCCAGGTGGTGTTTACCGATCTTTCCATGCCGGAGCTTGACGGCTACGGCCTGCTGGAAAAGATCCGCACCGATGAGGATTCGGGCATCTCGGGGTTGCCCGTGATCGTCGTTACCGGCGCAGAGAATGACGAAGCCGCGCGGGAAAAAGCCCTGGACATGGGGGCCACGGATTTCATCTCCAAACCATTCAACTCCACGGACCTGCTTGCCCGCGCCACCGCCCATGCCAACTACCAGCGCGAGCGTCGCCAGCTGGCCGAGCAAACCACCATTGATGCCGTTACCGGCCTGGGCAACCAGTTGTACTTCCAGCAACGCGTCAAGCAGGAGCTGGCATTTGCCGCACGCCAGGGGCACAAGCTGTCGGTGCTGCGTGCAGACGTGGATGGTTTCAAGAACATCTTTATCAAGGCCGGCAAGGAAGCGGCCGACCAGATTCTGCGCCAGGTGGGCAAGGTGATTGCCGAGCTGGTGCGCAAGGAAGACACCGGGGCCCGCATTGGCCTCAACCAGTTTGCCGTGCTCTTGCCCACCGCGGATGCGGCGGGCGCTGCGATTTTCGCCAATCGCCTGTGCCGTCAGGTAAGGGAGATGCCCGTGGAAATCCGCGGGCGGAAAATCAATGTCACCCTGTCCATTGGTGTTCTCACGCCTGATCCGCACCCGGGGGCGACACCGCGCAGTGTGCTGGAAGAGGCCAACCTGGTGCTCAAGGCAGCCTCAGATGCCGGTGGAAACCGCGTCATCACCGAGGAGGAGCTGCGCGGCAAGGACAAGGCCGGCTTACCGTCCGCGCCGACGCCGCCGCCGCAGGCAGAATCCGGTGAGCTGACCGTGGACCAGGCGCTGGCAATGATGGCAGAGGGCAAGACCGACCTGGTTCGTACCTATCTGCCGTCCCTGCGCAAGAAGCTGGCCCCGCTGTTGAAACTGATGAGCAGCGAAGAGAAGGGCTGAACCATGCAGGTGGAACGTCACCAGGATTACCCCGTCAGCGCCCGGGCACTGCTTGATGCGCTGACGCATCGCGATTACTTCCAGTGGCGCCTGTCCCGTTCGGGCAACGACGACTTTCACTTTGATGCCTTCGAGCAGACCCCCGGTGGCCTGTTGATCCGGGTGCATCGTGATGTCGAGATCAAGGCCGATCGTGTGCCCGCCGTGGCACGGAAGTTTCTTGGCAGCTCCAGCACGCTGGTGACCGAGTTCCTGTGGACCGAGACGCAGGAGATGCCCTTTCGTGGCCAGTACCAGTTCCACATCGGTGGCGTGCCGGTGACCGTGGCCGGTGCCATCCGTATTGAGGAAGACAATGGGCAGGCGCGCCAGCACATCAATGTGCAGGTCAGCAGCAGCGTGCCGCTGGTGGGGCGCAAGCTGGTGTCCATGGTCGGTGCGCGGGTGGAAAAAGCCCTGGATGCCGACTACCGCAACACCCTCAAGTACCTGGAATCCCTCCCGGGCTGACCGGGCTTCAACGCCCGCCGGCCTGCGAACCTGCAATTGTGCCGCAAGAGCAAACTGAATGGCGCCGGCGGTCATTGTCGCTTCACTGCGGCTGTGCTCCTATTTCCCCATCAACTGACGTTTGAGGAACACTGGTATGCCCGAATACAAGGCCCCGTTGCGCGACATCCGTTTCCTGGTGCATGACGTTTGGCGCTTTGCCGAGCACTATGCCGCCCACGGCTATGCGGATGTTACTGATGACCTGATCGATCCTGTCCTGGAAGAAGCCGCACGCTACTGCGAGAACGTGCTGGCGCCTACGCGCCGCGACGGTGACGAGACCGGTAGCCATCTGCGTGACGGCCAGGTGGTCACCCCGGCTTCCTACAAGGATGCCTACAAGGGCCTGGTAGACGGGCAGTGGGGCGGGATCAGCTGTGATCCGGCCTGGGGTGGCCAGGGCCTGCCCCATAGCTTGGGCATGGTTTTCCACGAAATGGCGGAATCCGCCAACATGCCGTGGTGCGCCGTTTTCACGTTGCTGCAGGGAGCCATACGGGCCATTGAGGCCCACGCCAGTGACGATCTCAAGCAGACCTACCTGCCGAACATGGTGGCGGGCAAGTGGACGGGCACCATGGCGTTGACGGAGGCCCACGCCGGCTCGGACCTGGGTCTTTTGCGCACCCGCGCCGAGCCAGCTGATGACGGCAGTTACCGCATCAGCGGTGAGAAGATCTTCATAACCTGGGCCGACCATGACCTGGCCGAGAACATTATCCACCTGGTGCTGGCCAAGCTGCCGGATGCACCCCCCGGGCCGAAGGGCATCTCGCTGTTCCTGGTGCCGAAGTTCCTGCTTGATGCGGACGGCAATCCGGGCGAACGCAACCGCGTGGAAGTGGCCAAGCTGGAAGAGAAGATGGGCCTGAAGTCGTCACCCACCTGTGTGTTCGTGCTGGACCAGGCCAAAGGCTGGCTGGTGGGTGAGCCCCATAATGGCCTGGCCGCCATGTTCACGATGATGAACAGCGCCCGGCTGGATGTGGCATTCGAGGGTCTTGGCCTGGCGCAACTGTCCCACCAGGGTGCAGTGGAGTATGCCAATGAACGATTACAGATGCGCGCTCCCACCGGCGCGGCGGCGCCTGAAAAGCCGGCTGACCCGATCATCGTGCACCCGGACATCCGTCGCATGCTGCTGACCCAGAAAACCCTGGTGGAGGGCTGCCGGGCGCTGGGTTACTACACTGCCATGCAGCTGGACGTGGCGCTGCACAGCGACGACGCCGCCGCGCGGGCGCGGGCCAACGACCGTGTGGCCCTGCTGATCCCGATCTGCAAGGGATTCTTCACCGAGCGCGGCACCGAGGTGGCAGACCTGGGTATCCAGTGTTTTGGTGGCCATGGCTATATCCGCGAGTGGGGCATGGAGCAGATCGCCAGGGATGTGCGTATCACACGGATTTACGAGGGCACCAACGGTATCCAGGCCATCGACCTGGTGCGTCGCAAGGTGCTCGGCTCAGGCGGACGCATGCTTGAGGGCCTGCTGGAAGAGATCAGGGCCTTTGCGGGCGAGCATGGCGACGGCGCCGAGAGTGGGCCCTGGGTGGCACGCACGCTGGACGTGGTGGATCGCTGGCAGGCGCTCAGTGACCAGCTGGCTGCTGACAAGGATACAGACGCCAACGCGCCCATGGCGGCGGCGTTCGACTACCTGGAGTTCAGTGGCTATGCGGCCCTTGCCTGGGTGTGGGCGAAAATGGCGGTGGTGGCTGAAGCGCAACTGGCGGCCGGCGAGGGGGATGCGACGTTCCTGCGCGCAAAGCTTGAGAGTGCGCGCTTCTATTTCGAGCGTATACTGCCGCGTACCCGTGCGCTGGAGGAGAGCCTTGCCGCAGGCCCGGCCAGCCTCATGGGGCTGGAGGCCGATGCCTTCTTCATGCCCTGAAGGCAGGCAGGGAAAGTACGTTGCCCGGTGTTTCAGCGTCGCAGGCGCCGGGCCAGCTGCTGCATTTGCGCGGCGAAGCGGCCCGGGAACCAGCGTTTCTGCCGCCAGGCCTTGCGTCCGTCGGCATGGGGCAGTACCAGGAACTGTTTCTTGTCGATGGCCTTGAAGGTGTCCCGGGCAATGTCATCGGCGGTGATGTCGTTGTGGGCCAGCAGTTTCTCGAAGCGGGCGCTGGTGACCGGGTCCGGGGCGCGCAGGGATTCGCCCAGGTTGGTGCGGAAGAACGACGGACAGACGACAGTGACGTCAATACCCAGTGGCGCCAGTTCCCCGTGCAGGGATTCTGACAGTGATACCACGGCCGCCTTGGCGACGTTGTAGGCACTCATGCCCGGGGGCGGGGTCAGGGCCGCCATGGAGGCGATGTTGACGATGTGCCCGTGCCCCTGGCGTTTCATTTCGGTGACCGCCACCCGGCAGCCGCGGGTCACGCCAAGCAGGTTGATGTCCAGCAGCCAGTCCCAGTCGTCCGCCGGAATCGCCTCGAACAGGCCGGCTGCCGCCACGCCGGCATTGTTGATCAGGATGTCCAGCTGCCCCCAACGTCGCACCACGCGCTGAACCGCATTGCGGATATCCTGCTCCCGGCGCACATCACAGTAGGTAAACAGGCATTCGACGCCATTCTCACTCAGGCCGCGGCGAGCCTGCTCGCCACGTTGCTCGTTGATGTCCGCAAGGGCCACGCGCATGCCCAGCCGTCCGGCCTCTCGGGCCAGGGCCAGGCCGAGACCACTGGCGGCCCCGGTAATCAATACGTTACGTGGCTGGATCAACTGCTCATCCCCCCCAAAGCGAAGGCGCAAGTTTGCCCCATCCGGTACCCCGGGGGCAAAGCCTGAACGGGCCGAAACCACGCCCCCAGGGGCTGTAATATTTTGTCATACAAAGTGGTGAACACCTGTTGACTGAGTGTTTGTTTCTGGTATTGTGTACATATGTTCACAAACAACATGCAACCAGGAGGTTGATCATGGAAAAGTACATCAGCAAACGTCTTGGTCAGGACCTGCTCGCCGTCGTCATGCTGGCCCTGTTGGCAGTGGCCGTGCTTGGCACCCTGGTTCAGCAGGGTTCGCTGGACCTGGTGATGACCGCAGCACTGGTTTTCCTGCTGCCGTCGCTGGCCAGCGCCGCCAACCACCTGTACCGCGATGTGCGCCGGGACGTGTTTCACGCCTGAGCGTCCAGCAAGCGGCGGTAGATAGCCGCCATCTCTGCGGAAAAGCAGCACAGTACGACGTTGATCGGCTGTGCTGCTGTGCGTAGCCAGTCCTGCAACGCCCCCAGGGCCACCTCACAGGCGCGCTGCGGCGGATAGCCGTAGACACCGCAACTGATTGCCGGAAAGGCAATGCTCTCGACCCCGTTCTCCGCCGCCAGCTGCATGCTGTTGCGGTAGCAAGCCCCCAGTAACGCATCTTCACCCTGGTCGCCGCCGTGCCAGACCGGGCCGACGGTATGAATGACGTGGCGCGCCGGCAGACGGAAACCGGGAGTGATACGTGCCTCGCCGGTGGGGCAGCCACCCAGCGGTCGGCAGGCAGCCAGCAGTTGCGGCCCCGCGGCACGGTGAATGGCGCCATCCACGCCGCCACCGCCAAGCAGGCTCTGGTTGGCAGCGTTGACGATGGCGTCTACCCGGAGCCGGGTGATATCACCTTCTACGACGTCGATGCGCGCCATGCGTCGTCCACGTCCGCCGTCAGCACCTGCTCCTCGCCTTCGCTGCGTGCCACCAGCACTGCGCCGACACTGTCGCCCCAGACATTGACTGCGGTACGGAACATGTCCAGCAGGCGATCGGTGGCGAGGATCAGGCCGATGGCTTCTGCTGGCAGCCCGAGGGTGCCGAGGATCACGGTAATGGCCACCAGGCTGGCGGACGGAATGCCAGCCACACCAATGGAGGTGAGCAGGGCAATAATCACGACACTGGCCTGCTGCGCGATACTCAGGTCCATGCCATAGGCCTGGGCGATGAACAGTACCGCCACGCATTCATACAACGCCGTGCCATCCATGTTCATGGTTGCGCCCAGCGGCAGGACAAAACTGGCGCTGCGGTTGGAGACGCCGGCGCGTTTTTCCACGCACTCCAGTGTCATGGGCAGGGTGGCAGATGAACTGGCGCTGGAGAAGGCGGTCAATAGTGCCGGCATCATCGCGCGCGCATGGCGCACCGGTGAACGCCGTGCCACCAGGCGGATCAGTAATGGCATGACCACGGCGGCGTGCAGGAACAGCGCGGCAACGACCGTCACAAAGAACCAGGCCAGCGGCTCGATCGCCTCATAGCCGGTGGTCGCCGCCGTTTTGCCTACCAGGGCAAACACACCCAGCGGGGCAAAACGGATAACGAACAGGGTCAGCGCCATCATGGTTTCGTAGAGGCCGTCGATGGTTTCACGCAAGCGGGCGGCGCCGGTGCTGTCGGCAGCGCGCAAAAAGATACCGAACAGCAGTGCGAACACGATCAGGCCAAGCAGCTGGCCGTTCACCGCGGCGGCAACAATATTCGGCGGCAACGCCTTGAGCAGGATGCCGGCAAAATCACCCGCGCCACGGCCGGTCATACCGGCCAGGGCGTCATCCGTATCTGCCGACAGTCCGAGCTGGTCGCCGGCGGGCTGGCCGTCCACTTCACCCGGTGTGAGCAGGTTGGCCAGTACCAGGCCGACAAGCACGGCGATCAGCGTGGTGAGCAGGTAGTAGGCCACGGTCTTGCCGCCCAGGCGACCCAGATGAGTGCCGCCACCGATGTTGGTGATGCCGCTGATGATGGCGCTGGTGACCAGGGGCACCACCACCATTTTCAGTGCATTGATAAACAGGGTGCCCACCAGTGTCAGGGCGCCCAGCAAAGGTAGCCCGGCCAGTGTGCCTTGCTCATCAAGAAGCAGGCCAAGGCCCGCCCCGAGGACCATTGCCAGCAATACCTGATTATGGAATTTCAACGCACTTCCTCCTTGCCTGCGATGCCTGTGCCGTGGCACAGGTTATCACAGGCATGTGCGTTGGCCCGCCGTTGCGAGCCAACGGGCTAGAGCAGGGAAGGCAGGTTGGGTGCCACGGCCGGATCGGATGCCTGCGCCCGGGATACCGCGCGTGACAGGACCTTGTCTGCGTTGACCGGCCCGAGTCGCTCACACAGCAAAACATAGAAGCGGTTAACAAGAGCCCGCAGTACGGTGACAGAGGCGTGCAGGTTTTCCAGCGGCTGGTTGTCGTTGAGCCAGCGGTTCATCGCATGCAGCACGTGCGCCGGAAGGTTCATGCCATCCAGGCTGGCCAGCATGTCCAGCCGGAGCTGGTAGCGCTGGTCATTATCGAGCGCATCGAACAGGGCCCTGGCCAGGGCGACAAATGCATCGCCGCTACGGTCGGTCTTTGCCGCCGGACTGCTTTGCACCGGGTCTGGCAGCAGTGACTGGCTGGGCATGTTCATGGCCTGCACCAGGCTCAGCAGGATGTCAGCGCGACGGCTGCGCAGGTCACCTTCCCGGCACAGTTCAGAGACAAACTTCTGCAGGGTGAAGCGCGGCGCACTGGCAAAATGCTCTTCCCAGTGCATTACCGCATCAATCAGGGAGTCGTCGTCCATGAACGGCTTCAGGCCGGTGTAGATGGCGCGGCGGCGCTGGCTGATATCGGCATTCATTATCGACCCTCCAGTGACGAGGCGCGGTCAGCGGTGTAGGCGGTTTCCATGGGGAATTCCGGATAACCGATTTCAGCATGTTCGGAAAGGTCCAGCCCGCGCTGTTCATGCATGGTGCTGGCGCGCAGGCCGACACTGACGGCGATCAGCAGGTACATCAGCAGGGCGGCAAAGAACGTCCACAGGAAGCAGGCGAGTACCCCCAGTACCTGTACCGAGATGACCTGCATGTTGAACGGGTTGTCGATCAGGAAAATACCGGCCGCGATGGTGCCCCAGGCACCGGCGAAGCCGTGCACGGCGACAGCACCTACCACATCATCCAGGCGCAGCCGCAACAAAAGGCGGGTGCCGATAAAACACACGACGCCGGCAACGAAGCCGGTGATCAGGGCATGCCCTGGCAGCATGCTGGCGCAACCGGCGGTGATGCCGACCAGGCCGGCAAGGCTGCCGTTGATGGTTTCGCTGAGCAGCACGGGCCGGCCACTGAGTGCGGGCAGCAGCATGCAGGCGCAGGCGCCGGCCGCAGCGGCCAGTTGTGTGTTCAGGTTGATCAGGCCGATGTCCACATCAGCGGCCAGCGTGGAGCCCCCGTTGAAGCCAAACCAGCCGAACCAGAGAATGAAACCGCCGATGGCCACCAGCGTCATGTTGTGGCCACGAATCTCCCGCGGCTTGCCCTTGTCGTCGAAGCGACCCAGGCGTGGGCCGACCACGATGATACCTGCCAGGGCGCACCAGGCGCCGACAGAATGAACGACGGTGGATCCGGCGAAATCGATAAAGCCCAGCTTCGCCAGCCAGCCATCAGCATTCCAGACCCAGCTGCCGAACACGGGATAAATGAGGCCGGTGATTACCAGGGCGCCGAACAGGTAGGCGCCGAAGCGGGTGCGTTCGGCCATGGCACCGCTGGCGATGGTGGCGGCCGTTGCGGCGAACATGGTCTGGAACAGGATGATGCCCCAGGTGCCGGCGTCTTCGGTGCGATTGAGCATGAAGCTGTCGCTGCCGAACCAGCCAGTGGTGTTGCTGCCGAACATGAGGCCGTAACCGAGGGCCCAGAAGATCAGGGTGCCGAGGCAGACATCGGCATAGTTTTTCATCACCACATTGAGCGCGTTCTTGGAACGCGAAAGCCCGGACTCGAGCAGGGCGAAGCCTGCCTGCATCAGGAAAACCAGGGCACTGGCAGTGGCCAGCCAGACCATGTTGACGGCGCCGGGATCGACGGTGTCTGCGGCCAGTGCGTTTGTCGGCAGGCTGGCGAGCAGTAGCAGCAGTGGTGCGACCAGTGGCCGCGTGGGGAAGGATTTCATATGACACGCCTCGAGTAAGTGTTACGCGTCCTGCGCGTGTACGTCCTTGCCTTTTCTTTGCAACCGCTGTGCCAGAAAAAGTGGTTCCCGAAAGGGCTCTTCAGGGGGTGTCTGCGTTCATTTGGTGCGTGGCATGTCATGCCCGGGAGAATATGTCTGAAAAGAGTGCGCGCCGCGGTTCAGTGCTGGCTTTTTGCCATTAGCTGGATGTGTTTGGCTTCGGCGGCCGTCACTTTTTGCACAGACAAGCGGGGGCGCCGGACAAGCTCCATGTCTTGCAGCGCTGTTTCGGTGCGAATGGCGGCCAGTGGTACGGGTGCGGGCAGGGTGCGCACATGGCGAAGCGTTACCTGGAACCAGCGTGGCGAGTCGGGGCTGCTTTTTGGATCGTAGCCGGACGCCTGGGGATTGAACTGCGAGGGATCGGGTTCGGCGGCGCGGATGACTTCGGCTATGCCGGCGATGGCCGGGGTGCAGCAGCTGGAGTGATGGATCAGCACGCGGTCACCCACGCGCACTTCGTCGCGCAGCCGGTTGCGTGCCTGGTAGTTGCGGATGCCGTCCCAGGGACTGTCGCCGTCACGGGCAAGGTCATCGATGCTGTAGCTGTCCGGTTCGGTCTTGAAAAGCCACCAGCCCATGCCGGGTTTCCTCGAGTCTGTGGTACGCTTCGCGCTTGGCGCGAGACAGGGCAGACCATGATACCGGAAAGTGAACAGAAGCAGGCCATCGACCAGCTGGTGACCTGCCGTGATGCCATGCGCTGGGCCATGTCCGCCATGGCCCGCGGGAAGGTCTTTCTCGGTCATGGCACCGACAACTACTGGGACGAGGCCCTGGCGCTGATGCTGCATGTGTTGGCACTGCCCTGGGACAGTGACCCGGCATTGCTGGATAGCCGTTTGCTGGCATCGGAGCGCGAGCGTTTTGTTGCGCTGGTCTGCCGGCGGGTAAATGAGCGCCAGCCGACGCCGTACCTCACCGGAGAGGCATGGTTCTGCGGCATGCCTTTCTTTGTGGATGAGCGGGTTCTGATTCCCCGCTCGCCCATCGGCGAGCTGATCGAGCAGGGTTTTGCGCCCTGGTTCGATCCGGACGCCGAATCACGGGTGCTGGATCTGTGCACCGGCAGCGGCTGCATCGCCATTGCCTGCGCCATGGCGATGCCGCAGGCCCGTGTTGAAGCCGCCGATATCAGTGCCGATGCCCTGGCGGTGTGTGAGCAGAACATACAGCGCCACGGCCTTGCCGGGCGCGTCGTGCCGCGCCAGGGCGATGGTCTGGAAGCCGTGCAGGGCCGCTTTGACCTGATCGTCAGCAATCCGCCCTACGTCGATGCCGCCGACATGGCCTCGGTGCCCAAGGAGTACCGGCGTGAGCCTGAACTGGCCCTGGCGTCGGGTGCTGACGGCCTCGATTTCACCCGGCGCCTGCTGGCCGGGGCGGCGGATTACCTGTCCGATGATGGTATTCTGGTGGTCGAGGTGGGCAACAGCGCCGAGGCGCTGGCGCAATGCTATCCGGAAGTGCCTTTCTTCTGGTTCGAGTTCAGCCGCGGCGGTGATGGCGTATTCATGCTCAGCGCGGCCCAGCTGCAGGAATACCGCGATCTTTTTCGCGAGCGGGTATAATCCGCGCGCAGACATACACCGGGGAGAGCCATGTCAGGCAATACATTCGGCCAGCTTTTTCGCGTCACCACCTTTGGTGAGTCCCATGGCCAGGCGCTGGGTGCCATCGTTGATGGTTGTCCGCCAGGCCTGTCGCTGTCGGAGGAGGACTTGCAGGGCGAACTGGACCGGCGCAAGCCCGGCACCAGTCGCTACACCACGCAGCGCCGCGAACCTGACCAGGTGCGCATCCTTTCGGGTGTGTTCGAGGGCCGTACCACCGGTGCTCCCATTGGGCTGCTGATCGAAAATACCGACCAGCGTTCGAAAGACTATTCGGAAATCGCCCGCACCTTCCGTCCCGGCCATGCCGATTACCCCTACACGCAGAAGTACGGGTTTCGGGACTACCGCGGTGGTGGTCGTTCCTCGGCCCGTGAGACGGCCATGCGTGTGGCCGCCGGCGCGATTGCCCGCAAGTTCCTGCAGCAGCACCTGGGTATCCGGCTGTTTGGCGGTGTTACCCAGATTGGCCACGTACGTGCCGAGCAGTACGACTGGGACAGCGTCAATGACAACCCGTTCTTCTTCCCGGATGCCGCCAAGGTGGGCGAGCTGGAAACGCTGATCAACGCGTTGCGCAAGGACGGTTCGTCCATCGGTGCGCGGGTCACCGTGTTCGCACAGGGCGTGCCCGTGGGCTGGGGTGAGCCTGTGTTCGACCGCATCGACGCCGAACTGGCCCATGCCATGATGAGTATCAACGCCGTCAAGGGCGTGGAAGTGGGTGACGGTTTTGATGTCGTCAACCAGCGCGGCGAGCAGCACCGTGATGAAATGACGCCGGAGGGCTTCCTGTCCAATCACGCCGGCGGCGTGCTGGGCGGCATCACCACCGGCCAGGTGCTCCGGGTCAGCATGGCGCTCAAGCCCACCAGCAGTATCCTGATATCCGGAAAGACCGTGGACATCGACGGCCAGCCCGCAGAGGTCATCACCAAGGGGCGTCATGATCCCTGCGTCGGTGTGCGGGCGACGCCCATCGCCGAGGCCATGCTGGCGCTGGTGCTGATGGATCACTACCTGCGTCACCGGGCCCAGTGCGGGGATGTGGAACCACCGTTCCCGCCGATCCCGGCGGGCGAGGACGGCCATGTCTGATCCCGGCCACGGGATTCCCTACTACTGGCGCCTGAGCAGCTTCTATCTTTTCTACTTTGCGCTGCTCGGCGCCCTTGTGCCGTACTGGTCGCTGTACCTGCGTGACCAGGGCTTTGCCGCTGTGCAGATCGGCCTGCTCATGTCACTGCCGCAGTTGACGAAACTGGTGGCGCCCAATCTGTGGGGCTGGCTGGCGGACCGCAGCGGACGGCGGCTGGCCGTGATCCGTCTGGGCAACCTGGCGGCCGCACTGGTGTTCTGCGCGGTGTTCCTGGCCGATGGTTTCTGGTCCATGGCGCTGCTGCTGACCGCATTCAGCTTTTTCTGGAATGCGGTGCTGGCGCAATTCGAGGTGGTGACCCTGGAAACCCTGGGCTCGCGTGCCAGCCGTTACAGTCACGTGCGGCTGTGGGGGTCGGTGGGTTTCATTGTCAGCGTTATCCTGGTGGGTCAGGGGCTGGATATCTTCCCGGTGACCCTGGTGCCGTGGGTGATCCTGGCGTGCCTGTGGCTGCTGTGGCTGGCCACCCTGGTGCTGCCGGAGCAGCCGGTACAGGGTCAGGACACGCCCCGGACGGGATTGTGGTCAGTGTTGCGCCAGCCACCGGTGCTGGTGTTCTTCGCCTGTGCGTTCCTGATGCAGATGTCGCACGGCCCGTATTACACCTTTTTCACCATCTATCTCACCGATGCCGGTGTCTCCGGATCGCTCACAGGCCTGCTGTGGGGCCTGGGTGTGGCGGCGGAAGTGGCGCTGTTCCTGGTCATGCACCGTGTGCTGCACCGTTTCACCCTTGAACACATCATCACCGCCAGTCTCGGTCTGGCCGCCCTGCGCTGGCTGTTGCTGGCATGGTATGCCGATAACGGACTGGCCCTGGTGATCGCGCAGCTGCTTCACGCCGCCAGCTTCGGCAGTTTCCATGCCGCCAGCATTGCCTGGGTCCACCGTGCGTTTGGTGGTGGCCATGCCGGGCAGGGACAGGCCTTCTATTCCAGTGTCGGCTTCGGCGCCGGCTGGGCGCTGGGCGCCAGCCTCAGTGGCGCGCTCTGGGATCAGTATGGGGGAGATACGTTCGTGATGGCGGCGGCGGTGGCGATGCTGGCGTTCGCCATCAGCCTGGTTGGATTGCGGCCCGTGATGCCGCGGTCTGCTGATTGACCCCCGTGCCGGGTATGATACCCTTGGGGGTATAAATGGGAGACATTCGATGAACCCGAGTCCGGAACAGCAAGACAAGATGATCAAGCGGCTTGCCCGCATTGAGGGCCAGTTACGTGGCGTGCAGAAGCTGATCCATGACGGCCAGGATTGTGAAAAAATTCTCCAGCAGATGACGGCATCCCGAAAGGCGCTCGACAAGGCCTTTTTCGAGATGATCTCGTGCCTGGTGGAGGTGTGCGTGCTTGACCCGCAAGTCGCCGGCACTGCCGAGCAGCAGGTTGCCGAAATTCGCTCGCTGCTTTCCCGTTACGCCTGAGCATGCTTTTGCTCGCCGTTGGCATCGGCCTGCTGGTCGGGCTTGTGCTCGGTCTGACCGGGGCGGGCGGCTCCGTGCTGGCGGTGCCACTGTTGGTCTACCTGCTCGGCCTTCCCATGGCCGATGCTGCCGGCCTGTCGTTAGGCATGGTGGCCCTTGCCGCGCTGGTGGCCACCGCGTCCCGCCTGTTGTCCGCAAGCGGCAGGGCGGCTGTGGCCTGGATGCCTGCCCTGGTGCTGGTGGCTGGTGGCGCCTTGCTGGTGCCGGCCGGCCAGCAGCTGGGGCGATGGCTGCCGGATACCTTTCTGTTGTTGGCGTTCGCCTTGCTGACACTGGTGGTGGCGTGGCGCATGTGGCGCCTGGCCAGCACTGATCCCGCCAGCAGCCAGTTTGTCCGTGCCGGCGTGGCCGCTGAGGCGTCAGTGGCACCGGCCTGTGAGCTAAGTGAGAGTGGCCAGTTCGAGATGCGCCTGCCGTGCCTGGTGCGGATGCTGCTGGCTGGCGCCCTGGTGGGCGTTCTTTCCGGCCTGTTCGGCGTGGGCGGGGGTTTTGTCATCGTGCCCGCCCTGGTGTTGCTGACCGGCTTGCCCATGGCGCAGGCCGTGGCCACATCCCTGGTGGTCATCGCGCTTGTTGCCACCACCGGTTTTGCCGGCTACGCACTGGCCGGGTTAACGGCCGGACAGGCGACGCCGGAACTGGTCGCCAGCCTGGCTTCAGGCGCCGTGCTGGGCATGGGCGGCGGCATCCTGCTGGCCCGTTACCTGGCCGGGCCGATGCTGCAGAAGTTGTTTGCGGCCTTGCTCGTGGTGGTGGCAGCCGCGGTAACCCTGATGGAGGTGATGGCATGATATTCCGGCAACTTTTTGACCAGACATCCAGTACCTATACTTACCTGCTGGCGGATGAGCTCAGTCGTGAGGCGGTCCTCATCGACCCGGTGCAGGAACAGCTGCCGGCCTATCGGCAGCTGCTTGCCGACCTGTCCCTGAACCTCGTCATGGCCCTCGATACCCATGTCCATGCCGATCACATCACAGCGCTCGGTGACCTGCGCGAGGCACTGGGGTGCCGCAGCATGATGGGCGAGCAGTCCGGGGTGGATTGTGTCTCCGAAACGTTCGCCGATGGCCAGGTGCTGCGTTTTGGTCGCTACCACCTGCAGGCCATGTACACCCCGGGCCACACCGACGATTCCTACTGCTTCCTGCTGCAGGCTGATGGCCAGGCCATGGTGTTCACCGGCGATACCCTGCTGATTCGTGGTACCGGCCGCACCGATTTCCAGAATGGTGATGCGGCGCGCCAGTATCACAGCCTGTTTGAGCGGCTGCTGACCCTGCCCGGAGAGACCCGGGTTTACCCGGCCCATGACTACAAGGGCTGGACAGCATCCACCATCGCTGAGGAGAAAGCCTGCAACCCGCGGCTGCAGGTGGCCGGGCAGGCCGAGTACGTGGCATTGATGGATGCCCTGGACCTGCCTGACCCGAAGATGATGGACGTGGCCGTGCCCGCCAACCAGAGCTGTGGCCAGGATTCCACTGCCTAGCCGTTGCCGGCCTGGCGCAGCACGTCGATGAAGCAGCGCGCGGCATTGGACAGGCTGCGGGCCGGATGGATGACGAAACCCAGCTGCCGTTGCACTGTGGGTGTGGTTACCGGCAGGGCAGTCACGCCGTCATCGAGCATGCTTGAGGGGAGCACCGACCAGCCAAGGCCAATGGACACCATCATGTGGATGGTTTCCAGGTAATTGGTGGACATGGAAATGTTCAGGCCCAGTCCCTCGCGGGCGAACATGTCTTCCACGATGCGGCGTGTGAACGTCACCGGGGAGGGCAGGATGGCGCTGTAGCCGGTCAGTTGTGACAGGGCTACCGGGCCGGTGCCGGCCAGGGGGTGGTCCGGTGCCACCATGAACACCAGCGGGTCGCGCCAGATCACCTCGCTGTGGGCGCGCCGGTCCGGGACCGGTGGCAGGGTGACAACGCCCAGCTCCAGGTCGCCTTCCAGCACACCGTCCCAGGCTTCCTCCGAATCAATGAAATGCAGGTCCAGCTGCACGTCCGGGTAGGCGCGGCTGTAGCGGCGCAGTACATCCGGCAGCCGGTGCAGGCCGATGTGGTGGCTGGTGCCGATGCGCAGCGTGCCGCTGACATCATCGTCCAGGCTGGCAATGGCACGGCCAATGTCTTCCATGTCGCGCAGTACTGCGCGAGCGCGTGGCAGCAGGGCCCGGCCGGCCTCGGTCAGTTGCACCTGGCGGCCAATGCGGTCGAACAGGCGACTGCCCAGCATCTGCTCCAGCTGGTTGATACGCTTGCTCACCGCCGGCTGGGTAATGAACAGTCGCTCCGCCGCAGCGGTAAAGCTGCCGTTGTCCACCACCGCAAGAAAGGCCTTCAGGTCCTGGCTGTCCACATGCGTCTCCGCTACCGGTTTATTCATTCCTTATAGGAATGCTTTAGATAAATAATATGAATTGGAATTATGGGTGGCAAGGCGCTAGCGTATCACCCTCGGCAATCGGTGGCTGTTCGAGGCGCCACCCCTGACACAGGCGGATGCTGCAATGGCAGGCAAGACCCTCTATGACAAGTTGTTCGACGCGCACCTGGTGAAGCAGCGCGACGACGGCTCTGCGTTGATTTACATCGACCGGCAGATCATTCACGAAGTGACCTCGCCGCAGGCGTTCGAAGGCTTGCGCCTGGCGGGACGCCAGCCATGGCGCATCAATGCCAACCTGGCCACCATCGACCATAACGTGCCGACCACACCGTTCAGTAACGCGTCCGAAATCGAGGATGATACCTCGCGCATCCAGGTGCAGACGCTGGAAAACAACACCCGTGAATTCGGCATCACCGAGTTTGGCATTGGCGATCCGCGCCAGGGCATTGTGCATGTCATGGCGCCGGAGCAGGGTGCCGTGGTTCCCGGCATGACGGTGGTCTGCGGTGATTCGCACACCTCGACCAATGGCGCCCTGGCCTGCCTGGCCCATGGCATTGGCACCAGTGAGGTGGAGCATGTGCTCGCCACCCAGTGCCTGATTGCCAAGAAGATGAAGAACATGCGCGTGCGCGTGGAAGGCCAGCTCGGGCCCGGTGTGACGGCCAAGGATGTGGTCCTGCACATCATCGGAGTCATCGGCACCGCAGGCGGTACCGGCTTTGCCCTTGAATTTGCCGGTTCGGCCATCCGTGGCCTGTCCATGGAAGGCCGTATGACGATCTGCAACATGTCCATCGAGGCCGGTGCACGTGCCGGCATGGTGGCGGTGGATGATGTCACCATTGATTACGTGCGCGGCCGGCCATTTGCGCCCGCCGGTGCACAGTGGGAACAGGCTGTCAGTTACTGGCGCACGCTGGTTTCGGACGAGGATGCCGTGTTCGACAAGGACATACAGATTGATGCAGCGGATATCCGTCCGCAGGTGTCCTGGGGCACATCACCGGAAATGGTGGTGCCCGTGGATGCCAGCCTGCCTGTGCCGTCGCAGGAGCAGGACCCGGTCAAGCGCACCGGTATGGAACGGGCCTACGAGTACATGGGGCTTGAACCGGGCATGAAGGTGTCGGATATCCAGGTGGACCGTGTGTTCATCGGCTCCTGTACCAATTCCCGTATTGAGGATCTCAGGGCGGCGGCAGAGGTGGCCCGTGGTCGCCGCAAGGCTGATTCCGTCAAGCAGGTTCTGGTCGTGCCGGGCTCCGGCCTGGTCAAGCAGCAGGCCGAGCAGGAAGGCCTGGACCGGGTGTTTGTGGAAGCCGGATTCGAGTGGCGCGAGCCGGGCTGCTCCATGTGCCTGGCCATGAACCCTGACAGGCTGCTTCCCGGCGAGCACTGCGCCTCAACCTCGAACCGCAATTTCGAGGGGCGCCAGGGCAACGGCGGCCGGACGCATCTGGTGAGCCCGGCGATGGCGGCGGCTGCTGCGGTGGCCGGACACTTTGTGGATGTGCGTGAGCTGGAAAAGGCGGAGTAAGAGATGGAAAAATTCACCGTACATGAAGGGCTCGCTGCACCGCTGGATCGCTCCAATGTGGACACGGACCTGATCATTCCCAAGCAGTTTCTCAAGTCGATCAAGCGCACCGGTTTCGGGCCCAACCTGTTTGACGAGTTGCGCTACATGGATGAGGGATATCCCGGGCAGGACAACAGCCAGCGACCGCTGAACCCGGATTTTGTCCTCAACCTGCCGCGCTACCAGGGCGCCAGCGTACTGTTGGCGCGCCGTAACTTCGGCTGCGGATCCAGTCGTGAGCACGCCCCATGGGCGCTCATGGATTTCGGCTTCCGGGCCATTATCGCGCCCAGCTTCGCCGACATCTTCTACAACAACTGCTTCAAGAACGGGTTGTTGCCAATCGTGGTCGAAGAAGACGTGGTGGATGAGATGTTTGGCGAGGTGGCGGCCAATGAAGGGGCCACGATTCGTATCGATCTTGAAAATCAGCTTGTTACGCGGCCCAACGGTGAGACTGTCAGCTTCGAGATTGACGCGTTTCGCAAGCATTGCCTGCTTAATGGGCTTGATGATATCGGCCTGACTCTTCAGGATGCAGAGAGTATCCGTGCGTACGAGACGCGGCGCATGGAGCGGGAGCCCTGGGTATTCCAGACGCCCTGAGGTACTGGTGGCTCGGTTCAGCTGCCTGGCTCCTGATAACGACAATAAAACAGGAAAGGAGAACCGAAATGAAGAAAGTCATCATGCTGCTGGTTGTGGCGCTGACGAGTGCCTGCGCTTCCACGGGGATGTACAGCACGCCATCAGGCAGCGATACAGCCACTGTCGAGGTGGAGAACCTGCTCGACACGGGAACGCAGGAAGCCACCGAAGGCGCCACTGGTTGGCAGATGCCCGGTATGGCAGCGGCATCGCGCGTCGGCGTATTCACCGTTGACGGTGACCGGGTGGACGAGAGCGGTGGTGACAAGATGGTCACCCTGGATGCTGGCGAGCACACCATCCAGTTGTTTGCAGACGATGGCGGCATGCTGCGCTTCAAGAAGTTCAGCATGACGTTTGAAGAGGGTGCCGAGTACGTCATCAAGGTGATGCGTAACGACGGCAAGAAGAATTTCCGTGCCACGGTGGCGAACAAGGCCGCGCCGGAAACCGTACTTGAAGAGGTCAGCTTTTAGTGAGCAAGAACATCCTGGTGTTGCCGGGTGACGGCATTGGTCCCGAAATTGTTGCAGAGGCAGTAAAGGTTCTGGAGAAGGTCAATGCTGATTTCCAGCTGGATATCAGCATTGATGAGGCCCTTGTAGGCGGTGCTGCCTACGATGCTGCCGGTGATCCTTTGCCGGAGAAGACACTCGACAAGGCCAGGCAGGCAGATGCGATTCTGTTTGGTTCCATTGGTGGCCCCAAGTGGGATGCCATTGAACGTGACAAGCGGCCGGAGCGCGGCCTTTTGCGACTGCGGTCCTCGCTGGGCCTGTTCGCGAACCTGCGTCCGGCCATTCTTTTTCCCCAGCTGGCCAGCGCCTCCACACTCAAGCCGGAGGTGGTGAGCGGGCTGGATATCCTGATCGTCAGGGAGCTGACCGGTGGTATCTACTTTGGTCAGCCACGTGGCATCCGCGAGGAGAACGGAGAGCGCGTCGGTTTCAATACCGATGTCTATAGTGAGTCAGAGATTCGCCGTATCGCCCGGGTTGCCTTTGAGCTTGCCATGGCTCGTGACAAGCGCCTGCTGTCGGTAGACAAGGCGAATGTGCTTGAAGTGACCGAGCTGTGGAAGGAAGTGGTGGACAGCATGTCCGCCGAGTACCCCGACGTCGAGGTGTCCCACATGTACGTGGATAACGCTGCCATGCAGCTTGTCCGGGCGCCCAAGCAGTTCGACGTCATCGTCACCGGCAATCTGTTTGGTGACATTCTTTCTGATGAGGCCGCCATGCTTACCGGCTCCATTGGCATGTTGCCTTCGGCATCCCTGGATGAGAATCGCAAGGGGCTGTATGAGCCGTGCCATGGTTCTGCACCGGATATTGCCGGGCAGGGCATCGCCAATCCGCTGGCGACTATCCTGTCCCTGGCCATGCTCATGCGATACAGCCTTGAGCGTGGTGATGTGGCCGACGTTATCGAGGCAGCTGTGGAACGCGTCCTGGAACAGGGCCTGCGCACTGCCGATATCATGGCAGACGGCTGTACCCGGGTGGGTACCCAGGCCATGGGTGACGCGGTGGTGGCTGCACTCTGAATCCCTCACGGGCGCAGGCCTGACGCCTGGGCCCCTACTGACCGGAGAATTTCATGAAGACCGTAGGTTTTGTCGGCTGGCGTGGCATGGTGGGTTCCGTGCTCATGGACCGTATGCGTGCCGAAGATGATTTTCGCGATATCGAGCCGGTATTCTTTTCAACCTCACAGGTGGGGCAGCCGGGGCCGGACATCGGCCGCGAGGTGCCTGCGCTTGGCGACGCCAAGGACATCGATACGCTGAAAAAGCTGGATGTCATTGTTACCTGCCAGGGCGGTGACTACACCAATGCCGTCTACCCCGAGCTGCGCAAGGCCGGCTGGCAGGGCTACTGGATCGACGCAGCGTCAACCCTGCGCATGCAGGACGATGCTGTGATCGTGCTTGATCCGGTAAACAGGAAAGTCATCGACGAAAGCCTGGCGCGCGGCGTCAAGGACTACGTCGGCGGTAACTGTACGGTCAGCCTGATGCTGATGGCACTGGGCGGCCTGTTCAATGCCAACCTGGTGGAGTGGACCAGTGCCCAGACCTACCAGGCCGCGTCCGGCGCCGGTGCCCAGAACATGCGCGAACTGATTGCGCAGATGGGCAAGATCCATGCAGACGTGGCTGGCAAGCTGGAAGATCCGGCCAGTGCCATTCTGGACATTGACCAGCAGGTGGCGGCGACCATGCGCAGCAGCGACCTGCCGCAGGACAACTTCGGGTTCCCACTGGCCGGCAGCCTGCTGCCCTGGATCGACAAGGAAATGGACAACGGCCAGAGCCGCGAGGAATGGAAGGCGCAGGCCGAAACCAACAAGATTCTCGGCAGCCAGTCTGTGATTCCCGTGGACGGTACCTGCGTTCGCATCGGCAGCATGCGCTGTCATTCCCAGGCCCTGACCGTGAAGTTGACGCGCGATGTGCCCATGGATGAAGTCACCGACATCATCGGCCAGGCCAATGACTGGGTCAGTGTGGTGGCGAACAACAAGGCTGACACCCTGTCGGGACTCACGCCCACCGCCGTGACCGGTACCCTGGATATCCCGGTGGGCCGTCTGCGCAAGCTCAACATGGGGCCTGAGTACCTGAATGCCTTCACCGTGGGTGACCAGCTTCTCTGGGGCGCGGCTGAACCGTTGCGTCGCATGCTCCGCATCCTGATGGAAGGCTGATCAATGGATCATCATATTGCCGTAGTCGGCGCCACCGGCCAGATCGGCGAGGCATTGCTGGCGGCGCTTGCAGACGCGGGCATCAGCAGCAAGTTCGTGCACGCCATTGCCAGCGCCGAGTCCGCTGGCAAGCGGGTGGGCTTCGGCAACAGCTACCTGACCGTTGCCGACCTGGCATCGGCGGACCTGTCAGGGGTGGAGCTCGCCCTGTTGGCGGTGCCGCCCGCCAGTGCCGCCAGCCTGGCCGAGAAGCTGGCCGGGCAGGGCATCCTGGTGGTCGATCTGTCTGGTGTGTTGCTGGCAGATCCGTCGGTGCCCATGGTGGTGCCGGGGTTGAACGACGCCGTGCTGGTGGATTGCCGCGAGCGCAACCTGGTGGCCTGTGCCGATGGCGTGGTGACGTCGGTTGTGGCATTGCTGCGCCAGCTCCAGGGGCTGGCCACCGTGCAGGCGGTTGATCTCACCGTGCTGCAGCCGGCATCCCGTTTCGGCGGCAAGGCAGTGGAGGAACTGGCGTCCCAGACTGCGCGCCTGTTGGGCAGCCAGCAGCCGGATACGCAGGTCTTTCCCGAGCGTCTTGCGTTCGCGGTGCTGGAGCCCGGCCGGAAACCCCTGGGTAGCGGTCCGGTGGCCTATGCTGCCAGTACTGAAGTGGCCCTGCAGCGTCTGTTTGCCGGTGATGGCATTGATGTCTCTGTCGCCAGTGCGGTAATGCCGCTGTTTTTCGGCCAGGCGGTGCAGCTCAGGATCACCACCGATCGTGAGCTGGATGTGCCGCTGCTGCGCGAGCGTCTGCTGGCCGCAGGCATGGACGTCACCGGCCTGAACGATGAGGGGGATGCGGTGGCGTTGGCGGGAACGCTGCCTGAAGGGACGGTGCGGGTGGCGGACCTGCGCGCATTGCCGGGCCAGCGAGCCGGTATCTCCCTGTGGCTGGGCCTGGACAACGTGGCAGGGGCGGGGGTGATAAATGGTGTACAAACTGTGCAATTATTGATAAAAGACTATCTGTAACGGATACTTACTGGCATTATGTGACTCAGTTTCTAGGTTTTGTGGGCTAGGTGCTGCAAAATCAAAAGCTCGCCGGGGCGTCATTTGAGGCCAAGGCGGGGGTAAATAATAAATAAAGGGCTCAACCATGTTCCGAAAAGCAGGCATCGGATTCGCGGCGCTGGCCATGATGGCTCCGGGTATCGCATCAGCACTGGGGGTAGGGGACTACGAACTGCGTTCCTACCTGAACCAGCCTCTGGAAATGGAGGTCTCGCTGACCGATACGGACGACCTGACGTCCGAAGAGATTCTCGTCAGCCTGGCGTCCCAGAAGGATTTCGATACCGCCGGCGTCGACCGTGCCTATTTCCTCACTGACCTCAATTTCAACGTAGAAGTGGATGAGGAAGGTAATGGCACCCTGGTCATCCGCTCGACCCAGCCGGTGCGTGAGCCTTTCCTGAATTTCCTCGTTGAAGTGATGTGGCCCACCGGCCGCATGCTGCGCGAGTACACCGTATTGCTGGATCCGCCCAGCTACGAGGGCGCATCGGTTCAGGCCACTGCCCCCGCCGCGTCAGAGCAGCCTGCTGCCGAGCCGGAAACCGTCCAGAGCCAGCCTGCCCCGGCCACCGACACCGTTGTAGCACCGGCCCCTGCCAGCCAGGCTCCGGCGCCTGTTGCCAGCCAGCAGTCCGAGGCGCCAGCCAGCCAGCCGGCTGGCACTTACACTGGCCCGCGCGAAGAATATGTGGTTCAGGCCGATGACACCATGTGGTCCATCGCCCTGCGATCCCGCCCCAGGAGCAGTATATCCGTACAGCAGATGCTGGTGGCGATACAGGAACTCAATCCGGATGCCTTCATCGATGGCAACGTCAACCTGGTCCGCGAAGGGACCGTTTTGCGTTTGCCCTCGGAAGAAGAAGTCCGTCGCATCCGTACCCGCGATGCGTTGACCGAAATCGCCGACCAGAACCGTGCCTGGCGCGAGAAGCTGGAAGCCCGTGGCATTACGCTGCCGGCGCGACCGCAGGTGGATGGCACCCGTCGGGGCGACACTGACGGCGAGGCTGCCGGCAAGCCCACCGAAGGCAAGGTGACCCTGGTTACCCCGTCCGAGGGCGGCACTGGCAAGGGCGTTGAGAGCGCCGCTGGTAGCGAGGGCGCGGATACCGCAGCTCTGGAGAACGAGCTCGCCATCCGTGACGAGAATATCGACAGCATGCAGCGCGAGAACGCTGAACTGAGCAGCCGTATTGCTGATCTCAAGGGCCAGATCGAAACCAGCGAAAAGCTGCTTGAGCTGCGCAACAACCAGATCGCACAGCTCGAGGAGCAGCTGCGACAGCTGCAGGCGGAGCAGGGTATCGAGCCAACTGAGTCCAGTGTGGTTGATTCCGTCGAGGATGCCACCGCACAGGCTGAAGCCGAGGCGCAAGATGCCGCGGCGGACACTGCTGACGAAAGTGGTGAGACTGCAACGGCCATGGCCGGGGCCGACAGCGAAGATGCCGCCGCGACAGACGGGGCTGGTGAAGGCGCTGCCGCCGAAGACACCGCAGAAGCGGACCAGGTGGCTGACAGCGCCGCCGGCACCGATATGGCCGATGAAACGGCTGATGGCGGCGCGGCAGACGCTGACGCCCAGCCGGTGACGCGCCCCGAGCCCGTCAAGCCGGTGCGGCCGCAGCCTGAGCCGGCACCGGAACCGGGTATCGTCCAGCTGCTGATGGATAACCTGATGCTCGTTGTCGGTGCGATCGTGGCACTGCTGGTAGTGATCGGCGGCATCATCTTCATGCGCAACCGCCAGAAGGGCGAAGCCGACGCTGACGCTGTGGCTGACCTGGATGAACTTGACGACACCGCCGACGATGATTTCTTCGTCGACGGCATTGACGAGCAGGGTGACGAGGAAGGCTTCGGTGAGCTGGAAGAGCCGAGCGAGGACACCGAAGAGCCGGCCGGCCAGGATCCGCTGGAAGAAGTGGATGTCTACACCGCCTATGGCCGTCACGCAGAGGCCGTGACTTTCCTGCAGAACGAAATTGACAAGGCGCCCCGCCGCAGCGACCTCAAGGTACGCCTGCTGGAGGTGTTGGCCGAGATGAACGACGCCGACGGCTTCGAGCGTGAGGCGTCCCGCTTTGCCGACGATGATGAGGTAGCCGCGCGCGTGGACGCGCTGCGCGCCGGTCTCAGCGGCGCGTCGGCGGCTGCTGACGAGGAAGTCAGTCTCGACGACCTGGAAATGGACCTGTCCTCCGGTCTGAATGACGCGCCCGCGGCCCAGGCAGCGGCCGAGGAGCCTGCCGAGGCTGAACAGGACGAGGACATGTCCCTGGATTTCGACATGGATCTCGGGGGTGGGGAAGAACCGGAAGCGGCGGATGACGATGCCACCCTGGTGCTTGATGCTGCAGCCGATGCCGGCGATGACAGTGCCGACGAGCTGGGTGATTTTGACCTGGATCTCGGTGATGACAGCGCTGACGATGACCAGACCGATACGCTCTCCCTTGACGCCGGTGACGATGAATTCAGCCTCGACCTGGAAGACACCAGCACGGACCGCGCCACCGATGAGGATGACCTGACCCTGTCGCTGGATACCGGCGATGAGGAAGCGGCAGAAGAGCCGTCAGACGATCTGGATGCGGCCCTGGAGATGGATTCGTCCCTGGACCTGGGCAGTTCTGATGAAGAGCTGTCCCTGGACATGGACGATGAGGAAGTGTCCCTGGACGACGTCAGCAGTGAATTCTCCGAAGTGGCGGAAGAGCCCGCCTCGGAAGATATCGACCTGTCCCTGGACGATCTCGAGTTTGATGGCGGCGATACGGCTGCCGAGGCAGAAGAAGAAGCGCCGACTGAAGTGGGCATGCCTGCCGTCGAGGACGAGCCCGCGCCAAGCAGCGACACGGTGCAGCGCGAATCCGTTGAGCAAGCTGGCACGGACATCCGTCCGGCCGTGGATGCAGCGGACGTCGATGATGACGACTTCGATTTCCTCGGTGACACTGACGAGAATGCGACCAAGCTGGACCTGGCCAAAGCCTACATTGACATGGGCGACGCTGAAGGTGCCCGCGACATTCTCAACGAGGTTGTCAGTGAAGGTAATCCGGAACAGCAACAGGAAGCCAAGGAGCTGCTCAGCCAGGTGTCCTGATGGCTGGCGGTTGACGTACAAGGGCGGCACCTGCGGGTGCCGCCTTTTTTTGTGTCCGCAGTTGCCGTTGCTGGCGCGCGGCACTATCCTCGCCCGGCAGGTGGGGGCACGGACAGGTCATGACACGTATTGCTCTGGGTGTTGAATACGACGGTTCGGCGTACAGTGGCTGGCAGACCCAGCAGGCTGGCGTCGCCACTGTGCAGTCCCGTGTCGAGGCAGCGCTTGCACGGGTGGCCGACCACCCGGTATCGGTGATATGCGCCGGCCGCACCGATCGTGGCGTGCATGCCACCGGACAGGTGATCCACATGGACTCGGATGCCGTCCGCGATGAAAAGGCCTGGGTGCATGGCGCCAATGCCAACCTGCCGGATGATATTGCCATCCGCTGGGCGCGCCCCGTGGACGACAGCTTCCATGCCCGGTTCCGGGCCCATTCGCGCTGCTACCGCTACGTCATTCTCAACCACCCTGTCAGGCCGGCGCTGTTTCGCCGCCAGGTGACCTGGAACTACCGGCCCCTGGATGTGGCGCTGATGGCGCAGGCGGCGGAGCATCTTGTCGGCACCCATGATTTCACCTCCTACCGGGGCATCCAGTGCCAGGCAAAGTCACCGGTGAAAACCCTGCACCGGCTGGATGTCACGCGGCAGCAGCAGTACCTGGTGATAGAAGCCGAGGCGAATGCCTTCCTGATGCACATGGTACGCAACATTGCCGGGGTGCTGATGGCCATCGGAGCCGGCAAGGCAGCGCCGGATTGGGCGGCTGAGGTGCTTGCCGCGCGCGACCGCACCCGGGGAGGCGTCACGGCGCCGCCGTTCGGCTTGTATCTGGTGCACATCGGTTACCCGGGCGAGTACGGGCTCCCGGATGAGCCCCTGGGCCCGTTCTGGTTGCCGGGGACGCGCCTCACGCGCTAACGCGCAATTGACCGGTTTTTGTTACACTCTGTGCCCGTTACCCAGGGTCGGGAGGCCTGTCCGTGCAACGCACACGCGTCAAGATGTGTGGCCTGACCAGGGCCCAGGATGTGCTGGCCGCCGTGGCCGCTGGCGCAGACGCGCTGGGCTTTGTTTTTTACCCGCCCAGTCCGCGCGCGGTCAGTGCCCCTGACGCCGCCGCCCTGTTGCGGGAAGTGGCACCGTTCGTGACCACCGTCGGCTTGTTTGTCGACCCTGCCCGTGAAGACGTGGAGGCGGTGCTGGCGCAGGCACCCATAGACCTGTTGCAGTTCCACGGCAACGAGTCGCCGGCCTTTTGTGCGTCTTTTGATCGCCCCTACATCAAGGCCTTGCGCATGCGCGACGATGTCGATGTGGCCCAGGTGGTGCGTGAGCATGCGGCCTGCCAGGGCATTCTGCTGGACAGTTACGTGCCCGGAACGCCGGGTGGTACGGGTCAGGTGTTCGACTGGCGCCGGGTGCCGGCCCTGGGCAAGCCCGTGGTGCTGGCAGGGGGGCTGGACGCGGACAATGTCGCCGACGCCATCGGTGCCGTGGGCCCCTATGCCGTTGACGTCAGCGGTGGGATTGAAGAATTGGATGAAAACGGTAGCCGGCTGCCCGGAGTCAAATCCGCGACGGCAATGTCGGCCTTTATGCGAGGTGTAACCAGTGTCTGAGCAGTTGGATTTTTCCGCGTTTCCGGATGCCCGGGGCCATTTCGGGATCTACGGGGGACGCTTTGTCTCCGAGACCCTGATGGCGGCCCTGGACGATCTCGAGAAGCTGTACATGCGACTCAAGGACGACCCGGAATTCCGGGCCGACTTTGACAATGACCTGGCGCATTACGTGGGCCGGCCATCGCCGCTGTATCACGCCGAGCGCTGGAGCCAGAAGCTGGGTGGCGCACAGATCTTTTTCAAGCGCGAAGACCTGAACCATACTGGCGCGCACAAGGTAAACAACACCATCGGCCAGGCCCTGTTGGCAAAGCACATCGGCAAGCGCCGCGTGATTGCCGAGACCGGGGCAGGGCAGCACGGTGTGGCCACTGCGACAGTGGCTGCGCGCCTGGGCCTTGAGTGCCAGGTGTACATGGGTGCCGAGGATGTGGAGCGCCAGAAGCTGAACGTCTACCGGATGAAACTGCTTGGTGCCGAAGTCATTCCGGTCACGTCCGGGTCGCGGACGCTCAAGGATGCCATGAACGAGGCCATGCGTGACTGGGTCACCAATGTGGATGACACCTTCTACATCATCGGTACCGTGGCCGGCCCGCACCCCTATCCCTTGCTGGTGCGTGATTTCCAGTCGGTCATCGGCCGTGAAGCCCGTCAGCAGTGCATTGACATGACCGGACGTCTCCCTGATGCGCTGGTGGCCTGTGTGGGCGGCGGTTCCAACGCCATCGGCCTGTTCCATCCGATGCTGGATGACGAGGGTGTGTCCATGTACGGCGTTGAAGCCGGTGGTGACGGCGTTGAAACCGGCCGTCATTCGGCGCCGCTGAACGCCGGTCGGCCCGGTGTGCTGCATGGCAATCGCACCTACCTGATGGAAAGCGACGACGGCCAGATTATCGAGACCCATTCGGTGTCGGCGGGCCTGGATTATCCGGGGGTTGGTCCCGAGCATTCATGGCTCAAGGACATGGGTCGGGTGAACTATGTGGCAGTAAACGACGACCAGGCACTGGCTGCGTTCCGTGAGGTGACCAAGGTGGAGGGCATCATGCCGGCGCTGGAGACGGCCCACGCGTTGGCCTATGCCGCCACGCTGGCGCAGGAAATGCCGCGTGACAAGACGCTTATCGTTAACATGTCTGGCCGCGGCGACAAGGACATCCTGACCGTCGCTGCCATGGACGGTATCAAGTTCTAGGAAACAAGATGAGTCGAATCAAAAGCTGTTTTGAACGCCTTGCGCAGGACAACCGCAAGGCGCTTATCCCCTATGTCACTGCCGGCGATCCGTCACTGGAGGTCACCGCTGCCATTCTTGATGCGATGGTGGACGCCGGTGCTGACGTGATCGAGCTTGGTGTGCCGTTCTCGGATCCCATGGCGGACGGCCCGGTGATCCAGCAAGCCTGCGAGCGGTCGCTGGCGTCCGGCACCACCTTGAAGAAGATCCTGGCACTGGTTGCGGAATTCCGCACCCGTAACAGCGACACACCGATTGTCCTGATGGGCTACCTGAACCCGGTGGAAGCCATGGGCTACGAAGCGTTTGCCGAGGGTTGCAGCCAGTCTGGCGTGGACGGTGTGCTGCTGGTGGACATGCCGCCGGAAGAGACGGACGGCATCAAGGAGTACTTCACCAGCCGTGATATCGACCTGGTTTTCCTGATTGCGCCGACCACCACCGAGGCGCGCATGGACGCCATCGCCGAGGCCGGCAGTGGCTACCTGTATTACGTGTCATTGAAGGGTGTTACCGGTTCCGCATTGCTGAACGTGGACGAAGTGGCATCGCGGGTCGAAACAATTCGCAACCATACCGGTTTGCCCATCGGGGTGGGCTTTGGTATCAAGGATGCAGAATCTGCCCGTGCCGTATCCTGCGTTGCCGATGGCGTCGTTGTTGGCAGTGCCCTGGTCAATCGCATCGCCGAGAATGCTGATGCCCCGGGCCGGATTCCAGAGACAGTGGCCGAGGTTTTACGCGACATGCGCGCGGCCATGGACCGGGACTGAGCTGCAAACGGGGAACGTGACATACCATGAGTAATGCCAGCTGGCTGGACAAGATCCTCCCTGCCATTCGCAAGGGTGACGAGGGCCATCGCAAGGCCAATGTGCCTGAAGGGCTGTGGCGCAAATGCCCCCGATGCGATGGTGTGGTCTATCGTCCTGAGCTCGAGCGCAACATGGATGTCTGCCCCAAGTGTGATCATCACATGCGGATTTCTGCGCGCCGTCGCCTGAGCCTGTTCCTGGACGAAACCCCGCAGACAGAAATGTTTGCCGACCTTGAACCGGTGGACCGGCTCAAGTTCCGCGACTCGAAAAAGTACAAGGACCGTCTTGTGGCGGCGCAGAAGGCTACCGGTGAGAAAGATGCGCTGGTGGCCGTGAAGGGCGCCGTCAAGGAGCTGCCGCTGGTGGCGGTGGCGTTCGAGTTCAATTTCATGGGCGGGTCCATGGGCTCGGTGGTGGGCGAACGGTTCGTACGTGCCGTGGACGTATGCCTGGAGAAAAGGCTGCCGCTGGTATGCTTTGCAGCCAGTGGCGGTGCGCGCATGCAGGAGGCGCTGTTCTCCCTGATGCAGATGGCGCGCACCAGTGCTGCGCTGCAGCGCATGCGCGACGCCGGCCTGCCATTTATCTCCGTGCTTACCGACCCGGTGTACGGTGGGGTGTCGGCCTCCCTGGCCATGCTTGGCGACGTCAATGTCGCCGAACCCGGTGCCCTGATCGGTTTTGCCGGCCCACGCGTGATCGAGCAGACGGTGCGCCAGAAGCTGCCGGACGGCTTCCAGCGCAGCGAATTCCTGCTTGAGCACGGCGCTGTGGACATGATCGTGTCACGCCACGACATGCGTGACACGTTGCACCGGCTGCTGGCCAACCTGACCCACGCGCCTGTCTCTGAAAGCGCCTGAGTTGAGCCCATGAGCCTGGACGCCTGGCTCGCGCGCATCGAGCGCCTGCATCCTTCTGAAATAGAGCTGGGCCTTGACCGAGTCGCTGGCGTCGCTGAAGCGCTGGGGGTGAGTCGGGCTACCTGTCCGGTTATCACGGTGGCCGGCACCAACGGCAAGGGCTCGTGCATTGCCCTGGCCAGCGCACTGGCACAGTCAGCCGGGCTTCAGGTGGGTGTGTATACCTCACCGCACCTGCACCATTTCAACGAACGGGTGCGCATCAATGGCGTCATGGCCAGCGACAGCGACCTGGAAAGGGCCTTCGAACAGGTCGATGCCGCTCGCGCTGATACCCCGCTTACCTATTTCGAGTTCACCACACTGGCGGCGCTGTGGCTGTTTCGCAAGCACCAGCCCGCGCTGGACCTGTTGTTGCTGGAAGTCGGCCTGGGTGGCCGACTGGATGCCGTCAACGTGGTGGACGCGGATGTGGCGGTGGTGACGTCCATCGGTCTGGATCACACCGACTGGCTGGGCGATACCCGGGAAGCCATTTGCGCGGAGAAGTGGGGTGTCGGCCGCCCTGGCCGCCCGCTGGTGTTTGCTGATCCAGCACCACCGGCCAACGTGGCTTCCCTTGCCAGCACCTCGGGTGTCCGGTTGCTGGCAGCCGGCGAGGCGTTTGCCGCAGACGCGACCGGCGTTCGCTGGCGTGGCCGCCGTGGCGCGGACTGCCGGGCATCGGTGGATGCGGTGCCCCTGGGTCGTGACAACCTGGCCACGGCGCTGCAGGCGCTGGCCTGTGCGGGCGTGACGCCTGCGGGCGCGGACATTGCCGGCGTGGCCCGCCGCTGTCATGTGCCCGGCCGCCATCAGCAGGTCCAGCTCGCGGGTGTGACCTGGGTGTTTGATGTCGGCCATAACCGTGAAGCCCTGTGGCGATTCAGCGAGCAGCTGGAGGCTGGGGAGGGCACCACGGTGGCGATCTGCGGCATGCTTGCTGACAAACCTGCCGCGACGGCGCTGTCTGCCTTTGTTGGCCGGGTGAGCCAATGGCACTTGTGCACCCTTGAGGGCAGCCGTGGCCAGTCTGCCAGTGAGCTGCAAAAGGCGCTGCCCAGTGGCGAAAGGGCAATCTGTCATGCCACGCCGGCAGCGGCGGTGGCTGCTGTGCGAGACGCCGGGCCGGCGGTTGAGCGGGTGCTGGTTTTCGGGTCTTTCCTGATGCTGGATGCGGTAGCCAGGGCGCTGGGCATCGATCTTTTTCGTGTCGCACCCGCTGCCATGGATGACAGCGCCGGCAGCTGACGCCACAATAGCGCCTGCATCGCGTCGGCTGCGGCCATACTGGCTTACTGGGGCACATGAATACGCACATCAAACAACGTCTGATCGGCTTGCTGGTTTTCCTGCTGCTGGGGGCTATCCTCGCGCCGGTGCTGTTCCGTTCGCCGGAACAGGTACGCGTGGCGCTGGATCTGCAGATTCCCGACCAGCCGGAGCTGGATATCGCACCGCCGGCACCGGTGGTCTCCAGTGACGAGGTGGAACGCGTGCGCGAGCAGATCGGCGATGCCCGCGAAGAGGTTGTTGAGGCCGCCGAGGCGCAGGCCGAACGCGTGCAAGCGGGCGAGCCGGACCCCGAGGCGGCCCCCAGTGAGCCCTTTACGCCCACAGGCTGGGTGGTCCAGGTGGCCAGTTTTACCGACCGCAGCAACGCCGTAAGCCTGCAGACCCGGCTTCAGGCCGCCGACTACAATGCCTTCGTTCGTGACACGGTGCAGGACGAGGTGACCTACTACCGGGTGTTTGCCGGCCCGGAGATCAAGCGTGCCGAGGCCAGCGCCCTGCTGAACCGGCTTGGCAGCGACCCGCGTTTCAAGCTCAATGGCCTGCTGCTGCCCTACACGTTGTGACCCGGCAGGAAAAATCGGCCGGCCGGCACAAAGGTTGTGTTACCACGCCACGCGGTTTGCTACCATGGCGCCCCTGACGAGCCCTGGATACGCGGTGCCGCTTTATATGAACGACGCCACTGTTGTCACCACTGGTGACGGACCCCCGGTCGGGTGGATGCGCTGATGAATGTTGCTGATGCCGCCATCCTGCTGATCATCGCCGTATCCATGTTTATCGGCCTGCGCCGGGGCTTTACCCGCGAAGCATTTTCCCTGGTGTCATGGCTTGCCGCCTTTGTCGTGGCACGCATGTTCGGGCCGGGACTGGAAGTGATGCTGGAAAATTCCGTCGACACGCCCAGTGCCCGGACAGCCATCGCCTTCGGCCTTCTTTTTGCAGCCACCCTGGTGGTGGGTGCCCTGGTGAATCACCTGCTTGGTGAACTGGTCCGTGTGACCGGCCTGTCCAGTACTGACCGGATGTTCGGCACCGTGTTCGGCGCCGTGCGTGGTATGGTGCTGGTGGTTGTGCTGGTGGCCCTGGCCAAGCACCTGTTTGCACAGGATCCCTGGTGGCGCGACTCGGCCCTGGTGCCAATGTTCGCCATGATGGAAGACTGGACCCACAAGGTGGCGACCAGTGTCCTGGACGTTATCATGAAAATCGGCGCGGAATAGAGGACAGCGACATGTGCGGCATTGTCGGAATCGTGGGCCAGTCTTACGTCAACCAGGGCATCTATGACGCCCTGACGGTGTTGCAGCATCGCGGCCAGGACGCAGCGGGCATCGTCACCTGTGACGGCGACCGGCTGTTCCTGCGCAAGGACAACGGCATGGTGCGGGATGTGTTCCGCAACCGCCACATGCGCCGGCTGGTGGGTAACATGGGTATTGGCCATGTGCGCTACCCGACGGCGGGCACCTCAAGCTCTGCCGAGGCCCAGCCTTTTTATGTCAACTCGCCGTACGGCATCACCCTGGCACACAACGGCAACCTGACCAATTCAGCCAAGCTGGCAGAAGACATCTTCAAGGCCGACCTGCGCCACATCAACACCAATTCCGACTCCGAAGTGCTGCTCAATGTGTTTGCCCATGAGTTGCAGCAGCTGGGCAAGCTGGTGCCACAGCCAGACGACATCTTCGAAGCGGTCGCCCGGGTCCACAGCCGTGTGGAAGGGGCGTATGCCGTAGTGGCCATGATTACCGGCTATGGCATTCTCGCCTTCCGCGACCCCCATGGTGTGCGCCCGGTATGCTATGGCCGCCGGGAAACAGAGCAGGGCACCGAGTGGATGGTGGCGTCAGAGAGCGTGGCCCTGTCAGCCCTGGGCTTCCAGCTGGTGCGTGACCTGGCCCCGGGTGAAGCGATCTACCTGTCCGAGGCGGGTGAGGTCTATACCCGCCAGTGTGTGGCAGAGCCAGTGTTGCGTCCGTGCATTTTCGAGCAGGTCTACCTGGCCCGGCCGGATTCGATCATCGACGGTATTTCCGTGTACAAGGCGCGACTGCGGATGGGCGAAAAGCTGGCCGAGAAAATCGTGCGCGAGTGGAAGGATCACGACATCGACGTGATCATCCCGATTCCGGACACGAGCCGCACCGCGGCATTGCAGATGGCCAACTACATGGAAGTGAAGTACCGCGAGGGCTTCATCAAGAATCGCTACATCGGCCGCACATTCATCATGCCTGGCCAGCAGCAGCGGCGAAAATCCGTGCGCCAGAAACTGAATGCCATCGAGCTGGAATTCCAGGGCAAGAATGTCCTGCTGGTGGATGACTCCATCGTCCGCGGCACCACCTGCAACGAGATCATCCAGATGGCCAGGGAAGCGGGTGCCCGCAAGGTGTATTTCGCCTCTGCCGCCCCCGCCGTGATTTACCCCAATGTCTATGGCATCGACATGCCCTCGGCCAGTGAGCTGATCGCCCATGGACGTTCTGTTGACGAGATCTGCGAGAAAATCGGGGCTGACGGCTTGATCTACCAGGACCTGGATGACCTGGTGGCCGCCTGTCGGGAAGGCAACCCGGCAATCGACGAGTTTGATTGCTCCGTGTTTGACGGACGCTACGTGGCAGGTAACATCAGCGAAGATTATCTGGAACACCTCGAACAGCAGCGCAATGATGCTGCCAAGGCCAAGAGTGACCATGACCGTAACATGGCGCTGGCCGACAATGAGGTAATGGACCTGCACAACGCCAGTTGACCGTTTGCAGCCACCCGCGCCCCTGGGGCAGGGGCAGGCGACCGGCGTTCATTTTCGGGAACCTGCAATGAGCAAACGGCAACCGCCGCACGAACAGTCTGTCGAAACCCTGGCCATCCGCACGGCGCAGCTGCGTACCGAGGAGATGGCGCACTCGGAAGCCCTGTTCCTGACCTCCAGTTTTGTCTATGACAGCGCCGAGCAGGCCGCTGCTCGCTTCTCCGGTGATGAGCCGGGCAATATCTATTCACGCTTTACCAACCCCACGGTGCGGGCGTTCGAAGAGCGCCTGGCGGCACTGGAGGGCGGTGAGCGCTGCGTTGCTTTTGCCTCCGGCATGGCGGCGATTACAGCCACCTTCATGGCCCTGCTTGCACCGGGCGACCATATCGTCAGCTCGCGCAGCGTCTTCGGTACCACCAACGTGGTCTATGACAAATACCTGAAGAAGTTCGGGATCGACACCACACTGGTGGACATCGCCGATCTTGACCAGTGGCGCCAGGCGATCACGGACCGCACCCGAATCCTGTTTCTGGAAACACCGTCCAACCCGCTCGCCGAAGTGGGTGACATCGCTGCACTGGCGGAGCTGGCCCATGCCAGCAACGCCCTGCTGGTGGTGGATAACTGTTTCTGCACGCCGGCCCTGCAGCGTCCCATTGAAATGGGCGCAGACCTGGTGATTCACAGCGCCACCAAGTACCTGGACGGACAGGGCCGCTGCCTGGGCGGCGCCGTGGTGGGTCCCCAGGCGCCGCTGGAGGATATCTTCGGTTTCCTGCGTACGGCGGGTGCCAGCATGAGCCCGTTCAACGCCTGGGTGTTTCTCAAGGGGCTGGAAACCCTGTCGCTGCGTATGCGCGAGCATTCCCGCAATGCCGCCGTACTGGCGGACTGGCTGGTGGCCCAGCCCGGCATCGCCCGGGTGCACTACGCCGGGCTGGCGTCACATCCGCACCATGCACTGGCGGCGCGCCAGCAATCTGCATTCGGCGGCGTGTTGTCCTTTGAAGTGGAAGACAGCGATGGCAAACGTGACCGCCAGGCCGCTTGGCGGTTCATCAACGGCACCGAAATGGTGTCGATCACGGCCAACCTGGGCGATGTAAAAACCACCATCACCCATCCTGGCTCCACCACCCACGGGCGTGTGCCGGATGCGGAAAAGCAGCGTGCCGGCATCACCGACAACCTGATCCGCCTGGCCGTGGGGCTGGAAGGCATTGAGGACATCAAGGCAGACATGGCCCGCGGGCTGTCTGCCATCGGCCACGAGGTGACTGCATGAAGGATGTACTGGCGCGAGCCGCGGCCCAGATCAGCAATGTCGTGCTGGGCAAGCCGGACCAGGTGCGTTTGAGTATCGCCTGCCTGCTGGCCAACGGGCACCTGCTGATTGAAGACCTGCCGGGTATGGGCAAGACAACGCTGGCCCACGCGCTGGCTCGCACCTTCTCCCTGGACTTCAACCGCGTGCAGTTCACCAGTGACATGCTGCCTGCTGACATCATCGGGGTATCCATCTTTGATCCCGACACACGCAAGTTCACCCTGCGCGAGGGTCCGGTGTTCTGCCAGCTGCTGCTGGCTGATGAAATCAACCGTGCCACGCCCAAGACACAGGGCGCACTGCTTGAAGCCATGGAAGAACGGCAGGTGACGCTGGATGGCGCTACCCGGGCGTTGCCGGAGCCGTTCTTCGTGGTCGCCACACAGAACCCGGTGACCCAGGCTGGCACCTTTCCGCTGCCAGAGTCACAGCTGGACCGGTTCCTGATGCGTATCAGCCTTGGTTATCCGGCAGCGGATGTGGAGCGCCAGCTGCTCGCCGGGGAAGACCGCCGACAGGCATCCCTTGCGTTGCCGCCGGTGATCGAGTTGCCGGCACTGCAGAAGCTGATGGCACTGGTGACGCGGGTGCGGGCATCCAATGATCTGGTGGATTACGTCCAGCGTATCCTGGCCTGCAGCCGTGACAGCGGCCTGTTCGTTGCCGGCCTGTCGCCGCGGGCCGGGCTCGGCCTGCTGCGTGCCGCCCGCGCGTGGGCCTTGCTGGGTAGTCGTGACTACGTCATTCCCGAGGATGTGCAGACGGTACTGGGGCCGGTGGTGGAGCATCGATTGTCGCCGGTGTCGGGTGGCGCCACCGGTACGGCCACGCAGCAGTTGCTGGAGGCGGTGCCGGTCGTCAGGGGTAGCTGACACATGCGCGCGCAGGTGCAGGCCTGGTATGGCAACTGGCTGCGGCGACGGATCCCGCCGGCGCGGTCGGTGACCCTGGACCAGCGCCGGGTGTTCATTTTTCCGACCCGCTACGGTTTTTTTTACCTGACCATCTGTGTGCTGCTGTTCCTTGGCGGCATCAATTACGAGAACAACCTGATCATGGGTTTCTCGTTCATGCTCACCAGCCTGTTCATCGCCTCGATCATGTCCACCTTCCGCAACCTGGCCAGCGTCACGCTGGTGGCGGGCCAGTACCGGGCCGGCTTTGCCGGCGCCCATGGTGCCGTGGAAATTCGTTTGCTGGGTGGGCGCCGCTACCACCGCAGCCTGTGGCTGCGCTGGCGGAACGAGAAGGCGCAGCCTCCCCGGGAAGTGTCGCTGGAAGCCGGTGCGGAAGACAGCGTCTGGCTGGACGTGACCCTGCCCCGTCGGGGCTGGGTCGACCCGGGGCGCCTGCAGATTACCACCCGCTATCCGCTGGGCCTGTTGCGGGCCTGGTCCTATGTCGACCTGGACCATGCCTGCCTGGCCTGGCCGACACCGGTGGCGTCGCTGTCCGCCCCGGCCAGTGGCGGTGAGGAAGAGCAGGGTGAGCGCCAGCATGACCGCGGCAGTGAGGATTTCGAAGGCGTGCGCGAATACCAGCCCGGTGATTCCCTGCGCGCGGTGGACTGGAAAAAACTGGCGCGCGGACAGGGCCTGAACACGAAGATGTTCAATGACCCGGTGGAAGGCCGCCTGTGGCTTGAGTGGGACCGGTTGCAGGGGCTGGACCCGGAGGCGCGGTTGCAACGCCTGTGCTGGTGGGTGGAGCACCTGGATGGGTCGGGCCAGCCTTATGGCGTCGCGCTGCCTGGCGAAAGCCTGTCGCCGGGCAGTGGCAGCCTGCATCACAAGCAGGCCCTGGACATGCTGGCCCTGTACGGCCAGCCGCGTCGGGAGGTGCACTGATGGCGCGCGTCTACCAGGTGCCGGCCCACGCCTTCCGCTGGCTTGCCCTTGGCGTGGTGTTGGCGGTGCTGCCGCACCTGGTCTCGGCACCGCTGTGGTTGCAGGCCGCCGCCGTGGTGCTGGTGGTGTGGCGATTGCTGATCCAGCGTGGCCGCCTGCGTATGCCGGGCATCCTGCTGCGCACGGCCATGCTGTTTGCCCTCAGCGGTGCCACGCTATGGAGTTACGGCACCGTGCTCGGGCCCGCTGCTGGTGTGGCACTGCTGGTGGCCGCGTTCTGTCTCAAGTTGCTGGAAATGTTTCGCCTGCGGGATGCCTATGTGGTGGTGGTGCTGTCGTATTTTGTCCTGGCGACGGTGTTCCTGCTGTACCGGAACGCACTGGTTACGATCTATGTGCTGGTGGTGCTTTGCATCATTACCGCGGCGCTGATCGGCATCAATCATCCCGAAGCGGGGGTGCGCTCGCGCACGCACCTGCGGGTTGCCGGCGGCCTGATGCTGCAGGCGACACCGTTGATGCTGGTGCTGTTTGTGCTGGTGCCCCGCATCGAGCCGTTATGGAACCTGCCCTCGGACAAGCGCGAGGCACGTACCGGTATGAGCGACTCCATGTCGCCGGGGGAAATTTCCCGGCTGGCGCAGTCGGACGAGCTGGCCTTCCGGGTCGAGTTTGACGGTGAGCCGCCACCGATGCGTGAGCGCTACTGGCGCGGCCTGACCTACAGCTGGTTCAATGGCCGGCGCTGGTCACAGGCCACGCCGCAGAACATCAATTCGCGGGAGCTGGTGTATCGGCCCGGGGATCGCCCGCCCGACTGGTACGAGCGCCTGCGCAATGACCGCCAGGGGGAGCAGTACCGCTATCGTGTGCTGCTGGAGCCCACCCAGCAGCCCTGGATGTATGCCCTGACGGTGCCTTTTGTGGATGACCGTCGCCATATGGTGGCGCGGGATTTCCGCCTGCTGGCGACATCCGAGATTCGCGACCTGTATACCTACCGTGTCACCAGCTGGACAGAGATGACGCTGGACCAGCCGCTGCCAGCCTGGGAGCGTCGTCTCAACCTGTCGCTGCCGTCAGAGGGCAATCCGCAGGCCCGCGCCATGGCGGAGCGTTGGCGCGAAGAAGCCGGCACAGACACCAACTTCGCCAACCGCATGCTGATGCATTTTCGCAACCAGCCGTTCTATTACACCCTGGAGCCGCCACTGCTCGGCGACCAGCGTGTGGATGATTTCCTGTTCAATACCCGCCGTGGTTTCTGTGAACACTATGCCCAGACCATGGCCTTCATGCTGCGGGCGGCCGGGATTCCGGCGCGGATCGTGGCGGGCTACCAGGGCGGTGAGGTGAACACCCTCGGCAGTCACCTGCTGATTCGCCAGTCGGATGCGCATGTCTGGGTGGAAGCCTGGCTGGACCAGCGCGGCTGGGTGCAGATGGATCCTACCGCGGCGGTGGCTCCCGAACGGATCGAAATGGGTTTGCGCGAAGCGCTGGAACAGCAGGGTGAAACCGATGCCTTCGGCGCCCTGGACGGGTTCACCAACAGTGCCCTGATGCAGCAGCTGGGCCTGTTCACCGACTACTACGAATTTCTCTGGCAGAAGTGGGTGGTGGGCTACGAGCAGGAGCAGCAGGGGCAGTTATTGTCCGGGCTGTTCGGCGAAATCACGCCGGTGCGCCTGGCCATCATCATGGGGGTGGCCGCCGGCTCGGTGTTGATGCTGATGTTCCTGCTGATGTTGTGGGGAAACCGCAAGCCCCCGCTGCACTGGTGGCAGCAGGAGTACTGGTCCATGCGCAAGTTGCTGGTACGGGCGGGCGTCGATGACAACATCCAGCACGGCCCCCGTGGCATGCTGGCCGGCGTGCGGGCACAGTCCCCGGCCGCGGCCGGCGCCTTCGAGCAGTGGTGCCAAATGTATGAAACCCTGGTCTATGCCCGCCCGGACCTGCTTGCAGAAGGGGGCGGCCGACGCAAGCGCATGCGTCAGCTGCGACGCCAGGTGGCGCGTTCATTACGTCGCTGACGTTGTCCCCGGGTTCATGCTGAAACGGGCCACCACTGGCGCCAGCTGCTGGCGCAGGCTTGCCGCCAGCGCGGTGTAGTCCCGGTCGGCGGACAGCGGTCGCCAGCCGACACCGTCCAGTACCATGCTTGCCAGGGCATGCATGTTTTCCTCCCCGGAGGGCAGGTTCCAGCGCCGGCGCAACTCCGGATCACCGCTGACCAGCATGTAGCTGCCCTGGCAGGCGGTTTCCAGGGCAAAGGTGAAGGCATCCTCGCTGACCGGCAGCGCGGCCAGGTCGCCCTCCTCACGGGCCTGGCCGATCAGGGCCTTGCTGATGGCGAACACGGACTGGCGGGCGTTCTCCAGTTCGTCCAGGTGATCGGCGCTGACGCGGTCGGTGAGGGAGCCGGCACTGAGGGCGAGGGTGAGGCGGAAATCTTCCGGGTGCTGGGCCGCATACAGCTCATAGGCAACGAACATGGCCAGTACCCGGTCGCGGCTTCGGGTCACCTGGCTCAGTGCTTGCGCCAGCATGGCGGCGATATTATTGACCCGGCGGCAGGCGAGGGCGCACAGAACATCCTCACGGCAGGTAAAATGCTTGTACAGTGTGCCCTTGGCATACTCGCCACGGGCGGCAAGCCGTTCCATGGTGATCGCGTCCTGACCCTGCTCCAGCAGCAGTTCGGTGGCCAGATCAAGGAGATAGGCTTCGCGTTCACGAAATTCACGTGCTCGTCGTTCGCGGGTTCCCATAATACTTGTCATTTTGTGACGGTGCGTCACAGTATAGGCGGGGTGTCTGGCCGCTACCAGCCAGCATGGCGGTGCAGGTACCCCGGAATCGCAACCAATTGTGAATCGGCATGGCGAAACTGCATCCACAACTGAAACAGGGTCTGGCGCTGGTCCCGGAGGACAAGCCGGTCCACCTGCTGACCCGGCACTCCGTGCGGGAGATGGCAAAGAACGGCTTTGCCGATTACCGCCTGCCGCTGACCCCCGAGGGTATCGAGATGGCACGCCGTTGGGGCGAGGCGCTGGGGCGTCCGGTTCAGCGCTGCTTCAGCAGTCCGGTGGGCCGTTGTGTGGATACCGCCACGGCCATGCTTGAAGGTCTGGAGGCTGCGGGCCTGCAGGCGTCAGCGGTGGAGATTGAGCATGTGCAGACGCTGGTGGAGCCAGGCTGCTATGTGGAGGATATCCGCCGGGTAGGGCCACGGTTCCTGGAGCTGGGGGCCATCGGCTTTCTCAATCATCACCTCAACGGTGAGCTGGACGGCTTGCTGACACCCGCCCGCGGTCATGAAAAGCTGGTGCGCTACCTGCGCGAGCGTGAGCCCGCACCCGGTCACCTTGCGCTTCACGTCACGCACGATACCATCCTCATGGCATTCATCGCCGAAATGCTGGGGCTGCGCCAGGTCAGTGACGCCGACTGGCCCTGGATGATGGAAGGTGTCTGGCTGTGGTTTGACGATGACGGCCTGCACTGGATCTGGCGCGGCGAGAAACGCCTGCGCCCTCATGCCGACTGATTTCCGGAGTACTATGACAGAGCACAATGCGGCGCCCATGGCGCTGTCCATCCGTGATTTACGCAAGACCTACGGCGGCGGCACCGAGGCGCTCAAGGGTATCAGCCTGGATGTTCGCCAGGGCGAGTTCTTCGCGCTGCTGGGGCCGAATGGCGCCGGCAAGTCCACCACCATTGGCATTGTCAGCTCACTGGTGAACAAGAGCGACGGCCAGGTGTCCGTGTTTGGCCACGACCTGGAACGTGAACGCGGCCTGGCCAAGAAACATATCGGCATCGTGCCGCAGGAGTTCAATTTCAACCAGTTTGAAAAAGTCTTCGATATTCTCGTCACCCAGGCCGGCTTCTACGGTATTCCGGCACCGCGGGCGCGGGAGCGGGCGGAACATTACCTGCGCAAGCTGGGTTTGTGGGAGAAGCGCGACAGCCCGTCACGGATGCTCTCCGGCGGCATGAAACGCCGTCTGATGATTGCCCGGGCGCTGGTGCACGAGCCACAGTTGCTGATCCTCGACGAGCCCACCGCTGGCGTCGATATCGAGCTGCGCCGCTCGATGTGGGATTTCCTTATCGAGCTGAACGGGCAGGGCAAGACCATCATCCTCACCACTCATTACCTGGAGGAGGCCGAGTCGCTGTGCAAGCGCATCGCAATCATTGATCACGGCCGTATTGTCGAGAACACGGACATGAAATCCCTGCTGGAAAAACTGCATGTGGAAACGTTCATTCTCGACCTGGCCCGGCCAGTGACCCAGGCCCCGACTGTCGAGGGTTTTTCCGTGGTGCAGCGCGACGAGACCACCCTCGAGGTTGAGGTGCCCAAGTCGGAGGCGCTCAACGAGGTGTTTTCCCAGCTCACCGAGCAGGGCTACGAGGTGCTGAGCATGCGTAACAAGGCCAACCGGCTTGAGGAGCTGTTCATGCGCCTGGTGGACCGCAACCTGCCAGAGGAGGCATCCGCATGAGCAGTTACGAGTACTGGGTTGCCTTCGTCACCATAGTCACCCGGGAAGTGCGCCGGTTCCTGCGCATCTGGCCACAGACCCTGCTGCCGCCGGCGATCACCATGTCGTTGTACTTTGTCATTTTCGGCAACCTGATTGGCAGCCGCATCGGCGACATGGGCGGTTTCAACTACATGCAGTACATCGTGCCTGGCCTGATCATGATGAGCGTGATCCAGAACAGCTACGGCAATGTGGTCAGTTCCTTCTTCGGCACCAAGTTCCAGCATTCCATCGAGGAGATGCTGGTGTCACCCATGTCCAGCCTCATCATCCTGCTGGGGTTTGTCGCCGGTGGTGTGGCCCGAGGGGTCATGGTGGGTGCCATCGTCACGGCACTGTCACTGTTTTTCACGGACCTTGCCCTGACCAACGTGCTGGTGACGTTTGCAGTGGTGATCATGACCGCGGTGCTGTTCAGCCTGGGTGGTATGGTCAACGCGATTTTTGCCAACAAGTTCGATGATATCGCCATCGTGCCGACCTTCGTGCTGACGCCACTGACCTACCTGGGCGGGGTGTTCTACTCCATCGACCTGCTGCCGGAATTCTGGCGCGGGGTGTCGCTGTTCAACCCGATTGTCTACATGGTCAACGCGTTCCGCTACGGGGTGCTGGGTGTGTCCGATGTCGACGTCGGTTTCTCGTTGCTGGCCATTGCCACATTCACCATCATCCTTTTTGCGTATGTGCTGTGGCTGTTGAATCGGGGCGTTGGCATTCGCAGCTGAGGGATTTGCCGTTTATCCGGGTAAACAGGTCACAGAACACAGTTTTTCTCGCTCTGTGGCCTGTTCTGCGCGCTATCATGAATGAACGCAGCGAGGACATGGGAGGCCGTTATGGCGTCGCCGCTCAGTGATACGCCCCTGGGGCGCAAGACCGACTATGTGGATACCTACACACCGGCACTGCTGTGTCCGGTACCGCGCTGGGATGCTCGCGAGGATCTGGAGCTGGTGCCGGACGAAATGCCGTTTCACGGTGTGGATATCTGGCACGCCTACGAGATTTCCTGGCTCGATGAGCGCGGCAAGCCGATGGTGGCGGTGGGGCAGTTGCGTGTTCCCTGTCACACGGCCAACCTGATCGAGTCGAAATCGCTCAAGCTGTACCTGAATTCGTTCGCCAATACAGCCTTCGCCAATCGGCAGGCCGTGGCCCATGCCATGGAAAACGACCTGTCAGAATGCGCCGGTGGCGCCGTGGACGTGCGTCTGCAGACCATTGACGAAGCAGCCCGGGAAGGCTTTCCGGAAATCCATGCCACGTCGGTGGACCGGATCGAGCTGGACATCAACCAGTACGAGTATGACCCCGCCCTGTTGCGTGTCGACCAGGGCGCCCCGCTGAACGAAACACTGTACTCGCACCTGTTGCGCAGTCGCTGCCCGGTGACCGGGCAACCGGACTGGGCCACGGTGTTCGTGCGCTACAGCGGCGAGCCGATCAGTCATGCCGGTTTCCTGCGCTACCTGGTATCCCTGCGCAATCACCAGGGGTTCCATGAGCAGGTGATCGAGCGCATCTTCGTGGACATCAAGCAGCAATGCCGGCCGCGGCACCTATCCGTGTTTGGCCGGTTCACGCGGCGAGGGGGCCTGGATATCAATCCGTTCCGCTCTGACTTCGAAGACCAGCCGGTGGCCGGCCGGGTATCGCGGCAGTAGCCGGTCAGGGGCCGAAGGGCAGGGCCAGTGACGCCCACAGCGCCAGCAGTATGGTCCAGGCCAACATCAGTGACAGGCTGAACGGCAGCATTAACGCCATCAACGTACCGATGCCGGCGTCTCGCTGGTACTGGCGGGCAAAGCCGAGCACCAGGGCGAAGTAGGGCATCAGCGGCGTGATGATGTTGGTGGCCGAGTCGCCCACCCGGAATGCGGCCTGGGTCGCTTCCGGGGAGACTCCCAGCACCATCAGCATGGGCACGAACACCGGCGCCAGCACTGCCCACTTGGCGGAGGCGCTGCCAATGAACAGGTTGATCAATCCCACCAGCAGCACCAGCACCACCAGAAGCAGTGCCTCCGGCAGCGCCAGCGTGGCGAGCCACTGGGCGCCGGATACCGCCAGTGCCAGCCCCATGCCGGTCCAGTTGAACCAGGCCACGAACTGGGCGGCGAAGAACATCAGCACCAGGTAGCCGGCCATGGTGCGCATGGTGTCTTCCATTGCCTCGATGGCGTCTCCGGCGCTGCGAAAGGCGCCGCTGACCCGACCGTAGACATACCCGCACAGGGCAAAGCCCAGCGCTACCAGTACGACAATGTGGGTAATGAAGGGTGATGTCAGCAGGCTGACTCCGGGGCCCTGGCGCAGGGGGGCATCGTCCGGCAGGGTTGCAACGCCGAGCAGGGCAAGCCAGGCAGCAAGCGCAACGGTGGCCCACAGCAGTGCCTGGCGGTTGCCCGCGCTGTCGGGGGCTGGCGAGTCTGCCGGTGTCGGGTCCTGTGCCGCGCCCTGTGTGGCGGCGGGCAATTGTCGCTCCAGTGGTCGCGCCACCAGGCTGACCACGACAGTGACCAGCACTGTACTGGCGATAATGAACCAGTAATTGCTGGCCGCGTGGATGCCACCGGCCGGATCGGTGATATGTATGGCTTCCGTGGTCAGGCCGGCGAGCAGGGCGTCCACGGGCCCCACCAGCAGGTTGGCACTGAAGCCTCCGGAGACGGCGGCAAAGGCCACGGCGATACCCAGCAATGGCGGCTTGCCGGCCTGCTGGAACAGCAGCGCAGCCAATGGCACCAGGACCACGTAGCCAGCGTCGGCCGCGAGGCTGGACATGACCCCGGCAAATGCGACTACCGGCACCAGCAGCGCTGTGGGACAGCTGCGCAGCAGGGCCTGTAACAGGGCGGCCAGCAGGCCGGCCCGCTCGGCGATGCCTATCCCCAGCATCGCCACCAGCACCACGCCCAGGGGCGCGAAGCCGGTGAAGTTGCTGACCAGGTGCGAGAGCTGGTAACGCAGCCCTTCGGTGCTGACCAGAGAGCGCAGCACCAGGGCGTCCCCGGTGCCGGGATGGGTCAGGTCGGCCTGTAGCAGGCTTGCCAGTGCAGACAGTGGCCACAACAGGATACACAGCCAGACAAACAGGAGTGTGGGGTGAGGCAATCGGTTGCCGAGCCGTTCCAGGCCGGCCAGCCAGCTGCCCTGCAGGTTCCGGGTCATGCCGTCAGACTACCAGCTTGGCTTTTACCGACATAGCGGCACGGCCCATGAGTTCCATGATCTTGCCAATGTCCTTGGGGCGCAGCTTGCTGCTGTCCACATGCAGGGCGAAGCCCTCGGCCTCGTAATCCACCTGTATGGGTTCCCGCTGCTTGAGCTTGCTGGCGGTAGTGGCCAGCGTCTTCAGCACCGGCTTCTTGTCAAAATGACGAATCTTGTCCACATCCATGTGAATGGCGAAGCCGGCAGCCTCAAGGGAGACAAAGTTGTCCTTCTTGGTGGCCTTGCTGCGCCAGTCACTGACCTCGAACACGGGAATGGGGCGGTTGAAGCCCTTGACCTGGATATCACCCATGTTGCGGGCAAGGATGCGGTCCTTGATCAGCTCATGGGTGGCCTCGGAAATGAGGATGTGTCCCGGTCGTGCCGCGGATTCCAGGCGGCTGGCCAGGTTCACGTCCGTGCCGAGGATGGTGTAGTCCAGGCGCGAGTCGGTGCCGAAGTTGCCGACCGTGACATAGCCGGTGTTGATGCCGATACGGATTTCCAGCTTCTGGTCGATACCCTGGCGTTTCCATTTCTGCCGCAACAGCTTCATGTGTTTCTGCATCTCGATGGCCATGGCGACGCAATTGGTGGCGTCTTCCTTGGAGCCTTTGGAGGTCGGATCGCCAAAGAACACCATCACGGCATCACCGATGAACTTGTCCACCGTGCCGCCGTAGCGCATGGCAATGCGGGTCATGTCGCTGAGATAGGTGTTGAGCATGCTGGTCAGGACGTTCAGCGGCAGTTCCTCTGACATGGCGCTGAAGCCCTTGATGTCAGAGAAGAAGATGGTCAGTTTCTTGCGTCGGGTTTCCACCTTGGCATCGCGCTTGCCGGAGAACAGTGAGCCCCAGATCTGCGGTGACAGGTACTTGGCCAGTTTGCGCGACAGTTCCACCGCCTGTTTCTGCTGCTGGTAGACGCGTGCCTGGGTGGCCATGATCAGGGCATTGCGCTGGTGCGCCTGGAAAGAGGCCGCGCCGACATAAACACCGAGGCCCACCATGGACACCATGTTCAGCAGGATCGGGGTGTCGCTGTAGGCCAGTATCTCGAACCCCAGTACGAGGGCGCCGACCACGGCACCCAGCACGGTCCAGACAATGTTCATCAGCCAGATGTAGAGGCCGCCCGACGTGACCGCGTTGGCGTGCACGATGATCAGCAGTGCCATGCATGGAATCAGGGCAAAGTGCAGGGAAGCCATGGCGATGCCGATAAAGATGGCATCCAGCTGCACCAGCACCTTGTAGATCTGTTCTTCTTTCTGCGCCTTGCGCTCACGCAGGGCAGCGATGGTCTGTGCCACCAGCGGGTAGCCCAGCAGGATGGCCAGAACCAGCAGGTACTCGAACGGGAGTACATTCTTGATGATGCCGGCCACCAGGGCGACGGCCGCGACCAGAAATTCCAGCAGGCGAATGTAGTTCGCCATGCGCCGGGCCACCACCGAGGGATCTTCCTGGCGGCGCGATGGGGCGGGCGCAGATGCTGAGCTGGGTTTCATAAATTTCCTGCGATCTGTTTCGCAACTTGTTGTTTTTTTGTGAAGATTACCCTGTATCGTCGTCAGAAAAAAGAAGTAGCACCATTTTGGGTGCTGCCCGCGCCGGCTCGGTTACAATGGGGCCCGCGCGGACATCGTCGAGCAATCATGAGGAGCCTATGGACGCCCTGGATGCCCTGCAAAATCGCGTCTCCATTGCCCAGCTGGGTGAGCCAGCCCCGGACGACGCCACGATCGAGACGCTGCTGCAGGCAGCCATTCGTGCCCCTGATCATGGTGTGCTGCGGCCGTGGCGATTTATCGTCCTGCGTGGCGAGGATCGCAACCGGCTGGGCGATCTGCTGGTCGCGGCCAAATGCGAGCGCGAGCCGTCGCTGAGCGAGGAAGAGCGCGACAAGCTTCGGGCCAAGCCGCTGCGCGCCCCCTTGGTGCTGGTGGCGGTGGCGGAAGTGGTGGAGGGCCACCGTGTGCCGGTGCTGGAACAGATTGTCGCCACCGGTGCCGCGGTGCAGAACATCATGGTGGCCGCCCATGCCCTGGGTATTGGCGCCATGTGGCGCACCGGGTCGCTGGCATCCAGTCGCACGGTGAAACAGGGGCTGGGCTTTGCCGACAAGGACGAGATTGTCGGTTTTATCTACCTGGGCACCCCCTGTGGCAGCATCAAGATGGTGCCGGCAGACAGTCCGGCCAATTACCTGCGCCAGCTGCCGTGATCGACCTCGCTGCGCTGCAGGCCCGCGTCTGTGAGGCCATTCCCATCACCCGGGGGCTGTCATTCGAGCTGCTCGACTTCGACGGTGATCGCCTGCGGGTAAGCGCCCCCTTGAGTGCCAATGGCAACGACAAGGGCACGTTCTTTGCCGGCAGCCAGGCCATGCTGCTGACCCTGTCCGGCTGGGCGCTGACAACCCTGCTGGCGGAACAGGCCGGCTATCCCAGTGATGTGGTGGCCGTGGAGAGTGCGCTGTCATATTGCGCACCGGTGTGCAGTGATATGGTGGTGACCGTATCTGCCAGTGAGGGGCAGCAGGCCCGGTTCGCCGAGCGCCTGGCTCGCAAGGGGCGCGCGCCTTTGGCCGTGGACGCCAGCGGGGTCGACCAGGCGGGTGTCGAGGGCGCCCGTTTCCGGGCCAGCTACCTGGCTCGTTACCACAGCCCCGACGCCGGCGCGGGCAAGCGGAGAGAGACTGTATGACCCATCCACTGACGCACCTGTTGCTGTTTGTCCTCTGGACCCTTTTGATGCTCGGCATCACCCTGGCCGGGCGCGCCACCCTGGTGCTCCTTGGCAAAGCCCGGGCCAATGCGTTTCCGCCCTACAGTTACGACCCCGGGCGCTTTTTTGACCGCAGCGCCCGTGCCTACCAGAACTGCCTGGAAACGCTGCCGGTGCTGGCAGCCCTGGTGCTGGCCAGCGAAATTACCGGGTTTCACAGTGAAGCCGGTGTCTTCACCCTGTGGGTCCTGATTGCCCGCCTGTTCCAGAGCAGTATTCATCTGGTTGGCGCTGGCCATTGGCTTGTCTTTATCCGTTTCCACTTTTTCCTCGTCCAGGTGGTGCTGATGGCCTGGCTGGCAGCTGCATTGCTGGCCAATTGGTGGCCATACTGAACCGCCACGATTGCCTCTGAACCCCGGCTCAGGTAACCTACGCGCCTTCTGACGCACTGGCCGTTCTTCGAGCGTTAAATCAGTGGGTTACAGAAGGCTTCTCCATAACGACGTAGTTCTGGAGCAGCCGCTACAATGAGTTCCTGGTGAGGTGTCCGAGTGGTCGACATCTTGCCAAAGGCAAGTGAACGTTGCCGCGTAGCGGCGACGGCCCGAAGGGCGAGGGCGCAGCCCGAGTAGGGAGCATGCACAGCGTGCGACTCCCAGAGTGTGGAAGGGAATCCACAGACAATGAGTTCTTGGTGAGGTGTCCGAGTGGTCGACATCTTGCCAAAGGCAAGTGAACGTTGCCGCGCAGCGGCGACGGCCCGAAGGGCGAGGGCGGAGCCCGAGTAGGGAGCATGCACAGCGTGCGACTCCCAGAGCGTGGAAAGGAATCCACAGACAATGAGTTCTTGGTGAGGTGTCCGAGTGGTCGAAGGAGCACGCCTGGAAAGTGTGTATACGGCAACGTATCGAGGGTTCGAATCCCTCCCTCACCGCCAAACAAAACAGCCCCGCAACGCGGGGCTTTTTTGTTTGGCCGTGCGGGCGGTCCTGATTCGAACCCGCCGTCCAGGCGATCTGTCACAGCCTGTCCGAAACGCCCGCTGAAGATATTTCATGATTCGCCTCACCGGCGTGCACCGTCGGCGGCCGTTGCCCTCACCCTGTCCCTCTCCCGGAGGGAGAGGGTACGTGCTAATGGCGGCGGTGCGGTCGGCCAGGGGGGGGGTGGACGCACACGCCCGCTGGCATAGCCCCTCTCCCTCCGGGAGAGGGGTTGGGGTGAGGGCAAGCACGGCGTCGCCGCTTCGGGCGGTTGCGGGCAACGCTGCCACCGGCTAACGGGGGGTTCGCCGCGTTCACGCCGCTCCTACGGGGTGGATTCAGTTTGTTGCGGGCCCAGTATTTCAAAATCCCCCAGATCCGCCTGCTTTGTCTGCCGGCGGTAGCTGAAGGTAAACCCGGGCCAGTTGATCGGGTTGCGGCCGTTGTCATCCACGTACCAGGAGGTACATCCGGCGGCCCAGACGCTGCGCTGCATGCTTGCCTGTACCTGGTCCAGAAAGGCCTGCTGGCGTTCGGGTTTCACATCCAGGGCCGTGCCCGGCCGCTGATCCAGGGCATGGATGCAGTCCATGATGTAGGCCGCCTGTGACTCGAGCATGTAGATGATGGAGTTATGGCCCAGATTGGTGTTGGGGCCGTAGACAATGAACAGGTTCGGGAAACCGTTGACGACGATGCCCTTGTAGGCCTCGGCACCGTCTTTCCACACATCAGCCAGCTCCCGGCTGTTGCGTCCAGTGATGTGGATGGGCGAGAGGAACTCGGTGGCCCGGAAGCCGGTGCCATAGATGATGGTGTCCACGGTGTGGCGGTTGCCATGACGGGTCACCACAGCGTCCGCCTCGATACGTACCACCGGGTCGGTGACCAGGTCGAGGCGGTCATCATCCATGGCCGGGTACCAGTCATTGCTCAGCAGGATACGTTTGCAGCCGATCTTGTAGTCGGGCACCAGTGCATCCCGTTTTTGTGGGTCGCGCACGTCGCGGCGGATGCGACGTTTTACCGCCCATGTCCACGGTTCCAGCAACCATTTGAAACGGGTGAACGCCAGTGCGCGACTTTCATAGGAGCAGTACAGGAAGGCGCGATACAGCCGCTCCAGCAATGGCAGGGCGGCAAACAGCTTTTTCTCCCAGCGCCGGAAGGCCCGGTCGGGTTTGCGGATCACCCAGGGGGCGGAGCGCTGGAACAATGCCAGTGACGCCACCTTCGGCAGGATCTCCGGGACGAACTGGATGGCGCTGGCGCCGGTGCCGATGACCGCCACCCGTTTGCCGGCGAGGTCATGGTCATGGTTCCAGCGGGCGGAATGAAACGCCTCACCCTTGAACGCGTCGCGCCCGTCGATGGCTGGGAACAGCGGCTTGTTCAGCTGGCCGGTGGCGGCGATCAGGATATCCGTGGTCAGCGCCTTGCCGTCGCCGGTGCGCAGGTGCCAGCGATTGTCCCGCTCATCGAAACGGGCGCTGTACAGCTCGGTGCGAAAACGGATGTGCGGCAGAACACCGTATTTGCCGGCGCAATGGTGGATGTAGCCGTTGATCTCGTCCTGGTGAGCGAACTTGTGGTTCCAGTCCGGTTTCGGCTCGAACGAGTAGGAATACAGGTGCGACTGCACATCGCAGGCGGCGCCCGGGTAAGTGTTGTCACGCCAGGTGCCGCCCAGATCGGCGGCCTTTTCCAGGATGATGAAGTCCTCGATCCCGGCCGCGCGCAGCTTGATGCCCATGAGTATGCCGCCAAAGCCGGTGCCAATGATGGTGGCGCGGAAATGGGGAATGGCCGGTGCGGTCATCGAGGGGCGGACTCCTGGGTGCCGGTGGTGTCCCTGAGCCTACTGCAATCCGGCTGCCCACGGCCAGTGGTGTGCTTCAAGGCCTTGCTGACCGGTGCGGCGTCACTGTTGGCCCTTGTTCGCGACGTGCACGCCGCTCCTACGGGTTGGCGGCGTATTCAGCCTCGGCGAGGACTTCCAGGAAATCAGCGCCAAAGCGTTCCAGCTTGCTGTCGCCGACACCGCTGACAGCGAGCAACTCGCTGGCCGTGGTGGGCCGTTGTTCCAGCATGTCGCGCAGGGTGGCGTCATGGAAGACCACGTAGGGGGGCACGCCGTGTTCATCCGCCAGGCGCTTGCGACAGGCCTTCAGTGCCTGCCACAGGGGCAGGTCAGCATCGCTGATGTCGGCATTGATGCCCTTGCGACCGCGGCTGCCGGTGCTGACCGGCGTGGTATCCCGGCGTAACTGCAGGCTGGCCTCACCCTTGAGCAGGGGGCGGCACTGTTCGGTGAGCTGCAGGGCGCCGAAGGCGTCGGCATTGACCTCGACGTAACCAAGGGCCACCAGCTGGCGGAGCACACTGCGCCACTGGCGGTTGTCCAGATCCTTGCCGATACCGTAGGTGGATACCTGTGTATGCCCGGCGCGCTGGACCTTTTCGTTTTCGCTGCCGCGCAGCACATCAATGACATGGTTGGCGCCGAAGCGCTGGCCGGTACGATAGATGCAGGACAACAGCTTGCGCGTGGCCTCGGTGGCGTCCCAGGTTTCCGGCGGGTTGAGGCAGTTGTCGCAGTTTCCGCAGGGGGCGATGACATCGCCGAAGTAGCGCAGCAGCACCTGGCGGCGGCAGCTGGTGATCTCGCACAGGCCGAGCATGGCATCCAGGCGCTGCCGCTCGAGCCGTTTGTGTTCTTCGCTGCCGTCGGAATTGGCCATCATCTGCCCGAGCTTGACCACGTCCTCCAGGCCGTACAGCAGCAGCGCCGTGGATGGGTCGCCGTCACGTCCGGCGCGGCCGGTTTCCTGGTAATAGGCCTCTATGCTCTTCGGCAGGTCCAGGTGGGCGACAAAGCGCACATCCGGTTTGTCGATGCCCATGCCGAAGGCAATGGTGGCGACAATGATCACCTGCTCCTCGCGCAGGAAACGCTGCTGGTGCAAGGCGCGCAGGTTGGCGGGCAGGCCGGCATGGTAGGGCAGAGCGGTGAAGCCCTCCTTGCACAGGAATTCGGCGGTCTGCTCCACCTTGTTGCGTGACAGGCAGTAGACGATGCCGGCCTGCTGCGGATGCTCCTCGCGCAGGAATTTCAGCAGCTGCTGGCGCGGCTTGTCCTTTTGCTGGATACGGTACTGGATGTTGGGCCGGTCAAAGCCGCCGAGGAAATGCTCGGCCTGCTCCAGTTGCAGCCGCCGGGCGATTTCCGCCCGCGTGCGCTCATCGGCGGTGGCGGTCAGGGCTATGCGCGGCACATCCGGAAACTGCTCATGAAGCAGGCCCAGGGCCAGGTAGTCACTGCGAAAATCATGCCCCCACTGGGACACGCAGTGGGCTTCGTCGATGGCGAACAGGGCGATGGGTGCCTGCTGCAGGAGCTGCTGGCAGCGCGGTTGTACCAGCCGCTCCGGGGCCACATAGAGCATGTCCAGTTCGCCGGCCAGTAACGCCTGCTCGGTGGCGTAGGCCTCATCGGCGGCCAGGGATGAATTGAGGAAACCGGCGCGCACACCCAGCTCACGGAGGGCGTCCACCTGGTCCTGCATCAGCGCGATCAGCGGCGAGATGACCACACCACAGCCGTCACGGACCAGGGACGGGATCTGGTAACACAACGACTTGCCGCCGCCAGTCGGCATGATCACCAAGGCATCGTTGCCGGCAATAAGGGTGTCGATGATGGCCTGCTGCGGGCCACGGAAACTGTCGTAACCGAATACGTGCTCGAGGGTGTGCTGTGCGCTGCTCATGGCGGTGGAGTATACCCGGGTCGTGGCCGGCTTGCGTCAGTGATGGATGACAGCGAACGGGACGGAGGCTGATATTCCGGCAAGCGGGGATGGATGCACGCCTTTGGCGCCAGGTCGAGGGGCCTGTGTCAGCCCGCCTTGCGCAGCGGGCCCTCGCGCAGCTCGGCCATGGCCAGGGCCTGGCCGAAGCGCTGCATGATGTCACTGAACAGGTGCTGGTCACTGTCGTTCAGGGGCTTGAGCATGGCCAGTTCCACCACGCCGGTGCAGCGGCCTTCGAACAGGGCCGGGAACACCGCCACCTGGGATGGCGCCATGGAGCCTGTGCCCGAGCTTATATGTGCGTAGCCGGGAGGTACCGGTGCCAGCAACAGCGGTACCTGCTGGCGCGCGCATTCGCCGACCAAGCCGTCGCCGATACCGAACACGGCGGGCTGGCCGCTATGACGATGGCCCGGCAGGGCTCGCCGCGCCACGGATGTAAGCTCTTGCTCGCGCTGGAGGAATGCCTCGGCAAAGCCCACCTCGAACAGCTCATCGGCGAACCCGAGGGTGATGGCGGCCAGCGCCTCAACGCTGTGGCTGCCGCTGATGCGCGTCTGGTAGTCGGCCAGGCGGGCGTTTTCCCAGCTTTGCCGCGCCATTTCCTGTTGCAGGGCATCCAGCCGCTGCCGCTCGCGCTCACCGGCCTGTTGCTGCTGGAAATTGCGGAACAGGGAGTGCTCCAGATTCCAGGTGGCGGTAAGGGAGAAGGCACAGGTCAGGAACAGGATGAAGTTCTTGATCACCACCAGGTCGATGCCGTCGCGGTTGATACCCACCCAATAGATGTTGCAGGCCACGAACAGCAGGCCGGCGCACAGCAGGCCCCAGCGCAGCAGCACTCGGGTGAGCATGAAGCAGAACACGATGATCAACACCACGGCGTTGTTGTAGTAGTGCGTATAGGGCTCCACGGACAGGCGCGCAAAATCGAGCACCGCCAGGCAGCCAATCAGGGTGAACACCACGATCAGCGGCTGCTGGTACTGGCGCAGGGCAGGCAGGGCACAGAGCCCGGCGATGGCAAGCATGGGAAGCAGGGCAGCAGCACGGGAGCGCCAGATGATCGCCGCCACCTCCGGCTGGAACAGCCAGTCCAGCAGTGCGGTGGCGAGAATGGCCGCGGCGCCAAACAGCAGGGCCACCACCACATGGCGGCTGTAATGGCGCAGGTAGTGCGCGTAGAAGGCGGCGCGCTGCTCGGGCAGCGTCATGTCGCTGGGCTCGGCCATGGGGTTCCCGATACGAATAACGTCGTAGCCAGTATCGGGCGCGGGCCCTTGATCCGCTGTTAAGTCATTCACAAAAAAGGGTTTTTCCCGTTCTTGTGATATCAGCGTAACAGCAGGTGCGGCACCGTGGCGTGGCGAATCATGTCGTTGGTGGTGGAGCCGAGCAGCCATTCGCGCAGGCGCGAGTGGCCGTAGGCCCCCATCAGCACCATGTCGATGTTGTTGTCCTGCTGGTAGCGGTGCAGGGCGGGCTCGATCTCGCCGGCCAGCACGGCCGTTTTCACCGCATGGCCGCTGGCGGCCAGACGCTTTTCCGCCTCGTCCAGCTGCGTTTGCAGGGCGCTGTCGTCGCCGACGCTGACCAGGTGGCAGGTGAGGGTGGAGAACAGCGGGCTGTCGCACAGCATCTGGATGCCACGGCGACTGATGTCGCTGTTGTCGAAGGCCAGCATCACTTCCTGCGGCTCACGAAACTCGCCGGCTGCCAGCAGGATGGGGCGGTGCAGTGCGCGGATGACCTTCTCCACGTTGTCACCCACCGCATGGGCGTCGGTGTGCGCTTCGCCCTGCTTGCCCATCACCAGCAGGTGGGTGTCGGCTTCCAGCCCGGACAGGGTGTCTACCAGGTGGCCGTGACGCTGGCGCAGCACCGGCTCGGCAATGCCGTCGGCAATGACGCGCTCACGCGCCGCTTCCAGCATCAGCTCGCCCTGGCGAAGGGCCAGCTTGTTGCGCTGGGCATCGATGTCGGCCAGCTCGTTGAGCAGATGTTCGCGTGCATCCACGCCGAGGTTGCCACTGAGGTCCGATTCCACCGGGAAACGGGCCTCGTCGAGCACATGCAGCAGGGTGAGCGGAGCGCCCAGGCGTCGGGCGGCCCAGGCGGCGTAATCGCACACCGGGATGGCGGCGCTGGAGCCGTCGATACAGGCGAGAATATGGCTCATGAAAACTCCTTGCCGGCGGCTCAGTGGCCGCCCATCACATGTTCAACGGCATCCGGCTTGTCGTGCACGGCGTATTTGTCCACCAGCGTGGCACTGGCCTCGTTGAGGCCGATGACTTCCACTTCGGTGCCCTCACGACGCAGTTTGATAATCACCTTGTCCAGGGCATCAATGGCGGTCAGGTCCCAGAAGTGGGCGCGATGCACATCCACGGTGACTTTACGCACCGCCTCGCGGAAATCAAAGGACTGGATAAACTGCTCGGCGGAGGTGTAGAACACCTGGCCCACCACCCTGTAGACGCGGTGGTGGTGGTCGTCGCCGTCTTCCATGCTGACATAGAAAACGCGGCCGACCTTGTTGGCGTAGAACAGCGCACTGAGCAGCACGCCCACACCCACACCGAGGGCCAGGTTGTGGGTGGCCACCGTTGTGGTCACCGTGGCCAGCATCACCACCGAGCTGCTGCCGGGGTGTTTCTTCAGGTTGATGATCGACTCCCAGCTGAAGGTGCCGATGGACACCATGATCATGACTGCCACCAGTGCCGCCATGGGGATGCGCGAGACCCACTCGTCCAGGAATACCACCAGGATCAGCAGGAAGACGCCGGCAATGAGCGTGGACAGCCGTGTACGGCCGCCGGATTTTACGTTGATGACCGACTGGCCGATCATGGCGCAGCCTGCCATGCCGCCGAGGAAGCCGGCGCCGATGTTGGACAGGCCCTGGCCGACACACTCACGGTTCTTGTTCGATTCGGTGTCGGTCAGGTCATCGACAATGGTGGCGGTCATCATGGATTCCAGCAGGCCCACCACAGCCATGGTGATGGCATAGGGAAATATGATCTTCAGGGTTTCCAGGTTCAGCGGGATATCCGGAATCAGGAACATCGGCAGGGCATCGGGCAGCTCGCCCATGTCGCCCACGGTGCGGATATCCAGGCCCAGGGCCAGGGACAGGGCCGTGAGCACGACAATGCACACCAGCGGGGACGGCACAGCGCGGGTGAGGTACGGGAACAGGTAAATGATGCCCAGGCCGCCGGCCGTCATGGCATACACATGCCAGGTGACACCGGTGAGCTCCGGCAGCTGTGCCATGAAGATCAGGATCGCCAGCGCGTTGACGAAGCCGGTGACCACCGAGCGCGAGACAAAGCGCATCAGCTGGCCGAGCTTGAGCGCCCCGGCGATGATCTGCAAACCGCCGGTGAGCACCGTGGCGGCGAGCAGGTACTGCAGGCCATGGTCTTTCACCAGCGTGACCATGAGCAGGGCCATGGCGCCGGTGGCGGCCGAGATCATGCCCGGTCGGCCGCCGGCAAAGGCGCTGACCACGGCGATACAGAAGGAGGCGTACAGGCCCACCTTCGGGTCCACGCCGGCAATGATGGAAAAGGCGATGGCCTCGGGGATCAGTGCCAGCGCCACCACGGTGCCGGCGAGCACATCACCACGGACATTACTGAACCAGGCCTGGCCCAGGGACTGTTTGCTTGCCATAAAGAGTCGTCCTGAAAACTGCTGAAAGCGCCGCCGGGGCCGGGTTGTGGCCGGTCGGGGCAGGCTGCGGCGCCGGTGTGGCGCGTGCGGGGCGGGTCTGGCGCCACCGACAGGCTCCGGCGGGGTAGGGCCGGAAGGCGGCGAAGTGTAGCGGGATCAGGGGGTTATCTCAAACCGCCGGACACGCTCCGGTGGCCGGGGCGGGCTCAGGGATGGCCCTCACGTGATATCAGAAAGCCATATGGGGAACGTGGGCAGTGCTTGTTTGCGCCCCGCGCAATGTTGAGGGTAGGCTTGCGCTGCCTGATTTCGCGAGGCTGATCTGCAGACATGCGGATGTACGCCAACTGGGGGCGTATCGGTCTGGCGAATCACGCCGATGCCGATGTGCAATCGCAGCGCTCCTGATCGGCCGGCGGGCCCACTCCCGTCGTCGCAGATACTGCAGGCAAAGCCGCTCAATGCGTGCTTCTTTGTGAACACTGGTCCTGTAGGGCCATGAAAAGACAACAAATAATGGCTGGGGCAGTGATGGCGATGAATCGCATCGTGCCACGTCGTGAAGTCAGGCGGGAAGATATTTCATGAAAGTAATCGGTTCGTTTTTTCCTCTCTCGGCGCTATGCGTATTGGCAGCGCCCGCGATGGCCGGGGTGTCATTCAGCACAAACCAGGTGGACGTTTCGATCGCGCCATCCTGTAACCATGTGCCCGTTTCGCTTCCCTACCAAACCTCAGGGCCAGGCTATGACGAATCGCAGATTCAGGTAAGCTCGGACGCGGCCTGGGCCACGCCGTCGGTCAATAGCACGGATGATGTTATTGAAATCAGCTTTTCCACTGACCAGCTCATCGCATCGTATACCGCCACCATCTCTGTCAACGATGGTGAACAGGTGACCGAACTGTTCATAAACGCCAACGTCAGCCCGCTGGACGTTTATCGTCTGCTGGACGACCCGTTGCGCTCGCGAACCTATGGTATTCATCGCGATGGCACTGACGCTGGGGCTGTCATTGCGTTTGATCCCGTCCAGGAGACAACGCTTTCCTGTGTCACGGTAGGGCAAGGCCCGACCGACTTCGCCATAACCGACGACAGTTCCGAGCTGCTGGTGGTCAACAGTGTTTCGAGAACTATTGATGTGATAGATCTGGCTTCCTTAACGGTTCAGGAAACCATCAGTCTTCCCTCCTACACGGCCTGGGGCGATCCTGAAGAGACCACCGCCAACATTGATCTCGGGCCAAACGGCGTCGTCTACTACTCTGACGGTGCCTGGGCCCCGGTGCTGCACGTGCTGGACAGGGCCAGCGGTGATGTCGTCCAGTCGACGACCTTTTTCGATATTTTCGGTTTCATGGACTTTGCTGTTACAAGCGATTATGCGCACATGGTTGCCATGCCCCAGTACGGATGGTCTGCCGGATCACATACCTCCAAGATTGGTCACCTGGCGATAGAGCCGGATGGTACTGTCTCATTCCAGAAAACCACCACTCTTGGGGTGTTTGAACGAGCACCCTTCGAGGCGCCGGTCCTGCTGCGTGATGATGACGAGGTGGCGGTGTTGAAGACAGTAGCTGTGGACCCAGCCGATACGGACGTCGTAGATCGTTCGTTTCCGTCCGCAATATGGTCGATGAACCCCAATGGCAGTGTGGTGGCTACAGCAGATGCACTCTATGACTACGAGACTGGTGTAGAGCTTTATAAAATACCTGGCGCCGCTATCAGTGGATCAAATGATATCTACAGAAAGGCCCAGGCATTCACTTCTGATTTCACGCGCTTTGTCTATTTTGACAGTGCAGATCGCAGTCTGAACGTGGTCAACCTGGTGGACGAGATCGGCCTGGAGCAAATGGGGCGGTCCATGAACCCAGCCAATGGCGCGGTGGTTAACTCACCGGATTCGTTGACATGGCCACCGCTGACCGGCATTGATCAGTATGACGTCTACCTTGGCACTGATTATTCCAGTGTTGCAGTGGCTGGCGATTCGTCGCCCGCTTATCTGGGACGTGTCACCGGTTCCAGTCTTGCCTTGCCGGAGCAACTGTCAAACGGAACGGAATACTTCTGGCGCGTAGATCCGGTTACACCAGTGGGCTCGGAAACAGGTGGTGTTTTTTCATTCAGGGTGTCTGATGTCAGTGTTAGTCCAGCTCAGATTGATGCACTGACGGTTTCCGGGCATCCGGACTATCTGGTTGAGGTATCGCTGGAATCTGTTGATCCAGGCGTTGCCTGGTCCGCATCGGCCGCAGATCCATGGATCAGTTTCTCAGAGAGTGCCGGTTCAACCCCGGCCACACTCAGTGTTCATCTTGATGCGTCACTGCTGCCGGATGGTTTTCATTCATCCGAGATAGTTCTTGCCAGCGAAGTCGGTGAGCTGACAATTCCTGTTGACCTGTCAATCGAGCCCCTTAGCCTGACGCACATCCGCAGTGACAGGGAATCTGCAACGGTCTATGCGATCAGCGAAGATCTCGACAGTGTGCCCTCTTCTGCGTACCTGCTCGAAATGGACGCAGATTCCGAGCAGATTCTGCGTGTCGTGCCTGTGGGATCGTCTGTGACGGATGTGGCCATTCACTACCCCGATGATCTCATCTATGTGACTAATTGGAAGGCCGGTAATCTCCTCGTAATTGATCGCGATTCATTGAGCAAAATCAAGAGTATTGCGTTCCAGCCAGCGGGGCCAACCGGGTCGTCTTCAGGCGATGTCTACGGTGTGGCTGCCGGCGTCTCACAACGGTTGGTCATTGATGAAGAGGACCAGTGGATCAGTGTTGATTTGTTCAATACCAATACCGAGGAAACACTTGATTCAATCTCTTTAAGGGAAGGTGGGGGGCAATTCGACCCCACTGGTCGTTACTACTATTTTGGTGAAAACAACATTTCCAACGCGGAAATCATGAAGTATGACACCAGCGGTGATGTGTTCACGCAGCTGGCTGGCGTAAGGCCATCCGGTATGGCGTCCTATTACGGCTCGAGAAATGTTGTTGTTTCCGATGATGGATCAAGGATTTTCTGGTCGGGCGTGGCGTTTGATGCTGATCTTGGAGTGGAATGGGCAATTGGGGAGTTGGTATATGCGAGCTCCTCAGACGGTCGCTATGCATTTGCTGAAGACGTGATCTATGACGTGGATGCGCAGAGCAGGGTGCTGGGAATGCCGGTCAGCACTGTCGTCAGTGGTTATAATGCAAACGCCGGGAAGCTTGTTGTCCAGCAGGATGGTGAGGTGCGCTTCTATCCACTGGGGAGTTCTATTGCTATTCCTGCTCCGGTTCTCAATGTGGATGATATGTCATTTAACGCCATTGATCTTGGCTGGACTGATAATTCCCTGGAGCTTGAATTTGTCGTACAGATGCGGCCCCAGGGTTCTGATGTCTGGCTGGAAGGCGCTACCACAGCGGCAAACGTGACGACCTGGACCGCGGCTGGACTCGAGGAGGGCGCGTCCTACGAGTTTCGTGTTCGTGCCAGCGCAGAGGGCGTGAGCTCATCGTGGAGTAATGTCGTTTCTGCGACTGCACTTGAGCGCCCCAATATACCCCCCGTTGCAGTAGACGACACCGTCTATCTCGCCGATCCGGAGAGCGTGCGGTTTGACCTGGTCGGTAATGACCGGGATTCAGACGGATACATTGATCCTGATTCAGTTGAAATAGTGAGCCAACCCCAGTTCGGGGAGGTTATGGTCCATGCAGGTGGCGAGGTCAGCTATATCCCCGGGGAAGGTTTTGTACAAACTGATTCCTTCAGCTATACGGTTCGCGATAATGATGGCGGTGTTTCAAATTCGGCGGTAGTAACAGTTGATGTCAATAAGCCGCCGGAACTGAGCGTGGACCGTGTCAATTATGATTCTGTAGAGCTCAAGTGGTTTGATGATCCTGTTGAGGACAACTATGTCCTCCAGATCAGGGAGGCTGGTCCGAGGAGCTGGTTCGAGGTTCCGGAGCAAAGCGGGCGCACGTCGAGCTGGTTAATCACTGGTCTTTCTCCCGGGAAAACGTACGAATTCCGTATCCGTGCCAGCTCTTCAGGGCTATGGAGCAATGTGGTCGAAGCATCAATCAAGTCGACAACCAGAAGCGGAAAAAAGAAAGTGATTCTCATAGAGGAAGATCCGGCGGATGACGCCGGTGCTGGGTGCGCCCTTTTGTCGCTTCTTCTCGTTCCTCTTTTCCTGCGGCGAAGAGTGCGTTTTCCTGGCTAGGGATTTTCAAGTAACGAGGGGGGAGCGAAAGCGCTTCCCGGTTTCTCGCTGTTCATTAGGGAGGTACAAGTGAAACAGCTTCTAGGCGCCGCCATTCTGTGCGTTTCTCTAACAGGATGTACCACTTACTACCCAACGATTCCTGAGGACTACGAAGGGCCTTCGGCCGTCATTGAGGATTCAGAGAACCGTATTGATTCTGGCAAAGCAGATCTTTTCTACTTGTCGCATGTCAACAAAAAACCGTTACGCAACAGTCGAAAGCAAAGCCTGACAAGAAGCTACGGTATGGGGAATTTCCTGACGACGATTCTGCTCAAGCACACAGTAGCTGCTGAGGAGCAGACTTTTTCTATTGTTGGCCGGACCACCTATGCGATGCCGGGCCGGGCTTTGCTTGGAACCGTCTATGAGCTCAAGGGCGATGTTGTCTTTTCTCCGCAGCCAGATGCCTCCTACGTGATCAAGGGTGAATTGCAGGAAGAAGGGTCAAGCGTCTGGATAGAGAATGTCGCGTCAGGCGAAGTGGTCCGGAAAATTGAGGTGGAAGGGCCTTCCAAACTTGGTTTCTTTGAAAAATAGTACCAGTCTGCAGGTTTTTGCCTGAAAAAGCTGTGTTTGATCGCTTGTGGTCAGGCGGATCAACGGAGAATCAGCCAGCCCAGCCGGTTATTGTCGTGACAAACCTGTGGCGTTTTCTAGATGGCGGCCAGGCCGGTATCAGCCGCAAAGTAAAGTGCGGACGACCAGAAGACGGAAAACAGGGTAACCATAACCAGAATTTGCCGTTTACCCGTACCAAGTCTCGCCGATACCCAGACACCCACCGGTATGCCGATCAGCACCGGTGTCAGTACCATGACGCCGTAAAAGCCATAACGCCGCCAGAAGCGGACATAGCGTCTCAGTTCCTTGCGGAACCGGGGCTTGTTTTCTTTTTTTGGCAGCAGGCGGCGGATGAATGCGTTGATGTGGCGGCTGAAATGCAGCGTCATGGTGGCGCTGAACAGGGCACCACTCACGTTCCAGGCAAGCATTTCCCAGTAGGTGAAGCCAAGCGGCGCGCTCAATGCGGGTCCCAGCCATGTTTTCCACAGACTCATGAAGAAAACGGCCAGACCCTGCAACAGGTAAGAGTCGATCAGTTCCATAATGCCAACTCAACTGCTGGTGCGTGTCTGGTGGGATAAGCAACCATCTTATGACGCCTCGCCCTCATGCCCGGGCTCCACTGATGCTCTCCGGTGGCCGTTTGCCTGTGATCTGCCACCGCCTTTCCTCAACCTATCACGAATGGCAGGGGCTCACATGGCCGAGGACTGCATGGGGTTGATGTGACATGCGTCATTATCTGTGGCCACGCTTTGATCCGGTCTTCCGGTTATCGGGCCCGGTCTATAAGATTTACCCATCAACAAAAACAATCGCCCGACGGCGTCAGGAGTCTCTTCGTGAAATCTGTTTCCCTGTCAGTGTTTGCTGCCGCATTGCTGCTTTCCGGCTGCCAGACCGGCACCTACATGTCCTCGGCTGCCACAGATGGCGACGGTGTCACCTGCGCCGAGATCTACCAGGCATTCCAGACCTACGAGCAGGACCGGCAGTCTGCCGCCGCCTGGCAGCAGCTGAGCACCTTGATCAGCCCGGAAGCGGGGGCGGTGGCTGCGCGCGGCGCGGAGAAGGCTGCGCAGTACTACGAGAGCACCAAGGCCAGCGTCAACCTGGCCCTGGCGGTGCGGGGCTGCCAGCCGGTCCAGTAAGGCAGGGTCCAGGTCCGCCCCTCAGGGCAGGGCGCGCCTGATCAGGTGATCCGGTACCACCAGCGGGTTGGCTGGCAGCTGCGCTTGCACCCGTTGGCACCAGGCCACCACGGTGGCGTTGTCGAGAAACGGTTCCGGCCCGTGCATGCCTACCAGGTGCGGCATCACCACGGTGGCGTAGGCAGACAGGTCGGCCAGCGACACCCGGTCCCGTCCGCCCAGGAAGGGGCCGTTACCGATGTGTGCGACCAGCTCGTCACACTGGCGTGCGCGCATGGCCGGCAGGGATTCTGATGGCCCCACACTGGACCCGAAGCGTCGCACGAACCCCACGCGTTTGACCACGATCGGCCAGGCCTTGCGCAGGGCGAACGGAATCGGTGTGCAGGCGTGGATAATGCGCGACAGGGTCCAGCCATTGCGCAAGGCATTGACCGGGTTCTCCCATTCCATGGCCTGGCGGAAGCGGCCCATGATCAGTTCATCGTTGACCCACTTGTCCATGGCGAGAATCTGTTGCGTATCTTCCGGGGTGTGGCCAAGGATGGGACGCTCGGGAAACACCTCGTCGAGCCAGATGCCCAGCGGTGTGGAGTCCGCCCGCCATTCGTCCCCGATGGTCAGCACCGGAACCCGCCGTTGGCCCTTGAACGGATGCAGCTGGCGTTTCGGAAAGGCCGGGTTTACCGGCACGAAATCGAACGGCACCTGTTTGTATTTCAGGAATACGCCCACCTTCACCACAAACGGACTGGTGGCGTAGCCATAAAGTCGCACCGAAGGCTGGTTCATCGCGCACACCCCTGAAGGCGGTGAGTGAAGATCATCGACGCAGTGTAAGCCACGGCATTGGTGCCGGCTTGGCCGGGCCGACCAGTCCGGGGTGCGCCAATGCCAGCACGGGGTGTCTAACCGGTGAGGGGCGTCTCTTCGCTGATGGGCAGCCGGCCGGCGGCCCAGGTGCTGGTGGCCATGGCGGTGATCTCTGCCACGTCCTCGGCCGGGGCATCGGCCAGCCGCGGTTCGGCCAGCGGGTCATCGTGGAAGATGTACAGGCGCGACGCGAGCTGGTTGAAGGGCAGGGACGACTCGCCGAAGCGCTCACCGTTACCCTGGGTGGAGACCACCACGTCATCGCCCCAGCGCTGGCCGGAGTCGTTGTTGGGGTTGTAGAAATACACCCGCATGACGTTGTTCTGGTCCAGGGCAACGCGCATCAGGGTAATGGCGTGCCAGCCGACAAACTGGCCATTGCTGTCGGTGACGGCCAGGCCCGCCGGCTGCGGGTGGATCACGGCGCGGTTGCCGTTGTAGTAGGGGTGGTAGCGGGCCACGAAGTGGCGCACGAAACTCTCGTAATCCTTCAGGTACCCGGTGGCGACATCCACGGCGATGGCGAAATCCCGGCCTACCCACCAGCCATGGAATTCCGGGTTGATCCAGCAGTGCGGGTCTTCAGCCCGGTCGGCACAGCGCCGGCCCATCTCCAGGTAGATCCGGTCCAGGTGCGGCACCAGCAGGGTGGACACCGGATCGTTGTCGATGGGGATGTTGCGTACCAGCCCGGCGGGCAGGTCAGCAGAGTTGAGCGGCGCGCCCTCGAAGGCCATCAGTACCGTATCAAAGCGGGCCACCTGGGCGACCAGGTGAAGCAAGTAATCCGGATCACTGTAGGACCACATGGAGATCGCCCGCGCCGACTGGCAGGTGGGGTTGTTGCCCTGGCCCACGCCCAGAGGCAGGCCAAGCACGGTAATGACACCGGCCAGCAGCTGGATACGCGCGGGCAGTTCGGTGCCGAAAATGCGGTTGATGATGGCCTCCGACTCGACGCTCAGCGTCATGCGGACCTGGCGCCACAGGGCCGGCGCCGTAGACGGCATGTAGAGGATGCCGCGTTCCAGCAGCATGGCCAGTCCGTAGACTGCCTGTGCGGTCTGCGGGTGAATGGCTTCCTCGATCAGCTGCAGGGTCAGCTCGGTGTAGCAGCGGTACACATCCGTGCCCAGCGTACTCAGGCCCAGTGCCGCCGGCACCAGGTCACTGTGACCCCGGGGCGCCAGCCAGCGCAGGAACGCGGCGTGGTAATCCGATACCAGTCCGGTGTCATGCATGGCCCGGGAAAAGCCATTGGCCTCCTGTTGCAGGCCGGCGCTGTCGAGGTTGCCAAGCCGTTCCAGGTAAGCCGCGACACCCGGGTCCTCGCGGCAGTGATGGGTAGGGCCAAACAGTGCCGAGATCAGCCGGTCGCTGCCCAGCCGGGCATCGCCCAGTTCGGTGGTGCCACTGGACAGGGTCACCGCAATCTGGGCGATCATGGATTTCACGTGGCTGATCTGTACCGGGCGCTGGCCGAGGATGCGCCAGATTTCATCCACCAGGTTGCCGAGGATGTCCTCGTAGCCGATGTGCGCCACCAGATAGGCAAACAGCCGGTCCAGGGCCGTGTGCATGTCGCCGCCCCCGACCCGCGCCTCCTCGGAGGCACCGCCGCCAAACACCCGCTCGAGGTTCAGGGCCAGTACCTGGGTCAGGTAATGCCGGGCCTGCTCGGCGGAGATGCCGGCGTGGCTGGCGTCGCCGCGGGCCACGGCCAGCAGGCGCAGCTGGTTGATCACCTCCAGCATCACCATCTGCCGGTCACCGTGGTTGAGGGTGTTGGCCACCAGCCCGGGCACCAGGGCCTGGGGAAACGCCCAGTCGGTGCCGGCGAACAGGCCGGCGGCATCCAGGGCCGGGGCGTGCTGGTAGAGTGCCTCGATGCCGCCTTCTGACAGGAACAGGCGGCGGGCCTGCTCCAGCACCGGGGGTGTCAGGCGCGGCTTGGCGAAATCACGCGACTCGGCGAGCCGCGCCAGTGCGCGTTCCAGGGCGCCGGCGTTGGCGGCCGGCTGGGGCGATTGCCCATCAGACATAGAAGTCCAGATCCTCCTGATGCTTGAGCAGGTCGCGCATCTTGTACGGGTCGTCCCCGAAAAAGTACACCAGCCCCCAGTGCGTGCCAAATGCGGTGCGTTTGGTCACCTTGTTTTCCATCGGGGCCTGCAGCTCGTGGAACTCGAAGTAGGGGTGGTTTTCGGTCTCTGCCGGAATCTCCAGGCTGTTGACCACACGCCGGCGCGGGTACACGCCGAAGCAGCCGGCATGGCCGGTGGCGTCCACCACTTCTTTCGGGAAGAAGGCATCCACCTCTTCCTTGGTGCTCTTCGGGTCAAAGCACAGCACCATGGCCTGGTAGGCGTTGAAACCGTAGGCGCGCTCGAGCAGCTCGAACACCTTGAAGCCTGGCGGCCGGTAGGCCACCTCGCCGAAGTACATTTTGCCGTCGCTGGTGACAAAGTATTCCGGATGGATGAAGCCGAAATCGATATCGAAGGTTTCAATCAGCTTCTCGATCTCCTCGCGGATGCGTTCGCGCCAGACTTCCAGTTCGGGGGACGCTGGCACGAACACGGAGTACCCCAGCGTCACATACTCGGAAATGTTCAGGAACTTGATTTTGCGGTCGTAGATCCAGGCTTCCACCGCAAACTCCCAGCCGTCCAGGTGACTCTCCATCAGTACCGGGAATTCGTCCTCGGGGATGGTGTCCACCTCATCCGGCGTGCGGATCACCCGGTGGCCCATGCAGCCGGCCTTGTCGAACGCCTTCAGGTGGATCGGGTCATTCGGGTCGCCGTCCAGTTTCAGCAGCGCCTGGTTTACACGGCGCAGGAAACGGATCACGTCGCCCTTGTCGTGGGCTTCCTCGAAGATACCCACGCGAATACCACCGAGCTGGGCGCGGCGCTTCATCAGCGCCTTGTCCCGCATCAGTAATGCCTGGCCCATCAGGCGCGGCTTTTCCATCAGCACGGCGTTGATGGCGCCGGCCCACTCCACGGTTTCCTCGAACAGGGGAATGGCCACGTCGACGCCTTCTTCCTTCAGGCGCTCGGCGATTTCCATGGAGCGGTCGTTGAGGCGCTCGAAATTCCAGGAGATGAACGGGATGTCGTGCTCGCGGGCATAGTCTTCTGCCCATTCGGGGGCAACGACAACATACTTGCGATCGAAACGGTCGATGGCATCAATGGCGTTCAGGCTCCAGCCCAGTATTGCCACGTAGCCCTTGTCGGGGTTCTTGTCAGTCATGCGGTGTCTCCTGTCTCGGTGAATATCAGCCGAAGTCATTTGACGGCGATGTAGATGGCCCTCCAGAACGTCCAATGGACAAACAGCGAAGAACACCCACCCTACAGGGTGGGCAGCTTATCTCAACCGAAGTGACGAAAAATCAGTCGGTTAGCGCCCTCGGGGCGCGAAATGACCGGCATCGAGCGGATTTGTGACGACAAAAGACCCGGTGCGAGGGTGACGGGTTATGGCCGTTTACATCACCTGCGGCCAACAAACGGCCGGTCAGTGGCCGACGATATCGCCCTGCATGGGAGCCAGTCGTGCCAACAGCTGGTTCTGCACAGCCTGGGGCAGGCCTTCGTCGTTCATGGCACTGATCAGGTCTTCCACCAGCGCATTGAATTCCGCCGGGCGTATGTCCATGCCGGCGTGCACCTGCGCCATGCTGTCGCCGTCGTAGACGCAACCGCCGTTGCTGATGCTGCAGATCTGTGCGCTGAGCAGGCGATGGAAGCGGGCCGGGTCGGTGTCCGCAAAGCGGGCGGCGATGCGCGGGTCGCTACCAATCCGTTCCATGAAACGGGTCACCAGGCTGTCCACACCGTCGGCCCCGCCAAGCTGCTGGTACAGGGTGGAATGGGACTGGCAGGCAGCAATAGCCAGGACCAGAAAAACGGCAGCAAGGATGCGCATCAGAAACTCCCGGTCAGTGACAGGTAGACGCCGCGCTGGTCCTCCAGCGGGCCTATGTCCCCCAGGTCCACAGCGGCTGCGGCCAGGGACCATTGCTTGTCAGGGAACCAGGCGATGAAGACATCGCGCCAGTTGTCCTCGTCCAGTGCCGTGAGGTTGTCCGGCTTCTGGCGGTACTCGGTGCCGATCAACAGCGCGTCGCTGGCGAACCAGCCCAGCGTGCCCTCCAGCAGTGTGGAACGGCCGCTTTCGCGGTCACCGCCAAAGCCCACCAGGCCGGCATGGTTGGCGCTGCTGTTGCGGACGACGGCATTGACCAGCCAGCGCTGCTCCAGCCAGCCGGCCAGGAACACCTTGGTGGCGGCAAGATAGGCGTCGGTGCCGGAGTCTTCGCGCGCTCCCACCAGCTCGGGAATATCGAAATCATGGTGGCGGCGATAGACCGCACCGAGCGACACCTGGGGCATTTCGGTGTAGAGCACATCGCCGGCCAGGCGCACTTTGACACCCACCGTATTGACTTGCAGGTCGAGGGCACCCGTGCCCACCTGGCGCCCCAGGGTGCCAAGGTTGAAGACCTGGCGTGACGCTGACAGCTCGATACGGTTGTGCCAGTTGAAGGCGGCGGAGAAGGTGTTGAGCCGGTAATCGTCCACATCCGTGCGGGTGGCAGACACCGTGCCGCCATACTGGTCGTCACTGGCGTAGCCGGCGAGGAGAGCCATTGGCACAATGCCGCCGCCTGCACCGCCATCCAGGTGGGCGATACCGCCAGTGGCCAACAGCCGGCCCCGCTCGGCAAAGGCCGGGCCGGTCAACGCCAGACCCCATGCAATCAGCAGAACCAGTCTAGCCACGCCGCCCCCTCCAGCTCACACACCATTGTTCAAACGCTTCGCGCTTCAGTGGCTTGCTGAAATGGAAGCCTTGCAGCATATCGCAGGACAGGCTGCGCAATGCGTCGACGCAGGCCTGGTCCTCGACGCCTTCAGCCACGGTCGTGCAGTGCAGACGCTTGGCCAGTGCGACGGTGGCTTCGACAATGGCACGGTCGCGTGGATCAGCGAGGGAGCCGAGTACGAAGCATTTGTCGATCTTGATTTCGTCCACCGTGAGTTCGCGCAGCCGGGCCAGGGATGAATGCCCGGTACCGAAATCATCCACCGACACGCGTATGTTGTGACGCCTCAGGCGCTGGGCAAATTCCACCGCCGCGCTGGCCTGTTCCATGAGCATGGTTTCGGTGATCTCGATGCAAAGAAGCGCAGGCTCGAAACCAAGCTCGGCCACGCGCGCGATGATATCGCCGGACAGGGCGCTGTCACGGATGTCCTCGACACTGACGTTCATCGACACGGGAATGCGCAGGCCCATGGAGGACCAATGGGCAATGCTCTGGCATACCTGTTCCAGCACCCAGCGGGTCATGCTGCGGATGGCGCCACTCTTTTCAGCAATGGGGATGAACTCCGCAGGTGAAATGGGGCCCAGCTCCGGGTGCTCCCAGCGGAGCAGGGCTTCGGCGCCAATATGGGACGAATTATCTACGGCCACCTTGGGCTGGTACAGCAGGTGCAGCTGTTGCCGCTCCACCGCATATTCCACATCAGAGGCCAGGCGCAGGCGGCGCTGCCGCTGCTCATCACTGCCGGCATCGTAGCGCAGTACAAAGGCACGGAGCTGCTTGGCCCGGTAGACGCTCATTTCTGCCCGTCGCATGGCGGCTTCCGGCTCACTGCCGTCTTCAGGGCAGCAAACGAAACCGGCGCTGAGCTCGATCAGCTGGTAAAGGTCTTCGCCAATGCAGACTGGCTGCTTCATGCTGTCACTGACCATGCGTGCCATGTGCATGGCCTGGACCTCGTCGGCATCGCGGATGACAACCGTGAATTCATCACCGCCAGTACGGAAGACCGAGGCACGCCGGGCAAACACCTGCTGCAGGCGACCGGCCAGCTCGCAGATGGCGGTGTCACCGGCGTCCTGACCGTAGGCGTCGTTGATGCGCCGCAGGTCGTTGATGTCAAAGGCCATCAGTACCACTGGCGTGCGTTGCGCCATCAGGTGCGCAAGCTCCGACTGCAGGTTGAGGCGATTGGGCAGGCCGGTGAGCGGGTCGTGCCGCATCTGGTATTCGATCCGTTTCTCGCGGTCGGCAATGGCCCGCTGCATGGAATTGATGCCCCGCGACAGGGTGTTCAGCTCGATAATCTTGCGTTGCCGCGCACGGCCACGGTAGTCACCCGCGGCAATACGGTTTGCCAGGCGCGACAATTCTTCCAGCGGGCGTGTCAGCCGCCGCGCCAACAGCAGACCGGCAAAGCTGGCCAGGCCCACAGCGCCCAGTGCCAGTATCAGCAGGTTGCGACTGAGTTCCCGCAGGCCTTCTTTTTCGGCAGCCAGTGAGCGCAGCAACGCGAAAGAAACCGGGGCATCCGGGTAGGGCGTCATCAGGCGAACCAGTTGCTCACCGCCGGGTAACGCGATGCGTGTCAGTGCCTCGCCCGTCATGGATGCCGCGAGGCGTTGCAGTTCAGCGTCTGAACCGGCGGGCAGGGTACTGTCGAGCAGGTAGGCAGACTGCCGGGACGTATCAAACAGCGCGATATCCAGCCCGCTGATGGCCTTGAGACGCGCCAGGAAGCGGTCGCCAATCTCAAAGCCGAAGGTCACCATGGCGATGGGCCGGGGTGCCAGTATCTGATTGGTCACCATCAGGAAGGCGCGCTGGTTGACCAGCTGGATCTCGGCCTTGAGTTGACCGTCTTCGGTATCGAAGCCGGAAGGCATGAAAGGAATATCAGGGTTCGAAGTGATCAGCCGGCCATCCTGCAGGCGCAGATTGGCAAACTCGGCGCCGATACGGGCGCCGTGGTTTTCCAGCGCCGACTGGATGGTGGCAATGTCGCCTGAGGCAACGGCATCCTTGAAGCCAAAGTCCTCCACCAGTACCACCGTGCCGGACATGACCTGCTCCGTCTGGAAGCGGAGTTTCTCGTCAAAAAAGGTCTCGGCCTGTGCCATTTTTCGCGCCGCATTGGATTCCACCACGTCTGTGGTAATGCCAAGCACGTAGACGAAGGCGGGTACGAAGATGACCAGCAGCAGCGACAGCAGGCCGAGTACCAGTATGTTGCGAAACTTAATTGGCAAACGGGTTTTCCCTGACGAATGGATTGTCCGGCTGCGCCCGGCGTTTCCGTGGATCCGGGCCAAGGCCGTCAATCTTCATCTCGATGATTGTGTTGGTTTCCAGCTCGCGCCGGGATACTGACCGGGTCACTGGCAGCTGTTCATTACGCCAGGGATGGCGGACGGCCAGACGGACCGGGCCAGAAGCGCTGACGCGATCAAAATCCACCCGCCCGCGGTTGTCGGATACCTGGTAGCGGGGCGCATCGCTCACGTAAATGAAGCCGACCATGCCATCGTGGATGTTGCAACCCAGGGCCACCATGCCGGTGTCCGGGAAACCGACCGGGTCTGCAGGTGTGCCTGAATACAGCTTGAGCTCAAAACGACGTGCGGGGGAAAACGAATACACGTGGTGACGTATGTCATCGCTGTTGGGGAACCAGACGGAGGCTCCGGATGGGATGACGCTCACGTGTGGTACGAACTGCTTTTGTTGCTGGTCCACTACGTAGCGATGGTCCTGCGGCGCAGCTTCAACCCCAAACAGTTCCACCACGGTGCCGGACACGGGGTTGCCCTGGCTGTCGACCACCCTGACGGATACCGAGGCGGCACTGGCCAGAACGGGTGCGAGCACCATGCACGCAAACAGAAGGAAGTGTTTGCCTCTGCCTTGCCTGCCTGTCTGCGCCGCGTTCATAACGCTCCCGAAAATTACGCCACACGTCCGTGGCGGCTGCCGTGGAGCATGCTGCGCTGATGCTGTCAAAACGCGATGATAGCAGAAAGTAGCACGTGTTCATTCCTGTTTTTACCGGCTTTTACCGTCTCGGCGCTGCCAGTGCTGCCACGAACGCCGGCCTGTCCGGGACGGGGCGCAGGCCAAAACCGCCACACAGAAAAAGGCCCCGCAGGTGCGGGGCCGGGACAGGGCGGCGACAGGACAGTTATTCAGCTGGCCAGGCGCGCTTCGCTTTTCAGCTCGCCCACCCGATAGAACAGCATGTGTTCGTCCTTCACCGGGGAGAAACGCATCTTGATCAGGTCCATGGCGTAATTCTGGTAGACACGCCAGGGGGCTTTCGCGCCCTGCTTGGGGAACTTGTCCAGGGCGCGCTGGACATAGCCGGAGCTGAGGTCCAGCAGCGGATCGGTGACCGGCTCCCTGACGTCATGGTTGGGCATGCAGATGTCGTAGCCGTGGGCATCCATGTGGTTGATCAGCCGGCAGGTATACTCGCTGGTGAGATCCGCTTTCAGGGTCCAGCTGGCGTTGGTGTAGCCAATCACGCTGACGGCATTGGGCACGCCGTCGAGCATCATGCCCTTGTAGCTGTAATGGTCGCCGACATTGACCTTGTCGCCGTCCACGTAGACGTCGGCGCCGCCCAGTGCCACCAGGTCCAGCCCGGTGGCAGTGACAACGATGTCAGCCTCGAGCACCTCACCGGATTTCAGCTTGATGCCGTTTTCCACGAAGCAGTCAATATGGTCGGTGGCAACATCGGCCTTGCCGTTCTTGATGGCCTTGAACAGGTCCGCGTTGGGCACCAGGCACAGGCGCTGGTCCCAGGGGTTGTAGCTGGGTTTGAAATGCTTGTCGATGTCGATGCTGTTGCCGAGCATCTGCTTGAGCTGGGCCCGCAGGACTTTCTTGACCAGTTCCGGGCGACGGCGACTGAGTTCGTACATGAACATGGCCAGTGACACGTTCTTGATCCGCGTCAGGGTGTAGGCCAGGCCCGCCGGCAGGTACTTGCGCAGCAGGTTGGCCACATGGTCCTTGTCCGGCATGGACAGGACATAGGTGGGCGAGCGCTGCAGCATGGTGACCTTGTCGGCTGTCTTCGCCAGCGACGGGATCAGGGTCATGGCAGTGGCGCCGGAGCCAATCACGACGATCTTCTTGCCGCTGTAGTCCAGGTCCTCAGGCCAGTGCTGCGGGTGAATCAGCTGGCCGGCAAAATCATCCACGCCGTCGAATTCCGGGGTGTAGCCCTTGTCGTAGCGGTAGTAGCCGGAACACATCATCAGGAAGTTGCAGGTGAAGATTTCCTTGCGGTTCGACTTGCCGATGGTGGTGGTCACTGTCCAGGTGGCGCTGTCGGTGTCCCATTCGGCCTTGCGGACCATGCGCTTGAAACGGATGTTGTCCTTGATGGCATTCTCGTCCGCGGTCTCCTCGATGTAGTCGCGGATGGTGTGGCCATCGGCGATGGCCTTTTCACCTTCCCAGGGCTTGAAGTTGTAGCCCAGGGTGTACATGTCGGAGTCGGAACGGATGCCCGGGTAGCGGAACAGGTCCCAGGTGCCGCCGATGGCGTCACGGCCTTCAAGAATGGTGTAGGTCTTGCCCGGGCAATTCTGCTGCAGGTGGTAGGCGGCGCCGATGCCAGACAGGCCGGCGCCTACAATAACGACGTCGTAATGGTTTGAGGCCATAGTGGTCTCCGTCCCTTGGTCCTGAAAACGGTTGTTGTCTGTGGCAACCATGGTCGCATTGTTGCGCTGCCGGATGCCGGTCATGCCGGGGCCAAAATGCGGTCAGCACCTGGCCCGATCAGACTGCTATTTGGTTACATCGATGAATGTAAAGGTAGGTGGAAACGCCTGCGCAGGAATTGGCCCGTCCGGTGAACGGGCCGGTCCCTGCAGCCAGCGCCGGTCCTGTTACTGGACGGTGGCCACCTCGGGGTTGCGCAGGTCACTGGCCAGGCTGCCGCTCTCGCCGAACAGTTTGTTGCGCCACTTGGCCACCAGGGCGCGGGTGTCGTGCTTGTCCGGGTGGAAGTCCTTGTGCGCAAACAGGCCCATCTGCGGCAGGATACGGGTGATGAACCCCTTGCGACCCAGCAGCAGCTTCATGCCGCGACGGATGTCCTTCGGATTCCGGAACACGCCTTCCTTCGCCAGCATATAGCCCCAGCTGGCCAGCACGGCGGGGATCATGGTGCCGGTGACCAGGGCGTAGGCGAGAATGCGCTCGCGGCGGCTGTTGCCCACCAGATCGTAGACGTCATAGGCCACGGACTTGTGTTCCAGCTCTTCCAGCGCGTGCCAGAACCACAGCTGGATCATCTCCGGCTCGGCGCGGCGGGCAAACAGTTCATCGGTGAGCAGCTGCTCGCCGAGCAGGGCGGTGAAGTGCTCCATGAAGGTGGTGCAGGCCAGCTTCTGGCTCTGCGGCAGCTGGTCGAGCACCCACAGGGCGGCGCGTACCGCCTTGTCCGGTGCTTTCATGGCAAAGCCACGGCTGCTGAGCAGCTCGTTGAGGCGGTCATGTTCGCGCCCGTGGATGGCCTCCTGGCCGATGAAGCCGGATACCTCGGCCTTTAGCTTCGGGTCGGTGACCCGCTTGCGGTAATGGCGGACCGATTCCACGAAGTAGTCCTCGCCGGGCGGGAAAAACGCCGACAGCATGGCAAAGAAAAGGGAAGCGGTGGCGTTGTTGTCGTAAAAATAGCGCTGGCCCTGCGCTGGCAGGGTGAAGTCCAGCTGGCGCGGGGGAATGCCTACGGTGGTGCCGGCAAGGGGGCGGGCACGCTTGGCTGTCTGCTGAACGGCGGCTTCCATACAACTTCTCCACGTCTGGTCAATGAGGAACGTTACAGTGGTCAGTGTTAACGATAGGCGTCGGCGACAGAAGGTGATCACTGGACGTATTTCGGTCATTATCGGACAGCTGCTGCGCGTTTTGGTCATGTGCTGGCGGCCGGGGCGTCGCTACAGTGAGGCCCGGTATTGCCTGTGCAGAGGAGTTCGTTGTCGTGTCCAATGCCCGAACCGCGTCCATGGATGTTGCCCTGGACCGCCTGATGGCGCCGTATCTCGCGCGTCTGGTGAAGGCCGCCTGCGATAATGGCGCCGATGAGCAGACCGTGCTCGCCGGTACCGGCCTGACCCTGCGGCGATTGCAGCAGCCGGAGCTGGCCCTGCCGGTGATGACCGGGCTCAGGGTACTCGAGCAGGTGTATGCCTCGGGCCTGGATATTCGCAAGGCCATGACCGAGGCGGCTGGCGTCGACCTGCGCAGCCACGGCTTTCTCGGCTACGCGGTGCTTGCCAGCAGCACCCTGGGGGATGCGCTGGAGCTGGCCTTGCGCTACCTGCGCACCCGCACCGGCCTGCTTACGCTGAGCTACCACAGTGAAGGTGACACCGGGGTCCTGCGCTTTGACGAAGGCGTTCCTCTGGGTGAGCTCTACACCGTGGTCATGGATGTGGTGGTGGCGTCCCTGTTCAACATTGGCCGGCAGATGTTCGGCGAGGTGCCGCCGGTGACGGAGGTCCGTTTCGCCTATTCGCGCGCACCACACCATGACCTGGTGATCGGCATGATCGAGGGGGAAGTACGGTTCGATTGCGCCTGGTGCGAGATCGCTTTTCCGGCACACTGGCTGTCGCGGACCACGGGCACGGCCGATCCGCAGCTGGTCAAGCTGGCCACCGAGCAGTGCGAGCGTGCCCTGCAGGACATGGCCCAGGCAGAAGGCCTGCTTGGCCGGGTGCGGCAGCTGGCCGAGCAATACCTGACCGAGGCCCGTTCCATGGACCGGGTGGCGGAAGCCCTGCACATGACCCCGCGCACCTTGCGCCGGCGTTTGCAGGCGCAGAACACTACCTACCAGGCGGTGGTGGAGCAGCTTCGCGGGCGTCTGGCCATGGACATGCTGGCGCACAGTGAACGGCCGGTGGACGATATCGCGGCGCGTCTGGGCTACAACGATCCGTCCAATTTCGGCCGCGCTTTCCGCCGCTGGACCGGGCTGTCACCCACTGCCTGGCGCGACAGTCGACGCAGCTGACCGTTGTCCTCAGGGGCAGGTGGCGAGCATCTCGGCGATGGCGGTTTGCTCTGGTGGTGTCACCTGCAAGGCATAGCGCTGCTTGATCGCCTGCCAGCGCCTGGCGTATTCGCACCAGAATGCCGGGTGGGGCGGGCGCCATTCATCCGGGCCCCGGTGGCCCTTGCTGCGATTGGCGCTGGCGCTGACGGCGAGCAGGTTGTCCGGGTCGTTGGCAAAGCGCCGCCGCACGGCCACGCTCCAGGCATGGCCGCCGTGGCCGTGGGCATGGCGCAGCGGCACGATGTGGTCGATATCCAGTGCCGCGGCGTCGTGGAACAGGGTGTTGGTGTACGGATCCAGCCAGCGTCCATAGTCCACCCGACAGGGATCGTTCCCGGCAAAGACCACCGCTGTCTGGCTCTGCCGGATGAGGATCTCCGCGCGTGTGTCCTGACAGTCGCCATCGCTATCCAGCCAGTGCGGCCATTGCTCGCGGTCATACAGGGTCGTGAACGGCCGGCCCTGCTGGCGCGCCTCACGTTCGGCGTCGTGCTGGCTTTGCTGGTTGGAAAAGCACGGTTCGCGGTGACAGTGGTATTCGCCGCTGGCACGTGCGGTGTGGCCGCCCTGGCTGTCCAGTCCGCCACCGTGGGCGTGGCTCAGGGCCGGTAGCATAAAAAACAACAGCAAAAGGGCGCGCATGCTCGACCGTTTGTGGGGATGACTGATGTAGGATAGCAACCTCGGGTGTTATCGGACATCGCTGACGGGAGCCGGCATGCGGCTGGATTTTTTTGTCGCCCACGCCTCTGGCATGACACGCAAGAATGCCAAGCGCTGCATTGGCACCGGACGCGTGCGCGTCAATGGTGAGACGCAACGCAAGGCGGCGCTGGTGCTGGCAGACGATGACCATGTGACCCTGGATGGTGAGGTGCTGGTGCTGGCCGGTCACCGCTACCTGATGCTCAACAAGCCGCCCGGCGTTGTCTGTTCCACCGACGATCCCGACAATCCCACAGTGCTGGGCCTGCTGCCTTCAGAACTGCGCCGCGACCTGCACCCGGCCGGACGGCTGGATGCGGATACCACCGGCCTGGTGTTGCTGACCAGTGACGGGCAGTGGTCCCATCGCATCACGGCGCCGGCGTCGCACCTGCCCAAGACCTATCGCGTGGAGCTGGCGGATGCGCTCACAGACGCGGCCTGTGACCGGCTGGAACAGGGCGTGCAGCTGCGCAACGAGACGAAGAATACGCGCCCGGCAATGGTGGAGAGAGTGACGCCCACCTGTATCCGCCTGACCATCAGTGAGGGCCGGTATCATCAGGTCAAACGCATGCTGGCGGCGGTGGGCAACCGGGTGCAGGCCCTGCACCGAGAGGCGATTGGACCGCTGGCCCTGGATCCGTCACTGGCGCCGGGTGAATTTCGTCCGCTCACGGATGACGAGCTCGAACAGATGGAGGGCAGCGCCCGCCGATGAAACTGATGATGCCGGCCACCGTGATGATCTCGCCCACCCAGGCACACCGCCGGGTGGAGCTGTTCCTGTTCGCCGATGCCGTCGACGGGCCTTTCCATGTGCTGAGCTTTTCGGGTGGTCACGGCCGGCTGCCATCACTTGAGAAAGGCCAGGGACCGATGGCTGATGTGGACAATGCCCGTTTCGTGCTGGCCTCCATCGTGCGTGGCCTGGCACAACGCGATTATGTCGAGGCAGGCAGTGATGCGGCCATCTGGGAAGTCTATGCGCGTAAGACCCATAAACGCATCGTAGCCGAGCGCAATGATCGGCCCGACTATGACAACCCGCCGCCGGATGTGTCCGGTGACCCGCCACCTGAACCACCGGAGACGGATCAATGAGTGCCTTTCGCTACCTTTTTCGTGTGCGCTACGGCGAGTGCGATGCACAGAACGTGGTGTTCAATGCCCGGTATGCCGATTATGCCGACCTGGCAGCAACGGAATTCCTGCGTGCCATCGGCATGGACTATCGCGACGTGCTGGCGCGCGGGCTGGACAACCAGGTCGTCAAGCTGACACTGGAATGGCAGGCCCCGGCCCGGTTTGATGATGTGCTGTCGGCAGAGGTGTGCTGTGACCAGGTTGGCAACAGTTCCTACCGGCTGGTAATCACGTTCCGGCGCTGGCCCGAGCTGACCCCGGTGTCCCGGGCCGAGGCCGTGTACGTCATGGTGACCACCGATACCTGGGAGAAGACGCCGGTGCCGGATGATATCCGGGCGGCGTTGCTGGAAGGGGCCGCCGGCAAACTCGCCAATCACGCCGGGGTAACGGTGTGAGCCGTTGGCAGTGGTTCCTGGCACGCTGTGCGGGAGAATGGGGCGGCCAAGATTGCTGTCAGGCACCGGGTTCAGTCGAGGCGGATTACGGGTTCCGGTTGGATGCGGGACATGGCACTGGCTTTACCATTGCCGACCTGGCGCACGTTTTCCTGGGCAGACTACGCATGGAACCTGCTGCAGCCTGACGGAACGCACTGCGCTGCACCGGCGAACGTCCTGGCGCATACGTGGCATGCGGGTTGATCTACTTGAGGACCGGTATCATTCAGGCATGCGCCATCAGTCGCGCCAGTGCTGACCGGACTGATTCAGGGATGGGGCAGGACTTGCGTGTGTGGCGATCGACAAATACATGCACGAAGTGCCCCTGTGCTGCGGCGCGGTTTTCGCCATCACGGAAAATGGCGATGCCGTATTCCACGGAACTGGTGCCGAGTCGATTGACCCGCAGCCCGCCGTGCAGCGATTCGGGAAATGCCAGCGGGGCAAAGTAGTTGCAGCCGGAGTTCACCACCAGGCCGATTGTCTGGCCGTGATGGATATCCAGCCCGCCTTCCTCGATCAGGAAGCGGTTGGCGACGCTGTCGAAAAACGCGTAGTAGGTGACGTTGTTGACGTGGCCGTAGAGGTCATTGTCGTGCCAGCGCGTGGTGATGGGAGTGAACCAGTGGTAATCCACCCGGCTCTCTGGCGTTACGCGGTCGTTGCTCATCACCAGGCCGCCCTGTAGATGGCAACGGCGTCGGCCTCGGTCACCTCGCGCGGGTTATTCACCAGCAGCCTTTCCTGCTTCATGGCGTCGCTGGCCAGTCGGGCGATGGCATCTTCGGGGATGTCCATGTCGCGCAGACGGTCGGGCAGGCCAAGTGCCGCTGACAACCCGCCAAGGTAGTCGATCAGGGTGCTGGTGGGGCTGTCACCGGGGCGATGGCCTTCCGGCAGTATCACCGGCGCCAGCTCCGCATACAGGGCATCTGCCGCCGGCTGGTTAAAGCGCATCACGTGGCTGAGCACCAGGGCGTTACTGAGGCCATGGGGAATGTGATAAATGCCGCCGAGCGGGTAGGCAAGGGCGTGCACCGCGGCCACTGGCGCGTTGGCAAAGGCCTGTCCCGCCAGCATGGCGCCCAGCAGCATGTCGTTGCGCGCACCGATGTGCCCACCGTCGTTGACGGCCGTATGGATGGCGCCGGACAGCAGCCGCAGGGCTTCACGGGCGAGCATGTCGGAATAGGGGTTCTTGCGGTGGCGGCTGGTGTAGGCCTCGATGGCATGGACCATGGCATCGATGCCGGTGGCGGCGGTGACAGCCGCTGGCAGGCCCACGGTCAGTTCAGCGTCAAGAATGGCCAGATCCGGTAACAGCTGCGGCGCCACAACCCCGGCCTTGGTGGTTTCCCCGGTAGTAACGATGGCGATGGGGGTGACTTCCGAACCGGTACCCGCCGTGGTCGGGATCTGGATCAGGGGCAAGCGGTCGCCACGGGCATTTCCCACCCCGTAGGCCTGCTCAAGGGGCTGGGGCGAACGGATCAGCAAGGCCACCAGCTTGGCCGTGTCCATGGCGCTGCCACCGCCGAAACCGATAACGCCGTCGCAATCGTGCGCGCGCGCCGCTTCCAGGGCCTGTTCGATGACCTGCTCCGGCGGGTCGGCAACCACGTCGGCGAACACCGCGCTGGCGAGGCCGGCGGCTTCAAGGCTGTCCAGGCCGGGCTGCAGGATACCGGCCTTGTAGATGCCGGCATCGGTGACCACCAGCGGCCGTTGTATGCCCAGTCCCGTGGCATGGGCGCCCAGCTGTCTGCTGGCGCCGGGCTCGCACATGACGCTGCGGGTGGTGGCAAAGGTAAAGGCAACCATGGAGTGCTCCTGGGCAAGAACGGGTCTGTGAAACGCCACTGACTGTACCAAAAAACCGTTGTCTTGCCCTGTCTGATCGGGCAAAAGCGGGTCAGGCGTTGGTCACAGGCGGCCGGCGCGCTTGAGTGTCAGGTAGAGCTGGTTCAGCCGCGCTGGCAGGTGCCAGGGCAGGGCGCTGACCACCAGCGCGCCGGCGTGCTGCAGGCGTGTGTACAGGGCCTGCTGCCCTTCCTGCCAGATGGCGTCGCCGGTCACCAACCAGGCGTCATCCATGCTGCGTGGCTGCAGGTCGCTCACGCGTGCCTGCGCCGGTTGCAGCATGTCAGCCACCAGCACCAGGTGCCGGCGCGACAGCAATTTGATCGCTGCCAGCAGGTCTTCTTCATCATCCGGCTGCAAGTGTGTGACCAGTACCACCAGGGAATGGCGCTGCCAGTTTTCCAGCAGTCGGCGGGCGGCGTCGGCGTAGTCGCTGGCGCGTGGGGACGGTTGCAGTGGATACAGGTGGTTGAGCAGCTGGTTGATACTGGAGGTGCCGCCCAGCGGCGGAATCCACAGGGGCTGGTCGCCGGAAAACAGCATGACACCGGGGCGATCACCCTGTTTTCCTGCCTGCCAGCTGAGTAGCAGGGTGGCATTCAGGGCGTGGTCAAAGGCACTGACATCGTCGGCCTTCATTGCCAGTCGCTGGCCGCCATCAAGCAGCACAATCAGCTGCTGGTTCTGTTCCTCTTCGTAATCCCGGCTGATCAGGGCGCGCCGGCGGGCGCTGGCCTTCCAGTCGATCTGGCGCAGGCTGTCACCCGGGCGGTACTCGCGCAACTGATGGAACTCCATGCCCTGGCCGCGCCGTTGCTGGTGGTGGGCGCTGCCCAGCTGGCGACTGTCCTGGTGTGCCTTGAGGGCATCGCGCTGGAGCACGGAGAAATCCGGGTACACCGGCAGGTCAGTGGCGGCGCTGATGCGATAGCGCCGACGGAACAGGCGCGCCGCAGAGGGTTGCCACAGGAGGATGTCGCCGAACTGGCACAGCCCCCGACGTGACGGCCGGTAGCGGTAGGTAAATTCAGTGACGTTGCCATCGCTGGCCGGGTGCACCAGCACCGGCAGCCCGGTGTCGGGGTCATCGCCGGGGTGTTCATCGGCCAGCCAGCTGTTGGCGGCAAAGCTGTTGCTGTGCAGGCGGATGCTGACCGGATGCTCAAGCTGCACGGACAGGGCCGAGGGCAGGCGTCGCTCGGCAATGGGCGGGCGCCGTCGCAGCAGCTGCCACAGGTCCGCCAGGGCATACGCCAGCAACGCACTACCGGCCAGCAGCCAGGCGCCCAACAGCAGGGGCTGGCTGTCCGCCTCCATCAGCCGGGCGGCCACCGGTGCCAGGCCCAGAGCCAGCCACAGCAGCACCCACTGTTGCAGTCGCTTGCCGGGAATGATCATTGTCGCGGTGCTTCCACCTGATCAAGCAAGCGGTCAAGTAACGTTTCCGGATTGGCGCCCTCGATTTCGGCGTCGGCACTCAGGGCAATCCGGTGACGTAACACCGGGCGCGCCACCGACTTGATGTCATCGGGGGTGACAAAATCACGCCCTTCGAGCAGGGCGTTGGCGCGTGCTGCGCGGGTGATAGCGATACTGGCGCGTGGCCCGCCACCGCGAACCAGCCCGGGCATGTCACGGGTGACGCGAACCAGGCGCAGGGCATAATCAAGCACGCCGTCATCCACCGTTACCGAGCGCGCGGCTGCCTGCATCGCCATGACACCGGCTGCATCGGTGATCGGTGACAGGCCTTCCACATTCAGGCTTTCGGCAATGGTGCCGTCCAGGATCATGCGCACGATCTGTGCTTCCTGTTCTGCTGCCGGGTAGTCGATCAGGACCTTGAACAGGAACCGGTCCAGCTGCGCTTCAGGCAGCGGATAGGTGCCCTCCTGGTCAAGCGGGTTCTGCGTCGCCAGCACCATGAACGGTTGCTCCAGCGAGAAGCATTTTCCCTCGATGGTGATCTGCCGCTCCTGCATGACTTCCAGCAGGGCGGACTGGGTCTTCGCAGACGCGCGGTTGATCTCATCGGCCAGCAGCAGGTGGGTGAACGCCGGGCCCTTGCGGATACGGAATTGCTCGGTCTTCGGGTCATACATGGCGTGGCCGGTGACATCGGTGGGCATCAGGTCCGGTGTGAACTGGATGCGGGCGAAATCCACCGACAGACAGCGGCCCAGTGTGCGCACCAGCAGCGTCTTTCCGAGCCCGGGGACACCCTCGAGCAGCACATGGCCACCGGTGATCAGCGCGACAAGCACATCACGGACCACCTGTTCCTGGCCCACCAGTACCCGTGCAGTGGCAGCTTCGATGGCGCGCGCGGTTTCGCTGGCGTGCTGGATGGTTTCGGCATTGCTCATAGCCGGCTCCTCAATTCCTGTAGGGTTGTGACAATCTGGAACAGTTCGTCGTCGTTGTCGGTTTCGCCGCTCAGGGCAAAACGGATCTCGGCCCGGTCCATACCGCTGATACGAGCGGCGATGTCCGCGTCTGATTCGGTTTCCTGCTGTTTCTTGTGCCTGGCCAAAAGCCGGGACACCTGTCTTCGCAGCGGGTGCAGGGTGGCCTGGCGCTGGTGTGCGCGCCACAAAAAGCGGCTGGCGGCACGGAGATGCTGGAGAAAATCGGTGGCTTGTGTGTTGCGGTCCTCGAGGATCACGCCCCGGCGTGGTACCCGTTGCCAGATGAAAAGCACCACCAGCAGGGCAAAGGCCACCAGCACCGGCCATGCATTGCGCCACAACCACTCGAGCAGCGGCGGCATGGTGACGCTCTCTATCCACCAGGCCGCATCCACATCCTCGGCCAGCCGAGACAGCAGCCAGGCATGCTCCAGGTGATACAGGCGCGCATTTTCAAAGATGGCCAGGTCTGACAGCACCCACACCTCGCCGTCGCCATAGCTGAGATAGAGCAACTGGTCGCCATTAACATTGCCGGCTGCCACCTCAAGTCGCGTGTCGGTAACTGGTGTTTCCGGGTAATCCGCCGGGTCCTCGTCACCGTCCCAGGTGTAGAAGTCGTAGTGCAGCAGGTCGGCGTGCGGGTCCAGATCGAAGCGCCAGGTATCGTCGCCGTCTTCATGCACTGCGTACGCCGACACCGCATCCGGATCGCCACACATCTGTTCCTGGCAGCGCAGTACATCATTCTCGTCCACGCCCTGCAGGCACACTTCAAGGAAAAGCTCTGATGTCGCCGCCAGTGCCGCTTCTCGTGTCAGGCCCATGGCCGGTTGGCGTGACAGGTTGCCGTGGTAATCGTTGTGCCAGCCAGTCACGCCGAACGAATAGGCCAGTGGGTCGTGCTTGCGATAGAAATCAGCGCTGTAGAAGGCGTTGTCTTCGTTCTGGTAGCGACTTTCGTCAATCTCTTCCTGTTCATCGAAGTCGTGGAAGTAGTCAATCAGTCGCGCGGCCAGCACCAGACGCCCGCCGTCGCGAACCCATTGGTGCAGGTTTTCGATGTGGGTATCGCTCAGCTGTGCCCGGTTGGCGTCAAAGATCAGCAGGGTACGGGTGTCCGGCAGCGTGCCGAGTTCAGCGGCGCTGTAGACCCGCCGCGATGTAATATCGCGTTTCTCGAGCAGGGTGGCGGCCGCCGCGTAATAGTGCGCATCGCTGGGCCGGTGCTCTACGGTGGTATAGCGTTCAAGACTGAGCACCAGCCACAGCACGGCGGCCAGCAGAAGGCCCCAGAGCAGCCACTTACGCATGGCTCACCTCCGCACCCTGGCCGAACACCGTGCGCCAGCTGTGCGCCAGTGCCTCAACCTGTTGCTGCGCCGGCGGCCGGTGAGCCCAGGCGGTGCTGATCCACGCCGGTGTCAGTTCGGCCAGCAGCGCCACGCCCCGGTGTGTGCCGGCGACACGGCGGAAGGCGCGCAGGCATTCCTGTTCCGTATCCCCCGGCCCGACCGGGACGTCAACCTGTTCCACCAGGCGTGACAGCGTACCCCGGTAGAGCAGGCTGAGGGCCTCACGACGGTCGCCGGCGTGCAGTGCAGCCAATGCCGCAGCACTGATGTCGTCCGGCAGCGTGTGGCGGGCAATGTCCAGACCGGCGAGAGACATGGGCCGAGCGGGTTTGGTCGCCCGCGCGGGCAGCTTCAGCGACAGGATCCAGTGACGGTAGCGGTACACCAGCCAGATCACCAGGCTGATCACTGCCGCCCACAGCAGCACGCGCAGCAGGGACGCCAGGTCTGGCAACCAGCTGGCGCTGGCCTCCTGGCCGGGCTCTGGCTCAATGGAGAACAGCCACTTCAGGATTTTGGCGAGCCAGTTGCTGTCACCGTCCGATGCGTCGCTGCCGTCATTGCCTTTGAAACGCCAGCGCTCCACTTCTTCCATCGGCATGAAACGTTCGTCGGCCACCAGCTCGATGGCCTCTTGCTGTTGCTCGCGGGCATCGGCAGACACGCTGGCAGATGCTGGTGCCGGTGCCAGTGCGGAGACAGCCAGGCTGGCGGTGAGCAGTAGGGCGAGCCAGCTGCTGCGCCCCTGGCCCAGGCGTCGTTTTTCACCAATGCGTCGCAGACCCAGTTCCAGATCCCAGCCTTCGAGCCAGGTCCGCTTGTTCAGGTACAGGGCAAAACTCATGCACACATACAGGGGTTCGCACACCAACATGGCCAGGTACCAGGCCACCAGGAAACTGGTGCCGAGCTGTTCCTCCGCCGCGCCGAACCACTGGATATCTTCCACCCCCAGCTGGTTGGGCAGCAGCATGAACCCGAGAATCAACAGGGCGTAGGCGGCCACCTGCTCCACATGCAGCATGAGCACGGTGCAGGTGCCGGCATGATTGCTTTCGCCCAGCGCCAGGGTGCGTGCGCGCTTGCTGAAGCCGTCGCCGCGCTGGCCTTCAAGCTGACTCACCGGCAGATGGAATGCCCGCGATGGATCAAGGCGGCGCAGCAGCAGGAATGGCAGTGTGCTGCGCAGCAATGCCGGCAGCCGCCAGAGCACATCGCGGATGCGCGTGGCAGGATCGAACAGGGCACGTGCGATGTACTCCAGCAGCGGCGCTTCCCACACCGGCTTCAGCCACCAGAACAGGAAAGCTGCCCAGCCCGGGCTGTGCCAGTACATGCCTGCCGCCAACAGCAGCAGGGCGGGCAACAGCGTGGTGGCCAGCCAGATACCTGTGAGCGGACGCCACCAGTGCTGGTACAGGCGCGTGCCCATATCCATGGCCTGCCAGGCGGAACGCGGTGCGATGCGCGCACTGGTGCGCTCAATCTGCATGCCGTGCTCCCCATCGCCGGCCGGCCAGTAACAGGTATGCCAGCACCCCCACCCAAAGCGTGCCGCCGACGCTGTACTTGACCGCGGCCGGCAGGTCCCGGGGTGACCAGAATGCCTCGATGAAGGCCGCCGCCAGCAGCAGGAAGAAGACCCCATACATCACCGGCATGGCCTGGTTGGCAGCGTCCTTGAGCGCCGCCAGCCGCGTTCGTGGCCCGGGTGCAATCAGTGACCAGCCAAGCCGCAGGCCACAGCCACCGGCAAGCACAATGGCGGTCAGTTCCGGCGCGCCGTGGGCGATGACGAAGGTGAAGAAAGGCTCGTGATGCTGGACATTGACCAGGTGACCCGCAACAGCGCCAAAGTAGCCGCCGTTGAAGAACATGATGAACAGCGCGCCGATACCAAAAAACAGGCCGCCGGCAAAAGTGCGGAAAGCGATGCCGATGTTGTTGTAGATGTAATAGCCAAACATGGTGACATCGTCCGACCCGTCACGGTCCTCTGCCAGTGAGCTGGCCGGGTCGTACATGCTTTCCATGGTGCTGACGGACTGTTCATCCAGCAGGGCATAGACCATTTCCGGTCGCCAGCTTACCAGTGCCCAGACAAGCATGAGGGAAAACAGGAAAACGCCGGCACTGGCAAGGTTCCACGCACCCTGCTCGCGCACGGCGCGGGGGAACCCGGCCAGCAGCAATTCCCGCAGCGGACCCGCCACCGGCAAGCGGAAACGGTAAAGCTGGCGTCTGCCACGCAGGATGATGCTGTTGAGCCGGTCCACCAGGGCCAGGCTGTAACCGCGTTCAATGGCGAGTGCGTGCTGATGGCAGATGCGCCGGTAGCGTTGCGGGAAATCGCGCACCGCAGGATGATCCGGCACCGCCTGCTGACGCACCGCCTCAAGCTGGTCCAGCAGGGTTTCCATGTCCTGCCATTGGCTTGCGTTGAGGGCTTCAAACTGGCGTTGTTTCATGTGTCCCCCAACAGGTGGCGGGCCACGCCCAGGGCCTGGCGTTCAGCGTCCTGGTCAGGCAGTTCCGGGTAGACGATGCGGGCAAGTTCCTGGCGTCTTTCCGGCGTCAGTGCCTGGCCGCGTTCAAGAAAGGCCACCAGGGTTTGCTGGTCCTGTACATCCACGGGCCAGTCAGGCGCTCGCTCAGGGACATGAACAGACGTCTCGGGCCGACGTCCCTGGTCCAGATGGATGACAAGGGTGTCGGCGGCAAGGTCGCCCAGCCGCTGGAAGCGCCGACTGACCAGCATCGATAGGAAACCGGCCAGATAGAACACCGGGAACATGTCGGCGGTACGCAGCAGGTTGCGGACAATGCTGCCGTTGGCGGTCACCGGTGAGCCGTCACTGTGTACCACCGCCAGGCCCATGGTGCGCTTGCCGGGTGTCTGTCCGTGCATGAACAGCTCAAACAGTACCGGATAGAACCACTCCAGCAGGAAGATCAGGATCAGCATCAGGCCACCACTGATGCTTTTGAACAGGCCCAGGACGATGGCTGCGGCAATGTAAATGGCAATGCGGATCGCCATGTCGATCGCGAACGCCACCAGCCTCGGCATGATGCCGGCTGGCACCAGTGTCAGCTGGGCGCCCTCCGGGGTGCGCAGTCGCAGGCGCTCATCAATCACGCGGCGCTCCGGTCGCGGGTCTCTTCAATGCCAGAATGATCAGCACAAACAGGGCCACTGTCTGCGTGATGCAGGCAATGGCCCAGTAGCGCATGGGGGGTGGGTCGATGGCTTCGGTGACGAACCAGGAGAAGTAGAACAGCAGCATGAAGCTGAACCAGGTCAGCAGGCGGCGGTCGGCGCTCAGCGAGGCCGGCAGGAACAGCAGCAGAGGGCCGTACACCACCGCTGCAAACAGTACCTTGGCAGCCACGGGCGTATTCCCGGGCGCGGTCATCAGCAGGCTGGTAATCCCGGTGACCAGAAGAGCCGTGTGAAGCAGTGTCAGGGCAAGGCGCATCAGTTGTCTCCAAGGCGGCTGGCAAGGCGTGCCAGGCGCTCGCCCAGAGTACGCGCGATTCGTGACTCATCCTCACTGATGGTCGTGTCATTGTCGCTGCCCGCCAGATGGCTGGGGCCATAGGGTGTTCCACCACCACGGGTGTCCAGCAGGGCACGTTCGGTGTAGGGCACGCCCGCCAGTACCATGCCATGGTGCAGCAGCGGCAGCATCATGCTCAAAAGGGTGGACTCCTGGCCGCCATGCAGGCTCGAGGTGGCGGTAAATACCGCTGCAGGGCGGTCCACCAGGGCACCTGACATCCACAGGTCGCTGGTGCTGTCGATGAAATATTTCAGCGGCGCGGCCATGTTGCCAAAACGGGTCGGTGAGCCGAGGGCGAGGCCGGCGCATTCACGCAGGTCATCCAGCGTGCAGTAAGGCGGGCCGGATGCCGGGATGTCCGGATCACTGGCCTCGCAGGTGGCAGACACCGGTGCAACAGTGCGCAAACGCGCTTCCATGCCGGCGGCTTCAACGCCCCGGGCAACATGGCGTGCCAGTGCCGCCACGGAACCGGTGCGGCTGTAATAAAGAACCAGGATATAGCCGGGCACGCTCACTCCTTGATCAGTGCCAGAACGTTCTCGGGCGGGCGGCCGAGAACCGCCTTGCGCCCCTTGACCACGATGGGCCGTTCGATCAGTTTCGGGTAACGGGCCATGGCCTTGATGATGGCAGCATCGCTGCTGTCCTTGCCCAAACCAGCCTCCTTGTACTCTGATTCGCGCGTGCGAAGCAAATCGTGGGCGTTCGCCAGGCCGAGCTGGCTGACCAGCGTTTTCAGCGTGGCCGCGTCCGGTGGTGTTTCCAGATACAGCACCACCTCTGGCTGGATGCCATTCTCTTCAAGCAGGGCCAGGGTCTGACGGGATTTTGAGCAGCGTGGATTGTGATAGATTGTGTACCCGGACATGGAACATTCCCGTGTTGGCTGTTGGACTGACTATTCTAGGTATGCAGGGAGCCGAGGCAATAGATGGCACTTAATCAGAGCCCGCTTACACGACTGACCAATGCGACCCGTTATGCTGCAGCGTTCCTGTCCCTGCTGTGGCGGCAGTTCAACCGTGATGGCTGTCGCGACAGCGCAGCGGCGCTCACCTACACCACACTGTTTGCCATTGTGCCCATGATGACGGTGATGTTCGCCATTCTCTCCGCGATACCCACCCTGCGCCAGCGCGGTGATGCTATCCGTGAATGGGCCTTCCAGAATTTTGCCCCCGGGGCCGGTGAGCAGGTAATGGACTACCTGCAGGAATTCTCCCGCCAGGCGACCAACCTCACGGCCATCGGCGTGGTGTTCCTGTTCATTACCTCGATCCTGATGCTGCGCAAGATAGAAGGCACCATGAATACCATCTGGCAGGTGTCCAAGCCGCGCCAGGGCGTGACCAGCTGGCTGATGTACTGGGCGGTGATCAGTCTCGGGCCGATACTGCTTGGCGCCGGCCTCGGTGTCAGCTCCTACCTGACATCGGTGTCCCTGTTTTCCAGCGCGGTGGACTATCTCGGCGGCATGCGCCTGTGGTTATCCTTGCTGCCGCTGCTGTCATCCACTGCCATGCTCAGCCTGCTGTACATCGTCGTGCCCAACTGCCACGTGCCGGTGCGGCAGGGTGTGGCTGGGGCCTTCGTGGCCGCCATATTCTTCGAACTGGCCAAGGCCGGGTTTGCCCTTTTTGTGCGCACATCGCCTTCCTACCAGGTGGTCTACGGTGCATTTGCGGCAGTGCCGGTGTTCCTGCTCTGGATCTACATTTCCTGGATGCTGGTGCTTGGTGGCGCCGAGCTGGTGCGTGCCCTGACCGTATTCAGCGAGCACCGCAAGCAGATTCCGCGGATGCAGTCACTGATGCGCCTGTTGTTCATTTTCTGGCAACGCCAGCAGAGCGGGGCGCTGCTCAAGCCCGGGCAGGTGCGGGGTGTACTGAAAGACGTGGAAGCCACGCATTGGGAAGAGTTCAGAAACCTGCTCATGGACATCGGCATGATCCGGCGCACCGAGGATGGCAGCTTCGTGCTTGCCCGCGACCTGTCCAGCCTGACGCTGGCTGAGCTGGTGCAAATGCTGCCCTGGTCGGCGCGTCGATCCCTGCGCCTCGCCGAGAATCCGGCCAGCCAGTGGGAGCAGGAGCTGGCGCAGCGGGTGAACAGGGCGCGCGACGCCATGGGGGATGCCCTTGATATCACGCTGGAAGACCTGTTCCGCGCCCAGGAACGTCCGCCGGAGCCGGACAATGGCTGAGCGGGCCTGTCACGTTATTGCCCATGGCAGAGTGCAGGGGGTCTTCTACCGCGCCAGCACGGTCCAGCAGGCGCAGGCCCTGGGCATCAGCGGCTGGGTGCGCAATTGCCACGACGGCACGGTGGAGGCGGTGCTGGCCGGGCCGGCCCTGGCGGTGGAGGAGATGCTCCGGTGGATGGCGCGGGGCCCCCGGGCAGCCCGGGTGGAACGGTTGGCGATAAACGAGCACGATGGCGATGTCGCGGACGGGTTTGTCACCCGCGAGACGGTATCCGGGAGAGGATGATGGGCAAGGCGGACGCAAAAACAACGCTGCGGGAGATCACGCTGGACCATGGCGGCCTGACGTTCCCGGCACTGATGGCCGGGGATGGCGACACCGTGCTGCTGTTACACGGTTTCCCGGACTGCTACCGCAACTGGCAGCCGCAGGTGGAGGCCCTGGCCGCCGCCGGCTTCTGTGCCATTGCCCCGGCCTTGCGCGGCTATGCCCCGGGCTGTCTGTCCCCTGACGGTGACTACTCGCTGCGTGCCGCAGTGGATGATGTGCTGGCGTTTGCCACCGAGCTCGGTGGCGATGTGCACCTGGTGGGCCATGACTGGGGTGCTGTGGTGGCGTACCTTGCGGCGGCGCGCTCGCCGGAGCTGTTTGCCAGCTGTGCGGCGCTCGCCATTCCGCCCATCAAACGCCTGCCGGCAGCACTGTTGCGTGTGCCTGAGCAACTGCTGCTCAGTGCCTATATGGAGTTCTTCCAGCTGCCGCTGGTGCCCGAGTGGGTATTGCGGCGTGATGACCTGTCCGGCGTGGAATGGCTCTGGAACCGCTGGTCACCAGACTGGGACGGCGGTGAGTACCTGCGCAATGCCAAGCAGGCGCTGGGTCAGCCGGGTGTGCTCACGGCCGCCCTGAACTGGTACCGCAACCTGCCGAGATTCTGGACAGAGGCCCACAAGCAGGCACGGGCATGGCTGATGATGCCGGTGAACGTGCCGACACTGGTGCTGATGGGGCGCAAGGACGGCTGCATGAGCCCGCGGCTGCTTGCCCATACCCTGGTGGAGTCGGATTTCCCGGCGGGACTGCAGGTGGAGGACGTGGCCGGAGCCGGGCATTTCCTGCACCTGGAGCGCCCGGAGCGGGTGGCAGAGTTGCTGGTAGAGCATTTTCGCGCCTGCAGCGCACCGGCCTGACCTGCCGGGCCGGCGCAAATACGGCTATAATCGCCGCCCACACAACCATCCATGTAGATTCACAGTACGGAGCCTTTCCATGACGACGGTGATTCGCCAGGACGACGTCATCCAGAGCGTTGCTGACGCGCTGCAGTACATTTCCTACTACCATCCGGAAGACTTCATCAAGGGAGTCCATGAGGCGTACGAGCGTGAGGAGAATCCCGCCGCCCGTGATGCGCTGGCCCAGATACTGGTGAACTCGCGCATGTCAGCCATGGGGCACCGGCCGATCTGCCAGGACACCGGGATCGTTACCGTGTTCTGCAAGGTGGGCATGAACGTGACGTTCGAGGGTGACCTGTCGTTGAGTGACATGATCAACGAGGGCGTGCGCCGTGCCTACAATCACCCGGATAATGTGCTGCGTGCCTCGGTGCTGTCTGATCCCGACGGCAAGCGCCAGAACACCCGCGACAATACCCCGGCTGTGATCCATTACGACATCGTTCCGGGCGACACGGTGGATATCCAGGTGGCGGCCAAAGGCGGTGGCTCTGAGGCCAAGTCCAAGTTCGCCATGCTCAATCCGTCCGACTCCATCGTTGACTGGGTGCTGGAGCAGGTGCCGAAGATGGGCGCGGGCTGGTGCCCGCCCGGCATGCTGGGGATCGGCATTGGTGGTACCGCCGAGAAAGCGATGATCCTTGCCAAGGAATCGCTCATGGACCCCATCGACATCCATGAACTGCAGGCCCGTGGCGCGCAGAACCGCGCCGAGGAACTGCGCCTGGAGCTGTTCGAGAAGGTTAATGCCCTGGGTATCGGTGCCCAGGGCCTGGGTGGCCTGACCACGGTACTGGATGTGAAGGTGATGGATACGCCCACGCACGCGGCCAACAAACCGGTGGCCATCATTCCCAACTGCGCCGCCACCCGCCACGCCCACTTTGTACTGGACGGCTCTGGCGCCGCCGACCTCAAGGCGCCGGATCTGTCCGTCTGGCCGGACATCGCCTGGGGCAATGACGGCAAGAGCAAGCGCGTCAACCTGGACGAGGTGACACCGGAGGAAGTGCAGACCTGGAAAGCCGGTGACACCTTGTTGCTCAACGGCAAATTGCTGACCGGGCGTGATGCTGCCCACAAGCGACTGGTGGACATGATTGCCAAGGGTGAAACGCTGCCGGTGGACTTCACCAACCGGTTCATCTACTACGTCGGTCCGGTGGACCCGGTGGGCGACGAGGTGGTCGGTCCCGCCGGTCCTACCACGGCGACCCGCATGGACAAATTCACCCGCACGATGCTTGAGCAGACCGGGCTGATCGGCATGGTTGGCAAGGCCGAGCGGGGCGATACGGCCATTGATGCCATCCGCGACAACAGGGCGACCTACCTGATGGCCGTGGGTGGAGCCGCCTACCTGGTGTCCAAGGCCATCCGGTCCTCCAGGGTGCTGGCGTTCGAGGACCTGGGCATGGAAGCGATCTATGAATTCGAGGTGGAAGACATGCCGGTGACTGTGGCGGTGGATTCCACCGGGGACTCCGTGCACAAGACCGGCCCGCGTATCTGGCAGGCGAAGATCGGCAAGATACCGGTGAAGGAAGAGGCCTGAGCAACGGCCGCGGCGCAGCGAGGACGCAATCATGAGCAGCAATCCGTACCAGGCGCCACAGACGGAAAATACCTTCTCGGGCGATGTGCCGGTGAAGTACGGCGGCTTCTGGATACGTGTGGCTGCGTCACTGATTGATACGATCTGGATGATGCTGCTGACAACGCCGCTGCTTATGTGGATGTATGGCGCTGACTACCTGGCCTCGCAGCAGCTGGTGCATGGCCCGATGGAAGTGGTGGTGAATTATGTGCTGCCGGCCATTGCGGTGCTGGTGTTCTGGATATACCTGAGTGCGACCCCCGGCAAGCTGGCACTCAATCTTTACATCACTGACGCGCGCACCGGCGGTCGCCCCTCCAAAGGGCAGCTGTTGGGCCGTTACCTGTGCTACTACGTGTCCATGATCCCGCTGTTCCTGGGGTTCTTCTGGGTGGGCTGGGATCGCCGCAAGCAGGGATTTCACGACAAGCTTGCCGGCACCGTGGTGGTGGTGGGCAAGCCGGCCTGGCTGCAGCCGGACAACCGTGAGTAGGTTTTGCGGGGGGATGTTCGGGCCAAAATGCGGCGCTGACTGAAATAACCGTATGGCTGGCCGGATTTACCCCCGTGCGGGCGTTGAGACCCGGTTCAGCCATTGGTAGAACAGGGGTAGCACTCAGCACACGCCCATCACAAGAAGAATGCCAATGAAAGACTCCAGCCAGGTTGATGAACTGGTCAGCCACGTTTCCCGGGTTGCCAATGAGACCTATGGTCACTCCCGGCCGTTCATGCCCGAACAGCCGTGGTGGAAAAACCTTGATCCCGTCTTTCACCGGTTCCCGGATACGTTTTACCTGGAATGGCGTGCCCAGCTGCTGGTGTGGGTGCTGTCGTGGCTGGATGTCCTGGTGCGTTTTTTCCTCGCCAGTGCGGCTGTCACCGGCGCACTTTTTTCCACCCTTCGCCGACTGAAAGAGGATGACCGCCAGCGCCATTTCTACGCCGGGCTGGCTGATGCAGGTGAACGGGAGCAGATATTCGTTGAGCCGGCGTTTGTGCCCCTGGTGCACCGGCGCCAGGTGCTGTCCGATGTGGCGCCAGCGGGTGCTGTTGTTGAAGACCTGCGTTTTGACAGCCGTTTCGAGGTGATCAATCCGGCCCTGGCAGAACACTATGCGCGCTTCAAGCGTAACAATGTTGTGCACGCGCAGTACTGGCACCATGGTGACGGCCCGCGCCCGACGCTGATCATTGCTCACGGTTTCATGTTGTCCTCCTACAGGGTGAATGCCCGCTTTTTCAGTGCCGGCTGGTTTTTCCGCCAGGGCTACGACGTGATTCTCTACACCCAGCCGTTTCATGGCTGGCGCCGGGAAAAATGGGCGCCGTTCAGCGGTCATGGCGTGTTCAGTTATGGCATCAGCCATGTCAACGAGATGTTTGCCCAGTCCGTGTTCGACTTCCGTTCCCTGCTCAACTGGCTGGACAGCCAGGGCGTGCGTCATTACGGCGTTACAGGCATCTCCCTGGGTGGCTATCTGTCGGCGTTGTTGGCGGCCACCGAGAAACGGCTGGCCTTTTCCATACCGGTGGTGCCGGTGGCGAGTCTCACCGATGTCATGTTCCAGTGGGCGCCTGCCGGCTGGCTGATCCGGGGTGGCCTGCGACTGGTAAATATTTCCGTACAGGAAGCACGCCACAGTGGCGCTGCCACCAGTCCGCTTACCTGGGCACCGTTGCTGGACAAGTCACGGTTGATGGTGATCGGTGGCGCTGGCGACCGTATCGTTCCGCCCAAGCATGCACGGCTGCTCTGGGACCACTGGCAGCAACCGTTGATGCACTGGTTTCCGGGCAATCACCTGGTGCATGTGGACCAGGGCCGCTACCTCCGCCAGATGGCAGCATTCATGCGCGGGCTCGGCTTCGCTCCGAAACAGCCGGCGCAAGGTGACTCAGACGCGCCTGTTTCTGCCGAGGGGTAAGCGACACACAACCGTCGTGGTCCTGTCATGAAGTCGGCGATCAATGCCGGCTTCATTCTTTCGAATGAGTTTTCTTTCTGCGCTCCATCCTTCTTCCCGGAAGCTGTCACGACGTACGTACTAGTGCCGGGCAAACTCGTCCATTTATGCCGCCCTGTTGACCGAATGTGCCGTTGTTGCGGATACCGCCAGTGCTGATAGTCGCTGGCAGCGGATGCCCGTTACGGCTTGTGGTATCCGCGTGGAGATAACAACAACAGGGAGAGATACCATGAAGACTGTCTGTCTGGGCGTACTGTGTGGCCTGGCCATGCTGGTGACCACGCCCGTCAATGCCGTGACCTGTCCGGATTATGAAAGCGCGCTTAATCCACCGGCGTTTGATGCGCCCTCCCGGCGCGGCTTTCGTCACTGGGGGAACAACTGGCTGACCTGGCTGTATCGGCCATGGCATATGGTGCACGACGCCATCGTGCCGGTGGGGACGTCTGCCACCGTGGTGGGCAAGTTCGATTATGACGCTGTGCTGCACAAGGACCTGGAGGACGAGAACATCAAGGTCTACATCACGGGCACGGGCATGGCCGGCTGGCAATACCTGGGGCGCTACCGTACCAACAGCGATGGCAAGATATCAGTCAATGCCGGCGCCCGCCCGGTGGGCGAATACCGTGTGCGCATGGTGGTGGAGGGCGACCTGTCTCACGCGGACGGCTACCTGAGCGTGGTGGAGCCCGGACGCCAGGCAGTGCTGTTCGATATCGATGGAACGCTGACCACCAATGACTTCGAGGCAGCAGCGGACTATCTCGGTATCAAGACGGCGTCGACCTACTCGTATGCCACTGAAACCGTACAGGCCTACAAGGATCGCGGTTACCAGGTGATTTATCTGACCGGTGCGCCGTACTGGGTAACCCGTGACCGCCGTGAGTGGTTCGACCGGATCGGCTTGCAGGACTACCACTATCATTCCAATCCCTACGGCGGCGGGCCCATTCCGCCGGACACCCAGGGCTACAAGACAGACTACCTGAACTACCTGCTGGCGGATGTCGGGCTGGATATCGTGCGCGCCTACGGAAACGCTGATACGGATATTGCGGCGTATGCGGCGGCGGGCCTGCCCAAGGCAGAGACCTGGATCATTGGCGAGAACGCGGGTGCCGACGGTACACAAGCGCTCAATGGCAGTTACTACACGCATTTCTACAATGTAGTGGCAAACACGGCGCCGGCGCTGGGTTGCCAGTAAGGCGATGGCGGGTCCGGCATTGCCGGGCCCGCATTCACCGGCTGAACAGGGGTCTCAGGCACTGGTCCGCGAACGTCCTCAGGCTGTCACGGTCACTGGCCTGAACGCCGCCAGCGGGGGTGAGCAGGAGTGACTGCAGCAGACGCAGCATGATCTCGGCGCCGGCGTCGGCATCTATCGGGCCCATGGCATCAGCTTTCTGGGCGTCACGAATGCGTGCCGCCAGGTACAGCCGGGACAGGTCCATGGTCTGGCCGTAGTGGACGGTGAGATAGGGCAGGCTGGTTTCGGGCTCGGAGGTCAGCAGGCGTTTCAACAGGGCATTGTCGTGCGCCATGGACACTGACAGCACGAATGCTTCCAGTAATGCATCCACCGGGCTGGCAATCTTGCGCACGCGTTCCTCGATGATCAGCAGGTTGCGCTGTATCTCGCGCAGGATCACCGCCTGCACCAGGCGGTCCTTGTCACCGAAATGGCGGTAAACCGTGGCGCGTCCGACGCCGGCCCGTTGCGCCACGTCGTCCATGGTATTGCGACGCAGGCCAAATTCCACGAACAGGGACAGGGCCGCGTCGAGGATCCGCTCTCCCGCCTGGGTAGATGCGCCAGTGTCTGCCCCCTTGGCCAGTAATTCTGTCAGGGAAGGGATGTTCACATCGGGCTCCTGAGCCACTTGTTGCCGTCGCGCCCAAGTCTAGCAGGCCCGGACGCCTTTTGCGTGCGGGCCACCCGGAACATGGGATCAGGGCGTGGCGCGCATGAACTGCACCAGCACGTCGGCCAGTTCCGCACCCTTGTCGTCCTGCAGGAAGTGGCTGGCGCCGCGGATGGTGGTGTGTGCCTGGCCGGTACACCCGGGTACCAGTGCCGGAAAGATACCGGCCATGCTGGACATGATCGGGTCTCGGTCACTGAAGGCACACAGGAACGGCAGCTGGCAGGCCATCAGTTGCTGCCAGGCATGCGCATTGTTCTTCATGTCACTGGGCACCAGTCGCGGGAATACCCGTGCGCCGGCCATGAAGCGCCGGTGCGGGAAGGGCGCGTTGTAGGCCGCCACCTCCCCGGCAGACAACCGTCGAGCGGTGCCCAGCTGGAGGATGCTGCCGGCGCGCCAGAACGGGTTCAGCTGTGAAAAGGCAAACCAGCTGCCGAAGCCGAGACCCGTGCGCAGTTTCTGGCGCCAGCCGAACACGCCCTCAAGCGCCGGATGGTCCAGGGGAAAGCCCGGCAGCATGGTATTGGCGGCCAGCACGCGGGCAAAACGCGCCTGCTGTTCAGCCACCAGTCGCAGGCCAATGAGTCCGCCCCAGTCCTGGCACACCAGGGTGATCTGTTCCAGATCCAGTTGTGCCAGCAGCTCGGCCACCCACTGTACATGGCGCACGTGGCTGTAGTCCGACTGGCTCACCGGCTTGTCCGACTTGCCAAAGCCGATCAGGTCCGGCGCGATGACGCGAAAGCCCGCAGCAGTGACGGGCCCGATCATGTGTCGGTACAGGTAGCTCCAGGACGGCTCGCCGTGGAGCATCAGCACCACGGGGCCATCGGCCGGGCCTTCATCCAGGTAGTGCATGCGCAGCTGGCCGCCCTCGGTGTCGTCCACGGACAGGTAGTGCGCAGCGAACGGGTAATCTGGCAGGTCGTGGAAGCGTTCTTCCGGTGTTCGCAATGCATCCATGTCAGCTGTCCTCGCGTGGATTTGCGGCAATGAAGCGCACCACCACATCCGCCAGCGCCTCGCCCTGGTCTTCCTGGAGGAAATGGCCGCCGTCGGTGATGGTGGTGTGGTCCTGGCCCTCGCAGCCGGGAATCAGTTTACGGATCACCGGCCCGGCGGCGGCGGTGATCGGATCCTTGTCGCTGAAAGCGGTGAGGAAAGGTTTCCTGAACGTGAAAAGAGTCTTCCAGGCCTGCCGGTTTGGTTCGCAGGCCGGGTCCTCTGGTGAGGTGGGCACCAGGGTCGGGAACTGGCGGGCGCCTTCCTTGAACGATTCGTCCGGGAAGGGCGCATCGTAGGCGGCCACCACGTCCGCTGGCATGTCCAGTGCCGTGCCGGACTGGATGATGCTGCCCACCTTGAACACCGGTGTTTCCTGGGAGAATGTCTGCCAGCGGAGGAAGGCTTCGCCCGGGTCGTGGTCGCCGGTGGGCAGCATGGTGTTGGCCGCCACCACCCGCTGGAAACGGTCCGGGTGTTCCGCCACCAGCCGCAGACCGATCAGGCCGCCCCAGTCCTGGCACACCAGGGTAATGTGATTCAGGTCCAGCTGGGTCAGCACGTTGCGGGTCCAGTCCACATGGCGCTGGTAGGTATAGTCGTTGCGGCTGGCCGGTTTGTCGGAGCGGCCGAACCCGATCAGGTCCGGCGCAATGACACGGTGGCCGGCGGCCACCAGCAGCGGGATCATCTTGCGGTACAGGTAGCACCAGGACGGCTCGCCATGCAGTAACAGCACCGGGTCTGCGTCTGCCGGCCCCTCGTCCAGATAGTGCATGCGCAGTTCGCCGCCTTCGGTGTCGTCCACCATCAGGTAATGGGGCTCGAAATCGTAGCCGGGCAGGCCGGCAAACCGGTCATCCGGTGTGCGCAGTGCGTCCATCAGTTATCTCCTGTGTCTTGATCCATGAGTCGTTTGCCCAGGGCAGGGCGCCCAGCAGGCTGCGGGTATGCTGCGCCAGGGAAAGCCGGTCTTCGGCCACCGTGCTTGCCACCAGTAATCCCTGCAGGCACAGCAGCAGGTGTTGTGCCCAGAAGCGGGTGTTGCTGCCGGCGCTCAGTGCACCCTGGTCACAGGCGCGCTCCAGGCAATCGGTAAAGGCGTCCTCCAGGCGTGACAGGCCGGCACGTATGTGCCGTTGCACCGGGCCCCGGTCGCCGGCGAATTCCAGTGCCGAGTTGGACAGCAGGCAGGCCATCGGTGCGCGCTGGTCATCAATGTAATCCCAGGTCGTCTCGAAGAAGCGGGTCAGGCCGGTGACCGGGTCATCACTGCGCAGATAGCGGCTGATCCGGTGTTCCACCACCTTGTTGATGTAGTGATCGAGGGCGGCGAGAAACAGGATCTGTTTCGAACCGAAGCGGTTATAGAGGCTGGAGGCGGTCAGGCCGGTGGCTTTTTCAAGGTCACGGACACCGGTGCCGGTGTAGCCGTGCTGCCAGAAAACCATCATGGCGTGGGTGAGTACATCCGGTTCGCGAAAAGCGGCTGGGCGTCCCATGGCGTGGCTCCATTCTGTAGCGACCGTTACAAAATGACCGTAAAGCGGGCCGGCGTCAAGGATGACTTGCGCCAAGAAGTGAATAGTGATTCACTTCTATAAAGTCTGAATAGAGGTTCATCTCTTGGCATACCGTGAGACCAGCAAGGTCCGGGCGCGCAAGCTGGCCCAGCGTGATGCACTGTTGCAGTCCGCCGAGGGCCTGGTGCGCGAAGGCGGCTTCGAGGCACTGACCATGCAGGCGCTGGCGGAGCGCTGTGGTCTGGCGGTGGGCACCGTGTACCGCTACTTCGACAGCAAGGATGGCCTGGTGTGTGCGGTGTTCGAGCGTGCCACCGAGCGGGAAATCGCGGCCGTGCGGGTGGCGCTGGAGCAGCAGCCGCTGGCCGATGCGGCGCTCTCTGCCGGTCTGCAGGTGTTTGCGCGGCGGGCGCTGGCGGCACCGCGGCTGGCCTGGGCGCTGATTGCCGAGCCGGTGGCACCGGCCCTGGATGGCATCCGCCTGCGTTATCGCGAGCGCTGGTCGTCCCTGTTCGCCACCGTGCTTGAGCGCGGTGTCAGCAGCGGGCTGTGGCCGGCGCAGAACACCGCCCTGGCTGCTGCCGCCATGGTCGGGGCACTGGCCGAGGCACTGGTGGGGCCGGTGTCGCGGGCCCGCCAGGCGCCCCTGCACGATGCCGCCCTGGTGGATGATCTTGTCCTTTTCTGTCTGCGGGCCACTGGCATGGCCCTGGCACCTGATGACCGTGGAGGTCTGCATGAACAGCAAGCATGATGCAATACGCCCGGACGCGCTGGCCGATACCCACGAGGTGTTCAACCAGACGCCGGCGCTGGAAGACTACAACCTGTTCGACGCCGACAAGGCCCTGCAGCAGGCGGTGGCGTCCAACGGCGGGGAATGGGGGCTCGAGCGGATACGCGCACACGGTCAGCGGTGCGGGTCGGCAGAGGTTATCCAGTGGGGGTTCCAGGCTAATCACTACACACCGGAATTCCGCACCCATGACCGCACCGGCCAGCGTGTGGATGAAGTGACCTTCCACGACAGTTACCACAAGCTCATGGCGCTGGCCCTTGAGGATGGCCTGCATGCCGACCCCTGGACAGATCCGCGCCCGGGCGCCCATGTGGTGCGTGCAGCGCGCAGCTATATGCAGGGCCAGGTGGAAGCGGGACATGGCTGCCCCCTGACCATGACCTTTGCTGCCGTGCCGACGCTCAGGCTGACACCGGCCGTGGCCGAGCAATGGCTGCCCAAGGTGCTGGCCAACAGCTATGACCCGCGCAATGTCCATCATGACCAGAAGCAGGCAGTCACGCTCGGTATGGGCATGACGGAGAAGCAGGGCGGCTCCGATGTGCGTGCCAATACCACGCGGGCCCTGCCAGTGGCCGCGGCCGGCACCGGCGAGCTGTATGAACTGACCGGACACAAGTGGTTCCTGTCTGCGCCCATGTGTGACGCCTTCCTGATGTTGGCCCAGGCGCCTGGTGGCCTCAGTTGTTTCCTGGTGCCGCGCTGGCGTCCCGACGGCAGCAAGAACCCGCTGCAGGTGCAGCGTTTGAAGAACAAGATGGGCAATCTGTCCAATGCTTCCTCTGAAGTGGAGTTGCGCGGTGCGCTGGGCTGGATGGTCGGCGAAGAGGGGCGCGGTGTACCCGCCATCATCGAGATGGTCGCCCTGACCCGCTTCGACTGCATGGTGGGCTCCAGTGCCGGCCAGCGTCAGGCGGTAGCGCAGGCGATCCATCACGCCCACCATCGCAGTGTGTTCGGCAAGACGCTGGTGGACCAGCCGCTGATGCAGAATGTGCTTGCTGATCTGCAACTGGAGCTGGAAGGGTCTTTGGCGATGACGTTCCGCATGGCGCGGGCCCTGGACAACCCCGACAGCGAGCAGGACCAATTGCTGCTGCGGCTGGGCACTGCGGCGGGCAAGTACTGGATCTGCAAGCGCACCCCCAACCATGCCTATGAGGCGATGGAATGCCTGGGCGGTAATGGTGTCATGGAGGACTTCATCATGGCGCGCCTCTACCGTGAGGCACCGATCAACGCCATCTGGGAGGGCTCGGGTAACGTGCAGGCCCTGGATGTGCTGCGCGCGCTGCAGAAGTCACCCCGGGTGCTGGATGCCTGGTTCGCCGAGCTGGCGCCGACGGCAGGCCAGCTGGCAGAACTGGATGCGGGAGTGGCGCGGATCCGGACGCTGCTGGCCCGGCCGCAGGACCTGCAATACCGGGCCCGTGAACTGGTGGAGCTGCTGTCACTGACCATGCAGGGCAGCCTGTTGCTGCAGACCGCGCCGGCGGCCGTGGCTGAAGGCTTTGTGCGCTCGCGGCTGGGCAAATCCGGTTATGGCAATTATGGCTCACTGCCGGACGGTGTCGATTGTCGGACCATCATTGAGCGCGGCGCGCCGATGGCCTGAGGGGCCTGGCCCGGACTAGAGCTTGAGCTTCTCCGCCAGCTCAAACCAGAGGTGGCGGTAGGCGCGGGCTGCGGGGGTATGTGAGGCAAACTCGCCCACCGGTGCACGATGGTCGCCCATCTGCTCCACGTGGGTGGAGTAGGGAATCCATGTTTTCAGCCCACCGCGCATCACCGCCGGGCGCTTGACCAGCATCTCCACGTGCAGCAGGCGGCGCCGGTCCACCATGTTGTAGAACGGCACCACTTTCAGGTGGTCGTACTTCTTCTCCTTGAGCCAGGTCTTGACCTGTTCCAGGGCGCGGATCGACAGGTGCGTGGGAATCACGGGCACCAGCAGGTAGTCGGCGGCGGCGAAGATGGTTTCTGCCACCGGGCTCAGGGTGGGCGGACAGTCCAGCATCACCAGGCTGTAACTTTCGCCCAAGGGCTCGATCAGCTTGCGCAGCTGGCTGCGGGCCTTGCCGGCCTCGGTGATCTTGCTGTCCAGGTTGCGCAGGCTGACGTCAGAGGGGATGGCGTGCAGCCCGGGCCAGCGCGTTTCCTGTTTCAGCCGGCCGATGCCCTGTTTGCCGTTGATCAGGGTCGCGGCCTTGTAACTGGTGCTGCCATCGACACCCAGGTAGTAGCTGGCTGCGCCCTGGGGATCCAGGTCCCAGAGCAGGGTGCGGTGCTTCCAGCGCGCGGCATGCCAGGCAAGATTCACGGCGGTGGCGGTTTTGCCCACGCCTCCCTTGAGGTTGTAAAAAGCGATGGTCTGCATCCTGCTTTCCTTGTTCTTGTGTCCGGAACCGACAAGAATGTCGCCGGGCCGCATTGTGGGCGGCTTTCGGGGCAGGCTATCACGATCTTTTCGGCCTGTCCCGGGGGCAATAGTGCGGCGAAGAAGGTTGTGGCAGGCGGGTAAAGGCGATTTAATACCTCTACGCAAGAAGTATGACGGGTGGGTGCCGGGGTCAGTGTGAGCAAAGAGAAGAAATATCAGGTATTTGTCAGTTCAACCTACGTGGATCTTCAGGATGCGCGGCAGGAGCTGATGCTCGCGTTGCTGTCCATGGGCTTCATTCCCACGGGCATGGAGCTGTACCCGACGGAAACCAACAACCAGTGGCCCATGATCCAGCAGATGATCAATGAGTGCGACTACTACCTGGTACTGGTGGGTGGCCGCTACGGCACACTGTCCCCGATGGGGCTCAGCTATACCCACCGGGAGTACATTTATGCCGCCACCAAGCGCAAGCCGGTGCTGGCGTTCCTGCATGACCACCCTGAATCACTGCCCGAGGATGCGCGCGAGCACACCCGCGACGGTGATGTCCGTCTCAACGATTTCCGCAAGCTGCTGCAGGACAAGACGGTGTTCCGTTACTGGAGCACGCCCAAGGATCTTGGCCAGACCACGCGCAAGGCCATGCCACAGTTCATAAAGGAGCACCCGGCAACAGGCTGGGTGCGGGCCGGCCAGGTGTCCGATCTCAACCAGGTGCGTGAGATCCAGGATATGCGCGCACGGATCGAGGAGCTGGAGAAAGAGAAGGAAGAGCTGACATCTGGCTGGCGCCCGCCGCTTGAAACCCTGGCGCGGGGCAGCGACGTGGTCAAGCTTCAGTACAGTTGCAACGTCTACATCAAGGGCGACTGCAAGGTATCCATGGTGGATACGCAGATGACCTGGGACCAGGTATTTGCGACTGTGGCACCGCAAATGATGAACGAGGTGCCGGAGCAGATAATGCGCCAGGCGCTGGAAGAGTATATTGCTTCGCGGGCACTGGAGGACGTGCAGGCAAACCTGCCAAAGGCACACGCTGTGCGCAACGTGGTGCTGTCCACCCAGTCCTTCAATCAGGTGAAGATCCAGCTGCGGGCGCTGGGCCTGATCAAGAAGACCACCCGCAAGGACGCCGCCGGTGCTACTCACTGGCAGCTCACCGCGCTGGGTGACCAGACCATGACGCAGGTATTGTCGGCACGCAAATAGGCGCCTGCTGTACCAGATTATGAAAAAAAGGGGCCGCACGGCCCCTTTTTTATGCCCAGGTTTCATGCCCGGGTTTGATGCTCAGGCAGTCCCCCGGCAGCAACAGCTGTCAGCGCTCCAGCTTTTCCAGCAGGGTGGTTACCAGCGTGTCCACGGCGATGCTGGAGGCTTCCGTATCGCGGCGCCCCTTGTACTCAAGGGCGCCCGCATCAATGCCTTTTTCGGTGACCAGGATGCGGTGTGGTATGCCGAGCAGCTCCGCATCCGCCATCTTGACGCCAAACCGCTCCTTCTCGCGGTCGTCGAACAGCACATCGATGCCGGCATCCTGGAGCTGCTGGTACAGGGTCTCGCACAGCTCACGCTCGCGCTGGTTCTTGCGGATATTGAGCGGGATCAGCACGACATCGAACGGGGCAATGGCGCCCGGCCAGATGATGCCGTTGTCGTCGTAATTCTGTTCAATGGCGGCAGCCACCACCCGGGTAACGCCGATGCCGTAGCAGCCCATGGGCATGACGGCGGACTTGCCGTTTTCGTCCAGCACATTGGCCCCCAGGGCTTCTGAATACTTGGTGCCCAGCTGGAAGATATGGCCGACTTCGATGCCACGCTTGATCTGCAGGGTGCCCTGGCCGTCGGGGCTCGGGTCACCATCCACCACGTTGCGCAAATCGGCCGTGGTTTCCAGTGCCACGTCCCGCTCCCAGTTGATGCCGAACAGGTGCTTGCCATCGCTGTTTGCCCCTGCAGCAAAGTCCGCCAGTGCGGCGACACTGTGATCGGCGATGAAGGGGATGGGCAGGTTGACCGGGCCCAGGCTCCCCGGGCCGGCACCGATGACCTTGCGGATTTCCTCTTCGCTGGCGAATTCGAGCGGCGTTGCCACGCTGGCAAGCTTCTCCGCCTTGATTTCATTGAGCTCATGGTCGCCGCGCACCAGTAATGCCACCAGGCCACCGCCGAAATCCTCACTGGCGTGGACCAGCAGTGTCTTTACAGTGCGCTCCACCGGCACATCGTACTTTGCTACCAGCTCATCAATGGTGCGCGTGTCCGGGGTGTCCACTTCGCGCATGTCTTCGCCCGGGGTGGGCCGCTCGCTGCCGGGTTTTGCCGCAGCCAGTTCCACATTTGCGGCATAGCTGGAGCTGTCAGAGAAGGCGATAGCATCTTCACCGGAATCAGCCAGGACATGGAACTCGTGGCTGCTTGAGCCGCCGATGGAGCCGGTGTCCGCTTCTACCGCCCGGTAATCCAGGCCGAGCCGGTCGAAGATCCGGCTGTAGGCGGTGTACATGATGTCGTAGGTCTGCGCCAGGCTGTCGGCATCAATATGGAAGGAGTAGGCATCCTTCATGATGAATTCGCGCGAGCGCATGACGCCGAAGCGCGGCCGGATCTCGTCACGGAACTTGGTCTGGATCTGGTAGAAGTTCACCGGCAGCTGCTTGTAGCTGTGAATCTCATTGCGTACCAGGTCGGTAATGACCTCTTCGTGGGTGGGACCGAGGCAGAACGCATTGTCATGACGGTCGGTAATGCGCAGCAGCTCAGGGCCATAGGCGGGCGCCCGGCCGGATTCTTCCCACAGGTCCATGGGCTGGACCACAGGCATCAGCACTTCCTGGGCCCCGGCGCGGTCCATTTCCTCGCGGATGATGGTTTCAACCTTGCGCAGTACGCGCAGCCCGGTGGGCAGCCAGGTGTACAGGCCCGAAGCGAGCTTGCGAATCATGCCGGCGCGCAGCATCAGCTTGTGGCTGATCACCACGGCATCGGCGGGAGTTTCCTTGACGGTGGCAAGCAGATAACGGGAGGCGCGCATGTTGGATCCTGCAGATACGTGAAAAGGCTGGATTCTATCAGTGGCGGCAGCGAACACCAATTGCTGTTGGCTATCCATGAGGCTTGCGCACTGTGCAAAGATTACCCAGAGTAACCGTCGGAATCCTTTGTGTGCGGTGCGGAATCAACCATGAAAAACATTCTTATCACCGGCGCGGGTGCCGGCATCGGCCGGGCCACGGCGGAGCTGTTCCACAGCAATGGATGGTCGGTGGGGCTGACCGACGTCAACGAGACGGCGCTGGCCGACCTGGCGCGGGCCCTCGGGCGTGAGCGGGTCTGGTGGCAGGCCCTTGATGTCACCGATGCCAGTGCGGTGCGAGCGGCGGTGGAGGCTTTTGCCGGGCAGCACGATGGCTATATCCAGGTGCTTTTCAACAGCGCCGGACTGCTGCGCACCGGGCCGTTCGAAAAGATATCCCCGGGCGCCCACCGTGCACTGGTGGAGGTCAATGTGCTGGGGGTGATGAACATGTGCCATGGCGCTTTCAACGTCCTGCGAAAGACGCCGGGCGCCACGGTCATCAACATGTCATCCGCGTCGGCCATGTACGGCACGCCGGATTTCGCCAGCTATTCAGCCAGCAAGTTCGCGGTGCGCGGGCTCACCGAAGCCCTCAACATCGAGTGGCAGAAACACGACATCACGGTGCATGACATCATGCCCCCGTTCGTGCGTACCGCCATGGTGGAGAGTAACCCGTCCCCGGTGGTGGAACGGATGGGGGTCAACCTGGACCCGGCAGACGTGGCCAGGGCGGTCTGGGAAGAGGCCAACAGTGACACCCAGGCGGTGCACCGGCCGGTGGGGTGGCAGTTCCGAATGGTCATGGCCATGAACAGGGTGATGCCCTCACGTGTCACACGGGAAGCCCTGCGCTTCCTCAGCCGGTGATGCGCCTACCCCGACAGGCTACTTGCGATCGCGGTCGTAATCTTTCTGGCTGGGGCGCTTCTTGAGACGTCTCTGCAGGGTGCGACGGTCAATGCCGAGGTCGCGGGCCGCCGCAGAGATGTTGCCGTCATGGCGGTTGAGCACGTGCTGGATGTAATCCCATTCCAGGCGGTCAAGGCTGGGTGGTGCATCCGGCAGGGGCGGTGGTGATGACTCGGTGGTGCCCTCGAGGGCGGCGAGGATATCGCCGATGCTGGCAGGTTTGAGCAGGTAGTCATCAGCGCCGCGCCGGGTCGCTTCCACGGCGGTGGGAATGCTGCCATAGCCGGTAAGCATGAGCAGGCGGCAGTGCGGGAAGCGGGCCCGCAGGGGGGCAATCAGTTCCAGTCCCTGGCCGTCATCCAGGCGCATGTCCACCAGTGCGCCGTCCACCTCGGCAAGGTCAGCAAGCCGGCGCAGGGTGTCCTCGACGCCAGCCAGCACGGTGACGTCATAGCCACTGTCTTCCAGCCGTTGCCGGAGTTGCTCGCGAAAGAGCACGTCATTGTCGATCACCAGAAGATGCTTCATGCCTGCGGGTCGCTGTGCTCATGGGGCCGGTCGGGGATACGGATGCGGGCCACGGTCCAGTCCCTGCCATGTATCAACTCCAGTTCCGCCTCGCGCGTGGCCAGGGCCGTTTCCACCAGCGCCAGGCCCACGCCCATGCCGCCCGGTCGTGTCGCGGCTGCCTCGCTGGTGGGCCCGTTGTCCGCCACCTGCATGAGCAGTTCACCATCCATATGTACACAGCGCACGTCGATACGCGTGGCGCCGGCATCGCAGGCATTATAGAACAGGTTCAGGAAGACCCGCTGCCAGCAGTCCGTGCCTGCCAGTAGCGGGTCTTCCGGGCCACTGAAAGTGACGTCCAGGGCCGGCACCAACAGGCGGCTGCGTTCGCTCGCCTGCGCCACGTACTGGCTGAGCGGCTGGCTGGCCGGGGTTTGCGCCGTTTCCTCGCCGGATTCACGTACCACTGTATTCAGCCGCTGGGCGCATTGGCGCAGTCGTTCCAGCAGGTCGGCACGTTGCGCCGGGTCCTCACTGCCCTCAAGGTCGTCGAGCAGCCACAGCAGCGAATTCAGGGGCGTGCTGATCTCGTGGGCCAGATTGGCCTGGCGCGCGGCGAGCTGATACATGCGCTCGCGCTGCAGGCCAAGCTCGAGGGCAACCGCTTCACGCCGACGCACTGCCTGGTTCTGGCGCTGGATATGCTGGCCAAGCACCACCAGCACAAGGCCGAGCAGGCAGAAGATCAGCCACATGCCGAGGGAGTGCACCGGATGGACGCCGGCGGCCAGGTGGTCATGGTGGCTGCCGGGCATTGGCGCCAGGCGCCATTGCAGCAGCAGGCCCCAACCGACACTGCTGACCAGCCACAAAGCCAGTGTGTGCAACCAGGGCGTGGACAGGGCTGCCACCAGCAGGGGTACCAGCAGGTAGAAGGCCACCGGGTTGTCGGCACCGCCCAGGGCATGCAGCAATGGCAGGAACAGCAGGACATCGGCCGCCAGTTCCAGGCGCAACCAGCGCGACTGCCAGCGCTCAGTGGCGGCTCCCTGCAACCAGACGTTCAGGTTGGGCACGCAGGCCAGGGTGAGCAGGGCGATGACACGCAGGGAGTGGTCCGCCCCCGGGTAACTGCTCAGCAGGTAGAACATTGCCAGCAGCGACACCGCCACCGAGCGGATCACCAGCATGCGGCGGCGCCAGGACAGGGCGGAAGATAAGCTGGTCATGGGTGCTCCGCAGCGGACAAAGCCGGCATTGTACGTGGCCACAGGCGTGTCTGCCCGCGGCAATTTGCCTCAGGCCAGGGCGCGTCCACTGAGCAGGAATCCGGCGAATGCCGGCAGGTCCGGGTGTTGCCAGGTTTCCAGGCCGCTGGTATCGAATCCGGCCTGACGGAACAGGGCGCCCGTGTCGCGGTGCAGGTGACAGCCGCAGGCCAGTGGTTTCCACGCGGGCTCCAGCCATCGCTGCAGGCGTTCTGGCCAGGGCCTCTCGTGCTGGACGTGTTCAAGCACCAGCAGTTCACCGCCCGGCTTGAGCACGCGGTGCACTTCCCGTGCTGCCATGTCCGGCTCGGGGATGGTGCAGAACACCAGGCAGGCAACCACGCAGTCGAAGGTATCGTCGTCGTAGGGCAGCGCTTCCGCGCCCGCCTGGCGCAGGTCGAAACGGGCCGGGTTGGGGCTGTCGTATGCGCTTTCCCGGGCATGCTCCAGCAATGCGCCGCAGGGCTCGATGCCGTGAATGGCTTCGGCCTGCTCGCTGTAGAAGGGGAAGTTGGCGCCGGTGCCGACGCCGAGCTCCAGTACGGTGCCATGGGCGCTGGCCAGCAGCTCACGCCGCTGGCGGTTCAGTGGCCGGGTCGCCCAGTCCAGCAGGTGGGGGAAGACCCTGTCCTCATACCAGCCCATCTGTTACTCCTTGGGCAGAACGTACTTGTCGGGGTTTTCCAGCATGTCCATGTTCAGTGCCGGCGTCAGCACGCTGGTCAGGTTGCGGTCTGTGGCCTTGCTGAACTTGCGCCGTGCCTTCTCGAACTTGCGGAAGCTGCGGTAGTTCAGGGCATAGAGCTTCACTTCCTGGAGGCGCTTGAACGCATACATGGTATCCAGGGCATCCATGGAAAACTGCGGTTTCATGCGTGTGGCCTTTTCCAGGTAGCGCATGGCCTCGTTGAGATCCCGCTTGCGGTTCATGTAGATCAGGGCGTTGGCGTACTCGTAACTGACGATGGGAATGTCAGGGGCCAGCTCAAGCGCCTTGTCAAAGCTGTCTTCCACCGTGGTGGTGCGGGCGCCGTAGGTCATGCGGCCGGTGAACTTGCCAACGCGGCGCATGATGCCGGCATCCACACCGGCGCGGAACGCATGGGCCAGCGGGTGGTTCGGCATCATCTCGGTAATGTCCTCGGCATTGCCCTTGATCTTGCCGATATAGCGCCGCGCTACCACGATGGGCACCGGGCTTTCTTCCGCGATGCGGGCGATGGCATAGGCGTAACCCAGGCGCACCATGACTGCCACGGCCTGAACATCGGGGTCCGGGTCGTCTTCGATACCGAATTCCTCGATATCATCAAAATATTCCTTCGCCCGGTTGGCAATGTCCTGGAGCATCATGTACTTCTCAGACTGGCGGTCGGACAGGTAAATGGCATACATGAGCTGGCAGAACAGGCCGGGGATAAGGCCCACAGGCCCCTGGTCCAGTGAGTCCTGGCGGCACTGCTGGAAGTCGCCGGCGAAGAACTTGCGCCAGTTCTCCAGGTACCGCTTCTCCAGTTCCTGGTAGTCGCCATCCCAGTCCTTGATGCCCTCAGCGAGGAACGGGTATTTCTTGAACTGCGTTTCCAGGTACTCGGCGGAGGGGTAGGGGAACAGCAGGCCTCGCATGAGGTAGTCCCACTTTTCCTTCAGCTGTGCATCGGTGTAGGTGAAGTAACGGGTGTCGTAGGGCACCTCGTTCCATTTCTTCAGGAAGATGCGCTCATCCACCGGAATGTCCTCCATCTGGAGTTCTTCCGGCGTGACTTCGTCCATTTCATCGTCGTCTTCATCGTCGCGGGCGGCGTAGCCGGCCAGGGACAGCAGACAGAGGGCAACCAGCGCCAACAGGCGCCACAGCGGGAACGTTGTTTTTGTCATGTCAGGTACAGCCGTCATGTCAGGTTGTTGTCGTTATCGGCACCGGGAGCGCTGCCCGGTGCTGTTACCATGCCATGACTTCTGCCCTTTGAACAGCCTGTATAAAGGCTGTTTCAGCCCTTGCTGCGGGCCTTTTCCAGGGCTTCGATGAACGCCGCGCCGGTGCCGTGGGTGGCAATGACCTGATCCAGGCTGCGGCCCTGCGGGTCAGTGGCGGAGAGGTTGCGCCCCTGTTCGCGGAAAAAGGCCAGAAAACGCTCGAAATCCTCGATCCTCAGGCTGCGATAGGCCCGCAGGAGAACATGGAAATCGGCATCCACGCCGGCTTCCGGCTCGCCGTTGAGGAAAACACGGACCTGTTCATCGGTCATCGGTTCGCCGATTACCTTCTTCTTGTCCTTACGTTCTGCCATGGTCGTGCTCCCGTCAGGCTGGTGGTCAAGGGGCGGCATTATAGGGCTGCCGTGCAGGCCTTGCACGCCGTTTGCGGTGCTGGCGCTGGCGCCGGAGGTTGCCTAAAGTGGGTGCCTATAACAACAAGTAGCAAGAGGCTGTCGCGTCAATGAGTGGCTATGACGACTATCTGGACAAGCTCTGGGAGACGCTGTTCGGCAAGGGCGTAAACGGGCTGGTGGCACCGGAACTGCTGCGCCGGCGCGGGCTTGACCGCCGCGGTGTGCGGGCCAGGGAATTGCGCGAGGTGGCCCGCGTCCAGCGCGAGATGCAGCAGCTGGTGGAGGGCCGGCTGCGCATCGACAGCGAAGGTCGCTTGCGTGAGGCGGCTGATGACGAACTGATCACGGGCGTGACGCTCAATGCCGTGATCATGAATGCCGGCGAAGATGACCCGGTCCAGAACCTGGATACCGCGAAACTGCTGACCCGTGCCCGGCGCGAGCAGGCCATGCGTGCGGTACGTCGTGAGCTGGCGATTCAGCACATTGCCATCCTGGCCGAGGAGGAGTGCCGCAACCTGCCACTCGAGCAGATATCCACGGTGGCGGTGGACCCTGACTGGCTGGTGCGCTGGCGTGACGGTGCCCAGGATGCCGTATCGGTGCAACTGAAGCGCTACTGGGCGCGCCTGTTGGCCGGCGAGGTGCTCAAGCCGTCGACCTACTCGGTACGCACCATGGAGTTCCTGCGCACGATTTCCCGGTCTGACCTGGAAATGCTGAATATCGTTGCGCGCTTCTGTTTCGAGGGGTTTGTCTACCGCAACCCGGGGAATTACTTCTCCCTGGAGCTGCACCAGCCCATGTTCGAGCAGCTGGAAGAGCTTGGTCTGTTGCGTGGTGTCTACGGGCGGCCGGAGTCATGGACACTGAATTCCACCACCAGCGATGGCTTCAGTGCCATCCTGGCCTGCCACCGCAAGGCCATATTTGTCGAGGGCGGGCAGCCGGACGATGACCAGCGACTGCCGGTATTCCGTCTGACCCGGTTTGGTCGAGAGGTGTTTTCCCTGTGTCGGGCTGATGCTGATACCGCTTACCTGCTGGCCGTGGCCGGCGAGCTCAAGAAGCGTGGCTTCAGTATCCGTCTGGGCGATTGGATGGGCGAGGGTGTGCAGGGCCTGTTCGCCGAGCGCATGGCGGTCTAGACAGGCACAAAAAAAGCGGGCCGAAGCCCGCTTTCTCCTGGTCCCGGTCTTACTGGGCCATGTCTTTCATCTTCTTAAGCGGACGTACCCGGACCTGAACAGAGGCCGGCTTGGCCTTGATCATGGTGGGCTCCCCGGTGAACGGGTTGACGCCCTTGCGCGCCTTGGTGGCCGGCTTTTTCTTGGTCACGATCTTCATCAGGCCGGGCATGGTGAAGGTGCCGGCACCGCCGCGCTTCTTCAGGTGGCCCTCAATCAGGTCGGTGAGGCCGTCCAGGACTTCGCCAACCTGCTTGCGGGTGAGGCCGGTGGACTCGGACAGGTTGTTGAGAATCTGGGTCTTGCTCATCGGATCCGCAATTGCCTTGATCTTGCGCGGAGCCGGAGCGGCTTTTGCAGCTACCTTCTTCTTGGCAGCGGTCTTGCGAGCAGGTGCTTTGCGAGCAACTGCTTTTTTCTTTGCAGCTTTTTTCTTGGCAGCCATGGCTGTGAATACCCCTATGGTGGTTTCCCGATATTTGCGTCGATCCCCGACGGGCTTTCCGTGCCCGGTCCCGTTTGACCAGTTTACCGGCGCAAAGCCCGCGCTGGTTCCGGGCTAGTTATATGCGATGAAAAATGCGTGGGCAAGGGTTTCAGGCGGGTTTTTAAGGTGTTTGCGCGATTTTTTTTCGGGGGAACTGATTTGGGGCAAGGGGCGGGTGGATTCAATCCGGGGTGCACTGATTGGTGGCATGGCTCAGCGACGGTCGAGTCGCTATACTATGCCGCCTTTCGCGGCCCCGCCGCGTCCGAGAAACTTCAGCTGGATGTAGAGATATGCGTAGCCATTACTGTGGTGACCTGCGCGCCGCCCATGACGGTGACACCGTAACCCTGTGTGGATGGGTGCACCGCCGCCGCGACCATGGCGGGGTGATTTTCCTCGACCTGCGTGACCGGGCCGGTCTGGTCCAGGTGGTGTTCGACCCGGACACCGAAGAGGCCTTTGCCCTGGCAGACAAGGCGCGTAGCGAGTTTGTGCTGCGTGTTACTGGCCGGGTAAGGATGCGCGACGAGGCGGTTCGCAACCCGCGCATGGCCACCGGCGACATCGAGGTGCTTGGCAAGGAGCTGGAGATTCTCAACGTGGCGGAAACACCGCCGTTCGAGCTGGATGAATACGGCGGCGCCGGTGAAGAGGTACGTCTCAAGTACCGCTACCTGGACTTGCGCCGGCCGGAGGCGCTGGAGCGCTTCCGCTTCCGCTCCCGTCTCACCCATGTGGTTCGGGCCTACCTGGAAAAGGAAGGGTTCATGGATGTGGAGACCCCGGTGCTGACCCGGGCCACACCGGAAGGGGCGCGCGATTACCTGGTCCCCAGCCGGACCCATGCCGGCAGCTTTTTCGCCATGCCGCAGTCGCCACAACTGTTCAAGCAGCTGCTGATGGTGGCGGGTTTTGACCGCTACTACCAGGTCGCAAAGTGCTTCCGTGACGAAGACTTGCGTGCCGATCGCCAGCCAGAATTCACCCAGATCGACCTGGAGGCCTCGTTTGTCGAGGAGAAGGACATCATGGGTGTTGCCGAAGGCATGGTGCGTTCCGCCTTCCGGGACATGCTGGATGTGGACCTCCCGGACTTCCCCTGCATGACCTACGAGGAGGCCATGCGCCGTTTTGGTTCCGACAAACCGGACCTGCGCATCGACCTGGAGTTGGTGGACGTGGCCGATCTCATGAACGGTGTCGAGTTCAAGGTGTTTGCCGGGCCCGCCAAGGATCCGCGCGGCCGGGTAGCGGCCCTGCGCGTACCGGGGGGCAGCGAGCTCAGCCGCGGCCAGATTGACGAGTACACCAAATTTGTTGGCATCTATGGCGCCCGCGGCCTGGCCTACATCAAGGTCAACGACGCGGCGGCAGGGCGTGACGGGCTGCAGTCCCCGATCCTCAAGTTCCTGCCCGACGAGGCAGTGGCGGGTATCATGGAGCGCACCGGGGCGCAAAGCGGTGACCTGGTATTCTTTGGCGCCGACAAGGCCCGCGTGGTCAATGAGGCTCTCGGCGCCCTGCGGGTGCGGCTCGGGCACGACCTGGGCCGGGTCAAAGGTGACTGGGCACCGCTGTGGGTGGTGGACTTCCCGATGTTCGAGGAAGATGACGACGGCAGCATGAATGCCTTGCATCACCCCTTCACCATGCCCAAGTGTGAGCCCGGCGAGCTTGTCGATAACCCGGCACAGGCGCTGTCCAAGGCCTATGACATGGTGCTTAACGGCACAGAGCTGGGCGGTGGTTCCATCCGTATCTATCGCCAGGACATGCAGAAGGCCGTATTCCGGGCGCTGGGAATTTCCGAGCAGGAGGCTGACGAGAAGTTCGGCTTTCTGCTGGACGCCCTGAAATACGGTGCGCCGCCGCACGGGGGCCTGGCATTCGGCCTGGACCGGATGGTCATGCTGATGACGGGTGCCGAATCCATTCGCGACGTCATCGCGTTCCCCAAGACCCAGACAGCGTCCTGCATGATGACCCATGCGCCGTCACCGGTGGAAAATGCGCTGCTGCGGGAGGTGGGAATCCAGGTACGCAAGCCGGACACCGACAAGTAACGCTGCAGGTAACAGGGCAGGCCGGATTGACGGAGGGCGCGCATGGCTGGCCACAGTAAATGGGCAAACATCAAGCACCGCAAGGCTGCCCAGGATGCCCGGCGGGGCAAGATCTTCACAAAACTGATCCGCGAGCTGACAGTGGCCGCCCGCATGGGCGGCGGCGAGCCGGCCGACAACCCGCGCCTGCGCGCGGCCGTGGACAAGGCCCTTGGCCAGAACATGACCAAGGACACCATCGAGCGGGCGATCAAGCGTGGCGCCGGTGGCGATGACGCCGGCAACATGGACGAGATCACCTACGAGGGTTACGCCCCGGGGGGCGTTGCGGTGCTGGTGGAAACCATGACCGATAACGTCAATCGCACGGTCTCCGAGGTGCGCCATGGCTTCACCAAGCACGGTGGCAACCTGGGCACCAGTGGCTCGGTTGCCTACCTGTTCAGCAAACGCGGTGAGCTCTGGTTCGAGCCGGGTACCGATGAGGAGCAGCTGATGGAAGCCGCGCTCGAAGCTGGCGCAGAGGACGTGGAAAACCATGACGACGGCTCCATCCTCGTGGTCACGGCAGCGGATGGCTCCTTTGGTGCTGTGGTGGATGCACTCAAGGCGGCAGGGCTTGAGCCCGCCAACGCAGAAGTGACCATGCATGCCAGCACAGAGGTGGCGCTGGATGGTGAGGCCGCCGAGCCGGTGGCGCGCATGATCGAGCATCTCGAAGACCTTGATGACGTCCAGGAAGTCTATACCAATGCGGTGTTTCCCAATCAGGACTGAGCGTCTGCTGCGTCGCCAGAAAAGAACAACGGGGTCGTGAGACCCCTTTTTTTTGCGCTGTGCGGACGTGGATGCTATTTAAAGATGGCCAGCATCGGGCATGTTTAAACGGCAGCACAAGGAACCCCCGGAATGAAATGTCAGACATCACCGTCATTGCGGGGGCTGCTTGTTGCCCTCGTTGTCACATGGACTGCCGGCTGCACGGGCACGCGCTATCTGCCGGAGGGTGGGCAGCTGGTGCAGACTGTGGCGCCTCCCCAGGAACTACGTGGTTTCGATGGCGCGCCGGAAGTGGCGTTTGACCTCCCCGGGGGCATGGCCAGTCCTGACGTGCGCCGTTATCCCACTGAACTGGCCACCTCGGAGCTGCAGGGCTGGTTCGCGGCGCCTGGCGATGACATCACCCTTGACCTGCGTTTTGAAAACATGAAGGACAGTGGCGGCTGGACGGTGGTGTTCCCCTACCTTGTTACCCTCGGATTCCTGCCGGCCACGCTGACCAGCGAGGGTGAGACGGTGCTGGAAGTGAAAGCGGGAAACGAAGTGCTGTACCAGAGCCGGCAGCCAGTGACGTATCGCACGGCCCTGTCTGTATTCCTGCCCACCGCTTATGCACTGGGTAGTCCGGGCAAGAGTCAGTATGCGGCGATGGTGGCCGACCAGTTGAACCGCCACAAGCTGGCCATGGGGCACTATATCGCCGGCCAGAAGGCGGACTATGAGGCGGCCGTTGCGGCCGGCACCGTGGACGCCTATCGCGGCTACCTGGCGGCCAACCCGGAGTCGTTCTTCCGCATGGAAACCCTGCGCCGGCTGGCTGCGCTGGCGCCGCCTAGCGGTGCTCTGGCGTTCCACCGCGACAACCTGGCACTGGACACGGCTTACATGCTCTATCTGCCGGATGCATACGATGTCTGGTTTGTCGGTCCCGAGGGGATGCGTGTCCATGACGTACTGAGGCTGTCGCGGGAGCAGGAAGAAGTGCTGCTGGCGTCACGGATAAAGGCAGCCGGCCAGCCGTACAAGGTATTCGACAACGATGAGATCAGCCTGCTCAGGGAAGGCGGCATCAGCGCCACGCTGATTGCCGCGATGATTGATGCCTCGGCGGGGGCTGCCGCATCCGGGCCGGGGCCGGGGCCGGGTCCGGGTCCGGCGCCGGCCGTTGTCATGCCAGTGGCCGGTGCCGCCCCGGTAGCCGGCGAGTCCGCTGCAGCGCCGGGAGCGGCCGATATTGCCGCCCAGTGTGCCAAGCGCTATGCGGCCCTGAAAGCCTGCGACCAGGTGCCGTCCTTTGGCGCCAACCTGTGCCGTTCCAAGGTCAAGAAGACCTACAATCACCTGGCGTGCGAGTTGATACAGTAGGTCGCGCGCACTGGACAAATGGGCAGTAGGCAGGTACAACGGACGTGCCTTTTCTGGTTGGTGACGGCATGACCTGCATCCTTGGTATCGACCCCGGCTCCCGACACACCGGCTATGGCCTGGTTTCCCAGGTGGGTGGCCGGCTGGAGTTGGTGGCCTGCGGCACCATCAGCACCAGCGACAGGGAGATGCCGCCGCGACTGGCGACCATTTTCTCCGGCCTGGAGCGTGTCATGGCCGAATTTTCCCCGGATGAAGTCAGCGTCGAGCAGGTATTCATGGCGCGCAACGCGGATTCTGCGCTCAAGCTGGGCCAGGCCCGGGGAGCGGCCATCGCCGCGGTGGTCCGTGATGGTGTGCCGGTGTTCGAGTATTCCGCCCGCCAGGTCAAGCAGGCGCTGGTGGGGCGTGGTGGTGCGGAGAAACGCCAGGTGGCACAGATGGTCTGCCACCTGTTACGTCTCGACGAGACGCCCCAGGCCGATGCCGCCGATGCCCTGGCCATCGCTATCTGTCATGCCCACATGCGCACCAGCCTGGCGCGTATTGCCGGTGCCCGCTCAGTCAGAAGGAGACGAGTACGATGATTGGTCAGATCCGTGGCCTGTTACTGGACAAGCGTCCGCCCTGGTTGATGGTGGAGGCCGCAGGGGTTGGCTACGAAGTGGAAGCGCCGATGACGGTGTTCTACGGCTTGCCCGAGCCAGGAACGGAAGTAGTGCTGCATACCCACCTGGTGGTGCGCGAGGATGCGCAGCTTTTATATGGCTTTGCCGACCGCTTCGAAAGGGAGCTGTTTCGCGCCCTGATCCGTATCAGCGGCGTGGGTCCGAAACTGGCGTTGTCGATCCTGTCGGGAATGGAAAGCGACCGGTTGGTACTGGCAATCCGGCAGCAGGATTCAGCCGCGCTGGTAAAAATCCCGGGTATTGGCAAGAAGACCGCGGAGCGACTGGTCATCGAGATGTCGGACCGACTGGACAAGCTGGACGGGGCGCCGACGGACATGCCCGGCAATCCGGCCAGTACGCTGGCACCTGCGGAGCAGCCGATACAGGATGCAGTTGCAGCCCTTGAAGCGCTCGGGTACAAAGCCCGGGATGCGGCGGACGCCGTGCGGCGCGTGGCCACTGATGAGTCGGCCAGCAGCGAGGCATTGATCCGGGCTGCCCTGAAGGCCCTGGCGAGATAGGAACGGACATGGACAGTGAGCGACTGGTTTCGCCTGCCGCAGGCAATCATGCGGACGAGCACATCGACCGGGCCATCCGTCCCGCGAGCCTGGAAGACTACAAGGGGCAGCCGCGTGTGCGCGAGCGCATGGAGATTTTCATCGACGCCGCGCGCCAGCGAAACGAAGCCCTGGATCACACCCTGATCTTCGGGCCGCCAGGTCTGGGCAAAACGACGCTGGCGCATATCATTGCCCGGGAAATGGGCTCAGAGCTGAAAAGCACATCCGGGCCGGTACTGGAAAAAGCGGGGGACCTGGCTGCCATCCTGACCAATCTTGAAGACGGCGATGTGCTGTTTGTGGATGAGATTCACCGCCTGTCGCCGGTGGTTGAGGAAATCCTCTATCCGGCCATGGAGGACTACCAGCTCGATATCATGATCGGTGAAGGGCCCGCTGCGCGCTCCATCAAGATCGACCTGCCGCCTTTTACCCTGGTGGGCGCCACCACGCGGGCGGGCCTGCTCACCAGTCCGTTGCGTGACCGTTTCGGGATCGTGCAGCGCCTTGAATTCTACGGCATCGACGACCTCACCGGCATCGTGGTGCGTTCCTGCGACATTCTCGGTATTCCGGTGGACGAGGCAGGGGCCGGTGAAGTGGCCCGACGGTCGCGGGGAACCCCGCGTATCGCCAATCGTCTCCTGCGACGGGTGCGTGACTATGCCGAGGTGCGCGGCAGCGGTGATATCACCGGTGATATCGCCCGGGCCGCGCTGGACATGCTTGAAGTCGATGCCCACGGGCTGGACAGTAGTGACCGGCGTTTGCTGCAGTTGATGATGGAAAAATTTGATGGTGGTCCGGTGGGCCTTGAGTCCCTGGCGGCGGCACTGAACGAAGACTCCGGCACGCTCGAGGAAGTGGTGGAGCCGTACCTGATCCAGCAGGGTTTCATCCAGCGGACCCCACGCGGTCGCCAGGTGACCAATCATGCCTGGCGCCACTTCGGCCTCAAGCCAGCCGGCGGCCCGGAGGGGGATCTTTTCTCATCATGACCACGACGCAGTCCATTCCGGTACGTGTCTATATAGAGGACACGGATGCCGGCGGTATTGTCTATTACGTCAACTACCTCAAGTTCATGGAACGCGCCCGCACCGAATTCATGCGCGGCTTTGATTACCGGCATTACGCGCTTGGTGATGCCGGCTTCCAGTTTGTGGTCCAGTCCTGCCAGGTCCGCTACCACCGACCGGGCAGGGTGGATGACCTGCTTACCGTCAGTGCCGAGCTGGTGAAACTGGGCAAGGCGTCACTGGTTTTCAGCCAGCGGGTGGAACGTGACACGGAACTCCTCTGTGAGGCAGAGGTCCGTGTAGGATGTATCGCCAACGAATCCCACAAGCCGGCTGCCATGCCGGCTGATCTTTATCAGCGGGTCAAGAAGGAGACCGGTTTATGAATGCCGCCGAAGACATGTCGATTATCAGCCTGATAGGCAATGCCGGCCTGGTGGTGCAACTGGTCATGGTGTCTCTGGTGCTCGCATCGGTGGTTTCCTGGGTGATGATCGTCTCGCGTGTGCGGGTGTTGTCCCGGGCGCGGCGTGCCGGCCAGGCGTTCGAGGAGCGTTTCTGGAGCGTCGAGGACCTGGCCACCCTGTATCAGCAGGTGCGCAAGTCCCCGGATCCCGATTCCGGGCCGGAAACCATCTTTGTGGCCGGGTTCCAGGAATTTGTGCGCCTGTCGAAATCAGCCCGGCACCCGGACGCGGTGATGGAGGGGGCGCAACGTGCCATGCGTGTTGCCCTGCAGCGCGAGCAGTCGCGGCTGAACCGTCACCTTCCGTTCCTGGCATCGGTGGGTTCCACCAGTCCCTACGTCGGCCTGTTTGGTACGGTCTGGGGGATCATGAATTCCTTTCGTGCGCTGGCGCATGTCAGCCAGGCAACACTTGCGGTGGTGGCACCGGGCATTGCCGAGGCGCTGATTGCGACGGCCATGGGGCTGCTGGCAGCGATTCCGGCGGTGGTTTCCTATAACCGCTTTGCGTCGCAGTCGGATGAGTTGATCGGTGAGTGTGAGATGTTTGCCGAAGAGTTCTCCTCCGTGCTGCATCGCCAGGCGCATGGAGGGGAGGGCGGCCAGTGAGCAGTATGCGGGTGCGTGCGCCACGCAAGCTGGTGGCCGACATCAATGTGGTGCCTTATATCGATGTGATGCTGGTATTGCTGGTGGTGTTCATGATCACGGCGCCGATGATGACCCAGGGTATCCAGGTGCAACTGCCGGAAGAGAACAGCTCGCCCATCGCGGTCAAGGACCAGGAGCCGGTGGTCATTACTGTCAAGGCTGACGGCAGTTATTACATCAATGTCGGCGGTGACAAGAAAACGTCATCCGCCCTTGATACGGTCAAGGGCCATGCGCTGCGCATCCGCAAGCACCAGCCGGATACCCTGTTCCTGGTAGAGGGCGAACGCAATGTTCCCTATGGTCGGGTCATCGCCCTGATGTCTGCGCTGCAGGGCGCCGGTATCACCAAGCTGGGCCTGGTAACAGAGCCTCCGGACGGTCAATGAAGGCGATGATGTCTGGGGATCTCGGCACGGGCCTGGCGGTATCACTGGTGCTGCACCTGGTGGTGCTGGGCCTGATCGGCTTCAGCTGGGACAGTGACCCGGCCCTGACCCGGGCGCCGGAGGTGCCACCGTTCGTGCAGGCAGTGGTCATGGAAAAGGCAAGCAAGGCGCCGGCTCCCAAGCCAGCACCGAGGCCGGCGCCAAAACCGAAGCCGACGCCAAAGCCTGCCCCGAAACCGGCCCCGAAGCCGGCGCCGAAGCCTGCCCCGGCGCCGGAAAAGCCCGCGCCGACCTGGCAGCAGCCGGATATGGAGGCCATGCTGGCAGACGAGGAGCTCGCCATGGAGGCACAGGAGCCGGCCGAGCAAAGCAGCGCTGCCAGTAACGATGACACTGCTGACAGTGCCGGGGTTGATGGCGAAGAAGCCCGTCAGGTGGCCAGCTTCGAGCAGGCGATCATTGCCGCCATCACCAGTCGCTGGATCATTCCGGCCACGGCGCGGGCAAGGGATGATCTGGTGGCACGGGTGCGTGTGCACCTGTTGCCCGGCGGTGAAGTGGCCGATGTGGCGCTGACCAGCAGCAGTGGTGATCGTGCCTTTGACGACTCTGTGCGCGCCGCCGTGCGCGCTGCGGGTACGCTGCCGGTACCCAGTGGTGACCTTTTCCATGAGCACTTCCGTGTCATGACCATAGAATTCAACCCGAGCATGAAGAACTGATGAGATACCTGCTGATTTGTTTGCTGTTGGTGGCGGCACCGTTGCGCGCGGAGCTGCTGATCCAGATTACCGAAGGTCGCATGGATGCCGTGCCCGTGGCCGTTGTGCCCTTCGCCAATGGAGGGGCAACGCCCGGCGATGCCATTTCCTCGATCATCGCCGCCGATCTGCACCGCAGCGGCCAGTTTCGTCCGCTGCCCGCGGAGGACATGCTGTCCCGGCCGTCGCGAAGTGAGGAGGTGGCGTATCGGGACTTCCGCGTGCTGGGCAGTGAATACCTGGTGGTTGGCAGTGTCGAGACCCTGGCGGACGACAAGTTCCGGGTGCGCTACGAATTGCATGACGTTGGCCGCGGTGTGCAATTGCTGGCAGAGACCTACCAGCCCAGCGCCCGGCAGGTGCGTGATGTGGCCCATGCCATTTCTGACCGCATCTATGAGCAGCTCACCGGTGTGCCGGGCGCGTTTTCCACGCGCATCCTTTATGTCACTGTCAACCGCGACGACGCCTACCCGTTCCAGCTGCAATATGCCGATGCCGATGGCGCACGGGCACAGACGGTTCTGCGCAGCAAGGAACCGATCATGTCTCCCAGCTGGTCACCGGATGGCAAGCGTATTGCCTATGTCTCGTTCGAGGCAGACGGGCTGCCGGCGATCTACATCCATGAGCTGAGCACATCAGAACGGCGCAAGGTGACCTCATTCGCGGGCATTAATGGTGCACCGGACTGGTCGCCAGATGGTTCACGCCTGGCCCTGACCCTGTCCCGGGACGGCAATCCGGAGATTTATACCCTTGATTTGAATACCGGGTCACTGACCCGGCTGACCCGTCACTATTCCATTGATACCGAGCCGCGCTGGCTGCCGGACGGCAACTCACTGCTGTTCACCTCCGGCCGTTCCGGCGGCCCGCAGATCTACCGGATTGACCTGAAAGACGGGTCAGTGCGTCGTCTGACCTTCAACGGCAGCTACAATGCGCGCCCCACGATCACCCCGGATGGGCGCTACCTCACATTTATTCACCGCCAGAACGGCGATTTCCACGTTGCGGTACAGGATTTGCATCGTGGAACGTTTAATATTGTTACCCAGACAGCAATGGATGAATCCCCCAGTGTTGCGCCCAACGGAAGTATGATAATTTATGCCACGCAACACCGGGGGACTGGCGTCCTGAAAGCGGTTTCCGTAGATGGTAGGATCAAGGTAGACCTGCCCTCTAAGGAAGGAGAAGTCAGAGAGCCGGCCTGGTCGCCGTTTCTCTGATCGGTGTTCTTCGGAACCTAATTTTAAATGAAAGGAGTTTGTTCGATGCGCGCAAATGCACCCTTCCGCCTCTCTGCCATTTTCCTGGCAGCTCTGTTGGCCGCCTGTTCCAGCACCCCGAGTGATGACACTGACGGTGCCGAGCAGTCTGCAACCACGGAAGAAACCACTGCCTCCGAGACCACTCCGGTGGCGTCTCAGGAGCCGGTACAGCCTGACACCAGCGCTATTCCGCTGACGGCTGACAACTTCCACAACCATCCGTCCAACTACGACGGCACCACCGACACCAAGGTGATCTACTTTGCCTTCGACAAGAGCACAGTGTCTCCGGCTGCGTTCGAGACCCTGCGCGCCCACGCCAACTACCTGAAGGGCAACAGCGCTGCCAAGGTGCGTCTGGAAGGCCATGGCGACGAGCGTGGTACCCGTGAGTACAACGTTGCACTGGGTGAGCGTCGTGCACAGGCGGTGGAGAAGTTCCTCCGCGTCCAGGGCGTGTCCGCTTCCCAGATCGAGACTGTCAGCTACGGTGAGGAAAAGCCGGCGGCATATGGCCATGACGAAATGTCCTGGGCCAAGAACCGTCGTGTTCAACTGAACTACACTGCCGGTCGTCCGTAAGGCGGCAGTATGCAGAACGTAAAGAAGTCACTGTTTTGCGTTCTGCTCGCGGGCATCGCGGGCCCTGCCTTCGGGCAGGGTACCGGTCCGCTGGCGGTGGAAGACAGGTCGGTTGCTTCTGCCCAGTCAGCGCCAGGTGGCGCCACTGACGATGGGGTCATGCTGCTGATGCAGCAGATCCAGCAGTATGAGCAGGAACTTTCCGAGCTGCGTGGTGTGGTCGAGCAGATGCGCCACGACATGGAGCAGATGCGTGAGGCATCCAGGGAGAGATACCTCGACCTTGATGGGCGTATCAACGCTGTCGCCGGTGCCGGAGCGGTATCGGGTACCCCTGGCGCAGGGGACGACAGCAGCAGCGGCGATGCCGCCAGCACAGGCTCCGACACCTCGAACGTCACAGCAACCAACGATGAAAAAGCCGATCGCAAAGCCTACATGGCGGCGCGAGACCTGCTTCTGGATCGCAAGTTCACAGAGGCCGGTACGGCGTTCAACACCTACCTCGAAGATTACCCTGGCGGACAGTTCCGTGACTGGTCGTGGTTCTGGCTGGGCAAGATTGCCCTGAGCCGGGCAACGCCCGATAACGAAGCGGCCAGAAAGGCGTTCGAGACAGTCATCAACGACTATCCCGACAGCACCAAGGTGCCTTCGGCCATGTATCAGCTGGCCATCCTCGAGGCGAATGCCGGAGAGCCGGCCCGGGCCAAGGTGACGCTGAACAAGCTGGTGAAGCAATTCCCGCAGTCGTCCGAGGCACCCCTTGCCCGCGACATGCTCGAGCAGCTCAAGTGAGTACGGCCCCCAAAGTCTGGTAGAATCCGCGCTCTCGCGGGAGCAGGACGTTGACAGACCTTCGCATCACAGAAATTTTCCACTCCATACAGGGAGAGGCCCGTTCCGTTGGCTGGCCGACGGCCTTTGTGCGCCTGACCGGGTGCCCCCAGCGCTGTGTCTGGTGTGATACCGAATACGCCTTTCAGGGCGGCGAGCGCTGGCGTGTGGACCAGATCCTGGCCCGCGTGGCCGGTTTCGGTGCCGATCATGTCACCGTCACCGGTGGCGAGCCCCTGGCACAGCCGGCCGTGCACGGGTTGATGACAGCCCTTGCCGATGCCGGCTACCGGGTCAACCTGGAGACCGGTGGGGCGCTGGACATCAGCGACGTGGACCCGCGCGTAAGTATTGTCATGGACCTGAAGGCACCGGCATCCGGTGAGTCGCACAACAACCGCATGGACAACGTGCCTTTGCTCTCGACCAAGGACCAGGTCAAGTTCGTGCTGATGAATCGCGCCGACTATGACTGGGCTCGTCTGCAGGTGGACATGTATGGGCTGGCCGATCGCGTTGGCGACGTGCTGTTCTCGCCGGTTGCCGGTGAGCTGCCAGCGGCCGACCTGGCCCAGTGGATACTGGATGACAGGTTGCCAGTGCGCTTCCAGATGCAGCTGCACAAGCTGCTTTGGAATGACGCCCGCGGTCGCTGACAGGCCGGTTTCCAGCGGAGGATACGGATGACAGACAGAGCAGTGGTTTTGCTTTCCGGTGGCCTGGATTCGGCCACTTGCCTGGCCATGGCCAGGGCGGCGGGGTACGACTGCCATGCGCTGGCGTTCGCCTACGGCCAGCGTCATGCTGCAGAGTTGCAGGCCGCTGAGCGGGTGGCGGCGTCACTGGGGGCAGCGTCGTTCCGGGTATTGTCACTGGGCCTTGGCGATATCGGTGGCTCTGCCCTGACGGATACGGCCATCGACGTGCCCGATGACGGTGGTGAGGGCATCCCGGTGACCTATGTGCCGGCGCGCAATACGGTTTTCCTGTCACTGGCGCTGGGATTTGCAGAGGTGCTTGATGCCTCGGCCATCTACATCGGTGTCAATGCGGTGGACTATTCGGGCTATCCGGACTGCCGGCCGGCGTTTATCGAGGCATTCCAGGCGCTGGCTGACCTGGCCACCCGGGCGGGTGTGGAAGGCCATGGGCCGGTTATCAAGGCGCCGCTGCTGACCCTGAGCAAGTCCGCCATCGTTGCCGCCGGCACCGAGCTGGGCGTGGATTATGCGCAGACCGTGTCCTGCTATCAGGCCGATGCAGACGGTCGCGCCTGCGGCCGCTGTGACAGCTGTCGCCTGCGCCAGCGCGGTTTCGCTGATGCCGGCCTGGCCGACCCGACCCGCTACCAGGGGTGAAATTTATCGCCCTGAGCCCTTGTCAGTGGCAAAAAAAACAGTATCATTTGCGCCTCTTTCGACGGGTCGTTAGCTCAGTTGGTAGAGCAGTTGGCTTTTAACCAATTGGTCGTAGGTTCGAATCCTACACGACCCACCATCTCCAAAAGCCCCGGCCTGCCGGGGCTTTTTCGTTTCCGCCTTTTTTAGCCACGTTCACCTATCTTCACCCGCGGCTCACAAACCTGTACACATGATAGCGCTTGTACAAGTTTATGGAGCAAGTCATGGGGCAGATATCAGTTGGCATCAGTGCCTGCCTGACCGGCCGGGAAGTGCGTCATGACGGTGGCCACAAGAACAGCCGCTACTGCATGGATGTACTGGCGGAGCACTTTGATTTCCAGCCATTCTGCCCGGAAATGGGGGCTGGCCTGGGCGTACCGCGTCCGGCCATGCACCTGATGGATGACGGCAACACCATCCGGCTGGTCAATGTCCGCGGTGAGGGTGATCACACCGACGCCATGCACGGCTGGATCACGGAAAACGTGCCCGCCATGGACGGGCTGCGTGGCTTCATCCTGATGGCCAAGTCGCCCAGCTGTGGCATGGAGCGCGTGCGCGTCTACAACGCGGACGGCGAGGTGCTGCATCGCGAGGGCAGTGGTTTGTTCGCCAGTGCCCTGCAGCAGGCGTGGCCGCTGTTACCGGTGGAAGAAGAAGGACGCCTGAACGACGACGCCTTGCGCGAAAACTTCATGGAGCGCGTGTTCTTCTACGATGACTGGTGCGCGTTGCTGGCACAGGGCCTCAGCGCCAGCGGCCTGCTCGAATTTCACACCCGACACAAGTTCCAGCTGCTCGCCCATGACCAGGCAGCCTACCGGGCGCTGGGCCCGCTGCTGGCTGACCTCAAGGCGGCGCCGCTCGAGCAAATCGCCGACACGTACATCCGTGGCGCCATGCAGGGCATGCGTCGGCTGGTGTCCCGCGGCGCCCATGTGAACACACTTCAGCACCTGTTCGGGTTTTATCGCGATGACCTGTCTGATGCTGAGCGGGCCGAGGCCAACGACCAGTTGCAGGCCTACCAGCGTGGCGAAGTGCCGCTGGTGGTGCCCATGACCCTGCTGCGCATGTTCCAGCGGCGCTTCCCCAGTGATTATGTGGGCAGTCAGCATTACCTGTCGCCATACCCCGACCGGCTTGGCCTGAGGAACAGGGTCTGATGCCAGCAAGCGGTTTTTCCATCGGTGAGCTGTCAGAGCAGACCGGCGTAAAGCCGGTCACCCTGCGGGCCTGGGAGCGGCGCTACGGCCTGCTGCGGCCCGGTCGCAGTGACAGTGGGCACCGTATCTACAGTCCCTCTGACGTCAGCCGTGTGCGCCAGGTGGTGAGCTGGCTGCAGCAGGGCGTGGCCATTGGCCAGGTACCATCACTGCTGCATGGGAGTGGTCGCGCACGTCCTGCCGCACCGCCGGGCCCGGCGGCGGAAATCGTCGATTCTGCGTTGCGTTTTCGCCAGCAAAAGCTCGACCAGCAACTGGGCCGCTGCCTGGTGGAGCAGCCCCTGGCCGTGTTCGCCCGCGACATCCTGGTGCCGGTGCGCAGTCGCCTTCGCGATATTGGCGGTGACAGCGCCACCGCACTGGCGCTGCTGGACGGTGTGCTGCAACACAAGCTTGGCGCCCTGGTGCTGAAGCACTCGCGCCGGGTGCGCCGCCAGGCCGCGTGGCTGGTTGTGGCTGCGGGCGGCCATGAAAGCCGGCTCATGGCGTTGCTCTATTCCGTTGCCTTGCTGGAAGCCGGTGCGGAGGTATTGCACGTGCCGCGTCTGGTGACCGGTCCGGGCCTGGCCGCCCTGGTGGAGAGCCAGCGAGCGGGTGGGGTGCTGCTTGTCGCCTGTCCGGGTACACGCCCGGGGGAATGGCGCCGTCTGGTGTCCGCCGGCGCGGATCAGGGCCAATGGCTGGTTGCCGGCCATGCCGCCACGCTGCCATTGGCGGCGCACATGCGTGGGCTGGACGGTGGTCCCGGCGAGGTTATCGACGCGCTTGGCAGGGAGGGCACGCAATGACCAAACTGGTCTGGTACCGCAATGATCTGCGCTGTCATTTCCATCAGGGTCTGCAGCATGCGCTGGCATCCGGCGAGGCGGTAAGGGCGGTTTATCTCGATTGCCCGCAACAGTGGCACGACCATGGCATCGCACCGCTGCGACAGCGCTATGTGCTGCGCGCGTTGCTTTCTCTCGGTGACAATCTGGCCGCCCTTGGCGTGCCCCTTGATGTGATCGACTGTGGCCGTTTTTCCCGGGTAGCCGATGTGCTGGCGTCGCATGCTGATACGCACGACGTCGACGAGATTTTCTGTACCCGGGAATACCCCTTCAATGAGATGGCGCGTGACCGTGCTGTGGCCAAGGTGATGGCGCAACGGTCAGTGGCGATCACCGCGTTTGACGACGCCGTGCTGGTGCCGCCACGGACACTGACCACCGGGCAGGGTGGCTGGTACAGCGTTTTCACACCGTACCGCAAGCGCTGGCAGGTGTGGCTGGCGGAAAACCCGCCGCCGGGGGATGGGCTGGACGCGTCGCCACGGAAAAAATCCGGGCGCTTTCCCGGGCGTGAGTACCTGCAAGCGCGGTTGGCCGAGACTGAGCACCTTGCCGGCCATGACCGGCAATGGCCGGCAGACGAGGCGACGGTGCGCGAGGAGCTGGCCCGTTTCATTGACGAGCACCTGGCCGGCTACAAGCGGGACCGTGATTTTCCGGCGCTGGACGGTACCAGTGGCCTGTCAGCAGCACTTTCGACAGGGGTTCTGGCCGCCGCCGAATGCTATCGGCGGGCAGAGGATGAAATGGCGCGCCGGCCGGCAGCGAAAGAGGGCGGCAACACCTGGGTCGGAGAGCTGGCCTGGCGGGACTTTTATCGCCAGATCATGGCCAATCATCCGCGCCTGGCCACCGGCGAGCCCTACCGGGACGAAACCCGCTTCATCCAGTGGTCGCGGGACGAGGCGCTCTACCAGGCCTGGTGTGAGGGTCGAACCGGGTACCCGCTGGTGGATGCCGCCATGCGCCAGCTGCGCCAGACCGGTTGGATGCACAACCGCCTGCGCATGGTAACGGCCATGTTCCTGACCAAGAACCTGTTTATTGACTGGCGCTGGGGAGAACAATGGTTCATGCAGCATCTGGTAGACGGGGATTTCGCCGCCAACAACGGTGGCTGGCAGTGGAGCGCTTCAACGGGCACGGATGCAGCGCCCTATTTCCGGGTGTTCAATCCGGTGCGCCAGGGCGAGCGGTTTGACCCGGAGGGTGACTTCATTCGCCGATATGTGCCTGAGTTGGCCCAGCTTGAGGGCAAGGCCGTGCACCAGCCCTGGAAGAGTCCCATGCTCTGCCCGGATTACCCGCAACCGGTGGTTTCGCTGGACGGTGTGAGAGACAAGGTGGTGTCTGCTTTTCAGGCAGCCCGTGATATTGCCCAACAGAAGGATTTCGCCTGATGGCACGAATAGCAGTAGTTGGCGCCGGCATCAGTGGCCTGACATGCGCCTGGTTGCTGGGACGTTCCCACGAGGTGGTGGTGTTCGAGGCCGAGGATTATATCGGCGGACACACGCACACCGTGGCGGTGTCGCGGCCAGAAGGTGAGTACAGTGTGGATACAGGCTTCATTGTCTTCAATGACCGCACCTATCCGAATTTCAACAAGCTGCTCGACCAGCTTGGCATTGGGCGCCAGGAAACGGCCATGGGGTTTGCGGTGTCTGCCGAGGCCACCGGGGTTGAATACTGTGGTGATGGTCTCGGCGGTGTGTTCGCCCAGCGCAGGAACCTGTTTTCCCCGGCACACTGGCGAATGGTTTTCGAGATCCTGCGTTTCAATCGGCAGGCGCCTGAGCTGCTGGCATCGGATGAGGGCGAGTTGCCCCTGGGCGAGTACCTGCGCCGCAACGGCTACAGCGATCGTTTCCTGACGCACTACATTCTCGCCATGGGCGGCGCCATCTGGTCCTGTGGCGAAGCGCAGATGGCCTCCTTTCCGGCCAGGTTCTTCGTGCAGTTCTTCCATAATCACGGGTTGCTGGCCCTGCGTAACCGGCCGCAATGGTATGTGGTGCCCGGAGGCAGCCGCACCTATGTGGACCGTATGCTGGAGGATATGCCCGCCGTTGTCCGCCCGGGGACGCCGGTACAGTCAGTAAGGCGATTCCCGGAGCATGTGGCGATCACCACGCTGGCCCATGGGGAAGAGCATTTCGACCAGGTGGTGATGGCCTGTCACAGCGACCAGGCCAGTGCCCTGCTGGCCGATATCGATGCCGGGGAAAAGCGCCTGCTGGACGCCATTCCCTACCAGACCAACGACGTGGTGCTGCACACGGACGCCAGCCTGATGCCGCGTAATCGTCGCACCTGGTCAAGCTGGAATGCGTTGCTGCCGGCCCAGGCCAGTGCCGCCGCCCAGGTCACGTACAACATGAACATCCTCCAGGGTATCGCGTCGCCGGTGGATTTCTGCGTTACCCTGAATGCCACGGACCGCATTGATCCGGCCAGCATCATCGGTCAGTGGCGGTTTGATCACCCCGTGTTTACACCGGAAGGGGTGCAGGCGAAAGCAGAGATTGCCCGCCGCAATGGCTCACGGCGCACCTGGTTCTGCGGGGCCTGGTGCCGTTACGGCTTCCACGAGGACGGCGTGGTGTCGGCGTTGGCAGTGGCGGAACAGTTCGGGGAGCAACTGTGAATGATGTGATGGTGGCCCGGGGAAACGTTTGGCATCGCCGGTTGCGGCCGGCGCAGCACGCGTTCGCGTATCCTTTCTGGATGGTCTGGGCAGACCTGGACCAGCTGGATGCGTTCGGCCGGGGCTCACGGTTCTGGGGACACCGCTGGCGCCCCGTGGTGCTGCGAGACAAGGATTACCTGCCGGGGTCCGGGGCACGCCTGAGGGACCGGGTAGCGTCCCGCGCCGCTGAATTGGGCGCGGACTGGCGCGCCGGCCGTATCTGCATGCTCGGCCAGCCGCGCATGTTCGGCTGGTTATTCAACCCGCTGGTGCTTTACTGGCATTTTGCCCCGGGGGCATCCGCGCCGGACGGTGTGCTGGCCGAGGTGCAGAATACCCCCTGGAAGGAGCGCCACTGCTATTTGCTGCCCCTGGAAGGCCAGAGTCCCTGGGAAGTGGTCCAGCCCAAGCAGTTCCATGTCTCGCCATTTCTGGACATGGCCATGGATTACCACTGGCGGATACATTTGCACAACAATGAAATCAGCGTGGCTATACGTAATCATGACGTTGAGGGAGCTATTTTCCAGGCAGGTATAAAGCTGCACGGCGAGCCGGCAACAGTGGCGCTGATGCGGCGCATGGCCTGGCGGCACGGCCTTCAGGCAGTGAAGGTCAGCGTCGGCATTCACGTCCATGCGTTGCGGTTGTGGTTAAAAGGGGTGCCATTTCTGGTGCATCCGGGAAAACGGAAAAAACTGTCCGAGGAGAAATAACAGTGGGGATGTTGAACCTGGATAATGTCAGCCAGGCCAGTGCGCCCGGTGGCTATGACCGGACGTCGCGGCGGTTTGTGCTCGCCAGCCTGGCGCGTTTCCCGCATGGCTGCCTGCATCTGGTTGAGCCCGATGGCAACCGCATCACGATCGGTGAGGGTGCCCCGGAAGCAGCCCTTGAGATGAACGACTGGCGCACCTACCGGATGATGTTCACCGGCGGCGGTCTGGGCGCGGCCGAGGCGTACATGGAAAACCTCTGGAGCAGCCAGGACCTCACGGCGGTGGTGCGTTTCTTCGCCGCCAACGTCGAGCACATGCAGGCGCTGGAAAAAGGCATGGCCCGGGTGGTACGGCCACTGAGGGCATGGTTTCATGCCCTCAACCGCAATTCCCTGCGTGGTTCCCGGCGCAATATCTCGGCCCATTACGACCTGGGTAACGATTTTTTCTCCCTGTTCCTGGACAGCCAGATGATGTACTCGTCGGCCGTGTTCGAGAGCGAATCAGAGTCCCTGGAGAAGGCTTCCGAACGCAAGCTCGACCTGTTGTGCCAGAAACTGGACCTTAAACCGGAGCACCACCTGCTGGAGATCGGCACTGGCTGGGGCGGCATGGCGATCTGGGCAGCGCGACATTACGGGTGCCGTGTTACCACGACCACCATTTCCCGCGAGCAGTACGAGTTTGCCCGTGCCCGGGTGGAGCAGGAGGGCCTGGCGGACCGGGTCACGGTACTGGACCAGGATTACCGCGAGCTGACCGGCCAGTACGACCGCCTGGTGTCCGTGGAAATGATCGAGGCGGTGGGCCACCAGTACCTGCCCGAGTATTTCAGCCGCCTGGGCTCACTGCTCAAGCCCGATGGTCGCATGGTGCTGCAGGCGATTACGGTGCCTGAGCAGCGCTACCGTTTTGCCCTCAAGAACGTCGATTTCATCAAGCGCTACATCTTCCCCGGTGGCTTCCTGCCTTCCGTGGAAGTCATGCTGGGTCAGCTGTCCCGGCAGACGCGGCTGGTGGTCCAGGATATCGAGGACATTGGTCATGACTACGCCCTGACACTGAGGGCCTGGCGCGAACGATTCCTTGGCGCCAGCGACGCCGTCGCCAGCCAGGGCTTTGACGGCCGCTTCCGCCGGACCTGGGATTACTACCTGGCCTACTGCGAGGGCGCGTTCCTGGAGCGCGCCATCTCCACCGTCCAGCTGGTGGCCGCCGGTCCTGCCTGGCGGCCCTGACCGGTACCCAACCCCGTCTGACATTGCTAAAGTTGATGGTCTGTGCCCGCCAGGGCAGGGATAATCAGACGTTTGGGGGTTGGCGTGAAAGCAAAATTACTGGCCTTACTGGTGTTGCTGCCAGGCATGGCACTGGCCGCTGAAGGCGGCACGATCAAGGACGATACCACCCTCAGGGCAGCGCCGGCAGGCAAGGCCCTGGGGCCGCTCACTGAAGGCGTGCTGGTGGATGTGGGCCAGCGTGACGGCGGCTGGTACGAAGTGACTCTCACCGACGGCCGCTCAGGCTGGGTGCGCATGATGGATGTGCGTCTCAACGAACAGAGCGACGATGACAGCCTGTTCGGTGGCCTCCTGTCCTGGCTCAATTCAGGCCCTCAGCGTACCCACAGCGGTACCACCACCGCCGGCATCCGTGGCCTGTCGGCGGAGGATATCCAGTCTTCCGGCAACCAGGATCCGCAAACTGTTGATGACCTTGCCGCCTTCCGTGTGGATGCCAGCGAGGCACGGTCGTTTGCCGCCAGCCATGGTCTTGAATCCCATCCTGTTGACGAGCTGGAGGACTGACCGTGAAAGCCATTGTCTCACTCCGCTTTAGCATCATGCTGCTTGCCGTGCTGCTGGCAAGCTGCCAGACCATCGACCTGAACCAGATCACCTCGGTCACCGCGTCCCTGGGGGATGCTGTCTCCCTCAAGGGTGAAGAGGAAGAGCAGGAAGTCGGTGCCCAGGCCGCCAATGTCCTGCTCGGGGCGGCCGAGGTGGTCGAGGACGAGGATCTGCAGCGTTACGTCAACCGGGTCGGCCACTGGGTGGCGTTGCACAGTGACCGTCCGGAGCTGCCCTGGACATTTGCCGTGCTCAATGACGGTGACATCAATGCCTTCGCCGCACCGGGCGGGTATGTGTTCATTACCGCCGGGTTGCTGGCGCGCATGCGCTCCGAGGCGGAGCTGGCCGGGGTGCTCGGGCATGAAATCGGGCATGTCACCGAAAAGCATCACCTCAAGGCCATACGCAAGGAGGCGCGCCTGAAGATCGCCGGGGTACTGGCGGCGGCCGCGCTGGAAAGCGAAGGCCATGACAGTGACCGTTATGTAGCCCTGGCGGATGGTGCCAAGACCATCTATACACGTGGCCTGGATCGTGGTGACGAGTACGAGGCTGACCGCATTGGCGTGGTGCTTGCGGCTCGGGCCGGCTATGACCCCTATGGCCTGCCTGCGGTCCTGCAGACGCTGGACAGTCTCAACGCTGACAGCTCGGCGCTGGCCCTGATGACGGCCACCCATCCGGCACCGCAGAGTCGCCTGGAAAAGCTGGACAAGGCCATGTCCGCGCAAACGGGGCAGTTTGCCGGGGGCAAATCCGGCAGCAAGCGGTTTCGTGCGGAAATGACCCGCCTGACCCGCTGAAACAGCGCGGCGCTGCCGTCTGCCGGCGGCGGCGCCTGTCTTCATGCCTGCTTTCACGCCAGCTGTGGTATTATGCTTTCCCCGCTCATGAGGCGGGCCGTAACCGTATGATTTCGCTGGAGTAAACCTCCGGCAGGTGGTGACCATGACTGCTGAGGCAATCAACCTGGTGCGCGCGCACCTGGACAACCCCGACGATGCCACACCCACTGACGCCGAGAAGGCCGACCTGCGTGCCCGTATCAAGGCGCTGCTGCAGGCCCGGGACGCCGTGCTGGTGGCGCACTACTACACGGACCCGGATATCCAGTCGCTGGCCGAGGAAACCGGTGGCTGCGTTGCCGATTCCCTGGAAATGGCCCGCTTCGGCAAGGACCACCCGGCATCCACGCTGGTGGTGGCCGGGGTGCGGTTCATGGGCGAGACCGCCCGTATCCTGAGCCCCGAGAAGCGCATCATCATGCCCACCCTGGAGGCCACCTGTTCCCTGGATATTGGCTGTCCGGCAGAAGCGTTCTCGGCATTCTGCGATGCCCACCCCGACCGCACCGTGGTGGTGTACGCCAATACGTCTGCAGCAGTAAAGGCGCGCGCTGACTGGGTGGTGACATCCAGTATCGCGGTGGAGCTGATCGAGCACCTGGACCAGCAGGGTGAAAAAATCCTCTGGGCGCCGGACAAGCACCTCGGTCAGTACGTGGCTGAAAAGACCGGCGCCGATGTGGTGTGCTGGGACAGTGCCTGTATCGTGCACGAAGAGTTTAAGGCGCGTGGCCTTGAAGATCTCAAGCGCGCCCATCCCGGTGCGGCGGTGCTGGTGCATCCGGAGTCACCCGCGTCTGTGGTGGCCATGGCGGACGTGGTGGGCAGCACCAGCCAGTTGATCAACGCGGCCTGCGAAATGCCCAACGACACCTTCATCGTCGCCACCGACAAGGGCATTTTCTACAAAATGCAGCAGTTGGCACCGGGCAAGCGTTTCATTGAAGCGCCCACGGCCGGATCAGGCGCCACCTGTCGCAGCTGTGCCCACTGTCCATGGATGGCAATGAATGCCCTGGGTAACCTCGAGGCGGTACTGGCGGCTGATGATGCCCTTGGCCAGGAGATCCATGTTGATCCACTGCTGGCACAGAAGGCCATGGTGCCCCTGAACCGGATGCTGGACTTCGGTCGTGCCCTGAAGGCCCGCCAGGGCTGAGGCGATTGCCTCAGAAATCCTCTTCTGCCAGTGCTTCCATCTCCCGCAGCCGGGCCTTGAGCCGGCTGTGGCGGGCGAAGTTCTGCTTGCTCAATTTCATCGCGTAACGCATCTGGTCATAGGCCTTGTCGTTGCTGCCATGCAGGAACAACACCTCTGCCCGCGCATGGTGGGCTTGCGCCAGTCGCTCGCTCTTGCCCCAGGCATCGGCGGCGAGCTGCCACAGGCTGGCATCCCAGGGTCTTTTCTCCAGCAGGGGCGTGAGCAGGTCAGCCGCCTCGCCGGGCGCGCCAGCCGCCAGCTGCGTGCGTGCCAGGATGATGCTGGCTGTGTAGTTGCCCGGCATTACCTCGAGAATGGCGCGCAACTCACGGATGGCCCTTTCGTAGTCTTCCATGGCAAGCAGGGTTTCCGCCCGGGCCAGCCGGTACCACTGTTCGTCAGGCGCGGCCTGCTGCAAACGCTCAATGACCGCCAGCGCCTGCCGGAATTGTTTGTTGCGGGTGTAGGCGATGGCCAGGCCGTAGGCATTGGCGTGTTGAATCACCGTGGCGCCACCATGGTCCTGGTGGACGAAGTAGTTCACGGCATCGCCGGGTTCGCGGTAAAAGCCTGCCAGCAGGCGCGCACGTATCAGGTGGAAATAACGAGAAGCGGTGAGCCGGTGAGGCGGTGCCTGCAGGGCGCGTGCGCGACTGTCCGAGATACGTGATTCGGTCACCGGGTGGGTGAGCATGAATTCCGGGGCGTTGCTTAGGCTGCTCTGTTCGCGCAGCATCTTTTCAAAGAAGCGCGGCATGGCCGTGGGGTCCATGCCCGCTTCCTGCAGGGTCTGCATGCCCACCCGGTCCGCTTCGCGCTCGTGGTGGCGCGAGTACGCCAGCTGCTGTTGTATCGCCGCTGCCTGGGTTGCCGCCAGACCGGCCATGCCGGCGTCAGCCTCTCCGGCAATGGCAACGGCGAGACTGGCCAGCATTGCGGCCAGGACGGCCCGGTTCATGCGCTGAGCATCGGCATAGCGGCGCAGGAAGTGATGCTGGCTGACGTGGGCGATCTCGTGGGCAACAACGGCGGCCACCTCGTCCTCGGTGCCGGCGTTGAGGAACAGGCCGGCATTGAGGCCGATGACTCCGCCGGGTACGGCGAAGGCGTTGATCTCCCGGGCATTGACCACAACGATGGCCAGGTCCGGCTCTTCCAGATCACTGTGGGACGCGAGCCGGTATACCAGGTGCTCGGCGTATTCCTGTACCAGCGGGTCGGTGAGCAGCGGCACGGTACCGCGCAGCTGACGCAGCCAGGCACGGCCGAGGCGGTGCTCCTGGTCGGCCGACAGCAGGGCCACGCTGGGGTCCCCGAGGTCCGGCAGGTCATTGGCCATGGCGGGCAATACACCAGCCAGCCAGATGATGGCGGAAAGAAATACGCGTTTCATGGCATAAAGCCTATCCTGACGGGTCGGTGACAGTCATTATATTTGCACACGCTTTTGTTAAAGTACGTTCCTACGCTTCACGGAAATGGAGGTCGGGCCATTGCCTGCAGACAAGACACTGGATGCACGCGATCTCGTCTGTCCGATGCCACTGCTCAAGACCCGTCAGGCCCTGCGCGGATTGCTGCCGGGCGAGACGCTGCTGGTACTGGCGACTGACCCGGGGTCCTGTCGGGACATCCCGGCGTATCTTGGACAGTCCCCGCACCAGCTGGTTCAACAGCATGAGCAGCAGGGCGAATACCAATTCCTGATCGCGGCAGGCGAGGAGAGCTGATACATGATGCAGGTGCTGCGCAGCTGGTTTCACCGCTATTTCTCTGACGAGCAGGCGGTATACCTGTTCCTGGTGTTGTTGTCCGGCTTGCTGGTGGTTGTTTTCTTTGGCCGTTCCCTCGCGCCGGTGCTTACCGCCATTGTCATCGCGTACCTGCTGCAGGGTCTGGTCGGCATGCTCAACCGCCGCGGCCTGTCCGATACCGCCTCGGTCTATCTGGTGTATTTCCTGTTCCTGGCGGCACTGGTGATCTCGCTGGTGGTGATGCTGCCGCTGTTGTGGAAACAGAGCGTCCACCTGGTCCAGGAGCAGTTACCGCGCCTGCTGGCCAACAGTGAGACGTGGTTACGCGCGCTGCCACAGCGTTATCCCGAACTCATTTCCGTGGAGCAGGTAGAGCAGCTTGTGGCCGTGGCCCGCGAGGAGCTCACCGCAATGGGGCAGGCTGTCCTGTCCGTATCGCTGTCGTCCATTCCCGGCCTGCTGGATGGGCTGGTGTTTCTGGTGCTGTTACCGTTGCTGGTGTTCTTCTTTCTCAAGGACCGACGGATGCTGACCGGCTGGGCCGTGTCCTGGCTGCCCACTGAGCGGGGCGCGCTGGCGAGTGTGTGGCAGGAGATGGACCTGCAGATTGCCAACTATGTGCGCGGCAAGGCGGTGGAAATCATCATTGTGTCGGTGGCGTCGATGCTGGCGTTCTATCTGCTCGGGCTCAACTATGCCTTTCTGCTCGCCATCCTCGTGGGCCTGTCTGTGGTGGTGCCTTACATCGGCGCTACTGTTGTTACTCTTCCTGTGGCCGCAGTGGGCTGGGTCCAGTTCGGCTTCACCACTGATTTCGCCATGCTCATGGTGTGCTACGGCATCATCCAGTTCCTTGATGGCAATTTCCTGGTGCCCATCCTGTTTTCCGAGGCGGTTAACCTGCACCCGGTGGCGATTATTACGGCCATCCTGTTTTTCGGCGGCATCTGGGGGCTCTGGGGAGTGTTCTTCGCCATTCCCCTTGCCACGCTGATCAAGGCGGTGCTGGATGTCTGGCCCCGCCAGGAGCAGGCCGTGCCAGCGGGGTGATGTGGCACTGCCGGCCTGTTACAGGTCCGGCAGCTCCTGCACTGCTTCCAGTACTTCTTCCACGTGCCCGGGCACCTTCACCTTGCGCCATTCTTGCTGCAGTTCGCCGTTGGCGTCGATCAGGAAGGTGCTCCGCTCAATACCCTCGAACTCCTTGCCATACATCTTCTTCATGCGGATAACGTCGAACAGGCTGCACAGCTCATCGTCAGGGTCACTGATCAGCTCGAACGGGAAGTCATGCTTGGCCTTGAAGTTCTCGTGTTTCTTCAGGCTGTCCCGGGAGACGCCGAACACCTCACAGTTGGCCTTTTCGAATGCCTCGTAGAGATCCCGGAAGTCCTGGCCCTCCTGGGTGCAGCCGGGCGTGCTGTCCTTGGGATAGAAATACAGCACCAGGTGGCGACCTTTCAGCGCCTTCAGGTCCACGGTGGTGTCGCTGGTGGCTTCGGCGCTGAATGGCGGCACCTTCTTGCCAACGCTTACGGTCTTCTGGGTCATGCCGGAGTTCCTCCGTTTCAGGTGCGTTTGGGGGACATCGACGCATCGAGGTTGCGGCTGTCGCAGAAATCGAGGAAAGCGTCCTTGAGTGACGACACGGATTCTTGCGATGGGATGCTCAATGCCATGTGAAGGCTGAACATGCGCGTGCCGGTATGGGGGGCAGCGTAGGTGCCCGTGGTCAGGTCATCAATGTTGATGCCGCGGCTGGAGAAGAAGTCGGCGATGTCATGGACGATGCCCGGATTGTCCATGGCCACCACCTCAACGCCGTAGGCCAGGGCGCCGGAGCCGGCAACCCGCTCGCGTGTGCGCTTGACGGTGATGGTCAGGCCCAGCTCCTTTTCCAGCGCCGGGGCTGCCTTTTCCAGGGCCTCCAGGTTGCTGTCGTCGCCGGCGACCAGCATCAGCACGGCGAACTCGCCGCCAAGTACGGTCATGCGTGAATCGAGTATGTTGCCGTGACGCGACAGGACGGCACCAGACAGCGACTGGACAATTCCGGGTCGGTCGGAACCCAGGGCAGAAATTACGATCAATGAATCCATGAGAGCTCCCTTGGCAGGCCCTCATGGTAGCGCCGGTGCCTGCAGCGGTGAAGGGGGGGGCTCCCTTGTGGGCGGCTGTGGCGGGAAGTACCATAGCCGCCTTGTTCAACAGGCGGTTCCGGCAGGAGCACGGCATGAAGCTGAAAGGAAGTATTGTCGCACTGGTTACCCCCATGCACGCCGATGGCGCGGTGGACTGGGAGCGGCTGCGCAAGCTGGTGGACTGGCACGTGGAAAAGGGCACCGACGCCATTGTCGCGGTGGGCACCACGGGCGAGTCTGCCACCCTGGGCTTTGAGGAGCACGACCTGGTGATCCGCGAGGTGCTTTCGGCTGCGGCCGGGCGTATTCCGGTGATTGCCGGCACCGGGGCCAATTCCACCGATGAGGCTATCCGCCTGACCCGGGATGCCGCGCGGGACGGCGCCGACGCGTGTCTGCTGGTGACGCCGTATTACAACAAGCCCACCCAGGAGGGCTTGTACCAGCATTACGCCAAGGTGGCCGCCGAAGTGGATATTCCGCAGATCCTGTACAACGTGCCGGGGCGCACGGCCTGCGACCTGCTGCCCGAGACCGTGGAACGGCTGGCCAAGGTGCCAAACATCATCGGAATCAAGGAGGCCACCGGCAACATGGACCGGGTGCGGGAGATTCGGGAGCGTTGTGGCCCGGATTTCCTGATATTTTCCGGCGATGATGCCACCGCCACCGAGGCCATCCTGCTGGGCGCCGACGGGGATATTTCGGTGACGGCAAATGTGGTGCCCGCCGAGATGGCCGCCATGTGTGCGGCGGCGCTGGCCGGCGAGGCCGAGAAAGCGCGGGCCCTGAACGCCGGGATCGCGGAGTTGCACCAGGAGCTCTTCATCGAAGCGAACCCCATTCCGGTGAAGTGGGCGCTTTACGAAATGGGCCAGATTGACCGGGGCATCCGCCTGCCGCTGACGCCACTGTCAGTGCCTGCCCAGGATCGCCTGCGCCAGTCATTGCGAAACTGTGGGTTGCTCAATTGAAACGATTGCTTTTGTGTTTGCCGGTGCTTCTGGCTGGATGCAGCTGGTTGCCTGACCACACCACCGACTACCAGCTCACCGAGCCGGCTCGGGCCATGAAAGTGCCCCAGGGCATGTATTTCGAGGGCGAACAGCCACTCTACACCGTGCCGCAGGTGGAGAGCCGTGTGCACAGTGACGACCCTGAAAGGGTAGAGGTGCCGCCGCCGCCCAAGCTGGATATTGTTATGCGCGAGGCGCTTGATGCCGAGGCCGAGCGCCCGGACCCGACACAGACCCGGATCGTCCTGGCCAGGGACGGCAACGGCTACCCCAATATCATGATGTACATCGCTTTCCAGTGGGCCTGGGAGTACGTTGGCCAGGCCCTGGAGCAGACCGACATCACGGTGGATGACCGCGACCGGGAATCCGGGGTGTTCTTTGTCGAGGTGCCGCGCAGTTACGGTCTCGATGACAAGGAGGCCCAGGTCAAGCTCAGTCACACCAGTAACGGTGTTCAGATTGTGGTCATGGATCGCAAGGGCAATGCGCTGGTGGATAAGGGCCCGGGCCAGGATATTCTGCAAGCGTTATACGACAAGCTCTGAGGGGGCTGTAAAGTGCGCTTCGCGTCGCTCGGCAGTGGCAGCAAGGGCAATGGTACCGTGGTGGCCACGGGCCAGGGCTGCCTGCTGGTAGATTGCGGTTTTGGCGTTCGTGATGCCACGGCACGTCTCGCCCGCCTGGGGCTGGCACCTGACGACCTCGCTGCCATACTGGTGACCCATGAACACGGCGATCATGTTCGCGGCGTGTCAGCCCTGGCGCGGCGCCATGATGTACCGGTATACACCACCTTTGGCACCGCGCGGGCCACACATGGGCGCCGCGATGACCTGGCCGGCACGCGGCTGGAGGAAGTGCGTCCTGGCCGGGGCTTCAGCATAGCCGACATCGACATCATGCCGGTGGCCGTGCCCCATGATGCGCGGGAGCCGTGCCAGTTCGTGTTCACTGCCAGTGAGCGACGGCTGGGCGTGCTGACCGACCTTGGGGCGATCACGCCCCATGTGCAGGCCCTTTACAGCGATTGTGATGCCCTGGTGCTGGAGACCAACCACTGCCCGCAGATGCTGGCAGACGGGCCCTACCCACCGTCACTCAAGCGCCGTGTGGGCGGGTCCCTGGGGCACTTGAGCAATGCCCAGGCCGCCGGTCTGGCGGCCGGTCTGGACGCCGGCCGGGTGCAGCACCTGGTGCTGTCGCACATCAGTGAGCAGAACAATACGCCGGACAGGGCGCTGGCGACGATTCAGGCGGCCCTGCCGGGGGATGGCAAGGCTCTTGGTATAGCAGACCAGGACAATGGTTTTGACTGGCTGCAGGTGAATTGAGTGGTCCGGTTCCCGGGCTACCCGAACAGGAAGACGATCATGGAAAAGCGCGATGAGCTGTATGCTGGCAAGGCCAAATCCGTGTACCAGACGGACGATGCCGACCTGCTGGTGCTGGCGTTCCGCAACGATACCTCAGCCTTCGACGGCAAAAAGGTGGAGCAGCTGGATAACAAGGGCGCGGTGAACAACCAGTTCAACGCCTTCATCATGGGCAAGCTGAAGGAAGCGGGTATTCCCACCCATTTCGAGAAGCTTCTCAGCCCGACGGAAGCGCTGGTCAAGCGCCTCGACATGATTCCTGTGGAGTGTGTCGTGCGCAACGTGGCGGCCGGCAGCCTGTGCCGTCGGTTGGGCGTGGAAGAGGGTATCGACCTGGATCCGCCCACGTTCGAGATGTTCCTGAAGAATGATGCCCTCGGCGACCCGATGATCAACGAGTATCACGTGCGCAGTTTTGGCTGGGCCACCGACGCACAGATCGAGCAGATGAAGGCGCTGACGTTCCGCGTCAATGATGTGCTCAAGGCCCTGTTCATGGCGGGCAACATGCTGCTGGTGGATTACAAGCTGGAATTCGGCGTCTTTCACGGTGAAATTACCCTCGGTGACGAGTTTTCCCCGGACGGTTGCCGATTGTGGGACCGTGACACCCGTGAGAAGCTCGACAAGGACCGTTTCCGCCAGGGCCTTGGTTCAGTGGTGGAGTCCTATCAGGAAGTCGGCCGGCGGCTGGGCATCACATTCGAGTACTGATGGGTTGAAACGGCGCCTGCCGCTGTATTTCAATGGAGATAACCAAAACAACAAGCGCGAGGACTGACAATGAAGATGCTGACGCGGTTTGCAGTGGTAGCCCTGATGGCAAGTATGCTCAGTGGCTGTTTTCTCACCAAGATCGTAACCACTCCGATGCGGATTGTCGGTGCCGGTGGCTCGGTGCTGGGTGCCGGCCTGTCGATTATTCCAGTGGCGGGCAACACCGCTGACGAGGCTCTGGAGGGTGTCGACGGCGCCATCGACCAGGCCGCAGACACCATTGATGATGTGCCGATCTGATCGTTGATCGTCAACGGCCGTAAACGGGGCGCCTGAAGGCGCCCCTTTCATTTTCGTCATTGCGCCCGGACAGGTGACACGTTAAAACGGGTGCTCAGATGACAGCGCCGAAGGAGTTGGCATGTTTCACGTCCAGACCCTCAACCAGATTTCCGTGGCCGGGCTCGACCGTTTCCCGCGGGATCGTTATGAAGTTGCCAGCGAATTCAGCCATCCTGATGCCATCCTCTTGCGCAGTCACAAGCTGCCGGCCGCCGATGCCGGCAAATCAGTACTGGCCGTGGCGCGGGCCGGGGCAGGGGTGAACAACATCGATGTGCCGGCATTTACCCAGCGTGGCGTGCCGGTGTTCAACACGCCGGGGGCCAATGCCAACGCGGTGAAGGAACTGGTGCTGGCGGCCCTGTTGCTGGGGTCGCGCGGCATCCTGTCCGGCATTGAGTGGGTAAACAGTCTCGACATCGGCGATGCTGCGGAAATGCACCGTACCGTGGAGGCTGAGAAAAAGCGCTTCAAGGGCCATGAGCTGGCCGGCAAGACCCTGGGCGTGGTTGGCCTGGGGGCGATAGGCAGCAAGGTGGCAGACATGGCCCTGAGCCTTGGCATGAATGTGCTCGGTTACGACCCGGCCCTGTCGGTGGAGGCAGCCTGGCGACTGCCAAGCCGGGTAGGGCGCATGGACAACCTGCCATCACTGTTTGCCCGCAGTGACTTCGTCACACTGCACCTGCCGTTGCTGGACGCCACCCGTGACCTGGTCAATGCTGAACTGCTACGGCAGGCACGTCCGGGGATGAAGCTGCTCAATTTTGCCCGCGACGGTATCGTCTGTGAGCAGTCCGTGGTGGATGCCCTGGCCAGTGAGCAGCTGGGCATGTACCTGTGTGATTTCCCGTCGCCAATCCTGCACGGCCGCGATGGTGTGGTGGCCATGCCCCATATCGGCGCCAGCACGCAGGAATCCGAAGACAACTGTGCCGTGATGGCGGCTGACCAGCTGATGGATTTTCTCGAGCACGGCAATATCGTCAATTCGGTCAATTTCCCCACGCTGGTGCTGGAGCGTGCCGGCGGTCACCGGATTTCGGTCACCAACCGCAATGTGCCGCGCATGCTGGGCCAGGTGCTGGCCGTGCTGTCCGACGCCAATATCAATGTCCTCGACATGCTCAACAAGTCGCGGGATGAAATCGCCTATAACCTGCTTGACCTTGAGGTGGCCCCGGATGAGGCCACCCTGGACCGGATCCGGGCGATTGAGGGTGTCGTTGACGTGCGCGCCCTGGGCTAGCGGGCCGGTTACAAAAGCGCTACGGTGAAGCGCTTGTCATCGCCGGGGCGCTTGACCACAATAGCGAGGCCTGCGGGTGCCATATCCGCGGCCAGATAAAAAGAACAATGGGGTTACGAACAGGCATGCGCCACATCTTCCTTATATCAGGTTTGCTGTTTTTCGCTGCTGCCAGTGCCCGGGCGGACGTGCTCGTGGGGATTGCCCACGTGGATGGTCTCACCGGACTCAATCTGGAGTATATGGGCGAATACACCTCCTACTACGGCATTGTTGGCTCCCACACCGGCACCACCGGGCAGGAGAACGACGACGTCCGCTGGCAGGCGGGTTTCCGCAAGCGCCTCGATCGCGGGCTGGCGGCCAGCAAGGGCTTCTACGCCGGCCTGGTGGCTGGTGACCTCGGCGGCCGCAAGCAGTTCGAGCGGCTCGGGGCGGGTGGCGAGCTGGGCCACCAGTGGGTGACGCCCTATACCCGTACAACAATCAGTGCCGGTCTGGCTGCGCTGGAAGAAGTCGAGGAGTACGGGCTGGATGCTGAGCCCCATGTATTCCTGGGCATTTCCTGGAGTCTGCGCAAGTAGCGAGCATTTTTGTACACAGGGCAGGGCCGCCTGTGGGTGTGTGCTGCCCTGCGCGCTTTCTTCATGTCTTTTCCCATGAATCTTCTGTAAGTCATTGAAATTTAATACAGAAGACGGCTGTTTAATTTTTCGACATTTTGGGCCGCAGGCCGCGAATGCAGGCCCCTGGTCATCTTCCCACCCGTTTTTCACAATCTTATCCACAGATTCTGTGGGTAACTTGCCTGCGGCAGGGTAAGCCGCTGGCGGCTGCTGGCCGCTGAAATTGGCGGTTTGCGCAGAACTGTGGTTGTAATATAGTCAGACAACAATTACTGATTGTTCTACATTTTAGGTGGGGGTTATGGGCTTCAAGGCGCAGGAAAGCTTGTCCGAACAGATTGCGCATCATCTGGCCAACCAGATCATTCGCGGCGAAATGTTGCCGGGCGACCGGATCCAGGAGTTGCGCATAGCCGGCGAGCTGGAAGTGAGCCGGGGCTCCGTGCGCGAGGCGTTGCTGGTGCTCGAGCGTCGGCACCTGATCGATATCCTGCCGCGCCGGGGGGCGGTGGTTAAGGACATGTCCGAGGCCCATGTGCGCAGCCTGTATGAGCTCGCCCAGATACTGCTCGGTCTGGTGGTGCGCAAGGCCATCAAGGTCATGAACGAGGATGACCTGGACCCCTTTATCGAAACCATCCACCGCCTGCAGCAGTTTGCCGAGGAGCGTGATACGGAAGGATTCTTCCAGGCCAGCTTCCGTTTTTTCGAGCTGGCCTACCCGTTTTCCCGCAATATTTTCGTGGAAGACATCATGTTCAACCTGCAGCCCGCTATCCAGCGGGCCTTCTATATGGCCCTGCACATCGACCAGGACGAGATGAAGGAATGCCTGTCGTTCTTCAAGGCCATCATCGAGACCATCTTCCGGCGTGACATCCGCTCCGCCCTGGAAATCATCCGCGAGTTCGCCGAGCACCAGTCGGACCTGGTGCAGGAATCCATCATCCGCGCGCGCCAGATAGAGGCGGCCTGGGGCGCCCGGCGCAAACGCTAGGGGCGCTCGCGCTCAGGCGGGATCAGCCGGGGCCAGCTCCCGGTGCCAGATGGTGGTGCCGGCGACGACGGCCACCGGCATCACCAGCAGGTTGATGATCGGCACCATGGTCAGCGCCAGCACCAGGCAACCGAAGGTCAGTACCAGCCAGGGCCGGGTCCGGGCGCGCAGCTTCAGTGTCCTGAATGGCACCTGGCGGGTGTCGGCGCCGTAATCCACATACTGGATGCCCAACAGCCAGCCGGACCAGAGAAACCAAACCAGTGATACGGCCACATTGACGCCGGGGATCAGCCACAGGATCAGCAGTGCCAGCCCCACCAGGGTGGTTCGCCACAGCCAGTCCCAGGTTTTCACCAGTTCACGCCGGAAGGTGCGCACCACCATGGCCGGAATCGATTCGTCGGGCAGCGGTGAGTCGCTCACTGACTTGTCCGTGTGCTCTGCCAGCAGCCCCATGAAGGGCGCTGCCACCAGCTGCACCGCCACGGTGAAAACGCTGGCGAAAATAGCCAGCAGCAGGATCCACAACAGCAGGCTGACCAGCCAGATGGCGCCCTCGATAGCGGGGTTGAGGAAGCTCAGCCAGCCGGCGAACTCATAGCCGGCGGCGAGGCCCGAAATCCATCCGGCCAGCCAGCTGCCGGCGAGCCAGTAGAGGGTGCCGAACAGAATGATGTTGAACAGCAGGGGTATGGCTACCCAGGGCAGCAGGGGTGGTTTCCGCGCAGCCGCAGCGGCATCACGCAAGTACCTGAAAGCATTGAATATCTGACTCATGGCGTCCTCCTGGTGCGGGCCAGTCTAGCAGCATTCGCGGAGCCTGGCCGCTGCTGCCGCAAAGGGTGTCGGGGCATTAGTGCAGCGGCCAAATTTTCTATACACTAGCCGGTTTTCAGGGAGTACCCCTTTCCCCGGATTCCGGGCGGCCCCGGGGTGGTATTTCCGTGCGAAGTTAACCTGTTGCGCTGCCGGACGCGGCGCCTGTAGAGACCTGGAAAGCCATGCGACTGAAGAGCATCAAGCTGGCGGGGTTCAAATCCTTTGTGGACCCCACCACCGCCTCCTTCCCCCTTAACCTGACAGCTGTGGTTGGCCCCAATGGCTGCGGCAAGTCGAACATCATTGATGCCGTGCGCTGGGTGATGGGTGAATCCTCCGCCAAGCACCTGCGCGGCGAATCCATGACCGATGTCATTTTCAACGGTTCCAACGCCCGCAAGCCGGTGGCCCAGGCTTCCATTGAGCTGGTATTCGACAACGCCGAGGGCAAGCTTGGCGGTGAATACGGCAAGTTCAGCGAGATTTCCGTGCGCCGACAGGTCACACGGGATGCGCAGTCCAACTATTACCTGAACGGGGCCAAGTGCCGGCGCAAGGACATTACCGACATTTTCTTGGGCACCGGTCTCGGTCCACGTAGCTACGCCATTATCGAGCAGGGCATGATCTCACGCCTGATCGAGGCAAAGCCCGAGGAGTTGCGCATCTACATCGAGGAAGCCGCCGGGATTTCCAAGTACAAGGAACGCCGCCGCGAAACCGAGAACCGCATGCGCCGCACCCGCGAGAACCTGGAGCGCCTGACGGACATTCGTGACGAACTCGAGCGGCAACTGGAGAAACTCTCGCGCCAGGCAGCGGCAGCCGAGAAGTACAAGCAGTTCAAGGAAGAGGAGCGTCTCAAGGGCGCCGAGCTCAGGGCGCTTCGCTGGCGCAACCTGAATGGCCAGGTGGAACAGGTCGAGCACGTGATACGCGAGCTGGAGGTGGCGATCGAGGCCAAGGTGGCCGAGCAGACGCGCATTGACGCCGAGCTGGAACGTCACCGTGAAGGCCATACCGAGGTGCAGGAGCGCTTCAACGAGGTGCAGCAGCGTTACTACGGGCTGGGTGCCGAGGTGGCACGCCTTGAGCAGACCATCCAGCACCAGCGCGAACGCAAGCACCAGCTGGCGGAAGAGCTGGACCAGGTGGAGCGCAACTGGTCAGAGACCGGAGAGCACCTGCGCGTGGATCGAGAGCGTATTGCCGAGCTGGAAGAACGTCTGGCCGGTGTCGAGCCGGACCTGGAAGTGGCCCGCGAGCAGGAGCAGACCTCCGCCGAAGCGCTGGCCACCGCCGAGGAAACCATGCAGGCCTGGCAGCAGGAATGGGAAGGCTTCAATGACAAGGCAGCCGGTGCCCGGCGCCAGGCCGAAGTGGAGCAGTCCCGTATCCAGCACCTGGAAGCCTCTATTGAACGACTGGACGACCGCATTGAACGCCTGAGCAAGGAACAGGGCTCGCTGGAAAGTGAGCCGCTGGCGGCCGAGATGCGCCAGCTGGAAGGCCAGGTGGAGCAGTATGCCGCCCAGCTGGAAGAAGCAGAGCAGCAAGGTGAAACGCTGCAGGACGAAATCAACACACTGCGCCGTGATAACGGCGAGCGCGGACGTACGCTGGAAGAAAAGCGCGAAAAGCTGCAGCAGCTGCGTGCCCGGCATGCGTCACTGGAAGCGCTGCAGAAAGCGGCCATGGGCGACGACGGTGCAGTCAGTGACTGGCTCGAACGGCATGACCTTGACGCCAGTGCCCGGCTGGCGGACCACCTTGAGGTAGAACCAGGCTGGGAGCGCGCGGTGGAGGCTGTTCTGGGTGATGCCCTGCAGGGGCTGCAGGTGTCCGGCATGGCTCAGGTCAGTGACTGGCTGTCGGATCTGTCCCACGGCCGGGTCTGCCTGTTTGACGAGCAGGCCGCGCCGGCGCAGGGCAGTGGCAAGCGCCCGCTGCTGGGCATGGTCAAGGGCGCCATGCCGGACCTGCTTACCGGCGTGCAGGCCGCCGAGGACTTGGCCGAGGCCCTGGCCATGCGTAGCAGCCTGTCCCCGGGCGAATCCGTTGTGACCCGTGACGGCATCTGGCTGGGACGGGACTGGTTGCGGGTGGTGCGTGAGCAGGACAACGAAGCCGGTATCCTCGAGCGGCGTCGTGAACTGGAGCAGCTCGACCAGCAGATCGAGACGCTCGACAGTGAAGTGGCAGAATTGCGTGAGGCGCTGGAAAGCAACCGCGAGCGGGTCCAGCAGGTGGAAGAAGAGCGCGAGGAGTCGCAACGCCAGGTGACCCGGATCAACCGCGAGCTGGGTGAAGTGAATGCCCAGGTCAGTGCACGCCAAGTGCGCCTGGAACAGATCACCATGCGTCGTGACCGGCTTGGCAAGGAGCTGGAAGAATCCCGTCAGCAGCGCGATCTCGAGCAGGAGCAGGTCAAGCAGGCGCGTGCCAGCCTGTCCGAAGCGCTGGATGCCATGGAGCAGCACAGCGGCGAGCGTGAAGCATTGTTGTCGCGCCGCGATGGCTGCCGGCAAAGCCTGGACGAATGCCGACAGCAGGCGCGCCAGCACCGCGACAGCGCTCACCAATTGGCCATGGAAGTGCAGGGCGCGCGTACCCAGCTGGACTCACTGCAGCAGGGGCTGTCGCGGCTTGATGCCCAGTCCGCCTCGCTGGCAGAGCGACGTCAGTTGCTGCAACGCCAGCTGGCCGAAGGAGACGAGCAGGGTGGCCAGGAAGTCCAGCAGCAGCTGGAGGAAAAGCTGGAAGCGCGTCTGGAAACAGAACAGCAGTTGATGGCGGTCCGCCGTGAGCTGGAAGAAATCGAACACCAGATGCGCAACCTGGACGGTGAGCGCCAGCAATATGAGCGCGAGTCCCAGGAGATCCGCGGCACCCTGGACCAGAAACGCATGGCATGGCAGGAAATCAAGGTGCGCCGCGCCACCGTGCAGGAGCAGCTGGCCGAGCACAACTTTGATCTTGATACGGTGCTGTCCAACCTGCCGGAGCAGGCCGATGAATCAGCCTGGGCGGCGGAACTGGACCAGATTGGCCAGCGTATCTCCCGTCTGGGCCAGATCAACCTGGCGGCGATTGACGAGTTCCAGCAGCAACAGGAGCGCAAGGAATACCTGGACAGCCAGAACGAAGACCTGGAAGACGCGTTGCGCACACTGGAAAATGCCATTCGCAAGATTGACCGCGAGACGCGGACCCGGTTCAAGGAATATTTTGACCGCATCAATGCAGGCATCCAGGAACTGTTCCCGAAAGTATTTGGCGGCGGGCACGCCTATCTGGAGCTTACTGGCGAGGACCTGCTGGATACCGGTGTGGCCATCATGGCGCGGCCGCCCGGCAAGCGGAACAGCACCATTCACCTGTTGTCAGGTGGTGAGAAGGCGTTGACTGCACTGTCGCTGGTGTTTGCCATTTTCCGGCTCAATCCGGCGCCGTTCTGCATGCTGGACGAGGTGGATGCGCCGCTTGACGATGCCAACGTCGGCCGCTTCTGCAACCTGGTGCGGGAGATGTCTCCGGTGGTGCAGTTCGTTTACATTACGCACAACAAGATCGCCATGGAAATGGCGGAGAACCTGATGGGTGTCACCATGCACGAACCGGGCGTATCGCGCCTGGTTGCGGTGGATGTGGATGAAGCTGCCGAGATGGCAAATGCCTGAGGCATATAGCAGCGTGACGGAGCAAGGAACCAGCCACCATGGGCCTTAACCTGGAAACCCTGATAGTCATTCTTTTCCTGCTGATACTGGTGATCATCGGGGACGGTGTAAGGCGCGTGTTGCGTGACCGTGGCAGCCGACTGCGGGTGCGCATTGATCCGGGTCTCAAGGACCTGGCTGAAGATGATGGTGACGAACGCAATCCCGAACTGCCTTCCGGCAGTGCCCGGGTGATCAATCGTGACAATGGCCCGCAGATTGGTGATACCGGGGGCGTGGACGAGGACGCTGGCGCGCCGCCGGTGATGATGGAGCCCGAGCCTGCAGGTAAATCGAAGCCGGCCGCCGAGGCCAGTCAGCCTGACTTGTTCGCCGATACCGGCGAGCCCGCCGATGAATCACCCGCGCCTGCGCCGTCGGCCCACCACGAGCCGCCGCCGCCAGCGCCGACAGACAGCGATGAGCCGCCGGCCGAGCCGGCGGGTGCGCGGGAAATCCTTGAAGTGATGGTGGTGCACCTGGTGTCTCCGCCGGATCAGGTGTTCCAGGGCCGGGAGTTGCTCCAGCAGTTGCTTGAGCAGGGTATGCGTTTTGGCGAGATGAGCATTTTCCATTGCCATGGCCGCACAGAGCAGGGCAGCGAATTGCTGTTCTCCATGGCCAACGCCATGGAACCGGGTACCTTTGACATCGATGACATGGAAAAGGGCACTTTCAGGGGCGTCACCTTCTTCATGAAGTTGCCGGGCCCCTCACAGCCGCTGGAAGCACTGGACAGAATGGTCAGCGTCAGTCGCCGACTGGCACAGGGGCTCGGTGGTGAGTTGCGTGATGACCAGCGTAGCGTGCTGACGCCGCAGACAGTGGAACATATGCGCCAGCGCATCCAGGAATTTGAACGGCGGCAGAGGGTGGTTCGTGGTGGCTGATACGGTGCCCGATGACGTCAAGCACCTCAGGGATCAACTGAACGACTGGAGCTACCGATATTACGTACTGGACGATCCGGCGGTGCCGGACGCCGAGTACGACCGCCTTTTTCGCCAGCTGCAGGCCCTCGAGAGGGCTCATCCCGATCTGGTCACCCCGGATTCCCCTACCCAGCGTGTTGGCGATGCCCCCCTGGACGGGTTCGATGAAGTCCGTCATGAAGTGCCGATGCTGTCCCTCGGCAATGCCTTTGACGACGATGAACTTTCGGCCTTTGACCGGCGTATTCGCGAGCGTCTCGGCTCGGAGCAGGCGGTTGTCTATGTGGCGGAGCCCAAGCTGGATGGTCTTGCGGTAAGCCTTGTCTACCAGAACGGCCACCTGGTGCGCGGTGCAACCCGAGGGGATGGCCAGCGCGGTGAGGACATCACGGCCAATGTGCGAACCATCAGGTCGGTACCGCTTACCCTGCGTGGCACCGGGCTGCCCGCGCTCATCGAGATTCGCGGTGAGGTGGTGATGACCCATGCCGGCTTCGATGCCCTGAACCGGTCACAGCAGGAAAAAGGGCTAAAGCCTTTTGCCAATCCCCGTAACGCTGCCGCTGGCAGTCTGCGCCAGCTCGACAGTGCAGTCACCGCGCAGCGGCCGCTGGAATTCTTCGCTTACAGCGTGGCCAGGCTGGAGGGCGAGGACTGGCAGGAGAGCCAGTGGCAGCAGTTGCAGCGGGTGCGGGAACTGGGCGTCAGGGTCAGTCCGGAAGTCAGCACCTGCACCGGTGTCGATGACCTGCTCGCCTACCACGCCAGCATCCTCAAGCGCCGCGACGAGCTGCCCTACGACATCGACGGTGTGGTGTACAAGGTCAACGACCTGCATGCGCAGGAGCTTCTGGGGTTCGTCTCACGTGCACCCCGCTGGGCCATTGCCCACAAGTTCCCGGCGCAAGAGGAAATTACCCGTTTGCTGGACGTGGAGTGGCAGGTCGGTCGTACCGGGGCCATTACCCCCGTGGCGAGACTGGAGCCGGTCCAGGTGGGCGGCGTCACCGTCAGTAATGCGACACTGCATAACTTCGATGAAATCCAGCGGCTGGATTTGCGTATTGGCGACAGTGTGGTGATTTACCGGGCCGGCGATGTGATTCCCAAAGTTGTCAGTGTGATCGCCGAGCGCCGGCCTGAGAAAGCCGCCCCCATCAGCATGCCCGGGGCATGTCCTGTTTGCGGCAGCGAAATCTTCCGGGCAGAGGGCGAGGCAGTGGCCCGCTGCACCGGCGGCCTGATTTGCGCCGCGCAACAGAAGGAGGCGATCAAGCATTTCGCCTCACGGCGCGCCATGGATATCGACGGTCTGGGTGACAAGATTGTTGATGCATTGGTGGATGCCGGTCTGGTGGCTGATGTTGCTGATCTGTATGCACTGGCCGAGGCGGATGTGGCCGGGCTCGAGCGCATGGGCGAAAAGTCGGCAGCGAACCTTGTCGCAGCGATCAGGACGAGCCGCGAAAATCTGGCGCTGGAGCGGTTCCTGTTTGCCCTGGGTATCCGCGAGGTGGGTGAGGCCACCGCGTTGGCTTTGGCCAATCACTTTGGTGCGCTGGACAAGGTCATGTCTGCGGACGAGGACGCTCTGGTGGCAGTCAGTGATGTGGGCCCGGTTGTGGCAAGTCACATACGCCATTTTTTTGCCGAGCCACACAACCAGGCGGTGATCGCGAAATTGCGCAAGGCCGGTGTTGAGCCGCTGGAAAGTGAGCCGCTGGAAGTGGCGTCGTTGCCCCTGGCGGATCAGACCTGGGTTCTGACCGGCACATTGACCCGTTTCACGCGTGACCAGGCAAAGGCGGTATTGCAGTCGCTGGGAGCAAAGGTCGCTGGCAGTGTGTCCCGCAAAACAAGTTGTGTTGTGGCGGGTGAATCGGCAGGATCAAAACTCGACAAGGCGAAAGAACTGGATGTTGTCGTGCTGGATGAACAGGAATTCCTGCAGAAGATGGATGCGTTGGGTGCGCGTGTGGACGGTGCAGACGCATGAGGGTCGTGTTGTTGGCCCTGGTCATGTTGTCGGGCTGTGCGTCGGTGCCGTCGGACATCAATGACGCCTGCGTGATATTTGATGAAAACGGCGGCTGGATCAACAACTGGCACAAGCAGTCGAAGAAGGTAGAACGGGAGTTTGGTGTCCCGGTACCGGTGATGCTCGCCACCATCTGGAAGGAATCCGGCTTCAACCACAAGGCCAAGCCACCGCGCACGCGCCTGTTGGGCTTCATTCCCTGGAAGCGGCCTTCCGATGCCTATGGCTATCCCCAGGCATTGAAGTCGACCTGGCGTTGGTACAAGGAAGAGACAGGCCGCAGTGGTGCCGACCGTGATGACTTTTATGACGCCATGCATTTTGTGGGCTGGTACCACACACAAAGCAATCGACGTAATAACATACCCCTGAACGATGCCTATCACCTGTACCTTGCTTACTACAGTGGGCATGGCGGGTATCAGAGAGGTACCTGGAAGAACAATGCCTGGTTGAAGAAGGCCGCCGGCAGGGTGTCCTCACAGGCTGAGCGTTATCGGGCACAGCTGGCCCGCTGCGGCCGGCTTTAGTACCCCGGACTTGGAGAACAGCTTGGATTCGGAATCAATCGTATACGGCTGCATCAAGCATTTTCCGTTTGGCGACCCGGACGCCCGGCGGCGAAGCTGTGAGCATAATGCGCGGGCGCTGGCAGCCCTGCCGGATGCAGATGGCTGGCCATTCCTTTGCCGTGAAATGTTTTCCGTGCCCGGCGATGATGTGTTGACCGGCCAGTACAAGACCCAGGTGATTCACTTCGGCATGTCCTACCGGGCGGTGGAGTATGAGTGGGAACACTGGCTGGCCAAATTTGAGGCACTTCTGAAGGACATGTACTGGGTCACGGCAGTGGTGCACCTGGAAACGGAATTTGCCGGTCATCACACTTTTGTCTGGGACAGCGCAGAAACCTGCCATGAGCCCAGTGACCAGCCCCTCCACGTGCGCTGTGAATGGGCCCGTGAGGGGATGCCGCTGTGAAACCGGCCGGGTTCATCGTTGCCGGCGCCACAGCGCCATGCCTGCTGGCGTGGCAGAAACCATGATTGTCCCTGCCGAAGCCATACCGGCCGACACGCTGGAAAACCTGATCGAGGAGTTCGTGACCCGGGACGGGACGGATTACGGTGAGCAGGAAGTGCCGTTGCAGACACGGGTCGAGCAGGTCAGGCGCCAGTTGGTCAGTGGTGACGCTGTGGTCTGGTTTGATGCCACCACGGAAACGGTGTCGATATTTTCCCGCGAAGCGCTGGCAAACCTGCCCGCCGAATAATCGGCCTCAACGGACTGTCACGGTAACCAGCAAGTGTACCGCGATGGCCAGCATCACGATCCAGGTGACCAGTACCCCCAGTTGTCGTGGCGCATTCACGGATGGCTTGCGCATGAGGCCGAGTGGATGCATGGCCCGCGCAATGAAAAAGACGGCGCCGTAGCCATGCAGCAGGAGAACGCTGGCCCCGGACATTTCAAGCAGTGCCAGACCAATCAGCACCGGTGGTATGTGTTCGATGGCGTTGCCGTGGGCACGAATGGCGCGCCGCAGATCCGCGTGTTCGCCGTCGCCGAGGCTGACCTGTGCCTGGCGTCGCCAGCGGACCACGTTGACGGCCAGCGCCAGTAGCAGCAGTAACAGCAGGGCGGTGTACAGGCTGGTAACAGGCAGGGTGGTCATCTCGGTTCTCCGGCGTGCGTGACAGTGTTCACGGCGTTTTCGGCTCAGGTTTGTTCCCGGTTCGCGACTTTCCCTGGCGTTCCTTGCGCCGGCGAAAACGGCCGGGGGCCAGCGCGTCGCGGAGTCTGCGATCCGCTATTTGCGTTTCGCCACAGATACTGGCAGCAATCAGATCGGCGCACAATGGCGTGCCGCTGATGCCGCGACTGCCATGGGCGACATTGCAGTACACGCGGCTCGACAGGGCGCCGGCCAGTGGCAGGAAGTCGGGGCTCTGGCAACGAAACCCAACCCGTGACCCGGCCAGCTGCATATCGTCGCCACCCATGGCCTGCCACAGGTGGCCGGCGTTACGGCGTAACTCCGACAGATTGGCCTGGTCATCCTCGGCCCTTGCCTGCGGGCTAAGGTCGTGCAGGTTGAAGCTGGCACCGACACAGTGAAAGCCGTCGATGGCCGGTGTCCAGTAGCCGCTGTGACAGAGTGCCTGGTCAATGACTGCGGATGCCGCTGTGGCATGCACCAATGTGACCTGTCCACGAATCTTCTTCAGGGGCACGTCCAACCGGGCCTGCCTGGCAGCGTCATGGGCGCTTGCGATGATCAGTGCGTCGGCATGCAGCGGTGATGTCTGGTCCTGCAAATCAACCAGGACGCCGTCAGGTGTTTCCCGGTATCCGGTCATGGCGGTTTTCACCACCGGGATGCGATACAGCGACAGCAGGTGATGGCACCAGCGCTGCGGGTTGATGTAGCCGGCCTGGGGCAGGAGATAGCTGCCCGGAGGCCCGTCTTCCACCGCGTTCATCAGTCCGTCTGGCCAGAACCCGGCAGCCAGTGCGGCCAGCGCCTTGTCCCGATGTCGCTCGCTGCCCGGCAGTTGCACCAGGCCATTGAGGCGCCCCTGGGAGGGCTCCGCGGGAAAGCCGTAACGCCGCATCCAGCCCAGCGCATGCAGGTAGCTGGCCTGGTAGAAACGGTTCTGGTCTGTCATGTGCGCGCTGGGTGTGCTGTAGACGATGCCGGCAAGATTGCCTGAACCCTGCGTGGCAACGCCGGACGGGTCTGCCAGTGTCACGGAATGCCCGCGGGCGGCAAGCGCTGCGGCGGCAGTGACACCGGCAAGGCCGGCGCCAGCGATGACGACATGCCTGCGCGGGTGGATTGCCGCTTCGCCGGCAGCGGCGACGCCGGTCGCTACGGTCATGTGGCGCTTGCCGGCATAGCCGGGCTGCTTGCTGACCCTGAAGCCGGCGCCAGCCAGGCCGCGACGGACATGACCGGCGGCACTGTAGGTGGCCGCTGTGGTGTGCGCATGACTCAGGCGTGCCATTTGCTGGTACAGCTCGGGTTGCCACATGCTGTCATTGCGCGACGGAGAGAAGCCGTCCAGGAACCAGGCGTCCACCCGGCCATCCAGCAGACGCAGCTGGTCCGTGGTGTCGCCATACAGCAGTGTCAGCGTGACCCGGTCGCGGCCAAACCAGAGTGTGTGCCAGCCGGGTGTTGCCGCCGGCCATTGCGCCTGGAGCTGATGGCAGCGTGCCCCGTGTTCGGGCCAGGCGCGATGGGCGCGCTTCAGGTCGGACAGGGACAGCGGCTGCAATTCGGTGGACAGAAAGTGCAGGCGAGCGCCGGCGGGAGCGCATTGGTCAAACAGGGCCAGCGTTTCGAGGAAGTTCAGTCCGGTGCCAAACCCGGTTTCCGCCACAGTGAAACAGTCGCCGGAATGCAGGGCAGAAAATCGCCGCTGCAGATCGTTGCCACTGAGGAAAACATGGCGCGTTTCCTCGGTGCCGCCGGCCAGCGAGAAGTACGGGTCGTCGTGCAGCACCGATACCGGTGTGTCCGCCTTCCAGGTGACTTCGGCTTCGTGGATGGCAGCAAAAGGGGTGTCGTTCATGGGCGCCCCGGGGCACAATGCGGCGGTTGGTTCAGATACGGAAGTGCATTATGCCGCACGCACTGAAATAAGCCATGGCAGCACATCTTTTCTCAGTGCTGGCGCCGGTGATGGTCGCGGTGCTGGCCGGTTATTTCTGGGCCCGCAAAGGCCAGCCGTTTGACCGCGATATGGTGTCGCGCCTGGTCATGGTGCTGGGGGCGCCCTGCCTGATTGTCTCCACGCTCGACCAGACACGCCTGTCGGTGCAGGCATTGGCCGATGTGTTGTTTGCCTATGCCGCGGTACTGTTGGTCACTGTCATCGCCAGTGTGGTGATGTTGCGCCTGTGTGGTTTGCCGTGGCGTAGCTGGTTCAACGTGCTGGTGTTCCCGAACGTGGGCAACATGGGCCTGCCGTTGTGCCTGCTGGCGTTTGGTGACACCGGTCTGGCGCTGGCACTGGCCTGGTTCATGGTCAATTCGCTGCTGCATTTTTCCATTGCGCCACTGGTGGCCAGCGGTGAAAGGGACTTTCTCGCTTTTCTGCGGCATCCCATTATCTGGTCTGTGGCCGCTGCACTGGCAATGATCGCCACCGATGCCTCGTTGCCTGACTGGCTGGCAAACACGGTGTCACTGGTGGGCGGATTCACCATACCGCTGATGCTGATCACGCTCGGCGTATCCCTTTACGGCCTGCCGCTGAAGCATTTGCGGGTGGCCACGCTGGTGTCGCTGCTGCGCCTGGGGATTGGTCTGCTTGCCGCCTGGCTGGTCTGTGAGTGGCTGGGCCTTGATGGCGTGCTGCGTGGCGTGGTGATGGTGCAGTCCTCCATGCCGGTGGCGGTTTTCAACTACCTTTTTGCCGAGCGTTATCAACGCGACGCCTCCGCTGTCGCCGCATCCGTGCTGGTGTCCACTGTGCTGTCATTCATGGTGCTGGTGCCATTGCTGTCGCTGTTGCTACCAGACGCCGGTTGAGGCCGGCCGAACAGCTGCGCAATGACGTTTTCCATCAGCGCCTCGGCCTGTTGCGGGCTGAGTCCGTCGCCGTTGCCATCGATATGCTCCATGCGCACAAACAGGGGCTGGTGAGCGGACAGCATCAAGGTGTAGCGGGTCTTTGCTGCCCGTTCATGCTGGATCATCTGCGCAAAGCCGATGGGGTAGGCGAGCGCGGCAGAATCCACCAACCGGTCCTCCAGCAGTTCGAGCTCGTCATTGCTGGACCGGAGCAGATGCTGGATCAGGCTTTCACGCACCTGGCCGTAGTGGCCGGCCACCAGTCGCGTCGGCGCCATGTCGTCCCAGCCCTCGGGAATGGCGTAGATGGCCAGCTGAAGCCTGGCGCCGTCGCTGCCAGTGTCCTGGTAAACAAACACGCGCCGCTGGCTTACCTCGAGCTTGCCGTCACCCATGAACTGGTAGCCAGAAAGGGCAGGTGCCGGGTAGGCAAGCAGGTCCACCGTCTTTTTCGGCAGGTTGCGTGGCACCGAGTCCGGTATGGCCGCGGTTCCAGCGCCGGGATTCTGGCAGGCCACTAGCAGGGCAAGGGCAAGTACAAGGCAATAACGCATCCAGTGTTCCTCTTGTTTGCTGGTTCTTTTCGGGTATTGGAGCAATGTCGCCATGATGTCAGAATGTTTTGATGCTCCCGGTCATGCGCCGGGCAGGCATCGGCCAGCCACCGGGAGAGGCGCACTGTAATCATGGACAGATACGAGACAGGTCAGATCCCCGCCATTCCCTTGTCCATGGTACTCATGGTCTCGTCACCTTTCATCCTGCTGGCCTGGTTACTGATATCTGCCATTTCGTCTGACGTCCAGCGGTTCCAGAGTGTTGACCGCACACTGGCTGTCTTCCAGCACGGCGAACAGCTGCTGGGGTCACTGGAAGACCTGCGCGACGTGGCGCCATTACATATCTTTATCGGTGATGACACCATTGATGCCGAGTTTCAAAGGGCGCGCGCCCGCGTGGATGAAGAGCTTCCCGCGTTCACCGGGGCGCTGGAAAGCCTGGGGATAGACAGCCTGACGAGTTACGCCGAGCAGCTGACCGAATCCTGGCGGCAGATCAGCCTGCGCACGCCCTCATCCAACACCCTCGGGCCATTCGACAGTGTTGATGCGTTTATCAACCGGGTCTATGGCGCCCTGTCCGCGACGCTTTATGTCACTGACCTGGGTATTGGGGAAAAGGTGCAGGTCAGTGAGGCACTGCTGCTGTACCAGGATACGGTCAGAAATGTGCGCCAGTCTGCCGGGGTGCTCAGGGCGTTGTCGCGATACAGCGCCGAACGCTCTGGCTATCTTGGTTCCCAGGATGCGGCCCGTCTTGACGATGCCTGGTGGCGCCTGGAGCAGGATATTGATGCGCTGACCGCACAACTGGCATTGCAGACCGAGAGGCGCCCTGTATTTTTTCCCTCCCAGGCGGTGAACATGGAGCCGGTCAAGACCTGGCTCGGGTATGTGGAAGACGAGCTGGTCATGGCGGATGTCATTTCCCTCACGGGCGAGCAGGCTGAACGCAGTGGTGCCGTGGCCATGGCCCATGTACGCGCTGCGGCCGGCGGCTTGCTGGCAGGGTCCACGGCGCTGGCAGATGAAGCCCGCGTCAGTCGTCTGACCCGGGACTCCCTGCTGGCACTGGGCTTGCTGCTGCTATACATCCTGGTGGCCGGCTTCGGCCTGCTGTTTTACCGCTCCCGCTACGGGTTTCTCCAGGCCCAGGCAGAAAACCAGGCCAAAAGCCAGTTCCTTGCACGCATGAGTCATGAAATCCGCACGCCCCTCAACGGAGTGATCGGGCTTGCCGAATTGCTGGCCGGCACCCCCATGGAGGACAAGCAACGCAATTATGTGCGTTTGATCGAAAGTGCCGGGCGCACGCTGCTGGGACTGGTCAACGATATCCTTGATTACTCTCGCATCGAGGCGGGAAAACTGCAGCTGGAGCAGGCGGCATTCGGGTTGCCCGGGTTTATTGCCGAGACGGCGCAGATTTTCAGCCTTCCGGCCCAGGACAACAACAACGTGCTGGTCTACCACCTTGAGCCCGGCGTGCCGTTGGAGGTGCTGGGAGACTGCGCCCGCCTGCGCCAGGTACTGATCAACCTCGTGGGTAACGCGATCAAGTTCACCGAGAATGGTCGCGTCATGATGGTGGTGCGCTGTCTGGAGTCCGGTTCAGGCTCGGCGCGGCTGCGCTTCGAGGTGGCCGATTCCGGCATCGGCCTGAGTGAGAGTGAACAGGCCAGCCTGTTCCGGTTGTTTTCCCAGGCCTCTCCGGATGTGGCGCGCCGTTATGGAGGGAGTGGGCTGGGGCTTAGCATCAGCCGCGAGCTGGTGCGCCTCATGGGTGGCGACATCAGTGTGTCCAGCGCCCCGGGTATGGGGGCGAGATTCTGGTTCGACCTCGACTTCCCGGTGCAGGGGAGTGCGCTAACGCCGCCGCTGGCCCCCCTGGCGCACCGCGTGTACCTGCTGGATGAGGCAGACCAGCTCAGCTGGGTGTTCAACATCCTCGGTTTCAGGGCGCCGCAGGTACGCCGTTATGCCAGTGTCGCCGCGCTGGTTGAGGCATGGCGGGAGCACCCGGATGGCAGTGAGGGCATGGTGCTGATGCATGTCTGCACCATGGAGCGTGTTCACTACGATGCCCTGCTGGAAATCCGCGCCGCCTTGCCGGATGCCCGCGTGTCACTGCTGACCGGTGTGCGCAATCCGCCAGACCCGGCCCTGTGCGCCCAGGTATCACTGATCAAGTCGCAGGCCGCTTCGGTGCTGTCAACGGCGGAGCTGCTTGCCCTGGCCGGGGCCCGGGCACCGGTGGATACGGTTGCACAGACCCCGGCACGCGGTGAGACGGGGCCGCTGGCGGACCTGTCCGGTTTGCAGGTGCTGGTGGCAGAGGATAATCCGGTCAACCAGATGGTCACCGCAGGCTACCTGCGCCGGCTCGGCATCGAGCCAGACCTGGTAGACAACGGACGCGATGCCGTCCAGCGCTATCGTGAGGCAGGCGGCCACTATGATGTCATCCTGATGGATCTGGACATGCCCATCCTCGGCGGCACTGAGGCCGCCCGACAGGTGCGGCACCTGGAGCGGGAAGCGGGCTGGCCCGGTTGCCGCATTCTCGCCGTCAGCGCCCATGTGCTGCCGGAGTACGGCCGGGCGGTGACCGACGCCGGCATGGATGGCCAGCTGGTCAAGCCGGTGGGGCTGAATGACCTTGCCAGCGCCCTGTCAACGCCTGCCCCCTGAAAGGCACCGTTCGTCTTCCGGGCGCCGGATTACATACTTTTTTGCAAACGCCGTAGCACTTTCTCCGTATAATCTGTGTCATTCAAGTTTCGGAGGTGTTCCATGCGTTTTGCAGCCCTGTTCCTGATCAGCCTTTTCCCCGCCCTGGCGCAGGCCGCCCTTGCTGGTGAGGCCAGTCAGCGCCTGTGTCAGGCAGCGACCGAGGAAGCGCAACTGGAAGTGGCCCTGGCCAGCCTGGCGGCAGATGACGCCATGGCTTTGGCACGTGGCAACAGCGTCCTGTTCCTGTCCTGCGGTGATCGCACCCTGCTGGAAGTCATGGTGGAAGCCCGCCAGGCGGAAAACCTGGAATACGTCATCATCGACATGGGTGTGGATGTGCGTGCGCCCCTGATTCCGGAAGAGGGCGGCAAGCTGGACGTGACCCAGTACCTGCTGCAGCAGGCGGCTGTAAATCCCTCGGAAGACGTGCGCGCCTTCGCGCTGGAGTATTTCCGCAATTTCCGTGACGGCGAATTCAACCCGAACCTGTACCTGGTCAGCATGAACTGATCAGTTGTGCCCGGGAGGTCAGACCCTGCCTAACGGCAGGGTTTTTTTATGCCCGCGAGAAACGGTCTAGAGGTAGACCTGGAGCTTCTCCCGGATCACGTTACGGATGCTGCGCACCTCCATGTCTGAACGTTCGGTCAGCCGGGACGGGATGATGCGCTGCAGGTGCAGACACGGCGAATCCTTGCGGAATGCGCGCAGGTCGCCTTTGGTGATGACGGGCAGGAATGGATTGTTTTCCTTTTCCTGGCGCATCAGCGCCGAAATGCCAGCCTTGAGAGGCACCGTGCGGGTGATCTGTTCGCCATTACGGTGCATGGGAAGGGTCATGTACAGGCCTTCCTTGCCTTCCAGTTCGCCCGGGATAATGTTGATGCCGGTGGGCTTGACCGCCTCTTCAGGGATGCCATTGAAGGTGTCGTGATAGGCGTACGGATTGGGCAGGATGATCAGGGAGCGATCGTCCTGTTCAGGCACGCTGATTTCGTAGTTGGTGTACAGCTGCTGGACCGGCCCACTGAACACGCACAGCGTATCCTGGAACTGTTGCACGAAACGGATGGCCCGGTCGTGGTTGTCGAAGTGATTCAAACGCCAGATCAGGTGATCCGGTGCCTGCATCTCACTCATGCCTGATTCCATGCGTATCCCTTCCCCCCAGGTCGTGAATTACGGCCAACCCAAATATAATGCATCTTTTTGAAGGCTATCATACTTAATACTGAGGGGCAGGGGATGCAGTTCCGGTTTATGCCGTTCCGCCGGCAAGACCCGCACAGACGCGCCGGGAACCGTCTGAATGGGTGACCAGCCACTGCCCATTGATGCCCATCTGGCTGCCATCAGCGAGGCGCTGGCCGGGCAGGTGACGCTGGTGTTGTCTGCCGAGCCCGGTGCCGGCAAGACCACCCGGGTCCCACTGCACCTGCTGGACGCCGAATGGTGCCACGGCCGTAAATTGCTGCTGCTGGAGCCACGGCGCGCAGCGGCCCGGCTGGCGGCAACGCGTATGGCGCAGGCCATGGGGCAGGCGGTCGGTGGCGTGGTGGGCTATCGCACCCGCCATGACAGCCGCACCAGCGCCGATACACGGCTGGAGGTGGTCACTGAGGGTGTTTTCAACCGTCTCGTGCTGGCTGATCCGGCGCTGGAAGGCTACGCCGGCGTGCTGTTTGACGAAGTGCACGAGCGCACCCTGCAGGGCGACACCGGTCTGGCGCTGGCCCTGCAGAGCCAATCCCTGTTGCGCCCGGACCTGCGCTTGCTGCTGATGTCTGCCACGCTGGATATCAGTGCCCTGCAGCGCTTCCTGCCCCAGGCGCGTGTCATCCAGGTCCCGGTGGCGTCGCCCTGGCCGGTGACGGTGACACACCGTCCCCCGCCGGCCGGTGATGACGGCCTGGCCCACCTGGTGAGCCTGGTACGCGACGCGGTCGCCGACAGTGACGCGGCTGTGCTGGTGTTCCTGCCCGGCCAGCGGGAAATCCTTGCCGCCCGGGACCGTCTGCAGGCGCTGCTGCCGGATGTGCCGATACAGCCTCTCTACGGTGCCCTGGCGGCGGAGCAGCAACAGGCTGCCCTGACCGTGCCGCAGCCGCCGTCAGCGCGTGTGATCCTGGCCACCAACCTGGCCGAAACATCCTTGACCATCGCTGATGTGGAAACCGTGATCGATTCGGGCCTGTGCCGGCGCCCGGTGTTCCATCCCGGGAGCGGCCTGACGCGTCTGGAAACGGGGCGCGTCAGTCGCCAGAGCGCCACCCAGCGCTGCGGTCGGGCGGGCCGCACCGGGCCAGGCCGCTGCCTGCGCCTGTGGCCAGCCAGCGAAGTGCTGGCCCAGGCGGAGAGCGCCGAGATTACGTCAGCAGACCTGTCGGCAACGGTGCTCGACCTGGCCGCATTGGGCTGTCGCGACAGTGACGAGCTGCGCTGGCTGACGCCACCGCCGCAACCGGCCTGGCGCGCCGCGCAGGCATTGCTGCGCCAGTTCGGCGCACTGGATGATGATTGCCGTATCACTGAACACGGCCGGCAGTTGCAGCGTCTGCCGCTGGCGCCGCGTCTTGGCCAGCTGCTGCTTGCCGGGCGGCGCGCCGGGCAGGGTACACTGGCGGCGGCCATGGCAGCGGCGCTGGACAGCTCTGCCGGCACGCAGCCGCTGGCACCCCAGGTGTCAGACCTGCTCACGGGGCGCGATCGCCGCTCTCCGGCGGCATCGCTTTTCCGGCGCCTGTGCCGCGATAGTCCTGCTGCGCACGAGGATGCGTTGCCGGGAGAAGTGATTCCCGGGTGGATGCTGGCCTGTGCCTGGCCGGACCGCATTTCCCGCCGCCGTGACGGGCAGCTGAGCTACCTGTTGTCCAGCGGTCGCGGGGCACGACTGCCCCGCGGCTCGGCACTGGCCGGGGCCGAGCTGCTGGTGGTCCACGATCTTGTTGACGGCAAACCCGAAGCGCAGATTCGCCAGGCTGTGGCGATCACCCGGGATGACCTTGAGCAGGCCCTGCCCGTGGCCATTGCCCGGACCACAGAGCACTACTGGGACAGCGACGCTGGCCGCGTGCGCGCACGCACGGTTGAACGCCTCGGGGCGCTCGAGCTGTCGGTTCGTGAGGGGGTGCCGGTGGATCCGGCCGCAGCGTCCGGGCTGCTGCGTGAACAGGTGCTGGAGTGCTGGCCAGACTGCCTGCCCTGGAACGCCCGCGCCCGGCAGTGGCAAGCGCGCGTCCAGCGGCTGCATGAGCTGGCGCCGGCGGTTTGGCCGGATGTCGGGGATGAGGCGCTGCGCCAGTCCCTGGACGAGTGGCTGCTGCCGTGGCTGGAAGGACACACCGGTATGACAGATGTGGCGGCACTGCCGTTGCTGGACCTGCTTCGCAGTCGTCTCGATTACGCGCAGCAGCAGCAACTGGAAAGCCTGATGCCGGAACAGGTCGAGGTACCGTCGGGGCGGCGCGTGCCGCTGGATTACACCGCCAGCGGCGGGCCGGTGCTGGCCGTGAAACTGCAGGAAATGTTTTCCTGCGACGGGCTGCCGGCACTGGCACAGGGGCGCATTGCGGTGACGGTGCACCTGTTGTCACCCGCGGGGCGGCCGTTGGCGGTGACCGCGGACCTGGCCAGCTTCTGGCGCAATGCCTGGCCGGATGTGCGCCGGCAGATGCGTGGCCGTTACCCGAAACACCCGTGGCCGGAAGACCCGCTGTCGGCGGAGCCCACCGGTAAAACTCGCCCGCGCGGCAAAGGAGGCAGACAATGAGCAGCGCGTTTGATCACATGCTTGACCGGGTGAGGGACGGCGCCGCCGTCATCGAACCGGGTTGGGGGCAGGGCCGCGCCGCGTTCGGTGGCCTGATGGCGGCGCTCGCCTACCAGGGCCTGGCGCAGTCGCTGGCACCCGCGGCGCCCCTGCGCGCCCTGTCGGTATCATTTGTGGCACCGGGCACGCCGGGGCCGGCACGGGTGCAGGCCGAGTTGCTGCGCCAGGGGCGCAGCGCCAGCCAGAGCCTGGCACGCATCAGCCAGCAGGACGGTGTCTGTACGCTGATCCAGGCCAGTCACGGCGCGCCGCGGCAATCGGTGATTGCCATTGATGCGGCAACGGCGCCAGCGCTGCCGGGTCCTGGTGAAGGCCAGGTGTTGCCTTGGCTGGAAGGCGTGGTGCCGGAGTTCACCCGACACTTCGAGCTGGTGTTCGTCCAGGGCGGTCTTCCGTTCAGTGGTGAAGGGCGGGGCGACATGGCGGGCTGGGTGCGCTTTCGTGAGCCGCCGGCCCGCATCGATATCCCGCACGTGTTGGCACTGCTGGATGCCTGGCCCCCGGCCGTGTTGCCCATGTATCGCCAACCGGCGCCGATCAGCAGCCTGGCCTGGACCATGGAATGGTTGCCGGGGGCGGCGCTTTCTTCACCACAGGGTTGGTGGCAGTATCAGGCCCATACCGATGTGGCGGCGGATGGTTACGCCCAGATCGGTGCCAGACTTTTCAATGAACAGGGTGAGCTGGTGGTGATAAGCCGCCAGACCGTGGCCCTGTTTGGCTAGACGCGACGGGCCGGGATATTTCCGGCCCGCGTCAGGACCAGTGGCGGCGGTGCCGCAAGAGGAGATGAACGATGTCCAATGTTGACGCTTTCGAGCAGGCACAGAAAGATGTGAAAACCCTGACCCAGCGGCCGGGCAATGACGACCTGCTGGCGCTGTATGCCCACTTCAAGCAGGGCACAGACGGAGATGTCTCCGGCAAGCGCCCGGGCATGCTCGACATGGTGGGCCGTGCCAAGTACGACGCCTGGGCAAAGCTCAAGGGTATGGACGCGGAGAAGGCCCGCCAGGCCTACATCGACAAGGTGGAGGCGCTGCTCAAATCGCATCGTTGATCCTTTCGTCACCCGGTTGTCGTCCAGGGTCAAAAACGGGTGTGCTGTAAACAGCTTGTTTAACCCGGCGCCGTCCGGTAGCTTCGAAAGCCATTCAGGCGTTCCTGTGGGGCGCCTTCACGGCTTTGCCGAGGTTGCGTGAGGACCACTGCATGACTACCCGTAATCAGGCAGCAGATGCTGTCGCGCCGCTGGCCCAGGTCAGTCGGCGCCGTTTCGTCAAGACCGCCCTGTGGGGTACGGGCGCCGTGCTCGCCCTGGCCGGCGGCAGCTTTGCCATACTCAGGCGTTCGCCGCTGGACGACGTGTCCAAACCAGCGTCCCTGGTTCACCTCAGTGCCCCTGAATACCATCTGTTCAATCGTGCCATCGAGGTGCTGTTGCCCATCGATGATGGCGGCCTGACGCCGGTGGACCAGGTCCCGGTGATGGCCAATATCGATCACACCATGGGCCTGGTTGACCCGGCAGTGCGCGAAGATATCCGCATCGGCCTGGCGCTGTTCGATAACGCTGCGGTGGTGGCAGGGTTGCACGGGCGCCGGTTTGTGGACCTCGACCGTGCTGACGCGATTGCCTACTTCGACAGCTGGTCACGCGGCAATGTGCTGCAGAAAGCCCTGCAGACGGTGGTGAAGAAATTTGTCTATGTGTCCTACTGGCGTGATCCGGCCACCTGGCCGCCGGTGGAATTCGATGGCCCGGTATCTGATCGCTGGGGTCTTGCCTATCTGGGCAATGCGCCGCTGCCGGATGAAAGCACGTCGGACACCGCGTCAGGGGAGGCTCGCGCATGACGGTCAAATCCATTCTCAAGGGTCTGCCGGTGACGCAGGCCAGCGATGTTGTTGACGGGCAGCTGGACCTGCAGGCTGACGTGGTGGTTGTCGGCTCCGGGGCCGGTGGTGCGGTGACCGCCTACGAGCTGGCCCGACAGGGCCTGTCTGTGCTGGTGCTGGAGGCGGGGCCATACGTGCCGTCGAGCGAATTCACCGAGGATTTCACTGAGGCGCTTGAGGCCCTGTACGAGGATCATGGTGGCCAGACCAACAAGGCCGGGGACCTGTTGCTTCTGCAAGGCCGCTGTGTCGGTGGCTCCACCGTGGTCAACGGGTGTGTGTCCTTCCGCACGCCGGATTTCATTCTCGAGGACTGGCAGCGGGACTTCGGTCTCGACAACCTGACGCCGGAGACACTGGCACCGTATTTCGAGCGTGTGGAGCGCCACCTGTCCATTGATGACAACGGTGAACACGAGATTGCCATGCACAGCCGGCTGGTGCGCGACGGGGCAAAGGCGCTGGGCTGGTCGGTGAAGCCCTTCAAGCGCAACATCCGCGACTGTGCCCTGACCGGGCATTGCCTGTCTGGCTGCAAGACCGAGCGCAAGCAGAGCATGCTGGTCACCTACCTGCCCTGGGCGGCAGCCCATGGAGCGCGAATTTACAGCGATACGCGCGTAACCCGTGTGCTTGAAGAGGGCGGGCGGGCACGTGGCGTGCACGCCGAAGTAATTGCCCATGACGGCAGCAAAGTGGCGGATATGCGCGTCCAGGCGGACATGGTCATACTCGCTGCCGGCGCGGTACAGACGCCACTGCTGCTGCTCAAGAGCGGCCTTGCCAACCGCTCCGGCGAGGTGGGGCGTAACTTTGCCTGCCACCCGTCCATGTATGTGTCGGCACGCTACCCGCAGCCGGTGTACCCGTGGCGCGGGGCCCTGCTGGGGACCTACGTGGACGAGTTCATGCGTCCGGAGAAGGGTGGCTTCATCCTTGAGGCCGGCGGACTCGGGGCGGCAGAGATGTGCCTGATCACCGAGCCGGGTACGGGCAAGCCCTACCTGGAGTACATGCAGGACATCAAGTACTACAGCGGCATCGTCACCCTGATTCATGACCATAACGTCGGCCAGATCAGCTGGCAGGACGGTGATCGCAAGGTTATCGACTATGACGTCGCGGATTCCGATTTCCCGTCCATGGTGGCGGCGCTGCGGGCCGCGGCCAGGGTGCACTTCGCTGCCGGTGCCAGCGAGGTGTTCATGCCCACCACGGCACCGCTGAAAGCGGCCTCCGAGGACGAGCTGGAGAGTGTGCTGGCGCAGCTGGAAAATGCCCCGCATACCCTCAGGCTGGTGTCCTACCATCCGCAGGGCAGCTGCCGCATGGGGGCCGACCCGGCCCGCAGCGTGGTGGCACCACACGGTGAGACCCATGATGTGGCCGGGCTCTACGTGGCCGACGCCAGCCTGTTGCCCACCTCGATCATCGTCAACCCGCAGGAGACGGTGTATGCCCTGGCGACCTACATTGCCGACCAGATCCTTGACCGCCGTGAACAGTACTTTCGCCTGAAGAGCGCCTGACAGGGCTTTTTCACGGGGGGCAAATTCGGCTAGACTCGGGGAGTCGAATAATAATAACAGGGTGGGGTGTTCCCCCGCCCGGAGCAGGACATGAGTAAAAACGATTCGTCCCCCGCGTTCATGGCCGGTCTGGAACCGTTGTCACGACGCAGCCTGTTGCGCACCACGGCCCTCGCCGGGGTGGCGTTCACCACCGGGTGTGCGCGCGTATTCGGGCGGAAGGATGCCCCCGAACAGCTCGAATTTGTTCACCTGACCGAAGACGAGGTGCGCGTCATCACCCACCTGACCGTGGTGCTGCTGCCTACCGAACGCCACGGCCTGCCTTCGAGCACGGAAACCATTCCCACCGTACAGAACCTTGATGACATGGTCGGCCAGATGTCGCCGCAGACGCGCGAGCTTCTCGGGCTTGGCCTGTGGGTGTTCGAGCGCCGTCCGATGGTGAGCTTCAAATTCAGCCGCTTCAGCAAGCTGGACCGGGAAGAAGCCACCCGCTATGTGCATGCGATGCAGGAAGGCAGTTTCTTCGAGCGTGGACTGACGGCGACCCTCAAGGCGCTGGTGACCCTTAATTACTGGCGCGATTCGCGCACATGGCCGGCTCTGGATTACTGGGGGCCAGTGACCCAGAAGTGGGGCGTTCGTCGCCTCGGCAACGCACCCCTGCCACCGGTATAAGCGGTCCGGAGAAAAATCATGCAGCGTATCGTGAGAGTGCCACAGGATGGTGTGCCGGTTACCGAAGCCAGGGACGTGGCCGCAGATCCATCCATGGGTCGCAAGTTCAGTATCAAGACCGACGTGGTTGTTGTCGGCTCCGGGGCGGGCGGCTCCGTGGTGGCCTATGAGATGGCCAAGGCCGGCAAGAGCGTGCTGGTGCTGGAATCGGGCAAGTATTACCCCAGCGCCGAGTTCACCGAGCACCTGGGTGACACCATCCATGAGGTTTACCGTGACCAGGCCGGCCAGGCCAACAGCACGGCAGACGTGCTTTTCATCGAGGGCAACTGCGTAGGCGGTTCCACGGTCATTGGTGCCTGCGTCATGCACCGCCTCAACCCCGGCGTGTGGCAGGACTGGGCAGACAACCACGGGCTCAAGGACCTGGCTCCGGACAAGATTGCACCCTACACGAAGATCGTTGACCGCTGGCTGAACGTCCACGTCAACGAAGCGCACGAGATCAACGCGACGGCGCACAAGGTCATTCAGGGTTGCGAGCGCATGGGCTTCAGCTGGCGGCCGGTGGAGCGCAACGTGAAGAAGTGCGCCCTGACCGGTCACTGCCTGGCAGGTTGCCCGTCGGACCGGAAGATGTCGGCGCTGGTGACCCATCTGCCGTGGGCGGCTGCCTACGGCGCGCGACTGTTTGCCGACACCCATGTTACCCGCGTACTTGAGCGTGGAGGCCGGGCTGTGGGCGTCGAGGCGGTTATCCGTGATCCGAAAACCGGCAGCATCGTTTCCGACCTGCGCGTTGACGCGGAAGTCGTGGTGCTGGCTGCTGGCGCCATACACACACCGCTGATCATGCAGCGTAGCCAGCTGGCAGATCGCAGTGGCCGGATTGGCAACGGCATGGCGGTTCAGCCGTTTGTGCAGGTGCTGTCTACCTTCAAGGAACCGGTGTACGGTTTCCGTGGCGCCCTGACCGGTGTGCAGGTGGATGAATTCCAGGATACCGACGGCTACTTCTTCATCTCTGGCCTGGCCGAGCCTGAACAGCTGATGGCGGTGGGTGAGCAGAAGGCCGGTGACGCGCATATCGAGTTCATGAAGAGTTACAACCGCATGGCCGGTATCAATGCGTTCAGTCTTGATGAGGGCAGTGGCTCCGTGGTCTGGGAAGGCGGGCTCACGGATGGTCGCAAGGTGATCAAGTGGAACCCGAGCCGCAAGGAGTTCAAGGATATTGTGCGCACCACGGCGCTGGCGTCGCGGATACTTTTTTCTGCCGGTGCCGAGCGGGTCTGGCTGCCGACGTTCGAGAAGATGCATGCAGACAGTGTCTTCGACCTGGATGACAAGTTGCGCAGTGTGGACTACGGCATCAACGGTCTTTATACCTTCCGCATGAACACCTTCAGCCCGCATGGCTCTGCGCGCATGGGTGTGGATCCTTACGAGTCAGTGGTGTCACCGGACGGCGAGATGCACGATGTCAGCGGCCTGTACGTGGCGGACGCGTCCCTGTTCCCGACACCTGTGGCGGCGGGGCCGCAGTGGGCGACCCAGGTGTTTGCCAAATATGTGTCTGACCGCATTCTTGCACGTGGCTCCAATCATTTTCTTGGCTGATCCTGGTTGAACCAAAAAAAGGCGCCTGATGGCGCCTTTTTTTTGGGCTGCGTTTTTGTGCGCGGCCGTTCCTAGTTGCTGCTGGTAAAGCTGACCACCGGTTCATCCAGGGTGGAAGCAGCATAACGACCCGGCGGCAGCCCGTCGCTGTTACCACTGAAAAACAGTGATGCCAGGAAATAGAATTCCTTGCCGATGGGAATGTCTTCGATGGTGAAGCCGACATTGGGCAGCTGGCCGGGAAAGCGTTCCGGCTCGTTGGAGAGGGTGGCGTCATCCTGGTAGAGAAGGCGAGCAGGCTGTTCGAAACCGCTGCGGAAATCGAGCATGGCAAGCAGGTCGAAGCCGCGATCGGTGCTGAACCAGAGCCAGTTGCGGCCCTGCATGGCATTGCCAACCATGGCTTCTTCATCCGCACTCATCTTGCCATCCGTGAGAGCTACCTTGCTGCCGGTCCAGCTGGTGACGAGCTTGCCACCATAGAGCTGGTTGCCATCCATGGAGATGGAAATGTCCGGACGCTGCAGCACGGTCTTGGCCACCAGGGGCAGGGTAAAGCGGGAGTGGATATCCACCTGCTTGGGCTGCAGCAGGAAATAGTTGCGGATCTTCATCACCGGGATCCGGGCCACATGCAGGGTGGTGGTGGCGAAAACGCCCCAGGCCAGGGGGCCCTCCACAATCTCCTCGATGCGGGGTTCCAGATTGCTGTTGTTCATGGTGATGCGGGTGTTCTCGGAAAAAACGCCGGCACTGAGGCGAATCTTGAGGGTGTCCAGTATGCTTTCCCGGGCGCCGCTGCTGCCCTGGTAGCCCCGGTAGTAGAAGTCATTCCAGATAAGCATGTTCTCCGGGTCCATGCTCAGTGCATAGTTGGTGCTCTTGACCACCATTTTTTCCCGGTCGAACTTGACGTAGCGCTGGGTGGCCTGGCGATAGGCGTTGGCGACGACGTAGAAATAGCGTGTTTCACCTGCCACCGACACAGCCAGTTCGCCCACCACTGTTTCACTGACGCGACCAGCCAGTTTGTCGCCGCCGTCCTCCCGGCGAAGCAGCAGGCGATCCGTGCTGTCGATGGTCGTGGTGGTGCCGGCATTTTCCGTGGTTGAATCACTGGCAAACCAGGGCAGGCCGTCGCGGGTGAACTCCATCCACTGGTGCGGGACCGGATCAAAGCGCCCATCGCGCTGGGCAAAGAAGCTGTAGCTTGCTACCGGTTTGCCGATCAGGGCATCCAGTGCGCTGGCCTCGATCTTGAGCACCTGCGCCAGGGCAGTTGCCGGCAGGCCCGCAAGCGCACTGACCAGAAGGGCTGCCAGTTGTAGGGTGAGTCGGCGCATGGGTTAGTTATTCTTGCCGCAGGAAGAGCCTTTACTGTTCACTTTCCGTGGCCTTTCGTCAATGGTTACAAAGACATAGGACACGGCTTTCAGACCAAGGTTCAACTTTATATCAGTGTTTCAGGGCCTCCAGGCCGGAAAAGTGCCCAAGTGCCTCGGGATTGGCCAGCGCGCTGACATTCTGCACCGCACGCCCGTGTATGGTGTCGCGAACCGCCAGTTCGACCACCTTTCCGCTGACAGTGCGGGGAATCTCCGGGACTTCGATGATGCGGGCGGGAACATGACGCGGCGTGGCACCACTGCGAATGGCCGTACGAATGCGCTGGCAAAGCGCCTCTGTCAGCGTGTTTCCTGGCTGCAGGACGACAAACAGCACCACCCGGACATCGCCCTCCCAGTCCTGGCCAACCACCACGCTTTCACGGATTTCGTCGAGGGTCTCCACCTGTCGATAGATCTCCGCAGTACCAATGCGTACGCCGCCCGGGTTGAGTACGGCATCGGAGCGGCCATGGATGATCAGGCCATCATGGCTGTCGTGGGCGACCAGCTCGGCGAAGTCACCGTGGGCCCAGGTATCAGGGAATCGGTCGAAGTAGGCATCGTGATAGCGCTTGTCGCCGTCGTCGTCCCAGAAGCCGGTAGGCATGCTCGGGAACGGCCGTTGGCATACCAGCTCGCCACGCTCTCCGATGACCGCCTGGCCGTCCTGGTCGTACACGGCGACATCCATACCCAGTCCGGCGCATTGCAGCTCGCCGCGAATCACGGGCAGCAGCGGATTGCCGAGGGCGAAACAGGAAATGATATCGGTGCCGCCGGAGATGGAACTCAGCTGCACCGAATCGCTGATATGGGCATAAATGAAATCATAGCTTTCATGCAACAGCGGGGAGCCGGTGGAGTAGAGCACCCGCATGGCCGAGAGGTCGTACTGGCGGGCCGGCTGCAGACCGCTCTTCTCCACCGCCTGAATGAACTTGGCGCTGGTGCCGAAGTGGGTGACCGACAGGGTTGCGGCCATGTCGAACAGGCGGCCGCTGTCCGGCCAGGCCGGGTTGCCGTCGTACAGCACCAGGCTGGCCCCTGCCTGCAGGCCGGAGAGAAGCCAGTTCCACATCATCCAGCCGCAGGTAGTGAAGTAGAAAAGGGTGTCATCGCGGCGCAGGTCACCATGAAGCTGGTGTTCCTTGGCATGTTGCAACAAGGTGCCGCCGGCCCCATGGACGATGCACTTTGGCTTGCCTGTTGTACCGGAAGAAAAAAGGATGAACAGCGGGTGATCAAACGGTAGTTGGCAGAAATCCGGCAGGCCTGTCGTGGCTGACTGGATCTGTTCCCAGGGGGTGGCGCCGGATATCCGGTGGCTTCTCGCGGAGGGCACCTGAACCAGCTTGCAGGGCCCCAGGGCATCAACGACGGCACTGATGCGCGCGTCAAGCTCGATCCATTTGCCACCGTATTGGTAGCCGTCTGTGACAAGCAGTACCGCCGGTTCAATCTGGCCAAACCGGTCGAGCACACCGGAAATGCCAAAGTCCGGCGAGCACGAACTCCACACCGCGCCGATCCACGCGCTTCCCAGGGCAGCGACCATGGCCTCGGCACGGTTGGGCAGCCAGCCAGCTACCCGGTCGCCGGCAGATATGCCGTTGTCCTGCAGCCATGCCGCAAAGCGGCCAGCCTGCTGGAACAGTTCAGCGTAGGTCAGGGTTTGCTGGCTACCGTCCTCCTGTTCGGCCGTGATGGCTGTCGCCCGGTCCCGCCGCTGCAACAGGTTCTCGGCAAAGTTGAGCCGGGCGCCCGGAAAGAAGCGCCGTTGGTGAAAGGCGCCGTCGCGCTGCTGGACACTGTCTCCCGGTTCACCGGTGATGCCGCAAACGTCCCACACCAGCGGCCAGAACCGCTCCGGGTTATCGCAGCTCCAGCGGTGCAGGCTGCGCCAGTCCGGCAGCGACACCCCGGCTGCCTGTTCAGCCTGGCGCCAGAATCCGGACAGGCGCGTGTCGCTGTGGTGCGTTGCCGGTGGTTGCCAGAGAATGTCAGTCATCCTGGTCTCCCTCGAACGCCACCAGCAGCTGGCCATCACTGACCTGGTCGCCCTCGGCGGCCAGGAACGCGGTGACGGTGCCGGGTGCGGGTGCGCGCAGGGTGTGTTCCATCTTCATGGCTTCCAGGGTGATGACGGCATCGCCGCTGTCCACGTGAGCGCCCGGTGCCGTGTGCCAGGTAACCACGGTACCGCTCATTGGCGCCTGGAACGCATTTGCCGTACTGGCGGCCGTGTCGGCGCTGGCCTGGGACGGTGACAGTTCGACGGTGCGGCCAAGGCCGTTGGCAAACACGATGACCCGGTTCGCCTGCGGATGGGGGTCGCAGTGCAGGGCATGCGTGCCCCATTGCAGGGACAGGCCCTGTTGCTGCCAGTGGAAACGCAGGGGCTGCTGCTGGTCATCGATTCGTGCCAGCCAGTGACCATCGCGGGAACTGATGACGACCTCATGAGTTTGGCCAACAAGAGAAACGTCCAGCTGCATCTGGGCGCTGGCATTGCCGCGCCAACCGGGCAGTTGGTCCCAGGGGGACAGGCCGGTGGCGCGGCCGGTGCTGGCGAGCACGGCAGCCAGCAGAATGCAGGGGTTGCTGGCGTCACTGTCAGACATCAGTTCGGGCCAGTGCTCCAACAGTCGGGTGTCCAGCCGTGCATCGACAAAATCGGGGCACTGCAGGACCCGTATCAGGAAGCCGATGTTGTGCTTGATGCCGTGCAGACGCGTTGCCGTCAGCGCTGCAACCAGTTTCGCCAGCGCCTGGTGACGGGATGCACCGTGGACAATGATTTTCGCCACCATCGGGTCATAATGCCGGCTGATGGCATCACCCTGTTCGGCACCCGTGTCCACGCGAGCCAGATGCCGTGGCCATTGCGCCAGCGACAGGGTGCCGGTGCTGGGGAGAAAATTGTCAGCCGGGTCCTCTGCGTACACCCTGACTTCCATGGCATGCCCATCCAGGGTGATGTCGTCCTGGGCCAGCGGCAGTGGGGCGCCGCTGGCCACCGCCAGTTGCCAGGCGACCAGGTCCTGGCCGGTAATCAGCTCGGTGACCGGGTGCTCCACCTGCAGGCGCGTGTTCATTTCCATGAAATAGAACTCGCCATCGGGGGCGAGCAGAAACTCCACCGTGCCGGCACCCAGATAGTCGATGGCCCGGGCGGCACGAACAGCGGCCTGTCCCATGGCGGCGCGCTGCTCACTGCTAAGGCCAGGGGCGGGGGCTTCCTCGATGATCTTCTGGTGGCGTCGCTGCACGGAACAGTCACGCTCGAACAGGTGAACTGCGTTGCCGTGGCTGTCGGCAAATACCTGTACCTCTACATGGCGGGCGCTGGAAAGGTAACGTTCCAGCAGCACGCGATCGTCGGCGAAGGCTGCCATGGCCTCGCGGCGGGCGGCCTTGAGTGCTTCATCGAAATCGGCCGCTGTTTCGACAATGCGCATGCCCTTGCCACCACCGCCAGCCACGGCCTTGATCAACAGCGGAAAGCCGATGGTTGTGGCTGCTTCCCGCAAGGCGTCATCACTGGCGCCGTTCCGGTCAAAGCCGGGCAACACGGGCACGCCGTGCTCTGCCATCAGCTGGCGCGCTGCGGCCTTGTCGCCCATCAGTCGGATGGCGTCCGGGCGCGGGCCGACAAACTGCATGCCGGCGTCAGTCACCGCCCGGGCAAAGGCCTCATTCTCTGACAGGAATCCATAGCCGGGATGGATTGCATCCACGCCCAGCGCTGTCGCTTCCCGGACGATTCTGTCGGCACAAAGGTAGCTGTCACGTGCAGGAGCCGGGCCGATGGCGATGCCCAGGTCGGCGTCGCGCACATGAGCGGCCTGGCTGTCTGCATCGGAATATATTGCCACCGTCTCGATGCCGAGTTGTCTGGCCGTGGCGATGATGCGCCGGGCAATTTCTCCCCGGTTGGCGATCAGCAGACGTTTTATCATCGGGTTGCTCTCCAGCCGGGCGTGCTCTTGTTGAGGAAGGCGTCAAGTCCGTCGCGACCCTCGCTTTCGGTGCGCAGGTTGGCAATCAGTTCAGCGGTAAATTCAACCAGCGCGTCATCGATGGGACCTGCTGCCTTTTCCACCAGTTCACGCGAGCGCCATTGTGCCCCCGGCGCGCCATCCAGAAGGGCGATGCAGGTTTTCTCAATCACGCTGTCAATGTCTTCAGCGGCGCAGAGTTCATGGATGATGCCCAGCTGTTTGGCGGGCTCGTCGGCGATCACTTCTGCGGTCATGAAAAACCGTTGTGCCTGGCGCCGGCCGATGGCCCGCACCACGTAGGGCGAAATGACGGCAGGCAGTATGCCCAGCCGCACCTCGCTCAGGCAGAATCGACTGCCGCGTGCAGCAATGGCGATATCGCTGGCGCAGATCAGCCCCAGCGCGCCACCATAAGCCGCACCCTGGACGCGACAGATTACCGGTTTCGGATTCTGGTCTATGGTCCGCATCAGCTCCGCCAGTGCCAGTGCGTCGGCCCGATTCTGTTGCCAGTCCATGTCGGCCATGCGTCGCATCCAGTCGAGGTCTGCGCCGGCACTGAAATGCTTGCCGTTGGCCTGCAGAATGATGATGCGCACCGCGGGGTCCTTTCCGGCCTGCTCGAAACAGGCGGCCAGCTTTTCGATGACCGCGTCATCAAAGGCATTGTGCTTTTCCGGCCGGTCCAGCGTTATCGTCGCGATCGCATCTTTTCGGTTCAGGCTTACAGTCATGGTCGTTGTCCTGACATCTGGCGTTACATGCGGAACACGCCGTAGCGTGTTTCCTCGATGGGGGCGTTGAGGCTGGCAGCGATGGCCAGGCCAAGCACATCCCGGGTGTCTGCCGGATCGATGACGCCGTCGTCCCAGAGTCGGGCGCTGGCGTAGTAGGGATGGGCCATGGCGTCATAGCGATCAACCATGTCGCTGCGAAACTGTTCGGCCTCGGCATCGTCCCAGGGCGTGCCTTTCTTCGCCAGCGAAGCGCTCTTTATCTGGGTCAGCACGCTGGCGGCCTGTTCGCCACCCATGACCGATATCCGTGCATTGGGCCACATGAACAGGAAGCGCGGGTCGTAGGCCCGTCCGCACATGCCGTAGTTGCCGGCACCAAAACTGCCGCCGATGACCACGGTAAACTTCGGTACGCTGGCGCAGGCCACCGCGTTGACCATCTTGGCGCCATGCTTGGCAATGCCCTCGGCTTCGTGCTTCTTGCCCACCATGAAGCCGGTGATGTTCTGCAGGAACAACAGCGGGATGCGGCGCTGATTGCACAGTTCAATGAAGTGCGCGCCTTTCTGTGCTGATTCCGAAAACAGGATGCCGTCATTGGCGACAATGCCCACAGGGTAACCATGAATATGGGCGAAACCGGTGACCAGGGATGTGCCGTAGCGGCTCTTGAACTCATCCAGTGCCGAGTCATCGACAATGCGGGCAATAATTTCTCTGGCCGGCATGGGCTGGCGGGTGGTGGCCGGAATCAGGCCATACAGGTCCTCAGCGGGGAAGGCAGGCGGGCGCACCGGTTGCGTCTGTACCTGGTCCGGCTTGTGCCAGTTGATATGGGCAATGCACTGACGGGCCAGTTGGAGCGCGTGCGGTTCGTTGTCGGCCAGATGATCGGCGACACCGGATTGTTCGCAATGAAGCAATGCGCCACCGAGCTCTTCGGCACTGACTTCCTCGCCCGTGGCGGCCTTCACCAGCGGCGGACCGGCCAGGAAAATGGTGCCCTGGTCCCGCACCATGATGGTCTCGTCGGCCATGGCCGGCACATAGGCACCGCCGGCGGTGCAGGAGCCCAGTACCACGGCGATCTGGGGAATGCCCCGCGCCGACATGTTGGCCATGTTGAAGAAGATGCGGCCGAAATGTTCACGATCCGGGAAGACTTCATCCTGTCGCGGCAGGTTGGCGCCGCCGGAGTCCACCAGGTAAATGCAGGGCAGGCGGTTCTCTGCGGCAATGGCCTGGGCGCGCAAGTGTTTCTTTACCGTCAGCGGGTAATAGCTGCCGCCTTTGACGGTGGGGTCATTGGCCACAATCATGCATTCCACGCCCTGCACGCGGCCGATGCCGCCGACACAGCCCGCAGCAGGGACATCTTCGCCGTACACGTCCATGGCCGCGAGTGCGGAAATTTCCAGGAACGGTGAGCCCGGGTCAAGAAGGCGGTCAATGCGCTCGCGCACCGGCAGCTTGCCGCGTTCGCGCAGGCGTTGCTGGGCGGCCTCGCCACCACCCAGGGTGATGCCGGCCAGCTTTTCCCGCAGGTCATCACGCAGGGCCAGGTTGTGGGTGCGCATGGCCTCGGTGTTTTCGTCGTCGATAAGGGGCGTGCCGATACGGGCCATCAGCTGGTCTCCTTGAACAGTTCACGACCGATCAGCATGCGCCGGATCTCGCTCGTTCCGGCACCAATCTCGTAAAGTTTGGCGTCACGAAGCAGGCGGCCGGTGGGATACTCATTGATGTAGCCGTTGCCGCCCAGCACCTGGATCGCTTCCAGGGCCATTTGTGTGGCGTTCTCGGCGCAATAGAGGATGGCGCCAGCGGCGTCCTTGCGGCTGGTTTCGCCGCGATCACAGGCTCGTGCCACGGCATACAGATACGCGCGGCTGGCATTGAGGGTGACGTACATGTCTGCCAGCTTGCCCTGCATCAGCTGGAACTCACCGATGGCCCGGCCAAACTGCTTGCGTTCGTGAACATAGGGCACCACCACATCCATGCACGCCTGCATGATGCCAACGGCGCCTCCGGAGAGCACGGTACGTTCATAGTCGAGCCCGCTCATGAGTACCCGCACGCCCTCGTTCTCCACGCCAAGGATGTTTTCTTCCGGCACCTTGCAGTCCTCGAACACCAATTCACAGGTGTTGGAGCCGCGCATGCCAAGCTTGTCCAGTTTCTGCGCCTGTGAGAATCCCGGGGATCCGCGCTCGACGATGAATGCGGTAATGCCGCGCGGTCCGGCATCCAGCTGCGTCTTGGCGTAAATGACGTAGGTATCGGCATCGGGGCCGTTGGTGATCCACATCTTGTTGCCGTTGAGGATGTAGTGATCGCCATTCTTTTCTGCGCGCAGCTTCATGCTGACCACATCGGAGCCAGCCCCCGGCTCACTCATGGCCAGTGCACCGACGTGATCACCGCTGACCAGCGCCGGAAGGTATTTTTCTTTCTGCGCCTGGGTGCCGTTGAGATAGATCTGGTTGACGCACAGGTTTGAGTGGGCCCCGTAGGAAAGGCCTACGGACGCAGAGGCCCTGGAAATTTCTTCCATCACCAGCGTGTGCGCCAGGTAGCCGAGCCCGGATCCCCCGTAAGCCTCGTCGACGGTGATTCCCAGCAGCCCCATGTCGCCCAGCTTTTTCCACAGTTCCGCGGGAAACTGGTTGGACGCATCAATGTCTGCGGCCAGAGGCGCGATCTCTCGCGCCGCGAATGCGCGCACGGAATCCTGCAGGGCCGTGAGGGTGTCATCGAAATCAAAGTTCAGGGTGGGGTAGGACATCAGGGGGTCTCCAGTTCCTGCATGGCGTTGACGCAGCGGGACTCGGCCTCATCCAGCTCACGCTGCATGGTGGCGATGTCTTCCAGTTGCCGTGCCAGCTGTTGTCGTCTTTGGCGAATCTTGTCGAGAAGGGCCTGTAGCTGCTTCTCATTGCCTTCCGGTTGGTACATCTCGATCAGTTGGCGGCTTTCCGCCAGGGAAAAGCCCAGTCTTTTGCCGCGCAGCACCAGCATCAGCGTGACCCGGTCAGCCGGCGAGTAGACGCGTGTCTGGCCGCGCCGGCCGGGGGCCAGCAGTCCCTGGTCTTCGTAGAAGCGGATGGTGCGCGTGGTGATATCAAATTCGCGCGCCAGCTCGCCGATGCTGTAGGTGCGTCGGGTCGGGTTCATGGGGCGATTCTAGGGTAAGTTTACGTTAACGTAAACGTTATGAGGATGTGCTCGTTACGTCAAACCGTGACGCTCCGTTCAAACCCCGCTAGACTGGGCGCTTTCCGGTGATTTGGCCGGGCAGGCAGTGATGCGCGACAGGGGAACATCATGATTGATCGCTGGAACCGCTGGGTGGTGGACCACCCCTGGCTAGTACTGGCCATGGTATTGCTGGTCACCGCAGGCGCCGGGGTGGCGGCGCTGGATCTGCGGATCAATAACGACCCGCGCATCTTCTTTACCGAAGACAACCCGGACTACAAGCGTTTCCGGGAACTGGAGGATCGCTTCACCGCCAACGAAGTGGTGCTGTTCGTGGTGGCGCCTGACAACGGCAAGGTATTTACGCGGGAGGGCCTCGAGGCGCTGGAGTCACTCACCGAGGATGCCTGGACACTGCCATATTCCACCCGCGTGGATTCGGTCACCAACCATCAGCATACCGAGGTGGCCGGGGACGACCTGTTCACGGCGTACCTGGTGGAGGACCCGGCATCCCTGGATGATGCTGATCTGGCGCGCATCAAGGATATTGCCACGGCCGAACCGTCGCTGGTGGGCCGGTTGATCTCGCCGTCAGGCCACGTGGCGGGAGTGGTGGCTACGGTGACCATGACCGACGGGCACCAGGAAGCCGCTGAAATCACCGAGGCGGCGAGGGCGCTGGTGGCCGAGTACCAGCAGCGTTACCCGGATATCCGCTTCATGCTCACCGGCACGGTGGTGTTTTCCGAAGCGTCCAAGCTGGCCACCGAGCAGGCCATGGCCACCACGTTCCCGCTGGCAGGCGTGGCGATGCTGCTGTGCTTGCTGGTAATCGTGCGCAGCCTGTTGTTCACCGGCATTGTCATCCTGGTGATCGGGTTCAGTATTGCCACGGCCATGGGGACGGCGCAGCTTCTCGGCATCGAATTCTCGCCCATCGTCGCGCTGGCGCCGGCGATGATCCTGACCCTCGCGGTGGCCGACTGTGTACATCTGCTTTCAACCTACCGGCATGAGCGGCTCGAGGGACACGCCCGTCGCGAGGCATTGCTGGAAAGCCTGCGCGTCAACTTCCAGCCGGTCTGGCTGACCAGTATTACCACCGCCATCGGCTTCGCCGTGCTGAATTTTTCCGAGTCCCAGCCGTTCCGTGCCCTGGGCGACGTGGTCATGGTGGGGGTGCTGGTGGCGTTTGTGCTTTCGGTCACCGCCTTGCCGGCCCTGCTCATGCTGGTGCCGCACCGGATCAGCCCGGGCAACCAGGTGGACTACCAGCCGTGGATGGACCGGCTCTCGGATGTGGTCATCGGCCATTCCCGCAAGTGGCTGCTGGGCATGGGGGCGCTGGTGGTGCTACTGGTGGCCGCCATTCCGCAAAGCCATATCAACGATGTCTTCAACGAATATTTCGATGAGAGTTTTGATGTCCGGCGGGTCAATGATTTTGCCATGCGTGAGCTCACCGGCATGCACAGGATTGACTACTCGTTCGATGCCGGGGAAACCAGTGGTGCCATGGATCCGGCCTTCCTGGCCGGCCTGGACCGGTTCATGGACTGGCTGAAAGAGCAGGACGAAGTGGTCTACGCGTCATCCTTCACGGACGTGATCAAGCGCCTCAACCAGAACATGCATGGTGGCGATCCGGACTGGTACACGGTGCCACAAAGCCGCGAGCTGATCGGCCAGTATACGCTCCTCTACGAGCTGTCCCTGCCACAGGGCCTGGGCCTTGAAAACCAGCTCGACATGAGCAAGCAGCACGCCCGGGTCACGGTGGTGCTGGAGAACATTGGCTCGACCCCGGTGCTGGCGTTCAACAAGCGCGCCGAGGCATGGATTGACGATAACCTGCCGGCACAGATGGCGACCCATGGCACAGGCATGGACATCCTGTTCGGCAATGTCACGCTGCGCAATATTGAGTCCATGCTCGGTGGCGCGGTGCTGGCACTGGCCAGTGTGTCCCTGCTGTTGATCCTGGCCTTGCGCTCCTGGTGGTACGGGTTCCTGTCCCTGCTGCCGAACCTGCTGCCTGCGGCCATGGCGTTCGGCGTCTGGGCCCTGATCAATGGCGAGATCGGCCTGGCCGTGTCCATCGTGGCGTGCATGACCATCGGCATCGTGGTGGACGACACCGTGCATTTCCTGAGCAAATACGTGCGCGCCAAGCGTGAGCTGGGGCTGTCCACGGTGGACGCGGTGCGCTATGCCTTCCGTACTGTTGGCGTTGCCCTGGTGGCGACGTCAGTGGTGTTGGTGACCAATTTTGCCGTGGTCGGCACCAGCAATTTCTTCCCCAATTCCAGCATGGGCCAGTTGGCGGCAATCACCATCGGCATGGCCCTGGTGGTGGACTTCTTCTTCTTTGTTCCCCTGCTGATCGAACTGGACCGGCGCCGCCGTCGCCGGGCCTGAGAGCGGGACTGGCCAGTTTCCGGGGGCAGTGGTAGTGTAGCGCCACGCACGGCCCCCGCGGGACAGGGTTATGGATCGTCATTCGCTGCCAATCATCAAGGACAGAAAGGTTCTTCGGCGTATCGATGCGGCTGCAGCGCGCCGTTCGGTGGCCGGTCTGGTGGCTGCCATTCTTGTTTTCGTGCTGCTCGCCAGCTGGGGTGGCCTCTACCGGGAACACGAAACCCTGACCCTGGTGTACGGCCTGACCATCATTGCCGTCACCGCTTTCCGACTCTGGATCGTCGCCCGTTTTGATGCCCTGCACGGGGCTGGCCCCGCGCGCTGGCGACGTCTCTACGGCCTGGGTCTTCTGCTCCATTCCAGCACCTGGGGCACGCTTCTGGCTACGCTGGTGGTGTTCTACGGTATCCACCAGAGCTTTCTGGTGGCGGCACTGTATGTGCTTGGCGTGACAACCGCCCTTGCCAGCGCCTGGATGTCAGCGCTGCGTGTGCGCCTGATGTATGCGGTGCTGATGGTGTTGCCGTCGGCAGGCGCGTTGCTCTACCAGGGCGCGCTGGATACCGCCGTACTTGCGGTACTGCTGCTTATCTACCTGTCTTACCTGATCCGGCTGTACAAAGAGCAGTACCTGGCGTTCTGGCATGCTTTCAACCGTGAGCGGCGGCCGGTGGCACAGCCGCGGCAGGTGCAGACGGCCCAGCCCAATGTGCAGCTCAGCCTGGTATACCGGCTGGCCCACGAAATCCGGACCCCCATGAACAGCATCATGGGCATGTTGTCCATGCTTCGCGATACACCGCTGGATGAGGCCCAGCAGGAGTACCGCAAGCTGGCGTCACAGTCGGGCAAGTTACTGCTGACCATGATCGACGATGTGCTGGATTACAGTCGTGTACTCACCGGCCGGATCACGCTCAATCCTGAATTCTTTGATATCTACAAGGCGATGGAAGAAGTGCTCGACGCCTACGGCCCGGCCGCGCAGTCCAAGGGGCTGGAACTGAACGCCGTGATTGATCACAACATGCCCGCCCGGCTGCACGGTGATCGTGACCGGCTGCTGCAGATCAGCAGTAACCTGATCAGTAATGCCATCAAGTTCAGTGAGTCCGGCGAGATCGTCGTCCATGCTGCCTATAACGGCGCGGCCGTGGAAACCGGCTTGCTTGAGCTGTCGATTTCCGACCAGGGGGCAGGCATGGACGCCGAGACCGTGGATACCCTGTTCATGGATTCTGCCCTGGCCGATGAGGACATGTTTGCCGCTCGCCGCACCGGTTTCGGCCTGCTGGTCTGCCGCGGGTTGGCAGAGGCCATGGGCGGGCGCATTTCAGTGGAGAGCGTCCTGGGTGAAGGCTCTACGTTCACCGTGTCGCTGCCCATGGAAGAGCGTTCCGGCATGGCCGGCAAGGATTCGCTCAAGGCCGCGGCACAGGGGCGTACTGCGGTTGTCGCCGGCGCTGCGCGCGGCACCGTCGATTCCCTGTCTGAGGAGCTGCTCAGCCTAGACATGGATGTCAGCGCCACCTCCGATTATGACCACGCCCTGCAGGTGCTGCGGGAAAGCCACCGCGAACACTGTGACGTCCCGCTGCTGGTGGTGGACACGCGTGAACGTACGCGCTCGGCATTCGACCTGGTGCGTACTGTGCTGGCAGACCCGGCGCTGGCACAGGTGCATGTGATGGTGCTGGTGTCAGTGTCCGAGCGCTCCGACAGCAAGCTGGAACAGCTGCTGCGCGACCAGGTGCGGGTTGAAGTGCTGGTCAAGCCAGTGCACCGGCGGCAGGTACGTGCTGCCATGCAGCGCAGTTTCGGCCTGGAAAGTTCAGAGCCCGTGGCCGATCGTCGTGAAGGTGCCGGCGACCAGCGCGAGCGGCGCAAAACGTTCCGGCTGCTGCTGGTGGAAGACAACGAGGTCAACCAGATTGTCACGCGCGGCATGCTCGACCGTCTCGGTTACCAGGTGAAAACGGTGGGGTCAGGCATCAAGGCGCTGGAGCTTCTGCGCCGCGAACGTTTCGACCTGGTGCTGATGGACTGCATGATGCCGGAGAAAGACGGTTTCCAGACCACGCGAGAGCTGCGTGCCTACGAACATGAGAACGCCCTGGGCCGGACACCGGTGGTGGCAATGACAGCCAACACCATCGACGGCGCCCAGGCGCGTTGCCTGGCGGCGGGCATGGATGATTACCTGCCCAAACCGGTGCACCTGGACGATATGGAAAACATGCTCAATCACTGGCTACCGTTCTCTGATGAGGGCGATGGCGCGGAGTTGATCGAATGAGTCGAAGTGCAGTGGTGCTGGGGGCCACGGGGCTTGTTGGCGGTGCGTTGATTGCGCGCCTGGCGCAGACAGGGCAGTGGGACACCGTGCGCCTGCTGGGGCGTCGTCATCCGCCGTTGCCGGACGCCCGTTTCTCGGCCGTGGACGCCGATCTGGGCGCACTGGCGGAGCAGGCATCTGCATTCGCGGTGGACGATGTGTTCTGCTGCCTTGGCACCACCCTCAAAAAGGCCGGGTCCAGGGACGCCTTCCGGCGCGTTGATTACGATTTCTGTGTGGCGGCGGCCCGCTGTGCGGCCGAGGCGGGCGCCCGGCGTTTCATCATTGTCTCTGCGGTGAACGCGGACACGGGCAGTTTGTCCTTCTATGCCCGGGTGAAAGGCGAGATGGAAGGCGCGGTGGCGGCTACCGATATTCCCCTGGTCGCGTTCATGCAGCCCTCGTTGCTGCGCGGCGCACGCGATGAGACCCGTATTGCCGAGCAGGCCGGGGAGAAAGTCCTGTCCCTGGTGACACCGCTGGTTGGCTGGACCAAGGCCGCCTGGCTGCCAATCGCCGCAGAAACAGTGGCAGACGCCATGGTTGCGCTGGCGCTTCATGGGCCTGAAACGGGCAGGCTGCGGCTGCGCTACAAGGATATGCATGCATACGCCCGACGACTGGGAGAGGATGAATGACGGACTTCGTAACCTGTGACCTGTGTGATGACAATGAGGGCAAGGTATCAGTAGTTACTGGCCTGCACTGGAAAAGCTTTGGCGGGCGGCAACGCTTCTCCGGCGCAGCCGTGACGGTGAAGTGTTTCGAGGACAACAGTCGCGTCAAGGAAACCCTCGGCACGCCCGGCGAAGGCCGGGTGCTGGTGGTGGATGGCGGCGGCTCGCTGCGCAACGCACTGATCGGTGACATGATCGCTGAGAACGCGGTAAAGAATGGCTGGAGCGGTGTGCTGATCTACGGTGCCTGCCGCGATGTGGATGCACTGGCTGAGCTGGATATCGGCGTGGTTACCCTCGGCTGTGTGCCGATCAAGTCGGTGCGCCGTGGTGAGGGTCACCTGGATGTCCCGGTGACCTTTGGGGGCGTCACCATCAATCCGGGTGACTACGTATACGTGGACAACAACGGCGTTGTGGTCAGCCCGTCTGCACTGACCTGACCGCACTTACGTCGCCGACAGGCGAATGCCGTCAAAGTCTGCGGCCACCGGGTGGGGCCCGTGATAGTCAGAGGGGTCAACCGGGCTGTCTGCGGGGCGAGCCAGCAGGCAGGTTTGCAGACCGGCGGCGCGGGCGGCATCAAGTTCCGCCTCGATGTCGGACAGGAACAGGACCCCGGCAGGCGGCAGGCCAATGGCCGCAGCAATCTTCTCATAGGAAGACGGCGACTGTTTTGCGCCGCTGGTGGTATCAAAAAAGCCGCTGAAGAGCGGGCGTATGTCGCCGGCTTCGGAGTGTCCAAAGAACAGTTCCTGCGCCTTGATGGATCCGGAAGAATACACATACAACGGCATGCCGCTGGCATGCCATTGCTGAAGCACGCGCGCGGCGTCCGGGTAGATGTGGGCGCGGTAGTCGCCATTGCGATAGCCGGATTCCCAGATCATGCCCTGCAGTGTCTTCAGCGGCGTCAGCTTGCGGTCTTCCCTGATCCACTGCTGCAGGATGCGATCTGCTTCAGCAGGGGAGGACACAGGCGATCCGGTAATCTCAGCCATGGCGCTGACCTGTGCCTGCACCGTCTCCGTTTCCCAGTGGCTGTCCAGGAACGGGCGCATGTGCCGGGCGGCATAGGGGAACAGCACATCCTTGACGAAACGGATGCTGCTGGTGGTGCCTTCGATGTCTGTCAGAATGGCGTCCGGCATCAGTTGTCCAGACGGGGAAAGCGGCTGGCGATGTCAGAGCCGGTGAAGTTGGCGACCCAGCCGTCCGGGTTGTTGAACAGGCGAATAGCGACAAATCCCGGATTGGGGCCCATGTCGAACCAGTGAGGGGTATTTGCCGGCACAGAAATGAGATCGCCCTGCTGGCACAGCACCTCAAACACCCTGTCACCAATGTGCAGGCTGAACAGGCCTTCGCCGGCGACAAAGAAGCGCACTTCGTCTTCGCTGTGGCGGTGCTCGTCGAGGAATTTCTGGCGCAGCTGGGCCTTGTCCGGGTGGTCGGCGGACAGCGATACCACGTCCACGGTCTGGTAGCCCTCGTCCCTGATCAGGCGGTTGATGTCATCCTCATAGGCGGCAAGCACCTGCTCCTGCGGTGCGCCCGGGGACAGTCCGGCATCGGTGTGCCACTGTTCGAACCGCACACCCGCCTGGCCCAGCGCCGCTGCGATTTCCCGGGCGTCGCGACTTTCCTGCAGCGGGGTATCGGGTTTGTCGTCCTGATAGACGCGCAGTCTGCTCATTGTCGGACCTCCAGTTTTCGGCGTTCCAGTTCTGCTGCCAGCAGGAATTCCAGCGCTTCGATGTGGCGATAGCATGACGCCATGTCGCTGGCCCATGTGTACAGGCCATGGCCGCGGATCAGGTAGGCCGGCCCGGTGCCCGGCGCCTGCAGCGCCTGATCGGCAAGCGCGGCCAGGACACTGATGTCCTGGTCGTTCGGCAGTACCGGAATTGTCAGTGAGGATTCGTGGGTGGTAAAGCCCTCCAGTGCCTTGAGCAACTCATAGTCCTCAAGAATGAGGGCCTCGCTGCCCGTTGCCGGCAGGTTCATGGTCAGTACCGTGGCAGCCAGTGAGTGGGTATGCAGTACAGCGCCGGCGTGTGGGAACCGTGCGTAAAGGTGGGTATGCAAGCCGGTTTCGGCGGATGGCTTGCCGTCGGTGAGCGGCGCACCGTCGAGGTCGACCACCATCACATCCGCCTCTGTCAGGCGGCCTTTGTCGCGGCCCGACACGGTAATGGCGCAGTGGTTCTGGTCCAGCCTGGCCGAATAGTTGGAGCTGGTCGCCGGCGACCAGCCGTGCTGGTAAAGGCGTTCCGAGACAGCCGCAATCTCGCGGGCCGCCTGACGAAAGGCACTGGGTGAAAACGGTCTGTCAGCCATGCTTCAGTCTCTCATGTGTTCGCCGAGCGCGCGGTCGTCCGGCTCCCGGATCACGCCGCGTTCAGTGACAATGGCAGTTACCAGCGAAGCCGGGGTGACGTCGAAAGCCGGGTTGAAAGCATCCACACCGGGCGCGGCTATGGGCTGGCCTGCCAGCGCCGTGATTTCGGCGCTATCGCGCTCTTCAATGGCGATAGCGTCGCCACTGGCCAGGGACAGGTCAATGGTGGAGCAGGGCGCGGCGACGATAAAGGGAATGCCGTGATGACGCGCCAGTACGGCAAGGCCATAAGTGCCGATCTTGTTGGCCGTGTCGCCGTTGGCCGTGATCCGGTCGGCGCCAACGATCACGGCGCCGACGTCACCGCGTGCCATCAGGTGGCCGGCGCAGCTGTCCACCACAAGGGTTACCGGGATGCCGTCGCGTTGCAGCTCCCAGGCCGTCAATCGCGCACCCTGCAGCCACGGACGTGTCTCCCCGGCGTAGACGTGCGGCAGCGTGCCCTGCTCATGGGCGCTGCGAATGATACCCAATGCCGTGCCATGGCCGCCCGTAGCCAGCGCGCCGGTGTTGCAATGGGTATAGACCGCCTTGCCGACGGGTAACAGGGCGGCGCCGTGGGTGCCAATGGCGCGGTTGCGGGCCACGTCATCGGCGTGAATGTGGCAGGCGTGGGCGCTGAGCGCCTCCACCAGCGCGTTGCCGCTCAGGGATTGGCCACAACGGCGCATGCTGTCCAGCGCCCAGAACAGATTCACGGCGGTGGGGCGACTGGCCGCCAGGGCGTCGAAATCGGCCGCCAGTGCCGCCAGGCTGGCACGCTCGCCGAGGGCGCGGGCGGCGAGGGCGATGCCATAGGCAGCACTGATGCCTATGGCAGGCGCGCCGCGCACGACCATCTGCCGGATGGCGTCGCTGACCTGTTCACTGCTCTGGCACGCCAGCCACTGTTCCTCGGCGGGCAATTTGCGCTGGTCCAGCAGTTCAAGGCAATCGCCGTGCCAGCGAATGGCGGCACTGAATTGGTCAGCCATCAGTGGAACTCCTGTCGTCCGGGTGAATCACCGCTGGTTTGTCATAGCGCGCACGCACCCAGTTGATCGCACGGTAGACGCCGGGCCGCCTGACCAGGGCGCGCTCGAGACGGTACTTGCCCGGGAACGTGCTGCTGGCGATACCAATGAGGATGGTGAGCAACCCCTGGCCGGGCAGGACCAGCATGGCGATACCGGCCGTGACGAGGACGGCGGCGAGCAGGTTGCGCAGCCCCCAGACCAGCCAGGCCCTGGTGCCTCGCGCGGGTAACAGCCGGGTGTCGCTGATGAAGTAGTCAGCCGGCATGCGCACCAGCAGCCAGGGGATAAAGACCATGGAGGCGACGGCCATGGCAATGCTGAGCAGGGTGATCAGTGGCACCCAGGGACTGATCGACTGGTACAGCGACTCAATCATTGGCTGTCGTGGCAGGCGTTTGCCGTGCCTCCGTGATCAGTGCGGGCTGACCCCAGCTGAACCGGGTCATTTCGATACGACCGCGGACCAGGGCATTCTCAATGTGATCCATGCGCACCATGAAAAACTCCAGGTCCCGGGCTGCCCACATGAAGGTCCTGCGGCGCGAGTTATACAATCGCTCCACCTTGATGGTGTCAAACACCCCTGCCGGCGTCTCCAGTGTTTCCTCGCCCACGACACGATAGCGGAACAGGCGCAGGCCGGCCGGCTCGGCAACCTTGAATTCAAACTCGGTAACGCCTGCTGCAAGGTAGCACCGCGAGATCATCGCCAGGGTCATGGCGTCCACGCTGTCCGGTGTGAGCGGGTAGGGCGTGTCACCGTCGGCGCTCAGCGCAGGCCAGTCAAACGTCACCGTGCCGCCGCGGCGAATGCCGAAACCGCTGGAGCGATAATGATACTGCTCGGGCCGGGCGCTGCAGTTATGCCAGCGGAAGCGGGATACTTCCTCGTGCTTGAGCAGGGCATGGTCGATATTGAAGGCCAGCAGGTAACGCCCGTCGGTCTCCAGGCCCAGGCTGATCAGGGCCTCCATGCCGACCGGAACGCCGGAAATGACCACCCTGTAGGCTGCCTCGGCGGGCTTGAGCCGGAGGGTTTCTGCAGACGACAGGCCGCACAGACACAGCAGTGCTGTCAAAAAAGCCCTGCAAATCGGAATCAATGTTCGGGTAATATGCGCCACGGATGAAACAGACCTGATCGTGAGTACCGAAGTATGACAGCTATTCCCGTATACGTCGCCTTTCCCGTATCCGAGCGCTTGCGCGCCAACGTGGAGGCTTTTGTGGCTGCGGTGGCGCAGGATCCTGCTGCCAACCACCAGCAGAAGCTGGATGCCATCACCGATGATTTCATCAATGAACTCCTCAAGGCGTTCTTTGATGGTCCGGTGGAGGCCCTGGGTGTGCGGGGCGGCATGGCGCGGGTTATCAACGGCGTGGTGTCGGTGATCAACAAGTCGGCCCGGGCCATGGTGGGCCGGGTGTTCCGCAAGGTCACAGCGGAGGAGCAGCAGGCTCTTGCCCGGCATTTTTCCGGCATCCAGCTGGACGTGGACGGGCGCGCCTACAGTGGTTTTCCGCTGGATCCGGAAATGGCCAATGAAGCGGCCCTGATGTTCGAATCCTTCCGCGAGGGTGACGGTGATCCTGACCAGCTGCGCCGGGTCATGCGCGGTATTGTCGATGGTGCCATCGAGCACTTTCTGGACCGTTCCGTGGCCTGCGTGCGCAGCGGTGCGCTGACCCGCGGCATGGTCACGACCGGTCGTGCCACCATTGCCAAGGCCGCGCATTCGGCCCTGGAGAAGACATTGCCCGGCATGCATCCGGCCCACCGCAAGCCGGTGCTGGGCTATTTCGAGGAGATGCTGCTGGAGGTGGCCGCATGAGTGGCACCCGAGCCGGCGCCAATCGCCGCAAACTCAACCGTTTCCCGGCCCGGGTGCGTGTCAACATGCGCCCGGTAAGCCGGTTGCGCCGCTGGCTCAGTGCCGTATCGGCCACCGGGGTGGATTTCAACCGCTACGGCATGGGTGTGATGGCGCGACAGCGCGTGGGCAAGGGCGCCCAGGTGACCGTGGATATCGAGGCGGAGCACATGATCCTGCGGGGCATACGCGCCCAGGTGGTGTCGTGCCGGCGCATGGACGGGCAGTACCGCATCGGCATCCGCTTTTATCGGCGACTGAGTGAGTACACCGAGGCGACAGCCGGCGGACATGTGACATTCCTGACCGGGCTGGAGGAAAGCCTCAGTCCTCAGTCAGCCAGCTGACGGGCACAAAGCGCCAGGCGACCCTGGAACCGGTGTCACAATGAAAACAGCAGGAAAAGCAAAGGGGCGCATGGCGCCCCTTTCTTCGTCAGCCGTTATTTCTTGGCTGCGGCCTTTTTCCTGGCAGCTTTCTTCTTCGGTGCTGCTTTTTTCTTGGCGGCCTTCTTCTTGGCAGCCTTCTTCTTCGGCGCGGCCTTTTTCTTGGCGGCCTTCTTCTTGGCTGCCTTCTTGGCCGGCTTGACCTTGGCCTCTATTTCGCTGGCACGCTTTTCCAGGTCTCGCTCGTACTCGCCGATCACGCGGGCCAGGCTGTGGGCACGCTTGGCGGTGGCCTTGAGCACCTTGACCTCGGCCTCAAGCAGTCGCTTGCGCGTTTCCGACTCGTTGACACGCTTGCGTGCATCGTTGCTGGCCTTGCGGGCGCGCTGGATCTGGCGCTTCAGGGCTGCGTTGGCCTTGTCGCGGTATTCTTCCTGCAGGGATTCCAGCTTGTTGATGTTGTCGCGCTGGCGCTCAACTTCCACATTGACCCGCTCACGGGCCTTATCAAGCTGTTTTTCAAGGGAGGCAATCTGCTTCTCGCGCTCCTTGTCAAAACGTTCTGCAAGCTTGCGGATTTCGGTCTGCAGCTGGCTTACACGGTCTTTCACTTTTTTTGCCGCCATGAATAACTCCCTTTCCCCTAGGTTGCTGGAGGTTCCGCCGTTACTATAGTACGACGTGACAGGGTGAGAATAGTGCATTTTCTCACCAGTTGGGAAACAGAATTTCCAGGGTGTCGGACATGCCGGTAACTTTTGATGGCAAGTTGGTGGTGGCAATCAGCTCACGCGCGCTGTTCGATCTGCAGGAGAGCCACCATATTTTCGAAACGCAGGGGCTCGAGGCCTACCAGGCTTACCAGGTGGCGCATGAGGATGAACCCCTGCAACCGGGTGACGCGTTCCCCCTGGTGCGAAAGCTTCTCAACCTGAACAACCTGATGCCCGGAGAGCCGCGCGTAGAGGTGATCCTGCTGTCCAGGAACAGCTCGGATACCGGCCTTCGTGTATTCAACTCCATTGCCCACTATGACCTGCCCATCACCCGGGCGGCCTTTGCCGGGGGAAACAGTCCACACCGTTATGTGTCTGCATTTGGTGCCGACCTGTTTCTGTCCACCCATCCGGAAGATGTTCGCCAGGCGCTGCAGGCAGGGTTCGCGGCGGCCACCATCCTCTCCGCCGGTCGTGCACCGGAACGCGAGGAGCTGCGTATCGCCTTTGACGGCGACGCGGTCCTGTTTTCGGACGAGTCTGAACGTATTTTCCAGCAGGATGGCCTGCAGGCATTTACCGAGAATGAGCGTCGTGCCGCACGCCAGCCCCTGCCCGGCGGGCCGTTCAAGGCTTTCCTGGCAGCGCTGCACCAGTTGCAGGCCGAGTTTCCGGAAGACCGCTGCCCGATACGTACGGCCCTGGTGACGGCCCGTTCGGCGCCCGCCCATGAGCGGGTGGTGCGCACCCTGCGATCGTGGAATGTCCGCATTGACGAGTGCCTGTTCCTGGGCGGGCTGGCCAAGGGTGAATTCCTGCGGGCGTTCGAGGCGGACATGTTCTTCGACGACCAGGAGGGGCATGTGGCCTCTGCCTCGGAGCATGTGGCCGCCGGCCATGTGCCGGCCGGGGTGGCCAATGATGGCGCCGGTGGTGGCAGCTAGCCTGGCGTCACACACATCGGTGCCACACAAATATGCTTGAAATGAATATAATTTTATTCTTTTATAACTGTATCTGCGGCAAGGAATCCCCGGGAGACCGCCATGAAGCTGCAACAGTTACGCTATATCTGGGAAGTGGCACGCCATGACCTGAATGTGTCTGCGACGGCCCAGGCGCTCTACACGTCCCAGCCGGGCATCAGCAAGCAGATCCGCATGCTTGAGGACGAGCTTGGCGTTGAAGTCTTTGCCCGCAGTGGCAAGCACCTGACCCATGTCACGCCGGCCGGCGAGGCCATTCTCAAGATTGCCGGGGACATCCTCCAGCAGGTGGAGAGTATTCGCCGGGTGGCCCAGGAATTTCGTGATGAGGACCGTGGCGACCTGCGCATCGCCACCACCCACACCCAGGCCCGTTACGCCTTGCCGCCGGTGATCAAGCGCTTCACCGAGCAATTTCCTGACGTGTCCCTGCACATGCACCAGGGCACGCCGATGCAGATCTCCGAGATGGCGGCCAAAGGCAACGTGGATTTTGCCATTGCCACGGAAGCCCTGGAGCTGTTTTCAGACCTGATCATGATGCCGTGTTACCGCTGGAACCGGACCGTTGTGGTACCACAGGGGCACCCGTTGACCAAGGTCAGGCCTTTGACGCTGGAGGCGCTGTCTGCCTATCCCATCGTCACCTATGTGTTCGGATTCACCGGCCGCAGCAAGCTGGACGAGGCGTTCAGCAGTGCCGGTCTGGAGCCGCGCGTGGTCTTTACTGCCGCCGATGCCGATGTCATCAAGACCTATGTCAGGCTGGGCATGGGTGTCGGTATCATCGCCCACATGGCCGTGGACCCGGAGCTGGATAAGGGCCTTGTGACCCTGGATGCCAGCCATCTGTTCGAGGCCAGCGTCACCCGGATCGGTTTTCGCAAGGGGACTTTCCTGCGCGGTTTCATGTACGAGTTCATGCGTGCTTTTGCCCCGCACCTGAGCCGCGAACTGGTGGAGGCGGCGGTGAAGTGCAGCAGCCGTGATGAGCTGGATGCCCTGTTCGCCGATATCGACCTGCCGGTTCGCTGAGGCCGTCGTTGCGTTGAGGCCAAGGCGCCGCTAGAGTTAGCCGCGCCTGAAACAGCCTAGAACCGATCGGGGGAGTACCGCGTGGAAATCGTCTGCCTGGACCTGGAAGGGGTCCTCATTCCGGAAATCTGGATCAATTTTGCCGAGCGCACCGGCATCGACGAGCTGCGCGCCACCACCCGGGATATCCCTGATTACGATGTGCTGATGAAGCAGCGCCTGGCGCTGCTTGACCAGCATGGCTATGGTTTGCCGGATATCCAGGAAGTGATTGATGGCATGGGCCCGCTGGAAGGTGCGCGGGAATTCCTCGACTGGCTGCGGCCCAATTTCCAGGTGATCATCCTGTCGGACACCTTTTACGAGTTTGCCAAGCCCCTGATGCGCCAGCTGGGCTGGCCGACCTTGCTGTGTCACAAGCTGGAAGTGAACGCTGAGGGCCGCATTACCGACTATGTGCTGCGCCAGAAGGATCCCAAACGGATGTCGGTACAGGCCCTGCATGGCCTGAACTACCGGGTCATCGCTGCGGGAGACTCCTACAACGACACCACCATGCTGGCAGAGGCCGACGCCGGCATCCTGTTCCATGCCCCGCAGAACGTCATTGACGAATTTCCCCAGTTTCCGGCCGTGCACACCTTCGAGGAATTGCGGGCTGAAATCGCCTCAGCCAGCGTCAGGGATATCTCTCCCGCCTGACACGCCGTATTTACACGACCGGGAAGGCCTGCCAAAGTTGAGTACGTCGGCATTTGCCGGCGTACCGCAGTGGAGGCGGCAATGACAGTATTGAACTCGATCCGGGTGGCGGACTACATGACCCGTCGCCTGATCACCCTGAGCCCGACACAGACCGTCAACCAGGCCATCAAGCTGTTGCTGGAAAACGGCATCTCCGGCGCACCGGTGGTGGACAACGGCGATCTGGTGGGTGTCTTCTCCGAATCCGATTGCCTCAAGGGAGCGATCCAGTCCGGCTACCATGGCACCGAAATCGGCACCGTGGCGGAGTTCATGTCAGTGGCAGTGGAGACAGTGGACCTGGATGACAGCATTCTGTCAGTGGCGGATATATTCCTCAGCCAGCGTCGCCGTCGGCTGCCGGTACTGGAGGATGGCAAGCTGGTCGGGCAGATCAGCCGCCGGGACGTCCTGCGGGCCATGAACGACTTCGCCCAGCGCTCGTCGGTGGCGTGATCCCGGCGTAATCACTCCGCCGTTACACGGGGCCGTTCGTCATCGCGCCAGTGGCGCAGGCTGTTCTGGTCAAACTTGATGCGGAAGTCCAGTACCACCCCCGCAACCCTGCTGTTGGCCTGGTCGAAGTCGGCGTCGTAGAAGCCGCGGAAGTTGTAACCCAGGCTGATCCATACATCCCGCACCGGGGAAACACCTACCATGACACCGTAGCTGTCATCACTGACGTTGCTGCGGTGTGAGGTCAGCAGGCTGGCCCGCGCCCCGATATCCCAGTGACGGCCGATATGGTAACGGTACTCGCCGGACACCAGGTCCGAGTAGCCACTGTAGCTGTCATCGCGGATGGCTTCCCGCACGTAACGGGCACCGTACATCAATGCCAGCTGGTGGTAATCGTTGGCAGAGAAGTTGCCGGTGAGATTGTTGACCAGTCGCTGTCCGTGTCGGCTGCCGAAGTCATCGTCCAGTCCGTCCAGTACCAGGCGGGTGCGATTCAGCATCCACCAGGGACTGGCGTCGGGGCGATGGGAAAGGCTCAGCTCCAGTGCCGTTTCCCATTCATCCGCGCCGCCATGCAGCTTTTCATCCCGGTGGGACAGGCGGCCAATAACGGTATTGGCGCCATCAAGGCGGTGGTGGAGGGCGCTCAGCAGGTTCCACTTGTCACTGATATCCGACTGGCGGTTCTCGATCCGGCCATTCCATTGCCAGACGCTGTCACGGTAACCAAGGCCGGCGGCCAGGGCTGTGTAGTCCTGCGAATCCGTGCCACTGGCGGGGTCGCGCCGTGCATCATCAAATCCCGGGTTACGTGTGCCGTCATGCAGCGTCTGGGCGCGGTCCATGGCCAGGTCAGCGCTCCAGCGCGCACTCAGTTGCAGGCGCTGGTAGAGGCCGGCATGGCTGAACAGACGCGGGCCAAACTCGTCCTCGCTATGACCCACGTCTGACACCAGTGTGCCGCCTTTCCATGGCGTGATACGTGAGCCGACACGGCTTTCCAGGGCCCGGTATTCCTCGCCCCAGGCCAGTTCCTGGCTGGCGAACAGTGTGGCAATGGCATTGACGCGGTAATCGGCGCCCAGCGTCAGTTTGTTGGGATAGTCGTTGTTGCGCGCTTCGCCGCCTATAGCGGTTTCGCCGCTGGCGCGCAGTGTTACCCGCTTGTCGAGGAAAGACTGGCTGATGCCGGCCAGGGCGAGGTCCGAGTCATATTGCTCGGCACCAATCTGGTCCCGTGCGGTGCGCGCGCCACCCCATACCTTCAAGGTATCTCGGTGGTAATTGAGCCGGCCTTCGACACTGTCTCTTTGCTGGTCAGCGCCCAGCAGTGTCTGGCGGCGGGCCTCTGATTCCACGGTGTAGTGTTCATGGATGCGATAGCGCACTTCACCGCTGACCTGGCGGGCACCGCTTTCACTGGCGGCCTGCTGGCCGATGCCGAAGTCAGCATCCTGCTGTTCGACACGCACGCGTCCGTCCAGACGGCTGGACTGATAGAGGTATTCGCCCAACCATGCGTTACCGTCCACATCCGTGGTGGCATCTTCCTGGCGCTCGGTGCCAGCCATTTCTACACGCACTTCGTGGTTGTCATCCGGCTTCCAGGTGAGGTCGATGCCCTGCAGGTCTGCCTCACGACCTTCGGTGCCCTCGTGGATAGCCGTGACGCCCAGCTCCAGCGTTTTGCCACTGTCGTGAATGGCGACGCGGCCGCCGCCACTGGTGTTCTCGCGCCCGTTGTCGAGTTCGTACTCGACAACAATGAAGACCGGATTGAAATCACCATCCTGTGACAGCACGGGCTCACGGAAGAACAGGGTGCCGTCCGTATAGTCGATGCTGTAATCCAGGTAGCGGGCCCGGGATTCGGTCTTGACCAGCGTATTGTTGAAACGATCACGGACTTCAATGCGCACGGTTTCGCTGCCGGGCACGATATCACGGTCGCCCAGGCGGTAGAGGCCGCTGGTGCCGTCACCGCGAATGTCCCGGCGCACATAAGCTTGTGCGGTCTGTGCTGCAAACAGGCTGGCACTGATGTTGTCATCGCGCAGCTCCGTCTTGAAGCCTGTCAGGGTACGCTGATACCGCGACAGTTCTGTAACGGTGAGGTCGGTGTCGTAGTCGCCAAACAGGGCATAAAAGTTGTCGCGTTCGATACGCAGGTACAGCTTCTCGCTGCTCGCGGCTTCCTGCTGGCGCTGTGCACTGTCACCATACAAGACATACCACTGGTTGGGGTCGAACTGCCCACCGAGTGGCGCGTCATCTTCTTCCCGGCGTGAGTCATAGGCCATGGTCAGGAGCCATTCACCCTTTATCCTGCCACGGGCAAAAAATGCCGCTTCGCCATCGGTATAGGTGTCTTCCTCGGCGTCCGGCAGGGCGCTGATGTTGTCCTCAAGCGTGGAGTGGCCGATGCTGCCCCTGGCGAAGCCCACCATGATCCAGTCGCGCAGGGCGGGCTTTACCTGTACTTCCAGCGTGTCCGAGGCAACATCGTCGTTGGCGCCAAGCTGGATGCGGTAAGTGCCGGCCGTGGCGACGGGCTCAAACCAGGCCACGCCGTCACTGTCCACCTGCACGACTGCACGTTGCGGGCTCAGGTCATCAGCCCTGCCTGCTATGCTCATTGGGGTAAGATCACCGTTCAGCAGTCGCAGTTCCACACGTGACTGTATCTCCCGACCAGACATGTCCTCGATGGTCAGCGGCAGGCGGATGGGTGTCTTGCCGTCGGCAACATTCTCCACCGGTGTGGCGGCACGGATACGCTTGATGTCACTGGTGCGTGTCAGCGTGATGGCACGACTGAAACGGGTGTTCCCGAACGGGCCGATGCCCTGCAGCTCCAATTGGTAGTCGCCGGTGTCGGGCAGTTCCAGGCCAAGCCAGGTGTAATGAATCTGGCCCGCGTCCTTGTCCGGGATCTTCATGCCCAGGCGTTCAGCGGGCACTTCGTTGCCGTTCAGCAGTAACCGGGGCTGCAGGCGCTCATCCAGGGTGCCGGTGACGCTGACCACGGGAATGCTGATATGCATGCCGTCAGACAGGTTGCGGAAGCCCGGCCCGCTATCCTGCATGTTCGTGCTGGCCCGGGAGCCGGCGCGGTCAATGCCGCTGGCACCATTGACGACGGTGAGCTGGGCGTCACGAACGCGTTCGCGGGTGCGGATGGTGATCTCCACCCGGCGATTCAGGGCACGACCCTTTTCCGTATCGTTGCTGGCAATCGGTTCGCGCTGTCCACGTCCGCTGACGCGAAGGGCATCGGGGGGAAGATCCAGGTACGTATTCAGTGCATCCGCCACCGACTGGGCGCGTGCTACGGCCAGCGTTTCGTTGTCATTGATAAGCCGGCCTTCGCGCCGGCGTACACGGCGTGAGTCCGTGTGCCCGACAATATCCAGTTCCACTGCCTGGAATGATTCAAGGAAACGTGCGGCCTCTCGAATGACCATCAGGTCGTTACTATTCAGCGCGGCGGACATGCTGGCGAATGTGGGACGCAGTGTCAGCGTGGCCTCATGCATTTCCGCGCTGACAAGCCCGAGTTCGTTTACGGATTGCACCGTGTGAACATCGCCGGCGGGTGTGATGCCTGACGTACGTACCAGCACCGTCTTGCGGTTGGCGCCACTGGCATTCGGGTCGAGCCGCAGGGACAGTGCCACTTCAGAAGCCCAGTAGCGGCCTTTCGGCTTCAGTGTCAGCCGATAGAAATTGTCGCTGTGGACAGGATCGCCGATCTCCCGGCCATCAAGCGCAGCGCTGCCGGGCACCGGCGTCAGGGTGTCCGGGAGGAAAAAGTCCACGGTGACAGTCTTGAACTCGGTGTCGCCGTTACCCAGCGGCAGGCGTATCCGTACTTCGCCGTTTTCGATATCGCTGAACAGCTGCTGCTGGATGTGTGCTGTCACTTCCGGTTTCTCTTCCAGATAGAACGTCTCCCGCCAAAGTGTTCCCCCCTGGAGGTCGACGAAGCGGGAGAGTGTATTGCCGGCGCTGCGGGAGTGGTCTGCGCATTGGCGTACTGTGTAGCGTGGGCCGAGCGAGTCACTATCAAGCTGGAGCACATGGGTGCCGGGCTTGATGCCTTCCAGGTGCCATCGGCCCTGGTCATCGGTAATCACCGAGCTGCCATCTTCCAGATACAGGCGTGCGCCAGCCATACCGGCGCCAGCGCGGTCGCCGCACTGGCCGATGACGACCCGGCCCATGAGGAAAGCGCGGTCATTCAGGAATGCCTGCTCGACCGTTACGATGGCCTGCGCCGTGTTTGACGTAACGCCACCGTTGCTTGAGGCAACGGCTGTGTTGATGGCCTTGCCCGGCTGGGCCTGTACGGTGGCCTCGGCGACGTATTCGATGATGGCCTTTTCGCCAGCGGCGAGACTGCCTACGGGTACACTGACGCGCTTTTGCGTCAGCGCTGTGGGCTGCAGCGGTGCGCCATTGCGACGGATGGACTCCGCCTGGATGCGGAAGCCTGTCGGCAGAACGTCATCCAGTGAAATGCCTGTCAGGTCAGCGCTGCCGCGGTTGGCCACAAGGATGCGGTAACTGACCAGTTCACCCTGGCTGACGGTGTCGCGCAGTGCCTGCTTGGAGACGAACAGGGCGCCGGTGCCAGGTGCAGCGGCGGCACCGATTCGCGCCTGTTTGGAGCCCTGCTGGGCATCGAACGCGGCAAGTGCCACGTAGTAGGGCGCCTGCGTCGTCAGCTGGTCATCCACATCGCCATAGTTCTGGTAATTGATCTGGATGGTGCTGTTGGCCGGTATCGGCAGGCTGCCACCGTTTTGCAGGTAGCCGACGAAGGTGTTGCTGCCGGACGTGGTTTCTACCAGGGCAATCAGGTAATCGCTGGTAACGCCGGCGCTGGTGATGCTGGCACTGACGCCCACAATGCGGAGCCCGTCCGGTCGCGTGCCGAAAGCAGAGGCGGGAAGCTGCGGTTGTTCCAGCACAAGGAACAGTGCCTCGCCAGCAGAAAAATCGTTACTGGGTGTCAAGGTCACAAGCTGGTCGATGGCAATGGCAACGCCCTGCGCATCCGTGGGCGCGGGCAGGGCGCCGAGGATGGTCGGTGTCGTGCCACCAAGGCTGTCGGCGCTTGCGAAGTGGCTGCCATGCACGTTCAGTGCGGCTGTGCCACTGGGATCATATCGATAGAAACGCAGGTTTTCGTACCGCGTAACCAGCACGTTTGATTGGATGCTGCCGCCATTCCAGTTGAAGGTGGCGGGCGGCTGGATGATTTCGTAGGCTGCGCGGGCTGGCGCGGGCAGGGTCATGGCGGCCGCAAGAGCCAGCATCACGACAACATAAACGCTGACAGCATGACGCATACGCGCAAGGCATCCCACCGACGACCTGTCGGTGTTTTGCTGCGTGCGTGCGCGTGCCAGCCAGGTGCTCATCAGTCCACAGTCACCCGGAACACCACGATGGCCGTTTCACCATCAGCAATGACGCCTGCGGCGCCAGAGGGGCTGTTAATCTGTAGTCCACCCTCGTCGAGGGGGAATGGTGACGTGCCCGCATCGGCCACGGGATTGCCATTCATCGTCGTGCTGTTGGCCACGTATTCGACAAATACGGGAATGGAATCTTCCAGTACTGCGCCTGTGAGCGTGCTGCCGGGGTTGCCCGATACGGTGAGCCTGTATTCCAGCAGTTCGCCGCTGTAGGCGCTGACACCAGCGCTGGCAAAGGCGCCCCCATCAGTGACGTTGCGTACTTCCTTGATCAGGTTGCCGTCACTGGAAAGCACGGTAGTGGTGGCTGCGAGACCGTCGTTGTAGGAGATCGCGCTGCCGGAACTGTCGACGGCGCTTGTGGTACCGCTGAGTGACAGCGTGTGAACACCATTGGTGCCTGCGGCTGCAGGAGTACCAGCGGTGATTGAAACGGTGACACTGGTCTGCTCGCCAAACTGGGTGCCAGCGGCAACAGTGCCGGCGCCGATGGCGGGTGCTCCCGCAGTTACTGCGGACAGTGTCAGGCGGGTTGGTGTCTCCGCCGTTGTGGTATTGCCCGTGGTAGAGGCCGGTGTGCCAGCACTCAGGGAGGCAATTTCGTAGACGTAGTCGGAGCCGCCGATGTTGATGACGATCCGGTCCGCCACCACGAGATTGCTCTCTGAGCCAGCCGGTATGAACAGATTACCCGCAGCATCTGACGCCGCCGACGTGATTGATGCGCCCAGCACAATACTGCTGCTGGATACGCCCAGGCCCGTGGGCGCTGTGACGTTCGCGTCGGCACTGGCTGGCGCCAGGCTGTAGGTGTCACTGCCATTACTGGTGCTGTGCAGTGTGTAGACATAATTCGCCGTATCCGACGCAAACACGTCGATGTTGGCCTGGTCCACGCTGAACACGGGTGCGCTGGGCAGTGTTGCCACCCGCACCTGTACAGCAGCGGTGACCTGGCCACCGGCGAAACTGAGTGTGGCCGCATTGTGAATCGTCGCCCCGCCGCCCACAGCTGCGTGGGCGCCAGAAACGACAAAAGCGAGACCTGCAAGGCTCGCCAGAATGCGACTCAATATTTTCCTCGACATATCAACCTCCTCCTCGGAAAAAGGGGGAGCCGGGAGGACTCCGGCTCCCTGAACCTGAGGATGATCAGTCGAGTGTTACGCGGAACAGCACGTAGCTGGTCTGGCCACCAGTGAGTGAGCCACCGGTGCCGCTTCCGTCCGGGCCGTCTGTGCCGGCACTGTCGCTACCGCCTGCGCCTGCATAGACGTATACCGTATTGCTGTTCACTTCGGCGCTATCACCATCACTGCCGCCTTCAGACGGATTGACGAATGCATCGGCACCGACCGGATCCAGCTGGATCGAGCCTGTGACCAGCGAGGTGAAGCCAGGCACCGGATCGCTGACGATGATGTTATCCGCCTGGGCAAAGCCGGCCGGGTTTTCCACCACCACCAGGTACTCAAGCGTGTCACCAGGGGTTGTGCCGTCTGCAGAACCCGGCTCTGCACTGACGCCGGAACTGTAGAAGTCGGTGCCTGCGCCGCCGATGGTGACGGTGATGTCAGCGGCGGCCGGGTTGTTGGCGCCGGTGGTGACATTACGCACGTACTTGGTGACATTGAGTGCCGCCCTAACCACGGTGACCGTCACGCCTGCGCCATCCACGGTGATACCGGGATCATCCTGTGACGTGAACGTGGTGGTGGTGACGTGGGTGCCGGAGGTATTACCTGCAGTCACCGAATCGGTGGTGATGGTCACAGTGGCAGTACGCTGCTCGCCGATGATCAATGCCACGGCATAGGCGTTTGCAGTGCCCTGGGTGCCGCCGGTGAGCGTGTCGCTGTCCACGGTGATGGTAACCACGTTCGTGGCTGCACCAGTGGACTCATCAATGGCCGTCACAGTAACCACTTCAGCGCTGCCGGTGGGGTCAAGGACGATGGTTTCGCCCACGGCAATACCGTTGACGATGCCGTCGTTGGTGCCATCGAAGGGCACGCTGATGACTGTGTTGCCGGCGGTTACCGCTGTGGCCACGGTGGTACCACCGAGGGTGACGTCAGTATCACCGCCGAAGACCGGTGCGCCGTCCATGGTGGTGTCCACGGAATTGTTGGTGATGTCATAGGTGTCTTCACCATTGGCGGTACCAGTGATCGTGTACACCAGGTTGTACGTGGTGGACTCGTTCGCAGGGTTGATGTCAGCCGGAACCGCGACCAGCGGTGCCGTGGGCACCAGGTTGACGGTGAAGGCGACGGATGCGGTGACCGGGGTCTGGGCATTGCCGCCCGTGTCGTCAAAGCTGACGGTCACCTCGTTGGTGATGGTGGTGTTTGCAGCCGTGCTTGCCAGCAGATTGCCGGACAGGGCGGCCAGGCCACCCAGTACAGCAACGCCAAGACTGCGCTTGATCAATGTTTTCATGGTCTTGTCCTCAGGTTCAGTGCCGAAAAGTCATGGCTCGCTGGACACGCGGCACCGCCGTGCCAGCGAGTTGTTGCCTGGTTACGCCGGTTATTTCACGGTGGCGCTAAAGCCCACAGCGCCGTCGCTGCCGGCTGGAATTGTCGGGATCACCCAGCGGATGTTGGTGTAGCGCTCCGGCGGAGCGGCCTGTTCCTTGCCGGTGCCGGTGTCACGCCAGGTGAGAGATGCCGGCTGCTTGTAGGTCTGGCCGCCATCGATGGAAAACAGGATCTGCGCACCGTCACCCCAGGCAGAGCCCGCCTGGTACAGCTGGGCGGGGTCAATCGGGTTATCCAGCTTCACGTTTACAGCGGCCTCGTCGCCGTTGTTGCTGTAGCTGAGGGTGTAGTGAACGGTATCCCCCGGGGCCACCGTGCTGGCCGGCTCCCGGCGGGTGCTGATCTGCCCATTTTCGTCAGCGGTGCGGATTTCACGCTCCGCGAGGATGGACATGCTCACCTGGGGGGCCGCCAACAGGCCTGATGACAGGCCAAAAAGTCCCATAAAAATCAGGGTTTTAACGGTATCAAGGTGAATTCTTTTCATGGCTTTCTCCTTCGACTGAATGCATTGGCAGCTGTGTGCTGCCAGGTCCTGCAGGTAATGACGAAAATTGCGTGCCAGTAACGGCCCGTCGACCGAATGCGGCGATGGACGGCCGTGAGGCGGGGTTGAACGGTAAAAAATCAGGTATGCCAGTAACTTGGCGCGCAGATTTAACGGTGTCATGATGCGGGTTCGGGCCCTGGCAGTGTGACATGTGTCACGGAATGGCAGTGATTGCCATCACGCTGACATTATCTGTTAGGCCTACAAAAAAGCTAGTAAAAAAGTGTTTGTTCTGGGGGAATTCCTGACTGGCTGGTACCAGAAGTCTGATGCAAGAATCAGTGACTTAGGGGCAAGTCAGAATGCCTGCAGATGACCAAAAAGGATGAGAGAAACTCATCTGTTAGCGGAGCACGGTGTCGTACTCCAGCTGGAAGGAGGCGCCGTTGGCGTTCATGGTGCCGGTCATTGGCACGCGAAAGTGGGTGACATTGGCGTCATAGCCGGCCGGGGCGCCGCCGCCGCCAGACATGGGGGTGTAAGTGTAGGTGATACCGCCGTCGTCCGAGTAGGACGGAGTGCCCAGGGTCAGTCCGCTGGGCGTGGCGCCGTCGGTAAAACGGAACGGGGTGGCGGCGCCAAAAGTGTTGATGGCAAACGCCACGAATTGGGGCAGCTGGTCTTCAACGGCGACGTTGGTGGCGGCAACAGTGGCGATGTTGCTGATCGACACGGTGAAGCGTACAGCGCTGCCGGGGTCAACGTTGGCGGACGAAGACACCTTGGTTACAGTCAGCTCGGGCGCCGGCAGCACCTGGACAACGGCGCTGCTGCTGTCATTGCTGGCGTCATTGTCGGCCTCAGCGCTGGCGCTGATGGTGGCGGTGTTGGTGGTGTTGATGGCCAGTGGCACGTTCAGGGCCAGTGCCGTGATGGTCAGCGTCTCGCTGGTCTGCGCCGGTAGCGACGCCAGCTGCCACTGGTCCGGCACCGAGTCCGCATCCGTGTCGACAAAACTGCCCGCAGATACGGTGTGACTGACGTAGGTGAATTGAGCGGGGAGCTGGTCATCCACGGTAATACTGCTGAAATCATCGAAGAGAAGGTTTTCCAGCAAGATGGTATAGGTCACTGTATTGCCTGCCTGCACAGTGGCAGCACTGGCACTCTTGCTGATCGCCATGTCCGGCGGGAAAAGCACTGACGCGCCGCCGGGGCCGCCCATGTTGTCGTCCAGCTGGTTGGGAATATTGGTGCCGTTCGACGACGAGATATGAAAACCAACGTTGGCTGGCTGGGACAGGCCCAGTGCTGTCCAGGCAATGGCGATCTCCATTTCGGTGCCGGTGCTGGCGCCGCCCTTGGCCTTGTACTGCTGTACGCAGCTTTGGTTGAACAACGGACCGGGCATGTCATACCCATCCGCATTGCCGGTGTTCGGGTCTGTGAGCGAGTCGCCGGTGCTGTTGTTGACCGCATTGTAGCGGCAGATCTCCACCGTGGTGTCGCGGTTACTGCCTTGCCAGGACACGTGCACCACCGGTTCGTTGTCTTCCTGTGTGCTGCTGTTATTGGTGTCCAGGTAGAACCACCAGTCGGTGGCGTTGCTGAGGCTGGCGTAGCGGCCCACGAACAAATAGATGTTGTTGGTATCCCAGGTGAATGAAAAGGTCTTCAGGTCACGGCCGGTGCTCTGTACCTGGTAGTCGAGATCGCAGCCGCCGCTGCCCGGGGCGATGGTGCCTTCGCAGTCGGCGCTGAACTGGCCCGGGTTGGTAAGAATATTGGTCGGCGAGGTCCAGTCACTGATATTCCCGTCGATGGTAATTGTGCGACTGATCAATGCGCCATGGGCGGCACCGAACAGGGTCAGCAACAGCAGTGCCGTGAGGATCTGGTGTGTCAGGCGCCGCATGGCTCACCCTTGGAAGTGTGATCTGGTTGGCAAATATTGTCGCTGCCAGCGCGGCGATTGCAAAGTGCTTGTTGGTCCAGGTGCGTAAAAGGCATAAAAAAAGCGCCCGGCGGTGCGGGCGCTTTCTTCACTGACCCTGCAGGATCAGGGCAGCAGGTGAGAGACGGCATCGCGCTCTTCAGCCAGCTCCTGCTCGGTGGCCTTCATGCGGTCGGTGGAGAACTCATTGCAGGCCAGGCCTTGCACGATTTCCCAATCGCCGTTCTTGCACACGCACGGGTAGGAATAGATCAAGCCTTCCTGGATGCCGTAGGAGCCATCACTGTAGATGCCCATGGATACCCAGTCGCCCTCAGCGGTGCCGAGTGCCCAGCTGCGCATATGGTCGATGGCGGCGTTGGCGGCGGATGCGGCCGAGGAAGCGCCACGTGCCTTGATGATGGCGGCGCCACGCTGCTGCACTTCCGGGATGTAGGTGCCTTCGTACCAGTCCTGCTCGACTTCATCGATGGCGCTCTTGCCGTCAATCACGCAGTGGTGCAGGTCCGGGTACTGGGTGGAGGAATGGTTACCCCAGATGGTCATCTTCTGGATGTCGTTGACCGTCTTGCCCAGTTTGTTGGCCAGCTGCGCCATGGCACGGTTGTGATCCAGGCGGGTCATGGCGGTGAACTGACGCGGATCGATGTCCGGCGCATTGCGCTGGGCGATCAGGGCGTTGGTGTTGGCCGGGTTGCCCACCACCAGGACCTTGATGCCCTTGCTGGCGTTATCGTTGATGGCCTTGCCCTGGGCGGAGAAGATCGCCGCGTTGGCTTCCAGCAGGTCCTTGCGCTCCATGCCCGGGCCGCGCGGACGGGCACCAACCAGCAGGGCATAGTCGGCATCCTTGAAGGCCACATTGGCGTCGTCAGTCTGTACAATGCCGGCGACCAGGGGGAAGGCACAGTCTTCCAGCTCCATGACCACGCCTTTCAGCGCTTCCAGTGCCGGGGTGATTTCCAGCAGCTGGAGGATTACAGGCTGGTCCTTGCCGAGCATGTCACCGGAGGCAATCCGGAACAGCAGGGAATAGCTGATTTGACCGGCGGCACCGGTGACCGCTACGCGTACGGGAGCTTTCATCAATCTTCTCCTTGGGTCGCTTTTGGCGAAAACACTTGGGGTAAGGCCGCGCGGGTGAGCGCAGCCGGGTAAAATCGCGGCGCATTATAATGGCTTGCGGCAGGAATCGCACGGATCAGATGCAGATGACGAAAACACGGCAGTTTGACGTGCTGGTGGTGGGTGCCGGGCAGGCGGGTTGTGCGGCGGCCCAGGACCTGGCCATGGCAGGCCTGGAGGTGGGCCTGCTGGAGCGTGCCCCGGCCCGGGTGACCAAGCCCTGTGCCGGCGGCATCACTATCAAGGCGGCGCAGCGCTATCGCTTTTCCCTCGACCCGGTGATCCGCCAGACCAGTCACTGCCTGGAGATATCCCTGGGCGGCAAGCGCGCGCGCTGCCTGGAAAGCCCCGCGCCGGTGGCGCTGCTCACCCACCGGCCGGAGCTGGATCTGTTCTGTCGCCAGCAGGCCCAGGCCGCAGGTGCTGAATTGATCGGCATCCGCAGCCCGGGCGCCGTGCACCAGGGCCGCGAGGCGGTCACGGTAGTGGCTGGGGAGCAGCGGTTCAGCGCACCCTGGCTGATCGCCGCTGATGGCGCCAACAGCCGTATACGCCGGCTGGTGCACGGCGGCGGCCAGCATGCCGGGGCCTTTGCCATCGAGGGGCTGGTTGCCGCTGAGCGTATTGACGCCATGCCGCGCATGCGCATGGATTTCGGCTGTGTCAGCGATGGTTATGGCTGGCTGTTTCCCAAGGCGGACCACGTCAACGTGGGTCTGTACATCGCCCATCACCGGCATCATGTGGCCACGCGGCAGGCGCTGGCCCGCTATGCCCGTCAGGCCCTGGGTGTGGACGATATCCAGTGCGTACAGGGTTATCCGCTGGGCACCTGGGGTAATGCCCGGGCAATGGTGACAGGACGGGTGCTGTATGCCGGCGACGCGGCCGGGTTCACAGAGCCGTTGCTGGGTGAGGGTATTTACGGCGCAGTCATCAGCGGCCAGGCAGCCGCCCGGGCGGTAATTGCAGGATCAGCGGACAGTTACTGCGAAGCGATGATGGCCTGGCGCCATGAGCTGTCACGCGTGCATGGGTTGACGCGCCTTTTCTACGGGGTGTTGCCGGTGAGCTACGGGGCGCTCAAGCATGTCATTGGCGCGCCGTTGGTCCGCGGTGTCAGTCGCGGCCTGACGCTGGGACAGACGGTGCGCTACTGGCGTCGCCGGATGGCAGGCTGGCCCGGCGACGGTCAGTTCTGATCTGCCCCCGGAGGGCCGCCATTCTGGCGAAACAGCAGTGGCGTGGTATCGAACCAGCGCTTGAAGGCGCGGTTGAAAGCGCTCTGCTCGGAGTAGCCCAGGTCTGCCGCGATCTGGCTTACAGTGCGACGGCTATTGAGCAGCCAGTCACTGGCCAGCTGCCGGCGTTCATCTTCCAGCAGGGTGGAGAAATCGGTGTTTTCGCTGCGCAGGCGGCGGCGTAACGTCCACGGTTTCATGCCCATGCCATCTGCCACATTCTCGACCTGGGGGATGGTGGTTTCCAGCTGGGTGCGGATTTCGGCCCGCACCTGGTCGATCAGGTTGTCCCGGGCCAGCACCCGCGTGACTGCCTGCTGCACGCGGTTGCGCATGATGTGGTGCAATTCCGGGTCGGCATCCTTGAGGGGCAGATCCAGCAACCGGGCGTCCAGTACCAGCCGGTTGTCATCGGCAGAAAAGACCACCGGGCAACCGAACACGCGCTGGTGTTCGCTGTCATCAGCGGGGGCCGGATGGCTGAACTGGACACGGGCGGGGTTGTCATTAGTGCCGGTAATCCAGCGCCCGAAGGTAACCGCCGCAGAAAAAAAGGCCTCCACCCGGTGACGGGCCATGGCGCTGTCATTCCCGGGTATGTCCAGCACCAGGCTGACCTGGTCGCCGTCCTGGAGCAGGCGGCATTCGGCGAACTCGCTGGTGACACGCTGGAACGGCACCATCAGCTCCACGGCCTGGCGCAGTGTCGCGCTGGACATGCTGGCGTAACCGAGCTCGCCCAGGAAGCGTGGGCGTACCCGTTCCCCCATGTGCAGCCCGAATTGCTGATCATCGCTGTCGCGCACGGCGCGCTGCAGCAACTGTTCCTCGACGCGCAGGGGAATGCGTGCCTGCGGCGCCTCCAGTTGTTCATCGGAAATGCCCAGGCGCACCAGGTCATCACTGAGATCCACGCCCGCTGCCAGGGCGGCATCGAGCAGGAATTCCAGCCAGAATGAGGCGACGGTTTGAGAGCCGAGATGCGATTGCGTCACGTGAGCCCGCTTATGGTGAACCGGTTCAGGGAGTGACTAGTCAATGCAACCTGCACGCTCCTGTCAACGAAAAGCGCGGCGGCAAGGAGGGAGGGCCGGGGCAGCCACGGCTGCCCCGGAACAACGCTCAGGCGGCGGTGGCTTTTTCCAGCTTGCGCAGTTTGCGTGACAGGCTGTCCAGCTTCTTGTTCAGTGCCTGCATGTCGTCGCTGGTGGGCAGGCCCAGTGCACCCACGGCACGGTTGGCGATGGATTCGACGCGCGAGGCGTCCGCTTTCTTCGCCGTGGTGGTCTTTTTCTTCTGGCCTTTGCTGCGCTGCTTCTCGAACGCTTCGCCGGCCTTGACCAGGTCCTCGAACAGGCCGGTAGCACCGCCCTCGATCCGGCTCAGTGCACCGCGTGCTGCCGCCTGCAGTTTGTCGGCAGCGGCTTTCAGGTCCTCACGGGCCTCTTCGATGCGTGCTTTCAATTCGGTTTGTTCCTGTGACTCGCTCATGTACAACTCCTTGAACAATGACTTCGTATGGATGCAGTGTCCGGCCGGCTCCGTTCCGCCTATCCCCATAGCCTGATGAAGCGGTGTCGGCCTGCGCGCAGTGTAAAAGGGGCAAGCACGAACTGCCGCAATTCTGTCTGACAATTGACATCCGACGATGTCTCTTGCCGGTGTCTCGTTGGCGCCCCGTTCTGCTAGAGTCCATGCCCACATGTCCGGAGGGTGCCTCATGAATAACCGCGTAGTGGAAACCACCAGTGGCAGGGTGCAGGGCATCGACCTCGACGGGGTCAGGGCCTACCGCGGTGTGCCGTTCGCCAGTCCGCCGCAGGGTGACCTGCGTTTCCGTCCGCCGCAGCCCGTGAAGCCGTGGTCGGGTATCCGCGCGGCAGATCGCTTTGCTGACGCTGCCTGGCAGATGCCCAATCCGCTGATGGCGTCGGAGGCCATCAGCGACGACTGCCTGTACCTGAATGTCTGGGTGCCCGAGGGCGACGGACCATTCCCGGTGATGGTCTGGATCCACGGTGGTTCCTACACCTCAGGCTCGCCGTCCCAGGTGCTCTATAACGGCGCGGAGCTGGCCCGTCGCAACCAGGTGGTGGTGGTGAACCTGAGCTATCGCCTGGGTGCCTGGGGGTACGGCTGGTTCCGCGACCTGCTGCCGGATCTTGGCGAAAGCGGCAATCTTGGCCTGCAGGATCAGCTGGCCGGGCTGCGCTGGGTGTCAGACAATATAGCCGGCTTTGCCGGCGACCCGGGTCGGGTGACCGTGTTTGGTGAGTCTGCCGGTGGGTTCAGCGTTGCCACGCTGATGGCCTGTCCGCAGGCACAGGGCCTGTTCCAGTCGGCCATCGTACAAAGTGGCGCCGGTGACTTTGTGATGTCGCCGGCACAGGCCTCGCGGGTTGCCCAGCGGGTGCTGGACGAACTGCCCGGCAGCGGTTCTGCCCTTGACCGGTTGCTGGCCGCTGACATGAAAGCCCTGGTGCGGGCCCAGAACCGAGCTGCCCGCCAGGTGGTCGAGCGCGGGCTGCGCGCCAATACGCCACAGTTTGGCATGACCTTCATGCCGGTGGTGGACGGTGACCTGCTGCCACGGCTACCGGTGGACGCAGTGGCGGCGGGTGCCAGCCGCACTGTGCGCCTGATGGCTGGGGTGTGCCGGGATGAGTGGAACCTGTTCCAGTACGCGCCGCCGTTCAATGGCAATGTGCCGCTGGAGACATTCCGTGCCATGCCGCGCGAAGAGATACTGCGGCGCTTGACGCGCAACCTGCCCGGTAACGGCGAGGCGGCCCTGGCGCATTACGAAAACGAGATCGAGGTGCATCCGCGCCGCGGGCTGATGGATTATTTCAGCGCCATGGAAACCGAGCGTACCTTCACAGTGCCAACGGTGCGCCTGCTGGATGCGCAGGTGGGCGCCGGCGGGCAGGCCTGGGGCTTCCGATTCAGTCATGAGATCGACAGTTTCGGGGTGCCACTGGGTGCCTGCCACGTGTCCGACGTGCCTTTCGTATTTGGCCTGGCTGACACACCGGCGGGCCGCCTGTTTACCGGCGGTGGCGCGCCGGCGGTCGAGATAGAGGGGCGAGTGATGGCAGCCTGGGGGGCGTTTGCCCATGGCGAGACGCCAGGCTGGGACGATTGGGCAAGCGACCGGCAAGCCAACAATTTCGGTGGCCGGGAGGCGCGAGTCGCTTTGCTCAGCGCATCGGGAGAGCGTTTCTGGAACGGCATCATTCCCGCACCAGGCGTTGGTGCGGACAAGGAGGCAGCATCATGAGTGTGGCAGCAGCCATTGAGGAAAAACTGCGGTCTGCTTTCGCGGTGGACTGGCTGGAACTGGACAATGAAAGCGACCAACACAGTGGTCCGCCCGGGCGGGAATCGCACTTTCGCCTGGTGCTGGTGTCCGGGGATTTCGCCGGGCAGCGTCCGGTGCGGCGTCACCAGGCGGTCTATGCGGCGCTGGCGCAGGAGCTGGATGGCCCGGTGCATGCCCTGTCCATGCACCTGTTCACCCCTGAGGAATGGACGCAACGCGGTGAGCATGCAGCTGCCTCGCCGGCCTGCCGGGGCGGCAGCAAATCCGGCGGCTGACGGTTCAGGCGGCGTGTTCGGTGGCCCGGGCTGACAGGTCAGTCAGGGCGCTGGCCAGGGATTCCAGCGCGCTGGTGGGCAGGCCCTGCGTCTGGCCGCGACTGATCCAGGCCGCCAGAATCTGCCGGGTCTGGTCGCCTACCTTGGCAAAGTGGTAGTGCAGGTACGTTTCCAGGTCGAAGGGCATTACCCGTGGGCCCAGGGTCATGATGGTTTTCAGTGCCAGCTTGCGGGGGCCGGCCATGGGGCGGGATACGGAGCGACCCAGGTACTGGCCGGTGATACGGGTCGCCTCGATGCCCGCGTCGGCGGCAAGCGGCAGCCAGGCCGAGCCGCTGAACCCCTTCAGTGACCAGCCCGCCGCTTCCAGCCCCGCCACGGCGCAGATGGTGGCGGCGGCGAGACGCCCTTCCAGCCAGGGCAGGTCAGCGCTGGTTGTCGCCGGCAATCCACCGTGCTTGAGCAGCCTGGCCGCGAGGCGGCCGGCGTCACTGTTGTCGAGGACGGCCGAGCGGGGTGGGGCGAGAAAGCCAATGCCCGGCGTGGGCGTTTCATACCCCGGCAGAGGCGTCTGGAAGCTGATAAGACCAATCAGTCCCTGGGCAATGCTGCCGGGGTACTGGCTGGCCAGTTTATCCATGTCGGCCACATCGGGTGTCCAGGCCACCAGCGCCGGGCAGCCGCGCAGCCGGTCCAGCTGCTGCTGCAGCCAGGGATTGTCCAGGGCCGTGGAGGGCAGGCACAGCCATACCTGATCAAAGTGTCCGGCGCCGGCATCGGTAATCACCGGCAGGTTCTGTCGCTCTTCGCGGGCCTTGCCGAGCAGGGGATAGTGGTGCAGCGTGCGCGGCATCTGCGCGTTGGCGCTGTTGTTGTTACGTGCGAGAAAGCTCACCAGGCAACCCGCCTTCACCAGATAGCGTGCATAGACGGCACCCACGGCGCCACTGCCGATAATCAGGATATGGGCAGGGGTGGGCCTCGTTACCTGCGGTTTGCCAGCCATGCGCGTGTCGCCTCAATGATGATGTCCGTGACCGTAGAATCGTCCATCAGGGCCTGCATTTTCAAGCGTTTGTGCAGGTCCTCGGGGATATCTGCCGTGAGCCGCCGATAGCCGTCCCGGACCGCCTTGCTGCGTTTACGTGCCGGTGCTTTGCGGCCTGGTCGGGCGACGAAGTCCATCTGCTCCATGATTGCTGCTCCTGCCGGTGGAAAGACGGCAGGATACCAGTATCTACACCTATCATTGAAGGCGTAGATATTGAGGCAAATAAAACCGTACATAAGTAGACCATTAAAAAGAGGGGCGTGCACTGGCGTCCCCGGCGATGCTGGACACAAGTAATTTATCAAGATTAATATCCAACTCACTGATTTTATTACAGGGATGTAGCATGAGTGGTTTTGATACCGTGATCATCGGCAGTGGCTTCGGCGGTGCCGTCATGGCCTGCCGCCTGGCCGAAAAGGGCGCGCGCGTACTGGTGCTGGAGCGGGGGCGGCGCTGGTCCCCCTCCACCTATCCCAGCGTCACCATGAAAGACTGGTTATGGGATGAGGACGAGCCGGAGCGCCAGAATGGCTGGCTCGATTTCCGCTATTTCGGCGACATGTCCGTGGCCATGGGCGCCGCGGTGGGCGGCGGCAGCCAGATCTATGCCAATGTCAGCATTGAGGCACCCGAGGAGCGGTTCCGCCAGGGCTGGCCTGCGGCCATTACCCACGCCGGGCTACAGCCCCATTACGCTCGCGTTGGCGACATGCTGGACGTGCAGCACCTGCCGGCCGGCCAGTGGACGGACCGCACCCGCTTGATGAGGGATGCCGCCGCGGCCATTGGTGAGCCCGGGCGTTTCGCCACCGTACCGCAGGCCATCCGCTTCGACCCGGACTGGCATTACGGCCTTGATGACCCGTTTGATCACCGTCATTCGCGCGTCACCACCAACCGGTGGGGCAGGCAGCAAGGCACCTGTATTCACTGCGGCAACTGTGACCTGGGCTGCCCGGTGCAGGCGAAGAATACGCTTGACCTGAATTACCTCGCCCGGGCAGAGGCGCTGGGCGCGGAAATACGACCCCTGCACCAGGTCAGGCACATAGCGCCCCACGGTGGTGGATATCGCCTGCACGTCCGTGACCTGGATGCTGGCGTGGACCGGCAGCTGGATGCCGAGCGCGTGGTGGTGGCGGCCGGCAGCGTCGGCTCCACCGAGTTGCTGCTGCGCTGCCGTGACCAGTACCGCACCCTGCCGGGCCTGAGCGCCCGACTGGGCCACGGCTGGACATCCAACGGTGATTTCCTGACGCCGGCCTGGTATGACGACCGTGAAGTGTCCCCCACCCAGGGTCCCACCATCTCCGCTGCCATCGACTTCCTCGATGGCAGCCGCGATGGCGCCCGGTTCTTTGTTGAGGATGGTGGCTTCCCGGACATGCTCGGCAACCTGCTCGGCCGGGTGGCGCGCGACCCGCGCGTACGCGGGCACCGCCTTGCCCGTGTGTTGAGCGAGTATGCGGATGAATCTGATCCGGCCCGGCGGCTGATGCCGTGGTTTGGCCAGGCCGCCGATAATGCCGGCGGCGTGTTTTCCCTGAAACGGCGCTGGTATGCCCCCTGGCGGCGGGACCGACTGGCGCTGAAGTGGGACTACAGGGCCGCCGAGAAGGCGGTGCAGGGGTTGGCCGACATGCATCTGGCGTTGACGCGTGCCACCGGCGGTGAGGCCGCCACTCCGGCCACCTGGCGCTGGTTCCGCAACCTGGTGACGCCGCACCCGCTGGGCGGCTGCAACATGGCCGACAGTGCTGCCACTGGCGTGGTGGATCACCGGGGCGAGGTGTTCGGCTATCGCAACCTGTTTGTCATGGATGGCTCGGTGGTGCCGGTGGCGCTGGGCCTGAATCCGTCGCGCACCATTGCCGCGCTGGCGGAGCAGGCAGCGGCGGAGATTGCGTGACGGCGACGACTTGCTAAGCTGGGGATAACAGTGACAGGGGTGCACAGAGCATGAGCGAGCAGGCCTTCAATATTGTCTTTTCCGGTGAGCTGGTGGGGGGTGCGGATCCGGCCCGGGTCCGGGAAAACCTGGCACGGCTTTTCAAGATGGATGCGGCCCGCGTGGAGGCCTTGTTCAGCGGCAAGCCCGTGGTCATCAAGAAGGGCGCGGACCAGGCCACGGCGATGAAGTTCCGGGCGGCCCTGCGCCAGGCCGGGGCCCAGTGCCAGATGGTGCCGGTGGGCGGTGATGCGCCCGCAGCTGAGGCGCCCGCGCCGGCCGCACAGGCCAGCTCTGCGGGCAAGGCCGTGTTCGAGGCCCGGGACCCGTCACCGGCGCCTGCGTCGGCGCCGGCCGAGCAGGAGGTGACCGAGATTGAGGCGGCGCCGCCACCGCCGGCGGCGTCAGAACCCGAACCCGCAGCAGCCCTCGAGCCCGAACCTGTGTCCGCACAGACACCAGAGCCGGCAGCAGATCCGGCGGCTGATGCGGGAGACCTGGAAACAGTGGGCACTATCCGCACTGGTGGCACCGGCTTCTCAGGGGCTTTTGCCGTGGCGCCGGTGGGGGCCGACCTGGAACAAAAACGTGATGGCCCTGCACCGGTCGACCCGGACATCAGTCACCTGTCCATGGCGCCGCCGGGCACTGAGCTGGAGGAAATTCGCGAGGAAAAAGAGCTGGTGAACCCCGACATCAGTCACCTTTCCGTGGTGCCCGACGCCGATCAATAGGGAGCTGCAGGCAGGGCAGGGTCATGCTCATGGTCTGCCCACTGCGGCCGTCCAGCAGCAGCAGGTGCAGTGTGTCCGTGTCAGCACGACGTTCGACCACCTGCAGGTCTTCACTATCCAGTGTCTCCTGCCACCAGGGCGCGCCCGCCGAGCCGCATGGGCCTGCCCCTGCCGGTAGCCGGTTGAGCAGTGCCTGCAATGCGTTCACCGTCGCGGACATCTGTCCGGCCCGTTCGCCGAGTGCGTCGGCCAGGGTGGACTGCAAAGCGGCGACCTCATCATCGTCCGGCCAGCGTTCCAGCAATGGCTGCAACCGTGCCCGGGCAATGTACAGGTTGCCCTCGTCAAGGAGTGCCTGCACCTGCGCCATCGGTACCTGTCGCCCGGACAGCTCGGCCAGGGTGGCTGGCGGCAGCAGGGATTTTTCCGTGGCTTCGCCCAGCGCCATGCGTGCGCCGGTCACGTCGCCGTCTGCCAGCAGCGCTTCTATGCGCGCGGCGGTCTCGCTGAACGCCTGGTTGCCCCCTGGTGCCAGCGTGGCCAGCAGGCAGCCGTCAGCCAGCCGTATTTCAACGCGCCAGTTGTTGTCACGGCGAAAGCCCAGGCGTTTACTCGACCAGGTGCGCCAGCGGTCGGCGCCAATGGTCAGGGTCACCGAGGCCGCCTCCTGGTTGTCGTGGAACCAGGTGTGGGTGATGCGCTCGCCGCGTGCACCGGTTACTTCGGTGAAGGCGTAGAGTGCATAGTCATCCGCTGAGACGCTTGTTACCGGCGGCCCGACAGGCTCGCGCCCGGAGATGCCCCGCACCAGCAGGGCGCGCTCAAGGGTTGCGCCATTGCAGGCAGCGGCAGCCGGCGTAGCCAGCCAGTTGATTGCCGCCGCAAGAATAATGCCGGTGTTGAGGAAGAGACGCATACAGCCCCCGTCGCAAAACCCGTATCATAGGCGGCCTGACGTTCCAGGCAAAAGGAGAATCCATGAACGCCACCCAGATCCGGCTCCCCGTCTTGCTCGCCATCGCTGCACTGATTGTCATTATTGCCGGGCTGCGCGCGGCTGCCGATCTGGTAGAGCCGATGTTGCTGGCCGTGTTTTTCTCCATCGTCTGTGCGCCGGCTGTGAGCCTGCTGGTACGTCGTGGCTGGCCAGAATGGGCGGCCGTTATCGTCGTGCTTTTGCTACTGCTGGGTGCGTTGCTGTTTGCGGCGATTGGTATCGGTGCATCTATCAATGGCTTCCTCGAGCAGTTGCCGGCCTACCAGAGTGCCCTGGGTGAACGCATGGGTGGGCTGATTGCCCTGGTGCGTGACCTGGGCATCGACGTTGACCAGCAGGCGTTGCGGGAGCAGCTCGATCCCGGGCTGGTGATGGGCATGGCCGGTAAACTGGTGGGGCGATTCGGTTCCGCGCTGGGAAATGTGCTGCTGATCCTGCTGACGGTCACCTTTATCCTGCTGGAAGCGGCCCGGTTCCCGGCCAAGCTGCAGCGGGCCATGGGTGATGCCAACCGCAGTCTGGCGGTGTTCGAGCGCTTCTCCGAGGGGGTCAAACAGTACCTGGCAATAAAGTCCATGCTCAGTCTGGCCACCGGTGCACTGGTGGCGCTGATGTTATGGTTGCTGGATGTGGATTACCCGGTGCTGTGGGGCGCACTGGCCTTCCTGTTCAACTACATTCCCAATATCGGCTCATTCCTTGCCGCCATTCCTGCCTGCCTGCTGGCCTTCGTGATTCATGGCGCCGGGGTGGCAGCGGCAGCCGGCCTGGGATATGTGCTTATCAATATGGTCATTGGCAACGGTCTTGAGCCAAGGCTGATGGGACGAAGCCTGGGGCTATCCACACTGGTGGTGTTCCTTTCCCTGGTGCTCTGGGGCTGGGTGCTTGGCCCGGTGGGGATGGTGCTGTCGGTGCCCCTGACCATGATTCTGCGCATTGCCCTGGACAGCAGTGAAAATACCCGCTGGCTAGCGGTGCTGCTCGGGCCCGAGGTGGACAGCCGTGATCAGTCCTCGCTGGAAGCAGAGCCTTCGTCAGGCGCATGAAAATACAGGAACAGTTCCTCGACCATCTCCGGGATGGCCCGTGCCAGCTGCCGGGCCATGCCTTCGTCCTGCCACAGGGCGTCCAGGGCCTCGTCGTCGTCGAGGCCTGAAAACAGCAGCATGGGCAGCAGGCGGTGGGCCATGGCCTCCTCGTCACCTGCGTACCAGCTCTCCTCGTCCAGCAGCACGCCACTGATGAAGCCAAAGCACCAGGCACAGAGGTCGTTGCCCTCATCGTCAAGGAACGGGTCCAGGCGGCAGGGAAGGGTGATGGATTCGCCGAACCCGAGCTGGCTCGCCAGGCGCTGGCGCAGTTGCTCCAGCTGTCCGGCCAGCTCCGGATCCATGCCGTCCTCTTCCAGGTTGGCCTGGTCCTGCCAGCCGTCAGTGACCGACGGCGCCACGGCCATGGCGGTGGCAAGCCCGTGTGCCTCGACAAATGAAAAAAGGCTGTCCGGTGAGCGAGACAGTGACGCGGAGAGCGCCTTGCGCAGGGACGGGTAATCGGCGGTTTCCTGGGCCATGGGTGCGATTCCGGTTGAGGCGCTGGCGCTACTGGAAGACGAGACGGTCGCGACCGTCCGCCTTGGCCTGGTAGAGCGCTTCATCAGCGCGCTGGATGATGGCGGCGGTGGTATCACCGGGGCGCGATTGTACGACACCTGCGGAAAGACTGACATGCAAATCCGGGTGCTCGGCAAATTGCTGGGCACCGAACTGCTGGCGCAGTCGCTCAAGCACGGTGCGGGTATCTTCGAGGCGGCCGTCCGGGAATACGATGACAAACTCCTCGCCGCCAAACCGGGCCACCAGGTCGGTGCGGCGCAATGATTCCCTTGCCAGCCGGGCAAAACTGCACAGCACCTCGTCGCCCACCGGATGGCCGTACTGGTCATTGATGCGTTTGAAGTGGTCGAGATCGATGATGGCCAGGTGCAGGTCGCTGCCGCTGCGCTGGCAGCGGTCAAGCTCCTCCTGAAGGCGCTCGAGGATGTAGCGGCGATTGTGCAGTCCGGTGAGTTCATCGCGGATAGCGACCTCGTGCAGCCTCGCCATGGCGTCCTGCAGTTGCTCGTGCGTGGTTTGCAGGGTGGTGTGGTTGTCCGCCAGCGAGGCCTTCTGTTCGCGAATCCGCAACTGCAGGTTGTAGATATAGCCGCCCACATAGACGAACCAGATCAGGCCAAGCAGCAGCACGGAGACATGACCAAAGCTGATCCCGAAGACCTGCTCTTCCCGGTAGTAAACCCATTCATAGCTGGTAAGGGCCATGAAGCAGGCCATCACGAATACCGACATGGCAATCATGCGCACCCGGTCGAGGGAAAAGATGCCGAATGTCATTATCATGAAGTACACCGATAACATGGCACCGCGAATTTCGATGGCGTAACGCAGCAGCACGGTAATGGCGACGATGGCGACCACCATCTGCAACAGTGTCAGGCTGGGGTCACGAAAGCGGCGCGACCAGCGTGAGCGGATGGCAACGAAGATGGCCGCCTGGCACAGGAACAGGGAGCCGAAAATCATCCAGTGGGGGGTGTCATGCCGGAAGATGCCCAGCGCCATGCCGGAGAGGGTGCCGCCCCAGACCAGGAAAAAGGAATACACGGCCATCAGCTGGCGGCGCAGCCGGATGGTCATTGCTCGGTCATGTGTCGGTATGAGAAAGGACACGGGCGATCTCGTTTGACTTGTTATTGTCGCCGGAAGGACGGCGCCTTCCTTTAGAGGGCAAAGCCTATAGCCATTCCAGAACAGTGACCAGTCCGTCACTTGCCGGTGTGCGGGACCTGTGACACGATTCAGACTTTCAAACGCCCGTTTGATTGTAGCAGAGGTAGAGCATGAGTGACGATTTGCCGTTTGACCTGTCGCTGAGCGAAGAGCAGCGCATCATGCGCGACAGCATCCAGCGTTTCGCTGCCCAGCAGATGCGCGAGCTGGCCCGTGACGCGGACGAAGCCGGGCAGGCGCCGGCAGGGTTCTACGACGCGTCCTGTGAACTGGGCCTGGCGCTGTTGCCTATACCTGAGGATGCCGGCGGTGCCGGCCAGCCCCGCGAGCCCATGTCCAATGTACTTGCGGCTGAAGACCTGGGCTACGGCGACATGGGCCTGGCCCTGGGCACGCTGGCACCGCTGGGTTTCATCAATGCGGTCCTCGATTTCGGGACGCCAGAGCAGCAGCAGGCGTTCCTCGCGCCCCTGGCCAGCGAGACGTTCGTGCCGGCCAGTATTGCCCTGATGGAGGGCCGCGCCACATTCGAGCCGTCGGCGCTCCAGACCCGGGCCGTGGCGGACGGGGACGACTATCTGATCACGGGTGAGAAGCGGCTGGTGCCCCTGGGCTGCCAGGCCCGGCAATTTCTCGTGGTGGCGGCGTGCGATGAGGGCGCGCCGGCTGCCTTCGTGGTGCCCGCCGGAACCCCGGGCCTGTCCGCCGAGGCGAGCGACTACATGGGCCTGCGCAGTCTGGAAACAGCCACCGTGACCCTGGATGCGGTACGTGTGCCGGCCTCACACCGGTTGGCTGCGTTTGACCTCGAGCGTCTGGTGGATCTGTCGCGCTTGGGTATTGCCGCCCTGGCGGTGGGCTGCTGCCAGGCCGTGCTGGATTACTGTATCCCCTATGCCAACGAGCGCACCGCCTTCGGCGAGCCGATTGCCCGGCGACAGTCTGTTGCATTCATGATCGCCAACATGGCGATTGAGCTGGAGGGCATGCGGCTACTGGTCTGGCGTGCCGCCAGCCGGGCACAGCAGGGGCTGCCGTTTCACCGTGAGGCCTATCTGGCCCGGGTGATGTGTGCAGAAAAGGCCATGGAAATCGGCACCAACGGGATACAGGTCTTCGGCGGCGCCGGGTTTATCCGCGATTATCCGCTGGAGATGTGGTATCGGAACCTGCGGGCCGTGGGCCTGCTTGAAGGCGCGGTAATGGTCTGAGGAGGCAGGAAAATGATCAATCTGGAAATCCCGAAGAAGCTGCAGCAGGTCCAGCAGATGGCGCACCAGTTATCCGCCACTGTTTTCCGGCCGATTTCGCGCAAGTATGACCGCATCGAGCACTGTGACACGCCGGAAGAGCTCAAGCCGGTGGCGCAGATGATGGCATCCATGCGGCCGTCCCGGGCCAAGGCAGCCGGGAAGGGGGCAAATGATGGCTCCAGCAGCAACGGCGCCAACCTGACCGGTATCGTTGGCATGGAGGAGATGTGCTGGGGCGACGTGGGACTGATGCTGTCCATTCCCGGTACGGGCCTGGGCAATGCGGCCATCCAGGCCGTCGGTACAGCGGAGCAGAAGGAGGCCTTTGGCTCGCTCTACTGCGCCATGGCGATCACAGAACCCGGTGCCGGGTCGGACTCGGCGGCGGTGAGTACCACGGCCGTGGAAGACGGCGATGAATGGGTGCTCAATGGCACAAAGATCTACTGCACCGCGGGCCAGCGCTGCGACGCGGTGGTGGTCTGGGCAACACTGGACAAGTCCCTGGGCAAGGCGGCGATCAAGTCGTTCATTGTTCCGCGTGACAACCCGGGCATGAAGCTGCTGCGGGTGGAAGACAAGATGGGGCTGCGTATTTCCGATACAGCGGCACTGAGCCTGGAAGACTGCCGTATTCCAAAGGCGAACATCCTCGGCTCGGCGGAAATTGCCAATACCGAGGCCGCGCGCAAGAAAGCGTTCGGTGGTGTCATGCAGACCTTCGACAACACCCGTCCGCAGGTGGCGGCCATGGCCCTTGGTGTAGCCCGGGCGGCGCTTGAGATTACCCGCGAAATACTCGAGCAGGAGGGCTTCAAGGGCGACTATGCACGCACGCTGTACAACTCTTCGGCGCTTGAGGCTGAAGTCTATCGCATGGAAGCGGACCTGGATGCGGCGCGGTTGATGACCTACAAGGCAGCCTGGATGGCGGACAATCGCCAGCCCAACTCCACCGATGCCTCCATGTGCAAGGCCAAGGCAGGCCGGGTGGGCAACCAGATCACCCTCAAGTTTGTGGAGATCTGCGGCGAGCTGGGTTACAGCGAAAACTACCTGCTCGAGAAGCTGGCGCGTGATTCCAAGATTATCGACATTTTCGAAGGCACCCAGCAGATCCAGCAGCTGATTGTGGCGCGCAATCTGCTCGGATTGTCGTCACGGGAACTCAAGTAAGGGCCGGGACCGGCCCAGGGAGGCCCCGCCGGCATGCCGACGGGGCCTTTTTTTATCCGTCGGGCGCGGCGCGCTGTTGGCCGGCCGCCGGGCCATGCTAGATTTGCCCTCCCGCGTGGCCGTTTCAGGAGCAAGTCATGTCATTTGCGGACAAGGTTGTCTGGATTACCGGTGCTTCCAGTGGTATCGGTGAGGCGTTGGCGCTGGAGTTCAGTCGCTATGGCGCCCGCGTGGTGTTGTCAGCGCGGCGCGAGGAGGCGCTGGAAGCGGTCCGGCAGAAACTGGTCTGGCCTGAAAATCACCTGGTTGTGCCGCTGGATGTCACTGAGCCGGAGCAGTTCAAACCGGCCCTGGACAAGGTGCTTGCCCATTACAGCAAGGTAGACGTGCTGGTGAACAACAGCGGCATCAGCCAGCGTTCCCTGGTGCGCGACACCAGCCTGGCGGTGGATCGCCGGGTCATGGATGTGAATTACTTCGGGCCGGTGGCCCTGACCAAGACCGTGATGCCGCATTTCGCCCAGCGCAGTGCCGGGCAGGTGGTGGTCATATCCAGCCTGGTGGGCGAGTTGCCGACACCGTACCGAAGCGCCTACTGTGCCTCCAAGCATGCCCTGCATGGCTGGTTCGAGGCCCTGCGCGCAGAAGAGTACGAGCGGGGGCTGCGCGTGACCATGGTGTTGCCCGGTTTCGTGCACACCAATGTGTCCGTCAATGCGGTGACGGCGGATGGCTCTGCCCACGGGCAGATGGACCGCTACCAGGAGAAGGGCATGCCGGCGGATGAATGTGCGGCCCGCATCGTCAGGGCCGTGCAGCAGGAGAAGGAGCAGGTTATCATTGCCGGCCGCGAGGGCCTGGGAATCTACCTGAAGCGTCTGTTCCCGTCGCTCTATAGCAAGATCATTCGTCGTATCAAGGTGACCTGATCCATGTCCGCCGCTTCGCAAAAACAGCCCGGTAACGCCAACGAGGGTGCCCGCCAGCGCGTGCGTTTCAACAAGCTGCAGAAGCGCCTGCGCCGCGAGGCCGGCCAGGCCATCGCCGACTTCAACATGATCCAGCAGGGTGACCGGGTGATGGTCTGCCTGTCGGGTGGCAAGGACTCCTACACCATGCTGGAGATCCTGCGCAGCCTGCAGCTGTCGGCGCCGGTGGATTTCGAGCTGGTGGCGGTGAACCTGGACCAGAAGCAGCCGGGCTTTCCCGAGCACGTGCTGCCGCAATACCTTGAGCGTGAAGGGGTGCCTTACTACATCCTCGAGAAGGATACCTACTCCATCGTCAAGGAGAAGGTGCCGGAAGGTAAAACCACCTGCGCCCTGTGCTCACGCCTGCGCCGCGGCAGCCTGTACGGTTTTGCCGAGGAAATCGGCGCCAACAAGATTGCCCTTGGGCATCACCGGGACGACATCGTAGAGACGCTGTTCCTGAACATGTTTTTTGGCGGCAAGCTCAAGGCAATGCCACCGAAGCTGCGCAGTGATGACGGCAAGCACATCGTCATTCGGCCGCTGGCATACTCCCGTGAAAAGGACATCGCACGCTTTGCGGAGATGAAACAATTCCCGATCATTCCCTGCAACCTGTGTGGCTCGCAGGAAAACCTCCAGCGCCAGGTGATCAAGGATATGCTCAGGGGCTGGGACCGGGACCATCCGGGTCGCATCGAGAATATTTTTGCGGCCGTGCAGAACGTGGCCCCGTCCCAGCTGGCGGATACCCGCCTGTTTGATTTCGAACGCCTCGAGGACGGCCAGTCGGCGACGAACCCCGGCGCTGCCCATCTGCTGGATGTGCTCAACCTGCACCATTGACCGGCAAGTCACGCCTGTGCGCTGGTGGCAGGCCGGGCAGACATGAATTGGTCGCCAGTTTCCGCTAGAATCGCGCCTTCCAAAAACGGCCCCCGGGCCGACTCATACTTCCGTATCGACCGATAGGGCAGGAGCAACATGACCGATCGCATCAAGAAAGGTGGACTGGAAATCTACACGGGTCTCTACAACCTGGTGGTGGACGAGATCATTCCCGGCACCGGCGTTGACGCCGAGCACTTCTGGAGCAGCCTGGAGAGCGTTATCGCCGATCTGGCGCCGCGCAACCGGGAGCTGCTGGCCAAACGCGATGCGATCCAGGCCAAGATGGACGAGTACTACAAGGCCAACCCGGGCCCGATCAAGGACATGGCCGCCTACAAGGCCTTCCTGACGGAGATCGGCTACCTGGTGGCTGAGGGCGACGCGTTTTCCGTAAGCACGCAGAACGTTGACCCGGAGATTGCCACCATTGCCGGTCCGCAGCTGGTAGTACCGGTGAAAAATGCCCGCTTTGCCCTGAACGCGGCCAATGCACGCTGGGGCAGCCTGTACGACGCCCTTTACGGCACCGACATGATCGCTGACGACGACGGTTGCGAGAAGGGCGGCGCGTACAACCCGAAACGGGGCGCCAAGGTGATCGAGTACGCCCGCGGTTTCCTCGACCAGGCAGCGCCGCTGGCCAGTGGCAGCCACGCTGACGCCCGCGGTTACAGCATTGTTGAAGGTGCGCTGGTGGTAAAGACCGCCGACGGTGAAACCGGCCTCAAGGATGCCGGCCAGCTGGTGGGCTATCTGGGCGATGCCGCCAGCCCGTCCGGCATCCTGCTGAAAAACAACGGCCTGCACCTGGAAATCCAGGTGGATGCCAGCCACCCGATTGGTGCCGAAGACCCGGCCCACGTCAAGGATGTGCTGCTCGAGTCTGCCATTACCACGATCCAGGACTGCGAGGACTCCGTTGCCGCCGTCGATGGCATCGACAAGGAAGAGGTCTATCGCAACTGGTTCGGCCTGATGACCGGCAAGCTGTCCGAGACCTTCGAGAAGGGCGGCAAGACCATGACGCGGGAAATGAACCCGGACCGCACCTACACCGGCCTTGACGGTGACACGGTCACGCTGCCGGGTCGCTCCTGCATGCTGGTGCGTAACGTCGGCCACCTGATGACCACCGATGCGGTGCTGCACAACGGCGAGGAAGTGCCGGAAGGTATTCTCGACGGCATGATTACCGTGCTCGCCGGCCTGCACGATCTCAAGGACCTGAACACGCTGAAGAACAGCCGCCAGGGTTCCATGTATATCGTCAAGCCGAAGATGCACGGCCCGGAGGAAGTGGCCTTTGCCGTGGAGCTGTTCAGCCGTGTCGAGGATGCCCTGGGTCTGGCGCGAAATACGCTGAAGATCGGCATCATGGACGAGGAGCGCCGTACCACCGTCAACCTGAAGGAGTGTATTCGCCAGGCGAAAGAGCGGGTGATCTTCATCAACACCGGCTTCCTGGATCGCACCGGCGACGAGATGCACACCTCCATGGAGGCAGGCCCGATGGTGCGCAAGGAAACCATGAAGGGTCAGGCCTGGATCAAGGCCTACGAAGACTGGAACGTGGACATCGGTCTCGAGTGTGGCCTGAAGGGCCATGCCCAGATCGGCAAGGGCATGTGGCCAAAGCCGGACGAGATGAAGGAAATGATGGCGGCCAAGATTGGCCATCCGAAGGCCGGTGCCAATTGCGCCTGGGTGCCGTCACCCACGGCTGCCACCCTGCACGTGATGCATTATCACCAGGTCAACGTGGCCGACGTGCAGGACCAGCTGGCCAAGCGTGAGCGCGCCAGCCTCGATGACATCCTCACCATCCCGGTGGAAGCCAATCCGGACTGGTCTGATGCGGACAAGCGTCAGGAGCTGGACAATAATTGCCAGGGTATCCTTGGCTATGTGGTGCGCTGGATCGACCAGGGTGTGGGCTGTTCCAAGGTGCCTGACATCAATAACGTGGGCCTGATGGAAGACCGGGCCACCCTGCGGATCTCTTCGCAGCATGTGTGTAACTGGCTGCACCATGGCGTGGTCAGCAAGGACCAGGTCATGGAAGCGATGCAGCGCATGGCAAAGGTGGTGGATGAGCAGAATGCCAACGATCCGCTCTACCGGCCCATGGCGGCTGACTTTGATGGCTCCGTGGCGTTCCAGGCAGCCTGCGAGCTGGTGTTTGACGGTATTGCCCAGCCCAATGGCTATACCGAGCCGGTCCTGCACCGCCGCCGCAAGGAGGCCAAGGCCAGGTTTGGCGGCTGACAGGGCTGACGCCTGCACACAAAAAGACCCGGCGCTGCCGGGTTTTTTTGTGCCTGCCGGGTACCGGACTACCCGGGCCATCGGTCCGTTTGGCCCCTAATGACGGTGTCAGCGGCTGGTTTCACCGCCGTTTACTGGTACATTCGTCGTAGAACAAGGCGCGCAGTGCCTGCAAAAGGCCGCCACACATAATAACGATAAAGGTAAAGGTGGAGCTCCATGCGTAATCTCTTTCGCGTCCTTTCCATTGCAGTCTTCCTGGCCCTTGGCGCCTGCGGCGGCGACAGCAGCAACGACGATGCCGCGCTGTTTGCGGCCGCGGCCCAGAAGGACAAGCCGGTGGAGGGCAGGGCGGTCAAAGGCGTCTTGCAGGGTGCCGCAGTGGCCCTGCGCGTGCAGGCGGGCGATTCACTGGTGGATTACGCCACTACCGTGACGGACGACGCCGGTGTCTTTGCCTTCGATACCTTCCCCGATGAGCCTTTCAAACTGGTGGTTTTCGCGCCCCTGGACGGCTCTGCACGCATGCTCTGTGATGCCAGCAGCGGGTGCGGCGACAGTGGCGGCCACCCGCTCGACACCAATGGCAACGGCGTGTTCGATTTTGGTGAGGCCATGCCTCTGCCGGCTGACTTTTCCATGACCGCCTGGTTCGCGGAGCCACCGGCCGATGGTGCCCTGGCAGTCACGCCACTGACCCACCTGGCGGCCACACTTGCCGAGTCCTACCCGGGGCCCGTGGATGCGCGCGCCATTGCCGTGGCATCAGCGACGGTGGCGACGTTGTTCGACCTGCCAGCTGACTTTGCCACGCGTTGGCCGGTCAGCGTCAATGATGCGGATGAACTGGCGGGTGCTGGAGCGGCTGACATGCAGCATGCGCTGTTGGCTGCCGGGTTTGCCGAGCTGGCTACGGCCGGGGAAATGCAGGCAGTGCTGGATGCATACGCCTCGAGCCTGGCAGGATTCGGCGGTCAATTGCCGCTTTCCGGCGGCGAGGGCGACCTGCAGGCACTGGTTGAGGCGGCCGCCACGATGGCCCAGACCTTGCTGGGTGAAGGCGCGACCCTGTCCGAGACACTGGCCGGCCTGCAATCACTGGTGCAGCGCTGGTCCGGCACGCACACCCGTGTGGTGACCGACGTTGAGGTCGATGCCGATGATATGGCCCGCGCGCGGGTGGTGCTGGATGATCTGGACCACTACCTCAACCTGGCAAACATCAACGGCCAGGGCCAGTTCTTTGCCGACCAGGTGGGTCAGCTGGACTGGTTGTACACCCAGGCCTCACTGGACTTTGCTGAAACCACGATTGAAGCGGCTGGCCAGATCATTCTCGTTGCGCTGGTGGGAGACCTGATCGCCGAGCAGTACAACCTGGACGTGCTGGACCTGTCCCTGAACGACCTGTCTGTGCAGCTTGATGTGGACACCCGTGTGCTCACGGTGACACGGGATGACGGCAGTCAGTTTGTCGATATATCAGTGAACATGGACGACATCATTGCCGGGGCTGAAGCCGGCGCCCTGACATACAGTCTGGACGGCCTGGTTGCCAATGATGTGGTCTCCGGAACCATGCAGGGGACCCTTGATATTGCCTTGTATGAGACGGACCTGCTGCCGGTGATCAACGTGGCACACCAGCTGATTCTGGAGAATCCGGAAGTGTCCCAGCAGGATCTTACCGACGCGTTGCTGGCCTTGTTGTCCGAGTTGCATGGTCGCGCCACGGTGACCGGCGACATGGCGCTGTTCAAGACCGCAGATCCCGACTTCGCATTCAGCGTCAGCGGCAGTGCCTGGGGTGAAATCAATGTGCCGGCCGTTGATGAAGGCGGTGATGTGCTGGCGCTGGAAGTGAGTTATGGCGAGATTGTTTCCCCCTGGGGAGACAGCCTCTATTCCCTTGAGGGAGAAACGCCGGCCCTTGCAGTGGCGGTGGGCCAACACGGTGTTCTGGATGCACGTTTCGGCTTCGAGGCCTTCGGCATGCCGGCGATGGAAGTGGACGCCAGCGGGCGCCTGGACAACATCGGCAGCGTGTTTCAACAGCTGCTCGACAGTCTCGGGGCGCCGGGCGCGGAGGGCGACATCCTGGCGTTACTGGGCGCCCTGGATTACTCCATCCTCGACCTGTACGGGTCGGCGACACTGGATATCCCGGCAGACAACAAAACCTACCTGCTGGACCTGGATGGTTTCAGGGTAGACGCGTCCCTGCCCAATAGTGTGGAGCAGGGTATCCAATTCCACCTGACATCCATCAACGGTGGTTATCTTTACGCCGGTGACAGCCTGGTCGGCTCTGTGACCTTTGACTGGGCCAATACCGGGGTGACGCTGTTCCTTCTCGACGGTACGGTGCGCAGCTACTTCCTCGGCCCACTGGACGATCTCCTGCCAGCAGAGCTTCTCGCTGGCCTGCAAGGGTTGGCGGGGTAGGCCCACAGACTGGCATTCTCTGTAAACGGCGTTAAAGTGGGCGGCCCCAGGCCGCCCCGATGTCCCATGCACGCCAACAGTTCACCGGTAATATCCTCCCAGACAGGCTGCCACCGCCAGCTTGAAGCTACCGTGCTGCGCCATCTTTCCAGTCCCTGGCAGAAGCCTGTCTCGAGGCATGGCGAGCAGGCCTTTGAGGCGGCCGCACGATGGCTGGAGCGTCAGGGCTGTGATGGGGTGATACTGGACTCAGGCTGTGGCACGGGACGTTCCAGCCTGGCGCTGGCTGAGCGCCATCCTGACCAGGCCGTGATCGGCCTGGACCAGTCGGAGCAGCGCATTGGCGTGCTGCCAAGGAGCCGCCAGTCGCTGCCCGCCAACCTGCTGCTGGTGCGGGCGGAATGCGCTGATTTCTGGCGTCTGGCCGAATCAGCAGCCTGGCCGCTGAGCCGGCATTACCTGCTTTACCCGAACCCCTGGCCCAAGCCGGGCCACCTGAAGCGTCGCTGGCACGGACATCCGGTCTTTCCGGTGCTGATGCGACTGCCGGGCCGTCTGGTGCTGCGCAGCAACTGGCACGTGTACGTGGAGGAATTTGCCCACGCCGCGCGTCTGGCAGGCCGGCAGGGCGGGACCATGGCCCCGTACGTGCCCGTCGACCCCCTGTCTGATTTTGAACGCAAGTACCACGAGAGTGGGCATGAACTGCACCAATTCTGCCTGCCTGCGGAAATGTCGACCGGTTAATGTTTTTCCCGTTCGTGCTCTGGTACTTATTTCTTACTCAGCGGCAGTACCACCAGCATCCACACGGGGACCAGGCAATGGGGGCAGATGTTCAGGGCGGGATCGGCAGCCAGGAAATCAATTTTGACGACGTACTTTCCACACGTCGGACGCCAGACGAGTATGTGCGTGTGCCCGAGAACCGCCGTGTGGATGCGACGCTGCTGCAGCGTTCGCGCGTGCGCGGGCAGTCGCGCCAGGCGGTGCTGTTCAACGGGCATTTCCTCGAGTGGGTGGAATACCGGGGCCGCCGACCGCTACGCACCCGCGTCATCAATCTGGCGTTCGTGGCGCCGCAGCCCCGTCTGCGCCAGCATGTGGCCTGGTCCTGGTGGGTGGCTGCGGCCATGGTTGCCCTCGCCAGCGCGGAAGCATTCTGGTTCAGTGGGGCCGAGGCCGGCGCGGTGCTGGGTGGATTGGCCGTGATCGTGGCAATGGCCGCTGCCCGTCGCTGCCATCGGCGACTGGTTTTCCGTACCCGCTATGGCGGTATCGCCGTGTTTGAACTGTACGCCGGTTGGCTGCGCCATGCTGCCACCGACCAGTTTGTCGCCCAGCTCCAGGATCGCTGCAGCGAAGCGGAACGGATCCTGCCGCGCTCGCGTGAGCGACTGGCAGCGGAGATGGCCGAGCACCGCAGGCTGATGAAGGCGGGCTGTCTCACCGAGGCGCGTTACGCCCTGGCGAAGAAACGCCTGTTTTCCCGCTTCAGCAAGCCTGTCGCGGCGCCTCCTGTACGGCGCTGACAGCGCCCCGACACATGTCCAGACATGCGCTGGCGCTAGAGATGCAGTTCGCGCAGGGCGGGCTCTGACTCGCTGTACTGCCACCAGTGATCGAACCCACGCAGTACCTTGCGTGCCTGTCCTGCCTCCTCGGTAAAAACATGCCCCTCGGCGGCAAGGGTATGGTCGGGACGCCAAAGCAGGTGGGAGCCGTCTACTGCCAGCCAGGCACAGTTTTCTTCGCGGTGGTCAGGGGCAGCGCGGCGCAACTGGATGTAGGAGGGAAAGCGTCGGGCCAGGTGGATCAGGCGGTGCCCGGCACGAATGGCGCGGGAGCTGTCGTAAAACAATACCCGGATACGGGTGAAGCGGCTGCCCCGCGTGAGTCGTGCCAGCGCATCCAGGGTCGGTGCGCGATCAAGGAGCAGTGGATCAAGATCCGGGGCAAGCACGTCCACCGTGCGCCGGGCACGGCCCAGCACGTCATCGCAGGCCTGCAGCAGGCTGGCTGTGTCAGGGCAGGCTGAATGCACGACCCGGCTCCCGTTGTCAGTGGGTTTCCGCGGCGACTTCCTTGTACATCTGCCGGTGAGGAATGTCGGCTTCCATGAAAATGCCGCCGTTGACCACGAACCCGGCGCTCTCATAGAAGCTGGTGGCATGGGTCTGGGCGTGCAGGAACACTTCCGTCATGCCGGCGACCCGGGCCTCTTCTTCGGCGGTGGCCAGCAGGGCGGAGCCAATACCCTGGTTGCGGTAGGGCTCCAGCACGGAAAGGCGGCTGAGCTGGCCAGACGGCATCAGGCGAATGCAGCCGACAGCGGTGCCGTCGCTGCTGCGCGCCAGGAAATGAGTGGACTGGGCATCTTCGCCGTCCCACTCCAGCGTCTCCGGGACGCGTTGCTCGTCAATGAACACGCGGGTGCGGATCTCGCGCAGTTCCTGCTCCGCGTCCTGCCATGATGTTTTCTCGATGGCGATCGTCATTCAGCCGTTACTCCAGCCAGGCCAGCAGGCCCGCATCGATCCATTCATCCAGCAGCGCTTCCTGCGCTGCATCCAGTGTGCCCAGATCGTCGTCACTGTAGAGACGACGGGCGGCCAGGCGTTGCGCCAGGGCGAGGGCAGAGCCTGACAGGGCCTGGTACTCGCCGTTGAGCCAGACGCCGCCGGCATCATCCACCAGCAGCCGGGCAGCCCCGTGCCGCACCAGCGTCGCCGATGGCGACGACGCGGCAATGTGCCCGCAATCAATGGCGAAATCAAGGCCATCCGGCTGACGGGATTCGGACAGCAGGGCTGACAGTGCATTGCGGCGCACATTACTGTCCAGCAGGGTCAGGGCCTGGTCCACCAGCATCTGCTGGTCGTTCGCGCCCAGGCGCGTGTTGTCTTCCGGGCGTGTCCGGGCAGGGTCGGTAAACAGGCTGTCTGCGCCGCCTCGTGCCGCCTCGTCAGCGAGCCTGTCGAGCACGTCCACCAGTGCCGGGGCACGAAAACCCACCGACCAGGTCACGCAGTCACTGTCGCGGGCGGTGCCCCAGTGGCCCACGCCCGGCGGCAGGTAGAGCACGTCGCCCGGTGATGCCACGAAGGTCTGCTCCACGGGCATGCCGTCGATCAGCTTGAGCTGCGCATGATCCAGCAGCGGCGTTGTGGCATCGCAGGTGGGCCCGATGTGCCACTCCCGTGTGCCATGGGCCTGCAGCAGGAACACGTCGTAGCGGTCGAAGTGCGGGCCGACACTGCCGCCTTCGGCGGCATAGCTGATCATGATGTCTTCCAGCCGCCAGCCGGGCAGGAAATCGAAGCTGTCGAGCAGCAGGGAGACTTCTGTCAGGTAGTGATCCACCGACTGTACCAGCAGGGTCCAGTAGCGGGCCGGCAGCGTGTTGAAGTCGGCCTCCGAAAAAGGCCCGTTCTGGGCATTCCAGGGGCCATCGCCATGGCCGCTGATGATGCGTGACTCCACTACATCCTCGAGCGCCAGGGCAGCAAGCAGCTCCGCACTGGGATGCTCAAGGCCGCGCGCCGCGCCAGGCATGAACAGCGGCGTCTTTTGCCAGTGGCGGGCAAGGAAGTCGCCCGCCGCCATGGGCAGCTTGAATTCAGGCAGCATAACGGGTCAGGCGCGCCTAGATGCTGCGAGCCTGGCTTTCGGCATTGCCCACGTAGGTGGCAGGGGTCAGTGCCAGCAGACGTTCCCTGGCATCGTCCGGGATATCGAGCCCGTTGATGAAGGTCTCCAGTGCCTCCTGGGTAATGGCCTTGCCGCGGGTCAGCTCCTTGAGTTTCTCGTAGGGCTTTTCGATGCCGTAGCGACGCATGACGGTCTGGATGGGCTCGGCGAGTACTTCCCAGGCAGCGTCCAGGTCCGCCGCCAGGCGCTCACCATTGGCTTCCAGCTTGCTGATGCCCTTCAGGGTCGCTTCATAGGCGATCAGGCTGTGTGCCAGGCCGACACCGATATTGCGCAATACGGTGGAATCGGTGAGGTCGCGCTGCCAGCGTGACAGTGGCAGCTTGGTGGCCAGGTGGTCCATGAGGGCATTGGCGATGCCGAGGTTGCCCTCCGAATTCTCGAAGTCGATCGGATTGACCTTGTGCGGCATCGTGGATGAGCCGATTTCGCCCGCTACCGGGCGCTGCTTGAAGTAGCCCAGGGAGATGTAGCCCCAGATGTCGCGGTCGAAATCCAGCACGATGGTGTTGAAGCGCATCAGTGCGTGAAAAAATTCGGCAACGCAGTCATGCGGCTCGATCTGCGTGGTGTAGGGGTTCCATTCAAGCCCCAGGCTCTCCACGAATTCGCGCGCAAACGTGGGCCAGTCCACTTCCGGGTAGGCGGCTATGTGGGCGTTGTAGTTGCCCACGGCGCCATTGATCTTGCCGAGCAGGGGGACCTGCTCGAACTGGCTGCGCTGACGGCGCAGGCGTGCCACCACGTTGGCCATTTCCTTGCCCACCGTGGTCGGTGAGGCTGACTGCCCGTGGGTGCGGGACAGCATGGGCTGGTCGGCGAGCAGGTGAGCCAGCTTGCTGATGGCATTGATGACCCGGTCCATCACCGCAAGGATCTCGTCGCGTGCCTGCTTCAGCATCAGGCTGTAGGACAGGTTGTTGATGTCCTCGGAGGTGCAGGCGAAATGCACGAATTCACCGATGGCGCGCAGCTCCTCGTTGCGGTCGAGCTGTTCCTTGATGTAGTACTCCACCGCCTTGACGTCATGGTTGGTGGTTCGCTCGATTTCCTTGATCCGTTCCGCGCCGGCCATGTCGAAGCTCTGCGACACGTTGCGCAGGTTCCAGGCGGCGTCGGTGCTGGGCAGGGGCACTTCCTTTATGGTCTTGTTGCGGGTCAGGGCTTCCAGCCAGTGGACTTCCACCCGGACCCGGTTGCGGATCAGGCCATATTCGCTGGTTATCTCGCGCAGGGCATCTGCCTTGCTGGCGTAACGGCCATCCACAGGGGAGATGGCGGTCAGGGGGTGAACAGTGCTGGACATGAATACGGCTCCCGGAAGCGGTAAAAAGCGGCGCAATGATAGCGCAATTCTTGGCAGTCTGCTCTGCCCGAAAAGGCGCTCATCAGGGCGTGATCTGGCGACGAACCTGCTCGACCTGCTGCAGGTAACGGCGCCGGCCCAGCATCAGGCGCCAGCGACGACCGCCTTGCTGGTGCCAGAGAAAGGCAGCCCGGACACCGCCGAGAAACAGGGCACGGATGCGTGCCGCAACGCTGTCGTCCTGGAGATGGCGCGGGTTGCCCTGTACGCGGATGCGGAAACGCAGCGTGCCAAGGGTGTCCACGTAGATGCCGGCCAGACGCTGGCTGAACTCCGGGCCATGACGGTCAGGAAAGTGCGGCAGCTGCGCCTCGAGGGCTTCCAGGCGGTTTCGCAGCACCGACAGCATGGCGTTGTCGCGGCGCGCCAGGTTGGCAATCTGGATCAGGCCCAGGGCATATCCCAGCGCCCGGTTGTTGGCGCGCGGGCCCTTGCCGCCCAGTGCCTGGGACAGCAATTCCAGCCCCGGTGCCAGCTCTGCTGCGCGCGGGAAAACCTGGTCGAAAGAATCGGGGTCCAGTGCGGTAATGGCGTTCAGCAGCGGTGCCACCAGCTGTTCGTCCACACGGCCCTGGCTGGCCAGGCGGTCTGCTGCCAGCCCGGCCTGGAAGACGGCGGCCAGTGCCAGCACCTGTTCGGGATCAGGCTGTTTCACGTGCGCTCCTCGATAATGGCGCCACCCAGGCATACATCGCCATCGTACAGGACCAGCGACTGGCCCGGCGTGATGGCGCGCTGGGGCGTGCGAAAGCGTACCTGCAGACGGCCATCGTCACGCTGGCTGACCTCACAGGCCTGGTCGGGCTGGCGATAGCGGGTCTTTGCCGTCAGCTGTGCAGGCAGTTCCGGCGCAGCGCCGGCGACCCAGTCGGCGCCGGCGGCGACCAGTCCATCACTGAGTAAAAGCGGATGATCGTGGCCCTGGACGGCAACCAGGACGTTGCGCGCCAGGTCTTTCTCTGCCACGTACCAGGGTTGCTCGTCAGCACCCGCCGTACCGCCGATACCCAGCCCCTGGCGCTGGCCGTAGGTATAGAACATCAGGCCGGTGTGCTCGCCGATGACGCGGCCCTCGGGTGTCTCGATCCTGCCCGGCTGGGCCGGCAGGTAGCGCTCGAGGAAATCACGGAACCGGCGCTCACCGATAAAGCAGATGCCGGTGGAGTCCTTCTTGCGCGAATTGGCAAAGCCATGGGCGTCGGCAATATCACGCACGGTACTTTTGGGCAGGTCGCCCAGGGGGAACAGTGTGCGGCTGAACTTGTCGCCGCCCACGGCATGGAGAAAATAGGTCTGGTCCTTGTTCTGGTCGTGGGCGCGCAGCAGGCGGGCCGGATGCGTGTGGTGGTCCACGCGTGCGTAGTGGCCGGTGGCAATGGCGTCCGCGCCCAGGGTCAGGGCGTGATCAAGAAAGGCCCGGAACTTGATTTCCTTGTTGCACAGGATGTCCGGATTGGGAGTGCGCCCGGCGCGGTATTCGGCCAGGAAATGCTCGAATACACGGTCCCAGTACTGGGCGGCAAAATTGGCGGTGTGCAGCTCAATGCCCAAAACCCCGGCCACCTGCATGGCATCGAGAAGATCCTCGCGGGCGGTACAGTACTCGGTGCCGTCGTCTTCCTCCCAGTTCTTCATGAACAGGCCTTCCACCTGGTAGCCCTGCTCCAGCAGCAGGGCGGCGGCCACGGAGGAATCGACACCGCCGGACATGCCGACAATAACGCGGGTCTGGCGCGGATCGTGATCAGCGGGGAGGGCGGTCGCGGTGTTCATCAGCCTTTCTGCAGTGGCCAGGGATGTTGGTAGAGGGTGTCCAGGGGCAATCGGCGGCCAGCCAGGTAGTCGTCGATACAACGCTCCACCAGTGGGCTGCGCAGGCTGTCCCGGCGTGCCGCAATGGTATCACGGTCGAGCCACAGGGCTTCAATGATGCCGTCGTCCAGTTTCTGGTGACGGTCGTGTCCAAGCGGCTGTGCGGCGAAGCAGAAGCGGTAATAGACGCCGGCACCGGGTCGGGGCTGGTAGACGTAAACGCCGGTAAACGCGGTCACTTCCACGCGCCACGCGGTTTCCTCCAGGGTTTCGCGGCAGGCGGCCTGGATCAGCGACTCGCCGGTTTCGACATGCCCGGCGGGCTGGTTGATCACTTTTTCACCGCCGGCCACTTCATGCACCAGCAGGAACCGGCCATCCTTTTCAACCAGCGTAGCTACGGTAATATGCGGCTGGAAACTGTTCATGTGCGTCCCGTCTGTCATCATGCGGGGGCAAGCATGCCGTATCCCGATTTCCCTGCCAAATCCAGGAGTGTTCATGGCCGGATTCAGCCATCTTGATGCCCAGGGCAATGCCAACATGGTGGATGTCTCCGCCAAGGATGTGACCCTGCGTGAAGCGCGGGCGCGCAGCCGGGTGGAAATGTCAGCGCAGACGCTGGCGCAGATCCTGTCCGGCTCGGCGAGCAAGGGCGATGTGCTCGCGGTGGCCCGTGTGGCGGGCATTCAGGCCGCCAAACGCACCTGGGAGCTGATCCCGTTGTGCCACAGCCTGCCCCTGGACAAGGTCGAGGTGCACTTCGAACAGCAGGGCGAGGGCGTGCTGGAAGTGTCTGCCCTGTGCCGCACGCGCGCCAGCACCGGGGTGGAAATGGAAGCATTGACGGCAGTGTCCGTGGCCGCCCTGACGGTCTACGACATGTGCAAGGCCGTGGACCGCGCCATGGTGATCCGGGATACCTGCCTGATCGAGAAAAGCGGTGGTCGCAGTGGCCACTACCGGAGAGATGATGATTGAAGTGCTGTTTTTCGCCGGCCTGCGCGAGGCGCTGGCCACCGACCGGCTGGAAGTGGCGGCCGAGCCCGGCCTGACAGCAGAGGCGCTGCTGGCGCAGCTGGCTGACCGTGGCGGCGCCTGGCAGCAGGCGCTGGCAGGAGACCGGCCGGTGATGGTGGCCATCAATGAAGAGCTGGTGTCAGCCACCGCCCTGCTGACTGACGGTGACACGGTGGCCTTTTTCCCTCCGGTCACCGGGGGCTGAGCGCCATGACGGCGGACACGGTCATCATTCTGGACGCGCCGCTGGAAGCGCGCCTGGTGGCGGCGGAAATGGCCATCGGGCCGGAAACGGGCGCCAGTGTCACTTTTTCCGGCCGGGTCCGTGGTGAACAGGAGCGCGTGCGTGCGCTCTACCTGGAGTGCTACCAGAGCATGGCCCGGCGTGCGCTGCATGGCATGATCCGCGCCGCCCGCGCGCGCTGGCAGCTGCATCAGGTGGTGATTGCCCATCGCATCGGTGAGGTGGCGGTGGGCGATCTCATCGTCCACGTGGCGGTCACGGCTGGCCACCGCCGGGAGGCGTTCCAGGCCTGTGAATACCTGATGGATTATCTCAAGACCGCCGCCCCTTTCTGGAAGAAGGCCCTCGCTGACGACGGCGATCATTGGGTCGAGGCCCGCGACCGTGACCAGCAGGCCTGGCGGCGCTGGCAGGAAGATGAACACTGATCTCGCGGTACTCGCCGGGTGACAGCCCTGTCACCGCCCAGTCGCCGATGCGCGAGCGCACCAGCCTCAGCGTCGGCAGCCCGACGGCGGCGGTCATGCGCCTGACCTGGCGGTTGCGCCCCTCACGGATGGTCAGTTCCAGCCAGCTGGTGGGCACGTTCTTGCGTTCTCGCACCGGCGGCTGGCGCGGCCACAGCGACGGTGGCGGCAGTTGTTGCACGCGGGCCGGCCGCGTCATGCCGTCCTTGAGTTCAACACCGCTGCGAAGTTGCCCCAGCTGGGCATCGTTGACGTGGCCTTCTACCTGGACAAGATAGGTTTTCTCCAGCTTGAAAGCCGGTGAGGAAATGCGTGCCTGCAGGGCACCATCATCGGTAAGCAGCAGCAGGCCCTCGGAGTCGCGATCCAGGCGGCCGGCCGGGTAGACGCCGCTGACGGGAATGTAGTCGGCAAGGGTGGTGCGTCCGTCCCTGTCCGTGAATTGCGACAAAACGTCGAACGGTTTGTTGAAAAGAATCAGTCGTGACATGAACGGCATGATGCACTGAAAACGTCACCTTTTGTGCGCAAAATGGTCAGACAAGGCCCGAAATGCGGTGCTATACTGGCGCCCACATACCTACCGGGTTTTCGGTTTTTTCCTGAGGGAGTAGCTAGATGGGATACCAAAAGATCACGGTACCGGCAGATGGTGACAAAATCACCGTTAATGCGGACCTGTCCCTGAATGTACCCAACCATCCGATCATTCCATATATCGAGGGGGATGGTATTGGCGTTGATATTTCGCCAGTAATGAAGAAGGTCGTTGATGCAGCGATCCAGAAGTCCTACGGCTCCAAGCGTTCCATCGTCTGGATGGAAGTGTACAGCGGTGAGAAGGCGACCCGGGTCTATGGTCCGGATACCTGGATGCCTGAAGAGACCCTCGAAGCGCTGCGCGAGTTCATCGTCAGCATCAAGGGCCCGCTGACCACACCCGTGGGCGGGGGAATACGTTCCCTCAACGTGGCATTGCGCCAGGAGCTGGACCTGTACGTCTGTATGCGTCCGGTACGCTGGTTTGAGGGTGTGCCGAGCCCGGTCACGCACCCCGAACTCACGGACATGATCATTTTCCGCGAGAACTCCGAAGACATCTATGCCGGCATCGAGTGGGCTGCAGACAGTCCTGAAGCCACCAAGCTGATCCGCTTCTTGCGTGAGGAAATGGGCGTCAAGAACATCCGTTTCCCGGAAGGGTGCGGCATTGGCATCAAACCGGTGTCACGCGAAGGTACCCAGCGACTGGTTCGCAAGGCAATCCAGTACGCCATCGACAATGACAAGGATTCGGTGACGCTTGTCCACAAGGGCAACATCATGAAATACACCGAGGGTGCCTTCAAGGATTGGGGCTACCAGCTCGCCGGCGAGCGGTTCGGTGCCGAGCTGCTGGACGGCGGCCCGTGGATGACCTTCAAGAACCCGAAGACGGGCAGGGACATTGTCGTCAAGGATGTGATCGCGGATGCGTTCCTGCAGCAGATTCTCATGCGTCCGGCAGATTACAGCGTGATTGCGACGCTCAACCTGAACGGCGATTACATTTCGGATGCGCTGGCGGCAGAAGTCGGTGGCATTGGCATTGCGCCCGGCGCCAACATTGGTGGATCGGTGGCCATGTTCGAGGCCACGCACGGTACCGCGCCCAAGTATGCCGGCCAGGACAAGGTCAATCCGGGTTCCCTGATCCTGTCCGCCGAAATGATGCTGCGCCACATGGGCTGGAACGAGGCGGCGGATTTGATTATCGCCGGCATGGAAGGGGCAATCGCTGCTAAAACAGTGACTTACGATTTCGAGCGATTGATGCCCGACGCCACCTTGCTGAAATGTTCACAGTTCGGCGATGCGGTCATCGAGCATATGGGCCTGTAAGGCGCCGTTCAGTCGCCCGGCTCTGAGCCAGCCGTGGCCTCTTCCGATACCGGCATGAGGTTCACGGCATGGTAGCCCTTGTCGGCTTCCTGCACCTCGTACTGCACCGGCTGTCCGGCCTTGAGGCTGCGATAGCCGTCCATCTGGATGTAGGAGTAGTGGACAAAAAGGTCGTCCCCACCTTCATCTGGCCTGACAAAGCCGTATCCCTTGGCGTTGTTGAACCACTTCACTTTTCCCGTCGCCATGGCGTTACCCCTGCCTTCCTGCTGGCGTGATTCTTGTCATTGATTTTTTTCTTATGACCACCACTTCACTGTCTCTGGTGTACACTGGAAACAGTGTCAAAAAGGGTGATTCGTACAACTTTTAACCAGCCCGGGTGGGGTGTCAAGCCCCGTCGCCACGCCGACCACCGGTTGTCGTGGCACGCCAGTCGGCAGTCTTCACAGTTGCCGGGGAACGGGCAGGGCAGTAAAACGGTATTAACGCATGACAGTTTTCACGAACCAGTTTCCAGACAGCCGGTTCCAGGGCGGCGACGATGAGCCCGGCGGGCCGGAACGCCACCATGATCTGGTGGTCGAAGAAGTCAGGCCCAAGGTCAAGAAGCCGCCCATGTACAAGGTGGTGATGATGAACGACGACTACACACCGATGGACTTTGTCGTCGAGGTACTGGAAGGCTTTTTCAGCATGGACAGGGAGAAGGCCACGCGAGTGATGCTGACCGTGCACACTGAGGGAAAAGCGGTTTGCGGGATATTTACAAGGGATGTGGCAGAAACGAAGGCAGCCCAGGTGATCGACTATGCCCGGGAAAACAGCCATCCGCTGATGTGCCAGGTGGAAATGGCCTGAAGCGGGCAATGATTGCTCACAGATCAAGAGGTGGCCGCGATGTTAAGTAAAGAGCTGGAAGTGACCCTCAACGATGCGTTCCGCCATGCGCGCAGCCATCGCCATGAATTCATGACTGTTGAGCATTTGCTGCTGGCGCTGCTCGAAAACGATTCCGCCGTGGAGGTGCTGACGGCCTGCGGCGCCGACATAGACGAGCTGCGCGTGTCGCTGTCGCAGTTCATCGATGACACCACGCCCATGATCCCTGACGACGATCCCGACCGTGACACCCAGCCGACGCTGGGCTTCCAGCGGGTGCTGCAGCGTGCCGTGTTCCATGTGCAGAGTTCCGGCAAGCGCGAAGTGACGGGGGCCAATGTCCTGGTCGCCATATTCAGCGAGCAGGAAAGCCAGGCCGTGTATTTTCTTGGTGTACAGAATGTGCACCGGCTGGATGTGGTCAACTACATCAGCCATGGCATTTCCAAGATCAGCGAGGGCGACGATGCCCAGCCCGCTGCCGAAGAGCAGGTCGCCGACGAGGCCTCCGAGGGTGGTAGTGCCAGCCCGTTGGAGAGCTACGCGGTAAATCTCAACCAGCTGGCTGCCGAAGGGCGCATTGATCCGCTCATTGGCCGCAGCTTCGAAATCGAACGGGCGGCACAGATTCTCTGCCGTCGCCGCAAGAACAACCCGTTGCTGGTGGGTGAGCCCGGGGTGGGCAAGACCGCCATTGCCGAAGGGCTGGCCTGGATGATCACCGAAGAGCAGGTGCCGGAGCCGCTGGCAGATGCGGTGGTCTACTCGCTGGACATGGGTGCATTGCTGGCCGGGACCAAATACCGGGGCGACTTCGAAAAGCGCTTCAAGGCACTGATCAACGAGCTGCGCAAGCAGGAAAACGCGGTGCTCTTCATTGACGAGATCCACACCATCATCGGCGCCGGCGCGGCCAGCGGCGGTGTCATGGATGCGTCCAACCTGCTCAAGCCGGCATTGGCCTCGGGCGAGATCAAGTGCATGGGTTCGACCACCTTCCAGGAGTACCGCGGCATCTTCGAGAAGGACAGGGCCCTGTCACGGCGATTCCAGAAGATTGATGTGGTGGAGCCCACCGTGGAGGAAACGGTGGGCATCCTGCGCGGACTGAAGTCGCGCTTTGAGCAACACCACAATGTGGAATATTCCGATGAGTCCCTGCGCGTGGCTGCCGAGCTTTCTGCGCGCTACATCAATGACCGTCACCTGCCGGATAAAGCCATCGACGTGATCGATGAGGTGGGTGCCTGGCAGCGGCTGCGCCCGGAAGATGAGCGCAAGCACACCATTGAGGTGGAGGACGTGGAGTCCATCGTTGCCAAGATTGCCCGCATTCCGCCCAAGTCCGTCTCTGCGTCAGACAAGCAGGTGCTGGCCAATCTGGAACGCGACCTGCGCATGACCGTGTTCGGGCAGGACGAGGCGATTACCGCCATGGCGGCTGCGATCAAGCTGTCACGAGCCGGATTGAAAGCGCCTGACAAGCCGGTGGGCAGTTTCATGTTTGCCGGCCCCACCGGGGTGGGCAAGACAGAAGTGTGCCGTCAGCTGGCCAATGCCATGGGCGTGGAGCTGGTGCGATTCGACATGTCCGAGTACATGGAGCGGCACACGGTAAGCCGACTGATTGGTGCGCCCCCGGGGTACGTTGGCTATGACCAGGGTGGCCTGCTGACCGAGGCCATTACCAAGACACCGCACTGCGTGCTGTTGCTGGATGAGATCGAGAAAGCGCATCCGGAAGTGTTCAACCTGCTTCTGCAGGTCATGGACCATGCCACCCTGACCGACAACAACGGTCGCAAGGCAGATTTCCGCAACGTGATCCTGATCATGACCACCAACGCTGGCGCCGAGGCAATGAGTCGGCCGTCCATCGGCTTTACCCAGCAGGATCACTCCTCTGACGGCATGGAAATCCTGAAAAAGGCGTTCACACCGGAGTTCCGCAACCGGCTTGATGCCATTATCCAGTTCAAGGCCCTGGACGCGCGCACCATCCTCAACGTGGTGGACAAGTTCCTGGTGGAACTGCAGGCGCAACTGGATGACCGTGGCGTGGTGCTGGACGTCAACGCCGATGCCCGCGCATGGCTGGCCGAGAAAGGCTATGACCCGGAAATGGGTGCGCGCCCCATGGCGCGCGTCATCCAGGAGCAATTGAAGAAGCCGCTGGCAGAGAAGCTGCTGTTTGGCGAACTGGCCGAACACGGGGGCACCGTGATTGTCGGGGTCGACGACCAGGGCCTGAGCATGGATGTGCGCGCCAATACACCGGAGCCCGTGTAACGGGTGAGCGCCAGTAGAGGAGAGTGGGCCGGGCCGGCGTCAGCCGGTCCCGGTTACTTCATGCGGAAGGTAATCCGACCCTTGCTCAGGTCGTAAGGTGACATTTCAACTTTTACACGGTCGCCGGTGAGGATGCGGATGTAGTGTTTGCGCATCTTGCCGGAGATGTGCGCAATCAGCACATGACCGTTGTCCAGTTTTACTCGGAACATGGTGTTAGGCAGGGTCTCGACGACCACGCCTTCCAGTTCTATCTGCTCTTCTTTCGCCATGCAGCTACTGTCCCTTCCGGGTCTCTGCTCAAAGGAGGCGCAATTTTGCCCGAAAAGACCGCGCCCTGCAAAGTGTCCTGACGGTTATTCCGGCGACCAGCGGCCGAGACGGTAATGCTCAAGGGGCTGGAACTGGTCCTTGTAGTTCATCTTGTTGCAGTCGCGGATCCAGTATCCCAGATAAAGGTAGGGCAGGCCGCGGTCGCGGGCATGCTCGATCTGCCAGAGAACCGCCAGTGTGCCCGGGCTGCGGTGGCCCTCATCCGGGTCAAAGAAGGTGTAGACCGCCGACAGGCCATCATCAAGAACGTCGACCACTGCCACGGCCACCAGCTGCTCGTCACGTCGAAACTCGAAGAAGCGGGTGTCGCCCCAGCTGCACATCAGAAACCCGTTGAATTGCTCTTCCGACGGCGGGTACATGTCCCCGTCACCATGGCGGTGCTCGATGTAACGCGCATACAGGCGGTAGATTTCGCGCGTGAACCGGGCCGGACGGATTTCCAGCTGCAGGTCCTCATTGGCGCGCCAGATGCGACGGTGACGCCGCCGGGTGGTGAAATCCGACGTGCGCACGCGCACCGGCACACAGGCACTGCAGCCATCACAGTAGGGCCGGTAGAGGTAATCGCCGCTGCGCCGGAACCCTTGCCGTGACAGGTCACTGTACAGGCGATTGGTGACGCGAGCCTGCGGATCCACAAACAGCGTCGACGCCTGACGGTCCTCCAGGTAGCTGCAGGCATGCGCCGGGGTGCGGAAAAATCTCAATGTCGCCAGATCGGTCATGTCTGCAGTCTGAATCGGCTCGCGTCATCCCAGTGTAAATGCCTCAACAAAGTCGTCAAAAGCGCGGATGGACAGGCGGTCCCAATGTGCGGGCCGGGGGCGGGCGTCGCCCAGCCGCGCAATGAACGCCTGGCGGGGCATGTTGGAGGCGCCCAGTCGCTGCAGGTGGGCGGTTTCCACCTGGCAGTCCACCTGGTCGATGCCGAGGGCGGGGCTGAGCGCGCAAAGCAGAGCCAGCGCGGCCTTGGAGGCGTCGCTGGCATGGCTGAACATGGACTCGCCGAAGAAGGTGCTGCCCAGGCAGATGCCATACAGGCCGCCCACCAGCTCGTCGCGCTGCCAGACCTCGACGCTGTGCGCGTGGCCTGCCAGATGCATGGCGTTGTAGGCGCTCGACATCGCCGGCACGATCCAGGTGCCGGTTTCGCCGTGGCGCGGCGTGCTTGCGCAGGCGTCCAGGACGGCGGGGAAGGCGTGATCCAGGGAAAAGCGGAATTCGCCACGGCGCAGCCGTTTTGCCAGGCTGCGCTGGCAGTGGAAGTCAGCCGGGTCCAGCACCAGACGGGGGTCCGGGCTCCACCAGAGAATCGGGTCGCCGTCAGAAAACCAGGGAAAGATGCCCCGGGCATAGGCCCGGAGCAGGGTGTCGCAACTGAGGTCCCCGCCTGCGGCCAGCAGGCCATCCGGTTCCGCCAGTGCCTGGGACACCGGCGGAAACGGGTCACCCGGGGCCAGCAGGGGCAGGGCGGTCACGCTCAGTCGTTCAGGCTGTCGAGGTACTTCTCCGCATCCAGGGCCGCCATGCAGCCTGCGCCGGCGGAGGTGATGGCCTGGCGGTAGACATGGTCGGCCACATCACCGGCGGCAAACACGCCGTCGACACTGGTGGCGGTGGCGTTGCCTTCGGTGCCACTGCGGATTTTCAGGTAGCCGTCGTGCATGTCCAGCTTGCCCTCGAAAATCTGGGTGTTGGGCTGGTGGCCGATGGCAATGAACACACCCTGGACGTCGACATCGGTGGTGCTATCGTCCTTGGTGGAGCGCAGGCGCATGCCGGTGACGCCACTGTCGTCGCCAAGCACTTCGTCGAGGGTGTGATCCCACATGATGGTGACGTTTTCCTTGGCGAACAGCTTGTCCTGCAGAATCTTCTCGGAGCGCAGGCTGTCACGACGGTGTACGAGCACCACTTCGCTGGCGATATTGGACAGGTACAAGGCCTCTTCCACGGCCGTGTTGCCGCCGCCAATCACGGCCACCTTCTGGTTGCGGTAGAAGAAGCCGTCACAGGTGGCACAGGCTGATACGCCGCGGCCCTTGAATGCTTCTTCTGATTCAAGGCCCAGGTACTTGGCAGAAGCGCCGGTGGCAATGATGAGTGCATCACAGGTGTAGGTGGCATTGTCGCCATTCAGGGTGAAGGGGCGACGGGATACATCGACGCTGTTGATGTGGTCATACAGGACCTCGGTGTCAAAGCGCTCGGCGTGCTGCTGCATGCGAACCATCAGGTCCGGACCGGTCAGGCCCTCCGGGTCGCCCGGCCAGTTGTCCACTTCCGTGGTCGTGGTCAGTTGTCCGCCGGGCTGGATGCCGGCGATCACGACAGGCTTGAGGTTGGCGCGAGCAGCGTAGACAGCTGCGCTGTAGCCAGCCGGACCGGAACCGAGAATTACCAGGTGATGGTGCTGCGTGTCGCTCATTAACCTTTCCCTCCACGGGCGTAAACTTCGAGTGGCGCAGCAGCCTCCGGGGCCGCTGCTGTGACGCCGGAAAAGTACACTAAAGCCGACAGGTGGTGAAGAGCCGGCGGCGGCGGCCGTGTCCTGCCCGGGGCCGGCGGGCGCGGGCAGCGGGGGCGCGCCCGGGCCGCAAATGATGCGCCAAGTCATTGGCGGATATACAGATTTTCGCCGCCGACTGTGGCGCGGAAGGGTGCGCAACAGGCCTCGTCATGGCCTGATACTATCCGCAGTATGGCCAGATTCTATCGAAAGCATGCCGGCGACAGGCAAAAAGTATGTCGGTGATCACGGTTGCCAGTCTCCCGATGCGGGAGGACAATGCGCGCAGCCCACGCCGGGCGCCCGGGGGCGCGGCGTGGCGGTGCCGGGGCGGGCCATTGCGGGCTGGCGCCGGGGCCATGTTTGGCATTAGAATCTATAACAAATTCATAAAGTTAAAGAGAAAACTTTGAGTAAATCACGAGCAGCAGCCTCTGCCCCGGACACGCCGGTCTGGCAACGTACCCTTCAGCGTGGGCTGATGGAGGGGCTGGTACTGGCACTGATCGCCCTGTCGGCCTATCTGTTGCTTGCCCTGGCGACGTTCAGTCCGGACGATCGTGGCTGGTTCAAGGAGGGCTCCCCCACCGCGCCGGTGACCAACGCCGGTGGTGTCTTCGGGGCGTATTCAGCAGACATCCTGTTTGGCCTGTTCGGGTACCTGGCGTTCCTGTTTCCGCTGCTGGTGGCGTTCTGGGCATTCCGGGTGCTGCGCGAGCGCCATGCAGGCCTGACCGGTTCCTGGCCCATGTTCAGTGTGCGCCTGGCCGGCTTCCTGTTCACCATGGTGGCGGGCACCGGGCTGGCACACATGCACCTGGCCGGCAACGGCAGTCTGCTGCCTGCCGATGCCGGCGGCATACTGGGCAAGGAAATGGGCCTTGCTGCCCTGGGCGTGTTCAACCCGCTGGGCGGCACGCTGATGCTGGTGACCCTGTTCCTGATCGGCGTGACCATCTTCACTGATATCAGCTGGATAAGGCTGTCTGAACGGATTGGTGCCGTGACGCTGGCGTTCTTCGAGAAGGTGCCGGGCTGGATTCGCCACTGGCGCCGCCAGCGCGTGGCCCGTAAACAGACCCGCGAAGTGCAGACCCAGCGCAAGGCCGTGATCGACGAAGCCCGGAAAAAGGCGGCCACCCGCAAACCGCCGGAAATTGCCAAGCCGGTGCAGAAGGTGGAGAAGAGCGCCCGGGTGCAGAAAGAGCGCCAGCAGCCCCTTTTTACGGCGCAGGTCAGTGGTGAATTGCCGCAGCTGGCCCTGCTTGACGGCGTTGACGATGATGCCCGCGGTGGCTTTTCCGAGGAAGCGCTGGAGGGGATGTCCCGGCTGCTGGAAATCAAGCTGAAAGATTTCAATATCGAGGCCGAAGTGGTGGCCGTGCAGCCCGGCCCCGTGATTACGCGCTTCGAAATCCAGCCCGCGCCAGGCATCAAGGTCAGCAAGATATCCAACCTGGCCAAGGACCTGGCGCGCTCCCTGGCCGTCGTGTCCGTGCGCGTGGTCGAAGTCATCCCGGGCAAGACCACCGTCGGTATCGAGATCCCCAACGAGCAACGGGAGATGATCCGCTTTACCGAGGCGGTATCGTCAAAGGCCTTTGACGAAAACAGCTCGCCGCTGGTGATGGCGCTGGGCAAAGATATCAGTGGCCAGCCGGTGGTGGCGGACCTGGCCAAGATGCCGCACCTTCTGGTGGCCGGTACCACCGGCTCGGGCAAGTCCGTGGGCCTGAATGCCATGCTGCTGTCGGTGCTGTTCAAGGCAGCGCCTGATGAAGTGCGGATGATCCTGATTGACCCGAAAATGCTGGAACTGGCGGTCTATGACGGCATTCCCCACCTGCTGACCCCGGTGGTGACGGACATGAAGGACGCCGCCGCCGCCCTGCGTTGGGGCGTGGCGGAAATGGAGCGCCGCTACAAGCTGATGGCGTCGCTGGGTGTGCGCAATATCGCCGGTTACAACCGCAAGGTTGTGGAAGCCGAGAAGCGAGGCGAGCCGCTCAAGGACCCGATGTGGAAACCGGACGATCCCATGAATGTGGACGAGCCGGCGCCATTGCTGGAAAAACTGCCGTACATCGTCATTGTCGTGGATGAGTTCGCCGACATGATGATGATCGTCGGCAAGAAAGTGGAAGAGTTGATCGCCCGTATCGCCCAGAAAGCCCGGGCGGCAGGGATCCACCTGATACTGGCCACTCAGCGTCCATCGGTGGATGTCATCACCGGTCTGATCAAGGCCAATGTACCGTCGCGCATGGCATTCCAGGTGTCATCCAAGATTGATTCGCGCACCGTGCTCGACCAGGGCGGGGCCGAGCAGCTGCTCGGCCATGGCGACATGCTTTATTTGCCCGCCGGCACCAGTGTGCCGGAACGAGTGCACGGCGCGTTTGTCTCAGATGAGGAGGTGCACCGCGTCTGCGATGACTGGCGCAAACGCGGCGAGCCGAATTACCTTGAGGAAGTGCTGGAAGGCGGCACGGCTGACGGCGGTGCAGGTATTCCCGGCTTCGACGAAGGCGGCGACGATGCCGAGCAGGATGCCCTGTATGACGAGGCTGTGGCCTATGTGCTGCAGTCCCGACGGGCGTCCATTTCCTCGGTACAGCGCAAGCTCAAGATCGGCTACAACCGGGCCGCCCGGTTGGTGGAAGCCATGGAAATGGCCGGGGTGGTCAGTGCGCCCGGGCATAATGGCCAGCGCGAAGTCGTGGCGCCGGGCCCGCAGGACTAACACGGAAGGACAACTATGCAGTTTCTGACCAGGGTGAGCCTGCTGGCTTGCCTGTTGATGCCGCCGCTGGCGTCTGCCAGTGATGAAGCCACCACGGCGCTGGTGCGGACCCTGGCTGACATCCAGTCAGTACAGGCACGCTTCGAGCAGACCATCCTCGATGCGGCAGGGGACTCCCTGCAGGAGGCCACCGGCAGCATGATGCTGGCGCGCGGCAACCGTTTCCGCTGGCAGACAGAACAACCCTTCGAGCAACTGGCGGTCTCCGACGGCACCACGGTGTGGGTTTATGACCGCGACCTGGAGCAGGTGATCGTCAAGCCGATCGAACTGGACAGCGCCAACACCCCGGCGCTCCTGTTTGCCGGCGACCCGGGCAAGGTGGCCCAGGCGTTCACCGTGCGCGAACTGGAATCCGATGGCGGCCTGACAAGCTGGCGCCTGTCGCCACGCTCGGATGAAGCGCTGTTCACCGAGCTGGACATTACCTTCGAGAACGGTGCGCCCGTACACATGCGCATGGAAGACGCACTTGGCCAGCAGACCGGCATCGTCTTTCGCGACGCACGCATCAACGGCACCGTCGACGCGGGGGCGTTCCTGTTCGAGCCACCGCCGGGCACCGACGTCATCCAGCAGGGACCATGAACGACCTGTTCAGCGAAGCGGGGGCCAACCCGGCCGGGCAGCCGCTCGCCGCACGCATGCGGCCACAGTCGCTGGATGAGTACTGCGGGCAGTCCCACCTGGTGGGGGAGGGCAAGCCGCTGCGCCGTGCGGTGGAGGCCCGGCAGCTCCATTCGATGATTCTCTGGGGCCCGCCCGGGACGGGCAAGACCACCCTGGCCCTGATTCTTGCCAATGCCGTGGATGCCCGCTTCGTATCCCTGTCTGCCGTGCTCGCCGGCGTCAAGGACATCCGCGCCGCTGTGGAAGAGGCAAGGGTGCAGCGCGGGCAGGGTGTCAGGACGGTGCTGTTCGTGGATGAGGTGCATCGTTTCAACAAGAGTCAGCAGGATGCCTTCCTGCCGCATGTGGAAGACGGCACAGTGATCTTTGTCGGCGCCACCACGGAAAACCCGTCGTTTGAACTGAACAACGCCTTGCTCTCCCGCGCGCGGGTGTACCGCTTGCGCAGCATTGACCACGACGACCTGGCCCGGTTGCTGGAGCGCGCGCTGGAGCGCGACGACATGGCCCATGTCAGCCTGTCCGGCGCCGTCCGGGAGCGGCTGTTGGCCCAGGCCGATGGCGATGCACGGCGGTTGCTGAATGTGCTGGAACAGATCGCCGATCTGGCGGAACCGGGTGAGCCTTTCCCGGAAGACGCCCTGGCCGACCTGCTGCGCGACGGCGTACGCCGTTTTGACAAGGGCGGCGACGCGTTTTACGAGCAAATCAGTGCACTGCACAAGTCCGTGCGCGGCTCGGACCCGGATGCGGCCCTGTACTGGCTGGTGCGCATGCTCGACGGCGGCTGCGATGCCCTGTACCTGGCCCGGCGACTGGTGCGCATGGCCAGTGAAGACATCGGCAATGCTGACCCGCGGGCGTTGCGGCTGTGCCTGGATGCCTGGGATGTGCAGGAGCGGCTGGGCAGCCCGGAGGGCGAACTTACCCTCGCCCAGGCGGTGGTCTACCTGGCAGTGGCGCCGAAGAGCAACGCTGTCTACAGTGCCTATAATGCCATGCGCCGGTTCGTTGCCCAGCGTCCCAGTGACAATGTCCCCATGCATCTGCGTAACGCGCCGACCGGCATGATGAAGAAGGAAGGCTACGGCGACGATTACCGCTACGCCCACGACTATCCGGATGCGTTTGTCCCCGGCGAAGACTATTTCCCGGATGATGTGCCGGCGCAGACGTTCTACCAGCCCGTGCCCCGGGGCCTGGAAATTAGGATTGGTGAAAAGCTGGCCGATTTACGCGAGCGTAACCGTAAAAGCGGCTGGAAACGCCGCACGGAGGAGTCCTGATCATGGCTACATCAGCCTCTCACCTGTTTGCCGTGGCTGTGGGTGGCGCCGTTGGTGCCAGCCTGCGCTACCTGGTCAGTGTGGCCTGGCTGGGCATTCCCGCCATGCCCGCCTGGCCGTGGGCCACGTTCTTCGTCAATGTGCTGGGCTCCCTGTTGTTCGGCCTGCTGGCAGTGGGCCTGGCGGCGGCCACCGCTGCCAATGAGCATTTGCGCTTTGCCTTGATGACCGGCCTGCTCGGGGCGTTCACCACCTACAGCACCTTCTCGTTCGAAATGGTGCGCATGCTGCAGACCCGCGCCTTCGGGCTGGCACTTGGCTACGGCTCAGGTACCATTGCCGCCTGCGTCGTCGCCGCAGGCCTGGGGCTGTGGCTTGGTCGATTGGTATTTGAATAGTTCAGGAACCTGTCATGCTTGATATTCGCGCGTTGCGCAGCAATGGGGCCGCCATCCGGGATGCGCTGGCCCGCCGTGGTGTTGAACTGGACCTGCAGGCGTTCGAGACCCTTGATGGTGAACGCAAGCAGGCGGACATCCGCAGCCAGGAATTGCAGGCCCGTCGAAAGTCGGCATCGCGTGAGATCGGCAACCTGGTGCAGTCCGGCATCAGTGTCGATGAGGCAAAGGCCCGGGTTGCCGAGACGCTCAAGGAAATTGACGAGCAGCTCGACCAGGAAGTGGCCCGTGCCCAGGCGATCCACCAGCAGATCGAAGAGATGCTGATGGGCGTGCCCAATCCGCCCCAGGATGTGGTGCCGGACGGGCTTTCCGAGGACGACAATGTCGAGATTCGTCGCTGGGGCGAGCCGCGTTCGTTTGAATTCGATGTCCGCGACCATGTTGACGTGGGTGAGGGTCTGGCCGGCGGCCACCTGGATTTTGATGCGGCCAGCAAGCTGTCCGGCGCCCGTTTTGCCGTCATGACGGGTGGGCTGGCACGCATGCACCGGGCGCTGGTGGACCTGATGCTGGACCTGCACACCAGCAGCCATGGCTACCAGGAGATCTATGTGCCTTACCTGGTGGGCCCCGACGCCTTGCGTGGCACCGGCCAGTTACCGAAATTCGAGGAAGACCTGTTTCGCATTGCCGGTGAGCGCGAGCTGTACCTGATTCCTACCGCCGAGGTGCCGGTGACAAACATGGCGGCCGGGGAAATTCTCGACGCCGACGCACTGCCGCGCCGGTTTGTCTGCCACACGCCCTGTTTCCGTAGTGAAGCCGGCAGTCACGGGCGCGATACCCGTGGCATGATTCGCCAGCACCAGTTCGAGAAGGTGGAGCTGGTACAGATGGTGCGCCCGGACCAGTCAACGCAGGCACTTGAAGAGCTGACCGCCCATGCGGAGGCCGTTTTGCAGGCCCTGGCGTTGCCGTACCGGGTGGTGGACCTGTGCGCCGGTGATCTGGGCTTCAGCGCCTCGCGCACCTTTGATATCGAAGTCTGGCTGCCCAGCCAGCAAACCTATCGTGAGATATCCTCGTGCTCGAATTTCCTCGATTTCCAGGCCCGGCGCATGCAGGCGCGCTGGCGTAATCCGGAGACCGGCAAACCGGAACCGCTGCATACGATCAATGGCTCCGGACTGGCCGTGGGGCGCACCCTGGTGGCGATTCTGGAGAACTACCAGAATGCGGATGGCTCTGTGACCGTGCCTGAGGCGCTGCGGCCCTATATGCGTGGTCTGGAGACACTGGAGGCGCGCTGATGGAATTCCTGCCCGTTTCCTGGCGGCTGACGGACCAGCCGGCGCTGGTGGTGGGCGGCGGTGACATTGCCCTGCGCAAGGCCAGCCTGCTGGCACGGGCCGGTGCGCGCCTGCGTGTGGTGGCGCCGCAGATCAGCGCGGAATTGCAGACGCTGGTCGCCGACAGTGGCGGGGAGTGCCGCTGTCGCGAATACCGCAGCAGTGACCTCGACGGTGTGGTCCTGGCGATCGGGGCAACCGATGACAACGCCACCAATGAGCAGCTGCATCACGACGCTGTCTGCCGGCAGATTCCCGTCAACGTGGTGGACAATCCGCCGCTGTGTACTTTCATTTTTCCCGCCATTGTCGACCGCAGTCCGTTGCTGATCAGTATCAGCAGCGGCGGCGCCTCGCCAGTGCTGGCGCGTTGGGTGCGCAGCCGCATCGAGACATTGCTGCCGGCACGCCTTGGCGAGGTGGCGGCGCTGATGGGGCGCTATCGCAAGCAGTTGGCGGAAAAACTGCCGGAGTTTGGCGCCCGGCGCACGTTCTGGGAGGGGCTGCTGGAGGGCACCTTCATGGAGCGCGTGCTGGCTGGACGTGGCGAGCAGGCTGAGGCGCAGCTGGCCGATGCCGTGGCCCAGGCGGATCGTGCCACGCTGGCGCGCGGCGAGGTGTTCCTGGTTGGTGCTGGCCCGGGAGATGCTGACCTGATGACGTTCCGTGGCCTGCGCTTGTTGCAGAAAGCCGACGTGGTGCTCTACGACCGCCTTGTGTCGCCGGGCGTGCTGGAGCTTGCCCGCCGCGATGCGGAAAAAGTGTATGTCGGCAAGCGCCGGGACAAACACACGCTGCCACAGGACAACATCAATGACCTGCTGGTGCACTACGCCAGCCAGGGCCTGAAAGTGTGCCGCCTGAAGGGTGGCGATCCTTTCATTTTCGGCCGTGGTGGCGAAGAAATCGAAAAGATTGCTGCGGCCGGGATCGATTTCCAGGTGGTGCCGGGCATTACCGCAGCCAGCGGTTGTGCGGCGTACGCGGGCATTCCGCTGACGCACCGTGATCATGCCTGGTCGGTGCGTTTCGTCACCGGTCACCGCAAGGCGGATGGCGATGCGCTGTCATGGGCGGACCTGGTGTGCCCGGGGGAAACCCTGGTGTTCTACATGGGCCTGGTGGGGCTCGCCGAGATCTGTGCGCAATTGCAGGCCCATGGCATGCGTGCCGACATGCCGGCGGCGCTGGTGTCGCGTGGTACCACGGCCGAGCAGCAAGTCATCACCGGCACGGTATCCACCCTGGCCGACCAGGTGGCCGAACAGGATATCCATGCGCCCACGCTGATCATCATCGGTGATGTGGTAACGCTGCATCCGCGTTATCGCTGGTTCGAGGGTGGCGACCAGTAGAGGCGTTCACGGGTGAAACGGCAGCCGGGCCCGGTCACGCCGCTGCCAAAGGGCCTCGGCGGCCTGCCGGAATGCTGTCGGGTCAGAACCGCCGGCCTCGGCCATCAGTGCCACCGCCAGGGTGCCAATAACCGCCTGCGTGCCATAGTCGTCTGCGGCTGTTTCAGCCTGCTGCCAGAGCTGGTCGATCTGCTCAGGTGCCACGCCGGTCGGGCTTGCCCGTCGTAGCGAGGCGGGCACCTGGCTCTCGCAGGTTTCGCCGCGGAAGATGCTCACAACACGGTTGCTGGCGTCCGGACGCCACTCCGGATCGCCGCCTTCTCCCTTGATCACCACTGTCCTGTGCTGATCGCACAGGCGCGCCGCGCCGGCGTGCAGATCCAGGTACGCCGGATGGAAAATGGACTGCAGCGACACCGGCGCGCCTGCCGGGTTAAGGCCGCGGGTGAGGGAGTTGATCGGTGAGCGTAGTCCCAATTCCGACCGCAGGCCGAGCAGCCTGTGCAGCGCGGGCGAGAACAGTGACAGTGGCGCATAGGCGATGCCGTGTTGCTGCAGTGCCTCTTCGAGCTGCGCCAGCGTGGCCGGAACGGGCCAGCCACGTTGGCGCAGCAGCTGGTCGGTATACAGGCGCCCCGGCGTGTGCTCAGGGCCGCCGTGCAGCAGGACGCGACGGCCATTGCACGCCAGCAGCCAGGCGGCGAGCAGGTGCCAGGGGCTGTGCTTCTTCTTGCCGGCGTAGCAGGGCCAGTCCAGGTCAACCGCCAGTGGCGCCGGCAGTAGCGGGGCAATCCGTTGGCGCGACGCATCCAGGAAGCCCGCCAGTTCCTCCGGCGTTTCTTCCTTGACGCGCATGCTCATCAGGAAGGCGCCGGTCTGCAGATCGGTGGCGCCGCCATCGAGTATCATGCCCATGGCGGCGGCGGCTTCTTCCCGTGTCAGGTCGCGGCGCGCGCGTTTGCCACGGGCCAGTGTGCGTACATAGTGCGCGAAAGGGTGTTCCTGCTCAGTCATCATCGAACCAGGTAATGGTTTGCTGGCGTGACACCTGCTGCGCCAGCGCAGCCTCATCCATGTCCACGCCGAGTTGGTAGCAGCGGTCGGTGCCGTGCAAACGGGCAAGTTCCTCATGCAGGGCCGCCGTTTCGGGATAGGTCACCACCATGTCTGCGGCGCCAAGCGTATCCAGCAGGTGCGACCACTGCGTTCCTTTGTGAGTCATCCCGACGAGGTGCAACACATCAGTCTCCGATTACGGTGGCGGCGCCTTCCAGCACAGCCTGTGCCTGTGCCCGGCTCACCGGATGAAACCCGCCCTGGCTGCTGTCGCCGAGGGACTCAAGGGAAACCGTGCCATAGCCGGGCAGGTCTGCCAGCAATTGCGCCACATCCGCATCGTCGATGTCGAGCAGGCGTTCTGGCGGGGCCAGCGCCAGTACCGTGACCGGCAGCGCAAACACGGCAAGGGCGGCCGCCATCTCCAGCAGCTCGCGACTGGCGCCGGCGTCATGGCGATGACGTAGCAGGAGTACCACGGGTTTGTGCATCAGAAGCTGACCAGTTTTTCGCTATTTTGCAGGGCACTGGCCAGCTGTCCGAGGCCGGCGGTTTCGACGCCGTCGGCAAGGCGAGTGGTCGGTTGGTCGAGCCCGCGGCGGGCTACGGAGCCCGAGCATGCGGTGGCGGGCAGCTGGTAGTCATTGATCAGTGCCTGCCAGATGTTGGCGGCACCGAGAGCGTCCTTTTGCGGGTCAGTCCCGGCGTGGCACAGCTGCACGCCATCCCCGTGGAAGAACACCCGGCCAATGGTCTCGCCATTGCGCAGCAACGCCCGCGCCAGCTCTGCTGAACGCAAAGAGGCCCGACTGGCGGGCCCCTTTGATACCAGGATGGTGATTGCCATCAGTCGTCGCCGGACAGGGCGCTCAGGATGTGAAGCAGGCTCATGAACAGGTTGTACAGGGATACAAACAGGGTCACGGTGGCCATGATGTAGTTGGTTTCGCCGCCATGCACGATGGCGCTGGTCTGCCACATGATCAGCAGGGACGAGAGCAGCACGAAGGCGCCAGACACGGCCAGGGACAGTGCCGGCATGTCGAAGATCATGGCGCCGAGGCCACACAGGAAGGCCACCAGGATGCCAATCATCAGGAAGTTGGTGAGGAAGCTGAAATCCTTGCGCGAGAACAGGGCAATGGCAGACATGGCCACGAAGATGGTGGCCGTGGCGCCGAGTGCCAGGGTGACGATCTCCATGCCGCCCTGGACGCTGGCAAACATGCTGATGATCGGGCCGGTGGTGAAGCCGAGCCAGCCAGTGATGGCGAACACACCGAGAATGCCGAGGGCACTGTTACGGAAAATGTTGGTGAAAATCAGCGCGCCGAAATAGACACCCAGCGTCAGCCACGGATTCACATAGCCGATGTTGGCAGACATGGCGAACCAGGCCATACCCGCAGAGAACGCAAGGGAAATACCCAGCAGCATGTAGGTATTCCGCAGCACACGGGCCGCCATTTCGCCACGTGGGGCGGCCACTTCCGCTGTGGGTGAGGCGTAGTGCAGTTCTTCGCGCATTGGTTTCTCCATTGATTCCAGATGCCTGTGATAATAGGTGCACGGGGGCTAATTTCAAGTGAATTCGGACCGACTTTCGCCGCCTTCCCATTGACTGTAGCCGGCCCTCGGGTATCATGCCGTCTGCCACGGAGGGGTGGCAGAGTGGTCGAATGCAGCGGTCTTGAAAACCGCCGGGGTTTAACGACTCCCGTGGGTTCGAATCCCACCCCCTCCGCCAGAAATAAAAAAGGGCTCCCGACAGGGGGCCCTTTTTTATTTCCGGAGGCGGGTGTTGAGTCGCAGCCACCGTTCGACCGAACGAAGCACCGCTTCGTGAGGCACGCCGCAGGCGCCCCGAAGGGGTGAGCAGCGGGCAGCTCGCCATCAGGTCCTGACCATGCCGTTCATCTCCGAAATCACCTACGTCAGCGTGTGCCATTCGCGCACTGTACGCCCGCGGCGAGCCGATAGTCTGGGCGGGGTTCACTGTTGTCGCTGCGAGGGATAATCTAGATATCCAGAAGGCCGTATGCAGTAGTGGGGCGTCAAGGACGACTGCAGGAGACAAAGAATGACAAAAGTACTGGTTGTTGATGATCACGAACTGGTTCGTACCGGCATTTCCCGCATGCTTGATGATGTGGCCGGTTTCAGCGTGATCGGTGAGGCTGCCAGCGGCGAAGAGGCCGTGCGCATGGCGCGAGAACTGGAGCCTGATGTAGTGCTCATGGACGTGAAAATGCCCGGCATTGGTGGCCTGGAAGCAACCCGCAAGATGCTGCGCCGTGACGACGGCATCAAGGTGATCGCGGTGACGGTCTGCGAAGAGGAGCCGTTCCCGTCCCGCCTGATGAAAGCCGGCGCTGCCGGGTACCTGTCCAAGGGGGCGGACCTGGAAGAAATGGTGCGGGCCATCAAGGTGGTGTCGGCCGGGCAGCGCTATATCAGCCCGCAGATTGCCCAGGCCATGGCGCTACGCCCGTTCAACAGCGGCGATACATCGCCCATGGACCTGCTCTCCGAGCGCGAACTGCAAATCATGATGATGATCGTCAATTGCCACAAGGTGCAGGCGATTTCAGACAAGCTTTGCCTGTCGCCGAAAACCGTCAACACTTACCGCTACCGTATTTTCGACAAGCTCGGCATCTCCAGTGATGTGGAAATGACCCTGCTGGCCATGCGTTGGGGGCTGGTGGATGAGGGTGCTGCCACTGAGGTTGTTGCCCAGTAGCGCAGGCGGCCAACTATTGCCAGGGGAACCGGGAGGCCGAGGCGGCCTCCCGGTGACACCTCACTCGGCGCGGTACAGGATGACCATGCCGGGCCTTACCATGGCGGCGTCCATGTAGCCGATGTAGTTGCGGCTGCTCGATGACAGCAGGATCGCCAGTTCATCTTCGCCAGAAACGATCTTGGGGGGATTGCCGCGACCGGTGAATGTCAGTCGCGCCCAGTGGGATCGCATCTGTGACGCCGATTTTTCCAGCACCTTGCGATAGAAGGCTTCCCGGGCAGGGTCATCTGCGGGCAGGTCCAGGGGCACCACCGCCACGCCGTCCACGTTGCTGCGTTTGCCGGAGAAAATCTGGCGCACGTCGGCCTGGTTCAGTGAGGTAATGCCAAGGCTGTCCGATGCCACCACAACCACTTCCGCTGACGCGGCCACAGGCAGCGCGAGAAGGCAGGAGAGCAGGAGGTAGGTAAATGCTTTCATGGTTGTCTCCTCGTCTCAAAAGACCATCTGGGCAGCAAGTCGGAAAACCAGCGGGGTGTCATCCCGGTCCGGCACGCTGCTGAAAAGCGAGCCCGTCTGGTGTGCGGGGAGTCCGGCAGGCAGCAAGGGGTTGGGAGGAATCGCTGCTGCAGACTGGGCCTCATCCCCGAGGTCGTAGAAACGGCTCACCTCGGCCTTCAGGGCCAGGTTGGTGGCCACGTCGGCCCGCACGCCGAAGGTCCAGCTTTTCTGGTGGCTGGCGAGGCCGTTGTAGAGAAAGCGTCCCACCGGGTCGTTGCGCACATCGTTGTAGCCATCGTCATCCACTTCCGCCCAGGTGACATGGGGCATGAAACGTCCGAAGCGGTAGCCAAGGGTGGCGTAGCTGCCGGTATTGGCCGGGAACCAGCGATTGGCAATGCTCAGCTGGGTCTGTTCGGCCATGAACAGCAGCGCGCCGTTGTCATACTGGAAGCCTGCGCTGGAGAAGTAGCCGTAGTCGTTGTCGATGTCGTAGACGGACGTGCCCGGCAGGATGTCGACATTGGCTTCTGAGCCGACATAGCTCAGCCAGGTGCTCAGGTTGCCCAGGGATGAGGTCAGGTTGATGCCGGTGATATCACGCATCCGGAACGTGGCGTTGGTGCCATTGATGCCGACGTCGATGTCCAGGGTGCCGTGAAATACGTTCACCGAATGGGCCACATTGCCGGTCTGGAAGCGGGTGGTCAGGTCAACGCCTTCCATACTTCGCACCGGGGCAATGTCATAGGCTTCCCGTGGCAGTTCTATCCAGGGCAGGGCATAGCCGACATTCTGGTACTGGCTGTGCATATACAGGGGAATCACCAGTCGACCAGCGCGGGCTTCGGTGGCGTCAGTGAACTGGTAGGTGATGTAGGCCCATTCGGTCTGGGCGTCAAAATCGTCGGCGCCGTCAGCATACAGCTGGATGGTGCCGCTGACCCGGTCGCTGACGTTGGCCTGGACCTGAATGCCGGCGGAGGTGAGGCGGTCGTAGGTGACCTCCTCATCCAGGCCTGCGTAGGTGGGCGGTGACAGTTCTTCGGTGGGCCCGGCGCCGGAGACGACATTATCGGTCAGGTTGTTGGTGGCGGCGGCACCGGCGTTGATGAAGCCGCCCACTTTCAGGTCGACGTCCGAGACGCTCGTGCGGCTGGATGACTCTCTCTCGAGCTGCTCCAGGCGCCTCTCCAGCTCCTCCACAGTGGCAGACTGCGCCAGGGCAGGCGTTATCAGGGAGACGCAGGCGCCCAGCATGGCTAGGGTTTTTTTCATGATGACTGGCCCTCATGTGATTATTGTTCGTTAGAATCCGTTCTAACGCCTGAGGCGGGCCGTCCCTGGTCTTCACGTGATGCTGACGTGACATCACCGTTATAGAGCATCCGCCATTTGCCGGCAACGCCGATTGCCCCTTGTATTGACCGAATCCGCCAGACACGGAGCCAGTTTTGTCAGCGAACTTTGATGCGCGCAGCTTCCTTGCCCAGTGCAGTACCCGGCCGGGTGTCTACCGGATGCTGGATGCTGACGGGCAGGTGCTTTACGTGGGCAAGGCCCGGGACCTGAAGGCGCGCCTGTCCAGTTACTTCCGCAGTTCAGGCCTGGCCCCCAAGACCCGTGCCCTGGTGGCCCGGATAAGCAGCATTTCCACCACCGTGACGCAAAGCGAGGTGGAGGCGCTGCTGCTGGAGCAGGGCCTGATCAAGGAACTGAAGCCGCCCTATAACGTGCTGCTCAGGGACGACAAGTCGTATCCCTTCATCCAGCTCACGGACAGGGAGCGCTGGCCACGGATCGGCTTCCATCGCGGTACCCGACGCAAGGGCGTGCGCTATTTCGGGCCTTACCCGAGCAGCGGCGCCGTGCGGGAAACCCTGGCCCTGGTGGAAAAGGTATTCCAGTTGCGCAATTGCCGGGACAGCTTTTTTCGCAATCGCACCCGTCCCTGCCTGCAACACCAGATCAATCGCTGCACCGCGCCATGCGTGGGTTACGTGACCGAGGCGCAGTACCGGGCCCAGGTGGACATGGCCACCGCCTTTCTCGAGGGGCGGGACCAGCAGATTACCGATCGCCTGACCCGGGAGATGGAGCAGGCGTCGGCAGAACTGGCGTTCGAGCGCGCAGCCGGGCTGCGTGACCAGATTACCGCTATCCGTCATATCCAGGAGCGCCAGTACGTGGATACCGGGCGCGGCAACGTGGATGTGGTTGCCCTGGCGTCGGCGCCCGGACTGGTGGTCATTGAGGTGCTGTTCATTCGCCAGGGCCGGGTGCTGGGCAATCGCAGCTGGGTGCCGAACATGGGCGCGGAGGATGAGGCCGGGGTGATGCGTGCGTTCCTGGAGCAGTATTACCTGGGCGAGCACCCGGGTGAGCTGCCCGGAGAAGTGCTGCTGGCCGCTGATGTGGGGGATACCGAGGCGCTGGCTGAAGCCATCCGGCAGAAACGGGGCAAGCGGGCCCGTTTTGCCAGCCGGGTCCGTGGCGAACGCCAGGCGTGGATGCGCATGGCCACAGAAAATGCCCGCCAGTCCCTTGTCCACCGCCTGGCGGCCCGGGAATCCCTGGAGCAACGCTACCTGGCGCTGGCAGCCTTGCTCGGTGAGGACACGCCGCCGGCCCGGATCGAGTGCTTCGATATCAGCCATACCGGCGGTGAGCGGGCCGTGGCTTCCTGTGTGGTTTTCGGCACGGAAGGCCCGCGCCGCGCTGATTACCGCCGCTTCAACGTGGAGCCGGAATCTGGCGGCGACGACTACGCCGCCCTGGCGGAGGCCGTTTCCCGACGTTACCGCCGGGTGCAGAAGGAACAAGGGGAGTTGCCTGGGCTGTTACTGATTGACGGGGGCAAGGGGCAGGTTGGGCGCATTGCCTCGGTCCTTGAAGAGCTTGGCCTCACCGACCAGTTACCGCTGCTGGGCATTGCCAAGGGCCCCAGCCGCAAGGCAGGGCTGGAGGTATTGTGGCGTGCCGACGGCACACAACTGGCCCCGGCGGCGGATAATCCCGGGCTGCACCTGCTCCAGCACGTGCGTGACGAGGCCCACCGGTTCGCCATTGCCGGTCACCGCGGGCGACGCTCACGACCCCGGTCGGCATCAACCCTGGAAGAAATACCCGGCGTGGGCGCGAAACGGCGCAAGGCCCTGCTGACCCATTTCGGCGGCCTGGCCCAGCTCAGGGACGCCCCGGCCGAGGCCATCGCCCAGGTGCCCGGCGTCAGTCCGGCGCTGGCGCAGACCGTATACGACTGGCTTCACGAAGGGTGAGGGCGGTGCGCTGTTCAGGTATACTCCGGCTTTCGAAGTACAGGTGACCTGAGCCGCTGATGTCCACTCCTGCAAGTCCGCTTAACCTGCCCAACATCATGACCCTGACCCGCCTTGCGGCCATTCCGGTGCTGGTGCTGGTATTCTTCCTGCCGTTTCGCTGGAGCGACCTGTGTGCCGCCGGCCTGTTCCTGGCCGCCGGCATCACGGACATGGTGGATGGCTACCTGGCGCGCAAGCTGGACCAGACCAGCCGCTTCGGCGCTTTCCTTGATCCGGTGGCAGACAAGCTGATCGTGGCCACGGCCCTGGTCATGCTGGTCCAGGTGCACGCCAACCTGTGGCTGGCGGTGCCGGCCATCGTCATTATCAGCCGGGAAATCACTGTCTCGGCCCTGCGCGAATGGATGGCCGAGATCGGCAAACGCGGCCGGGTGGCGGTTAGTGCCATCGGCAAGGTGAAGACCGTGGCGCAGATTGCCGCCATAACCGCATTGCTGGCCGACAAGCCTGCGTTTACCGAGCTCGGTGACCCGATCATGACGCCTTTCCTGTGGCTGGCCTACGGCCTGCTGTACGTGGCGACCGGCCTGACCCTGTGGTCGATGGTGGCGTACCTGAAGGCGGCCTGGCCGGAACTCTGGCCACCGCGCAAATAACAGGCAATCAGGCCGCGGACGCTTGACAGGGAAGGGGCGGCGGGTAGAATGCCATTCCGCTGCCAGGGCAGCACAGTTTCAAAGCGGGAATAGCTCAGTTGGTAGAGCACAACCTTGCCAAGGTTGGGGTCGCGAGTTCGAATCTCGTTTCCCGCTCCAGTTTCGAGACCTCGGCGCGTCCGAGGTTTTTTGTTTCGGCGCGGTGGCAGAGTGGTTATGCAGCGGACTGCAACTCCGTGTACGCCGGTTCGATTCCGACCCGCGCCTCCAAATTCCCTGTCATGTCACCCGCCCGGATGGCGAAACTGGTAGACGCAAGGGACTTAAAATCCCTCGGTGGCAACACCGTGCCGGTTCGATTCCGGCTCCGGGCACCATTTCTTCCCCGCCCGGCGCCCCTCAGCAAGGCAAAAAACTGCAAAAAATCCTTGTAACCTCCATGAGTTAGCGTTACTCCTTGAAGCAGATTATTGCCGTCAACAGTCACGGTCTGCTAGATTGATGCCTTCTATACGCATTTATTCGTATCCAGGCGCTAGCGTCATAACGATAAGAGTCCCTGACTCAAAGAAAAACAAGGTGGTCCAGAGATGAACTGGCTCAAGAACCTGTCCGTGCGGCTGAAAATCATCGCCGTCGCGGGCCTCGGCATTCTCGCCTTCCTTGGCTACTTTGCCTACAGCTACACGGTTGGCAACGCCAGCATCCGCGAGCTCAAGCAGATCGAGACGGTGGACTTCGTCGTACTCGAGGCCGCTTCACAGAACAACCTTACCCTGTACACCGTGCGGGATTCCCTTGTCCGGGCCATTGAAACCCAGGATGCCGACGCCCTTGGTGAAGCCGTGCGCCTGGCTGACCAGGCCGTTCTCAACCTTCGCGGTATGGCGGAGCTTGATTCGGAACTGGAGGCGCCAATTGAAGAGCTGGTACAGGCATTCTCGCTCTACTACGAGAGTGCCCGCTCCGTCGCCCAGGACATGATCGCCGGCAATATTGATGACGAAGGCTTCTACGAGCGCCTTGGCGAAGTGGCCGACCTGCGAGACCAGTTCGAGATTCTGCTGGAGGAGTTTCAGGAAGAGCGTTACTCGGCGTTCTACGACAGCCTCAACAATACCCGCGAGAACACCGCCAACACCCAGCTGATCGGCATCATTGTTGTGTCTTCGGCGCTGTTGTTGCTGGCGCTGATTACCTGGCGGGTTACCCGCAGCATTATCATCCCCCTTGATCATGCCGTTGAAGCGTCCGGCAGTATTGCCAATGGCGACTGGGACAAGGAAATTGTGGTTGACCGGGCCGACGAGACCGGCCGTTTGCTCAACGCCATCCGGCGCATGCGCGACACACTGCGCGACAGGCACCTGGAAGACCGTCGCCAGGAGCGGCTCAAGACACGCCTCGCCGAGCTGAACGACCGCATGCGCGGTGACATGACGTTGCAGCAGTTGGGCAACAACATGCTGACCTACCTGGTGCCGGTGATGGAATCCCAGGTAGGCGCGTTTTATGTCTTTGATGAAGATGACGAGCTGCTCACGTTGAACAGCTCCTACGCCATGCAACGCCGCAAGAACCTGGCCAACGAATTCCATCTGGGTGAATCGCTGGTAGGCCAGTGTGCGCTGGAGAAAAAGCAGATACTGCTGTCGGAAGTGCCGGAGGATTACATCAGCATTGCCTCTGCCACCGGCAAGGCGACGCCACGCAACATCATCGTCACCCCCATCGTCCATGAGGACGAGCTCAAGGGTGTGCTGGAAATCGGTGCGTTCCGCGAGTTCGATGATGAAGACCTGCGCTTCCTGGAAGAGGGCGTCCATGCCATAGCGGTGTCAGTTCACACTGCCCGCAGCCGCGTGCGGCTGGCAGATGCGCTGGAGCAGGCCCAGAAGGCCGCGCAGGAAATGGAGAGCCAGAAGCAGGAGCTGGCGCGCATAAACGATGATCTCGAAGAACAGGCCATGGAGCTTGCTGCCTCCGAGTCCCGTTTGCAGCAGCAGCAGGAAGAGTTGCGTGCCATCAATGAAGAGCTGGAGGCACAAACGCAGGCCCTGAGGGCATCAGAGGAGAGCCTGCAGGCCCAGCAAGAGGAGCTGCGGGTAACCAACGAGGAGCTGGAGGCGCAGGCCAAACTGCTGTCAGAGCAGAAAGCGGAGATGGCCAAGAAGAACGAGGATCTCCAGATACTGCAGAAAGAACTGCAGGACAAGATCAAGGAACTGGAGATGTCCTCCAAGTACAAGTCCGAGTTCCTGTCTACCATGTCCCATGAGCTGCGTACGCCCCTGAACAGTATCCTCATACTTTCCAATGCGTTGGCGCAGAACAAGAAAGGCAACCTGGAAGCGAAGCAGATTGAGCATGCCCAGGTCATTCACAGCGCCGGCTCCGACCTGCTCACACTAATCAATGACATCCTCGATATTTCCAAGATCGAGGAGGGCAAAATGGATGTGGTCATCGACGACCTGGACATCGAGGAAGTGGGCGAGCATTTCCGCAAGCACTTCTCCCATCTTGCCGAAAACCGGGGTCTGTACTTCAAGGTGGAGTTTGGCGATAACCTGCCGGATCGGCTCTATACCGATCGCCAGCGCATGGAGCAGATCATCAAGAACCTGCTTTCCAACGCCATGAAGTTCACCGAGCAGGGTGGCGTAACCCTGACCATCGAGGTGCCGGAGGAAGACCAGCTGCCATCCCGGGCGCTGGTGCCGGGCCAGACCTTACGTCTGGCGGTCAGCGATACCGGCATTGGTATCCCTGAAGAAAAGCAGAAGCTCATTTTCGAGGCATTCCAGCAGGCAGACGGCACCACCAGTCGCAAGTACGGCGGTACAGGCCTTGGCCTGACTATTTCCCGGGAGCTGGCGCGCCTGCTGGGCGGTGACCTGGGGATTCGCAGTGATGGTGCCGGGCAAGGTTCCACCTTCGATCTTTACCTGCCCTTTGGCGACCCGGATTCAGTCTGGAAAGACGACAGCGAGAATGCCTCGGAACCTGTAGCCGCCCCGGCAGCAACCCCTATGGTTGCCGAGCAGCCCGCTGCGGCCCAGGAAGGCGGGGCGCCGGAGGAGAATTTTGTCGTCAAGGAAAAATCCGTACTGATCATCGAGGATGACGATGCCTTCGCCTCTGTGCTGGTGGATCTGGCCGGTGACTATGGTCTGGAAGCGCACATTTGTCCCGACGGTGAAACTGGCCTTGAATATGCCAGTCATTACCGGCCCAGCGCCATCATCCTTGACATTGGCCTGCCAGGCATCGACGGCTGGGAGGTCATGGAAAAGCTCAAGGCCGATCCTCGCACCAAGGATATCCCCGTGCATTTCCTCTCGGGCAAGGACGAGAAGAAGAAGGCGCTGGAGCTGGGTGCCATCGATTTCCTCACCAAGCCGGTCAACCAGGACCAGATATCGGATGCCTTCACCAAGATCGAGCAGGCCATCGAGAAGAACGTGCGACGCATGTTGGTGGTGGAGGACAGCGAGCTGCAACACGAAAGCATCCGTGAGCTGTTTGACGAGAAAGGGGTGGAGATCACCCCTGTCCACTCGGGCGAGGAGGCTCTTGCCGCGCTCAAGGACAAGGTCTACGACTGCATGATTCTCGATCTGACGCTGCCTGATATGTCCGGCTTCGACCTCCTTGAGATCATCAATGGTGATGACCAGTATGATTCCGTGCCAGTGATCATCTATACCGGCAAGGAGCTGAGCCGCGATGAAGAAGCTCAGCTGCGGAAATACGCCGACCGCATCATTCTGAAAACGGAGCGTTCCTCGGAGCGTTTGCTGAATGAGGCGTCACTCTTCCTGCACTGGCTGGAGTCGACACTGCCGCAGTCCAAGGGTGGTCCCTCGAATCAGTCCCTGGAGCACCGCGATGATATTTTCGAGGGCAAGAAGCTGCTCCTGGTAGATGATGACATGCGCAATATCTATGCGTTGTCGGCCCAGCTTGAGGAACTCGGGTTTGATATCACGATTGCCAACAACGGGCGTGAGGCGGTGGATACCCTGAATGACAATCCGGAGATGGATATCGTGCTCATGGATATCATGATGCCGGAGATGGACGGGTACGAGGCCATGAGCCTGATTCGAGAGCAGGATCGCTTCGCCAAGCTGCCGATGCTGGCCTTGACGGCAAAAGCGATGAAGGACGACCGGGCAAAGTGTATCGAAGCAGGAGCTAATGACTACTGCTCGAAACCCATTGATATGGCAAAGCTTACATCCCTGATGCGGGTGTGGCTGCATAAGTGAGGCACATGCAGGTGGCAGAAAAGCTGCAGCACATTAGTGACGAGCAGGAAACGATTGAAGATATCGAGATTCGTCTCTTGCTGGAGGCGGTCTATCATATGTATGGATACGACTTTCGCTCCTACAGCAAGGCTTCCATTCGTCGCCGCATTGCACACCGCCTGGACCTCTCCGGCTTGCCGACCATCATGGCTATGACCGACAAGGTGCTGCGCGACAGGGCGTTCTTTGTCACGCTACTGAACGACCTGACGGTAAACGTTACGGAAATGTACCGTGATCCGCCATTTTACAAGCGCTTCCGGGAAGAAGTGGTGCCCATCCTCAAGACCTTCCCGTTCATCAAGGTCTGGCACGCGGGTTGCTCAACCGGTGAGGAGATATACAGCATGGCCATCCTTCTGGAGGAGGAGGGCCTTTATGATCGCACCCAGATCTATGCCACGGACATCGACAAGAATGTGCTTGCGGTGGCCAAAAAAGGCATCTACTCCATCGCCGCCATTCGTCAGTATGGCGACAATTACCAGCGAGCAGGAGGGCGAGCCAGTCTTTCAGACTATTACACCTGCAAGTATGATGGCGTGATCATTGATCAGCGACTCAAGCGAAACATCGTCTTCGCTGATCATGATCTGGCAACCGATCAGGTTTTCGGTGAGATGAATGTCATCGTTTGCCGGAATGTGCTGATTTATTTTGATCGTGATCTGCAAAAGCGGGTGTTTCGACTTTTTGCGGACAGCCTGGATCTGGGCGGCGTGTTGTGCCTTGGCACCAAAGAGAGTCTGCAGTTCTCCGGCCTGGAGTCGGAGTTCGAGCCGATAGACAGTGGAATGAAGATATTTCGACGGAAGCAGGTGTCGCTATGAATGACACAACAATCATTCAGAAGATCCTGATGGTGGACGACCAGCCGGCCAACCTGGTGTCACTGGAGGCACTACTGGAGGATACCGGTCGCGAGCTTATCAAGGCCCATAACGGCCCTGATGCGCTCAAGATCCTGCTAAAGGAGGACATTTCCCTTGTCCTGCTTGATGTGCAGATGCCGGGTATGGATGGTTTTGAGGTGGCCGAATTGATGCGGCAACGCAAGGACACCCAGAATATCCCTATTATTTTCGTGACCGCCATCAGTAAGGAAGACAAGTATGTCTTCAAGGGCTATCAGGTAGGTGCAGTCGACTATCTCTTCAAGCCTCTTGATCCCATGATTCTGCAGAGCAAGGTCAACTTTTTCCTGCAGCTGGACCGGCAGCGCCGGGAGCTGCAGCTGAAGCTGAAGCAGGCCCAGGCGCACCGGGCCGCCTACGAGGCTGCAAAGACGCAGAATCAGGGAAAGTCAGACAAGGACTGAGTAAATTATGCACCATCGGCAAAGGATTCAGGCCGTGGTGCTGGGCGCGTCCTGGGGTGGAATCGAGGCGTCCATCAAGGTACTGGAGCGGTTGCCGGCAAATTTGCCCGTTCCTGTATTCCTGGCCCAGCATCTGCGGGTATCTACCGAAAACCGGTTGCCGAAAGTACTGGGCCAGAAAGTAGAAATAGATGTGGTGTCCCCGGAAGACAAGACAGACATATGCCCCTCGCGGGTATTTGTCGCTCCGCCGGGGTATCACATGCTGGTTGAAGACAATGCACAAGTGGGGCTCGCCATGTACTGGCCTGTGCATTACTCAAGGCCATCAATTGACGAGCTGTTTTTCTCTGCCGGTCATGTATACGGTGAGGGCACGCTGGCGGTGCTGTTAACTGGCGCCAATGAGGACGGTGCCGCAGGCATCGAGTACATTGCCAGGAGAGGAGGGGTCACAGTGGCGCAGAATCCACAGACTGCGGAAGCACCAGTCATGCCACAGTCGGCGATCGACACTGGGTGCGTCCAGCATGTGCTGGACGTGGAACGGATTGGCGATTTTATCGTCGAGCAGGTTTTTGGTCTCACGCAATGATCAAGCAGAATATTCTCCTTGTCGATGACCATCGCGAAAATCTGATCGCGCTGGAAGCGATTCTTGAGTCGCCAAACCGTAACCTGGTTATGGTCACATCAGGAAACGAAGCCCTGCAGATGGCGTTGAAAAAAGATTTCTCGCTCGTCCTGCTGGACGTTCAGATGCCTGAAATGGACGGTTTTGAAGTCGCGGAGCTCCTGCGCAAGAACCGAAAGACCCGCAATATTCCGATCATTTTTGTTACTGCAATCAGCAAGGAGAGCAAGTACGTGTTTCGCGGCTACGAGTGTGGTGCCGTGGACTACCTGTTCAAGCCGCTGGATCAGGACATACTCATCGCCAAGGTGGAAGTGTTTCTCGACCTGGATATGCAGCGCCGCAAGCTCCAGCAGGCTGTGGTCCAGATGAAGCGGCTGAAGGACGAAAACGAACGGCTGTTAAAAGCCATCGGTGAAGGCGTCATTGGTACGGATGAAAAGGGCATCATCACCTTCTGCAATGACAGTGCGGCCACGTTGCTGGAGTCAGACCGGGATAAACTGGTGGGACAGCCCGTGGACAAGCTGCTGTTTCGCAATGAGGAAGGTGCGGTGCGCTGGGACTGGAGTAGCTCACCAGTGATGGAATGCTGCGCCGCCGGTCGACGTTGGCAGAATGATACATCCCTGTACTGCCACACCGGCAACGACCCCAAACTCCTTGAAATTACGGCGTCGGCCGTTAATCAGCCGGAAGAGGAGTTTTCCGGCTGCGTGCTCGTAGTCCGTGACATCACCGGCAGGGGGATGTCGGAGGCCGAGCAGCTGGCCCGTGAGCAGCGCCGCTTCCCCCGCAAGAAAATGTACAAGGAAATGGTATTGTTCGATCGCGCCACCGGTGGCAATGTGGGCCGCCTGCTGAACGTCAGCGTTGACGGGTTCAAGCTGTCAACCCGCCAGGAAATCAAGGAAGGACAGGAGTTTCAGCTCAGTGTGGTGCTTCCGGAGCAGATCCGGGGGGTCAATACCCTGAGCTTTTCGGCACGGAACATCTGGAGCAAGCAGCAGTCTACAGCAGGTGAGTGCAACGCCGGTTTCCAGTTCCTGGAGCTGAATGACACCGGGCGTGAGGTGATCGAAGCCCTGATGGAGAAATACTGACACCATGGATGCCCTGCAGGAACCAATGCTGCCTGAGGATGAGGAGCTGGATCTTTCGCTGTCCGGCTTGTTGCCATACGGCTTCGCGCGGCGTTTCGGCATTCTTATCCGGCCGTCAGATGATGGCAGCGAACTGGTTTGTCGCCTGCCACTGGATGGCGCAGCACTGGCGGAGGTCCGGCGCTGGCACGATGACCTGCCGGCGCCGCGTTTTGTCGATGCAGCCGGCTTTGAAACCGCCCTTGCCATTGCCTACGAGCAGCAGCGGGGCGCCGCCGCCGAAGCGGCAGATGACCTGGCCGAGCTGGACCTGACCTCGCTCGCCGAGGCCGTCCCGGAAACCGCCGACCTGCTTGAGCAGGAAGACGATGCGCCGATTATCCGCTTGATCAATGCCTTGCTGCAGGAGGCGATCCGGGAGAACGCCTCGGATATCCATATCGAAACGTTCGAGAAACGCCTGATCGTCCGTATGCGGGTCGACGGTGTCCTGCGTGAAGTGCTGACACCACGGCGGGAGCTGGCGCCATTGCTGGTCAGCCGGATCAAGGTCATGGCGCGCCTTGATATTGCCGAGAAGCGTGTGCCGCAGGATGGCCGTATTTCATTGCGGCTGGGCGGCCGTGACGTGGACGTCCGGGTCTCTACCATGCCCTCCAGCAACGGCGAACGGGTGGTGCTGCGACTGCTCGACAAGCAGGCCGGGCGCCTGGACCTGTCGCACCTGGGCATGGGCGCGGAAACCCTCGGGCCGCTGAAAGACCTGATCTACAAGCCGCATGGCATCATCCTGGTCACTGGTCCCACCGGTTCCGGTAAAACCACTACCCTTTACGCCTCGCTGACCGACCTGAATGACAGTTCGCGCAATATCCTCACGGTGGAGGACCCGATCGAATACCAGCTTGAGGGTATCGGCCAGACCCAGGTGAACCCGAAGGTGGACATGACGTTTGCCCGCGGGCTGCGCGCCATCCTGCGCCAGGACCCGGATGTCGTGATGGTGGGTGAGATCCGTGACCTGGAAACGGCTGAGATCGGTGTCCAGGCCTCCCTGACCGGCCACCTGGTGCTCAGTACGCTACACACCAATTCAGCCGTTGGTGCCGTGACGCGTTTGCAGGATATGGGCATCGAACCGTTCCTGCTGTCATCCTCCCTTCTGGGCGTGCTGGCGCAACGGCTGGTTCGCCTGCTGTGCCCCGACTGCAAGCAGCCCGCTGACCTGACTGATGGCGAGCGTCGCCTGATGGGCCTGTCTGACGGCGAGTCGGTGACGGTCTACCGGCCTGCCGGGTGTGAGCACTGCAACCAGCTTGGATACCGTGGCCGTACCGGCATCTATGAACTGGTGGTGGTTGATGACACCATGCGCCAGCTGATCCACGACAAGGCCTCGGAACAGGCCCTGGAGCGACAGGCCAGGACCTTCACGCCGAGTATCCGCACGGATGGATGGCGCAAGGTGATGCTGGGCGATACCAGTATCGAGGAAGTGCTGCGCGTAACGCGCGAAAACTGACCGTCTACGGTGCCTGTCCATGCCCGCATTTGAATACCGCTCCCTCGACCAGAATGGCAAGGTCAAGAAAGGCGTTGTCGAGGCTGACAGCGCCCGTCAGGCGCGCCAGCAGATCAAGGGGCGTGGCTGGGTGCCGCTTGAGGTGTCCGCCAGTCGCGAAAACAAGCAACCCAAGGGCCTGGCCGATCGTCTCAGCCTCACCGGCCGGCTCAAGCTGGCTGAACAGGCACTGGTGACGCGACAGCTGGCAACGCTCATTCGCGGTGGCCTGCCGGTGGAACAGGCACTGGCAGCGGTGGCCCGGCAGACAGAACAGCCGCGGGTGGAGCGTATAATCCTGGGTGTCCGCTCGCGGGTCATGGAGGGTTTCGGCCTGGCAGCCAGCATGGCCGAGTTTCCCCGCGCGTTTCCGGAGCTGTATCGTGCCACCGTGGCAGCCGGCGAGCAGAGTGGCCATCTGGAACAGGTGCTTGAGCAACTGTCCGATTATCTTGAGACTCGCCAGGATACCGGCCGCTCGGTGAGCCAGGCGATGGTCTACCCGGCGTTCATCATGGGCTTTTCGGTGCTGGTCATCATCTTCCTGATGTCCTTTGTGGTGCCGAAAATGGCCGAAGTTTTCAACAATATGGACCAGCAGCTGCCCCTGCTGACACGCATTACCATCGGTGCGTCAGAGTTTGTACAGAACTGGCTCTGGCTGATCGTGCTGCTCGCCGTAGTGGCGGTGGTGGCGTTCCTGCGCGCCATGCGCCAGCCCGCCTTCCGCAAGCGTGTGCATATACAGCTGTTGGCCATTCCGGTGGTTGGCGCGTTGATCCGCACGGCAGACAGCGCCCGCCTGGCCGGCACACTGGCGATTCTTTCGCGCAGTGGGGTGCCCCTGGTAGAGGCACTGGGCATTTGTACCCAGGTGGTGGGGAATATCGCTATCCGGGAATCCGTGGCGGACGCCACACGCCAGGTTCGCGAGGGCGGATCCCTGAGCAAGGCGCTTGAGCGCAGCGGCTGGTTTTCGCCCATGCTGGTGCAGATGATCGCCAGCGGGGAGCAATCCGGCGAGCTGGAGCAGATGCTTCTGCGCGCGGCGGATTACCAGGAGCGCAACCTGGCCAGCTCGGTCCAGGCCATGGTCAACCTGCTCGGGCCGGTCATGTTGCTGGCCATGGCCGGCGTGGTAATGCTGGTAGTATTGTCAGTGATTCTGCCGATGCTGAATCTCAATTCATTCGCAACCTGAAAAAGGTTTGAAGATATGCGTACTAATGGACTGTCAGTGATGCGCCAGCGTGGTTTTACCCTGCTGGAAATCATGGTGGTAGTAATCATCATTGGCCTTTTGGCGGCTATCGTGGCGCCCAACGTGATTGGCCAGAGTGACAAGGCGCGTGTGGAGATAGCGCGCACCAACATGGCTGCACTGGGCAGTGCCCTTGATCTCTACAAGCTGGACAACGGCAAGTACCCGACCACCGAGCAGGGCCTGCAGGCACTGGTCGAGGCGCCCACGGACGCGAAAAACTGGACCGAACCCTACATCAAGAAGGAGCCGGTGGATCCCTGGCAGAATGAGTATGTGTATATCAGCCCGGGTCTGGATGGCCCCTATGACCTCTACTCGCTCGGCGCAGACGGCCAGGAAGGCGGCGAGGGCGTCAATGCTGACATCAGTCTCAACGAGTCGCGCTAGTCCCGGCAGGCTGTGCAGGCAGGGCGGTTTTTCCCTGCTGGAATTGCTGGTGGTGGTGGTCCTGTTGGGCATGCTGATGATGGTCATGGTGCCGCGCCTGATACGCGACGATACCGGCCGGCAGTTGCAGCAGGAATCAGCACGTATCAGCGACATGGTCAGTCAGCTTACCGAGCAGGCACTTTTCCGCGGTGACCTGCTGGCCCTGCGCCTGGAAACGGATGCTGTGGAGCCGCTTCGGTATGACTGGCAGGAGGAGGCTTTCGTTGCATTTGAAACCGGGCCGTTGCGCCGCCATGGGCTGCCCGAAGGCGTCAGCCTGGAGTGGGACACGGTGGCGCCGGCAGACGATGGGCAACCAAGCCTTGCGGATGCAGCCGAAGTAATCCTGGGCGATGGGGAGGAGCCCGGCGAAGAACCTGAGCCGTTGCCGCAGGTCTTTTTCTTTCCCAGTGGCGAAGTGTCGCCGATTACATTGCGCCTGTACGCCCCCGACACGGTGTTCGAGGAAGAGCTGTATATCACCAGCATCGGCACCAGCGAGTCTGACCGGGATGGACGTGAGTTCGGGGACCAGGAGCAGGCCGAGGAAGCCCTTCAATGACCAGGAAGAGCGGACCACAGACCGGCTTTACACTGATCGAGGTGCTTGTCGCCATCAGCGTCATGGCATTGCTGATGGCAGGCATCGCCAACACGGTGGGCAGCAGTGCCAACGGCTACGGCCGGGTCAACGAGAAGTTCCTGGCCTGGATGGTGGCATCGGACAAGCTGGTGGAACTTCAGGTCTACAACCAGTTCCCCGCAACCGGCACCCAGGACAGTACGGTGGAGCGCTTTGACCGTCGCTGGCGAGTGCGCACCACTGTCACTGAGGGGCCGTACCCGGATACCCGCCGTGTCGATATCAGCGTCGGCCCGGAGGCCGGTTTCGGCGAGGATGCCAGAGTCGTCCTCGAGCAGGCCACCCTGGTGGGAAAGCCCTATGACCGTACCTAGCAGGCGAAAGCTGGCGAGTGGCTTCACGCTGCTCGAGGTGCTGGTGGTCACCTTCCTGTTCAGTCTCGTCTTCATATTTGCGCTACGCATTGTTTCTGTTTCCCTGGATGACGCAGGCAGGCTCGAGGACCATGGCCAGCGTCTCACCGCCCAGCAGCGCGCAATTACCTTCCTGACCATGGATTTCGAGCAGGCCATTGCGCGCCCGGTGCGGGATGCCTATGGCACCGAGGAGCCGGCCATGATGTCACTGCCCGACGGCGGGGTTGCCTTCACCCGGCTCGGCTGGGCCAATCCGTTTGACCTGCGCCCGCGCAGCCAGCTGCAGCGCGTCAGCTATGTGTTGGTGGACGGCGAACTGCGCCGCTATCACCGGCCCCTGCTGGACGCCACAACCGGTGTGGAAGAGGAGAAAGTCGTCCTGCTGGATGGCGTCGAGTCATTTACGGTGCGCTACCTGGAGCGCAGCAGCACAACGGATGAGCTTGAGTGGGCACAGTTCTGGCCGCCTGACAGCAGTGCGCAGACGGCCATGTTGCTGCAACCGCTGCCAGCCAGCGTCGAGGTGGATATCACCCTGGAGAACGGCTACAGCCTGCACCGGTACTTCCGCATGGTGGTGAACCCATGGTTGTAGGGCAGCGCGGCGTAATCCTGGTTGTGGTTTTGCTGGTGCTGGCCGTGGTCGCCGCCATCAGCACGGAGATCATATATCGGGCCATGCAGACCACCCAGCGCACCAATAACCTGTTGCAGTGGGACAAGCGTTACCAGTACGCCATGGCCGCCGAACAGGTGGCCCTGCAGGCATTGATCGACGACCTGGAAGATGACGACAAGGATGGTACCTTCCTCGACGACTGTGTTGACGAAAAGTGGGCCATCAAGCTTCCGCCGACGCCATACCATGACGCCTTCATCGCCGCATCTGTCCAGGATCTTCAGGGCCGTTTCAACCTCAATAGCCTGGTGGTCGATAATGCAGGCGCCTGGGAAGCGGATATGAGCCAGCGCGATGCGCTGTTCAGGCTGCTCGGTTCGCTGATGGATGACGCAACCGCCGCGCCGGCACTGGCGGACGAGATGGTGGACTGGCTCGACAGCGACCTGCTGGTGACCGGCGCCAACGGGGCGGAGGATGCTGAGTACCGGAACCGGCGCACGCCGAACATGCCGATCCTGCACGAATCTGAAATGCGGGCGCTGCGGTCGTTCCCGGCCACCCAGCAGAGCAACCCCTTTTTCTGGAGCTACTTTACAGCGCTGCCGGCAGGCGCGCGCCTGAACGTGAACACCGCTCCGCAACCCGTGCTGGAGGCGGTGCTGGGGCAGGGATCTGCGGCTGCCACGGATATCGTCAAGAATCGCCAGGAGGGCCCGTACGGTGACGTGGCAGATGTGCTTTCCCTGCCGGCCATACAGGCGCTGCCTGAGGACCAGAGGAAAACGCTGGCTGACCGGCTGGTGGTGGCGTCGGAATACTTCCAGGTGGTGGTGGACGTGCGCGTTGAAGACACGGTGTCACGTCTGGTAACACGCATCCACCGGCCACAGCAGGGGCAGACCCGGGTTTTTTCCCGCGCCGTGATCCCGATACTGGGCCCGCTGGAGCCGCAATGTCACCCGCAGTACCAGTCGGCCGGGCAATCTGGCGGTCCCGGCATCACCCCGGGTGGCGTTGGCGCGGCCGGCTCGTAAGGCTGGGCAACGGCCTCGAACCGCCACGCAAACGCCAGTAAACTAGGCGCCATTACTGACACGAGGACGATACGTGCCCGAATTGCTAGTCATTGCCCCGCCGGGCGCCGTCAGGCCCGATCCCGATGCCACGCAGCGTTGGTGGTTCGTTGACACGGACGGCGACGCGTTCAGCGGTAATCTTGCTGATCTCGCCGAGCGGGCGGAGGGTGAGCCAGTGGTTGTCGTGCTGTCTGCGGCAGATGTGCTGGTGTCCCGGGTAACCCTGGCCAGGAAGCAGGCCCGTCATATTGCCCGGGTAGTACCTTTCCTGCTGGAAGACCAGTTGCTGGTGGCCCCGGAAGGGCAATGGTTTTCCTGGGGCGAGGGTGACGCGGGGGAGTACCCGGTGGCGGCCATCGACAGGGAGGCCCTGTCGACACTGCTGGGACGGTTGCGTGATGCCGGGCTCAGCGTGAAGAGCATGCGCATTGATGCGCTGGAACTGGGCGATACGGGGCCCGGCCTGGTGTCCCTGGAGGATGGTTTGACGCTGGTTCTGGTGTCGCCGTCCTCGGCGCTGGTACTGCCGGATGCGCATCTTGATGCCTATGTGGGCGAACAGGCGCCCCTGGGTGACCTGAGGCCGGTCCTGGCGCCCGCCGAGTACCGTGATGCATTGCGTCAGCGGGTTGCGGGAAAGCCGGCTGTGGAATTGCTGCATGGCCCTTTCCGGGTGCGACAGCGCCCGCGCGCCAATCAGGCAAAACCCGTGGACACGGCATGGCGCACGTTTGCCTTTTTCGTGGCGGCCACCGTGGTAGTCGGCTTGCTGCTGGTTGCCTTCCAGGGCTTCCAGTACCGCAGCGCCGCTGATGATCTGCGTGCCCGCGCCAGTGCCTCCTACGAGGACCTGTTCCCCGGCGATCGTGCCACCGCCAAGCTGGAGCGACAGTTCCAGCGCCGCCTGCAAATGGCTGGAGGTGGCGCCACTGACGGCGGGTTCCTGGCATTGATGGAGCCGGTGGGCGAGGCCATCAGTAGCGTGCGCGACAAGGGCGTGTCACCGCGCAGCATCCAGTACAGCGAGCGTGACGGTAATCTGGTCCTCGAGCTGTCCGCGCCCGACTACGAGATGCTGCAGACATTGCAATCCGACATTGAAAACCGTGGCCTGGCGGCAGAAATCGCCAACTACCGAAACCAGGGCAAGCAGGTCACGGCGTTATTGAAGGTGCAGGGCTCATGAATAGCTCACAAAAAGCATTGCTGCAGCGAGGACGCCACCTGGTGGACACCGCCCAGGCCTGGTATGGCTCTCGCGAGAGTCGCGAGCAGCGGGCGTTGCAGGTGCTGGCACTGGCGTTGGTGCTGTTCATACTTTACTTCCTCATTGTCATGCCCGTGTTCCACTATCGTGCTGATGCCCGTGCCCGTTTTGAAAACAACGCCCAGCTTTACCAGTGGATAGAGGCAAACCGTCCGGCCATGCAGGCTGCCGCACAGAATGCGCCGGTGTCGGCAGCCGCCGGGGACTGGGTCGCACGCGTCAATGCAGCGGCGTCCCAGGCTGGGATAGCGCTGAAAGGAGCAAGTCCTGAAGGGGACAACGCGGTCCGTGTACAGATGGAAGACCAGCCGTTCGCCGCTGTGGTTGGCTGGCTGGATACCATGCAACGCGACTATGGCGGACAGATCCGCTCGATCAACATTACCCCGGGCGGCGCCTCTGGCACCGTGAGCTTGCGTGCCACCCTCCAGGGGGCCCTTTGAGGCGTGCGCTGCCACTGCTGCTGGGCCTGCTTGCCGCAGCCCACGCAGGCGCCGAGCCCGAGGGGCCTGCACCGGTAAACGACCAGCCTGTCATGGCGCTGGCAGCGCAAACGGTGGCCCTTGATACCCCGGTGGCGATCGACCGGCTCAGTGTGCACACCTTCAGGGATGGTCGTCTCGTCCCGGTGCCGTTCCAGATTGATGAAATGGATGTCCATGGCATGGTCTGGTTCCCCGACAGTGGCTTCGAGCTGGAAGGCCGCCGGGGAATATTCGATGCCAGTGACCAGCTCCTGTTCATGCTCTCCGATGCCAGCCCGACACCGCTTCCGGAGCGGCAGGCGGGAGGCGGCCCGGTCCGCGAGCTGGTGTTGCAGGATGGCGCCGGCCAGAAACGCTACGTCTACCTCATGATTGACAACGACGAGCGCAGTGAGCGTTTTTATGTGCTGCATGACCCGTCCAGCGGTGTTACCCGCACCGACAGCTACCTGCTCACCACTGACCCGGACAACGAACTGAACTGGCAGTTTCTCGGCTACGAGGGTTACCGGGGCCCGCCGGATGCCTCCATCATTGATAACCTGCGTATGTTGATGTCCGGCGGCGTGCTGGTGCGTTTCGCTCGCATGACGCTGGATAACGACAATTTGCAGCCCAGGCAAACCGGCTTCCGGATCGGGCCGATACGTTCGGTACTGCATCTGGAGACGCGGATTGTCTTTGGCGGGCTGCCGATGATGAAGATGCATGTGCAGGCGATGCGATATGCCAACCATTTCGAGGCCCATACCTACGCCCGGATTCCGGGCATCTACCGCGCCACGGTCAAGCAGCCTCGGGTGTCCGTGTCCATAGACGGCAATGCCCATCAGGGTGCGCTGGTGCGGACGGCCCTGGGCGGGTCGGCCCGGGGCACTGTCGATGGCAAGCTGGATGACCAGGAACGCATGATGCTGGAGCGCGGGCTGACGTCCGACCAGGGCTGGATCCTGTTCGACTCAAGGCGCGGCTTCGCCCTGATGACCATGCTCAATGTGCCGGAAAGCCTCGAGGGCATCCCGCTCAAACTGATCTACCGTGATGAGAAAAGCTCGGACAGGGAAGGGCGGTTTCCCGGTAACCTTCCAGAACTGGGATACACGCTGGAAGGATGGCCGCCAGAAGACGAGCTGCGTTTTTCCTTGCAGGTGTTCTTCGACAGCTCACTGGAAGGTGTTAATCCTGCCGATTACGCCAATACGCGCACCGGCAGGACCATTGGCGTGACGGTCAATCCTCCGGCACTTCCATGACGGGAAGGTCGAGCTTGCCGCTGACCCGCGCCTGGCTCCACCAGTACGACGGGTTGAAGAAGTACTGCCAGGTATACCCGTAAACAACCAGGCCAACCCGGTCGCCCGGCGCCAGCGGGGTGCTTACCGCCGGCAACTCTTCATCGTAGAAACCCTTTTTCGGCAGCGGCGTCAGCTGTTCGCTGACCACATGGACCCGGCGGCGGTTGGCATGCTGAACACCGACCCCGACAAAGACCCGCGTGCTGAACTTGCTGGCGGTGCCATCCAGGCGCAGATCAATCCGCGGAACGCCTGACAGCACTTCGTTCTCGTGGGCGATGTACACGGGGATGAATTTCGGTCGACCGAACCCGCCGTTGGGTTCCAGGAAGCGACGGTCCGCACCGGACATGAACATGGCGCGCAGTACATCTCCGGTGACGTCCGCCGGGATCATGAAGCCATCAAACATGCCGGCCCAGGGAATGTGCACCTTGCTCTTGGGGATCGGGAAGGATTCGGACACCTCCGGGAAGTCGTGCTCAGCGAGACCCGACTCGTAATCCAGGGTGACGCAGGTGTTTGGCACCACGGGCGCCTCGCCCTTCAGTTTCTCATCCCACCAGTCAACCACGGTATCGACGAGGGTGGCCTGATAGTCCCCGCACGCCACCTCTTCATCAGTGTTGAAGAACGGTTTGCCGGACCACTTTTGTACTGGCCAGGGCAGGATGTGGCCACCCTGGATGGCCATCACCCGGGCATCGCGGCCGCCGTTTTCCCAGCAGTCCTGGTTTTTCAGGGCTTCCTGCAAGGGGAAAACCGTATCCCGGAAACCCTGCACAAACAGGGCATCGGCTTTTGGTGCGTCGCCGCGGTCACAGAAGAATGCCGGGCTTCGCTCGTACATCAGGTCGGTGGCATCATCACTGACGGTACCGCTGAACGCACTGCGCATGGGCTTCTTCAGGGTAAAACCGGTGTCGAAACGGCTGCTGAAGGCGCCCAGGAAGAACATGTAGGCTCCCCAGGCTGTTTTCTGGTGCTTGTGCGGGGCGAGGGCATTCAGGTCATGCCAGGTGGCAACCGGCACCAGGGCCTGAAGACGGTCGTCCTGGAATGCCGCCAGTGTCTGGGCGCCGCCGCCGTAGGATTCGCCGATCATGCCGATGGCAGGCTTGCCGTCCGGCAGGTGCCTGATGGCAGGCAGGTGGTCCAGGGACCAGTCGATGACCGTGGAGACATCCTTCACCTCCTTGTCAGGCGCCATAAATTCGACGTTGCCGCCGCTACCGCCCCAGCCACGCTGCTCGTAGAAGACCACCCAGTAGCCCTGGCGCCACGCTTCGATGGCGGCTTCACCGGTGATCATGGTCTTGCCGTAAATGGAAAACGGACGCTTGGCACGAAAGCCGGCATAGCCGTGGGTGGTGACGATCAACGGCGCCGTCTCTCCCGGCTCGATGGCAGGCTGGTAGACTGTGGCGGCCAGTTCTATACCATCATGGGTCTTGATGCGGACGTGGTAACGATCCTGTTCGATCGCTGCTGTCGCCGGGCCGGGTGCAGCCGGCGGCAGATCAGTAGTTGCACACCCCGTGGCCAGAATCAGCCAAAACGAAACAAGCGCGAGTCTCATGAGCGCTTAACCTCTCGTTATTATCATTTGGTCTTGTTGTAATTGGCGTCGGTATTATGAACAAGCAGTCCACCGAATACCATGCTGCCCGTGCTCTTGCCTGGCTGCTATATGTCATTGCCGCCATCTGGCTGGCCATTTCTGCCAGCTGGTGGGCGTTCTCCCGCGCTGATTACGGCTACCCGTTCTGGTATGAACAGATGGCCATCAGCCAGCACATTGATACCTATGCCCCACAGCATCCGGTGAAACGCGGCTTTGCTCAATTGCCCCCGGAACAACACCACCGGGCGTTTGCGCAAATCGTCGAGGCGGTGCACCGTCGTGGCACACAGCTTGAAGATATCCACTTCGTCGCCCCGGGGTACCCGGTCCAGCGTCTGCTGACAACCGCAGAGGTCCGCCATCTGGAGGATGTGCGCCGGCTGCTGGCGATGGCCGCCTGGGCAACGGTCCTGGTCGTGCCGGCCTGGCTGCTCGCCGCGCTGGTGCTGGCGCGTCGCGGGTTGCCCGGACGCGCGGCACGGATCACGGCGGTGGCGCTGCTGTCCGGCGCCGCCATCGTACCGTTGCTGGTCTGGGGGCCCAAGGCGGTGTTCTACCAGCTTCATGTGGCGCTGTTTCCAGCCGATAACCAGTGGTTTTTCTACTGGCAGGAGTCGTTGATGAGCACCCTGATGAAGGCACCCGTGCTGTTTGCGGGGATTGCCGTCGAAATTACCCTGCTGGCTTTGCTATTGTTGCCGTTGCTTTATTGCGGCGGTCTGCTTCTGGCCCGTCGTCTGCTGGAGAAAAAGTGACCGCCATCGAACGTGCTCAGCCTGATCATCCTGAACTGCCGTACCCGCCCGCCTGGTGGGTGCGACGAGAGGCTGTCGAGGACAGCGCTGACGACCTGGTGGAGAGGCTCGCAGCCCTGGCCGGGGAGGGCGAACATTATTGGGTGTTGCACCAGGGGCCGGCAAATCCGCAGTCAGTCCGGCAGGTGCTGGCCAACCTGGACACAGACGCCGCGCTGGCGGCTGCCTTGCGGCAGTTGTTCAGTCATCCCAACGGACCCGCCTCGGTGCTGGTCCAGTGCCTGCCGCGACAGGTGGCGGCGGGGCTGCTGTTTACCCGTCACCCGATGCGACCGGACCTGACCCATGTGGTGGTGGAGGGCCGTGCTGGCGAGGGCGGTGAGCCGGAACGCCTGATCTTGCATGAGGATGGCCGGCTCGCGTTCCACAGCGGCCGCAGCGAGATGTTCAGCGACAGCATTGGCTCGAAACGGTTCATTGCCTTTGCCAACGGCCTGAAGGAGGCCTTTGATGCGCCAAGGGCGGGTGAGTGGGTGTGGGATGGCGAGCAGCTGTGGTTGATCCAGGCCTTGCCGGTGGGCACCTTGCCGGCGCCGGAAGAGGCCTGGACCCGCCGGGCAGGGCTGGGGCTGGCCAACCAGGCAATTTCCCCGCTCTGGTACACGGTATTCGGCCGCTGGCTGAAAACGGCATTCTGGCGCCCGCTGGGGGCCAAGGCAGGCTGGCAGAGCCTGGATAACATCGAGCCATACCGGCGCCAGCACAGCCACCTGTACACCAATAGCCAGTTTCTGCGGGCACTGCAGGAATGGCAGGGCGACTGGTCCCTGGCCTGGGCCCTGCCACCGGCCTGGCGGCCCCGGAACGCGCCAGCACCACGGCGCCCGGGCAAGGCGAAAGCCATTGCCCTGGCTGCACGCAGTGCGTTCTGGCAATGGCGGCTGGGCCGGCTCATTGCCAGCGCGCCGGGCCAGGAGGACGACGCCCTTTGGTTGCGCCTGATGCGCCTGGACCGTCTGGGAGAGTCCCTGACGGCGCTGGAAGGAGAGCTCGTTTACCAGCGACTGCCTGCCGTGGCGGCCGCGCTGGAAGCAGACATCGCCCCCGCCCGTGATGACCTTGAGCGGATGTCCGTTCTGCTGGGTCTCAGTGAGGCCGGGAACCGGGACACAGAAAGCGCGGCCCGGCAGTTGCCACTGGCATGCGCCGGCGCAGATCCGGTGTGGCCACGTTTTGCCGAGCAACCGGCGGATCTGGGCATTCTGCTTGAGCAGCTCACCCAGCTGCCGTCCGGACGTCGTGACGCCGTTCGAGCAGCGCTGGAAAACGATGCCGTGCCGCCGTTCTGGCTGCGCCTGCGCCGGCAGGTGCTCAATCAGCGTGTGCTGCTCGCCGGGGCCATGCGTGAGCTGCTGGGCCAGATGGCGCAGCGGCTGGTGGCGCGCAAGTTGTTGCGCCATCCCGATGATGTGCACTTCCTGTATTTCGACGAACTCTGGCAATGCTGGCAGGGACAGGCGCGCAAGGGCCTTGCGGAGCTCATCGGTGAGCGCAAGGTGCGTTACCTGTCGGATGCCCATGCCGGGCCTGCAGACTGGGTGCTCGACCAGGTCGGCTATGGCGCGTCGAGTCTCGGACAGACCGCTGTTTCTGCGCTGGTGAATGGCTATGGGCTGGTGCCGGGTCACTGCCGCGGCCGGGTGCAACGCCTGAGCTCCGGCTGGCAGCTTAACCAGGTGCGCGCCGGGGATGTGCTGGTGATTGACCAGTCCGACCCGGGCTGGCTGCCCTGGGTGGCACTGGCAGGCGCGGTGATCTTCTGTCATCGGGATGCGACCGACGATGCCGTCCGGTGGGTGCGCTCTCTCGGCATTCCCGCGGTCTGGGGGGTGGACGATGCCTTGCACAGCCTGGTGGACGACGTTATCGCCAACGTCGATGGCGACTCCGGCGTGGTGACCTGGGAAGGAGAGGTTGACGTACCGGCAGAATCTGACGCATAAATGTCCCGGGCATAACCACAATATTTCAAGGGTCTTGGTTCATGAGCAAACCGTCCGGTCCCCCCCAGTCCACCGATGAATTACCGTTCGTAGCTCCCTGTCGCCACATTCCGCTGGATGCGCCGTTGCTCTGGTTTCGGCTTGGCTGGCAGGATCTAAAGGCCGCTCCAAGGCAAAGCCTGACCTACGGGTTGGCAATGGTAGTGCTGAGCTACCTGATCAGTGGCTTTGCCTGGTGGTGGGGCAACCTGGGACTTTACCTGGGGCTGGTCTCGGGGTTCGTGTTTGTCGGCCCCTGGTTGGCCCTGACCCTGTATTCAATCAGCATTCATGTCGAACGCGGCGACCCGATTACATTGCGCCAGGGCATGCATGACGCCGGCGCGCAGGTGGGAAATGCCATGGTGTTTGCCGTTCTGCTGACCGTGGTTTTCCTGGTCTGGGCGCGGGCCGCAACTGTCCTGCACGTTTTTTTTCCGGAACTGGCAGATCCCACCTGGCGGGATCTGGCTGTCTTTCTCAGCATCGGCAGTGCAGTGGGTGCGGTCTTCTGTGCCATCATTTTTGCGGCCAGCGCGTTCTCGTTGCCCATGCTGATGGACCGGGAGGTGGACTCCGTGACGGCCGTGGTTACCAGCGTCAACGCGGTACTGCGCAACAAGCCGGCCATGGCGGTGTGGGCGGGCATGATCGGCCTGTGTGTCCTGGCAGGACTGCTGACCGCGTACCTGGCCTTTGCTGTCCTGTTGCCACTGCTCGGTCATGCCACCTGGCACGCCTACCGCTATGCCATCGACAGCAGCCAGTGGCCGCGCGCGGCGCTCACTGCCGAGAGGGAGCGGCGCGCCGGGGCAGCCAACGATACCTGAGGATGCGACGTCAGTTGTTGTAGCCGAGGATGTGGGGCATGACGCGTTCCAGCGCGGCCCGCTCCATGTTCTTGCGCGCGGCGTAGTCGTCCATCTGGTCACGACCCACCTTGCCGATGCCGAAGTAACGTGCCTCGGGATGGCTGAAATACCAGCCAGACACGGCGGCAGCGGGAAACATGGCGTAGCTTTCCGTGAGCGACAGGCCGATGCGCTCGTCCGGCTGCAGCAGCTGCCAGAGCAGTGCTTTCTCGGTGTGATCCGGGCAGGCCGGGTAACCCGGGGCAGGGCGAATACCCTGGTAGCGTTCGCGGATCATGTCGTCATTGCTGAGGTTTTCCGACGCCCCGTAACCCCAGAATTCCTTGCGCACACGTTCATGCATGCGCTCCGCGAGCGCTTCGGCGAGGCGATCTGCCAGGGCCTTGAGCATGATGCTGTTGTAGTCATCATGGTCGGCCTCAAACCGCGCCAAGTGCTCCTCGATGCCGAGGCCCGCCGTGACGGCGAAACCACCGAGCCAGTCCTTTCTGGACGAATCCGCCGGCGCGACAAAGTCACTGAGGCAATAATCAGGCTTGTCACTGTTATTGCGGTCCAGCTGCTGGCGCAGGTGGTGTACCCGCATCAGCTCCTTGCCCGTGTCATCGTAGAGCTGGATGTCATCGCCGACGCTGTTGGCGGGCCAGAATCCGATCACCGCACGGGCAGTCAGCCAATGCTCGGCAACGATGGTCTTGAGCATGGCCTGGGCGTCGCGGTACAGGCGCTGCGCCTCGGTGCCCACCACCTTGTCTTCCAGAATATCCGGGAACTTGCCGGCCAGCTGCCAGGTCCGGAAAAACGGGGTCCAGTCGATGCGTTTGACCAGCTCCTTGAGCGGGTAATCTTCAAACACCTTGATCCCTTTCAGGGCCGGCTCGGGCGGCTGGTAGTTATCCCAGTCCAGCCTGGCGGCATGCTGGCGCGCCTGGTCAATGGATGCCAGTTTGCGATCCGTCTGCTGGCTCAGCCGGTCTTCGCGTAACTTGCCATATTCGGCTTTCAACTTTTCGGCATACGCCGGCCGGTGTTCCTTTGACAGCAGTTGGCTGGCGACACCGACAGCACGGGAGGCATCGGGCACGTACACCACCGGATGCGGATAGGCCGGGTCGATCTTCACCGCCGTATGGATACGGCTGGTGGTGGCGCCGCCAATGAGCAGCGGGATATCGAAATCCAGCCGCTTCATTTCTGCTGCCACATTGACCATCTCATCCAGGGACGGGGTGATCAGCCCTGACAGTCCAATGATGTCGGCATTCTGTTTGCGCGCCTCATCCAGGATCTTCTCGGCCGGCACCATGACGCCGAGGTCGATGACCTCGTAGCCGTTGCACTGCAGCACCACGCCGACAATGTTCTTGCCGATGTCATGCACGTCGCCCTTGACGGTGGCCAACAGGATACGCCCGGCAGTTTCTGTGCTGCCAGTCTCCAGCTTTTCCTGCTCCATGAACGGCAGCAGGTACGCCACCGCCTTTTTCATGACACGCGCTGACTTGACCACCTGCGGCAAAAACATCTTGCCTTCGCCGAACAGGTCACCCACCACGTTCATGCCGTCCATCAACGGCCCCTCGATCACGTGCAGGGGGCGCTGGGCATTCTGGCGGGCCAGCTCAGTGTCTTCGTCAATGTAGTCGGCGATACCCTTGACCAGGGCGTGCTGCAGGCGTTTCTCCACCGGCCATTCGCGCCACGCCAGGTCTTCCTGGCGCTTTTCACCGGCGCCACTGCCGCGATACTTCTCGGCAATATCCAGCATCCGCTCAGTGCCGTCTTCCCGGCGATTCAGGACGATATCTTCCACCGCCTCACGGAGTTCATCGGGGATGTCTTCGTAAATGGCCAGTTGCCCCGCATTGACGATACCCATGTCCATGCCAGCCTTGATGGCGTGGTAAAGGAATGAGGCATGTATCGCCTCGCGCACGGGGTCATTGCCGCGGAAGGAGAAGGACACGTTGGACACGCCACCGGACACCAGGGCGTGGGGCAGGGTGCGCTTGATCTCTGCCACTGCTTCGATGAAATCGACGGCGTAGTTGTCGTGCTCCTCAATGCCGGTGGCGATGGCAAAGATATTCGGGTCGAAGATGATGTCTTCTGCCGGGAATCCGGCAGACTCGGTGAGAAGACGGTAGGCGCGGGCGCAGATTTCCACCTTGCGCTGGCGCGTATCGGCCTGTCCGTCCTCGTCGAAGGCCATGACGATCACGGCCGCGCCGTAGCGCCGCACCAGCCGTGCCTGGTCCAGGAATGCCTGCTCACCTTCCTTCAGGGAAATGGAGTTGACGATGCCTTTACCCTGGATGCACTTCAGGCCCGCTTCGATGACCTCCCACTTGGAGGAATCGATCATCACCGGCACCCGCGAAATCTCCGGTTCGGCGGCCATCAGGTTGAGGAAGCGCACCATGCATTCGGCGGAATCGAGCAGGCCTTCATCCATATTTATGTCGATGATCTGTGCGCCAGCCTCTACCTGCTGGCGCGCCACCTCCAGCGCAGTATCGAAATCACCGTCCTTGATCAGGCGCAGGAATCGGCGTGAGCCGGTCACATTGGTACGCTCGCCGACGTTAACGAACAGGCTTTCGGCGGTAATGTTGAGCGGCTCCAGTCCACTCAGGCGGCATGCGGGAACCTGCTCGGGCAGGGCGCGCGGCGAATGGCCCTCGACGGCCCTGGCAATGGCGCCGATATGTTCCGGCGTGGTGCCGCAGCAGCCGCCAATCAGGTTGAGGAATCCCTTTTCAGCCCAGTCGCCGATTTCCCGGGCCATAACCGCCGGTGACTGGTCGTATTCACCCATTTCGTTGGGCAGGCCGGCGTTCGGGTGGGCGCTGACAAAGCCCTCGCTGATGCGTGACAGCTCCGCCATATAGGGCCGCAGTTCCTGGGCGCCAAGGGCACAGTTCAGCCCGATGGTGAGCGGACGGGCGTGGCGCAGGGAATTGTAGAACGCTTCTGTGGTCTGGCCGGTGAGTGTGCGGCCTGAGGCGTCGGTGATGGTGCCGGAGATCATCAGTGGCAGGTCGATGCCGTGCTCATGACAGTAGCTGTCTACCGCGAATACGGCGGCCTTGGCATTGAGGGTATCGAAGATGGTTTCAACAAGTACCAGGTCAACGCCGCCTTCCACCAGGCCGTCCAGGGCCTCCAGGTAGGCGTCAACCAGCTGGTCAAAACTGACCGCGCGAAAGCCGGGATCGTTGACGTCCGGGCTGATGCTCGCGGTGCGGTTTGTCGGCCCCAGGACGCCGGCAACAAAGCGTGGCTTGTCCGGCGTGCGCTTGCTGGCCGCGTCCGCCGCCTCGCGCGCAACCCGGGCGGCATGGACGTTGATCTCCCGGGCCAGGGACTGCATGTCATAATCGGCCATCGCCACAGACGTGGCGTTGAATGAATTCGTTTCGATGATGTCCGCGCCGGCATCCAGGTAGCCGGTATGCAGTTCACGGATGCGATCCGGCTGGGTGATGCATAGCAGGTCGTTATTGCCCTTGAGGTCGCAGTGCCAGTCCGCAAAACGCTCGCCCCGGTAGGCGGCCTCGTCAAAGCCGCACTGCTGGATCATGGTGCCCATGCCGCCATCCAGGATCAGAATACGTTTCTCCATGAGGGCGCTCAATTTCGCGCGGACACTGTCTGTCATGATTTCTCCGGCCTGGTCTGGGGAGGCGCATTATAGCCACCATGGCGCCGTATTCCCATGCGCAGGCGGACAGATAAACGATGGTTAATGATCCCGGGACGTTGCTGTATACTCGCGCTTTTCAAGGAGGCTCCGAAATGCGCGCAAATATCGTCATCCTGCTGTTGCTGGCCAGCTTTGCCATCGCCTGGCGCCTGGTGCCCCATGACTGGAATATCACACCAATGGCAGCCCTGGCGCTGTTTGCCGGTGCCCGACTGCGCCAGCCCCTGGCCGGGATGGCGCTGGCCCTTGTGGCCATGTTCGCCAGCGACCTGGTGCTGGGTTTCTACCCGGGCTTTGAGTGGGTATATGCGGGCATGCTCGCAGCAGTGGTGGTGGGCAGCAGCCTCAAGGGGCGCTCGCTGACCTGGTTTGCCGGCGGTGCGGTGGTGACATCACTGCTGTTTTTTGCCCTCAGCAACCTCGGCGTATGGCTCTCCGGCACCCTTTATCCGCTCACCGCCACGGGCCTGCTGGCCTGCTTCACCGCGGCCCTGCCATTCCTGCTCAAATCGCTGGTCGGTAACCTGTTGTTCACCGGGCTCTTCTACGCTGTCTTCACGGCATCTGACGCACGCTCACGCGTTGCTGACGGAGTGTCAGCCTCAGGCCAGGCAGCCCGCTAGGGCCCGGTCCGGGTAAAAATGGATAAAACCCGCCTTTCAGGCTATTAATTCGTTTCGTGGACTGGGGCATCATATTGCCTCAAATCACCCAAAGGACGTCTGTTATGGATAATCTGATCGACAGTTTTCAGCAGTTTGGCACTGAAAACCTGGTGCATTACGCACAGAATATTGTCGCAGCACTGCTCATATTCTTCATCGGCAAGTGGATTGCCGGTCGTATCGCAGGCCTGGTCAAGACGGGTGCCGCCAAGCGTATCGATGGTACCGTCGCCAACTTCATCGGCAATCTCCTGCATATCGTGCTGGTGGCCTTTGTCGTCATCGCCGCGCTGGATGAACTCGGCGTCGAAACCACGTCACTGGTGGCCATTCTGGGTGCCGCCGGCCTGGCGGTCGGCCTTGCCCTCAAGGATTCGCTGGGCAACTTTGCTGCCGGCGTCATGCTGATCCTGTTCCGCCCGTTCAAGGTGGGTGACTATGTGGAAGCGGGCGGCGCAGCAGGCTCGATCAAGGAAATCCGGATTTTTGCCACCGTGATGAACACCCCGGATAACAAGATCATCACCGTGCCGAACGGCTCCATCATGGGCGGCAACATCGTCAACTACTCCGAAATGCCGACCCGGCGTGTGGACATGGTGGTGGGCGTGGGTTATGGCTCTGACCTTGGCAAGGTCAAATCTGTACTCCAGTCCATTCTCGACGCTGACGAGCGCATTCTCAAAGATCCCGCGCCAGTGATTGCCGTGTCCGAACTGGCAGACAGCTCCATCAATCTGCTGGTGCGCCCCTGGGTCAACAGTGCCGATTACTGGGCGGTGAAATGGGACACCACGGAAACCGTCAAGAAGCGCTTTGACGAGGAAGGCATCGAGATCCCGTTCCCGCAGATGGATGTGCACCTGGACAAGTAAGTCCGCTTTACATACTGATCAGAACACAAGGTTTTTATATGCGACTGAAAGCACTTGCGGCGGCCTCACTGGCCGCCGCGTCATTGTCCGCAATTCCGGCGGCAGCGCTGGCAGAAGAAGGCTCTGATGCGGCTGTGGAAGAGGAAGCGAGCCCATGGACTGGCGAAATTGCAGCGGGCATAGAGATGAAGCGGGGTAACACCCGTTCCAATTCCTACTCATCGAACATCAATGCCGAGCGTGACAGCCATTACTGGCGCCATACCTTCAAGGCAGAAGCAACAAACGAAGAGCAGTACGACGACAACAAGAAGGCCTACGAGCGTTCGGCTGAGCGTTACTTCGGCTCCTACAAGCTGGACCGGAAGCTGGGCTATGACAGCCCCAACTACCTGTTCAATATTGGCACCTACGAGAAGGACAACTTTTCCGGGTTCCAGTACCAATGGAGCTACGCGCTGGGTCTTGGTCGACGCTTCATCGATAACGAAAAGCACACGCTGGATGGCGAGGCCGGCCCGGGTTACCGCCAGTCCTGTGTGGAGCCCCAGGACGGCTACCGTCACTGCGACGACAAGGAAGAGCAGGGCATTCTCCGTGTTGCCATGAAGTACCGCTGGCAGATCAGTGAATCCGCGCGCTTCACCGAAGAAATCAGCAGCGAGATCGGCACGGACAGCACGTCCTCCCGCGCCGAATCCGTACTCACTTCGAAGATCAACGCGAGTTTCTCGCTGCGGGTGCGCCACCTGGTGACCCATGAGAGCAAGGTGCCGGCTGGCAAGAAAGAAGCTGACCACGAGTTCAGCGTAGGACTTGCCTACACGTTCTGATCGGTTGTAATCGCACGCCAGAAAAGGGAGGCTCCGGCCTCCCTTTTTTTATGGCTCCGCCAGCGAGCCTGTGCTGCAGGAGCGGCGTGTACGCCGCGAAAAAGTTGGCCCCAGGCCCAGGTCTCTGATCCGCACAGATTCACTGTGGTATTGGCGGCGCACACGCCGCTTCTGCAAGGGTAAAAGACTGGCCGGAAGCCTTGCCGGAAACAGGTGCCCGCAGGGTTTAGCCAGCAAGCACGCAAAAAAAAAGGGGCCGAAGCCCCTTTTTGTTTTTTGCTGTACCGGTCAGCCTTCCTTGATGGCGGTGGTGATATCAAGGATGGCCTGCTTGCCATCGCCGAACAGCATCAGGGTGTTGTCCTTGGCGAACAGCGGGTTGGGCAGGCCGGCAAAACCGGCAGACAGGGAGCGCTTGACCACGACAACGGTCTTGGCCTTGTCGACGTTAAGGATCGGCATGCCGTAAATGGGGCTGCCTTTGTCCTCACGCGCCAGCGGGTTGGTCACGTCGTTGGCACCAATAACGATGGCCACGTCGGTCTGCTCAAAGGTCGGGTTGATGGTGTCCATGTCCTTGAGCTTGTCGTAGGACACCTCGGCTTCAGCCAGCAACACATTCATGTGGCCGGGCATGCGGCCCGCCACCGGGTGAATGGCGTACTCGACCTCTGAGCCGTTGGCCTCCAGCGAGTCCGCCAGGTCACGGACAGCATGCTGGGCCTGCGCCATGGCCATGCCAAAGCCGGGCACGATGACCACGCGCTGCGCGGTTTCCAGGATCATGGCCACTTCGTCCGGGGACGAGGACTTCACCTTGCCAGCGTAGACCTCATCCGCGTCCATAGCCTCACCGGCCTCTGCCATGACACCAAACAGCACATTGGTCAGGGAGCGGTTCATGGCCTTACACATGATCTGCGTCAGGATCAGGCCGGACGCACCGACAAGGGAACCGGTGATGATCAGTGCGCTGTTGCCCATGACAAAACCGGCTGCCGATGCGGCGATACCGGAATAGGAGTTGAGCAGGGCGATAACCACCGGCATGTCAGCACCGCCGATGGGCAGCACCAGGAACAGGCCGAGCACGGCAGCGGCAGCCACCAGGCCCCAGAACACCATGTCATTGCCCGGCTGGTACACCATGTAGCCGATGGCACCGATGGAGCCGGCCACCAGCAGGAAGTTGACGAACTTCATGCCCGGGAAGCCCATGGGTTTGCCGTCGATCAGCTCCTGCAGTTTGGCAAACGCCACCAGGGAGCCGGTCATGGTTACGGCACCAATCAGTACAGCCGCCCCGGTGGCGATGATGCCCACCAGGCCATCGACGCCTTTCAGGTACTCTGCGGAGGCAACCGCAAAGGACGCGCCGCCACCGAAGCCGTTCAGCAACGCCACCATTTGCGGCATGCTGGTCATCTGCACCCGGGTTGCCAACAGCGCGCCAACCACGGAGCCGACAATCACGCCAGCAATGATGACTTCGAAGGTCACGATCTTCTGGCTCAGCAGGGTCACCACACAGGCCACCAGCATGCCCATGGCAGCGAGCTGATTACCGCGGACAGCGGTCTTCGGCTTGGTCAGGCCCTTGATGCCCAGAATAAACAGCGATGCCGCTACCAGGTAGGCAACATCGATCCACGCTTGAGAGATCTGCATTGCTTACTTCCTCTTGAACATCGCCAGCATGCGGTTGGTGACCATGAAGCCGCCAACCACGTTGATTGTTGCCAGTACCACGGCCACGAAACCGAAGCCCTGTACCAGTTGGTTGTCACCGTGCCCGGCGGCGAGCAGGGCGCCCACCAGGGTGATGCCGGAGATGGCATTCGAGCCAGACATCAGCGGTGTGTGCAGTGTCGGGGGAACCTTGGTGATAAGCTCGAACCCCAGGAAGATGGCCAGGATGAACAAGGCCAGCATTGCGATGAATTCCATAGTGCGTCTCCTCAGGAGGCCTGTTCGTCAGCGTCTGCTTCCGGCTTCGCCAGCGGCTCGAGTTCCAGCAGCTCGCGCATGCGCGCCTGCGGCACATCACCGTTATGGGCAACGACGGTGTCCTGCACGATCTGGTCTTCGAAATCCAGGTTCATCTGGCCTTCGTCGGTGATCAGCAGGGCAAGCAGGTTCTCGATGTTCTTGCCAAACATCTGGCTGGCGTGATGCGCCACACTGGACGGCACGTTTTCGGGGCCCACAATGGTGACACCATGCTCGACAACCGTCTTGCCTTGCTGGGTCAGCTCGCAGTTGCCGCCACGCTCGGCCGCCAGATCAATGATCACTGCGCCGGGCTTCATGGCCTTGACCATGTCTGCGGTCACCAGGATCGGCGACTTGGCGCCAGGTACGGCGGCGGTGGTGATCACTACGTCCATTTCCTTGATGACTTCCGTCATCAACTCGCGCTGGCGCTTGAGGAAATCTTCACCCTGCGCCTTGGCATAGCCGCCAGAGCCTTCTGCCGCTGATGTATCCAGGTCCAGTTCCACTGGCTTGGCGCCAACGGAAAGGATCTGCTCACGGGCCGCCGGGCGGACATCATAGGCCTCGACAATGGCGCCGAGTCGCTTGGCCGTGGCACACGCCTGCAGGCCAGCCACACCCACGCCCATGATGAACACGCGCGAGGCATTGAGAGTGCCGGCAGCAGTCATGTTCATCGGGAACATGCGGTTGGAGGTGGCAGCGGCGATGAGCACCGCCTTGTAACCCGCAATCATGGCCATGGAAGACAGGACATCCATGGCCTGGGCCCGGGTAATCCGGGGAACGAGCTCCAGTGCCACACCGGTGACCTTGTTGGCGGCCAGGGTGGATGCAAAGGAAGGATTGGCGAGCGGGTCCATCATGCCGATGACCACCTGGCCTTCATGATAGGCAGCCAGGTCCTGGTCGCCATTCTGGGTATTACTGCCCGGGGTCTGGACCTGGAGCAACACGTCAGCCTTGAACACCGCATCACGCTCGGCAATTTCAGCGCCAGCGTCCGTGTAGGCCGCATCTGGATAGCCCGCTGCCTCGCCGGCACCGGATTCAAGCAGGATCTTAAGGTCCTGCTTCTTCTTGAGTAGAGTTCCGACGTTTGCCGGAGTCAGAGCCACCCGGGTTTCACCCGGACAGATCTCCTTGGGAACACCGATGATCACCTGCGTTACCCCCGTTCTGGTTCGCTGGTTGGGCGCTTCAGGCCAGGATCGCTGGCCCGCGTTTTCATGGATGGCCGGAGGGTCTTGGGGACCCAGCCGGCCGGCAGGGTGCTAACCTTATTGTGGAGTTGTCGACAACGCAAATAGGAATCGACTTTTGGGCCGATAAGCGGTCAATAATTGACCAAAACGGTCAGGTATTGGCCCCGTCTGCCGCGTTCAGCGCAGCCACCCGGGCCAGGTCCTCCTCCTCGTGCATGGGCAGGAATGGCTCGAGGATAGTGTTGCCACGCACTTCGGCCTCGATCACATGCAGGAAGGTATAGGCCCCGAGCAGTTTGCGCGCCAGGAAGATGAATTCCTTGGGCGGCACATCAAAGTGCACGGAAAGGGCGTTGCGACTGGCACGTGCCACCATCCGCGATGGCAGGTCGCTCGCCCCCCAGAGATATTCACCCCGTTCGTTGAGCACATGGTCCGGGGGCGGGAAGCGCTCGGGGTCCTGCAGCACCTCTACCGCCTCGAAGCACATGCTGGCGAAATCATCCAGCAGCCGGCCGGGCGTGCCACGGGACAGAAACCCGAGGGCATGCAGGGCAGCCACAATCCGGTCACGGTCATGGTGCCAGGCGCCGCGGATCATCTCGCGCCCGGGACCAAGGGTGTCATTGTCGAAGTCACGAATGGCGCCGAAATCCAGCAACACAATCTGGTCCTGGCGGTGGTCAGGGTCGATACGCAGCAGGTAATTGCCGAAATTGGGGTCGGTCTGCATCTTGTTCCATTCGAAAACCTCACGGCAGCACAGCTCCATGATGGCGCGGCCGATGAAATTACGCCGCTCCTGGCTCAGCTCGATCACGGCCGGGTCGGATACGCCGATACCGTGCTCGAAAGACATGCAGAGAATGTTCTGGGTGCAGTATTCGGGCACCACCTCCGGCACCACGAAACGCGGGTCATCCGCCAGTGCTTCGCGGAAATGCCGGGTAGTGGCGGCTTCCAGGTCATAGTCCACTTCCCGGGCCAGCATGGCGCGCACTTCGTCGAGCCACTCATTGAACTGTTCCGTAATAGGCACCAGGCGGCTCACCCGCAGCAGCTGGACAATGGCGCGAAGGTCGGAATCGATGGCGTCGGCCACGCCCGGATACTGGATTTTCAGCACCAGCTCACGGCCATCGCTCTTGCGCACGGCGCGGTGAACCTGCCCCAGGGACGCAGCGCCCAGCGGCTCGTGGTCAACCTCCAGCTCGGCCAGCCGGATTTCCCCCAGTTGCCGGCGCAGGTGTTTTTCAATCGTGTCCCAGTGCAACGCGGTGGTGCTGTTTTCCAGTGTGTGCAGGGCGGCGGTGACCTCCTCGGGCAAAAAGTGCTCGCCAAACAGGGCCATCATCTGGCCGATCTTCACCACGGACCCTTTCAGCTTGCCCAGTTCCCGCGCCAGCTCCATGGCTTGCCCGGACAGGATTTCCTTGCGCCGCCGCTGGCGATCTTCTGGTGAAGAAAACAGCGTGCCCGCCGTCAGGGTGGCGTAGCGCGCTCCCGCCATGAACCCGGCGCGGGCCATGGAAAAACGACGTTCGAGGGATCCGGTCTTGACGCGCTTGACGGTTTTACGGCTCATGAACTGCATTGCCAGTAGCTGCGGGGAGGGGCATTCTAGCCGATATTTACCGGGGAGGGGGCCCATGGCCGACAACTGGATACTGCTGCGTGGCCTGATTCGCGAAAGCCGGCACTGGGAAGACTTTGTGCAGACATTCCAGGCCCGGTTTCCGGGCGACACTGTCATCGCCGTGGACCTGCCCGGCAATGGCACACGCTGGCAGGAGCGCAGCCCCGCCTTTATAGAGGACATGGTGGCCAGCCTGCGCACATCCCTCAGTGACAGGGGGCTGCAGCCGCCCTTCAATGTGCTGGCCCTGTCCCTGGGCGCGATGACGGCGATCAGCTGGCTCAATGATTACCCCGGGGAAGTGGGCCGGGCGGTCTTGCTGAATACCAGCGTGGCGCGCTTCAGTCCCTTCTGGCAGCGCCTGCAGGCTGCCAATTACTGGCGCATTCTCCGTCACGGCCTGTTTGCCCGCACGGCGTTGCGCAAGGAGCAGATGATTCTGTCCATCACCAGCAACCTGCGCACCGAAACGGAGCGCGCACAAATCGCAGCGCGCTGGGCGGGATATGCGTCTGAACGGCCGGTGAGCCGGGGCAACGCCCTGCGCCAGATTGTTGCGGCGGCGCGCTTCAGCGCGCCTGCAACGCTGCCCGCCACAGTGCCGGTGCTGGTGCTCAACGGCGGCGGCGACCGGCTGGTGTCGCCGGCGTGCTCTGCCGCCCTGGCCAGTGGCTGGGGCCTGCCCCTGTCTGTACATCCCCGGGCCGGTCATGACCTCACCCTGGATGACGGCCCGTGGGCGGCTGATCAGGTCAGGCAGTGGATGACGCCCTGACACGGCAGCCTTGACCGGTCCCGCCGTGCGGGGTAAGTTCTTCAGAACTGGCGAGTTCTGAAGCCCTCCGGGCACGTTCCCGCCAACGTCCCATCCACAACAACAAGAAGGGCATCCCGATGGCAACGCCTGAAGAGCTTGCGCGCATGGAAGCGGGCCCCCAGACCCCCAGCGAGATTATCTGGTTCGACCGCTACTCCCACGCCAACCTGCAGAAGTGGCGCCGGGTCCAGGACCCCGAGGCGGATGCCTGCACTGCCGAAATGGCCTTTACCCGGCCCACCGGCCTGCTCACGGAAGTGGAACGCCGGGCACGGGAGGAGGGCGGCGTGTTCCAGGCGTTCCTGGATCACTGCTATCAGGTGCCGGAATGGGTGGATTTCGACATGATGGAGCTGGGCATCCGCATGTACCGGCGCCACAGCGTCCTGCAGGGGCTGGTACTGATGTGTTCCAGCCTGGTGGAGGGCTACGCCCACAACAAGCCGGCGCAGGTACTGGTGTCCACCGGCCGGCTGCAGAAGGACGTCAGCCGGCGCATTTACGAGACCGGCCAGATGCTGCACAACATGGTGGGGCCCGACGGCATCCGTCCTGGCAGCGTCGGCCATCGCACCCTGATGGAGGTGCGCCTGTTGCACTCCGCCGTGCGCCAGTTCCTGGCCCGGGACCCGTCCCGGTTCGATGTGGAAAAGTACGACCTGCCGATCAACCAGGAAGACATGGCCGGCACGGTGCTGGAGTTTGATTTCATGGTGGTGCGTGGCATGAAGCGACTGGGGGTTCACATCACCCGGGAACAGCACGAAGCCATGCATTACCTCTGGCGCTACGCAGGCTATGTGCTGGGCGTCCGTGAAGAGCTGCTGACAACCACGCTGGAAGAGCAGCAGGTGCTGGCCTTGCAACTGACCACGCACCTCTACAATCCCACCCGGGATAGCGAGGCACTGGCCAAGGCCCTGCTGCGTGACATGTCCAACAAGCCACCGTTCCACCTTCCCTATGAGGGATTGCTGGCCCTGAGTCGCTACCTGATTGGCGACACGGTGGCCGACGACCTGAATATCAACAGCACCATGCCGGCGGCCGTGGCGGTGCAGATGATCAAGGGACTGACCAGCACGGTCAGTCGCGTCACACCCTTTTTGCCGGATGCGGTATTGCGGCGAATGGAGAGCCTCAATTTCGAGATTGGTCGGCGGACGCTGTCAGCTGGCCTGGGGGACAATCCGGCCAACTGGGGCTTCAAGGCCATGGCGTAACAAAAAAGGCCGCATTAGCGGCCTTTTTCCTGATGATCCCGAGTGGGGCTAGAAGCTGCCGGCCACCGGGGTCTTGTCTTCCCGTTCCAGGGCCAGGGCTTCACTGCTTGTCGATGTTGCCAGGCCAATCAGGTCAGCCAGGACCTCGCCAGTTTCCTCGAGGTAGGGGTCCGGCCGGTCGTCATCTTCACCTGCCACCCGGGCCGCGACCCGTTCTTCTTCCAGCTCCTTCAATCGCGCCATGGACGCCAGCGGTTTCTCGCCGCGTGCCGCACGCAGGCGATTCTCGATGGCCAGACGCTGCTCTTCAAAGGTGTCCTGCACCGCCTTGCGCGCGGCAAGTTGCAGCGGCAGCGCCTTGCGCTGACGTTGTTCCGCGGCCAGTGCCAGCTGTTCGCGCACGTAGTCGAACTCCGGGTTGTCATCAATCCGGTCATGGTGACGCTTGGTCAGGGTCTCGATGTACGGCGAAAGATCCGCCATCGGCGAGAACCGGGCGGCACGAATCTGGTCCCAGGGCAGGGCGTTCGGCAGGGCGCTTTCGCCGATCTCTTCCTTGTTGACCAAAAACGGCATGGTGATGTCAGGAATGATGCCGCGATGCTGGTTACTGGCACCGGACACCCGATAGAACTTGGCCTGGGTCATTTTCAGCTGGCCATGGTCCAGGGACATGAGCGTTTGTACCGTGCCCTTGCCGAAGGTGTCGTCGCCCACGATCAGCGCCCGCCCGTAATCCTGCATGGCGCCGGCAAAGATCTCGGACGCAGAGGCGCTGTAACGATTGACCATTACCGCCATGGGTCCGTTGTAGAGGGTGCCGGGGTACTGGTCCGGCAGCACCGAGACCTCACCGTTGGCATCACGCACCTGCACGGTGGGGCCATGGGCAATAAACAGGGATACCAGCTGGGTGGCCTCCTGCAGGGAGCCGCCACCGTTATCACGCAGGTCGATAATCATGCCGTCCACATCCTCGCGGTGCAGGCTCATGATCAGCCGGGCAACGTCCCGCGTGGTGCTGGTGTAATCCGGGTCGCCGGCGTGGTAGGCGTCGAAATCGATATAGAACGCCGGAATGGTGATGACACCCAGGCGCAGGGTTTCCTCGCCACGCGGCACTTCGATGATCTTGCTCTGGGCGGCCTGGTCTTCCAGCACCACCCGGTTGCGTTCGATGCTGATGGTGCGCGTCTTGTGCTCGCTGGCGCTGTCAGAGGGAATGATTTCCAGGCGAACCACAGTGCCCTTGGGGCCACGGATAAGGTTGACCACCTCATCCAGGCGCCAGCCGATGATATTGACCATGTCTTCGTCACCCTGGGCGACGCCGACAATGCGATCAGCCGGCTGCACCTTGCCGCTCTTTGCCGCCGGCCCGCCGGGCACCAGGCGCACCACCTTGGTGTACTCTTCTTCCGCCTGCAGGACAGCACCAATGCCCTCCAGGGAGCGGCTCATACTGATGGAGAAGTTTTCCGAATTGTGAGGCGTAAAGTAGGTGGTATGCGGGTCGAACGTCTCTGTCAGGGCGTTGATGTAGACCTGGAACACGTCCTCGGGCGTATTCTGTTCCAGTCGCGTGATCTGGCTGCTGTAACGGCGCTTGAGCCCGTCGACAATGTCGTCGTCAGATTCGCCATCCAGGCGCTGGACCAGCACCGCATCTTCCAGTCGTTGGCGCCACAGGTCATTGGCATGGGCCTGGTCTTCGGGCCAGGCTGCATCAGAGCGGTCCAGCACCAGCGACTCTTCATCTTCCAGGTCAAGCTCATCAATGCCCGCCTCAATCAGGCTGTTGACGTAACTCATGCGCTCGTGAACGCGCTGCTGGTAGACGTCATAAATGGCATAGCCTGCCGTCAGGTTGCCATCTTCAAGCTGGTCATCCAGCTTGTGACGCCAGCGGGCAAACCGGTCGATGTCGTCCTGGACAAAGTACAGCCGGTTGGGGTCAAGCGCATCCAGGTAGCGGGCCAGCAGGGTCTCTGACAGATCGTTGTTGAGCGACACGGACCGGTAGTGCTGGCCCAGTCGCCGCAGGATTTCCTCTGCGGTATGCTCGTGGACAGAGTCGGGCGCCAGCTCGGTGTCACTCGGTTTGGCGGAGCTGCTGGTTGACCAGCAGCCGGCCAGTCCGAACAACAAACCGGCGGTGACGGCGGCAAAGGCAAACCTGTGCATGCGGGGCAAATATTTCAACGTCAACTTCCTGCTTCTATCAGACTGTCTCCAGTATAGACATTCGGCGCCAGATTGCATGACGGATAATGCCGGCGGGAGACGTCAATGAACCGGTTATTTACCGGCATGATACTGCTCGCCCTGGTGGCGGCGCTGGGCGGCACGCTATTTGGTGGCGCCGATCTTCTGACAACCACCTCGTCGGCAATGTTCCGCAGCGCCGAGCTGGCTGTCGAGGTCAGCCTCGGCCTGATCGGCGTGCTCACGCTCTGGTCAGGCCTGTTCCTGGTGGCGGAGCGCAGTGGACTGACTGACCGCCTGGCGCGCCTGCTGACACCGCTGATGACGCGCCTGATGCCGGGCACGGCGTCACATCCACAGAGCATCGGCCCGGTGACGCTGAACCTGTCCGCCAATATGCTCGGGCTCGACAATGCCGCCACACCACTGGGGCTGAAAGCGATGGAGTCGCTGGAGCGACACAATCCGCGCCCCGGGACGGCCAGCAACGACCAGATCATGTTCCTGGTGCTGAACACCTCATCGGTAACCCTGGTGCCGGTTACCGTGTTCATGTACCGGGCCCAGCAGGGCGCTGCCGATCCGGCCGACATCTACCTGCCGCTCCTGATGAGCACCACCGTATCGACGTTTTTTGGCGTCTGGTTCACCGCGCGCCGCCAGGGTATCAGCCTGCGCCAGCCACTGATCGTCGCGGTCGCACTTGTCTGGCTGGCGTTGCTGGGCATTCTCGCCGGCGCTGTATCGGTGCTCGACAGTGACCGGGCGGCGGCACTGTCGAGCCTGACCGGCAATGGCCTGCTGCTTGCCGTCGTGGCGGCATTCCTGTTGGCCGGCCTGCGGGCGGGGCAGGACGTCTACAGTACCTTCATCGAGGGGGCCCGGGAGGGCTTCCACATGGCCGTGCGCATCATTCCGTACCTGGTTGCCATGCTGGTGGCCATCGGCATGCTGCGGGCCGCGGGGGTGCTGGACCTGCTGCTCGAGGCTATACGCACGGCGGTTGCTTTTACGGGTGCAGATACCCGTTTTGTCGATGCCTTGCCGGTGGCCTTCCTGAAACCGCTCAGTGGCAGTGGCGCCCGGGCGATGATGCTTGAAGTGATGCAGACCCACGGGGTCGATTCACTGGCAGGTCGCATGGCCGCGGTCATGCAGGGCAGCACGGAAACCACCTTTTACGTGCTCGCGGTCTACTTCGGCAGTACCGGCATCAATCGCGTGCGCCATGCGATCAGCTGTGGCGTGGCCGCCGACCTTGCAGGACTGGTGACGGCAGTACTGGTCAGCTATCTGTTTTTCGGCTGAACGATAGCATTGACCAATGTTATGATTAGGGCACCATGGTCAGGTAAGCTGGTCATTCAAAAGGATTTCAGCCGCGACGGGCCCCTTGCCGGCTGTTTGGAAAATGACAAAAATGAATAAACGCGCTCACATTCGTCGACCCGTCACCATGCCCGTGCGCTTGGCCATAGACAGCATCGGTGACGTGGAGGCCACGGTTCAGGACTTTTGTCTCGGCGGCATGCTGGTGCAACTCAGCGCTGTCAATGCCCGTTACGCAGCGGCGCTGGCCGTAGGCGATGCCGTGGTCGTACTGGTCAAGGTGGCGGGCATGCGTGGTGAGCGTGAAGTGCGCCTGAGCGCCCGTATCGCCCGCAATCAGGGTGATCATCTGGGTATTTCCTTCCAGGATCCCGATGCCACTGCGCTTCTGGCGGTACAGAACCACGTGCGTGAACTGCGCGAGCGCGATGCCGAAGAGGGCGCCCAGCCGCCTGCAGACAACAGTGCCCAGGCCGAACGCGGGCTGGCTGTCATTCGCCAGGTGGTGGACGGGTTTGCTGTCGCCCACATGGAAAAGTTCTTTCCGGATGCCCACGAGGCCCTGCTGGAAGCGGCTGAAACGGCGCACACCAACCAGGCCCAGCAGCCCTATTTCGAAGCGGGCAAGACATTGAAGGCACAGCACGAGTCGCTGTCGCGAAACTTCCTGCAAAACCTGCATGCCACCCTTGAAAAGGTGGTCAATGGCGAAATGCTTGCCGATGACGGCATGAAGGGCGGCGGTGACAGTCGACTCTCCCTGGTCGACAAGGACAGCTTTGAAGACTGGCTGACGCTGAAGGTGATGGCGTCGCGGGCCGAGGGCAAGTTCCATGAGGAACTGCTGCACCTGCAGTTGCGACTGGACCAGCTGTTCGGTATCTCCCTGAGCGCGCGGCGTAACCCCCTGCACCCGGCGGTCATCTGCTCGGCCTTCGGTGATGCCCTTCGGCGTCTGCCCCTGCGCGCCAAGACCGACAAGGTCATCCTTTCTGCCTTCGACGAGGCCGTCGTCAACCACCTGGACACGCTCTACAAGCAGGCCAATGAGTTGCTGGCCGAAGAGGGCGTGCTGGCCGACCTGGATGTGGCGCGCTACATCAGTGAGCGATTTGGCTACGCCACACAGCCTGCCGAGCTGCCGGAAACCGCCGCCGAGGCGCCACCAGCTGCTGGTACCACCAGGCCAGGGCCCGGAACGCCTGCCAGTGACGCCGGTCCGGCCCAGGCGGCGCCGGCTGCCAGCGAGCCAACGCTATCCGCTGATGCCGAACCAGCAGCGACAGCACCGGCGCAGGCTGGTGAGGCGGCTGAACAACCACCGGCACCGTCCGTGCCGGCGCACCGGCCCGCCAACCGCGGTGCCAGCCTGGCCTCACGCCAGTTTGCCCTGCAACAACACATTGCCCGGCATGCCTACGATACGGTGCAGAAGCTTCTCAGCGTCAAGGCCATGCAGGCTGCCCAGGCGCGAAACCAGGCGCAGGACGAGGCCGGTGCCGCGGATGCCGCCATTCCAACCCTGACGGCAGCTGATGTGGACGCCCCGCTGGCACAGTTGCAGGCCGCCGGCGGCGGTGCGCCCGATGTGCCACTGGAGACACGCATTGCCGAGGCGGTGCAGGGCGACGGCGAAGCAACACAGCTGGGCAGTGAACTGCGGGCAGCGATAGAGCTGATCCACCACCTGTTTCAGGGCATGGTCAGCAACCCGGCGCTGAGCGAACTGACGCGCACCTCCATCAGCCGGCTGGAAGTGCCGTTCCTGCGCCTGCTGCTGACCGATGATTCGTTCCTGGCCCAGGAGCATCACCCGGCACGCCAGGTCCTCAACCGGATGGCCCACCTGGGTGTACGCGGCACCGCCAACCTGGAGCAGCACGAACAGGCGATCAGTCAGGAAGTGGACGACATCCTTTCGTCAGAATCCAATGATATCAATACGTTCCGCTCATCTCTTGAGAAACTGGATGATCTGCGGAGCCGTCAGGAAAGCCTCTACATCCGTAACCTGAAACGGGTTACGGAGGCGTGCGAGGGCAAGCAGAAGCTGGTCCAGGCCCGACGTGAAGTGAACAAGGCGCTGGAGCGACGCATCGGCGGCAAGCAGGTGCCCCGCGCGGTGCTCGGCCTGATAGACGCCGGCTGGCGCCAGCTGCTGACCCAGATCCTCCTGCGCCACGGACGTGACAGCAAGGAATGGCACCAGAACCTGGGCATTATTGACCGCCTGATCACGGCCGCCACCAAGGTGCCGCCCCAGTCCGAGCTGTCCGACGTCCTGGCGGGCATCAAGCAGGGCCTGGGCGAAGTGGACCCGTCCCAGATACAGAACGCGCGGCTGATCGGCGACCTGCGTGACCTGCTGTCCATCAAGGTGCGCCGGCACCAGGATCCGGCGCTGGTGGATGTGCCCGTGGGGGCTGTGGATGAGGAGGGCGAACATGAGGCCCGCAACGAAATTCATGCCCGCTGGATGAAACGGGCGCGCCGTCATGGCCCCGGCGACTGGTTCACCGCCCACCAGGATGGCGACGAGACGTCACTGAAGCTGGCCTGGGTGGATGGCGAGGGCACCACCTTCGTGTTCGTCAATCACCAGGGCATGAAGATTCTCGAGTACTCCCTGGAGGACTTTGCCGACCACCTGTCCAACGGCACCCTGGTGCCCCTGGACAGCCTTGAGGCCCCGGCGGTGGACCGTGGCCTTGAGCACATGGTCCAGCGGGTCTATGACCAGATGAGCCACCAGGCCACCCATGACGAGCTGTCCGGGCTGCTCAACCGGCGTGAATTCGAGCGCCGGCTGCGTGTCGGGCTGAGTGAGCCCAGCGAGCATGGCAGCTCACTGATTCACATGGACCTGGATCAGTTCAAGGTCATCAACAACATGAGCGGCCCCGAAGCCGGCGACGAGATGATCCGCCAGGTGGCCAACCTGCTGCATGAACTGTTTCCCGGCGCGCTGGTGGCGCGCATGGGTGGCGACGAGTTTGCCATCTGGTTGAATGATGTCTCTGAAGAAGCCGGCATCCGGGCTGCAGACACGGTGCTTGAGCGAATCGGGGCGCAGCGTTTCATCTGTGGCGGCCGACCACAGAGCATCAGCGCCAGTTTCGGCGTCGCCCACCGCAAGAGCCCGGAGATCACTGCGGCTGAGCTCACCCGCAGTGCCGACACCGCCTGCCATGCGGCCAAGGAAGCCGGGCGCAACCGGGTCCAGCATTACCGCACCGATGACAAGGAGCTGATGCGCCGGGACGACATCATGGCCTGGGTAACCCGTCTCAATGACGCCATGGATGAAAACCGGGTGGTATTGCGTTGCCAGCGGATCGAACGCACCGATGCCAGTGGCAAGCCGTCCTACGAGGTCCTGATTGCGATCACCGGTGACGAGGGTGAAATGATCGCGCCGTCCGAATTCCTGCGCGCGGCGGAGCAGTACAACCGCATGCACACCCTGGACCGCTGGGTGCTGGGCAACGTGTTCCGCTGGATGCATGCCAACAGTGCCGTGGTCCAGCAGCTCGATCACCTGTCCATCAATCTCTCCGGGCACAGCATGAACGACGCCAACCTGGGCGAGTACCTGTTTGACCTGTTCGAGCGCTACCCGGTGCCGCGAGATCGCCTGTGTTTCGAGGTCACGGAAACGGCAGCCATTGCCAATCTGGAAGACGCCATTGATTTCATCACCGAGCTGCAGGACATGGGATGCCGTTTCAGTCTCGACGACTTTGGCTCGGGCCTGGCCTCCTACGGTCACCTGAAGAGCCTGCCGGTGGACTACATCAAGATCGACGGCAGTTTCATCCGCAACGTCGCCAATGACGATGCCGACCTCGCCCTGGTGCGCTCCATCAACGAGATGGGACACCTGATGGGCAAGCAGACCATTGCGGAATACGTGGAAAACGACGAGATTCGCGACTGCATGGCACAGATTGGTGTCGACTACGTGCAGGGCTATGGCGTTGAGAAGCCGCGACCGCTGGACACGCTGGTCACGGACCTGGCCGCACCAGCCTGAAGGTCAGGTTGATGCGCCAGTCATGCACTTTTCGTGAGCGCGGCAGGGCGTGCTGCCAGCCTTCCTGGACCCCGGGAGACATCAGTAACAGCTGGTCATGGGCCAGCTGCAGTTCATGCCGGCGGTTGAGGCTATCGCGGCTGCGCAGGCAGAAACGGCGGCTGCAGCCAAGACTGTAGGACGCAATCCAGGGCTCAGGGCCCAGCTCATCCTCATCATCACTGTGCCAGCCCATGGCATCGCTGCCGTCACGGTAAAGATTCAGCAGTACGCTGTTGAAACGTGTGTTGCACATCGCTTCCACCTTGCGCCGCAGCTCCGCCACGCCCGGGTGCCAGGGCTCTGGCTCCAGCTGCAGGCCGGAATAGCGGTAGCGCGCGCCGGGATCACCCATCCACACCTGCAGGCGAGGCACGGTATGCCACTTGCCGAACAGGTGAATGCGCGGCTGCTCCCAGGCAAGATCCTTGTGCAGACTGGCGGCCAGCTGCGTGGCCGCCGGCTCGCCCAGTACCGCCGGCCAGACCGTCAATGACCCGGGCTTCAAGTGCGTCTCCAGCGCCTGCAACTTGCCTGGTGTAGCCGGAAACAAGGGTTGCTGGCCGCCGGTGTCAGCCATGCTTGAGCCGATAACAACCATCCTCGGGTGACTCTGCCCGACCATCCTCCACCAGCTTGATCAGGTGGGCATGCAGGGAAAACTCGGCAACCGGATGCAGGAAGGCGGGGACGTCCTGGTAAACCTGTGCGACCAGATCTGCCGGCGTACACACGGATGTGCGGGAAAGCGCATCAAGCACCTTGTCCTCACGCTGGAGACGGTGCGCAATAGTGCCGGCAATGGCCTGGGCAGGATCGGCAATCAGGTCACCGTGGCCCGGGGCAATGGCACGGAGGGTTTCGCCCTGCAATTTGCGCAGGGAATCCAGGTAGGCACGCATGGAGCCCGCAGGCGGCGCAATCACCACCGTGGAGCCATTGATCAGGTGGTCACCGCTGAACAGCAGCCCTTCCTGCTGATGCAGGAAGCACAGGTGGTTGCTGACATGGCCAGGCGTTGCGATCACCTTGAGGGCAGCGCCGCCAAGATCCAGCACCTGGCCGTCAACGAGCACCTCGTCAGGCTGCCAGCTGTGATCCTGAAGGGCGTCATCCAGCGGCGCCGGGCCGAGGACCCTGACCGGAAACCGCTCCTTCACCAGTGCGGTGCAGGGGGAGTGATCGCGATGGGTGTGGGTGCACAGCACAGCGGTCACCGGGCGACCGATCTCGGCACTGGCAGCGGCCAGGTTATCCACATGGCGGCTGTCTTCCGGGCCCGGATCGAGCACCCAGAGGCCATCGCCAGCGGCGATCAGGTAGGTATTGGTCCCGGGGCCGCTCATCATGCCCGGGTTCAGTGCCAGAAGCCGCCAGATGCCGCTGCCAACCGGTACCGCCTTGCCGGGCGTCAATGCAAACATGGGAAGCCTCCGTCAGCAGATGGTGTGTCGTCGCAGGCAAGGGTAGTGGCTGCCACCCTGTATTGCCATGGCATCAACGGTACACCTGCACCTGCTCGACAGTAACCTGCCAGACCGGCTCCAGACCGTCAGGCAGTGGCGGATAGGGCAGGATACGGTTGAACGGGTAGCTGCCGCCTGGCGGCAGGTGCATGGGCATGTCCACGCGGTTGTTACCCCATTCCTCGCAGGCGCCGTCTTCCAGCGGCGGCATGCAGCCGAGCAGCTGTACGTCGAACACCATCTGGCGGGTGTTTGCTTCGCCGTGATTGCTGGCCACCAGCTCCAGCCGGTAGCCCACCTCCACACGGTGCGCAGCGCGCACCGCCACCCTGACAGAATCAGGCGCGGCGAGAGCAGGGGGACGGACAAGCTGGAATACCGTGCCGGCCAGCCCTGCCAGGGCCAGAATGGCAATGCTGGCGCTGACCCGGACAAACAGCCGGTGACCGACACGATGACTGGCTACCAGTGCGGTAATGGCGGCAAACAGAACAGCCAGGGCGACAAGTATCTGGAACATGGTGGTAACTCCTCGCGCAAAGCGGTCACGCCCGCGTTGCGGTATCACCGGCACGCTGGACAAGCGCGTACTGTCCCGCGCTTCACACCGGGCTATGGTAGCATTTTCTCCCGTGAGGCTGGCGTAGCCAATTCGTGGCCGTGCTCCGGCGCAGAACAGTTTATCTGGAGGTTTTATGTTGCTGCTGATTTCTCCCGCCAAGACGCTGGATTACGACAGCGAGATGCCGAAGGCGCGGAGCACACAACCGCGTCTGCTGGACGACAGCGAAGTACTGATTGACGATTTGCGCCAACTCTCACCGGCCGGTGTCAGCAGCCTCATGGGCATCAGCGAGAAGCTTGGCAAACTCAATGCAGACCGGTTCCGGCAATGGCAGCGCCCGTTCGACAGCAGCAATGCGCGCCCGGCGCTGTTCGCGTTCAAGGGAGACGTTTACACCGGGCTGGACGCCTATGCGCTGGACGGAAATACCTTGTCTGAGGCACAGAAACACCTGCGCATCCTGTCCGGGCTTTATGGCGTGCTGCGGCCCCTGGACCTGATGCAGCCCTATCGCCTGGAAATGGGCACGCGTTTTGCCAACCCGCGCGGCAAGGACCTGTATGCGTTCTGGAAGGACACGGTGACGCCTGTGCTGCGCAAGGACCTCAAGGCATCCGGCTCGGACGTGGTCGTCAACCTGGCTTCCAACGAGTACTTCAAGGCGGTGGACACAAAGGCGCTGGGCGCACGTATCGTCACGCCGGTGTTCCAGGACGAGAAGAACGGCAAGTACAAGATCATCAGTTTTTATGCCAAGAAGGCGAGGGGGCTGATGGCCGCCTGGATCCTGCAGAACAGGGTCTATGACGTGGACGGGCTGAGTCGCTTCAATGTGGCCGGCTACCGTTTCTCCGCGGCCGACTCGCAGGGCGACACGCTGGTTTTCCGGCGCACCGAGAAGGCTGCCAGTGCCGCCTGAACCGCTCCGGCAAAGCGGTTGGGACGCATCAAAAAACGCAAAAAAAAGGGGCCGCCGGCCCCTTTTCATGCGTCGACGTCAACCCGGACCGTCAGTCCTTGTCGTCGTCTTCGAATTCGCTACGGGCGGCGAAGAACCCGGTTTTCAGGCCGTCCCAGGCAATCTCGATACCATCTTTCAAGTCTTCCAGCGCACGTTCCGAGGACTCTTCCAGTTCCTTGAGCTTGTGCTCCAGCTCGCTGCGGCTACGTTTGAAATCGCTGATGCGCTCACGCGCCTTGTCCTGCAGGTCATGGCCAAGATCCGCCACTCGGTGCTCAAAACGATCCAGCTGGTAATCCCAGTCTTCCAGCTGTTGGCGGATACGCTCGGCAAACCCTTTCTCTGATGACATGTTCCACTCCTTGTTTGGCGCTCCGCACGGCACATTGCCGCCCGGGCTCTGGAAATTATCGGCGTTTCATTCTGGCAGTGATTGACCTGCATCAAGCGGCGGGGCATCCGACCAACTGGAGACAAACCCCGGCGGCTTGATCACCAGTACATCGCCGTGGGTGTGCTGCAGCATACGCTGCGCAGTGGGACCGGCAAATAGCCGATGCAGGGCATTGTGGCGCGTCGCACCCATGACCAGGATGCCCCCATGCTGATCAGTGTACTCTGCAAGGGCAGGGCCCGGCGGGCCTTCCAGCAGGGCGCCCTGAGCCGGAGACAGGCCGTGCTGTTCGCAAAACTCGTGCAGGCGTTGCTGGTAAAACTGCTTTAGTGCATCCGCATCGCCAAGGGTCACCGGCAGGGCATCTCCGGCCAGCATGACCAGGGTTTCATCCGGGTATTCCACCACATTAACCAGTGTCAATTGCTCGCCGAAATCCGTGGACAGCCGTCGGGCGCTGGCGACAACGGCTTCATTGATACTGTTCTCGGCGCCGGGATCACGATCCAGGTCGATGGCGGCGGCCACAGGCTGGCGTCCGGACCAGGCCTCATCGCCGACACAGAGTACTGCGCAGGGGGCCTGCTGGATCAATTGCCAGTGCAGCGGCGCAAAGAACAGCCGACGCAGGCCGCTGGTGCGCTGAGCGTGAATAACAACCATATCGGGCTGCTCTGTGCGCAGCAGGCGCGCCAGCGCAGAGGCGTCATCGGACTCCCAGAACAGCGCTGTGGTGGAGGCGGGTGCGTCCAGTTCTTCAAGCAACGTCTGCAGACGATGCTGCCAGGCGGTCATGACGCTGTCGCGGGCACGGGCCAGACGTTCGCCATCGGCACCCACTGCCGCTTCCAGTGCGCGGTCGCGCGCATTCACATACAGCACCAGCGGCTGACCACGTTTGCTGGCCAGCCAGCAGGCTTTCTCGAGTGCCGGCTGGGGTGCGTTCAGCAGGGGGTCCAGGACAACAACGACAGGCTGGCTCATGGCGTCAGGCGCGGCGCTGTGTTTCGGCGCGACCCACATTGCACAGGGCACCGCGGTCGAGAATTTCCACTTCACGGCCCTCGGCGCGGATCAGACTGTTCTGCTGGAAGCGGGTAAAGATGCGGCTCACGGTTTCCACGGCAAGGCCAAGGTAATTGGCGATATCGTAGCGCGACATGGGCAGCCGGAAGGACGAGGCCGACAGGCCCCGGCGCTGGTGACGTGCGGAAATGGACAGCAGCAAATGGGCGACGCGGTCGTCTGCCGCTTTCTTGCTGAGCAGCATGTGCAGTTCACGATCAGCCTGGATTTCGCGACTCATCAGGGCAAAGAAATGGTGCTGCAGGGACGGGATGCGCTGGGAGAGCTGCTCGAGTTTGTCGAACGGAATCTCGCAGACGCTGGCGGTTTCCAGGGCCTTTACAGAGGACATGTGGTGAGCCGTGCTGATCCCGTCCATGCCGACAATCTCGCCGGGCAGGTAAAAGCCGGTCACCTGTTCGTCACCTTCCTCGGACAGGGAGTAGCTTTTCAGCGCACCGGAGCGCACGGCATACACGCTTTCGAACGTGTCCGACGCCCGATACAGGTGCTCGCCGCGCTTGAGCGGGCGACCCCGCTTCATGATCTGTTCCAGCTCCGACAACTGATCCGAGGACACAGCCAGCGGCAGGCACACCGGATTCAGGCTACATTCGTTGCAGGATACATGCTGGGACACAGGCAAATTCCCCTGTCTGGTTACGAGGGTCAGGCTGGGATTCATTCTAGGCTCCAAATTGCACTGTTTCCACCACCGGCGGGACGGATTTATGTATACCGTGCCGGGTATCAGGGATCAGATGATCCGGCTGTAGCGCTCACCCGCACTCTGGCCAAAGGTACGGTCAAACAGCATGGCGACGGCCCTGACCAGCAGGCGCCCCTGCTGCGTCACCGTCAGCGTCGGCCCGTCGCGCTCGACCAGGCCGTCTGCCTCCAGTCGCTTGAGCTGCATCAGCTCATCAGCAAAGTAGCGCTGGGCATCGATCTGCCAGCGCTCGCCGAATGCATCCAGGTCAACAACGAGATCGCACAACAGGCGGTTGATCAGGTCAGCACGGATGCCGTCATCGTCACTGAGCAGGTAACCGCGTTCCAGCGGCAGCACGTTGTCGTCCAGGTCGGCCTGCCAGCGATCAATGGTTTTCCAGTTCTGCACGTACAGGTTGCCAACCCGGCTGATGGCCGACATGCCACAGGCGATGATGTCGCTGTCACCGCGCACGGTGTAGCCCTGGAAGTTGCGGTGCAGGGTGCCTTGCTCCTGGGCCTGGGCCAGCTCATCCGAGGGCAGGGCAAAATGGTCCATGCCGATCAGCCGATAGCCGGCATCCTCCAGCATGCTGCCTGCGCGGGCGAACATGCGCAGTTTTTCCTCGGGTGCGGGCAGTGCCAGTTCGTTGATCTGCTTCTGCACCTTGAACCGGGCCGGCAGGTGCGCGTAGTTGTAGAGCGAGATGCGATCCGGACGCAGGGTTACCAGCTGGTCTATGGTACGCGCCAGGCTGGATTCGGACTGCCACGGCAGGCCGTAGATCAGGTCGGTATTGACGGAGCGGAAGTCAAAGTCACGCAGCCAGTCGAACACGTCGCGGATCTGCTCGTAAGGCTGCATGCGGTTGACCGCCTGCTGCACGCGGGGGTCGAGATCCTGCACACCCAGACTGACACGGCTGAAACCCAGGCCGCGCAGCAGGCTGATACGGTTTGCCGACACCGTGCGCGGATCAATCTCGATGGCGTATTCGCCATCATCGTCACCCAGCATGTGGAAGTGGCGGGCGGTGTGGTAGACCAGCTCGGTGATTTCGGCATCGCTGAGGTAAGTGGGCGTGCCGCCGCCCCAGTGGATCTGCTGCATGGGGCGCGAAGTGTCCAGCATGCTGGCCCGCAGCGTGATTTCCTTTTTCAGCCGCTGAAGGTATTCGCTGGCACGCCGGTGATCGGCCGTGACCACGCGGTTACAGGCGCAGTAGTAACACACCGACCGGCAGAACGGGATATGCAGGTACAGTGACAGGGGCCGCCGCGCGTCGTTGCCCTCGGCAATGGCATTGGCGTAGTCGTCTGCCGTGACTTCCTCGTGGAAGCTCAGGGCAGACGGGTAGGATGTGTAGCGCGGCCCCTGGGTGCCATAGCGGCGCATCAAGTCAGTATTCCAGTTGCTCATAGCAGGCTCTCTACCAGATTGAGCGCAGTATGAACGGGCCTTGCTGCACCGCCTTTGATGCAGGTCAATGGTGGTGAGAGTGGGGCATCGCCGAAGCACCGTTCTGCGGTGACGGGGCGCTGTGGTGGCCGTGCCCGGCCGGGCCAAGGGCATGCCAGAACAGCCAGGCCGCAAACAGGAATGCCAGCAGGGCGCCGGCGCGGCGCAACCAGGGGCTGCGCGCCATGTTGAAACGGGTTCCCAGCATGCCAACGCCGGCTACCGGCACCACCGTAACGGCACCGAATACCAGCATCACCAAGGCACCCTGCACCGGGCTGCCTGAAACGGCGGCCAGGGCCAGCGCACTGTAGACCAGGCCGCAGGGCATCAAGCCCCACACCAGACCCACCAGCAGCGCCCGGGGCGCACTGGTCACCGGCATCAGGTGGCGCAACAGCGGTTGCAGGCGGCGCCAGATCACCAGCCCGGCTTTCTCCAGCAGCCGGATGCCCAGCTCGCGGCCAAGCAGGAACAGGCCGATCAGCACCATCACCGCCGCAGCCAACAGCCAGGGCAGGCGTTGCCCGCCGGGTAGCTGGCTCATCAATGCCTCACCGCCGGCCGCCACCAGTACGCCCAGCACCAGATAGGAGACAATACGACCGCTGGCAAACAGCAGTTGCCAGCGAGCCAGTGCCAGATTGCCCCGGCGGCGCGCCTCGGGCACCGCCAGCGATACATTGATGCTTACCGCACCGCACATGCCGACACAGTGACCGGCGCCGGCAAATGCCAGCAGGAATGCCGCCACCAGCGTTTCAGCGAACGTCATGGTCGGGCTCCCCGGCATCATCCTGTGGATCGGGGGCATCCGGGTCTGCTTTTTCGGCAGGCGGGTGCTGGCGCGATTGCTGGTCATCAAAAAGGATGCGCCATTGCGGGCTGTCCAGGTCATCGAACTGACCCCGGCGCAGGGCCCAGACAAAGGCGCCAATGCCAAGGGCAACCAGCAGAAACGCCAGCGGCACGAGCAAAATCACGATTTCCACAGCATCAACCTCCCGGCGTTGACGGTAACGATCAGCGAGCTCGCTGACATGCCGATGGCGGCCAGCCAGGGCGGCACCAGGCCGGCCATGGCAAAGGGGATGGCCACCAGGTTGTAGCCGATGGCCCAACCGATGTTCTGCCGCAGCGTACGCTGTGCCCGGCATGCCAGGGAAACACTGGCACTGACCCCGGAGAGCGCCGGACGAAGCAGGAACACGCTGGCTGCCTCGCGGGCGAGGGCGGCACTGTCAGCCACGGCCATGGACACATCGGCCTGGACCAGCGCCGGTGCATCATTGACGCCGTCACCCACCATCAGCAGCGCACCGGGCTGGTGACGCAACTGGTTGACCCAGTCGGCCTTGTCCCGGGGCCGGAGTCCGGACTGCCACTGCTGGATGCCCAGCTCATCGGCGACGCCAGCCACCACCGAGGCACTGTCACCGGAGGCGATAATCGGTTCAATGCCCCGTGACCGGCACCAGGAAACCAGCGCCTTGCCGTCAGCGCGCAGGGGATCGCTGAGATCCACGCTCATCACGGCCGTGTCGTTGCGGAACAGGGTGATCGAGGTGAAACCGTCGCGCGCCAGGGGCGGCGGGCTGGCTGCCGCACGCCATTGCTGGCCGCCGTATTCGCCCGAGACGCTGTCATGGGCCAGCGTCACATGTGTGACCGGCGCCGGTGACGCCAGCTCAGCCAGGGGCCTGGCCAGCGGGTGTGTCGCGTTCTGCTCCAGCCCGGCCAGCACCGCGCGCAGGTTTTCGGGCGCGCTGGCGTTATGCTCGCGCACTGCCTGTACAACGAAATTGCCTTCGGTAAGGGTGCCGGTCTTGTCCAGCATCACCCGTCGCACCGTGGGTAGCTTGAGGAATGCGGCCGGATCGGCCACCAGGATGCCCTGGTCGAGGCCTCGCCCGACGGTGGCCGCCAGGGTCAGGGGCGCGGCCAGTGCCAACGCACACGGACAGGTCACCACAAGCACGGCCAGGGCGATCTCCAGCGCCCGCACCGGGCCGGAGGACCAGTGCAGCAACAAGGCCACCACTGACAGGCACAGCACCGCCAGCACGAACCGGCCGGCCAGTCTGGCCATCAGCTGGTTACTGCGTTCACGGCGATCCTGCGCCTGCGCCACCAGCTGGCCAATACGGGCAAGCATGCTGTCGGCGGCGCGTCCATCTGCCAGCACTTCCAGAAGGCCACTTTCCACCCGCGCCCCGGCCACCACCGCATCGCCGGCGCTGATCGCCGTCGGCATGGCTTCACCCGTAAGCACGGCTTGCTGCAGGGCCGCCTGGCCGGCGCGTACCCGGCCGTCCACCGGCACCGTTTCACCCTGGCGCACCTGCAGGCAATCCCCGGCGACGATGGTGGATGCCGGCACGGGTGTCAGCTGGCCATCGCGGCCAATGCGCCGGACCACCAATGGCAGTGCCTCCTGCAGACGCACCAGGCGCCGGCCAACCCGGCGGCGCTGGCGCCGTTCGATCCAGCGGCTGACCAGCAGGAAGAACACGAACATGGCCAGCGACTCGAAATAGACATGCTCACCGCCGACGACGGTGGCCCATATCGAGCCCGCCCAGCCCACCAGCAGGGCCAGGGATACCGGCGTATCCATGGTCACCCGGCGCATCGTGGCGGCACGCCAAGCACCGGCAAGAAAGGGCCAGCCACTGAAGAACACCACCGGTGTTGCCACCAGCAGGCCGGCATAACGGAAGAAGTCGCGGTAAACCGGCTCGATACCATCCAGTGCCCCCATGTACAGCGCTGTGGCGTACATCATTGCCTGCATGGCGCCCAGACCGGCCACCAGCAACCGCACCAGCAACAGGCGGTCAGCCCGTACCTGCTCGGCATCCTGGGCCTGGTTGAGGGGCAGTCGGGGTGTGTAGCCGAGTGCGCGCAGCCGCTCCGCCATGGCAGCGACCACACTGTTGTCACCTTGCCAGCGGATAGTGGCCCGCAAGGTGGCCAGGTTGAGCCGGACACGTTCCACGCCGGGAATCTCGCCCAACGCCTTTTCGATCAGCCAGACACAGGCAGCACAATGCACGCCCTCGATGGACAGGGTAATTTCGCGCGCGTCGCCGACGGTGCTGATGAAGGGCGTGATCAGGTGGTCGATACGGAACAGGGCGAGGTCCACGTCCTCGCCCGGACTGGGAGGCTCGGGGCGTTCGTCACCGCGGAAGCGGTAATAGTCATCCAGGCCCAGCCCGTGGATGGTTTCTATGGCGGCAGCACAGCCGGCACAGCATGCCGGTTTCTCGCCATCGGGCGTACGGGCGGTGAAGGTGGCGCCCCGCAGGGGCTCGTTGCAATGCCAGCACAGTGCGGACAACTCAGCCTCCGGCACTGAGGGTAAAGCGTCCGTTGCGGATGATGACGCCCATGCTGTAAAGCTGCCAGTTGCCGTCTCCCGGCGACACCGTTACCACCCAGCGTCCATCTGGCAGGTCGCCGTCGCCGCGGTAGGTGCCATCAGGCTGGTGTGCCAGAGGGAAAACACGGTCCTGGGCGGCCAGCGTCGGATGCCGGAGTGCCAGGGTCAGTGTGGCAGGTGGCGGGAAGGGGGTGTCGCTGCTCAGGCGGGCCTGCAATGCGTCACCCTGTGCCGACGCGGCCAGCGTAATACCCAGCCGCGCGGCCAGGTTTTCCTCGTCCATGCTGCGGTTGATGGCGCGGCCGTCCTTGTACCAGGAGTCCGCCACCACGTCGTCTGCATTCTTCACCGCAATGATTACCAGGGCGATGCCGCCGACCACGGACGTGGCCGGCAACAGGATCAGGAACCAGGGCCAGAATTGCCGGTACCACGGACGCTCATCACTGGGCGGGGGCGATAAATCGTGACTCATGCTCTGTCCTGATGGATTCGTCGGTGCGGGATTGCAGGGTAAACCATACCGGCTGTGTCTCAACCACCTGCAGGAACGGGTCGAAGCCCAGGGTCACGCCAACGGTCTGGGTTTCACCAGCGTTCATGGTCACTTCCTCAGGTCCGCTCCAGACCAGTCCTTCCGGCCCGCGGAAACCGAGCTGATAGGTCTGGGCCTGCTGGCTCATGTTGTGCAGTTCCAACCGGTAACTGTTCTGGATGTGGCCATTGCTGGCCGTGCGGTAAAGCTTGGTACGGTCACGGATGACGTCCAGGTCAGCCGGTACACGGCTGGCCAGTGCCACCATGAACACCACGCCCATCAGTGCCAGCATGACGCCGTAGCCAATCATGCGCGGCCGGAAGACATGCGTCTTGCCGCCTTCCAGCGCATGCTCGGTGGTGTAGCGGATCAATCCACGCGGGCGGTTGATCTTGTCCATCACCAGGTCACAGGCATCAATACAGGCAGCACAGGTAATGCACTCGTACTGGAGGCCATCGCGGATGTCGATGCCGGTGGGGCAGACCTGGACGCACAGGCCGCAGTCGATGCAATCGCCGGCGGCGTCCTGGTCGCGACTCTTGGCACCGCGGGTGCGCGGCTCACCACGGCGCTCGTCATAGCTGACAATCAGGGTGTCACGATCAAACATGACACTCTGGAAGCGGGCGTAGGGGCACATGTACTTGCACACCTGCTCGCGCATCCAACCCGCATTCATGTAGGTGGCACCGGTAAAAAAGGCAATCCAGAAAAATTCCCAGAAACCGAGGTCAAAGCTGAACACACGCACAGTCAGTTCGGTAATCGGAGAAAAGTAGCCCACGAACGTCAGGCCGGTGGCGAAAGCGAGGGCCAGCCAGAGCACATGCTTGCTGCCGCGCCGGAACAGCTTGGTCGGGCTCCAGGGGGCGGCATCCAGTTTAAGGCGGGCATTGCGGTCACCCTCGAGCCATTCCTCGATCTTGGTGAAGAAGCGGGTCCAGGTGGTTTGCGGGCAGACGTAACCGCAATAGACACGACCGGCGAGTACAGTAAAGAAGAACAGCGAGAACGCGCCCAGGATGAGCAGCCAGGACAGGAAGACAAAATCCTGCGGCCAGAAACTGAACCCAAAAATGTGGAACTGGCGGGCGGGAAGGTCAAACAGGATGGCCTGGCGGTCATCCCAGCGCAGCCATGGACCCAGCAGGTAAATGCCCATGGTTGTCCAGACCGTCATGTTGCGGATCTGCTCAAAACGGCCATGAATGGATTTGGGGTGAATCCGTTCGCGTTTCTCGTAAAGACTGATCTCGACGCTGTCGTCGTCACGGGGCGTGACGTCCACCGCCTGGATACGTTGCGAATCGTTCATACTGGACTCCAGCAGCAGCCATTGATCAGGCATCAGTCCTGGCCGGGAAAGCGGGCGAGACACGCGGTCCCTGCCTGCCGGGCGGCGCAAAAAACCCTTCGGATAAAGGGGTTCAGGCCAGACTGCAGTATAACAGCTCCGGGAATGGGCCGGGTGTGGCAAGCCGCCACACCCGGAGGTACGTCAGGACGTACCGGTTACTCGCCGTCGGCGTCACCCGCGTTCCGGGACAGGCCGTAGACGTACGCTGTCAGCACGTGAATCTGCTCGGGGCTGAGCAGATCCTGTTGCGCGGGCATCTTGCCGGCGCGACCGTTACGGATGGCGTATTCGATGTCCTTGAGGGTGTTGCCATACAACCAGGTGTTGTCCGTCAGGTTGGGTGCGCCCATCATCTGGTTACCCGTGCCGTCAGCACCATGACAGGCCGCGCACATGGCAAATTTCGGCTTGGCACGTGCAATGGCTTCCGCCTTGGCCGGATCATCAGCCAGCTGCGGGCGTGACAGGCTGGCCACATACAGGGCCATGTCGCTGACTGCTTGGTCCGTACCACCGATGGCGGCCGCCATGGGCGGCATCATGCCCTGGCGCCCGTTAACCAGCGTCTGCTTGATGGCATCGGGGCTGCCGCCATACAGCCAGTCGTCGTCGGTGAGGTTCGGGTAGCCGCGGGCCCCGCGCGCATCCGCGCCATGGCACACGGCACAGTTGTTGGCGAACAACCGGGCACCCACACCCATTACCTCGTCATACTTGATCAGTTCCTCGACAGGTTCGGCGGCGTACTGGGCGAACAGGGGTGCTGTTCGCGCTTCCACCAGCTCCACTTCTTCCTGCCACTGCTTGTGCGACGACCAGCCCAGGGTGCCCTCGTAGTTACCCATGCCCGGGTAGAGCACCAAGTAAACAATGGCAAAGCCCAGCGTCAGCCAGAACAGGATCAGCCACCAGCGCGGCAGGGGCGTATTACGCTCCTCGATGCCATCGAAGTTGTGGCCGGTGGTTTCCTTCGCGGCCTCGGAGGCACTCATCTTGCGGTTGGCCCACAACAGCACGGCACAGCCACCGATGTTGAGCGCCACAATGACGATCACATACCAACTCCAGAAATCACTCATGTCGGCCGGCCTCCTGGTTGTATTCGCGTTGCCCGTCGAAGGGCAGTTGCGCAGCACTGTCGTAACGGTGTTTGCGTCCCGGCAGGTAGACCCAGACCACCATGGCGATAAAGGTCACGAAAAAAATGATTGTCAGGACACTGTGGAAATCGATTACGTCCATGATTACCTCCGTGTCCGCTCGGTGCCGAGCTGCTGCAGGTAAGCCACCAGGGCGTCTTCTTCAGTTGCCTCGGACCATTTACCGTCGATGTTGGCCATCTGCTCAGCGATGTCCTCATCGGTGTAGGGCACACCGAACATGTCTTTGAACACATGCAGGGTGGTCTCCGTATCGCTCCAGTCCACCGGCGTCTCGTGCAGCCACGGGTAACCGGGCATATTCGATTCCGGCACCACATCGCGGGGATTACGCAGGTGGGCGCGGTGCCAGTCGTCGCTGTAGCGCTGGCCAACGCGGGCCAGGTCCGGACCGGTACGCTTGGAGCCCCACACATGCGGATGTTCCCAGACGTCCTCGCCAGCCACGGAGTAGGGGCCGTAGCGCTCGGTCTCCGCGCGCAGTGGACGCACCATCTGGGTGTGGCAGACGTTGCAGCCTTCGCGGATGTAAATGTCCTTGCCCTCCAGCTCCAGCGCCGTGTATGGGCGCAGGGTCTTGAGCGGCTCGGTGGTGGCCTGCTGCCAGAACAGCGGCACGATCTCGGCCAGGCCCCCGAAGCTAACCGCCACCAGGGTCAGGACGATCATCAGGCCGACATTCTTCTCGACTTTCTCATGTCTGTTCGCCATGTCGACTCTCCTCAGGCAGCCACGTTCTGTTGGTCTTGGTCATCCTTCTCTTCCCGGATCGTCTTGTAGACGTTGTAGGCCATCAGGCACATACCCAGGAAGAAGATGGTGCCGCCCAGCAGGCGAACCACGTAGTACGGGAAACGCTCCTGCATTTCCTGCACGAAGGAGTAGGTCAGGGTGCCGTCGGCGTTGACCGCCCGCCACATCAGCCCCTGCATCAGGCCCGAGATCCACATGGAGGCGATATACAGCACCGTGCCGATGGTGGAGAGCCAGAAGTGGGTGTAAATCCAGCCAATGGAGTACATGGCGCGGCGGTTGAACACGCGCGGTACCAGCACGTAGAGGGAACCCATGGTGATCATTGCCACCCAGCCCAGGGCACCGGAGTGCACGTGACCAATGGTCCAGTCGGTGTTGTGCGACAGCGCGTTGACGGTCTTGATGGACATCATCGGGCCTTCGAAGGTGGACATGCCATAGAACGACAGCGCCACGATCAGGAAGCGGATGATCGGGTCGGTGCGCAACTTATACCAGGCACCGGAGAGGGTCATCATGCCGTTGATCATGCCGCCCCAGCTGGGTGCCAGCAGCACAATGGAAAACACCATGCCCAGGGACTGGGCCCAGTCAGGCAGGGAGGAGTAGTGCAGGTGGTGCGGGCCGGCCCACATGTAGACTGCCACCAGTGCCCAGAAGTGGACGATGGAGAGGCGGTAGGAGTACACCGGGCGCTGTGCCTGGACCGGAATGAAGTAGTACATCATGCCGAGGAAGCCCGCGGTCAGGAAAAAGCCCACCGCATTGTGTCCGTACCACCACTGCACCATGGCATCGATGGCGCCGGGGTAGGCCGAGTAGGACTTGAACAGGCCCACCGGCACGGCGGCGCTGTTGACCACGTGCAGCAGCGCCACGGCCAGGATGAACCCGCCGTAGAACCAGTTGGCCACGTAGATATGGCTGACCTGGCGACGCGCGATGGTGGCGAAGAACACCAGCGCGAAAGCCACCCAGACGAGGGTAATGAGGATGTCGATGGGCCACTCGAGCTCGGCATATTCCTTCGAGGAGGTCAGACCCAAGGGCAGGGTGATGGCTGCCGCCACAATGACCGCCTGCCAGCCCCAGAATGTAAACGCAGCCAGCTTCGGAAACGCCAGGGTCACCTGCGAGGTGCGCTGAACCACATAGTAGGCCGAGGCAAACAGCGCCGAGCCGCCAAAGGCAAAGATCACTGCATTGGTGTGCAGCGGCCGCAGACGGCCGAAGCTGATCCATGGCAGGTCAAAATTCAGCGCGGGCCAGGCGAGCTGGGCAGCGATAATGACCCCGACAAGCATACCGACAATGCCCCAGATCACCGTTGCGATGGTGAACTGGCGCACGACCGTGTAGTTGTAGTCGGGGGGTGAAGTGCTGGCGGCTGTGGTCATCGTCAGATTCCTTACCCCGGTTGGACTAATATGGCAGCGCTAAGGGTGCCGAAGGGGCCGTGTGAATACCTTGATATGGGTCAACACGGCTTCCGTTACCGGCGGGAAAACAGGCGCTTAGGCCCTTTTTCTCCGCGTGAACGTACCGTGACGGTACGGCCGCGCGCACGATAGCAAAAAATCAGCTTACGGATGTTCTTTTTTTTGACCTTGCGGTCATCCAGGGAGGCTGGCGCTCACCCGAAAGCGGGCCGGTAAATCGCCAGCCAGACAATCCCTGCCACCGTGCACAGGGCAGCCGCGGCGAGCCAGCGCGCCGGTGGGCGGCGCGTCTGCCGGAACGCGGCAGCGGCCAGGCCGATGTACACCAGCAGCAGCGTCACCTTCAGCCCCAGCCAGGCGTCCGCCCAGGGGCGCCAGCCGGTGACCACACACAGGCCCACCGCAGCGGCCAGCAACACCGTGTCATTGATATGCGGGAGCACCCGCAACGGCGTCCTGCGCCAGTCCCGGCCCGCCTCGTCCATGCCCAGGCGCACCAGGAACAGGGCGATGGAGAGCATGGCGGCACAGACATGCACCAGCCAGAGCAACCTGTAATCTGTCATGGCCTACCACCTGGTTTGGCGCTAACGGGGGCAGTCGTTATGCTGAACCAGCCGCGCCGGGCGCGGCCGATACCAACAGGACCGTCAGGGAGAGCAACCATGCCGCACGCGCAGGAAACGCACAACACCATCATTGGCTACATCATGTGGCTGCTTGGCGGGATCGTCGGCTATCACCGCTTTTATTACGGCAAGCCGGTGAGCGGCGTGATCTGGCTGCTGACGCTGGGCCTGGCGGGCATCGGCTGGCTCATCGACCTGTTCCTGGTGCCGGGCATGAACCGCGAAGCGAATGCCAAATACACGGGCGGCGAGGTGGACTACACGGCGGCCTGGATACTGATGCTGTTCCTCGGCTTTTTCGGCGCCCACCGCTTCTACATGGGCAAGATCGGCACGGGCATCCTCTGGTTGCTGACCCTGGGCCTGTTCGGCTTGGGCCTGATCTATGACCTGTGCACCCTGAACACCCAGGTGCAGGAAACCAACAACACCCGCGCCAGCACTGCGCCCGCCTGAAACGGTTCAGTTCCCTGCATCGGCGGCCCCGGGAGGATGACGCAAGCGCAGGAAGACCGCGGCCGTCAGCGCTGGCAGGAAGGTGATCGTCGCCAGCGACGTCCCTAGCAACCCGAACAGCACGATCACACCCACGCCACGATACAGCTCGGTGCCTTCACCGGGAATCAGCACCAGCGGTGCCAGCCCGCACACCGTGGTAATGGTGGTCATGGCAATAGGGCGCAGGCGCGATTGCACGGCGGCTGATACTGCGGCTGTCACCTGTTGCCCCTGGCGCCAGTAGTCCAGCGCCGTGTGCACGATCAGGATGGGGTTGTTGACCACCGTACCCATCAAAATCAGGAAACCCAGCATGGAGATCATGTCCAGCGGCTGGTGAAACGCCTCCAGCCCCAGCCAGCCAATACCGGCACCCGCCATGTTCATGAGCACAAGGCCAAGAATGCCGCTGGCGATGCCCACCGGAATCGTGGTCATGATCAGCAACGGCAGGCCCCAGTGACGGAAGATCGCCACCAGCATCAGGTAAATCAGGGCAAGCGCAACGCCATAATTGCCGGACAGGGAGTCGCGAGTAGCATCCAGCTGGTCACTGGCACCGGTGATGTCCACGTTCACCTGCGCGGGGATGGTGCCGTCGTCACGCAGCGCCTTGACCACCTCTGTGCGCACAAGGCCGACACCGGTTTCCAGCGCAATACTGCGCGGTGGAATGATATTCAGGGTCACGGTGCGGCGACCGTTGACGCGGCGCACCTGGTTGGTATCCACGGTCTCACGCAACTCGGCAATGGCATGCAACGGCACGGTGGCGCCCTGCGGTGTGTGCACGGAAAGGTTAGGCAGGCTGTCCAGTCCCGGGTCGACACCGCTGTTGCTGTAGGCGTAGATGTCGACTTTGTCATCACCAAGGAAAAACTCGTCGAGGAACGCGCCGTCCGTGAGGGCCGCCACGGTAAAGCCGATGTCGCGGGCGTTCATGCCCAGCTCAGCAGCGCGTTCCCAGTCCGGGCGCACTTCCACCAGCGGTTGCGCAAGGGACAGGCTCGACGGGCGCGACTGGATCCGCGGATCGCCCAGCACATCCACCGCGCGGCGTTTGATGGCGCCAGCCACCTGGTAAAGGGTCGCCAGGTCCGGCCCGGAAATGTCCAGGGTGACACTGCGCGTGCCACCATCGTTGCTGGAGATGATCGAGCCGCGCGCGGCAAACGCTCCCATACCGGGATAACGCTGGTAGACCTCAGTCAGCGCATCCATCAGCGGCTCCATGTGGTCCGGGTCCACCGGCTCGGCAATGATGCGCAGGCGTCCGGCGTCCACGCCCAGGTTGATGTATTTCACCGGCGGCGCCGGCAATTCGCCGCGCTCGAAAGCCGCCGGGTCTTTGCCCACCAGGGGCAGGAAATACGCCTCCACTTCGTCGGCAATCACCAGCATGGTGTCCAGGTTGTAACCCGGGGGCGGACTCATGGCGGCAAACGTTTTGGCTTCCTCCCCCTCGGGCAGGTATTCCGCCGGCGGCGTCAGGAACAGGATGATGCCGGCGCCAGCCAGCAGTGTGGCAATGATGGTGCGCGTGCGCTGGCGCGCTGACTGACTGAGGCGGTCGGACAACGCATGCAGCCGCGTAAGCCAGTGACTGTGGGCGCCGTCGTGATCCACCACCGCACTGAAATCGAGGCGCGCAGACAGGGTAGGGATGACCATCATCGCCACCAGCATGGACACCAGGATCGAGGCCGACACAGCAATGGCAATATCGGAATAAAGCTGCCCGGCTTCCTCCTGGATGAACACCACCGGCAGGAACACCAGCACCGTGGTCATGGTGGAGGCAAACACGGCGGGCCAGACCTTGCGAATGCCGGATGCCGCGGCGCGCAAACGCGCCAGACCCTTGCGCCGCTCAAGTTCGATGCTTTCCAGCACAACGATGGAGTTGTCCAGCGTCATGCCAATGGCGAATGCCACGCCCGCCAGTGAAATTACATTGATCGTGCGGCCGGCCAGAAGCAGGCCAAGGAACGCTGCAATGGTACAGATGGGGATGCCCACCACGCCCACCAGCGTCACCTTTGCCGAGCGCAGGAACAGGAACATCACCAGCGTGGCAAACACCGCGCCCAGTGTCAGGTTGGTCCAGACATTACGCACGGACGCTTCCACGTACTGGGCGTCATCGGCAATAAGGGAGAGATGCATGCCGGCCGGATTGAGCACGTCGTCATTGATGCGCTCGACCTGCTCGAACATGGCGTACTTGATATCGATGACGTTGGAGCCCAGTTCACGGCGCACCGCCAGGCTGATCACCGGGTCGCCATTGACCCGTGACACTGCGCGCACCGGAAAGTGATCAAGCGTCACGGTAGCCACATCACTGAGTCGCACCACGCCATCGCCGCGGCGCACCAGGATCAGCTGTTCCAGTTGCGCCAGGGATTCAAAGCGTCCCACGGTGCGCAACAGGTAACGGCGCTTGCCGCTGTCCACTTCGCCGCCGGAGATATCCAGGTTGCGTGTGCGAATGGCATCACGCACGTCGATCAGGGACAGCTTCCGCTCCGCCAGTTTCTGTGCATCCACCAGCAGGCGCACCTGGCGCTCAGCACCGCCCCGGACTTCCACCTGCGACACGCCGGACACACTTTCCATGCGCGTACGCACAGTGTCGTTGATGAAATCGCGCATCATGTCCATGTCCAGGCCGCGCGGATTGCCGTCCAGGGGCGCGACGCGGTAGTACATGAACGCATTGCTGGAAAACGAAGACGCCACGATCAGGGGCTGATCCACGGTGGCCGGGTAGGAGGGCACCTGGCTGAGCGCATTATTGACGCGAATAAGGGTTTCGGTGATGTCCACCCCAAAGGGGAATTCCAGCTCGATCTCGGCCTCGCCACTGGACGCTGTGGCCGTCAGGCGCTGCAGGTTGGGAATGTTGCGCAGGTACTCTTCCTGCTCGATGAGGATTTCCTTTTCCACGTCCTGGGGTGTGGCGCCAGGCCAGCGTGTTTCCACGCCGATGGTGCGCACTTCCAGGTCGGGAATCATCTGTACCGGGATACGGAATGCTGCCAGCAAGCCAAGCAGGGAGATGATCAGAACGATCACTGTCACCAGCGTGCCATTACGGACAATGCGATCAAACACGTGTTACTGCTCCCCGGCAGTGATTTTCAACGGCACGCCGTCACGCAGGCCTTCATTGCCACGCACCACGACCTGGTCACCACTGCTGACGCCCTCGGTGATGATCACCTGGCGGCCGTAGCCTTCACGGATGCGCACACTGCGCTCACGGGCCACCGGCGGTTGCTCGCTGTTGTCCACCAGCCACACAGAGACGCGGCCGTCCGGGTAACGGATCAGGGCGTCACGGGGCAGGGTGATACGCCCCTGCTCGCTGGCCAGTGTGATCTCACCCCGCACTGACATGCCCGGCGCCACCAGCGGTGACGGCTCCACCGTGGCGCGCAACAGGAAGGTGCGCGCAGTGGGATCACTCACCGGAACGATGGACTGGATACTGGCGGCAAGCGGGGCGTCCGGCTGACTGTCCAGGCGCAGCGCCAGTGCGCTGTCGACACTGACGTCTTTCAAGTATTGCTGGGCAATGGCGAAGTCGGCATAGACGTGTGTGGTATCCACCAAGGTCAGCACCGCATCCCCCGGCGCCACCCATTCGCCCACATCGGCATGGCGTGCACTGACCACGCCGGGGAAGGGGGCCTTGATGGTGTGCCGCGCCAGCTCCGCCGCTGCCCGGCGCTCGTCGGCCTGCGCACTGGCCAGCGCCGCGCGGGCCATGTCGGCTTCGCTGCGCAATGAACGCACCTGGCTGGCGGCAATACTCTGGCCGGCTTCCAGGGAATTGGCCTCGGCAAGGCGACGCTGGACATCCGCAAGCGCCGCTTCGGCCTCCTGTACCCGCGCCCGCGCGCCGTCCTGTATCAGTGCGCTGATCTCGGCATCCAGCGCCACCAGTTCGTCGCCCGCTTTCACCACGGAGCCCACGTCCACAGAAAGGGCATCCACCAGGCCAGCCATTGCCGGAGACAGCTCTGCGAAATGGGCGGCGGTAATCGTGCCGGTGATCGGCAGCCGCTCGGTGACCTCACCGGTGCCGGCGGTGGTAACAGTGACCGGCACAGCCCGTTCCGAGGCGCTGGTCGCACCAGCCAGCAGGACACCAACCATAGCCAGCCAACGCGCCACAGGTCTGCGAAGGGCCGGGAAGGCCAGTACGAGCGCTGTGTTCGACATCATCACCCCCAGTACATGTCGGTGGATCCCCGGGCAAGCCAGCCTCTGATGCTGGGCCACCCGGAGTCAAGGTAACGTGTTGTTTTTCTTCTTTTCTTGGGCTGGTCTTTGCTGCCCCTGCGAGGCGGCTGCGTCGCGCACGTCGTCCGTTTCCAGCGCCACCTGCGCGTATCCGATACCCGCTGTGGGGTCATCCGGTCCCTGGTAGCGCAAATCATAGAGATGCACCAGCCAGCCAGACGCTGTTTCTTCCACTTCCCAGTACGGAAAGCGCATCCAGGTGACAAACCCGCGCACCTCCGGTGAGGCGAGGGCAGCCTTGACCACGGCATTGGCCGGCGGGCGCTCCACCCGGTACTCGTTGCCATCCGGCGTCTGCAGCAGGTAATGGTCGTCGAACACCAGCACCAGCCGGTGAGCCAGCGGGGTGCCTGGCAGGGGGTTCGCTTGTACCTGTAACGGCGTGGCGGCCGCTGCGTTAGCCGCATGGGTTTCGGCCTGGCGGGCCAGCGTCCAGGTGCTACCTATATAGGTAACCATCAACGCCAGGCATGCCTGCGCCAGCCGGGGCCCGCGATCCAGGGTGGTAGCGCGCCATACAGAGACGAGAAGGCCGGCGACCAGAACAAACCACAGCAATTTGACAAGCAGGGGTGTCAGATGGGTGCTGAGCACCATGATGGACGCCGCCAGTGCAAAGACCGTGGCGCCGGTACGCACCCGATTACTGGCGTGCCAGCCGAACATCACCGCTGCCAACGGCAGCAGCCAGAGCCACGGATCGATAATGAACAGCGTGTCGCCATAGAACCAGGTGTCGTCGAACGGCATCAGCAGGCGCACACCGTAGGTATTCAGCCAGTCCAGTAATGGATGGGTAGCCACCGCCAGGTAGCACAGTGCAAGCAGGACGGAAAAACGGAACGCCGGCGTATCTGGCCGCGGTTTGGCAAACAAGCGCTGCCACAGGGCTATCAGGCCGGCCAGCACCATGGGCAGGACCACCAGCGCCAGAATGCCGTGAGTCCAGCCACGCCGGTGGTACAGCATGGTGTCTTCGCCCCAGAACGTGGCCAGCACATCAATGTCCGGCAGATTGGCGCCAATCAGCAGCGCGGCTGTGGCATAACGCGTCTGCTTGCGCAGGCCGGTGGCGGCCAGGCCGGCGCCAACGAGCGTATGGGCGAAAGGATCCATACCGGTGAGCGTCCCGTAACGGTGGTCAACGGCTGAGGATCATCGCACGCAGTGCACAACGGCGTGAAGGTGGATGAAACGGCTGCCGGGGTGCCTGAGCGCAGCAAACACGGGGTTCCCGGGAGACTGCCCTGAACCACGGGCCCATCCATAACTGCGCATAATGTATATTATGTTAATATGGGCACCATGGGTGTCTATGTCAACTGTGTAAAGTTAAGGTGATGGATTGATCAAAATGACGGTGCTAGCCAATATATGCGTTATTGTCCATTCTGCGTGGAAGCAATGCCATGGATCTGGCAAAGATACGGTTCAGTGATTCTCGCTGCTCATGGACTGTTGTCGACAAAGATGGCCGTCCAGTTGATGCTATTCGAGACTGGATCGTTCATCTAGAGCAAGTCAATCAGTCGCCCAATACGATTCAAGCCTATGCTAGGCACGTTGCCCGCCTTGGGTCATTCCTTGAGGCGCATGGAAAAGAATTCTCCATGATAACGGTGACAGACTACGACCATTTTCTGCTGTGGATGCAGTACCACTTGAGCGACAGCGGTGATGCTGCAGCACCAAACTTGGTTCATCTCTATGCAGGACCGGCAACCCCGCTCAGCCCCTCCCTGAGGAGCCAGATACACTTAGCGGTAAAATCGTTCTACAGGTATCTGACTGGGCGAGTTCCGGCCTTTTCAACTGTAGAAGCCTCTAACCGCCACCACGGCACCGACAGCTATAAACCGTTCCTTGATCACATAAATCATAGGCGTAATACTCGGCGTCAAGACCCTTATCTTCATGGGAATCTTGCATCTGTGCAGCGAAAAATAATCAGTAAAAGACTCGCACCCGAGCACGTTTTGGAGCTTATCCAGGCGTGTCGCTTAATCCGCGATGCATTCCTGGTAACTCTCTTGTACAACACTGGCATGAGGATCGGTGAGGCTCTGGGATTGCGCCATGCGGATATCGACCTTACGGAGGGAGTGATCTGGGTCATTCCGAGAATCGACAACGAAAACGGTGCCAGAGCAAAATCACGTCGTGCGCGCGCCATCCCGGTAATGTCATATGTTCTGGATATGTACGAGGACTATATGACCAGCGATGAGTATGAGGATGCGTTCGAGTCAGGGACAGAATATGTATTCTGCAACGTGCAGCGCGGGCGTATCGGGCGAGCGCTTTCGAAGAGCTACGCGGAGAATCTGAAAAAGTACCTGGTAACCAGGACAGGCCAACCCTTTACTTGGCACCAATTCCGACACACGCATGCAAGTGAAGCGATAGCTGACGGGCATGGCCTTCTTGCCGTTGCGGACCGCCTTGGACATGCAAGCCCTCAAACCACCTTGGACTTCTATAAGCATCTGTTTTGCTCGGAGATTCGAAAGTTGCATCTTTCCGGACCTGAGAAACTGGAAAAGCGCCTGAAGGAATTTAATGAGCATGGTATTCATCTGACTGATCGGGGCTCTAAATGGATTTAAGGCTTGTAGAAGATGGCAAGACCGAAATTGATCTCTACAAGAATCAGCTGGAGAACGCGCTCGCTAAAATTGCCCCTATCTTGACGCAAGAATCCGTTTGGGATAAAGCCCTCATTGAGAACAACCCCTACTTTAAAAACAAGCATATAGGCCCAAGAAGTCCGATTTCATTTGAAGGAATACCAAGCTTACTGGCGCTTGAACTAAAGCTTTACTGGGCAAGACTGCTTGCTGATCCGAGAATGGACTCGAGAAGCCATTTGGATCGGCGGCGCCTTCCAATGGCATGGTTTACCGCAGAAGGAGAGCAAGTGCTTAGAGCTTTTAGCTCGAGCTGCATTGCGGAAATTCCTCATCCAGAGTTCCCCCTGGATGGGCATACCAAGGGAGGCGGGAAGCGAGAGCACAACAAAGAGTTGCTTTATTTATTCTCCTTATTTCAGGAGAATCAAACACGACCGCAAACGGAAACTGAATACGTCAAGTCCGGGAAGATTGAGAAGCGAAATTATCTTTCCCCTAGAATAACAGTGGCCGGAGATTTTCATAAAAAGGCCATTATCTACAGAGAACAGTTTCAACCTCCGAGCAAGAGAAACATAATTTTTTTGAATGATCTCTATACAGAACGCGACGTCCGCTTTAGGGACGCTCAGCGACATCATGATCAGTATATAAATTTTTATCTCTATCCTTCCTGGATGCGCACGGCAATACGCGAACATATACTACAGAAGGTTTCGCATGGGGAGCTTTCTCCCAAAACGCTCCAAGGATACTTCGGCAGATTTGGCCGCTTCCGTGAGTTCATGCATGAGCGATTCCCCTCCCCCTCTCCTGACCTGATATCTGATTCGCTGTTGGAAGATGAGTTTATTGCTTGGGGCAACAAAAAAGGCCTCAAAGGCAGGAATTGGTTCACCGACACTGTTGCCATGCTTAAAACTGCATCCCGAAATTGGCCGGATACATGGCCCGCCCTGTCCGTCTCATCAAGGGCAAGCAAGAAAATCGAGAAAGTTCATTACAGGGAGGGGCTGGGGAGGATTGGTTATACGCAGGAAGGCGCTGGCCGGGCATATTCCCAGCGGATTATTGACGAGCTCATGAAGGCTGCTGCAAAAGCGCCAGCCCCGGTGTTTAGCGTTTTTGCGCTGATTCTTGCCACCGGAATGCGTGCGGAGGATGGGCACGCCATTCTTTTTGATTGCCTTAAGCAGGATCCTAACGATGATGACTTTATGATTTTAACGTTTTGGCAGAACAAGGTTAGAAAGTGGAATGATAAGCCTCTTCATAAGAATGACGCTGCCCATGCTGAGATTATCAGCATTATTGATCTTCAAAAGGAAATGATCCTGAAAAAATATGGCAAGCCAACAAAGTATCTTTTCCCTACGTTTTCAGGGTCTCATGAAAGTTATCTCACATCCAGTTATTCCATGCAGCAAATCAAACGCCAATGTATAAAAGAAAATATTTTGGCAGACGATGGAACCCCCCTATCCTTTTCTTGGCATCCGCTTCGGCATACTAAGGGCACATCACTGGCACAAGAAGGTCATGACATCCTGGCCATTATGATGGAGCTCGGACACGCCAGCCCCGATATGGCAACTGTATATATCAACAATCGCCTTGAACTGAAGAAGAAAGCTTTGCTGGAGCATGGAGGAGGACGTTTTTACACGATAGAGGGCAAAGTCGATGAGCGTCTTTCGACATTGATGATTCGCAAGGATCAGATAGGCGCCACAAGGGTATGCGGCGGCGCCTGTTCTATGCCCGCTCAATTAGGAGACTGGTGCGAACATGCTAATGCCTGCTATACCTGCAAGCACTTCAGGGCAGACTCGAAGGACATAAACTTTTTTAAAGTGGAGCATAGCGAGATCGTTTCACTGATTGAAGAGCAGAAATTGGAAGTAAAAGAACTAAAAGAAAATGGCAAGATAAGAATGTCTGAAATCACAAGTCGCCGTCTAAAAAAGAATCAGGAAGTGTGTTTAAGCCTTAAAAATATCATCACGGCCATAGAAAGTGATGGGAAATTTACAGGTTCTGAGAAGAACTTTAGACAGATGTCCCTAGAGGTCGATAAATGAGCAACGATAAGTTTGACGGGGCAAAGCATGCCAGGGAGCAGCGCAGCCTTAAGAAGCGAAGAGCGGTTGAGGAAGCCATTGAATCACTTAAAGCGGCAAATGAAACCATTACCTTTATGGCGGTAGCAAAATTAGCCGGCGTTAGCAGACAATACCTATACAATAATTTTAAAGACGCTCTCTCGAGCATTCGCGATGACGATAGGGCAACAAAGGTCAAGATTGACGGCATTAGTGTTCCTGCCCGAACCCCTGATGAGTCCCGTCATGTAGAAGCACTACTAAGAAATAAGGTGGCCAAGTTAAAGAAAGAGCTAGCCAGCGTACGCCATGAAAACGCAAGACTGAAGAATGCCCTGGAAAAAGAACGAGGAAAAGCTGAACATTATCGACAAAACTGGATTAATTCCAGATCGTAGTTATTGCAGAAAGCGATTGAAAAATGGTGTGTATAGAAAGTCTCGTGGTAAGCTGGGGTGATGCTGTAGAGCCATCGCTACTTAAGCTTTGAGCTGGTCAATCACGAAGGCCCGCAGATTGATTGACGATGTTTTTGAAAGCTGGCCTCTGTGAGGGCTATAGACGCATACAGTGCTGCTCCCCCAGTCCGGACTCATCCATTGATCGCAGCGAGCTCTGCTGGGGCGCCGCCTAACTTGCGATCCCGTATCTGATTCTGGCGATCAGATTGGCTACGTCTCTGGTGCCCTCTTCCGTACGCGCATGCGCGCGGGGTGTGCCTCCTCCAAAAAGGCCCTGCGGTGTACCCATCCAGCGCTCGGCAACGCGCTGGTCGCCTTGCATCATATCCCTGGCCATGCTGAACAGAGCCTGCATTGCGATCGGGCCATCCTCCAACCATTGGCCTGTGGCCGGGATCTTCCCTGTTTGCCGAGAACTTTGCGGGGAGGTTGCCAGAAACAGGCGAAAACGCTCCAGATCAGCGAGCGAGATAACCGCGAACAGCTCTTCACCACCGTCGTGGATGAAAATGGGGTTCTTAGGGAGATCGCCTTTCAATGCATCCAAATTCTGCAGGAAATCTGCTTTATCCATCTCACGCGTGCTTTCCTCCTCTGTTCTGGCCATTAGCCGCCGATTTCAATGCACAGGCTCCCATTGAAATCAGTGTTGAGCTCATCAGGGTAATAACCCCTCGGATTGCAGATCACCCTGGAACGGCCCACGCTGTAATCGCTGCTGTTATGGCAGTGGCCGTGGATCCAGGCTCCAGGCTTATATTCCTTAATAAAGGGTTCCAAGTCGCTTGCGTAGGCAGCTGAAGATGCATCGTCTCTCATGCTGGGTCTCAGGGACCGAGGGCTCGGGGCATGGTGTGTCACTACCACATTCTCGTAATCATCAGACTCAGCAAGGCTCTGTCTGAGCCAGCTGACGTGCGCATGGTGCAGACGGGCCAGGTCCACTGATCTCACTTTGGAATACCCGGGCAGGCGACGGATGTAGCGGTGATCCGACATCATGGTTTGGCAGAGCTGACCGGAGGCGACCGGATCCCCAAAGGTTCGATAATCGGTCCAAAGGGTAACGCCGTGGAAACGCACGCCATCAATCGTCAAAGACTCATTATCCAGCACATGGATATTTGACCCTCGCGCTTTGCGCCTGAGCTTCTCAATTAGCGCCGGATAGCTCGTCTTATAGAATTCGTGGTTACCAACCACGTAAATTACAGGGATGGATAGCCCTAGGGCTAGCATCCAATCCAATCCCTTTTCACGCTCATGTATGTCACCCGCAAACACAGCAAGATCAGCATCACCTGGATCGTAAGAAAAACTACCTGTCTCTAAGCGAAGATCACTGAGAACGGATAGTTCCAGGGCTCTTCGCGGCCAGCCGGGCTCTCGATCACTCATCATGGAAAGCCCTCCTCGATCTTGTCGATGATCTTATCCAGATCACTGATTGCATTCTCTTCCATCAGATAACCAAGCGGTGATCTGCCTATCAATACGGGAAGCGCTGAGGATAGCCACCTTCTGGTCTTGTCGACATCGGCGCGCATCATGATCAGTGCACGATCAAAAAGATGGGCCACATCATAGAGACGCCTGGACCATGTCTGCGGGATCCGCCCGCTCTCTCTCCATTCAGAGATATCTGATTCCGCTGCAGAAATGATCTCTGCGAGCTGCGTCTCTGCCAATGCCAGCAACCATGCCATCAGGTTGAGGGCCAACGGAGATAAGCCCGCCTCGAGACTTCGGGCAGTACCCTGACGTTCACCCACCGGGCAACCTGTCAGGCGCTCCCTAACCGGTGAAGGCCATGGGTCAGCACCGCGAAGCATCACTAGACGTACCACCGTAGACGGCCAATCCGGGCAGAAATCACTACCAAACTTCAGCAAGGCACCCTCGAAGTTGTCCTGACCTTTCCCCTTGTGGTTATCATCAATTAATACGTCCCCACGAAATAGATCCTTGCGGGGACTAATGTGCAGACGCTTCACAAAGCGATAACCGAGGTGCCGCTCAATCCAGAGGCGTTTTTCCGTGTACGAATGCGCATTGCGCGGACTTGGTGCGGTCAGAATATGGACCTCCACGCCAGCAAGGGCGTCAAGAACAAGCATGCCCTTCACTGCGTGCGGTAGCGGCTCCAGCTCACTAAAGAAGCCCGGCGTCGATTGCGGCCACAGCGAGGCTGGCTCTGCTGCACGAACAGCCTCGAAAGCTGGCCGGAATGCGGTCAGCACATCATCCATGTCCACAAAAACCCTGATCTGTCGCGGGCCTTTCGGCGGCTTCCTGAAGGCGTTCTTGTGCTTGATACACGTAGCCACCACCCAGCCGTCAAGGCTCACGCGCTTGCCGGGCGCACCGCAAATCTCGCAGGTGCGTTGTGCCATAAGTTCTGCTTGGTCGATTAATACGCCCTGTTCAGAACTGTGGTCGTTGACGTAAAACCGGAGTCCACCGAACTTTTGCTTTACCTGGCATGCCACGACCTGAGGCGCCCCATTATGGTCGGTCAGGTTTTGCAAGCTAGTGCAAAGCAAGTCGATAAGATTGAGCCAGCCATCGCCAATAGCCAGACCATCGGCCTTGACCCTGGAAAGAATCTTAGGGTGTCGCGCGTACAGAAATTCTGCGTACTGTTCCTTCATGGCTGCGCCCCCCTGTCCGAATCCGAAGAATTCTCTGTAATCGGACCCAAAGCACCCACCGCCGCCAACAGCTTGTGGTGGTCAACGAACGGCATGAGACGCGCGATGTTGCGGGCATCGTCAATACCTCGGTGCGGGCGCCCAATAAAGTTGAGACCGTGATGCTCAAGCGCTGCTCTGAGCGCTGTCCTTCTGGTCCCGTTCGTCTGCTTCCAGGGCCGCTTGAGGTTGACGTGATCCATGCTCAGGAACTTGGATCTAGAGGGATGCCTGCACTCCATAGAGGCGAAAAGTCTTTGGTCGAAGTTGCCCCAGCTACCCCAGATTCCCAGCCTTCCTGCCATCCATTGATCAAGAGCAATCATGGCCTCGCGGTAGCTTGGCGCCTTGTCCACTTCTTCCTGGTGAATGCCGGTCAGGCTGGTGCAATAGGCGCTCAGTAAAGGCTCGTCCAGGGGGCGGACAAAGGTGCAGAATTCATCAAGGATGGTTCCTTCCCGGGTGACCAGGACGCAGCCGATTTCAATGATCTCCATGTCATCAATAGAGCTACTGAGTCGGTCATCCCAGCACGTGGCCTCGAGGTCGACGATGAACGTTGGACGGGCCGGCGCTTTCCCCCGGGCCGCGGCGATTTCGGTACGGTGTACAGTACGAGGTGACTTTGAAGACTTGTTGCCATCTTGCCGCTTGGCGGCAAACTGTTTGAATTGCATGATCTACGCTCATAGCTAATGAGATCTTCCCGAAAGGCCTGCTGGCCGTAGGGGTCGGGGCGGCAAAAGCCGCTATCTCTGCCAGAGCAGAGACACCGCTATGAGCGTATTATTCGGGTTTCTGAGGCGGGGACGTCACCACGCGAACACAGCAGGAGACAAGCGCCAGAAGGCTCCTGAGTCTCAATCTGCTTCTTGTGTCGCCGGCAAAATGTCATGAATCACGTCAGATGAAGGATGAGCCAGTAAGGTACCTGGATTTGGCCCCACTCCGCAACTATATAGAGAACTGGCGCCGATTCACTGCTTCCCGAGGCCCTTGTAGGCATGCTGTGCAACTTTTCACCAATACTTGCGAAATATCATCCTGTGCTGGGCTCTCTTTCCACAAAAACTAGCGAAACATCAACAGTTCATCGTTGATCCGGACGTCTGGCCTGACTTGAAGGAGAAGCGACGACCGCCGAAGAAGCGGTTTTATTGTTTTAAATCAATGCGTTGCGTGCGCAGCATGGTCGCCAACCTCATCGCCTCCGCTTTCGCCACATTGATGGAAAGAAAGATTTCGATGATGAAAAGAAAGTGGTCTGCGAAAAGTGTGTCACGTGACACACTATCTGGACTACTTGGCCAGGCGTACCTCCTAATCCAGCCCTCCCTGCCCCGGTCGATCGGCCCGCCATCAAGCCTCCTACGCGCCCTGACTCCCAGTAACGAACTGCAGCTATGTCGGCCGAGCGTTACCCCTCTACCCTGGTTTCTGCGCTCACCTTTGGCTGGAGTGAATGCCATGGCTGTAGCAGCACTGTCCCCGGCCGTCACGGCCCTTATCTCGGAAGTACCGGGAAAGACACTATTTGGGGCTGGATCTATCCGGCCGGGATATGGCAACTTGAATCGCCACCAGTTCTCTAGACACTTTCCAGCCGTTCTTGATGACGCCTTTCATACTCTACCGGCGACAGCAGTTCATTAGAACTGTGGCGCCGACGATTGTTGTAGAACATCTCGATATAGTCGAACACATCTGCCCTGGCCGCATCCCGGCTGGTGTAGATCTTCCGCTTAACCCGTTCTCATTTCAGAAGCTGGAAAAAGCTCTCAGCAACAGCATTGTCGTGACAGTTTTCTCGCCGGCTCATACTGCCCTCCAGGCCATGCGCCTTCAGGAAGGCGCTCCAGTCGTGGCTGGTGTACTGACTGCCCTGATCCGAGTGC